>Ga0307288_10000001_pt1 | contig 856047 bp, 812 predicted proteins | sample ER_DNA_142_FD_194469 | JGI IMG/M metagenome (GOLD analysis project Ga0307288, IMG submission 194469) | Bulk soil microbial communities from the East River watershed near Crested Butte, Colorado, United States - ER_DNA_142 | ecosystem: Environmental > Terrestrial > Soil > Floodplain | place... | reverse complement strand
CATCTGGCCGGGCACTGGGCCGCCGGCCGCCCCGGCCACCCCCACTCCTCCTGGCGACAGTCCCAGGGACACCCTTTGTCGCGAGACCGCGAGAAACCGCGACATAGGCGGTCGTTCGCGGTCTCGCGGTCAGCTCGTCAACCAGAAGCTGTTGTGGAGGGGTCCGGGGGTCCTCTGAGGGAATGTTCGGGCGACATGCAATCTGGCTCTTGCCCGCCATAGGCGGGCAGCATGTTCCGGAGCCAGCCCCGATAGGGGCGCGACAAATTCCCTCAGAGGACCCCCGGACCCCTGTACAAGAGCGGCTTCAAGCCCGTCCCGCCTCCAGCAGCCGGCTCAAGAAGCGGCGGGTCTCGTCTTGCTGGGGCGCTTCGAGGACTTGGGCGGGAGGCCCTTGCTCGAGAATGCGGCCTTCGTGGAGGAAGGCGACCTGGTCGGCCACCTCGCGGGCGAAGCTCATCTCGTGGGTGGCTATGACCATCGTCATCCCCTCTTGCTTGAGGTCGCGGACCGCTGCCAGGACCTCTCCCACCAGCTCGGGATCGAGGGCGCTGGTTACCTCGTCGAGGAGGAGGGCGCGGGGGCGGCCGGCGAAGGCGCGGGCGATCGCGACCCGCTGCTGCTGGCCTCCGGACAGGTTGTCGGGACGGTCGTCCTCGCGGCCGGCGAGGCCGAAACGGGCGAGCAGGGCGCGTCCCTGCTCCTCGGCCTCCGCCCTGGAGGCGCCGTGTGCTCGCCTCTCGCCCAGGACCACGTTCTCCAGCGCGGTCATGTGGGGGAACAGGTTGTATGCCTGGAAGACGAGCCCGAGCCGGCGGCGCACGCCGACCGGATCGACGGCGGGGTCGGTGATCACCTCGCCGTCGAGGAAGACGTCACCGTCGTCGATCTCCTCCAGCAGGTCGATGCAGCGCAGCAGCGTCGACTTGCCCGAGCCCGAAGCGCCGATCAGCGCCACCGCTTCGTGTTCGCGGACAGTCAGGTCGATGCCGCGCAGCACCTGCCGCTCGCCGAAGGCCTTGGTGACGTCGCGGACCTCGAGGACCGGCTTGCCGGAAGCGCTCACCGGACCACCCCCTCCGGGCCGCCGATCCGGTCGACGACGCGCGCCAGCGGCACCGTCACCGCCAGGTAGAGCAGCGCCGCGGCGATCAACGGCGTGAAGTTGAAGGTCTCCCCCTCGATGATCTGCGCATAGCGGAACGCCTCCAGGGGACCGAGGATCGAGATCAGCGCCACGTCCTTCTGCAGGGCGACGAAGTCGTTCAGCAGCGGCGGCGCCACCCGGCGGATCGCCTGCGGGAGGATCACGTGCCGCAGCGCCTGGGCGTCGGTGAGGCCGATCGCCAGGGCGGCGTCGCGCTGGCCGCGGTGGACGGAGCGGATCCCGGCCCGGTAGACCTCGGTCACGTAGGCGCTGTAGGAGAGCCCGAGGGCGATGCCGCCGAGCACCACCGGGTCGGTGGGAAGACCGCTGAGGCGCAGCGCCGGGATGCCGAAGCCGACGAGGAAGACGAGGAGGATCGTCGGGATGCCGCGGAAGAGATCGACGTAGACGACGGTCAGAAGCCGCAGCGGGAAGAACGCCGGCGCCCGGCTCGTGCGCAGCACCGCCAAGCCCAACCCCACCGCCAGCACCGCCGCCTCGACGATCAGGAAGAGCTTGACGTCGAGCCAGAAGCCGCCCAGCACTTCCGGGAACGATTCGCGGAAGACGCCCCAGTTGAAGAAGGTTTCCCGGACTTCCGGCCAGCCGGGGCTGGTCAGCACCCAGGCCGCGAGGCCGCCGATGACGATGAGGCTCGAGAGCGCGGCGATCAGCTGCCCGCGCCGGTGTCGCCGACGCGCAGCTGCTTCGCGTTCGCTTTGGCGCGTCAGCGCAGCTCAGGCGCGCCGGCGGCTTTGCTCATCCAGCGCTGGGTGAGCTTTTCCAGTTCGCCTGAGCTCTTCAGCGCTTCGACGGCCTGGCTGACGCAGCTGGTGAGCGGCGATTCCCTTTCCAGCAGGGCCCCCCACTGGTCGCCGCCGGGGGCGCTGAACTGGCCGACGACCGTCGCCTGCGGCACCTGCGCCGCGGTCAGGTAGAGGGCGGTCGGCAGATCGACGACGACGGCGTCGATCTGTTCGTTCTTCAGCGCGGTGACGACGTCGTTGGAGCTGTTGAAGACTTCCGGTTTGCTGCTCGGTTCGATCACTTCTTCGGCCGCTTCGAGGCTGGTGGTGGCGATCTGCACGCCGAGCTTCGCGTCCTGCAGTTCCGCCAGCGATTTTGCGCTCGCGGCTTCGGAGTCCTTCAGCGCCACCACCGCTTGGTTGGCGGTGTAATAGGGCGCCGAGAAGTCGACCGCTTTCTCCCGCGGCGGCGTGATCGTGATCTGGTTGACGTCGAAGTCGAAGCTCTTCGGCCCGGGCGCGTAGGAGGAGTTGAACGGCTCAACCGTCCATTCCACTTTCGCCGGCGCGTAACCGAGCTGCTTGGCGATCGCGTAGGCGACCGCGCTCTCGAAGCCTTCGCCGTTGCTGGGATCGTCGTTTTCGAAGTAGGGCGGGTAGGCCGGCTTGTCGGTGGCCACCGTCAGAACCCCCTGCTTCGCGGTCGGCAGCTTCCCTTTCGGGCAACCGGCGGCACCGGCGCTCGTGTTCGAGCCCGAGTCATTCGAGCTGCCGCAGCCAAACGCGAAAAGCGCGGCCAGCAGGAGGAACGTCAGCGTGAGTCTCTTCATCGGGGTGGCGGAACCGAAAGGATGCGAAACCCTACCGTTTTTTCCCACACAAAAATACTTTACGAATGGTTGAGTACTAGAGTTTGACTCAGCCACCCCAAAGCAGGGGTCCTACTGCCCCCCGGCCCCCTGCCCTGGCTGGGGGGCAGTCCTGAATTCGAGCTCGAGATCCTCGGCGAGGGCAGCCAGCACCGACAGCGGCACCCGCAGGCCTTTGGCGATCCGGCGGACGTTGCCCCAGGTGGGGTTGACGCGTCCCGACTCCAGGTGCGAGATCCAGGTCGGGTGGATGTCGGCCAGCATTCCAAGCGCTTCCTGGCTCAGCTGACCCTCCTTGCGGAGCTGCCGAATAGCCTTGGCCAGGCCGATCTGAGGGTCGTCGGTGCGCGGCATCTACGGAAGGGAATGTGCCTCCCGCCCCCGCGTCCATAGAGGCGAACTCAACTCGCCCGGGTGCTGGCGCGTGGCCGGCTGCTTGGGAATACGTTGGAAATCGTGGCGGTGCCGCCGGTGAGGACCCGTTTCAGGGGGGCGGTCTCTCACTTGAGCGAACACGAACATATGTTCGCATACCAATCCTTCCGGTGCAAGTAGCATTTCTGCTTCAAATCGCCCGACTGGCAGAGTTTGGCGCCGTGCGCGCCGACCTCGACACCTCCCTGACCGGTCTCTCGCTCGAGCGCCTGCGTCGGCGCCGCAGCGTCAAGTGGAGCCAATACCCGAGCGACGTCCTGCCCGCCTGGGTGGCGGAGATGGACTTTCCGCTTGCCCCCCCGGTGAAGCGGGCGCTGATGGAGGCGCTGGAGCTCGACGACTGCGGCTACCCCGAGCCCGCCGAGCTGGGGGCCGCCTTCGCCGAGTTCGCGCTGCGGCGCCACGGCTGGGAGGTGAATCCCTTGGCGGTCTCCCCCAGCCCCGACGTCGTCGGCGCCCTGACCGCGGTGCTGAAGGAGGTGGCCGAGCCCGGCGACCGGGTCGTCGTCAACACGCCCGTCTACCACCCCTTCTTCGCGGTGGTCGAGGAGGCCGGCTGCGAGCTGGTGGAAGTGCCGCTGGAGGGATCGGAGCTCAACCTCGCAGGAATCGACCGCGCCTTAGCGGAGGGCGCCCGGGCGCTGATCCTCTGCAGCCCCCACAACCCGACCGGGAGCGTTCCCTCCCGCGAGCAGCTGGAGGCGGTCGCCGTCGCCGCCGACCGCCACGGCGCCTGGGTCCTCGCCGACGAGATTCACGCCTCGCTCACCCTGCCCAGCGCCGAGCACCTTCCGTTCCTCACCGCCTCGGAGGCGGCGCGCCGCCGCGGGATCGCCTTCTGGTCGGCCTCCAAGGCCTTCAACCTGGCCGGGCTGCGCTGCGCCGAGATCGTCACCGCCTCGGCCGAGGCGGCCGCGGTGATCGAGCGGCTGCCGGTCAGCGCCACCCATTGCGGGCACCTCGGCGCGATCGGATCGATCGCCGCCTTCCGCGACGGCGGGGCGTGGCTCGACGCCGTGCTCGCCGTCCTCGACCACAACCAGGCGCTGCTGGCGGAACTGCTCGCCGAGCGGCTGCCGGAGGTCGGGTACGAGCCGCCGCGGGCCAGCTACCTCGCCTGGCTCGACTTCCGCGGGCTTGGCCTCGGGCCCGATCCCTCGCAGCCGATCCTCGATCACGGCCGCCTCGCTCTCAGCCCAGGACCGCAGTTCGGCCCCCAGGGCGCCGGCTTCGCCCGCCTCAACCTCGGCACCTCGCCGGCCCTGGTCGAAGAGGCGGTCGCGCGCATCTGCCGCGCGCTGGGCCGCGCCTAGCCGGCTTCGGCGCGCGCCGCTTCCAGCTCTTCTTCGACCGTCGAGGTCTGGTCGGGGATTTCGAGCCGCCGTTCGAGGATCGGGATCGCTTCCGGGGAGCGGCCGCTGAGGCGCAGCGCGTGGCCGAGGTTGAAGAGCGCGTAGGCGTAGTCGATTTCTTCGCTGCCTTCGGGATAGGAGGCGACCGCTTCTTCGAGCACCGGCACCGCGGCTTCGTATTCGCCCGCCTGGATCAGCGCGTAACCCTGTTCGTTGAGCGCAGCGCCGGATTCGGGACCGCCCCCCGAAGAGGCCGGAACTTCGCTTTCGCCGGTTTCGGCGACTTCACTTTCCCGGCTGGCTTCAGTCGCTTCCGGCGCTTCGGCGGCGGTCGCCTCACTCGATTCGGTTGCGGCCGCAGCTGCGCCTGCCCCGGCAGCCTGCCGCGTCGGTTTCGACTTCCCCTTCTCCGCCTTCGTGGCTTTGGCCGCAGCGGTCCGGCCGCTCCTCTTTTGATCGCCGCCGCTGTTCGAAAGCACGAGCCCGGCCACGACCAGCGCCCCGATCACGCCGAGGATCGCCGCCACCGCTGCCCAGCGGCTGCGGTGGGACTCCGTTTTCGCGTAGGTCGAGGGCGGCTCGTAGGGAGGCGGCGCGGCCGGCTCCGGCTCGGCTTCCCGCCGTTCCCGTTCGAAGGTGGGCTCGTAGACCTGCGTCGGCGCCCCGATCCTCTCCGCTCGTTCGAGTCGCGCCAGCGCCTGGCGGGCCGAGGACGGCCGCGCCCCAGGCTCCTTGCTCGTCATCCAGTCGATCAGGGCCCCGAGGACGCGTGAGCATTCGCCTTCGCAGGCGCGCAGGACGACGCCTGCGGAGTAGAGGTCGGAGCGCTCGGTCGCCGAGTGCCCTTCCATCACCTCCGGCGCCGCGTAGCGCTCGGTGCCGAGAATCAGGCCCGGGTTGGTGAGCGCGGTCGCGTCGCGCGGCAGCGCGATCCCGAAATCGATCAGCTTCGCGGTGCCGTCGGGTTCGACGATGATGTTGGCCGGCTTGATGTCGCGGTGGAGGATCCCGACCTGGTGGATGTGGGCGAGCGCTTCCAGCAGTTCCCGCGCCAGCTTGTCGCAGTCGATCCCCTCCCCCCGCTGCAGCCGCGCCGCGAGGTTCTCTCCGGGGACGAACTGCATCACCAGGTAGGGACGCTCGCCCTCGTCGGAATAGTCGTAGACCCCGACCAGGTTGGGATGCGAGAGCGAAGCCGCGGTCCGCGCCTCCCGCTGGAAGCGGGCGACGAAGCCGGGATCGCTGGCGATCGTGTCCGAGAGCACCTTCACCGCCACCTGCCGGTCGAGCACCTCGTCGTGCCCGAGCCAGACCGCGGCCATGCCGCCGTGCCCGAGCGTTCGCTCGAGCCGGTAGCGCTCCTTCAGCAGCTCTCCCGTGGCAATCGTGGCGCCCACGGGGTTCCTCTACCCGTTTGCGCCGCTGACTCTCGCCCGACCATAATCTCCGCCGAGAAGATGAAGGCCGGGCATGTCAAGAACGCCCATCGCGAGATGATGGCCGTGGCGCAGGGCAGGACCCAGACCCACACCCATCTGCGGCGCCGGCTGCTGACGATCTTCCTTGCCACCGCCTTCATCGCCTTGATCTCGACCCTCGTCGTCTACGTCGGCGAGCGGCACGCGAAGGGGACCGAAATCCACAACCTCTTCGACGCCTTCCTCTTCTCCACCTCGCAGCTGCTGACCGCCTCCTCGGTCGCCACCCCGAAGACGAACTTCGGCAAGGTGCTCGAGCTCTTCTTCGACATCTGGGCGATCACCGTCGTCGCCACCCTCGCCGGCTCCTTCGGCGCGTTCTTCCACGCCCGCAGCAAGGAGATGGACGGGCAGATGGGCAAGTTCGGGCAGCGGATCGAGGGCGAGGTCGAGGAGCTGCGCGAGCGGATCTAGTTCGCTCCGGGGGGCAGCCGGGTAGGGCAGCGCCATCGAGGTGATCGGCTACATCATCCTGCTGGCGCTGAGCGGCCTCGCCGTCGGCGCCCTTGCCCGCCTGCTCCTGATCGGGCCCGACCCGATGAGCATCCTCGAGACGATGCTCGCCGGCATCGGCGGCTCCCTGATCGCCGGCCTGATCGCCTATTACGTCTTCGACCGCGACGCCGGCCCCGGCCTGCTCCTCTCGGTGATCTGCGCGATGGGCATCGTCTATGCCGTCCGCAAGTACCGCCAGCGCGCCGAACCCGCCCGCCCCCGCGGCGGCCCGATGACCTTCGGCAGCGGCAACGTCCACACCCAGGTCCACTTCTTCCCCGGCTGCCTCGTCTTCTCCCTCCTCGCCTCGATCATCCTCACGGTCCTGCTGAACCTGATCGTCCGGGCGTTCTAGCTCAGCTGCGCAGCGCGCGCCAGATCATTCCCGGCCGCCGGCCCACTTGGGGGCCGAGGACGAGGGCGAAGAGGGTGAGCGCGAGCCATGGTCGCAGGTGGGGACCGATGCGGCGGATGCGGCCGTCGGAGGCCAACTCGAAGACCATCGCGTCGGTCAGGCGGACGCCGAGCAGGCGCGCTTCGCCGATGGCGACGCGGTCCTTGCCCTCGCCGAGGGTCTGCGTCCAGCGCAGGCCCTTGAGGCTGTCGTAGACGGCGGTGAGGAGGTGGCGGACATCGGCTTCTCCCCGGAAGATCATGCGGCCGGAGATCGGTGAGACGAGCTCTACGTCTGGCGCCAGCGCCTCCATCATCGCCTCGATGTCGTTGCGCTCGGACGCGTCGATGTAGCGGGCGATCGCGTCTTCCATGTGCCAAGCCTACGCCCGGATGCAGCCTCTCCGAACTTAGCTCTCACCCCAAGCGGTCGCGACCAGCGAGCGCGGGCCGCCGTTGTCGCGGTGCTCGCAGAGGTAGACGCCCTGCCAGGTGCCGAGCGCCAGCCGCCCCTCTCGGACCGGCAGGGTCAGCGAGGGGCCGAGGAGGGCGGCCTTTATATGGGCCGGCATGTCGTCGTCGCCCTCCAAGGTGTGGGTCCAGTACGGCGCGCCTTCCGGGACCGCGCGATCGAACCAGCTCTCGAAGTCCCGCCGCACCTCCGGCGAGGCGTTCTCGTTCAGCGCCAGCGAGGCGGAGGTGTGCTGGATCAGCAGGTGGAGCAGGCCCACCGAGACCTGCCCCAGCTCCGGCAGCGCCTCGCGGACTTCATCGGTGACGAGATGGAAGCCGCGCGAGCGCGCCGAGAGCCGAACCGTCCGCTGCAACCACACGGCCCCAGCCTAGGCGGAACTCATTTCGATTTGGATTTCGCTTTCGCTTTCGAGCCGTTGCGGGATCTTGAGCCGTTCGATTTGCCGCGGCCTTTTTTCGCGCTTTTGCGCTTGACGTCGCCGTCTTCGATAGTCCCGCGCCAGCCTTTCTCGGTGTCCTCCTCCATCTCGACGAAGGCCTTGAACCGATGCAGGTCGCCGCGCACCGCCCGCTTGGTGAAGCGCATCCCGCGACCGGCTTTCTCGACCATCGAGTCCGGCTTCACGTCCATGCTGACCTCGATCCGGGTCAGCCGCGGCGCCAGTTCGTGGAAGGTGACGACGCCGCTGTGGGCGAGGCCCTCCTCGGTGTGCCATTCGATCCGCTCGTCGGGCCGCTGTTCGACTATTTCGGCTTTGAACTGCTTGGTGATGCCCCAGACCTTGGTCGAGATCGAGACCGTCGAGTCGTCGATCTGCTGGGCGCTGTCGACCCGGTGCATGAATTTCGGCCAGTCTTCGAAGCGCGTCCACTGGTCGTAGGCCTCGTTGATCGGGACCGCGACGTCGACCGACTGCTGGATCGGCATCCGCCGACCGCTGCCGTGGGCCTCCGTTGCCTCCTCCTCCTCGGAGTCGGAGCCGTCGCCGTTGCTGCTGCCCCCGAAGAGGTCCTTGAGCCCGGCGAGTTTCTTCGCGCCGCCGAGCTTTTCGTCAGCGACCTCCCCGGCGACTTTCTTGGCGCCTTCGGCTGCCTTGCCTTTCGCTTTCTCTCCGACCTCTTTCGCTGCCTCTTTCGGCGAGCCGCCGGCGAGTTTCGCGATCCCCTCCGCCGCGAACGGCAACGCCATCAGCGCCGCCCCAGCCGCGGCCATCTTCTTCGGATCCTTCAACTGCTGAGCCGCGGGCGACTTGCTTTTCTTCGCCAACTGCATCGCGGTGCTGGTGATGTCGCTTACATCGGGCATGCGATCCCTCCTTCGCGTTCCGGTAGTCCCAGAGAGCCGGGTTCCCGTGCCGCGAAAGGGCAAACATTCCTATCCGTCTGCGATCGAGGCGCCGAGCGCGTGCAGCGCCGAGACGTAGACCTCCGAGAAGGTGGGGAACGGCTGGATCGTGTCGATCAGGACCTCGAGCGGCAGGCGCGCGCGGATCGCGAGGGTCGCCTGCTGCAGCCACTCCCCCGCCTCGGGGCCGAGCGCGTAGGCGCCGGTCAGCCGTTCGCCGTCGCTGAGCAGCGTCAGAAAACCCGGCTGCTCGGCATAGGCGCGGGTGTAGGTGGCGGTCTTCGCCACCCCTGAGAGCGGCACCGTGGCGCTGAAGCGTCCGCTGCCGCCGCCCACAGCCGCGGCCTGCGGGTCGGTGTAGACGATCCGCGGCACCGCCTCGTAGTTGGCCGGACGCGGTTTGCCGAGGATGTTCGCGGCCACGACCTCCCCTTGGTACTTGCCGACGTGGGTCAGCGGCCAGAGGCCATTGACGTCGCCGATCGCCCAGAGGTTCTCCCCCGCTCGCAACTGCGAGTCCACCGGAACCCCGCGCGGATTCGGCTCGACGCCGACGGTCTCGAGCCCGATCCCCTGAACCCGCGGCCGCCGTCCCGTGGCGACCAGGAGGCGATCGCCGCGCAGCTCGCGCCCGTCCTCGAACGCGAGGACGTAGTCCTCGCCGTCGCGGCGGGCCGCCGTCGCCGTGGCTGAGTGGGCGAGCTCGATCCCTTCCCCGCCCAGGACCTCGCCGAGGGCTTCCCCCAGCGGGGCGGGCTCACGCCCGAGCAGGTGCGGGGCCGTGTCTGCGATCGCCGCCCCGCCACCGAGGCGGCGGACGGCCTGCGCCATCTCAACCCCCACCGGACCGCCCCCGAGGATCAGCAGGCGCCGCGGCACCTCCTTCATCGAGGTCGCCTCGCGGCTTCCCCAGACGCCGTCGAGCTCCCGCAGCCCGGGAACCGGTGGGACGAACGGGTCCGCCCCGTTGGCGAGGACGACGTGGTCGGCGCTGTGGCGCTCGCCCTCGACCTCGACCACGCCGGGACCGGCGAGCCGCCCGCTGCCGCGGATCAGGTCGATCTTGTTTTCCCCGAGCCAGCGCTCCTGACCGGCGTCCGAATAGTCGGAGACCATGAAGTCCCGCCAGGCGAACGCCGCCTCGACGTCGACCGCGGCGCTCCCCGCGGCCTCCTCCGCGCCGTGGACCGCCTCGCCGGGCCGCAGCAGCGTCTTCGAGGGGATGCAGGCCCAGTAGGAGCACTCGCCGCCGACGAGCTCGCGCTCGACGACCGCCACCCGCAGGCCTCCCTCGGCCAGGGCGCCGGCGCAGTGCTCGCCCGGCGAGCCGCCGCCGAGCACGATCACGTCGTAGTCGCTGCTCACCGCCCCGCCTCGGTGTGCTCGGTGGCCGCCTTAACGGCCTCTTCGGGGGCTTTCCCCTGCTCGCGCGCGACGATGTAGGCCGCGTACCAGGTCGACCAATGATGCGTGGGGGCCGTCGGCTCGTATTCGCCGTGGTGCTCCTCGGCCTCGCGCAGCAGGTCGGTCAGTCTCTCGAGGTCCATCGTCTGCTCCTCCCGCCCTCATCGGCCCGGCAGCCGCTCGCTGATCTCCTGCAGCACCCAGCCGTTCCCGTCCGGGTCGCTGAAGGAGGCAAACGAGTTGTAGTTGCTGTTTTCCGGATCCGGTCCGCTCTCGCGCCCATCGAAACCGGCGCCGGGCAGCAGGTCTCCGATGTCGCGGTACCTGCACGCCAGCCCGTTCGAGCAGTGGTACACCTCGCTGATCTCGATCCCCCGGGCTGCCAGGTCCTCGCGCGCCGCCTCGACGTCGGCGACGGCTAAGTGCGTGTCCCCGATGCAGCCCGGCTCGGCCGAGGTCAGGTTCTTCCCGAAGTGGATCGAGCACCCCGAACCCGGCGGCGTGTACTGGACCAGGTGGAACTCGTCGCCCACCTCGAGCTCGGCATCCAGCCGCCAGCCGAGGCGGGAGTAGAACTCTTTCGCCCGCTCGACGTCCGCCACCGGCAGGATCACCGCCTCCAACTTCATCTCGCCCGCCCGCACCGGCGGCGAGGCCGCTCCGCTCTCGTTCACCACATTGACGCTGCTCATCTCAATCTCCATCTGTCGGCGCCGCCCGGGCGGGCGGCAATGTCTGGCCGAGGCGCGCAGGGCCGGGCAACGGCGGCGCCAGGGCCACCCTTGGAAACTGGCGGTGCGGGAGCGATCGGCACGAGAACCTCTCCTGGTCGCCGCTCGGCCGCCCTTCGGCCAAGCAACTCCCGTCGGGTCTTCGTCCAATCTCCCCTCCGCCCCCGCCCAAGTCAAGGGCGGAGCGCGTTCACGGCGCCGGAATCGGGCTGGCGCCGATGCCGCCGAAGACGTTGCCGAGGAAGCGGCTGGCGCCGATGCCGGCGGCGAACGCGTCCGTCGCCGCTTCGGAGCTCTCGAGCGGCCAGTCCATGCCGTTGTCGATCTTCTCGAACCAGATCAAGCCGCGCACCTGCGGGTAACGCGTTTCCAGCGCTTCGAAGAGATCTTCGATCCAGCCCGCCTTCGAGCCTCCGTACTCGCTGGCCGCGACCTCGCCGATCACCATCGGCTTCGCCGGGGCCACGTGTTCGGTCACCTTGGCGTAGGCGTTGGCGTAGAGGCCGTCCACCGTCGCCCAGCCGTACGGCGCCGCGGGATTGGTCCCCCAGTTGTAGCCGTCGAGGCAGGTCCAGTCGACGTAGGAATCCCCCGGGTAGAGGGACGCGTAGAGGTTGAGGTGGTTGACGTAGGGGCACCACACCCAGGTGGCGTTGGTCGCCCCGACCGAGGTGAAGATGTCGTGCACGTGGCGCCAGGCGGTGACGAATTCACCCGGCTGGTTTCCGTTGATGCCTTCGCCCCACATGAACCAGTTGCCGTTCATCTCCCAGTCGAAGCGGAGGAAGAACGGGTGGCCCCATTCGCTGGCGCTGGTGGCCCAGGCGCGGATGTAGTTGTCGTAGGTGCCGGCGATGATGTCGGAGAGCTGAAAATCCGGCTCGGTCGAGCTGACCGGGATCGATTGCGAACCCCAGCTGAAGAACGGGATCGCCCCGTGGGAGCGGATCGCGGTGAACCGATCCGAGGGGAAGTTGTAGTAGGAGCAGGGCGAGCTGGAGCAGTTGGCGAAGGGGGAGCTGAACTCGATCAGCGAGAGCTGCTTGCCGACGTGCTGCTCGAACTTCGTCACCGCGCTCATGTCCCAGGGCGCCTCTTCCCCGGTCAGCTGGGAGCCGATCCAGGCGCCCCAGTAGGCGTTGCCCGGCGGCGTCCCACCCGGTTCTTCTTCTCCCGGTTCTTCTTCGCCGCCTGGTTCTTCTTCGCCGCCCGGCTGTTCTTCTTCACCCGGCGGCTGCTCTCCGCCCCCGCCTGAGGGTGCCCCGGCGGGCGGCGGAAGCGCGCTGCTGGCGACGACGGGGGCGGGCGAGGTGCTGGACGGGACCGGTGGGCTTGGTTTGGGTTCGGCCACGACAGGCTCGGGCCGGATCCTGACCTCGTGCACCGACGAGCTTGCGACCGGGCGCCGTCCCCGCGCGAGGGTTGCCCGCATCCGCAGCTCCGAGGCGGTCGTCTGCCGGGCGACGAAGGAGATCCGGAACCTGCCCTGCCGAAGCGTGCCCGCTGCGACCGTCCGCCAAGCGCGGGCTCTCCACACCTGGAGCAGGACGCGGCCTCGCTGGGCCGGCACGACCCCGCCCGCAGCGGTCGCCGGCACTTCCCGGGTGACTTCGGCCGGAACCGCGAGCGTGACCCGCGGCGCCGGGGCGCCGGGAGCCGGCGTCGCCTCCCCCCCGGCGATCCCGGTGAAGATGGCGCCGAGGGCCAGCGCGGCTGCCAGCGCCAGCTTGAGGGGAAAGGTGTCGGTTCCGCGCCCCATCTCAGCTCTCTCTACCCAGCTACCCAGCCAGGACGCCGTAGCGCTCGCCCGCCGGCATGCGCGCCGCCGGGTGGAGGCGAACGGCGTCGAGCCAGAAACGGCTGCCGACGCGCAGCTGCAGGAGCGCCGAGCGCAGCAGGGCCTCACGGGCGGGGTCCCAGCTGAACCCGAACAGCTGGCGGATCGCCGGTGGCAGCAGCCCGACCGAGATCAACCTGATCGTCTCGGTCAGCGGGATCGCGGCGGTGCGCAGCCAGCCGGTGAAGGGCGGCTCGAGGATCATCCGCACCGCCTGTTCGCGCCGCTCGTCGGAGATCCAAAGGCTGCCGTCGCCCAGGCGTCCCTCGACGTATTCGCGCAGCCCCAGATAAGTGCCGGGCATCGAATCCGGGGGCAACCCAAGCAACTCGCCGACTCGCCTGTATTCGCCCCAGTAGCGCTCACGCTCCTCGCCGGCGAGCGCCCCGAAGATGCGCTCGTAATAGACGACCGCGGAGTCCGCCAGCGTCGCCAGGACCCAGAGCCCCAGCTCGGGATCTGAGGCGTCGTAAACCGTCCCCTTGGGGATCGGGCCGTAATCGGCCGGCGTCTTCCCCCGCACCCGCCGGTGCATCGCCTGGACGATCATGCCCGTCTCCTCCGCTTCCCCCCGGCTCCCGAAGTAGATCCGCGACATCCGCTCGTCGGTCCGCTGCAGCCGGGCCTGAGGGTCGTCAAAGATGATCGAGTGCCGCCGGAAGCCCACCACCGCCAGGGGATCGCAAGCCTGCATCAACAGCGCCCGCACCCCCGAGAACAGCACCAACCGCTCCCGGTGCAGCCGCCTCACCATCGAGTCGGCGGCGAAGAATCCATCGACCTCCTCTGCCACCGGCGCCCGCCCCGGCGCCATCCCAGGCACGAGCGAGAGCATGTCAGCGGGACGAAACACTCCAACAACGGTAGCCACCACGACCGGCGGGTTGCCGGAACCCTGGCGATTTGACGGTACGCTCTCGCCGGTATCGGCTAACGAGGGAGGTCGGACGGTGGAGTCAAGGCGGCGGCGAGCAGGGTTGGTCAAGACCAGGGCGTTCTACGTTTGCGCCGCGGGGTTGGTCGCGGCCTTGGTCCTGGCGGCTGTCCCCGCCAGCGCGGACGCTCCCTCGCCGGTGCTGGAATTCGTGCCGTCCAGCGGCTCCTTCCCAATCTCCTTCGTCGCCGAAGGCGGCAGCGTCAACGCCAGGTTGGGCGAGTTCGACAGGATCCTCGAATGCAGCGGCTCCGAAGGCGACGGCGAAATCACCGGGCCGCAGACGACCCTCTCGAGCTACGCCTTCACCGGGTGCGTGGCAAGACCGCTGGGTGGCGGCGGCGGCGATCTAAAGTGCAACTCCCCGGGCGCAGACGAAGAAGAAATCATCTCGGAGACGCTCGAGGCGGACCTTGTGTACCTCCACCAGGCGAATCACGAAGCCGCCATGCTCCTCAATCCCGGCGGCGGCATCTACATGGAATTCGAATGCGAAGGGACCGCGATCAAGGCAAGCGGCCCGTTCCTCTCTCCCGTGGGACCGATCAACCAGCTGGCCGATTCCTTCACCGCGACCCTCAGCCGTAACGGCAACTCGCAGATCCCCAGCGAATACGAAGACTCGAACGGCGTCGTCCAGGAAGCGATCCCGATGGCCGAAGTGGATTCCGAACCCCTCGACACGAGCGGTGTGGAACTGGGCTTCACGGTCCATCCCAGCGTTCCGCTTGAAATCAAGGCCCTGAGCGTGGCGGACATCGAAGCCAAGCAGCGCGGGGAAGAAGCTGCGAAGAAGCGCCAGGAAGAAGAAGCCGCGGCGAAGAAGCGCCAGGAAGAAGAAGCGGCGGCGAGGAAACATCAGGACGAAGAAGCGGCTGCGAAGAAGCGCCAGGAAGAAGAAGCCGCGGCGCTGGCGGCCAAAATCCGCCAAGAAACGGAAGCCGAAGCAAGGAAGCAGAACTTGACCAGGGCGCTCAGACATTGCAACAAGGTCAAGGCGAAGGGCAAGCGCGTCCAATGCAAGCGGCGGGCAACCAGGAAGTACGGCCCTCTCGGGGCACGCTGAGCCGGCCTCGGGATCGGGGATCTCACTCGTCCTGCGGCACGCCTTTGGGAATGAAGGCGCAGAGCCGGCTCTGACGAATCGGGGAGACAGGATTTGAACCTGCGACCGCTCGGCCCCCAGCCGAGTGCGCTACCAGACTGCGCCACTCCCCGTGGGTTTTCCATTCTGACGAATCGGCGAAGAGGCGGCTACCCTGCCTCTTGCGCGGCGGTAGCTCAATGGTAGAGCCTCAGCCTTCCAAGCTGATGACGCGGGTTCGACTCCCGTCCGCCGCTTTCTTCCTCGAGGTCTAGATGAACGATGCGCAGGCATTGAGATGACGCCGCGCGCTGCCGATGAGGGAAGCGATGAGACGCTGCAACCCGGGGCATGTCGCTTTTGTTCGGCCATGCCGCGCAAAGTCGACACTGGTTGCGCTGGCGGCGGTGGCTATCGGCTTGCTGGTGGCCGGCTGCGGCTCGGGGGACGCAGGGGCGACCGCGTCCGCGGGCGGCTCTGGGTCTAACGCCGCCGGCTACGTCGACTGGCCGCTGTTCGGACGGGTGCCGGCGCGGACGCACTATCTGCCGGCGCGGGAGCGGGCGCTGGACCCGCCGCTGAAGCAGGCCTGGTCGATCAACACGCACGCGCTGATCGAGTTCCCGCCGGCGATCCACAACGGGGTCGCCTACGTGATCAACAAGTACGGGAATGGGAAAGCGGTGCGGCTGCGGGACCGCAAGGTCTTGTGGGAACTGAATGTGCGGCCGAGCGACAAAGGCAAGCCGAACTTCGTCACCGGCCCCGTCTACTACCGCGGCGCCATTTACGGAGCGTTCCTGACCGGAAACCTCGCCGCGGGGGATGCGAAGACGGGCAATAAGCTGTGGGTACGCCACCTGAGCGGCCACCTGGAATCCTCGCCGCTGGCGGTCAACGGAACGCTTTATCTGGGCACCGACACGACCAACGTCCTTGCGCTGCGCGCCTCCGACGGCAAGACGCTCTGGAGCTTCAACGCCCCCGGCGCGATCAAAGCGAGCCCGAGCTACGCCGACGGCGACGTCTTCGTCGCCGACTATCAGAGCTCGATGTTCGCGCTCGACGCGAAGACCGGCAAGCCGGTCTGGCGGACCAACACGAGCAAGGTCCCGCCCTACGGACAGGGCGGCTTCTTCTCCTCCCCCGCGGTCGGCTTCGGGCGTGTCTACGCCGCCCGCGACGATGGCACCGTCTACGCCTTCGACGAGAAGACCGGCAAGGTCGAGTGGTCCTTCGACGCCGGCGGCTACGTCTACGGCTCCCCCGCGGTCGCCCGCGTTCCCGGGACGGCGCCGAGCGTCTACATCGGCGCCGAAAACGGGCGCTTCTTCGCCCTCGACGCCCGCACCGGCAGGCCGCGCTGGCGCTACGACGCCGGCGGCCCGATCCCCGGCACCGCCACCGTGATCGGCCACACCGTCTACACCTCCAGCTTCAAGACCCAGGAAACGGTCGGCCTCGACGCCCGCACCGGCAAGCGCACCTTCCACATCAAGCAGGCCGGCTACACCCCGATGGTCTCCGACGGCAAGCGCCTCTACCTGGTCGGGTACTACGACCTGGTCGGGCTCGAACCGGCGAAACGCTGACCGCTCAGCGGATCGGGCTCTGCGCCCGGCTGACCTCGAGGTCGAAGAGGCGGAAGTCGGCGCCGAGCAGCGGCTGGGCGACGTTGTGGACCGGCGTCTCGCCGATCGTCCCGTCGGGCGAGCCGGCGTGGGCGTGCCCGTGGAGGACGAGGTCGGGGCCGTGCTCGAGGATCGGCGCCGCCAGGCGGTCGCTGCCGAGGAAGACCCAGATCTCCCGCGGCTCTCCCTCCAGCGTCGCCTCGATCGGCGCGTAGTGGAGGAGGACGATCCGCAGCGGGCAGGTCGCCACCTCCCGCAGCCCCTCCTCCAGCGCTTCCACTTCTTCGGTCGCCTCGTGGTATACGGCGCGCAGCGAGGGCTCGCCGAAGTCCGGCAGGTGCCGCGGCGCGAAGCCGCCGACGAACCCCTTGACGCCGACGATCCCGACCTCGACCTCGCCGACCTGGCAGACGGCGGCGCGCCGGTCGAGCATCTCCACCCCACCGGCCTGCAGGCGCTCGAGGATCGCCTCGGCTTCGTCGCCGTGCCAGTCGTGGTTGCCGAGCACCGCGTAGACGGGCGCCGCGGTCGCCGCCGCGGCTTCGCAGAGGATTTCCGCCTCCTCGAGGCGACCGTGGCTGGTCAGGTCGCCGGCGACGAGGACGAGGTCGACGTCGTCGCCCAGCTCCGCGAAGGACTCCACCACCGCCTCGCGGTTGGAGTCGCGGCAGTGAATGTCGCCGGTGGCCGCGACTCGCACCCGCCCGGCGCCGCCGGACAACCGCCCGTCACCGTTGCTGGAAGCCATCGTCGCCTCCCCTACCCGCCTCCGTCACCTGCAAAAAAGCGTTCGAAGCGGGCGTTTAAGCACCGGCGCCGCGGGGCACGGAATGGGGGAGCAATGGCCGAGGGATTGGGCAAGAACGAGGTCGCCGCCGAGCTGACCGAAAGCCTCAAGCGCTCGGTCGCGGCGTTGGAGGGGCATGACGTCCCCTACCTGCTGGGCGGTGGAATGGGGTGCTGGGCCCGTGGCGGTCCGCCTTCCTCCAACGACATCGACCTGATGCTGAAGCCCGAGGACGCCGAGCGCGCGCAGGAAGCGCTCGCCGAGGCCGGGATGCGCCCGGAGACGCCGCCCGAGCAGTGGCTGCGCAAGGCCTGGGACGGCGACATCCTCGTCGACCTGATCTACGAACCCTCGGGGATGCGGATCGACGACGAGGTGATCGCCCGCGGCGAGGAGATGAGCGTCGAGGCGATGCAGGTCCGGGTGATGGACCTCGACGACATCCTCGTCACCAAGCTGCTCGCCGTCGACGAGCACAGCGCCGACTACCGCGACCTGATCCTCATCACCCGCTCGCTGCGCGAGCAGATCGACTGGGCCGAGCTGCGCGAGCGCACCGCCGCGAGCCCTTTCGCCAGAGCTTTCTTCACCCTCGCCGACGGGCTGGAGATCAGCCCCGAGACGACCGCGGCCGCCCAGGGCTGACCTCCGCAAACCTCAGTGGCCGGAGCCGGGCCCGACCTGCGTCGTCAGGTTGACCTTCGGTTCTCCCGAGCCGATGCTGGCCGCGGTAACCGAGAAGCGCAAGGCGCCCTTGCGGAGACCGGAAACCTTGGCGACGAGGAAGGTCTTGCCTTTCGAGCGTTTCACCTTCAGCTTTGCCACCTTCGGACGAGCGGCCGCGACCACTTTGCCCTTCGCGATCAGCTTCAGGTGGGAGAGCTTGAAGACGTCCAGCGGGCTCGACCAGCTGAGCGCGATATTCAGCAGCTTGGTCGAGGCGCCAACTGCGATGACGTGGGTCTTGCTCTGTCCCTGCTTGAGCAGGTCGTTGAATTCCCGCGGCGGCGTCTGGCAGGTGAGCGCCGCTCCGATTTTGTTCATCACCGCCTGCAGCGCGCTGGCATCGGGCAGGGGGAAGAACGCGCCACCGGTGTCGTCGGCGATCTTCTGCAGGCGCGCTTGGTCTGCGGGATCGACCAACCCGGGGCTGAACCCCACGACGAAAGTGGGCACGTTATGGGCGAGGTGCGCTTCGTTGTAGGTGCCTTCGTTATGGCCGCCGTCGGTGAGGAAGATCCGCGCCTGGGCGGCCGGATTGTCGGCGTCGGCCTTGGCGAACGCGGAGTTGTAGTCGGTCGAGCCGTTGTCGGCGTTGATCAGGCTTTCAAGCGAGCTGCGCATCGTGCCCGCGTTCACCCCGACTGGCTCAGGCGGGAACACGGTGTCGGCGGCGGGCTGCGTTTCGAAGATCGAGGAACCGAACTCGATCGCTCCCAGCTGCGTCTTCTCAGGCAGGGTGTTGATCAGCAGGTCCAAAGCCTGCACGCGAAGTTTGTTTTCGTCGGTGACCGCCATCGACCCCGAGTCGTCGATGATCGCCTCGATGTTCGTCTTCGGCGTGCAACCGGCTGACGCGCCCGCGCCGCCGCTCGCCGCCCCGCTCGGCACCGCGATAACCGCCAGCGCCAGCAGCGCCGCCATCGTCACCGTCATCAGAATCCGCCAGCTACGCCTCATCCCCATCCCTTCATTCGATCGAACTTGCAGCAATGGAAGCTAGCGGCGGCATCGGACCGCCTCAACGAGCCTCGAACGGTCGTCCGCTTGCCTACTTCAGGGCCGCGAGAATCTCGCCGGCCGCGCGTTCGCCGGATTCGACGGCGCCGTTGAGGTAGCCCTGGAAGTCGATCGAGGTGTGCTCGCCCGCGAAGTGGCAGTTGCCCTCCGGTTCGCGTTCGGCGCCGGCGAACTTCGTGTACTGGCCGACCTTCCAGTAGGAGTAGGAGCCCTTCGTCCACTGGTAGCCGGCCCAGAAGTCGATCGTCGCTTTCCCGTTCCAGCGCGAGGAAATTCCGGGCAGAACAGGCTCGAGCTGTTTGAGAAACTGGGCCGCGCGTTCGGCCGGCGTGCCGGTGCCAAAGCTGGCGCCGATCTTGCCGCCCGTGTAGTCAACGAGGATCCCGCTGGAGCCGGCCTGCGAGCGCGTCACCTCCCAGGTGTTCTGGTAGCCGGTGTCGGCGTAGGTCTCGCCGTTGCAGCCGAGCGCGTTCCAGAGCCGGTCTTTGAACTGGACGTGCAGCTTTGAGTTGGTCCCCATCCCCAGCTGCTCGATGGCCGTCGTCTTCACCTGGGAGAAGCCGGCTTTCGCGTAGTCGAGGGTGCGCAGGATCGAGAATGGCAGGGCGAGGACGACATGGTCGGCGGTGACGGTGCTGGTGGCGCTCCCGGACTGGAACGACAGCGTGTAGGTGCCGCCGGAGTTGCGCTTGATTGCGGTCAGCGCCGAGCCGGTCGTGATCTGCCCCTGCAGAGCCGCGGCAAGCCGGGCCGGAATCTGGTCGTTGCCGCCGCGCACGTGGTACTTCTCGTTCGAGGGACCGAAGATCCGCAGTTGCCCCTGCCCGGAGTAGCCGAGCAGGTAAAGCATGTTGAGGGAGCTCTGGACGTTGGTCTCGGCGCCGTACTCGATGTTGTAGGCAACGTCGAGCAGCTGGCCCAGCCTCGATTTCAGCCCGCCCGGCACGTAGGCCTGGATCCACTGGGCGATCGACATCGCATCGAGTTCGCGGCCGCGTTCGGTGGAGCTGTTGTAGAGCGTCGGGTAGCTGGCGGCGGAGACGTCCTTGTGAATCTGCTGCCAGATCGCCTTCAGGTCGTTCGTCGCTTCTTCGAACGAGTAGGGCTTGCCGTCGAAGTAGTAGAAGGGGTCGGTCCCGTTGACCTCGCCGGCGAGGAGGTTGTCGAGGTTGAGCCCGAGTTCCTGAGCCAGCTTGCGCACTTCGGTGTGGCCCTGGTCGATCAGCTCGCCGCCGTGCTCAGCGATCTGCCCCTCGGCAAAGTCGCCGCGGCGGGTCCAGCAGCGGCCGCCAAGCCGGTCGCTGGCCTCGTAGAGCTGGGCGTTGAGCCCGCTCTGCTTCAGCCGGTAGGCGGCGGTGAGGCCGGCAAGCCCGCCGCCGACCACGACGACCCGCGGCGCGGTCGCCGCCAGCGCCCGCGAGACGGGGCCGCTGAGCATCGCCGCAGCGGCGAGCCCGGCACCGCCCGCCAGCACCTCGCGCCGGCGCATTCCGGGGCTGGGATCGCCGAGCGCCTCCTCCGCGGAGGCTTCGCGCGCGGCTGCTGCCGCGGCTTCACCCAATCTCCTGGCCAGTGGCGTCCGTCCCCCCATCGGTCGAGCCTCCCACAGCAAGCGGCAACAGGGCAAGTGACAGGAAGTACAACTGTCGGCCGCCCCACCCGCCGACTGGGGGCAGAGAGCGGGGCACCTAGGACTCGAACCTAGAATCGCCGGTTTTGGAGACCGGTGCCTTAGCCAGTTTGGCCAGTGCCCCAGGGGGCGAATCCTACCGACCGAAGTGCGGGCGGAGGGACTTAAACCCCCACGGGCCGAAGCCCACCAGGACCTAAACCTGGCCCTGCTTGGCTTGCTAGACCGGAGTCCGCATTCCACGGCGAAAAGGGACTCCAGTTGTCTCCGGTCTTCTCCGGTCGTCTCTGGGTCGAACTGGCGCATAACTGGCGCATGAGCCGGAGGGTCAGAGGCGAAGCAAAAGCCTGCTCGGGCGCGCTTCTTCACTCTAGGAGAGCCAGCGCCTTGCGAATCCTAAGACGTCTCCTCGTCGCGAACTTGCACCATCCGCGCAGACCGCTTTCAGGCCGGACCTGCCAGCAGACTATGCAACATGCAGTCGGCAACGCTCGACACTTCCTGCGCGCTGAACTTCCTCATGATCGACGAGGAGCCGGACGATGATCTGATGGACGTGATCAGCCTCGCTCTTGGAGGGAAGATCGTCGCCAACGTCTCGGAGGAGGCTTTTGCCGAGGTTGAAGGCACGGCCGACGCCGACGCGCGAGAGCGGCGGATCGCGCGCTTGAAAACGTTTGGACGCCTGGCGATTCCAGCGGAGAGAGTTAAGGACCGCGACAAGATCGCCGACCGGCTACACGCCGCGATCTTTCCCAAAGCCACCTCCGGCAGTCGCCAAGACGACCATAACTGGCGGGACTGCCGACAGCTTGCGACTCACAAGCTGATCGGCAGGAACGCATTCGTGACGCGAGACGAGCGACTTCTAAAGGGGGCCGAGGCGGCTGCCGCTGAGGGAATTGAAGTTCTAAGTCCCAAAGAGTTCGTCGACCAGGTGAAAGCAGAGGCGGAGGCTGCGGGGCTGCCCAGCTATCCGGGCATCTCCGTTCGAGATGCGGACCCGGAAAAGGATGAGAGCGATATTCGCAGGGTCCTCTCCCCCCTGGCGGCCGATTATCCCGGCTTCGATTCCTGGCTAACGGATGCGCTGAACGACGATGGCACGAGGGTTCGAGTGGGGGAATACGAAGGTCACGTCGCTGCGGTGGCCTTGAGCAAGACGAAGGACGACCGCGTGGTGAAGCTCTCGGCGTTCTACGTTGAGGAGGAAGCACAGCATGCGGGCCTGGGCGGTCATTTGCTCTGGTCGGAGCTACGAACCTGGGCGCGACACGAGGTCGAAAAGGTCTACGTCACCGTTTCGTCTCGCCACGCCGATCTGGTCCGCTTCTTCACCGCCTTCGGATTTCTGGTTGAGGGGATGTCTCCCCGGCGCTACCAGGACGACACGGCGGAGTTGGTGCTCGGGAAGCACTTCATCCGCGAGCGAGTCAGCGATGATGACCTGGAGGGGTTTGCAGAAAAGACGGCCAAGGTCGTTTTCAGCGTCCCCCCGCAAGCTCACGCCGGACCGGCTGGTTGGGGACTGTTGCCGGATATCGAGCGTCCGGAACTGGGATGGGAGGGGGAAAACGACCAACTGCAGCTTGTGGCCCGGGATGAAGATCGAGAGTCGCGATCCTGGCGGCTACTCGACCTCGAGCGGATTTTCCATCCCGTTCGGTTTGCCGTTTCGGGTCGCCGCGCCCTCATGGTCCCTATCGAGCCCCACTGGGCGGATGCGCTCCTGGAGCACGCCGGACAGCAGCGCTCACTTGGGCAGGACGCAGCCTCCGAACGACTGCTGCTGCGTGCCGATAACGCTTACTACTGCTATCCGAAGTCCCTCGATATCGCCTTGCCAGGAACCCCGATCTTGTTCTATGTCTCGAAGCCGGTTAGCGCAGTCGTGGGAGAGGCCCGGATTTACGATTCCGCTGTAGACGTGCCAGAGGAGCTTTTCGCGGCCTATGGCGGCCTGGGGATCTATCGATTGCCGCAGATACGCTCACACGTGATGCGAAAAGGACCGAGACAGGGGAAAGCGCTGGCGATGCGCTTTGGAATGTACGTGCCCTTTGAGACCGCTGTGCCCGCGAAGGAGCTGGAACGGATCGCCGGTCGGCGACGGGTGCCCCAGGGTTTGCAGGCGATTTCGTTCGAGGAGTTCGAGGCCATCCGCAGAACTGGAGGGCTGGAATGGTGAACCGCGATGTCCTCATGTCGATTCGACCGGAGTACGCCGAGGCGATCTTTTCCGGTGCTAAGACCTTCGAGCTACGCCGCCGCCGCCCCTCGTTCGCACCAGGCAGCCGCGTGGTCGTTTACTCCTCCTCCCCCGACCAGCAGCTTTTGGGAACGTTCGAGGCCGGGGAGATACATGAGCAAAGCCCCTCGAAGCTCTGGAAGGTCGTGGCCCGATCTGCCGGGATCACTCGCAAAAGGTTCGACGCTTACTTCGTGGGTTGCGAGGTCGGGTACGCCATCGAGGTGAATACTCCAAAGCGCCTAGATCCGAAGCCTCTGAGGTTCAGGCCCCCGCAGTCCTATCTATTTCTCCGACCGGGCCAGAGGTCGCACCAAACTGTCTTGCGTTGGGCGACCTCGGCTTAGCTCTACCCATTCCGCAGCATCCGGGTTAGGCGTAGCGTTCCTATCCCCTACGCGTGCCCAAAGTGCTCCCGATGGTTGCGTTTCATCTCCTGGGCCAACGTGATCAGCAAGTCCTCGCGGTCGGTGTGCGGCATGGTGTTTCGCTTGCTGTTGTGGTCCTGCAGGAAGTACGCGCCTTCGCTGTTTACGCGGATCGAGATGTCGAGGGCGTATCCGCTGAGGTCTCCACCCCCGCCCTTCTTCTTCGTACGCCGCTGCAGCCGGTACGGCTCGCCACCCTTGAACTTCGTCATGGATCTACCTCCATCTTCAGCCGGGCGCTAACTCCCGCGCTGGTTGAACTTCCGTCCTCTCCGAGCGAGAGTAGCGAGTCGCGTGTTCCTGCTATCTAACTGGCGCACCAGCTAGCGGCATGAGCCGTCCAATTCCAGCCAACTCACCAGATGCGGAGCCCAGCATCCGGCTTTAGGGCGAGAAGTGCGGGCGGAGGGACTTGAACCCCCACGGGCCGAAGCCCACCAGGACCTAAACCTGGCGCGTCTGCCAAATTCCGCCACGCCCGCGTGGCTGGGCCAGCCGGCCCTTAACGCGTGGCCAATGGCGCCGCGTCGCCAAGGGATTCTATGATCGTCGGGTGGCGGTAGGAGAGGTCAGGCCCGGCTACGAACTGTGGCGGCCGAATCGGGAAAAAGCGAGCTCGGTGACGACCAAGTTCGTCGTCGTGCTGCTGCTGGTGGCGACGGCGCTGCTAGCGGGGCTGATCACGATCGGCGGCTGGTCGCTGCTGAAGGGCGGCGGCGCGATGGGAATCGTCTGCATGATCTACGCGCTCCTCTACGCCTTCTTTGCCATCATCGTCGCCCGCTGGAACCGCGGCGTGCTGCCGGTCGTCGCGGCGCTCTCGATGATCCTCGCGATCTTCTGCGCGGTCGGCGCCGAAAGCTGGTTCAACCGCGACCGCACCGGCTTCGAGGACGCCGCCCTCAGCTCCTCGCTGCTCGGCCTGCTGGTGATCCTCCTCGCCCTCCTGCAAATCGTCCTGGTCGCCGCCGCCCTCTACGCCTTCAACCAGGAATGGCACGTCGAGGAGGAGCGCCCGATCGGCTCCGGCGAGGACTACGGCGCGGGCGCGCCGGGCCATCCGCAGCCTGCCTGATTCGGCTCTATCGTTCAGGGCGGAGCCGGAGTGGCGGAATTGGCATACGCGATCGACTCAAAATCGATTGCCCTTGCGGGCTTGTGGGTTCGAATCCCACCTCCGGCATCGGCTAGAGGCGGCAGCCGAACCCCGTGAGCGCGGCTAACGGCGAACTGCTGTGGGAACCGTCGGCTGAGCTGATCGAGCGCTCGCGCCTGAGCGAGTTCATGGGCTGGCTGACCCGCGAGCGCGGCCTCGCCTTCGGCGGCTACCACGAGCTCTGGCAGTGGTCGGTCGACGACCTCGACGGGTTCTGGTCGGCGATCTGGGAGTTCTTCGACGTGCAGGCCGACGGCGACCCCTCCCCCGTCCTCGCCGAGCGCGAGATGCCGGGCGCTCGCTGGTTCCCGAACACCTCGCTGAACTACGCCGAGCACGTCTTCGCCGGCAAGCGCGAGGAGGAGGTGGCGATCCTCCACGCCTCAGAGCTGAGGGAGCTCGGCGAGCTGCGCTGGGGGGAGCTGCGGCGGCAGGTGGCGGCGGTCGCGGAGGGATTGAGGGACCTCGGGGTCGGCCGCGGCGATCGCGTGGTCGCGTACCTGCCGAACATCCCGGAGGCGATCGTCGCCTTCCTCGCCACCGCCTCGCTGGGCGCGGTCTGGTCGAGCTGCTCGCCCGATTTCGGCCCGGCCAGCGTCGTCGACCGCTTCGCCCAGATCGAGCCGAAGGTGCTCTTCGCCGTCGACGGCTACCGCTACGGCGGCAAGGACTTCGACCGCCGGGAGGTGGTCGCGCGCCTGCAGGAGGCGATGCCGACCCTCGAGCGGACCGTCGTCCTCCCCTACCTCGACAGCGCCCCGGACCTGGCGCCGCTGCGCGACGCGGTGCCATGGGAGGAGCTTCTGCGCGCCGGCGCGGGCGCCGAGCTGCGCTTCGAGCGCGTCCCCTTCGACCACCCGCTCTGGGTCCTCTACTCCTCCGGCACCACCGGATTGCCGAAGGCGATCGTCCAGGGCCAGGGCGGCATCCTCCTCGAGCACCTGAAGAAGCTCCACCTCCATGTCGACGCCCATCCCGGCGACCGCCTCTTCTGGTTCACGACGACCGGCTGGATGATGTGGAACTTCATCGTCTCCGGCCTCCTGACCGAGGCGGCGATCGTCCTCTACGACGGCAACCCCGGCCATCCGGACATGGGCGTGCTCTGGGACCTCGCCGAGCGCGCCGGGACCACGATGTTCGGGACCAGCGCTGCCTACATCGCCGCCTGCATGAAGGCGGGCGTCGAGCCGGGCAGCGGCCGCGACCTCAGCTCCCTGAAGGCGGTCGGCTCGACCGGCTCTCCCCTCGCACCCGAGGGCTTCGACTGGATCTACGAGCACCTCGGCCCCCAGACCTGGCTCTTCTCGACCAGCGGTGGCACCGACCTCTGCACCGCCTTCGTCGGCGGCGCGGCGACGCTGCCGGTCTACCGCGGTGAGCTGCAGGCGCGGGCGCTGGGGGCGGCGGTCGAGGCCTGGGACGAAGCGGGCGAGCCGGTGGTCGAGGAGGTCGGCGAGCTGGTCGTGACCGAGCCGATGCCCTCGATGCCCCTCTACCTCTGGGGCGACGAGGACGGCAGCCGCTACCGCGAGAGCTACTTCGAGATGTTCCCCGGCATCTGGCGCCACGGCGACTGGCTGGAACTGACGCGGCGCGGCACCGCGGTCATCTACGGGCGCTCGGACTCAACGATCAACCGCGGCGGGGTCCGGATGGGGACGAGCGAGATCTATCGGGCGGTGCTGGGGATCGACGCGGTGGTAGACGCGCTGGTGGTCGATCTGCCGCGGCCGGGGACCGACGGCTGGATGCCGCTCTTCGTGGTTCTGCGCGAGGGAGCGGAGCTGGACGACGAGCTGCCCCGGGAGATCGCCCGGCGGGTGCGCGAGCAGTGCTCCCCGCGCCATGTGCCAGACGAGGTCTTCCAGATCGACGAGGTGCCGCGCACGCTCAGCGGCAAGGTGCTCGAGGTCCCGGTGAAGCGGATCCTGATGGGGACGCCGGCGGAGAAGGCAGCGAGCCGCGACTCGCTGGCGAACCCGGCCGCGCTCGACTACTTCGTGGCGATGGCGAGCCGGCTCGCGGTCTGAGCGAGGATCTTCAACACGTGGCCCGGTTCGTAGCGGACCTGCTCGTGGGTGAAGCGCAGCGGCGTCAGGCCAGCGGCCGTGTGGGTCTGGTCGCGCAGGCGGTCCCGCGCCTGCTCGGCCGGCGTGCGGTGGTAGCGCAGGCCGTCGGTCTCGACGACCAGCCCGAGGTCTGGCCAGTAGAAGTCGACTTCGAATTGGTTGACCCACTGACCCGTTAGCGGCGTCGGCAGCCCAGCCTTCCGCGCGAGCGGGAGAAACCGGCGTTCCAGCTCCTCTTTGGTAAGGCGGAAGGTGCGGCGGTCGAGGATGAAGCGGAGCTTGGCGGCACCGGGCTCACCTGCCCGAGCGTCGAGCGCCTCCCGCAGCTCAGGCGGGCGCGTGAGGTTGTATTTGTCCGCCTCGTTGATCATCCGCTCGACGCCGGGGCGGTCGAGGCGGAGTGACATGTCGATCAGCGTCTGGATGGGCGTGGTGACCGGGATTCCGTACTCGCGAGTGAGATCACGCGTCTTCAGCGAAGGCCTCTGGTGGATCTCAAGGCCAGGGCGGCGTCGACGAGAAGAGCTGGGTAAGGAGAGCTCGACCACATCGCGCTTCTCAGGTCCCACCCGCCAGAGAGCCGCCGCGCTGGAGTGGCTGATCACACTGCCCGGACAAGCAAGAACCGCAGCCATCCAGCGCCCGTGGTCCGTGACGTTGGCGCGGCCCACCGCGTAGATGCCGCGATGCAGCGGATGCAGTCTGCCCGTCCTGATCCGATGATCGATCGCTTCACGCGTATATCCGACCTCACGCAGCTGATCCCGCGATAGGACCGCGTGCTGATTTTCAGCCAGAGCCCAGGCCTGCCGCGCCATCCGAACCCGCTCGCGCCGTCGGTCATCCGACGATTGGAGAGTTGACCTTGCCATAGCAAGGTTAAGTCACCAACCGTGGTCGACTCTCCCCCTTACCCAGCCTGTTTTGATGCTCGGTGCGCTTAGACCATGCCGAGGCCGCCGCTTACGCCCAGGGTCTCGCCCGTCACGTAGCTGGCGTCGTCGCTCGCGAGGAAGGCCGCGGCGGCGGCTACCTCCTCGGGCTGTCCCAAGCGGCCCATCTGGGTGGCGCTTTTCATCGTCTCGATGACCTTCTCGCCGATCTCGCCGAACTCCTTGGCGCCCATCAGGAGGGGGGTCTCGATCGGGCCGGGGGCGATGGCGTTGGCGGTGACGCCGTAGCGGGCGGCCTCGCGGGCGATCGCCTTGGTGAAGCCGATCACGCCGGCCTTGGCGGCGCTGTAGGCGGCCGAGCCCTTGGAGCCGACGCGACCCGCCTCCGAGGCGATGTTGACGATGCGGCCGTAGCCGCGCTCCTGCATCCCCGGCAGCGCCGCGTGGGTGCAGTTCATGACCCCGCCGAGATTGATGTCCAACGTCTGCCCCCACTGCTCGGGAGTGACGTAGACGAAGAAGCCGAAGTTGTCCATGCCGGCGTTGTTGACGAGGACGTGGAGGTCGCCGATGGCAGCGACGGCGCTGCGGGCGGCGTCGAGGTCGGTGACGTCGAGCTCGACCACGTGGCCGGCGATCTCGCCGGCGACCTTCTCGGCTCCCTCGACGTTGAGATCGCCAACCCAGACCTCGGCCCCCTCGGCCGCGAGCCGGGCGGCAGTCGCGGCCCCGATGCCGCTCGCGCCGCCGGTGACCAGCGCCTTCTTGCCCTCGAGCCTCATGCGGGCGGGAGCATAGACTGCGCGGCCTTGGAAGCGATCCCGATCATCGGCGGCACCGGCGCCCTCGGCGCAGGCCTGGCGCGGCGCTGGGCGCGGGCGGGCGTGCCGATCGTGCTCGGCTCCCGTGATGCCGGGCGCGCCGAGGAGGCTGCGGCCAAGGTCCGCGAGGCGGTCCCCGGCGCCGACGTCACGGGCCTCCAGAACGAGGAGGCGGCGGCCAAGGGCGAGATCGTCTTCCTCACCGTCCCCTTCCGCGCCCAATCGGAGAACCTCAATAACCTGCGGGAGGCGCTGCGGCCCGGGCAGATCCTCGTCGACTGCACCGTCCCCCTCGCCGCCGCGGTCAGCGGCAAAGCGACCCGCTCGCTCGGCGTCTGGCAGGGATCGGCCGCCCAGCAGGCGCAGGAGATGGTGCCCGACGGCGTCACCGTGATCGCGGCGATGCACACGCTGGCGGCGCCGATGCTGGCGAAGCTCGACACCGAGCTCGGCGAGGACGTCCTCGTCTGCGGCGACAAGAAGGCCGACAAGGCGCGCGTGGCGCGGCTGATCGAGCAGATCCCCGGCCTGCGCGCGGTCAACGCGGGGGCGCTGGAGATGGCCCGCATCGTCGAGCAGCTGACGCCGATGCTGATCTCGGTCAACAGCCGCTACAAGACGCACGCCGGGATCCGCCTCACCGGGCTTCCCGACGGCGACCACTGGGCGTGAGCGCGCCGGGGCGGGCCCGGAGGGGTCCTTGATGCGCGTCGCGCTCCTAGCCGGCGGCACCGGCGGCGCCAAACTCGCCGCCGGCATGCAGGAGGAGGTCGGTCCCGACCTGACGGTGATCGCCAACACCGGCGACGACGTCGAGGCGCTCGGCGTCCACGTCTCCCCCGACCCCGACCTCGTCACCTACTGGCTCAGCGGCGAGATCGACGCCGAGCGCGGCTGGGGAATCAAGGATGACGACTTCGTCGTCTTCAACCGGCTGAAACAGCTCGGCGCCCCGAACTGGTTTGGCCTCTCCGATCGCGACCTCGCCGCCTGCCTGTACCGCCGGCAGTTCCTCGACGACGGCGGCCGCCCGACCGACGCCCAGGCGCAGATCGCCCGCCGGCTCGGCGTCGAGGCGCGGGTGCTGCCGATGTGCGACACGCCGGTCCGCACCCAGGTGATGACCCCGGGCGGGCAGCGCGGCCTGCAGGAGTACCTGATCCTCGACGGCGGCCAGCCGCAGGTCCTCGGCGTCCAGCTCGAGGGGATCGAGGCCGCCGAGCCGACGCCGGAGGTGCTCGAAGCCCTGCGCGACGCCGAGGTCATCGTCGTCGGCCCCTCGAACCCGGTGATCAGCATCGGCCCGATCCTCGCCGTGCCCGGCATCCGCGAGGCGATCGCCGCCTCCCCCGCCCCCGTCGTCGCCGTCAGCCCCTACGTCGCCGGCGCCGTCGTCAAGGGCCCGACCGACCGCTTCATGGAAGGCATCGGCCGGCCGACGACCGCGGCCGGCGTCGCCTCCCTCTACGGGGGGTTGATCGACGCGATGGTCGTCGACGAGGGCGACCCGGAGCCGCCCCCGGCCGAGATCCCGACGCTGGCGGCTTCGACGTTGATGGAGGGAGCAGCTGGCCGCGCGCGGCTGGCCCGGATCGTGCTCGACTACGCCGCTACCCTCGGCTCCTCTTGAACGCGATCGCGGTACTCCCGGTGAAGCGCTTCGGCGCCGCCAAGCGGCGCATGGCGGGCGGGATCACCGGCGGCCAGCGGCGCGACCTCGCCGAGGCGATGGTCGCCGACGTGCTGGAAGCGATCGGCCAGGCCCGCGCGATCGAGCGCGCGATCGTCGTCACCGGCGACCCGATCGCCCAGGAGCTGGCGGCCGCGGCCGGTGCCGAGGTCGTCCCCGACCCGGAGGACGCCGGGCACGTCGAGGCGGCGCTTGCGGGCATCGCCCGCGCCGAAGCCGACGGCGCCGAGCGCGTCGTCCTGCTCGCCGGCGACTGCCCGCTGCTCGACCCGCGCGAGCTCGACCGCCTGCTGACCGGCGTCCCCGGCAACTACGTCGGCGTCGTCCCCGACCGGCACGGCACCGGCACCAACGCGCTCCTGCTGAGCCCGCCGGACGCGATCGTCCCCGCCTTCGGTGAGGGCAGCCGCGACCGCCACGTCGAGGCGGCGCGGCAGGCTGGGGTGCCTTTCGGGATCGAGGAGCTCTCCTCGATCGAACTCGACCTCGACACCCCCGCCGACGTGATCGCGCTGACGCGCGAGCTGGAGAAGAACCGGGGTCGGGCCAAGCGGACGGCGAAGGCGCTGGGGATATGAGCCGAGAGCTTCGGGCGCTGCCAGTGGCGGGCATGCCCGAGGTGAAAGAGGGGGATCGGGTTGGGGAGCTGATCGCCGCGCGTGTTGAGCTTCAGCCCGGCGACGTCGTCGTGATCTCCCAGAAGATCGTCTCCAAGGCCGAGGGGCGGATTGTGCGGCTCGACTCGGTGACCCCGTCGGAGAGGGCGCTCGAACTGGCGAAGAAGCTAGGTAAGGAGGCGAGGTTCGTGGAGCTGGTGCTCTCCGAGAGCCGGGAGGTGCTGCGGGAGGAGCGGGTGCTGATCACCGAAACGCACCACGGCTTCGTCTGCGCCAACGCGGGAATCGACAGCTCGAACCTGCCCGAGGACGGGACGTTGTGCCTCTTGCCGGAGGACCCGGATGGATCGGCGCGACGCATTAGGGCTGAGATCGCGGGGCCCCATCCGGTCGCCGTGGTGATTGCGGACAGCTTCGGGCGCGCATGGAGGGTCGGTCAGGCGGAGGTCGCGATCGGCTGCGCCGGCCTGCAGCCGCTGGATGACTGGCGCGGCCGGCGCGATGCCAGTGGGCGGGAGCTAGGCGCGACGCTTATAGCGATCGCCGATGAGGTCGCCGCAGCTGCTGATTTGGTGCGCGGGAAGGACAGTCAGATGCCGGCGGTCGTGGTGCGCGGCCTCGACCGCTACGTCGGTGCGGAGGACGGGCCCGGCGCTGCCGCCCTCCGCCGCTCTCCCGGCGAGGACCTGTTCAGATAGCCGCTAGTCCTTGTCCTTGCCGACCGCGTCCTTGACCTTGTCGGCAGCGCCCTCGACGCCGTCCTTGACGGCCCCGGTCGCCTTGTCGACCTTGCCTTCGCGCTTGAGGTCGTCGTCGCCAGTCAGGTCACCGGCAGCTTCCTTCAGGCGCCCCTTGGCGTCGTCCTTGTTGCGAATCTCGTCGGTCATGCCATCCCTCCGTTGGCTTTCAATGGGCGCCGTTCAGCTACCCGGAAGCGCCCACGACCGAACTGCATCAACTTTTCTATCCAGCAGGTGGAAAAGTTGATGCAGTTCAGATTTGGAGGACGGCGGCGCCTCGGAAGCGGCCCTCGCGTAGGTCCTCTAGTGCCTCGTTTGCTTGCTCCAGCGGATAAGGGGTGACCTCGGTGTGGACTGGGACCTGGGGCGCCATGCAGATGAACTCTTCGCCGTCTTGGCGGGTGAGGTTGGCCACCGAGCCGACCGCGCGCTCCTCCCAGAGGTCGCTGTAGGGGAAGGAGGGGATGTCGCTCATGTGGATGCCGGCGCTGATGATTCTCGCGCCCTTGGCGCTGGCCCGCAGCGCCGCCGTCATCAGCGCCCCGACCGGGGCGAAGACGATCGCGCCGTCGAGCTCCTCCGGCGGCGCCTCCCCCGAGCCGCCCGCCCACTCGGCGCCGAGCTGGCGCGCGAACGTCTGCGTGTCGGTGTCGCCCTCGCGGGTGAAGGCGAAGACCCGCCGTCCTTCGTGGACCGCAACCTGGCAGAGGATGTGGGCCGCGGCGCCGAAGCCGTAGAAGCCGATCCGCTCCGCCTCGCCGACCAGCCGCAGCGCCCGGTAGCCGATCAGCCCGGCACAGAGCAGCGGCGCCGCCTGCAGGTCCGAATAACCGTCGGGGATCGGGAAGCAGTAGCGCGCGTCGGCTGCCGCCGCCTCGGCGTAGCCGCCGTCGATGTCGTAGCCGGTGAACCTAGCGTTGTCGCAGAGGTTCTCGCGGCCGCCGCGGCAGTAGCGACACTCCCCGTCGGTCCAGCCGAGCCAAGGGACGCCGACCCGGTCGCCGGGCGCGAAGCCGTCGACACCCTCCCCCAGCTCGCGGACGACGCCGACGATCTGGTGGCCCGGGACCAGCGGCAGCTTCGGCTCGCTCAGCTCGCCGTCGAGGATGTGGAGGTCGGTGCGGCAGACGCCGCAGGCGCGGACGTCAAGCAGGATCTGACCGGGACCGGCGTTCGGCTCGGGCAGCTCAGCGAGCCGGAGCGGCTCCCGCTGCCTCTCGAGGACCATCGCTCGCATAGGTCTCGATGATCTCGTAAAGGGTGGAGCGCTGCGCCGGTTCGCGCCCGGCCGCCCGGGCCGCCTCGATCAGCTGCTCGGCCTCGAGCCGCACCCCGTGCTGGGAGCCGGCCATGCGGGAGATGTTCTCCTCCATCAGCGTGCCGCCGAGATCGTTGACGCCCCAGCGCAGCGCCTCGGTTGCCCCCTCCAGGCCCATCTTCACCCAGCTCGCCTGCAGGTTGGGAATGGTTCGGCCGAGCGCGAGGCGGAAGGCGGCGGTGTGCTTGAGATTCTCGCCGATCGAGATCTCCTCGATCCCGTGCGCGCGCCCGAGCATCGTGTTGAAAGGGATGAAGCTGAGCGGGACGAACTCGGTGATGCCGCCAGTCCGCTCCTGCAGGGCGCGGACGACGCGCATGTGGCGGGCGAGCTCACGCGGCTCCTCGATGTGGCCGAACATCACCGTCGAGGTCGAGCGCAGGCCGGCGCGGTGGGAGGCTTCGATGATCTCCACCCAGCGCTCGGCCGGGAGCTTGTTCGGCGAGATCCGCTGCCGCACGCCGTCATCGAGAACCTCTGCGGCGGTCCCCGGCGTAGAGCCCAACCCGCACTCCAGCAGGTACTCGAACACCTCCAGCGGCTCCTTGCCCGAGCGCTCGCAGGCCCAGTTGATCTCCATCGGCGAATAGGCATGCAGATGCAGCTGCGGCGCCACCTCCTTGGCCAGCCGCAACCACCGCCCGTACTCCTCCAGGGTCAGGTCCGGATGGATTCCACCCTGCATGCAGAGCTCGGTAGCCCCAAAAGCAACCGCTTCTTCGACCCGACCCGCAAAGTCCTCCTCCGAGACTTCATAAGCATCGGGCGAGCGCTTCCCCTGCCCGAACCCACAGAAGGCGCAACCGACGACGCAGACGTTGGTGAAGTTGATGTTCCGATTGACAACGAAAGTGACCCGATCCCCAGCCAGCTCCGCCCGCAGCTCATCAGCAGCAACCCGCATGTCCTCGATCACCTCAGGCCGCGTCTCGGCGAAGAGCGCAGTCAGCTCGTCCTCAGATAGCTCCTCGCCCTCGCGGCCTTTCTCAATCGCACGCGGCGCAAGATCGGGCGCGATCTTCTCTTCGGACCGCCGTCCCGACCCTTTCCGCGGGATGAACGACCAGTACTTCAGCTTGATCACATCCAGGACCCCCTGCTCCATCCACTCCGGGTCCATGTACTGCGGGTAGACACACAGCCGCTCCGTAAGAGCGTAGCCCCTAGGCGCCAGCTCCTTCCGCACCTGATGAGGCGGCGGGAAAGGCTCCTCCGGCGAGATGTGATCGCCGTTAGCTGAGAGACCACCAAGGTCGGTCGCGCCGGCTTCAACCAGCTCGGGCCACCAGTCCGACAGGTTCGGCGGAACCTGCACCCCCACATCAGGCATCAGCCGTTTGCACTCCCCGATGAGGCGCTTGATCTCGTTGATGGAGACCGGGGTCGACCAGGCCGGGTAGGGCGACGGGGACACCCCCTCCAGACACTCCTCGCCATGGCTCGGAGTTGAGTGTCTGGAGGGGGTGTCCCCGTCGCCCACCCAGAGGTTCTGGGCAGCTTCGTTGGCGATGTCGGCCACCTCGGCGCCGTAGTAGCGCGGGTGCGGAACGAAGTTCTGGAGGATTATCTCCTGGAGGTGACCGTGCCGGTTATGGCTGGCGGCGAGAGCTTCCAGGGACTGAATGCGCTCGATCTCCGTCTCCCCGATGCCGACGAGAATTCCCGAGGTAAAGGGAATTTTCAGCTCCCCAGCGGCTTCGATGGTTAATAGGCGAGCAGCGGGGTGCTTGGTGGGCGAACCAGCGTGGACGGTGTCCATCAGGCGCTCGGAGATCGACTCCAGCATCAGCCCCTGGGAAGCAGTGACCTCTCGTAAGCGAGCTAGATCGTCCTTTGAGAGAACGCCTAGGTTCGTGTGCGGAAGCATCCCTCGTTCCATCGCCCGTTCACACGCCCAGATGACATAGCTCGTGAAGTCGTCATGGCCCCAGGTCTTCAGCCGTTCGGCGACCACAGGGTTGACCTCCGGACGCTCACCGGTGAGAACCAGCAGCTCCTTGGCGTTGCGTTTCAGCGCCTCGTCGAGCTGCCGTTCGACGTCCTCTGGCGCGTGAATGTGGGCCTGGTGGGTGGCGAAGGCGCAGTACTTGCAGTAGCACTGGCAGGTCCGGGAGAGGGAAAGCGTGTAGTTGCGGGAGAAGGTGACCCGGCGCACGCCGCCCAAGCTACTGCACCCGCCCCGCGGGCACGCCCAGCGCAGTCGCGCCGTGCCCCGCATACAAAAGCGCCACCCGGTTGGGTGGCGCTTTCGAAGCTCTTAGCCGCTCTGCCTCAGTCGGCGGGCTTGTCGCTGGTCGGGGTCGACCGTTTCGGGACCGGCGGCCGGACGTGCTCCGGCGGTTCGGTCGGCGGCAGGCCACCCGGCTCGAGGACGAAGCGGTAGACGGCCGCGGCCACGAGTGAGCCGACGATCGGGCCGGCCAGGTAGGGCCAGACTTCGCCCCACTCGTTGCCGACGAGCGCCGGGCCGAACCAGCGGGCCGGGTTGAAGCCAGCGCCGGTCAGGGGGCCGCCGACCATGACGATGAAGCCCAGCGTGGTGCCGATCGCCAGCGGCGCCCACTCCTTGAAGCTCTTCTCGGAGTAGACGGCGGTGAGGATCACGAGGACGAGGACGAAGGTCCCGATCGCCTCGACGATCGAGCCGCGGAAGGCGTTTCCGAGCAAGCCGCTCACCTGGAGCGCGCCGTAGTGGCTGGCGCGACCCTCGTCGAGCAGCAGCCCCTTCGCCAGCAGGGCGCCGAGGACGCCGCCGGAGAGCTGGGCCAGGATGTAGATGACACCGTCCAGCGGCCGGATGCGCCTGATCACCAGGGCCGCCAGCGTCACCGCCGGGTTGAAGTGCCCGCCGCTGACGACGCCGAACATCACGATCAGGCCGAAGAGCAGGAAGGCGTGGACGAGGCCGACGACGGCGAAGTCGGTGCCGAACTGGGCTTGACCGCCGGTCGAGACGTAAAGGATTACGACGCTGCAGATGAAGAAGACCAGCAGCAGCGTGCCGATCAGCTCGGCAAGGTAGGCGGCGATGCCTCTTTCCTGCACTCCTCGTTCGCGCACTGCTCGTTCCGCCACTTTTCCTCCTCGATTCCCGGGATCTAGGTAAGCGGCGGCAGTGTACTCACAAACGGTGGATGAAATAGGTTCCCCGACGCATGAGAAGGGCTGTCGCGCTGCTGGCGGCCGCTCTCGCGCTCGCCGGCATCGCCGGCTGCGGGGGAAGCGGCGCGGAACCGGGCGCGCCGAAAGGCGCGACCCTCGTGCTCGATTTCGTCCCCAACGCGGTCCACAGCGGCATCTACGCCGCGCAGGCCGAAGGCTTCTACCGCGACGGGGGGGTCAGTCTGAAGGTGCAGCCGCCCGGTGAATCGACCGACGCGCCGAAGCTGCTCGGCGCCGGCAAGGTCGAGTTCGCGATCCTCGACATCCATGACCTCGGGATCGCCCGCGAGAAGGGGATCCCCCTCGTCGGCGTGATGCCGATCGTGCAGCGGCCGCTGGCCGCCGTGATCGCCCGCGGCGACGGCCCGGTCCGCAGCCCGCGCGACCTCGAAGGCCAGCGGGTCGGCGTCAGCGGCCTCCCCTCCGACGAAGCCGTCGTCAACTCCGAGGTCGAAGCGGACGGCGGCAACCCGGCCAGGGTCGACGAGGTGACGATCGGCTTCGCCGCGGTCCCCTCGCTCGCCGCCGGCAAGGTCGCGGCAGCCACCGGATTCTGGAACGCCGAGGCGGTTGCCCTGCGCGAACAGGGGACCCCGATCCGCGTCTTCAAAGTCGACCAGTTCGGCGCTCCCCCCTATCCCGAGCTCGTGCTCTGCGCCTCCCAGAAGCTGCTGCAGAGCGACCCCGACCTGGTCGACGCTGTCGTCTCAGCGACCCGCCGCGGCTACGAGCTCACCGAGGAACGCCCCGAAGAAGCGCTGAGCGACCTGCTCGAAGCCAACAAGAGCCTCGGCCTGAACCGGGCCGAACAGAAGGCCCAGCTGCAGGTCCTGCTGCCGGCGCTCCACCCGAAGCCGTTCGATCTGCCCGTCCTCGAAGCATGGGCAGCCTGGGACCTGAAGCACCATCTGCTGGAAAAGCCGCTAGCCGTCAATGAGGCGTTTCGCCAGGTCCGGTAGCTCGCGGGCCATCCGCGAGCGCGGCACGACCAAATCGACGCCGGCCGCTTCGGCTGCTTCCTTGGTCTCGACGTCGACGTGCGAGTAGTAGCCGAGCACCGGCATCCCCAGCCCGACCAGCGCTCCCGGGTTCTCGACGTCGAGGTCGGCGACGATCAGGTCTTTGCCGTCCCAGGTCGTCTCCTCGATCGAAGGCGAGGTCGTCACCTCGTGCCCCGCTGCGCTCAACTGCGCCTCGACTTTCGAGCCGAGCATCAGGTCGCTGGAGATGCTGAGGACGTGCGCCATGCGGCCTCTGTACCCAGTTGGCGTTAAAGGGCGCGGCGCTGGCGGAACTCTTCGCGGACGCTCTCCGGCCGGCCCCACATCTGCACGACCTCAGAGCGCCCCTCGCGCACCTCGGCAACCCGCAGCTCGCCCTTGACGGCGGCAGCGTCGAGTCGCTCGAGCACAGCGGCCACGGTCTCCGCCGCGGCGGCGTGGCCGAAGCTGTGGGCGACGAGGAAGCGCCAGTGCCAGCCCTCCTCCGGGTGCTGGTAGACCTGCGCGTTGACCTGGCTGACGGCGACCGCCGTGTCGACGTACTGGGAGGCGTCCTCGATCCGCAGGTCGACCTCGAGGTCGGTCCAGTCGGGCGGCAGGGTGTCGAGAATCTGCTGGAAGCTGGCGGCGAGAGCCACGGGGGAAGCCTAGCTACCCGAAGAAGACCTGGAACAACAGGAACACGTTCAGGGCGATGATCAAGGCCGACAGCACCCCCGCCAGCGCGGTCAGCCACCGCGGATTGGCGAGCTCGCCCATGACCTGCTTGTCGGCGGCGATCATCAGCAGCGGCACGAGGGCGAAGGGGATGCCGAAGGAGAGGACGACCTGGCTGCCGACGAGGGCGTCGGTCGGGTCGATGCCGAGCGCGAGGACGACCAGGGCCGGGGAGAGGGTGAGCGCGCGGCGGACGAAGATCGGGATGCGGCGGCGGATGAACCCCTGCATCACCACCTGGCCGGCCATCGTCCCGACCGAGGAGGAGGCGAAACCGGAGGCCAGGAGGGCGATGCCGAAGACCGTCGCCGCCCGGTCGGAGACGAGGGTCTTGAAGCCTTCGTAGGCGCCGTCGATCGAGTCGACGCCGGTAAGGCCGCTGCTGTGGAAGAGCGCGGCGGCGACGATCATCATCGCCAGGTTGACCAGCCCGGCCAGCGAGAGGGCGATCACCACGTCCACCTTCTCGAACCGCAGGATCTTCTTCTTCTCGCGCTCGTTGCGGCCGACGATCCGCCGCTGGGTCAGGGCCGAGTGGAGGTAGATGACGTGCGGCATCACCGTCGCGCCGATGATCCCGGTCGCCAGCAGCAGGCTCTCGGTGCCGGAGAAGCCGGGGACGAAGAGGTGGCTGCCGATCTCCGACGCCTGCGGCTTGGCGTCGATCAGCTCGAAGGCGAAGGCGGCGACGACGACGCCGACGAGGACGGTGATCCCCGCCTCGAGCCTGCGGTAGCCGCGCTGCTGCAGCGCCAGCAGGGTGAAGGCGCCAATGCCGGCAATCACACCCGCGGGGAAGAGCGGGATGCCGAAGATCAGGTTGAGGCCGAGCGCGGCACCGACGACCTCGGCGATGTCGCATGCCATCGCCACCAGCTCGGCCTGCAGCCAGAGGCCGATCGAGGTGCGGCGGGTGAAGCGCTCGCGACAGAGCTCGGCGAGGTTGCGGCCGGTCGCGATCCCCAGCTTCGCCGACTGGGTCTGGACCAGCATCGCGATCAGGTTGGCCGAGAGGACGACCCAGAGCAGCAGGTAGCCGAATTTGGCGCCGCCGGCGATGTTGGTGGCAAAGTTGCCCGGGTCGATGTAGGCGACGGCGGCGATGAAGGCCGGGCCAAGGAAGGGCCAGACCCCGCGCAGCCCGCGGCTGCGACCCTCGAGCGAGTGCCGCGCGGCCCTGGCGACGGCGGCCTCGCCCGGGAGGACGTCCTCCGGCCGGGCGCCGTGGCCCTGCAGCTCCTCGACCACCGCCTCGCCCGGCGGCGGCTTCAAGCGTTCCCCCAGCTCGGCGGCACCAGGTCGGGGCCGGGGATCGGCGTCCCGTGGGGGTCATGGCGCGGTTCGCCCAGCTTCGCCGCGATCAGCGCCTCGAGCTCCTCGGAGATGTAGTGCTCGAGCACCTCCGCCTCCTCGTGGACGCGGTCCTCGGGCATCCCCAGCGCCTCGGAGAGGTAGGCCTCGATCAGCCGGTGATGGCGGATCACCTCCAGGGCCACCTTCTCCCCCGCCTCGGTCAGGTTGACGCCCTTGTAGGGCAGGTAGTCGACGAGGCCGAGATCGGCGAGCTTCTTCAGCATCGAGGTCGCGGTCGCGGGGGTGACTTCGAGCCGCTGCGCGACCTCGCCGTTCAAGACGAGCCCCTCGCGCTCCTGGGAGATCGCGTAGATCGTCTTCGCGTAGTCCTCGATGGCCTGAGAGTTAGACACGTCTAAATCAGAGTTTGACACATCTAAAAGTCGGATTCCCGGCCCGTTCTAAGATCACAACACGATGGCCGTGATGATTGAGCTCGATGGGCAGTATCGCCAGCTGCGCGAGGAGTGCGGCCTGCTCGACCGCTCCGAGCGCGGCAAGCTGCTCGTCAGCGGCAGCGAGGCGGCCGAGTACCTGCAGGGGCAGCTGACCAACGACGTCGAGGCGCTCGAGCCGGGCGACGGCGCCTACGCGGCCCTGCTCGATCGCAAGGGGCACATGCGGGGCGACATGCGCGTGCTGCGGCCCGGCGAGGATCCCGACCTCCTGCTCGACACCGAGCCCGAGGCGCTGGAGGCGGTCAGGCAGCACCTCGCGATGTACAAGATCGGCCGCGAGGTCGACGTCATCGACGTGACCGCAGAGCGGGCGCTGCTCTCGCTGATCGGGCCGCGGGCGGTCGAGATCGCGGGCTCGGCGGCGCTGCCGGAGAACGCCTGCGAAGAGGTGACGATCGCCGGGACCCCGGTTCTCGCAGCGGGGACCGCGAGCGGGATCGACCTGATCTTCGACGCCGAGGCGCGCGATCGCGTCACCGACGCCCTGCTCGCCGCCGGCGCCGCCGAGGTCTCCGCCGAGGCGGTCGAGATCCTGCGGATCGAGGCCGGCCGCCCCCGCTTCGGCGCCGAGATGGGGACCGAGACGATGCCCGCCGAGGCCGGCATCGTCGAGGAGGCGGTCAGCTTCACCAAGGGCTGCTACATCGGCCAGGAGACGGTCGCCCGCCTCCACTACAAGGGCAAGCCGAACCGGCATCTGCGCGGGCTGAGGCTGAGCGGGGCGGCGCAGGCAGGCGCCCCGCTTCTGATCGGCGACAGGGAGGTCGGCAGGCTCGGCAGCGCCGGCGTCTCCCCCGCCTTCGGCCCGATCGGGCTGGCGATCCTGCGGCGCGAGGCCGAGCCCGGGGCCACCGTCGCCGTAGGTGAAGATGGCGTTACGGCTGAGGTAACCGCCCTCCCCTTCGGTTAGATTCAGGCCTGATGGGGCCCGGGAGAGCTAGAACTTTTGCGGTGGCCGCCGCCGTCGGCGCCGCCCTCCTCGCCGGCTGCGGCGAATCCCGCCATGCCAACGAACCGCGGCCGCAGGTCTCGACCCGGGTCAGCGTCACCATCAACCCGAAACGCCTGATCGTGCAGCCGACCGAAGTGGCCGTCGCCGCCGAACCGACGCAGGAAGTCGAACAGAACGAAGGCAACCCGGCGCCGCCGATCAAGACGAAGGCACCGCTGGACCTGACGATCGTCGCCGCCAACCAGACGGCCACCGACACGAAACTGAAGATCACCGGCGCCAAGAGCGGCGAATCGGACACGCTCTACGCCCACAGCCCGGGAACCTTCGGCTTCACCCTCCCCGCCGGGAAGTACACGATCGCGGCGACGAACATGCCGGAGTCCCAGCCAGCCCACCTGACGGTCGGCTCCTACCGCGCGTCCTCCCAGAACGACCTGCTGCTGCCTTAAGTAGCGCGGCGACCACTCAGGTGGTAGACAACGCTCTATGCCTGTTTTGGTACTGCTCGTTTCTCTGAGCGCTCTGCTCGTTTCCGGCGCCACGGCCCAGGCGCAGGCCGCGCCGCCGGCCGCGGCCATCGGCTGGAGCGTTCCCGACCACTTCGGCAGCCGCACCGACGGTCGCGGCCTGATCGTCGAGGACCAGCCGGGAGATGTGAGGAAAGGGCCGTGGCCGATCGAACTCCGGGCCCGCGGCGCCGCCTGCGCCGCCGACGGCCGCTACAGCTGGTCGGTGCCCGCCGGCGTGGACCTGCCGGTCCAGACCGGGCCCTGCCTCTTCCGAGCCTCCTTCCCCCACGAGGGCGTCTACCAGGTCCGCCTCGACGCCGAAGCGAACGGTGAACGCTTCCGGCTGAAACGCGCGATCGTCGTCCAGGACAAGCTGATCGTCTCGATCGGGGACTCGGTCGCCGCCGGCGAGGGCATACCCGACATCCCTGACGAGGAAGAAGCGGTCTGGCAGAGCCGCCGCTGCCATCGCAGCGCCCGCGCGGGGACGGCCCTGGCGGCGAAACAGATCGAGGAAGACGACCGCCATACCTCGGTCACCTTCGTCCACCTGGCCTGCTCGGGGGCGACGGTCCCGGTCGGGCTGACGGGGCCCTACGCCGGGGTCGAGAGCAAGCCCGGCGCGCGGCCCCTGGCGGCCCAGGTCGAAGTCCTCAACCACCTGGCGCAGGTCCGTCCGGTCGACGCGGTGCTGCTCAGCGTCGGCGCCAACGACATCCACTTCGGAGACGTCGTCCGCTTCTGCGCCAACCCTCTTCCCGGCAATTGCTTTGCCAAGCGGTTCAACCCGGCCGGCCCCGACGGGGACGAGGGGCAGACGACCGCCGAAGTCGTGGCCGAATCGCTGGCGGCCCTGCCGGGTCGCTATCGCGAACTCGACCAGAAGATCGATCCCTCGATCCCCCGCTCCCACATCCACGTCGTCGAATACTTCGACCCGACCGGCGACAGCGACGGACGCACCTGCGAAAGCGGCCCGCCCGGCGTCTCCAGGCCCGAGCTCGAACAGGCGAAGACCGGGATGCTGCAACCGCTGAACCGGGCCGTCGCCGCGGCCGCGGAACGGTTCGGCTGGGACGAGGTGACCGGCGTCGCCGCCGAGTTCCGGCTGCACGGATACTGCGCCCAGCAGCCGTGGGTGGTCCGCCTGGGCCGCTCGTTCCTGGACCTCGGAGGCTCGCCGGCGCTGAAGCGGCTGCTCGGGACCCTGCACCCCAACGGCGCCGGGCAGGAAGCGATCGGGGAACTGATCTCCGCCGGCCTCGAGCGCGAGTTCTTCCCCCGCCGGAGCTTCACCCACCACCACGGCGGCTCAGACGACGGATCGGGCTGGTCGCCCCCGCCCGCCCTGCCGGTCGTCCTCGGCCTGATCCTGGCGGTGGCGCTGCTCCTCAGCCCCTGGAGAACCTGCTTTTGGGAAGTGGCCGGCGCGATGGGAAAAGCAATCCGACCGCTGATCCTGCCGCTGTTCGTCGTCATCGGCGTCGGCGCGATCACGTTCGGGCTCGTTGCCGAGATCCTGGTCAGCTTCGCCGCGGTCTTTTTCGGCTGGTTCCTGATCGGCAGACCGACCATGGTGGAAGCAGGCGAAGCCCTGGGGCCGGGAGGGAACCTGTGGGCGTACCTCGGGCAGAACCTGCTGGTGGTTTCGGTCCTGGCAATGGTGGCCTGGGTGGCCGGGCGGATCCTCGTCGACGTAACCGCGTATTTCGAAGCGGTCAACGGCCTGACGGCGATCCTGGTCTCGGTCGCGCTCATCCTTTGGGTTCTGGCGGTGGCCTTGCGCCTCGTCTTCTTCGCCGACTCCTGGCTGCGCGCAGGGACGGCTTTCCTCGTCGGCGCGGCCCTGCTGCGGCTGGCGATCGCGCTGGGCATCCTGCCTGGCGAACCGGGGCTGCAGGACTCGATCCCCGCGCTGGTCCCGATCCTGCTGCTCGCCGCGGGGGTGCTTCTCGTCATCGACGGCGTTTTGAGGCCGCTGCCGGCTGGCGCCGGAGGCGGTTTTGTCATTTGGCTGCGGAGCAACTGGGCAGGGGACGCCTTCAACCAACGCATGGGCACCCTCGGTTCGACGGCGGTGCTGGCGGCATCGCTGGTGCTGCTGGGCGCGATCGTCTGCGGGCTGTTCGAAGCCGAAGACCGTGGCAAGGCCCTGCAGCCTCCGGAAGGGACCACGGTCGAAGCCAAGAGGCCGGCGGTGGCGCCGGGCGGCGGCGACGTCGAACTGAACCGTCGCTACGCGCCGGTACTCGCCTTCACCAAGGACGAGCGCTGGAGCCCGATCAGGGTCGACTCCTACCTGCGGGCAGCCACCCTCTACGGCCCGGAAGGGGCGATCAAAGAAGGGCCCACGCTGGCGGACCTGGACCGCACCTGCCCCGGCGGTCGCAGCGACTGCTACCGGCTCAGCATCGACTGCGACAGCGGCGAAGAAGCCTGCGCCCACGGGGAAGCGCGTGAGCGCGACCCGGAAAAGATCTACGAGGAAGGCGCCGTCTATGTGAGGGGACCGCTGCGCGCCGGCGAACACACGGGGCTCTTCCCGGAAAAGGGGCCCTTCGCCGAACGGCTGAGGACACTGATCCAGTACTGGTACTTCTACTACTACGACGAATGGCGGGCGCCGGTCTTCGCCGGCCTCCTCACCCAGAAGCACGAGGGGGATTGGGAGGTGGTGACGCTGGGCCTCGACCGGGACTCGAAGCCGCTTTTCGTCGCCGACTCGGCTCACTGCGGGGGAAGCTGGCGTCGCTGGAACGAAGTCGAAGCCTCGACCAAGCTCCCCGGCCCCCGGGTGCACCCGCTGGTGGCGGTGGCGGAGGGCTCGCACGCAAACTACCCCGACCCGCGGCAGAAGCGGACCTCCGACCCGGGCCACTGCGCCGGGCTGCCGGAAGGGGTCGCGGCGGCGGTCAGCTACGCCTCCAACATCCGCGACAAGACCGAATACGGGTGGGCCTGGTATCCGCCCGACGACGGTTGGATCGAACTCGGGAGCAGCACCGGGCCCAGCCCGATGGACTTTCCCGGCACCTGGGGCGCCAGCGACCGCACGACCCTGACCAACTTCAACGTCCACGAAATCGGCAAGGCGAAGGCCGGGCCGAAGACGCCCAGCCTGCAGCCCTCCTGGACCAATCCGGTGGGCACCATCTTCTGCGGCAAGTACCGGGCGCCGGTCGGCAGCGACCCGGAAACCTTCAACTGCTGAGACCTTCAACCGCTGACCTGGGAGCGAAGCCGCTGCAAGCGGCGTTTCAGGACGGCCGTTCCGTCTGGGCGGCGCGTCAGCCTGAGCAGTGATGACTATCGCGCTCGTAATCGCCGTGCTCGTAATCGCGGTCCTGGCCTATCTGCTGACCTCACGGGAGGGCGCGCAGCCACAGGAGCAGCCCGACCTCGCCCCGGCGATCCAGGAAGCGGCCTCGCGGGCCACGGCCAACGCCCTCTCGGAGGCGCTGCCCGGCCTGCTGCAGGCGAACAAACAGGCGCGCGAAGTCGACGTCAAAACCGCCGAGGCGGCGCTCGACAGGCGCCAGGCCGAGATCAAGAGCCTGGCCGAGCGGATCGCCGAAGGGCAGAAGAAGATCGAAGAGCAGGTGCAGCGGCGCGGCGAGACTGACCTGCGGACGCAGGCCCTGCTCGAACAGATGGGTCAGACGATCGGCAACCTCAACAGCGAGACCGCCGGCCTGAAGAAGGCGCTGCGCCAGCCCCAGACGCGGGGTCAGTGGGGCGAGCTGCAGCTGCGGCGCTGCGTCGAGATCGCCGGGATGACCGAGCACGTCGACTTCGAACTGCAGACGACGCTGCGGACCGAAGAGGGGCGGCTGCGACCAGACGCCCGTTTCCTCCTGCCGGAGGGGCGCAGCTTCGTCGCCGACTCGAAGGTGCCGCTCGACGCCTTCCTCGACGCGCAGGAGTCCGAGGTCGAATCGGAGCGGCGCACCCATCTGGAGCGGCACGCGCGGCAGGCGCGCGAGCACGTCCGCAGCCTCAGCTCGAAGGATTACCAGGGGCAGTTCAACCCTGGCGAGATGCCGGACCTGGTGATCTGCTTCATCCCCAACGAGCCGGCCCTGCACGCCGCCTTCGCCGCCGACCCGGGCCTCTTCGACTACGCGCTGGAGCGCAACGTGCTCCTCGTCTCGCCCACCTCGCTGATCGGCCTGCTGCGGACGATGGAGCTCGGCTGGCGCCAGGAGCGGATGGTCGCCGAGGCGGCCGAGATCGCCAGCGCCGCCGGCACCCTGCACGGCCGGTTCTCGAAGTTCCTCAGCGACTTCGACACGGTCGGCAACCGGCTTTCCTCGGCGACCAAGGCCTACAACTCCGCGGTCGGCTCGATGGAGGGCCGCCTGCTGCCCCAGCTTCGCAAGGTCGAGGGCCTCGGTGTCGCCCCCGGCAAGGAGATCGAGGCCCCGCAGCCCGTGGAGGCGTCCGTGCGCGAGATAACGGCTCCGGAGCTGCGCGAGGCGGCTGCCGAGCCGCCCGAGGCCGAAGCCGCCTAGAGACGGTCTGCTCCGCGCTTAACTAGGATTCGCGACCCATAAAGACGATCCGCGGAGGAGCCGGTTTTGGCCGTTGACACCAGTGCAATCTCGAAGTTGGACGTGGAGCCCGGAACGCTGCCGGAGACGATGGCGGCGTGGGTGATTCGCCAGGAGCGCGAGGGCGAGCCGAAGGATGCCTTCCAGCTCGAGCAGATCGAGGTCCCCGAGCCCGGCGCCTTCGAGGTGATCGTGCGGGTGATGGCGGCCGGCGTCAACTTCAACAACGTCTGGGCCTCGCTGGGCGAGCCGGTCTCGGTCTTCGGCTACGGCGACCACCCCGAGTACGGCCACCACATCGGCGGCTCCGACGCCTCCGGCGTGGTCTGGAAAGTCGGCGAGGGCGTGACCCGCTGGAAAGTCGGCGACGAGGTCGTGATCCACTGCAACCAGGCCTCCTACGAGGACGTCGAGGTCCACGGGCTCGACCCGATGGCGGCCCCCAGCCAGCGGATCTGGGGCTACGAGACCACCTGGGGCTCGTTTGCCCAGTTCACCAAGGTGCAGGCGCAGCAGCTGCTGCCGAAGCCGCGCAACCTCTCCTGGGTCGACTCCTCCTCCTACGGGCTCACCTACTTCACCGCCTACCGGATGCTGATGGACCAGTGCAAGCTGCAGGCCGGCCACAACGTCCTCATCTGGGGCGCCGCCGGCGGCCTCGGCGTCTTCGCCGTGCAGCTATGCAAAGCCGCCGGCGCGAACGCGGTCGGCGTCGTCTCCTCTGACGAGAAGGGGGAGCTGGTCAAGCAGCTCGGCGCCGTCGACTACATCAACCGCAACGAGTTCCGCGAGATGATGCGGACCAAGGACAACCTCACCGACCGCGCCGCTGACAAGGAGCGCTTCCGGGCCTCGCGCGAGTTTTCGAAGAAGCTGAAAGGGATCCTCGGCGACGCTCCCGACATCGTCTTCGAGCACGTCGGCCAGGCGACCTTCCCGACCTCGGTCTACGTCGTCAAGCCGTTCGGCAAAGTCGTCATCTGTGGCGCAACTTCCGGCTACCAGCTCGACTTCGACGTCCGCTACCTGTGGATGAAGCAGAAGCAGATCATCGGCTCCCACTTCGCCAACGCCTACGAGTGCATGAAGGCCAACCAGCTGATGGCCGAGGGCAAGGTGCGGCCGGTCCTCTCGGACACGATGGGCTTCGAGGGCGTCCCCACCGCCCACCAGCTGATGCACGAAAACAAGCACCTCGGCAAGATCGCGATCCTCGTCGGCGCCGAGTCCGAGGAGGAAGGCAAGCACGAGGACGGCCCCGGCGCGATCCGCGCGGAGGTCGGCGCATGAGGGCGCCTGCGAGCTCATCCGAAAGGGAGATCTGATGGAGGTCTGCACGCTCGACTGGCACATCACCCCGATGCGAGCCGACCGCTTCCTCGACCTCTGGGAACCGGCGGCGGCGAAGGCCCCCGCCTACGGCGCCAAGAGCTGGTCGCTGACCCGCTCGACCGACGACCCGCTGGCGATCCGCCAGACGATGGTCTGGGAGAGCCGCGCCGACTTCGAACGCTACTGGTACGCGGACGAGATCGCGCACGCCCGCGCCGCGGTCATTGACCTCTACGACATCCCGCTGCTGCCCGCCTGGCACATGCTGCTCGCCGCCGAATAGCGACGGCCCGCTGCTACCGCTTCGGCGGCAGCACCTTCCAGCGGTACTTCGTCGGCGTCGCGTCGGTGAGCACCCCGTCCGAGGCCCACACCTCGAAGGTGTGTTTGCCCGGCTTCAGCTTCTTGTAGGTCTTGGGCGAGCGGCAGCCGGCCTTGGGCTTACCGTCGAGCTTGCAGCTGAAGGTCGCGCCGCCGGGGCTCGACGAGAAGGTGAACTTCGCCTGGTTGCTGCGGGTCGATTTCGGCGGGTGCTTGCCGAGGACCGTGTTCGGCGGGGTCGCGCCGCCGCCGCCTCCAACTCCACCACCCGAGCCACCGCCGCCGGTCGAACCCCCGGCGCCAGGGCCGCCGCCGGTCGAGCCACCGCCGCCCGTGGGAGGCCCCCCGCTCGCGGCGTAGAGGGCCGTGTAGGTCTTGTCGCCTTCGACGAGGATCGTGTGGTTGCGGGCGCCGCTGTCGGACCAGCCCTGGAAGGTGTAGTTGGCACCGCCGACCTGCGCGGCTTCCGGGGCGCTGAGGAGCACATGCGACTTTTCGATCGCGGTGAACGTGAAAGGAGCCGGGCCCTGTTCCAGGCCCGCCGTCAGTTCGATCCCTGGTGGCGAGGAGCCGATCGTCAATTCGGCCGTGCGCGGGTAGAGCGTCACCGTTTCGCTCGCCGTCAGCCCGCGAGCGTCGGTGAAGGTCGCCGTGATTTCGATCCGCGACGGGTAGTCGTGTTCGGGGGCGACGAACGATTCGAACTCGACACCGCTGAAGGTCCCGAGCGGGTGGGCGTGGCATTTGGTCGGTTCCGCCGGGTTCGGGCAGTGCAGGAGCCTGGTCGACCAGCTGTATTTCAGCGGTTCATAGATTTCATTGCCATGCCAGTCCCTGCCGATGGCGAACATTTCGATCGTGTCGCCGACGCTCCATTTTTGACTCGCGACCGGTTCTTCGATTTCTATCGTCGGCGGCGCGTCGCCCGGATAGATCGTCACCCGCGCGACGCCGGTCAGGTCTTCGGAGTCGGTGACCTTGACGGCGACGGTGGCGTTCTCTGCTTCGGTGTATTCGACTTCGTGGCTGACCCCCCCGTGGGTCTCGAAGCTGCCGTTGCCGTCGAGATCCCAGTCGTATTCGAGCGGTTCGCCCTGCGGGTCGGTCGAGGCGCCTGCGTTGAAGGTGACGTGCAGCGGCAGGCTGGTCCCGTAGGGCGGGTTGGCGCTGAGGCGGGCGGTCGGCGCGCCTGGCGCGTAGGAGATCTTATGGATCGCGCCGCTGCCGAACTGTTCGTTGCCGAAGAGGTCGGCGTAGTAGAGGTAGCCGCCGGGCCCTTCCTCGATATCGACGGCCGGGTAGATCTTCCCCTCGCGCAGGAACCGTTCGGTGGTTTCGGGGTCGGGGCGGCCGTCCTCCCCCGCGTACATGACCCAGACGCAACCGCGCACCCCGTCGCTGAAGAACAGCGCGCCTTTGTATTTCGAGGGGAACTGGCTCCCCTGGTAGAAGGAGATGCCGCCGAGCGCCGAGCCGGATTCGATCGGGCATTCGTCGCCTTCGCTGACCGAGTGGCCGTGGCTGTAATAGAAGAAGGGTTCTGAGGTTTCCGGATGCCCGGCCGCCTCGGCGCCGTAGAGGCTTTCGCAAACGTTGAACCCGAGGCCCTTGAACTGGAACTGGTGCTCAACCCCCTCGTAGCAGGGCCAGCCGGAGTTGTAGAGCGTCGCCGGCGGCGCCTGGAAGCGGTCGATCTCCTCGATCTCCGAGGAGCCCACGTTGTCGGCGTACAGCTCCCCGGTCGCCGAATCAAAGTTGAAGCGAAAGGGATTGCGAAATCCGTAGCCGACGATGCGGCGGCTGTTCGCGTCGAGGCTTCCGGCGAGGGGATTGCCGGGCAGCCCTTCGCCGGTGTCGGGATCGATCCTGAGGATCTTGCCGCTGAGGTTGTGGAGGTTCTGCGAGCGCAGCGACCCGCCTTCGGAGGTCGGGGAGGAGAGCGCGGTCCCTTTCGGCGAGGGCGGATCGCCGCAGGGGTTCGGTTCGGTCCCCAGCTGGCCGTAATCGGCGGAGGAGAAGCTGCCCCCTTCGCCGCCGCTGACGTAGAGCGCCCCTTCCGGGCCGAAGCGCAGGTCCCCGATCGAGTGCGAAGAGAACTGCTGGCACCAGCCTTCGAGCAGCTGGGTCTGCGTTGGCGTAGTGGCCGAGGGGGCGGCGTGAGGAGCGGCGTGGTTGCCTTCCGCGGTCAGCCTCACCAGGCGGCCGCTGACGAGACAGGCGTCCCCACCGTTGAGGTTGGGGCAGGCGTCGCCAGTGTGGGCCGGCGATCCCCATTTCGGCGCCGGGTTCGGGTCGCCGAGGATGTGATCGTAGGTGTAGAGCGCGTAGACGTACGGACGGCCGCTTTCGAATTCCGGATCGAGGGCAATGCTCAGCAGGCCGCGGTCGCCGGTGTCGTAGACCTGGGTGCGGAGGTCGGCAAACAGTTCCGGGGTCGTGTCCTGGAGGTTTTCGTAAACCCAGATCAGCCCCGGCTTGGAGGCGACGAAGACGCGCCCGTCCGGGGCGAAACGGAAGCTCGTCGGCTGCTGGATGTTGGCGATCGCGACTTCGTCCTGGAAGCCCGGCGGCAGCGCCGGGTCGGCCGCCGCGGTCGCAACCAAGCCGAACGCGGGAAAAAGCAGTGAGAGCGCCAGCAGCGCGCCGGGCAGGAGGCGGCGTTTCACCCGCGCTCCAGCGGCGCCATCGTCAGCCCCGCCCCCTCGAGCAGCTCCCAGTAGTGCTCGGCCGGCTCGCGGGCGCCGGTCCAGACGATCGCCTGGCCGCCTTGGTGGATCTGGTCAGCGATCCGGTGACCCTGCTCGAGGCTGACCCCCGGCAGGACCTGCGAGAGCGTCTGCGCCACATGGTCGAACGTATTGTGGTTGTCATTGCGGACGATCACCCGCCAGTTGCCGCCGAGGCCCGAATCGGGGCCGGCCGTCCGCGGACGCTCGATCGTGCTGGTGGACATCGCAGTCAATTATGCCCCGGGTAAGGGCAAAGGAGAAGGCCCTAGAACGGGCTCGGGACGCGGACGACGACGTCGTCGACGCTGGCGACGACGCCGTTGCCGTTCTTGATCGTGCCGACGACGACGGCGGAGGCGCGGCCGGAGAGGTCGCCGGCCGCGGCGTCTTTGGCTTCGCCGACGAGTTTGTTGCCGACGTAGGCGAAGAGGCGGCCCTGGCCCTTTTCCGGGCCGCTGGTGACGTTGACGGCGCGCAACCGCAGCTTGTTCGCTTCGTTGATCCCGACGACGGCTTTCTCGTTCTTGGCGATCGCCAGGTATTTCGTGCCCTCGCTGGTCACCTTGATCAGCTGCGCCTTTTTCTGGCGCGGGAAGACCAGGAGCGCGTACTTGGCGCCGCCGCCGGCGCGCAGCATGAGGCCGAGGTAGGCCTTGCGCTGCAGCGCCGTCGGGGTGCCGCTGAGCAGGCGCTCGGTGGCCGCGATCTCGAGGTCGCGACCGAGCACGGGGGTCCGGTAGGAGCAGGAGCTGGTCGCCTTGCCGATCGTGATCCGCATCGCCCCGCTGACGCCGGCCCGGGCGCAGGTCTTGCCGGAGAGCTTGACCAGCTGGCTGCGCTGCGCCAGCGACTCCATGCCGTTGCGGTAGATGCCGATCATCGCCGCGCCGGTGGTGGCGCAGACGAGCAGGCCGGCGGCAAGCGCGGCCAGGAAGGTGGCTGAGAAGCGGCGCTTCATCGAGTCGCCAGCCTAAACACAGGGCAGGCCGAAAGATGCGGCTCGCCAGCGCCTGAAATGCGGCGTTCGTCCTTTGCACCCCGTACAGGCAACAAAGGACGAACGCCAAATATCATTCAGCGCATGAGCGACCACCGACTTCCCCAGCCCGACCGCCCGTGGGTGATGCGCACCTACGCCGGCCACTCCGACGCCCGCCGCTCGAACGAGCTCTACCGCAAGAACCTGGCCAAGGGCCAGACGGGGCTCTCGGTGGCCTTCGACCTGCCGACCCAGACCGGCTACGACCCCGACCACGTCCTCGCTCGCGGCGAGGTCGGCAAGGTCGGCGTCTCGGTCGCCCACAAGGGCGACATGCACCAGCTGCTTGACGGGATCCCGCTCGACGAGATGAACACCTCGATGACGATCAACGCCACCGCCGCCTGGCTGCTCGGGCTCTACGTCACCGTCGCCGAGGAGAATGGGGTCGATCGCTCGCTGCTCAAAGGCACGACGCAGAACGACATCATCAAGGAGTACCTCTCGCGCGGCACCTACGCCTTCCCGCCGGAGCCCTCGATGCGGCTGATCGCCGACATGGTCGCGTTCAGCGTCAACGACGTGCCGAAATGGAACCCGACCAACATCTGCAGCTACCACCTGCAGGAGGCTGGGGCGACGCCGGTGCAGGAGATCGCCTACGCGCTCTCGACCGGGATCGCCGTCCTCGACGAGGTGAAACGGCGCGGCCAGGTCGCCGAGGAGGACTTCCCCAAGGTTTTCGGCCGCATCTCCTTCTTCGTCAACGCCGGGATCCGGCTGGTCGAGGAGATCGCCAAGCTGCGGACGATGAGCGCGCTCTGGCAGCAGATCGGGCGCGAGCGCTATGGCGTCACCGACGAGAAGATGCTGCGCTTCCGCTACGGCGTCCAGGTCAACTCGCTGGGCCTGACCGAGGCGCAGCCCGAGAACAACATCCAGCGGATCGTGCTCGAGGCGCTGGCGGTGACGCTCAGCCGCGACGCCCGCGCCCGGGCGATCCAGCTGCCGGCCTGGAACGAGGCAATGGGCCTCCCCCGCCCCTGGGACCAGCAGTGGAGCCTGCGGATCCAGCAGGTGCTGGCGTTGGAGACCGACCTGCTCGAGTACCCCGACATCTTCGAGGGCTCACGCGTCATGGAGGGCCTGGTCGCCGAGCTGACCGAGGGGGCGCGGGCGGAGATGGCGGTGGTCGAGGAGCACGGCGGCGCCGTCAACGCGGTCCCCTACATGAAGGCGCGCCTGGTCGAGAGCCACCGCGAGCGGGTGGCGCGGATCGAGGCCGGCGAGCAGAAGGTGATCGGGCAGAACAGCTACACCGAGACCGAGGACTCGCCGCTGACCGCCGGCGCCGACGGCGGCATCCTCACCCCCGATCCCGAGGTCGAGCGCGAGCGGGTCGAGGCGCTGGCCGAGTGGAAGGCCGAGCGCGACGAGGATGCCGCGCGCGCCGCGCTGGAGGATTTGGCGCAGGCCGCGGCCGACGACAGCGTGAACATCATGCCGGCGACGATCGCCGCCGCCAAGGCGGGCGCGACCACCGGCGAGTGGGCGGAAACCATGCGCGAGGTCTTCGGCCCCTATCGGGCGCCGACCGGAGTCGACGGCGCCTCCCCCGCCTCCGATCGCGACCAGCTGGAGGAGATCCGGCACCGGGTCGACGAGACCTCCGAGCAGATCGGCCACCGGATCAAGATCCTGGTCGGCAAGCCCGGCCTCGACGGCCATTCCAACGGCGCCGAGCAGGTGGCGCTGCGGGCCCGCGACGTCGGCATGGAGGTGATCTACCAGGGGATCCGCCTGACCCCGGAGGAGATCGCCGAGTCCGCCATCCAGGAGGACGTCGACGTGGTCGGCCTCTCGATCCTCTCCGGCTCGCATCTGGAGCTGATCCCCGAGGTGGTGCGGCTGCTGAAGGAGGAGGGCCTCGAAGTGCCGGTCGTGGTCGGCGGGATCATCCCCGTGGCCGACGCCGGGCGCCTGCGCGAGGCCGGCGTTGCCGGCGTCTACACCCCCAAGGACTTCGACGTCAACAAGATCATGGGCGAGATCGTCGAGCTCGTGGGACAGAGGGCCAAAGCCGTCGCCTGACGCCCAGCCGCCCCGCTCGCAACAATGAACCGATGAGCGAGCTGAACGGCGAGCGGGGGGCTTGGCTGCGGTGCTACCGCTGCTGGTCCCAGAATCTCGAGATCCAGATCCACTACGACGCGATTCGGCGGGTCGATCCGGAGACCGGGTCGCTGGCCGACGGCGTCGACGAGGTGCAGGAATCGGTCGTCCAGTGCCTCGACTGCATGCACGATCAGCCCCACCTCACCTTCGAAGGCGACCGGGTGGTGCCGATCGGCGATCGCTGGGAACGGATGGTCGCCGGCACCCCCTGGGTCGCCTCCTGCACGGTGACCGTCGACCAGGACCGGGTCGAGAGCTGCTCGGGCCCCGAGGCGATCGAGTTCCTCACCTACGGCGCCTTCGCCGACGCCGGCGTGCGCGAGTTCTTCACCCACGTCCGCTTCCACAAGCACGACGACGAGCAGATCGTCATCCACCTGCTGGTCGAGCTCTACGCCCGCTCCGCCCAGGAGGCGACCGAGGTCCTCGAGGAGGCTGCCCAGGGCCAGTTGGAGATCACCTCCCTGGCCGAGGAGTCACGCCCCCCTGCCCACGCCTCCGGCGAGGCCCACTAACCGCAAGATCGCGCCCGCACTCGACTCGCGAACCTCTGGCGCCGATAGCTTCTTTCGATGGACCTCTCCAAACAGCACGGGATCTCCCTGCTCGCCCGGCTGCGGGCGGAGCTGACCCTGAACATCCACCGGCGCGGCGGCCACGACATCGAGTGGACCGGCAAGCCGCTTTTCTTCGAGGGCTGGCCGGTCTTCCGCGCTCGCGAAGGGACGATACGCCTCGGACGCGACTTCCGGATGCGCGGCGGCCCAACTCGGACCAGGATGATCACCCGGGCGGGAGGCCGGATCGAAACCGGTGACTACGTCGGCATCAACTTCGGCTGTGAGATCACCTCGGAGGTCCTGATCAAGATTGACGACTACAGCTCGATCGGGCCTCACACGACGATCTACGACACCAGCTTCCACCCGGTCAGCGAGGGCGAAGAGATTCGGAAGGCGCCGGTCGAAATCGGCAAGAACGTCTGGATCGGCCGCGACGTGCTGATCCTCCCCGGCGTCACCATCGGCGACCACTCGGTCGTCGCCTCGGGCTCGATCGTCGTCAAGGACGTTCCGCCCCGCACGCTCGTCGCCGGCTTTCCGGCCAAGCCGCTGCGCGAGATCGAGGCTTCCGACGACTGGCGGCGGATGTGAGAAAGCTGATGGACTCCGGGTAGGACGATAAACGTGCGTGTCTTGTCCAAAGACAGACTGCGCGGGCTGGGGGCCCGCGCGAGGGCGGAGCTTGCCTTACGCCGGCCGGGAAACCGCGGCCGCGTCCGGTACGGCGAGGGCCCGGTCTTCTACGACGCGATGCCCAAGCTGGCCGTCCGCGGCCGGCTGGTCGCCGGCGCCGGCCTGCACATCTACAGCAGCCCGATCCAGACCCAGCTCACGGTCGAGGAAGGGGCGGAGCTGAGGATGGGCGACGGGGTCGGGATCAACAGCGGGGCCAACATCTACGCCGTGGAGTCGATCGAGATCGACGACGGCGCGATGGTCGGGCCGATGGTCTCGATCTACGACACCAACTTCCACCCGATCGACGAGGGCAGGGCGACCAAGAAGGCGCCGGTGCGGATCGGCCGCAACGTCTGGCTCGGTCACTCCGCCGTCATCCTGCCCGGCGTGGAAATCGGCGACCACTCGGTGGTGGCCGCGGGTGCGGTCGTCACCAGCTCGGTGCCGCCGCGATCGGTATACGCCGGGAACCCCGGCAAGGTGCTGCGGGAGCTGCGGGCCAGCGACGGCTGGCGCCGCAACTCCGATCCCAACTGAGCGAGCCCGCTCAGTCGACGTTGTCGGCTGCGGCTTCGGGCGACTCGCCGGGGTTCTTCTTCGGGACCAGCACCAGGCGCTTGAACTCGGCTACGAGCACGCCGTCCTGGTTGAGGACGCGGGTGTGGACCTTGACGACGCCGCGGTCGGGCTTCGATTTCGAGGGCTTGACGTCGAGGACCTCGGTCTCGCAGAAGAGGGTGTCGCCGTGGAAGACCGGGTTCGGGTGGCTGAGTTCTTCGGTCGCCAGGTTGGCGATCGCCTTGCCGGAGATGTCGGAGACTGACATGCCGAGCGCCAGCGAGTAGACGAGCGGCCCGACGACGACGTTTTTGCCCTGCTGGGAGCCGCTGGCGTAGACGTCGTTGAGGTGCAGCGGGTGGTGGTTCATCGTGATCAGGCAGAAGAGGTGGTCATCGGACTCGGTCACGGTCTTCGCCGGCCAGTGCTTGTAGTTGGCGCCGACCTCGAACTCCTCGAGGTAGCGGCCGTAGCTGTGCGCGCCGGTCGCCTCGCGCTCGGCCTGGTCGGTGGTCAGCTCGTACGTCTGGTCAGTCATCTGGGCGTCTCGTCTCCTTCGAAGTTTGCGGCGCCGGATGCTATCTGGAGGGCCCAGGCCGCCGTTCCCCGCCGAGCGAAGCGGCTCATCGCTAAAGGTAGTCGCCCCAACGTGCCGAATACACTCGCGCGATGCGTATCGGAATCATCGGTCTCGGCTACGTCGGCCTCCCCCTTGCCGTGGCCTTCGCGGAGAACGGCGACGAGGTCGTCGGCCTCGACGTCGACTCGCGCAAGGTCGAGGCGCTGAACGCCGGCACCAGCTACATCGAGGACGTCCCGGACAGCGCCCTGGCGCCGCTCGGAGAGCGGCTGAGGGCGACCACGCGGTACGCCGACCTGGCCGCTTGCGACGCGGTGATCATCTGCGTGCCGACGCCGTTGACCGATTCCCGCGAGCCCGACCTCACCTACCTGATCGATTCGGCCGAAAAGCTCGCCACCGTCGTCCAGGCGGGTCAGCTCGTCGTGCTCGAGTCGACCACCTACCCCGGCACCACCCGCGAGCGGCTGCAGCCGATCCTCGAGGAGTCGGGCCTGGCGGTGGGGACCGATCTCTTCCTCGCTTTCTCGCCCGAGCGGATCGACCCGGGCCGCACCGATTACACCGTCAAAACCACCCCGAAGCTGGTCGGCGGCATCACCCCGGAGTGCACCGAGCGCGCCCGCGACCTCTACGCGCGGATCTGCGACCACGTCGTCGTCCTCTCCGCGCCGGAGGCGGCCGAGCTCTCGAAGCTCTTGGAGAACATCTTTCGCTCCGTCAACATCGCCCTGGTCAACGAGCTCGCCCAGCTCTGCGACCGCCTCGGGATCGACGTCTGGGAGGTGATCGACGCCGCCTCAACCAAGCCCTTCGGCTTCATGCGCTTCGAGCCGGGCCCCGGGATGGGCGGCCACTGCCTGCCGGTCGACCCCTTCTACCTCGCTTACAAGGCGCGCCAGCACGACTTCTACCCGGAGTTCATCGAGCTCGCCGGCAAGGTGAACCAGGCGCAGCCGTGGTTCTGCGTCGAACGAATCGAGCGGGCGCTGAACCAGGCCGGCAAGCCGGTCAACGGCTCGCGCATCCTCATCCTCGGGGTCAGCTACAAGGCCGGGATCGGCGACATCCGCGAGTCCCCGGCGCTGAAAATCATCGGCCGCCTTCAGGACCTCGGCGGCGAGGTCTCCTACCACGACCCCTTCGTGCCGGAGCTGCGCGGCCACGGCCTCTCCTCGGTCGACCTCGACGAGGCCCTCGCGAGCGCCGACGTGGCGGCGATCGTCACCCCCCATCCCGACGTCGACTACGAGGCGCTGGTCGCGGCAACGCCGCTGGTCGTCGACTTCCGCGGCGTCACCCGCGGTTTCGAGGCGGAGAACCTCGTCCGGCTTTAGTGGACTTTTTTGAGGCGGTTGCGCGCCTCTTGTTTCTCGACGACCTGGGCGATCAGCTTGACCACGTTTGAGTCACCGGTCGCCTTGATGTGGCCGGTCTCGACCGCGCGGCGGTAGCTCTTCAGCGTCCCTTTCTCGGCAAGCTCGTTGAATTGCGGGCGGTCGATTTCGACCAGGACGCGCTCGTCCTGAGCGAGGTCCTTGGTGATCTTCGGCCCGGGCAGCTCGACGCGGTAGAGCTGGATGTCGTGTTTGGCCCTCAGCTCGAGGCCGAAGACCAGCTTCAGGTTCTGCAGCGACGGGACTTCGGCCTGAAACCGCTCGATCGCGGTGCGGATCAGGTCCGAAGTCGAAGCCATTGAGCTAGGCGCGTCCCATCAGATCTTGTGCCGCTGCAGCAGCTTCTTGCCGATCACCATGCGCTGGATCTCGCTCGTTCCCTCACCGATCAGCAGCAGCGGCGCGTCCCGGTAGAGGCGCTCGATCTCGTACTCCTTCGAGTAGCCGTAGCCGCCGTGGATGCGGAAGCTTTCTTCGACGCAGTACTTCCCGGTCTCCGAGGCGAGGAGCTTTGCCATCCCGGCCTCGAGGTCGGAGCGCTCGCCGGCGTCCTTCATCCGCGCCGCTTTGCGGGTGACGAGGCGGGCGGCCTCGAGCTTCGTCGCCATGTCGGCGAGCTTGAACTGGATCGCCTGATGGGCGGCGATCGGCTTGCCGAAGGTTTTGCGTTCCTGGCTGTAGCGGAGACCCAGCTCCAGCGCCCGCTGGCCGATGCCGACGCCGCGGGCGGCGACGTTGACGCGGCCGACCTCGAGCGCGTCCATCATCTGGATGAAGCCCTGGCCGACTCCCGCCTCCTCGCCGCCGAGGATGCGCTCGGGCGGGCACTTGTAGCCGTCGTAGACGAGCTCGGTCGACTCGACGCCCTTGTAGCCCATCTTCTTGATCTTGGGCGGGACGTTGAGGCCCTTGAAGTCACCCTCGTTGGTTTCCTTCCAGGGCTCCTTCTCGGTGATGAAGCAGGTCATCCCCTTGTAAGGCGGGTCGGCCTTGGTGTCGTTCTTCATCAGCACGAAGACGACGCTGGAGCCGAGGCCGTTGGTGACCCACATCTTCTGGCCGTTCAGCTCCCAGTTGCCGTCCTCGCCCTTCTTGGCGGTGGCCTTGATGCCCTGGACGTCGGAGCCGACCTCGGGCTCGGAGAGCGAGAAGGCGGCGCGGATCTCGCCGGTCGCCATCTTCGGCAGGAAGTACTCCTTCTGCTCGTCGGTGCCGAACTTCATCAGCAGGTAGGAGCCGATGAAGTGGGTGTTGACGACGCCGGAGATCGAGATCCAGCCGCGGCTGAGCTCTTCGACGATCATCGCGTAGGTGGTCAGGTCGAGCCCCATGCCGCCGTACTCCTCGGGGATCGTCACCCCGAAGAGGCCGAGCTCCTTCATCTGCTCGACGATCGGCTCCGGGAAAGAGTCCTCGTGGTCGTAGTGCTCGGCGTTGGGGATGATCTGCTCGTCGGCGAACTGGCGGACCATTTCGACGATGGCTTCCTGCTCGTCGGTCATTTCGCGATACGCGGCGGTGTCTACGGCCATGGCTCCTGCTCTGAAGTCGTGGGATATCTGGGCGATCAGGGCGGCGACGCGGCTGCGGCGCCCTGGAGAGCCAAGGATATAGACGCGGGGTCGGCCTCGGGGTCGATGGCTCGCAACGGGGCGGCGACCTTGAGCAGCATCTCCTCGTGCTCCCGCTCGGGATCGGACTGGAGGACGATTGCGCCGCCGGCGCCGATCGAGGCGCGGCCGTCGGCGAGGACGATCGTGCGGATCGCAACCGAGAGGTCGGCGGCGCCGCCGAGCCCGAACCAACCGATCGCGCCGGAGTAGACGCCGCGGGGGGCGCCCTCGAGCTCGTCGAGGATCTCGGTCGCGCGGCGCTTCGGGGCGCCGGTCATCGAGCCGGGCGGGAAGCAGGAGCGGACGGCGTCGAGGGTCGTGGCGCCGGCCCGTAAGCGTCCGCGCACCTCGGAGACGAGCTGATGGACGGTCTCGTAGGTCTCCACCGCCATCATCTGGGGCACCTCGACGCTGCCGACCTCGCAGACCGCGCCCAGGTCGTTGCGCAGGAGGTCGACGATCATCAGGTTCTCGGCCCGGTTCTTCTCGTCGGCGGCGAGGGCGGCGGCGAGGTGGACGTCTTCGGTGGAGGTGGCGCCGCGCCGGCTGGTGCCCTTGATCGGGCGGGCTTCGGCGTCACCCTCCCGGCTCACCCGTAGGAAGCGCTCGGGAGAGGAGCTGAGGACCGCGAGGTCGCCGAAGCGCAGGTAGGCAGAGAATGGCGCGGGGTTGGCGCGCCGCAGGGCGCGGTAAAGGTCGAGTGGATCCACGTCCGTCTTTAGTGACAGCTCATTTGTGAGGCAGATCTCGTAGCTGTCGCCGGCGAGGAGGTGATCGAGGGAGGTCTCGACGTCCTCCAGGTACTGCTCATGGGTGCGGCTCATCGAGAGCGTGCTGGGAGAGAAATCAGGAGGAGGTCCCCACTTGCAAGTAGGACCTCCTCCTGATTTCTCTCTCGCGCGCAGCGCGGCAAGGCGACGAATCGTGGCGTCGAGCCAAGCTTCTGCTTCCCTCTCCTCACCAACCTCGTGGAGACAGAGCAGGTGGGCGCAGCGCTCCTCGTGGTCGAAGGCGATGACGCGGTCGGCGAGGAGGAACGCGGCGTCGGGATGCTCGGATTCGTGAGGGGAGGCGTAGCCGCACTCCGCCTTCAGCTCGTAGCCGAGGTATCCGACGAAGCCGCAGTCGAACTCGAAGGGGAGATCGGGAAGCTTCGCGGGACGCAGTTCAGCGGTGCGGCGGTCGAAGTACTCGAAGATCGACTCGTCGGCGCCGACGTTGTGGGTGGTGACCTCAGCGAGGGGCCCACTGGCATCGCCCATGAACGAGAAGCGGGCGCGAGGTCCCGGCCGCGAGCTGTCAAGCCAGAACGCGTTCTCGCTGTGGGCGTAGAGAGCAGCAAAGGCGGCCTCGGGGTCCGGCCAAACGTCGAGTCGCGTGACCGCCAGCTCCATCCGGCCGGCGTGTGTCGAGTTTGTTCGGTTATTCCGAACAAACTCGACATGCCGCTCCTGGCCCCGGGGGGTCAGGTCGCGGAAGTTCTCGAGCAGACGCTTGCCCTGGGGTGTGGCGATCGACTCGGGGTGGAACTGGACGCCCCATTGGGCGCGCTCGTGGTGTTCTATTGCCATCGGGATGCCGCTCGCGGTGGCGGTCTCGCGGAGGGACGGCGGGAGCGGGCGCGCGAGGCTCAGAGAGTGGTAACGGGTGGCGCTGAACGGGCTGGGGATGCCGCCGAAGAGCGGCGAGCCGTCGTGCTCGATCGAGACTACGCGGCCGTGCATGGGCTCCGGCGCCCGCACCACCTCTCCCCCCTCTACCCAGCCAATCCCCTGGTGCCCCAGGCAGACGCCGAGCAGGGGCTTCTCGCAGCGACGGATCGCTTCGGCGCAGACGCCAAAGTCGTTCTCGACATCCGGCCGGCCCGGGCCAGGTGAGATGACGACGTTGTCGAATCGCAGCCGCTCCAGCTCCTGCCAGGACGCCTCGTCGTTGCTGACGACGATCGGCTCCACGCCGTTCACCTCCGCCAGCAGCTGGAAGAGGTTGAAGGTGAACGAGTCGTAGTTGTCGATCAGCAGCGTCTGCATCGAGCGGGCCGCATCGGCAAGATATCCCGCCGATGACCGATCGATGGCAGCCCAACCGCTCCCGCGGCGTCTTCGAGACGTTGCTGGTGGTAGACGGCGAACCCGTTGAGCTGGACGCGCACCTCGAGCGTTTCGCCCGCAGCCTCGAAGACGTCTACTCGCAGTCCCTGCCCCCTCAACTCGCGGACAAGATGCGGGAGGCAGCAGCGGAGACCCCCCTCGGTCGTCTCCGCTGCACCCTCGCTCCCGTCGAAGACGGCCTCCGACTCGACCTACTCGCCGGTGGGGTCGAGTCGGAGGCCGTCTTCCCCGAACTCGGGGTTCATCTCCGCCCCCGCGAGATCGCCGGCGGCCTCGGTCCCCACAAGTGGGCCCATCGACCGGGCATCAACCGCCCAGCCGCCGGTGAGGCCGGCGCTCTGATCGTCGACGAGGGCGAGGTGCTGGAGGCCGGCTGGGCGAACGTCTTCGTCGTCCACAAAGGCGCTCTCTTCACACCGCCGCTAGACGGCCGCATCCTGCCCGGGGTGACCAGGGCGGAGGTGATCAGGCTGGCGCGCGGCCAGGCGATCGAAGTGCGCGAGCGGCCGGTGGGCCTGCAACAGCTGCATGAGGCCGAGGAGGTCTTCCTCACCAACTCGATCCGTGGCGTGGAGGCCGTCGACTCGATCGAGGAGAAGGCCCTGGGAGCGCCCGGCCGAGTCAGCGCCGCCCTGCGCGATCGACTGCGGACTATCTGGGGGCTGACGCCGACCCCGGCGCTCCCCGCTCCCCGTCCCTGAAAGACGAACGGCCGCCCCGGAGGGCGGCCGTTCGCTCAGGAGATCCGCATCCGCTCTAGCTGAGCGGGATCACCGTGATCGTCCGGTTCGAGAACGTCGAGGTTCCGGACGAGCTCTTGTACTGGAGAGTGAACGTGTTTGAACCCGCGGTCAGGTTCGTGATCACCGTCGTCGTGCTCGCCTGCACGCCGCCGGTATCGGTGCTCGAACCGTGCTCGCGGATCACCGCGCGTTCGTCAGAAGCGGCCTGGGTAGTCGCGCCTGAGACGTTGAAGCTCATGGACGCGGTGCCCCCTTCCGGATCGACGAACCCGGTCACGATCACCATCGCCTTAGTGCCCGTGGTCAGGGTCACCGTCGGGTTGCTGCCGCCGCCGGTGAGACCGCCGTAGGTGGTCGATTTAGTCGTGCCGGAGTTGCTGGTGCTGCTGATCGCCGGGGTGCCCAGGCCAGATTCACCTTTGGGCCCCTGTTTGCCTTCCGGCCCCTGTTTGCCTTCTTTTCCTTCGGGACCCTGGGGCCCTTCTTTGCCCTGCGGCCCTTCTTTGCCTTCCGGTCCCTGTTTGCCCTGCGGGCCTTCTTTGCCTTCGGGGCCCTGTTTGCCTTCTTTGCCTTCCGGGCCCTGAGGCCCTTCTTTGCCCTGGGGCCCTTCTTTGCCTTCAGGGCCCTGTTTGCCTTCCGGGCCTTCTTTGCCTTCGGGGCCCTGTTTGCCTTCCGGCCCTTCTTTGCCGGGTTCACCCTGCAGCCCCTGGGGGCCTTCCAGGCCCTGCGGGCCTTCTTTGCCTTCCGGGCCGATCAGCGAGACGCCCTCGGTCGGCCATTCGCCCGCGTCCTTGGGGCCGTAGATCTTGTGGGCGGTGGTGTCGATGTAGAAGTCGCCCTGGCTGCCGAACGCGTTGGAGGGCGGGCCGTCGCCGTGGAGGACGGAGTGACCGTCGGCGCCGGGAGCGCCCTGCGGGCCTTCTTCACCTTCGGGGCCCTCTTTGCCTTCCGGGCCTTCTTTGCCTTCCGGGCCCTGTTTGCCCTCTGAGCCTTCTTTGCCTTCCGGGCCCTGTTTACCTTCGGGCCCTTCTTTGCCTTCAGCGCCCTGAGGACCTTCTTTGCCCTCCGGACCTTGTTTGCCTTCCGGACCTTCTTTGCCCTCCGGACCTTGTTTGCCTTCGGGGCCTTTTTCGCCTTCCGGACCCTGCGGCCCTTCTTTGCCTTCTTTGCCCTGCTGGCCCTCTTTGCCTTCAGGGCCTTCTTTACCTTCAGGGCCTTCTTTACCTTCAGGTCCCTGTTTGCCTTCAGGGCCTTCTTTACCTTCAGGTCCCTGTTTGCCTTCAGGGCCTTCTTTACCTTCGGGGCCCTGTTTGCCTTCAGGGCCTTCGGGACCGATCAGCGAGGTGGGGCTGCCCCAGTCGCCGTTCTTGGGGCCGTAGATCTGGTGGCTCAGGGTGTCGATGTAGAAATCGCCGTCGACGCCAAGTGATTCGTCGGGCGCGCCCGTGCCGCTGAGCACGGAGAGGCCGTTCTTGCCGTCTTCGCCGTTTTTGCCGTCTTTACCCGGTTCACCGGGCTGGCCCTGCGGCCCTTCTTTGCCTTCCGGGCCCTGTTTGCCTTCAGGGCCTTCCTTGCCTTCCGGACCCTGTTTGCCTTCAGGGCCTTCTTTGCCTTCGGGGCCCTGTTTGCCTTCGGGGCCTTCTTTGCCTTCCGGACCCTGTTTGCCTTCAGGGCCTTCTTTGCCTTCCGCGCCGTCTTTGCCGTCCTTGCCGGGTTCACCCGGTTGGCCTTCGGGGCCCTGTTTGCCTTCCGGCCCTTCTTTGCCTTCCTTCCCTTCCGGACCTTCCTCGCCGGGTTCACCCTGCAGCCCCTTGGGGCCTTCGAGGCCCTGCGGGCCTTCCTTTCCTTCGGGACCCACCAGCGAGACGCCGTCGGTCGGCCATTCGCCCGCGTCCTTGGGGCCGTAGATCTTGTGGGCGGTGGTGTCGATGTAGAAGTCGCCCTGGCTGCCGAACGCGTTGGAGGGCGGGCCGTCGCCGTGGAGGACGGAGTGACCGTCGGCGCCGGGAGCGCCTGGGGCGCCTGGGGCACCCGGGGCGCCGGGAGAACCAGGAGAGCCTGGGTTGCCCTGCGGGCCCGGTGAACCCTGCGGCCCTTGCGGACCCTGGGGGCCGGCTTCGCCCTGCGCCCCCCGTTCGCCTCGCTCACCGGGGTCGCCCTTTTCGCCTTTGGCGCCCGAATCGCCTTTGTCACCCTTGGCGCCGGCCGCACCCGCGGCGCCGCTTTCGGCGCTGACGCCGAGCACGCCCTGCTTGCCGGAGCCGGCGACCTGTATGCGCTGCTCGCCCGGCTTGCAGCCCAGGCTCTTGCCGGCGAAGCGGACCACGCCCTTTTCGGGGCCTGCCGTCTTCACGCACAAGGTGAGCGATTCGACGGTGATCGTCTTCGCCGCCGCGCCCGGTGCCAGGACCCCAATCAACAGGGCAAGCAGACCGAGACAGATAGAGGTCACAGCCATTCGCTGCGACCGTGGAGTTGAAGCATTCATTGCGGATCTCCTAACTGGGTCAACGTCCAAAAAGAAAGAAGCCCGCAACCGGCGGCCTTCTGCGGCGAACGTAGGGAATCCGTCAACGTTTGACTAATTCCGGAGATCGGACATTCGGCCAAACTAGTTATTTTTGCTAAAGGTCCGCCACAAGTTTCTGGACTCCGGAACCGTTATGGGCGCTTTCTCCCATTTCGGGGGTCATTCGTCCAAGCTGCCCCAAAGGGGTGGAACCGCGCCCATTGGCGGGCGATAGGCCCGTATGGGCCGTCGACTTTCGTGCGTGCTGGTCACGGTGGCAGCGCTCGCCTGCCTGCCGGCGGCGAACGCGTTCGCCGCCGGCCCCGCCGATGCGGCGCTCAGCCGCTCCGCGGCCGTCTCGGAGGCAAGCGCCCGGCGATCCTCAGCAAGCGACGAATGCGGCGGGGAGCTCGGCCTCGGCGCCCCCGCGCCGGCCCAGGAAGCCACCATGCTCTGCCTCGTCAACGACGCGCGCGCCCGTTTCGAGCTGCCGCCGATGAGCCAGTCCCCGCAGCTGCGCGAATCTGCCGTCGACAAGGCCGACGACCTGCTCCGCTGCGACGAATTCAGCCACACGGCCTGCGGCAGGCCTTTCTACTACTGGATCGATGAAAACGGCTACATGAGCGCGCCCTGCTGGCGGGTCGGCGAGAACCTCGCCTGGGGCGTCGAAGAGGATGGGACGGTCGGCGCCATCTTCCGCGCCTGGATGCGTTCCCCCACCCACCGCGCCAACATCCTCGGCAACTTCGATGAAACCGGGATCGAGCTTCGCGTCGGCCCCCTGGGCGGCCTTTCCGGCGTTCACCTCTGGACCGAGCACTTCGGCTCCCACTGCGGGAGCTGATCGAAGCCCTCTTAAAGAGGCACCCGCTGCAACTCCAGCAAGCGGGCGGAGATCGCGTCGGCCCGTTCGTTGAACCGCCTCACCGGGTCGATCACCACTTCCCGCGCGGGCGGCGGCGCGACCGGGGCCGGCGCGGGAGAGGGATTCCGCGGGGCGCGGCTGGCCTCAGCTGCCGCCCGGGCGCTGCTCTCAGCCGCCTCCGCCGCGCGCCGCGCCTGGCGGGCGGCGTCGAGAGCCATCTCCCCCACCTCGCGCACGCCAGCCTCGGAGGCGCGGGAGATCACCAGCGCCTCGTCGATCCGCGCCTCTAGCTGGCCCAGCGTCGGCACCGCGCCGCGGGGAATGACCCAGTCCTGGGTGACGTCTCTCTCAGATCCCTCGATACCAGGGAATTTACGATCGGGGAAGGCGGAAAAGCCTTCCTCTGACTAGATTTACGCCCGCCTTCCCAGAACCGAGACCCGAGGAGCACATTGAGACACCCACGCGACTTCTTCCTGCCGCAGGCGATCGGCGCCCCCGAGCCGCTCCGCGAGATCCCCGTCAAGCCCTCGCGGATGATCCACTTCCTCGACTTCTCGAACGAGAAGATGGTGGCGAAGGCCGGCGACATCGCCGCCAAAACCGACATCCTGCTCGGCAACCTCGAGGACGCCGTCCCGGTTGACCGCAAGGAGGCCGCCCGCGCCGGCCTGATTCAGGCCGCGAAGGAGAACGACTTCGGGGCGACCTCGCTCTGGACCCGCGTCAACGCCCTCGAGAGCCCCTGGGTGCTCGACGACTTCACCCAGCTGGTGACGGAGATCGGCGAGCAGCTCGAGGTGATCATGGTGCCGAAGGTCGAGGGCGCCTGGGACATCCACTACGTCGACCGCCTGCTCGCCCAGCTCGAGGCGAAGGCCGGCCTCTCGCGGCCGATCCTCGTCCACGCGATCCTCGAGACCCCGCAGGGCGTGGTCAACCTGGAGGAGATCGCCAACGCCAGCCCGCGGATGCAGGGCATGAGCTTCGGCCCGGCAGACCTCGCCGCGGCCCGCCGCATGAAGACGACCCGCGTCGGCGGCGGCCACCCCGGCTACCGGGTGATGGAGGACCCAGCCGACCCGGAGAACCCGGAGGCCGACCGCGTCTCAGCCCAGCAGGATCTCTGGCACTACTCGATCGCCCGCATGGTCGACGCCTGCACCGCCGCCGGCATCCTCCCCTTCTACGGTCCCTTCGGCGACATCAAGGACACGGCGGGATGCGAGACCCAGTTCCGCGCCGCCTTCCTGATGGGTTGCGTCGGCGCCTGGTCGCTGCACCCCGTCCAGATCGGAATCGCCAAGAAGGTGTTTAGCCCGCCTCCGGACGAGGTCCGGTTCGCCAAGAAGGTGATCGAGGCGATCCCCGACGGCCGCGGCGTCCACATGATCGACGGCAAGATGCAGGACGACGCCACCTGGAAGCAGTGCAAGGTGATGGTCGAGCTCGCGGAAATGCTGGCTGAAAAGGATCCAGAGCTCGCCGACGCCTACAACTGAGTAGCGAACAAGCGCAGAACTAGGGCGGCTTGGTGGGCGCTTCCCACCGTTTCAGAAAAACAAAGTTTTCCTTTTTGTATTCCCCTAATCTGGGGAAAGTCGAAGCCTCCCTTGCAGCGGCTCATGTGATCCGAAATGACTGCCGATACGGAGTTTGCGTTGACGACCGCAACCCACATCTCGTTTCCGTCTTACAGATAGAGCCCAGTCCCGCACCTCCCACAGGCAATGCAATCTTCCACCGACCTCCCTCTCGACGCCCCCTTCCAGGCGCAGTCAAATCCTCGCGAAGCCGTCGTCCAGGACCGCCCGACCCTCGGCGCGATGTCGATGGCGCGGCGGGGCCCGGGCCTCTGGCTGCCGCCGACGATCGACTTCGTTTCCTGCTCGATCGTCCTGGCGGTGGTCACCGCCCTCGCCGGTGTTCCCGTCTTCCCCGCCTTCCCGGTGGCCCCCGCCCTCCTCGTCCTCGTCTGCGCCGTGCTCGGCGTCTACGGTCCGCAGCCCGCCCGCGAGTCCGAGAGCGGCGCCGGCTGGCCGGTCATCCGCTTCCTCGTCGCCGCCCTCTTCGCCTGGGCCACCTCGCTGCTGACCCCGCTGGGCGGTGTCGAACAGCTTGGGCTGTGGATCGGCTTCATCGCCTTCGACTGCGTCTGCCGCAGCCTCCTCACCCCTCACATGGAGGGTCTCAACCCGCAGGAGCGCTGGGTCCTGGTCGGCGATAAAGACACCGCCGAGCGGTTGCGCTCCTACGCGCCGCTGAAGAAATACGCGACCGTGGTCGGCACCGTCCCCCCGGCGGAGAAGGACCCGGGCACGGCCGGGCGAGTCGCCGCTCTCGAGGTGGTCGAGCACTACCACGCCGACCGCGTCGTCATCTCAAGCAAGCATGCCGACGACGAGGGGTTGCTGGAGCTGATGCGCGCCTTCAAATCGATCGGCGTCCCGGTCAGCCTGCTGCCGCGCCCGCTCGATCTGCTCGAGGCGCAATCGGTGACGACGAGCCGGATCGGCGGTGTGCCGCTGATCGGGGTAGAGGCGCTCGGCGCCCGCAGCTCGGTTCCCTACAAAGGCCCTGACCGCCGCGATCGCAAGACCAGGGTCAGCGTTGTCGTGCCGGCGATGAACGAGGAGAGGAACATCGGCCAGGTCCTCTCCGAACTGCCTGACGACCTGCACGAGGTGATCCTGGTCGACGGGAACTCGAAAGACAACACGGTTGAGGCCGCGCGGCAGGCTTACCCGAGCATCCGCGTCACCACCCAGAGCGGCCGCGGTAAGGGTGATGCCTTCCGCACCGGCTTCGCCGCGGTAACCGGCAACCTCGTCGTCATGCTCGACGCCGACGGTTCCGCCGACCCGGCCGAGATCCCCGCCTTCGTCGCCGCCCTCGAGGCCGGCGCTGACTTCGCCAAGGGCTCCCGCTACATGGAGGGCGGCGGCAGCGCCGACATCACCCGCTTGCGCAGCCTCGGCAATACCGTCCTCAGCGGCACCGCCAACATGCTCCACGGCACCAAGTTCACGGACCTCTGCTACGGCTACAACGCCTTCTGGGCCCGCTGCCTCCCCTTCATCTCTCTCGACGTCCCCGGTTTCGAGGTGGAGACCCTGATCAACCTGCGGATGGCCTCCGCGGGGATGAAGATCACCGAGGTGCCGAGCTACGAGAAGGAGCGAATGCACGGCGAGAGCAATCTGAAGACCTTCCGCGATGGCGCCCGCGTGCTCGGCACGATTTTCAGCGAGGCCCGTCGCCGCCGCAGCCTCTTCCGCGAGCACTCGCAGACCACCTCACCCGAGCTGACCGAGCAGCAACGCGCGCGCGCGGCCGCTTAAAGCGCGCAGACGGGTCTGGCCGAGAATTTCCCCCCCGACGGCGACGCTAGCCTCGACCACGATGAGCGAGGGCAAGGCCCGAGGTGGACTCGACCCCGATGCGGCTTTGGGAGCCGTGATCGCCGAGTTTCGCGGACGATTGCAGCTGAGCCCGGCCGAGCTCGGAGCTCGGGCAGAGCTGGACGCGAGCCAGGTCGCCGCGATCGAAGCTGGCCGGCTGGAGCCCACCTGGGGCGAGCTGCGCCGCATCGCCCACGCCTTGGAGGTCGGCCTCCCCGAGCTTCTGAAAGAGGCTGAAGGCCGCGCTGACCGGTGGGATTGATGAGTCGCGTCCGCGAGAAACCGACGGGGTCGATAAAGCGCCTGAGCGCGATACAGAGCCGCGTCCCCACGATCCAGGGATCCGCCTTGCCGCTGGCGGTGCTGGCCGCCGGGGTAGGCCTGCTGATCGTCTCGATCGCCAACGCCCTCTCCCGCGCAACCGAGCCGACGTCCCCCGCCCTCGCCTGGCTCGGGATCCTCGTCTTCGCCCTGCCGATCTTCTACCGGCTCACCTCGAAAGCGGCTTCGCCCCGGGAGCGGTTGCTGTTGGTCCTGCTGCTGGGGTTTTCCCTCTACCTGGTCAAGGTGATGCGCGACGCGCCTCTCTTCACTTTCTCCGACGAGCAGGTGCACGCGTTCAACGCGGTCCGGATCGACCAGACCGGGGCGCTGTTCAAGCACAACCCGATCCTCGAGGTGACCCCGTACTACCCGGGCCTGGAGGGGGCAACGTCGGCGCTGATGAAGGTGACCGGGCTCTCGGTCTACCCGGCCGGGATCATCCTCGTCGGCATCGCCCGCCTGGTCATGCTCGCCGCGCTCTTCCTGCTCTTCGGGCGGGTCAGCGGCTCGGCCCGGGCGGCGGGGCTCGCCGTCGGCATCTACACCGGCAACTTCAACTTCCTCTACTGGGGCGCCCAGTTCTCCTACGAGTCGCTGGCGCTGCCGCTGCTGTTGGTGGCGATGATGGCGCTGTCGGAGCGGGAAGTCGCCCCCCGCACCGCCCTGCGCGCCTGGGGGGCGCCGGTGCTGCTGGCGATCGCGGCGATCGTCGTCACCCACCACCTGACCTCCTACGCGACGGCCGCCTTCCTCGCCGCCCTCGCCCTCTCCTACTGGTTCGTCCACCGCAGCTGGCGGCCGCCGAACCCCTGGCCGTTCGCGGTGGCCGCGGCGGCGATGGCGGGGTTCTGGCTGCTCGTCGTCGCCAGCACCACCGTCGGCTACCTCTCGCCGGTCCTCTCCAACGCGGTGGAGTCGATCGCCCACACGATCGGCGGCGAGGACCCGCCCCGCAGCCTCTTCTCCGGCACCGGCCCCTCGGTCGAACCCACTCCGCTACTGGGCAAAGCGGTGGCGCTGCTCGCCGTCTTGGCGCTCGCGGTCTGCCTCCCCTTCGGGCTGCGCGAGATCTACCGCCACCACCTGAAGAAACCGTTCGCGCTGATCTTCGCGATCGCCGCCGTCGCCTTCTTCGGCACCCTGGCGCTGCGGCTGGCGCCGCCTGCATGGGAGACCGGCAACCGCGCCAGCGAGTTCCTCTTCATCGGCCTCGCCTTCACCCTCAGCTGCGCCTTCGTCGCCGCGCTCAAGCGTTTCTCAGAGCGCCCCCGCTGGCGCCTGACCGTGTCCGGGCTGATTGCGCTGTTCCTGATCGGCGGGGCGATCTCGGGCTGGCCCTGGGATTCGCAGCTGGCGAAGCCGATGCGGATCTCCGCCGATGGCCGCGTCATCCCCTCGCCCTCGCTGAGCGCCGCCGAATGGTCGCGGGAACACATCGAGGGCGGGCGCTTCGCGGCGACCAACGCCGACGCCGGGCTGCTGATGGTGCCCGGCGGCAAGGTGGCTTTCGCCGGCAGCTCACCGGCGATCGAAGACGTCCTCGACGTCCAATCCTTCACCGGCTGGGAGCTGCCGCTGCTGCGCCGCCACAAGCTCCGCTACGTCGTCCCCGACCGTCGCTACGCCAGCGCCGACACCCTGCGGGGGCACTTCTTCACCACTGAAGAACCGAGCGAAGAAACCCTCAAACCCAAGAGCTCGACCGCGAAGTTCAACCGGGTTCCCGATGTCTCGCGCGTCTACGCCAACGGCGCGATCACGATCTTCGACCTGGGAGAAGGACGATGAGGGGCAATCGCGATCTCAGCTTGACGGTCAAGGCGGCAATCATCTGCGCCGCGCTGGCGCTGCTGCTGCCGGTCCCGGTGTTGAGCCTCCTCGCCGGCGCTCCCTTGTTCTTCTTCCTGCCCGGCTACGCGATCGTCTGCCTCGCCTTCGCCAAGCGCGCGATCGACCCGGCCCGGCTGCTCGTTCTCAGCGTCGGCCTCAGCCTGGCGACGCTGGCGCTGCTGCCGCTCGTGATCGATGTCCTCCCCGGGGGCATCTCGCCCGGCTGGTGGGCGGTCGCCCTCTGCCTGGTGGTGATCGGCTGCGCCCGCGGCGCCGCCCTCGGACGCCCCAAACCGGCGCGGGCCGCCTACCGCAAGCCGCGCCGGCGGACCACGAGGACCGACCTCAGCCTCCTCGCGGCCGGGATCGTCGCCGGGATCGTCGCCGTGGCGCTGATCTTCATCCCGTTCGCGGCAAAGGACGCGATCGGCTACTCGGAGCTTTGGATCGAAGCCAAGCAGGGGAAGGCATTGCCCGTGGCGACGGTCGGAGTCGCCAGCCGCGAGCAGAGCAGAACCGGCTTCACGCTCGAGCTGCGCACCAACCGCAGCGAAAAACCCTTCGAAGTCCGCGGCTTCCGGCTCTCACCGGGTGAGCGGAAGCTGCTGACGGTGCGGCCACCGGACCCCAACGGACGCCCGGTGAAAGTCTCGGCGACCCTCTTCCGTCAGGGGATCACCAAGCCCTACCGCCGCGTCGCCGCCTGGATCCCGGAGCCGCCCGAATGAGCGGTGATGACGGCGCCTCGCTGGCCGTCGACGTCGTCATCGACAACTACAACTACGGCCGCTTTCTCGGCGACGCGATCGAGAGCGCCCTCGCCCAGACCCATGAGCGGGTGAGGGTGATCGTCGTCGACGACGGCTCATCCGACGACTCGGTCGAGGTAGCGCGGCGCTACGTCGACCGGATAACCGTGGTCGCCAAGGAGAACGGCGGTCACGCCTCGGCCTTCAACGCCGGCTTCGCCCGCTGTGACGGCGACGTGGTGATCCTCCTCGACGCCGACGACCTCCTGCTCCCTGAGGCGGCCGCGAAGGCGGCGGCCGCCTTCGCGGCCGACGAGCGGCTGACCAAGACCCAGTCGCGGATGGAGATCGTCGACGGCGAGGGCAACCCCACGGGCCTGGTGAAGCCGCCGGCCCACATCCCGATGCCGAACGGCGACGTCTGCGCGGAAGAGCTGAGCCAGCCCTTCGACCTGCCCTGGGTGCCGACCAGCGCCAACGCCTTCCGGCGCGAGGCGATGGCGAAGGTGATGCCGATCCCCCAGCGCGAGTACCGGATGTGCGCCGAGCGCTACCTCGTCCACCTGATGCCGCTGTTGGGGCGCGTCGCCTCGCTCGACCACGTCGGCGCCTACTACCGCGTCCACGGCGACAACGCCTACGAAGCGCTGAACCCGCAGCTCAACATGGACCGGCTGCGGCTGACGATCCGGGTCGAGCGCGCCACCGCCGCCGCCCTGCTCGGGCTCGCCCAGCGGGAAGGGCTCCCCCACCCACAGGAGATCCTCTCGATCGCCGACCTGGCTAACCGGATGATCTCGCTGCGGCTCGAACCGGACCTGCACCCGGTCGAAGGCGACACCCGGGCGGGACTGGTGCGCGGCGCCTGGGCCGCGGCCGCCCGACGGACCAACGCCGGGATGGCGATGAAGGCGATGTTCGTCGGCTGGTTCGCGGCGATGGCGATCGCCCCGCGGCCCCTCGCCCGCCGCCTGGCGACGACGTTCCTGTTCCCCGAGCGGCGGCTGACCTTCAACCGCCTGCTCGGCCGGCTGCAGCGCTCGCGATGAGGATCCTCCTGGTCGTCTCGATGGTTCCGCAGGCGGACGGGCTGGGCGCGATCCCAAAGCTCCTCCACGCCCAGCTCGCCGGGTTGCGGCAGCGACACCAGCTCACCGTCGTCGGCTCCTACGGCGACCTCCCCGGCCAGGCCGAGGCGGCCGCGGAGCTGATGGCGGCCAAAGACCTGCGGGCGCTGTTCGTCGATCGCCGCCGCTCCAGCTCGGCGAGGCGCCGCTGGCGGGTGCGGGCGGAGCTGGCGAGCGCCTGGGTCGGTAAGCGCTGGCCCTGGCGCGCCGTCAGCGCCACCGCCGGGGTCCAGCCGGCCATCGACCGGGTCGCCGGCGACGGCTTCGACGTGGTCGCGCTGGAGGAGGACCTGATGTCGGTCCTGCGGCTGCCGGCGGGGGTGCCCACGGTCCTAACCGAGCATGAGGCCGTCCAGGCGCCCGCCGCCGGCTGGCGGGCCCCCCGCCTCCGCGACCGGCCCGAGCGCGCCCTGCGACAGGCCGACTGGGGCCGCTGGGACGCCTTCCGCCGCGAGGCCTGGCGGCGCGCCACCCTGGTCCAGGTATACAGCCGCGGCGACGCCGACGCGATCGCCCGCCGGGAGCCGGAGCTGGCCGAGCGGGTGCGGATCAACCCCTTCGGCCTCGCCCTGCCGCCAGCCTGCGACCCCGCCGAAGAGCAGCCCGGCACCGTCCTCTTCGCCGGGACCTTCACCCACCTGCCCAACCGCGAAGCGGCGCGGTGGCTGGCCGAGGAGATCATGCCCGCGGTGTGGCGGCGGGCGCCGGCGGCGCGGCTGCGGGTCGTCGGCAGCGCGCCGCCGCCCGAAGTTCGGGGCCTGGCCGGCCCGCGCGTGGAGGTCGTCGCCGACGCGCCAAGCATGGAGCCCCACCTGCAGGCGGCGGCCGTCGTCGCCGCCCCGGTGCGCAGCGGCGGCGGCATGCGGATGAAGGTGCTGGAGGCGATGGCCCGGGGCAAGGCGGTGGTGACGACGCCGCTCGGCGCCGAGGGCCTCGACTGCATCGACCCCGAGCCGCCGCTGGCAGTGGCGGAGACGAGCGAGGAGACCGCGGCGGCGATCGCATCCCTGCTCGAGGACGAGTCCGGCCGCCGCCAGCTCGGCAGCAGCGCCCGCGAGCTCGCCGCGGCCCATTACACCCCGGAGGCCTGGGGAAAACGGCTGCAAACGGTCTACGAGGAAGCAGCGTTGCGCGCCTAATGGCGGCATCCCCAACCGCCGATATCTTCACCCAGCCAGCCTCTCCTCCCGAGCCATAAGCGTGTCCAGCCCAGATCTGAGCGTCATCGTCGCCAGCCACAACCGTGGCGACCTGCTGCTGCGCTGCCTGGGCTCGCTGGCCGAGCAGAGCGCCGCTCCCGGCAGCTTCGAGGTGATCGTCGCCGACGACGGCTCCGAAGACGACACCGCGGCGACGGCCGAAGCCGTCGACGCGCCCTACCCGCTGCGGGTTCTGCGGCTCCCGAAGAGCGGGCACGGGGCGGCCCAGAACGCGGCGCTGGAGCAGGCGCGGGCACCGCGCTGCCTGCTGCTGGACGACGACATGATCGCCTCGCCAGAGCTGGTCGAGGCGCACATCGCCGCCGCCGACGCGGACCCGCCCGCCATCGGGGTGGGGGCGATAACGCAGCACCAGGTCGCCGACGAAACCTGGTTCGCCGAGACCTATGCGCGCGGCTGGGCCGCGCACTACGCCGACCTGGCCGAGCGCGAGGCTCGCTGGAACGACTGCTACGGCGCCAACCTCTCCTTCCCCACCGACGCGGCCCGCGGCATCGGCTGGGTCTCGACCGATATCCCCCAGGCCAAAGACTTCGACCTGGCGCTGCGGCTGATCCGCGCCGGCTGCAAGCCGCTCTTCTTGCCCCGCGCCCACGCCGTCCACGACGACCGCATGAAGGGAAGCGGAAAGATCATGGCCAGCGTCCGCAAGGCGGGGAAGATGCACGTCGAGCTGAGCCGCCGCTTCCCCGAGTTCGCGCCCGAGCTCCTCAACTGGAAAGGCATCGCCGGTCCGAAGTTGCTCGCCGCGCGGCGGCTGGCGCTGGCGTTGCGCCTCCCGCCTGCCCGCCTGATCCGGCTCGGCCGCTTCCTCCCCGGCCCCGACCGCAAGATGATCTGGTTCCACTTCTGCGGGCGGCTCTCCTTCTGGCGCGGCGTCCACGACGAGGTGGGGCCCGAGACCTGGCGCGCGCTCACCGAAGGACGCGTCGAGGAGGCCGTGGCGGCGGGGCTGCGATGAGCCAGCACGCCTGACCGCTCTGCCGGCGCGTTCTAGGTGGAGCCTTGCGCCGTTGCAGCCTCTGACGGCGTCGGCGAAGCGCCGGTCACCCGGCGGTAGGCCGCGTCGAGCTTCAGCGCGACGACTTTCCAGTCGTAGGTTTCCTCGACCCAACGACGACCCGCCAGCGAGCGTTCAGGCCAATCCGCCCGAGACTGCCTGATCTCCATCAATCGCGTCGCCAGCGCCACGGCATCGCCCTCCTGGACGAGCTCCTCCCGGCGCTCGGGTGGCACCGCCTCGGGAATGCCGCCGTTGTCGGTTGCCGCCACCTCCAGGCCGACCGCGAGAGCCTCCTTGATCACGTTGCCGAGGCCCTCCGCCTGCCCGCTGGCGGTGATCCGGCTCGGCATCACGAGGACGTCCGCCTCCTCGAGGGCCGCCAGCACGGCGGCGCGTGGCTGGCGGCCGTGAAAGCGAACGCGCTCGGCGACACCAAGCGAGCCGGCAAGCGCTTCGCACTCGGCCCGCATCGGCCCTTCCCCAACTATCTCCAGCGTGACCGGTGCGTCGTCGCCAATCTCGGCGATCGCTTCGATCGCCACATCCGGCCCCTTGTTGGGGACCAACCGCCCGACGAAGACGATCCGCAGCTCTTCTGCCCTGTCCTGGTGACGTGGGCCGCGGTAGGGGAAAGACTCGAGGCGGATGCCGGACGGCACCACCACCGGTTCCTGAGCGCAGCCAAGCTCGCGCAGGGTCGCCGCGATGAATTCCGAGGTGGCGAAGATGCAGGCGGCCTTCTCGAACACCTCGTCGTAGACACCAGGGGGCCTCGTCGGCTCGCCCGCCCCGTCCGCATCCATGCCGTAGCGTGGAAAGACAGTCGCGTCATAGCCGTGGAAGCCGGCGACCAGCGGGATGCCGTGGTGCTCGGCTGCCGGCACCGCCGCGATCGCGGTCCAGCCGAAGTGCGCGTGGATCAGCGCTGGGCGCGCTTTCTTGATCGGCCTCTGCAGCCACCACCAATCGCGCCCTGCCGCAACCGGATTGAGCCGTCTCACGAGATTGTCGCGAGGACGCGGGGAGATGACCCGCTCGGGCGGGGGGAAGTCGAATAGGGGATCCTCGACAATCCATTTCGCCCCGACCCAGGTGTCCCACCCCAGTCGATCGAGTTCCCGCATGCGGTCGTAGATGAAGGTCTCCGATGAATAGCCGAAACCGGTGACCGCGTGAAGGACTGCCGGGCTCACCGCGATATAGATACCAGTGAGCAGGTGATGAGCGCCCCGACCCCTCTCAGCGTCCTGATCGCGACCCATGACCGCCGCGAGCTGCTGGAACGCTGCCTGCGAGCGCTGGGGGAGCAGACCCAGGACCCCGCCAGCTTCGAGGTGATCGTCGCCGCTGACGGCTCTGCGGAGAGCGCGAAGGCCGCGGTGCAGGCGGCGCAGGTCCCCTACCGGCTGCGGCTGCTGGAGCTCGAGAAGGTCGGCAAGTCGGCGGCGCTGAACGCGGCGATCGAGGCCGCCGAGGGCAGCGCCTGCGTCTTCCTCGACGACGACATCATCGCCTCGCCGGCGCTGCTCGCCGAGCACGCCGAGGCGCACCGGCGCGACCCCCTCGCGCTCGGTATCGGCCGCCTCACCCAGGTCCCGTTTGCGGGCAGGGACTGGTACGCGAAGGCTTACGCGGCAGCGTGGAACCAGCGCTACGACGAGCTCGACCGCAAACAGCTCGATTGGCGCGACTGCTACGGCGGCAACATGTCGGCCCCCCGGGAGAAGCTGCGGGAGGTCGGCGGCTTTTCCACCGACCTTGGCGCGATCGAGGACCTCGAGATCGGCTACCGCCTCTGCGCCGCCGGCTGCCGGCCCGTCTACCTGGCCGCCGCCGACGGCCTCCACGACGACCAGAAGGGGCGGCAGCGGATCAACGCCGACATCCGCCGCTTCGGCGCCTACTGCGCCGAGTTCAACCGGCGCGACCCGGCGATGGGCTCGCAGCTGATCGGCTGGTTCGCCGAGCCGACGCCTCGCGACGTCACCCTGCGGCGCCTGGCGATCGCCCTGCGATTGCCGCCGGCCCTCGTCGCCGGTCTCGGGCGGCTGCTCCCGGGCGCCGGCGCAAAGCAGCTCTGGTACGGGTTCGTCGCCCGCTACACCTTCTGGCTCGGTGTTCGCGAGGGGATGCGGCGCCGCGAGTGGGTGCGGGCGACCCGCGGGCTGCCGGTGCTGATGTACCACGGCTTCGACGCGGAAGGGCCCGGCGACCGCTTCGTCATCTCCAGGCGCCATTTCTCGCGGCAGATGCGGCTGCTCTCGCTGCTGCGCTACCGGGTGGTCCCCTTCGCGGAGGTGGCGGACGCCCTGCGCGAGGGGGGCGAGCTGCCCTCGCGAACGGTGGCGATCACGATCGACGACGGCTACCTCGACAACCTCGAGATCGCGGCCCCGATCCTGCGCCGGCATCGCTTCCCGGCGACGATCTTCCTGGTCAGCCAGCGGATCGGGGCCCGCAACGATTGGGCGGACGAAGGAGGCGAAGGCGCCGGCCTCGCCGGGCGCCCGCTGCTCGGCGCCGAGCAGGTGCGCGAGCTGCGGCGCCGGGGCATCGACTTCGGCGCTCACACCCGCACCCACCTGAACCTTCTGAAAACGGACCAAGATGGCGCGCTAGAGGCCGAGCTGGCCGGCTGCCGCGCCGACCTCGAGGAGTTGCTCGGCGAGGGTGTCGAGACGCTGGCCTATCCGTATGGCGGCTTCGACGATCACGTCGTCGCGGCTGCCGGGGCGGCCGGCTACCGCGGCGCCTGCACGGTGGAGTCGCGGCTCGTCCGCCGCGGCGACAACCCGCTCGAGGTGCCACGCCTGGAAGCCCGCGGCACCGATTCGCTCGGTCGCTTCCTGCGCAAGCTCTGGTTCGGCGACGCCTGAAATCCCGGCAGCGCGGCGCTCAGGCGCCGCAGGTGCCGCTTGAGGCCGACGCCGTAGCGGGTCGGGTCGCCGGCCCAGTCGCGGATCAGCGAGGGGCCGCCGGAGCAGTCCCAGCGTCCTTCGGCGTTCCAGGTCCAGCCGAGGTAGGAGACGCCGTGTTCGTCGGCCCAGTCCATGTAGGGGCGGACGTAGTCGGAGCGGCAGTCGGTCTGGCCGAGCTCGCCGGTGACGACCGGGACCCGCCGGGCGAGCTGCGCCAGTTCGGCCCGGCAGGCGGCCGAGCATTCTTTGTAGTCGTAGTTGTGGAAGGAGAGGACGAGGGCGCCAGCCGGGTCCGGCGGGCGCCACCGCAACCAGCCGCTGAAGTCGCGGGCCCAGTCGAGGCCGCCCAGCAGCAGCGGCTGCCGCGCCCCGGTGGAGCGAATCGCTTCCACCAGCTGGGTCATCCCCACCGCGGCGTAGGAGCCGAAGTAGTTGTCGACGCCTGGGCAGGCGGTCGCCCAGCATTCCCAAGAGACGTCATGTGGCTCGTTGAAGACGTCGAAGAGGAGAGAGCGGTCTCCCTGGAATTCAGCCGCCACGCTGCGCCAAAAGTCGAGCGCATGGTCGGCGTCGGGCATCGGGATCAGGCCGGTGCCCCAGCCGCGGCCCGGCGCCGCCCACTGGAGGTCGAGGATCACATAGAGCCCCGCCTGCTCCAGCAGTTCGACGTATTCGCGGACAGCGGCCCGATACGCAGCGCCGCTGAGCGCATCAGGAATCCCGTTGATCCCGAGCCAACAGGTCTCGTTCAGCGGCAGCCGAACCGCATTGATGTCCCAGCTCTTCATCGCCTGCACCGAGGCCCAGTCGGCGGGCCCGTCGAAGAGCCGACCTTCCTGCACGCATGAGTACTCGAAGCCGGAGCGGTTGACCCCAAGCAGGCGCACCGGCCTGCCGCCACGATCGACGAGCTGATTGCCCCGCACCCCGATCCACGGCTTGCCGGCAGCAAGAGCCGGCAGCGCCAGCAGGGCGGCAAGCGCGACGGCAAGCACAGCAAGGCGGACGCGCATCGGAGGAGTTTTAGCGGACCGCGGCAATGGGGAGGCCGGCAGCAAAGCCGAGGGCGGGTCCGCTCAGGCGGGTAGGCGCCACTGGTGCGGCAGGACGATGTCGCCGTCGGCGCCGTCGGCCGGCATCGGGCGGCCGCCGCTGAGGCCGGGCTCCACATCGAAGTAGGCGGCGGCCTGGAGGCCGTCCTGGATCTCCTGATTGCCGCGCAGGAGCACGTCGATGCGGTAGCGCCCGGGGATCAGGGGAAGCGAATCGATCTTGCATTCGATCCTCGGCTCGGCCCCGGGCTCGCGCACGTCCTCAGGTGAGGAGAGCTCGCTGTCGAGCGTGGTGATCGGCTGGCCGATGTTGTTGAGGATCGTCAGCTCGCACTCCATCGGCGTCATTACCTTGGTGATCCCGATCTCGATCCGGACCGGGCGGCCGCCGACGATCACGTCGGGCTCACCGCTGACCGCGTCGTAGACGACGAGGCTGGAAACCTTGGATTCCCTCCAGGAGCGGCCGTCGCGGTCGGTCCGCTCCAGCAGGTTCGTCTCGGCGCCGCGCTCGAGCGTGCGCAGATAGCTCGTCACCGCCTCCTCGACCGGGGCGTCGTTGACGACGCTGCCGCGCTCGAGCAGGATCGCCCGCTGACACAACGCCTGAATCGTCGCCAGGTTGTGGGAGACGAATACAACGGTGCTGCCGGCGCGGGCGACTTCGGCCATTTTCGCCAGCGACTTGCGCTGGAAGGCGGCGTCGCCAACGGCCAGCACCTCGTCGACCAGCAGGATCTCCGGTTCGAGGTGGGCGGCGACGGCGAAAGCGAGGCGGACCTGCATGCCGCTCGAATAGCGCTTGACCGGCGTGTCCAGGAACCGCTCCATGCCGGCAAACTCGACGATCTCGTCGAAGCGGCGGCGGATCTCGTTTCGCCGCATGCCGAGGATCGCGCCGTTGAGGAAGACGTTCTCGCGACCGGTCAGCTCCGGATGGAAGCCGGTCCCGACCTCGAGCAGGGAGCCGACCCGGCCGGTCACCTCCGCCCAGCCGGTGGTCGGCTCGGCGATCCGCGAGATCAGTTTCAGCAGCGTGCTCTTGCCGGCGCCGTTGTGGCCGATCAGGCCGACCGCCTCGCCGGCTTCGATCGAGAAGCCGACGTCGCGCAGCGCCCAGAGGACATCGGTTTTCGGCTTCTCGCCGCGCCCGACAAGCCGCCCGGCGCTTTTGCGGGCGGCATTGCCGACGGCCTCCCGCAGCGATCCGTAGGCGCCGGCGAGCCCGAGCCGGTAGCTCTTGCCCAGTTCCTCTGCCTCGATCGCGACGTAGTTGCCCATGGCTCAGATCAGGTCGGCGAAGCTGCGCTCGACGCGGTCGAAGTAGGCGAGCCCGGCGATCAGCAGCACCGTGGCGGAGGCGGCGGAGATGCCGATCAGCTCCCAGGGGGCGCTGCCGTTGTGGAGCAGCGCCCAGCGGAAGCCTTCGATCACCCCGACCATCGGGTTGATCGCCGAGAGCGTCCGCAGCGGCTCGCTCAGGGAGCTGCTCGGGTAGACCGTGGGGCTGACGAAGAACCAGAGCTGGGTCGCAAAGGGGATCACGTAGCGGACGTCGCGGTAGCGGACGTTGACCGCCGAGAGCGCGGTCCCGGCCCCCATCGCGGTGGCAACCGCGATCGCGATCAGGAGCGGCAGCGCGAACAGCGCCAGCGAGGGCACGATCCCGTAGACGAGCAGGATCACGAAGAGGATCGTCAGCGAGATCGTGAAGTCGACGCACCCGGCGGCGACCACGCCCGCCGGGATGAAGATGCGGGGAAAGTAGATTTTCGAGATCAGCGCTTGATTCATGACGAGGCTTTCGGAGCTGAGCAGAAAGGCGTTGGCGAAGAACATCCAAGGCACCAGCGCGCTGAGGCTGAAGAGCGCGTAGGGAAGGCCGTCGGAGGAGATGCCGGCGAAGCGACCGAAGATGATCGTGAAGACCGCCATGAAGGCGATCGGCTGCAGGATCGCCCAGGCGGCGCCGAAGGCGGTCTGCCGGTAGCGGATGGTGACGTCGCGAACCGCAATCTGGAGGCCGAGGTCGCGGTAGCGCCAGAGTTCGCGCGGCGAGAAGACGCGGCGGAAGCCCTTGGTGGGTTCGAGACGGATCGTCTCCGGCTTCGGCGTCGTGGTTTCGGCCGGTCGCGCCGGCTTTGAGGCGGTTAGCTGCTCCATCGTTTCCAGGTTACGTTCTGCGGCGGCCCGCCCACGCCTGCGTGGAGGGGCCGTGGGTCTCTATCGGCTCCGGGCGCCGCCGGCCTTGAGGCGGGCGTCGACGGCAACTTCGTATGCATCCTCGAACTGAGGCACGATCCGGTCCGGGCTGAACTCCCGCATCCGCGCCCGCGCCGCCGCGCCCATCCGCTCGCGTAGCGCCGGCTCGTCGGCGAGACGGCCAAGCGCCGCGGCCAGGTGGCCGGCGTCCCCCGGCGCGACGAGGAACCCGGTCTCGCCGTCGACGACGATGTCGGGCAGGCCGCCGATCGCGGTCGCCACGACGGGCTTGCCCGCCGCGGCCGCCTCGAGGGCGACGATCCCGAACGACTCCGGCAGCAGCGACGGCGCCACCGTGAACAGCGAGCGCCGCACCGCCTCGATCGCGACCGGGTGCGGCATCGGGTCGAGGGCGAGGACCCCGGGCACGTCCCCCGCGCCCTCCAGCTCCTGGCGGCCGATCAGGACCAACGGCGGCGCATCCTCGAGCTGGCGGTAGGCCTCCAGCAACAGCCCCACCCCCTTGTCCTCGGTGACGTCGCCGAAATAGAGGATGTAGGGGTCCTCGGGCAGCTCGCGCAGGCGTGGCTCCTCCGCCGGGGGCGGCGGCGGCAGCTCGCCGATGAAGTTGGGGACGACCCGGTGGGGCAGCCGGGCGTCGATCCCGCTCAGGTCCCGCACCGCCTCGCTGACCGGGAGGAACATGTCGACGCGGCGGCGCAGGACCGGGTTGGCGGCGGCCACGCCCGCCGCCGCGACGAGCCCCTTCGCCGCCCCGTAGTAGGAGAGCGAGTGGCTCAGGCACTTGCCCGGCCCGGGCCCGCTGCAGACGGCCCCCTTGTAGAAGAAGCGCTTGGTCGCGCAGACCAGGCTGTAGTCGTGAAGGGAGAGGACGAACGCCGCTCCCGAGCGGCGGTCCAGCGGCAGGTAGGAGTGGACGAGCCAGTTGTGGGCGTGGACCACGTCGGGCTGGAACCGCGCGATCGCCCGGCGCAGGCCCCGCACCGTCAGCGGGTCCGGCCCCGGCGGCGCGTAGGTGCGTTCGCTGCTCGCCGCGAGGCCGGGGACGCGGCTCATCGCCGCCTCCAGCAGCTCGACCTCCACCCCGTCCTGCCGCGGCGAAGGCTCGCCCAGCGGCTGGCGCAGGGTCGCCACCGCGACCTCGTGCCCGCGCCGCCCCAGCTCATGGCTGAGGTCCTCGACTATCCGCTCCTCGCCGCCGACGACCGGCGCGAAGGACTGGGCGACCATCAGGACTCGCATCGATCTTCCCGCCTCATCGGCGCCGGAGGTTACGAGACGCGGGGGCTGGCAGAATCGCCCCCGTGCCGCCCACGATCTCGGTGCTGATCTGCGCCTACACGCTGGAGAGGATCGACCGCATCGCCGCGGCGATCGAGTCGCTGCGCCTCCAGACCGTCGCTCCGCGCGAGATCCTCTTGGTGATCGACCACTCGCCGGAGCTGGAGGCGGAGTGCCGGCGGCGCTGGCCTGAGGTCCAGGTGATGCCCAACCGCGAGCAGCAGGGGCTCTCCGGCGCCCGCAACACCGGCGTCGAGGCGAGCGGCGGCGAGGTCGTCGCCTTCCTCGACGACGACGCGGTCGCCGCGCCCGACTGGATCGAGCGGCTCGGCGCCGCCTACGCCGACCCGTCGGTGCTCGGGGTCGGCGGGGCGATCCACCCCGAATGGGAGCGGGGCCGCCCACCCTGGTTCCCGGCCGAGTTCGACTGGGTGGTCGGGTGCAGCCACTCGGGGATGCCGCGGCGGCCAGAATCGGTCCGCAACCTGGTCGGGGCCAACATGTCCTTCCGCCGCGCGGCTCTGGTCGAGGCCGGCGGCTTCCGCCACGAGCTCGGCCGCATCGGCAAGATCCCGGCCGGTTGCGAGGAGACCGACCTCTGCATCCGCATCGGCCACCGCCATCCCGAGGGGACGATCCTCTACGACCCGGCGGCGCAGGTCGACCATTACGTGCCCGCCACCCGCGCCCGCGTCTCCTACTACGCCTCCCGCTGCCGCGGCGAGGGGCGCTCGAAGGCGATCCTCGCCGCCCTCGTCGGTGCCGACTCGGGTCTCGAGGCCGAGCGCGCCTACGTCCGCCGCACCCTTCCGCTCGGCTTCCTCCGCGGCCTCGGCCAGGCGCTGCGCGGAGAACGCGCCGGCGCCGAGCGCGCCGCGATGCTCGTCGCCGGCCTCGCAAACACCACCTACGGCTACCTCGCCGCCCAGCGCCAGGCGCGGCGCCTTGCCCGGCGGCGCGAGCGAGCAGAGGCGGCAAAGGGGCCGCTGCGAATCCTGGTCGTCACCCCGCGCAGCCCCCTCCTGCAGGGCGGAGTCGAGCGGCACGTGATGGAAACCAGCCGTCGCCTGGCCGCCGCTGGGGCCGAGGTCGAGGTCCTCTGCGCCGAGCCGGACGCCGCCGCCCTGGGATCACAGACCCGCGACGGCGTCGAGATCCACGCGGTCCGCGCCTGGCCGGCCGATCGCGACTGGTACCTGGCGCCGGAGATCTGGCGCGAGATGGGCAAGCGCCGCTGGGACCTCGTCCACATCCAGAGCTACCACACGCTGGTGGCGCCGCTGGCGATGCTGCGGGCGCTGACGCTGCGCATCCCCTACGTCGTCACCTTCCACGGCGGCGGCCACTCCTCGGAGCTGCGCAACCGCTCGCGGCAAATACAGCGCCGGCTGCTGGCGCCGCTGCTGCGCCGCGCCGCCCGCCTCGTCGCCGTCGCCCGCTTCGAGGTCGATGACTACGGCGCCGAGCTGGGGGTGCCGCCGGAGCGGTTCGCGCTGATCCCCAACGGCACCGACCTCGCCTTCTCCGAAAACGGCGCCGGGCCGCGGGGCGACGGCCCCCCCGTGCTCGCCACCCTCGGCCGGCTGGAGCGCTACAAGGGGCACCACCGCGCGATCGAAGCGATGCCCGGGGTGCTCGAGCGCCAGCCGCAAGCCAACCTGTTGGTCGTCGGCGGCGGCCCCCACGAAGGGGACCTGCGCGAGCTGGCCGAGCGGCTCGGCGTGGCGGCCTCGGTCCGCTTCACCAGCACCCCCTCCGATCAGCCCGAGGCGATGGCCCAGCTTCTCGCCGGCGTCGACCTCGTCGTCTTGATGAGCGAGTTCGAGACCCACCCGCTGGTCGCGCTGGAGGCGGCGGCGGCGGGCTGCCGGCTGCTCGTCGCCGACAGCAGCGGGCTGGGGGAGCTGGTCCGTGACGGCTTCGCCCGCGGGCTGCCGCTCGACGCCTCCAACGAGGAGATCGCCGCGGCGATCCTCGAGGAGCTCGGCAAACCGCCTCCAGAGCGGCGCCCCGAGCTTTCCTCCTGGGACGAGTGCGCGGCCGAGCTGCTCACGCTCTACCAAAAAATCGCCTGAACAACCGGCCAGGCGGGCGCTGACAAACGTCCAGCGCAGCCGGCGCCGCTGCAGGGGGGCGGGGGGCGGTCGATGGCCGCTGCATGACCGCCCTCCTGCGCCCCGCCCTCTTCCTCCTCGCTCTCGCCTCCCTCGCCCTGCTCGCCTTCGCCGGCATCACCGACCCGGCCCACGCGCAGAGCAAGGGCCAGGGATCGGCCCAGGACGGCGGCGCCGCGACGGTCCAGATGCGCACCAACCCCCGCCGGGCGGTCAGCTCCAGGTCGACCCGGCTCGGCCTCGTCACCCAGTCGCCCGCGAACGGGGCCACCGTCTCCGGGACGATCGCCTGGGAGGTCCGGACCTCGGGCACCCGCGTCAGCCGCGTCGACTTCGCGGTCGACGGCACGGTCAGGTGGTCGGACGCCGGCGCTCCCTACACCTACTCCAACGGCCTCGACACCACCAAGCTCAGCGCCGGCCGCCACACCCTGACCGCGACCGTCTACGCGCGCGGCTCCCGTCCCGCCGCCACGACCGTCTCCGTGGTCGTCTCCAACCCTTCGAGCTCGACTCCGACCCCGGCACCGCAGCCCGCCCCCGCCCCCGCGCCGCAGCCGACGCCGGCACCAGAGCCTGAACCCGCCCCCGCGCCGGAACCCGCTCCCGCGCCCCAGCCCGAACCGGAAACCGCGCCAGGCCCCGATCCCGCCCCCGCGCCGGCCTCCTCGATCTACTGGGGGGCCTGGATCGGCAGCCAGCTCACCGGCCACGAGGCGCCCTGGGACATGAGCGCGGTCTCCAGCCTCGAGAGGTCAGTGGGCAAGAACCTCTCGATCGTCAACTTCTCCTCCCCCTTCGCCAACTGCTCGAGCACCTGCTCCTTCTACAACTTCCCGGCGAGCGAGTTCAACAACATCCGCTCTCACGGCTCCATCCCCTTCTTCAGCTGGGGCTCGCAGTCGACCCCGATGCCGAGCAACCTCAGCGAGCCGAACTTCCAGCTCGCCGACGTGATCGAAGGGCGCTACGACAGCTACATCCGCAAGTGGGCCGAAGCCGCGAAGGCCTGGGGCCACCCCTTCTTCCTCCGCTTCAACTGGGAGATGAACGGCAACTGGTTCGCCTGGATGGAGGGCGTCAACGGCAACAAGAGCGGTGAATCGGCCGCCGCCTGGCGCCACGTCCACGACATCTTCACCTCGGTCGGCGCCACCAACGTGAGCTGGGTCTGGTGCCCCAATGTCGACCCGAACGGGATGTTCAAGGACCTGAAGTCCCTCTACCCCGGCGACGCCTACGTCGACTGGACCGGGCTCGACGGCTACAACCACGGCACCAACCCCAACAGCCCCGATCGCTGGCGCACCTTCGACCAGCTCTACCGCTCGACCTACGACAAGATCACCAAGGAAATCGCCCCGAGCAAGCCGATGATCGTCAGCGAGGTCGGCTCCAGCGAGTACGGCGGCTCGAAGGCGGCCTGGATCACCGAAATGCTCTCGGAGCTGCCGACCGACTACCCGAAGATCCGCGGCCTCCTCTGGTTCGACAAGTACGACAGCGGCATGGACTGGCCGTTGGACACCTCCGCCAGCGCTACCGCCGCCTTCGCCAAGGGCATCCAGAACCCGGCCTACACCAGCAACAGCTTCAGCTCGCTCGGCTTCGGGCCCGTGCAGCCCGCCACCTGAGCCGAACCGGCCTGGGCAGCGCTCTGCAGTGCCAGGCACGTCAATCGAACAAACGTCCAGTCACCCCCGGTGATGGTGAAAGGCCCGGCGCAGAGGCCGATGGCTTGGCATGCCGTTCGCCGCCCGCAGCGCCCGCCCGCTCCAACCCTCTTTCGCCTTCGTCCTGTTGGCGCTGCTGCTCGGCGCCGCCCTAGCGCTGGCCGCGCCGCAGGCGGCCCAGGCGCGGCGGTCGCACCACGTCGCCGGCCTCTCCTCCGCCCGCGCCCTCACCAAAGTGACGGCGTGCCCGGTCGCCGCCCGGCGTAACCTCGTCCGCATGCGCCGCAATGCCGCGCTGACCAAGCGCTGCGCGAAGCCGACCCCACCCCCAGCAGAAAGCCCCCACGCGCTCTACTGGGGGGCCTGGATCGGCGATCAGCTGACCGGCGACGAGGCGCCTTGGGACATGGGCGCGGTGAGCGCGCTGGAAAAGATCACCGGCAAGAGCCCCTCGCTGATCAACTTCTCCTCCCCCTTCGCCGACTGCTCAAAGGCTCCCTGCTCCTTCTACGACTTCCCGGCCGCGGAGATGGAACGGATCCGCAGCCATGGCTCGATCCCCTTCTTCAGCTGGGCCTCGCAGTCGACCCCCGCCAGCCTCAACCAGCCCGACTTCCAGCTCGCCGACGTGATCGAAGGGCGTTACGACAGCTACATCCGCGAATGGGCCGAAGCCGCCCGCGACTGGGGGCACCCCTTCTTCCTCCGCTTCAACTGGGAGATGAACGGCAACTGGTTCGCCTGGATGGAGGGCGTCAACGGCAACCAGCCGGGCGAATACGTCACCGCCTGGCGCCACGTCCACGACATCTTCACCTCGGTCGGCGCCACCAACGTGAGCTGGGTCTGGTGCCCGAACGTCGACCCGGGCCATAAGCTGCGCGACCTCAAGTCCCTGTATCCCGGCGACGCCTATGTCGACTGGACCGGGCTCGACGGCTACAACTTCGGCACCAACCCCGCCGCGCCGCGCGGCTGGATGAGCTTCAACGAACTGTTCCGCCCCACCTACGACGAAATCGTCGAAGAAATCGCCCCCTCCAAGCCGCTGGTGATCAGCGAGGTGGGGTGCAGCGAGTACGGCGGCTCGAAGGCCGAATGGATCGCCGACGCGCTGCGCTCGGCGCGCACCGAATACCCGCAGCTGAAGGCGATGGTCTGGTTCGAGAAGTACGACGACGGCATGGACTGGCCGATCGAGAGCTCGAGCAGCTCCGCGGCGGCGTTCGCCAGCGGGATCCAGGACGCCGACTACCTCGGCGCCGAGTTCGGCTCGACGGGCAGCGGGCCGGTCGCCGCCGCTAGCTGATCCGGGCACGCCGCCGCACTCCCTAAACTCTCGCGACCGCCGTGTCGATGCACGAGCGGAGACGTATGAAGAGGCTGCGCGCCAAGACCAGGACCCCCGCTGCCGCCATCGTGGCGTGCCTGGTCGCGCTGCTCGCCTTCAGCCCGCTGGCGCTCGGTAGCTCCGGGCGCCCCGCCACCGCTTCGAAAGCGCAGCACTCCCCGCCGCACAAGAAGCACCAGAAGAAGAAAAAATTGCCGATGAAGCAGCGGCCGAGCTACTGGGGCGCCTGGATCGGCACTCAGCTGACCGGCAACCAGCCGCCCTGGGACATGAGCGCGGTCAACCAGTTCGAACAGCTCACCGGCAAGCCCCTCTCGCTGATCGAGTTCGCGGCGCCCTTCGCCAACTGCGAATCGTCCTTTTGCCGGCCCTACAAGTTCCCGGCCGCCGAAATGAGCACGATCCGCAGCTACGGCGCGATCCCGTTCTTCAGCTGGGGCTCGCAGGCGACCCCGGTCCCCGAAGGGCTCAGCGAGCCCGAATACTCGCTCGCCGCGCTCGCCTCCGGCGCCCAGGACGATTACATCCGTGAATTCGCCGAAGCCGCCCGCGATTGGGGGCAGCCCTTCTTCCTCCGCTTCGACTGGGAGATGAACAGCAACTGGTTCCTCTGGGGCGAGTACGCCAACGGCAACTCGCCCGGGCAGTTCGTCGCCGCCTGGCAGCACGTCCACGACATCTTCACCTCGGTCGGGGCGACCAACGCGACCTGGGTCTGGTGCCCCTACGCGCACGGGGACCCGCGATTCGGCCCGCTGGCCCGCTACTACCCCGGCGATGAATACGTCGATTGGAGCTGCCTCGACGTCTTCAACTGGGCCACCAACGGCGTCAACTCCCAGCCTTGGCGCAGCTTCGACGAAATCATCTCGCCGAGCTACCGTCAGATCACGACCAAGATCGCCCCCCGCAAGCCGATGCTGCTGGCCGAGTTCGCCTCCGGCGGCACCGGTCGCCACAAGGCGGAATGGATCAAGCAGATGTTCAAGGACCTGCGGACCAAATACCGGCGAATCCGAGGGTTGATCTGGTTCGAGCAACTCGACCGCGGCGTCGAATGGCCGATCGAGTCCGCCCCCCAGGCGACCGCTGCCTTCGGTCGCGGCATCCGCCAGCGTGGCTTCCAGCCGAACCTCTACCCCACCCTTGCCGGTGGGCCGATCCTCCCGCCCAGTTGATCCGGCGCGGCCTGCGCAGCGAATCTCTCTTTGGAGGGTTTCGGGTCCAGTGAGAATGATCGACGCCAATAGAGCTTCACGCCGCGCGGCGCCGCTGGCCCTGCTGGCGATCGTCCTCGTGGGGGCGTTGCTGGCGCCATCTGCCTCAGCGGCGAAAAAACAGCGCCCGCTCTACTGGGGAGCCGTGATCGGCAAACAGCTGACCGGCGAATCGGCCCCTTGGGACATGGGCGCGATCGACGCCTTCGAACGCAAGGCCCGCAAGGGCATCTCGTTGCTCTCCTTCTCCTCGCCCTTCTTCGACTGCATTGTCGCGCCATGCGTGCCCTACCCGTTTCCGACCTTCATCGCCGAGAAGCTGCGCCAGCGGGGAACGATCCCGTTCCTCAGCTGGGCCTCGCAGGCGGTGCCGACCAGCCTCGTCCAGCCCGACTACACCCTGGCGAAGATCGCCAGCGGCGCCCACGACGCCTACATCAGGGACTTCGCCGAACAGGCGCGGGAATGGGAACACCCCTTCTTCCTCCGCTTCGACGCCGAGATGAACGGGTTCTGGTTCCCCTGGGGCGCCAGCGTCAACGGCAACGACGCCGCCGACTACGTCGCCGCCTGGCGTCACGTCCACGACATCTTCAACCAGGTCGGCGCCACCAACGCGACCTGGGTCTGGTGCCCCAACGTCGACTTCACCCGGGCCCTCACCCCCCTGCACAGCCTCTATCCGGGGAACGCCTACGTCGACTGGACCTGCCTCGACGGCTTCAACTGGGGCAACACCCGCAACTCCGCCGGCTGGCAATCATTCGACAAGGTCTTCAAAGACACCTACAAGCGCATCGTCAAGATCGCCCCCAGCAAGCCGATGGTGATCGGCGAGATCGGATCGGAAGAGCGCGGCGGCTCGAAGCCCAAGTGGATCAAGAACGCCTTCCAGACCATCCCCAGGCGCTACCCCAAGGTCCGCGGCGTGATCTGGTTCGACGAACGCGACCAGGGCATGGACTGGCCGATCGAGAGCTCCAAAGCCTCGACCAACGCCTTCGCAAAGGCGATCCACCGCAACCTCTACCGCCCCAATGTCTTCTCCGAACTCCCGCCCGGGCCCGTGCTTCCGCCGGGCCCGGGGTGAACCTCTGAGGCCTTGAGCCTCAGCCCAGCCGCTGTTCGAGCGCCTCGAGCTGAGCACTGACCTCGGCTGGCAGTTTGTCGCCGAACTCAGCCAGGTGCGTTTTTATCTGCGGCAGCTGCTCCTTGACCTTCTCGAGGTCGACGCTGAGCAGCTCCTTCATCGCCTCGTCGGAGATGTCGAGCCCCTCGGTGTTGATCTCGCCCTCTGCCGGCAGCAGCCCGACCGGGGTCTCGACCGCCTCGCCTTCGCCCTCGCAGCGGCGGAAGACCCACTCGAGGACGCGGCTGTTCTCGCCGAAGCCGGGCCAGAGGAACTTGCCGTCGGCGTCTTTGCGGAACCAGTTGACGTAGAAGACCCGCGGCAGCTGCGCGCCCTCGCGCTGGCCGACCTTCAACCAGTGGCCGAAGTAGTCGGCCATGTTGTAGCCGCAGAAGGGCAGCATCGCCATCGGGTCGAAGCGCAATTCGCCGACGTTGCCGGTCGCCGCCGCGGTCTTCTCCGAGGACATCGTCGCCCCCATGAAGACGGCATGCTCCCAGTCGAAGGCTTCCTGGACCAGCGGCACCACGGTGGCGCGACGGCCGCCGAAGAGGAAGGCGTCGATCGGCACCCCGGCGGGGTCCTCCCACTCGGGCGCGATCGAGGGGCACTGCGAGGCGGGGGTGGTGAAGCGCGCGTTCGGGTGCGCCGCCGGCGTCTCGGACTCCGGGGTCCACTCGTTGCCGTGCCAGTCGATCGCGTGCGCCGGCGGCTCGCCGGTCATCCCCTCCCACCAGATGTCGCCGTCGTCGGTCTTGGCGCAGTTGGTGAAGATCGTGTTCCGCTCGATCGTGTCCATCGCGTTCGGGTTGGTCTTGTGGCTCGTGTTCGGGGCCACGCCGAAGAAGCCGGCCTCGGGGTTGACGGCGTAGAGGCGCCCGTCATCGCCGAACTTCATCCAGGCGATGTCGTCGCCGACCGTCTCCACCTTCCAGCCCGGCAGGGTCGGGACCAGCATCGCCAGGTTGGTCTTGCCGCAGGCCGAGGGGAAGGCGCCGGTGATGTACTTGACCTGGCCCTCGGGCGAGGTGAGTTTGAGGATCAGCATGTGCTCGGCCAGCCAGCCCTCGTCGCGGGCCATCGCCGAGGCGATCCGCAGCGCGAAGCACTTCTTGCCGAGCAGGGCGTTGCCGCCGTAGCCCGAGCCGAAGGACCAGATTTCGCGCGTCTCGGGGTAGTGGACGATGTACTTGTTGGCCTCGTTGCAAGGCCAGGAGACATCTTCGACGCCCGCGGTCAGCGGCATCCCGACCGAGTGGACGCAGGGGACGAACACACCCTCGGCGCCGAGCACGTCGAGGGCGGCCTTGCCCATCCGGGTCATGATCCGCATGTTCGTGGCGACATAGGCGGAGTCGGTCAGCTGCACGCCGATCTCCGAGATATCCGAGCCGAGAGGGCCCATCGAGAAGGGGACGACGTACATCGTCCGGCCCTTCATCGAGCCCTTGAAGAGGTCGTTGAGGGTGGCGCGCATCTCGGCCGGGTCACGCCAGTTGTTGGTCGGGCCGGCGTCCTCCTCCTTGTCGGAGCAGATGAAGGTGCGGTCTTCGACCCGGGCGACGTCGGCGGGGTCGGAGAGGGCGAGGTAGGAGTTGGGGCGCTTGGCCTCGTCGAGGCGCTCGAAGGTGCCGGCGTCGATCAGGACCTGGGCGAGCCGGTCGTACTCCTCGGCGGAACCGTCGCACCAGTAGACGGAGTCCGGTTCGGTGAGCGAGGCGATTTCGTCCACCCAGCTGAGAAGTTTGGCGTGGGTCGTCAGCTCGTCAGGGGCAGTCGTCAGGTCGCTCATTCGCCTCTCTCTATTTCTTGGGTTTGAGGCTGACCATCGAGATGTCTGCCTCCTCGTTGCGGATCTTCAAGGTCGCTACTTCCCGCCTGTCATCGGAAAAAATCACGTCGCACATGAAGGTCGCGCCGGGGTCAATCGACTCATCGGAAGGGCATTCGACGCTCTTTATCTTTTCATGAATCGACTTTTCCAGGCTGCTCTGGATCGTGTCCTGGAGCTTTTCGCGGTCGACCACGGTGCCGCAGCCGCACAGCAGCAGCGCGCTGAAAACAAGCATCAGCGCTAGGAAAACGGGGGGCCGAGGGCAGATCTTTCGCCCGGCGGAGACGGGAAGCACCCGCGGCAGTAAATCAGGGTGGCGCGACGATCTTCCCGGCGTCTTGGATAGGGTTCCGCGCCGCGATGCGGTTCTACGAGTACGAGGCAAGGAAGATCGTCGAGCTGGCGGGCATCCCCGTCACCAAGTACGGCTTCTGCACGAGCGCTGAGGAAGCGCGCAAGGTCGCCGAGGAAATCGGCGGCCCGGTCGTGATCAAGAGCCAGGTGCTGACCGGCGGCCGGATGAAGGCCGGCGGCGTCAAGTTCGCCGACACGCCCGACGAGGCGGCCAAGCACGCCGAGGAGATCCTCAAGCTGGAAATCAACGGCCACATGCCCCGCGGCGTCCTCGTCGACCCCAAAGCCGAGGTCAAGCAGGAGTACTACGCCAGCGTCGTCTGGGACGGCACCGCGAAGAAGCCGCTGATGCTGTTCAGCGACATGGGCGGGATCGACATCGAGGAGGTCGCCGAGACCCACCCAGACCACGTGGGCAGAGGCCACGTCTCCAACCTCTTCCCGATCCCCGACTTCGAGGCCAAGCAGGTCATCGCCGCGACCGGCGTCACCGGCTCGCAGCTGAACCGGGCGACCCCGGTGCTCGCCCGCCTCGCCCGCCTCTTCCGCGACAACGACATGACCCTGGCCGAGATCAACCCGCTGGCCGAGCTGACCGACGGCAGCTTCGTCGCCCTCGACGCCCACATGGAGATGGAGAACGAGGCGGTCGGCCGGCAGAAAAAACTTCTGCGGGTGGAGCTCGCGATCGCCGAGGACGACACCCGCGAGACCTACGAGCCCTCCGACTTCGAGAAGAACGTCAGCGCGATCGACGCCGCCGACCACCGCGGCGTGATCCAGGGCAAGGACCACGGCTTCACGGGCAACCTCGGCCTCGTGATCGGTGCCGGCGGCGGCTCGCTGACCCTGACCGACGCGGTCCGCAACCAGGGCGGCCAACCCGCCAACTACTCGGAGATCGGCGGCAACCCGTCGGTCGCCAAGGCCTGCGGTCTCGCCAAGGAGGTCCTCGAAAAGGACGGCGTCGAGAAGATCGCGGTGATGATGTCGATCGTCTCCAACACCCGCGTCGACATCGTCGCGCGCGGCGTGATCAAGGCCTGCCTCGAGCTCGGCAAGGATCCGGGCGAGACGATCGCGATCTTCCGCATCCCCGGCGCCTGGGAGGACGAGGGTTTCAAGATCCTCGAGAAGTACGGCGTCGAGTACTGCGACCGCTCGGTCTCGATGTGGGAGGCCGCCGGCCGCGCCGTTGCCAAGATCCAGGGAGCGCCCGCCTGATGTCGATCCTGCTCTCCAAGGAGACCACCTTCATCGTCCAGGGGATCACCGGCCGCGAGGCGGTCAACCTGACCAAGGAGTGCCTCGACTACGGCTCGCAAGTGGTCGGCGGCGTCACCCCCGGCCGCAAGGGCCGCGAGGTCCACGGCGTGCCGGTCTTCGACACCGTTGCCCAGGCGGTCGAGCACCACGGCGGCCCGATCGACGGCTCGGTCGTCACCGTCCCCCCCGCCTTCACCAAAGACGCCGTCTTCGAGGCGATCCTCAACGGGATCAAGCTCGTCGTCATCGTCACCGAGCGCGTTCCGCGCGGCGACGTCGCCCAGATGGTCGAGCTCGCCAACATGGAGGGTGCCCGGATCATCGGCCCCAACTGCCTCGGCCTGATCGTCCCCGAAGTCTGCAAGATGGGCGGCATCGGCGGCCCCGCCAAAGACGCCGCCAAGGCCTACCAGCCCGGGCGCGTCGGCGTGATGAGCCGCTCCGGCGGGATGACCACGGAGATCTCCTCCTCGCTGACCCAGGCCGGCCTCGGCGTCTCCACCGCCGTCTCGATCGGCGGCGACGCGATCATCGGCTCCGCCTACGCCGAGCTGATGCCCTACTTCGAGGCCGACGCGCAGACCGAGGCGATCGTCATCTACACCGAGCCCGGCGGCCGCATGGAGGCCCAGCTCGCCGAATGGGTCAAGGACAACAACTCCCGCCTGCCGATCGTCGCCTTCATGGCCGGCAAATTCATGGACGACGAGGAGATGAAAGGCATGAGCTTCGGCCACGCCGGCACGATCGTCGAGGGCAAGGAGGACACCGCGACCGAGAAGATCGCCCGCCTCGAAGCCGCCGGCATCCGCGTCGTCGAGCGCATCGACGAGATCCCCGACGTCGTCAAAGAGAAACTGGGAGCGGCCGCCTGATGCCGGAGCAGCTGAACAAGGTCTTCATCGACATCGAGGTTGACGACAGCGTCAAGAACGACGCCACCATCGCCGCCAAGCTCGAGGAAGTCTGCCCAGTCGACATCTACAAGAACGCCGGTGGCAGCGTCGAGATCGTTGACGAGAACGTCGACGAGTGCGTCCTCTGCCGCCTCTGCATCGAAGCCAGCCCTCCGGGCACCGTGCACGTCAAGAAGCTCTACGACGGCACCGAGCTTTCCTAGACCGTTCGTCCAGGACGATTGGTCGAGCGACGGCTGGACGATTGTTCGGCACAATTTGCCTGTGACAACTGCGTCGCCAGCGAAGTCTGATGCTTGTACCGGTGCTGGCGCGCTGGCGGTGGCTGCCGCTGCGGCTCTGATCGTCACTGCCCTTCTGCTGGCGCTCCTGCCTGCGGCGGCTGGCGCCGACAGCCCTTTTTGCTCCCAGAAGACGATGACCATCGTCGCCCACCAGGACGACGACCTGCTCTTCCAAAGCCCTGATCTACTCGAAACGATCGCAGGCGGCGGCTGCGTGAGAACGGTCTTCGTCACCGCCGGCGACGCGGGCCTCGGAAGCGCCTACTGGCACGAACGCGAAGAAGGCTCGCGCGCTGCTTACGCGATGATGGCCGCCGTCCCCAATACCTGGAGCAACTCGGAAGAAACCTTCGCCGGCCACCGCCTGCACGTGGCCACGCTGGCCGGGGATCCCGGGTTGAGCGAGGTCTACATGCGGCTGCCAAACGGGGGGCGCACCGGCGCCGGGTATCCGGCAACCGGCAATGTCAGCCTGCCGAAGCTTTGGCGCAGCCACAATCCGCAGCCCTCCAACCTGACGCCGATCAATGAACTGAGCGCGCTTGACGGTTCCGCCACCTACACCTACGAAAGCCTGCTGGCGACGCTCAAAGCCCTGATCGCTGAGTACGAACCGGACGTCATCCTGACTCAGGACTACGTCGAAGAATTCAACGCAACCGACCATGGCGACCACATCGTCACCGCTCGCCTGACCAAGCTGGCCGATGGTTCCTATCCAGCCGAGCACGAATTGCGCTCCTACATGGACTACCGGACCGCGGAAGAACCGGTGAACGTCTTCGAACCGCAGCTGGCGCGCAAGACCCAGGTGTTCAACGCCTATAGAGCCCATGACCCGCAGATATGCCTGACCGAGACGGAATGCAAATCCCCCGATCCGGACTACAACGAGTGGCTGAAGCGGCAGATCGTCGTCGCCAAGGCGGCGGTCCCGGGCGCCAATGCCGGACCAGACCAAGCGGTGGCAAGCAAAGCGGCTGTCACCCTCAACGGTTCGGGAAGCTCCGACCCTCTCGGGCACACCCTCCACTACACCTGGAACCAAACCGGCGGCCCGGCGGTGACCCTCTCCAACTCGCACGCAGTCAAACCGAGCTTCACCGCGCCCACCGGGCCGGCCACGCTGACCTTCTCGCTGGTCGTCAACAGCTCGGAAGCGAGCAGCATGGCGGACACCGTGGCGGTGACCGTCGCCGCCCCCAAGTTTGCCCTCTCCGTCTCCACCTCCGGCAACGGCTCCGGGACGGTGACCAGCTCTCCTGTGGGGATCAGCTGCCCGAGCGATTGCGAAGGCACCTACGAACAGGGGACCAAAGTCACGCTCACCCCCACTCCCGCGGCCGGGTCGGAATTCAAGGGCTGGGACGGCGCCTGCGCCGGCAGTGGCGCTTGCGAAGTGACGATGTCGGCGGCGAAGTCGGTGGAAGCCGAATTCGCCCTGCAGCGCCACGCGCTCACCGTGACCAAGTCAGGCGCCGGCTCGGGCACGGTCACCAGCTCCCCGGCGGGGATCAGCTGCGGGGCGACCTGCGCCGCGAGCTTCGACCACGGGATCGAAGTGACGCTCACCGCCGCCCCGGCGGCTGGCTCGGAATTCAAAGGCTGGAGCGGCGCCTGCGCCGGCAGCGGGAGCTGCAAAGTGGCGATATCGGCCGCCAAGTCGGTCGGGGCTGAATTCGCCCCGGTGCCGAAATTCAATCTCGCGGTCTCCTCCCAGGGAAACGGCTCCGGGACGGTGACCAGCTCACCAGCCGGGATCAGCTGCGGATCGGATTGCGAACAGGCCTATGAACAGGGGACCAAAGTCACCCTCTCCCCCAGCCCGGCGGCCGGGTCGGAATTCAAGGGCTGGGGCGGGGCCTGCGCTGGGGCCGGGGCCTGTGAAGTGACGATGTCGGCGGCGAGGTCCGTGTCGGCTGAATTCGCCCTGCAGCGCCACGCGCTCACCGTCACCAAGTCAGGCGCCGGCTCGGGGACCGTCACCAGCTCCCCGGCGGGGATCAGCTGCGGGGCGACCTGCGCCGCGAGCTTCGATCACGGCACCCTGGTCAAGCTGACCGGCGCCCCCGGCCCGAACAGCAAAGCCGTCGTCTGGGAATCATGCCCCGGCACCGTCAACGCCTCGAATCAGTGCGAAGTGACGATCAGCGCAGCGAAGGCGGTGACCGCGGTCTTCGCTCTCGAATCCCACCAGCTCACCGTGGTCAAGAACGGCTCAGGCACTGGCACCATCACGAGCTCCCCGGCGGGCATCAGCTGCGGCTCCGAATGCCAGGCGAGCTTCACCCACGGCGCCCTGATCACCCTCGCGGGCGCTCCCGGCCCCAACGCGAAACCAGTCGTCTGGCAGACCTGCCCTGGGACCGTCAACGCCTCCAACCAGTGCGAAGTGGCGATGACCGCGGCGAAGGAAGCGGTGGCAAGTTTCAACCTCGAATCCCACCAGCTCAGCGTCGAAAGGAAAGGCACCGGCCCTGGGACCGTGACCAGCGCCCCGGCGGGGATCAACTGCGGGACCGAATGTGCGGCCGCCTTCAACCACGGGACCGTCGTGAAGCTGACCGGCGCCCCCGCGGCCGGCTCCAAAGCGGCGACCTGGAGCGGCTGCGACAAAGTCAACGGCGCCAACGAATGCGAAGTGACGATGAGCGCGGTCAAAGCGGTCACCGCGACGTTCGATCTTGAATCTCACCTGCTCACCGTCACCAAGTCAGGCGCCGGCTCGGGCACGGTCACCAGCTCCCCGGCGGGGATCAGCTGCGGGGCGACCTGCGCCGCGAGCTTCGACCACGGGATCGAAGTGACGCTCACCGCGGCCCCGGCGGCTGGCTCGGAATTCAAAGGCTGGAGCGGCGCCTGCGCCGGCAGCGGGAGCTGCAAAGTGGCGATGTCGGCCGCCAAGTCGGTCGGGGCCGAATTCGCCCCGGTGCCGAAATTCGCGCTCAGCGTCTCCACCTCAGGCAACGGCTCCGGGACGGTGACCAGCTCTCCTGCGGGGATCAGTTGCCCGAGCGATTGCGAACAGGCCTATGAACAGGGGACCAAAGTCACCCTCTCCCCCAGCCCGGCGGCGGGGTCGGAATTCAAGGGCTGGAGCGGTGCCTGCGCTGGGGCCGGGGCCTGCGAAGTGACGATGTCGGCGGCGAGGTCCGTGTCGGCTGAATTCGCCCTGCAGCGCCACGCGCTCACGGTCACCAAGTCCGGCGCCGGCTCGGGCACGGTCACCAGCTCCCCGGCGGGGATCAGCTGTGGGGCGACCTGTGGCGCCGCCTTTGACCACGGCACCGAAGTGACGCTCACCGCCACCCCGGCGGCAGGCTCGTTCTTTGTCGGCTGGAGCGGTGCCTGCGCGGGAAGCGGCACCTGCAAAGTGACGATGAGCTCAGCCAAGTCCGTAGGGGTCGAATTTGCCCTGGTGCCGAAATTCAATCTCGCGGTTTCGACTCAGGGGAACGGCAGCGGCACCGTGACCAGCTCGCCGGCGGGGATCAATTGCCCCGCCGATTGCGAAGGGGCCTATGAACAGGGGACCAAAGTAACGCTCTCCCCCAGCCCGGCGGCAGGGTCGGAATTCAAGGGCTGGGACGGCGCCTGCGCCGGAAGCGGGGCCTGCGAAGTGACGATGAGCCAGGCCCGCTCAGTGGAAGCCGAATTCGCCCTGCAGCGCCACCAGCTGAGCGTCACCAGATCAGGCGCCGGCAGCGGCGCGGTGACGAGCTCCCCCGGGGGCATCAGCTGCGGGGCGACTTGTGATGCGAGCTTTGATCACGGCACCGAAGTGACGCTCACCGCCACCCCGGCGGCAGGCTCGTTCTTTGTCGGCTGGAGCGGTGCCTGCGGCGGAAGCGGGAGCTGCAAAGTGGCGATGTCGGCCGCGAAGTCGGTCGGGGCCGAATTCTCCCTGGTGCCGAAATTCTTGTTGAAGGTGAACAGGGAAGGAAATGGCAGCGGCACCGTGACCAGCTCCCCGGCGGGGATCAGCTGTGGATCCGATTGCGAAGGGGCCTATGAATCGGGGCAGTCGGTGACCCTCAGCGCCAGTCCGTCCGCAGGATCTGAATTCAAAGGTTGGAGCGGAGCTGGCTGCTCCGGGACGGGCAGCTGCGTGGTCTCGATGTCCTCGCTCGAGGAAGTGAGCGCCCAGTTCGCCCTGGAACTTCACCAGCTCACCGTGACCACGAGCGGCGCCGGCTCGGGCACGGTCACCAGCTCCCCGGCGGGGATCAGCTGCGGGGCGACCTGTGGCGCCGCCTTTGACCACGGCACCGAAGTGACGCTCACCGCCACCCCGGCGGCAGGCTCGTTCTTTGTCGGCTGGAGCGGTGCCTGCGCGGGAAGCGGCACCTGCAAAGTGACGATGAGCTCAGCCAAGTCCGTAGGGGTCGAATTTGCCCTGGTGCCGAAATTCAATCTCGCGGTTTCGACTCAGGGGAACGGCAGCGGCACCGTGACCAGCTCGCCGGCGGGGATCAATTGCCCCGCCGATTGCGAACAGGCCTATGAACAGGGGACCAAAGTCACCCTCTCCCCCAGCCCGGCGGCCGGGTCGGAATTCAAGGGCTGGAGCGGTGCCTGCGCTGGGGCCGGGGCCTGTGAAGTGACGATGTCGGCGGCGAGGTCCGTGTCGGCTGAATTCGCCCTGCAGCGCCACGCGCTCACCGTCACCAAGTCCGGCGCCGGCTCGGGCACGGTCACCAGCTCCCCGGCGGGGATCAGCTGCGGGGCGGCCTGCGGCGCCGCCTTTGACCACGGCACCCTGGTCAAGCTCGCCGCTGCTCCGGCCGCCGACTCCGAGCCGGCCGTCTGGACCGGCTGCGACCAGGTCAACGGCTCCAACGAATGCGAAGTGACCATGGGCGCCGATGAGGAAGTCGTCGCCAGCTTCCCGCTGCTTCACCACGCTCCAATGACCGTGACCAAGATCGGCTCAGGCGCCGGCACCGTCACCAGCTCCCCGGCGGGGATCGACTGCGGCTCCGAGTGCACGGCCGAATACCTCGAAGGCACCGTGGTCACCCTCGCCGGAGCCGCCGGGTTCGGCAGCAAAGACGTCGTCTGGGAAGCCTGCCCCGGGACTGTCAACGCCTCGAATCAGTGCGAAGCGACGATGAGCCAAGCCCGCAGCGCCACCGCCCGCTTCGACCTCGAGCGGCACCCCCTCGTCGTCACCAAGACCGGCTCGGGCTCTGCGACGGTGACGAGCTCCCCGGCTGGGATCGACTGCGGAGTGAATTGCAGCGCGAGCTTCGACCACGGCACCGAGGTGACCCTCTCGGCCGCACCCGCGGCCGGCTCGACGGTCGTGTGGTCAGGCTGCGATCAAGTCGTCGACGGGGATCGATGCAAAGTCTCGATGGATGCAGCCAGCCAGGTTTCGGCGACGGTGAATTCGCCGCCGGCTCCGCCCCTCCCGAGCCCGAGCCCCGAACCGACGCCGATTCCGGCACCCGACCCCTTGCCCTCGGCGCCGCCAAACACGAAGCTGCTCAAAGCGAAAGTCGCGCCTGGCACGGCGACGTTCGTCTTCGCCGCCCAAGGGAACGCCCCCAGGTTCCGCTGTGCGCTCGCCCCCATCGGGCTCAAGCTCACGTACAAGAACTGCTCCTCGCCGAGGACGTACCGCCATCTCGCCCCGGGCGCATACGTCTTCAAAGTCAAGGCGGTTGGCACCGGCGGCGCCGACCCGGAGCCGATCACCAGGCGGTTCCGGGTAGCGGACCCATTCTCCTCCTGAATCGCGAAGACCCGCCGAAGCGGGCCTTCCCCCGGGACGCTACCCCCGGACCAACTGACAATGGTGAACCGGAGACTAACCCGCTAAACCTGATTAGTCAACGGAGAATAAGCGCGTGGGGCCGGGCTCCTCTCCGGACCCCTCACTGCAGAGTTCGCCTACTCGAACTCTGTGTCATCCATCACGTTACTTGCATATAAATTTATATCTGCGTAACCTCGTCATCGATGGATGCATCGGTTCGCACGCGCCTCTCGCGGGACGACCGCATGGAGCAGACGCTCGGGGCGGCGCATGAGCTCTTCGCCGAGCGGGGCTATGCGGCGGTGACGATGGATGAGATCGCCGCCGCCGTCGGCGTGACCAAGCCGCTGCTCTACAACTACTTCGGCAACAAGGAGCGGCTCTACATCGCCTGCATGGAGAGGGCGGGCGACACGCTGATCAACACGATCGCCGAGTCGGTCGGGGAGAGCGCCAATCCTGGCGACGCGCTCGGGGCCGGTGTCCGCGCCTTCTTCGAGTTCCTCGACAACGACCGGGCCGCCTGGGCCGTTCTCTTCGACGAGACCCTCCCCCACGGCGGCGAGGTCTTCGACCGCGTCGCCGCCTACCGCGGCCAGATCGTCGACCTGGTCTCCGCCACGCTGCTGCCGCAGCTGCCGGATCGCCGCCGCGTCAAGGTCGAAATCGAGGCCCTCTCCACCGCTCTCCTGGGCGCCGCCGAGGCGCTCGCCCGCTGGTGGCTGCGCACCGAGGCGATCTCCGCCGAGGACGCAGCCGAGCTCCTCGTCTCCACGATGGAGCCGGGTCTGCGCGACCGCTCCACCCCTGCTTCGACTTCCAATCCCCAAGGAGGAAACACCCCCTGATGAACACCGAGACCCGCAAAGTCGCCGTCGTCGGCGCCAACCGGATCCCCTTCGCGCGCTCAAACAGCGTCTACTCGCACGCCAGCAACCAGGACATGCTGACGGCGGCGCTCGACGGGCTGATCGACCGCTACGGCCTGCAGGGCGAGACGCTCGGGGAGGTCGCCGGCGGCGCCGTCCTCAAGCACTCGCGCGACCGCGACCTCACCCGCGAGAGCGTGCTCAGCACCCGTCTCGCCGCCGAGACCCCCGCCTACGATGTCCAGCAGGCCTGCGGCACCGGCCTGGAGACGACCATCCTCGTCGCCAACAAGATCGCCCTGGGGCAGATCGACTCCGGGATCGCCTGCGGCGCCGACACCACCTCCGATGCGCCGATCGCCCTCAACGAGGACCTGCGCGAGACCCTGCTGGAGGCCAACCGCGAGCGCTCGACCGTCGGCAAACTCAAGCAGCTGACCAGGGTCCGCCCCGGTCACATCGTCCCGGCGATCCCCCGCAACGAGGAGCCGCGCACCGGCCTCTCGATGGGCGAGCACTGCGCGATCATGGCGACCGAATGGGACATCGGCCGCGAGGAGCAGGACGAGCTCGCGGTGAAGAGCCACAAGAACCTCGCCGCCGCGTATGACCGCGGTTTCTTCGAAGACCTGATCACCCCCTACATCGGGCTCGACCGCGACCAGAACCTGCGGCCCGACTCGAGCCTGGAGAAGCTGGCGAAGCTGAAACCGGTCTTCGGCGGCCCCGAGGGGACGATGACCGCGGCCAACTCGACGCCGCTCTCCGACGGCGCCTCGGCCGTGCTGCTGGCCTCAGAGGAGTGGGCGAAGGAACACGACCTGCCGGTCCTCGCCTACATCAGCGAGGCGCAGACCGCGGCCGTCGACCACGTCCACAAGCGCGAAGGCCTGCTGATGGCGCCGGCCTATGCGATGCCGCGGATGCTCGACCGGGCCGGCCTGAAACTGCAGGACTTCGACTACTACGAGATCCACGAGGCCTTTGCCGCGCAGGTCCTCTGCACGCTGAAGGCCTGGGAAGACAAGGAGTTCTGCGCCGAGAAGCTGGGGCGGAAAAAACCGCTCGGGCCGATCGACCGCGCCAAGCTCAATGTCAACGGCGGCTCGCTGGCGGCCGCCCACCCGTTCGCCGCGACCGGCGGGCGGATCGTCGCCAGCCTCGCCAAGCAACTGAACGAAGACGGCAAAGGCCGCGGCGTGATCAGCATCTGCGCCGCCGCCGGCCAGGGTGTCGTCGCGATCCTCGAGGCCCCGGGAGGTGCCAAGTAACCATGGCTGACCGCTACTCGCAACTCGTCAACGCGCCGGTCGTCGGCACCGTCGCCAAGCAGCTCGGGCTGCCGCAGCCGGTCTCGCTCGACCGCTACCAGCCCGGCCAGCCGGTTATCGCCGGCCCGGTCCTCGCCGACGGCGCGCCCGCCGGCCGTCTCGGCAAAGCGGTCGCCAAGGCCCTCGACAGCATCAAGGCCGAACGGGCCGGCGCCGAGGGCAAGGCGAAGGCGCTCGTCTTCGACGCGACCGGGATCGCCGACTCGACCGAGCTGGTCGAGCTGCAGCGCTTCTTCTACCCGGCGGTGCCGCGCCTGCAGCGCAGCGGCCGCGCGATCGTGCTCGGCACCCCGCCCGAGGAAGCCGGCTCGATCCCCGCCCATACCGCCCAGCGGGCGCTGGAGGGCTTCACCCGCTCGCTCGGCAAGGAGATCGGCGGCCGCGGCTCAACCGCGCAGCTCGTCTATGTCGAACCGGGCGCCGAGGACCAGCTGGAGTCGACGCTGCGCTTCCTCCTCTCGCCGAAATCGGCCTACGTCTCCGGCCAGGTGGTCCGGATCGGCAAAGGCGTCGCCCCCAGCCCGAAGATCGACTGGGAGCAGCCGCTCGCCGGCAAGGTGGCGCTGGTCACCGGCGCCTCGCGCGGGATCGGCGCCGCGATCGCCAACACGCTCGCCCGCGACGGGGCCGAGGTCGTCGGCCTCGACATCCCGCCGATGGCCGCGGATCTGAAGGCCGTCACCAGCGCGATCGGCGGCCGCTCGATCGAGCTCGACATCACCGCCGAGGACGCGCCCGAGACGATCGCCGCCGAGCTCTCCGGCGGGGTCGACGTCGTCGTCCACAACGCCGGCGTGACCAAAGACCGCACGATCGCGAAGATGCCCGAAGAGCGCTGGGCGCAGCTGATGGAGATCAACCTCTCCTCCGAGGAGCGGATCAACGACGCTCTGCTCGGCGCCAAACTGCTGAACGGCAACGGGCGGATCGTCTGCGTCTCCTCGATGTCGGGGATCGCCGGCAACTCCGGCCAGACCAATTACGCCGCCTCCAAGGCCGGCGTGATCGGGATGGTCGAAGCGATGGCGCCGGAGCTGGCGAAACGCAAAGCGACTATCAACGCGGTCGCGCCGGGCTTCATCGAGACCCAGATGACCGCGGCGATGCCGATCGGCCCACGTGAAGCCGGCCGCCGCCTCTCCAGCCTCTCGCAGGGCGGGCTGCCGGTCGACGTCGCCGAGACGATCGCCTGGTTCGCCAGCCCCGCCTCGACTGGTGTCAACGGCAACACGGTCCGCGTCTGCGGCCAGAACCTGCTGGGGGCATGATGGCAAGTGATCAGGGGGCCAAGACCCTGGAGAGCTCCCCCAGCATCCTGCCGCTGTACGCGCGGGCGGCGCTGCCGATGATCCCGGGCGCCTCGCTGCTGCCGTTCGTCCCGGGCGGCGGCGGTGAGATCCCCGAGGGCCTCGACCTCGAGCTGGCCGGCGTCAAGGCCGAGGCGGCGGACGTCGCCGCCTACGCCCGGGTCTGCGGCTTCACCCTCCGCGACACCCTGCCCCCGACCTACCCGCACATGCTCGCCTTCCCGCTCCACATGGCGGTGATGAGCGACGGCTCGTTCCCGTTCGGCGCCGTCGGCCTCGTCCACGTCGAGAACGCGATCGCCCAGAAGCGCCCGATCGGGATCGACGAGGAGATGACGATCCGGGTGCGGCCGACGAAGCTGCAACCGCACCCGAAAGGAAAGACCTTCTCGCTGGAGACCGAGGTCCTGGTCGACGCCGAGGTCGTCTGGGAGAGCACCAGCACGATGCTGCGCCGCGGCGGCTCGAACGGCGTCGCGGCGAAGAAGGGCAAGGGCGGCGAGGGCTTCGAGTCCCTCGAGGCCGACGCTCCCGCCAGCGCCGAATGGAAGCTGCCCGGCGACCTTGGTCGCCGCTACGCCGGTGTCTCCGGGGACCGCAACCCGATTCACATGCACTCGCTGACCGCGAAGCCGCTCGGCTTCCCCGGCGCGATCGCCCACGGGATGTGGACGAAGGCGCGGGCGCTGGCGCAGCTCGAATCCGAGCTGCCCGACAGCCTCGAGGTAGAGGTGCGCTTCCGCAAGCCGGTGCTGCTGCCGGCGCGCGTCGTCTTCGCCGAGCGCGGCGACGGCAAGGAGATCCTCTTCGCAGTTCGTGACGCCAGGAAGGGCACGCCTCACCTCGACGGCCATGTCCAACCACTGCAAAGCAAAACCGCCAAGACCACCGGAAGGACCAAGATCAAGTGAGCACGACGACCGAGAACAAGGGGATGGCGGAGCGCGGGATGGGCTTCGGCCTGCGGGCGCTCAACCGCCTCGCCGGCTCCGACCTGCTGGATCGCATCCGCATCCGCAAGCAGGTCGAGAACGCCCTCTTCCAGGGCACCAAGAACGGTTTCCGCACCGCCACCGCGGCCGGCCGCACCTTCAAAGCAGCGCAGTCGCTGGGCAAACCGGCGCGCCAGAAGAAGGGCAAGTCGACCGGCCTCTTCGATCTGACGCCCGACGACGAGCAGCAGATGTTCCAGGAAGGCGGCCGCGCCTTCGCCGAGGAAAAGATCCGGCCGGCGGCACTGGAGGCTGACGACAAGCGCGAGACGCCGAAGGAGATCCTCGACCAGGCGACCGAGCTCGGCGTCAACATGCTCGGCGTCCCCGAGGAGCTCGGCGGCGTGATGACCGAGCAGTCGGCGGTGACCAGTGTCCTGATCGGCGAGGCGCTCGCCCACGGCGACATGGGCATCGCCTACGCCGCCCTCGCCCCCGGTGCCGCCGCCACCGCGATCGGCCTCTGGGGCAGCGCCGAGCAGGAGGCGACCTACCTCCCCGCCTTCACCGGTGAGGACGCGCCCGCCGCTGCGCTGGCGATCCTCGAGCCGCGGCCGCTGTTCGATCCCTTCGAGCTGGAGACGAAGGCGAAACGCAAAGGCGACGAGTGGGTGCTGACCGGCGCCAAGTCGCTCGTCGCCCGCGCCACCAAGTGCGAGCTCTTCGTCATCGCCGCCGACGCCGAGGGCATCGGCCCGGCCCTGTTCGTGGTCGAGTCCGGGGCCAAAGGCCTGACGGTCGAGGACGAGCCGGCGATGGGCCTGCGCCCCGCCACCACCGGCCGCCTGCTGATCGACAAAGTCAAACTGCCGGGCAGCGCGCTGCTCGGCGAGGGTGAGGCGAAGGCCAAGGACTACGCCGCCTGCGTCAACCGCTCGCGGATCGCCTGGTGCGGCCTCGCGATCGGGACCGCGCAGGCGGTGCTCGACTACGTGATCCCCTACGTCAACGATCGCCAGGCGTTCGGCGAACCGATTTCCAACCGCCAGGGCGTCGCCTTCGTGGTCTCGGACATCGGCATCGAGTCCAACGCGATGCGGCTGGCGACCTACCGGGCCGCGAGCCGCGCCGACCGCGGAGAGAGCTTCGCCCGTGAGGCGGCTCTGGCCAAGCGGCTCTGCTCCCAGAAGGGGATGAAGATCGGCTCCGACGGCGTCCAGCTGCTCGGCGGCCACGGCTTCGTCAAGGAGCATCCGGTCGAGCGCTGGTACCGAGACCTGCGAGCTGCGGGCGTGATGGAGGGCGCCCTGCTCGTCTAGGCCCCGCCTAGGAGAGCTAAAGGACGAAACATGACGATCAACCTCGAGATACCGAAGAAGTTCAAGCCGCTGGCGAACCAGGCCAACCAGGTCGCCACGGAGGTGTTCCGCCCGATCTCGCGCAAATACGACGAGGCCGAGCACAGCTACCCGAAAGAGCTCGACATGCTCGCCTCCCTGATCGACGGGATGAACGAGGGCTCTGACATCGGCGGCGCCGGCGCGGCCGGCGTGCGGCGCGAGAAAGGCGCCGACGGCGAGAACCGCAACGGCTCCAACCTCTCCACCGTGCTCGGCATCATCGAGCTCTGCTGGGGCGACGTCGGCCTGCTGCTCTCGATGCCGCGCCAGGGCCTCGGCAACTCGGCGATCGCCTCGGTGGCGACCGAGGAGCAGCTGAAGAAGTACGGCGGCAAGTGGGCGGCGATGGCGATCACCGAGCCCGAAGCCGGCTCGGACTCCGCCTCGATCCGCGCCACCGCCGAGCTCGACGGCGACGAGTACGTCCTCAACGGCGAGAAGATCTTCGTCACCTCGGGCGACCGGGCCGACCTGATCGTCGTCTGGGCGAGCCTCGACCGCTCGAAAGGGCGGGCCGCGATCAAGTCGTTCATCGTCGAGCGCGACAACCCGGGCCTGAAGCTGGACCGGCTCGAGCACAAGCTCGGGATCCGCGCCTCGGACACCGCCAACTTCACCCTGCAGAACTGCCGGGTCCCGAAAGAGGCGCTGCTCGGCGACCCGGAGGTGAAGGAGAAAGGCTTCGCCGGGGTGATGGAAACGTTCGACAACACGCGGCCGCTGGTCGCCGCGATGGCCGTCGGCGTCACCCGGGCGGCGCTCGAGGAGACCCGCCGACTGCTGAAAGAGGCGGGCGTCAAGATCGACTACGACAAGCCCGCCCTCTCCCAGCACGCCGCCGCGGCGCGCTTCCTCGAGATGGAGGCCGACTACGAGGCCGCCTGGCTGCTCACCCTCCAGGCCGCCTGGATGGCCGATAATTCGAAGCCGAACTCGCTGCAGGCCTCGATGGCCAAGGCAAAGGCAGGGCGCACCGGCGTCGACGTCACCCTCGGCTGCGTCGAGCTGTGCGGCTCGGTCGGCTACGGCGAGAACGAGCTGCTGGAGAAGTGGGCCCGCGACTCGAAGATCCTCGACATCTTCGAGGGGACCCAGCAGATCCAGCTGCTGATCGTGGCGCGGCAGCTGCTGAAGAAGACGTCTGCCGAACTTCGGTAGCCAGGCAGGAATAATCCTCGGTCAGTGAACCTGATCGAGGACTTGATGGAACGATCCCCGGCCTCACGGCTGGGGATCGTTTCCATTTCTGCCGAGGGAGCCAGACGCGACTGGCACTTCGGCGAACTCGTCGCGAAATCGGCTGGCCTGTCCGGTGCCTTTGCTGCTCGCGGGGTCGAGCGAGGCGATGTCGTGATGACGCTGGTGGGGAACCGGATCGAGTGGGTGCTGTCGCTGCTTGCCTGCTGGCGGATGGGGGCGGTTGCCCTGCCTTGCAACACGATGTTGCGGCGGCAGGATCTCGCGCACCGGGTTGCGGCTGCCAATCCCAAGCTGTGTGTTGGCGAAGAGGCGTTGTTGGAGGAGATGCCGGGGGACGTGCCGTTGATGACGATGGCTGACGTCGCCGCGGTGATGGATGAGGATCGGCCGCAGGAGACGCCCGCCGCGGTCGAGGAGATGGAGGCGGAGGATCCGGCTTTGATCGTCTTCACCTCGGGCACGACCGGTGACCCTCGCGGGGTCGTGCACGCGTACCGCTATCTGATGGGGCAGCGGATCCAGGCCGAGCACTGGTTTGGGTCTCGGAAGGAGGACCTTGCGTGGTGCACCACCGCGACGGGGTGGTCAAAGTCGGCTCGGAACGTCTTCCTTGCTCCCTGGATCACCGGGGCTGCCGCGGTCATCCATGACGGGCGTTTCGACCCCGCCGAGCGGCTCGATCTCGCCGAGGCGCTCGGGGTCAACGTGCTCTGCCAGGCGCCGACCGAGTACAGGATGCTGGCTCGGCGGGCGCAGCTGCGACCGCTGCCGGCGCTGCGGCGGATGGTCTCGGCCGGCGAGCCTCTCGACCCCGAGACGATCGCGGCCTTCAAGGAGGCGACCGGCCTCGAGCCAGCCGACGGCTACGGTCAGACCGAGACCGGTCACGTCACCGCCAACCTCGCCGGCGAGCCGGTGCGGCAGGGCTCGATGGGCAAACCGCTGCCGGGCATGGATGTGCGCATCGTTCCCAGCGAGGAGGCCGACGGCTCAGGCGGCGGCGAACTGCAGCTGCGCGCCGCCTCCTCCCCCACCTTCTTCTCCCGCTACCTCGATGGCGAGCGGTTCGAAGGCGAGTGGTGGCAGACCGGCGACCTCGTCCGCGAGGACGACGACGGCTGCCTCTATTTCGAGGGCCGCGACGACGACATCATCCTCTCCTCCGGCTACCGGATCGGCCCGACCGAGGTCGAGGCCGCCCTCCTCTCCCACCCCGCCGTCGCCGACGCCGCCGCGGTCGCCGCCCCGGACCCCGAGCGCGGTGCCGTCGTCCGCGCCATCGTGGTCCTCCGCGAGGGTGAGGGGGACAGCCGTCTAGTCCGCGAGCTGCAGGACCACTGCAAACGCGAGACCGCTCCCTACAAGTTCCCCCGCCTCGTCGAGTTCGCCGCCGAGCTGCCGAAGACCAGCAGCGGCAAGATCAAGCGCGCCCAGTTGCGAGTCGAAGCGGCGTAGCCGCTTCTAGGCGGCGGCTAGCGTCTCCGCCGCGTCGGCGGGCCTGCCCAGGTGGTAGCCCTGGGCCATGTCGACGCCATACTCCCGCAGCATCGTCGTCGTGTCCTCGTCCTCGACGAACTCGGCGATCGTGCGCTTGCCGAGGCCGCGGGCGATCTCGACGATCGCTTTGACGACGAGCTGGTCGGCGTCGTTCTGGGACATCTCGCGGACGAAGGTGCCGTCGATCTTGATCACGTCGAAGGGCACCTTCTTCAGGTAGGTGAAGGGACCGAAGCCGGTGCCGTAGTCGTCGATCGCGACTTCGCAGCCGAACTCGGTGAGGCGGTCGGCGAAGGCGCCGGCGGTCTCGTAGTCCTCGACCCGCGCGGTCTGGGTGATCTCGAAGGTGCAACGGGAAGGATCGGCCTCGCCTTCGTCGAGGCGCCGTTCGATGAACTCGAGCACGGAAAGGTCGGTCATCGAGGCGCCGGAGAGGTTCATGTGCAGAGAGACGGGGTTGCCGGCCCGCTCGCGCTCGGCCATCAGCTCCAGCGCCCGCGCGACCACCCAGCGGTCGAGCTCTTGGACCATCCCCGAGCGCTCGGCGACCTCGATGAAGGAGGCGGCCGGGAGCAGCTCGCCGCTCTCGCCCGTCATCCGCAGGAAGAGCTCGTAGCGCTCGATCCCGCCGCTGGCGAGCGAGCGGATCGGCTGCGTGGCGAGGCTGAGGCGGTTTTGGGTGAGGGCGTCACGGATCCTGGCGCTGGTCGTCTGCGCCCGCTGAGTTTTTTCCGCCGCCTCGCCCGGCGCGTGGAAGAGCATGATCCGATTCCGCCCCTCCTCCTTGGCCTGGTACATCGCCTGGTCGGCGGCAAGCAGGACCGCTTCAGAGCCGGCGCCCTGACCGCCGAACATCGTGATCCCGACGCTGATCGAGGCCGGCGCGATCTCGGCGCTCTGCGAAAACCCCTCGGCCACCTGCGCCCGCAGGTCCTCGCCGAGCTGCACGGCCCCGGCGGTGTCGGTCTGCGGCATCAGCACCGCGAACTCGTCGCCGGAGAGGCGGGCGACGAGGTCGGTGGCGCGAACGCGTTCGCGGAGGATGTCGGCGACACGGCGGATCAGCCGGTCGCCGGCTTGGTGGCCCAGCCGGTCGTTGACCCCCTTGAGGCCGTCGATGTCGATCACCATCACGGCGCCGCGGCCGCCGTAGCGGGCGCTGAAGGAGACGTACTGGTCGAGCTCGGAGCGGAAGCGGCGCCGGTTCAGAAGCCCGGTCAGCGAGTCGTGGTCGGCAAAGAAGCGCAGTTCGGACTCGGTCTTCTCGGCCCGTTCCAGCGCGCCCTGGACCGCCGCCCGGTCCTCGGGCGCCAATTTGGCGAGCGCTGCCTCAACCGCCGGGTCCTTCCCGGCCCTGTGCTGGTTCTTCATCAAGGTGACTGGTGATCGTTACCCGGCGACATGGGGTGCCTCGCAGGGAACCTACAGGTAGTCCGAATTTCAGCTACCCCATCGCCCCGAATAGTTGACTTCCCCGCCCCGCGGGTAGGTTCAGGGCGATGGCCAACCGCCTCGCCCAGGAGACCAGCCCCTACCTCCTCCAGCACAAGGACAACCCGGTCGACTGGTACCCGTGGGGCCCGGAGGCGCTGGCCCGGGCGCGCGAGCAGAACCGCCCGGTCCTGCTCTCGGTCGGGTACTCCGCCTGCCATTGGTGCCACGTGATGGAGCGCGAGTCCTTCGAGGACGCCGAGACGGCGAGCTACATGAACGAGCACTTCGTCAACGTCAAGGTCGACCGCGAGGAGCGCCCCGACGTCGACGCGATCTACATGGAGGCGGTGCAGGCGATCAGCGGCCACGGCGGCTGGCCGATGACCGTCTTCCTCGACCCCGACGGCGTCCCCTTCTACGGCGGCACCTACTTCCCACCCGATACCAGCCGGGGGATGCCGAGCTTCCGGATGGTGATGGAAGCGGTCGTCCACGCCTTCGAGAACCAGCGTGAGGAGATCCGCGAGCGAGCGCCCGGGGTGCGGGCGCGATTGGGGGCGATCGGCGAAGTCGAGCCGCGGCCCGACCTGCCGGGGGCGGCCGAGCTGGCGGAGGCCGTGGAGCGGCTCCTGGGCGCAGCCGACCGCCGCAACGGCGGCTTTGGCGGCGCCCCGAAGTTCCCCCCCGCCTCCTCGCTCGAGCTGCTGCTGGCGCGGGGCGAGAGCGAGCACGTCGCGCTGACCCTGGACAAGATGCTCGCCGGCGGCATCTACGACCAGATCGGCGGCGGCTTCGCCCGCTACGCGGTCGACGCGATCTGGCTCGTCCCCCACTTCGAGAAGATGCTCTACGACAACGCCCTGCTCGCCCGCGTCTACCTGCACGCCTGGCAGGAGCTGGGGCACGAGCGCTATCGCCGCGTCTGCGAGGAGACCCTTGACTGGATGCTGCGCGAGATGCGAGGTCCCGAGGGCGGCTTCTACTCGGCCCTCGACGCCGACAGCGAGGGCGTGGAGGGCAAGTTCTACGTCTGGACCCCCCAGCAGATCGAAGAGGTCCTAGCCGCCGACCCGAACTGCATCAACTTTTCCACCCAGCAGATAGAAAAGTTGATGCAGTTCTGGGGGGTCAGCGAGGAGGGGAACTTCGAGGGCGCGAACATCCTCCACCTCACCGGCGGTGCCGACGCGCCTGAGCCGGAGGGGCTGGCGGAGGCGCGGCGAGCGCTGTTCGAGGCGCGCTCGCGGCGGGTCTGGCCGGGGCTCGACGACAAGCGCCTGACCTCCTGGAACGCGCTGGCAATCGCGGCGCTGGCCGACGCTGGCGCGGCGCTCGGCCGCGAGGACTACCTCGACGCCGCCCGCGCCTGCGCCACCTTCCTGCTCGAGCAGCTGCGCGACGAGAGCGACAACCTCCTGCGCACCTACAAAGACGGCCGCGCCCACCTCAACGCCTACCTCGAGGACCACGCCTTCCTCCTGGAGGCGCTGCTGGCGCTCTACGAAGCGAGCTTCGAAGAGCGCTGGTTCAGCGAGGCGCGGGATCTCGCCGAGACGACGATCGAGCGCTTCGGCGACCCCGAGCGGGGCGGCTTCTACTCGACCTCGAGCGACCACGAGGAGCTGATCGCCCGCCGCAAGGAGGTCGGCGACCACCCGATCCCCTCCGGCAACAGCTCGGCGGCGATGGGCCTGCTGCGCCTTGCCGCCCTGACCGGAGAGCGCCGCTACGAAGAGGCCGGCGCAGGCGTCTTCGCCCTCTTCGGCAAACCGGCCGTCGAACACCCCGACGCCTTCGCCCACATGCTGCGAGCGCTCGACTTCCACCTCTCCCCCACCCGCGAGGTGGCGCTGGTCGGCGACGACCTGAGCGATCTGGCGAGCGTCGTCCGAGAAAAGTCCCGCCCCCACGTCGTAATCGCGGGCGGCCCTGAAGGGAGCGAGCAACCACCTCTCTTAACTGGACGCACCGCCGTAGACGGGCGCTCAGCCGCCTACGTCTGCGAGAACTTCGCCTGCCAGCTTCCCGTCACCGATGCTTCGGAGCTAAAGCGTCAGCTCTAGCCGCCCCTCGCGCGGGTGGCGTCGTAGGGGGGACCATCTCCTGGTAGTTCAGGAGATGGTGGGTCCCCTGCGGCGACAGGATCCGCGCGCCCTGCGCACAGTCCCTAGAGAATCGGTAGGAAGTTTTCGATCTCGTAAGGAGTGACCTGGACCCGGTAGTCGTCCCACTCCTGCCGCTTGATCTCGACGAAGCGCCGGAAGGTGTGCTCACCGAGGGTCCGCAGGACCAGCTCCGACTCGGCCGCGACCTCGATCGCCTCGCCCAGCGTCGCCGGCAGTTGCTCGATCCCCTGGTGCGCCAGCTCCTCCTGGGAGAGGTGGTAGAGGTTCTGCTCCATCGGCTCGGGCAGCTCGTAGCCCTTCTCGACCCCTTCGAGGCCCGCCTGCAGCATGCCGGCGAAGCAGAGGTAGGGGTTCGCGGCGGGGTCCGGGCAGCGCAGCTCGGCCCGGGTCGCCGACTCCTTGCCGGGGTGGTAGAGCGGCACCCGGATCAACGCCGAGCGATTGCGGCGCGACCAGGCGAGGTAGACCGGCGCCTCGTAACCGGGCACCAGCCGCTTGTAGGAGTTGACCCACTGGGCGAAGAGCGGCGCGATCTCGCGCGCGTGCTTGAGCTGGCCGGCAATGAAGCTCTTCGCCACAGGCGAGAGGTAGTAGGGGTCGTCCTCGTCGTAGAAGGCGTTCTTGCCATCGCGGCTGAGCGACTGGTGGACGTGCATCCCAGAGCCGTTCTCGCCAAAGAGCGGCTTCGGCATGAAGGTCGCGTGGTAGCCGTATTTGAGCGCGTACTCCTTGACGACGATGCGGTAGGTCATGCAGTCGTCGGCCATTTCGAGCGCGTTCTTGTAGCGCATGTCGACCTCGTGCTGGGAGGGGCCGACCTCGTGGTGGGTGTACTCGACGTGGATCCCCATCTTCTCCAGCGCCAGCACCGTCTCGCGCCGCAGATCAGACCCGGCGTCGAGCGTGGTCAGGTCGAAGTAGCCGCCCTCGTCGAGCGGCTCGGGCACCCCGCCCGCCGGCTTCGCGGAGCGGAAGTAGAAGTACTCCAGCTCGGGGCCAATGTTGTAGGCGTCGAAGCCCATCTCCTCGGCCCGTTTCAGCGCCCGGCGCATGATCCAGCGCGGGTCTCCCTCGTAGGGTCCGCCGCCGGGGACGCGGATGTCGCAGAACATCCGAGCCACCGCGTCGTCCTCGGGGCGCCAGGGAATCATCGCGAAGGTCGCGGGATCGGGCACCGCCAGCATGTCGGACTCCTCGATCGGGTTGAAGCCGGTGATCGAGGAGCCGTCGAAGCCCATCCCGCCTTCGAAGGCGTCCTCCAGCTCGGAGGCATTGACCGAGAAGCTCTTCAGCTGGCCGAGGACGTCGGTGAACCAGAGGCGGATGAAGCGGACGTCGTGCTCCTTGACGAGCTCGTGGACGTCAGCGGCGCTGCGGGGTTGCTCTGCCATGCCTCATGCCTCCTTGGCTATTGCGAAGGGGGCAACGCTAGCCAATGAACCCCTCTCAATGAACCGACCTAGGGCTGAACGCCGTATTAACGGGTAGTGAAGAGACTCCTTGTCCAGCTTGAAAGCGTCCGCGGAACGAGGTATAACTTACGTCAAGTAAGTAAGCGGCTAAAAGTAAAGTAAAGGCCACGTAAGGGCTCTGTGAAGCGAAGTGCCGCCCCGAAGACAGAGCCAGAAGCGAGAAGCGAAGTGACGGTAAAAACCGCAGTAAGCAGATTTCAAATCCACGACGAGCTGACGGCGCCTGATGAGAGCGCTCCTCTCATCAAGAGCATCCAGGCCGCCGGCGGCGCGGTAACGAAGTTCGTAGGCGTGCTCGCCGGGGCGCCGGCTGTCCTGCGCGCGTACACGCGGATGCGCTCGGAGCTGCGCGGCGGGGTTCTGCCCCCGGCGACGAGGGAGCGGATCGCGCTGGCGGTGGCCGAGCACCGCGAAGACGACTACAGCATCGCCCAGCACGCGAAGTCGGCGCGCCGGGCGGGACTCGGCCTCGATGAGGTCTCCAAAGCCCGCAGCTTCACCTCGGGCGAGGAGAAGGAGGCGGCGCTGCTCGCCTACCTGAAGGAGGCGCTCGACGCCGAAGGTCCCCCGCCCCTGCACCTGCATGAGGAGGCGCGGGAAATCGGCTGGACCGACGAGGAGATCCTCGAGGCAGTCGGGCACTTGGCGCTCAATGAGTTCCAGAGCCTGATTGCCAGCGCTGCGGCGCTGCCTAAAGATCAGGCTGGGCCCAGGGTCCTTCCCTCGGCTGCTTAAGGGCTGGGGGCGGGTGCCCCTCTCCAGACACCACTCGCCAATGGCTCGTGGTTGAGTGTCTGGAGAGGGGCACCCGCCCCGCCTCGACAGTTTGGGGTGCCCGCCCTCGACCAGGGTGGCGCCGCAGCTGGGTGGGGGTGGGTGGCTATCTGCCCTCGACCAGGGTTGCCGTGTAGAGCAGCCTCGCCGTCGTGTATTTGCAGGCGTAGGTGGCTCGGCGGCCGATCTGCTGCTGGGGTTCGCCTTGGCGGATGTCGGTGGCGTTTTTGCAGGTTTCCGGTTCGCGGCTGCCGCGCCAGACGTTGGTGGCGGCCAGGTTCTGGGCGAAGGCGGGGGCCCAGGTCGGGACGGTGAGGCCGATGATGTCGCCCTTTTCGACCTGGAGGTTCGAGCTGAATTCGACCGTTTGGCCGAGGTAGGGCGAGAGCACCTTGATCGAGCCCTGGCTGCGCAGGGTGTAGCGGGGCGGGTTGGTGCCGCCGACGCGCCGCAGGATCGCCAGCCGCGCCTCCGGGGGCGTGCCGAAGAAGCCGTTGAAGAAGGAGCGCTGGCTGCCGGTCGGCTGCGCCAGGGTCAGCGTCCAGGCCTTGATCGTGCCGTCGTGGGGGACCAGGAAGGGAAGATGCGTCTGCCCGTTGTCGACCTGGAAGCCGGTGACGCTGCCGACCGCCTGACAGGGCAACTCGGGGCAGGACGGGTCGGGCACGGTCGACGTCTGCCCGAGGATCACCCGGGTCCGCGGTGCCTTGGCCGCATCGCTGTCAGCGGCAAGGCCGACTAGCAGCGCCAGCGCGCAGGCAAACAGGCCGAGAACCAGCCAGCGCGCCTTCCGCCCCGTCCGCGCGCTGGCGGTGGCGACCACTGCTGACGAAGACCTCGACATAGACGCTGCTCCTCTCGTTGCTTGCACTGCCTGAAACACGGCAGCCTAGCCATGGGAGCGGCCGGAGAAGGCGGCTAGACGAACCGCTCAGGGACGGGCGTAGCTGAGAGCGACGGCGTAGCGCAGCCGCCCCACCCCTTCGAAGCCGAGCGCTTCGCTGGCAGCCTGCGTGAGGTCGAAAGCGCGGCCTTTGACGTAGGGGCCGCGGTCGATCACCTGGGTGACGATGGCGTGTCCGTGGTAGACGAACTTGACGTTGGTCCCGCACGGCAGCGTCTTATGAGCGACGCCGAGCGTGTCGCGCCGCAAAGTCGCGCCGCAGGCCGTTTTGTGGCCCCAGAGGCCCGGGCCGTACCAGCTGGCCCCGGCGTAGCGGAAGGGGCTGAAGGCGAGATCGGCGCCGGGAGCGGCGGCCGTGCTCGAGGCGCCTCCGGTGGAGGCCTTGGCTCCGGTCGCGGCACCGGCCATTAGCGCCAGCATGGCAGCCAGGCATAGCGCCCAGCGCAGGGTGTTTTGCTTGATCGTCGTCATCTCTCTGCGACGCTTACGGGGTTAGCTGACGGGCTCGCGCTGAAAGAGCTGCGCTACGCGGCAGACGCCGCGACTCGCCCCAACTGCTTGGGTCCCCCGCTCCTCGCGATATGTGGCGAAGATTCAGCGGAAGTTGTGCGGCATATTAGCAATCGCTAAGACAGAAAACCGTGCATAGGTCGCAGAGCCACGCCCAGAGGTGCGACGGGCATAGAAAAGGCCTCCATTTGGAGGCCTTTTCCGTAGCGGGCCTGTAAGCCGGATCCTGTCGTGAGCGGCCATCTATCTCTGCGGCCTACCTGGACCTCGCCGAGCCGGGTCGACGGTCCTGCTTGGCCTTGCACCGGGCGGGGTTTGCCTGGCCGCCGCGTCACCGCGACGCCGGTGCGCTCTTACCGCACCATTTCACCTTTGCCTGTACGCGACGCAGCTGCAGTCGCGCCATCGGCCGTGTCATTTCTGTGGCACTTTCCCGCGGGTTTCCCCGGGTGGGCGTTACCCACCGCCCTGCCCTGTGGTGTCCGGACTTTCCTCGAGGGGTTTTCTCTCCCCCCGCGGTCCGCTCAGCCCGCTCCTCGATGGTAGCTCGAAGACGACTCCCGGGCCAGGGTCTAGACGGCGCGGAAGACGCCGACCACTTTTCCGAGGACCTTGGCGTCGGTGGTGAGGATCGGCTCCATTTCCTCATTTTCGGGCTGGAGCCGGATGTGGTCCTTCTCGCGGAAGATCCGCTTCACCGTCGCCTCCTCGCCGATCAAGGCGACGACGATCTCACCGTCGTTGGCTGTGTCGCTCGGCCGCACGACCACGTAGTCGCTTTCGAGGATGCCGGCGTCCTTCATGCTTTCGCCGCGGATCTGGAGGATGTAGTCGCCGTCCTCACCACCGATCACGTCCGGGATCTCCAGGTACTCCTCGATGTTCTCTTCGGCGAGGATCGGCGCGCCGGCGGCCACCTGGCCGATCAGCGGCAGCCCGCTGCCCGGCTGAATCGCGTTCTTCGCCTTGTCGAAGAGCAGCTCGATCGCCCGCGGCTTGGAGGGATCGCGCCGCACCAGCCCCAGCTTCTCGAGGTTCGCCAGGTGCGCGTGCACGGTCGAGGAAGAATGCAGGCCGACCGCTTTGCCGATCTCCCGCACCGTCGGCGGATAGCCGGTCTTGGCCGCGTACTTGCGGATGAAGTCGAAGATCTCTTTCTGCCGCTTGGTCAGGTCCAAATCCATCGTCTTTCCGCTTTCCTCCGTGGCCGGGTCGCGAATCTCAAAAAGCGCAGCTTGCCGTGGCAAATTGCCTTCGAACACTTGTTCGTAGAGTACCGGCCCCCCCGGACGACCGCAACGTCCGCCCTCCCTCTGCACGCAAACATCTAGAATCGCCTTCCCTCGAGCGGCTGTGGCGGAACTGGTAGACGCGCAAGGTTGAGGGCCTTGTGGGTGGAAACACCCGTGATGGTTCGACTCCATTCAGCCGCATCGGAAAGCCCCCGCTAGTCGGGGGTTTTGCGTTCCTTAAGGGCGACCGGGCGCGTTCAGTTCGGCACCCGTGCGGCAGTCGGTGCGCCAGTCAGGTCGCCCCTACGGCCTGCGGCGCGCTTGTCACCCTGCGGCTTGGCATCTGGGAACACAGCCTCCATAAGCAGCGCCGTGTACTCCCGAGCACGGTGCTTCGCCTCCGCTTCGATCAGGCCATAAGTGGGCTTCTGGAAGAAGACGAGCCCCACGAGGAGCAGAAACCGCAAAGAGGCGTGGCCAGAAATACCGACCTATGGCGATGGCTTCGAAAGTGTCCGCCCGCCTGAGCCCAGGCGGTTGGGCAGCGCTTGGTTCACACGTCGGAATAGGCGGCGACCTTGTCGCCCTTGGTACAGCTTCCACCACCGGTGCCCGAGGAGCAGATCCAACCGGGAAAGCGCTTGAGCCGCACCACTGGTGGGCCAGAACTGGGCGTGATCTCGACCTTCCTGCTGTCTGGTCCCAGCCAGTACTCCTTCTGGATCCGCCTTGCCTTCGCGCAGCTGACCCTCTTTGCGAAGACTTGAATCCTGTACCCGGCATGAAAGCTGCCGCACCCCTTGAAGCCTGGGCCCCAGTCCGAAGCGCTGGTGGCTGATCCTCCAGTCGGCGCCACGAGGCCCACGGCCAGCATTGCCACGAGGAGAGCCAGCGCTAGCACCACGGCCGGAATCGAGAAGGTCTTGCTCATCAGCGCACCGCCAGCCGGGGAACTTCTTCAGGCGGACGTACCCGTTGTATGCGTCCGGGCCGACTAGTTCCTTTTCGTCTTCCGGCGCCAACCAGTAGGCCTTCTGCAGCTCGAGGGCGAGATCGCGCGTGATCCCGTAGGCGGAGACGTAGATCGAGCCGCCGCCGGCATCGAAGGGCGGCGCCCCAACCTCGCTGTTTCACGGCGCGCCCTATTCGGAGAATTCTTCGTCGCTATAGCGACACCAGCCGAATGGCGGGCTGTAGTCCGACCCAAGAGGGCTCGAGGTGATCACGGCGCTGTCGCCTTCGAATTCGAGCGTCCGGTGGAAGGTCCGGGTCGCTCCGCCGGGATCGGTCACCGTGAGGGTGACGTCCGCGCCTTCACGGTGGTAGTCGCAGATGCCGAAGGTGTAGGGGCGGTTGAAATCGCCGATCTCCTGGAAGACCTCGGGCGGGTGTTCGGATTCTTCGAGTTCCGGAATGATGTCATCGACCAGAAGCGCGTTCGGGATCGCTTCCCGTTCGCCGTAGTAGGTTTCGTGGCCTTCCGCGTCCCAGATGTAGAGATCGATGTCCGAATCGGTGTCCCAGCTCATCGTCGCCCGGGTCAGAGGGCCGGTCGGCGTCGGCGGGGTCGGCGGCGCTGGGGCTGGCGCGGGAGGCGGCGGGGGCGGCGGGGCGGCGCAGCTCCGGTGCCAGAGGTTGTGGTGGTAGAGCGGGGGCGTGCTCGGCCCGTCGATGTCGATCGGGCCGATCTTGCCGCCGATGCCGAACGAGCCCAGATCGAGGTCCCAGTTGCAGTTCCCCGGGCTGGCGGTGAAGTTGAGGTTGTTGCCCATGCTGAGGTGCAGGTTCGCCGCATTCGCGGCACCGATCCCCAGTTCCGCGTTGAGGCCGACTCCGGCCTTCACCCCGGTGAACAGTTCAGAGGTGACGGTGAACTGGGGCGAGCCGAAGCTGAGGATCGGCTTGACGCCTCCGGGAATGCGGACTGACGTGCCGAGAGTCAGATCGGTCGAACCTTCGGTGTGGAGCTTTCCCTGGGAGGCGACTTCCGCCTTCGCCTGCGGCTTGATCGCGCCGTAGACGGGAATCGGCCCCGCCATTCCCTCGATCGCGAACGAGGGCAGGGGAACGGAGCAGGAGAAGCTTGACCCGGCGGTGACGTCGACTCCGGCCGCTGCCTTGAAGTGAAGTTCAACGGTCGCCCCATTGGTGATGTCGGTGAAGAGCACATGGGTGGTCGTCCATCCACCCGTCAGGTGAATGTCGCTGATGCGTGCGAAGGGGCTGAAGGAAGAACCGGCGGGACCGCATTTGAGCAAGGCGCTGACCTGCGCCGCTTCGGCCCCCGAAAGCGGGATGTCGAAGGACATGTTCGGGGCCACTTCATAGATCCCGGCCGGCGCGAGCTTGACCCGCAGGGCACCGCGCGACCCGCGCGCAGAAGTGACCCTGGCGAGCAGTCCCTTGGGGAGCGAAGAGCTGGGGTGAGCGGAGAGCACCGTCCCCTCGTGGACGCCATGGGCGCCCCGCATGACGAGTTCGCTCGGGCTCGCGGGATCCCCGATCACGTCGGTGATCTTGCCGCTGGCCGAGCGCACTCCCGGGTTGACAATGGTCCCGTAGCTGACCTCGACCTTGGCCGCGGAGCCCGGCTTCACCCTGACCTTGATGTGGGAGGAGACGGGGGACGCCAGCGCTCCGCGCCTGATGGTCTGGTGGCGGCGGCGGATCCGGACCCTCTTCACGGTGATGCGGTAACGACCGGGTGGCAGGTGCGAGAGCCGCCGCGTCCGCGCGGCCGAAAGATGCTTGGTCGAGCGCCCTCTGCCGGAACTGCGCGGCCCTTCGATCAGCAGATTGGCCGCCTCCCCGCGCGGGAGCCCGATCACTTTCATCGACAGGGAGCCCGTCTTAGGCCCGGCGGCAGCCCCTGCCGGGACGAGGAGGCCGACGAGGATCGCCGCCATCGCCATGAGAGGACCTGACGTCCACCGCCACCCGCGAATTCCCCCGACCTGCAAGAACCATCACCTCCGCTTGAAGTTCTTTAAATACGCAGCCGGGGGCAAGCTATAGGTCACGGCCGGTACCTAGAGGCGAAAAAAAATTGCCTGTTCTAATTTTCAGGAGCTTCCTGGGCGGTTACTGAGTAGGACACCCGTTTGCTGGGTCAATCCGAGGTGCCCAGCGCCTTGTCGATGAACGGGCCCATCAAACCCGCCACCGCTTTCGCAGTGTCCTCGGCCGACCCGCCGGGGGTCGTGACGTAGCTGATCCCCAGGCGCACCAGCGTCTCCGACAGCGTCTTCACGTCCTCGACGGGCGCCTCCGGCCAGCCTTCCTCGATCACCGCGGTGAGGCGGCTCGTCGCCCATTGCACGACCGGCAGACCCTGCGTGGTGACGAAGGGGAGCATCCCCCCCGTGCCGTCGTCGCTGAGGAGGATGCGGATCAGCGGGTCGCCGCCGGCGGCGCTGAGGAAGTGCTCCAGCGCGGCGAGGACCGCGGCGCGGGGATCGTCACGGTGCTCGAGCACCGCCTTCTCGACGTCGTCCATGAACCGTTCAGCCTCGTGGATGACGAAGGCGAAGCCGAACTCGTTGCGGTTGCCGAACTCGTTATAGAGGGTCTGGCGGCTGACGCCGGCGCCGCTGGCGATGTCCGCCATCGTGATCTCCGACCAGGGCCGGCCGCTCAACTGATCGCGGGCGGCGTCAAAGACGGTCTTGCGCAGCAAGTCCCGTGCCGCCTCCTGATAGGGGGTGCGTTGGGTGGCCACCCCCGTATCGTGCCAGCTAGAAGCTCAACCGTCTCCCGAGGCCGGCTCGAAGTCCACCTTGTCGCGGACGCCGCAGTCGGGGCAGGCCCAGTCGTCGGGCACCTGCGACCAAGGGGTCCCGGGCGGGAAGCCCTCCCGAGGGTGGCCCGTCTCCTCGTCGTAGGTGTATCCGCAGGCCGGGCAACGGAAGGCGCTCACGCTGGCCGCCCGTAGCGCTCCAGCACCCGGCCGAGCTTGCGCGGGTGGATGTTGCAGCGGGTGACGTCGCCCTCGTAGTGGTCGAGCAGGATCGGGTCCATCACCCGGCGCCAGAGCGGCGGGAACCAGGCGAGGACGATCATCCCCGCGTAGCCGGTGGGCAGCTGCGGCGCCTCGTTGACGTGGCGCAACGCCTGGTAGCGCCGGGTCGGGTTGGCGTGATGATCCGAGTGGCGCTGCAGGTGGTAGAGGAGGACGTTGGAGGCGACGTTGTTGCTGTTCCAGCTGTGCTCCGGCTGGCAGCGCTCATAGCGGCCGTCCTCTTTCTTCTGCCGCAGCAGCCCGTAGTGCTCGAGGTAGTTGACGACCTCCAGCAGCGAGAACCCGATCACCGCCTGCGCCACCAGGTAGGGCAGGACGATCGGCCCGAAGGCGATCGTCAGCGCGGCGAAGAGGCCGACCGTCATCGCCCAGGCGGTGAGGATGTCGTTGTGGCGGCTGAGGTGCCGCTCGCCGAGACGGTCGAGGCGGGCGCCCTCGATCCCCCAGGCCGAGCGCAGGCTGCCGATCACGGTGCGTGGCAGGAAGGTCCAGAAGCCCTCCCCCAGGCGGGAGCTGGCGGGGTCCTCGGGGGTCGCGACTTTGACGTGGTGGCCGCGGTTGTGCTCGATGAAGAAATGGCCATAGCCGGTCTGGGCGAGAGCGATGCGGCTGAGCCACTTCTCCGAGCTGGCGCGCTTGTGCCCGAGCTCATGGGCGGTGTTGATCGCGATGCCGCCGACGACCCCCATCGTCAGCGCCAGCCCGATCGATTCGACCAGGTTGAGGTCGCCGTTCGACCACATCCAGCAGGCGAATGCCAGCCCCGCGTACTGGATCGGGATGAAGAGGTAGGTGCACCAGCGGTAGTAGCGGTCCTGCTCGAGGAACTTGAGGACGCTGTCAGGCGGGTTCGTCGGATCCAGCCCGATCGCCATGTCGAGCAGCGGGAAGAGGCCGAAGACGAGCACCGGGCCCAGGAACCACATCCCGCCGAAGCCGGTGACGGTGACCCAGAACCAGGCGAGGAACGGCGAGAGCGGGACGATGATCCCCATCAGCCAGGCGTAGCGCTTGCCGTCCGTCCAGGCAGCCGGGTTGACCTCGACGTCGTCGTGGTGGTGATGGTGATGAACGTGCTCCGCGTGCGCCTCCACAGCTCTCCTCTTGTCAAACAGCGGCCTGTGGTCGCCTAGTTTGACATAGAAGATGGATATGTCAACGACCGCTACAGCGAGAGGTTCTGTGACCAAGCGATGCGTCACGAGACGGGTCCCGCGTAGCAGCGCTACGTGGGACCCCGGGGAGGGGTCGCAGCGCGTAGCGTCACAGGGCCTCTCGCTAAATCTTCAGCAGCAGGAAGGTGTTGAGCGCGAAGACGATTGCGAAGAAGATCGTCGCCCGGTCCAGGTTGCGCTCGACCATCGAGCCACCCCCGATCGAGCTGCCGCCACCGCCGACCCCGAAAGCGCCGGAGAGCCCGGTGTCTTTGCCCGAGTGGAGCAGGATCAGGAAGATCAGCACGACGGCGACGATCACCTGGATGATGCTGAGGAACGTGAACACGGTCGATGAAGTCTAGCTTCGACCGACTTTTTCCGGCTCGCGGGGGTGCGATCCGTTCCCGTTCCCGTTGTCGAGGATCTCCAGCGCTTCTTCGCGCAGCTCGGCGTCGACCGCGGCGAAGTCCTCGTCGGAGAGCTTGCCGACCGCGTGGTCGAGCTCGGCGTCCCGGATCTCGCGGTACTTGGCTTCCTTGCGGGCGTCGGCCTCCGTCCTGACGAAGGCTCCGCGGCGCCTCCCCCGCGTTGGCCAGATCGCGATCAGCGCCCCGGCCAGGGCGATCAGCCCGCCGATCCACAGCCAGGTGACGAGCGGGTTGACGATCACCTTGAAGGTGACCGCCGCATCGTCGCCGAGGTAGGACTTGGCGACGCGCGCGGCGGCGATCGACTGCAGCTTCGAGATCTGTTCCAGCGCCCGCCTCTGCAGCGAGGGGTTTGCTTTCGCCGCCAGCATCATGGCTCGCAGCGCTTTGCACTGCGGCGGCGTGCCGGGGGCGCCTTTGACACAGGCCGCGAAGCCTTCGTCGGCAGCCCGCGCCCGCCGTTGCACGTCGGCGACGTCGACCCGCGGCGCGATCCAGAGGTCCTGCCTCAGCCCCGCTTCGAGCCCGACCTCGCTGGTCGACTCGCCGGAGAAGTAGCTGTCGACCGTCCCCACTTCGACCCCCGTCGGCTTGAAGAAGCGCTGGCTCGAGCGCAGATAGCTGACGGTGCCGCCTTCTTCGACCCGCAGCCTCTGGGCGAAGGTGTACTTCTCGCTGTCGACTTCGACGATCGGCTTCACGTAGGTGATCGAGCGGCCGTCGACGACCGTGCTCTCGCCCGGCTTCAAGTTGACGTCGCGGTTGGTCTGGAAGCTCGAGGAGGCGGCGATCCCGATCAGCAGGACCGCTATGCCAGCGTGGACGATGTAGCCGCCGTAGCGCCGGCGGTTGCGCGTGACCAGCCCAACCAACGCCGAGGGCATCGACTCGTCGGTGAGCCTCCGCCGTGCCGCGGCGCCCGTCCAGAACTCCTGCGCCAGGCCGGATAGGGCGAAAGCGGCGAAGGTGAACAGCGCCAGCGCCCAGGGCTTGTGGGCGGCGTCGCTGAAGGCTGCCAACCCCACCAGCGCAACCGCGGACACCGCCAGCGGCACCCGGAAGATCCGCTTCGCCGAATCCCAGCTGACCCGGCGCCAGGCGAGCAGCGGCCCGATTCCGGTGAAGAGGACCAGCAGGATCGCCAGCGGCGTCGTGTAGCGGTCGAACCAGGGGGCGGCGAGCGAGGCCTTGTTGCCGGTGAAGAGTTCGGAGATCAGCGGGAAGAAGGTGCCCCAGAAGATCACCGCGGTGAGGCCGACCAGGAGCAGGTTGTTGACGAGGAAGACCGACTCGCGCGAGACCAGCGAGTCGATCCGCTTCGGCGAGCGCAAATCGTCGAGGCGGCTGACGATCAGCAGCGTCGAGCCGATCACCACCACCCCGATCAGGCCGAGGATGTAGGGGCCGACGGTGTTGTCGCCGAAGGCGTGGATCGACTGCAGCACCCCGGAGCGGACGAGGAAGGTGCCGAGCAGCGCCATCGAAAAGGAGCCGACGACGAGGCAGGCGTTCCAGACCTTCAGCATCCCCCGCTTCTCCTGGACCATGATCGAGTGCAGGAACGCGGTGCTGAGCAACCAGGGCATCAGGGCGGCGTTCTCGACCGGGTCCCAGGCCCAGTAGCCGCCCCAGCCAAGCTCGGTGTAGGACCAGCGGGCGCCGAGCAGCAGGCCGAAGCCGAGGAAGGTCCAGGCGATCAGGGCAAAGCGGCGGGTGGCGCGGATCCACTCGGCGTCGACGCGGCGGGTGATCAGGGCCCCGATCGCGAAGGCGAACGGCACCGTCATCGCCACGTAGCCCGAATAGAGCATCGGCGGGTGGATCATCATGCTCGGGTGCTGCAGCAGCGGGTTGAGGCCGACCCCGTCGGTCGCGCCGCTGACCGTGGCGAAGGGCTGCACGCCGGGCGCGAACAGCATCAGCCCGGTGAAGAAGGCGGCGACGCCCATCATCACCGCCGTCGCGTAGGGGACGATCTCGCGCAGCTTGCCGCGGGTCGACCAGAGGGCGAGGCTGGAGGCGATCGAGAGCACCCAGGCCCAGAGCAGCAGCGAGCCTTCCTGGCTCGACCACATCGCCGCCAGCTTGTAGAAGGTTGGCGTCTCGATCGAGGAGTGTTCCTGGACGATCTTGAAGCCGAAGTCGTCTGAGGCGAAAGCGATCTCGATGATCACGACGCAGGCGGTGAGCAGGCCGCAGAAGGCGTAGACGGTGCGGCGGGAGAGGTCGACGCGCCAGCGGTCGCCGTCGCGGCCCCAGAGCGCCAGCCCCCCCGCGATCAGCGCGGTGACGAAGGCGAGCGCCAGCAGGGCGCTGCCGAGGCTAGCCATCAGTCTTGGTCGTGAACTTCGACGGGCACTTGGTGATCAGCGTTTCCGGTTCCCCAACGAAGGTGCCGTTTTGGAGGCTGCCGGTGAGGACGATCTCGCGGCCGCCGCGGAAGGGGTCGGGGACAGTGCCCTGGTAGGTCACCGGCAGCGCCCTGCCTTTGCCTTCTGCTTCGCGGTCGACGACGCGGAAGGCGATCCCGTTGCCGACGCGGCGGATCGAGCCCTTGACGACTTCGCCGGTCATCTCATAGCTGGTGCCGGGGCTGGCGCTGACGAGTTCGGAGGGCTCCTTCGCCTCGGTCGAGGCCGAGAAAGAGGTGTAGATCAGCGCCACCGCGAGCAGCACGGCGACGCCGAGCGCGGCGACAAGCCGAATCTTCCGCTTCCGCTGGGGATCCACGAGGACTTGGGATTATCGCAAGGCGACGGCATGGAACAATCGCCGAGTGACCGATGACCGCGTTCTCCTGATCACCGGCGCCAGCAGCGGGATCGGCGCCGCGGCCGCTCGCGCGGCCGCCGGCAGGTACCGGCTGGTGCTGGCGGCGCGGCGGCAAGAGGAGCTGGAAGAGCTCGCGGCGGAGCTGGGTGGCGAGGACCGGGCGGTCGCGGTGCGTTGCGACGTCACCGAGTGGGACGAGGTGCAGGCGCTGGCAGAGACGGCGCTTGACCGCTTCGGCCGCATCGACGCGGTCTTCGCCAACGCCGGCTTCGGCGCCACCCGCGGCTTCCTCGAGGAGTCGCCCGACCACTGGCGCTCGATGGTCCTGACCAACGTCTACGGAGTCGCGCTGACGATCCGCGCCACCCTCCCCCACCTGCTCGAGCGCGGCGACGGCCACTTCCTGATCACCAGCTCGGTGGCGGGGCGGCGGGCCCTGCCCGGCTCGCTCTACTCGGCGACCAAGTGGGCGGCGACGGCGATCGGCGAGTCGCTGCGCCAGGAGCTGCGGCAGATGCACGACAACCACGGCATCCGCGTCACCCTGATCGAGCCGGGGATGGTCGACACCCCCTTCTTCGAGAACCGGCCGGGCAAATCGGCGCTTCAGGACGAGGACATCGCCAACGCTGTCGTCTACGCGCTGGAACAGCCCGAGGGCGTCGACGTCAACGAGATCCTGATCCGCCCGATCACCCAGTCGAGCTGAGCAGCGCCCGCACCAGCCGCCAGTAGGCGCGCAGGAGGATGCGCGCCGGCCAGGAGCGGACCATCGGCGAGATCAAATCGGAGTCGAGGTCGGGAGTGAGTGCGGCAGCGAACTCGGCGGCGCTGATTTCGCGCCGGCGCTGAAGGGCTCGCCGCTCGCGCGTGAGCCGCGGCAGCCAGCCGATGAATTCCAGGTTCGCCCGCAGCTTCTGTCTCCCCCATCCCCCCGCGGCCGCGACCGGCAGCAGCGCCAGCTCAGTCGCGAGCAGGGCGGGCGCCAGGAGGGCAAGCAGCGATCCCGGGTAGGTGCGGATGATGAAGGCGAGGCGATTGCGCTCGAGCCAGCGCCACTTGTCAGCGCTGGCGCTGAAGTCGTAGTCGTGGGCGACGACGGCGGTCGGCTCGATCCCGACGCTCCTCCCCGCCATTCGCAACCGGACCGAGAGGTCGACGTCCTCGTGGTACATGAAGAACTCCGCCGGGAAGCCGCGGAGGCGGCGCCACTCGTCCATCCGGATCGCCATGCAGGCCCCGGAGGCCGCGGGCACCGGCCCTGAAGGCGGCGCCTCGCTCAGCGGGCGACCGTGGCCGCCAGCCCAGACGATCCCGGTGAAGTGGATCGGGTTGCCGGCGGAGTTGATCCTCTCCCCCGCCCCATCGGCGACCAGCGCCTGCCACGCCGCGCAACCGCGCTCGTCGATCCAGGGCTTGCGGATCGCCTCGCCCCAGCCGGCCCGTGGCACCGCATCAGGGTTGAGGAGCACCAGCAGATCCCCGTGGGCGACTTCGGCCCCTGCATTCGCCCCGCCGGCAAAGCCGGTGTTGCGGCCTGGGGTGACGATCCGCGACTGCGGCGCCAGCTCTCGGACTAACTCGACGCTGCCGTCGCCGGGCTTGTTCTCGACGACGATCAGCTCGTCGCCGTCGCCCAGCTCACGCAGCAGCGCGGGGAGGGTCTTGGTGAGATCATCGCGGCTCTCGTAGGCGACGATCAGGACTGAGAGCGTCGGTCGCACCGGCGCGGAGGCTATTCGACCTCCGCACCGGCGCTCGCGACTGGGCTATTCGATTACTTGTGCTTCTTGCAAGAGGCGATGTTCAACTTGAACTTGTTGTTCTTCACCTGCTTGCCGTTCTGGCCTTTGATGTTCAACTTCGCCCGCTGCGGCTTGGCGCAGGTGTCGGTCGAGTTGACGAGCAGGCTCTTCTTTCCGCCCTTCATCTTCAGCGCGAACCGGCTGACCGGAACGTCCGGCACGTTGTTGAAGACCGTCTTCAGGCCTCCGTTCTTCGAGCTGATGACCCCGCGGAGGTAGATCTCCACCTGACCGCGCAGGTCGACCAGCAGGTCCGGCAATTCGTGGTTGGAGGACACGAGGAACACCTTGCCCTTCAACTTCCTGTCGAGCAGCGGCGATTTCGCTTCCGCCTGCCCGTAGACCGACCCCTTCGGGCAAGTGTGGGAGGCCAGCTGCGGCCTCGTGCACACGGTCCCGATGTGGCCCTGGTCGAGGAACAGCGAGTGCGGCATCGTCAGCGCCGTGCGGAGCACGTTCGCCTGGCCGTTCTTGGCGTTCAGCACGGCCGTGAGGCGCGGGTTCTTCGCCCGCGTGGTCGGGCCGTTCAGCGTCACCTTCAGCTTCGGCTTGAAGCCGAGCTTGTTGCATTCGGTGGCCTGGAACGGGTCGTTGACGGCGTAGGAGCTGAACGTCGCCGAGTTGGTCGGATCGGCTCCGCCGCCGTTGATCGCCCCGGTCGTCGCCTGAGCGGCGCAATTGGTCGGGTTGATCATGAACTTGTCGCGGTTGATGTCGAGATTGATCGAACGCAGGTCCAGCTTCGCTCCGCCGTAAATGTCGGGGAGGACGTTGGAGACAGCGTGGATCTGGGCCGTTTCCGGTTCGACGTTGACAGCCACCCGGACGACCACGTTGCCGAGGTCGAACGGACCGGCGATCGCCGGCGTGATCGTCACCAGCGAGAGGGCTGCGCCTTTGTAAGGCCCGGCGAGGTAGACGTTGCCGCCGAGCTCTAGCGGGTTCGGCCCGCTGCCGCTCTTGGTCGTAACCGGGCCGAGCCGGCTGTCGGCCGGACAGCTCGGGTTCGCCCGCTCTTCAGCGCCGCTGCGCCCCGGCAGAGCGTCGATGGCCGTCTCCGCGCAGTAGGGGATGCCGGCGAGTTTGCCGGTCAGGCCCTTCGGCAGGGTGACGTCGACCACTTTCAGCTCCTGTTCCCCGTCCTTGCGCGTGATCAGCACATGGAAGGGGCTGTAGGCGCCTGCTTTGGTGCTGTCGGTGCTGGCTTTGTAGCTCGGCGCGAACTTGCGCTCCGCCATCGTTTTCGGACAGTCGCCGCCGGTCGGGTCTTTGGTCAGCGTGACCGAGCTGTTGACCGGCTTGTTTTCGTTCGGACGAGCCCAAGGTTCGAAGTGGCTCGTTCCTTCGGTTACGCAGATCGGCGGAGCGGTGAGCACTTCTTTCGCACCGTCGAAGTGGACCCGGATCGATTCGAACGGGACCTGAGGCAAGCCGCCTGGCAGCTGGCCGGCGAACTGGCCGGTCAGGTTGTCGGTTATCAAAGCGGTCAGTTGCCCGGTCGTCGCCCGGTCGGCCTTGATCCGCCCGACGAGGCGAGCGTCGATGCCCTCGTCCTCGTTCTTGGCTTCGAGCAGAATCCTGTACAGGTTCCCCGACTCCGGGTCGGTGCCCTGCGGTTCGCCCAGGTAGACGTTGCCGGTAAGCGGCCCCGCCAGTGCCTGCGACTTCACGTCGACGGTGCCGATCTTCGACCCGTCCGGGCATTCGTTGGTGTAGGTCCGCACGCCCTTCTTGAACTGGGCGTCGGTGCAGACGACCAGGTCCTTCGCGCCGGCCGGGTTCAGACCCATCCCCGCGGGGAGGGTGATTTCGGCTTTGCGCACGTGGGACTGGGAGATCCCTTCGGTTTCGCCTTTCCCGTTGACCCTGACTTCGCCGCCTTCTTTGGCGGGATCGAAGGGCAGGGTCGTCTCCACGGTCGCCGGGGCGGGGGAATCGACCTCGTCAGTACCGGGGTTGATCCCCACGCCCGGATCGAACGGAACTTTGTCGCACCCGGTCGGGCTCGGCAGTTTCGATTCAAACGCAGTGGAGCCTTCCGGGAAGGTCGGATTCGGTTCGCCATATGACTCGCCCCGGAACCAGGTCGAGTAGAGATGCGGCCACTGGTTCTGGTCGAAGCAGGTCGTCGGCAGGGTGATGTGCGTGCCGTCCCCTGACTGGCCGAAGGCGACCAAGCGGTTTTTCAGGGTCGAGAACGGCACCGAGGGTGCCGGCAGGTGAATCGTGAAGTACTCGTGGAAGTCGCTCTCCCACGCAACTCCGCCTTCGAGTTCGATGACCCTTTTTCCTGCGATCACGAAACCAAGGCGAGCCGGTTCGCCTAGGTTGGGCTCGAGGTTGTAGAGGGGTACCTTCGTGCCTTTTGCCGGTTCAGGGTTGATGACGAAGCCTTTGGGGAGGAAGGTTCCCGGAGGAGCACCCGGCACCGGCACGGCGTTGGCCGTGTTGACGGTCAGCCAGACTTCGTCGCGCCCGACGATCGTGCTGGGGTCACAGGCAGGAACGAAGGTTTCCGGTGCGACTTCATTTCTGAAAGCAGCCTGCGAGCACTTGGGGCTGCTCTGCGGGTTCTCGGTGAAGCCCGGGGGAAGATCGACTCGCTCCGTTTTCAGAGTGCGGTCTTCGAACGGAAGGCCTTCCGCATCGTCGTCTTCCACCACGGGTTCAACCACGCCGGGAACAAACGTCGTATGTCGGATGATGTACTGGTCAAACGCGATCGGAGGATGGCCTCCCGCCTGCGTGAAGAAGATCCCGGGGGTTTCAGTTGAACAGAAAGGTTTAGAGAGATCCGTCGGTTTGCTGGGGGGAGAGGTTTCTGGCACTTCCCCTATCTGGTTTTCGTAGCAGGGACCCGACTGCCAGCCATCTTTAGCCGTAGGCGGTTCGTGCTGCGGTTCGAGCACATCTCCCGTGTCCGCCGCTGCAACCAGCGGCATCGCGAGCAAAGCTCCGAGACACAACAAAAGCAACGCAAGCGAGCGCTTCGCCATCAATTTCCTCCTCGTATTTCCCTTACGAGGACGCCCCCCTGAAAGCGCCCCACAAAATCCTCCCGCGGAAAACCATACAGGGCTTCGCAGGTGGTCCAACCAATTCCCGAAACTCCACCGCTCTAAACCACGTCACCAAACTGTGACGTAACACTTTTCGGTGTCACTATCCGGGAGGCGCTAGCGCTTCTTCTTGTGGTGCTTCCCGTGCTTCTTGTGCTTCTTCTTGCAGGGGGTGCGCAGCTTCGGCTTGCTGTTGGCTTTCTTGCCGTTCTGGCCTTTGATCCGGATGATGCCTTTGACCGGCTTGGCGCAGAGGTTGCGGGAGTTGACCAGCAGGCCCTTCTTGCCCCCGGGCAGGGTCATCACGAACTTCGTCACCGGGACGTCGGGCACCCGGTCGAAGGTGGTGCGGATGCCGCCCTTGAAGCTGTCGATGCGGCCAACCAGGTCGATGTCGACCTGCCCCTGCAGATGGGCGACCATGTCCGGCAGCGTGTTGTTCGAGGAGCGCAGGTAGACGGGGCCTTCCAGCGGTTTGCCGAGCAGCGGCGTGAACGCGCGGGCGTGCCCGTAGATCGATTTCTTCGGGCACTGGTTGGCGGCGAACTGGACCCGGGTGCAGATCCTCCCCAGGCTGGCCTGGTCGAGGAAGAGCGCGTGCGGCAGCGCCACGGAGGCGCGGGCGATGTTGGCGTCACCCGGCCGCGCGGTGAGGATCGCGCGCAGTTTCGGGTGCTTGGCCCGCTTGGTTTTGCCGAAGAGTCGGATCTTCAGCTTCGGCTTGAAGGCGAGCTTGTCGCAGTTCTTCGCCTGGAAATCGTCGCTGACCGCAAAGGACGAATAGGCGGCCGGGTTGGTGGGATCGGACCCGCCGCCCTTAATCACGCCGGCGGTCGCCGCTTTGTTGCAGTTGGTGCCGTTGAGGGTGAATTCCTTGCGGTTGAGGTTGAGGAAGACCGAGCGAATGTCGAGTTTGGTGCCGCCATAAACGTCCGGCAGGGCGTCGGTCTTCGTGTGGACCTGGGCGGTTTCCGGGTCGACGAAGAGCGGGACGCGGACGACCACGTTGCCGAGGTCGAACGGGCCGGCGATCGCCGGGGTGATGACGACGACCGAGAGCGGAGCGCCTTCGTAAGGACCGGCGAGATAGGCGGTGCCTTCGATCTTCAGCGGCGAGTCGCCGGTGCCAGCTTCGACCGTTGCCACACCGATATTGCTGTCGCCGGGACAGCTGGGTTTGCTCTTCTCTTCATTGCCGGAGCGCCCGCCGGCGGCGGTGATCGCGGCATCCGGGCAGTAGGCCACCCCCGCCAGTTTCGCCGTAGCGCCCGGCGGCAGGGTGATGTCGAGGCCTTTCAACTCCTGCTGCCCGGCCGGGCGGGTGACGTGGGCCATGAACGGGGTGAAGGCACCCGCATCGTCGCTTTTCGGCTGAGCGCTGAAGCCGGGGCTGAAGGGCCGTTCGCCCAGCGTTTTCGGGCAGTTGGCGCCGCCCGGAAGTTTGGCGAGGCTGAACTCGCTCGAGGGGCTGGCCGATTTACCGCCGAATTCAGCCGACCACGGCGTGATCTCGCTGGTCGTTTTGTTTGGACCGCAGGTGGGCGGGCTGCTGAGCGCCGCCTTCTGCCCGCCGTTGATGCTGATCTTGAAGTTCGTGAAGGGAACCTGCGGCAGGCCGTGGGGAATGTTGTCTTTGTTCGGGCCGCCGCCGTTGCCTTCGTTACCGCCGCGGAAGACGTCCTTGGGTGGATCGTCGAAATAGGCGGTCAGCTGGCCGGTCTTCGCGTTGGCGAAGACGTTGCCGACGAGGCGCAGATCGACGCCGTAGCGATCGGAGACCGCATGGACGAAGATCTGGAACTCCTTCCCAGATTCGGGATCGCGGCTTTCCTGCGGACCCACGTAGACGTCGCCGGTCAGCGGCTGGTTGGGCAGGGCCTCGCTGACCACGGTCGCCGTTCCGATCTTCGAGGCGTCAGGGCAGGCAACTGGATTGCGGTTTCCCTTGTTGAGCTGCTGAAGCGTGCAGGCAGCAAGGCCGTTGGCCGCGGAGGGGTTGAGACCCATGCCCTGCGGCAGCGTCACCTTGGCGGTGCGGACCGTCGAGGTTTCCTGGCCTTTCGGGTTTTCTTCGATCGGCACAAGCAATTCGGTGGTCACCGCCGCCGGCGAGTCGACGGCATTGGTCCCGCCGTCGACATGGATCGTCGGTTTGAACGGGATCGTGTCGCAGCTCTTGGGGTAGGTCCCGGGCGGCAGCGGCGACTCGACGAACGGCGAGCCTTCCGGAAAGGCCGGGTCGGGGTGCTCTATCGAATCGCCCCGAGCGTAGGTGGAGTAGGTGTGCTTGTGGGCGGCTTCGGTGTTCGGGTTCCAGCAGGTGCTCGGCGTGGTTATGAAGAACCCCTGCCCCCCGGGCGCGTGCGCTTCGCCGTTGAAGACGAGCCGGTTTTTGAGCAGTTTGACGCCGGTGTTCTTCGGCACCGCGATCGTGAACCCCTCGTGCCAGTCAGACTGCCAGGCGACATCGGCTTCGAGGTAGATGTCGCTGGGGGGGATCAGCGGGAAGCCCGGGATCGCTTCAACCGTGAACCCGAAGCGCGCAGGCTGGCCCGGCTTCGGCTCGAGGTTGTAGACCGACGCCGTGATCGGGATAGTCGGCCCGACCGGGGCTTCCGGCGACACGGTGACCTGGCTTTCGCCGACGAGGCTCAACGGCGATTTAGTCGCGCATTCTTTGGGGTGGTCCGCTTCACAGCGAGGCACCGCGCCCGGGTTGACGCTGAGCCCCACCGGCAGGTCCACCCGCAGGTCTTTGAGATTGACGTTCGGTTCGACGTGGCCGAGACCGTTGGTCGTGTTATTGATGATGAACTGGGTGAAGCCGACCGGCGGATGAGCCGCGGCGGTTTCGAAGAACTGGCCGGGCGTATCGACGCTGCACTGGATCGGCGCGTCGGTTTTACAGGTCCCCGCCTGCCAGCCATCGTTGGCGGTCGGGTGTTCGTTGTCCTGCGGCACGAAAGGGTTTTCGCCGGCCCAGGCAGGCGCCGCGAAGAGCGCCCCCAGCAGGAACGCGAACAGCACAACTGCGATGCCTCGAACTCTCATCCCGCGGGGTCTGTACCCAGCCGATCCATCCCTTAATCCGCATGCGCTGCCGAAGAACCGATTCAAAATTTCCTCCCAAAAGCTCCCGAGTCCGCGATACACGTATTCGGCGGATGTTCTACCCGAAAATAATGAGTTGAATCAACATTTTTGGGTAATATCGCCTTATGCCCCCTCACAACGGAAATTCCCTCAACGGCCACTCCGAGAGCCCCCAAATCTCGGCGAATGCAGCACAAAATGGACGACCAAGCTCGCCCTCGATCGCGGTCAACTGGGAGCGTCTGGCGCGCGCCACGGCTCATCCCCTTCGCGTCTCGATCCTCGAAATCCTCGGCATCGACGGCGGCCGCGTCCTCTCCCCCAGCGATCTCAGCCGCGAGCTGCAGATCCCCCTCAGCAACACGAACTACCACGTCACCGAGCTGGCGAAATCAGATCTGATCGAACTGGTGCGCGAGCGGCAGGTGCGCGGCGCGACCGAGCACTTCTACCGCCTCCCGGCGGAGGACAGGAGGGCGACGAGCGGCGACGAGCCCGAAGCCGACGCCGAGGAGGAGCCGCGACACCTCGCTGCGGCTTAGGTTCAACCTTAGGTTGAGGAATAAGCAGGAGCAGACCCGTCCCTAATTAGAGGCCACCCCGCAGCCGATAGTGGAGGCGATGAGCACTCCCCGTTCGACCGAGCAGCTGCGGGTGATCATCCGCGTGCAAACGGAAGTCGCCGCCAGCGATCTCAACCCCGAGGCGATCATGGAGTTGATCGCCGAACGGGCCCAGGAGCTGACCCGCGCCAGCGCCGGCCTGATCGAGCTGGCCGAGGGCGAGGAGATGGTCTACGCGGTGACCACCGGCGAGGCAACGCCGTACCTCGGCACGCGGCTCCGCAAGGAGGCCAGCCTCTCGGGGCGTTGCGTGATCGAAGGCCGCGTCCTGCGCAGCGACGACACCGGCGCCGACGAGCGGGTGGACGCCGAGGCCTGCCGGCGGGTCAACGCCTGCTCGATGATCTGCGTGCCGCTGACCCACCTGGAGGAGACGATCGGCGTGCTCAAGGTCTACGCGCCCGAGGTCAACCACTTCGACGACAGCGACGTCGAGACGCTCGAACTGCTGAGCGATCTGATCGCCGCCCATCTCTCCCACGCCAACCTGTATGAGGCGGAGAGCCGCGACAGCCGCCGCGACGCCCTCACCGGCCTGCCCAACCGCCGCGCCTTCGAGGAGCGTCTCCCGGTCGAGCTCGCCCGCGCCTCCCGCTCCGGCCACCCGCTGGCCCTCGTCCTCCTCGACCTCGACGGCTTCAAGGGCGTCAACGACCGCCTCGGCCACCCCGCGGGCGATGAGGTCCTCCGTGGCGTCGCCCGCATCCTCGACCAGGCGCGCAGCGCCGACGACTGCTTCCGCATCGGCGGCGATGAGTTCGCGATCCTGATGCCGGAGACCGAAGCCATCCACGCCCGCACCGCAGCCGAACGCGTGGCGGACCAAATCCGCTCGGCGCGGCTCGGCGACGGCAAGATCGGCGCCTCCTACGGCCTCGCCGCCAGCACCAATCGCGACAGCGATGCCCTCGTGGCCGCCGCTGACCGGGTGCTGCTGGCCGCCAAGGACCGGCTCTACGGCCGCCGCGGCGACTGAGCGCCGCGAGAGCGGACGACGGGGGTCGAACCCGCGACCTCAAGCTTGGGAAGCTTGCGCTCTACCAACTGAGCTACGTCCGCGTGCCAGGGATTCTAGAGCCGCGGCGGGGGTGCCGGCGTGGCGCTGGAACTAGAGTTCGGCGTCTGTGAGCGTTCGCTCTTCTATAGCCGTCCTGGCCGTCCTGGCCCTCGTCGGCCTGCTCGTCTACGGGCTGGTCAGCAAAGGGTCCTCGCGGATCGCGGTCGGGGAACGGGCACCGGTGACCGCGCTGCCTCGGCTCGAAGGCGGTGGGGACGAATCGATCGCCCAATACAAAGGGCGTTGGGTGCTGGTCAACTTCTGGGCCTCCTGGTGCATCCCCTGCCGGCAGGAGGCGCCGGCGCTGGAGGAATTCCAGCGGCAGCACGGCGGGTCGAAGTTCACCGTGCTCGGCATCGACACTCGCGACCTCACCGACGACGGGCGCGAGTTCGCCCGCCGCTACGGGCTCAGCTACCCGCAGCTGCGCGACGGGGACGGCGGCGCCTCCCACGGTTTCGGCACCACCGGCGTGCCCGAGAACTTCCTCGTCGACCCGAACGGGACGGTGCGATGGGTCTTGCCGGGGCCGGTCGACGAGCGGTACCTGCGCGAACAGGTGGAACCGTTCCTGCCGAAGGTGAAGTCGTGAGCGGCGCGATCTCGAGAGTGATTGCGTCCCTGGTGGCGGCGGCGCTGCTGCTGGCGCTGGCGCCGGTCGCCGGTGCCGCCCCTCGCGCCTCTCTGATCGAAATCGAAAAGCAGGTGATGTGCCCGGTTTGCGGCACGCTCCTGCAGCTGGCCGAATCGCCGCAGGCTCAGCGAGAGAAAGCCTTCATCCGGCGGCTGATCGCCGAAGGCAGGACCGAAGCCCAGATCAAGGACGCGCTGGTCGCCGAGTACGGCGACGAGGTGCTGGCGCTGCCGCAGGGCTCGGGCTTCAGCCTCTCCGCCTACGTGGTGCCGATCGTCGCGTTCGTCGTCGCCGCGGTGGCCCTTGGGCTAGGTGTGCTGCGCTGGCGGCGAGCGGGTCGCTCGGGGGGTCGCGGGCAACCGAACCCCGCCGGGCCAAAAGGCGACGACGCCGAGAGGCTCGACGCCGACCTGGCGCGCTACGACCTTTAGCGGTGCGCTTTATGCCCGGCTGGCGGGCAAAAGGCGCACTGCTCAACCCCCGACGGCGATCGCGCCCAGCGCCGGGATCGGCAGGCGCTTGATCGCCTTACCGAGCGCGCGGCCGCCCGCCGCAGACGCCGGTAGCCCTGCCACGACCGCGTCCGCCTGGCTGGCGGCAACGCGTAACGGCCCGGATTCCTCGATCGGCGGCCCGCTGAGCAGCACCAGCCCGTAGGCCGCCCTCAGCTTCTCGACCATGTGGGCGAAGCTCTGCAGACCGAGCAAGGTCTCGCTCTTCGAGGCCGGGCGGCCAGCGCAGACGCAGGCGAGCGGGTCGGCGGAGCCGTTGACCGCCGGCCCTCCCAAGGCGACCGGCTGCAACACGTCGGCTGGCTCCGCCTCCCAGCGCAGGTACTCGTGCAGGCCGGGGGTGGCGGCGAGACCGACGGATGCGGCGAGCTGCGGCTGGGCGAGATCGCACTCAACGAGAATCGTCCGCCGCCCCCGAGCCGAGGCGGCTGCTGCCAGCGCGATCGCGGCGACCGGCGCCGCCTGCCGGTGGCCGCTGACCAGCACCACCCGCTGCCCCTCGAGCCGTCGCAGCCCCTGCTCCAAGGCCTCGAAGTCGCCGCGCCGCAGCGACCACGCCCGACTGCCCTCCGGCGGGCCGGAGATCGCGGCGAGGAGGGGAAGCCTCGTCCGGCCCCGAAGCATCACATCCGCTCGGGAGCCGAGATCCCCAGCAGGCCCAGCGCGGCGGCGATCGTCCTTTTCGTCGCCAGGCAGAGCGCCAGCCGCGAGGCTTCGACGCCCACGCCCTCGGCTCCGACCACCTGGCAGTCGCGGTAAAAGGCGTGGAAGTCGGCGGCGACCGCGGTCGAGTAGGCGCACATGCGGTGCGGCGCCCGCCGCGCCGCAGCCGCCCGCACCTCCTCCGGGAATTCGAGCAGGCGCTTGATCAGCAGCTTCTCACTCTCCTGCAGCGGCAGCCGCTCCGCCGGGACGCCCGGCTCGGCCGCCCCCTCCTCGCCGGCTTTGCGCAGAATGCTCGCGATCCGCGCGTGCGCGTACTGCACGTAGTAAACGGGGTTCTCGCTCGATTGGCTGCGGGCCACCTCGAGGTCGAGGTCGACGGTCGTCTCATGGCTGCGCCAGAGCATGAACCAGCGGGTCGCGTCGACGCCGATGTCGTCGAGCAGCTCGTCGAGGGTGATGAAGTCGCCGGTCCGCTTCGACATCTGCACCCGCTCGCCGCCTTCGACCACGTGGACGAGGCTCATGATCGGCACCTCGAAGGCATCCGGATTCCCGCCCAGCGCCTCGATCGCGGCGCGGATCCGGGCGACGTAGCCGTGATGGTCGGCGCCCAGCACGTCGATGAGGCGGTCGAAGCCGCGCTGGAGCTTGTCCCAGTGGTAGGCGATGTCCGGCATGAAGTAGGTCGCCTCGCCGTTGGAGCGGATCAGGACGCGGTCCTTGTCGTCGCCGAAGTCGGTGGTGCGCAGCCAGAGCGCGCCTTCTGAGCGGTAGGTGTGGCCGCGCTGCTCGAGGTCGGCGAGGGCGCTGTCGACCTCGCCTTTCTCGTAGAGGCTGCGCTCGGAGAAAAAACCATCAAAAGTGACGCCAAACCGGGCGAGGGTCTGGCGCATCCCGTCGAGCATCAACTCGACTCCGCGCTCCCGCAGCGTCTCCAGGTCGCCGGGGTCGGCGCCCTCGGCCCGCAGCCGCTCGGCCAGCTCGGTCACGTAGGCGCCCGCGTAGCCGTCCTCGGGCGGCTCCTCGCCCCGCATCCGCGCGGCGATCGATTCGGCGAAGCGCTCGATCTGGCTGCCGGCGTCGTTGACGTAGTACTCGCGCTCGACCTCGTGCCCGGCGGCCTCGAGCAGCCGCACCAGCGAGTCGCCGTAGGCGGCGTGGCGGCCGGTGCCGACGTGGATCGGCCCGGTCGGGTTGGCCGAGACGAACTCGACGAGGGCCTTCTCCGGCGCCTCGCTCGGCGCCGGCCCCAGGTTCCCCCCCGCCTCCAGCAGGTCGCCCAGCGCCCCCAGGTACCAGCCGTCGGCGAGGAAGAAGTTGACGAAGCCGGGGCCGGCGACCTCGATCCGCTCCAGGTTCGGCGCCAGGCCCGCGTCGGCTTCCAGCTCGCCCCGCAGGCGCTCGGCCACCGCGCGCGGGTTGTCGCTGAGGTGGCGGGCCAGGAGCATCGCCGCGTTGGAGCTGTAGTCACCGAGCTCGGGCTTCGGCGGCCGCTCCAGGGTCGGCCGCGGCTCGCTCGGGGCAGGTTCGTGCAGGGTCCCCGCGGCGCCCTCCACCGCGCCCCGAAGCGCGGCTATCGAATCGGTTGCGGTCACCGGCCCATCGTATGGACCGGGACTCGGGCCGGGTACGCTGCCCGCTTGCGCGTAGCCGTCCTCAGCGACATCCACTCCAACCGGCAGGCCCTCGAAGCCGTCTTCGCGACGGTCGAGGAGGCCGCCGTGGACCAGGCCTGGTGCCTGGGCGACATGGTGGGCTACGGCGCCGAGCCCGACGCCTGCACGGCGCTCGTCCGCGAGCGCTGCGACACCTGCCTGGTCGGCAACCACGATCTGGCGGTGCTGGGGGCGCTCGACATCTCTACCTTCTCGGAGACCGCGGCCGCGGCGGTTCAGTGGACGCGGGAGAACGTCAGCGAGGAGACGCTGGCGTTCCTGGGCGAGCTCGAGCCGACCGCCTCGCAGGAGGGCATCGGCCTCTTCCACGCCTCCCCCCGCGACCCGATCTGGGAGTACGTCATCTCCACCGACCAGGCCGAAGCGGGCTTCCAGGCCCAGGAGGAGCGCGTCGGCCTGATCGGCCACTCCCACATCGCCCTCTTCTTCGTCCGCGCCCTCGGGGCGCGCCCCGGCCACGTCCAGGGCGCGCAGGCGGAGGGCGACCTGGAGATCGAGCTGCCCGACGGGGACTGGCTGCTCAACCCCGGCAGCGTCGGTCAGCCTCGCGACAGCGATCCCCGGGCCGCCTGGCTCGAGCTCGACACCGGCGCCTGGACCGCCCGCTGGCACCGGGTGGAGTACGACATCGGCGCCGCCGCCGAGGCGATCCGCGCCGCCGGCCTGCCGCCGGCTCTGGCCGACCGGCTGGAGGTCGGCCGTTGATCGGTAAATGCAGGGCAAAGATCGACCCGACAGCGTTGTCTAGACTCGCACCATGGGCCGCTTCAGTCCACTGATGCTCGCCCTCCTCCTCGGCGCAGCCAGCGCGGTGGCATTGACCTCCTGTGGTGGCGGCAGCGACGCCAAGCTGCTGCCGGGGACGACGGCGAGCCAAATCGAATCGAACCTCGACCAGGTGCAGACGCTGGTCAAGAGCGGCGACTGCGTCGGCGCCGAAGACGCGGTCGCGGAGGTCAGCGCCGAGGTCGAAGAACTGAACGACGTCGCCGCGAAGCTGAAGACCGCCCTGCAGGAAGGGACGGGACGGCTGAGCGAAGTCGTCGGCCGCTGCGAAGAAGAAGCCGCGGAAGCAGAAGAAACGGAACCTTCCGAACAGAGCGATGTTGAAGCAGAAGAATTGGAACGGGAAGGGCTGGAAGCCGAAGAAAAGGCCGAGAAGGCGCAGGAAAAGGCCGAAAAACAGGAGCAGAAGGTCGAAGAAAAGGCGGAAGCCCCCGAAGTCGAGGAAGGGAACCTGCCGCCGCAGTCCGAAGGCAAAGGGAAAGCCAAAGGACATGAAGAAGCTGTCCCTCCCCCGGTCCCAACCCCGGAACCCACGCCCGAAGAAGCCGAATCGGGCGGGGTCGGCCCTGCGGTAGGAGCCGAATAGATGGAGGCCGGCACGCTTTCAGGCCGCTACGAAACCGGTGAGCGCCTCGGCACCGGGGGGATGTCGACCGTCTACAAGGCGACCGACCGCATCCTCGAGCGAACGGTGGCGGTGAAGATCCTCGCCGAGCACCTGCACGACGACGAGCGCTTCGTCGAACGCTTCAAACGCGAGGCGCTGGCGGTGGCGAAGCTGATCCACCCCAACATCGTCCAGGTCTACGACACCGGCGTCGACCAGGGTCGCCACTACATCGTCATGGAGTACGTCGAGGGTCGCTCGGGGGCGCAGATCTTGCAGCGACAGGGACCGGTCGAGCCGCAGCTGGCGGCTGAGATCGGGATCCAGGCCTGCGCCGGCCTCGACTACGCCCACCGCCGCGGGATCATCCACCGTGACGTCAAGCCGGGGAACCTGATGGTCGTCGGCGGCCCGGTCGGCGGCGGCGAGATGATCGTCAAGCTGACCGACTTCGGGATCGCGCGGGCGATCGAGCAGACGCGGATCACCCAGGTCGGCTCGGTGGTCGGCACCGCCGCCTACCTGGCGCCCGAGCAGGTGCGCGGCGAGGAGGCGACGCCGGCGACCGACGTCTACGCGCTCGGGGTCGTCCTCTACCAGTTCCTCACCGGGCGGCTGCCCTACGAGGGGTCCTCGCTGGCCGAGCTGGCGGTGCGCCAGCAAAACGAGAAGCCGCTGCCGCCGAGCACCTACGACAGCAGCGTCTCAGAGCCGCTCGGCGCGGCGGTGCTGCGCGCGCTCGAGGACGACCCCAACCGGCGCTACGCCAGCGCCGAGGAGCTGGCGAGCGGGCTGCGGCTGGGCCTTGAAGGTGAGGACGTGACGCTGCCGCTGGAGGAGGGCACCTCGGCGACCCGGGTGCTGGGCGGCGAGACCGCGGCAACCCGCCACATGGGCCGCGACACGGAGCAAACCGAGTACCGGCCGGCCCCCTCGCAGACCAGGCGACCGGCGCCGCGACCGGTCGCACCAGCGCCGGTGCCGGCTCCGGCCCCGCGGGCGGCCGAACCACGCCGGCGCGGCGCCTTCTCGCGATTCGCCCGCTTCGTCCTCGCCCTGGTCGCCCTGGTGCTCGTCGCCGCCGCGGTGGCGACGGCGGTGATCGTCACCACCGACAAGGCGGCAGGCGTGAAGGTGAGCCGCGTCGCCGGCGACACCGTCGACAAGGTCGTCGAAGAACTCAAGGACCTCGTCAACAACAACAAGGAATAGGCGCTAGGCGGCCCACGGGGGGCTTCCAGCTAGGACGGCGGCGCGGTAGGCGTTGAAGGTGTCGTTCTTAATGGCGGCACGGGCGTGGGTGGTGAGCTCGCGCATGTAGGTGAGGTTGTGGAGGACGATTAGGCGGACCGCCGTTAGCTCTTCGGCGCGGGAGAGGTAGCTGATGTAGTCGCGGTCGTGGCGCTGGCAGGCCGGGCAGGGGCAGCCATCGACCAGCGGCTCGCGGTTGCCCACCCACTTGCCCTTGCGCATGTCGAGGCGCCAGCGGGTCTCGGGGCTCGGCGCCAGGGCGACGCCGTGGCGGGCGAGGCGGGTCGGCACGGCGCAGTCGAAGACGTCGAGGCCGAGGGCGATGCCGCCGAGCAGATCGTCGACCTCGCCGATCCCGAGCAGGTGCTTTGGCGCCTCCCGCGGCAGCAGGGGCGCGGTCAGCGCCAGCACCGCCGCCATCTCCTCCTTGTCGCGGCCGAGGGTGCCGCCGATCGCCAGGCCGTCGACGCCGGCCTGCGAAACGGCTTGCGCCGATTCCCGCCGCAGGTCCTCGTGGGTGCCGCCCTGGACGATCCCGAAGACCGCCTGCCGCGGCGGCCCCTCCTGCTCGTGCCAGGCGAGGCAGCGGTCGAGCCAGCGGTGGGTGCGCTCGGTCGAGCGGGCGGTGTAGTCGCGGTCGGCGTGGAAGGGCGTGCACTCGTCGAAGACGAGGGCGATATCGGAGCCGAGCTGCGCCTGCACGCTCATCGAGACCTCGGGCGAGATGAACAGCTCGGCGCCGTCGCGGGGCGAGCGGAAGCGGGCGCCCTCCTCGCTGATCTCGACCTCCGAGCCGTGGCCGCCGGAGCGGCCGCTGCCCTTGACCTCGTTGGCGACGCCGCCGTGGGCGAGCGAGAAGACCTGGAAGCCGCCGGAGTCGGTGATGATCGCGCGCTCCCAGCTCATGAAGCCGTGCAGGCCGCCGCCGGCGGCTATCCGCTCCGGCCCCGGCGAGACGAAGAGGTGGTAGGTGTTGCCGAGGATCAGCTCGTAGCCGAGCCCGGCTACCTCGCTCGACTCCAGCCCCCGCACGGTTCCCTTCGTCGCCAGCGGGATGAAGGCCGGCGTCTCGATCGGGCCGTGAGCGGTGTGGATGACCCCCGCGCGGGCATCCCCGTCGCGGGAGTCGATCTCGAACCTGAGGCGCTGCGGGTCGTTGCGCACTACTTTGCCGCGTCCTTCTGACTCAGGCCCGGGTGAACGCCCTTGCCGAGTGCCTGCTGGTCGACGATCTGCTGGAGCATCGAGATCAGGAGCTTGCGGTCGGTTGCGTTCATCCCCTTGGTCAGCTCCTCCTCGTGCTCGGCGGCGATCTTGCGGCCGCGGGTGAGGCAGCGCTTGCCCTCTGCGGTGAGGAAGAGGGCGCGGACGCGGCGGTCCTCGGGCTTTGGGCGCCGCTCGACGAGGCCGCGCTGCTCGAGCTCGTCGACCAGGGCGACCATCCGGCTGGGCGGGATTTCGATCGCCGCGCCGATCGCTTGCTGCGATTGGCCCTCGGCGGCGGCGACGAGGTTGAGGACGCGGAATAGCGGTGGGTTGAGGTCGACGGCGGCGATCCGCTCGGCGAACCGGCGCGAGGCGTGGATGCCCACCTGCGAGAGCAGGAAGGCGAGCGTCTGCGGGGCGCGGTCGCCATTGATGCTGAGGCGGTTCACGGGGAGGTGATCCTACCCGCTCGTTTGTGATAAGAATCGTTCACGTTCGAAACCTTTCCAGTCGTGAAGGATATTCACAAGGGGGAATCACCGCATGACCCGTCGTCTCGCCAGCCTCGCTGACTTCACCTATCGCCACCGCGGCCTCGTGGTTCTGGCCTGGATCGTCTCCGCCGTCGTGATCATCGGCCTCGGCTCCTCGCTCGCCGGTGAGTACAAGGCCGACTACAACACCCCTGGCTCGGAGTCGAAGGCGGCCAGCGAACTGACCAAGCGCGAGTTCAGCGGCTACTCGGGGCAGGAAATCTACGTCGTCTGGAAAGACCCGCGGGGCGCTGACGGCGCCGCCGCGAAGAAGCAGATGAGCGCCTTCTTCACCGAAGCCGAAGAAGTCGAGCACGTGGGCAAAGCGGCGCCGGTCCGCGTCTCCGCAGACGGCAAGGTCGCGACGACGACGCTGCCGCTCAACGTCCCCGGCTGGGAGGTCAAGAAGGAGCAGGGCGAAGCGCTGATCGACGCCGCCGAAGCCAACAGCGGCGGCGGCCTCGAGATCAAGCTCGGCGGCGAACCGATCTACCTCGCCCAGGAATCGACCAGCCCCGAGGGGATCGGCTTCCTCGCCGCGGCAATCGTGCTGCTGATCGCTTTCGGCTCGCTTGTCGCCGCCGGCCTGCCGCTGGCGATCGCGCTGATCGGGCTCGGCATCTCCTCCGGCGGCCTGATCGTCCTGCTCGCCAACGTGATCGACGTCCCCAACTGGACCACCGCCGTCTCCGGCTTGATCGGGATCGGCGTCGGGATCGATTACGCGCTGCTCGTCCTCACCCGCTTCCGCACCGCGCTGAAGTCCGGCAAGAACCGTCACGACGCGGTGATCGAGGCGGTGAGCACGGCGGGGCGCAGCGTCCTGATCGCCGGCAGCACCGTGGTGATCGCGATCCTCGGACTCTTCCTCACCGCCCTCCCCTACATGTACGGCGTCGCGATCTCGGCCTCGCTGGCGGTGCTGGTGGTGATGCTCGCTTCGATCACCCTGCTGCCGGCGCTGCTCGCCTTCCTCGGCCCGAAGGTCGACAGGCTGCGAATCCCGATCCTCGGCCGCCGGCTCGACCTGCCGCCCGAATCAGACGGCCACTCCCCCGCCGCCCGCTGGAGCCACTTCGTGCAGCGGCGCCCCTGGCCGGCGGTGATCATCGCCACCGCGATCCTGCTGGCGTTGGCCGCGCCGGCGCTTGGGATGCGGCTCGGCTTCCCCGACGCCGGCAACGACAAGAAGGGGACGATGACGCGCGAAGCCTACGACCTGATCAGCGAGGGCTTCGGGCCCGGCGCCAACGGCCCGCTGGTGATCGTTGCCGAACTGCCCGATGCAGAAGCGAAGGGCGATGCGCAGGCGCTGACGACGGCGCTGCGGGAAGACTCGGGGGTCGCCTACGTGGCGCCGCCGAAATTCAACAGCGACGACACCGCGGCCCTCTTCACCGTGATCCCGACGACCTCGCCGCAGGACGAGGCGACCTCCGAACTGGTCGAACGGTTGCGCGACGACGTGATCCCCCAGACCTTCAGCGAGCCCGGCGCGACGGCGCTGGTCGGCGGCGTCAACGCCGCCTTGGAGGACCAAAGCGAATACATCACCGGTCGGATGCCGATCTTCATCATCGGCGTCGTCGGCCTCTCGTTCCTGCTTCTGCTGATGGCCTTCCACTCGCCGCTGATCTCGCTGAAGGCGGGCGTGATGAACCTGCTCTCGGTCAGCGCCGCCTACGGCGTGATGACCCTCGTCGCCCAGGGCGGTGCGGTCGGCGAACTGATCGGGATCGACCACGAAGTCCCGATCGCGCCATTCATGCCGGTGATGATGTTCGCGATCCTCTTCGGGCTCTCGATGGACTACGAGGTCTTCCTGATCTCGCGGATCCGCGAGGAGTACCTGAAGGACGGGGACACCAGCCGCGCCGTCGCCGACGGTCTTGCGAAGACGGCCCGGGTGATCACCGCCGCGGCGGCGATCATGGTCGTCGTCTTCCTCGCCTTCGTCGCCTCCCCCGAAGTCTTCCTCAAGCTATTCGGGATCGGCCTCGCCTCGGCGATCTTCCTCGACGCCACGCTGGTCCGCATGGTCCTCGTGCCGGCGGTGATGCAGCTGCTCGGCGAGCGCAACTGGTGGATCCCCGACTGGCTGGAGCGGATCCTGCCGCGGATCGAGGTCGAGGCGCGGGAACCCGAGCCCGCCTCGAGCCGCCCCTAGCCGTCGACCAGCGTTCGCCCCGTCATCGCCTCCGGCTGCTCGATGCCGAGCAGGCCGAGGGCGGTCGGGGCGACGTCGGCGAGGATGCCGTGGTCGCGGAGGACCAGGCCCTGCTCGGTGACGATCAGGGGCACGGGGTTGAGCGAGTGGGCGGTGTTGGGCGAGCCGTCGGGCTCGAGCATGTGGTCGCAGTTGCCGTGGTCGGCGGTGACGATGCAGGCGCCGCCCTTGGCGGAGACGGCCTCGACGACCTTGCCTAACTGGGCGTCGACCGTCTCCACGGCTTTGACGGCTGCGGGGATCACGCCCGTGTGCCCCACCATGTCGGGGTTGGCGAAGTTGATGATCCCGAAGCGGTAATCGCCCTCGCTCCAGTGCGAGACGAAGGTCTCGGCGGCGTCCTCGGCGCTCATCTCCGGCTTGTGGTCGTAGGTGGGGACGTCGCGGGGCGATTCGACTAACGCCCGCTCTTCCCCGTCGACCTCCTGCTCCCTGCCGCCGTTGAAGAAGTAGGTGACGTGCGCGTACTTCTCGGTCTCGGCGACGTGGAGCTGGTTGCCGCCGGCATTGGCGATCGTCTCCGCCAGCGTCGTCTGCGGCCGCTGCTCGGGAAAGGCGACCGGGTAGGGCCAACCCTTGCGGTACTCGGTCATCGTCGTCAGGTCGAGCGTGAACCCGTTGCGCGGGAACTCGTCGAACTCGGGGTCGGCGAGGGCGCGGCTCATCTGCCGGGCGCGGTCGGGGCGGAAGTTGATGAAGATCGCGACATCGCCCTCCTCAGCCCCGTCGTAGTCGCCGATCACCGTCGGCTTGACGAACTCGTCGGTCTCCTCGCGGTCATAGGATTCGGCGATCGCCGTGGCCGAGCTCGGCGCGCGCAAGCCGCGAGCGTGGACGATCGCGTCGTAGGCGAGTTTCGTCCGCTCCCAGCGGGTGTCGCGGTCCATCGCGTAGTAGCGGCCGCTGACCGTGGCGACGCGACCGGCGGCGCGCAGCCAGCGCTCCAGTTCCTCCAGGTAGCCCTTGCCGCCGTGGGGGAGCGTGTCGCGGCCATCGGTGAAGGCGTGGAAGACGACGTCGGGCACGCCCTCCTGCGAGGCGAGCTCGATCGCCGCCTCGATGTGCTCCCAGCCGGAGTGGACGCCGCCGTCGGAGACGAGCCCGAGCAGGTGCAGGCGGCCGCGGGGGCTGGTGCGGGCGCGCTCGCAGGCGGCGAGCAGGACCTCGTTGTCGAAGAAGCTGCCGTCGGCGACGGCGTCGTCGATCCGGGCCAGGTCCTGCTTGACGATCGCGCCGGCGCCGAGGTTCAAGTGGCCGACCTCGGAGTTGCCCATCTGGCCCTCGGGCAGGCCGACGTCGGGGCCCTGAGCGGATAGCTGGGTGTGCGGATACTCGGCCCAGAGGCGGTCGAAGACCGGCGTCTCGGCGAGGGAGATCGCGTTCCCCGGACCCGGCTCCGCCAGCCCCCAGCCGTCGAGGATGATCAGGGCGAGGGACGGGAGGCGCGGGGTCATGGGCTCAGCCCGCGGCCTCGACTATGGCGGCGAAGTCGTTCGGATCGAGGCTGGCCCCACCGACCAGGGCACCGTCGACGTCCGGCAATGAGAGCAACTCCTCGGCGTTGCCTGGCTTGACCGAGCCGCCGTAGAGGATCCGCGCGTCGTCAGCGGCGCCGCCACGCATGCGGAGGACGTCGCGGATGAAGGCGCATGCCTCCTGCGCCTGCTCCGGCGTCGCGGTGCGACCGGTGCCGATCGCCCAGATCGGCTCGTACGCGATCACCACGGCGGCGATCTGGTCAGCCTCGAGGCCGCCGAGGTCCGCCTGCAGCTGGCGCTCCAGCACCTCCTCGGTCTCCCCCGCGTCGCGGGCGCCCTCGCTCTCGCCGACGCAGAGGATCGGCTCGAGGCCGGCGGCCAGCGCCGCCGGCACCTTGCGCGCCAGCGCCTCGTCGGTCTCGTTGAAGTGCTGGCGGCGCTCGGAGTGGCCGAGGACGACCGCCTCGACGTCGAGCTCGACCAGCATCGGCGCCGAGACCTCGCCGGTGAAGGCCCCGGACTCCTCCTCGTGCATGTTCTGGGCCGCGACCTTGACGGCGGTGCCGTAGCGCCGCTCGACCACCGCGGTCAGCGCGGTGAGGGGCGGGCAGATGACGACGTCTGACTGGGTCGCGGCGATCCGCGGCAACAGCGCGTCGACGAACTCTGCCGCCTCGGCGACGGTCTTGTGCATCTTCCAGTTGGCGGCGATGTACGGCGCGCGATCAGGCATTGTCTTGGTCCCCCTCCTCAGCGTCGAGCAGGGCCTCCACGCCCGGCAGCTTCTTTCCCTCCAGCAGCTCCAGCGAGGCCCCGCCCCCGGTCGAGACCCAGTCGACCCGGTCCTCGAGGCCGAACTGGTTCAGCGCCGCGACCGAGTCGCCACCGCCGACCACGGTGGTCCCTGGCGCCTGGGCCACCGCTTCGGCGACCGCTTTCGTCCCGTCGGCGAAGGGCTCCATCTCGAAGGCCCCCATCGGCCCATTCCAGAGCACGGTTCCCGCCGCGGCGATCGCCTTCGCGTAGTTCGTGGCGGTGCGCGGCCCTACGTCAAGGCCCATCCAGCCGTCGGGCACCTCCACCCCGTCGCTCTCCTCGCGCTCGGTGTCGGCGGCGAACTCGCGACCGAGCACGAGGTCGACCGGCAGCTGCAGTTCGCAGTCCGACCCCTCGGCCCGCTCCAGCGCCTCTTTCGCGGCGTCCTCCCCCTCGGCCAGCGAGTCGCCGACCGGGATCCCCTGCGCCTTGAAGAAGCCGAAGCACATCGCGCCGCCGATCAGGATCTGGTCGGCGACTTCGAGGAAGCGGTCGATCACCCCGACCTTGTCCGAGACCTTGGCGCCGCCGAGGACGACGACCAGCGGCCGCCGCGGGTCTTCGACGACCTTCGTCAGTTCGGTCACCTCGCGCTCCAGCAGCAGGCCGGCGTAGGCGGGAAGGTAGTCGGCGACGCCGGCGGTGCTGGCGTGGGCGCGGTGGGCGGCGCCAAAGGCGTCGTTGACGTAGACGCTCGCCAGCTGGGCGAGGTTTTCGGCCAGCTTCTGGTCGTTCTTCGTCTCCCCCGGCTCGAAGCGGATGTTCTCCAGCAGCAGCACGTCGCCGGGGCCGAGGGCGCCGCAGGTGAGGTCGACGTCGCCCTCGATCACCCCGGGCGCCAGCTTCACCTCGGTCCCCAGCAGCTCGCCGAGCCGCTTCGCCACCGGCGCCATCGAGAGCGCCGGATCGCGTTCGCCCTTCGGCCGGCCGAGGTGAGACATCAGGACCAGCGCCGCGCCGCGTTCGCGCAGCAGCTCGATCGTCGGCAGGGCGGCGCGGATGCGGGTGTCGTCGGCGACGACCACCTCGCCGCCCTCGTCCTTCAGGGGGACGTTGAAGTCGACCCGGACGAGGACGCGACGCCCCTTCACCGGGGCGTCGCGGACGCTTGCCTTGTCGAAGGCCATCAGCAGAAGCCCATCAACAGGTGCGAGACAGGGGCTTCAGGACGGCAGGACCTTGCCGGCCAGCTCGACGCAGCGGTTGGAGTAGCCCCACTCGTTGTCGTACCAGGAGATTGCCTTGATCAGCTTGCCGTCGCCGATCGCCATCGTCAGGGCCGAGTCGAAGATGGAGGAGTGCGGGTCGCCGACGATGTCGGTGGAGACGATCGGGTCCTCGGTGTAGGAGAGGATCCCCTTCATCGGGCCCTCGGCCGCCTCTTTGACCGCGGCGTTGACCTCCTCCGGGTTGACCGCTCTGGCGGCCTCGAAGGTGAGGTCGACGACCGAGCCGGTCGGGACCGGGGCGCGCATCGCGAAGCCGTTGAGCTTGCCGTTCAGCTCCGGCAGCACCAGGCCGACGGCCTTGGCGGCCCCGGTCGTGGTCGGGATCAGGTTGAGCGCAGCGGCGCGCGCCCGGCGCAGGTCCTTGTGCGGCATGTCCTGCAGGCGCTGGTCGGCGGTGTAGGCGTGGATCGTCGTCATCAGGCCCTGCTCGATCCCGAAGGCGTCGTTGATCACTTTCGCCAGCGGTGCCAGGCAGTTGGTCGTGCAGGAGGCGTTGGAGATGACGTCGTGCTTCTCGGGGTCGTAGGCGGTGTCGAAGTTGACGCCGAGGGCGACGGTCACGTCCGGTTCGGTGGCCGGGGCCGAGATGATCACCTTCTTGGCGCCAGCCTCGAGGTGCTTGGCGGCGTCGGCGCGCTTGGTGAAGAAGCCGGTCGACTCGATCACGACGTCGACGCCGAGCTCGCCCCACGGCAGCTGGGCGGGATCGCGCTCGGAGAGGACCTTCAGCTCGTCGCCGTCGGCGACGATCGTGTCGCCGTCGACCTCGACGCCGCCGGGGTAGCGGCCGAGGATCGAGTCGTACTTGAGCAAATGGGCCATCGTGGCCGTGTCGACGAGGTCGTTGACCGCGACGAAGTCGATGTCCGCGTTCGCCGCCTTGGCGGCCCGGAAGACGTTGCGCCCGATGCGGCCGAAACCGTTGATGCCGACCTTCACAGCCATGAACCAATTCCTCCTAATTCGTTTTGTGAAGCGGGTCGTGTGGGGAAGCCGATCCTATGCGGTCGGCGCATCCGGCTCCGACCTAGTCGGAGCCGATCGTGATCTCGATCTCGTACCCGTCTGGGTCCTTGAGAAAGGCGGAGTAGGAACCCGAGCCGTGCGAGCGCTGCTCACCCGGATCGGAGACGCTGACGCCGCCGGCCTTGACCCCGTTCTCCCATGCTGCCTTGACCGCGACGATCCCCAGCGCCGAGAAGCTCAGCAGGCCGAAGCCGGGCTGGGGATCGTGCTTGCCGGAGACGAAGAAAACGGGTTTGGCGATGCCCCAGCCGATCGTCTGGTCCTGCTCGAAATGCCGCCGCCAGCCCAGCGGGGCCAGCATCGAGTCGTAGAAGGCGGCAGAGCGATCGAGATCGCCGACCTCCAGGAGGACGTGGTGAAGCATGAGACAGCGGAGGCTATATGAGGGCTCAGCCGGAGCGCGGGGTCCAGCGGAAGAAGCGGACCGCGAGGAGGAGGCCGGCGATGCCCCAGGCGGCGACGACGGCGAGGTTGTCCCAGGAGACGGCGGGGCCGCCGGCGGGGACGTAGGCGTCGAAAAAGGCGTCGAAGAAGTGGCGGACCGGGAAGAGGTCGGCGAAGGCGATCACTCCACTTGGCAGCTGGTCTTCGGGGATGAAGACGCCGGAGAGGAAGTAGAGCGGCAGCAGCATCGCGTTGACGATCGCCGCGGCTGCGTCCTGGGAGGGGATCAGGGCGGTGAGGGCGATCCCGAGGCAGCAGAAGGATGCGGCGCCGACGACGAGCGCGAGAAGGATCGCCGGCAGGCGATCCCAGGGGACGGAGACGCCGTAGAGGACGCCGCCGATCGCCGCCAGCAGGACCAGCATCATCAGGGCGACGACGATCGAGTTGCCGACGCGGCCGGCGATGAAGACCCAGGGCGGCATCGGGGTGCCGCGGCCGCGCTTGAGGCGGCCGTCTTCGCGGGCGATCACCAGCGTCATCGCCAGCGTCTGCATCGTCGCCGAGATGATCGCCAGCGACATGATCGCCGGCACGTAGTAGGTGGTCGCCTCCACCCCGCCCCGCACGTCGATTGTTTCGCCGTTGAAGACGACGGCGAGGATGAGGAAGACGATCACCGGGAACATCACCGTGAAGAAGACCGAGGCGGGGTTGCGCCAGAAGGCCTTCTGGTCGTAGCGGAACTGGTGGCCGACGAGGGCGAGGCCGTTCATCGCGGCGCCTCCGAGCTCGCCGTCAGCTCCAGATAGACGTCCTCCAGCGAGGGGCGGGTCACTTCCAGCCCGTCCAGCTCCTCCCCATTCGCGAGGGCCTTGCTCGTCAGCTCGTTCAGCGTCTGGACGGGGGTGGCCGTCTGCAGCACGACCTCCTGCCCTTGCGATCGGTAGCGGATCGTCGTCTCCCCGGCATCCCGTTCGCCGAGGTCCTCAGGCGTTCCCTGGGCGACGATCTGACCGGCGGCGATGATCGTCACCCGGTCGGCGAGCCGCTGCGCCTCGTCCATGTAGTGGGTGGTGAGGAAGACCGTCTTGCCGAGATCACGCAGGCCGGCGATCACGTCCCAGGCCTGGCGCCGCGCCGAAGGATCGAAGCCGGTCGTCGGCTCGTCGAGGAAGAGCAGCTCGGGGTCGCCGACCAGCGCCATGCCGACGTCGAGCCGGCGTTGCTGGCCGCCGGAGAGCCGGCTCGCCCGCTCATCCGCTTTGCCCTCCAGCCCGATCAACGCGATCACGTCCTCAGTCGGACGCGGATTCCGGAAGTAACCGGCGTAGAGGTCGAGTGACTCCCGCACGGTGAGATAAGGATCGAGGCGACCGCTCTGCAGCACGATCCCGATCCGCTCGCGCCAATCGCGCCCAGCCCGCTGCGGATCCTCGCCCAGCACGCTGACCTCTCCCCCGGTCCGCCGCCGGTATCCCTCGAGGATCTCGACCGTGGTCGTCTTCCCCGCCCCGTTCGGCCCAAGAAAGGCGAAGACCTCGCCCCGATTGACCTCGAGGTCGATGCCGCGGACCGCTTCGGTGGAGCCGTAGCTCATCCGCAGGCCCTTGATGGAGATGACGGGTTCGCTCAACGCCGGGCGATTCTAGGTTGACGGGCTGAAAGTCACGCTTTCGTAGTCCTCAAGCGCCTGAGAAAGCACAAAGCGCGCACCACGTGCGCGCTTTGCCTCGGCACGCTTCCGGTATGCCCAGCGGGTCCGCAAAAACGCATCTTCAGGATGCTTTTTCGCGCACTCGCGATGACGATCGGCGGCTGGCGGAGCTTGCGCGGCGCCAGCATGGGGTGGTCAGCCGGTCGCAGCTTGTTGCGGCCGGCTACGGGAGAGGGGCGATTGGGGCTCGACTGCGCTCAGGACGGCTCCACCGCCTCCACGCAGGGGTCTACTGCGTTGGTCATCGGGAGATCACGCGGGAGGGTCGGTGGATGGCTGCCGTGCTCGCCTGCGGGCCCGAGGCGGTTCTCAGCCACTACTCCGCCGCCGCCCTCTGGCGCATCCGGCCCACCTCGCGGACGCTGATCGACGTCACGACCGCCCACCGCAGTCGCTCCTCTACCTCGATCCACAGGCACTTCTCGCGGGTTCCCGCCGACGAGCGAGGGGTGAAAGCCGGGATTCCCGTCACCTCCGTGCCGCGAACCATCTTCGATCTGGCGGCCACGGAGGATGTGGATGCGGTGGCCTCGATGCTGCGGGAGTCCGAATTCCACACCCTCTGGGACCGCCTCTCGCTCTGGCACCTGCTCGAGCGGTATCCCGGTAAGCGCGGCTCCACGAATGTAAGACTCGCCATCGAGCGCTTGAAGGAAGAACCGCTTGGGCCCACGCGCAGCCGGCTGGAGAAGCGTTTCGCCCCGTTTCTGCGGCGCCACGAACTCCCCCCGCCGCGCTTCAATGACTGGATCCTGCTCGGCTCGAAGCGGTACCAGGTCGATTGCCACTGGCCGGGCAGCGGCCAGATCGTCGAGCTCGACGGCTGGGAGGGGCACCGAACCAAGACCGCCTTTCGCGAAGACCGCGCCCGTGACCGGGCGCTGCGGGTGGCCGGCTACTCGGTCACCCGTCTCACCTGGAATCAGCTCGACGACGAACCCGAGGCAATCGCCGCCGACCTCCGCGCCCTCCTGAAGAGGCCCCCCGGCAGGTAGGCGACTTTCTACCTGACGTCAGCCAAGCTCGACATCGCGGTGCTTCACCCGCACGATCACGTCGTCGCGGCTCGCGAGATCACGCCGAATCCTGTCGGCGACGGTGATCGAGCGGTGGCGCCCGCCGGTGCAGCCGATCGCGATCGTCAGGTGGCTCTTACCCTCGGTGACGTAGGCGGGGACGAGGAACTCGAGCAGCGGCAGCAGGCGGCCGTAGAACTCGCCGGCCTGAGTGCCGTTCTCGACGTAGGCGCGGACCTCCGCGTCCATCCCGGTCATCGGCCGCAGGACCTTGTCGTAGTAGGGGTTGGGCAGGAAGCGGACGTCGAGGGTGAGGTCGGCGTCGCGCGGCGGCCCGTTCTTGAAGCCGAAGGTGAGCAGGGTCAGCGCCAGCTTGCCGCTCTCCTCCTGTCCCAGCAGCTCTTCCTTGATCTGCCGGCGCAGCTCGGCCCCGGTCAGGTCGCTGGTGTCGATGACTTTGTCGGCGCGCTCGCGCAGCGGCGCCAGCAGCGCCCGCTCGGCCCGGATCCCCTCGACGATCCGCCCCTCCGGCGCCAGCGGATGGCGGCGGCGGGTCTCCTTATAGCGGTCGAGCAGCGTCTCCTCGCCGGCCTCGAGGAAGAGGACCATCGGCTTCAGGCCTTCGGCCTCGAGATCGTCGATCACCTGCACCAGCTCCTCGAAGTAGTCGCCGCCGCGCACGTCGGAGACGATCGCGGCGCGCTCGACCCCGCTCCCCTCGTGGCGGAAGAGCTCGCCGAGGCTGGCGATCATCCGCGGCGGCAGGTTGTCGACGCAGAAGTAGCCGCCGTCCTCGAAGGCGGCGATCGCTTCGGACTTGCCCGCCCCCGAGTGACCGGTGATGACAACGAGCGTGACCGCTTTGGCCGGCCCGGCGCCGTTGCCGTCGCCCCCACCTTGCGCCTCGATGTCCACCCGCTCCGCCATCCGACTCCTCAGTTGGTCCGGTTGAGCTGCTCGTGTATCTCGCGGCCTACTTTGCCAGGCAGGCCGGGCACTGCCTCGAGCTCCTCGCGGGTGGCGGCGAGGAACCGCTCCGGCGTCCCGAAGTGTTGCAGCAGCGCCCGCTTGCGCGCCGGCCCGATTCCGGGCAGCGAGTCGAAGACCGAGCTTTCGAGCATGCCGCGGTCGCGGCGGCCGCGGTGGTGGTCGATCGCGAAGCGGTGCGCCTCGTCACGGACCCGCTGCAGCAGCCGCGAGGCTTCCGAGTCGGCGGCGAGGTCGAGCGGCTCCGAGCGGCCGGGGACGTAGACCTCCTCCAGGCGCTTGGCGAGGCTGACGACGGTTACCCCACGCTCGGTGAACGGCTGCAGCGCCCGCACCCCGGCCGCCAGCTGGCCTTTGCCGCCGTCGATCAGGATCAGCGAGGGGAGCGAGGAGAAGCTAGCGTCCCGCTTGCCGTCGTGCGGGGAGAGGTCGGCCTGTTCGAGGTAGCGCGCCATCCGCCGCGAGAGCACCTCCTCCATCGACGCGAAGTCGTCGGGCCCGCCGTTGCCGACCCCGTCGAGGCGGAGGTCGCCGCGGACTTTGAAGCGACGGTAGTCGGACTTCTTCGGCGCGCCGCCCTGGAAGACGACCATCGAGGCGACGGTGTGCTCGCCGCCGATCGTCGAGATGTCGAAGCCCTCGATCCGCACCGGCAGCTCGTCCATCCCCAGCGCCTCGGCCAGCGCCGCCAGCGCCTCGACCCGCTGCGCGCGCCGGTGCTCGCGGCGCAGCCTGTCTTGGTCCAGCGCCAGCTGCGCGTTGCGCTCGGCCAGCTCCCGCAGCCGCCGTTTGTCGCCGCGCTCGGCGGCGCGCACCTCGACCGGCGATCCCCGCCGCTCGCCCAGCGCCTCGGCGAGCACCTCGGTGCGCTCGTTCAGGTAGGGACCGACGATGATCGTCCGCGGCATCGAGGGCGAGGCCGCGTAGTACTGGGAGATGAACTCCTCGGCGACCTCGGCCGGCTCGCGTTCGCCCTGGTTTTCGAGGTAGAAGCTCTGGCGCTCGGCGAGGATGCCGTCGCGGACCTGGAAGACCTGGGCGTTGGCGTCCTGCCCCTCGACCGCGACCCCGATCAGGTCAGCGGTCCCCATTGCCGCGCCCGCCACCCGCTGGCGCTCGAACAGCGAGCGGATCGCTTTCAGCCGGTCGCGGTGGATCGCCGCCCGCTCGAATTCCTGCGCCCCGGCGGCCTCTTTCATTTTCGTCTCCTCCTCGCGCTCGACCTGGCGGTAACGGCCGGAGAGGAAGTCGACGATCGCCTCGATGTTGTGGCGGTACTCCTCCTTGGAGATGTACTCGACGCAGGGCGCCCCGCAGCGCTTGATGTAGTAGTCGAGGCAGGGGCTGCCGGAGCGGCGGCCGGGCTCGCGCCCCTCACAGGTGCGGAACTGGAAAAGCTTGCCGAGCAGGTCGAGCGTCTCCCGCACGCGCTTGGCGCTGGAGAAGGGGCCGAAGTAGGCGCGGCCCGAGCGGTGCTTCTCGCGGGTGAAGTACACCCGCGGGTACTCCTCGTCGAGGCTGACGGCGACGTAGGGGTAGGACTTGTCGTCGCGGAGGCGGATGTTGAAGCGCGGCCGGTGGCGCTTGACGAAGCTCTGCTCGGTCAGCAGCGCCTCGGCCTCGTTGGCGGTGACGAGGCTCTCGATCCGATCGATGCGCGAGGTGAGGCGGGTGTTGCCGCCGCTGAAGTGCGAGGAGATGCGCTTGCGGATCGAGCGCGCCTTGCCGACGTAGAGCAGCTCGCCGTCGCCGTCATAGAAGAGGTAGACGCCGGGCTGGTCGGGCAGCTCCTTGCGCTGCTGCGCGATCCGCTCGGCGCGGCTCAGCGCCGCCTCCTGCTTCGGCTTTCCGTTGCCTTTCGCCATCGAGCTAAGGGTAGGCTGCCAGCCACGCCGCCAACCAGGACCGAGGAGACCGCAATGACCCCCGAGACCGTCAACCCGCCGCAGCTGAACACGATTCGGATCGAGGTCGACGGCGAGATCGGGACGCTGACCCTGGACCGGCCCGACGCCTTCAACGCGATGAGCCCGGAAATGATCGGCGAGATGACCGTCGCCTTCTCCTGGCTGGCCGACCGGGCGCCGCTGCGGTCGCTGATCGTCACCGGCGCCGGCAAGGCCTTCTGCGCTGGCGGCGACGTAACCTGGTTCCGCAAAGGGGTGGAAACGGGCGAGATCGACCTCCCCTCCGAAGTGCGGCGCGGCGCCGAGGTCCTGCACCAGGCGATCGTCGACCTGCGGCGGATCCCCTATCCGGTGATCGCCGCGATCAACGGCCCGGCGGCCGGGGCAGGCTTCTCGCTGGCGCTGGCCTGCGACATCCGCATCGCCTCCGGGGCGGCCTTCTTCGCCCCCGCCTACGGGCGGATCGGCGCCTCGCCCGACGGCGGCATGACCTACTTCCTTCCCCGCGTGGTCGGGCCGAGCAAAGCGCTGGAGCTGCTGCTCGAAGACCCGAACCTGAACGCTCAGGACGCCCAGACGATCGGGCTGGTGAGCGCGGTCGTCGCCCCCGAAGAGCTGATGGAGGCGGCGCAGGCGAAAGCCGAGAAGCTGGCGAAGATGGCGCCCCATTACGTGCGGATGGCGAAGAAGCTGGTCGGCGTCAGCATCGAGAACAGCATCAACGACCACCTGCAGCTCGAGCGCCACGGAATTGCCGACTCGATGGCGACCGAGGACCTGCGCCAGGGCGTCGAGACCTTCTTCAGCGGCGGCACCCCCGAGTTCCACGGGCGCTGAACGGGGTAGCGACCCTTTACGTACCGCGACTAGAGTCGGTGACCCCAAGTCCTTAGCGGGAAAGGAACGAGATGAAGAAGCTGATTGCCCTGTTTGCCCTGCTCCTCGCGGCCGTTGCCCTGGTCGCCTGCGGCGGCGGCAGCTCCACCAACGACGAAACCGGCGCCGTGGCCGGGGCCGCCCAGGAAGCGGAAGAAAAGGCCGAAGAAGCCGGTGAAGAAGCCGAAGGCAAGGCCGAAGAAGTCGAAAAGGAAGCCGAAGGCGCCTCCGGCGGGACGATCGAAGTCGAAGCCGACCCGAGCGGCAACCTCGCCTTCACGACCGACAAGATCAGCGCCAAGGCGGGCAACGACACGATCGAATTCACCAACGAATCGCCGGTCCCCCACGACGTCGTGATTGAAGACGAAAACGGCAAGGAACTGGGCGGCACCGAAGTCACCAGCGAAGGCTCGGAAACCGCCGAAGTCGAACTCAAACCCGGCACTTACACCTACTTCTGCTCCGTCCCTGGCCACCGCCAGGCGGGCATGGAAGGCACCCTGACCGTCAAGTAGCGATACCGGCATCCGCGGCTCCGAGCTTCGGGCCCCCATTGGGCACCTAAGTTCGGAGCCGCGAACTAAGAGGGGATGGGTAGATGACGAAGCTCCCGGACTCCGAGCAGACCTCGCGGCCCTGGCGAATCCACGAGCTGGTCGGGGACTTCCGCCTCCTCGACGTCTGGGCGCTGCCAACGCCCGGCGGGCCTGACGACTTCCCCCGCCTGGTGGAGATCGTCTCCTCCAGCGACACCATGGACAGCGAATCGCGGCCGGCCCGGGCACTCTGGGCGATCCGCTGGAAGCTCGGCGAGATCTTCGGCTGGGACGAGGTCGAGGAGGCCGATCTGCCCGACTGGCAGATGCTGCGGGACCGGCTGCCCGAGGACCTCCGTGCCGCCCCCACCGGCCCCGAGTTCAAGGAGCTCCCGTTCAAGTCGGTCTACCTGCTCGAGGACGAGTGGGCGTCTGAGCTGGCCAACAAGACCGTCCACGGCGTCATGCACTTCTCCTGGGTGCCGGACGGGCACGGCGCCTACCGCGGCCAGATGTCCGTATACGTCAAGCCCAACGGCTTCCTCGGCAAGGCCTACCTCGCCGCGATCCAGCCCTTTCGCCACCTCGTTGTCTATCCGCCGATGCTGCGGCAGCTTGGGCGGATGTGGCAGAAGGAGTCTGTCGGTCCTGCCTAAAGCTTTGCGGCGAGCGTCCTGCCAAGCGAGTGCCGCTGTACTGGGCCTTCCTTACCTCGTTTCTTTGTTACTGCTTTGAAACCGCTTCAGAATCAGGGATGAAAATGCTCGTCCAGCAGGTGAGAAATGCACCTACGACCACCCCTAGAAGTGAACCAGCTACGCCGATAAAAAGGGTCAAAAGAAACCCTTACCACAGGAACTTGTCAGTAGCAGCGCTTCAATAACCTAGCTAGGGCTAGAGGTCATCACTCTCGTAACCGAGTCGCCGACGAAGCAGGGCTTCTCGCCGCCATCGACCTCGAGGGTGAAGCGGGTGACGACCTCGTACCAGCCGCCGCCCTTCTCCTCGACCGAGACGACCTCGGCCTTGGCGCGGATTCGGGAGTCGACCGGGACGGGCGCGGGGAAGCGGATCTTGTTCCAGCCGTAGTTGACGCCGAGGGCGAAGCCGGTGGAGGAGATCAGCTCGCCGCGGAAGCCGTCGACGGTGGCGAGGGTGAGGTTGCCGTGGGCGATCGTGGCGCCGTATGGGCTCTCGGTCTTCGCCCGCTCGGGATCAACGTGGATCCACTGGTGATCGCCTGAGAGCTCGGCGAAGGCATCGATGTCGGCCTGCGTGATCGTGCGCCACTCGCTCGGCCCGACCTCCTGGCCGACCAGCGCCTTCATCCCCTCGATTCCCTGAACCTCGGTGGGCATCGGCGGGCAGTCTAGCCGCGCGCGCTCGTCAGCTTCTTGTCGGTGAAGGGATTGCGCATGCCGTTCCTTTCGTCGCCGGTGTCGCGGTTTCGCTATCCGCCGTGGGTGTGTCCAAGCAGTTCTACCTGCGAGGAGAGGTCCCCGTCGAGGAGGACGTGCAGCGCGAAGCCGGGAGGATCGGTCCAGAAGGCGGCGTCCTCGTCCTCGAAGTCGGCAGGGTCGTAGTCGGGCTGGATCTGCAGGTAGGTGCTCGGGGCCGAGAGAACTGGGCAGCCGGCCAGCGCCGAGGCGGCGATGCGATGAAGGTGGCCGCCGACGATCGCGCGCAGCTGCGGGTGGCGGCCGACGACCTCGGCGAGGGCCTCGCGTTCGGGCGCTACCAGGTTGATTCCGTCCCACTCCGGGATCCCGGTCGTGAGCGGCGGGTGGTGCATCGCGAGGATCGCCGGTCGCTCCGGCTCCTTGCCGAGCTCCTCGTCAAGCCAGCGCAGCTGCTCGGCGCCGAGGGCGCCGCGGTCCTCTCCGGGGATGATCGAGTCGAGGATGACGAGGCGGAGCTCGCCGACCTCGACCGAGTAGTCGATCGGGTCGTCACCCTCTCCCGGCAGCTCGAAAGCCGTTCGCAGCGAGGCGCGGAGGTCGTGGTTGCCCGGCAGGACGTGGACGGGGGCCTCGAAGCGGTCGAGCAGCTGCCGCGCCAGTAGCGAGTCCTCGTCACCGCCGTCTGCGGTGAGGTCACCGCTGACGACGACGGCGTCAACCGGGTTCGGCAGCAAGCGGACGGCTTCGATCACCTGTTCCAGGCGGGGGCGCGGGTCGACCCCCTCCCAGTTCGCCCCGAGGTGAAGGTCGCTTAGCTGCGCGAGCAGGACGGGCTTCATCGCGCAGTAGCCTACGGACGGTGACCCGCCCTGTCGGTCGTGTCCTCTCGAGCAGTCAGCTGCAGGCGCTGGCTCAACACGGCGAGGAACGAACGGCCCAGGTCGGCGAGGAGCTGTTTCGGATCGGCGACGAGACCTATCCGTTCATCGCGATCCTCGAGGGCGAGGCGGCGGTGCTCGACGGCAACGGCCAGGAGATCGTCCGCCACGGCGCCTCCGGCTTCCTCGGCGAGATGAACCTGCTTTCCGGGCAGACGGTCTTCCTCACCGCGGTGGTGACGGAGCCGATGCGGTACATCGCGGTCGACCGGGCGGAGCTGCGCAAGCTGCTGCTCGAGGACGCGCCGCTCTCCGACATCCTTCTCTCCGCCTTCGTCGCCCGCCGCGAACTGCTGCAGCAGCGGCAGGGGATTGGGGTCGAGATTCTCGGGCCGCGGCATTCGGAGCCGACGCGGCAGCTGGTCGAGTTCGCCAAAAGCCAGCGGCTTCCATACACCTGGACCGAGCCGGAGGAGGACGAGGAGGCGGCGCGGGCGCTGGCGAGCCTGGAGCCGGACGAAGTCCCGCTGGTGCGATTGCCCGGCGGGGGCGAGCTGCGGGCGCCGAGCGACGGCGAGCTCTCGCGGGCGCTCGGCATCGGCCTGGAGCTGAAGCCGCGCGAGGAGGTTGACCTGCTGGTGATCGGCGGCGGCCCCGCTGGCCTCGGCGCCGCCGTCTACGGCGCCTCGGAGGGCCTCGACACGCTGGTGATCGAGAGCACCGTGCTCGGCGGCCAGGCCGGCAGCTCGCGGCGGATCGAGAACTACCTCGGCTTCCCCGCCGGGATCACCGGCAGCGAGCTGACCAGCCGCGCGGTCACGCAGGCGCGGAAGTTCAACGCCCGCACCGCGACGCCATACCGGGCCAGGGCGCTGGAGCCCGGCGACGGGCACCACCTGGTCCGGCTCGAGGAGGGCAACGAGATCGCCGCCCGCGCCATCGTCCTCGCCACCGGCGCCGAATACCGGAAACTGCCGGTGGCGGACCTGGAGGAGTACGAGGGCTTAAGCGTCTTCTACGCGGCGGGGCCGCCGGAGGCGCAGATCTGCGGCGGCCAGCGGGTCGGCGTGGTCGGGGGCGGCAACTCGGCCGGGCAGGCTGCCGTCTGGCTGGCTCGCGGCGGCGCCCTGGTGACGCTCCTGCACCGTCGCGCCGACCTCAGCGAGACGATGTCGCGCTACCTGATCGACGAGCTCGACCGCTACGGCGTCCACGTCCGCGACCGCAGCGAAATCACCGAGCTGCACGGCGAGGATGGCAGGCTCGAAGCCGTCACCCTCACCGACGGCTCGCGCCTCCCCTACTCGTTCCTCTTCCTCTTTCTCGGTGCCTCCCCCTGCACCGACTGGCTGGGGGAGGCGGTTGCCCGCGACGGGAAAGGCTTCGTCCTCACCGGCCCCGACATCGGCGCCAAGGGTCTGCTCGAAACGACCGTCCCCCGCGTCTACGCCGCCGGCGACGTCCGCTCTGGCTCGATCAAGCGCTGCGCTATCGCCGTCGGCGAGGGCGCCGCGGTAGTCCGCTTCGTCCACGAGCACCTGGAGCCTGCTCAGGCTCCGGGTAAATCTGCCGCCAGGTAAGGAGCTCCTCGATGTCCCAGCCTTTCTCGGCTTCCCGTGACAACTTCTCGATGAACTCCTCCGTGATCAACTCGCCTTTGACGGTTCTCCCGTAATTTTTCGGCTGCATCGTCATTCCCTTGGTAGCAAATCGCATACTTCGGTCGCATCTTCATTGCGTGTATCGCCTGTTCGGATCCATCCGGCCGGCGAGTGGTAATGACCTCGAGCAGTTCCGCGTTGCGACCCGTCCCCAAATGAAGACGACTCCCATCGTCACCTTCAAGCACCTTCATCGGATGTCTCAACGCGTGTTCGATGTCCAGGACGGAGATCCCATGCTTGAGCGCGGTTGGATGGATCGCTCGCACCTTCCAGACTCGGAAGTTCACGCGACCAGCCGCACTTGGAAGCTGGGCATGGCGATTGCGCCGGCCCCGCCGATCAGGGCGAGGATGCGGGTGACGTAGGCCTGGGTCTCGGGGTAGGGCGGGATGCAATGGCAGGCTTCGACCGGGGCGGGGCCGGCGTTGTAAGCGGCGAGAGCCAGTTCGGGCGAACCGAATTGATGGAGCAGGTCCGACATCAGGTGAGCCTCGGCGTCGATGGCGGCTACCGGGTCATAGGGGTTGGCGAGGCCGTAGGAGGCGGCGGTGCCCGGCATGAACTGGGCGATGCCCTGGGCGCCGGCGGACGAGCCGGCATTGGGGTCGAAGCCGGACTCTGCCATCAGCTGGCCCGCCATCAGCGCCGGTGGGACGCCCCAGCGAGCGGCCGAGCGGAGGATCGGCTCGCGGTACCGCCCCGGGACGAATGGGGGCAGGGTGGTCGAGCCTGCGGGGGTTGACCCTCCCCCACCGGCAGCCACTGCTTCTCCGGCGGGTGAGCAGGGCGCCGGTCCGGCATCGAACCCGTAGTGCCAGGCCTCCCACGAGTACCTCTGGACGAAGCCGTAGCGGCTCGCGTTTGCGGCGAGCCAGCCGTAGGCGGAGGAAGGGCCGAGGTCGAGCTCGGTGGCGCAGCGGTGCAGGGAGTGACCCGGGGGCGCCACCCAGGTCGGGTTTGGATGGGCGGCGAACAGTTCGGCCTGTTCGGCGTCGGAGCGGAAGCCGGAGACGACGAGCAGGGCGATGCCGTCGCCGCGGGCGGCGGCGGCCATCTGGTCGTAGGCCGCGGCGACGTCGGGCCTCATCCCCTCACCGTCGCGGTAGACCAGGGGTCCGCTGTAGCCGCCGCCGGCAGCCATGCCGGTGCCGCCGCCCGCCGCCGCGCTGTAGGGGGCCGCCGCTTCGGCCACGGCCGAGGCTTCGACGCGCTCTCCGTCGCCTTCTCGCAGCCCGGCGACGAGCACGGCTCTGGCGCGGACCGGCGCGAAGGAGCCGGCGTCGGGAAATTTCACCTGCACGCGATCCGGATCGACCTCGTTGGCCCGGGCGGCGGCCAGCGCCGCCGCCCGGGCCCGCCCCAGATACATCGCTTTGTCGAGGTGGTTGGGGTTTGGCTGCCCGTCGGTGAGTTGCGGTGGCGAAAGCAGCCGCGGCAGGTCGTCGCGCATCGAACGGACCGCGGAGATCACGACCAGGTCGGCTGCCCGCTGCGCCCGGCCCTTGCCGGTCACAGCCCCGGCGATCGCCACCAGGGCCAGGGCCGCGGCGATCAACGCCAGCGCTCCTCCCAGCGCCAGGATCAGCGCCTGCCCCGTCTCCTCCCTCGCTCGCATGGACGAGACCGTGACCGGCGCGGGCGCGCGCATGGCGCGCTGGAACTAAATCTTGACGCGCGGCTTTCGAACTTTTCCGTGACGTGCCGCGTAGACCGGGCGACCCATCAATCGAGGAGGCCCGATGTCACCGCGCTTCATCCCCCGCCCGCTCCCCGCGCCCCACCCGCAGCCCATCCGCATCGCCCTGGTCTCCGCCCTGGCCCTGGCGCTGGCCCTCGTGACCGGTGCTTCGGCAAGCGGGGCGAGCAAGGTGGTCGCGAAGGAGGGTCAGGCCGAAAGCCTGCAAGCGACGGTCCTGACCAGGGCCAACGGCCACACCCTCTACAGCCTCAGCGTCGAGACCCACGGCAGGTTCGTCTGCACCGGCGGCTGCCTCGGCACCTGGAAGCCGCTCGTCGTCCCGCAGGGGGCGAAGCCAAAGGGACCCGTGAAGCTCGGGACGATCCGCCGTCCCGACGGGAAGACCCAGGTGACCTTCAAGGGGCGCCCCCTCTACAGCTTCGACGGCGACTCCAAAGCAGGCGAAGCCAACGGCGAGGGATTCAAAGACGTCGGGACCTGGCACGCGGCGAAAGTGACTGGAGCCAACACCCCGCCCCCGGCGGAACCCGGGCCGACTCCCTACCCGTACTGATGGTGGATTCCCAGCCGTCGGACCAGCCGCGTCGGCAGGGCCCCTTGGGAGCCAGCGGGTAGCGCCCCGAACAGAGCTCGGCGTTCCGCCACCCAGGTGAGGCGGCGCTTGAGGACCGCGAAGGCGATGCCCCGCGCCAGCAGGTCCCTCGCGGCGAGCGCGAGGAGCGGCCTGTCTTTCTCCAGGTCGGCGCGGAGGAGAACCCCCGACGGGCGCAGGCCGGACTCCAGCGCCTCCTGCAGCAGCCGCGGGGGAACGTGGACCACGGCCATCGCTTCACGGGCGACAGCCACCGCCGCCGCGGCGCTGTCGAGGCGCTCGCCGTCCGCAGGCGCCGCGAGATGGCAGACCTGTCCCCGGGCCGCGACCCTCGCGTCCGGGAGGTGCGCCGTCAGCCTCTCCTCCAACTTCTGGGCAGCCGCCGAGGCGAGCAGCGACGGCCGCGGCGCCTTCCCTCCCACCTCGACGAGCAGCGTCGCGAGGTCGATATCGGCACCGGCGCAGGCAAGGGCCGCGGCGGCGCCACGAGCCCCCTCCGCCTCACCCACCGCGGCGACGAGCACCGTCGGACCTGCTTTCAGCGGGTTGCCGAAGGTGACCGAACCGCTCATCGCGCCGCCCTCGCGGTCGCGCTGCTGCTGATCGTCAGCCGCTTCGCCAGCGCCGGAATCGGCGACGGTGGGCGCAACCGCACCGATACCTCGTCCCCTTCGACCGAAACGGCGACGTCATCCGCGGCCCAGCCAGGCAGGGCTTCCTTCGCCGCCGCCGCGGCCGATCCACCCGAGGCCAGCGCCAGCGCCCCCGCCTCGGCCGCGCCGTCGGCAAGCGTCAGCGCGTAGCCGGCGGCCAGCAACTGCAGGGCCACCAGGCCCGCCAGCAGAAGCGCCGGCAGCGCCGCGACCAGCTCCACCGTCGCCTGTCCCCGCTCAGCCATCGCCGCCTTCCAGCGAGCTGGCAGCGCCGACTCGCACCGGCGGCAGCGATGGGATCAGCCGCGGGACCTCGACCTGCACCTCGACCCCGTCCTCGGCTTCGACCTTCGCCCCCCGCCGCATCGACGGGGGCAGAGCGTCGCGGGCGGCGGCGGCCGGGTCCCCGCCCACCACCGCCGCCCGCGCTCCCGCCCGCGCGGCCACGCTCGCCGACCAGAGGGCCTGGCCGGCGAGCGCGACCTGCGCGACCGCCAACACCGCCAGCAGCAGAAAGGGGACCACCGCGACCAGCTCCACCGAGGCGGTCCCGTCTTCTCCGCGCCCTGCGTTCTCGGCCCTTGGCGGCATGCCAGGACCCTCACGATCCAGAGCGCACGCGTGGCGCGCACAAAGAAAATGTTCTGAGTCAGCTCACGCGCGGAAGCGTGAACCAACCCCTAGTACGAACTTGCCTCCATCCAGACTTTCCAGATCGCGGCGACCGAGATGGCGAGCAGGACGATCCAGAGCAGGGTGCCGCCGCCCGTCGCGAACATCTTGCTCGCGCCGGCGACGAGCAGGGCCAGCATTCCAAAGGCGCCGTAGAAGATCGCACGCCTGCCGTCGGTGAGCGTCGAGAGCGTCAGCTGGTTCTCGCGGCTGAGGACGTAGAGCATCCAGGCGATCCCGGCCAGGAGCGCCATCGTCAACAGCGTGAGCACCGCGGTGGCCAGGTTGCCGCCCCCGGGCAGGTATGCGACGCCCAGGGCGAGCAGCATCACGATCGCTACGTTGCGCGCGGTCCGCACCCCTCAAGTGTAGGACCCAGGGAAAAGCGCTACTTGTGGGTCATCACGACGATGCCGACGATCACCGCGGCGGCCACCAGGAGGAAGGCGAGCAGCGCCACCAGTCCGGCGATGGTTGCCGCCGCCTGGCGATCACCCCGGCTGAGCTCGACGAACTGCCCGGTCCCCCAGATCCCGAGCGAGAAGGCGAAGGTGATGCCGACGCCGGCGACCACGGAGGCCACCACCGTCTGCCACAGGTCCTTCCACTCGACGATCGTCGCGATCATCCGCCCACCGCTTCGACCGGGGCCCCCTGGCGCGCCCGCCGGGCGAACGCCGCCGTGACCAGCGAGAGCGCCATCAGCGTCACCAGCACCGGGCCGAGCGCGCCGGTCCCGAAGATCCGCGTGAAGCCATAGGTGAGGGCGCCGATCGCCGCCGCCGCCGGCAGCGTCAGCACCCAGGCGACGACGATGTTGCCGGCCACCCCCCAGCGCACAGCCGAGAGCCGTTTCGCCGCTCCCGAGCCCATCACGCCGCCGTTGATGACGTGGGTGGTGGACAGTGGGAAGCCGAAGTGGGTGGAGGCGAGAATCACGGCTGCGCCGGCCCCCTGGGCGGAGAAACCCTGCGCCGCGTCCATCTTGATGATCCGGGTGCCGGTGGTTTTGATGATCCGCCAGCCGCCGCTATAGGTGCCTAGGGCGATCGCCGTGGCCGAGGCCACGATCACCCAGGTCGGCGGGTCGGCTTCGGCCCCGAGCTTGCCGCCGGCGATCAGCGCCAGGGTGATCACGCCCATCGTCTTCTGGGCGTCGTTGGTCCCGTGCGCGAGCGCCAGCAGGCCGCTCGAGACGATCTGCCCGTAGCGGTAGCCGCGGGTGACGATCCCCGGTCGCTGCCTGCCGACGACCCGGTAGGAAATACCGATCGCCAGGCCGGCGACGAGGAAGGCGACGAGCGGCGCGACCACCGCCGGGACCAGGACCTTCCCGACCAGACCTTCGGCGAGGATCGCGTCGAGGCCGACCGCTGCCACCGCCGAGCCGACGACGCCGCCGATCAGGGCGTGCGAGGAGCTCGACGGCAATCCGAAGTACCAGGTGATCAGGTTCCAGGCGATCGCCCCGATCAGCCCGGCGAAGACGATCGTCGGCGTGATCACTTCGGCGTCGACGACGTCCTTGGCGACGGTCGCGGCGACGCTGATCGAGATGAAGGCGCCGAGGAAGTTGAGCGCCGAGGCGAACCCGATCGCCACCGACGGCCGCGCCGCCCCGGTCGAGATCGAGGTGGCGACGACGTTGGCGGTGTCGTGAAAGCCGTTGGTGAAGTCGAACGCCAGCGCGGTGGCGACGACGATGACGAGGATTACGTCGGCAGACACGGCTCAGCTGTTTTTAATGACGATGCCCTCGAGGATCTGGGCTGCCGTCTCGGTGGCGTCGATCGCCTCCTCGAGCACCGCGAACATGTCCTTCCAGCGGATCACGACCATCGGGTCTATCCCGTTGGAGAACAGGGAGGCGACAGCGTCGCGGGAGATCCGGTCCCCGTCGTTCTCGAGCCGGTGGATCTCGATCCAGTACTTGTCGAGGTCCTTGAACGAGGGCAGGTTCTCCAGCCCCATCGCCAGCTGCTCGCAGGAGGCGACGAGGACTTTCGTCAGCGCCGTCGCCTGCTCCATCGGCGCCTCGATCTTGTAGAGCCCGAGGAAGTCGGCGGCCTCCTCGGTGAAGTCGACGATGTCGTCCATCTGGGTCGCCAGCGCGTAGATGTCCTCGCGGTCGATCGGCGTCACGAAGGTCGTGTTGAGCCGCCGGACGATGTCATGGGTGATCCGGTCGCCCTCCTGCTCGGCCAGGAGGATCTCCCGCGAGAGCGCCTCGCTCTCGGGCCAGGTCTGCATCATCTCGTCGAGCAGCTTGGCGGCGCGAACAGCGTTCTGCCCGCCCTCGATGAAGAGGTCGAAGAAGGTCTGATCGCGAGGGAGGAGCGAGAAGCGCGCCACTGCTGCCGCATCCTAGAGATGTAACAAGCGGGAGCGCCGGTCAGGCGGCGGACGCGGCCAGGTGCTCGGCGGCCCGCGCGGAATGACGCGCCATCAGCTCCTGCTGCGCGCTGCGCTGTTCCCCGTTCGGCCGCCGCCTGCTCCAGCGTCCGTCGGAGCCGAGCTCCCAGGAGCTGGCGTTGTCGGCCAAGGAGCGCTCGAGCACGTCCAGCAGCTCGGCTTTTATCGCCGCGTCTTCGACCGGCGCCACCAGCTCGACCCGGCTGTCGAGGTTGCGCGGCATCAGGTCGGCGGAGCCCATCAGCACCCGCGTCTCCTCACCGCGGCGGAAGGCGTAAATCCGCGAGTGCTCGAGAAAGCGGCCGACGATCGAGCAGACGCGGATGTTCTCCGAGACCCCCTCGACCCCAGGGCGCAGGCAGCAGATCCCGCGCACGTTGAGGTCGATCCGCACGCCCGCCTGGGAGGCCTCGTACAGCGCCTGGATGCAGCGGGCGTCGACGAGCGAGTTCATCTTCAGGGCGATCCGGGTCTCCTCTCCCGCCTGGTGGGCCTCGACCGCGCGCTCGATCTCCTCGATGATCTGGTCGCGCATCGTCGTCGGCGAGACCAGCAGCTTGCGGAAGCCCGCCGGCCGGCCGTAGCCGGTGAGGAAGTTGAACATCTCGGCGACGTCGGCGCCGACGTCGGGGTCGGCGGTGAAGATTCCGAGGTCGGTGTAGAGGCGGGCCGTTTTCGGGTTGTAGTTGCCGGTGCCGACGTGGACGTACTCGCGAACCTCGTCGCCCTCGCGGCGGGCGACGAGGATCGCCTTCACGTGCGTCTTCAGGCCGGGGATGCCGTAGACGACGTGGACGCCGGCCTCCTCCAGCGACTTCGCCCAGTGGATGTTCGCCTCCTCGTCGAAGCGCGCTTTCAGCTCGACCATGCAGACCGCCTGCTTGCCGCGTTCGGAGGCGCGGATCAGCGACGGCACCAGCGGCGAGTCGTCGCTGGTCCGGTAGACCGTCTGCTTGATCGCCAGCACTTCGGGGTCGGCGACCGCCTGGGCGACGAAGCGCTCGACCGAGGTGTTGAAGGACTCGTAGGGGTGGTGGACGAGCAGATCGCGCTGGCGGATCGCGGCGAACATGTCGACCGGCTCGTCGTCTTCCCCCTGCAGCCGTGGCTGGGTGACCGGGGTCCAGGGCGGGTAGCGCAGCTCCGAGTGGCCGGGGACGTCGGCGATCGCGCTGAGGTCGGCGAGGTCGAGGAGGCCGTCGATGTCGTAGACCTCGCGGTCTTCGAGCCGCAGGGCGCCGACCAGCTGGGCGCGCAGTTTCGGGTTCATCCCGGAGGCGACCTCGAGCCGCACCACCTCGCCGAAGCGGCGGCGGCGAAGCTCGTCCTCGACCGCCTGCAGGAGGTCGTCGGCCTCGTCGGAGACGTTGAAGTCGGCGTCGCGGGTGACCCGGAAGTAGCCGTGCTCGAGGACCTCGATCCCGGGGAAGAGCGCGTCCAGGTTGGCGGCGATCACCTCCTCCAGCGGCACGAAGGTGAGGCCGCCGTCGCCGAGCGGCAGAAAACGGCCGAGCAGCTCCTTCGGGACCTTGATTCGGGCGATGATCTCGTTGCCGCTCTCGGCGTCGCGCAGCAGCACCCCGAGGCTGAGCGAGAGGTTGGAGATGTAGGGGAAGGGGCGGCCGAGGCCGATCACCAGCGGCGTCAGCGCCGGGAAGACCTGGTGCTCGAAGCGGCTGTCGATCTCCCGCCGCTCCTCCTCGCTAGCGGTGTCGAGGGTGACGATGCGGATCCCGTGCTCCTCCAGCTCCGGCCGCAGCTGGCGCCCGAAGCAGTGGCAGAGCCGGTCGTCGAGCTCCAGCACCCGCTTCTGGATCGCGTCGATCTGCTCGGTCGGGGTCAGCCCGTCGGGCCCGCGCGCCTGGATCCCGGCGTCGAGCTGGTCGAAGAGCCCGGCGACGCGGACCATGAAGAACTCGTCGAGGTTGGAGGCGTAGATGCTGCAGAAGCGAACCCGCTCCAGCAAGGGCACCTCCTCGTCTTCGCCGAGTTCCAGCACCCGCTGGTTGAAGTCGAGCCAGGAGAGCTCGCGGTTGAAGTAGAGGGCTGGGTCGTCGATCGCTCCATCGTACTGCGGCGCCCCCGGCTGATCTCCGGGCTCAGGCGGCACGCGAGAGGGGCTGCGAGCCGGCGGCCGCGGCGGCGTCAAGGGCGCGCCGGTATCCCGCCGCCAGCTGCCCCAGGGAGCGCTCCCAGGAACGCTGGCGCGCGGCTCGCGCGGCAGCGCTTCCCAGCTGGCCGCGCAGCTCGGGAGAGGAGGCGAGCCGCAGCAGGGCGCCGGCGATCTGGTCGGCGTCCGGCCGGCAGAGCAGGCCGGTGTGGCGGTTCTCGATCAGCGTCGCCGGGCCGCCTTCGGCGACCGCGATCACCGGCAGGCCGCTGGCGGCCGCCTCGAGGATCACCTGGCCGTAGGTGTCGGTGCCGCTGCAGAAGAGGAAGGCGTCAGCGCTGGCGTAGGCGCGCGGCAGGTCCTCGCCCGAGAGCCAGCCGAGGAAGGTCGCCCGCTCCCCCAGCCGCTCGCGCAGCTCCGCCTCCTCGGGTCCGCCGCCGGCCAGCAGCAGGTGCAGGCGCGGGTCACGGGCGTGGGCGCGGATGAAGCTCTCAGCGAGCAGGTCAACGCCCTTTTCGCGGGTGAGGCGCCCGGCATAGAGGATCTTGATCTCGCCGGGGAAGGCACCCGGATCGGCCTTGGCGGGGTCGAAGCGGTCGAGGTCCACCCCGCGCTCCCAGCGGCCGAGGCGGGCGGGGTCGGCGCCGAGCGCGACCACCGATGCATCGGCCGAGGGGCTCGGCGAGAGGACCGCGCCCGGGGCGGTGTAGAAGGCGCCGAGGCCGGCGCGGGTTAGCGCCTCGAGGGCCTCGTCCTTGGTCCGCATCCCGGCGTAGGCAGCAATCTCGGTGTGGTAGCTGGCGATCAGCGGCACGCCGGTGATCCGGCTCATCAGCGTCGCCGCGATCCCGGCGGGGCCGGGGGCGGTGACGTGGACGAGGTCGTAGCTGCCTTCGGCCAGCACCTCGACCAGGTCCGGCAGCCCCGGAACGCCGAGGGTCATCCCCTCGTAGAAGGGGACCTCGAGCTCCGCGGCGGCGGGGAGGCGGCGGTCGACCCCGGGGTCGGTGCCGACGATGTCTACCTCGAAGCCGGGGACGCCGCGCTCGCGGATCTGTTCGATCGTGTGGGTGACCCCGTGCATCGAGCCGATCCCGTCGACGATCACGGCAACCCGCCGGCGCTCGCCGCTGCGATCGCGCAGCTTCGCCTTCTCGGCGCCAAGGAAGGCCGTGGCCGGCGCGTATGGCACCGCAGGCACCAGCGCCCCGAAGAGGCCGTTGACGGCGCTGCCGAGGTCCCCCTCGGAGACCGCCTTCGCCCCACCTTCGACGGCGGCGCGCAGGCGCCGGTCGTGAATGCGGCGAGCTCGCCGGTAGAGGTCGGCATGGGAGAACTCGTCCGACTGCAGGTAGGCGATCAGATCCCGACCCCGAAGGTCAAGCTCAATTCCGTCCAGCCACGCCTCCAGCAGCGCCCGCGCGTCCTCGGGACCGACATCAGCTGCAACCTTCCCCCCGCGAGCGGCTCCCTCCCGGATCACCCGTTCGACCATCTTCAAGACCGCGCCCGGCTGGACGGGCGGGGGTCCCTCACCGGACCCTCCCCGCTGTTGTCCGGGGAGGGACCCCCGCCCGTCCCCCAACGCCAGAGCCCGCGTCGCCAAGACCATCGCGGCATGCGCCCACTTGGCCGCGCTGCCCTGTTCCCCACAGGCTTCGGCGTCGCCGCGGCGCAGGTGGGCGAGAAACTCTTCCGGCGTCCCGGCCGCGGGCGCCTCGGTGAAGGTGCGGCCGATGTCGACGCCGGCATGGTCGTCGGATCCACCGATGCCGGTGCCGCCGTGGGTCTCGATGTAAACCACGGCCGGCATGTTCAGCTCGGCGGCCCGAGAGCCGTTGCGGACCTCCCAGATCGGGAAGAGCTCCGCAAGTCGTCGCCGGTGGCGCTGGGTCAGCGGCGCCGCGACGTTGAAGAACGGGTGCGCCAGGGCGCAGACGATCTCCCGCTCGTGAAGGTATGCGGCGCAGGCCTCGACGTCGCCGGCGTGAGCCTGCAGCCACTCGTGGTCCCCGGGGTCGATCCCGTAACAGAGGACGTGCACCGCCTGGGGCTCGCCGGCGAAGCGGGCGGTCAGCTCCTCGGAGACGAAGCAATCGGGACGATCGGCAAGCTCGAGGCAGCCGTCGATCGTGTCGTGATCGGTGATCGTGACGAAGTCCATCCCCCGCCGCTTGGCGAGCTCGTAGACCTCCTGAGGAGGCGTCGCGCACTCCGGCAGCCCAAGCGAGCGCTGCACCCCGAGCTTCGAGAGCTGCGAGGCGGTCGAGTGGCAATGCATGTCAACACGGGAAGTCATCGGTGTCTCCCTCTCTGGTCCGTCTTTGTCGAAGACAGGGTTCGCCATCGCCGAGACGAGGATGTGAAAAGGCGGAGAACGAAAAAACCGGCACCGGGCCGAAGCCCGTGCCGGTTGGAGGGAACTGCTGACTCTCGCTAGAGAGATTCGACTGCTTTCAGGCCCGCCTGTTGGACGACCTTGGGCAGCGGCGCGAAGTCGAGCGCGGCGCCGTATTTCTGGCCGATCGTGAGGCAGTAGCGGGCGAACTGCTGGAGCGGGCCCTTCAACGGTGCGTCGTGGGGGATGATCGCGTAGGTGAAGGTCGAGATCGGGTAGGCGATCTTGTCCTTCTTCGGCGGGTTGGTGATGCTGATCGTGTTGCTCGAGCCAAGCTTCTTCACGCTCGAAGCCGCGCTCGCGATGTTGTCGATGTTCGGGAGCTCGTAGTTCCCGGCGTTGTTCTGAACCGCGACGGCGTGGAGACCAGCGGCGATCAGGTAGTAGGCCGAGATGTAGCCGATCGCACCCGGGGTTTTCACCACGGTCGCGGTGACGCCGGAGTTCCCTTTGGCGCCGATGCCCGCTTTGAACCCGACGGTGGTGGCGTAACCGACTTCGCTCTTCCAGGCGGGGCTGATTTTCGACAGGTAGTTGGTGAACGCGTAAGTGTCACCGGAGCCGTCGCTGCGGAAGACCGGGGTGATGGTCAGGCCCGGCAATTTCACTCCCGGGTTGATCTGCTTGATCTTCGGGTCGTTCCACTTGGTGATCCGACCGAAGTAGATGCCGGCAAGGAGCTTGCCCGACAGGTTCAGGTTCTTCACCCCGGGGATGTTGAAACCGAGGCCGGTGGCGGAGAGGGCCCAGGGGATCTGGACGCAGCCGTTGCAGGCGGCAGCCTGTTCCGGCGTCAGCGGCGCGTCGGAGGCGCCGAAGTCGACGGTCCTGGCGGTGATCTGGGCGATTCCGGTGCCGGAGCCGACGGCGGAGTATTTGGCGGGGATGCCTTCTTTGATTTCGAAATTGGCGATCCAGTTCCCCATCAGGGGGGCGATCAACGTCGAACCGGCACCGGTGATGCCGGCGGCGGAGGCGGAGGCCGTCGTCACCGACGCCGTGCCTCCCACCGCCACGAGAGCCGTGGTCAGCAGGGCAAGCAGCCTATTGCGGAGCAATGCGGATTCCTTTCCAGTGGATTGACGGCGCAAGCCTCCTGGGAAAGGTTCACGAAAGTGTGTCAATTCCGTGAAAGATCGCAGTAACAATTCAGTTACAAGAAAGTGACCTCCACTTCTTAGTGTGGCGCGGATGAGCGCCTCCGCCTCCGCCGCCGCCCGCGACGTCCGCGTCAGCAATCTGCGCAAGCGCGGCGACCAGTTCGGCGACCGCGCCATGTTCAGCATCTGCCTGCTGGCGGCGCTACTCGCCGCCGGGACGATCTTTCTCGTCGGCTACGAAATCGTCCACGGCGCGATGCCGGCGGTCGAAAAATTCGGACTCGGCTTCGTCACCGACACCACCTGGCAGCCGAACTTCGGCAAGTTCGGCGCCGGCGTGCTGCTGTACGGGACCGCGGTCACCTCGGGCATCGCCCTCCTGCTGGCCGGACCGATAGCGGTCGCGATCGGCCTCTTCCTGACGCTGCTGGCGCCTAAGAGCGTGGCGGCGGTGATCGGGCCCCTTGTCGAGCTGCTGGCCGCCATCCCCAGCGTCATCCTCGGCTTTTGGGGCCTGGTCGTCCTGGCCCCGTTCGCACAGGAACACGTCGAGCCCTTCCTCCACGACAAGCTCGGCTTCATCCCGCTCTTCGGCGAACCGCAGACGACCGGCCTCAGCGTCTTCACCGCCAGCCTGATCCTGACGATCATGGTGATCCCGATCATCGCCTCGATCACCCGCGACCTCTTCCGCTCGGTGCCGCCCGAGCTCCAAGATGGCGCCAGCGCCCTCGGCGCCACTCGCTGGGAGGTGGTCCGCGGGATCATCCTCCCCACCACCTCCTCGGGGGTGATCGCGGCCTGCATCCTCGGCCTCGGCCGCGCGCTCGGCGAGGCGATCGCCGTCTCGCAGGTGATCGGCGCCGGCTCGGAAATCAAGGCGAGCCTCTTCGCCCCAGGGAGCACGCTCGCCGCCCAGATCGCCCTGCAGTTCCCCGGCGCTCTCACCGAACTCCACAAATCCGCCCTCTTCTACTGCGCGGTGATCCTGCTGGTGATCGGGCTGGTGGCGAACCTGCTGGCCGGCTGGATCGGCCGCCGCTTCAGCTACAGCGGGGCGGTGAACTGGTGAGCGGCTCCCTGATCCCCGACCCGACGGCGCCGCTCACCCCCAGCGGCAACCTGCGGCGGCGCCGGCTCATCAGCCGCGTCGCCGAGGGCGGCGCCACCAGCGCCGCGATGATCGCCCTCGCCGCGCTGATCCTCGTGCTCTGGACCGTCATCTCCCGCGGCGCCAGCGTGATCAGCCTCGACTTCCTCTTCAAGGGATATCCCGAAGGGGTGGGGCCGATGCTGCTCGGAACGGTGGCGATCTCTGTGTATGCGACGGCGATGGCGATGCCGGTCGGCGTCCTCGTCGCCCTCTACATCAGCGAGTACTCCGGGGCGAGAGGAGCGCGGGCCCTGAAGCTGATCCTCGACCTGCTGAACGGGCTGCCGTCGATCATCCTCGGACTCTTCGCCTTCGTCTTCATCGTCGAGGCGCAGAAAAAGCAGACCGCTCTCGCAGGATGCGTGGCGCTGGCGATCATCGAGCTGCCGCTGATCGCGCGCGGCTCGCAGGAGGTTCTGCAACTGGTGCCGAAACACCTGCGCGAAGCCTCCGACGCGCTCGGGGTAGCCCGCTGGCGCGCGGTGCTGACCGTGGTCCTGCCAACGGCGCTCGGCGGCATCGTCACTTCGACCGTGCTCGCGGTGGCCCGCGCCGCCGGCGAGACCGCGCCGCTGATCCTCGCCACCTCCAGCTTCGATCCGAAGAAGTTCTCGATCAACCCCTTCGAAGCGCTCCCCAACGTCCCGACCTGGATCTACAAAGTCTCCGAAGAAGGCAACGCCGAAGGGTTCAACGAAGCGTGGGGGATGGCGCTCGTCCTCGTCACCATCATCCTCGTCACCAGCCTCGCCGCCCGCGCGCTGCTGGCCCGAAGCAAACGAAAGCTGAGCTCATCATGAACAGCCGTTTCGACCTCGCCCGTGCCGAAGATCTTGCCCCGGATGACGCCCAGGTCCCCTCCCGCGTCCGCGTGCAGCCCCCCGCTCCCGGCGCGCCGGCGATCTCCACGCCTCCCATCGGGCTGACGGAGACCACGGCTGAGAGGCAGCCGCTGCCGGCACCCGAGCTCGTCTTCGACTCCCAGCGGGTCTCGATCTTCTACGGCGCCAAGCAGGCGTTGGCCGGCGTCAACCTCGGCATCCGCCGCGGTCAGATCACCGCCCTGATCGGGCCTTCGGGATGCGGGAAGACGACCTTCCTGCGCAGCCTCAACCGGATGAACGACCCAGTGCCCGGCTTCCGGATCGAGGGCCAGATCCTCTACCACGGCCACGACATCTACGGCTCGAACGTCGACCGAGTCGAGGTGCGGCGGCGGATCGGGATGGTGTTCCAGAAACCGAACCCGTTCCCGAAGTCGATCTACGACAACATCGCCTGGGCGCCGCGCAACCTCGGTCTCCGCAAGGGCCTCGAGGAGAGGGTGGAGAAAGCGCTGCGCGGCGCCGCCCTCTGGGACGAGGTCAAAGACCGGCTCAAGGACAGCGCCCTCGGCCTCTCCGGCGGCCAGCAGCAGCGCCTCTGCATCGCCCGCGCGATCGCGATCGAGCCCGACGTCCTCCTCCTCGACGAGCCCGCCTCCGCCCTCGACCCGATCGCCACCGGCGCGATCGAGGAGCTGATGCACAGCCTGAAGGGCCGCTTCACGATCGTCATCGTCACTCACAACATGCAGCAGGCGGCCCGCGTCGCCGACCGCACCGCCTTCTTCAGCCTCGAGACCGGCAGGTCCAAACCGGTCGGCGCGCTGATCGAGGTCGACGAGACCAACAAAATCTTCAGCGCCCCCCGCGACCCAAGAACCCGCGACTACGTGTCAGGCCGCTTCGGCTAACACCCCGAACTTCAAACCGCACCTGTAGGGAGGAGTGGGGGATCCCTCACGCTCTTTCACGAGACCGCGAACGACCGCGATATACGCGGTTTCTCGCGGTCTCGCGACTAGCCCCGTCAGCCAGAGCATGTCGTGGAGGGGTCGGGGGGTCCTCTGAGGGAATGTTCGGGCGATATGCAATCTGGTTCCTGTCCTCCATAGGAGGACAGCATCATCCGGAGCCAGGCCCGACAGGGCCGCGACAAATTCACTCAGAGGACCCCCGGACCCCAGTACAGGGCAGCTTCGTGCCTAACGCTTGAGGATCTCGTCCCCGGACACCTGGGTCAGGATTGGTTTGCCGCACTGCCAGCAGAAGGTGGCGCCGGTCGAGTGGGGGGCGCCGCAGCTGTTGCAGACGCCGGCGGTGCCGGTCTGCTCCATGCGAAGGATCCGTTCGACCTCGCCCAGTTCGGCATCGGCGTCCTGGAGGGGGACGCCGCGTTTGACGATCACCTCGACGTCGATGCTGTTGCGGACGATCATCTCGTAGACGAGGCCACCTAGGTCCCACTGCAGCTCGGCCACCTTGGCGACGAGTTGCTCGCGCCGGCGCTCGAGGTCGACGATGAACTCTTCGCCGTAGGCGGAATTGAGGGCCGGAGGGGCGACCCCGTTGGTCGACGGGGCCGCCTGACTGGTCGTCTGCGGAAAGGTGCGACGGAAGCGATCGGGGAGCCTCATTCGAAGAAGGTCCCTTCGAATTTGCCGTTCTTGCCGCAGCCGGCGACGCTGGGATCGCATTCGCCTCCGAGTTTCTGTTCCGGCGGCGCGATCTTCACTCCGGGAGCCGGTTCGTAGACTTCTTCGACGGCCTTGGTCGTGCCGCTGCTGCCGGTTTCGAGCTTCTTTTTCGCCTTTTTCTTCGCGGCGGGTTTTGCCTTGCCGGCCGTAGCGCTCTTGCCGCTGCTGGCTTCTTTGGTCCCCGACGCTTTGCTGGTCGCCGCGGTCGCGCCGCCGCTGCCTTCGCCGACGGTGATCACCTGGGGAGCCGGCGCGGCGGCGTTGCTGGAGCCGCTGTCGCCGGAGCGACCGATCAGGACGCCGACGCCGATCGCCAGGACCAGCGTCGCCACCCCTGCCACGAGGGAGGCGTTGGCAGACATGAACGGGCGGCGGTCTGGCGGCGGAGTGACGGCGATCGCCGCAGCCTGGGCCGAGGCCGGCTGCTTCGCCGACTCCATGAACACGACCGCGTCCATGAAGGGCAGGCGCGGGTCGCCTCGACGGTGCCCGCAAGCCAGGCAGTAACGCTGGTCGGGAGCAAGGGAGCCGCCGCAGTTGGGGCAGTTGTCGCCGCTGCCGGCGATCGGGTTGCGCACGGGGCTCATTCTCTGGATGCAGCCGCGTCGCAATGTTGAAGAGTTGTGAAAACGATGTCACTACAGAGGTACAAAATCTTCACAACTCCCACACCGTAGGCACAGAGAATCCGGCCACGTGATCGGCAAGACCTGTTCGGAGTGCGGGGCCAAACGGGCGCCCGATCAGCGTTACTGCTTGCAGTGCGGCGCGAGGCTCGGTTCGCTGCCGGCGGCGATCGCGGCGCAGCTCCAGCGGCTGCGCACCTTCGCCACCGGCCGCATCCCCGCGGTCAAAGCCACGGCGAAAAAACCGACGGATGCGGCCGCCGCCAAAGGCAAGAGGGGCTGGCCCTACGAGCGCTCGGACTTCATGCCCTCTCCGCGAGCCGCGGCGGCGGCGGTGATCGGCATGCTTGCGCTCGGGGTCGCCCTCGGCTCGGCCACGAATCAGCTGGCCCAGAGCGCCGGGCTGACCACGATTCTCTACGAAGAACCGGGCGCGCCGGCCGAAGAAGGGGAAGAACCAGCGCCGGAAACCGCCGCAGTCGAACCGGAAGAAGAAACGGTCGAAGAAGCGCCGGAAACGGTCGCGGCGGCACCGTCCAGCATCCCGACTGAAGTCCCGATCGTGGAAGAGCCGTTGCCGAGCGAACCGGAACCGGAAGCGCCGGTGATCGAAGAAGAAGTGCCGACCGGGCTGCCAGAAGTAAAACACGTGTTCCTGGTCGTGCTCGGCGAAAACGGCTACGAAGAAACCTTCGGCGAAAAATCGCAGTCGGCGTACTTCAAAGAAGAACTGCCAGGGCAGGGCGAGCTCCTCACCAATTACTACGCGGTGACGAAGGGTGAGCTGGCGAACGAGATCGCGATGATCAGCGGTCAGGGGCCGACGCCGGAAACGGCCGCCAACTGCCCCATCTACACCGAGGTCTCCCCCGGCACCGAATCGACCGAAGGCCAGGTCGAGGGCAACGGCTGCGCCTACTCAACGACGACCAAGACGCTGCCCGAACAGCTGGCCGAAAAGAAGCTGGCATGGCGGGCCTACATCGACCGCGCCGAAGTGGAAGAGACGCCCCTCCCGGCCAACCAGCCGGCGGGCTGCTTCGCGACCTGGCGCAATCCCTTCGCCTACTTCCACTCGATCTCCGACGCCGGCGAATGCGACGAAGGCGATCCCGGCCTGGCGCAGCTGGCGAAAGACCTGGCGCTGAAACCGGCGAAATTCCCCACCCTCGCCTACATCTCCCCCGCCCCGCCGACGGCGGCGAACCCGGCCGCGACCGAAGAAGAGCTGAAGACGATCGTCTCCTCGATCCAGAGCTCCTTCGCCTACAAAGACGGCGGCCTGATCGTGGTCACCTCGGCGCAGGCGCCGCAGGAAGGCGAAGGCGCCGACAGCAGCTCCTGCTGCATCAGCCCCGAATACCCCAACCTGCCGCCGGCGGAAAGCAAGGAGGAAGCAGCCGGCCCGGTCAAGGAAACGGGTGGCGGTGGCCGCGTCGGCGCCGTCCTCATCTCCCCCTTCGTCGAACCGGGGACGGCGAGCGAAACGTACTTCAACCACTTCTCCCTGCTGGCGACGATCGAGGAAGTCTTCAGCCTCGAAAAGCTCGGCTACGCCGCCGAACCGGCGATCACTGGTTTCGACGAATCGATCTTCAACGCCGGCAGCTGAGCCAGCCGCGGCGCTCTGCCCTAAGCCGCCACGCGCTCGGGTGAGGAGCCGTTGGCGCTGCCGTTGAGCAGGTCGAGAATGACCCCCTCGCGCAGGCCGCCCTTGCCGATCTGCAGCGGCTGGCCGAGCAGATCGGAGACCTTCTCGAGCAGGAGGACACCGGTCGGCAGGATTGCCACCCGGGTCGGGTCGAGCTCGAAGCGGCGGCCGACGTCGACCGCGGGGTCGCCACAAAGGACGCGGATCCCGCGCTCCAGCGTCTCGTACTCGAGCACGGCGCCGACGAGACGGCGCAGCGAGGTGGCGGAGCCGCCGACGGCGACCGCCTGCGCGGGCTGCTCGAACTCGACATCCTCGAAGATGTCGTCGATGCGGTCGCGGATGCGGCGGATTTCCGCCGCCGAAGGCGGGTCGGAGGAGATCAGCTCCTCGGCGAGGTTGCCGGAGCCGACCGGCCAGGAGCGCACGCTCTGGACGCCGCCGGTGACGGTGCCGAGGATCACCTCGGTCGAGCCGCCACCGATGTCGACCACCCCGACCACGCCCTCGGCCGGATGCCCGAGCGTCTTCGTCGCCCCGATGAAGGAGAGCCGCCCCTCCTCCTCCTCGGGCAGGATCTCGATCGGTATGCCGGCGGCGCCGCCGATCGACTCCGCGGCGGCCTCGCCGTTGCTCGCCTCGCGGATAGCCGCGGTGGCGACGGCGCGGAACTCCTCCGCCCCCAGCTCCTGCGCCAGGCGCATCTGGGTGCCGACCACCTCGCCGACTTCCTCGATTTTCTCCGGCCGGATCGCGCCCTTCTTGTCGACCGCCTTGCCGATCCGCGTGTAGGCCCGCTGCTCCATCACCTTCTTCAACTGCCCATCCACAGGCTCCGCCACGAGCAGACGCGTGGTGTTGGACCCGATATCTATCGCCGCGCAGAGAGTCATGGGTATCCCCCGCATGTTCCCAGGCGAGTCGGATTCCACACGTTGTGGAGGACGGGGCAGGGGGTCTGAACGGCTTGTACTTTTTCGGCGCTGCGCATCTCGGACGGCGCCAGACGAGGATCGAAAAAGTTGAGAGAAGGCCCCCTGACCCGTCCTCCCTACCCCTGCGGATGCGAGGCGTCCTCGAACTCGCGAAACAACCCCGTGACCACAAAGGCGACCTGCTCGCCGATGTCGACCGCGTTGTCAGCGGTGCGCTCGAGCGCCCGCGCCGCCAGCAGCATCGTCATCGCCCACTCGCGCTTGTCGGCGTCGTCGCCGAGCTCCAGCGCCAGCCGGAAGCAGTCGCGGTTGAGGTTGTCGACGACGTCGTCTTGGCGAACCAGGTCCTGCGCCATCTCGGCGTCGCGCTCTTCAAAGGCGCGCTTCGCCTGCGTGATCAGCGTCTTCGTCTGCCGCCCCATCGTCAGGATCAGGCGCACCATCTCCTGGTCGGCCGGCGGCTCGTTGCCGGAGATCGGGATCACCTTGCAGATGTTCACGCACTGGTCACCCATCCGCTCGATGTTCTTCAGCACGTGCAGCAGCGAAGAGATCAGGCGCAGGTCGGTCGCCACCGGTGACTGGGTCGCCAGCAGCGTGATCAGCGCCTGGTGCACCTCGAGGTAGCGGCCGTCGATACGGTCGTCGTCGGCGACGACCAGCTGCGCCAGCTCGACGTCCTGGTGCTCGACCGCTTCCAGCGTCCGCCCCAAGGCGATATTGACGAGGTCGAGCCCGCCGAGCGCGCTCGCCTCCAGGTTGGCCAGTTCCTCCAGGTATTCGGCGCGCGCCACTTCGGGCATGTCCTCCTCCCCGCCTAACCGAAGCGACCGCTGACGTAGTCCTCGGTCTCTTTCTCGTTCGGGTTGGTGAAGATCTCCTCGGTCGGCCCCATCTCGACCAGGTGCCCTGGCTTGCCGGACGCGTCGAGGTTGAAGAAGGCGGTGGCGTCGCTGGCCCGCGCCGCCTGCTGCATGTTGTGAGTGACGATGACGATCGTGTAGCGGCTCTTCAGCTCGCCGATCAGGTCCTCGACCGCCAGCGTCGCCACCGGGTCGAGCGCTGAGCAGGGCTCGTCCATCAGCAATACCTCTGGCTCGACCGCGATCGCCCGGGCGATGCAGAGCCGCTGCTGCTGGCCGCCGGAGAGGCCACCTCCGGGCTTGTCGAGCCGGTCCTTGACCTCGTCCCAGAGATGGGCGCCGCGCAGGCTGCGCTCGACCACGCCGTCCTTCTGCGCCTTGGAGATCCGCTTCGCGTTCAGCGTCAGCCCGGCGGCGACGTTGTCGTAGATCGACATCGTCGGGAACGGGTTCGGCTGCTGGAAGACCATCCCGATCAGGCGCCGCACCGCGACCGGGTCGACGCGGGCGTCGTAGATGTCCTCGCCGTCGAGGGTCACCTCGCCCTGGACCCGCGCCCCCGGCGTCAGCTCGTGCATGCGGTTGAGCGAGCGCAGGAAGGTCGTCTTGCCGCAGCCGGAGGAGCCGATCAGCGCCGTCACCTTGTTCGGCTCGATCGTCATCGTCACCTCTTCGACCGCGTGGAAGTCGCCGTAGAAGAGGCTGACGCCCTGCGTCTCGATCGTCTTCGCCCGGCGGCCGGACACAGCCGCCGGCTCGGTCGAGGTGGCGGTGGTCGGGCGGGATTCGTTCATCCTCCCCTTGCGGTCTTCAAGTGCGTCGGCATTGCGCTTCGTCGCGGCTCCCAGCATCGATCTCAGCTTCCTTCCTTCCGCCATCTCTCAGCGGATCTCGGTCTTGTACCGCCGGTAGACGAGCCGGGCAGCAATGTTGAGGATCATCACGATCGCGATCAGGGTCAGGGCGGCCGCCCACGCCTTGTCGTAGGAAGCCTGTTTCATCACCCCGGGCGAGCGGTACTCGTTGTAGGCGTAGACGGCCAGGTTCTGCATGCGGCCGTTGAAGGGGTCGGTGTTCATCGAGTCGACGACCCCGGTCGTCACCAGCAGCGGCGCGGTCTCGCCGACGATCCGGGCGATCGCGATCATCACCCCGGTGACGAGGCCGGCGAAGGCCGTCGGCAGGACGATCTTGGTGATCGTCTTCCACTTCGGCGTCCCCAGGGCGTAGGCGGCTTCGCGCAGGTGGTCGGGGACGATCTTCAGGACCTCCTCGGCGGAGCGGATCACGATCGGGATCATCAGCAGCGAGAGCGCCACCGAGCCCATCACCCCGAGCCGGATCCCGGGCCCGAGGAAGATCTCGAAGAGCGCGTAGGCGAAGAGGCCGGCGACGATCGAGGGGATCCCGGTCATCACGTCGACGAAGAAGGTCAGCGCCCGGCGCAGCCGCCCGGTCCCGTACTCGTTGAGGTAGATCGCCGCCATGATCCCGATCGGGACCGAGATCACGGTGGCGACGGCGGTGATGATCAGCGTGCCCATGATCGCGTGCGAGGCTCCGCCAGCGCCGCCGATCGCCCCGCGCGCGTCTTCGGTGAAGAATTCGGCGCTCAGGCCCGGGATGCCGCGCTTGGCGATCTCGAAGACCAGGGAGAAGAGCGGGATCATCGCCAGCACGAAAGCGGCGGCGATCAGCACCATCATCACCGTGTTGACGCTGCGCCGGCGCCAGCCGAGGCCGCTCGCCAGCAGGCGCGAGGACTGTTCCGGGGCGAGGGTCTGAACGGAGCTCTCCATCTGCCTATTCCTGGTTTTGCCGGGCGATGATCATCCGCGCGCCCATGTTGGTGACCATGGTGATCGCGAAGAGGACGAGGCCGGTGGCGATCAGCGCGTTGATCGCCAGGCCGCTCGACTCGGGGAAGTTGAGGGCGATGTTGGCGGCGATCGTCGAGGGGTTGGCCTGGCTGATCAGGTTGAAGGTGACGGCGCCGGAAACCGAGAGGATGATCGTCACCGCCATCGTCTCCCCCAGCGCCCGGCCGAGCCCGAGCATGGCGCCGCTGATCACCGAGGAGCGGCCGAACGGGAGGACGGTCATCCGGATCATCTCCCAGCGGGTGGCGCCGAGCGCCTGCGCGCCTTCCTGCAGCCGGCGCGGGGTCTGCGCGAAGGCCTCGCGGGCGACCGCGGAGACGATCGGCAGGATCATCACCGCCAGCACCAGGCCGGCGACCAGCATCGTCCGGCCCGTGACCGAGGCCGGGCCATCGAAGATCGGGATGAAGCCGAGCTTTTCTTCCAGCCACTTCATCACCGGCACCGCGGCCGGGCCGAGGACGAAGATTCCCCAGAGGCCGTAGATGATGCTCGGGATCGCCGCCAGCAGATCGACCAGGTAGCCGAGCGTCAGCGCGATCCGGGGCGGCGCGACGTGGGTGATGAAGAGCGCCACGGCGACGGCGAGCGGGACAGCAACCAGCGCCGCGAGCGCCGCCGCCAGGACCGTGCCGAAGGCGAGCGGCGCGACGTAGTCGACGAAGCTCTTGCCCTCCGGCAGTTCCGAGGCGCTGGCGGTGAGGGCGGGAAAGCCCTCGGAGAGGAGGAAGATCGCAACCCCGGTCAGCAGGACCAGGATCGTCACCGCGGCGAGGACCGCGGTCCGGGAGAAGACCCGGTCGCCGAGGCGGCGGCGCCCTCCGGACGCCGCCGCCAGCAACTGGCCCGCGTTGGTCGTGGTGTCGACCGAGGCCATGTGCCTCTAGCCCGCTTCGATCGCTTCGACCGCGGGCGTCACTTTCTTCGTCAGCGCCGGGGAGAGCGGGGCCGAGCCGGCCTGTTCGGCCGCCAGTTCCTGCCCTTCGGGGCTGACCACGTATTCGGCGTACGCCTTGACCGCTTCGGCTTCGGAGGCCGATCCGTATTTAGTGCACGCGATCAGGTAGGAGACGAGGACGATCGGATAGGTCCCCTGCGATTCCGTCTTGCGGTCGAGTTCGTAGGCGATCGTGAACTTGCCGGGGCTGAGTTCCTTGTCCAGGGGCGACTCCTCGACGATTTTCGCCGCCGCCTCGGGGGTCGGTTCCGCCCATTCGCTGCCGACTTTGACCTTGGCGACGCTGAGTTCGCCGGCCTGGCTGGCATCGGCGTAGCCGATCGTGCCTTCGCCGGCGCTGACGGCTTCGACCACGCCGGAGGTGCCCGAGGCGGCTTCGCCGCCCTTCACCGGCCAGTCGCCGCTGACTTCGAACTTCCAGACGCTGGGAACGACCTCGGAGAGGTATTCCGTGAAGTTCTGGGTCGTGCCCGACTCGTCGGAGCGGTTGACGGGGGTGATCCGGGTGTCGGGTAGTTCAACTCCCGGGTTGTCTTTGGCGATCGCCGGGTCGTCCCAGCTGGTGATTTCCTGGGCGAAGATCTTCGCCAGGGTTTCCGGGTCGAGTTTCAGTTCTTCGACCCCCGGGAGGTTGTAGATGATCGCGATCGGCGAGATGTAGTCCGGGACCTCGATCAGTTCCCCGGGCGCGCACTGTTTTTCGGCCTTTTCCAGTTCGCCTTCCTCGGGCGAGAGCGCCGCGTCGCTGCCCGCGTAGGCAACGCCGCCGGAGATGAACTGTTCGCGGCCGCCACCGGAGCCGACCGGGTCGTAGGAGATGGTCGCGCCGGAGTTTTCGTTCTCGAATTCGGCGATCCAGGCTTCCTGCGCCGCCTGCTGCGCGGTCGAGCCGGCACCGGCGATTTCGCCTGACACTTCACCGCCGCCAGACGAGGAACCGCCGCTGCTGGTTTCGTCGCTGCTGCTGGAACCGCAGGCGGCGACACCCAGGGCAAGGGCCACGGCAAAGGCGATCACCACAAGCCATCTAGAGCTGGACATCGGACTCCCTTTTGGATTTGTTCGACATAGCTGAGGCGGAGGCTCCCAGCGGCCGGGTCCCAGCTTGTTACTGCTGTGTGGCGGAGATGTGAAAAAGATGTAAAAGGGCCGCGACGCGGGGCTTCGTCACCCATCTGGCGAGAAGCGGTAGCCGATCCCGTTGTGGGTGTGGATCAAGCTCCTCCCGGGCAGCGCCTCCCCGAGCTTTGCCCGCAGCCGGCTGACGTAGACGTCAACGGAGCGGTCGTCGTCGCGCGGCTGGCCGCCCCAGACCTGGGTGAAGAGCTCCTCGCGGGTCATGATCCGCTGCGGGTGCTCGGCCAGGCTGACCAGCAGCTGCAGCTCGCGGACGGTCAGGCTCAGCGGCCGCCCGTCGACGAGCGCGGCGTGCTCCTCTGGCTTGATCTCCAGCCGTCCCATGCTCGCCGAGCATGGCCGGGCGGGCGGGGGTAGCGGTTACCCCGCAGTGAACGTCTTGTGAACGACCTGTGAAGAGGGGTCGGGGTGCGGCGGCGCTTCCGTCGGGGCGACGGCGGGGCGCAGCTCCTCCTCGACGATCCCGGCGGGTTCCGGCTCGAACCGGTAGCCGATGCCGAAATGGGTGTGGATGTAGGACCAGCTCGGCGAGCGCTTCTCCAGCTTCTGGCGAAGCTTGCGGACGAAGACGTCGACCGAGCGGTCGCCGTGGGCCATCGCGTAGCCCCACACCCGCTGATAGATCTTCTCCCGCTCGAGCACCTGGCTGCGCTCCTCGGCGAGCAGGTAGAGCAGCTCGAACTCGCGGCGGGTGAGGTCGAGTGGCTCTTTGCCGACGAAGGCCTGGAAGCGATCGGGGCGGATCTCCAGCTCGCCGGCGGTGAGCGGCGCGCTTTCGACCTCGCGGCGGCCGCGGGTGTGGCGCCGGGAGACCGCTTCGATCCGCGCCATCGCCTCCTCGGGGTGGCAGGGCTTGGTCATCCAGTCGTCGACGCCGAGCCGCAGGCCGCGGACCCGCTGGGCGACCGTGGAGCGGCCGGTGCAGACGACGACGCCGAGCTCGGGCAGCATCGCGGAGACGCGCTCGAGGTAGGACCAGGCGTCGTCTCCGAGCAGGGCGGGGTCGACCAGCAGGGCGTTCAGCTTCATCGCGACGAGGTCGCGTGGCGGCACGGGGCCGCTGCTGTGGCTGAGGCTCCAGCCGGCGGATTCGGCACGTTTGGCGAGGACCGTGACGAAACCGCTGTCGGTGTCGATCACTGCGATGCGGATAGACGGAGTGTATGGCACTGAACAGCGGCGAAAGCCCTGCTGATCACAGGATTTTCACAAGTGGGTGAAGGTGCGCCCCGAATTTGCGGGAACGCGGAGGGAATCGTTCCCGCGAGACTGTAATCGAGCACCTCAGAGGTGTCGGATTGCAGTCTCGGCTCAGAAGGTGGCCGGCCGTAGACCGGTGGCGATGATCAGCAGCACCGCGACGCCGACCGCGTAGCGGTAGAGGACGAAGGGCCGGTAGCTGGTCGTGCGCAGGAGGCGCAGGAGGAAGGAGATCGCCAGGTAACCGGAGATGGCGGCGGCGATCGTGCCGACGATCATCGGCCCGGCGACGCCCTGCGGAAGCCCTTCGTGGGCTGCGCTGGCCGCCTTGTAGAGGGTCGCCCCGGCGACGGCGGGGATCAGCAGGAGGAAGGAGAAGCGGGCGGCGGCGTCGCGATCGAGGCCAAGCCAGCGGGCGGCGGTGATCGTGATCCCCGAGCGCGAGGTGCCGGGCGCCAGCGCCAGCACCTGGGCGAGACCGACGATCCAGCCGTCGCGCAGGCCGGTGTCGCCGAGATCGCGCCGCTCGGGCATCCGGTCGGCGTAGCCGAGCAGGGCGGCGAAGAAGATCAGCTGGATCGCGATCATCCAGGGCTCGCCGAGATGTTCGTCGATGAAGCTGGAGCCGAGGCCGCCGATGATCACCGCCGGCACCGTGCCGATCGCGATAGCGACGGAGAGCCGCTGCTCCTGCGTCGTGATCGCCCGCTGCCGCAGCGCCTCCCAGAAGCCGCGCAGCAGCACCACCACCTCGACCCGGAAGTAGGCCACGGCCGCGACCAGCGTGCCGGCGTGAAGGGCGACGTCGAAGGTCTTGTTGAAGGAATCGTGGTCCTGCAGGAACGTGTAGTTCTGCAGCCACGGGACCAGGATCAGGTGGCCGGAGGATGAGATCGGCAGGAACTCGGTCAGGCCCTGGACCACCCCCAGCAGGAGCGCCTCGAGGTTCGACATCGGCGGGCATCCTATGCGGAAACGCCGGCGCCCCTCGGTTCGCTAGATTTCCAGCTCGTGAAGCGCGCCGCCGCACTCCTGGTCTCCTTCCTGGCCCTGATGCTGATCGCCGCCCCGGCGGCCTTCGCCGAGGAGGGGGTCGGCCTCGCTGGCCCCACCGACGACAAGACCGTCACCTTCTTCTGCTTCGGCGTGATCTTCTTCTTCGCCGCCCTGGTGATCGTCCTCTCGCTGATCCAGAACAGGCTGGAGAAGCGCAAGGAACAGCGCCGCGCCGACCTCGCTCGCTTCAACTGACGGCCTGAACGGGCGCCTGCCCGCGTCCTCAGTCGCTCGCGTGCGGAGCACGCCACGCTCCCTGCGTCCTTGGCAGCCGCCCGTTCAGCCTCGTCAGGGCGTTACGAAAGTCGAAAGCCCGTAAGCAGGCGTTTCTCGGCTTCGCCTTCGACTTTGGCGATCACTTCCACCTTGCCCTCGAGGGGGGTGCCGCGGATCTTGGTGGCGAGGAGGTCGTCGACCTGGAAGATGCCGGCGGAGTTGTTGAGCTGGATCTCGATCTTGATCGGGCGCTCTTCGCCGGCCTCGATCCGGACCTCGTCGATCGCGGCGGCGGAGATCGAGTGGATGCCCTCGTGGCCTTTCTCGAGCGGAATCCGGGTCCGGCCCTGGGCCATGTCGAGAGCGTCGGCGACGCGGACGACGCCGGCCTCGAGCGTGTAGGGCTCGCCGCGGCGGCGGTGGCCGATGATCGCGTGGAGGATCTCGGAGGTGACGACAGTGCGCTCCGGCTGACGGTAAACGTCGGCGAGGAGGCGTTCGAGGGCGCTGTTGGCGAGGAAGAGCGAGTAAGCCTCGTGGTCGGCGCGGTGGATCGACATGCCGACGTCGTGCAGGAGGGCGCCGCCGGCGACCACGACCTCGGCGTCGCGGTCGCGCATCCCGTGGTCGGCGACCATCGCCGGCTCCACCCCCGCCCGGACCAGCAGGCGCAGCAGCCGCAGGGCGATGTTGAGGACGATCTGCATGTGGACCCAGGAGTGGTCCGACATGCCGAGCCGCTCGGCGTGCACCTGGTCCATGTACCACCAGGACCGCACCTGCTCGTCTTCGTTCACCGCCTCGATGAAGCTCTCGAGCTTGCGGTTGCCGCGGGTCGGCGCCCGCACCCTCGCCTCGGCGATCGCCTCTTTGGGCGGCTTGCGTTTCGGCCCCTCGGGATCCGGCGCCGGGATCTGCTCTCCCCCCGCCTCTATCGGCTCCTCAACCATCGGGCGCATCGTAGAAGCGCGCTCGGCGTTCGTCCTTCTATGACCTATGTCGCGGGAAAGACGAACGCCGGCGGGAGTTAGCCGCAGACGGGCCAGGGGCTGGAGCCGGAGGCCGCGTAGAGAAGCGCGGCGCGGTAGTTCTGCTCGGCGACCGGCGCGGCCGCAGGGTCGCCGCTGCCGCCCATCGATTCCCAAGTCCCGTAGTCGAACTGGTACAGGCCGCGGTAAGTCCCGTCGGAGGAGACGGCGGTCGGGTCGCCGCCGGACTCGCAAGAGGCGATCGCTTCAAGGGTCGAGAGCGAGACGCCGCCGGGAAGCTCGGCGAACTGTTCTTCGCGCTCCCGCGCCCGTTTGCGGGCTGCGGCTCGTTCTTCGGCCTTGATATCGCTGGCGATCCTGCGGACGAGGCGGTGGAAGCGCTCGACCGGTGGCTGCAACGGCGCGATCTCCGCCACCTGAGCTTTCCCCACGCTCGGCGAGCCGTTGGAATCGCCACCCCCCGCTGCCAAAGCAGCAGCCGGGAAGGCAAGCAGGATGAGCAGGATCCAGGTGAAATGTTTGCGTTTTATGAGCAAGCGCGAAACCGTGAGGGTTCGCGCCGATCCTGTGTGTGCCCACCATCACAAAAGCCTGCCGGCTAGTAACAGCTGCCACCAGCCCAGGCACGAGCCGGACGCGCCTTCGGGGTGACTCGGTGGCGATCTTGCATGGCAGCCGGAGCCGGGTGCCCCGCTCCAACCCCCTCAAACCGCCTTGGCCACCAGCAACCGCAAGTCCGGCAGCGTCCGGAACGACTTCAAGCTGACGCTCCCATAACCGCTCTCCCCCATCCAGCGGGAAACCTCCTCGACGGTGTAGGTGTCGGCGCCGGAGGTGAGGTGGAAGAAGAGGCCGAGGATCGAGGCGGTGTTCGCCTGCTGCCCCCCGGGCCGGTCGTAGAGGTCGAGGACGGCGAGAGGCGAGCCGGGCCGCAGCACCGCGCGGATGCGGGCGAAGAGCGCCCGGATCTGCTCCGGCGAGAGGTGATGGATGATGTTGAAGCACATCGCGCCGTCGTAGTGGCCCTCGTAGTCGACCTCGAACATGTCGCCGACGAGGTGGCGGACGCGGTCGCTCATCCCCGCTTCGGCGACGATCTGCTCCCCCACCTTGGCGCTGCCGGGCAGATCGACGATCATCGCCCGCAGCCCCTCGTGGCGGCGGCAGAGCGCCATCGAGTACTCGCCGTGGGCGCCTGCCACGTCGAGAACCGAGTGGGCGCCTTTGGCGAGCGGGATCGCCTTCGCCACTTCGCCGCTGGAGAGGCGCGCCAGCTGGTACTGGCCGCGGATGTAGGAGCGCCAGTAGGGGTGGTCGGCGTCTTTGGCGTGGAGCTCGGCGTGGGCGCCCTCGCGGACCAGGTCCTCGAGCCGCGCGTACCAGTCCCAGTATTCGGCGGTGTCGGCGAGGAAGTCGCCGAGGTAGGTGTCCGAGCGCGGGTCGAGCCAGGGCCGCCCGCTCTTGGTCATTTCGTAGCGGCCATCGGGGTTCTGGCGGACGTGACCGAGCGAGGCGATCACGTCGAGGACGCGCGCCGTGCCCGTCTTCTGCAGGCCCAGGTGCTCGGCCAGCTCCCCGGCCTCGCGGGGGCCCTCGGCCAGCGCCGCCAGCATCCCGGTGCGCTGGGCGACCTGCAGGCAGCGCGCCACCGGCATCGCGAACATCGCCTCGCCGATCGGCGTCGGCAGCTTGTTGAGGAGCAGACCCAGGCGCTCGATAGGTCCATCGGGGACGGCAGCTATCCGCATCGACGGCAGCCTATCCGCGATCATCGCCGTATGGGAGAGGCGCCGACCTCACGACTGCTGCTGGCCTGCCCGGATCAGCCCGGGCTGATCGCCCGCGTCAGCGGCTTCCTCGCCGAGTCGGGGCTGAACATCGTCGACGTCGACCAGCACTCGAGCGCCGAGGGGCGCTTCTTCATGCGAATGGTCTTCGACCGCATCGCCGACGCCGAGCGCGAGGGGCTCGAGCTGCGCTTCGCCCGCGAGATCGGCGAGCCCTTCGCGATGGACTACGGGTTCCACGAGACGGGGCGGACGAGGCGGGTGGCGGTGATGGTCTCGCGCGAGGACCACTGCCTCTCCGACCTGCTCTGGCGCTGGCGCAACGGCGACCTCGGCGGCGAGATCGTCTGCGTCATCTCCAACCATCCTGACCACCGCGACCAGGTCGAGGCGGTGGGAATCCCCTTCCACCACCTGCCGGTCGAACCGGCGACCAAGGCCGAGGCCGAGCGTCAAATCCTCGAGCTGATCGAGGACGTCGACCTGCTCGTCCTCGCCCGCTACATGCAGATCCTCTCGGAGGGCTTCCTCCGCAGCCTCGCCGCGCCGGCTATCAACATCCACCACAGCTTCCTCCCCGCCTTCGTCGGCGCCGACCCCTACCACCGCGCCTACGAGCGCGGCGTCAAGCTGATCGGCGCCACCGCCCACTACGTCACCGCCGAGCTCGACGCCGGCCCGATCATCGCCCAGGACGTCGAGCCGGTGGACCACCGCGACGAGGTCGCCGACATGATCCGGATCGGCCGCGACATCGAGCGCCTCGTCCTCGCCCGCGCGGTGATGGCCCACCTCGACGACCGCGTCCTGCTCGACGGGGACCGCACGATCGTCTTCTGAGATGCTGCCGCCGGGATCCAAAGCGCCCGCGGCCGTGCAGGCGGTCCGCTATGCGCGCAACCCGCTCGGGTTCCTCTCCGGGGAACAGCGTCGCCACGGGGACATCTTCAGCGTCCGCTTCCCCTTCTTCGGGCGGATCGTCTACGTCGCCCGGCCCGACCTCGTCAAAGAAGTCTTCACCGGTCCGCCTGCCGATTTCCACGCCGGCGAGGCGAACGCGACCGTGCTGGAGCCGGCGCTCGGCCCGAACTCGGTCCTGACCCTCGACGACGAGCCGCACATGCGCCAGCGCAAGCTGCTGCTGCCGCCCTTCCACGGCGAGCGGGTGCAGCGATACGGCGAGCTGATCGTCGCGATGACCCGCAAGGAGATGGATAGCTGGCCGGTTGGCGAGCCGTTCGCGATGCGGGCCCACACCCAGCGGATCACCCTGGCGGTGATCATGCGCGCCGTCTTCGGCGTCCACGACGAGGGGCGGTTGGAGCGCTTCGAGCGGCTGATCGACGACTTCGCCCGGCGCGTCGGCGTCATCACCTCCTTCCCGATGCTGCGTCGCAACCTCGGCCCCGGCAGCCCCTGGCCGCGCTTCCAGCGCTCCCGCGCGGCGCTCGACGAGTTCATCTACGAGGAGATCCGCCTCCGCCGGGCCGAGGTGGGCCAAGAGGAGCGCGACGACGTCCTCTCGCTGCTGATGGGCGCCCGGGACGAGGACGGCAAGCCGATGAGCGACCGGGAACTGCGCGACGAGATGGTCACGGTGCTCGGCGCCGGCCACGAGACGACCGCAACCGGGCTGGCCTGGGCGGTCGAGCGGCTGGTTCGCAACCCGGCGGCGCTGGGGAGGCTGCGGGACTCGCTGACGGCCGGCGAAGAGGGGTACCTGGACGCCACCGTCAAAGAGACGCTGCGGGCGCGGCCGGTGATCGTCGACGTCGCCCGCAAGCTGAAGGCGCCGGCGACGATCGGCGGCTACGAGCTGCCCGCCGGTCAATTCGTCCTGCCGGCGATCGCCGCCCTCCACTACCGCGACGACCTCTTTCCCGAGCCAGAGGCGTTCCGGCCCGAGCGCTTCCTCGACGGCAAGGCCGACAACTACGCCTGGATCCCGTTCGGCGGCGGCATCCGCCGCTGCATCGGCGCCGCTTTCGCCGAATACGAGATGCGGACGATCCTGCGCGAGTTCGTGGAGCGGGCCGAGCTGCGCCCGGTGACGCAGGAGCCTGAACGGGTGAAGGTGCGCAACATCACCCTGGCGCCCGCGAAAGGCACGCGCGTGATCCTGCGGCGTCCGCTGGCTCAGGCGGCAGAGCCGGCCTCGGCAACGGCCTGAGCGCTCTCCCACTCCGCATAGAGCTCTTCGATTGCGGCCTTGGCCTCGGCGTGTCGCTTGCTCGCCCGCTCGACCCGCCCCGGGCTCGACCAGGCGGCGGGGTCGGCGAGTTCGTCCTCGAGCTCGCGCAGCTTCGCCTCGGCCCGCTCGATCTGCTGCTCCAGCTTCGCCGCCTTGCGGGCCGCTTTCTGCGCCGGCTTGGTCGCGCTGTACTTGTTGCCGCCACCGCCGCCCGCGGCCGCTCTCGCCGCCGAGGCCGCCTCGGCGCTGCGTTCGTCGCGCCGCCGCTGGTACTCGGCCCAACCGCTCGGATGGCTGGTCAGCTCGCCGTTCTCGCAGACGAGCGTGCGGCTGCCGACCGCCTCCAGCAGCGCCCGGTCATGGGAGACCAGCAGCACCGACCCCTCGAACTCCGTCAGCGCGTCCTCGAGCGCCTCCCGGCTCTCGATATCGAGGTGGTTGGTCGGCTCGTCGAGGATGAGGACGTTGGCGCCGGAGGCGACGAGGATCGCCAGCGAGAGCCGCCGCTGCTCGCCGCCGGAGATGTCGGAGAGCTGCTTGTTGACGTCCTCCCCCGAAAAGAGGAAGCCGCCGAGCAGCGAGCGCGCCTGGTTCTCGTTGAGGCCGGTCTCGCGCTTGGCGGCGTCGAGGATCGTGCCCGAGCCCGCCGCGGTCTCGGCATGCTGGGAGAGGTAGCCGAGCTTGACGTTGTGGCCGGTGCGGACGCTGCCGGTCGCCGGCTCGCGCTGGCCGGCCAGGGTCTCGATCAGGGTCGTCTTGCCGGCGCCGTTGGGGCCGACGAGGACGACGTGTTCCTCGCGCTCGATTTCCAGGTTGGCGCCGGAGAGGAGCGTCCGCCCAGGCACCTCGAGCGACCCGTTGACCATTTTCAGGACCACCCGCCCCGGCCGCTCCGGCGGCTTGAAGTGGAAGCGCAGGTTGCGGGTGTCGCGGCGTTCGGCGCGCGGGCCGTCCCGCTTCTTTTTCTCGATCTGCTTGACCCGCGACTGGGCTTGGCGCGCCTTCGTCGCCTTGTAGCGGAAGCGCTCGACGAAGCGCTCCATCCGCGCGATCTCCGCCTGCTGGCGCTCGATCGCTTTGCCAAGGGCGATCTGTCGCGCCGCCTGCTCCTGGCGCCAGGCGTGCCAGGGGCCGGCGAAGAAGCGGGCGCGCCGCGCCTCCAGCTCCAGCACCGAGGTGCCGACCGCCTCGAGGAACCAGCGGTCGTGGGCGACGAGGACGACGGCGGCATCGAGCTCCACCAGGTACCCCTCCAGCCACTCCAGCGAGGGGATGTCGAGATGGTTCGTCGGCTCGTCGAGGAGCAGCAGGTGCGGGCGGGTGGCCAGCGCCCGCGCCAGCGAGGCGCGGGTCAGCTCGCCGCCGGAGAAGGTCGAGAGCGCGCGCCCGGTCTGCTCATCGTCGAAGCCGAGGCCGCGGAGGACTTCGAGCACCCCGTCGCGCCAGCGGTAGCCGCCGCCGGCTTCGAGCCGTTGCTGGGCAGCGGCGTAGGCGCCCATAGTCTCCTCGTCGCCGTCGCCCATCGCCGCCTCCAGCCGCGCCAGCTCGGCCTCGGTCTCGAGCATGTCGGCGCGGCCGGAGAAGACGTACTCGCTGAGCGTCGCCTGCGATTCACGCGGCGGCCGCTGATCATGTAGGGCGACGCGAGCGCCCCGCTGCACGCTCAGGGAGCCCGCGTCGGGCGGCAGCTCTCCCGACAGCACCCGCAGCAGCGTCGACTTGCCGGCGCCGTTGCGGCCGGAGAGCGTCATCCGTTCGCGCGGCTCGAGCTTGAAGGAGACGTCTTCGAAGAGCAGCTTGCCGCCGACGTAGACGTCGAGGCTGGTTGCGGTGGCGATCGCCATGGCTTCAAGGTAAGCGAGAGCCGAGCGCGCGTGACGATCGCCTAGGTGTATTTGGCAGTTATCTGCTCGATGGTGCCCGTCGTGCGGATGGTTCCGGGACCGAGGGCGGAATCGAGCGCCTTGAGGTCGAGGTCGGATTCGCTGATCCCGCCGCTTGGGAGCCAGTAGAGCTCGCGGCCTTCGATCGCCAGGAGGTCTTCATTGGTCCCCAGGGCCAGCGCTTTCTTCTTCGCCGACGCGCTCGGCTTCTTCTTCAGCAGCGAGACCTGGAGCTTGCCCTTCGACTTCTCGACCTGCTTCGGAGTGAACGGGCGCTGCGCCGCGATCGCCGCCACCTCATCGATGCTGCGCAGGAAGACTGGCACGTCGTAGCCGAGCCGTTCGCCCAGCTCGGCTTCGACCCGCGCCGCGAGCCTGCCCTCCGCCTCGCGGCCTGACGAGGAGAAGATCACGTTGCCGCTGGCGCGGAAGGTCGCCACCTCCTCGAAGCCCATCTGCTCGAAGTGGCGCCGCAGCTCCTCGTTCTTGATCCGGCGGCCGCCGAGGTTCATCCCCCGCAGGAAGGCGACGTGGCGGCTCATGCGGCGACCCTAGTGGCTGCCAACCAGACGCGGTCCGCGCCGCCGCCGGCGAACTGCTCGCGCGCGCGCCGCGCTGGCGAGCAGCCTCGCCAAACCCAGGTCCCGCCGCCACTCCGCCGGGGTGCGGATGCCCTTGGCCTTGTTGCAGGGGCGGCAGGTCGCGACGAGGTTGGCGGGCGCGGTCACGCCCCCGCGCGCCCGCGGCTCCACATGGTCGACCTCGGTCGCCTCGCCGCCGCAGTACCGGCAGGTCCAGCGGTCCCGGTGCAGCACCGCGCCACGCAGCAGCGGATGGATTCGCCGCTGGGCGGGATCGCGGGCGGCCGGGTCCCAGTGGAGAAGTGGATTGGAGGGATCGGGAGTCATTCGCTGAGCTGCGGCCCCCGCCGATCTGCCCTGCGGTAAATGAGAACCCGCCTGAGGGCAAAGGTTGCGGTTTCGGGGCCGGGTCACCTGATCCGCCGCTCCTCGAAGTCCTCGGCGACGGCCGCCAGCTCCGCCAGCGTCACCCCGAGCCCGACGGCGATCCGCCGCGCCGTCGCCCAGCGGGGGTTCCCCTTGCCTTTCTCCAGGCGCGAGACCTGGCTCGGGTCCAGCCCGACCCGCCGTGCCAGCGCGCTCTGTGTCAGCCCCTTCTCGGTCCTCAGTTTGCGCACAGCCCAGGCAAAGCCCCGCTGCGGTTCCCTGCCGCTGGTCATGAAGCAGCAGCAAACGGGGTTCGAGCCCCTAGTTCCACAGAGGGAAGATCAAGTACTTGCAACAGAACAGGCCATTCCCGCTTGGGAATGGCCTGTCGTCGATGGAGGCGCCGAGATTCGAACTCGGATCCGCGGACGCGGTGCGAGGGTGTCTACAGGTTTAGCTGGCGCTTGATTCTCGTCTCCCGGGGTCCGCGCCAGCGGGCACTGCGGGAGATAAAGCCCCTTCGTTTTCCCCTGGCGGGCGGGGCGGTCCGCCTGGGTGAGCCCACTTCTGAAGCCGGTGCCCCTCCCCGTGGGCGAGGGAGGACCGACTCTCACAGCGCTTAGCTTCTAACTAAGCGGCGAGGGCGAACTCATGGTCCGCACGTATTGGTTTGTGACGGGGTTTAACGAGGCCTCCGTCAACCTCGACCTGCAACCGTTCGCACGAGTCGACCACGTCGAAGCCTGTCGCCCCCGTGCTTGCGATGCCCTTCCATCCTACCGAGCCGAGTCGGCTGACCTGAAAGGATGCGCCCGGTGAGCGAGCGCCGCTACGACGCGATCGTCCTCGGCGCCGGCCCTGCCGGCGAGGTCTGTGCCGGACGGCTTGCCAAAGGCGGGCTGCGGGTGGCGATCGTCGAGCGGGACCTGGTCGGCGGCGAATGCTCCTACTACGCCTGCATGCCCTCGAAGGCGCTGCTGCGCCCGGCGGACGTCCTCGCCGAGGCGAAGCGGATCCCCGGCGTCCCGACCGGGCACGGCGAGCTGGAGCCGCAGGCGGTGCTCGCGCGGCGCGACGAGGTGGTCCACAACCTCGACGACTCCGTCCAGCTGCCCTGGCTGGAAGAACGCGGGATCGACCTCGTCCGCGGCAGCGCCCGCTTCGGCGGCGAGCGCCGGGTGGTGGTCGGTGACGAGGCGCTGGCAGCGGAGAAGGCGGTCGTCGTCGCCACCGGCAGCAAGGCGGCGATGCCCCCGATCGCCGGTCTCGACAGCGTCCAGGCCTGGAACAACCGCACCGCGACCAGCGCCAACGAGGTCCCGGAGAGCATGATCGTGCTCGGCGGCGGCCCAGTCGGCAGCGAGCTTGCCCAGGCGTGGGCGAGCTTTGGCGCCCGCGTGGTCCTGATCGAGGGCGGCGACCACCTGCTCTCGCGCGAGGAGGCGTTCGCCGGCGAGGAAGTCGCTGGGTCGCTGCGCGAGCATTTCGCGGTCGACGTCCGCACCGGGACCAAGGTCGAAGCGGTGCGGCCGGAGGGCAGCGGGGTCGCGGCAACCCTGAGCAGCGGCGAGACCGTCGAGGCGGCGGAGATCCTTGTCGCCGTCGGCCGCGTCCCCAACACCGCCGACCTCGACCTCGAAGCCGCGGGGGCGAGGCCCGACGAGCACGGCTTCCTCGAGACCGACGCGGCGATGCGAGCAGGAGGCAGCGACTGGCTCTACGCGATCGGCGACGCCAACGGCCGCTCGCTCTTCACCCACATGGGCAAGTACCACGCCTGGATCGCGGCCGAGAACCTCCTTGGCCGCCCAGTCGAGGCGATCGCCGAAGACCTGGGGTCGCCCCGCGTCACCTTCACCGACCCGCAGGTCGCCGCCGCCGGCAAGACCCTGGCCCAGGCGCGGGAAGCCGGCATCGACGCCCGCGCCATCGACGTCCCCACCGACGGGACCCCCGGCGCCAGCTTCCAGGGCAAGGGAACCGGCGGCACCTCCCGCCTCATCGTCGATCAGGCCAGAGGCACGATCGTAGGAGCCACCTTCACCGGCTTCGAGACCGCCGACTTCCTCCAGGCAGCGACCGTGGCGATAGTGGGAGAAGTACCTATCTCAAAGCTAAGGCACGCAGTAGCTCCATATCCCTCCCGCAGCGAGGTATGGCTGAAGCTGCTGGAGCGCTACGAAGAGCCCAGCTGAGGAGAGCGCGATGGGGAGCCGGGAGGGGGTCCGCCGGACACTCCCCGCTTTTGTCCGCCGGACCCCCTCCCGGCTTCCTCTCAGACGGTCGAACGACCCTTGAGGTCGTCCAGCATCTCCGTGGGGAACCCAGCAACCTGGTCGAGGTCGTCGACCGACTGGAAGCCGCCCAGCCGCTCGCGATGCGCCAGCAACCGAGTCGCCTGCGTGACCGAGAGGTTCTGCTCGCGCAGCTGCTCGAAGGTGACCGTGTTGAGGTTGACCTGGCCGCCGGCCCCCCCGCCGCTCGGCGCCGGGCGGGCGGCCGGATCCGGCACCGAGTAGCTCGGCGGCGATGCCGCGGGTGGAGGAGGCGGGGTCGGCTGCTCGGGCGCCGGGGTCGGCGCTCGAAAGGGCTCCGCCGGAGGCGGCGGCGTGGCCGGGAACGGCTCGGCGGTGGCCGGCGCCGGCGCCGGGCCAGTTTCTTGCGGCGGCAGCGGCACGGGCATGGCCGCATCCACGCGTTGGGTCCCGGCCGGCTCAGGCGGCGGGGTCGGCGGCGCGAACGATTGCTGCGGCTCCGGAGCCGGAGGCGGCGGAGGCATCGGGGCGGAGCCAGGCGCGCCTCCCCCGCCCTGCAGCGATTGCACAGCGGCGCGCTCGGCCTCTTCGGCACGACGCTCCGCCTCCCGGGCGCGCTCTTCGGCTTCGGCGACGCTGCGGCGCATCTCTTCAAGGCGCTGGTCTTTGGCGGCCTCTTCGGCCCGCCGTTGCTCGAGCCGTTTCGCTTCGGCCGCGCGCTCTTCGGCGGCTTTGGTCCGCTCTTCGATCTGGCGCAGGCGCTCCTCGGCTTCTTTCATCTCGCGCTCGCGGGCGGCGTGTTCTTCCTCGAGCTTCTGCTCGGCGGTGCGCAGGTCTACCGGTGGCGCGGGAACCGCCTGCGGCGCCGGCGGCTGGGCGTCCTGGATCGGCTGGCCGCCGACTGGGGCCTGAGGGGTCGCCGGAAGGCCGCCGTGCTGCTGGAACTGGTCGGCTGCCTGCAGGCGGCGGTCGGCCTCAGCGCCGATCCGCTGCTGCTCGGCTCGCACCTCGGCAACTTTGTCGCGCACCCGCTGTTCGGCTGCCGCGGGGTCGTAATCGCCCGGGGCGGGGGCGCCGCCTGGGACCGGGGGCGCCGGCGCCGAGGGCACCGCTGAGAGCCCGGCGGCCGGAGGCTGCACGGTGGTCGCCTCCTCCCAGGGAGGCAGCTGGCCCGAGGCCGGCACCTGACCGCCGGCCTGCGCTTCGGCCAGGGCGCGTTCGTTGGCCGCGCGCGCCTCCGCCAGCCGCTGTTCGGCCTGCGCCGCGTCGCGCTTCTTCTTGCCGCCGAGCTTGAGCCCGAACAGGCTCATCTCGGTGAAGCCTTTCTTCGCAGACTGCTGTCCGGGCCCAGGGGATCCCCCGGGGGCCGCTGCCGCGCCCGCCGCGGGCACCGGTTGACCCTTCTTCTGCGCCCGGCGCTGGGCCTTCTCTTCCTTGCGACGCTGCAGCTCGGCTTTGCGCGCCTCTCGCATCTGCGCCCGTTTGGCTCGCTGTTCCTCACGCTGGCGGCGCTTGCGGTCCTTCCCAGACTCGTCGGCGGCCACCGGGGCGGCACCGGGAAGCGGCGGCGGCGTCGAGGCGCCGGGCGGCGGGACCGACTGGCCGGGAGGAGGTGGCGCCTGGCCAGGGGCGGCCGCGGGGGGCGCCGCAGGCGGCGGTCCGCCGACGGGCGCCGCGGCAAGCTCGGTGGTCTGCGCTGGTGCCCCGGCCTGGGCAGCGACCGGCTGCGCGCCGCCAGGGGCCGGCGGGACACCGGGCGCCGGCGTCGGGGCGCCCGCGGCTTGCGCCGCCTGCTTCTGCTCCTTGTCCTTCGCGCGCCGTTGCGTAATCCGCACGATCAACAGCAGAACCAGGATCGCCACCAGGAGGGCGGCGACGAAATAACCGGTGTGGTCGCTCACGTAATCACTCGCCTTTTCGGGGAAGGACTTTGCGTTGGCCTGCGCCGGAGCAGCCATCACGAGCGCGATGATCCCAGCAGCGGCGGCGGGCAATCTCTTCATCGACCGCATCGACGTGAATCCTCCCATTTGGTCCTTCAGTTTCAACCTCAACGCATCCTTCCCTTGAACTCGCGCTCGACCTCACGGCGGACATCGCGGTCGGCGATCTCCCGGCGCCGGTCGCGACCCTCCTTGTTTCGCGCCAGAGCCAGCTCCACCTTCGCCCGCGGCCCTTTGAAATAGATCCTGGTCGGAACCAGGGTCAGTCCTTTCTGCGCGGTTTTCCCGACCAGCCGCTCGATCTCCTCCTTGTGCAGCAGCAGTTTCCTCGGCCGCTCAGCGGCGTGAGCGTCCACGGATGAGTACTCGTAGGGCGGGATATGCAGCTTGCGAAGCCAAACCTCGCCTTTCTCTACCACCGCGTAGGCATCGGTCATCTGCGCTTTGCCGCTGCGCAGCGCCTTCACCTCCGACCCCTGCAGGACGATCCCCGCCTCCATCTTCTCGACCCACTCGAACTTGTGGCGGGCACGACGATTCGTCACCACATCGCCCGAAGCGGGCTCGCGTTTCTTCTTGGCCTTCTTGCTCATGCGGGCACCTCGGGCTCCTCGCCGGCGAGCTCGACCTCGGCGCGCCCGCGCGGCGCGTCGACTCCCGCCACCCGGACGGATATTGGATCGCCGAGGTTGAAGCGACCGCCGGAACCGCGGCCGACCAGCGACACCTCGGCCCGGTCGAGCTCGTAACGGTCGCCCGGCAGCCGCCGCGCCGGCAGCATCCCCTCGTAGACGTCGCCGAGCTCGCCGCGGAAGGCGACGAAGGCGGCGGAGCGGATCACACCCGAGATCTCGCCCTCGAAGACCGCGTCGAGCCCCCGTTCCCCCAGCTCGCGTTCGAGCAGGTAGGCGGCGCAGACGTCATCGGCGTGACGCTCGATCTGGGCGGACTCGCGCTCCCGCGCCGAGCAGTCGGTGGCGGCGTCGCGCGCCTCGGCCAGCGTCGGCGCCTCCTCCCCCTCTCCGAGCAACGCCAGCAGCGCCCGGTGGCAGACGAGGTCGGGATAGCGCCGAATCGGCGAGGTGAAGTGGCAGTAGGCCGACGAGCCGAGACCGGCGTGGCCGACGTTCCGCTCGCTGTAGGAGGCCTGCTTCAAGGACCGGAGCACGAGCGAGGTATACGCCTCGCGGCCGTGCCCGCGTCGGGCGGCCTCCTGCCGCACCAGGCGGCTCGCCTCGGCCGCCACCCGCCCCGCCTCGCTTGGCGCCAGGCCCTGGCGCAGCGGCGGCGTCGGCACCCCCAGCGCCGCCAGCTGCTCGAGCAGGCGCTCGATCCGCGCCGCGTCGGGCTGGGCGTGGACGCGGTAGATCGCCGGCACCCGCTCGCGCTCGAGCAGCTGCGCGACCTGCTCGTTGTTGAGGATCATCAGCCGCTCGATCAGGCGGTGGGCCTCGGTCTGGGCAACGCCGTGGGCGCGGATGACGTTGCCCTCGGCGTCGAACTCGAACTCGGGCTCGGAGGATTCGACGTCGAGGCTGCCGGCGCCGCGGTGCTCGCCGAGCCCGGCGGCGACCTCGCGGGCGGCGGCGAGCGGTTCGGCAACCTCGGCCGGCGGCTGGCGTCGGCCGGCGAAGATGTCATCGAGCTGGTCGTAGTTGAGGCGGGCGTCGGAGCGGATGCGGCTGCGGTAGAAGCGCGCCCGTCGCGGCTCCATCCCCGGCCCCAGCTCGACCTCCGTCGTCACCGCCAGGCGCTCGACCCCCGGCGCCAGGCTGCAGGCTTCGGAGCTGAGCGCGTGCGGCAGCATCGGCTCGACCGCGCCGGGGACGTAGGTGCTGTTGCCGCGGCGCCGCGCCTCCTGGTCGAGCAGCGAGCCGGGTTTCACGTGGGCGGCGACATCGGCGATGTGGATCCAGACGCGGGCGCCGCCGCCCTCGCGCTGGGCGGAGACGGCGTCGTCGAAGTCGCGAGCGGTGGCCGGGTCGACGGTGAAGGTCGCGAGCGCGGTGAGGTCGCGGCGCGGCCCGCTTTCGCGCTCCGCCTGCTTCGCCGCTTCCCTCGCTTCGCCCTCGATCGTCGGCCGGAAGCCGCGAAAGCCGAGCTCCTCGCGCAGCAGCTCCTCGACCGCCTCCCGCGCGGGCCGCCGCGCCTCGCGTTCGCGGGCGCGCCGCTCCGAGCGCGCCACGCCCCCGTGCCGGCTGCGGCGCCGCGGCGCCTCGGCCCGGCTGCGCTCGCGGCGGCCCCTGCCGCGCCCCGGCATCAGCCGACCTGGCCGGCGAGGACGCCGAACGCGCGCTGCTTGGCCTCGTCGGCCTTGGTCTGGAGGTTGTCTTTCGCCTTCACGTCCGGGTGAATGCCGTGGCTCGCTGCCAGGTTTACCCCTTTCGGCGTGAAGAAAGCTCCCACCGAGAGCTTCAGGGCGCCGCCGTTGGCCAGCCCCTGCTCCTCCTGGAAGAGGCCCTTGCCGTAGGAGCGGGTGCCGACGGTGGTGGCGCCCTCGTCGTCGGCCAGCGCCGCGGCGAGGATCTCGGCGGCGGAAGCGGTGCCGCCGTCGATCAGGACGACCACCGGCAGGCTGGTGACCCGGCCGGTCGAGGTCTTGTGGGTGCTTTCCCCCTGGGTTCTCGATTTGGTGATCACCACGGTTTCGTCCTCGGGCAGGAAGAGGCTCGCGCAGAGCACCGCCTCGTCGAGCAGGCCGCCGGGGTTGTGGCGCAGGTCGAGGACGATCCCTTCCGCCCCTTCCTTCTGCACCTTCTTCAGCGCGTTTGCGAGCTGCGCGTGGGCGCCTTCGCTGAAGCTGAGCAGGCGCGCGTAGCCGAGCTTCTTGCCCTTCACCGTCTTGACGCTGCTGCTGACGTTGGGCAGCGAGACCTCGGCGCGGGTGATCGTCAGCTGCCTGATCTTGCCGGTCTTGCCGTCGCGGACGCCGATCTTCACCTGCGTGCCTTCCGGGCCTTTGATCTTCTGCGTCGCTTCGGCGCTGTTCTGGCCGGCGATCGGTTCGCCTTCGACCGAGACGATGGTGTCGCCCGGTTCGATGCCCGCCTTGTCGGCGGGCGAGCGCTTGAACACCTGCGCCACCCGCAATCCCTGTTTGACGCCGATCACCGAGAGCCCGATCCCCGAGAAGCGACCTTCGATCTCCTGATTGAAGCTTTCGAGCTTTTCCTCGGAGAAGTATTCGGAGTAGCGGTCCTCCTTGTTGCGTTTGCGCAGCTCCCTGACCATCCCCTGCAGCGAGGCGTTGCCGAGCTCCTTCGCGCCGACGGGCTGGTAGTAGTTGTCTTCGATCGCTTCTGCCCCTTCGGCGACGAGGCCGCCCGGTTCTTCGACGAAGATCTCGCGCAGCGGTTCCGGCAGGTCCCGCGGGTGCCCACCCAGGTAGAGGCCGGCGGCGAGGAAGGCTGCCAGCGCCACCGCGAAGGCGACGGCCCCGCGTCCGCTCACGCGGCCCTCAGACCTTGAGGAACCGGCGCAGGGTGATGCCGGAGCCAATCGTCGAGACGACGATCGAGGCGGCGAAGAGGATCGCGATCAGCGCCGGGAAGGCGAGCGTCGAGGTGCTCTGCGCCGAGAGGACGCTGACCTTGCTGCTGAGCGGGTCGACGATCGTGATCTTGCCAAGCCACAGGATCAGTATGGCCAGCGCGCCCCCGACGAAGCCGACGACCACGCCCTCGATCATGAACGGCCAGCGGATGAACCAGCGGGTGGCGCCGACCAGGCGCATCACCTCGACCTCGCGGCGGCGGGTGTAGATCGAGAGCCGGATCGTGTTGCCGATCAGCATCAGCGAAGCGAGGACCAGCAGCGCCGTGATCACGGTGAGGATGATCTTCAGCGCGCTCGTCACCTGCTCGACCTTCTGCTGGCCGAAGGTGTTGTCGAATTCGTTGTTGATGATCGAGGAGATCGGCTTCCCGTTCGAGCCGCTGGGGAAGATCGCCTTCTGGATCGACGGCAGGTTGGCGGCGTCGTCCGGGATCACTTCGAAGCTGTTGGGCAGCGGGTTGTATTTCAGCTCTTCGACGATCCGCTTGTCCTCGAGTTCGGCTTCGAGGGTTTTCAGCGCCTCTGCTTTGCCGATGACTTTGACTTCGGCGACGTGCGGGATCCCTTCCAGCTGTTTCTTCGCGCCGGCGATTTCCGCCTTGGTCGCGTCTGGGAAGAGCGCGTACTGGACGCTCAGTTCGTTGCGGACTTCCTCGCTCTTGCCCTGGGCGGTCTGGAAGATCGGGATCAGCATCCCGAGCAGGACGACGGTGACGACGGTGGTCACGATCGCCGCCAGGCTGGGGGCGCCGTTTCGCTTCAGCGCGCGCAGGGCCTCTTGGAAGAAGAAGACGACGCGGCCCATGCTCAGCTCAGGTGGTCGTGGTCGGAGTGGCCGTTGGTGAGGCGCTCGCCCTTGGTGCCGACGCCCATCTCAGCCCGCATCCGCAGGCCGAATTCGCTGGTCGACTCCTCGGTGTAGCCGCCGGAGACCTCGTCGCGGACGACGCGGCCCTCGTAGAGCTCGACGACGCGCCGCTGCATGTTGTCCACCATCTCGCGGTCGTGGGTGACGACGACGACGGTCGTGCCGGTCTTGTTGATCCGGTAGAGCAGCTGCATGATCCCGATCGAGGTGACGGGGTCGAGGTTTCCGCTCGGCTCGTCGGCCAGCAGCAGCGGCGGGTGGTTGACGAAGGCGCGCGCCACGGAGACGCGCTGCTGCTCGCCGCCGGAGAGCTGGTCGGGGTAGCTGTGGAGCTTGGTCGAGAGGCCGACCAGGCGCAGCGTCGCCGGCACCTGCTCGCGAATTTCGGCGCGGCTGGCGCCGATCACCTGCAGGGCGTAGGCGACATTGTCGTAGACGGTGCGGTTGGGCAGGAGCTTGAAGTCCTGGAAGACGGTGCCGATGTTGCGCCGCAGCTGCGGGATCTTCTTCTCCGGCAGCTTGCCGATGTCCCGGCCGGCGATCTTCACCGAGCCTTCGGTGGCGGTCAGCTCGCGAATCAGCATCTTGATCAGCGTCGACTTGCCGCAGCCGGTCGGGCCGACGAGGAAGACGAACTCGCCGCGGCCGATTCCCAGGGAGATCCGGTCGAGGGCCATGTGGCCACCCGGGTAGACCTTGGTGACCTGGTTCAGCTCGATGATCGGGGCGCGGCGCCCGCGGGGGCGCCGCGGCTCGTCGCCGCCGCGGTTGTTCTTCTTCGGTCTGCGCATGCGGGGGTGCCTTCTGCGGAGACAGGGTGACTCCTTCGCCACCCCGACCCCGCAAGAAAGCGCCCACGCAGGCGATCTTTCAGCCGCTCATTCGACTGCGAAGGAGGTACCCACTCCCCCGTGGTCGGCTTTCAGTGTGCTGGTGCCGCCGTAGGTGCCGTTGGTGTAGTTGCCCGCACCAGGGCAACCGGCGTCCAGCGTGTATTTGAGCCCTCCGATGCTGAAGTTGGCGTCCACGTCTTTGGCCGCTGTGCGGTTTGTGAAGGTGAGCGTGCCGAGCCCGAGCTGTGCCGGGATTGTCAGGTGGCAGATCAGCGTTGAGGTGATTTCGAAATCCATCGCGCTGCCTTGCGGGCAGACGACGTCCATCGTCCCCGAAACGAGGTCTTCCACCAATGTGCTTGTGAGGCCGGCGTGCAGTCTGAAGTCGCACCCGTTGTTCTTGACGTTCACTGCATTGGCGCCGAGTTTGCAGGTGCCGAAGTTCGGCGTCACTGTCAATTCTTCTGAGGCGGCCGCCAGTTCACCGTCGAAACTCGGCGCGCATTCCATCGCCCCGCGTTCCGTGGTCAGCAAATGCACCCCTACTGCGGAGCCTGTGATTGTCGCTGGGTAGGCGCCAGCGGTGAAGGTGCCGGCCTGCGCCGCGGTTGCGGCCATCGCGGCGGTCGCGAGCGCCGTCAGCGCGATCAGGCCGAGCAGCCCGATCCGATGAAAAATGTTCATTGCGTCTCTCCCTTTGGTTGGGTTAGTCCCCGCCCCCGAGAACGATCCATACCGGAACAGACGTTTTAGATCAAGGAACTTCAAGCAAAAACTTCTCTGGCAATCCTGGTGATGGCTGCAGCTCAGGCGGCGACGGAGTCGCACACCTGCGCCGGGGCCCGCCACTGGGCCGCGGTCACCTGAGTCACCGGGAGGTCGGTCGAGCGGCGCAGGCGGGCCGGCAGGCCAAGGGCCCGCCACTTCGAGAGACCCCGCGGCAGGACCGAGACGACCACCTCGTCGAATGCGCGAGCGTGGAGCACGTCGCCGACCGCGGCGAAAGGATCCGGGTCGCCGACGATCGTCTCCTCGAGGTCCAGGCCGGCCGCGCGGATGTGGGCGGACGCCCGCTCTGCCCGCTCTACGGCTTCGGCCCAGCCGGCCTTCATGTCGGCCGCCCAGGCGAGGCCGCGCGGGACCGCCGGGACCAGCAACGTGAACCCAGCGGGAGAGCCTTCCCCTCGGCGGCGCAGGGCGGCGATCAGGTCAGGCGAGTCGGCGGTCTTGTCGGCGACTACGAGGAACTGCGTCTTGGTCGACATCGGATCACTTCCTTTCCTTCCGGGGTACGGAGAGAGCCTGCCCGTGGTTCGGAAACGAGAGTGAAAGTCGCGCTAAAAGTGCGGTGAAGGGTCTGGCGGGCGGCGCTAGCCGATCGCGACCATGCGCTCGATCGGGATGCGGGCGCGCTCGGCGATCTCCGGCGGGACGCTGACCTCGAACTTCATCTCCCGCAGGGAGTCGCGGAGCTTCGGCAAGGTGATCATCTTCATGTACTTGCAGGTCGCCATCCGGTTGGCTTCGATCAGGTTCGCGCGAGGCGCCGCCTGCTGCAGCGGGTAGAGCATCCCGTTCTCGGTGGCGACGATGAACTCCCCGTCGGGGTGTTCTTCGACGTGCTTCTGCATCCCCGAGGTCGAGAGCATGTGGACGCCCTCGGGGTCGATGTCGCCAGCGGCGACGTACTCCATCGCCTGGGTCGAGCAGCCGCACTCGGGATGGATCAGGAACTCGGCATCCGGATGTTCCTCGCGGGTGCGAGCGATGTCGAGCGGCTTGATCCCGGCGTGGACGTGGCACTCGCCGTCCCAGATGTGGAAGCGACCGCGGCGCTCGGGTTCTTCGACCAAGCCGGTCTCGCGCTCGACGAAGGCGCCGAGCCACATGTCGGGGCCGAAGAGGATCTCGGCGTCGGGGCCGTGCTCGGCCCAGATGTGGCGGATCACGTCGACGGCGTTGGAGGAGGTGACGCAGTAGTCGGTCTCCGCCTTCACCTCGGCCGAGGTGTTGACGTACATGACGACGAGGGCGCCTGGGTGCTCGGCCTTCCAGGCGCGCAGCTGGTCGGCGGTGATCGAGTCGGCGAGCGAGCAGCCGGCGTCGAGATCGGGAATGAGGACGGTCTTCTGCGGCGAGAGGATCGAGGCGGTCTCGGCCATGAAATGGACTCCGCAGAAGGCGATCACCTCGGCGTCGGTCTCGGCGGCCTGGCGGGAGAGGCCGAGCGAATCGCCGAGATAGTGGGCGACGTCCTGGATCTCAGGCAGCTCGTAGTTGTGAGCGAGGATGACGGCGTTGCGCTGCTCGGCGAGCACGCGAACTTCCTCGCTGATCTCAGCGATTTCCTCCGGGCTCAGCTCCGGTCCGAAAGTGGGTTGGATCGTCGGGAGCTCCTGCATGAGCCCTCTCTTTCCTGATGTTCGCCGGCGGGACGTGGTCCGGACCGGTCGAATGAACGTCCCTGGAGTCTAGACGACAGAAGCGCCCGTCTAGCCTTCCTCGCGATGCCCGAGCTACCGGAGGTGGAGATCGTCACCCGTCGCCTGGAAACCGCCCTGGCCGGCGCCGAGGTGGAATCGGCGCTGGCGCCGGGGATGAACGTGATGAAGACCTTCGACCCGCCGCTGGAAGCCCTGGTCGGGCGCGAGGTTACGGGGGTGCGGCGGATTGGCAAGATGCCGGTCGTCGAGTTCGGCGACCTGGCCCTGCTGATCCATCTGATGTCGGCGGGACGGCTGCGGGTCTTCGACAAGCGCGCCTCGCTCAAAGACAAAGCCTCGCGGGTGCTGGTCCGGTTGACCGACGGTCGCGAGGTGCGGCTGCGCGAGTTCGGGACCAAGCAGCGGGCCTGGGCGAAGCTGCTGCCCGCGGATGCCGTCGGCGAGGATGAGATGGTGGCGACGCTGGGGCCGGAAGCCTGGCCGCCGCCGCCGCTCGAGGAGTTCGCCGCCGCCGTCGACAAGCCCCGCCACCTCCACCCCCTCCTCCGCCACCAGAAAGACATCGCCGGGATCGGCCGCTCCTGGGTCGACGAGATCCTCTGGGAGGCCCGCCTCTCCCCCTTCAAGAAAGGCTCAGAACTCACCTCCGAAGAGGTAGAGCGCTTACACGCAGCCCTGCGTGTTTTAGGCGATGCGATCGACCACTACGAGGAGACGATCGGCCCCGAGGTTCCCGACAAGGTGCCGATGCCGCTCCGGATCCACAAGCACGAGGGCGAGCCCTGCCCGCGCTGCGGCACGACGATCGAGGCGGTCTTCTTCTCAGAACATCAGACCAACTACTGCCCTCACGAGCAGACGGGCGACAGAATCCTGAAAGACCGGCGTCTCTCGAAACTGCTCAAGTAGAGAGCTCCAGGAGCATCGAGAAGTCGAGCGTGGGCGCCGAGTGGGTCAGTGCCCCGATCGAGATGAACTCGACGCCGGTCTCGGCAATTTCGCGCACGTTCTCCAGCGTCACCCCACCTGAGGCCTCCAGTGAGACGCCGTCGCCCGCGTTCTCGTCGCGCAGCGCCACTGCTTCCTTCATCGAGTCCGGGCTCATGTTGTCGAGCAGGAGGCGGTCGACGCCGGTGCCGAGGGCGTAGGCGGCCTCGTCGAGGTCGCGGACCTCGACCTCGATCGCCATCTCCGGCTGGGCGCTGCGGGCGGCGTGGACCGCTTTCGCCAACCCACCGGCGGCGGCGATGTGGTTCTCCTTGATCAGGATCGCGTCGTAGAGGCCCATCCGATGGTTGATGCCGCCGCCGGCGGCGACCGCCGCCTTCTCCAGCCGCCGCAGCCCGGGCGTCGTCTTGCGGGTGTCGAGGATCGTCGTCCCGGTCCCGACCACCGCCTCGGCGTAACGCGCGGTGATCGTCGCCACCCCCGAGAGGTGCCCGAGGAAGTTGATCGCCGTGCGCTCGGCCGCCAGCAAGGCCCGCGCCGAGCCGCTCGCGAGCAGGACCTCGGCCGGCACCTCCTCACGCCACTGGCCCTCGACGACGAGGTTGTCGACGTGCTCGACCCCGCACTGGCGCATCGTCTCGGCAACCAGCGCCAGCCCGAAGACCACGCCCGGCTCTTTCTGCGCGATCCGCGCCCGCGCCTGGGTCTCCTCGGGGACCGTCGCCTCGGCGGTGACGTCCCCCTCGCCCAGGTCCTCGGCCAGCGCCCGCGCCACCAGCTCCTCGACTTCGGCCATCAACTCGGTCATCGCGCCACCCTATTTCCTCGTCGATCTCACGTTTCTCCCCGCCGCCACGTTTAATCCCACAGAGTGACCGCGCTGCCGCCGTTTCAAACCGTCCTGGACGACCATGCCACCGCCGTGATGTCGATCTTGCACGGGGCGGTTGGCCGCGACGGCGCCGAGGACTGCTTCCAGGAGACCTTCCTCGCGGCGCTGCGCGCCTATCCGAAGCTGGACGACGCGAGCAACCTGCGCGGCTGGCTGCTGACGATCGCGCAGCGTAAGGCGATCGACCACCACCGCGCCCGCGGCCGGGCGCCGGTTCCGGTCGCCGAACCGGCGGAGCTGGCGGCCGTGGACGGACTGCCCGAGCCCGATGATGGCCTCTGGGAGGCGGTCGGGGCGCTGCCGCCGAAGCAACGCGCCGCGGTGGCGCTGCGCTACGGCAGCGACCTCCCCCACAACGAGATCGCCGCCGCCCTCGGCTGCTCGCCGGAGGCGGCGCGGCGCAGCCTGCACGAGGGACTGAAGCGACTGAGAAAGGAGCTGGCATGAAAACCGCAACCGATAAAGGCGTCGACGGATTCAGGGCGCGGGCCGTCGAGGAAGGCCTGGTGGACGTCGCCTATGCGACCACCGACTCCCCCTTCGGGCCGTTGCTGCTGGCGCAGACGCGACGCGGGCTGGTGCGGGTCGGCCTGCCGAACCAAGACTCCGACGATCTCCTGGTCGACCTCGCCGAGCGCGTTTCGCCGCGGGTGCTGGAGGCGCCGGGCCAGCTGGATGAGGTCCGCCGCGAGCTCGATCTCTACTTCGAGGGCAAGCTCGACCGCTTCGGGCTGCCGCTCGACTGGCGGCTCAGCGGCGGCTTCCGCCAGCGGGTCCTGAGGGCAATCAACAGAATCCCCTACGGACAGACGCGCAGTTACACCGAGATGGCGCGTAAAGCGGGCAACGAGCGCGCTGTCCGCGCCGCGGGCACGGCCTGCGGCAGCAACCCGATCCCGCTCGTCGTCCCCTGCCATCGCGTCCTGCGCACCGGAGGGGCCCTCGGGGGCTACGGCGGCGGTCTGCCGATGAAGGAAGCCTTGCTGCAGCTCGAGGGCGTACTGGACGAAAGTCCAGCTTCCTAAGGGGCCTCACGCGGGGCTCCGATGCAGGGGCATGCGCAAATTCCCAGTTTTGCTTGCCCTCCTGCTCGCCTCGCTGCTGCTGCTGGCCGCCGCCGCTTCAGCCCACGCGGTGACCCTCACCGCTCCGGCGCCGCTGCTCCCGCGCAGCCACGCCGACGAAGCTGAAGCCGACGAAGCCGAAGCGGACGACGGCGAAGACGAATCTGACTCAATCGAAGAAGGCGACGACGAAGGCGAAGAATGCGGAGGCGGAGACGCCGAAGAAGAGGAACTCTGCGAAGAAGTCGAAGCCGAAGAAGAAGCCGATCGGCATCGAGCTCAGCGGCATGGAAAGGGCGGCCGCCACGAAGGCCGATCCACCCATCACCGGCACCACCGCCCTCGGCATCACCGCGCTAGCCGAGCACCTCACCGAGCCAGGTAGCGGCTTCGCGCAGATGCGCCGGGTCGATCTGGTGCCCTAGCTCCGACTCCCGGTAGGTGAGGTCGAGCCCGGCCTCTTCGATCAGCTCGCGGGCGCGGTGGGCGAACTCGATCCCGATCACCGGGTCGTTGCGGCCGTGGCTGACGAAGACGCGGGTGGCAGCGCGATCGGCGAAGCTCGGCTCCCAGCCCTCGATCGTCGGCACGAAGCCGCTGAAGGCGAGGATCCCGGCCGGCGCCGGCCGCTCGGCGCTGAGGCCCATCGCGTAGCTCATCACCGCCCCCATCGAGAAGCCGCCGAGCACGGTCCGCTCCGGCCCGACCCCGGTCTCCTCCCAGAGCCGGTCGTGCAGCTCGGCCAGCGCCGCGCGGGCGGCTTCGAAGCTGTCCCGGTCCGGATAGCCGACGCGCGGCACCAGGTACCAGTGGTAGCCAGGGGAGCCGGGGAGCTGCAGGGGCGCCCGCGGCGTCACCACCCGCAGCCGCCGCTCCGGGTCGAGGAAGTCGGCGAGGCCGATCAAGTCGCGCTCGTCGGTGCCGCGGCCGTGATGGAGGACCAGCAGACCCTCCGGCTCGCCGCCGGCGGCGCGTTCGAGGCAGAAGAGCGGCTCGGCCATGGCGTCAGCTCGCCGAGGCGGCGGCGGTCTTGTTCAGGTAGTCGCGGACGAACTCGTCGAGGTCGCCGTCGAGCACCCGCTGCACGTCGCCGACCTCGTGCTCGGTGCGGTGGTCCTTGACCATCGTGTAGGGGTGCATCACGTAGCTGCGGATCTGCGATCCCCAGGCGACGTCTTTGACCTCGCCGCGCTGTTTTGCCAGCTCTTCGGAGCGTTTGCGCTCCTCCAGCTCGATCAGCCGCGAGCGCAGCAGCTGCATCGCCACGGCGCGGTTCTGCATCTGCGAGCGCTCGTTCTGGCACTGGACGACGACGCCGGTCGGCAGGTGGGTGATCCGCACCGCCGAGTCGGTCTTGTTGACGTGCTGGCCGCCGGCGCCGGAGGCGCGGTAGGTGTCGATCCGCAGGTCCCCCTCGTCGATCTCGACGGCGACGTCCTCTTCGACCACCGGCCCGACTTCGACCTGGGCGAAGCTGGTGTGGCGGCGGGAGGAGGAGTCGAAGGGGGAGATCCGGACCAGCCGGTGGACGCCGCGCTCAGCGGCGAAGAGGCCGTAGGCGTTCTCGCCACGGGCGATGAAGGTCGCCGACTTGAGCCCGGCCTCCTCCCCTGCCGAGGCCTCGACCATCTCAACCGCGAAGCCGCGGCGTTCGGCCCAGCGCAGGTACATCCGCAGCAGGATCTCCGCCCAATCCTGGGAGTCGGTGCCGCCGGCGCCGGCGTGGACGGTGACGACGGCGTCGCCGGCGTCGTACTCGCCGCTGAACAGGCGCGCCTCCTCCAGCTCGGCCAAGCGCTGCTCGACCGATCGCAGCTGCGCGTCCAGCTCGGCCGCCATCTCCTCGTCCTCAGCGGCCATCTCGGCCAGATCAGCCAGGTCAGCAACGTCCCCCTCGAGCCCTCGGAACATCTGCAACCGCTTCTGTGCCCGCGCATGAGCGGCCGAGGTCTTCGCGGCGGCCTCCTGGTCATCCCAGAACCCAGGCCGCCCCATCTCCTCCTCGAGCTCAGCCGCTTCTTTCTCTAGGCCAGCCGGGTCAAAGGTAGTCCGAGAGCAGGGACAACTGCTCGCGGACAGCGGCCAAACGAGGTGCGACAGGTTCGCTCTGAGTCTCGGCCATAGGGACAGGTTATTGAGGGCGCTCCTGCACAGGGGCCCGGGGGTCCTCCACCAAACGCTCTGGGGGACAGCTGCTTTTTCACGAGTCCGCGAAAACCCGTGCTGTACAAGGGTTTTCGCGGACTCACGTCACGCGGTCTGCCAGAACGTGTGGTGAAGGGGGGTCGGCGCCCCTCCGCAGGAATGTTCGGCGATATGCAATCTGAGGTTTGCGGCGAAGCCGCAGCATGTTCTCCCCGCAGCGCAAGCGGAGGGGAGGTCAATTCCGGAGGAGGGGTGCCGACCCCCTGTGCAGGAGAGCTTCGTCCCTAGCTTGGAACCCGAGCCGTGATGATCCAGGTGCTTGCGGGGGCGTAGACGCCGTCAGGTTGCTCGAACTCGGCAATCGCGGCGCGGATCTTGGCGGCGATCTCAGGGCGGACCTCATCGACCCGGTCGCCCCAGAGGCGGAGGATCTCGCCGGCGGGGCCGAGGGCCATGCCGAACTCGACCGCCTGGTCCAGGTTGGCTCCGACCTTCATCGGCAGGTCGCAGCGCTGCAAGCCGATCTCCTCGAAGCCGGCGATCTTCAGCTGTTCTGAGACGGTGTCGGCGTTGGCCATCGAGAAGGGGCCGGGCCCGCAGGTCGGTTCCTCCGTCTCCTCGGGGTGGTCGAGGTACTCGTCGACGATCTCCTCGGCGCGCCGCACCCACTCGTTGTCGAGCTTGCGCCGCCAGACGACGGCGGTGAAGCGGCCGCCGGGCTTGAGCGCCGCCCGGACGTTGCGCAGGGCGGCGACGGGGTTGGCGAAGAACATGATCCCCATCCGCGAGAATGCGTAGTCGAATTCCTGGGGCAGTTTCAGCGTCTGCACGTCGGCGAGCCGGAACTCGACGTTCCCGAGGCCGGCCTCCTCGGCCTCCTTGCTGGCGGTCTCGATGAACGGCGGCGAGACGTCGACCCCGAGCGCTGAGCCCTCCGGCCCGACCAGCTCGGCCAGCCGCTGCGTGGTGTCGCCGAAACCGCAGCCGATGTCGATCGCCCGCTGACCAGGCTGCGGCGGGTTCGACCGCATCGCCACCTCGCCATGGGCGCCGAGGCCGCCGGTCGTCAGGTCCCGGTACTCGAGGAAGATCTCGAAGAGCGGCCCGCTCCAGGCCTCGGTGGCCTCGGCGTTGTCTGGCGCTACCGACGACATGGGTCGATCGTACGCCCGCGCGGGCGCTCAGCCAAGTGGCGGGGCGAAATTGTTGACCCGCAGCGCCTCTTCGCGATCCTCGTAGGGGCGCCAGCTCGAGACCTTGTGGTCGCGCAGCTCGAAGGCCCAGGCCATCTCGTCGGCGCCCGCCTCGCTGCCGTCCTCTTCCCAGCGCCAACGGCGCCGGATCAGAGCCACCGCCCGGCCGCCACCGCCCTCCAGGCCTTCCTCGTAGAGCTGCTCCAACTCGATCGTCTGCTGCGCTCCGCCGGGCTTGCGCGTCGCCCAGACCCGCGCCGCCTCCCGCCCCTTTCGCAACCCCCGCCCCGAGTGCAGCTCCACCTCAGGGTCGAGCACCGCGACGAACGCGTCGAGATCGCGCTCGTTGAAAGCGCGGATGAACTCGCGGACGGGATCAGTCACTGGTGGGCGCTAAGACCCATGGCACTTCTTGAACTTTTTCCCGCTGCCGCACCAGCAGGGATCGTTGCGGCCGATGTTCTCTTTGTCGTCTTTGACCACCGTCTCCACCACCTCGCCGTTGCCGGGCCCGGCGGCTGCGGCGGCAGCGACATCGACGGCGCTGGCGCCGCTCGCGGCCGCGACCTCCCGCAGCGCCGAGGGCTGGTTCTCCAGCGTGCCGCCGGAGTAGGCGAGGGTCGCCGTCTCGCCGCCGCCGTTGGCCACCGCCACGGGACCCGCTTCGTCGGGCTGGACTTCGATTTCGGCCCGGAAGATCAGTTTCGAGAACTCGTCCCAGATCGAGTGCAGGAGCTCTTCGAACATCTGGAAGCCCTCGTTTTTGTAGGCGACGAGGGGGTCGATCTGGGCGAAACCGCGCAGGTGGATGCCTTCGCGCAGGTAGTCCATGTCGAAGAGGTGTTCGCGCCAGCGATTGTCGATCACCTGCAGCAGGATCGAACGCTCGAGGAAGCGCATCAGCTCGTCACCGAGCTGCTCTTCGCGCTCGTCGTAGGCGTTCATCACGTCGTCGTCGAGCGCTTCTTTGAGCTGAGTGCGGTCGACCGTCTCCGGCGCCAGGGTCGCGACCTCGACCCCGACCGGCCAGATCTGGCGCAGCTGCGTCTCCAGCTCCTCCAGGTCCCAATCCTCGAGCACGTCACTGGCGGTGTACTCGTCGATCAGGCGCTCGATCACGCCCTCGAGTTCGTCGCGGGCGTTCTCGGAGATGTCGCGCCCTTCGAGGATCTCGCGGCGGTATTTGTAGACGACGCGCCGCTGCTCGTTCATCACGTCGTCGTACTCGAGCACCCGTTTGCGGATCAGGAAGTTCTGCTCCTCGACCTTCTTCTGGGCGTTCTCGACGGTTTTCGTCAGCATCTTCGCTTCCAGCGGGACTTCACCGCCGTCGTCGTCGGTCGGCCCGAGTTTGTCGAGGATGTTGTAGATGCGGTCGCCGGCGAAGAGGCGGATCACGTCGTCTTCGGCGGAGAGGAAGAAGCGCGACTCGCCGGGATCGCCCTGGCGGCCGGACCGGCCGCGCAGCTGGTTGTCGATGCGACGCGACTCGTGGCGCTCGGTGCCGCAGATGTAGAGGCCGCCGAGCTCGCGGACTTCTTCGCCTTCGGCCTTGCACCGCGGCTCGAGCTCGGCCGTCTTCGCGGCCAGCGCCTCCTCGTACTCCTCGCTCTCGGGCGTGATCCCCTGTTTTTTCAGCTCGGCGACCGCCAGGTGCTCAGGGTCGCCGCCGAGCTTGATGTCGACGCCGCGGCCGGCCATGTTGGTGGCGATCATCACCGCGCCCTTGTGGCCCGCCTGGGCGATCAGCTCGCCCTCTCGTTCGGCGTGCTCGGGCTTCGCGTTGAGAACCGCGTGTTTGATCCCCTCGCGTTTCAGCGCCTCGGAGATCATCTCCGAGACCTCGACCGAGACGGTTCCGACGAGGATCGGCTGGCCTTTTTCGTGGCGGCTGACGATCTCGCCCAGCACCGCCTCCCACTTGCCGTCTTTGGTTTTGAAGATCTGGTCGTTCTCGTCCTTGCGGACCATCGGTTTGTTGGTCGGGATCTCGACCACCGGCATCTCGTAGATCTTCATGAACTCGGTCGCCTCGGTGAGGGCGGTGCCGGTCATGCCCGAGAGCTTGTCGTAGAGGCGGAAGTAGTTCTGCAGGGTGATCGTCGCCAGGGTCTGGTTCTCCTCGCGGATCGCCACGCCCTCCTTCGCCTCCACCGCCTGGTGCAGCCCCTCCGACCAGCGGCGCCCCTCGAGGATGCGGCCGGTGAACTCGTCGATGATCATCACCTCACCGTCGATCACGGCGTAGTCGTCGTCCTTCTTGTAGAGGGACTCCGCCTTCAGCGCCTGGCTGAGGTGGTTGACGAGGTTGCCGTGTTCGCCGAGGTAGAGGTTGTCGACGCCGATGAACTCCTCGGCTTTTTTGACGCCGCGCTCGGTCGGGGCAACGGTCTTGTGCTTCTCGTCGTACTCGTAGTCGTAGTCGACCTCGGAGGTGTCCTTGTTTTCGCCGAGCGATTTCAGTTTCTGTTTCGCCGGCACGCCGTCCAGGTGTTTGGCCAGGCGGGCAAAGGTGTAATAGGTCTGCGCCGCCTGTTCGGGGGCGCCGGAGATGATCAGCGGCGTCCGCGCCTCGTCGATCAGGATGTTGTCGACCTCGTCGACGATCGCGAAGTGATGGCCGCGCTGAACGCAGTGCTCGAGCCGGTCGGCCATGTTGTCTCGCAGGTAGTCGAAGCCGAACTCCGAGTTGGTCCCGTAGGTGATGTCGAGCCCATATTTGCGTTGGCGGGAGTCGTGGTCGTCGAAGTCCTGGACCGCGTCGACGGTGCAGCCGAGGGCGTCGTAGATCGGCTTCATCCATTCCGCGTCGCGGCGGGCGAGGTAGTCGTTGACGGTGACGACGTGGACGCTGCCGCCGGCGAGCGTGTTGAGGAACACGGGCAGGGTCGCGGTCAGGGTCTTCCCCTCGCCGGTCTTCATCTCGGCGATCGCGCCGTCGTGCAGGACCATGCCGCCGATCAGCTGGACGTCGTAATGGCGCTGGCCGGTGGTTCGCTTCGAGGCCTCGCGGCAGAGCGCGAACGCTTCCGGCAGCAGGTCATCGAGGGACTCGCCGCCGCGGGCGCGCTCGCGCAGCTTGTCCGCCTCACCGCGGATTTCGGCGTCGGTGAGCGCTTCCATCTCCGGCTCAAAGCGGTTGATCGCCTCCGCGCGCTTCTGGTAGGCCTTGAATTTCCGGCCCTCCCCCGCCCGCAGCGCCTTCGTTACGAGGTCCATCGCTGGCATTGCTCAAGGGTAGCGGTGTGGGCTCGAATGGCCCCTGCCGCCCTCTGTTAAGCACCCCTTGCCGGACCGGGCGCATCTGTCTAAGCTCGTGACGGAACCCACAAGGAGGCGCTCATGCGGATTGAGATGCGAGGCCGGAACGTCGAGATGACCGACGACCTGCGTGAGGCGGTGCGGAAACGTTTCCAGCGGCTGGGACGGCAGGTCTCACCGCTCGCGACCTTGGAAGTGGTGCTCTCGGAGGAGCGCAATCCTCGGGTAAGCGACAGCCAGGTGGCGGAGGCGACGTTCTACTTGAAGGGAGTGAAGCTGCACGCGCGCGAGTGCAGCCCGGAGATGACCCACTCGGTGCACGAGCTGGCCGAGGACATCAGCAGACAGGTGAAGAAGCATCGCGAGCTGCGTCGCAAGCGCCGCCGCACGCGGCGGCTTGTCGACCAGATGCGGGGACGCCCGGCCGAGGCACGGCCGTAGGGCCGCGGAGAGCCAACTAGAGGCGCCGGGAGAAAGTCACCGCCACCACCCGAGACGACCCCGCGGCCCGGAGCGCCCGAGCGCAGGCCGTGAGGGTCGCCCCGGTGGTGAGCACGTCGTCGACCAGCAGGGCGCTGCGCGGGGCGGCGCCACTCGAGTGAATGCGGGGCGGCTGGCCGATGCGCTCGGCCCGCCGCCGGCCGGCCTGCCTCCCCCGCCCGCGGCGCTCCAAGCAGCACTCGATCGGCGCCTGAAGCCGCTCGGCCAGCGCCGCCGCCAGCTCCCCGGCGGGATCGAACCCCCGCCGCCGCAGGCGCACAGGCGCCGGCGGCACCGGGACGATCGCGCCGCTCAGCATGCGCGCTGGCGCCAGCCATTCGATCCGTTCTGCCATCAGGTCGGCGACGGGCAGCAGGCGCCGGAACTTCAGCGCCGCGACCAGATCCCGCGCCACCCCCTCGTAAGGCGTCGAGGACCAGGCCTTGTCCAAGCCATCCGGTCCACCGCTCAAGAAGGGCTCAGCACGAGCCAGCCGCCTCCCGCATCGATTGCAAAGCACCGCTTCAGGCCGGCAAACCCGCCCACAAGCCGCACACAGCGGCGGCACCAGAGCAATGGCAACAGCGGTAGCAACCTCCATGCCGCCACCCTGCCGAGCAAGAGCGCACGTATGGCGCGCAAAAATCAAATCTTGTGGGCCAGCTTCGTGTTCGAACTGAAACTTCCCGAGCTTCCACTCACCGAGTCCGCGAAAAGGCGGATACAGCACGACTTATCGCGTACTCGCGAAAATCCACGGTCTACGCGTCTGCCGAAACGCCCCGAAGGAGGGTGCCGGTGCCCCTCCGGAGGAATGTTCGGCGACATGCAATCTGATCTGGGGCGCGGCGAAGCCGCGCAGCATGTTCTCCCCGGAGCGCAGCGGAGGGGAGGTCAATCCCGGAGGAGGGGCACCGGCACCCTCCCTACGCCGTGTCCTGAGCCGTCAGCCGCGGGCGGCGGCGATCGCGCCGATCAGGACGGCGTTCGCGGGGATCTCGGCGCCGGGGAGGGCGATCAGTTCTTTGAGGCGGGCGCCGTCGCCGACGCGGACGCCGTCGCCGATGATCGAGGGGCCGTCGATGCGGACGTCGTCGCCGATTTCGCAGCCGGGGCCGAGGAGGACCGGGCCGGCGAGAGCGCCCTCGTCGCCGGGGTCGGTGCCGCTGCGGAAGCCCTCTACCAGCTCGCCCTCCCGCTCGACCTGGACGGCCCCGGAGAGGGCGTCGACGTTGCCGTCGCGCAGCTCCTCGAGGTTGCCGATGTCGTTCCAGTAGGCGTCGATCTCGTGCGAGTAGAAGGGGACGTCGCCGTCGAGCAAGCGCGGGAAGACGTCCATCGCCCAGTCGGCGAAGCCATCGGGGTCGCCGGGCTTGGCCGCTTTGCTCGTCCCCGGCGCGGGGAAGTAGTCGAAGATCTCCTTGCGGAACATGTAGATGCCGCAGTTGGCGAGGTCGGACAGCGCTTCGGCGGGCTGCGGCTTCTCCTGGAACCCCTGGATCCGGCCGTCGGCGCCGACGATCGCGACGCCGAACTGGCTCGTGTCCTGCACCCGCTTCATCGCCAGCGTCGCGATGCCGTCGTGGGACTCGTGGAACTCGCGCATCGTGGCGAGGTCGATGTCGGTCAGCGCGTCGCCGGAGATGACGAGGAAGGAGTCGCCGAGGAAGGCGGCGGCGTTGCGGACGCCGCCGGAGGTCCCGAGCAGCTGCTCCTCGCGGCTGTAGGTGAGGGAGACGCCCTGGGCCGAGCCGTCGCCGAAGTAGCCCTCGATCACCTCCGGGAACCAGTGCAGGTTGGCGATCGTCTCGGTGAAGCCGTGGCGGGCGAGCAGGCGGAGGATGTGCTCCATCACCGGCTTGTTGATCACCGGCACCATCGGCTTCGGCATCGCGTAGGTGATCGGCCGCAGCCGCGTCCCCAGCCCGGCCGCCAGAACCATCGCCCTCACTCCGACATCCCCGCCTTGATCCGGTCCAGCGCCTCGATCTTCTCGGGATCGGCGCCGAGCCTCGCCGCGATCTCGAGCGAGACGAGGTCGCCGAGCAGCGTCGCCCAGAGCAGGCGCTCCACCCGGGTCGCCCCCTCGGTCTCCACCCGCGCCACCGCCGCCGCCCCCTCGCCGACGATCTCCGCGGTGAGGTCGAAGCGGCGGCGCTCGCGCGGGTGCTGGTCGCAGTCCTCGAGGAAGACCGCCGCCGTCTTCGCCGCGGCGTCGCCGGTCCAGCCGCAGATCTCGTTGTGGTCGGCCTCCGGCAGCTCGGCCCAGAAGGCGGCCAGCTTCGCGTTCTCGTTGATCTGCGTCTTCCAGCGCTGGGCGACTGGCGCGGTCAGGTCGGCGCCGTGGATCACCGTCACCGCGCCGTCCAGCTCGGCGGCGATCTCCGCCGCCCGCTCCTGCAGCGCCTCGCGCTCGCGCTCGAGGAACGCCGCCGCGGCGTCGATCTCGGTGTGGATGCTCGGGGCGGCGCCAGCCAGCGCCGCCGCCTCCGCCGCGGCGACGAACATGTAGGCGACCGCGACCCGGGGCTGGTAGATCCCAGGCGGCGCGACCACGGGCACGTCCGCCTCGCGCGCGCGCTCGACCAGGGCGCCGCCGGTGCTGAGCACGATCCGCCGGGTCCCCAGCACTTCGGCAGCCTCGTAACAGGCGAGCGTCTCCTCGGTGTTGCCCGAGTAGCTGGAGCAGAGCACCGTCCACTCCGGCGTCGTCCAGCTCGGCAGCTCGTAGCCGCGAATCGAGATCATCGGCTTGGTCAGCCGGTCGCCGAGGGCGGCGGCGGCGAGCTCGCCGCCGATCGCCGAGCCGCCCATCCCGCAGACCATCAGCCCGGCCGAGTCAGCCGGCTGCAGCCGCGCGGTTTCCAGCCGCCACATCGCGTCGCGCAGCTGGTCGGGAAGGCCGAGGACGTCGTCGAGCATGGACCCCATCAGGCGGGGACTCTTTCATCTCGGCCGACGACGGTGTTTACGAGCTGCGCTCCCGCCGCCACCGTCGCTCCCGGGGCCAGGATCGACCGCTCGACCCGGGCGCCGGCCTCGATCGCGCAGCCCTCGAGCAGAACCGCTTCGCTCAGCTCCGCGCCAGCCTCGATCCGGCAGCCGGCGGAGACGACGGCGCGCCCGCCGAGCCGCGCCTCCGCGTCGATCTCGGCGTCCGCGGCCACCAGGGAGCCGGGGCTGGTCGGCTCGACCTCGGTCTCGACCCCTCCTTCGAGGATGTCCCAGCTGGCCTGCAGGTAGCGCTCAGGCGTGCCGATGTCCATCCAGTAGCCGTCGAGGAGCAGCCCGCAGAGCCCCTCCCCGACCAGACGGGGGAAGACTTCGCGCTCGATCGAGCAGGCTTGGCCACCGGGGACGAGGTCGAGAACCGAGCGCTCGAGCACGTAGGCGCCAGCGTTGATCTCGCCCGGCACCGCCTCGCCGGTCTTCTCGGTGAACTCGAGCACCCAGCCCTCGGCGTCGCAGCTGACCAGCCCGTAGGCGGAGGAGTCGTCGACCGGATGCAGGCCGATCGTCGCCCGCGCCCCCCGCTCCCGATGCGCTCGCATCAGGGCGCTGAGGTCGAGGTCGGCGAGGACATCGCCATTCAGGGCGAAGAAGCGATCTTCGAGGCGATCGCCGATCGCCTCCGCGGCGAAGCGGATCGCCCCCGCGGTGCCGAGCGGCTCGGGCTCGGCGACGTAGGTGATCGACACCCCGCTGTGCCGCTCCTCGTCCCCGAGCGCCTCGCGCAGCACGTCGGGGAGAAAACCGCAGGCGAGGACGACCTCGGTGACGCCGTGCGCCGCCAGCCACTCGATCGCGTAGGCGAGGAAGGGCCGGTCGACCAGCGTCACCGCCGGCTTCGGCACGTCGGAGGTGAGCGGTCGCAGGCGAGTGCCCTCGCCCCCCACGAGAACGATGGCCTGCATCTAGCGCTCCACTAGGAAGCGTTCGCGGTGGGCTGACTGGCTATACGACGGCCGATGCCCTCGTACTCGAATCCGGCATTTGCCAGCGCCCCCGGGTCGAGGAAGTTGCGGCCGTCGACGACCAGCGGCCTGACCATCCGCTCGCCGGCGGCGGCCCAGTCGAGGTCGGCGAACTCGCGCCACTCGGTGACGAGGACGGCCGCGTCGGCGCCCTCTAGCGCCTCCATCGCCGAGGTGGCCATCTCAACCGACCCCAGCAGGCCGGCGGCGCGCTCGGCGGCAACGGGGTCGTAGGCGACGACCTCCGCCCCCTCGCCCTGCAGCCGGGCCGCCAGGACGAGGCTCGACGCCTCGCGCATGTCGTCGGTGTCGGGCTTGAAGGCCAGGCCGAGCAGGGCGATCCGCTTGCCGATCAGCGAACCGAGGTGCTTCTCGAGCTTGCCGACCACGCGGCGCTTCTGCAGCTCGTTCACCTCGATCACCGAGGTCAGCAGCTGGAAGTGGTAGCCGGTGTTCCCCGCCAGCATCTTCAGGGCGCTGACGTCCTTGGGGAAGCAGGAGCCACCGTAGCCGATCCCGGCGCGCAGGAACGAGGAGCCGATCCGGGTGTCGAGCCCCATCCCCTGCGCCACCTGGCCGACGTCGGCGCCGACCTCCTCGCAGACGTTGGCGATCTCATTGATGAAGGAGATCTTCGTCGCCAGGAAGGCATTGGAGGCGAGCTTGATCATCTCGGCGCTGGCGACATCGGTGCGGAGGATCTGGCCGCCGAGCGGCTTGTAGAGCTCTTCGACCGCGTCGGCGGCACCCTCGTCGCCAGGGTCTGAGCCGACCACGACCCGGTCGGGCTTCATGAAGTCTTCGACCGCGGTCCCCTCCTTGAGGAACTCGGGGCAGGAGACGTAGGCGAGGTCAGGCATGTCGCGCCGGATCGACTCCCCAGTGCCGGCGGGGACCGTGCTCTTCATCACCAGCACGTGGTCGCTGTCCTCGGGCAGGTCCTGGACCACCGCCCGCACCCGCGAGAGGTCGGCGTCGCCCGAGTAGGTCGGCGGCGTGTCGACGCAGACGAAGAGCAGCCGCGCCCCCTCCAGCAGCTCGCCCATCTCGGTGGTGAAGGTGATCCGCTCGGCGTTGCGGCGCAGCAGCTCCTCGAGCCCCGGCTCGTGGATCGTCACCTCGCCCCGCGAGAGGGCCTCCACCTTCTCGGGGAGGATGTCGCGGGCGATGACCTCGTGGCCGAGCTCGGCGAAGCAGGCCGCGGTGACCAAACCGACCCAGCCCACTCCGATCACGCCTACCGGCTGCAGCTGCTCGCTCATTGGTGCCTCCTACCCTTTTTCTTTGGCTTCAGTTTTCCCATCTCGACGTCTGCCGAGCGCGCCATCCCGACCATCTGTTCGTTGCCGAGTGACTGTTCGAGGTCGTTGGCGATCCAGTAGGTGTTCGACCCGCGGTGCCAGGCAATCAATTTGATCCGCCCGCTATCGACGAATATCTCGTATTCGCGGCCGTGGATTTCCTCGCTGACGCTGGGGTTATCGAGGATCGGCGGGTCTTCCCAGCCATGGATCCCCTGCACCCCGAAGTAGTGGTAGCCGTCGGGCTCTTCCATCACCGCGACCATTTTGTAGGCGACATGCCGGTTGCCGTCGCTGTCCTTGAAGCGGTAGACGCGGGGGTCGACGACGTGTTCGTAGGGGTCGGTTTCGACGTAGTGCGCTTCCGGCGGCAGGCGCGTCGGGAAGAAGATCGGGAAGCCGCCGCCGACGTGGCGGGCGACCGCATCAGCCTCGGCTTCGCCGGCTTCGCGGCCGGGCACGAGGCCGTCGTCTCCAGGCTTCGCAACCTGGACCTTCGGCTTCTTCTTGTGCTTCTTGCCGTGCTTGGCCTTGCCGCTCCCGCGCGACTTCTTCTTGCCAGCGCTCTTGGCGCTGGAGGATTCGGCTTCGTCGCCCCCCGCTTCTTCGCTCGTCTCGCCGCTGCGGAATTCCTTGACCGCGCCTTCGATCGCGCTATGGGAGGAGTAGACATAGCTCGGACCGAGTTCGGCCGGGAAGTGGACCTGCTTGATCGCCGCGTTGCGCGATGCGATGAAGAGTTTCAGCACGTCCAGCATCGTCTTGCCGTCGCTGATGTCGGAGGTGGTGTATTCGGTGAAGATGTCGATCAGGTTGCGCTGGTCGAAGACCAGGTCCTGGACCGATATCTGCTGCCGCGCGTCGCTGATGAACGACTGCTGGCGAGCGGAGCGGACGATGTCGGTGTCCGTGTGGCGGTAGCGCACGTACTGCAGGGCCTTGACGCCGCAGAGTTTCTGATAGCCCGGCTGGATGTTGATTTCCGCATACTGTTCGGAGGGCGGCAGGCCGGCGTTCGAGTGGTAGTAGCGGCGATCGACGTCGGTGTAGACGCAGCCGATCGCGTCGACGGCGCGGACGAAACCGAGGAAGTCGACGTTGACGACGTGCTGGATCGACATGCCGGTCAGTTCCTTGACCACCTGCAGGGTCAGTTTCGGCCCACCGTAGGAATACGCTTCGTTGAACTTGCCGGTCCCGTAGCCGGGGATTTCGACCTTGAGGTCGCGCGGGATCGACATCACCGCGATCGAGTCCTTCTCGGGGTCGAGCCGGAGCAGGATCGTCGTGTCCGAACGCCCGGGGTCTTCTTCGAATTCTTCGCCGGCGCGTTTGTCGGAGCCGAGGATGAGGATGTTCTCCGGGTCGCCGGGATGGACGTTGGCGAGCGCCCGGTTGAGTTTGTTGTGAAGGCGGTCGTTGTGGCCGAGGGCCTGGGCGATGCTGTCGATGTAGAGGAGGACGCTGGTCGCGGTCGCCCCGGCGGAGACGGCGACGATCAGCACCGAGGCGAGGACGAAGCGCCACCAGAAGCGCTTCGGCTTCGGGGCCTGCTCGCCATCGCCGTCCGGGGGCGGCTTCTTCGGCGCCCAGGCCCCCGCGTTCAGCGGCGTCTCGTCAGTCATCGAGGCAGTCCGGAATCGCCCGCAGGAACGACTCGAGCGCCTGGCGGTAGGTCTCCAGCGAGGAGAGGGAGACCCACTCGGCCGGGCCGTGGTGCCCCGCCCCGACCGGGCCGAACTCGACCGCCGGCACTCCCACCCGGAGGAAGGAGACCGCGTCGGAGGCGCCGTCGCGACCGACGCTCATCGGCTCGCCGTCGTGGTGCTCGCGCGCCGAGGAGCGCAGCGCCCGCAGGTAGTCGGAGTCGCGGTCGACCGTGGCAGGGGGACGGGTCAGCAGCGCGTTCGCCTCGGTGCCGGGGATCTCGCGCACTTCGGCGAGGATCGCCTCCGGATCCTGGTCGGGCAGGTAGCGAATGTCGACGTCGATCACGCATCGGTCAGGCACCTTGTTGAGAGCGTCGCCGCCGACGATCCGTCCCAGGTTGATCGACGGCCGGTCGAACAGCTCCGAGCTGTGCCGCGCAAACGGTAGCGACTCGATGCTGCGAAAAACGTCGATCGCGTTGAGGACGGCGTTGTCGCCGAGCCAGGGGGTGGCGCCGTGCGCCGCCGTCCCCCCCACCTCCAGCCGCAGCGCCAGCACGCCCTTGGCCTCGATGCCGATGTGGAGGTCGGTCGGCTCGCCGGTGATCGCGAAGGCCCCGGTGAAGCCGGTGTCGACGAGATGGTCGGAGCCGCGCTCGGCGTCCTCCTCGGACTCCTCGTCGCCAACGATCCCAAGCCGCACCCGCACCCGGTCCTGATCGCGCATCGCCGCCGTGACCAGCAGCATCGCCGCGACCGCGCCCTTCATGTCGTAGGCCCCACGCCCGATCAGCCGGTCGCCGGCGGTCTCGGGCACGAACTGCGCGGGGTGCCCGGGCACCACGTCGATGTGCCCGTGCAGAACCACGGTCGGGGCGTCCGCAGGCCCGACCTCGGCCATCACAACGGGCAGACCGCGCACCTCGTCGGCCTTCGTCTCGATCCCCCGAGCTTCCAGCCACCCCTGCACGAACCCCGCAGCCTCCGAAATCCCATCCGGCTCACAGGTTTCAAAGCTGATCAGCCGCTTGGCAAGAAAAACCAGCTCGTCGCTCACAAAGACCTCCAGCTAATACGAAGAACCGCTACGCGTTGAAGGGGAGCCGGTACTCCCCCGGAAGGATGTTCGGCGATATGCAATCTGGTTCTTGCGCGGCGATAGCCGCGCAGCATGTTCTCCCCGAAGCGAAGCGAAGGGGAGGTCAATCCTGGAGGGGGAGTACCGGCTCCCCTCACGCCCCAGCGATCGAGAGGAACGCTTCGGCCCGGTCCTTGTCTTTCTGCGCCCGCGCGTGCTCGGCGCTGCCCTCATCGCTCTCGGAAAGGCGCCGCTCGGCGTCGGAGAGCTGCTCTTTGAGGGTGCCGCCGTCGAGGTCCTCAGGAGGGATCGCCTCCTCGAGCAGGAGCCGGGCGCGGTTGCCGTAGACCTGCAGCCAGCCGTGGGCCTGGGCGTAGCGTTTGGTCTCCGACTCGGAGAGGTGAAGGCGCAGCTCGGTCGGCTGCAGCGCCGCCAGCAGCGGCGCGTGATTGGCGAGGATGCCGAGTTCGCCGACCTCAGAGCGGGTCGAGACCTGGCGCGCTTCGCCGCTCCAGACCTCGCCCTCAGGGGTCAGGACTTCGACATCGACCATGTGCTCCGCCGCCATCGCTCCGCTCCCAGCTAGGCGGCCGCTTTGGCGTTCTCGGTGACCTGGTCGATGCCACCCTGCATGTAGAAGGCGCCCTCGGAGAGGTCGTCGTGCTCGCCGTCGAGGATCTCGCGGAAGCCGCGGACCGTCTCCGCCACCGGCACGTACTCGCCGCTGCGGCCGGTGAACTGTTCGGCGACGAAGAACGGCTGCGAGAGGAAGCGCTCGATCTTGCGGGCCCGGGAGACCGTCTGGCGGTCCTCGTCGGAGAGCTCGTCGATGCCGAGGATGGCGATGATGTCCTGGAGCTCCTTGTAGCGCTGCAGGACCTCCTGGACGTCGGTCGCGGTGCGGTAGTGCTCGTCGCCGACGACGTCGGGCTTGAGGATCGTCGAGGTCGAGTCGAGCGGGTCGACCGCCGGGTAGATCCCTTTCTCGGAGATCGACCGCGACAGGGCCGTGGTCGCGTTCAAGTGGGCGAACACCGAGGCCGGAGCCGGGTCGGTGTAATCGTCCGCCGGCACGTAGACCGCCTGGATCGAGGTCACCGAGCCGCGGTCGGTCGAGGTGATCCGCTCCTGCAGGCCGCCCATCTCGGTCTCCAGCGTCGGCTGGTAGCCGACCGCGGAGGGCATCCGGCCCAGCAGGGCCGAGACCTCGGAGCCCGCCTGGACGAAGCGGAAGATGTTGTCGATGAACAGGAGCACGTCCTGCCCGCCCTGCTCGCGGTAGTACTCGGCCATCGTCAGGCCGGAGAGGGCGACGCGCAGGCGCGCTCCCGGAGGCTCGTTCATCTGGCCGAAGACGAGCATGGTTTTGTCGATCACGCCCGACTCTTTCATCTCCAGCCAGAGGTCGTTCCCCTCGCGCGAGCGCTCGCCGACGCCGACGAAGGCGGAGAGGCCGGAGTGCTCCTCGGCGATGTTGCGGATCAGCTCCTGGATCAGCACCGTCTTGCCAACGCCGGCGCCGCCGAAGAGCCCGACCTTGCCGCCTTTGGCGTAAGGCGCGAGCAGGTCGATGACCTTGATCCCGGTCTCGAGGATCTCCTGCGTCGGGGTCAGGTCAGAAGCCTTGGGGGCCGGGCGGTGGATCGGCCAGCGCTCTACCTCGCCGAGCTCCTCGCCGTTGTCGATCGGCTCGCCAAGCAGGTTGAAGATGCGGCCGAGGGTGGCGTCGCCGACCGGGACCGTGATCGGGCCGCCGGTGTCGACCACGCGGTCGCCGCGCTGGACCCCGTCGGTGGCGTCCATCGCGACCGCGCGGACGCGGTCGTCGCCGAGGTGCTGCTGCACCTCGCAGACCAGCTGCGTCGCTTCGCCGTCGCCGTCGCCGCCGGTCTCGATCGTCACCGCCGAGAAGATCTCCGGCAGCTGGTCGGGGAAGGCGGCGTCGATCACCACGCCGGTGACCTGCTCGACGCGCCCTACGTTGGTTCCGTTTGCTCCGTTGCTCTCAGCCATGGCTTCCTTTTCTGGTTCTAAATCGAAGTTGGTTACTTCTGTCGTCTACCCGAGCGCCTCGGCGCCGCCGACGACCTCCAAGATCTCCTGCGTGATTTCCGCCTGACGTGCCCGGTTCATCTCCAGGGTCAGGTCGCCGATCATCGACTCGGCGTTCTCGGCGGCGTTGCGCATCGCGGTCATCCGCGCGCCCAGCTCCGAGGCCGCCGACTCCAGCAGCGCCCGGTAGACCGAGATCGTCACGTACTCCGGGATCAACCTTCCCAGCAGCTCCTCGGGGTCGGGCTCGTAAAACCACTCGGAGCGGCTCTGGGCCTTCTCCGCCTCGGTTTCCTCCTCTTCGGCCGCGGCCTCCTCTTCCGCGCCCTCGCCGGTCACGTCCGCCTGCTGCAGCGGCAGCAGCGTCTGCCGCCACACGTGCTGGGTCAGCGGCGAGACGAAGCGGTTGTAGACCAGCTCGACCCGGTCGAGGTCCTGGTCGACGTAACGGGCGGTCATCGCCTCGCCGATCTCGCGGGCGTTGGCAAACGCGGGCCGGTCGGTGAAACCGACGTAGGAGGCGGAGACGTCCTGCTTGCGGAAGGTCAGCGCCGAGACGCCCTTGCGGCCGACGACGGCGAAGGAGGGCTCGGCGCCTTCCCCGCGGACCTGCGCCGCCATCCGCATGCCCTCGCGGATGATGTTGCTGTTGAAGGCGCCGGCGAGGCCACGGTCGCCGGTGACGAGGACGATCCCGACCCGTTTGACGCTCTCCCGCTCTTCCAGCACCGGCACCCGAGGGACGCCGCCCGCCTGGGCGGCGGCGCGGCGGGTCAGCTTGCGCATCCCCTCCGCGTAGGGCCGCATGTCGGAGATGCGCTGTTCGGCTCGGCGCAGGCGCGCCGCCGCCACCATCTCCATCGCTCGCGTGATCTTGTTGATGTTCTTGACCGACGCGATGCGGTTCTTGACTTCCTTCTGCGTTGCCATGAGGGAACCGGGGTCCGGCGACTAGGCCGGGGTCGCCGCCTCCTCGTCATCGGTGCTCTCGGGCGCGGTGTCCGAACCCGGGGTGCGGGCCGGGGCCTCGCGCTCCTCTTTGGAGTGGATTCGGTCGGACTCGCCCTCCTCGAGCGGGTCGCCGTGCTCGTCGAAGTCGGGGCCGAAGTCGTCGACGAAATCGCCGATCGCCTTGCCGAGCGCCTCCTCGTCCTCGTCGGAGAGCTTGCCGCTCTCTTCGATCCGCCCCAGCAGCTCGGACTGCTCTGAGTGCAGGCGGGTCCGCAGGTCGGCGAGGAACTCACCGACGCGCTCGACTTTGATCCGGTCGAGGTAGCCGCCGGTGCCCGAATAGATCGAGGCGACCTGGTCGCCGACCGAGAGCGGTTCGCGCTCTTTCTGTTTCAGCAGCTCGACCAGCCGTTGGCCGCGGGTCAGCGCTTTCTGGGTCTCGGCATCGAGCTCGGAGCCGAACTGAGCGAAGGCCTCGAGGTCGCGGTACTGGGAGAGGTCGAGGCGCAGTTTTCCGGCGACTTTCTTCATCGCCTTGGTCTGCGCGTTGCCGCCGACTCGGGAGACCGAGATGCCGACGTTGATCGCCGGCCGCACGCCCGAGAAGAAGAGGTCGGACTCGAGGAAGATCTGGCCGTCGGTGATCGAGATCACGTTGGTCGGGATGTAGGCGGAGACGTCGGAGGCCTGGGTCTCGATGATCGGCAGCGCCGTCAGCGAGCCGCCGCCGAGCTCGTCGTTCAGTTTCACCGCCCGCTCCAGCAGGCGCGAGTGCAGGTAGAAGACGTCGCCCGGGTAGGCCTCGCGTCCCGGCGGGCGTCGCAGCAGCAGCGACATCTGGCGGTAGGCCGAGGCGTGTTTGGTGAGGTCGTCGTAGACGCAGAGCGCGGCTTTGCCGTTGTAGAGGAAGTACTCGCCCATCGCGCAGCCCGCGTAGGGGGCGATGTACTTGATCGGGGCGGCCTCGTCGGCGGGGGCGGCGACGATGATCGTGTTCTCCATCGCGCCGTTTTCCTCCAGCGTCTCTTTCAGCTGGACGACGGTCGACATCCGCTGGCCGATCGCGACGTAGATGCAGATCAGGTCCTTGTCCTTGTTGTTGATGATCGTGTCGATCGCGATCGCCGTCTTGCCGGTCTGGCGGTCGCCGATGATCAGCTCGCGCTGGCCGCGGCCGATCGGGATCATCCCGTCGATCGACATCAGGCCGGTCTGGACGGGTTCCTCAACCGGCTGGCGCTGGACGACGCCGGGGGCTTTGAACTCGGCCGGGCGGGTCTCCGTCGTCGCCACCTCGCCGCGGTCGTCGAGCGGGCGGCCGAGCGGGTCGACCATGCGGCCGAGCAGCGCCTCGCCGACCGGGATCTCGAGCAGGCGGCCGGTCCGTTTGACCGTGTCGCCCTCGACGATGTGTTCCCACTCGCCGAAGAGCACCGCGCCGACGTTGTCGGCCTCGAGGTTCAGCGCCAGGCCGGTCACCCCGTGGGGCAGGTCCAGCATCTCCAGCGCCATGCAGTTGTCGAGCCCGTGGATGCGGGCGATGCCGTCGGCGACGGACAGGACCGTCCCGACCTCGGTGAGGTCGGCTGAATCGGTCTCCAGTCCCTCGATCCGCTCTCGCAGGATGCTTGCGATCTCGTCGGGCTTGATCTCCATGGGGTGCTCTCTGCCTCCTTACGCCGCTTGGGCGACGCTCTTTCGAAGTTTCTCCAGGCGACTGCGGATGCTCGCGTCCAGGACCATGTTGCCGACCTGCAGCACGATGCCGCCGAGGATGTCGCCGTCGACCGTGCTCGAGAGGTCGACTTTCTCCCCGGTTTGGCGTTCGACCTCGCGGCCGATTTGCTCGACGACGGCCGCATCCAGCTCGATGGCGCTGGTGACGGTGACGTCGAGGCGGCGGTTCTCGTGTTTCCAGAGCTCGTCGAACTCGCGCCGGATGCGGAAGACCTCCGTCATCCGGTGCTTGTCCACGAGCAGCTCGAGGAAGTTGATCAGCTCCGGCTCGGCGCCGGTGATCGCCCGCTCGATGCCCTCCCCCTTCTCCGCCGTGGAGAGGTAGGGGCTGAAGAAGAAGACCTGCAGCTCGCGGTTGCGGTCGACCTCGTCGGCGAACTGGGCGAGCTGCTGCTGCAGCGCGTCCAGCTTGCCTTTGTCGCGGCCTGCCTCGAAGAGCGCCTCCGCGTATACGCGAGCTACGTCGGCCATCGTCAGTTATTGCTCTCCGAGCCCGAGAGGGTCGAGAAGTCGACCTCGGACAGCGCCTCCTCGACGAGCCGTTTCTGGTCGTCGGGGTTGAGCGATTTGCGGGTCACGCGCTCGGTGGCGAGCACGGTGAGGTCGGCGACCTCCTGGCGGATCTGGTCGAGCGAGCGACGCGTCTCGGCCTCGATGTCGCGTTTGGCGGCCTCGACCAGCTCCTCGCGTTTCTCTTTGCCGGCGGCGGTGGCCTCGGCTTCCGCCGTCTCGGCCGATTTGCGGGCGCGGGCCATGATGTCGTCGGCCTGCTCCCGCGCCTCGGCGAGCCGGGACCGGTACTCGGCCAGCAGCTCGTCGGATTCCTTGCGCTGCCGTTCCGCGGCTTCGATCGACTCGCTGATCGCGTTGGCGCGTTTGTCGAGCGCTTCCTGGATCTTCGGGAAGGCGACCTTGCTCAACACCCACATCGTGAACAGGAACAGAACCAGCGTCCAGATCATCAGGCCGAGGCCCGGGCTGACCAGGAAGCTGCCGCCGCTTTCCTCGCCGGCCTTCTCGGCGGCGAGGGGGAGTGCCGCTATGTAGCCGAGCAGCTGCATCGACCTACGAGAGGAAGAAGGCGATCAGGCCGAAGATGAAGGTGTAGAAGGCGACCGCCTCGGTCAGCGCGAAGCCGAGCCAGCGGATGCTTTCCAGGTCGCTTTTCATCTCCGGCTGGCGGGCGACGGACTCGATCTCCTTACCGAAGATGAAACCCACGCCGATACCGGCGCCGATCGAACCGAGACCAGCTCCGACGCCGAGGGCGATCGCTTTGCCGGCGCCTTTGACACCTTCGTCGGTGACTTCCGCGAGCGGCAGGGCAGTGAGATCCATCGAGAGTTGCTCCTTTTCTAGTGAGTGGCGGAGGTCGCTCCGCCGATGTAAATAGCGCTAAGCGTCGAGAAGATGAATGCCTGCAGGGTGGCCACCAGCCCAACCTCGAAGATGAAGAAGGCGAAGGCGAGCGGGAAGGTCAGCGCCCCGAGGGCCGCGATCCCCAGCAGCACCGCCAGGCCGCCGCCCATGAAGAGCAGCAGCAGATGGCCGGCCAGGATGTTGGCGAAAAGACGGACGGAGAGAGAGATCAGCCGCACGAAGTGCGAGATCACCTCGATGATGAAGATCGCGCCCTTGCCGACCGGGCTCATCTCCTCCAGGCCGGGGGGCAGCCAGCTCTTGAAGTAGGGAACCAGGCCCTTGGCCCGGATCCCCTCGACGTGGTAGCTGAGCCAGACCACGAGGGTGAGGACGAGCGGGATCGCGATGTTGGCGGTGGCGGCGTAGATCGCGAAGGAGGGGATTTCGAGGCCGAAGAGGGTGAAGTGGTGCTCGGTGTTGGTCGGCAGCGGCAGGAAGCCCAGCATGTTCGAGAACCAGATCCAGAAGAAAAGGGCGCCGATGAAGGGGAACCACTTGCGGGCCAGCTCGCCGGAGAGGCTGCCGCCGGTGATCGTGTTTTTGGTCAGGTCGTAGGCGACCTCGACCGCGGTCTGGACGCGGCTGTTCGGCCGCTGCTGCATCCGCCGGGCGATCCAGACCATCGTCCCGATCGTGGCGAGGCTGGCGAGAACGAGATAGAGGACGGCCTTGTTGATGCTGAGGTCGATCCCGGCGAGGTGGATCGAGACCCACGGTTCCAGTTTGAACTCGTTCTGCGGCTTGAACTCTTCGTTCTTGCCGGCGTTGCCGAAGATCAGCAGCAGCAGGATCGCCACCGCGAGGTAAATGCCAAGCCCGATCAGGACCTTGGCTTTGGTGCTCATGCCGTCGCGCTGCGGGGCGCCGCCGGGCGCCGTGACCGTGGCCGACTCCATGGCTACGCGGCCCCCTGGCCCTCGGGCTGCTCGAGCAGGTGCGAGATGCCCTGCGCGGCGAAGGAGATGGTGAAGAGGGCCGCCAGCAGGACCGCGGCGGCCAGCCCCGACTCCCGTTCGGCCAGGCCGACCAAGAGCACCACGGTCGCCATCAGCCAGACGCGGCCGAGGGTGGTCCCGGCGACGATCCCCATCGCCTTCTGCCGGTTGCCGGCGGCGAGGTGTTCCCGCATCCGCCGCTGGGCCAGCATCTGCAGGCCCCGCTGGGCGAGCCAGACGGCAGCCGCCGCGGCGTATCCGAGCAGGGGGAAGCCGCCGAGCAGGAAAATTGCGAGCGCGGCAGCGAGCGCGATTAGGTCGACGTACTTGGGAGGAGACATTGGGTCGGTACTGCAAAGAAACGCCCGGCTCGGGGCAGAGCGGGCGGACCCGCGACTATATCCGATAGGGCGCGGGAATGGCTTTGGGAAGCCAGTTCGTGAGGGTTGACACTACCGCGGAGGGGGCGAGGGGCGCCCTCCCCAGACACCACTCGCCAATGGCTCGTGGTTGAGTGTCTGGGGAGGGCACCCTCGCCCCTAGTCGACTGCTTGGAATTCGCCGGTTTCTGGGTCTACAGCTGGGAAGCTTCCGGTCTCGAGCTCTTGCTCGACTGCGGTGTTGACCTCTTCCAGCTCGGGTTCCGGGGCTCCGGCTTGGCGGCGGAGGGTCACGAGCTGGCGGAGGCGGGTTTGGCGCAGCTTGAGGATCTCCAGGACCTCCACCAGGTAGATGCTGGCTGCCAGGGCGAGGAGGCCGAAGGCGGCTATCACGGCGGTCCAGAAGGCGTTGAAGTGGCCGTGGTTGTCGCTGTAGGGGACGAAGCGCAGGGCCAGCGCCAGGGCGGCCATCACCCCGGTCCAGCCGTAGAGATAGAGCAGGGTGCGGCGCTGGGAGAAGCCGATGTCGGCCATCCGGTGGTGAAAGTGCCAGCGGTCGGCTTTGTAGACGGGGCGGCGATATTTGAGGCGTTTGGCGACGACGAAGCCGGTATCGAGAATCGGCACCGCGAGGATGATCAGGGGAATGAAGAGGGCGATCACCGCGTTGGTCTTCAGCGCTCCCTGGACGGCGACGGTGCCGAGCAGGTAGCCGAGCAGGTTGGAGCCGGTGTCGCCCATGAAGGTGCCGGCAGGGGGGAAGCCCCAGCGCAGGTAGCCGAGGGCGGCGCCGGCGGTGAGGGCGGCGAGGACCCCGGCGGCGGTGCGGTCGAGCGAGAGGGCGATCGTCGCCAGGGTGATGCCGGAGATGACCGCCACCCCGGCCGCGAGCCCGTCGACGCCGTCGATCAGGTTGATCACGTTGATCATCGCGACGAGCGCGATCACGGTGCCGACGTCGCCGAGGTGGACGATGCCGCCGCCGGGAAGGGTGAGCAGGTCGACGGTCCCCGGGGTGAGCCGGCCGAAGAAGGGGAAGGTGAATTCGGTCACCGTCACCCCGACCGAGACCGGGATCACGACGCAGACGACCTGACCGAGCAGCTTTGGCGCCGCCGCCAGGTCGAAGACGTCGTCGAGGAAGCCGAGATAGGCGATCCCAACCGCCCCGATCAAGATCGCGTGGCTTTCGGTGTCAGAGGGGAGCCAGATCAGGCCGGCGACGAGGACGCCGCCGAGGATGCCGAGGCCGCCGAGCTGGGGCGTGGGAGCGGCGTGCAAGGACCGTTCGCTGGGTCGGGCGATCGCCCCGAGCCGGATCGCCAGCCGCTTGGTGGGCGGCACCAGCAGCAGCGCCAGGACTCCGGCGACCAGGAAGGCGAGGTAGGCGTCGGTGTCAGTGGGCATACCGGTCGAACCAGAGGGTAAGCGCCATCAGTCCCCAGATCTGCCGGCTGAGATCCTCCTGGCCCGAGCAGTGGCGGTCGAGGACGGGGGTGACAGCGGCGGGGTCGAGCAGCCCCTGGCGGGCGATCGCGCTGGGCGCCAGCACCTCGCGCGCGAACGGTTCCAGCGGGCCGCGCAGCCAGGCGGCGATCGGGATCGAGAAGCCCTGCTTGCGGCCGTGGAGGATCTCTCGCGGGAGCAGCGGCTCCAGCGCCTTGCGCAGGAGCCGCTTCTTGCCGAGGCCGCGGACTTTGAGGCTGGTCGAAAGGGCGAAGGCGAATTCGGAAACCTTTTGGTCGAGGAAGGGCACCCGCAGCTCGAGCGAGTGGGCCATGCTGAGGCGGTCGGTCTTGACCAGGAGGTCGTCGACGAGGTAGATGCCGAGGTCGACGTCCTGCATCCGCGCCAGCGGCTCGGCGCCCTCCGTTTCCGCGTAGCGCTCGCGGTAGAGGTCGAGCGGGTCCCAGCTGGAGGCGCGCGGTCCGGCCAGCGCGGCCCGCGCCTGCGGCGAGAAAATCTCCTTCCAGCCGTGGTGGCGCTCCAGCGGTGGCAGGCCGGCGGCGCGGGCGAAGCGCTTGGCTTTGTAATCGAAGCCGACCCGACCGGTGCGGCTCGGCAGCGCCTCGGCCAGCGGCCGCGCCAGCGCCGCGAGGCGACCGACGCGACGGGCGAGCAGGTCGGCGACGTAGGTGTAATAGCCGCCGAAGAGCTCGTCGCCGCCCTCGCCGGAGAGGGCGACCTTGACCTCGCTGACCGCCAGCTCGGAGACCAGGTAGGTCGGCAGCGCCGAGGAGTCGCCGAAGGGCTCGTCGAAGGCCTCGACCAACTTCGGCAGCAGCTCGACCGCGTCGGGGCGCAGGACCAGCTCGTGGTGGTCGGTGCCGTAGCGCTCGGCCACCAGCCGCGCCCGCGAGAGCTCGTTGAAGCCCTCCTCCTCGAAGCCGATCGAAAAGGTGCGAAGGGGTTCGGCGACGTGGCGGGAGGCGAGCGCGGCGAGACCCCCGGAGTCGACCCCGCCGGAGAGCAGGACGCCGACCGGGACGTCGGCGACGAGATGGGCGCGGACGCTGTCCTCGAGCACCTCGCGCAGCTCGGCGGCGAGCTCGGCGGCCGACCCGGTTCGCACCTCGTCGGCCGGCGGTGGGCCCGGCCGGGCGTAGCGGCGCAGCGTCACCTCTCCCCCCTCCCATGTCAGCAGGTGGCCCGGGGGCAGCTTGCGCGCCTCTTTGAAGATCGTCAGCGGCGCCGGGATCGAGTTGAAGGCGAGGTAGGCGGCGACCGCGCGCGGGTCGATCTCACGCGAGAACCCAGGCTGCTCGAGCATCGCCTTCAGCTCGGAGGCGAAGGAGAGGCCGCCGTCGGCTCGCCGGTAGTAGAGCGGCTTGATGCCGAAGCGGTCGCGGGCCAGCAGCAGCCGCCGGCGCCGCTTGTCCCAGAGGGCGATCGCGAACATCCCCCGCAGGCGCTCGAGGAAGGCGTCCCCCCACTCCTCGTAGCCGTGGACGAGAACCTCGGTGTCGCAGCCGGTGGCGAAGCGGTGTCCGCGTCCCTCCAGCTCGCGCTTCAGCTCGCGGTAGTTGTAGATCTCGCCGTTCTGGACCACGACACAAGAGCCGTCCTCGTTTTCGATCGGCTGGTGGCCGCCGGCAAGGTCGATGATCGAGAGCCGCCGCGCCGCCAGCGCCACCGGCCCCTCGCAGAAGAGCCCGTCGTCGTCGGGACCGCGGTGGACAAGCCGCCCGCTCATCCGCGCCACCGCCTCCCGGCCAGGTGCCCCTTCCCGCTCGCCGGCCACGAGGCCGCAGATGCCGCACATGGGCGGCAGTCTCGCAGGGGCTCCGGTGGGCTACGGGTCGGAGGTCGGCGTATTGGCCGGCCCCCGCCCAAGCACCTTGTTCACCGTGGCGAAGAGGACCTGGAAGTAGAGCGGCACCGAGCGGTCGGCGATGTACTCCATGTCGTGGGCGAGCTTGTCGGCCCAGGTCTCCTCGCGGGTGATCCGGGTCTGGGCGAAGCCGGTGACGCCGGGGCGGACGACGAGCCGTTGCCAATACTGGGGGATGTCGCGGCAGAGCTCGGCGTAGAAGGTGGGCCTGATCGGGCGCGGGCCGACGATCGACATGTCGCCGCGCAGGACGTTCCAGAGCTGCGGCACCTCGTCGAGATGGGTCTTGCGCAGGGCGCCGCCGATCCGGGTCCGCTCTTCCTCGGTGCGGCGGGTCAGCTCCTCACCGTAGTAGGGGCCGAGGCGGGTCTCCGCATCGGGGGCCAGCGTGCGGAACTTGTACATCCAGAAGAGGTGCCCGGCCAGGCCGACGCGGGCCCCCCGGTAGAGGACGGGACGGCCCGAGCTGACCGCGATCGCCGCCGCGATCAGCCCCAGCAGCGGCGAGAGGACCAGGAGGATCGCGGCCGAGATGAGGATGTCGAGCGCGCGCAGGACCGGGTCGATCGGGCGCGGGTCGCCCTCAGCCGCGGGCGCCACGAGTTCTTCGAGGCCGGGCTCAGCCTCGGGCAGCTCGCTCAGGAAGGCGTTACGGGATGAGGCTCTTCGCGCAATGGTGAGGCTCCGACGGTACCTAGGATCGTCTCGACCAGGGAGGACGGATCGCGGCGGGTCGGCGTCGCCTCGGCCGTCCGCTTCTCCAGCTCAACCGCGCGGGGGTCGGTCAGGGGCCGCAGCCTGCCGGAGCGGATCAGCGCTTCGTCGACCCCCCCGAGGCGGCCTCCGTAGGTCGTGTAGACGGGGGTGCCGAGGGCGGCGGCCTCGCGGTTCATCGTCCCGCCGGCGGAGACGACGAGGTCAGCGAGGGCGACCAGGCTCTGCGCCTCGACCGCGCCCGGGGGCACGATCACCGAGGGCAGCCGCAGGCTCTCGATGAACTCGCGCTGGGCCCCGGTGCGGGGCAGCACCACCGCGTGCGCGTTCTCGTCGCGGCCGAGGCGATCGAGCACCTTGGGGAAGAGCGGGTTCGACTTGCGGTGGTAGAGCGAGACGTCGGGCGGCGGGCGGACGATCACCACGACCCGCTCGTCATCGACGCCGAGTCGCCGCAGCGCCTCTTGATCGGGCTCGAAGTCGTAGAGGTAGTACTCCTCCTTCAGGCCGGGATAGGGGAAATACTTATCCAGGGTGACGCCGAAGCGGCGCAGGCGGTCGAAGGGCACGGCGTCGGGGAACATCACCCGCTTGGCGAAGCGGCAGCCGATCCGGTGCTGGGTGACCGCGTACTCGTAGTCGTGCATGTTGGCCTCGGGGATGCCGAGGGTCTTGGCGGCGATCGCGAGGTCGTTGGAGCCGTGGGCAAGGGCAAGGTCGAAGTGGCGGCCACGGCCGAACATCAGCATCTGGGCGCTGCGCCCGGCGAGCCGGTATGCCTTGCGCAGCCGCGAGGCGCCGCCGTGCTGGCCGATCGCCGTGTGCGGCATCCGGTGCAGCTGCAGCAGGGCCAGCGTCTGCGCGTAGTCGCGGGCGGTCACCTCGACCTCGTGGCCTTCGGCCTCGAGGCGCTCGATGATCGGCCGCAGGACCAGCACATGGGCTGGCGCGCTCATGTCGACCCAGATCTTCACCGCCTAGACGGTGGCGAGCTCGGCGTAAAGCGGGAAGCGGTCCATCAGCTCGCCGGTGGTGGCGCGCAGGTCCTCCTTCGAGGACTCGAAGTCGGGGCCGAGGGCGGCGACGATCACCTCGGCGATCTCGGTCATCTCGGCCTCGCCCATCCCCCGCGTGGTGAGCGCCGGGGTGCCGATCCGCAGGCCCGAGGGGTTCATCGGCGGCCGCTCGTCGAAGGGGATCGCGTTGCGGTTGACGGTGATCCCGACCTCATCGAGCCGGTCCTCCGCGGCTTGGCCGTCGAGGCCCGTCGGAGTGAGGTCAACGAGGACGAGGTGGACGTCGGTGCCGCCGGTGAGGACCGGGACGCCGCCGTCTTCGAGGCCGGCGGCCAGCGCCCGCGCGTTGGCGATCGTCTGCCGCTGGCGCTGTTTGAACCCCTCGCTGGAGGCAATATGGAGCGCCACCGCCTTGGCGGCGACCGTGTGCATCAGCGGCCCGCCCTGCTGGCCCGGGAAGATGGCTTTGTCGACTGCTTTCGCGTGCTCCTCGCGGCAGAGGATCATGCCGCTGCGGGGGCCGCAGAGGGTCTTGTGGATCGTCGTCGTCACCACGTCGGCGTGAGGCACGGGGTTCGGGTGCTCGCCAGCGGCAACGAGCCCGGCGAAGTGGGCCATGTCGACCATCAGCTTCGCCCCGACCGAGTCGGCGATCTCGCGGAAGGCGGCGAAGTCGAGCTGGCGCGGGTAAGCGGACCAGCCGGTGACGATCAGCGCCGGCTTGTGCTCGTTCGCCAGGCGCTCCACCTCCTCCATGTCGACGCGGAAATCTTCGCGGCTGACGTGGTAGGGCACCGGGTTGTAGAGCTTGCCGCTGACGTTGATCTTCATCCCGTGGCTGAGGTGGCCGCCGTGGTCGAGGGCGAGGCCGAGGAAGGTGTCCCCCGGTTCGAGCAGCGCCATGTAAGCGGCGTTGTTGGCCTGGGCGCCGGCGTGTGCCTGGACGTTCGCGTGCTCGGCCCCGAACAGCGCCTTCGCCCGGTCGATCGCGAGCTGCTCGGCGACGTCGACCTCCTCGCAGCCGCCGTAGTAGCGGCGGCCGGGGTATCCCTCGGCGTACTTGTTGGTCAGCACCGAGCCGACCGCCTCCAGCACCGCCTGCGGCACGAAGTTCTCGGAGGCGATCATCTCCAGCGTCCGCTGCTGGCGGCTCAGCTCGCGATCGAGAACGGTCGCGATCTCGGGATCGACCTCGGCGAGCGGCGCGGTCTGGAAGTCGTCTGGCAGCGAGGGCATCGTCAGGCGACGATAGCAACGGCTAGGGATAGTCTGGGGTCGGTGAGAGGCCGCAGTTTCCTCGCTTCGCTCGCGATCTTTGCAGCGTTCGCCGTGCCCGCCGCCGCGACCGGCGCTCAGGTCGAGAACCCCTGCATCGGCCCTGGCGCCCAGGACCTGCTCTGCCCCAACCTGCGGATCGCCAAGCCGAGCGAACTGTACGTCCAGCGGACCGGCGACGGCCACGTGCTCCTGCGCGCCACCAGCGATGTCGAGAGCCGCGGCCGCGGCCCGATGGAGCTGCGCGGCCACCGCAGCGGCTGGCATCAGATGCGCACCAATCAGCGCATCTACAAGGTCGGCGGCGGCCACATCACCGTTCCCAGCGAGGCGACCCTCCACTTCACCGACGTCGGCACCTACTTCGGCGGCTCCTACTGGAAGGTCCACCAGCTCGCCCACTTCGACCTGCTGCGGGTGAGGGGCGACGGCACGCTCGGCCCGGTCGTCCGCACCAGCCCCAAGCTCAACTACTGCCTGCGCGACCTCGAGCGCACGCGCCCCGGCCGCCGCTCGCCCACCTACCGGCACTACCCCGGCTGCCGGCAGGACCCGTACATCGACCACGACGTGCTCGGCACCTCGGTCGGTTGGTCGGACATCTACCCCGCTGCCTACTCGAAGCAGTGGATCAACGTCGCCGGCCTGCGCGGCTGCTTCGTCTACCGGATGACCGTCGACCCGAAGGAAGCCCTCTTCGAGTCGAACGAGGACGACAACACCTCACAGGTCAGGGTACGGCTGCCGTACCCCGGGCACACCGGCTGCTGACGCCGCCAACGGCCCAACAGGCCTGGGGCTAATCGAGTCCGACCGAGTTGAGGGCGCTGGTGACGTCGCCGAGGGAGAGGGCTCCGTCACGGAGGATGCGCCAGCTGCCATCCACGTCGATCGCGGTGATGTCGACCACGGTCGAGGGCAGCCCGGGCAGCTCGCCGCCGTCGATCGCCAGCTCGACGCCGTCGCGGATCGGCTGAGGCACGTCCTCGAAGCGGGCCGCGGGCGGCTCGCCGCTGAGGTTGGCCGAGGTCTGGAAGACCGGGCACATCGTCCCGGCGAGCGGGCCGCCGATCAGGCGGATGCCGAGCCGCTCGAGGTCCTGGCGGCAGGCAAGCGGGTAGCGGCGGTGAGGGTTGTCGACCACCAGCGTCACCGGCCCCGGCAGCAGCGCGCTGGCGACCGCCTTCGTTCGGGGGCCCAGTCCCGAAAGGAGCTCGCGGATCGCCAGCGGCGAGAAGTACATGACCGCGGAGGGTTTGCCGTCGTCCCGTCCCTTCAGCCGGTGGATCTTCGAGATCGCGTTGGCGTCGAGCGGGTCGCAGGCGAGCCCGTAGAGGCCGTCGGCGGGGAAGACGGCGACGCCGCCCCCGGCGATACAGCGTTCGAGCGCTTTGCGGGCGACGTCCGCTTCGCCGCTGCGGAGCTGTAGGAGTTCGGTCACGCCTCGGTTTTTACCGAGCGGCCGACGACGACGCGCTCGATCCCCGCCAGATCCCGCCGCGCTTCGACCTCCCCGAAGCCCGCCGCGCGCATCAGCTCCGCCACCGCCGCCGCCTGTCCCTCCCCCACCTCCACGGCGAGTGCGCCTGCCCTTTGCCCCGCATAGCGGTGAAAAAGTCCGGCGGACTCTGAAATCAGCGCTCGGTAGACATTCAGCCCGTCCGGGCCTGCCAGGAGCGCCTCGCGCGGCTCGTGCTGGGTGACCTCGGGTTGCAGGGAGGGCCAGTCGCGCTCGGCTACGTACGGGAGGTTGGCGAGGACCAGGTCGAAGCCTTTGCCTTCGCCTGGGAGCATTCCTTCGACGAAGCGGACGCGGTCGGCCAGGCCCAGGCGCTCCGCGTTGGCGCGAGCCACTTCCAGCGCTGCGGGCGAGGTATCGGTCGCGGTCACGTCGGCGTCCGGCAGCTCGTCCGCCACCGCCAGGGCGATCGCGCCCGAACCGGTCCCGACGTCCAGCACCCGCGCCGGCCGCAGCTCGAGCGCCAGCTCGACCAGGAGCTCGGTCTCCGGCCGCGGCACCAGCACCCGCGGGTCAACGGCTAGCTCCAATCGGCGGAAGCCTTTGCGGCCGAGGATGTAGGCAACCGGCTCGCGCCGTAAGCGCCTGCGCACCATCTCCCCGAACGCCCGTCCCGCAGACGCCGGAACCTCGGCCCCCGCGTCGGCGATCAACGCAGAGCGCTCGCGCCCCATCGCCTCACCCAGCAGCAGTTCCGCGTCAAGCCGCGGCTCGTCCACCCCCGCCGCGGTCAGCGCATCGACCGCAGCGTCCAGCGCTTCGCGCACGCTGGCGCCAGTCATCCCCGTCACTCGATCAGGCCGCAGCCGAAGCCGCGGCCTCCAGGCGTTGGCGCTTCTCCTCGGCGCTCAGGGCGTCGGTGAACTCCCGCAGCTGCCCCGCCAGCACGCCCTCGAGGTTGTGGGAGGTGTGCTTGATCCGGTGGTCGGTGACCCGGCCCTGGGGGAAGTTGTAGGTGCGGATCTTCTCCGAGCGCTCGCCGCTGCCGACCTGGGCCTTGCGCTCCGAGGCGACTTTCGCCTGCTGCTCGGCCAGCTCGCGCTCGTAGAGCCGCGCCCGCAGCACCCGCATCGCCCGCTCGCGGTTCTGCAGCTGAGACTTCTCGTCCTGCATCGAGACGACTACCCCCGTCGGTTTGTGGGTGATTCGCACCGCCGAGTCGGTCGTGTTGACCGACTGGCCGCCAGGCCCGGAGGAGCGGTAGACGTCGATCTGAAGGTCGTTCTGATTCACCTCGACCTCGACCTCCTCGGCCTCCGGCAGCACCGCGATCGTCGCGGTCGAGGTGTGGATGCGACCCTGCGACTCGGTCTCCGGCACGCGTTGAACCCGATGAGTGCCGCCCTCGAACTTGAAGACCGAGTAGGCGCCCTCGCCTTTGACCTCGAAGGTGACCTCCTTGAAGCCGCCGGAGTCCGAAGCCGACTGCGAGAGGACTTCGATCGAGAAGCCGAGCTCCTCGGCGTAGCGGCTCAGCATCTTGAAGAGATCGCCCGCGAAGAGCGCCGCCTCGTCGCCGCCGGTGCCGGCGCGGATCTCGACGATCACGTTTTTGGCGTCGTTGGGGTCGCGCTCTACCATCGCCAGCCGGATCTCCTCTTCCAGCTCCTCGATCTGCGCCGGCGCCTCCTCGACCAGCTGCCGCATTTCCTCGTCCTCGCCCTCGGCCAGCAGCTCCCGCGCCCCCTCGAGGTCATCCCGCAGCGTCCGCCACCGCCCCGCCAGCTCATGCGCAGGCTGCAACTCGCGGTATTCACGCCCCACAGCCGCATACCGCTCCCGATCCGAGATCACCTCGGGATCGGACATCTGCGCCTCGAGCTCCGAAAAGCGCGACTCGATCTGTTGGACAAGCGACTCGATCACCAGAAACAACCCTAGACGGCGAAAACCAAGCAGGTCGGGGGACGCAGGGAGTGAGGTGAGGGGAGCGCACTTGAGTGCGTGACCCGAAACCGAACGACTGAGGACCCCGAGATGCGCCGGTTTGCAGCCGTCTAGGCGACGATCTCGATGTGCGGCTTTTTAGCCGCCTCCTCGGGAGTCTCCCGAGCCAGCACCGCGTTCAGCGAGGCGATCGCCACCGCCAGCTGCTCTTCGTCGGGCTCGCGGGTGGTCAGGTTCTGCAGCATCAGGCCGGGCCACATGATCGCCCGCACCCAGCGTTTGCGCCGGTTTTTGCCGGCCCACTTGATCACCTCGTAGGAGAGGCCGGCGATCAGCGGGATGCCGAGGATGCGCGAGGCGAGCAGCCAGTACCAGGCGGGCAGGCCGAGCGGGGCGAAGACGAAGATCGCGAGCACCATCACGATCAGCAGGAAGCTGGTCCCGCAGCGCGGGTGCAGACGCGAGTAGAGCTTCGCCCGGGCCGGCACGAGCTCGTCTTCGGCCTCATAACAGGAGATCGTCTTGTGCTCGGCGCCGTGGTACTCGAAGACGCGCCGCAGGTCCGGCATCCTGCTGATCGCGGCGATGTAGCCGATGAAGATGCCGGTGCGGAGCACCCCCTCGACCAACCAGAAGAGGAAGGGCGAGCCGAGCTGGTCCTTGATCAGGCTGGTGAGGCCGACCGGGACGACGAAGAAGAGGCCGATCGCCATCAGCATCGAGAACACGATCGTCAGGCCCCAGACCCAGCCGCCGATCTCTTCCTTTTGGCCCTCCTCGTCCTCGTCGAGCTGGGCGTTGGCGGAGATCGCCAGCGCTTTGAAACCGATCTTCAGCGACTCACCGAGGGCGACGACGCCACGGATCACCGGCAGGCGCCAGAGCCGATGGCGTTCGGCCCAGGGCTTGATCGGCTCGGTTTCGACCTCGATCTGCCCCTCCGGCGAGCGCACCGCGACGGCCCAGACAGAGACGCCCCGCATCATCACGCCCTCGAGCACGGCCTGGCCGCCGACAGGCGCGTCGCGTTTGGCGACCAGGGCCCCGTCGGGCATGCGCAGGGGGTCCCCTCCGTTGCTGGCGGAGGAGTTTTCGTGGGATGCCAGTGCCGAGCCCGAGGGCGGGCTCACGCGCTACTTCCCAGCCCTGTGCTTGGCGGCGCGGCGCTGGAAGCGCTCGACTCGACCGCCGGTGTCGACCAGCTTCTGCTTGCCCGTGTAAAAGGGGTGGCACTCGGAGCAGAGCTCCACATGCAGGTCGTCTTTCGTCGACCGCGTGTAGAACTGGTTGCCGCACGAGCAATGCACGTTGGCAAGCTTGTATTCGGGGTGGATTTCAGCCTTCATCTCCACCAAGTCTAGAGAACCGCGCAAGCGTTGCCGATAGGTCCCTGTGCAAGCTGTTCGCCGGCCATCGAAAACGCGCGAGTCCGCCGCCCTGCAGCGCCTGATCGGGGCGGTCCTCTTCGGGGGGACGGCCCTCGTCGTCCTCCACGACTGGCTCTCGTTGGGCGGCTCCAATCTCGACGGCGCGATCAACGGGGTGGCCTACGACGCCGTCGTCGTCTGCGCCGGCGTCGGCTGCCTGCTGCGAGCCTCGCGCGGGGGGCCCGAGCGGAGCGCCTGGGTTGCGATTGGCGCCTCGATCCTCGCTTGGGCCGCGGGTGAGATCTGGTGGACCCTGTACATCGAAGGCAACCCCAACGCCCCTTACCCCTCCCCGGCCGACCTCGGCTACCTCGCCTTCTATCCGTTGGCGATCCTGGGGCTTTACCTGCTCGTAAAGGCGCGGGCGCAGGAGCTCGACCGCCGCCTCTGGATGGACGGTCTGATTGCGACCCTCGGCACCGGCGCGGTCGGGGCCGCGCTCCTCTTCGAGTTCGTCGCCGACCGCACTGCCGGCTCGGGCATGGAAGTCGCGACGACGCTGGCCTACCCGTTCGGCGACGTGCTCCTGGTCTCGCTGGTCGTCGGCATCATCGCCCTCACCCGCTGGCGGCCCGGCCGGACCTGGTCGCTGCTGCTCGCCGGGCTAGCCGTGATGGCGGTGGCGGACGTCGCCTTCACCCTGCAGACCTACGAAGCGACCCTCCCCGGCGGCGACTGGGTCGAACCGCTCTACTTGATCTCGGCCGTCCTCCTCGGCGCCCTGGCCTGGCAGCCGCAGGCCGACTCGATCCTCGCCGACGCCCGTTTCGACGGCTGGCGGGAAATGGTGGTGCCGGGCATCGTCTCGGCGGCGATGATCGCCCTCGTCGTGATGCAGTCCTTCGAACACACCAGCGCGCTGACGACGATCCTCTGGTCGGCGACGATGCTCTCGGTGATCGGGCGTTTGGTCCTCAGCCTGCGCGAGAACAAGCAACTGCTGGAGCAGGTTCGGACCGACCGCTTGACGGGGCTGGGCAGCCAGGCGCGAATGCAGATGGACCTCGAGAAGCGCGAACGGACGCCCGGGCAGGCCCTCACGGTCCTGCTGCTCGACCTCAACGGCTTCAAGCGCTACAACGACAACTTCGGCCACCCGGCCGGCGACAAGATGCTCGCCACGCTGGGCAGGCGCCTCGGCCTGGCTATGGACGCGCCCGCGGTGGAGGCGACCGCATACCGCCTCGGCGGCGACGAGTTCCTGGTTCTGGTGGAGGGCAGCATCATCGACATCGGGCTCAGGAGGCGCGACGAGCTGGCGGCGCGCGCCGCCGAAGCGCTCACCTCCCGCGGCCGCGGCTTCGACCTCAGCGCCTCATGGGGCGTTGCGTCGGTTCCGGAGGAGGCGGACTCGCCCGCCGAGGCGATGCAGCTCGCCGACATCCGGATGTACGCCCAGAAGGAGTCGCGGAAGCTGGCGGGCTCAATCGAGATGCTCGATGGCGAAGCTGTCGAGCAGCCCCGCTAGGACCTCGGTCACTTCGATCCGCGCCTCGCGGCGATCGTCGCGGGCAAGCAGCATCGCCGCCTCGTCGAGCGCTCCCATCAGCAGGTGCGCCGTCGGCTTCACCGGCACCGGCCGGATCTCCCCCGCCTCGATCGCGGCGGCGAGGCTGGCCTCGATCAGGCCGAGACCGTTGGCGGCGCCGATCTCCCGCCAGCGCTCCCAGCCAAGCACGGCGGGGGCATCGTGGAGGGCGATCTGTCGCAGCTCGGGCTTTTCGCACTCCTCGAGGAAGGCCTCCACCCCCGCCTTCATCGCCTGCAGCGGGCTGTGCAGGTCGGAGCCGAGGACGATGCGGGCGACCCGCTCGGTCGATTCGGCCTCGATCCGGTTGTAGACCGCTTCGAGCAGGCTCGCCTTGTCGCCGTAGTGGTGGTAAAGGGCGCCGCGGGTGACCCCGGCGGCCCGCACGATCTCCTCCGTCCCCACCCGCTCGTAGCCGCGCTCGGTGAACAGCTGCCGCGCGGCGGCGATCAGCGCCTCCCGGGTCGACTCGGCGCGTTCCCGTTGGGTCCGCTTTTTCTCAGGATCTGGACTTACGTGCATACAGTATGTATGTTAGCTATAAACATCGAGTCGAAGGAGCGCATCGTGACGGAGCAGCGGCGGGAAATCCAACTTCCAGCAGGGAAGATTCGCTATCGGGAAGCGGGCGAGGGCAAGCCAATCGTCTTCGTCCACGGTTACCTAGTCGACGGCAGGCTCTGGGAGGGGGTTATCGACAACCTCTCCGATCGCTTTCGCTGCTTCGCCCCGGACTGGCCCCTAGGGGCGCAGCAGAAGGCGATGAGCCCCGCAGCCGACCTCTCCCCTCCCGGCATCGCGAACCTCATTGCCGAGTTCCTCGAGCGGCTCGAGCTCGACGACGTGACGATCGTCGGCAACGACTCCGGCGGCGCGATCTCGCAGATCCTGGCGGCCAACCATCCGGAGCGCATCGGCCGCCTCGCCCTGACCAACTGCGACACCCACGACAACTTCCCACCCGGGATCTTCAAGGCGATGCCGCCGCTGGCCAAGCTCCCCGGCGGGATGACCGTGCTCTCGGCTCCGTTCCGGATCCCCTTCGTCGCCCGCCAAGCCTTCGCCCCCTTCGCCCGCGTGAAGATCCCGGACGAGCTGATCGCCTCCTGGATGCGCCCGGCCACCCAGGACAGCGGCATCATGCGCGACCTGAAGAAGGTCACGGCCGGGATGAACAAGCGCCACACCCTCGCGGCGGCGAAGAAGCTCCGGACCTCGAGCATCCCCCTCCGCCTCCTCTGGGCCCCCGGTGACAAGTTCTTCCCGATCAAGTACGCCGAACGTCTGGCAAGCGAAGTTCCGAACTCCCAGATAATCCAAATCAAGGACGCCAAAACCTTCGTCCCTCTCGACCAACCCCAGCGGGTGGCGGACGAGGTCGCTGGGTTCATCGCCTAGGGCTCTGGCCGCGCCTGTAGGGAGGAGTGGGCATCCCCAGAAGCACGCTCCTCCGCGAGACCGCGAGGAACCGCGATATGGGCGGTCGTTCGCGGTCTCGCGATCAGTTCGTCCTAAAGAACGTGTTGTTGGGAAGGAGGCCGGGGGTCCTCTGAGGGAATGTTCGGGCGAAATGCAATCTGGTTCCTGTCCTCCATAGGAGGACAGCATGTTCCGGAGCCATGCCCGACAGGGCCGCGACAAATTCCCTCAGAGGACCCCCGGCCTCCTGTACTTCCCAGCTTTTGTTCCCGAGTTTGCGGCTTCGAATGAACGGTCAAAACGAACAAGCGTTCCCAAACGTTCGGAAAGAGCATATTTTTCGTCCGACGGACTGGGGAATCATTCGCCAACGCCCCCTACAGGACGGAGTCGTATGTCCAAGCAGGTCTTCGATCAGGATCGGCCCCGCAGCACGATGGCGCAGCGCCTCGACGAAGCGTTCGCCGGCTGCGATCAGTGGACGGTCGTGGCGGCGCCCTCGCGGCGCAGCAGCCTCGACTTCAGCCCCCGCGCCTCCAGCAGCTCCAGGATCTTCGATAGGGCTGCGCTGGTGGAGACCCAGGAGCCGCGCGCGCTGTAGTAGTCGGCGTCGTGCAGGAGGAGGACGTCCCCGGCCCGGACGCCGGTGATCAGGCGACCCGTGATCGACTCCGGGGTGGCGCCCCGGTCCCAGTCCCTTCCCCACTTCGACCACAGCACCGGGCGCCAGCCGCGGTCGCGGACGGCGCGTAGGCCGGAGGCGCTGAAGATCCCGTAGGGCGGCCGGTAGTCGGCGATCGCCTGCCCCGTCGCCTCCTCGATCGCCGCCCTTCCTCGCTCGGCGTCCTCGAGCAGCATCCGCGGCGTCAGCCGCAGCTGGTTGCGATGGCGGTGGCAGTGCAGCTCGACCCGGTGCCCGGCGGCGACGATCTCGGCCGCTAGCGCCGGGCGTGGCTCGACCTGCTCCCCGGCGAGGAAGAAGGTGGCTTTTGCGTCGTGCTCACGCAAGGTCTCCAGGATCGAGACGGTGCCGCTCGGGTGCGGCCCGTCGTCGAAGGTGAGCGCGACGCCGTCGAGGTCGTCCTGGCGCAGGACGATGCCGAGCCCCCGCCCGATCGCGGGCACCACCGGGGCCAGGGCCGGCCCGGCGTGCCAGACGGCGCCCGCGGCGAGAGCCGCCGCGGGCAGTCGCCGGATCAACGAGCGGCGGTCGTCGAGCCCTGCGCCGGCTGCTGGGACCGCGCCGCTTCTTCCCCGGAGGATGCGGCCGCCTTGTCCTCGTCGGTGATGATGTGGATGTGCCCCTTCAGCGGGGTCGAGACCACCTTGTAGGGGTTCTCGGTCTTGACCACGGAGAGGATCATCACCAGGAGGACGGCCATCGCCGTGACCGCGGCCGCCACCCGCTCGGTCCGCACCCGCCAGACCGGCTGCTGCTTGACCCGCGGCCGGACCTCTAGGGCGCGGGAGGCGATCGAGGGAAGCGAGGCGAACGAGGAGTCGGGTGACTGGCGCTCGCGGGTGACGTGCCGCAGCACCGACTCGAGCTCGTGTGAGTTGCGGGCGACCTCGGCCAGGCCGAAGCGCTCGAAGGCGGCGTTGTTGGCCCGCAGGTGGCCGGCCGAAAAGCCATAGGAGACGACCGGGCAGCCGCGGATGTGGGCCTCGAGGACGGTCAGGCCGGCGGTGGCGTGGATCATCGCGTCGGCGGCGGCCATCCAGTCGCTCATCTGCTCGGTGAAGCCCAGCACCCGCACCTGCTCGTTGCCGCCGAAGCGCTGCTCGAGCCGCTCGCGCAAGGCGTCGTTGCGGCCGGTGATGCAAACGACGAGGGTGTCGCCATCGGCGGCGGCGGTCCTGATCGCTCCCTCGAGATCGCCGACGCCCCAGCCGCCGCCGGAAACCAGGACCATGCGGGCGTGAGCGGGGACGTCGAGCGCCTCGCGGGCATCGCGCCGCGTGCGAGGCATGAGGAAATCGTGAGAGATCGGCGGCCGTGCCCACTCGACCGCGCCGGGTCCGACCAGCTCCTCGACTTCCTCGATCGACTCGGGGTGGGTCACGTAGTGCAAGTCGACGCCGGGATGAGCCCAGTAGCGCAACCCGGCCAGGTCGGTGATCACAGACTGGACCGGGACCTCGAGGCGCCGGTTCTCCCGCAACATCCCCAGCACCGCGGTGACCCCTGGATAGGTCGAGAGCACGGCGTCGGGTTCGTGCTTGTGGACCATGCGCAGGACGCCGCGCCCGGAGGTGACGGAGCCGATCCGATGGAAGAGCCAGCGGGTCGGCGCGAACTTCGTGATCAGCCAGTACTGCGCGTCGAACAGCCACGGCATCCAGCGGAAGGTGATCTTGGAGCCGTTGCGCAGGACCCCCGCCGCTAGCTTCCCCATCGCCTCGAGCCCGTTCTCGATGATCACCTCCGCCTCGGGGTACTCCGCTTCCAAGTCCTCCTTGATGATCCGAGCGGGCAGGTCATGGCCCTCGCCGATGTCGGCGCTGAGGATCAGAACCCGCGGCTCGCGCTCCTCAAAGCGGGAGGCGCCGGCGAGCAGCGCCCCGGCGGCGTGTTCGTTGCCGTTCATGGAGGGGCGCTTGCCCGGCACCGGGTCCGGTGGGCGGGTGCTCGAACGAACCCATTCGACGTACTTGCGGACGCCGTCTTTGAAGCTCGTTTCGGCCCTCCAGCCGAGCTCGGCGAGCGCCCGCTCGTTGGAGATCGCCTTGCCGGGGAAGTCCCCCGGGCGGGGCGGTGTGTGGACGATCTCGCAGTCGTCGGTGTTTTCCTGCACCCGCTCGGCGATTTCGAGGATCGTCACCACCTCGTCGCCGGAGAGGTTGTAGGTGCGCCCAGCCGCCTCCGGCGCCAGCGCCGCGACGATCCCGTCGGCGAGGTCCTCGACGTAGATGAAGCTGCGGGTCGTCGAGCCGTCGCCGGCGATCGTCAGCGGCTTGCCTTCGAAGGCGAGGTCGGTGAACTTGGCGACGACGCCGGCGGCGCGGGCGCGCGGGCCGTAGGGGATGCCGAAGCGGAGGATCGTGCTCTCGAGCTCGAACAGCTCGGTGTAGCCGGCGCAGTAGGTCTCGCCAGCGAGCTTGGTCGCGGTGTACAGGTGGCGGGGCGCCGGAATCGGCGTCTCCTCGTCGACCTCCTGCTCGACGCAGTCGCTGTAGACCCAGGTGGTCGAGCCGTAGACGACACGGCCGACCTTCGCCCTGCAGGCCGCCTCGAGCACGTTGAGGGTGCCACGGGTGTTGACCTCCTCGGCGAGGACCGGGTCGGCGTGGACGTGGCCGACGTCGGCGACGGCGGCGAGGTGGATGACCGCGTCGCAATCGCGCATCGCCAGGTCGAGGTTGGCGGGGTCGGTGATGCTGCCGGTGAAGGTCTCGACTTCCAGGGGCGAGTGGTAGGGCGAGGCGCTGAGGTCGAAGATCCGCGGCGTCATCCCCTTCTCCCGCAGGCGATCGACGACATGGGAGCCGATGAAGCCGCCCCCTCCGGTGACCAGAACTCTCATGACTCTCCCTTCAACGCCGCCTCCCGCGAAGCGGGGCGGTAGTAGAGCGGCACGCACCAATGGTTCTCCGCCACCCAGTCGGTGTTCGGCAACTCATCCGCGCGTCCCATGATGCGATGGCAGGGCTGGTCGTAGACCCTCCCCGTGCTCTTCTCGATCTCTTCGAAGACGATGTACTTGTAGTAACCCGAGGTCATCCCGTCAGGGAGCTCGAGGCGGCCGGGGCGCACCGGATCGAGGTGCTCGCGCGCGTAGGAGTTCTTCCAGGCGACGATGTCCTCCATCCGGTCGGCCTGGACGAGACCGAGGGCGGCGGTGAACTCGCTCATCCGGAAGTTGAGGCCGTCGACCTCATGCTCGAACTTGCCGTAGTTGCGGAACTTGGCGGCGAACTCGAGCAGGTCGGGATTGCCGGAGACGAGGACGCCGCCCTCGCCGGTCGAGACCGTCTTCGTCGCATACAGCGAGTAGACGCCGGCATCGCCGAAGCCGCCCGGCCTGCGGCCGTTCCACGCGGCGCCGTGGGCGTGGGCGCAGTCCTCGAGCAGGAAGATCCCGTGCTCGCGGCAGTAGGCGGCGATCCGCTCGGCGTCGAAGGCGATGTGGCCGCCGATGTGGACGAGGATCGCGGCACGGGGCTGGTGGCGCTCGGCCTGCCGCTCGAAGTCGGCGAATGACATGCAGAGGTCCTCGCGGTTGCAGTCGACGAACTCGACGCTGGCGCCGGCGTTGACCGCGGCGAGCGGGGTCGCCATGAAGGTGTTCGAGGGGCAGAGGACCGTCTCCCCGCGCACCCCGGCGAACTCGAGCGCGGCCAGGGCGCCGCCGGCCCAGCTCGAGAGGCCGAGGCTGGGCAGCCCGTTCCACCGCTCCCAGCGCTCCTCGAAGGCCTGCAGCTTGGCGCCCTCCGACCACTGCTCGGAATCGAGGACCTCGCTCCAGAGCTCGAACAGGCGAGCGCGGTCGCGGTGATCGAACCCGATCGCGAACTTGCTCGCGTCGGGCAGCGTGTTCTCTGCGGCGCCTACGGTGGCTCCTTGCTGGCCGTTGCTGGTGCTGGGGTCGTGCCTCGGCGGGACTAGACACCGCGTCGCCGGAAGCGGCCGCAAATCTACCAGCGCAACCGGATCAATTACCCCTTCCGGTCGCCCTCAATCCTCGGCATGTGCGGACTCGATCACTGCTGCAACCGCCTTCGAGCTGGCCAGAAGAACGGTTCCGGCGAGAGCAAGGGCGATGAAACCGGCGAGTGCGACACCGTCGAGGGGGGTGCCGGACCAAGCCTCGTCGAAGATCAGGGGCGCCAGCCCCACCGGAACCAGCACCTGCACGGCGAACATGATCGGCGCCACGTTGGTGGCCGGCCGCCGCTGCAGCGCGCTCATCTCGCTCAGCAGGGCGACGCCCTCCGAGGCCGCCGCGGTCGCCAGCCAGATCGCGGCGACGATCAGCGCGCCCGCCGCAAGCTGATCGGTGAGCAGCTTGCTGGCGATCGCGGTCCAGGCGTAGCCGAATCCGGCGCTCAAGGTGGCGAGCAGGCCGAGGCGTCGGACGTTGCCGAGGAGGGGGCGGCGCAGAACATACGGGGCGAGCAGCGGCAGGGCGATGATCACCAGCGCCAGCCCGATCGCCCCAGCCCCGGCATGGCTGGTGCTGCGCTCCGGCGCCGCCCAGGCGACGCCGCCGATCCCAACCACGATCGCGGCAACGGCCATCAGCTCGCGCGGCCCCGGCCTCTCCCCCAGCCGCGTCGCCCCGAGCCAGAGCAACAGCAGCAGCCCGCTGGCGATGCATGGCTGCACCACCGTCAGCGGCGCCAGCAGCAGCGCCGCGACCTCGAACGGCCAGCCGAGCAAGCCCAGCGCCGTCGCCCCCAGCCAGCGCCGATTTCGCAGCAACCGCCCCAAGAGCGACGGCCGCAACCCATGCTCCCCCGGCACCCCCCGCGCCTCCAGCGCCTGCAGCGCGATCGAGGTGTTGTAGAGCAGCGAGGCGGTGACAGCCGCGGCTATTCCCAGCGCCAGCACGGCGCCAGGCTATGTCTTGATCAGGTTTCTTGGTACAGCGGCCCGTCGCCGCCCTCGGGGAGGGTGAGCCGGCCGCCCTTGGCGGTGATCGCGCCGCATTGGACGCAGTTGGAGGCGGTGACGTGGACGTCGACCTCGGCGGCGCCGTTCTCCAGCTGGTCCTCGGGGATCTCGTAAACCTGGGCCGGGCACATCGAAACCCAGGTCTGGGCGACCTCGCGCGGGACGTGAGTCTGGACGCGGACGTGGTTGGGGGCGTCGTCGCGGGTGGCGTTGCCGGAGAGAAAGACTGAGTCGAGCTTGTTGAAGGTCACCTCGTTGTCCGGCTTCGGGTACATGTCCCCCGCCTTGCCGAGGTCGACCGGGATCTCGGAATCGTGCTCCTGGCTCCAGTGGCCGCCGGGGAAGGCGCCTTTGGTGACGGTCATCGCCGAGGCGATCGCGCCGCCCATGAAGAAGCCCTTCGAGAAGGGCTGGCGCATGTTGCGCGATTCCTTCAGGTCCTTCTCGATCATCGAGTTGCGGACCTTCTCGTCGTAGGCTTCGAAGTTGACCGAGTCGGGATCCTTCTTGAGCGATTCGACGATCGTCTCAGCCGCGTACATCCCCGCGTGCATCGCGTAGTGGACGCCCTTCAAGGTGGGGATGTTGACCATCGAGGCCGCGTCGCCCGCGACCATCATCCCCGGCACCGCGAGCCGCTTCGGCATCGCGAAGTAGCCGCCGGAGGGGATCGTCTTCGCGCCCCAGGCAACGCGTTTGCCGCCCTCGATCAGCTTGGCGATGAAGGGGTGGGTCTTGATCAGCTGCAGGGCGTCGTGGCAGCTGAAGGTGGCGTCGGTGTAGTCGAGGCCGACGACCAGCCCGATGCAGATCTTGTCCTCCCCCATCGGGTAGATGAAGGTGCCGCCGAACTCGTTGAAACGCGGCGACTTGCGCAGCGGCCAACCCATCGTGTGGATGACGCGGTCGAGCGGCTCCTTGACCTCCCAGACCTCTTTCACCCCGAGCTCCCAGCGCATCGGGTCGGCGCCGTGCATGTCGAAGTAGTCGTAGGCGGCGTAGGTGAGGTGGCCGACGGTGCCCTCCGCGAGCACGGTCGCCTTTGCCGTCACGTCGGAGCCGGGCTCGAAGTTGGCGAGCTCTTCGCCTTCCTTGCCGCGGCCGCGGTCGCCGGAGCGCACGCCCTTGACGATCCGGTCCTCGACCAGCAGCTTGGTCGCGGCCGTTTCGCTGAGGATGTAGGCGCCGGCCTCTTCGGCTTTGTCGGCGAGGAAGCGGCCCAATTTCGCCACCGAGGTGACGTAATTGCCGTGGTTTTTGAAGCCGGGCGGCGGCGGCTTCAGCGGGAAGGCTTTGTTCTTGGTGAGGACATAGACGGCGTCCTTGGTGACCTCCTGGTAGACCGGCCACTCCTCCTTCGGCAGGTCAGGGAAGAGCTCTTCCATCGCCGAGGGCTTCATGTTCGCCCCGGAGAGCAGGTGCGCCCCGGCGACTTTGCCCTTCTCGATTACCGCGACCGGGACTTCGCCCAGCTTCTCGGTCAGCTCCGGCTCGTTCTCGAGCAGCTGCAGGAGCTTGTTGGCGCAGGCGAGCCCGGCCGGCCCGCCGCCGACGATCGCGACCCCGACCTCGATCCGATCCTCCGGCGCATCGGTCGGCGGACCGATGACGCTGTTGGAATCGAAAGGCGGCGGGAACTCAGCGGGCGCGACGGCGGGCATCTAGTGACTCCTTGGGGTCAGATGGGGACCGAGCCGGAGCTCAGCCGCCCTTCTTGGCTTTGATCGCCTCGGTCAGTTTGGGGACGATTTTGTGCAGGTCGCCCACCACCCCGAGATCGGAGAACTCGAAGATCGGCGCGTTCGGGTCCTTGTTGATCGCAAGGATGTTCTCCGAGTTCTGCATCCCGACCTTGTGCTGGATCGCCCCGGAGACGCCGGCGGCGAGGTACAGCTTCGGCGCCACCGTCTTTCCGGTCTGGCCGATCTGGGCGGCGTAGGGGTACCAGCCGGCGTCGACGACCGCGCGGGTCGCGGCAACGGCTCCGCCCATCGACTCGGCCAGCTGCTCGCAGAGCTCGAAGCCCTCTTTGGCCCCGAGGCCGCGGCCGCCGCCGACGAGGATGTCGGCGTCCTCGATGTTGACGTCAGCGCCGCGCTGCTCGCCGCGCTGGACCAGCTTCGCCTTCGACGACCACTCGGAGAGCTCGACGTCGACGTCGACGACCTCGGCGCTGCCGCCGCTCTCGTTGAGGTCGAACGCGTTGAGGCGGCCGATGATGATGCCGGGCTCGGAGACGTAGCCGACGTCGGCGATCTCGGTGTCCTGCAGGATAGGCCGCTCGACGACCAGCTTCCCGTCCTGGACCTTGACCGCGGTGACCTCCATGGTCACGCCGGCGTTGAGGCGGGCGGTGAGGCCGGCGCCGATCTCGAAGCCGAGCAGACCGCCGCCGAACAGGGCGTAGGAGAAGCCCTGCTCCCCGATGACTTTCGCCATCGCGTCGACGATCGGCTGGGCCAGGCCCTCGGGCACGCTCTTGGCCCGGTAGACCTTGGCGGCCCCGTATTTGCCGAGCGAGGCGCAGGCGTCGTCGGCGACGTCGCCGACGACCAGCGCGGCGGCTTCGCCGCCGACTTCGCCGGCCAGCTTGGCCGCCTCGGAGATCGCCCCAAGTGAGTTCTTGTTGAAGTTGCCCTCGTCGTCGTGGAGGGCGTAAACCAGGATCCCTGCCATTTAGATCAGCTTCCTCTCGTCGAGCCAGGCGACGATCTTTTCGACCGTCTCGTTGGTGTCCTCGTCCTCGATGATCTCGCCCGCCTCCTTGGCCGGCGGCGGGTTCAGCCCGAGCACTTTGGTCTTTGAGCCGCCCTCGCCGACGCTGCCGCCGTCGATGCCGACGTCGCCGGTCCCCTTCGAGTCGAGCGGTTTCTTTTTCGCGCCCATGATCGCTTTCAGGCTCGGGTAGCGCGGCTCGTTGATCGCGTCGCCGACGCTGATCACAGCCGGCAGCTCGACCTCGACGGTGTCGTAGCCGTACTCGGCCTGGCGCTCGCAGCGCAGCTTGCCGTCGGTGACGTCGATCTGGATCACCTGGGTCAGCGACGGCATCTTCAGGTGGTCGGCGACGACGGCGCCGATCGTGTAGCACTCGCCGTCATCCGACTGCTGGCCCAGCAGGACCAGGTCGGGGCTCTCCGACTCGAGCACTTTCGCCAGCGCGTAGCCGGTTGCGCAGACATCGGAGCCGGCCAGCGCGTCGTCGGCGAGGTGCACCGAGCGGTCGGCGCCAAGCGCGACGGCCTTGTGCAGCGCCCGGACGGCGGAGCTCGGCCCCATCGTCACCGCGACGACCTCCTCGACTGGGATCGCGCCACCCTCCTTGATCTGCATCGCCGCCTCGAGGGCATGCGTGTCGAAGGGGTTGAGATTTTTCTCGCCGCTGCGGTCCAGACGCATCGTGTTGGGATCGATGCGCTTCTGAACGGCGGCGTCCGGGACCTCCTTGACCAGGACGCAGATCTTCAAAACAAAGCCTCCTTGGGGATGATTCTCAGGTCTTTCGCGGGGCGCGATACTAACGCCTGCCAGCGGTTGACTGACGAGTCAATCAGGATGATACCCGGATCGGACGGACCTATGCACCGATCCGTGTCAGATGTCACGGATGGCGGCGCAGCGCCGCTTCCACTCAGTCTTCGGCGCCGCGGGCGCTGGCCCGCTCGCGGATGAACTCGACGATGTCGTCGGTCCCGGAGCCGGGGGTGAAGACCTCGGAGACCCCCAGGCTCTTCAGCTCGGGGATGTCGTCGGCGGGGATCGTGCCGCCGACCGTGATCAGCACGTCCTCGACCCCCTGCGCCCGCAGCAGCTCGACCACTTTCGGGACGAGCGTCATATGGGCGCCGGAGAGAATCGAGAGGCCAACGGCGTCGGCGTCCTCCTGGATCACCGTCTCGGCGATCTGCTCCGGCGTCTGGTGCAGGCCGGTGTAGATGACCTCCATGCCGGCGTCGCGCAGGGCCCGGGCGATGATCTTGGCGCCGCGGTCATGGCCGTCCAAACCGGGCTTGGCGACGACGACGCGGATCTTGCGGGCGGTTGCTGCCTCCATCGCGCCGAACCCTAGCGCCCCACGCGCAGCCGGCGCGGCGGCGGGACGCGGCGGCGGGCGGCTACTCGCGAGGCACCGAAGCCGGCGACGGTCGCCAGCAGGGTCACCGCGAGGGCGACGAGGCGGCGGCCGAGCCGCTCGAAGCGCATCACCTGCCAGCCCTCGGCACGGGCGATCTGGGCCAGCGGCGGGTCAGGGTTGACGGCCACCGGATTGCCGACCGCGCGCAGCATCGGCAGGTCGGAGAGCGAGTCGGAGTAGGCGTAGGAGTCGGCCAGCTCGATCCCGTGGCGAGCGGCGAATTCCCGCATCGCCGTCACCTTCCCCTCGCCGTAGACGAAAGGGCCGTCGAGGCGGCCGGTGAAGTTGCCCGCCTCGTCAACCTCGTAACGGGTGCCGATGCCACCGTCCATCCCCAGCACGAGGGCGAGCTGCTCGACCACGCCATTGCCGGCGGCGCTGACGATGAAGGTGGGCCGGCCGGCGTCCTGGTGGGCGTAGACCTCTTCCAGCATCTGGGGAAAGATCCGCGGCAGGATCGCCGCCATCACTTCCGGCCCCATCCGGTCGATCGCTTTGGCGGCCACACCGGTTATCAGCTCCCGCGCCACTTTCAGCACCTCTGCGGTGCGGGCATCGGTGGTGCCGCGGAGGCGGTACCGGGTGTGCTCGAACCCCCAGCGGGCGAGCTGCCTCCGTCCGACGATCCCCTGCTTGGCGGCGATGCGGGCAAACTGCATCCCGCTCGACCCCGCCATCAGGGTCTTGTCGAGGTCAAAGAAAGCGGCAGCCCGCAGCGATTTTTCGCTCGCGGGCCGCACGCTCGAGATCAGCCCCCGTCGACCTCGACGACGATGGCGTCGCCCTGGCCGCCGCCGGAGCAGATCGCGGCGACGCCGAGGCCGCCCCCGCGACGCCGCAGCTCGTGGACGAGGGCGCCGATGATGCGGGCGCCGGAGGCGCCGATCGGGTGGCCGAGGGCGATCGCGCCGCCGTTGACGTTGACCTTCTCCTCGTCGACGCCGAGCATCCGCACCGAGTTGAGCGCGACGGAGGCGAATGCCTCGTTGATCTCCCAGAGGTCGACGTCCTCAGGGCTCTTGCCGATCTTCTCCAGCGCCAGCTTCGAGGCGTTGGCCGGAGTTTTCGCCAGGTACGGGAAGTCGTCGGCGACGGTGCCGTAGGAGAGGATCCGCGCCAGCGGCGTCTTGCCTTCCTTTTCGGCCCACTCCTCGGAGGCGACGACGATCGCGCCGGCGCCGTCGTTGACGCCGGGGGCGTTGCCGGCGGTGTGGGTCGCGTCCTCGCCACCGATCGCCTTCAGCTTCGCCAGCGTCTCCAGGGTGGTGTCCGGGCGGATCGCCTCGTCGGCCTCGACCGTGTTCTCGCCCTTGCGCGACTTGACGGTGACGCCGACGATCTCCTCGGCGAGGCGGCCGGCTTCGGTGGCCTCGTTGGCGAGCCGGTGCGAGCGCTCGGCGAAGCGGTCCATGTCGACGCGGCTGATCTCGAGCTCGTTGCCGACCTCGCTCGCCTCGTTGATCATCTGCTTTTCGGTGAAGGGGTTGGTGAGGCCGTCATGGGTCATCGCGTCGAGCGCCTGGACGTCGCCCATGCGGAAGCCGAAGCGAGCCCCGGGCAGCAGGTACGGCGCGTTGCTCATCGACTCCATGCCGCCGGTGACGGCGACGTTGGAGTCGCCGGCGCGGATCGCCTGGTCAGCGATGCCGACCGAACGCATCCCCGATGCGCAGACTTTGTTGATGGTCTCTGAGGGGACCTCCTTCGGGATGCCGCCCTTGATCTGGGCCTGGCGCGAGGGGATCTGCCCCTGGCCGGCCTGGAGGACCTGGCCGAAGACGACCTGCTCGACCTGATCGGGCGCGACGCCGGAGCGGTCCAGCGCCGCCTCGATCACGGTGCCGCCGAGGTCGGTGGCGTCGAGGGATTTGAGACCGCCGCCCATCTTTCCGAATGGGGTGCGCGCGGTTCCGAGAATCACTGAGCTGGGCATCTACTGCCTTTCCTTTCCAAGTTTCCAGGCCTGGCCCCTGTCTGCCAGGTCCAGCGGATGACGATACCGACAGGGCATAGACTCGCGATCCGATGAAGGTCGAGGTGAAGCAGGTCGAGCTGGCCGACGCGGGAGCCGATCTCGCGGTCGTGGGGCTGCTCGCGGGCGGCGAGCTGCCGGCCGGCGTGGCGAGCGCGCCCGGCGCCGGCTCCGCCAAGAGGGACTTCAAGAAGACGGCGCTGCTGTGGCCCGACGGCTTCCCGCCCGTGCTGGTCGTCGGGCTCGGTGAGGGTGGCGATCTCGACGCCGAGCGGCTCCGGGTCGCGGCTGCCGTCGCCGCCGGCGAGGCCGGGCGATTCAAGGCGAGCTCGCTGGCCTGGGCCCTGCCGGAGGGGCTCGCTGCCGACCTCGCCGCCGATGCTCTCGTCACCGGCACGATCCTCGGCTCCTACCGCTTTGATCGCTTCAAATCCGGCGAGGGCGACGACTCGCCGAGGTTGGATTCGCTGACCCTGCTCGGCTCCGGGGAGGCCGCCGAGGCGGCCGAGCACGCCCGGATCGCCGCCGAGGCCCAGAACCGGGCCCGCGACCTGCAGAGCACTCCCGCCAACTTCGCCACCCCGACCGACCTCGCCAAGCGGGCCGAAGAGATCGCCAGCGGCTCGTCCGCCCTCAGCGTCGAGGTCCTCGGCCGCGTCGAGCTGGAGGAAAAAGGAATGGGGGGGCTCCTCGCCGTCAGCCAGGGCGGCCCGCAGGAGCCGAAGCTGATCGTCCTCCGCTACGCCGGCGGCTCCGGCCCGAAGCTCGCTTTCGTCGGCAAGGGGGTCACCTTTGACACCGGCGGCATCTCGCTCAAGCCCGGCGCCGGCATGCACGAGATGAAGATGGACATGTCCGGCGGCGCCGCGGTCCTGGAGGCGGTCGCTGCGATCGCCGAGCTCGGCCTGCCGCTCGACCTCCTCGCCGTCGTGCCCTCGACCGAGAACATGCCCTCCGGCAGCGCGATCAAGCCCGGCGACGTGATCACCCAGTACAACGGCACCACCGTCGAGGTCAACAACACCGACGCCGAGGGACGGCTGATCCTCGCCGACGCCCTTGCCTACGCGGTCGAGCAGGGCGCCGAGCGGATCGTCGACCTCGCCACCCTGACCGGCGCCGTTGTCATCGCTCTCGGCTCCACCTACGCCGCGGTGATCTCCAACGACGACGCGCTCGCCGAGGAGGTCCTTCGGGCCGGCGCCGAGACCGGCGAGCTGACCTGGCGCCTGCCGCTGCACGCCGAGTACAAGGAGCTGATGAAAGGGACGGTCGCCGACCTCTCCAACCTCGGCAAGCAGCGCAAGGCGGGGACGATCACCGCCGGCTCCTTCCTCGAGGAGTTCGTCGGCGAGACGCCCTGGGCGCACGTCGACATCGCCGGCACCGCCTGGGACGTCGGCCGCCCCTACACGGGCAAGGACGCCAGCGGCTTCGGCGTCCGGCTGCTGGTCGAGCTCGCCCGCCACCACAGCTCCTAGGCGGCTTCCCCGAGGATCATCAGCGTCGAGGTGCCGTGGGCCAAGAGTTTGCCGCTCTGCGCCTCCGTCAGCGTCGCCTCCGCCGTCGCCTGCCGGCGGCCGCGATAGAGGACCGTGGCCTCGCAGAGCACGCGGCCGGTGTCGCGGCTGATCGGCCGCACGAACTTCGCCTCCAACCCGAGCGAGGTGTAGGCGACGCCGGCCGGAAGGGTCGTGTGGACGGCGCAGCCAAGGGCGGAATCGAGCAGGGTCGCCGCGTAGCCGCCGTGGACGACGCCGATCGGGTTGTAGTGCTCCTCGCCGGGTTCGCCCTCGAAGATCACCCTCCCCTCCTCCAGCTTGACCGGCCGCAGCCGCATCGTCACCGCGATCGGCGGCGGCGGCACCTCGCCGGTGACGACCGCGGTCATGTACTCCATCCCGCTCATCGTCGCCCCGGCCGCCGCCGTCGGCACGGGGTCCTGCCAGACCAGGGTGCGGCTGCGCGAGCTCTCGGGGTTGGCGGCGGCGAAGGCCTCGGCCAGCTCCGCCGCGCTGCCCTCCGGGGCGGTGACGACTCCGTCGCCGCTCACCTGATCTCGATCCTGCGGTAGCCCGTCGCCCGCCGGGGGTCGGCCGCTCCGGCCGGGTAGCGCAGGTCGGCGCTGATCTCCTCCTGCGTGATCGTGATCAGCGCCTTGCGCCGTCGCTGCGAATGCCTCTGCCTTGGGATCAGCCTCATGACTTGCCTCCAGTCGGCTTCTAGTTAGTTGCATCAAGCAACTGATCTGTCGTGAGCCTACCCGAAGTGAGTTGCTTGATGCAACTAAGTGTGCGAACATCACACTGTGCTGCGCCGCGACTATCCCGCCGTCGATTCCCCCGTCGCCAAAGCGCTCGAGGTGATCGGCGAGCGCTGGTCGCTGCTGATCGTCCGCACCGTCATGCACGGCAACCGCCGCTTTGGCGAGATGCAGGAGAACCTCGGAATCGCCCGCAATGTGCTCTCCGCCCGCCTCCAGCGCCTCGTTGACGAGGAGATACTGGAACGCCGCGCCTACTCCGAAAGCCCGCCCCGCTACGAGTACTTCCTCACCCAGAAGGGCCTCGACCTCTGGCCCGCCCTGATCGCCCTCCTGCACTGGGGCGAGCGCTACTCCCCCGATCCGGATGGACCGCAGCGCCTGATCGTCCACAAGGAGTGCGGCGGCGAGGTCTCCGAGCGCGGCATCTGCCAGAGCTGCGGCAAGGTCCTCACCGCTCGAGACGCGATCCAGGTGCCGGGGCCGGGGGCGAAGCTGCCGGCCGACGCCGCCGAGGCGGCGACGCCCTAGCCGCTAGCTTTGCCGTAGGCGAACGGCGACTGGAGGAGTGGAAATGGCGACGGCGGCTGGGCTTCAGGTACGGGAGAAGATCTTCATCGGCGGCGAGTGGGTCGAGCCAAGCGGGGCCGATCTGCTCGAGGTGGTGAACGCGACCACCGAGGAGGTGATGGGCAGCATTCCGGGTTGCACTCCCGTCGACGTCGACAAGGCCGTCGACGCCGCCCGCGCGGCCTTCGAGAGCTGGTCCCAGACCTCGCGCGAGGCCCGCGCCGGCTACCTCGCCGCAATCGCCGAGGGCCTGAACGAGCGGTCGGAGGAGATCGCCACCACGATCACCCAGGAGCTGGGGATGCCGCTGAAGCTGAGCCGGATCGTCCAGGTCGGCCTTCCCACCTCGCAGTTCGCCTCGACGCCGCAGCTGATGGAGGAAGTCGCTTGGGAGGAGGAGGTCGGCAACTCGCGGGTGCTGCGCGAGCCGGTCGGCGTGCTCGGGGCGATCACTCCCTGGAACTACCCCCTCAACCAGATCGCCTGCAAGGTTGCCCCCGCCCTCGCCGCCGGCTGCACCGTGGTGCTGAAGCCGAGCGAGGTGACGCCGCTGAACGCGTTCCTGCTGACCGAGGTGATCGAGGCCGCCGGGCTCCCGGCCGGCGTCTTCAACCTCGTCACCGGGACCGGCCCGATCGTCGGCGAGGCGATCGCCGCCCATCCGGGCGTCGACATGATCTCCTTCACCGGCTCGACCCGCGCCGGCCGCCGGGTCAGCGAGCTGGCGGCGGCTACGGTGAAGCCGGTGGCGATGGAGCTCGGCGGCAAGTCGCCGAACTTGATCCTCGACGACGCCGATCTCGCCAAGGCCGTCCCCGACGGTGTCGCCAAGTGCTTCCTCAACTCCGGCCAGACCTGCAGCGCCCTGACCCGGATGCTGGTCCCGCGCCAGCGGCTGGCCGAGGTCGAGGAGCTGGCGAAAGCGGCGGCCGAGACGTTCACCCCGGGTGACCCCTTCGACTCCGGCACCCGGCTGGGGCCCCTCGTCTCCGAGGTCCAGCGCGAGCGCGTCCGCGGCTACATCCAAAAGGGAACCGAGGAGGGCGCGCGCCTGCTCACCGGCGGCGCCGAGCCGCCCGACGGCCTCGAGCGCGGCTACTTCGTCCGCCCCACCGTCTTCTCGGAGGTGACCCCGGAGATGGCGATCGGCCAGGAGGAGATCTTCGGGCCTGTCCTGGTGATCCAGCCCTACGAGGGCGAGAACGACGCGGTCACCATCGCCAACTCAACGCCCTATGGCCTCTCCGGCGGCGTCTGGTCGGCCGACGCCGACCGCGCGATCGGCGTCGCCAAGCGCATTCGCACCGGCCAGATCGAGATCAACGGCGGCGCCTTCAACCCCCACGCGCCCTTCGGCGGCTACGGCCAGTCCGGCCACGGCCGCGAGAACGGCCGCTACGGGATCGAGGAGCTGCTGCAAGTGAAGGCGCTGCAGCTGTAACGGCCCGAACTACTCAGGGTGAAGCCACGAAGCGGTTGGTCATCAGTTGCGATACGGCCGGCTCGTCCTGGATCAACCCTTCCCCGTAGAGCCATTGGAGGACGCTGGTGCCCCGGTCAGCGCTCATCAAACCCGTCCTCGAGAGGAGAGGCAGCGTCGCCCGGGCCTGGGCAGCGATCACCGGGCTGAGCTCCGGGCTTCTTTCCGACGCTTGCTGGACAGCCATGACTGCGGCCGCGGGATTATTCAACGCCGCCCTGGTGCCGCGGGCGACCACCGACATGAATTTGCGGATCAGACGGGGTTCTTTTCTCAGCTCCTCTCTTCGGGCAATCAGGACGGCTTCTTCGTATGGAGGGATTCCAAGATCCTGCACGCGCCTGATCACCGGCTGGTTTCCGAGCATTTTCAGCTCGATTCCCTCAACGTTCCAAGAGCCGCCGAAGATGGCGTCAGCCCTCCCATTGAGCAAGGCTGGCACCAGCTTGTATCCGACACGCTTCAGCTTGATGTCGTTCAAGGTCAAGCCGCCCTGCGCCAGCGCCCTTTGGAGCAGGGCTTCCTGGTAGGCGACACCGGGAATGGCAATGGTCTTCCGTTTGAGGCCGGCAATCGATCCGATTTTCGAATTCCTCAGCCAAATCAATGCAGCCGTCGGCTGCGATACCAGGCTGCCGATGGCGACGATCGGCGCCCCCTTGGCCTGCGCGATCGCCACCTGCGCCTGCGATGCCACCCCGATGTCGTCGGTACCGTCGAGGACGTAACTCACGGTTAGGTTCGGACGCAGCGGGGCGCCGACGAAGGGGCTGATACCGACGTCCGTGAAGTAACCCCTTTCGTAGGCCAAAGTAAGGCCGACGTCGGTGGGTCCCACCTGGCCCTCGACCGACACCGACACTTCTGGGAGCGGCGGCGGAGGCTTCTTCGCGACCCGAGGCTTCGCCGCGGTGGTCGGGTGTGCGTCTCTTGCCGCTTCCACTTCCGTCGCTTCGCCCCCCCCACCGCCGCAGCCCAGAAGGAAAGCTGCCGCCGTAAGCAGTGCAAGCGAGACCCTGATCTGCGGCGCGGGAGGCGCCGCCGCGCGGCTCATGGTCGCCATGACACGTATTCGTTGTTGAGCAGTTCCACAGGCGTCGGAAACTGGTTGGTCATGCCATGTTCATGCATCCAGTCGACGAGGCGGATCTCTTCCTCGGAGTACATGTAGCCGCTCTTGGAAAGCAGCGGCAGGGTCGCGCTGAGCTGGGCTTCCAGCGTCTTCCGGCTCAGATCGGAACCTTCCAGGCCTCCTTCGATCGCATCGGCCGCCGCCCGAGGATCTTCGACCGCCGCGACGGTACCGCGGGCGACCGCCGACATGAAGTCCTTGATCATGCCGGGTTCCTTCGCCACCCGGTCGGGCCTCGCGATCACCATCGATTCGTCGTAGGCGGGAAACCCGAGGCCCCTGAGGCGGGTGATGTGTGGCTTCAGCCCACGGGACTCGAGCTCGGCGCCCTCCAGGTTCCAGGAACCGCCGAAGATGGCGTCCGCCCGCCCGCTGATCAGGGCGGGGACCAGTTCGTAGCCGACGTTCTTCACCTTGACGTCGCTGAGCTTTAGACCGTAGCGGTTCAGCAGGGTCTCCAGAAAGTCCCTCTGGAAAGGCACGCCGGGGACCGCGATGGTCTTCCCTTTGAGGGCGGCGATGCCGCTGATGTGCGACTTCTTCAGCCAGATCATCGACGCGGTCGAGCGATGAACCAGGCTCCCCACGGCGATGACCGGGGCGCCCTTCGACTTCGCCAGAACCAGCTGCGGCTCTTGGGCCACTCCGAGATCGTCCTGGTGAGTGACCACGTACTGGACCGGACGGGCCGGAAGGACAGGGCTGAAAATCGACACAGAGAGATGCGCGTCGGTGAAGTACCCACGCTGCTGAGCCATCAAGATGCCGACGTTCTCCGGCCCTTCGTGCCCATCTAGGGTCACGGTCACGTTCCGAGGCGGACGGAAACCTTCCGCCTGCGCTTGTGCGTTTTCGGCGCTCCCGCCACCGCCACCGCACCCTGCGATTGAGAGCGCCGCCACTGCGATTGCGATTGCGATTGCGATTGCGCAAACTCCTCGCACTACTCAGATACTACGCGACTCTTGTCACCTTTGGAGCGTGAACCGGACCCGGGCGCCGGGGCCGCCGGGTTCGAGCCAGATCCTGCCGCCGTGGGCTTCGACGATCGCCTTCGAGATCGCGAGGCCGAGACCGGCGCCCTCCTCGGCGCGGGCCGAGTCACCGCGGTAGAAGGGCTCGAAGACGCGGTCGCCAGCCTCCAAAGGGATCCCCTCCCCCTCGTCGTCGACCTCGACCTCGACGCCGCCACCCAGCGCCCGGGCGCGGACGGTGACGCTGCCGTCGGCGGGGGTGTGACGGATCGCATTCTGGATCAGGTTGAAGAGAACTCGCTGCACCTTCTCGGCGTTCGCTCGAGCGACGAGGGTCTCGGCGGGCAGGTCAGCGGCAACACGGACTCCCCGCTCCGCCGCCGGAGCGCGCATCGCCGCCACCGCCTCGTCGATCAGCTCGCGCAGCTCGACCTGCTGCATCGTCCAGGAGATGTCCCCGGCCTCGATCCGCGAGAGCTCGAAGAGGTCGTCGATCAGGCCGCTGAGGATGGCGACATGGGTGCGGATCTCCTTCAGGTAGCGCTCGCGGGTCTCCCCGGTCGCAACGCCGTCGTCGATCGACTCGACCAGCAGGCGCAGCGAGGCCAGGGGCGTGCGCAGGTCGTGGGAGGCGGCGGCGACGAGACGGCGGCGCGCCTCCTCGATCTCCCGGCTCATCCGCTCCTCCATCGCCTGCCGCATCGCCAGGGCCACGGCAAGGGCGATCCCGCCGACGGCGAGCAGCACCAGCAGGATTTGGCTCCAGCCCATCCCGTGCGGGACGGCGACGGCGGCCGCTCCGGCGAGAAACGCGGCGGCGGCGATCCCGGCAGCCCGCTTCCAACCGCTGACGCCGGGCGCGCTCATGGCTTGAACCGGTAGCCGACGCCCCACACAGTCTCGATGAAGCGGGGCTCGGCCGAGTCGTCGCCGAGCTTGGCGCGGAGGCGGCGGATGTGGACGGTGACGGTGCTGGTGTCGGTGAAGAAGGGGGATTCCCAGACCGCTTCCATCAGCTGGTCGCGGGAGAAGACGCGGCCAGGACGGGCGGCGAGGTAGCTGAGCAGGTCGAACTCGCGCATCGTCAGCGAGAGCTCGTCTCCATCGAGGAAGACGCGACGGGTCGCCGGCTCCACCCGGAGCGGCCCGCGCTCGATCGGCGGCGACCCCTCGTCCTCGTCGGCGAGCGGCGAGACCCGGCGCATCACCGCCTCGACGCGGGCGACCAGCTCGGCCGGCGAGAAGGGCTTGACGACGTAGTCATCGGCGCCGTGGCGGAGGCCGGCCAGGCGGTCGTTCCCCTCGCCCCGCGCGGTCAGCAGGATCACCGCGACTCGCTTGCCCGGCCGCTCGTGCAGGCGGCGCATCACCTCGATCCCGTCCAGCCCCGGCAGCATCAGGTCGAGGACGACGAGGTCGGGACGATGGAGGTCGGCCTGCCGCAGGGCATCCGGCCCGTCGATCGCCTGCAGGGTCTCGAACCCGGCCCGCTCGAGGTAACGGGCGACGATCTCGACGATCGTCGGCTCATCGTCGACGACGAGGATCCTGCCGTTGCTCTTTTTGGGCATCGAGGCGATTCTCGCCCCTGGGGCGGCGCTAGCCAAAGGTGAAGGCATAGCCCTGCACCCCCGCTTCCGGCTCCAGACGCAGGATGTGGTGCCCGACCCGCGACAGGTCGACGAGGTCGTATAGGCGCTGAGAGCGCACCGTGACCGCGCCGCCATGGACGTCCGTTCCCGCCGCCGCGGAATCGATCGGCTTCCCGTCCAAAAGCACCCGGACCCGGCGGGGCTTGCCGTCGACGGTGCCGAGGACGAGGTAGACGCGCCGGGCCCCGAAGTTGAGTTCGAGCGAGCCGCCGGCGGCGGTGGCGGAGTGGAATTCGACCCGCCAGGGGCCTCGATAGGCGAATTCGTTTGGCGGCAGGCGCGGCGGCGCGCTGAGGTCGTGCAGCCCGGGCGAGAGTTCCGGGTTGGTGAAGCGTTCGGCCCTGGCAACGCCGAGGTAGGTCTCCGGCGTCGTCACCCCGGCTGACGGTTCGAGCCCGCGCGCACCCGACATCCCCCGACCGACCGGGTCTCCCGCTTCGGCCAGCAGCTCGCGGATCACCTGCTCTTTCTCGCTGTATTCGCCCTCGCCGAAGTGGACGTAGCGGACGTGGCCGCGGGCGTCGATGAAGTACTCCGCCGGCCAGTACTGGTTCCGGTAGGCCGACCAGGTGCCGAGTTCGTTGTCCTGGACAACCGGATAGCGGATGCCTTCGGCGGCGATCGCCGCTTCGACGTTGGCGGCTTCCCGCTCGAACGGGAACTCGGGGCTGTGGACGCCGACGATCGTCAGGCCGTCCTTGCGGTAGCGCCTGTCCCACGCCTCCAGGTACGGCAGCGTGCGGATGCAGTTGATGCAGGTGTAGGTCCAGAAGTCGACGAGGACGACGCGGCCGCGCAGGCCGGACATCGTCAGCGGCCTCCCTCCCGGCGTGTTGAACCACTTCTCGGTGTCGGTGAATTCGGGCGCCGGGCCGTAGTCGCGCAGCGGCACCGCCTCCTCGGAGGAGCGCGGCGGGCTGCCCCCGCGTTCGCCTTCTTCCGCCGCCGCCCTCAGGCCGATCCCGCCGCGCGAGTACCCCTGGATCGATGCCAGCGCCGATTTGGCCGAAGCCGTCTTCTCGATGCCTTCGGCCGGGTTGACGAGGAACGACGGCAGCCCGGCGGTGACCTCGCGCTGGAAGCGTAGGTCGTATTCGCCCCACATCGCCAGCCCGACCAGCACCATCACCGCGCCGGTGGCGATCTGCAGGGCGTGCCCGCGGCGGGCGAGCGGGCGGACGACGCGGCGGCCGCCGAGCATCAGCAGGTAGAGGACGAGCGCCGAGCCGAGCCCGTAGGCCAGCGCCACCGCCAGCCGGCCAGCGCTGAACGTCTGCGAGGCGGTGACGACGATCACCCCGCCGAGGATCGGGCCCGCGCAGGGCGTGTAGAGGATGCCGAGGCTGGCGCCGACGAGCGTGCCCGACCAGAACCCGTCGCCGCCCGCCCTCGGCGCTCCCGCCCGCCCGGCGAACCGGCTCAGCCAGGCCTCCAGCCGGTCGGCCAGCGGCGGCGCCATCAGCACCGCGCCGAAACCGACGAGGACGACGATCGCGAGGTCGCGGAGCAGTTCGTTCGGAAGGTGCAGGGCGGAGATCAGGTAGACCAGCGCGACCACCGCGAAGGTGAAGGAGACGGTCAGGCCGGCGACGATCCCGAGCGGCCTTCGCCTCCCCCCCGTGGCTCCGGCCGAAAGCGCGATCGGCAGCACCGGCAGGACGCAGGGGGAGACCGCGGTAGCGGCCCCCGCGACGAAACCGAAGAGGATCAAGAGCGCCATCGACCTTCACCTTCCCAGGTGAGGATTACGAGGAGATGACGTGACCGAATGCGCCGCTAGCGGCCGGGCGGCGTGGCGGTGACGTCGCCTTCTTCGCGGCCGGCGACGGCGGCGGCGCGGCCGACCCTTTCACCGATCCCGAAGTGGGCGCAGATCGTCAGCTCGTGCTCGCGGCGCAGAGGGCGGGTCGGGTCGACCACGGGGGCGCTGCGGATCGCCTCACCCTCCTGCGCGACCCAGACGCCGAAAGGGGCGCCGGCGCAGTTGGCGAAGGGGACGGCGACGACGCGGGCGCGGCGGCGGCGGCCGAGCCGGGCGACCAGCCAGGCAGGCTCGCCGCTGTCGGCGTCAACGAAGACGCCCTCGACCTGCCCGATCGCATCTCCGCCGAGCTCGGCAACCTCGGCTCCCACCCAGCCCATCGCCTCAGCCGTGCCTGGCCTCCGCCCCTGCTCAGGCATCGACGTGCTTCTCCAGCAGCTCGCTGGCGGCGGTGGCGGGGTCGAGCTCGCGCCGCACCACCCGGTCCAGCAGCTCCGCCGTCGCCGGGTCCTCGGAGATCGTCGCTTCCAGCCGGCGGCGCATCCGCGAGGTGGCAATGCCGAGGACCTCGCTGCGCAGGTTGCGGGCGCGGCGCTCGGCCAGCGTCCCCTGCCGCTCGATGAACTCGCGGTGCGCCTTGATCTGGACCGCCAGCTCCTCGACGCCCTCACCGCGGGCCGCCTCGGTGCGCAGGATCGGCACCTTCCACCCCTCGGGGTCGTGGGAGAGGGCGAGGACGCCGCGGACCTCGCGCACCATCGTGTCGGTCATCGGGTGGTCGGCCTTGTTGACGACGATGATGTCGGGGATCTCCATCACCCCCGCCTTCAGCGCCTGGATCGAGTCGCCGGAGCCGGGCATCAGCGCCAGCACGATCGTGTCGGCGTGGTCGACGATGTCGATCTCGGCCTGGCCGACGCCGACGGTCTCGATCAGGACGTCGTCTTTGCCGGCGGCGTCCATGATCAGCGCCACCTGCAGCGCCGCCTCGGAGAGGCCGCCGAGGGCGCCGCGCGAGGCCATCGAGCGGATGAAGACCCCGGGGTCGAGGAAGTGCTCGGTGAGCCGGATCCGGTCGCCGAGGAGGGCGCCGCGGGTGAAGGGGCTGGAGGGGTCGATCGAGAGGACGGCGACTTCGCGCTCGGCCTTGCGCAGCTCCGCCGTCAGCGCCCCGATCAGCGTGCTCTTGCCGACCCCGGGCGGGCCGGTGAAGCCGACGATCCGCGCCTTGCCGGTGCGCGGGTAGACCTCGCGAACGAGCTCCCAGCCGGCGGGGTCGTCGGACTCGATCAGCGTGATCGCCCGCGCCAGCGCCCGCTTTTCGCCACCGAGCAGGCGCTCTGCCAGGGGCGCGGTTTTGGCGGCGTCGGGCAAGGGCGGCCCAGTCTAAGGAGAGGCATTTAAAGTTGCCCCGCGATGCTCGGCTTCCTGGCCCGAAACCGGATGCTCACCCCCCGCTACGCGCGGCTTTTCTGGCGCTACCTGTGGCGGCGCTTCCTGACGCCAGCGGGCCGGCGCTGGGTCTCAAGCGGTCCCTTCTTCCTCGGCCGCGGCCTCGAACTGAAGATCGAGCCGCGCGGAAAGATCCGCTTCGGCCGCTTCGTCTGGATCGGCGACGGAACCAAGATCCGCTGCCACGAGGGGCTCGTGGAGATCGGCTCGAAGACGGTGATGGGACAGGAGTGCACGATCTCCGCCTACCAGCGCGTGCGGATCGGCGAGCAGTGCGTGATCGCCGACCGGGCGATGTTCATCGACTTCGACCACGGGATCGTCGAGGTCGAGCGGCCGATCCGGCTGCAGGGCATCTACAAGCGCGACGTCGAGGTCGGCAACAACGTCTGGATCGGCTACGGCGCCTGCATCCTGCGTGGGGTCAGCGTCGGTGACAACTCGGTGATCGGAACCAACGCGGTCGTGACCAAGGACGTTCCCGCCAACGCGATCGTCGGTGGGGTGCCGGCGCGGATCATCCGCATGCGCGAGGCGCCGCGGGAGCTGCGCTGGGATCGGCCGGTCGAGCCGGACCCGGAGGCGTGGACGACGATGCAGCCGCCCGCCTCGGTCGCCCACGACTAGTCATCGGCGACCGCGGGTAGGCGGAGGCCATGCCCGAGGAGGAAGAGAAGCTCGACGAGCGGGAGGCGGTGGAGCGGCTCAACAAGGCGCTCACCCTGCAGTATCGCTCGGCCCTGCAGTACTCGATCGTGGCCTCGAGCCTGACCGGGATCGAGGCGCAGGCGCTCGGCTCGAAGCTGACCGAGTTCGGCGACGCCGAGCTAGCCGACGTCCGCCGCCTGATCGAAAAGATCGTCTCCTTCAAGGGCGAGCCGACCACCGAGGTCGCCGGGCTCTCCTTCGACCCGACCGTCCACGATGCCCTCCTGCGCCTCGCCGAATACGAGGAAGAGACCGTCGAGGCCCTGCAGGAAGCGATCGAGCCGACCGGTCGCGAGGGCCGCTCCGAGGCGCTCGAGCACCTGATGGAGCACCTGATCCTGCGCAAGCAGCACCAGGTCGACTTCCTCAACCGCGCGGTCTCCTGACCGGCTGCCGACCCCGGAAACCTGCCCCCGAGGTTTCTTGTCTGCAAGATTTCCGTCAGGATAGACATGTACTGTCTGACTGACAATGCCTCTCGCACGAAACACTGGATTCGTGTCCCGTGACGGGAGAATCCGCTCAGAGGAGGTGGCGACCAAGTTCGGCCGCAACCTCTGGCGCTGCCGGCGCCGGGCCGCCCTGTCCCAGGAAGAGCTGGGGGCGCGGGCTGGCCTGCACCGGACCGAGATCGGGATGCTGGAGCACGGGACCCGGCTCGCCCGCGTCGACACGCTGATGAAGCTCGCCGGCTCTCTTGGCATCACGCCGGCCGAGCTGCTCGAGGGCATTCACTGGACGCCCGGCACCAGCAGCGAGGGCGGTTTCAGCATCAGCGAGCGCCCCCTCACCCACCGGCGCCGCGACAAGTGCGGCTAGGCGAGCTGCCGTCTCACGGCAGCTTGGCGCCGGATAGCTCGGCGTAGACCGCCGCCGTCTGCTCAGCGACGTCGCCCCAGTCGAAGCGGCGCAGGTGCTCGTAGGCTTCGGCGACGAGGCGGCGGCCGAGCTCGTCGTCGACGAGGACGCGGATCGCCACCTCGGCCAGCGCTTCGGGATCATGGGCACGGAAGCGCAGGCCGGCCTCCTCGTGCGGGACCACCTCGCGCAGGCCGCCGGTGTCGGCGACGATGCAGGGGCAGCCGGAGGCCATCGCCTCCAGCGCCACCAGCCCGAACGGCTCGTAGATCGAGGGCACCACGGTGAGGTCGGCGATCCGGTAGAGCGAGTGGAGGACGTCGTCGCCGATCCAGCCGAGGAAGGTGCCATGGTCCATCAGCCCCAGCTCTTGCGCCTGGCGCTTCAGTTCCGCCTCGTGGGTGCCGGAGCCGGCGACGAGGAAGCGGGTCCCCGGCGCCTCTTCGAGCACCCGCGGCATCGCCTCCAGCGCCAGCTGGAAGCCCTTCTCGTAGACGAGGCGGCCGATCAGCAGGACGAGCTTCTGGTCGGGCCCGGCGAACTCGGCCCGCAGCCGCGCCAGGTCCTCGGCCGGCTGCTCGGGCAGGTCGTCGGGGTCGATCCCGTTCGGGATCACGGTGATCCGCCCCTCCTCGACGCCGAAGATGTCGGCCACCTGTTCGCGCATGTAGTGGGAGCAGGTGATGACCCGGTGCGAGCGGTTGGTGATCCAGCGCTCGACGCCGTGGATGTAGGTCTGCGGATGCTTGTCGACCCAGCCCTGATGACGCCCGTACTCGGTCGCGTGAATCGTCGTGATCAGCGGCGCGTCGAACCGTTTCGCGAGGTGGTCGCAGGCGTTTGCCACCAGCCAGTCGTGGCCGTGGACGAGGTCGTAGCTGTGGCGGTCGCCGAGCTCGACCCCGGCGGCCAGCATGTCGGAGTTCATCCGCTCGACCCAGGCCACGAACTCGCCGAGGTCGGTCGGCCGCTTCGGCTCGCGGATGCGGTGGATGACGACGCCGCCACGGCGCTCCTCCGCCGGCGACTCCTCCCCCCCGCGCGTAAGCACGTGGACCTCGACGTCGCGCTCGACCAGCGCCTCGGAGAGCTTGCGGACGTGGCGGGCGAGGCCGCCCTCGATCAGCGGCGGGTACTCCCAGGAGAGGATCAGGACGCGGGTCAAGTTCGTGCTTGGTCCGGTGGCTGGGGTTAAGGCTCCAGAAGCGGCGCGACGCTGAGGTCGGGGGCAAGCGATCGCAGCCAGGGATCGGTGGCGCGGCCGGAGTCTATGGCCTCGAGCACCGCGCGTGAGTGATCGGTGGCCCGCTGGTAGGCGTAATCGCCAGCCTGCTTGCGCTGGTCGAGGAACGCCCAGTCGCTCGCCTGGGTCGCCAGCAGCTCCCGGGACGCGCGTTCCAGCGCCGCGCCGCGCAGCCCGCCCGCGACCGCCCGCAGCAGCCGCAGCTCCAATCGCCGGTTGCCCCAGGCGAGGTCGGCGACCTCCGGCGAGTCCCAGGTCCGCAGGTCCTTCCCCTCCCCCCAGGTCGATGCGCGCAGCGGCCGCTCGACCGGCTCGTGCTCGGCCAGCGCCTGCGGGACGGTGAGCAGGCGGACGCCGGCGGCGGCGGCGCCCTCGAGCACCCCGCGCAGCCAGACCGGCCCCTCCGACCACCAGTGGCCGAGCAGCTCGGTGTCGATCGCGAAGACGAGCAGGCCGCGGCGACCGCGGCTCTCGGCGTAGCTGCGCAGCCTCGCGGCGGCGGCCGCGAGGAACTCCTCGGCCTGGCGACGGGCGACGGCCGCGGCCGCGGCCGGGTCGTAGGCGCCGCCGCCGACCCGCCAGATACGGATGCCGCGCAGGGATTTGCCGGCGAACTGGGCGTGGGCGGGGTCCGAGGGGTAGCCGTCGAGCGACCACAGCCAGGCGATCGCCTCCCAGTCGATCGGCAGCGCCACCGGTCCCGCCTCGGTCACAATCGGCGCCAGCGCCTCCAGCGGGTCGGCATGGGCGCTCTGGTCAACGCAAAACCAGCGCACCCCCTCCGCCGCCAGCTCCCACTCCAGGCCGGGGTCGTAAGCGCACTCGGGAAGCCAGAAGCCGCCCTCCCAGCCGAACCGCCGGCGGTGGGAGCGGATGCCGGCGCCGAGCTGCAGCCGCAGGCCGGGGCGGGTGGCCAGCAGCGGCAGGACCGCATGGGTGGCCGAGGAGGCGGCGAGGGTGACCCGCCCCTCCCGCGCCGCCCGCTGAAAGGGGGCGAGCGGGTCGCCACCGGCCGAGTCGAGCAGCTCCAGGGCGTGGCGGTAGCGCTCGCGCTCACCTTCGCAGGCGGCGCGGCACTCGGCCGGCACCTGCGGCAGATCGGCCTCCGCCGCCCCGATCCGCCACTCGACGAGGAACCGCCGCAGCCGCTCGGCCGCGCCCCTGTCCTCGAGCTGGTCGGCCAGCACCGGCGTCACCGTCATCGTCAGGTCCCGCGCCATCTCCAGCACCGGCAGGTAGGAGCGGATCACCGCGTCGAACAGCCACTCCTCGCCGAACGGGTAGGTCCCGAACCCCTCGACGTAGGGCATGTGGCTGTGCAGAACGATCGCCAGGTCGCCGAACGTTTCTGGGCCGGCGCCACCCCCCGGCAGGGGCGCGCCCGATTCACCCATGACAGACGGCGAGGAAGTCCAGTGCTGCGTCGAGGTTCGTGCCTCTTAAGCTGAAGTCCGAGGCGGCGATCGCCGGGGTGAAGCGGTCGTAGAAGGGCTTGGTCAGCCCGAGGCGCTTGTGGACCGAGTCCCAACCCCACTTGATCGCCAGCTCGTGGGCGCGCAGCTTGCGGGCGTGGAAGAGGCCGTGCAGCTCGACCCGCTCGAAGTGCGCCTCGCAGAGCTGCCGGAACTCCTCGGCGCGGTACTCCTTCACATGCCAGGGGTTGTCCGACTTCTCCGCCCCGGGAGGGGCCAGCGTCAGCAGGTTCGGGGTCGAGACGTAGGCGACGCCGCCCGGCGCCAGCATCGACTTGAAGTGCTCGAGGATCGCGCCCGGGTCCTGGACGTGCTCGATCGTCTGCAGGAAGACGACCGCGTCGCAGGGCTCGGCGAAGCTTTCGACCAGGTCGCGCTCGAATCGCAGGTTCGGCCGCTGATAGCGGAGCCGGGCGTGGTCGTGCGCTTCGGGGTTGGCGTCGACGCCGACGACGGTCGCGGCGCTCCGCGCCAGGACGTCGGAGCCGTAGCCCTCTCCGCAGGCCATGTCGACGATCCGCTTCCCCCGCGCCCGCTCGGCGATCCACTCATAGACGACCAGGTGACGCCGGAACCAGTAGTTCTCCTCCGGCACGTCGGGCAGCGTCCGCTCCCCGGTCAAGGGCAACGGCGGCACTCCGGGCGGCTGGTTCTCCTGGAGGTAGTGGCGCTCCACTCGACCGGGACCGTATTGCAGATTCCGCATAGAGTTCCCGCCCGATGCCGGCCTCCCCCTCCGCCACCCCGGACCACATCAAAGACGTCAACACCCGCTACCACGACGCGGCCGCCCACGAATACGACGCCAAGTGGGGCATCGACTTCGGCGAGATCGGCCAGCGCCAGGTGCGGCTGAAGCTGATCAAGGCGCTCGGCGGGCAGAAGGGCCGCAGCTTCGGCGACGCGCTGGAGATCGGCTCCGGCACCGGCTACTTCTCGCTCAACCTGGTCCAGCTCGGGGTGATCGAGCGGCTGACGGCGACCGACATCTCCCCGGGGATGCTGGAGCGGCTCGCCGCCACCGCCGAGGCGCTCGGGCTCGAGGAGGTCACCACCGTCACCACCGAGGCCGAGGTGCTGCCGTTCGAGGACGAGAGCTTTGACCTCGTCCTCGGCCACGCGGTCCTTCACCACATCCCCGACCTCGACAGGGCCTTCGCCGAATTCCGCCGCGTGCTGCGCCCGGGCGGGATGATCGCCTTCGCCGGCGAGCCCTCCCGCTACGGCGACACCCTGGCGGCGCTGCCCAAGCGCGCCGGTCTGGCGCTGGCGCCGGTCTGGCGCCGCGCGGTCGGCGCCCGGGCGCGCGGCGTCGCCGAGCACGAGCAGTCGGAGGGACACTCGCTGGAGGGCGAGGTGGACGTCCACGCCTTCGCCCCCGCCGACCTGCGCCGGCTGCTCCGCGACGCCGGTTTCGAGCAGCGGCGCGTCGGCGGCGAGGAGCTCCTCTCCAACGCCTGGGGCTGGGGGCTGCGCACGGTCGAGTCGAGCGCCGAGCCGGAGTCGATCCCGTTCGGCTGGCGCCGCTTCGCCTTCAACAGCTACATCGCCCTGCAGAAGGTCGATACCCGCGTGCTCGAGCCCTACCTGCCGGCCGAGCTCTTCTACAACCTGCTCGTCTCCGCTCGCAAGCCCGTCTGAGCGCCTACCGGCGCAGGCGCGGCGAGCGGTCCCGGGGTTCGCCGGGGGCGCGGGCGCGGTAGATCTTGACCCGGTAGTCGAGGCCCTTGAGGCGGCGTTCGCCGACATAGGAATAGTCGAAGGCGTCGCCGGCGAGCTCTTTGGTCGCCTCGTCGAGGACGACGCTGCCGGGACGGGCGACGTTGGTCAGGCGGCTGGCGAGGTTGACGGCGCGGCCGTAATAGTCGCCCGACTGCGGCAGGGTCGGGCCGCTCGCGATCCCGGCCCGCAGCCAGGGGAACTGCTGGCCTTCGGCCTCCGCGGCGGCGATCAGCGCGAGCGCCGCCGCGACCATCGGCTCGGGCTCGGGCGAGACGAGCATCACCTCGTCGCCGATCGTCTTGACGAATCGCACCGGCGGCTCGGCAACCGCGCTTGCCATCTCCTCCAACCGTCCCGCCACCATCCCCAGCTCCTCGGGCGCGATTTCCTCGCCCAGGCGGGTGAACTCGACCAGGTCGGCGAAGCAAACGGTCAAATCGACCGCGCCCCCAATCTCCCCCGAGGCAAGGGCGGTGGCGGCGATCACGTCGCGGCGGATCTGTTCCAGCAGGTGCGCCTGCAACGCGTACACGACCGTCGGGCCGGCCAGCGGCAGCATGTGCTTCGCGGCTGCCGCAAAGCGATGGGCCAGGTCGCGCTCGGTGTCCCCGGGCTGGGTGAGGGTGCGGATGATCAACTCGCGGTTGGCTTCGGCGATCCGCGCGGTCCCCATCCCGATCGTCCGCGCCACCTGCAGCATGCCGTCCTCCGGGAGGCCAAGCTCGAGAAACCGCTTCATCGCCCGCGCCGCCTCGACGTCGGCATCCGTTCCAAGCTTCTCGTCGGGGTCGGGGACCGGGATCCCGAGGGCCGAACGGAAGCGCAGCAGCATCTCAAGGTCGATATCGGCGATCTCGGCAACTTCGCGGGCGGTGTAGCGAGCGCCCTCGCCGGCCAGAGCCCGCTCAACTGGGAGCAGGGTGAGGCGGCCGGCGGCCACGGCCTCCTTCAGCTCCTCCAGCGAGCAACCTTCGCCGTGGAGCTGGTCGAGCAGCTCCAGCCGCGCCTCCCTCTGCTCGCCCTCGACGCCGTCGAGCAGACCCTCCGCCTCGAAATCGATTTTCCGCCCCGCCGCCACGGCGCCATTCAAGCGTAGGCGACGGCGCCGCCTCGGCGGGGGTCGCCGCCGCCGCTGAGCTCGCCGCTGCGGGGGTCGCGGGCAACGGCCTGGACGCCGCCGAAGAAGAGGTTGATAGCCGGTCGCCGCGCCACCGGCACGCCACGGGCCTCGATCCGCTTCAGGGCCTCCTCGTCGATTCCCGGCTCGGCCTGGACGATCCCCTGCTCGAAGTGCAGCCGCGCCGCCGCGACCGCGGCGTCGACCGGGAAGCGCTGCTCGACCGCCCGCGCGACCGTCTGCAGGATCGCCGAGCGGATCCGGTTGGAGCCGGCGCTGCCGAGGGCGAGGACGATCTCGCCGTCGCGAAGCACCACCGTCGGCGCCATCATCGAGGGCACCCGGCGCCCCGGCGCGATCAGGTGGAACCCGGCCGGGTTGAGGTCCTCCTCGCCGAGCATGTTGTTGAGGATCACCCCGGTGCCGGGCACCAGCACCCCGGAGCCGGAGCCGTTGGAGCAGGTGACGCTGGCGCAGTTGCCATCGGCGTCGAGGACCGAGATGTGGGTGGTCGAGCCGAGCAGGTCGGCGGCGGCGAGGTCGAGCCCGATCGGATCGAGGAACCCCGCCTCCATCCCCTCCTCGTAGAGGGACTCGGCGAAGGCGAGGTCGCGGCGCGAGTTGGCCGCTTCCATCGCCGCCACCAGCTGCTCGGGGCCGCTGTGGGGCCCGAACCGCTCGAGCAGGCCGAGGCAGTAGGCAATCAGGATCCCGCCCGAGGATGGGGGCGGGTTGGTGAGGACTTCGGTGCCGCGGAAGGCCGTCTCGATCGGCTTGCGCTCAACCGCCTTGTAGGAGGCGAGGTCGCCCGGCCCGATCGAGCCTCCGTGGCTGACGACGAAGTCGCTGATCCGGCCCGCCAGCTCGCCTTTGTAGAAGGGCTCGGCTCCTTCGGCGGCGTAGCGTTCCAGCGCCTCGGCCAGTTCCGGGAAGGCGAAGACGTCCCCCTCCCCCAGCAGTCGGCCCTGAGGCGCGTAGAGCTCGCGGGTCCCGGTCATGTGCTCGTGGATCGGGGCGAGGATCTCGAGGATGTAGGCCTGCTGGCGGTTGACCGGCGCCCCCTCGCGGGCGAGGCGGCTCCCCGGTGCGACCAGCGAGGAGAGCGGCATCGTCCCGAAGCGCTCGAGCGCATGGGCGAGCCCGGCGGCGGTCCCCGGCACCCCGCAGGAGGCCGGGCCGACGTAGAACGTCTGCGTCGTCTCCGCGTCGAAGCGGACCGGCACCGGGACCAGCTCGGTCGTCCGCTCAATGCCGTCGAGACCGGGGGCGGCGACGAAGAAGTCGATCAGCGTCGTCTCGCCACGGTCGTGGACCATCATGTGGCCGCCGGCGCCGAACCCGGTCAGGGGGCTCTCGACCGCGAACGAGGCGAGCACCGCGCAGACCGCGGCGTCGACCGCGTTGCCGCCTTCGCGCAGGACGGCGGCGCCGGCCTCGGCGGTCAGCGGATGGCCGGCTGCGACGACCCCCTTCATTTGTCGAGCCTGCTACCCGGGGAGGAACTCGGGGACGTCGATCCCCAACTCGCCCCCGCGATCGCCGGAGCGACCGCGGCGAGAGGCGCCGGTGTCTTTGGTGCGGCGAATCGTCGGCTCCTCGGCCCGCCGCGGCGGGGTCGCCCGGCCGTCGAAGCGGGTGGCGACGACGGTCACCCAGACCTGGTCGCCGATCTCCTCGTCGACGTTGGCGCCGAAGATGATGTTGGCGTCGGGGTGGGCGGCCTCGCCGACCACCTTGGCGGCCTCGGAGACCTCGACCAGCGAGAGGTCGGCGCCGCCGGTGATCGAGAGCAGAATCGCCCGAGCCCCGTCCATCGAGGTCTCCAGCAGCGGCGAGGAAATCGCTTTTTCGGCGGCTTCGATCGCCCGGCCGTCGCCGTGGGCCATGCCGATCCCGAGCAGCGCCCGGCCGGCGTCGGACATGATCGACCGCACGTCGGCGAAGTCGAGATTGATCACCGCGGGCAGCGTCACCAGGTCGGAGATGCCCTGGACGCCCTGGCGCAGGACGTCGTCGGCGACCTTGAAGGCCTCGACCATCGAGGTCTGCTGGTCGAGCACCTCGAGCAGGCGGTCGTTGGGGACGACGATCAGGGTGTCGACCTCGGCGGCGAGTTCTTCGATCCCCTTCTGCGCCTGGGTGCCGCGACGGCTGCCCTCGAAGCTGAACGGCTTGGTGACGATCCCGACGGTGAGCGCGCCGACCTCGCGGGCAAGGCGGGCGACGACAGGGGCGGCGCCCGAGCCGGTGCCGCCGCCGGCGCCGGCGGCGACGAAAACCATGTCCGAGCCCTTCAGCAGGCGCTTGATCTTGTCCTGCTCCTCGAAGGCGGAGCGGTGGCCGACCTCGGGGTCGGCGCCGGCGCCAAGCCCTCGCGTCTGCTCGTCGCCGATGTGGACGGTGACGTCAGCGACGCAGAGCTGCAGGGACTGCAAATCCGTGTTGACCGCCATGAACTCCACCCCCGGCACCCGCGCGTCAACCATCCGGTTGACCGCATTCACACCGGCCCCGCCAACCCCGACGACTTTGATCACCGGCTGGTGAGGCTCACCGCTACCGGGCGGCTCATACTCGGGCTCTTCGCGACCGTAACGCGGGTTTTCAGGCACAAACTGCTCCCGCCGAGGCGCCGGCTCCTCAGCAAAAACTCTTTTCAACCGCTCCGGAGCAGCCTCGGTGGAAGTCTCGATCTCACCTGCATCCTGATCGAAGAAAGAGGGTGCCTCCTCCTGCCGAAGTGGAACGTCTGCCGAAGGCGCATCTGACGTGGGTGACGTCGTAGGGGGGACCGCCTCCTGCGCAGTTGCAGGAGGTGGTGGGTCCCCTGCGGCGGCAGGACCCGCGTCCCGCGCGCCCTCGTCCTGCTCTTTCTTCGCCTCCGCCGGATCCTGCCTCCCGTACCGCGGCGCCTCCGGGGGATCCATCGGCGCGTCCTCGGTAGTCGACCGGAAGAGGTCGGAAAGCGGCCCCTCGCGCATGCTTGCGCGCTTGTCACGCCGAGCCATGAGACAGAACCTCCTTCGCCAGCTCCCGGTAGTAGTTCGCAGCGCTCGAAGCAGAATCGTACTTGAGCACGCTGGCCCCTTTGACCGGGGCCTCTGCGAACTTGATCGCCTTTTTGATCCGGGACTGGAAGACGAGGTCGCCGAAGTTCTCCTCGAGGATTTCCACCGCCTCCTTGGCGTGGATCGTCCGCGAGTCGAGCATCGTCGGCAGGATCCCCTCGATCCGCACTTCCGGGTTGAGGTTCTCCTGGATCATCCGCAGGGTGTTCTGGAGCTGGACCAGGCCGCGCATCGAGAGGTACTCGCACTGGACCGGGACGATCACCTTGTTCGCCGCGGTCAGCGCGTTGATCGTCAGCAGGCCGAGGCTCGGCGGCGTGTCGATGCAGACGAAGTCGTAGTCGCCGTGGACCTCTTTCAGCGCTTTTTCCAGCGAGCGCTCGCGGCCGATCTTGGTGCTCATCGCGATCTCGGCGCCGGCCAGGTCGATCGAGGCGACGGCGATGTCGATCTCCCGCTTGACGATGATCTCGGAGATCGGCATGTCGTTGACGAGCACGTCGTAGAGGCTCTTCTCGACCTTGTCGGGGTCGATCCCCTGGCTCATCGTCAGGTTCCCCTGCGGGTCGAGGTCGATGCAGAGCACCCGGTAGCCGGACTCGGCGAACGCCACGGCCAGGTTTAGCGTCGTGGTCGTCTTGGCGACCCCACCCTTCTGGTTGGCAAAGGCGATGATCTCGGGAGCCTTGACCGGCACCTCCTCCCCAGCCTCTTTCTCCTTCAAGAAGTCGAGTCGGGTGGGCGCCAACAGATCCACAGCCTTCATCCGAGCCGGCCCCTCCTCTTCATCCTCGGACCCAGCGTTGAGAGCGGGCTCCTCAGCGGCCTCAGGCTCGACATGCTCATCAACGGCCGGAGCCGGAGCGTCAACCACCGGCGAATCTGACGTGGGTGACGTCGTAGGGGGGACCATCCCCTGCGTGGTTGCAGGGGATGGTGGGTCCCCTGCGGCGGCAGGACCCGCGTCCCACCCGCCATCGTCCCTAACCGGGACCGCCTCTTCCATTTCATGAAGGTCGTCGACGATATGCCGCTCCTCCTGGATCTCGACGGGAGCAGGCTTCGGCTTCTTTCGGCTTAGAAATCCCATTGCGCGGATATTCGTATGGGACCCGGCTTTTCCTGCCGGCCTCCGAAATTGCTAGGAATCAGCCAATCCCCAATCTTTTAGACAAGCGGCTCGTGATCGTCACCGGCAAGGGCGGCGTCGGCAAGACGACTGTCGCCGTGGCCCTCGGCCTGCGGGCGGCGAGCGAAGGCAAGCGGACCATCGTCTGCGAGGTCGCCGCGCAGGAGAACGCCTCGCGGATCTTCGATCATGCGTCCGTCGGCTTCCACGAGGTCGAGATGGAGGAGAACCTCTGGTCGATCTCGATCGACCCGGACGAGTCGATGCGCGAGTACGTGCTGCTGCAGCTGAAGGTGCGGGCGATGCGGGACATGCTCTTCCGCAGCCGCATCTTCAACTACCTCGCCGCGGCGACGCCGGGGCTGAAGGAGCTGGTGACGATCGGCAAGATCTGGGAGCTCGCCCAGCTCGACCGCAAGGTGAAGAAGGGGCGCAAGTACGACCTGGTGATCGTCGACGCGCCGGCCACCGGCCACGGAGTCGGCTTCCTGCAGACGCCGCGCACCTTCGCCAACATCGCCCGCGTCGGCCCGATCCACTCGCAGGCCCAGCAGCTCGACCGCTTCATCACCGACCAGGAGAACACCGGCACCGCGATCGTCGCCCTGCCCGAGGAGATGCCTGTCAACGAGACGATGAAGCTGGAGCGCGACCTGCGCGACGAGGTCGGGGTCGCGGTCGACCGCGTCTACCTCAACGGGCTATATCCCGAGCGGTTCAAGAAAAGCGAGGCAGAGGTGCTGGCGCAGCTGGCCGAGGACGAGAACGGCGCCGCGAAGGCGGCGGCGCGGGCGGCGCTCTCCGAGCACGGGCGGGCGAAAACGCAGCGCTCGCAGCTGAACCGGCTCAAGCGGGGCGTCGAGGCGCCGGTGAAAACGCTGCCCTTCCTCTTCGAGCCCGAGCTCGACGTCGAGGCGGCGCGCAAGCTGGCGGGGAAGCTCGGCTGATGGCGTCGGTGGGCGAAGTCCTCGAGGGCAAGTCGATCTGCATCTGCGCCGGCTCCGGCGGCGTCGGCAAGACCACGACCTCGGCGGCGATCGCGCTGGGGATGGCGGCGCAGGGGCTGAAGGTCTGCGTGCTGACGATCGACCCGGCGAAGCGGCTGGCCGACTCGCTCGGTCTGGAGGAGCTGGGGAACGAGGCGCGCCAGGTCGACCCGGCGCTGCTCGAGGCCCAGGGCGTGGAGATGAAGGGCGAGCTGTGGGCGATGATGCTGGACGCGAAGGCGACCTTCGACGAGCTGATCGCGCGCCAGGCGCCCGACGAGGAGTCGCGCGACCGCGTCCTCGACAACCGCATCTACCAGCAGATCTCCAGCGCCCTGGCCGGCTCGCAGGAGTACATGGCGATGGAGAAGCTGTTCGAGCTGCACACCGAAGGCGGGTTCGACCTGCTCGTCCTCGACACGCCGCCCACCCGCAATGCCCTCGACTTCCTCGAGGCGCCGAAACGGCTGACCCAGTTCATCGAGGGCAAATCGCTGCGCATGTTCATGAAGCCGACCGGGTTGGCGGCGAAGGTGACCGGCCGCGGCGTCTCGGTCGCGCTCGGCGTCTTCAAGAAACTCGTCGGCTTCGACCTGCTGGCCGACCTGGCGGAGTTTTTCAACGCCTTCAGCGGCATGATCGACGGCTTCCAGGCGCGGGCCGAGCGGGTCAACAAGCTCCTCTCCGACCCCGAGACCTGCTTCCTCGTCGTCTGCGGCCCCCAGGGTGAGCCGATCGACGAGGCCGTCTACTTCCACCGCAAACTGGTCGAGGCCAAGCTCCCCTTCGGCGGGGTCGTTGTCAACAAGGTCCACTATCCGGCTGACGATCTTCAGGCCGAGGCGGAAGACCTCCCCGAGGCCCTAACCGAGAAGTTGGGCGACCCCGACCTCGCCAAGCGCGTGGCCGCCAACTTCGCCGACTACCAGGCCCTGGCCGAGCGCGACGCCCGCAACATCGACCACCTCGCCAACGAGCTCCGCACCAGCTGCGTCATCCGCGTCCCCTACCTCGACCAGGACGTCCACGACCTGGCCGGCCTCTCGAAGATCGATCGCTACCTCTTCGCCAGCGCGGAGGAGCGGGTGGAGATGGCGGCGGGGCGGGCCTGACTGAGCCTGGCCGAGCAGGTCAAGGATGCAGGGAGCGTGGCGTGCTCTGCACGCGAGCGACCGAGGACGCAGAGATGCGATGTGCCAGGCTCAGTCAGCGGGCGCGACGCGAGTACTCGAACTCGAGGTGGCTGACCTCCCAGTCGGCGTCCTCGGGGACCGGGAAGAGGTGACGGACGCGGGGGGTGTCGATCCGCTCTCGGTGCTGGATGTCGCGGTCGTCGGCGGCAGGCCATTCGAGCGAGTCGCCCGGGCGGGCTTCGGAGACCTCCTCGAGCCACGGGGTGGCCGTGATCTGGATCTCATCCTCGGCCGGGACCGGCTCCATGATGCGGGTCTCCTGCTCCACGTACTCGTCCTCCTCGGGTAGTTCGTCGACGGGCAGCTGCAGTTCGACTGACGGTTCGGGCTCGGCGATGACCTTGAGCTCAGGCTCCGGTTCGGAGAACACCTCGGGCTCTTCCACCAGCACCTCCGACGGGACCGAGACCGTGATCTCGGCGTCGCCGCTTTCAAGGCCGTTGACGATCAGGGTCTCGTCGGCGGTCGTGCTGAGGTCGCTGCCGAGCTCGCCCAGGGCCGCCTGGCGCAGCAGCCTGCGGGTGCCCTCCTCCATCCAGGTCGCGAGCTCGACGGCGCGTTCCATCGGCAGGCCGTTCATCATCGCCCGCTCCAACTCGAGCACGTCCTCGACCCGCTCGCGGGCTTGCAGGCGGTCCATCGACTCATCCTCGATCAGGGCGGCGGCGCGCAGCGGCAGCGAGGCGCCAACCGGGCCGTGGCCCTCCAGCACCGCGCGCATCGCCAGCAGGTGGTCGCTCAGCCCCTCCAGCGCCGTCGGCCGCTCACATCCCATCTCGAAGCGTCCCACCGCCCAGGTGAGGGCGCTGTCGGGGTCCGGCCGCGCCTCCAGGGCGCCGGCGAACTCGATCAGCTCCTCGGCCTCCGCCTCGCCGAGGCGGTAGCCGCCGGGGCGGGTCGCGGGGGCGCCGGTGGCGATCCGCCGCCAGCATCCCTCTCCGGTCGGGGCGAAGGCGTAGGGGCCGAGGCCGACTCCGCCGCCTTTGAAGATCCTCATCACGCTGATCAGCTCGCGCAGCTGCTGCAGAGCCGCCTCGGCGCCGCCGTCGGAGTCCTGCTCGGCGACGGCCAGGTACTGCGGCTCCCAGGCGGCGCGCCCCATGCCCTCGCTGCGCATCGCGTCCACTGGCGCCTCGATCGAGTCGGCGCGGACCACGCGCACCCCGTGCGGCAGCTGCAGGCGCGGAATCGACATTCGCAGGCCGACCAGCGGGACGATCAGGACGTCAGCTTCGTCGGCGTCGCGGGATTCGGCGTCGAGCGTCGCCAGCGCCGTCTCCAGGCCCTCGCGATCTAGCGAGAACCCGGCGGCCCCCTCCCAGAGGGAGGCGAAGAAGACGGTCAGCATCAGCCCGGCGCGCGCGGCGGGGTCGGCGGGCACGGCCTCGCCCCGGGCCTCCAGATAAGAGGCGGCAACGCCGGCTTCGACCGTGGCCTCCCTGGCGGCGGGGAAGCTCGGCAGCGAGCGCAGCTCCTCGGCGTGCTCGAGCACATAGCGCCCGGTCATCGGCACGTAGCTGTAGAAGGCGGAATCGTCGCCCGAATCGGCGGCGACGTCGAAGGGGATCTCCTCCCCCATCGCGACCATCGAGCTGAAGCGCGAGGCGGCCTCGGTCGCCAGGCGCTTGATCGATTCGTTCAGGAGGAAATCACGCACACCGCAGGCTTCCGCCCCGTGCCTGGGGCTCCTGCGCTTGCACGATCGCTTGCAGCGAGCGCTAGACGGCGGCCGGCGCGCGCTTGGCGGCCGATTCGGCCGCGTCGCCCAGCAGCCAACGCATCCCGTACGAGCGCATGTCCTCGACCAGCGGCACCAGGGCTTTGCCCTTCGGGGTCAGCGCGTACTCGACCCGGGGCGGGACCTCAGGGTAGGTGTGGCGCTCGACGATCCCCTCGTCCTCCAGGGCTCGCAGGCGCAGCGAGAGCGTGCGCGGGCTGATGCCCTCCAGCGAGCGCTCGAGCTCGCAGAAGCGGCCGCTTCCCTCGGCGAGGTCGCGGATCAGCAGCAGCGTCCACTTGCCGCAGACGACTTCAGCGGTCTTGCAGACGGGGCAGGTGGAGTTGCTCTCGGCGCTCATGATCCAGAGCGAGGGCTAGTGGCAATTGCCTCGCTTCAACAAGTGTAGCGCCATAGCTTCACTTACTGAAGCTATGGGCAAACAGCGCTGCGTTTAGGTATGGCCGTCGATGACCGGCGTGGCTTTCACCAGGTTGATCTTGTAGCGAACGTCGTTTTCTCCATAGACAAAGGTCACCGGGAACCCTTCTTCGAGCACCAGCAGCTGGCACGTCTTGGCGCCGGAGATACAGTTCGCTTCGCCGAAGATCCCCGTCACTTCGTTGGAGACGAGGAACATCGGCACTCGGCCCTTCGACCCCATCCCCAGATAGGTGATGACCGGCGTCTTTTCTCCTGGCAGAGGCGCAGGAGCCCGCACGTCTTTGTAGAGGGTCGGCCCCTGCTTGTCGACGGTTCCATCTGGTTTGGCTTCGATCCGCGTGATCTGCAGGGTCACCGCAAGGGTGTAGGTGGTCCCTTCCGGAAGGTCGCCTGAGCCCTTTCCGCCCGCCGATGGCTGCGATCCACCCGACGAACCGCCACCGGTGCCGGCGGGCGTCGTTTCCACGGGAGGGCTGAAGGAGGAACCGCCGCCCGACACTTCCGGCGCAGGCGTCGACGATTCCCCGGTCGAACTCGGAGTGGTCGTGGACACCGCCCTGCTTTCTTCGCCGCTCAACACCGGCGCCGTGAAGCGCTGGTGGAAAGGATCGGTGGGGCTGCGACGGGCAAGCCGCTTCTTGTAGCTGCGGAGACCAGGCTGCGCCTGCACGACGGTCAGATCGTTGGGTACGGACGAGGCGCCGGCGATCGGGCTGGGAGCGGGCAGGGGTTCGGCTTCCTCGCCCCCTCCCGACAACAGGAACGGCGTCGCCGCGATCGCAACCAGAACCAAGGCGACGATCGGCAACAGCCGGCGGTCGCGCAGGTCGTAGTAGAGGTCCGAGAAGAACGGCGGCAGCTTCATCTCGCCGCCGCGCAGCTTCGGCATCTTCAGCTCCGGTCCGACTCGCTTCATGGCGCCGCTCCGATCGTGGTGGAGACCTGGGTGGCTTCTTCGGGCCCCGCCGCGGTGGCTCCGTCGGTTATCCCCTCACCTGGAGGAACCAGATAGGTGGTGACGGTGAAGCTCGCTTCGAGCTCTGGGAAGCCCATGTTCGCTTCGGGCCCGAGCGTGAAGCCGTTGATCGTGATCAGCCGCCCGGTGACGTCCACCTTCGCGTTCTTCGTCTTCACCATCGAGTCGAGCCCGTGGATGAAGTCGGCGATTTGGAAGAAGCTGCCTTTGAAGGTCAGCGTGTACGGCATCACGGCGAGCCCCGCGGGTCCGATCGTCGCTCCGATCGGCATCGTCGAAGCAGCGACCTCGGTTGGCGAAGGAGCCGAAGGTCCGCCTTCTTCACCCGCGGGCGCGGCTGCTTCTTCCGCGGGCGGAGCAGCTTCGCCGGAACTTAGCGAGAAGGTCTGAAAGCGGACGTGCGCGTCCCGCGCGATCCGGTTGAGCTGCACCAGCAGCGACGCGGTTTCAGCGTCCTGCGGCGCGGCCTTGCCGAGCACGACCAGCTGCTCGTACTCCGTCGGGAACGCCCGCTGAGCGGCCAGGCCCGTCGCAACTTCAGTGCGATGTTTGGCAAACGATTCTTCCTGGCTCTGAACCTGCCCTTCGAGCTTGCTGACTTCGCTGCGCTTCGGGCTCAGCAGCATCATCCAGAAAGCCCCGGCCAGGACGACCACGGCCAACATGGCCACGATCACTCTGTTCGACGAGCTCATCTCAGCCGCCTTCCGAGCTTTCGGTTTCGCTCGATTCGGTTTCCGAAGACGTTGCTTCCGCGGTTTCGGTGGCGGTGACCGCGGCTTCGCCTTCGCTCGTCAGCGGCACCGGTGCAGCATCGAAGGCCACGACCATCTGGAACTGGGCGATGAAGCTCCTCGTCTGGCAGGCGCCGCTGCTCCCTGCGCTTTCGCCAGAGCCCCCTCCGCCTTCTTCTACCGCCGCGAGTTCGGACGTTTGCACTCCCACCCGGGTGACTCCGTCGATGTCCTTGAGAGCGGTGACGAAACCCGCAACGGATTCCTGCCCGGTGGCGCAACCGGACAGTTCGAGCGAGGGACCGGCGATGCCGCTGGCGCTGGCTTCGCCGGCTTCGGCTCCTCCGCCCGCGGAGGCTTTGAGGTTGGTTAACCAGACGTCGTGCGGGAGGACAAGCGAGAGTTCGCGCATCACCCGCTCCCAGTCGAAGCGGCTGTCGGCCAAGCTGCTGATCGTCGCCACCCGCTCTTCGTGCAGCTGCTGGAACTGGACGTAGGCGCTGAGGCGGGCCGCCTGTTGCTGCGCCGCTTCGTCTTCGCGCTTTACCTTGGTGAGCTCGCTTTTCTGTTCGGAGATCTGATTGCCCGTGAGCACCAGCAGCGCCACCGCAGCCAGAACGGCGACCAGCGTGCCAAGAAGGATGTAGGGCACCGCGCCGGTCCGCATCGGCGCGTGGGCGCCCTGCCGAAGTTCCGCGGGGATGAGATCGACGGGACGCATCTCAGCTCTCCAGTGCGAGTCCGAAGGGAAGTACCAGGCGCGAGGCGACGACATCGTCGAAGCCGCCGAGTGCCGGGGGTCGCAGCGAGGAGATCGGCAGGCCCACCTGAGCCTCCATCTCCGCCGCCAGGCCGCGGACGGCGCTGCCGGTGCCGCAGATCTGGACGTTCGAGACCGGGACCGCGCTCTCGAGGGCACGGTAATAGTCGAGGGAGAGGCGCAGCTCGTCGACTAGATGCGCGGCTCCCTCCTGCAGCGCGAGCCGGGCAGCGGCGACGATCGTGGGGTCGCCGGCGACTTCCTCGACCGGAGCCTCGAGACCGACGTGCAGAAGCCACTGCTCGGCGTGTTCGGGGCTGAGGCCCGCTTCGGTCGAGAGGCGAGCGACTATTGCCTCCATTCCAGTTCCCGAAACTCGCGTGAAGAGGCAGGAGCGACCGCGGGCGACGGCGAGGTTCATCACGTCACCGACGTTGCAGTACAGGACTGCCTCGTGATCGGAGGCGGTCCCCTCCGCGCCTGCTTGACCCGGAGTCTCCGAAATTGCGGCGAGGGCCCGGATCATCCCGAACGCCGAGAGGTCGATGCCGACGGCTTCCAGGCCTGCACGCCGAAGCGGGTCGAGAAAGGAGGTCACCATGTCGCGCCGCGCGGCGATCACCACAACATCGACCTGTGGGCCGCTGGTCTCACCGGCCGGGACCCCGCCGACCGTCTGATGCTGGAGGACAGCTTGGTCGAGCGGCATCGGGATCTGCTCCTGAGCCTGGAAGCGGATCGCGGCCTCCATCTGTTTTGGATCCTCGATCGCCGGCAAGCGCAGCGTGCGGACGATGACGCGCTGATTGCCGATGCCCAGGCGAACGCGCTTCGGCAACTTGCCCTGGTCGAACAGCGCCTTCAACGCTGCGACGAGCCCGTCGGGATCGGTCACCTCGCCCTCGTGGAAGATGCCTGGCCGGAGCGGCTGCACCGCCGAAGCGGTGACGCCGACGGAGCCGTTGGAACCAACAGCGGCCGCGGCAACGCTGCCGGCTTCGATACTGAGGCCGGAGAGACCGGTCTTCTTCCTCCCGCCGAAAGCGGGCAGGGAGCCGAAACTCGGCAGGCTGGGCTTGGGGATCGGTTTCGTCAGCTGCATGGCAGTTGTTGGCGGCTATATCGGCGCGCAAGAGCTGAATCGGCAAAAACGCCGCAAAACTTTCGTCTCGGCGCTACCGAGAACTAGGAGAAGGTCGACAGATAAAGGTCGACAAGCGCATTGCCGGCCAGCAACCCGACGACTCCTCCCAGGGCGAGAAAGGGTCCAAACGGGATCGCTCGCTTCCTGGCAGCAGGGCCATCTCGCGCGATCAGGTAGAGCCCTACGACCGAGCCGGAAAGCAGCGCGACCAGCAGAGCGGGCGCGACGTTTCGGCCAAGAAAAAGCCCCATCACCGCTGCCAGCTTCACATCCCCCAGCCCCATGCCGCGGGGGTAGGCGAGGGCAACGAGGAATAATCCGCCTCCGGCCGCGAGCGCGGCGAGCAGGCGCTCCGGCAGGCTGCCGGGATCCCAAACGGCGGCGATCGCGATCCCAAGAACGGCGGCGACCAGGAGGATCCGGTTGGGGATCAGCCGCCGATCGAGATCCGTGAGCGTGATCGCGACCAAGGTGGTGACGAAGACCAAGCCGAGGGCGACTTCGACCGGGTCATCCCAGAGCACCAGGATCGTCAGCGCGTAGAGCAGGCCCAGCGTCAGCTCAGTCAGCGGGTAGCGGGCGGAGATGCGATCGCCGCAGCAACGGCTGTGGCCGCGCAAAAACAGCCAGGAAAAGACCGGGACGTTGTCGTAGGCGGCGATCTGGGTGCCGCAAGTGGTGCAGCGGGAACGGGGGCCGACGATCGATTCCTCGCGGGGAACCCGATAGCCGACGACGGTCACGAAGCTTCCTGCGATCAGCCCCGAGAAGAAAGCGACCAGCGCGACGCCGCCCATCTCAGCCACCGTTCAATGGGGTAGCGGTGTCGATCTCGAGCCGGCTGGCGAAACGTGGCGTGTCGTAGATGACCGGGATCGCCCCGCCGCCCGTGTTGTTGCGTTCGACCGTGATCGCCAGCCCAAGCCGTTCTTTTTTCAGGATCGGGTAGGGCGATTCCAGGAATGGCATCGTCAGCTTCAAGCCTTCCCATTCCTGAGGCCAGGCTCTATTCCCTTCCGGGGTGAGCTTCCAGTATTTGGTCCCGCCAGCCGTGTTCTTCAGCAGCGTTTCGGTGGGCGGGGACGTCGATTCGTTCAGTTTGAAGAGGTAGACGCAGAGCGTGCCGGTGTAGAAGGTTTCCGGAAAGCGCCGGGTGAAGATTTCGAGGGTGGCTTTTTCGGTCATGATGAATTCTTCAGGCATGGGATCAGTGACCCAGCGGTGGGTTTGAGCCTCGGGCCTGGTCGTTCCGGTCGGTTCGAAGTTACAGCCGATCGTCGAGTCTTTGACGATTTGCAGGCCCTTTTCCGCGTAGAGATCGTTTGAATACGCGTACAGGGGCGGATCGGTCGGGTCCGCGGGAGTCGCATCGGGTGGGCTCCCCAACAAAAGGGCGTCCGGCGCCCCTTTGGTTGAGCCAAACTGGATGCCGTTGGCGCAGACGCCCCGCGTGTTGTGCAATTGGTGGTCGGCCGCTGCGGTTTCGACAGGCCTGGAGGTGGTGCCGGTTGCCGAGCATGGCGTGTCGCTGAGGAAAAACTGCTGGGCGGTGACGACTTTCCCGCTCGGCCCCGCTTTGGGATCGTTTTTGGCGGTGTCGGTCGGATCGATGAAGTCGGATTGGACTTCGGCGTAGCCGGTTTCCTGGGGCTGATTGGGAACCGAGTTCACCTTGACGATGACGACGATCTGCTTGTAGTCCTGTTTGCCCGGGCACTGCGTTTCGGAGCATTTTTCGTCGTTGTGCCAGACGATGTACCGGTAGACTTTGCCGCTGACGTCGCCGTTCGTGAAGGGATCGGGTCCGGGGCTGACAATCGCGCCTTTGACTTCGCCGCCGCCGTACAGGGGTTCGTGTTCGATGACCATCTTCCGGTAGTCGCCGACGGGCTGGCGCGTGAGCGCGAATTCGTTTTCCCTGACGCGGTAGTCCGGATTGAGAGGGCTTTTTGAGGGGGGCGGCGTGCCGGTCAACGCCAGCTGTTTGTTTTCCAGGCTGCGCAAGAACTCGAGTTCCTGTTCGGCGTACTCGAGCGCGACCTGATTCGCCTTCGCGCGCTGAGCGTTTCGCGTCGCGGCCGAGAGCAGAGCGAAGGTGGTCATCGCCGCGATCGAAAGGATCAGGATCGCGACAAGCACCTCGATGATCGTGAATCCCGCTTGGCCCTTCGTCCGTCGCATCTCAGTAGGTGAGGGTCGCGTTACGAAGGCTGGCGCCAGCGGACATCGTCAGGGCCCCTTTGCCGCTGGCATTGGGCATCTGCAACGTGATCTTCACGTATTTGGGAGCAGTAGTGTTCGGGGCGTAGGTGAAGACCTGTTCGCTGTTGAGGCCGGAGATCAAGATTTGGGGGGTTCCAGTAAAGATCCCGGGGTTGGCCTCGATGCGTGAGCAGGCAGTGGCGGTACAGGTGTAAGTGATCTGGCACTGGATCGAGGGGGAGCCACTCGCCAGAACACTGCTGGACCCGCAGCTGGTGTGGCGCACGAATCCCTTAAAGGAAACGAGGTTGGCTTTGGCATGACTGGAATCAACCACGCCGCCGCTGCGGATTTCATGCGTCATCCGATCGAGCGCCTGGCGGGCGATCGAGATGTTCTGGGCCTGCTGAGTGATCTTCGGCTGGTCCCGCATGGCGCTGATCATCAGCGACGCCACGGCGGCCATCACCACCACCCCCATCGCCGCGGCGACCAGGAGCTCGACCAGGGTGAAACCCTCCTCCCCTCCACAAGCACCTGAACGCGAGTTCACGACCCCACCACCTTGAATGACCTCTTCAAAACGCCGCCGCCTGACATCCCGACCGCGTTCACAGCCTTAAGCGAGAAGACGTGACGTCCGAGCTTCAGCTTCTTCAGCTTGATCGGTGAGCTGCAGCCCGCCCAGCGCTGCTTGTCCACCTTGCAGAAGAACTGCGTGCCCGGCTGTTCGACGGCATCTTCGAAGCGGAGCACCGGACGGCGCTGACGGGTCTTCGCACCAGGCGCAAAGGTGATGCGTACCAAGGGCGCCACGTAGGCGATGCCATCGTGCTTGGGCGTTTGACCGCCGCTGGAGCCACCAACAACACCACCACCACCGCCGCCGCCGGAGGAGGCACCGCCAGAGCCCACCTGTCCGCCGGCGCCATTCTGGTCGCTTCCTTCGCTTTCGCCACCTTCACCACCACCCGTGCCGGTTTCCCCTCCCCCGGGCGAGCTCGGATCTTCCTGCCTGTAAGAGATCGGGCTCGAGCAGGCGGAGACCACGCCTTCGGCTTCCGCGGTCGCACGGTAGGTAGTGGTGGAGCCGAGGGCGACGGGAACTTCCACAGCAAGGCCGTTGGCAAGCTGTTCAGCGCTGCCGCTGGCCACGGGTTCGCCAGAGCAATCGAAAGTGGCGTAGATCTTGATCGCGGCACCGGCGTTCGCCTGACCGAAGATGACCGGCGTGGTCGAGGGATTCGGCGAAGGCGGATTGGTGCCTTCGAGCGCCGGCGGCGGTGGCCCCAGCACCAAGTCGGCCGCGTTCTTCGCCGAGACCAGCAGCGCTCCCCCCGCGCTCCAGCCATAGACGTCTTCCTCTCCGGCGAAATCATCGTTGACCGCCAGCCTCTCCTGGGTGTTGAAGAAGACGTGGCCGCCGTCGTCGGAAACTGCTCTGAACTCAGCCGGGAAAGCGTTGTTGCCGCCGATCTGGCCAGCCGAGACCAAGGTGGTTCCCGTCGCCGCAGACATGTAGATGTCCGTCGAAGAGTCTTCGTCTTCGGAGAGCAGGGTTTCAGCCGTGGAGAAGATGACCTTCGACCCGTCCTGAGAGGCACCCTCAAAAAAAGAGTCGACTCCGCCGTTGCCGCCTTCCGGCCCGGTCGAGACAAGGGTGGTCACCCCGCCAGACCGCTTGTACACATCGAGGGCATTGTCGTGATCGGCGCCGGTCAACTGCTCGCGCGTGCTGAAGAAGACCGCCGCCGTGGCGCCGATGCGGGAAGCCCACTCGAAAGTGGCCGGCAGTTCTTCGTTGCCGAGACCTTCTTCGCCTGCCGACACGAGCTCGGTCGTCCCGCCTGCGCGGACGTAGATGTCTTGTTTTGCGTCCGTGTCGCCCGCAGGATCGAGCGGGTCGTCGGTTTCGAAGTAGACGGCTGAGCCGTCGCTGGACGAACCTGAGAAGATCGCATTTCCGCTGCCGTTGGCGCCGCTGGGCCCGACCGAAGCCAGCGTCGGTTCGCCGCCCGACCAGTCGTAGACGTCCTGAGAGCTGTCGGAGTCCGTCCCGAACTGCTCGTTCGACTCGAAGAAGACATGCGACCCGTCTGGCGAAGCCGCCCGGAAGGTGGGGTTGCAGTTGAGCGCCCCGGGGCAGGTGCCTTCGCCCGAGACGAGCAGCGTTTCTGCGGAAACGAGATCGCGCTCGTAGATATCCGAGGAGGTGTCGTCGTCGGCTTCGACCAGGCTTTCGTTGGTCGTGAAGAATGCCTTGTCCCCGGCCAGGTCGGTGCCCTGGAATTGAGCGGTGTTGGCGAGGTTTCCGCATTTCGGCTTCAGACAGGTGGAATCGGCGGCCGAGACGAGCGCCGTGGCGCCGGTCTGCATGTCGTGGACGTAAATGTCCTGCTCTTCGTCTCCGTCGGCGGGGCTCAAGGATTCCGTCGTCGCGAAGAACACCCGCCCCCCTTCGAACGGGACTCCGTTGGGGACGAAGTTCGCATCGGCCAATCCGTTACCGCATTCCGCGCCACAGTTCGTCCCCTGGGAAGCAAGGTAGGTCCTGTTTTCGACCAGGTTGCGTACGTAGATGTCGACCTTGCGGTCTTTGTCGGCCGAGACGAGGCGCTCCCTGGTGGAGAAGAATACTTCGCTGCCGTCACCTGAGATGCCGTCGAATGTAGCGGGCAGGGTGTCGTTGCCGCCGAAGGGCCCGATCGAAACCTGTCTGGTGACGTATTCGCCGACGCCCGGTTCGAAGATGCGCTCGAAGATGTCGATGGTCGGATCGGTATCGCCCGGCACCATCTGCTCCGAGGTGCTGAAGATTGCGATTTTCCCGTCAGCGGAGATGCCGTTATAACTGGCCGGAGCCGCCAAAGCCGCAGACGGCACCAGGGCAAGGGCCACTGCCGTCATGAACATCGCCGCCCCGAGAGCGCCTCTGCAGGCGGACAGCTTGGTCAGATCGACGTAACTCATGCAGTTGGTATCGACCGCAACCGACGATCCGTTTAGGCCAGATGGGGTAAAGGCCCAAAGCACGAAGGGCGGGCCTTCCGGCCCGCCCTTCAAGCACATCTGCCTAGGCTAGATCAGCCTTTGTTCCAGTCGCCTCCGGCCGGACAACCGCCCGTTTCAGAGACTTCGCACTTGTATTCGAGGCCGGCTGAGCTCCGTTTTACCCAGAATTTCTGAGTCGACTTCGCGCCTTCCATGACGATTTTGTAGCCGGTGCCGCCGGTACCTTCGACAACCGCTTCTACGAACGGAGCGTTGGCAAGCGCGGGCTCGATTTTTTTCAGCCGGGCTTCGAAGGTTTCGGTGCCCGGAGGGGTGTAGCTGCCGCTGTTTTCGGTCGACCACGTCTCCGCCGCCACCTGGGCGGTGTGGACGTACTCCTTGGCCTTTGCGTCGCCGGCCTTTTCCTTCTGGTTGAAGAAGGCGGGCAGGGCGATCGCGGCGAGGATGCCGAGGATGAGCATGACGACGAGAAGCTCGATCAGCGTGAAGCCGGCCTCGCTGTCGCCGTTGAGCCGGGCGCCGATCCGCGCCCGGAGATTCTGGACTGACATTAGTGACCTCCTATGGTCCTAATCGTTCGAGCCAGAGCCCCGTCGCGTGAAGCCACGTGGTGTCTGTCGACCCCGGTGGTAGCCCGGCCAACTCGCAAGGAGTCCCGACAGCTTTGCGCCCCCGCCTCACAGCGGGTTTGCCTTTTGCACCGAAGCACTGGCAGATTCATCACAGGCCCTTCATCGGCCGCTGCGGCAAAGACTTGATCCTTGAAATTGGGGTCGCGTTCGGCGAAAAATCGGTTTGCTGGACTCCCGTCCAAAGGAAGCCGCGAAAACCGATGACGACCGCTTTAGCGGATGTGTTCGTAGATGCTGAACAGCGGCAGGTACATCGAGATCACGATGAAGCCGACCATGCCACCGACGAAGCAGATCATCACCGGCTCGATCAGCGCCGTCAGCGCCTTCACCTTGGCGTCGACCTCGGCCTCGTAGAAGTCGGCCACTTTCGACAGCATCGTCTCCAGCTGCCCGGTTTCCTCTCCGACGGCGACCATGTGGCCGACCATCGGCGGGAAGATCGGGTTGTCTTCGATCGGCCCCGCCAGCGAGCCTCCGGTCTTGACCGAGCCGTAGACGTCGTCCATGGCCTTTTCGACGACAACGTTGCCCGCGGTCTCGCCCGTCAACTGAATCGCCTGCAGCATCGGCACCCCGGAGGAGACCGATCCTGAGAAGGTTCGCGACCAGCGGGCAAGCGCCACCTTCTGGATCACGTCGCCGATTTTGAACGGCAGGCGCAGGATCAGCCGGTCCCAGGCGTCTTTCCCGCGCTCGGTCTTCTTCCACCTGAAGAAGGCCCAGAAGCCTAGGGCGATAGACGGTAGAAGCAAGTACCACTGGTGAGTAAGGAGGTTGGAGACGCCCACGCAGAGCTGCGTTGGTGCCGGCAGGCCGGCGGCTTCTTCGGGGTGTTCTTCGGCGAGTTCTTTGAAGATGCCGGCGAAGACCGGGATCACGAACATCACGATCACGACCAGCACCACCACAGCGAAGCCGAAGACCAGGGAGGGATACATCAGCGCCGATTTCACCTGACGACGCAGCGCGTCCTGCTTCTCCACCTGGTAGGCGACACGATCGAGCGCCTCGTCGAGCCGGCCCGACTGCTCCCCGGAGCGGACCATGGCCCTGAAGAGGCGATCGAACACCCGCGGGTAGCGCTCCATCGCCTGCTCCAGGGTGCTGCCGGCTTCGACGTCGGCTCGCATCCCCGCCACCGCCTCGCTGATCTCCTCGTCCTGGGTCTGCTCCTCCAGCGTGTGCAGAGTGCGCAGCATCGGCATCCCCGAGGCGACCAGCGTCGCGAACTGCCGTGAGAGGACCGCCAGCTCGCGTTTGTCGACGCTTTTCCAGCGCCGCATCATGTCCTCGATCTTGATCGGGTTGCTTTTCTCGCTGACGTCGAGGACGATCAGGCCGCGTTGGCGCAGCTGTTCGGAGACGTGCGACTTCGACTCCGCTTCCAGCTCACCGGCCGTCGCCGCCCCGCCGAGATCCATCGCCTTGAAGGTGAAGGTGGTCGAACCGGCCACGATCTAAGCCCCGTTTACGTACGAAGGTTGCTGCTTCGCTCCGCCGTCCCCGTAGGAGGGGGCCGCGGGCATTACGGGCGCCTCGCCGCCGAGCACCCGTTTCAACTCCTCCGGCACCGCCGAGCGCTGTTCGGCGAGGGAACGGGTGATCTTGCCCGCCCGCACCAATCGCGCCAAGTCGGCGTCCATGGTCTGCATGCCGATCGCGCCGGAGGTCTGAACGGCGGCGTAGATCTGATGGGTCTTGCCCTCGCGGATCAGGTTGCGGATCGCCGGCGTCGGTACGAGCACCTCGGTCGCGACGACGCGGCCGGTCCCGTCAGCGGTCGGCAGCAGTTGCTGGGTGACGATGCCTTGCAGGGCGATCGAGAGCTGGGCCCGCACCTGTCCCTGCTGCTCGGGAGGGAAGACGTCGATGATGCGGTCGACCGTCTGCGAGGTCGACTGCGTGTGCAAGGTGGCGAAGACAAGGTGGCCGGTCTCGGCCGCCGTCAGGGCCGTCCCGATCGTCTCCAGGTCCCTCATCTCGCCGACGAGGATCACGTCGGGATCCTCTCGCAGGGCGGCTTTGAGACCGAGGGCGAAGCTCTCGGCGTCCGAGCCGATCTCGCGCTGGTTGACGATCGACTGTTTGTGCCGGTGGAGGAACTCGATCGGGTCCTCGATCGTGAGGATGTGGTCCTGACGCTCGCGATTAATCATGTCGATCATCGCCGCCAGGGTCGTGCTCTTGCCCGAGCCGGTCGGCCCGGTCACGAGCACGAAGCCGCGGGGTTTCTGCGTCAGCTCGCGCAAGACAGCGGGGCCGCCGAGGGAATCGAGAGCTGGAATCTCCTGCGGGACGAAGCGGAAGGCAGCGCTGACGGCTCCACGCTGGAAAAAGCAGTTGACACGGAAGCGGGCGACGCCAGGGATCGCGTAGGCGAAGTCCAGCTGTTTGCTGTTCTCGAAGCGTTTGCGCTGGTCGTCGTTGAGGATGCTGAAGACGACCTCCCGGGTCTGCTGCCCGTCGAGGACCGGAAAGCCCTCCATCGGCACGATCTTGCCCTTGTCGCGGATTGCGGGCGGGAAGCCCGGGGTGAGGTGGACGTCGGAGGCCTTCGCCTCCACCATCCTGCGCAGCACCTCTGAGAAGTCGAAGGACTCCATGCCGCTTAGATCGGCAGCGAGCGCCGTTTTCTCAAGCGCTCGACTGAATCATGCGGTAACACGCAGAACCTCCTCGAGGCTCGTGAGGCCGTCGCGCACCTTGCCGACCCCGTCCTCCCGCAGGGTGCACATCCCCTCCTCGCGAGCGGCGGCGGCGATGTCCGCCTCCGAGAGCTGGGCGACGGCCATCTCCTTGATCCGCTCGCTCAAGCCCATCACCGAGTAAAGCCCGACCCGGCCTTTGTAGCCGCTTTGGTTACAACGACCGCAGCCGACCGGCTCGTAGGCCTCGAGGTCGACGCTCGCCCGCACGCCGGCTTCGCCGAGGGCCTGGACGGGGATCACGGTTCGCCGCTTGCAATGGCTGCAGAGCTTGCGGGCGAGGCGCTGGGCGACGACGCAATCGACGGCGGAGGCGATCAAGAAGGCCTCGATCCCCATCTTCGTCAAACGGGTAATCGCCCCCGGGGCGTCGTTCGTGTGCAGGGTCGAGAGCATCAGGTGCCCGGTCAAGGCAGCCTCGATCGCGATCCGCGCCGTCTCGCCGTCGCGGATCTCCCCCACCATCACGATGTCGGGGTCGGCGCGGAGGATCGAGCGCAGGCCGGTGGCGAAATCGAGACCTGCCTTGCGATTGACGTTGATCTGGTTGATGCCGTTGAGCTGGTACTCAACGGGATCCTCGATCGTGATGATCTTCTTCTCCACGTCGTTAAGGTCCCCCAACGCGGCGTAGAGGGTCGTCGACTTGCCCGAGCCGGTCGGGCCGGTGACGAGGACAGCACCATAAGCCTGGCGGAAGGCACTCTCGAAGCGTTCGCGGCCCGACCCGTCCATCCCGAGGTCATCGAGCGAGCGCTGAGCGTTGTCCTTGTCGAGGATGCGGATCGTCGCGCCCTCGCCCCGCTGAGTGGGGAGCGTGGTAATACGCAGGTCGACCCTGCGATCGGCGACGTTGACGCTGACGCGCCCGTCCTGGGGAACCCGTTTCTCGGCGATGTTGAGGTCGCTCATGATCTTCACCCGGGAGACCACGGCGTTGACCATTCGCTTCGGGACGTGGGCCGCCTCGCGCAGCACGCCGTCGACACGAAACCGAACCCGCATCTCGTCCTCGGCGGGCTCGAAGTGGATGTCGGAGGCCCCCTCCCCCACCGCCTGGCCGAGGATGCTGTAGACGAGTTTGATCACTGGCGCGTCCTCGGCCCCGACCTGCATGTCGGCGACCTCGGCGAGGTTCTCCTCCGGCTCCTCCTCGACCGCCTCGGTGACAGCGCTCTGGAGCGTGTTCAGCCGCCCGACGAGCGCCTCGATGTCGGCGTCGGCGGCAACCGCCACCCTGCAGTCGAGGCCGGTGGCGATCTGGATGTCGTCGACCGCAAGGACGTTGGTCGGGTCGGCCATCGCTACCACCACGGTCTGTTTATCCACGAAGCCGATCGGGATCGCCCGATAGCGACGGGCGGTACTGACGGAGACGAGGTTGGCCGCCGCCATGTCGACCTGATAGGCGGTGAGGTCCACATGGTCGAGGCCGTAGCGCTCCGCAACGGCGCGGGAGAACTGATCATCCGTGACCGCTCCCTGCTCCAGCAGCAAGCGCTCGGGCGGCTTGCCGGCGGTACGGGCTTCTTCAATCGCCTGACGGGCCCGCTCGTCGCCGACAAAGCCGAGTTCGACGAGCACGTCGGTGACGAACCCGCTCGAGCGCCCGCGGGTCACCGGCGGCGTCAGCCCAGGCGTGCCGGAAGGCTCGGGTTGGATCGCCGGAGCCGTCGAGTCGCCAGAGACGGGAACCGGCCGCAGGTGGCTCGGAAAATCCCGGTCGTTCATCTCAGGGGTGATAGGGCAGGGTGGCGCCGTGGTAGTTGGCGTCGACCACGGTCTGGACAATGCTCTCGGAGCTCTGGAACCCGTACTTGACGAAGGCGACAGGAACTCCCTTGTCGAGGTGCTTCGGCCGGATCACCACGAGAGCGGGGAGGCGGTTTAGGTCAACGCCTTGAGCAATGGCGACGTACCTGGCAATCCGGTTGGAAGGCACCACGAAGGTAGCCACATCGGAATGGCCTTCAAGGCGCTTAACCGCTTCTTTGACCAGCCCGTCGTCGATGCCGCCGTCGCGGACAAAAAGAAGGACAACGGTCTGGCCGGCGTCATAGGCGGCGACGACGGGCCGAGGGGGGGGCGGTGCGGCTCCGGGGCCTGATCCGGGCGGCGGGATCTGCGCGGGCGGCGTGACTGCTTCCGGTTCGGCGGCCGCGATCGGGGCCGCCGTGGCAGCGGACGGCGCTTCTCCGGCTTCTTCTTCGCCGCCCCCCATTTTCCCCAGCAGGAAGACGGCGGCGAGGAGCAGCAGGACGCCGACGAGGACTACCTGCGCAATCGGGTTTTCGTTCAGCTTCTCTCTCATACGTTCGCCTACCTAGGTGTTCGACCGTAGACAGGCGAAGCTTGAGCGCCGATTCCCAGCGCCCGGCAGGTCAGCAGCTGGCGTTCGGCGGAGAAGGGGTCGCGCCAGCGCACTCTACGTAGCGCGTCCGTTCAAGCATGCCCGCGTAACTGAATTCCGGAGGTTTGATCCGCGGATCGGAGGTAATGAACGCGTTTCCGTAAATTTTCAGGCTTTTGCCAGCGATCAATGCGTTCCATTTAGCCGAACCACCAATCTCAATGTGGCTTTGGGGCCCGTAGACAATCACTTCGTTGCCACCAGAGTTCCCCGCGAGGCTGACGGCCCCGTTCCCGAGCATGAAGATCCCCGGCATTTCGAAGTAGCCCTGGGTCGGGTTGTAGCCGGAGATGATGTTGCCGCCACCCTCGACTTCGACCTGAGTGGCACCGGACGACATCCCGCAGTGTTCGGGAGTGTCCATGAATATCCGCACATGGGCTTCCACCGGCATGTAGAGCTTCCCCGACTGAATGTCTATCTTGCAAAGGAGGTAGTCGGGGCCTCCCATAGTCAGCGTCCCGTTGCCGGTGATTTTGATCGAGCGCGCCGCCGCGTCCCAATAGCCGCTGCTGTTCTTGCTGTAGGTATCGATCAGCCCCGCCTTGGCGCCGGTGCAGTTCTGCGATAGGCGACAGTTCCAGTTGTCGGCGGGAGGGGTCACCGGCGGCAGGCTTTTCGTGCCTTCGGTCACTTCACCGTTGCAGCTGGGCGTTGGCGCTTTCATGCCCGGGCCTTTTCGGATGTCGCCGCAGAGAACAGGGTGGGCGTTCGCGTTGATGCTCCCGTTCGTCCCGATGTCGGTTTCCACCCAGGCAGACGAGCCTTCGAGTTCGATTTCGTCTTCGCCAATGAGTTTTTCGTCCAAGAAGACGTTGTCCCCGCTGACCGTTTTGAAGGCGATGTTGATGCGACGGCTGACTTTGCCGGAGGTACCGGTTGCGACCACGTTCATTTCGCTGCCGCCGGTGTAGGCGCTGACTTGGTAGGTGTACGTCGCGCCCCCGATCGTTTCGGGGCCTATGGTCGGACACCAACCTCCTGAAGCCAGCTGGGATTCGCCGCTGGGCCCAACGCAAGCGTTGAGCGGCGTGAGCTTTGGCAGGAAGCGGTTGAGGCGCAGCATCGCGACGTTGGCGCCGGCGTCGGCGGCGGCGATCGCTTCCTTCGAGTTGTGGTCGCGGTTGGTGCCCGACTGAACGTTCACCGAGGAGAGCACGGCAACGCTGGCAAGGGCGAAGCTGGCGATCAGCGCCATCATCGCCGTCGGCACCGCGATCCCGCGCTCGTTGCGCCGCAGGTCCCGGACGAGCAGGATGAAACGGTCGATCGCGGCCATCGCTATGTGATCGGCCCGAACCGGCGCCGGCTTGAACCGCGCATCGCGGCCGGCGGCGCCGCTGGACGCCCGTACTAAGAAGCCGTCTGAGGCTCGAGCTGCTCGATGCCGCTCGCCCGCTGGCCGCCCGCCGCCAGCATCAGTTTGAAGTCGTGGGGGCTGGAGGCGTACTCGAGGGCGACCTGCTCGGCGATCTTGCCCTCCATCACGTACTGGAGCAGCGACTGGTCGAAGGTGCGCATGCCGTAGTACTCGCCCTCGGAGATCACCTCGGTGATCTTGCCGGTCTCCTCCGGGTTCATGATCAGGTCTTTGACCCGGCCGGTGACGACGAGGATCTCCGAGGCGGGGACGCGGCCGTCACCGGTGACGTCGGGGACGAGGCGCTGGGCGATCGCCCCCTTGAGGGTGGCGGCGAGCATGACGCGCGCCTGGTGCTGCAGGTGCGGCGGGAAGAAGTCGACGATGCGGTTGATCGTCTCGGTCGCGTCCAGGGTGTGGACGGTCGAGAGCACGAGGTGGCCGGTCTCGGCCGCCGAGAGCGCGGTCCGCACCGTCTCCTCGTCGCGCATCTCGCCGATCAGGATGCAGTCGGGGTCCTGCCGCAGCACCCGGCGCATGGCCCGGCTGAAGCTCTCGGTGTCGGAGCCGACTTCGCGCTGGTTGACGATCGAGCCTTTGTCTTCGTGCAGGTACTCGATCGGGTCCTCGAGGGTGATGATGTGGTCGGTCCGGGTGCGGTTGATGTGGTCGATCATCGCCGCCAGCGTCGTGCTCTTGCCCGAGCCGGTGGTGCCGGTGACGAGGATGATCCCGCGCTGCTCTTCGGCCAGTTTCGTCACCACCGGCGGCAGCCCCAGCTCCTCCACGGAGCGGATTTCGAAGGGGATCGCCCGGCAGACGATCGAGATCGAGCCGCGCTGCTTGAAGACGTTGACGCGGAAGCGGCTCAATCCCGGGACCGAGTAGGAGAAGTCCGCCTCGCCCGCTTCCTCGAACTCGGTCAGCGAACGCACTTCGGCGATGTCCTGGAAGGCCTGTTCTGAGTCCTTCGGCCCGAGCGGCTCATAGCCCTCGAGCGGGCAGAGATCACCGTGAAGCCGGATCGTCGGCGGCACGCCCACCTTGACGTGCAGGTCCGACCCACCCTGCTCGACCAGGGTGCGCAGCGCTGAGTCGATATCAAACATCCCGACCTCTATCGGCCAGCCAGCCAGGTTCCTTGATGGCTGGCATGCGTACCGCTCCTGCACAGGGGCCCGGGGGTCCTCTGAGTGAATTTGTCGCGCCCCTATCGGGGCCGGCTCCGGAACATGCTGTCCTCCTATGGAGGACAGGAACCAGATTGCATATCGCCCGAACATTCCCTCAGAGGACCCCCGGGCCCCTCGACAACAGCTTCTGGTTGACGAGCTGACCGCGAAACCGCGAACGACCGCCCATATCGCGGTTTCTCGCGGTCTCGCGAAAAGGGTGTCTCTGGGGCTGTCGCCAGGAGGAGTGGGCATCCCCTGGCCGACCGGCGTCCTCTTGCCGGCACAGACCGCTCAGCGAGAGAAGCTGGGTTAGAGGCCGGCAACCCAGGGAGGTCAGGGGATGCCCACTCCTCCCTACAGGCGCGGCCCGGAGGAGGGGTGCCGACCCCCTCCCCCGAACGCAACTGAAGTACTAAGCGACCTCGCGGAGTTTCTGCGCCTCGCCGAGAGACTGGAGCTTTTTGAGGCTCTGGTTCTCGATCTGGCGGATCCGCTCGCGGGTGACGTTGAAGGTGCGGCCGACCTCGTCCAGGGTCCGCGGGTGCTCGCCGCCGAGCCCGTAGCGGAGCTCGAGCACGCGGCGCTCACGGTAGGAGAGGTTCTCGAGCGCCTCTTTCAGCGCCTCTTTGGTCAGCAGGTCCGCCGCCCGGTCGAACGGGCTCTCGGCCTTCTCGTCGGCGATGAACTGGCCGAACTCCGACTCCTCCTCGTCGCCGACCGGCTTCTCCAGCGAGACCGGGGCCTGGGCGGAGCGCTTGATCGAGTCGACCTCCTCGGGATCGATCCCCGTCACCTCGGCGATCTCCTCCGGGGTGGGCTCGCGGCCCAGCTCGGTGACCAGCTTGCGCTCGGCGCGGCCGATCTTGTTCAGCTTCTCGACGACGTGGACCGGGATGCGGATCGTCCGCGCCTTGTCAGCCAGCGCCCGGGCGATCGCCTGCCGGATCCACCAGGTCGCGTAGGTGGAGAACTTGAACCCCTTGCGGTAGTCGAACTTCTCCGCCGCGCGGACCAGGCCGAGGGTTCCCTCCTGGATCAGATCGAGGAAGGGCAGCCCCTGGTTCCGATAATTTTTCGCGATCGAGACGACCAGGCGGAGGTTCGACTCGACCATTTTCTGCTTCGCGTCGAGGTCGCCGCGCTCGATCCGTTTGGCAAGTTCGACCTCCTCCTGCGCGGTCAGCAGCCGGACTTTGCCGATGTCCTTGAGGAACAGCTGCAAGGAGTCGGTGGTCATGTCCGGTTTCAGGTCGAGCGCCTGTTTCTGGCGCCGGCGACCTTTTTTGCCGGTGTCCGCGGGGAGCGCTTCGGCGGCGGCTTTCTGCGCCGGGTCCATGTCCTCGACGAGCTCGATCCCCGACTTCTCGAGGTGGCCGTAGAGGTCCTCGACGTCAGACTCGTCGAGATCTACCTCGGAGACGGCCGAGGCGATGTCGCCAAAGGTCAGCACGCCAAGCTGCTGCCCACGATTGATGAGGTTTTTGACCTCGTCCAGTTCCTGAAGCTCTGCTACCAGCATCCGTTCTTACTCGTTTCCCTCGCGCTTGTTATTTAGACCTGCTCGACGAAAAGGCCGCGGCGACCCGAAAGTCGCGCTCCCGCGCCGTACCGACAAAAAGCGGACCCTAGAGGCGGTCCGCGAAAGTAGCGTCTACATCGTCATTGTGCCCCGGTGGGCGGTCGTCTGAAACTTCTCAAACGCTTGTTCGCATAGTAGTCGCTTCACTTTCTGAAGTCAAGCCTAAAATGCCCCGCACCTTGCGCTAAATGCAGAGCCCCCTCCGCCACCCCTCCCCCTGGCTGCGCGCCTTCTGGCAGCGCGCCTACCGGGAGAACGTCACCGGCCTCTCGGCGATGGTCGCCTACAACCTGATGCTGGCGGTCTTCCCGTTCGCCCTGCTCGTGCTCTTCGTCTTCGGCCAGGTCCTGAAGATCGGCGGCGTCGAGGAAAGCGTCCTCGCCGACCTCCAGCGCCTCTTCCCCAACACCGAGCAGCACACGCTGACCGACGTCCTGCGCCGAATCGAGGACAACTCGACGACGATCGGGATCGCCGCCTTCATCGGCTCGCTTTGGATCGGCGCCTCCTTCTGGGGCGCGATGGACACCGCCTTCTGCCGCATCTACCACGTCGAATGCCGCAGCTGGGTCGAGCAGAAGCGCTTCTCCTTCGCGATGCTCGCCGTCGTCCTCCTCTTCATCGCCGCCAGCATCTTCGCGCCGGCGATCGAGAGCGCGGTCCTCTCCAGCACCGACCGGCTCCCCCTCGGGCTCTCCCATATCAAGGCGATTGACACCGTCCTCGTCCTCGCGGCGGCGCTGCTCGTCACCTTCGGCATCTGCTCGGTGATCTTTTGGGCGGTCCCCAAAGGCCATATGCCCTGGCGCGCCGTCTGGCCCGGAGCGCTCTTCGTCACCCTCGGGGCCGGCCTCGCCAACTGGCTCTTTCCGGTCTATCTCTCCAACGTGTCCAGCCTCTCGCGGTTCGGTTCGACCCTCGGCTTCGTGCTGATCGCCCTGCTCTGGTTCTACGTGCTCAGCCTGGCGCTGATGGTGGGGGCGGTGATCAACTCGCTGCGCTTCGAGCTTCACGACACTGGTGAGATGCCCTATTCCCCGCGTCCCTGCGGCTGCGAGGAGACCGCTGGAGATGTCGCCACTCGACGCATTTCTTCCAGCACTTAATAAAAACTGTCGTATCCTTTTGTGCGGAGAGGCACTACCGGCTGGACCTTGAGTCCAGACAGCCAGTCAAGCTGGGACAATCCGCATTGATGCAAAAACATCGGAGTTTTGAAATGGCGGCCAGCGTTCTGCAACCGACCAGCGCTCCCGATCTCGGCGGCAATCAGCGCCAGCGGATCATCGACGCGATGATCGACAGTTGCGCCGAGAAGACCTACGCGGCGACCACGATCACCGACCTCGTCGCCCGGGCGCGAATTTCCCGCACCACCTTCTACAAGCAGTTCGACGACAAGCGCGCCTGCTTCGACGCGGCGATCGGCCATTGCGTCGTGCAGCTCCAGGAGGTGGCCGCCTCCGCCCACGCGGGCGAGGAGGACCCCGCCGACGCGGTGCGCAAGGCGACGACCGCGGTGATCGAGGCGCTGGCGGAGCGCCCCGGATTGGCGCAGCTCCTCACCGGCGACGCGATCGCCGTCGACCCGCAGGTGATCGAGTGCTACCGCAAGGCGACGATCCCAGCGCTGGAAGCGCTCTGGTCAGGGGGCAACGGCTCGGCGCAGGCGCATAGCGATCCCCGGCTCGCCTTCGGGAAGGCCCAGGTCCTGATTCTCAACCAGATCGCGATCGGCGAGGCGGACCGCCTGCCGGAGCTCCTGCCCGAGATCGTCTACCTCGCTGTCAGCCCCTTCGGCGGCCACGAGGCGGCCCTGCGCCAAGCGCGGCTCGCGGGCAAAAGCGCAACCAGTCATGTCGCTTCCGGTGAGCGATAGCCCCGAGGACCTACGGCGCTGGCGGCTCCCGCGCGGGCGCCACGGCCTGCCGCGCGAGCTGGTCGAGCGCTCGCAGCGGGAGCGGCTGCTGGCGGCCGTGGTCAAGGTGACCGTCGCCAACGGCTACGAGTCGACCACCGTCGGCGACATCCTCGGCGAGGCGGGGGTCGGCCGCGAGAGCTTCTACGAACTCTTCGATGACAAACTCGACTGCATGCTGGCAGCCCACAAACTCCTCATCGACGACCTCGAGGAACGGGTGCGCGCGACCTACATCGACGACGACCCCTGGCCCGAGCGGATGCGGAGGGCCCTCTCGGCGATGCTCGACTGGTTCGCGGCCGACCCCGACACCGCCCATTTCACCCTGGTCGAGCTCAGCACCGTCGGCCCCGCCTTCCGGCCGATCTTCCAGGCCGAGTACGCGCGGGCGATTGCCCTGCTCGAAGAGGGCGGGAGGGCTGACGCCCCCGAGCCCCAGCTGGCTAAGGCCTATCCGCTGGCGGTGGGGGCGATCCTGGCGAGGATCTACGAGGAGGTCGTGCTCGGCCGCGCCGCCGAGCTGCCGCGCCTGCTGCCGGATCTCACCTACGAGCTGCTGGTCCCCTTTGTCGGCGAAGAGCGCGCGCGGGCCGCGGCGGACGCCTAGGCTAGCCCTGCTTGAGTCCTGAGGCCGCTTCCCGCAGCGCCTCCCGCAGGGGCGTGGCGGGCTTGGCACCGAGCAGCTCCATTCCGGAAGGGTCCCCAACGACGGTCTCGGTCGAGAGTCCCTCGACCAGCGGCTTGGCGACGCCAGCGTCAACCGGCGTGACGAGGCCGATCCAGAGCGAGGAGAGGCGCGGGCTGAGCACCGGCACGACGATGCGCATCGGCCGCCGGCGCCCGAGCGCTTCGGCGAGCTCGTCGATCATCCCGCCATACGTCGTGACGTCGGGGCCGCCAATCTGGATTTCCCGATCGACCGGCAGGTCGAGGTCCAAGGCGCCCGCGAGGCAGCCAACGACGTCGTCGATCGAGATCGGCTGGGTGCGGGTGGTCACCCACCTCGGCGTGATCATCACCGGCAGGCGGCGGACGAGGTAGAAGACGGTCCGGAACGACTCGCTGCCGGCGCCGATCACGGCTGCGGCGCGGAAGTAGGAGACCGGCACCTCGCCCTGGCGCAGGGTTTCCGCCGTCGCGTGGCGGCTGTCGAGGTGCTTCGACCCCTCCCCCAGCCCGCCGAGGTAAACGATGCGCTTGACGCCGACCGCAGCCGCGGCGGCGGCGAAGTTCTCCGCGGCGCGGTGGTCGCGCTCGGCGAAGTCCCCGTCGGAACCGCGACCCATCGAGTGGACGAGGTAGTAGGCGACCGCGACGCCATCCAGCGCCGGCTCGAGCGTCTCGGGCTCGAGCGCATCGGCCTGCCGCACCTCACAGCCCGCGGCGCGGAGGTCCGCCGCTCGCTCCGGCCGCCGAGCCAGCGCCCGCACTTCATGGCCGTCCTCGCAGAGGCGCTTGCTGAGAAGTCCGCCGATGTAGCCGGTAGACCCGGCGACCGCGATCACGTCTCCACGCTACCCGGAGACGCGAGAAGAATCAGCCGTATCTCTCGCCGATGATTTCGCGAAGCTTCGACCGGTCATGGCGGGCGTGCACTCGGCGCACGGTGCCCGAGCGCGACCGCATCACCAGCGACTCGGTGGTGGCACCGGGGCCGCGGTAGCGCACCCCTTGGAGGACGTCGCCGTCGGTGACGCCGGTGGCCGAGAAGAAGACGTCGTCGCCGGAGCAGAGGTCGTTGGCGGTGAGGACGCGGTCGAGGTCGTAGCCGGCGTCGACCGCGGCCGAGCGCTCCTCGTCGTTGCGCGGCCAGAGGCGGCCGATCAGCTGCCCCCCCATCGACTTCAGGGCGGCGGCGGAGATCACGCCCTCGGGGGTGCCGCCGATCCCCCACAGCAGGTCGACCGGGGAGCGTTCGCTCACCGCCAGCAGCGAGGCGGAGACGTCGCCGTCGGTGATCAGGCGGATCCGGGCGCCGGCCTCGCGCACTTCCTTCATCGCCTGCTCGTGGCGGGGGCGGTCGAGCATGACGACGATCACGTCGCCGACCGAGCCGCCCTTGCGCTGGGCGATCAGCTTCAGCGTCTCCGGCAGCGGACGGTCGAGGTCGAGCAGGTCGGCGATCTCCTCCCCACCCGCCATCTTTTCCATGTAGACGCAGGGGCCGGGATCGAACATCGTCCCCCGCTCGGCGAGGGCGATGACGGCGATCGCGCTCGGCATCCCCAGCGCGCAGAGCCGCGTCCCCTCGAGCGGATCGACGGCGATGTCGACCACGGGTGGCGTGCCGTCGCCGATCTGCTCGCCGTTGTAGAGCATCGGCGCCTCGTCCTTCTCGCCCTCGCCGATGACGACCGTGCCGTCCATCGCGACCGAGTCGAGGACGTGGCGCATCGCATCGACCGCGGCCTGGTCGGCGGCGATCTTGTCGCCGCGCCCGACCCAGCGGGCGGAGGCGAGCGCCGCCGCCTCGGTGACGCGGACGAGCTCGAGGGCGAGGTTGCGGTCCGGCTTGGCCGCGGCCCTGGCCGCGGGCTCCTGAGAAGTCGACCCCATGTGCGCCGCAGGCTAACCGAAGAGAGGCGTGGACGTTTGCCCGAATCGAAAACTGAGGAAACCGGCGTGTACCGCTAAAGGCACGGATAACACGCTCCGATAAGCGCCATCATGGGAGACGCCGAGCTGCGCCGACTGGGCCAGGAGCTGAGCGCCCGCACCAACGAGGTCGTGGCGCGGATGATGAAGCTCTCGGCGCAGTCGACCCGCCAGCTCGACAAGGTGGTCGAAGACAGCTTCGAGGACGTCGGCACCGTCTCCACCGTCGCCGTCGCCCGCTGGATGGCCGGCGAGGGCGAAGCGGTCGCCCGCGAGGTCGGGCAGGAGTCGTGGCGGATCTTCGCTCAGCTCGCCTCCCAGCGCGAGGCGGCCCTCAACGAGGTGACGAAACGCTGCCTGCGCTGGCGCGACTGCGCGCTCGAGGTGCTCGACGAGAGCGCTGCCGATCTCGGGCTGGGCGACGAAATGCTGGGCGAGGCGCGGCGGATGGTGCAGCGCAGCCTCGACGTAACCCTGGTGCGGATGTGCCAGTCCTTCGAGGACGAGCGCCAGCGCGCCCACGAGGAACTGACCAGCCGCGAGAAAGAACTCGTCTTCCTCGCCACCCACGACGCCCTCACCGGGCTGCCGAACCGGACCCTGATCCTCGACCGGATCGAGCAGACGCTGCGGCGCGCCCGCCACAACTCCGAACCGGTGGCGGCGCTATTCGTCGACCTCGACAACTTCAAGGCGATCAACGACTCGCTCGGCCACGGGGTCGGCGACGAACTGCTCTGCGCGGTGGCGAAGCGGCTGGAGGGCGTGATCCGCGAGACCGACGCGCTCGGCCGCCTCGGCGGCGACGAGTTCGTCGTCGTCGCCGACGGCCTCTCGCTCGCCGCGGGCCCGGAGCTGATCGCCGAGCGCCTGCTCGAAGCCTTCGCCGCGCCCTTCGCCCTCGGCGAGGACGGCGAGACCCGGGTCCACGCCAAGGCCAGCATCGGCATCGCCACCGGCATCCGGCCGAGCGCCGAAGAACTGCTCCGCGACGCCGACATCGCCATGTACCGGGCCAAGTGGGGCGGCAAGAGCCGCTACCTCGTCTTCGAGTCCGGGATGGAGGACGAGGTGCAGTCGCGCCTGGAATTGGAGATGGACCTGCAGGGCGCGCTCCCGAACGAGGAGTTCTTCCTCGTCTACCAGCCGACCTTCGACCTGCAGACGATGACCCCGACCGGGGTCGAGGCGCTGATCCGCTGGCGCCGCCCGGGGCGGGGGATCGTCCAGCCAGAGGAGTTCATCCCGCTGCTAGAGGAGTCGAAGATGATCGTCGAGGTCGGCGCCTGGGTCCTCAAGGAGGCCTGCCGCGAGGCGGCGGGCTGGCAGCGGGAGGAGCGGCCGCTCGCCCTGTCGGTCAACGTCTCCGCCCTGCAGCTCGACACCGACGAGCTGATCGACCACGTCACCGAGGCGCTCGACGAGAGCGGCCTGTCGCCCGAGACACTGACGATCGAGATCACCGAGACGACGCTGATGAGCAACGCCGAGGAGACGGCGCGGCGGCTGGAAGAACTGAAAGCGCTCGGGGTGCGGATCGCCGTCGACGATTTCGGCACCGGCTACTCCTCGCTCGGGCACCTGCGCCAGTTCCCGGTCGACGTGCTGAAGATCGACCGCTCCTTCGTCTCCCAGCTGGCGGATGGCGGCGAGGGCGCAATCCTCCTCCACACTCTCGTCCAGCTCGGCAAAGCGCTGGAGATCGAGACCACCGCGGAGGGAATCGAGCGGCCGCAGGACCTCTCGCTGATCCGCGACAAAGAGTGCGACAACGGCCAGGGCTTCCTCTTCACGCGGCCCCTCAGCGCCCAGGACGCGGGCTCGTTCTTCAGCCAGTGGCCCTCGCACCGCCGCTTCGAGATTCGCAACGACCCGCTCGACGCCGATAGGCTGCCCGGCGATGGATCGCTGGGGCCTGACGCTGCCGCTGCCGGGGCTGACGCTCGCTGACCACGAGGACCTGATCCGGCGCGCCGAGGCGGCCGGCTACACCGACCTCTGGACGGGCGAGACGGCAGGCCCTGACGGCTTCACGCCGCTGGCGCTGAGCGCCGCCTGGACCGAGCGCGCCCGGCTCGGCACCGGCATCGTCGGCGTCTTCCAGCGCGGCCCGGCGCTGCTGGCGCAGCAGGCGGCGGCGCTGGCGGATGCCTCGCGGGGGCGCTTCGTGCTCGGGATCGGATCCTCGTCTGACCGGATCGTCGAAGGCTGGAACGGAATCCCTTTCGAGCGGCCGCTGAGCAAGGTGCGCGAGACGCTCGACTTCCTCGACGTCGCGCTGAAGGGGGAGCGGACCCAGTCGGGCTTCAAGCTCGAACAGAAGCCGGCGGGCGAGGTGCCGATAGTGCTGGCGGCGCTGCGCGGGAAGATGCTCGAGCTGGCGGTCGAGCGCGCCGCCGGCGCCTTCACCAACTTCCTGCCGCTGTCAGGGCTGCCCAAGGTGACCGCGCAGCTCGACGCCGCGTCCGAGGATTTCGAGCTGCTCTGCCGCTTCTTCTGCATCCCGGGCGAGCGGGAGGCGGTCGAGCCGCTCGCCCGCTTCATGTTCTCCTCCTACATCACCGTCCCGGTCTACGCCGACTTCTACCGCTGGCTCGGCTACGGCGAGCAGATCGAGCCGATGGTCACCGCCTGGGAAGCCGGCGACCGCCAGGCCGCCGCCGCGGCCGCCCCCTGGGAGCTGATCGAGGACATGTTCATCTTTGGCAGCCCCGAGCAGATGAAGGAGCGCCTCGCCGCCTTCGTCGCCGGCGGCATAACCCTCCCGATCCTCACCCCGATCGTCACGCCGGACAAGCTGGCCGAGACGATCGACGCGCTGGCGCCGGACAGCTGAGGGACCAAGCTGCCCTGCACAGGGGCCCGGGGGTCCTCCACAACCCGCACCGGTTGACGGCGTCTGCCGGAGCGTGTGGTGGAGGGGGTCGGCGCCCCTCCGCAGGAATGTTCGGCGATATGCAATCTGGGGTCTGCGGCGGAGCCGCAGCAGGTTCTCCCCGCAGCGAAGCGGAGGGGAGGTCAATTCCGGAGGAGGGGTGCCGACCCCCTGTACAAGGAGAGGTTGGTCCCTCAGCTATTCCGTCTGGGCCTTGGTCGCTTCTTCAGCCAAACGGGCGTAGGTGTCGGGGCGGCGGGTGGTGAGGAAGGGGAAGAGCTCCAGCCAGTCGCGGCGCTGGTCCAAGTCGAGGTCGGCGACGAGGACTGCGGGTTCTTCGCGGGGGGCTTGGGCGAGGATGCGGCCGTAAGGGTCGGAGATGAAGGAGGAGCCGTAGAAGGTGAGTGGGGCCTCTTCGCCGATGCGGTTGACGGCGATCATGAAGACGCCGTTGGCGATGCCGTTGCCGACGATCACGTGCTGCCAGAGCGGCTGGGTGTCGAACTCCGGATGGTCGGGCTCTGAGCCGATCGCCGTCGGGTAGACGAGGACCTCGGCGCCCTCGAGGCTGTAGGCGCGGGCGACCTCGGGGAACCACTGGTCCCAGCACGTCGGCAGGCCCAGATGCACCCCCTCCCGAACTGCATCAGATTTCCGGTCTGCTGGGCCGGAAATTTGATGCATTTCGAGATTGACAAGCGGGAAGGCCTCGGAGTCGCCGGGACCCGGGCGGAAGTACTTGTCCTCGTGGTAGCCGGCGGTAATCGGGATGTGGAGCTTGCGCGTTTGCGCTAGTAGCTCGCCGCTCGGGGAGACGACGATCGCGGTGTTGAAGCCGAGTCCGTCGTCCGCGTCGGCGCGCTCGTAGAGGGAGGCGTGGATGTGGACGCCGTGCTCTTGCGCCTGCGCCGACGCGAACTCGAAGGTGCGCCCGCCGGGCAGCTCCTCCGGCTCGGCGCCCGCCGCCTCCGGCCCGCCGGGATCGACAGCGAAGTAGCGGCTCAGGGTCAGCTCCTGCAAGCAGATCAGCTGCGCCCCCTCCCCCGCGGCGATCCGGATGCCCTCGGCGAGGGCCGCCTCATGCTCGGCGGGATCGGGGTGCCAGCGGTGCTGGACGGCGGCGATCCGGAACGGCGGGCGGCTCGGCGGCCGGGTCCGGGCGAGGGACTCCGGCGGCTCGGCGGCGCGGATCAGGCGGATCTCCTCCACGGGTGTTCAAGATAGAGGGCGGTGAGCGCCAGCCTCAAGACCACCCCCGCCGCCGACGGCTTCCGGATGCCCGGCGAGTTCGAGCCGCACAGCGGCTGCTGGATGGCCTGGCCCGAACGCCCTGACAACTGGCGGCTGGGGGCGAAGCCGGCGCAGGAGGCCTACGCGGCGGTGGCGGAGGCGATCGCCGCCTCCGAGCCGGTGACGATGGCGGTCTCCGATGCCCAGTTCGAGAACTGCCGCTCGACGCTTCCCCCAGAGGTGCGGGTGGTCGAGGTCTCGACCGACGACGCCTGGATCAGGGACTCGGGACCGACCTTCGTGGTCGACGGCGGCGGCCGGCGGCGCGGCGTCGACTGGCGCTTCAACGCTTGGGGCGGGACCGAGGGCGGCCTCTACTTCCCCTGGGACCGCGACGATCGCGTCGCCGCGAAGGTGCTCGAGGTCGAAGGCGACGACCGCTACCGGGCGCCGATCGTGCTTGAGGGCGGGGCGGTCCACGTCGACGGCGAGGGAACGGTGCTGACGACGGAAGAGTGCCTGCTCAACCCGAACCGCAACCCGGAGCTGTCGCGTGAGCAGATCGAGCGGGTGCTCCTCGACTATCTCGGCGCCGAGAAGGTGATCTGGCTCGGCGCCGGCGTCTTCGCCGACGAGACCGACGGTCACGTCGACAATCTCGCCTGCTTTGCCCGCCCAGGGGTCGTGCTGCTGACGTGGACCGACGACGAGGACGACCCGCAGCACGCCATTTCCCGCGACGCGCGTGAGCGGCTGGAAGCGGCAACCGACGGGCGGGGGCGCTCGCTCGATGTGGTGCTCCTTCCCTCTCCGGGGCCGCTGCAGATCTCAGCCGAGGAGGCGCAGGGGGTCGACGCCGCCGAGGGGACGGTGCCGCGCAGCGCCGGCGACCGGATGGCCGCCTCCTACGTCAATTTCTACCTCGGCAACTCGCGGATCGTCCACCCCCTGCTCGACCCGCGCCACGACGAGGAGGCAGCCGCCGTCCTGCGCCGCGTCTTCCCCGATCGCGAGGTGGTCGGCCTGCCGGCCCGCGAGATCCTCCTCGGCGGCGGCAACATCCACTGCATCACCCAGCAGGTGCCGCGAGGCTGAGGGCGTAGTCGCCGGCGGCGTCGGTGAACCAGCCGCGCAGCTCGAGGCCGGCGCCGTCGTAGGCGGCGGCGATTCGCTCGCGGGTGAACTTGGTCGAGATCTCGGTCCGCATCTCCTCGTCCTCGGCGAAGTGGATCTCGAGGTCGAGGCCATCGAGGCGGACGTCCTGGTCGGCGAGCGAGCGCAGGCGGATGTCCATCCGCTCCGCCTCTTCGTCGTAGCGGGCGACGTGCTCGAATGCGCCGAGGTCGAAGTCGGCGCCGAGCTGGCTGTTGAGGACCGCGAGCACGTTCTTGTTGAACTCGGCGGTGACGCCGGCGTCGTCGTCGTAGGCCGCCTCGAGGCGGGCCTTGTCCTTGATCAGGTCGGTCCCCAGCAGCAGGTGGTCGCCCGGGCCGAGCAACGCCCGGATCCGCTCGAGGAAGGCGTGGCGCTCGCGCGGGTAGAGGTTGCCGATCGTGCCGCCGAGGAAGGCGATCATCCGCGTCCCGGTGCCGTGCGGGACCCGCTCGAGGTGCTGCTCGTAATCGCAGACCATGCCGTGCACGGTGAGACCGGGGTACTCGTCGACCAGTTCGGCCGCGGTGCGTTCGGTGATCTCCTCGGAGATGTCGACCGGGACGTAGGTGTCGAGGCTGCCGCAGTCGCGCATCGCGCTCAGCAGGTGCCGCGTCTTCGCCGCCGAGCCCGACCCGAGCTCGACCAGGGTTGCCGGGCAGCCCGCCGCGAAGTGGATCTCAGGCGAGCGCGTGTCGAGGATCTCGCGCTCCGCCCGGGTCGGGTAGTACTCGGGCAGCTCCATGATCTGCTCGAACAGCAGCGATCCGCGTTCGTCGTAGAAGTATTTGGGCGCGACCTCCTTCGGATAGGCGCAGAGCCCCTCGCGGACGTCCCGCGCCATCTTCGCCGCGGCGTCGGCATCGAGGTGGACGTCGATCGCGATCGTCATGCGTCCCTCGCGCAGCGCAGGCCGGCGAAGAGCTGGCGGCGCTGCGGCAGGTCCCAGTTGCGGAAGCTCGGGCGGGTGACGCGGGGGTGCGTCGCCCAGGAGCTGCCGCGCAGGACCCGGTGGCCCTCGCCGAAGAAGACCTCGGAGTACTCGCGGTAGGGGAATGCCTTGAAACCGGGGTAGGGAAGGAAGCGAGAGGAGGTCCATTCCCAACCGTGGCCTACGCCGTCGAGCTGTTCGCGCGCCGCCTCCCACTCGAACTCGGTCGGCAGCCGCTTGCCGGCCCAGCGGGCGAAGCCGTCGGCCTGGTCCCAGGAGACGTGGATCACCGGCCCTGCGGGGTCGATCGGCGAGCGCTGCCCGCGGCTCGCATCGACCCAGCCTTCCCCGTCGCGCTCCCAGTACAGCGGCGGCTCGGCGCCGGTGTCCTCCATGTAGGAGATGTACGCGCCGTTGCTGACGGGGGTTCGATCGATCTCGAAGGCCTCCAATTCGACCGTGTGGCGCGGGCGCTCGTTGTCGTAGGCGAAGCCGCGCTCCGCAGCTCCGATCTCGTGCTCGCCAGCCTCGATCGCGACCGCCTCACCATAGGCATCCGTCCCCGGTATCCGGGGAGAAAGGCCGTCACGTTTCAGTTTCAACGGCAGCTCGTAGCCCTCGACGAGCTGCAGGAGCTGCAGCATCGTCTCGTTGTGCTGCAGCTCGTGGGCGAGCAGCATCTCGTAGACGAAGCCATCCCGCAGCAGGGGGTCTTCGATGTCGGGACCGATCTCCACGCCATCCAATACGTCGAGCGTCCGCTCGCGGACGTCCGCCATGTAGGCGCGCAGCTCCTCGTCGCGCAGGATCGGCAGCTCGCCGCGGATCTTGCGCGGGTTCTCGATCGCGTCGTAGAAGCGCCCGAGCTCCCCCCGCAGCGGCTCCCGCCCACCAACCCGCTGCACCAGCCACAGCTCCTCGAAGTTGGCGATGTGTCCCAGGTCCCAGGCAAGGGGGCTGAGAATCGGCGACCAGACCCGGTTCAGCTGCTCGTCATCCAGCGGCTCCACCAGCGCAAGCGTCCGCTCCCGCGCCTCGTGAAGCGCGTCGGCGATCGCTGCCTTCGACTGGGAGGAGACACCTGCCGAGATGAAAAAACCTTAACCGGTCCCCGCCGCCTCGGGATCGAGCCAGACTTCCTTCAGCCAAGGCGGGGAGATGGCGAACTGGGCGTTGCTGGTCGGGGCGATGCCCTCGAGGGGGACCAGGTGGACTCGGCGGCCGGGGGTGAAGCGGTCGCCGCCGGTGAGGTCGAGGGTGTTGCCCGCGTGGCTGCCGCCGGAGACGAAGAGGTAGCCGGTCTCCGGTCCCCAGCCATTGGCGCCGCGGGCCCCCACCGCTTCGGCTGCGGCCTTCAACGGGCCGACATCAGCGTCCGATCCCCAGTTGCGAGAGCTGGTGAGGCCGGAGTTGTAGCCGTTGTGGGAGGAAGCCCGCTCGTCGACGCTGCCGTCCGATCCGAAGCGGAGCTGGACCCCCTCCCAGTCGTCGTGGTGGTAGCCCCTGGGGCCGGCTATCGGGACTCCGCGGAGGGTCGCCGAGTCCGCGTAGTAGGTCCAGTACTGGACGTAGAGGTTGCCGGCGTGGTCGCCGGCGCAGTCGGCGCCTTCGGCTTCCGTCTGCTGCGCGTGCCCGTCGCGGCAGTCGACGACGTGGACGAACACCGTCACCGGCAGCCCCTCGTCCGCGCGGTGGATCAGCCCCTCTTCAGAGCTGTCCCCGCACTCCGTGCTGCGGCAGCGGCGGAAGTCAACCGGCACCGCCCGCGACCCTTCCTCAAAGACGAGGGTCGGCATGTGCCGCCGCACCAACCCTCCGACCTCGCTCCCGTAGGCCGCGATCAGCGTCGGCTCGTCACCGCAGCCATCCGCCAGCGACGCCGCGCAGAGGAGGCGGTCGGCAACCGCCCGCGCCAGCGATGCTCCCGGCACCCTTGCTCCTGCGGCCACCAGCCCGAGCAACAGCAGCGAGACGATGCCCAGCGTGCCGACCCACTCGATAGTCCCCTGCCCCCGCTCCGACCGCATGGGCCGAAGCTAGGGGGCAAAGTCCTACCCATGGGTAACACAGGTGCCGATTCGGCGGCAAGACCGCAACGTCTTAGTAAACGCCTAGCGTCAAGGGAGCGGTTTGATCGGTGCCAGGGTCGTTGGGCTTCCGAAGAGATTTTCGACGTAATAGGTCGAGGCGATCGCGTTCGCGAATGCACTCGTGGCCGAGGTCGAGGTCTCGATCGGCCAGTCCTTCGAGGCCCCTTCCCTCTTGTTGAACCAGACCACCGCCTTTAGCGCGGGGAAGTTGCTGGGGATCTGCGTACCGTAGGCATCGGTGATCCAGCTGGCCTTGTTGCCCCCGCTCTCGCTCGAGGCCGTCTCGGCGATCATCACCGGCTTGGTCGGCGCCAGCGTGAGCAATTCGTTGTAGGTCGCCGAGAAGGTGGTCGCGAAGCTCCTCCAGCCGGTTCCCCCTTCGTTGTAACCGTCCATGCAGGTCCAGTCGACGTATTTGCCTTTGCCTTCCGATTCCTTGCCGGGGTACAGGCTCGAGAGCGAGGTGCTGCCGCGCCGTTGACCGGACGCCGGATAGTTGACGTTCGGGCACCAGACCCAGGTGACGTTGGTGGCCCCGGCCGCTTCGACGATGTCGTGGAAGTGCCACCACGCTTCCTTGTAGGTCTGCGGGCTTTCCCAGGCCTGCACGCCCCACGGGTACCAGTCGCCGTTCATCTCCCAGGCCCAGCGGAAGAAGAAGGGGTATTTGTAAGCTGCGGCTTTGCTCGCCCATTCTTCGAGATAGGTGTCTTTTTTTCCTTCGGCGATTTCTTTCAGCGTCGCCCCGTTGTTGTCCATCGTCTCCAGCGGGTAGGCGCCGCGCGCTCGCGAGAATTCGAGCGGCGCCGGCTCGAACCGCTTTTCGAGGTTCCAGGGCGCCGGCTGACCGAAGGCCGCGATCGACAAATGCTTGCCGCCGGCGTCGCTCTCAAAACGGTCCCAGGTTTCCGTGCTCCACGGTACGTCACCCCATTCTTTTCCTGGTTTGCCTTCAACGATTTCCTGTTCTTTGAACACGGAGCCGCTGACACGGGCACCCCAGTAGACCTTCGGCGACACCTCTTTGTAAGACGCTGAGGTGCTCGAGCACGCCGACACGTTGCCCGCCGCGTCCGTGGCCGTCGCGTAGAACACCGTGGTCGTGTTGTCGGCGACGCTGACGGCGATGCCGGGCGAGGCGAAGGTCGCAGCGCTTTCGGAGGCGGCGACGGCGCTGGTGCAGGTGGAGTTGGTGTAGAGCTTGACCGTCGAGCCGCTCTCAGCGCTGCCGATCACCTTCGGGGCATTGTTGTTGGCTCCGCTGGCCGGGTTGGTGGAGCTGACCGTCGGAGCCGCCGGAGCAGCGGAGTCCTCGACGTAGGTCTTCGAAGTGCTCGAGCACGCCGACACGTTGCCTGCCGCGTCGGTGGCGGTCGCGTAGAACGTCGTCGTGGTGTTGTCGGCGACGCTGACCGCGATTCCGGGTGAGGCAAAACTCGCGGCGCTGCCCGAGGCGGCGACGGTGCTGGTGCAGGTGGAGTTGGTGTAGAGCTTGACCGTGCTGCCGGTCTCGGCGCTGCCGATCACCTTCGGCGCGTTGTTGTTGGCCGGGCTTGCCGGGCTGGTCGAGCTGACGGTAGGAGCCGCCGGCGCGACCGAGTCCTCGACGTAGGTGACCGACGTCGTGGAGCAAGGCGAGGTGCCGTACGAGTTAGTCGCGTTGGCGTAGAAGGTCGTCGTCGTGTTATCTGCAACGGAGACGCTGATACCGGTCGAACCGAAGGTCGCAGCGCTGCCACTTGCTGCCGGACTGCCCGTGCAGCTGCTGTTGGTGAAGAGCTGGACGGTCGAACCGGCATCTGCCGTTCCCTTCACCTCGGGCGTGTTGTCGTTGGCCGGCGAGACGGGAACGGTGGCGGTTACGGTCGGCTTCCCGGGCGCAAGCACCAGCGGCCCGGCGCGGAAGTTGTCGGCCGTCGGCATGCCACCGTAAACCGACATCCCCGCATAGCCGCTGTTGAAGGAGGAGTCGGAGGCGATCAGCATCGGGACCGGAAGGTTGCCGACCCAGGCCACCAGATTCCCCTGTTTCTCCGTCAGCGCAATCGTGTCGCCTTTTTCGATCGCGGCCGTCCGTGAGGCCAGCACCGTGCGCGTGCCCGAGGCGACCTTGGCGAGGTCGAGGGTGTAGCTGCCGGCGGTTTCGGTGCCGGTCCAACGGACTTCGTATTTGTTTTCGAGCGATGCCGTGCCGAGGTTGCCTCCGTCGAGATAGACCGCCTCCCACTGGGCGTTGGACGGGCCGACCGTCAAGGTTGAGGAGACTCCCACGCCTTCGCCGCTGTCGGCGTAGGTTTCCGGGTTCCAGTAGGCGGAGGAGAGATACGACCCTCCCGTTCCGTATCCAAGCCAGAACGGGGAAACGGAGGTGTTCCAGGCTCCGCCGATGCTGGTGGCGCTGGCGGGCTTCGTCCACTTGCCGCCGTTGGAGAGCGGGTTTTCGCTCCGCTGCAGGTCGTCGCGCATAGACAGGTTGGTCAGCTTCGCCTTGTCGTAGCTGGCCAACCGCCATTCCTTGGAGCGGCTGATGTTGCCGGACGCCTCGATCCCCCCATAGCCGGAGGAGTAGGTGGAGTCGGCGGCGCTCAGCACCGCGGTTCCCGTGGTGGTGCCCTGCCAGGCGGTGACCGTGCCACCGTTGTCGGAGAGCATCATCCGGGTGCCGCTGGGTATCGAAACCGAAGAATTGGAATCGAGCACGGTCTCGGTGCCGGCAACCCACTTCGAAAGTTTCACCGCGTAGGTGGTGAGGCCGGAGTTCAGGGTCCAGCGCAGCTGATAACCGGATTTTTCCGCGCCGGGATTCGGCATGTCGAGCCACACCGAGACGTAGCGTTCGGCGATTTCCGGGCTGGCGTTGACGGTGAGACCAACGGCATCGCCGCCGGCGGCGTCGCTGGCCAGATAGGACCAGTAGGCGCCGTTGATCGTCGGGAAGGCATCGCTCGGCCCCCACCCGGCGGTCGTGTCGCGTCCGGCTTTGACGGTCCCGCCGGACCAGTTCAGCGGCTGCCACCTGCCTTCGTACGAGAGCGGGGATTCGGTCCGCGTGAGTTCGTCCTTGACCGCGACGCTCCAAATTTCTTCGGCTTGGGCCACCGCTGCGTAGAGAGCCGGCAGGAGAAGCGCCAGCAGGACAGTGGTTGCGACAAGGGCCTTCCTCATGCGACGCCTCCCTGAAAGCGTGGCGTGGCCTAAGCGTTTAATCGGCCTAAACCACTCAATAATCAATCGGTCGCTCGGGAACATCCCATCTCCCCCCGGGGGTGTCAACCCTGACGCCGGGTGAATCGAGAAAAGGGCGGGCGGGCTTGACCGGAGGCTTAGAGGTTGCCGATCTCGGCTGCTATTTCGGCCGCCGCCGCTTTGGCGTCGGCGAAGAGCATCGAGGTGTTCGGTTCGTAGAAGAGGTCGTTGTCGATGCCGGCGAAGCCGGGGCTGAGGGAGCGCTTGATCACGATCACCTGCTGGGCCTCGTTGACCTCGATGATCGGCATCCCGGCGATCGGCGAGTTGGGATCGTTCTTCGCCGCCGGGTTGGTGACGTCGTTGGCCCCGACCACCACCGCCACGTCGGTGCGCGGCATTTCGGGGTTGATCTCCTCCATCTCCTTGAGGTTCTCGTAAGGCACGTCGGCCTCGGCGAGGAGGACGTTCATGTGACCCGGCATCCGGCCCGCGACCGGGTGGATCGCGTAGTTGACGGTGACGCCGCGCTTCTCGAGCTCGTCGGCGACCTCCTTGATCGCGTGCTGCGCCTGGGCGACGGCGAGGCCGTAGCCCGGGACGATCACGACCGAGTCAGCGTAGGCGAGCTTGATCGCCGCGTCCTGGGCGCCGATCGAGACGTGCGGCCGTTCCTCGCCGCTGCCGCCACCGCCACCCGACGGGGCGCCGCCGAAGCCGGAGAAGAGGATGTTGGAGACCGAGCGGTTCATCGCGGTCGCCATCTCCATGGTGAGGATCGTTCCCGAGGAGCCGACCAGGGTGCCGGCGACGATCAGGGCGACGTTGTCGAGGGCGAAGCCGGCGGCCGCGGCGGAGAGGCCGGTGAAGGCGTTCAGCAGCGAGATCACGACCGGCATGTCGGCGCCGCCGATCGGCAGCACGACGAGGTTGCCGAGGATCGCCGCGAGGACAAGCAGGAGGATGAAGAGCCCCTCGGAGGGCGACTCGTGATCGACCGCGAGGACGACGGAGATGACGATGATCGCCAGCAGCAGGATCGCGTTGATCACCTGCTGACCCGGCGCCGCGATCGGCCGGGTGGGGATCAGGTCCTGGAGCTTGGCGAAGGCGATGTTCGAGCCCCAGAAGGAGACCGAGCCGACGATCCCGGCGAAGATCACCGGGATCAGCGAGTCGAGCGGGAAGTCCTCGCCGAGCGAGATCCCGTGCCGGATCTCCGACCAGGCGATCAGCGCCACGGCGCCGCCGCCGACGCCGTTGTAGAGAGCGACCATCTGCGGCATCTCGGTCATCTGCACCCGGACCGAGGCGATCACGCCGATCGCGCTGCCGATCGCGAGGCCGAGGATGATCAGGCCCCAGTTGCCCATCCCGTCGAGTAGGAGGGTGGTGACCACCGCAACCGCCATGCCGGCGGCGGCGATCAGGTTGCCGCGCTTGGCCGTGGTCGGGTGGGTGCCCTGTTTGATCCCGATGATGAATAGCGAGAAGGCGACGATGTAGAGGGCGGTGGCTGCGTCGCCGCCCGGCTTGAGAACGGCCTCGATCATTTCTTCTCCGCCTCAGCTTTGGGCCGCGGTTTTCTCGAGAACATGCCGAGCATCCGGTCGGTGACCATGAAGCCTCCGACGATGTTGATCGCGCCGAAGGCGATCGCGATCGTGCCGATCACGTACTCGATGCCGTCGTTGGCGAAGCCGACGACGATCAGGCCGCCGAGCATGACGATGCCGTGGATCGCGTTGGTCTGCGACATCAGCGGCGTGTGCAGGGTGGTCGGCACCTTCGAGATCACCTCGAAGCCGACGAAGACGGCAAGCACGAAGATCGTGATCTCGGTCATCAAGCTCATGGCTGCTTTGCTGCCCTCTCGTTCTTGATCTCGCCGCTCTTGGTGATGCAGGCCGCGGCGATGATGTCGTCCTCGAAGTCCACCTTCACGGCCCCGTCCTCGCCGACGATCAGGCCGAGCAGGTTCTCGAGGTTCTTCGAGTAGAGCTGCGAGGCCGGCGCCGGCATCTCCGAGGGGAGGTTGCGCGGCCCGATCACTTTGACCCCGTTCTCGACCACGGTCTGGCCGGGCTGAGTCAGCTCGCAGTTGCCGCCGGTTTCGGCGGCGAGGTCGACGATCACCGAGCCGGGAGCCATGTTGCGTACGCCCTCGGCGGTGATCAGCGTCGGCGCCGGCCGCCCGGGGATCGCGGCGGTGGTGACGATGATGTCCTGTTTCGCGGCGTTCTCGGCGAGGGCGTCGCGCACCTGCGCGTTCTCCTCGTCGGTCAGCGGCCGGGCGTAACCGCCCTCCCCCTCGGCGTCGGGGATGAAGTCCAGTTCCAGCGGCCGGCCGCCGAGCGAGGCGATCTGCTCCCAGGCGGCGCGGCGGATGTCGAAGCCGGTGACGATCGCGCCGAGGCGCTTGGCGGTGGCGACCGCCTGCAGCCCGGCGACGCCGGCGCCGAGGACGAGGACCTTGGCCGGCGGCACGGTGCCGGCGGCGGTGGTCATCATCCCGAAGAAGCGGCCGGACTCGCGGGCCCCGATCAGCGTCGCCGCGTAACCGGCGGCGGCGGCCTGCGAGGAGAGCGCGTCCATCGCCTGGGCGCGGGTCGTGCGCGGGATCGCCTCCATCGCGAAGGCGGTGACGCCGGCGCTCGCCAGCGCCTGGTTCGTCTCAGCCGCGACCCAGGGGTTGAGGTGCGAGATGAAGAGCTGGTTGCCGTTCAGCTTGGAGATGTCGCCGGCGCTGGGGACGGCGACATGGAGGACGACATCGGCGCCCCAGGCCTGATCGGCGGAGCCGATCTCGGCTCCGGCCTCTTTGTAGGCCTCGTCGGTGTGGCCGGCCGCAGTGCCGGCCCCGGACTCGACGAGCACGTCGACGTGCTCGTTTTTCTTCAGCGATTTGACCACGTCAGGGATGAGCGCGACCCGGCGCTCCCCCTCGGCGGTCTCTTTCGGCACTCCGATCTTCATGGCGCGGCGCGGAAGATTATGCGATTGGGCCGGGAGACCGTCCCGACCCCCGCCGATCAGGCAGGGGCGCCCGCGTCAGCCAGGGCGGCCAGGCGCTCCAAGGTGTGAAGCTGCTCCCCGCGCTCCATGTGCACCGGCGAGACGATCAGCCGGTCGATGCCGGCGCCGCGGAAGCGCTCGACCCTCTCGGCCACCTCGGCCTCGGTCCCGACCAGGGAGGTCGCCTCGACGATCTCGTCCGGCATCGCCTCGAAGGCGCCGCCGCGGTCACCGTCCTGGAAGCGGCGCTGGACCTCGTCGGCGACCTCGCCGAAGCCGAAGCGGTGGGCAAGGTCGACGTAGAAGTTGGTTTTGCGGCTTCCCATGCCGCCGAAGTAGAGGACGAGCCCGGCCTTGACGACGTTCTTCGCCGCCTCCAGGTCACCGTCGATCGCCACCTGCAGCGAGGGGCTGACCTCGAGGTCGGAGCGCTGGCGGCCACCCTTTGCGAAGCCCGCCTCCAGGTGCTCGCCCCAGGTCTGCTCGAAGGCGTCGACGCTGAAGAAGATCGGGATCCAGCCGTCGCAGATCTCCGCCGCCATCTCGACCGATTTGCGGCCGATCGCGCCGACGAACACGGGGATCTCGTTGCGCAACGGATGAAAGTTCAGCTTCAGCGGCTTGCCCTCGCCGCCCGGCAGCGGCAGGGTGTAGTGCTCGCCCTGGTGGTCGACCGGGCCCTCGCGGGCGATGATCTCGCGCACGACTTCGATGTACTCGCGGGTGCGGCCCCAGGGCTTCGCGTAGGGGACCCCGTACCAGCCCTCGGAGACCTGCGGGCCGGAGGGGCCGAAGCCGAAGAGGAAGCGGCCGCCGGAGAGTTTGTCGATCGTCGCCCCGGCCATCGCCGCCGCCGCGGGCGGGCGCGCCGGCACCTGCATGATCGCCGCGCCGAGGTTGATCTTCTCGGTCCGCGCCGCCAGCCAGGCGAGCACGCTGACCACGTCGGAGCCGTAGGACTCGGCCGCCCAGACCGACTCGTAGCCCATTCCCTCGGCGGCGAGGACCAGCTCCGCGGCCTCCTCGCCGGCCGGTCCGATCCCCCAGTAACCGAGGTTGAGTCCGAGCTTCAGGCCCACAGTTCCCCCACCCTATTGAATAGGGAGATGGCTGACCCCGCTTCTGCCACCGCGTCCCCCGAGCAGGGGCTCTCCAGCAAGGAGGCGCAGGCGCGCCTGCGCAAGCTCGGCCCGCCGCCGGAAAACTCCTCGCGCTCGACCGCGAGCATCGTCGCCGGCAACGTCTTCACCCTCTTCAACGCGATCATCGGCGCCTTCTTCGTCCTCGACCTCGCGCTCGGGCTCTACGCGGACTCGATCTTCGGCCTGGTCGCGGTGATCAACTCCTACATCGGCATCCGCCAGGAGCTGAAGGCGAAGAAGACGCTGGACGAGCTGGCGGTGCTGGTGGCGCCGCGGGCCGAGGTCGTCCGCGACGGCGCCGCGACCGAGCTGCTGGCGACCGAGGTGGTGCCGGGCGACGTCGTCCAGGTCGGGCCCGGCGACCAGCTGATCGCCGACGGCGAGGTGATCGCCTCGCGCGGGATGACGATGGACGAGTCCCTGCTGACCGGCGAGAGCGACGGGATCAAGAAGGGAGACGGCGACCGCGTCCTCTCCGGCTCCTTCTGCGTCTCCGGCTCCGGTCACTACGTGGCCGACGCGGTCCGCGAGGACAGCTACGCCGGCCGGATCGCCGGCGAGGCGAAGGCCTTCCGCCACCCGCCCTCGCCGCTGCAGGAGGAGGTCAACCGGGTGATCCTGGCCTCCACCTACGTGATGCTGCCGCTGGCGGCGCTGCTGATCCTCAGCCTGAAGCTGCGCGCGGTCGGGCTGCAGAGCGCGGCGCAGACGGCGACCGCGGGCCTGGTGACCCTTATCCCCGAGGGCCTGGTGCTGCTGATGAGCGTCACCTTTGCCGTCGCTGCGGTGCGGCTGGCGAAACGCCACACGCTGGTCCAGCAGATGAGCGCGACCGAGAGCCTCGCCGCGGTCGACACCATCTGCGTCGACAAGACCGGGACCTTGACCGCCGGCGAGCTGCGGCTGACGGGAGTCGAGTACGCCGATGGGGTCGACCCGGACGCGGGCGCGCGGGCGCTCGGCCGCTTCGCCGCCAGCGCCGGCGGCGGCAACAAGACGCTGGAGACGATCGCCGAGAAGTTCCCCGGGCAGGCGGGCCGGGTGACCGGCGAGGTCCCCTTCTCCTCGGAGTACAAGTGGAGCGGCGTCTCCCTCGACGGCGGTTCCGGCGCCACCTACGTGATGGGAGCGCCCGACATCCTCACCGAGTCCGGGGCGCTGACCCTGCCCTCGCGGCTTGCGGCCAAGCTCGAAGAGGAGACCGCGGCGGGGCGGCGGGTCGTCGCCTTCGGCCAGACCAGCGAGGCGCTGCCCGAGGATCCCGCCGCCAACGGCGCCCCGAAGCTGACGCCGCTGGCGCTGGTCGTGCTGGAGGAGACGCTGCGGCCCGACGCGGCGGAAACGATCGCCACCATGCGCGAGGAGAACGTCGACCTGAAGCTGATCTCCGGCGACGCCGCCGCCACCGTCACCGCCGTCGCCTACGCCGTCGGCGTGCCCCGCGACGCCGGAGTGGTCGAGGGGCCCGCCCTGCCCGAGGACGAGGAGGGGCTGAAGAAAGCGGCGCTGGAGAACACGATCTTCTGCCGGATCAAACCGGAGCAGAAGAAAGCATTGGTCGGGGCGCTGGTCGCCGCCGGGCGCTACGTGGCGATGATCGGCGACGGGGTCAACGACGTGCCGGCGCTGAAGCGGGCGCGGATGGCGGTCGCGATGGGCTCGGGCACGCAGGTGACCAAAGGGGTGGCGGATGTGGTCCTGCTCGAGGACGAGTTCGGCCGGCTGCCGGAGGCGGTCGGCGAAGGGAAACGGATCGCCCGCAACATCCACCGCCTCGGCCGCCTCTACCTGACCAAGACCGTCTACGCGGCGACGCTGATCCTGCTCGTCGCGGTGCCCGGCTTCAAGTTCCCGTTCCTTCCCCGCCACCTCACCGTGGCCGCTTTCCTGACGATCGGGATCCCCTCCTTCGTCCTCGCCCTGATGCCCTCGGACGGGCCGCTCTACCGCGGCCGGCTGCTGCGCGCGCTCGCCGCCTTCGCGGTCCCGGCCGGGGTGGCGACGGCGCTGGGCTCGATCCTCTCCTTCTTCCTCGTCGACGTCGTCGCCGGCGCCAGCACCGCAGCCGGGCGCACCGCGGCGACGACGACGCTGATCGTGCTCGGGCTCGCCTTCATCCTCCTGCTCGAGCGCGGCCCCGGCCGCGAGCACATCGCGATCCAGAGCAACATGCTGGCGATGGTGATGGGCCTTGGCGGCATCTTCGCCGGGATCCTCGCCCTGCCGTTCCTGCGCGACTTCTTCGACCTGGTTCTGCTGAGCGCCCCCGAATGGTTCCTCGCCCTGTTCTCGGCGGCGATCGGGCTGACGATCGCCAGCTTGCTGTGGAAACTGCCCCAGATCGAACGCTGGGAAGTTCCCGAGGAGCGGGTAGAAGCCGCGCCCGCTGCGCCAGCAGGGCCAGCCGAGGCGCCCTGATTTTCGACTGCGGGCCAAGGGCCAGCGGGTATTGGCTGCCTAGCGTGGAGGAATGGCGATGACCTTGGATCCGGCGCGACCCTCTCCTGGCGCCGGTGGGTACCCGCTCGAGGGCGGGAACTTCGATGAGGCCTTCGCCGAGACCGGGGCTCCGCGCCCCCCCTACGCGGAGCTCTTCGGCGCGCTCGCGCAGCAAGACCTGGTCGCGCTGCGCGAGCGCGTCCGCTCCAACGTCGCGGCCGCCGGGCTGCAGTTCGGGCCGAACCGGGAGATCCCGGTCGACCCCGTCCCGCGGCTGATCGAGGCGGCGGAGTGGGAGGCGCTGGAGCCGGGGCTGCTGCAGCGGGCACGGGCGCTGAACGCCTTCGTCGCCGACGCCTACGGAGCGCAGCGGATCTTCGACGCCGGGGTCGTGCCGCGGCGCCTGCTCGAGACCTCGGACGGCTATGAGCCGGTAATGCAGGGGCTGCTCGATGCGGGCCCACCGCCAGCGACCGTCGCCGGTCTCGACCTGGTTCGCGACGAGCAGGGCAGCTTCCGGGTGCTCGAGGACAACCTGCGGATGCCCTCCGGCGCCTGCTACGCACTCGCGGTCCGCGAAGTCGTCGCGCCGGAGATCCCCACCAAGGCGCAGCCGCGCCCGCTCGAGGGCTATCTGGAGAAGATGCGCGCGGCGCTCATCGGCGCCGCGCCCACAGGGCGCGGCGAGCCCGCCGTCGCGATCCTCTCCGACGGGCCTGAGAACGGCGCCTGGTACGAGCACGAGCGTTTCGGGCGCGAACTGGGGCTGCCGGTGGTGACGCCCGACCAGCTCGAAGTCAGCCGGGGGCGGCTCTTCGCCCGGCAGGGGCGCGGGCGCAAGCAGATCGACGCGATCTACCGCCGCCTCGACGAAGACCGGCTCTGCGACCCGCAGGGGAACCTCACCGACCTCGGCGAGCTGCTGCTGCCGGCGCTGCGCTCCGGGCGCCTGCGCTGCGTCAACGCCTTCGGGACCGGCCTCGCCGACGACAAGCTCACCCACGCCTACGTCGAGCGGATGATCGATTTCTACCTTGGCGAGAAGCCGCTGCTGCGCTCGGTGCCCAGCTTCGACCTCTCCGATGAGGGAGACCGGGCACGGGCGATGGAACGCCTCGACGAGCTGGTGATCAAGCCGCGCGGCGGCTTCGGCGGCCACGGGGTGACGATCATGCCGCGGGCGACCGAGCCCCAGCGCCAGCGCGCCGTCGGCCTGCTGCGCCGCCGGCCCGAGCACTTCATCGCCCAGGAGACGGTCGACATCTCCAGCCATCCCACCGTCTGCGGCTCCAGCCTGCAGCCGCGGCGGATCGACCTGCGCCCGTTCGTCGTCAGCGAGCCGGGCGGCGAGGCGGCGATGTGCGGCGGCCTCACCCGCTTCGCGCAGGAAGCCGGGGAGATGGTCGTCAACAGCTCCCAGGGCGGCGGCTGCAAGGACACCTGGGTGGTCGACGAGGTGGCTCGATGAAGCGCCGTTCGTTAGCTTCGCGACACATGCGACCGCTGATCGGAGTCACGACTTCAGAGGTGCGCTCGCCCGAGCGGGTGCGCTCGATCCCCGAGGGAGAGCCGAAGGTGAAAGAGCTGGCGCTCGGTCTCACCTACATGCGGGCGGTCGAGGCCGCCGGCGGTCTGCCGCTGGTGATCCCGCTGATGGACGAGGATGCGATCGAGCCGCTGCTCGACCGGCTCGACGGGATCTGCCTGTCCGGTGGCCCCGACCTCGACCCCCAGCACTATGGGGCCGATCCCCACACCGAGCTGGGCCCGACCGAGCCCGACCTCGACCGCTTCGAGCTGATGGTCGCCCGCTGCGCCGATGCGCGCGAAATGCCGATCCTGGCGATCTGCCGCGGCACCCAGGCGCTGAACGTCGTCCGGGGCGGGGTCCTCCACCAGCACCTGCCCGAGCTCGGCGAGGAGATCCCTCACCGCCAGCAGGTGCCTGGGACCCAGACCAGCCACCCGGTGCGAATCGAGCGCGGCAGCCGGCTGGCCGCCGCGCTCGGCTACGAGCAGCAGCTGGAGGTCGCCGACGAGCTCGACGTCAATTCCTTCCACCACCAGGCGATCGACCGGCTCGGCGAGGGACTGAAGGTGACCGCCAGCGCCCCCGACGGGACGATCGAGGCCGTCGAGGACCCGAACCGGGAGTTCATGATCGGCGTCCAGTGGCACGCCGAGACGCTCGTTCACCGCCCGTACGAGGCGGCGCTTTTCCGGCACTTCGTCGAGGTGTGCAGGAGCGAGGGCTCCCACGGCCGGCGCGGCGGCAGCGATAGCCGAGAGGTGGCGTGAGCGAGGGGGCCGGCACTTTGCCGGCCTGGGCCTCCTGGGCCGGCCCGCACGAGCTCGGCCCCTACACCGTCGGGATCGAGGAGGAGGTGATGCTCCTCGACGAGGTCAGCTGGGCGCTTGCCCACCGGATCGACACCGTGCTGCCGCGCCTGCCGCACCGGCCCGGCAGCTTCACCGCCGAGACCCACGGCTCGGCGCTGGAGATCCAGACCGGCATCCACTCCTCGATCGCCGACTCGATCGAGGAGCTGGGGGCGCTGCGGCAGGAGCTGGAGGAGACGCTGCGGCCGCTCTCGATGCGGGCGGCCGCCGCTGGCATCCACCCCTTCGCGGTCTGGCAGGAGATCGTCGTCTCGGCCGGTGAGCGCTACCAGTTCGTCTACGGCTCGATGCGCGAGCTGGCGCGGCGGGAGCCGACCTTCGGCCTTCACGTCCATGTCGCCGTCCCCGACCCAGAGGGGGCGATCCACGTCGCCAACCGGCTCCGCACCCACATCCCCCTCCTGCTCGCGCTCGCGGTCAACTCGCCCTTCTGGCAGGGCCGCGACACCGGCCTCGCCTCGGCGCGGACGCCGCTCTTCCAGGCCTTTCCGCGGGTTGGGATCCCGCGTGCCTTCGAGGATTACGCCGACTACGTCGAGTCGGTCGACGTGCTGATCCGCAGCGATGCCGTGCCCGAGCCGACCTTCCTCTGGTGGGACGTGCGGCCGCAGCCGCGCTTCGGCACGGTCGAGGTTCGGATCATGGACGCGCAGACGACGCTTGCCAACACCGCGGCAATCGCCGCCCTCGTCCAGTGCATCGTCAGGGCCGAGGTCGAGGAAGGCACCCACCTGGAACGCCCGATGCCACAGGAGGTCCTGTCAGAGAACCGCTTCCTTGCCGCCCGCGATGGCATGGAGGCCGAGCTGATCGAGCCCGATCTCGACCAGCGGGTGCCGGCCCGCGACCTGCTCGCCGATCTCGTCGTCGTCTGCCGCCCCCACGCGCAGGACCTCGGCTGCGAGGCGGAGCTGGAACGGGTCACTGAGCTGGGTCGGCGCACCGGGGCGCAGCACCAGCTCGACCTCCACCGCTCGTTCGAATCATTGCCGCGGGTGGTCAGAGCGCTGGCAACGGACTTCCTCGCCCATTAGCTCTCGCTCGGCGGCAGCACGAACTGCGAGACGATCAGATTAGCCGCCAGGCGCGGCTCGGTTCCCTCGCGGCGGCGCTCGATCCGCACCTCGATCACGACCGTGCTCTTGCCGACGTGGAGGGGCTCCGCTCGGGCCTCGATCTCATCGCCGAGGATGCCGGCGGCAAAGACGTTCAGCTTCAGCTCGATCGTCGTGAAGTTGTGGCCGGGCGGGATGCTGCGGAAGGTCGCCCAAGCGGCGACGGTGTCGCCAAGGGCGGTCCAGACGCCGCCGTGGACGAAGCCGCCGGGGTGGAGGTGGCGCTTGTCGACGACGATCAGGCCGCGCGCGTGAGAGTCCTCGACCTCGAGCGGCTCGATCGCGAGGTCGCCGGGAAAGCTTCCCGGCAGGAAGCTCCGGACGGTCTCGCGGGTGATCATCGAGCTCGGGTGCGGCTGGTCGCTCATCGGGGCGGCAGCCTATTCATAAAGAACGAGACCTAGGGATCGAGGCCGAAGCCCTCGAGGCCGTGGTCGCCGTAGGGCTCGTCGCGCTCGCGCACCGCCTCGCGAAAGCCGGCCTCGCCGGCGCGGCGGACGAAGCCGTGCCCCTCCTCGGTGTGTCGGGCGATGCCGTCGAAGAAGGTGCCGAGGACCTGCGTCTGCGCGAGGCCATGGGCGTGGACGGTCTGGTTGACGAGCAGCTTCATCATCACCAGCTGGTTGATCGGCATCCGGGCGACCCGCTCGAGCAGCCGCTCGAAGCGCTCGTCGAGCCTGTCGGGCGGCGCCGCCTCGGTCGCCAGCCCCCACTCCGCCGCCTCGGCGCCGGTCAGCGAGTCGCCGGTCAACAGCAGGCGCTTGGCCCGCATCGACCCCAGCCGGCTCGCCCACATCGCCGTCGTCGGCGAGCCCCACACCCGGGCAGGCGGGTAGCCGATCTTGGCGTCCTCGGCGATCACCAGCAGGTCCGAGCAGAGCGCCATATCGGTGCCGCCGGCGACGCAGTAGCCGTGGACCTTGCAGAGGACCGGCTTCTCGGAGTGGAAGAGGCTCATGAAGCCGCGCGCGTTGCGGCTCATGAACTGGTAGTCGGTGACCGGGTCCCAGTTCGTGTTCGGCGCGTGGTTGGCGCCGATCACCGCCGGGTCGAGCGGCGACCCAGGGGGCGGCGCCTCCCCACCGAGCTCGCTCATGTCACCCTCGGCGGAGGCGACGAGGTCGTAGCCGCCGCAGAAGCCGGTGCCGTTGCCGGCAAGCGCGATCGCGTGCACCTCCGGATCGAGGTTCGCCCGCTCGACGCACTCGGCCAACTCGACCGGCATCCGAGCCGTAATCCCGTTCCCGCGCTCGGGCCGGTTCAGGGTGATGCGCGCGACCCGAGCGCCGACCTCGTAGGTGAGCGTCTCGAGCCGCGCCATCGCGGTGCTCCTAGTTGAGCCTTTCGACGAGCATGGCCTTGCCCTGTCCGCCAGCCACGCACATCGTCTCGAGGCCAACCTGCTTGTCGTCGGTCTCGAGCACGTTGAGGAGCGTGCCCATGATCCGGGCGCCGGTCATCCCGAAGGGATGGCCGAGGGCGATCGCGCCGCCGTGGGTGTTGAGCTTGTCTTCGTCGATCCCGCATTCGGCCATGATCGGGATCACCTGGGCGGCAAAGGCCTCGTTCAGCTCGACCCGGTCGACGTCTGAGATCGTCATCCCGGCGCGGTCGAGCACCTTCTTGATCGCGCCGATCGGGGCCACGCCCATCAGCTCCGGCTCGTTGCCGTGGGTGGCGGCGGTGATGATCCGGGCCCGCGGCTTCAGGCCGAGCTCCTTGGCTTTGGTGTCGCTCATCAGCAGCACCGCGGCGGCGCCGTCGTTGAGCGGGCAGGAGTTGCCGGCGGTGACGCCGCCGCCGCCGAAGGCCTCCGGCAGTTCGGAGAGCTTCTCCAGGGTCGAGGAGGCGCGGGGGCCGTCGTCCTTGCTGACCTCGCTGCCGTCGGGCAGCTTCACCGGGACGATCTCGCGGTCGAAGAAGCCGTCCTCCTGCGAGCGCACCGCCAGTTCCTGGGAGCGCTGCGCGAACTTGTCCATGTCGGCGCGGCTGACCTCGTACTTCTTGGCGACGTTGACGGCGGTCTCGCCCATCGCGATGTAGGCGTTGGGCTGGCCGTCGTTGCCTTTGAGGTTGTCGTTCTGGTCGGCCTCGCCTGCGGGCTCGGTGCGCTCGTTGTAGCGGCTGACGAACTCGACGCCGACGCCGAGGTAGGCGTCGCCCTCGCCGGCCTTGATCGCGTTGCCCGCGTGGCGGATCGCGTCGAGGCTGGAGGAGCAGTAGCGGGAGACGGTGACCCCGTTGACCTCCTGCGGCAGCTTCTCGCTGAGCAGGGAGATGATCCGGGCGAGGTTGAAGGCCTGCAGGCCCTGCGGCATGCCGACGCCGCAGAAGACGTCTTCGATCAGCGCCGGGTCGACTTCGGGGTTGCGCTCGAGCAGCTGGTCGACCACGTAGGCGCCCATCTCGTCGGGGCGCAGCTGGCTCAGCGAGCCCTTGAAGGCGCGGCCGATCGGCGTGCGGATGGTGTCGACGATCACTGCTTCGGGCATTCCGTTATCTCCTTGAAAGCTTGGGACGGGCGTGCGGCTGCGGCAGGAGGGTAGTTGAAGGGGCCCGCCGGCGTTTCGTGTGATTTGTCACGAAGTTCTGCGGCAGCGTCGTGAGCCTGCGTTACATTCGCCTCAATCCACCTCGCGCTTACCGCGAGCTCTGCCGCCCGGCGGCGACGAAAGGAGGGTTCCTAGATGCCTGAGGGTTACTGCGTCAAGGAGCGCAAGAAGGTCGAGATCAAAGACGCCAAACAGGTGACGATGAAGAACGGTCGCCCGGCGATCCAGGGCGTCTGCCCGGATTGCGGGACGAAGATCTTCAAGATCGGGAAACTCGAATAGGGCCCTCTAAAAGGAGCATTTGAACCCGGCGCGGCCGGGGAGCGTATGCCGGGTCGAATGATCCCTGAAACCCTTAAGAGGGGAACTTCGACCCGGGGCGCGCTCAGCCGCGAACGCGACGTCCGCGAGGCCTACGCCGCCCATTCCGGCGAGCTGTACGGCTTCGCGGTCCGCTCGCTCGGCGATGCGGGGCTCGCCGAAGAGGCGGTGCAGGAGACCTTCGTCCGCGCCTGGCGGGCGGGCGAGCGCTTCGACCCGAAGATCGGCTCGCTGCGGACCTGGCTCTTCGCGATCCTCCGCAACGTCGTCATCGACCTCGGCCGGGCGCGGGCGGTGCGGCCCGGCGTCGCCGAGGGCGGCGTCGAGCCGAGCGTCGAGCCGCTGGAGGAGGCGCTGCTCTCCTGGCAGGTGGAGGAGGCGATGCGGCGGATCGGCGAGGACCACCGGCGGGTGATCGTCGAGACCTACTACCGCGGCCGTCCCTACGCGGAGGTTGCCGAGGAACTCGGCGTGCCGGAGGGGACGATCAAGAGCCGCGTCTATTACGGGCTGCGGGCGCTGCGGGTCGTGCTCGAGGAGATGGGCTATGAAGATTAGGAGCGACTGCCGCGATTGGCGCGAGCTGCTCGGCGTCTATGCGCTGGGGCAGCTGGAGGGCGATGAGCTCGCCGGCCTGGAGGCGCACCTCGAGGGGTGCGCCCAGTGCCGGGCGGAGCTGGCGCTGCTGGAGCCGGTGGCGCGGATGCTCCCCCACGCCGACCCCGAGCGGTTCGAGTCGGCGCCGCAGCCGCCGCCCGAGCTGGGGGCGCGGATCGCGGCGACCATCGCGGGTGAGCGGAACCAGACCGAAAAACGGCGCCGCCGTCGGGTGTTCGGGGGGTTCGCGCTGGGCGGGGCGACGGCGGCGCTGGCCGCGGCCGTGCTGGCGATCTTCGTCCTCGGCGGCGGCAGCGGCGAGCCCGAGCGGCACGTCCAGTTCGCCACGCAGGGCGTCACCATCGACGCGACGCTGGAGCCGCACGCCTACGGGACCGAGATTCGCATGTACGTCCACGGGGTCGAGTCCGGCACGCTCTGCAAGGTGTCGCTGCGGGGTGCCGATGGCGCCTCCTATCCGGCCGGGACCTTCCGCTACCGCTGGGGGGACGACTCCGAAGCGGTGCTCAGCTCGGCCCTCGACCTCTCGCGGACCCGGGCGGTCGTCGTCCAGGCCGGAAAACGAACCTTCGTCGCGCCTCTGGGGAGAGCGCCCGTAGCGGCAAACACCCACGACCAGGAGGAATCGACGTGACCGACGGAACCAACAGGACCTTGACTAAAAGGACCTACTCGCTCGCGGTGCTGGCGGTGCTCGGCGCGATGGCGCTGGCGGTGGCCGGTTGCGGCGGCGGCAGCTCGACCAGCGAAAGCAGCAGCGCCGGCTCGAAGGAAAACGCCTCGAGCGAAAGCTCGAGCGGCTACGGCAGCCGCTATGGCGGCGGCAACGAAAGCGAAAACAAGAGCGCCAGCTCCGAATCCGAAGCCCCTGCCGGCGCGGAAAGCGGCGCGGGCGTCGTCTCCCTCGGCAACGCCCAGAAGGTCGGGATGGTCCTCGTCGACTCCAACGGCATGACCCTCTACGACTTCCACAAAGACAAGGGCACCACGTCCTCCTGCTACGGCGCCTGCGCGCAGGCCTGGCCGCCGATGCTGACCGAAGGTGAGCCGACGGTGGGCAACGGCGCCTCCGCCTCCAAGCTGGGGACCACCGAACGCAAAGACGGGACGACGCAGGTCACCTACGCCGGCCACCCCCTCTACACCTTCATCGAGGACCAGAAGCCCGGCGAAGCCAACGGCAACGACGTCAGCGCCTTCGGCGCCCAGTGGTACGCGCTCAAGGGCAGCGGTGAGGAGGCGGGGGACTAAGCCCCCACCCCACGATTGCACTAAAAAAGCCTCGGTATTCGAGTAAAGTTCCGGCGCAGGCAAGCGCAGGAACTTCAACCGGGGGATATGAGGTGAATCGAGCTCTCGCATTTTTCTGTCTGCTGGTCGTGGCGGCGATCGGCATCGCCGGCTGCGGTGGAAGCGATGGCTCCACCACCGCGGAAGGCCCAGAGGAAACGGGCGCCCAGAAGACGACGTCCACCGTCAGCTCGGAACCCCATAGGCCGAAAAAAGGCAGCTGGGGAGCGGTATACGGAGCGGAAAACGACAAGGGGATCCTGCTCTTCGACCTCTCCGGCCACACCCTCTACCGCTTCACGAAAGACAAGGGCTCGGTGTCCACCTGCTACGGAGCCTGCGCCAAGGCGTGGCCGCCGGCGCTGACCGAAGACCACATCAGGGCCGTCGACGTTCCGCGCAAACTGGTCGACACCAGCAAGCGCAAAGACGGGACCCTCCAGCTCACCTACGACGGCCACCCGCTCTACACCCACCGCGGCGAGCGCTCGGGCAGAACCACCGCCATCGGCGTCGAAGCTTTCGGGGGAAGGTGGTACGCGCTGCGGCGCAGCGGCAAGGACGTGACCGGCTGAGGCCAGCGCCTCAGTCTTCGGCGACGCCGCTGAGCTTGGCGCGCTTGCGGTAGGAGATCGACGGCGGAACCAGCTCGCGAATCTCGGAGAGGAGGCGGGCGGAGAGCTCGCCGGGGTCCTCGTCGGGACGGGGCTGGCCGCCGACCGGGTCGAAGAAGCGGAGGCGGATGCGGGGGCGGCGGGGGAAGCCGGTGAGGTCGCTGGTCCCCTCGATCGCGACCAGGGTGACGTGCGCCTCGGGAACCTCGAGAGCGAGACGGCCGACGCCGCTGCGGGCGCGCAGGACCTTGCCGCGGGAGCGGGTGCCCTCGGGGAAGACGCCGATACAGGCGCCTGCCCGCAGCGTCTCGATCGCTTTCGCCAGCGCGTCCTTGTCGCCTTTCCCACGTTGGATCGGGATCTGGCCCATGCCGTTGAGGATCGGGCCGAGGCCGCGCACGTCCCAAAGCTCCGATTTGGCGAGGGCGCGAATCTGGCGGCGCTTGAAGGCGGCTATCCCGACCATCACCGGGTCCCAGTGGCTGTCGTGGTTGCCGAGGATCAGCAGCGGGCCCTGCTCGGGCACCGCCTCCAGGCCCTCGACGCGCATCCGGCCCCACCGGGCGACCGGTTTGTTGACGGTCATCGCGACGCGGTAGGTGCGGGTGCGCTCCTGCATGGGACCGGAGTTCTACGCGTTTGCGCCGACAGGCGGTCGGCCGGCCTCCGTAATCTCACCTCCTCAGAGCGACGAGCGAAATCGGAGACCGGTCATGGAGAGCAGCAACGGACGCAGCGGCGGCATCGAGGTAGAAGGCCTCGTCCGCGAGTTCAAGAACGGGCCGCGGGCGGTCGACGGGATCGACCTGCGGGTCGGCCAGGGGGAGATCTACGGCTTCCTCGGCCCCAACGGCGCCGGCAAGTCGACGACCGTGCTGATGCTGACCACCCTCCTCCCTCCCACCGCCGGCACCGCCCGCGTCGCCGGCTTCGACGTCGTCAAGGAGGGGCCGCAGGTGCGCGCCTCGATCGGCGCCGCCCTGCAGGAGGCGGCCCTCGACCCGCTCCTCACCGGTCGCGAGCACATGCGCCTGCAGACCGCACTCCACGGCCTCGGCAAGGCCGAGCGCGACGCCCGCGGCAACGAACTGCTCGGGCGGGTGGGCCTCGCCGACGCCGCCGACCGCAAGGTCGGGGGCTACTCGGGCGGGATGAAGCGGCGCCTCGACCTGGCCCTGGCGCTCGTCCACCGGCCCCGCATCCTCTTCCTCGACGAGCCGACCACCGGGCTCGACATCCAGAGCCGCACCGCCCTCTGGGACGAGGTCGCCCGCCTCGCCGCCGAGGACGGGGTCACCGTCTTCCTCACCACCCAGTACCTGGAGGAGGCCGACGCGCTCGCCAACCGGGTCGGGATCATCGACCACGGCCACATCGTCGCCGAGGGCACGCCGGCCGAGCTGAAGGCCGAAATCGGCCGCCCGACCGTCGAGGTGATTCCCCGCGACCAGGGCGATCGGGAGCGCACCGCCGCCGTCCTCGACCGCTTCGGCGAGCGCGCCAACTGCGCCCCGAGCGCCGTCGCCGTGCTCCTGGCGGGCGGCGAGTCCCAGCTGGCCGAGGTGGTGCGGGCGCTCGACGGCGAGGACATCGCGATCAAGCACCTGCAGCTCCACGCTCCCTCGCTCGACGACGTCTTCCTCGCCAAGACCGGCCGCTCCCTGGAGGGCGCCGGCGACGAGGAGGAGGCCGAGACGGAGGCGGTCGCGCCGGCATGAGCGCCACTCCCGTCACCGGATCGCTCGCCACCCAGGTAGGGCAGCTCGCCCATCGCTCGATCCTGCGGACCCTGCGCCAGCCGGCGCAGATCGTGCCCGCGATCGTCTTCCCTCTCTTCCTCCTGGCGGTCAACTCCGGAGGGCTCAAAGACGCGACCCAGCTGCCAGGCTTCCCGACCGACTCCTACCTCACGTTCATCCTCGCCGTGCCCTTCATCCAGGGCGCCCTCTTCTCGGTGATGAACTCCGGAACCGACCTCGCCCGCGACATCGAGACCGGCTTCCTCAACCGCTTGGCGCTCACCCCGCTGCGCGGCGCCGCCCTGCTCAGCGGCCTCCTCGCCGGCGCCTTCGTCCTCGGCGTGGTCCAAGCGGTCGCCTACCTCGCGGTCGGGCTGATCGCCGGCGCCGAACTGGCGGCCGGGGCGGCCGGGGGGCTGGTGCTCGTCGCCCTCTCGGTCACGATCACCGTCGCCTTCGGGACGATCGGCCTCTTCGCCGCGCTCCGCTTCGGCTCCGGCGAGGCGGTCCAAGGCCTGTTCCCGGTCTTCTTCGTCTTCCTCTTTCTCTCGGCGATGGCGCTCCCGCTCGACCTGCTGACGACCAGCTGGTTCCACGCGATCGCCAGCGTCAACCCCGTCACCTACCTGCTCGAGGCGATCCGCTCGCTGCTGATCGAAGGCTGGAACGTCGGCCAGCTGGCGCTCGGCTTCGGGATCGCCGCGGCGATCGGCGCGCTCGGGATGACGGCGGCAAGCAGCGCCCTGAAGACGAGGCTGGTGCGGACGTGAGCGACCATCGTTCTGCCGAGCCCCGCACCACCAACAGGATCACGGTCGCCCGGGCGGTGGCCTGGCGCAGCGTCCACAACTTCCTCAACAACCCGGCGTTCCTGGTGCCGGCCCTGATGTTCCCGCTCTTCTTCTTCGTCTCCTTCGCCGGCGGGCTGGCGGCGATCGGCGACGTTCCGGGCTTCGACTTCCCGAGCGGCTACACCGCCTTCCAGTTCGTCTTCGTGCTGCTGCAGTCGGCCGCCTTCGGCGGCGTCTTCACCGGCTTCGCGATGGCGCGCGACTTCGAGACCGGCTTCGGCCGCCGCTACATGCTCGCCGCCGGTCATCGCAGCGGCATCGTCCTCGGCTACGCGCTGGCGGCCCTGGTCCGCGCCTTCATCACCTGGGCGGTCCTGACGACGGTGGCGGTCGTGGCGGGGATGGAGGTCGGCGGCAGCGGCGGCGAAATCGTCGCCCTCTATCTGCTGGCGATCTTCGTCAACCTCGCCGCCACCCTCTGGTCAGCCGGCGTCGCCCTGCGCGTCCGCTCGATCCAAGGCGGCCCCCTGATGCAGTTCCCCACCTTCCTGATCCTCTTCCTAGCCCCCGTCTACGTCCCCCTCAGCCTCCTAACCGGTTGGATTCACGCCGTGGCCTCGATCAACCCCATCACCGCCCTGCTAGAGGCTGGCCGCGGCTTCATCTCAGGAGACCCGACCGTCGTGCTCCTAGCCTTCGCCGTCGCCTTCGCCCTCCCCCTCCTCTTCGCCCTCTGGGCCAAAGCCGGCTTGCGAAGAGCCGAAGCCGCCGGCTAACCGCAGCAAAGACCGTTACCGGACCCATCACTCCATGACCCCTAAGTGACCAAAATCACGCCTTAGTGCGCTTCATCACGGGAACCTGATCGAACCTTGGCCTCTGCAGCGCAAATCCGGCAATTTCCCGACGATTAGGCGCGGGGATCTAAAGTGTCTTTTGTGACGCAGCGGCCGCTAGAGCTGATCCTTGCCCGCAACCTGATGTCGGCTCTCTCGACCCCTGCCTTCCTCGTCGACGAGGGCGGCCTGCTGGTCTTCTACAACGAGGCGGCTGGGCTGCTCCTCGGCAAACGCTTCGAGGAGTTGGGCACCGTCGGCCCGCAGGAGTGGGGCTCGCTCTTCGGCCCCTTCGACGAGAGCGGCGAGCCGATCCCCTACGACGACCTGCCGATCGTCAAGGCGGTGCGGGCGGGCCGCCCGGCGCACGCGGAGATGACAGTGCGCTCAACCGACGGCGCCACCCACGACGTCGAGGTCTCGGCCTTCCCGATCCTCACCGCGCACGGCTCACAGGGGGCGATCGCGGTCTTCTGGCCCTCGCTCGCCAGCCACAACGGGGCTGGGCCGGCGTGAAGGTCAAGCTCTGGGGGACCCGCGGCTCGATCCCGGCCCCCGGCCCGGAAACGATCCGCTACGGCGGCAACACCTCCTGCGTCGGCGTCACCCTCTCCGACGGCTCGCTGCTCGCCCTCGACGCCGGCACCGGCATCCGCTGCCTCGGCCTGGCGCAGCCCGACGAGCCGACCCGCCTCCACATCCTCCTCACCCACCTCCACCTCGACCACATCCAGGGCCTCGTCTTCTTCGCCCCCGCCTTCCGCCCCCAGACCGAGATCGTGATCTGGGGGCCGGCCTCTCCCGAGGCCTCGCTGCGAGACCGCATCGCCCGCTACATCTCCGCGCCGCTCTCCCCGGTCGAGGTCCGCGAGCTCCCCTGTGACGTCTCCTTCCGCCATTGCCCCGAGAGCGAGTGGGAGATCGGCCCGGCGCGGATTCGCTCCGCCTCGGTCTCCCACCGCGGCCCGACGCTCGGCTACCGGATCGACGACGGTGACTCCTCGCTGGCCTACATCCCCGACCACGAGCCGGCGCTCGGCGCCGACCTCGACGAGCTCGACGAGGACTGGATCTCCGGCTTCGCGCTGGCCAAGGACGCCTCGCTGCTGATCCACGACGGCCAGTACAGCGACGCCGAGTACCCCTGCCACGTCGGCTGGGGCCATTCCGCCACCTCGCACGCGCTCAGCTTCGCCCGCCGCACCGCCGCCGAGCGGACGGTCATCTTCCACCACGACCCCCTGCATTCCGACGACTTCCTCGACGGGCTGGCCGCCGAAGCGCGCCAAGGATGGACCGACCTCGGCGGGGACCCGACGGCGGTCGAGCTCGCCGAGGAGCGCAACGAGTACGAGCTGCCCGCCCGGGCCGCGAGCGCGGCCGCGACGGCATGAGCGAAGGCGGCCAAATCGAGGCGGCCGAACGCTCGCCGCTGGTCCGCAACGCGCTCGAGCAGGCGCGGATCGCCCACGCGGGACAGGTCCGCAACGGCAGCGGCGGCATGCCCTACATCGAACACCCGGTGCGGGTCGCGGCGCTGCTCGAAGAGCACGGCTACGGCGAGGAGGTGCTGGCGGCGGCGCTCCTGCACGACGTCGTCGAGGACTCGGGGACGACCCTCGACGAGCTGCGCGAGAAGTTCGGCGGCGAGGTCGCCGGGCTCGTCGGGGCGATGACCGACGACGAGTCGATCGACGACTACCGCCAGCGCAAGGCTGAGCACCGCGAACGGCTCGCCGCCGCGCCGGTCGGGGCGATGGCGATCTACGGCGCCGACAAGCTGACCAACTCCAGCACGTTGCGCGCCGCCTACGGCGAGGAAGGCGACGCCGTCCGCGAGGAGTTTAAGGTGCCGCTGGAGCTGAAGCTGGAGATCTGGGAGGAAGACCTGGAGCTGCTGCGCGAGAAGGCGCCGGGCCTGCCCTTCCTCGACCAGCTCGCCGACGAGCTCAGTCGCCTTCGGGCTTGCCTAGAGGCTCCTGCCCCGAGCTGAGCTTGAGCCGCCGCCGCAGCGGCATCGCGAACCAGAAGAAGCCGAAGACGCAGAGCGCCAGCGCCGAGGCGACGACCGCCGCGGCGGTCGAGAAGAGGACGTCGGTGATCAGCAGGATCGCTCCCGTCATCGCCAGCGCCAGGAAGATGAGGCCGACGATCGCGAACCGGTTCGCGTAGTAGACGAGGCGGCGCTTCTGCTGGTAGCGGAAGGTGATCCGGTGGTAGGCGGAGGGAGAGATCAGCATCGTCGCCGAGATCGCGGTCAGCATCAGGGTCGCGAAGTAGACGATCTTCTGGAACTCGGTGACTTCTTCGAAGCCTTTCTGGAAGGGGACCGCGAGCAGGAAGGCGAAGAGAACCTGGACGCCGGGCAGGGCGACGCGCAGCTCCTGCAGCAGCTCGCCGAGGTTGCGGTCGAGGCGTTCCTCCTCGGTCTCGTCGCGGCCGGAGTCGCGCTGATCCGCCTCGCGGCTCTCCCCGTTCTCCATTTGGAGACCATATGCAAATCGAGACGGCGCTCGTTCTCTTCAACCGCGACCTCCGGGTCCACGACAATCCGGCTCTTGCCGCCGCCGCGAGGGCGGAGCGGACCGTGCCGCTGTTCGTCTTCGATGAGCGGCTGCTGCGCTCGCGCTTCGCGGCGCCCAACCGGGTCGCCTTCATGCTCGAGTCGCTGCGCGACCTCGACGAGTCGCTGCGCAAGATGGGCGCGCGGCTGTTCGCGCGGGAGGGCGATCCGGTGCGGGAGGCGGTCGCCCTCGCCCGCGCCTGCGGCGCCAGCCAGCTCCACGTCAGCGCCGACTGGAGCGCCTACGCGCGAGGGCGCGAGGAGCGGCTGGCGCGAGCCTGCGCGGAGGAGCGGATCGAGTTCGTCGCCCACCCCGGGGTGACGGTTGTCCCCCCAGGAGCGGTGACGCCCAGCGGCGGCGACCACTTCCGAGTCTTCACCCCCTACCACCGCGCCTGGAGCCAGCTGCCGTGGCGTGAGCTGGCAAAGGCGCCGCGCAGGCTCTCGGTGCCGGCGAAGCGGAAGGGTGGCCGGCTGCCGGAGCTCGAGTCGCTGGTCCGCGGCAACCTCTCGCCCGGCCGCCTGCCCGGCGGCGAGAGCGAGGGGAGGAAGCGGATGCGCGCCTTCCTCCGCGACGGGCTCGGCCGCTACGAGGGCCACCACGACGACCTGCCGGCCGACGACACCTCGCGCCTCAGCGCCTATGTCCGCTGGGGCTGCGTCTCGCCGCTGGAGCTGGCGCAGGAGGCGGGCCAGCGCCGCGGCGGCGGCGCCTTCGCAAGGCAGCTTTGCTGGCGCGACTTCCACCATCAGGTGCTGGCCGCGACCCCCTCCCTCTCCCGCCGCGACTACCGGCCGCGGCGGGACCGCTGGTCGAAGTCCAAGCGCGCTTTCGAGGCCTGGCAGCAGGGGCGCACCGGCTACCCGCTGGTCGACGCGGCGATGCGGCAGCTGGCCGCGGAGGGCTTCATGCACAACCGGGCGCGGATGGTGGTCGCCTCCTTCCTCTGCAAGGACCTCCACATCGACTGGCGGCTCGGCGCCTGGCACTTCTGGGACCTGCTCACCGACGGCGAGATCGCCAACAACGCCGGCAACTGGCAATGGGTCGCGGGCACCGGCAACGACACCCGGCCCAACCGCGTGCTGAACCCGATCCGCCAGGCCGAACGCTTCGATCCCGAAGGGCACTACGTGCGCCACTACCTGCCGGAGCTGGAGTCGGTCCGCGGCAAGGCGATCTTCCGCCCCTGGCTGATGGAAGGCTTCGAGCGCCTCGACTACCCCGAGCCGCTGGTCGACCACGACGAGGCCGCAGCGGCGTTCAAAGCCCAGCGCCACGGCTGAGCCCGAACCGCATCAAATTTCATGCCTGGCGGGCCGGAAATTTGATGCAGTTCGGATCGGGTCACCCATAGGATCGCCGGATGGGTCGACTCGCGGTCATCCTCGGCAGCAACGCGCTGGGTCCTGGTGGCGAGGAGATCGCCGCGGCGGCGGCCGCGCAGGGGGCGGCGATCGTCCAGCGCCACGCCGCCGACGGCAGCTTCGTCCTCCCCCACGCGATCGACCACGAGGCGAACCTGCGGCCGTTGCTGGAGCTGGGCTGCGACCGGGTGCTGGGGATCGGCTCGGTCGGCTCGCTCCACGCCGAGCTCGCGGTCGGCAGCCTCGTCTGCCCCGACGACTTCATCGCCCTCAACCTCGGCGACTCGATCTTCGGCGACGCCCGCGCCCACTCCGCGCCCAGCTTCGCGCCGCGCTGGCGCGAGGAAGTGATCACAGCCTGGAGCGAGGGCGGGCAGACCCCCCGCGACGGCGGCGTCTACTGGCAGGCGCGCGGACCGCGCTTTGAGACCCCGGCCGAGATCCGGCTGATGGCGGCGAGCGCCGACGTGGTCGGGATGACGATCGCCTCGGAGTGCGTCGTCGCCGGTGAGCTCGGCCTCGACTACGCCGCTCTCTGCGTCGTCGACAACCTCGCCAACGGCCTCGCGGACGAGCCGGTCAGCACGGCGGGGATGGAAGCCGACCGCCTCGCCAACGCCGAGCGGCTGCGCGAGGGCCTGGCCGCGGTGCTCCCGCGCCTCGGGGCGGTGGGCCGGTGAGGCTGACTGTCACCAACGCGCTCCTGGACGGCGAGCGCGTCGGGCTCAGTTGCGAGGCCGGGCTGATCGCCGAGCTAGGGGCAGACGTTGCGGCCCAGGCTGGCGACGAGGTGATCGATGCCGCCGGCGCGCTCCTCGTCCCGCCGCTCGTCAACGGCCACACCCATGCGGCGATGACGATCTTTCGGGGCAGCGGCGGCGACCTGCCGCTGATGCCCTGGCTGGAAGAGCGGATCTGGCCGGTCGAGGCGAGGCTCGACGCGGACGACGTTTACTGGGGCGCCCGCCTCGCCTGCGCGGAGATGATCCGCAGCGGCACCACCCGCTTCTGGGACATGTATTGGCATCCGGAGGCGACGGCGCGAGCGGTCGAGGAGACCGGGATCAGGGCGGCGATCGGGGCGCCGCTGTTCGACGCCACCAGCAGCTTCGAGGAGCTGCGCGACTCCGCGCGGCGCAGCCTCGAGGCGCTCTCCGGGTTGGGCCCCCTCGTCACCCCCGCCCTCGCCCCGCACGCGATCTACACGGTCAGCGAACGCTCGCTGCGCTGGATCGGCGAGCTCAGCGCCGAGCGCGAGCTGCCGGTCCAGATCCACCTCTCCGAGACCGAGAAAGAGGTAGCGGACTGCCTCGCCGAGCACGGCGAACGGCCGGCGCATTACCTCGACCGCCTCGGGCTGCTGAGCGAGCGGACGATCCTCGCCCACGGCGTCTGGCTCGATCCCGGGGAGCTGGCGCTAATCGCCGAGCGCGGCGCCACCGTCGTCAGCAACCCGGCGGCGAACATGAAGCTCGCAGTCGGCGGCGTCTTCCCCTATCCCGCCGCCAAGGCCGCCGGCGTCGCGATCGGCCTCGGCACCGACGGCGCCGGCTCCAACGACTCGCTCGACCTCCTCGCCGACCTCAAGCTCTTCGCCCTCGCCCAGAAGCACGCCGCCGCCGACCCGACCGCGATCGAGGCCGCTGAGGCCTGGGCGGTGGCCACCGGCGCCCGCGCCCCGCTTCTAGGCGCGACGCCCCTTCAGCCCGGCGCCCCCGCCGACTTCCTCCTCCTCCGCAAGGAGGCTCCCGAGCTCGGGGTCGGCGACGTCACCTCCGACCTCGTCTACGCCGCCAGCGGCGCGGTGGTCGACACCACCGTCGTCGCCGGAAAGGTCCTCATGCGGGGCGGTGAGATCGAGGGTCTCGACGAAATAGTCGGCCACGCCGCAGAGCGCGCGCGCCGCCTCGGCCTCTAGTCACTAATACCCCCTGGGGGTATCTGCTACAGTCGCTCCATGGTCGGATACATGGAAGACAAAGAGAAGCTGTTGAAGCGGCTGGCGCGGGTCGAGGGGCAGGTGCGCGGGGTCTCGAAGATGGTCGAGGAGGAGCGCTACTGCATCGACGTGCTGACCCAGATCGGGGCGATCCAGGCGGCGCTGGACAAGGTCGCGCTGGGCTTGCTCGACGAGCATGCCCGCCACTGCGTGGTCGACGCCGACGGCGAGGAGCGGGTCGAGAAAGTCGATGAGCTGATCGCCGCGGTCGGCAGGTTGGTGAAGCGATGAGCGACGTGCTGGCGAAGATCTGGGAGGGGCTGGAAATGTCCTTCCTGATGGCCTACGAGGTCTGGTGGGCATTGGTGCTGGGCTTTGCGATCTCGGGCGTAGTGCAGGCCTGGGTGCCGCGGGCGCGGATCGAAGGGGCGCTCTCGGGCGAAGGCTTTGCCCCGATCGCCAAGGCGACCGGTCTCGGCGCCGCCTCCTCCTCCTGCTCCTACGCGGCGATCGCGATCGCCAAGTCGCTCTTCCAGAAGGGCGCCTCGGCGGTCACCGCCCTCGCCTTCCAGTTCGCCTCGACCAACCTCGTCTGGGAGCTCGGGCTCGTCCTCTGGGTGTTGATGGGCTGGCAGTTCACCCTCGCCGAGTTCTTCGGCGGGATCGTCCTGATCGCGCTGATGGCGGTGCTGCTGCGCGTCTTCGTCTCACCGCGGCTGGAGGAGCAGGCGCGGCGCCATGCCCAGCAGGCGCAGGCAGGCCACCACCATCACGGCGATGGCGAAGAGGAGCAACTGACCTGGCGCCAGCGCCTCACCACCCGGGACGCCTGGGCCGGCGTCGGCGGCAACTTCCGCGGCGACTGGCAGATGCTCTGGAAGGAGATAACGCTCGGCTTCCTGCTCGCCGGCTTCATCGGCCTGCTCGGCAACGACTTCTTCAACGTCCTCTTCGTCACCGACGCGCCGCCTCTGGTGCAGACGATCGAGAACGTCGTCGTCGGCCCGGTCATCGCGATCCTCAGCTTCGTCTGCTCAGTAGGCAACGTCCCGCTGGCGGCGGTGCTCTGGTCCGGAGGGATCGGCTTCGGCGGCGTCGTCGCCTTCCTCTTCGCCGACCTGATCGTGATCCCGATCGTCCTGGCCTACCGCAAGTACTACGGCACCGCCTTCGCCCTGCGGATCACGGCGTTGATGTTCGTGACGATCGTGATCGCGGCGCTCGTCGTCGACGGTCTTTTCTCCCTTGGCGGGCTGATCCCGCCCGGCCCCCGCCCCACCCGTGAGGACGTCTTCGGGCAGGTCGAGGTCGACTACAAGCTCTTCCTCAACATCCTCGGCCTCGCCATCTTCGCGGCCCTGTTCTGGGTCAGCCGCGGGCGCGGCGGCGCCCACGGCTGCGAGCACCACGCCCGCGACGCGCACTTCCACCACGTTCATCACCAACCGAATAAGCGGGAGGCGGCCGGGGTATAGGCTCGCGGCGATGCCGTCTGGGGAAACCGACGCGCAGCCCCAGCCCGGGGCCTCCTCCGTCCGCTACGAGGAAACGACCAAGCTGTACCCCGGCGCCTCCGAGCCAGCCGTCGACAAGCTGACGCTCGAGGTCCCCGCCGGGGAGATCTGCGTCCTCGTCGGCCCCTCCGGCTGCGGCAAGACGACCGCCATGCGGATGGTCAACCGCACCGTCGAGATCACCTCCGGCGACGTCCTGGTCGGCGAGCGCTCGGTCCGCGAGCGCGACCCGGCGCAGCTGCGGCGCGAGATCGGCTACGTGATCCAGCAGATCGGCCTCTTCCCCCATCGCACGATCAACGAGAACATCGGCGCCGTCCCGCAGCTCCTGGGCTGGAAGAAGGAGCGGATCCGCGAGCGCTCCCGTGAGCTGCTGGAGCTGATCGGCCTCGACCCCGAGCTCGGCGACCGCTACCCGGCCCAGCTCTCCGGCGGCCAGCAGCAGCGGGTCGGGGTCGCCCGGGCGCTGGCGGCCGACCCGCTGGTGATGCTGATGGACGAGCCCTTCGGCGCGATCGACCCGATCAACCGCGAGCGCCTGCAGAACGAGTTCCTCCGCCTGCAGGCGGAGATCCGCAAGACCGTCCTCTTCGTCACCCACGACATCGACGAGGCGATCAAGATGGGCGACCGCATCGCCGTGATGCGCGAGGGCGGCCGGGTCGAGCAGTACGCGACGCCGGCGGAGCTGCTGATGGCGCCGGCCAACGAATTCGTCGAGGACTTCGTCGGCGCCGACCGGGCGCTGAAGCGGCTGGCGCTGATGCGGGTCGCCGACATCAACCTCTGGGAGGCGCCGCTGGCGCACGTCGGCCAGGCGACCGCCGAGGTGCGGGCGAAGCTCGAAAGCCCCGACGTGGAAATCCCCTACCCCCTTCTCGTCGACAGCGAGCGGCGCCCGCTTGGCTGGCTCAGCGAGCGCGACCTCGGCGGCGACACGGTGCCGCACCGGCCGGACTCGCCGCTCGGGCCGGTGCTCGAGCGCGACGATGTGATGCGCGACGCGTTAGCCGACCTGCTGCAGGGCGAGTCCCAGTACGCGCCGGTGGTCGACCACCAGGGCCGGATAACCGGTGTTCTATCCGTCGAGATCATCTCCGAGTTCCTCGCCTCACCGGAGGCGAAGACCGACGAGCACAGCGCGGTGGAGCGCCCGCATGAGTAGCCCGCTGGTGCTCGCGGCAGGCGAAGTCGGCGGCGACTTCTTCCGCGAACGCAACGTTGGGGACCTTTGCCAGGCGCAACCGAACCACCTCTTCTGTTGGGAATGGGCGAAGGACAACATCGACCGTTTCGGCACCCCCACGATTCAGCACCTGCAGATCGTCATCCCGTCGATCCTGATCGGCTTCGTCGCCGCCTTCGCGCTGGCGCTGCTCGCACATCGCATCCGCTGGCTGCAGCCACCGCTCCTTGCGGCCACGGGCATCCTCTACACGATCCCCAGCATCGCCTTCTTCTTCCTGCTGTTGCCACTGACCGGGCTGGGTCGGGATACGGCGATCATCGTCCTCGCTGCCTACACGCTGCAGATCATCTTCCGCAACACGATCCTCGGCCTCAACAACGTTCCGGCCTCGGTCAAAGACGCCGCCCGTGGGATGGGCTTCACCTCGCGCCAGATCCTCTGGAAAGTGGAGCTGCCGCTGGCCATCCCCGAGATCGTCGCCGGGCTACGGGTGGCGGTCGTCAGCACGATCGCGATCGCCACCCTCGCCGTCTTGATCAGCGCCGGCGGCCTGGGTACCGAGATGTACGGCTCGAACCTGAACTTCCCGACCGCGATCATCATCGCCGGGGCGATCGTGATCCTGATGGCGTTTGCCTTCGACTCGATCCTGCTGCTGATACAGCGTCTCACCACTCCCTGGCGAAGGGTGTCCCAGGCATGAGCTCGCTTCCCTACGCGTCATTCATCGGGGCCTTCGAATTCATCTTCTCCCCGCAGGAATCGAACGTCACCGGCGGCAAGAAGGTGGGTGGCTTCGACAAGTCGGTCGAACTCCTGATCAAGCACCTCGAGGTGACCCTGATCGCCCTGGCGATCGCCCTCGTCGTCGCGCTGCCGCTCGGGCTCTGGCTCGGTCACCGCGGCAAGGGCGAGCAGTTCGCGGTCGGTGTCAGCAACGCCGCACGCGCGATTCCCGAGCTGGCGGTGATCGCTCTGGTGGCCGTGTTGATCGGGGTCGGCCTGGGGAACGTCGCGCCCGTTTTGGCGATCTTGGGGATCCCGCCGATTCTGAACAATGCATACGTCGGCGTGCAGCAGGTGGACCGGGCGACCGTCGATGCGGCCCGCGGGATGGGCATGAGCGAGATGGCGATCGTCCGCAAGGTCGAGCTGCCGATTGCGATACCGACCGTGATGGGAGGAATCCGCAGCGCCGCGATCGCGATTCTCGCCACGGCCACCATCGCCCCTCTCGCGGGGGTCGAAACGCTCGGCGACTTCATCATCAACCGCAACGTCTACGGCGAAAACGGGTTGCTCGCCGGCGCGATTCTCGTCGCCTTGCTCGCCCTCACCATCGAGGGATCGCTCGCCCTCCTTCAACGTCGCCTGACTTCCGACGGCCTGAAGTTAAAGACTGTGTAGTCCCGACTTATCGACTTACACCAATCCATCACCCCAAGGAGGCAACAGTGAGGACCCACCAGACGAGACTGCGAGCGCTGCTTGCGGCGCTTGCCGCGCTCGCCTTGACGCTTGGCGTCGCCGCGTGCGGCGGCAGCAGCGACACCACCGGCAGCGAATCCAGCGAAGAAAGCGGTTCGTCGGGCTCGGCGATCCAGTCGAATCCCGAAAACGGCAAAGTCAACCTGACGATCGGCTCGAAGAACTTCCCCGAACAGGAAATCCTCGGCGAAATCTACGCGCAGGCGCTGACCGCCGCCGGCTACAAGGTCAAGAGCGCGCTCAACCTAGGCTCCGAAACCGTTGCCCTGAAAGCGGTGAAGACCGGCCAGATCTCCGGCTACCCGGAGTACGCCTCGACCGCCCTAACCTCGTTCTTCGGCCTCGAACCCGAAGAAGTGCCCTCCGACGCCAACGAAGCGTGGGAAAAAGCGAATCAGGAATTCGAAAAGGAAGACCTGCAGGCGTTCGAACCGACGCCGTTCGCCAGCGCCAACGCTGTCGGCACCACCACGGCCACGGCGAAGAAATACGGGCTGAAGACGATTTCCGACCTCGAAGGTGTCTCGGAAAAACTCTCCCTCTACGGATCGCCCGAGTGCCGCCAGCGGATCGACTGCCTCGCCGGGCTGGAAAAACTGTACGGGCTGAAGTTCAAGTCCTTCACCCCGGTCGACATCGGCCTCCGCTACACCGTGCTGGAAAAGGGTCAGGCGGACCTCTCGATCCTCTTCACCACCGACCCGCAGCTCTCGGCCGAGAAGGACAAGTTCGTCATCCTCGAAGACGACAAGGAAGTCTTCCCGGCCGGCAACGTCATCTTCGTGACCAAGAAATCGGTCGCCGAAGAAGCGGGTCCGGATTACGAAAAGACGATCCTGCAGGTGCAGGAAGGGCTCGACCTCAAAGTCGTCCAGGAGCTCGATGCTCGGGTCGAACTCGAAAAGGAAACGCCTAAGGCGGCTGCGAAGGCTTACCTCGAATCCGCGGGGTACATCAAGTAAGGACTTAGCGCTTCCGGGGGAGGGGTCCGGTGCTCCTCCTCCGGAATTGACCTCCCCTCCGCTTCGCTCCGGGGAGAAAATGCTGCGGCTTCGCCGCAGACCTCAGATTGCATATCGCCGAACATTCCTGCGGAGGAGCACCGGACCCCTCCTCGACAGGAAGTGGCTTGACGCTTAGACGATGGCGTGCTCTCGGGTCTGGATCTCGAAGCGGTTGAAGTAGAAGCGGGCTGCCCAGGCGGCGAAGAGGCCCGAGGCGGCGGCTAGGAGCAGAGCCACCCTCGGGTCGTAGCTTTGGGCGAGCCAGCCGGCGAGGGGGCCGCCGATCGGGGTGCTGCCGAGGAAGACGACGCTGTAGAGGGCCATCACTCTTCCTCGCATCTCCGGGGCCACGGCCAGCTGGAGGGTCGAGTTGATCGTGGCGGCGAAGGTGACCGAGGCGGCGCCCAGGAGCATCAGGGCCGGGACCTCGAAGGCCAGGCTCGGCATCAGGGCGGCCAGGAGGGCGGCGATGCCGAAGGCCAGGGAGCCGGCGGCGATCAGGCGGGGGCCGGTTCTGCCGCGGTGGCCGTTGACCAGGGCCCCGACGATGGAGCCGACGGCCATCGCCGAGACGAGGACGGCGTAGGTCATCGCGCCGGATTCGAAGCTGAACTTGGCCAGCAGCGGCAGCACCACCTGGAAGTTGAAGCCGAGCGTGCCGACCAGGGCCATCAGCGCCAGCGGCACCAGCAGCTCCGGCGTGCGCAGGACGTAGCGCAGGCCGGCGCGGATCGCGCCCCGCTCGTGCTCGGCGGGCGGCGGCGCCTGCAGCCGGCTCGGGTCCATCCGCCAGAGCGCCAGGATCATCGCCGCGAAGGTGAGCGCGTTGATCGCGAAGCAGGGGACGACGCCGACGGTCGCGATCAGGATCCCGGCGAAGGCCGGGCCGACGATCCGCGCCGCCTGGACGATGACGCTGTTGAGGCTGACCGCGTTGACGACCCGGTCGGGGCCGACCATCTCGATCACGAAGCTCTGCCGGGTCGGGTTGTCGATCGCGTTGACCGAGCCCATCGCGAAGACCGCGAGGAAGACCATCCAGGGCGTGACGACGCCGGTCGCGGTGACGGCGAAGAGGCCGACGGCGGGGATCGCCATCAGCGCCTGCGTCGCGATCAGCAGCCGCCGCTTCGGGATCCGGTCGGCGAGCAGGCCGCCCCAGGCGCCGATCAGCAGCATCGGCAGGAACTGCAGGGCCGTGGTGAGGCCGACGGCGACGCCGCTGCCGGTGAGGCTGAGGACGACCCAGAGGGCCGCCACCGTCTGCATCCAGGTCCCCGAGAGGGAGATCAGCTGGCCGGTGAAATAGCGGCGGTAGTTGGGGACCTCCAGCGAGTTGAACGAGTGGCGGATCGCAGCCGTCAAAGCTGCTCGCCCTCCCGCATCCGCTCGAGGATCTCCGCCGCCCGCTCGAGCGTCTCCACTTCCTCGTCGGAGAGGTCGCGCATGCGCCGCGCCAGGTAGGCGTTCTTGCGCTTTCGCAGGCGCCGCAGCCGCTCGCGGCCGGCGCCGTTGACAACGACGAGGGCGCTGCGCTTGTCGCTCGGGTCCTGGGAGCGGTCGATTAGACCCTCGCGTTCGAGGCAGCCGAGCGTGCGGGTGATCGTCGGCCGCTTCACCCGCTCGATCTCGGCGATCTCGCTCGGGGTGAGCGGGCCGTGCCGCTCGATCGTCGCCAGCGCCGCGACCGAGGTCGGGGTGAGGCCGGTGGTCTCCGCCGCCGCCTCCTGGCGCAGCCGCCGGGCGGTGCGGACGATCGCGGTGCGCAGGTGCGCGGCGCGCTCGCTGAGGGGAATGTCGGCTTTCGCGGTCATTGATTAGCTCTGATAATTAGTCTAGCAAACTAGTTCGGCTTAGCCCCGCTTTAGCTGGCTGGATAGCGTGTCGGCGATGAGCGAGGTCGCGATCAGCGTCCGCGGGCTGCGCAAGTCCTACGGTGAGAACGAGGCAGTCGCCGGGATCGACTTCTCCGTCTCCCCCGGCGAAGTGTTCGGCTTCCTCGGCCCCAACGGCGCCGGCAAGACCACCACGATCGAGATCCTCGAGGGCTACCGCAAGCGAAGCGCCGGGGAGGTCTCGGTCCTCGGGGTCGACCCGGGCGAACCGACGCGCCCTTGGCGCGAGCGCGTCGGCCTCGTCCTGCAGGAGTGTGAGCTGGATCCGCTCTGGACGATCCGCGAGGCCGTCTCTCTCTTCGCCCGCTTCTACTCGCGCCCCCGAGACGTCGAGGAGACGATCGAGCTCGTCGGCCTCGGCGAGAAGCGCGATGCCCGCATCGGCACCCTCTCCGGCGGCCAGAAAAGACGAGCCGACGTCGCTCTGGGGATCGTCGGCGACCCCGACCTGATCTTCCTCGACGAGCCGACGACCGGCTTCGATCCCGGCGCCCGGCGCGAGGCCTGGAACATGATCGAGGGCCTGAAGGCGCTCGGCAAGACGGTCTTCCTCACCACCCATTACATGGACGAGGCGCAGCACCTCGCCGACCGGGTGGCGATCCTGCGGAGCGGCCGCATAGTCGCCCAGGGCGACATCGCGCAGATCGCCGGCACGATCGGGCGCAGCACTGTGATCAGCTTCGAGCTCGACGGCAAGCTCACCGTCGAGGAGGTGCGCTCGACCCTCGAAGGGGATGTCGCCGTTGCCGGCGGCCAGGTCGAAGCCCAGAGCGCCGATCCCCAGCGCGATCTCCATCGCCTGCTCTCGCTCGCCGAGGAGCGCGATGCTGAGCTGCACGGGCTCGAGGTGCGCCGGCCCAACCTCGAGGACGTCTTCCTCGAGCTCACCCAGGAGCGGCCGTGAGCGACCGCGCGATCGTCCTCGCCCAGGCCCGGATGGCGATCCTGGTCGCCCTCCGCACCCCGCGGACGGTGATCTTCACGATCGCCTTCCCGGTCATCCTGCTCGTCCTCTTCAACTCGATCTTCAACGCCGGCGGCAATGAAACGACGACCCTGCCGAGCGACGTCAAGCTCAGCGCCGAGGCCTACTTCACGGCCGGGATCATCGCCTACGCCGCCGCCCTCTCGACCTTCACGACCCTCGCCGTCTCCCTCACCACCCAGCGCGAGAACGGGCAGCTGAAGCGCTACCGCGGCACGCCGATGCCGCCCTGGACCTTCATCGCCGGCCAGATCATCCGGGCCGAGGCCCAGGCGCTGGCGATGGCGGCGGTCCTCCTGGCGATTGGCGGCGTCGCCTACGGCATCCCGGTCCCGGCCTCGACCTTTCCGGCCTTCGTGCTCTACCTGCTGCTCGGCACCGCAACGCTCTGCTCGCTCGGCATCGCCCTCAGCTCCTTCACCCCCACCCCCGACGCGGCGTCGACCGTCGCCCCCTTCTCGGTCGTGATCCTCTCCTTCATCTCCGGCGTCTGGATCCCCGTAGATCAGCTGCCTCAGTGGCTGGAAGCGGTCGGCAGGCTCTTCCCGCTCTACCACCTGGCCCTCGGCCTGCAGACGACGCTGGCGCCCGCCGCGAGCGGCAGCGGCCTCGAAGCCGGGAACCTCGCTGCGCTGGTCATCTGGGCGCTGGTCGGCATCCGCCTCGCCAGCCGCCGCTTCCGCTGGGAGCCTCAGGCTTCGGGAGCCTGAGCGAGCAGGTCCAGCAGCTCGAGCATCTTCTGGTGGTAGCCGACCCCGGTCCGCAGAGTCCGCTCGGAGGCAGCGAGGGCGGGGTCCCCGGCGTCACGCACCTCCCGCAGCATTCCCGCCAGTTCCTCGCGCTTGGCTTCGTGCCAGGCGCGGCGCGACTCGGCGAGGGGACCGGGGTCGCCACCGGCGAAGACCTTGAGAATCGCTTCCTCGCGCAGCTGCGGCGGCGCCACCTCGGGGTCCGCGGCCCAGGCGGCGACCGCCTCCCGCCCTTTCTCGGTGAGGGAGTAGAAGCGCCTTCGCCGGCCCCCCTCCTCCTGCCTCACCGAGAGATACCCGGCTGCCGCCAGCCGCGCCGGCTCCTCGTAGGCGGTGGTGTGCGGGACCGGCCAGAAGTTCTGGATCGAGAGCTCGATCGCCTGTTTGATGTCGTATGGGGTCGACTCCCCGAACTGGTCCAGGAGGGCGAGGACCGCATAGGAGTTCCCCGTGAGCTTGATCACTTTGGCCTTGCTTTTCATGATTCGAGTCGTATAGTACGTGACGAACGGTCAGTTATGGTCGATGGCAACAGGTAGGAGGCCCCAGATGCCCAGCACCGATCCCCACCCCCCCATCATCGGCGACGGCCCGGCGTACGACGCGGTCATCGTCGGCGGCAGCCTCGCCGGCTGCGCCACCGCGATCCAGCTCGGCCGCGCCGGCCTGCGCGTGGCGGTTGTCGAGAAGCAGCCCGATCCCGGCGCCTACAAGCGAATGTGCTCGCACTTCATCCAGGCCTCGGGCGTGCCGGCGATCGAACGGCTCGGCCTGCTCGAGCCGATCGAAGCCGCGGGCGGCCAGCGACCCCGGGTGCGAATCTGGACCAGGTGGGGATGGATCGAGGCGCCTCCGGAGCGCGCCGCCCGCGGCCTCAACCTCCGCCGCGAAGTGCTCGACCCGCTGGTTCGCGGCACCGCCGCGGAGACGCCTGGAGTCGAGATGCTGCTCGGGTGGAGTGTCGAGCGGCTGCTGCGGGAAAACGGCGGCTTCGCCGGCGTCGCCGCCCGCAACCGCGAGGGCGAGGAGCGCGAGCTGCGGGCCCGCCTCACCGTGGGCGCCGACGGCCGCGACTCCCGCATCGCGGAGCTCTCCGAAGTCCCCGTCAAGACCTACCCCCACAACCGCTTCGCCTACGGCGGCTACTTCGAAGGGGGCGCGCCCGCCAACGCCCCGGACGCCACGGCCTGGTTCCTGGACCCGCAGTGGTGCGCCGCCTTCCCCACCGACAACGACCTCACCTTCTACGCAGCGATGCCGACCAAGGATCGCCTGCCGGAATTCAAGAAGGAGCCGGAAGCGGCCCTGGTCAGATTCCTCTCCGACGTTCCCGAGGCGCCGCCGATCCGCGCCGGGCGGGCGATCGAACCGGTGATCGGCAAGATCGACATGACCAACCGGATGCGCAAGCCGGTGGCGCCGGGGCTGGCCTTGATCGGCGACGCGGCGCTGGCGACCGATCCCCTCTTCGGCGTCGGCTGCGGCTGGGCCTTCCAGTCGGCGGAGTGGCTGAGCGACAGCGTCCTGCCGGCGCTGCGGGGAGACGAGTCGCTCGAGCAAGGCCTGGAGCGCTACCGCCGCCGTCACCGTCGTGAACTGGGCGGCCATGCCTTCTTCATCCACGACTACGCGACCGGGCGCAAGCTCAACCCGGCGGAGCGGTTGATGTTCTCGGCCGCCGCCCGCGATCCCAAGGCGGCGGCGCTCTTCGACACCTTCGGGACCCGGCAGATCCGCCCGCAGCAGATGATGCCGCGACTAGTTCCCCGGGCCGTCGCCGTCAACGTCCGCCACGCGCTGGCCCGATGAGCGCGGTTCCGGCGCAGGCACCGGTCGAGCGCAGAAGCCTGCTCGCCGGCGGCACCCGGACCCGCCTCGTGCAGGCGGGTCCGGCCGGGGCGGGCGAGGCGGTGGTCTTCGTCCACGGCAACCCCGGCTCGGCTGACGACTGGGCAGGCCTCGCGGGCGCGGCGGCAAGCGCGGGCAAGCGCGCCGTCGCCTTCGACCTGCCCGACTTCGGCGAGACCGTCGCCCCCGACGGCTTCCAGCACGACGTCCCCGGCTACGCCGGCTTCGTCGACCAGGCGCTGACCGAGCTCGGCATCGAGCGGACGCACCTGGTCCTGCACGACTTCGGCGGCCCGATCGGGCTGGCCTGGGCGGCGATGCGCCCCGACAGGATCGCCAGCATCACCCTGATCGACACCGGCCTGCTCCCCGGCTACCGCTGGCACAGCCTGGCGCGGGTCTGGCGCACCCCCGTCCTCGGCGAGCTCTTCCAGGCGACCGCGACCCGGCCCGCCTTCCGCTTCCTGCTCAACCGCAACGAGCCACGGGGGCTGCCCCGCGAGTTCGTCGAAGCGATGTACGACCACTACGATCGCCGCACCCGCAAGGCGGTGCTCGAGCTCTACCGGGCGACCGACGATCCCGGCGGGATGTCTGAGGCGCTGGTGGGGCTGTTCGCCGAGCGCGAGGTCCCGGCGCTGGTGATCTGGGGCGAGCACGACGCCTACCTGCCCTCCTCCTACGCGGAGCGGCAGCGCGAGGCCTTCCCGGCGGCCGAGGTGCATGTGCTGCCGGCAAGCGGGCACTGGCCCTTCGCCGACGCGCCGGAGACGGTCGAGCGGCTGCTCGGCGATTTTCTCGCGAAGCTGCCGGCAGGCTCCGCCTGAGAGCCTGTCTCTAAGCGGCGAAGCGCGCTTCCGAGCGTGCCTTTGCCTTGGCGGCCTCTATCTCGCGATTCTTCGGTGGCGCTTGGGTGACGAGACGGTCGAGCAGCTCCCGGGTTGCGGCGGCAACCGCGTTGACTGCCTCGTCGAATGCCTCGGCGTTCGCCTGCGAGGGTTTGGTCGAGCCGCTGATCTTGCGCACGTACTGGAGCGCGGAGGCCTGGACCTCGTCCTCGGTAGCGGGTGGATCGAAGTTGTGGAGGGTGCGGATGTTTCTACACATTCCTCAATCCTAAACCGCGCGTTTCGAGAAGAGCCGAGGGAGCCGGTGTGAAATCCTCCGGCGCCATGGAGATCGTCCGATGACCGACGCGGTCGCCGCCCGCGACAAGCGCTGGATCGCCCTGATCCTGCTCTGCAGCGCCCAGTTCGTCGTCGTCCTCGACGCCTCGATCGTCAACGTGGCGCTGCCGACGATCGGCGAAGCGCTGAAGTTCACCGAGAGCAGCCTGCCCTGGGTGGTCAACGCCTACGTCCTCACCTTTGGCGGCTTCCTCCTGCTCGGAGGCCGGCTCGCCGACCTGCTGGGACGCCGGCGCGTCTTCATGTTCGGCCTCGTCCTCTTCGCCCTCGCCTCGCTGGCCGGCGGGCTGGCCGGCAACTCCGGGCAGCTGATCGCCGCCCGCGCCGTGCAGGGGCTCGGCGCCGCGATCCTCTCCCCCGCCGCCCTCTCGATCGTCGCCACCACCTTCAAAGACGGGTCCGAGCGCAACAAAGCGCTGGGCATCTGGGGCGCGGTCGCCGGCTCCGGCGGCGCCGCCGGCGTCCTCCTCGGCGGCGTCCTCACCGAATACCTCGGCTGGGAATGGGTGCTCTGGGTGAACGTGCCGATCGGGATCGCCGCCGCCGCGCTGGCGCCGAGCCTGATCGCCGAATCGCACGCCGAACAGGAGGAGCGCCACTTCGACGTCGCCGGCGCCCTGACCATCACCCTCGGCCTCTCGGCCCTGGTCTTCGCCCTGCTCGACGCCGAAAGCGCCGGCTGGGGGTCCACCCAGACCATCGGCGTGCTCGCCCTCTCGGCGGTCATGCTGATCGCCTTCGTCGCGATCGAGCGCCGCAGCCGCGCCCCGCTCGTCCCCTTCTCGATCTTCCGCATCCGCACGATCACGGGCGCCAACGTCGTTGGCATCCTCGTCGGCGCCTCGCTCTTCTCGATGTTCTTCTTCATCAGCCTCTACATGCAGCAGGTGCTGGGCTACAGCGCGATCAAGGCCGGCCTCTCCTACCTGCCGCTGGCGGTCGCGATCATGCTCTCCGCCGGGATCGCCTCGGGCCTGGTGACCAAAGTCGGGTTCAAGCCGATCCTCGCCGCCGGCATGGTCTTCATCGCCATCGGGCTCGTCTGGTTCAGCCAGATCTCGACCAACGGCAGCTTCCTCGCCGACATCCTCGGGCCCTCCCTCTTCGCGGCGGTCGGCCTCGGCTTCGCCTTCGTCCCGGTCACGATCGCCGCCGTCTCCGGAGTAGAGGACCGCGAGCAGGGCCTCGCCAGCGGCCTGATCAACACCTCCCAGCAGGTCGGCGGCGCCCTCGGCCTGGCCGTCCTGGCCGCGATCGCCAACTCCACCATCGGCGACTCCCACGACCCCGCCGTCCTCACCGAAGGCTTCAGCACCGCCTTCCTAGTCGGCGCCGGCTTCGCCGCCCTCGGCCTCCTCGCCACTCTCTTCCTGATCCGCAACGCAGACAGCAGGGCACACGTCGAACTGGGCGAGGAACCGGCCTTGGAGGAGGCGGGGTCAGCCTAGAGAGGCAGCCGGCGCTCAGCGACCGGCCCGACGTTTCACTTCGTCCAGTTCGGCGAGGGCCTCGTTCAGGTGTTCGAGCACGGCCGCGCCGTAAAATGCGGGCGCCACGATCGCAGCGCCGAGCTGCTGGGAGCGGCCGACCTGGCGACTGGGCACCTTGATCATCCTTTCGGCCGTGGCGACCTCGTCGCCGATCCAGGTGTGGAAGAGCGACGGATCATCTGATCCCAACGTCGTCAGCAACCCGTTGTCGATCAGCTTCCGGAGCGGGTGGTGCCTGAACCCGCGCACCCCCCCGGCAATCACGTTGGAAGTGGGGCACGCCTCGACGACGATGTTCTTCCAGCGTAGGTCTTCACCGACCTCGGGCGCAAGGACGTCGTAAGCATCCGACAGCAGCAGGCGCAGTCGCTCGAGCGACGCCTCGGGGTCGGTGAGCCGACTCACGGGGACGAGGCTCGCGGCGGTCGGCAGGGGCTCTTCCCGGGCCCTGAGGTGCTCGATCATAAGCTGCTCGGTCGGCCGGGAGCTCGGGTAGGGGCCCATGCTTGGGAGGTCGAGGGTCGGCCCCCCTGCCAGGAACCCGATCCGTCGCAGCAATTCCGGCTCCCGACGCGCCTCGAAAGCCGCTGACAGGGCTTCGGCGTCGACCGTCGGCGCTGGGGGGTAGACAACGGGCGCGAGGTCGTTGATCTCGCGCTCCACGAGGCGCACCAAATCACTGGGAGCGTTCGCGAGCCGCAGCTCCGCATAGGCCCAGACGAGATCATCGAGCAGCTCATCGGCCGCCTGCCCACCGAGACGGGTCCAATCCTTGGAGGACAGGGCAAGTGCGTGTCCGACCCGCCGCGTCGTCCCTGGCGGAAGATCGAACGAAACGAATTCGTGGATGCGGCGCAGGCCGTGCAGCGGCGTCGCCTGCCACTCGCCCGCATGGAAGCGCAGGGTCACGGCGTGGCCGTTCGACTTCATCCACGAGGCGAAGCGCCCGAAGGCTGGAGCGAAAAGCCAGTTAGGGGCATCGCACTCGTTGCCGCACACGTCGAGCCCGTCCACGAACGGGACGAGGCTCGGACAATTGCAGAAGAGATGGATCATCTCCTCCACCAGCGCGTAAACCCCGCGCGGGTCGAAGCGCCATCCTTCCGGGCACGTGTGTTCCGAAGGTAGCGTCTTCACGAGGCTCAGCGGGAAGGAGACCCGAACCGGCGTATTCCGGGTGCCGAGCACGCTGCGGTAGCCCGTCAAGGCCTCCGCGTAGTCCTCCGCAAGCTGTGAAGATGAGGGAGGATCGGCGGCGTAGATCGGCTCTCCAAGCCTCAACTCGATCGCCCGCAGAGTAGGCGACTGGGTCGTGTGCTCGAGGATCGAGCGTTCGTAGTACTTGGACTTCGGGAGCCGTCGCCGGCGCATGGCGGAGAAGTCCTCGAACAAGTCCACGAAGACGTCGAGGCCGGGTGCCTGCTGGGTCACCGCTCCATGGAGGATCGCCTCGAGCCGGTAGAGAGCTATCCGGCGCCGCCTGTCCCAGGTCGTTTCCGCGTCTTTCTTCAACTCCACGATCGAGTGCAGGTCGACGCTCTGGCTTTCGGCACTAGGATCGTCGACGAGCTGGGCCAGTTCCGTCCAGGCGTCCTGATCGCCGCCGCTTGGCGCGGCTTTTTTCGCCAGCTCGAGCGCACGTTCCCAGTTCAGGGGATCGCAGAGAACCACGCGCAGGGCGATGAGATACGGCATCGGGTCGAAAGCCTCTTCTCCCCCCACCGACCTGAGCAGCCGGGAGCTCCGCTTCCTGATCGCGTCGGTCGCCGGCGCGAGCATTCTTGCCACCCAATGCATCGTGACCTCCATCGGCAGGGTGGCCCCTTGGTGGACGTGTGCGTCCGCGAGGTCCCCGCGGCTGCCCGGCCGCAGCGCGTCATAGCCGAGGACCTTCAGGGTGCTGATCGGAAAGCGATTGCGGGCGATCAGATCGATCGGGGCGTCCTCGCCCCCGGCCGTCGCATGGGATCGAGCTTCCTCGATCTCTTGGGCCGCTGTCGCCAGCACCCAGTCGACCAAGTCCACGTCGTCCTTTCGGAGCTTCAGGTGGGCCCAATCCCGGCCGCCCAGGTCGGAACAGCCGGGCGCCCACGGAAGCTCGTTCCTCCGGATCCACCCGATCGCCTGGTCGACGTCGAGCTCGGAGGGGACAACCCCGCCCAGGGTCGAGGGCCGGCTGAGGAGGTAGGCACCCAGGTCGAGCGCCCACCATCCGGCGTAAGCGCTCATTCCTCTTGGCTCGTGTGAACGCTCTCGTCCCGAACAGCCGGAGGTGGGGGGAAGTACTCGGCCACGCGCGCGACGAGCTCCGTCGGCACGCCGCTCGCGACCAGCCTGATCAGGACCTCGCGGGTGGTGCCCGAAACGCTGATCGATTCCATCAAGTCGGGTGGGACGCCCGCGTTGGCAAGTTGGTTGAGCAGGCTCGCGTGGGAGGCAACCTCGGCTCGCTCCAGCTGGTCGCGGACCTCCCGCAGCTGCGCTCCCCGACGTTCGTCCAGCCTGCAAAGCAGCTCGAGGTCCGCTTCGGCGGAGATGCCTTTCAGGTTCCTGCTCGTCTGCTCCGCCAAGTGGTTGGTGGCGGCGTGCCGGTAGCGCTCCTCGACCCGCGCCTGCCAGACGCCGAGCAGCCAGTTAGCGATCTCTTCGGTGGTGAACAGCCGCGAGGCGAGCAGCGGGAAGAGACGCTCGAACCAGTACCGGAAGTCGCGGTCGCGAATCGAGCCTTCAGTTCGGTCGGGCAGAAGCAGCGAATCCACCGTCTCCTCGATTTCCCCCATGTAGCGAGCTTTGGTCTCCTCCCAGCCCTCCTGCTCAAACATCCCGGAGAGCGTTCTGGCGTCGAGGTGCGCTATGTCGTCGGGAAGGCGTCTGGAACGTTGGGCCGACAGGATCAGCCTGATGTGGCTCAGCAAGAGAAACTCGACCCACCGGATGTCCCCCGACGCAAGATCGATGTTGCGAGTCAGGCCCTGCACCCTTTGCCAGCCGGTGCTGAAGATGAAGTAGTCGTAGATCGTGTCCCAATCCGGGACCGTCCAGTAAGCCACATAGCGTTCGTGGCCGAGCATTGAGATCTGGCTCCGCCACGACGGCCCCCCGGGGGACATCACGGATCGAATTACCGGCCCTTTTAGAAGTAGCGAGTGTCCGCTGGCGTCTTCCTGAGCGGCCTCCCAACCGAGGAAGGTGAGGTAGGTGAACTGGGGAACCAGTCTCGTGTCTTCGATTCCCGGCTGGCTTGAGTCGTCCGACTCCTCGTAGACGCTGTAGTGTCCGTCGTCGGGCCGCGCGACCAGGGCCTCTTTGGCCATCAGCGGGTTCTCGTCCAGGTCCTCCGGAGGCCGGTAGACGAGCGTTCCGGCCGACTGCGATTTCCCGAACACGATGTTCCGCAGCTGGAATTCGATCCTCGGCCCATCCGGCGTGCTTTCGATCACCCACGGGGTCTCGGCCCGCCGGGGCAAGGTGTCCTGCACCGCTTCGAAGCCGTGCTGGAGAATGTGTTCGAGTGCTCTCGATCCCACTTTGGGGTCCGCCTCGGCGCGTTCCGCCTCGCCTTCCAGTGCCTCGTGCAGCTGCCTCAGATCCCGAGCGTTGTCCGAGAGCGCCTGTGCATACTCCGAGGGTTCGAGGATCTCCCCCGACTCGCTCCGGATGACGAACAGGTCCAGCAACCGCGAAAGGCCCGGAGCCTCGATCGGGAAGGACGCGAGCAGATCACCGAGCGACGAGGAATGGCCGAGCGGGGTGAAGTCGAGCCTGCCGGCGGGACCCAGGGGAGGGAGGTTGACCCGCAGAGAGCGCGGGAAGTTCTTCACCAGTTTCCGTTCGACGAGGCTCCGCACATCCCGAGGGGAGAGCAGCTGATGGGTGAGCGCGTCCCCTGCGATCAGGCCGTGGTCGGCGACGAGGCCTATTTCCAAGGCCTGGCGCAGCGTTGATTCGGCCCCCGCGAAAAAAATCACGACGCGTGGGCTGGCTCCCAGCATCTGGGCGTCCTTGACGATCCCCGGAAGCGCCTCGGGTGACATATCAGCGTCGTCGATCGCGATTATCACCTGCAGGCCGCTCTGGCCTTTCGCCGCTGCGAGGCCATCGATCAACCGCGCCCATTCCTCACCCATCGCGATGTTGCGATAAGGGACCTTCACCGCGTCCCGGGTGAAGTCCTCGAAAGTTAGGCCCCTGCTCTCCAGCCCCGCCAGGAAGTCGCCGCTGCGCACGGACTGGATCCGGCTCAGTTCCTCGATTTTCCCCGCCAGGGTTTGGTCGTCGGAAAGGAGGTGGGCTTTCTCTGGATCCGAGAGGCCATGGTGAAGGTGCGCGAGGGCCCAACCGCCCAGCGAATCGCCACGAGCGAATCCGTCGGGATCGATCACCGGAAGCACGTGGTAGTGCGGGTGGCGGCTCAACTCGTGCAGCGCGAACTGAAGCGCGGTGGACTTGCCGGTGCCCCGCTCGCCGAGAATCGTCACCACGCGCGGCCGATCGGGGGCAGCCATCGTCGCCGGCCCACCCGGCAGCTGCAGCTGCCGGACGAGCGCCACCACTCGGTCAACCGCCGGCTGCAGGATCTTCGGCGCATCGCCGTCGAACGGCAGCGACCACTCAGTGGCAGGCAGCCCAGCCATCGGTCGGGCAGCATACTTCGTGCAAACCGTAAATGTTCTCGAAAATCCTAAGTACTTGGCGCGTGGACCGGCCGCCCTCCCGAGGATCCTCCACCGCCGTCCCGCAGGCGCCGGGGCCGAGGCGTCGAAGCAATTCGGATGAACCGCGTCGACGTCGCGACCCTCGACACGAAAGACAAAGAAGAAGTGATGAACGCCCGCGCGATCGCATGGCGCGAACGGTTGAACACGCCAATGCTGATCGCCGCGGCGCTGACGCTGCCGACGGTGGCGATCTACGAGTCGAAGCCGGGTGGGACGCTGGAGACGGTGGCGGTGGTGCTCAACTGGACCACCTGGGTTGCCTTCCTAATCGAGCTGGTGGTGATGCTCTGGGTGGTGCCGAACCGGTGGGGCTGGATCAAGCGGCACCCGCTCGACGTGATCATCGTCGTGCTAACGCCGCCGGTGCTGCCGGCGGGACTTCAGAGCCTGCGGGTCCTGCGACTGCTGCGGCTCCTGCGGCTGCTGCGCCTGGCCCAGCTCTCACGCGAGGTCTTCTCGCTCGAGGGGCTGCGCTATTCGCTGCTCCTCGCCATCCTCACGATCGTCGGCGGCGGCAGCGTCTTCGTCGCCTTCGAGCACCAGCAGACCCTCGACACCTGGGACGGGATCTACTGGGCGGCGACGACGATGACGACGCTCGGCTCGAACATCTACCCGGAAACGACGGGCGGCCAGATCGTCACCGTGATCGTCCTGATCGTCGGCATCGGCTTCGTCGCCCTCCTCACCGGCGCTTTCGCCCAGCGCTTCCTCGCCCCGGAAATTGCCGAGGTCGAGGAAGAGCTCGAGAAAGAGGAGCTCAGCGCCGAGGCGCTTGCCCTGCGCGAACTGCATAACGTTCAAGAGCAGCTGCAGGCGCTCTCGATCGCGATCGAGCGGATCGCCAAACCCTCCTAGTTCTCCTTCGCCTGCTCCTCGGCGATCTTCCCCTCCAATTCCTTCATCACTTCCGGGTCTTTCAGCGTCGTCACGTCGCCGAGGGCGCGACCCTCGGCGATGTCGCGGAGGAGGCGGCGCATGATCTTGCCGGAACGGGTCTTCGGCAGGTCGTCGGCCCAGACGATCCGCTTCGGGCGGGCGAATTTGCCGATCCGCTCGGCGACTTCCCCGCGGATGCCCTCGACCAGGCCGTCGTTCTCCTCGACCCCTCCCCGCACCGTGACGAAGGCGCAGATCGCCTGGCCGGTGTCCTCGTCTGACTGGCCGATCACCGCGGCCTCGGCGACGTCGGGGTGGGCGACGATCGCCGACTCGACCTCGGCGGTCGAGAGCCGGTGACCGGAGACGTTGACGACGTCGTCGATCCGGCCGATCACCCAGAAGTAGCCGTCGGCGTCGCGGCGGGCGGCGTCGCCGACCAGGTAGCGCTCCTTCCCGAACTTGGAGAAGTAGGTCTCGACGAAGCGGTCGTCCTCCTTGTAGAGGCCGCGCAGCATCGAGGGCCAGGGGCGCTCGAGCACCAGCAGGCCCTGCCCTTCGGACACCGGCTCGCCCTCAGTCTCGTCGACCACCTGCGCCTCGACTCCCGGGAACGGCGTCGTCGCCGAGCCGGGCTTGGTCGCGGTGATCCCCGGCAGCGGCGAGATCATGATCCCGCCGGTCTCCGTCTGCCACCAGGTGTCGACGATCGGGCAGCGGCCACCGCCGATCACCTGCCGGTACCAGAGCCAGGCCTTCGGGTTGATCGGCTCGCCGACCGAGCCGAGCAGCCGCAGCGAGGAGAGGTCGTGTTCGGCGGGGATCTCCGCGCCCCATTTGATGAAGGTGCGGATCGCCGTCGGCGCCGCGTAGAGGATCGTCGCCTTGTAGCGGGCGACGTTCTCCCACCAGATGCCTTTGTGCGGGTAGTCCGGCGCCCCCTCCCACATCACGCTGGTCGCCCCGTTGGAGAGCGGGCCGTAGACGATGTAGGAGTGGCCGGTGACCCAGCCGACGTCGGCCGCGCACCAGTAGACGTCCTCCTCGGGCTTCAAGTCAAAGACGTAGCGGTGGGTGGCGGTGACGCCGGTCATGTAGCCGCCGGTGGTGTGGAGGATCCCCTTCGGCTTCGCGGTCGAGCCGGAGGTATAGAGGATGTAGAGCGGATGCTCGGCCTCCATCGGCTCAGCCGGGCACTCCGGGTCGGCCGCGTCCATCACCTCGTCGTAGAAGACGTCGCGGCCCTCTTTCATCGGGCACTCGATCCCGGTGGCGCGGACGACGACGATCTTCTCCAGCGACCCGATCCCGCCGAGATGCTCGTCGACCTGCGGCTTGATCGGCGCCGTCTTGCCCTTGCGGCGGGCGCCATCCACAGTGACCAGCGCCTTCGCCTGGGAGAACTCCATCCGCTCGGCCACCGACTCCGCCGAGAAGCCGCCGAAGACGACGTTGTGGGGGGCGCCGATGCGGGCGCAGGCGAGCATCGCCACCACGACCTCGGGAATCATCGGCAGGTAGATCCCGACCACGTCGCCCTTCTGCACCCCGAGGTCCTTGAGCGCGTTGGCGAAGCGCTGGACGTCGCGGTGGAGGTCGGCGTAGGTGACGTCGCGCTCCTCCCCCTCCTCGCCCCGCCAGTGGTAGGCGACGCGGTCGCCGTTGCCGGCCTCGACGTGGCGGTCGAGGCAGTTGTGGCTGGCGTTCAGCCGCCCGTCGGCGAACCACTTGTAGAACGGCGGATTGGAATCGTCGAGCCCCTGCGTCGGCTCGACGTCCCAGTCGAGCAGCTCCTTCGCCTGGGCGGCCCACCAGGCCTCGGGGTCGGCGGCCGCCTCCTCGTAGATCTTCGGGTCGCTCCAGCGCGCCCGCGAGCGGAAATCCTCCGGCGGCTCGAACTTCTCTACCTCGAGCAGCTCCTCAAGTTGTTGCTCAAGACCCATGCCTGGAAACTATGCCAGGCAGGCGGCTCAGTAACCGGCAGGGTGCCTTGCCACGAACCCTTCGGGCGAATCCACCCATGGGTTGTGCCAGCGCGGCCCGGGGCCGCCGACGGTGTCGAAGGCGATGCCGGCGACGACCATCCAGGCGTGGCCGGCGTTGGCGTAGACGGTGATCCACTGGCCGGGGCCCGGTTCCCCCCAGGTCTCGAGGCCGGTCGAGTCGAGCGGGCTTTCGAGGAAGCCGCCGCCGTGCAGGGCGTAGCTGACCGCACCCGAGCAGTCGTAGCCTTCGGATTCGAAGGAGCCGTGGCCGCCGCCCCAGATGTAGGGGGTGGTGGCGATCGCGTTGCCGGCGGCGATCACTTCCTGCACCGCCGCCGGCGCCGAGGCCGGGGCGCTCGCTTCGCTTTCAGTCAAGACCTGCGCTTCCTGGCCGGGGTTGAGCGGCGCCGGCATCAGGCCGGTGGTCGCGTCGCCGCCTTCGGAGGCGACCTGTTCGGAGATCGAGGCGAGGTTGTTGGAAAGCGATTCTTCGCGCGACTCCAGCGCTTCAAGCGCTTCCTGTCGCTGCGCCTGCGCCGCCTTCAGTTCGCCGAAGCGCGCCTCGGCTTCCTGGCGGGCGGCGGCGACTTCTTCCTCGATCGCCGCGACCGCGTCGCGCGCCGCTTCGATCTCGGACCGCTTCTTGGCCAGCCGGTCGACGGCTGAGCGAACTTCGTCGCGCAGCGTCTTCACACGTTCGACGACTTCGTCGTCGTAGCTCTGGATCCGGCTCAGGTATTCGGTCTGGGCCGCCATCTGCGACCAGTCTTCGGATTCGAGGATCGCGTTGACCACGTCGGGCGAGCCGGACTCGTAGATCGCGACCAGGCGCTGGCTGAGCACGCCCAGGGCGCGCTGCAGCTTTTCGCGCACCTCTTCCAGGTGCGCTTCTTCGGCTTCCAGCGCCTTCGTCGCCGCGTCGAGTTCTGCCTGCTTTTCCGCCAGTTCGGCCGCGGCCGCTTCCTGTTTGCGGCGCAGCTCGGAGACTTCGCCGAGCATCGAGTCGATCGCCCGATTCTGTTCGGCGATCGTTTCGGTCAGCGCGCTCTGATGCGCCCGCACCCCTTCGAGCTGGTCGCGCGTCGCTTCCAGCTTTTCCTGCGGCGTCTTCGCCGGCGCGCTGCCCGCCCAGGAGCCCGCGAACACGCAGAGCCCTGCCAAAAGCAGCGCGGCGAATATCAGGGCGCGACGGCTAATCGCGCTCGTGGAGGAGCTGAACAGCACGGCGGCGCAGGCTAGCGAAGCGCCCGCGCCGCCTTAGAGGTGGTCGATAATCCGCAAGTTTCCTTGCACTTGCAGGACTTTTCAGATCTGCGTCAAGCCAGCAGTTTCTGCTTCGCCCGGTCGAACTCCTCCTGGCTGAGGGCGCCTTTGTCCTTGAGGTCGGCAAGTTTGTGGAGTTCCTCGGCGGGTGAGGTGGCTTGGGCCTGCTCGCGCACGTATTCGTCAAAGTGCTTTTTCGCGTCGGCCTGGGCTTTGATCGTGCGATCCCGCATCCCCTCGCCGCGGGCGATCAGGTAGATCAGAGCGGTTAAGAAGGGGATGAAGACGAGGAAGAGCACCCACGCCGCCTTCGCCCATCCGGACAGCTCGTGGTCGCGGAAGAGGTCGCTGAGGATCGTGATCAGGATCCAGATCCAGATGACGAAGAAGAAGATCTCCAGCGCTACGAGGAGGATTTCCCCGAAGCTGATGTCGGCGAGCGGCATAGCGCTCCTTTCGATTGGTGACTGAACGCGAGGGTTCGCGCTTAAGAGACCTTATGTAATTCCGGGGGCTAAGCGGCTCTCCTGCCCGCGGCACCCGTCGTCAACCTCATAAAGAAGAGGACGATCGCGACCGAGGTGGCGAGGTTGAGGCTGGAGACGCCCTCGCGCATCGGGATCGCGATCCGCGCCTCGGCCCGCTCGAAGACCTCGCCGCTGAGGCCGTGGCGCTCGGTGCCGAAGGCGAGGATCGCGCGTGGCGGGATCAGCCCCGGAGCCAGCTCCTCCCCCTCCGGGTCGATTGCCAGCACTGGCCGGTCGCTCGGCGGCAGCGCCTCTACCTTGCCGACCGGCAGCGCGAACTGCAGGCCGGCGGCCCCCCGCACCGCGTCGGGGTGCCAGGGGTCGTTCTCGCCGGTCGTGATCACAGCCGCCGCGCCGCCGCCGGCGGAGACCCTGATGCAGGCGCCGATGTTGCCCATGTTGCGCGGCTGCTCGAGCAGGATCGCCGGCGCCGGCGCCGGGCCGGCGAGCGCCGCCTCGAGATCGACCGGCGGCCGGCGGGCGATCGCGGCGACGCCGGTGTGCGGGACCAGCGGCACCAGCTCTGCGAGCGCCTCCCTTTCAACCTGCTCGACCTGCTCCCCGAGCTGACCCGCCAAATCCGGCGCCAGATCCGCCGCCATCGCGTCGAGCGAGGCGGGGTCGACCGCCACAGCCTCGACCAGCTCGGCGCCGAAGCGCAGCGCGTGCTTGAGCGCGTGGAAGCCCTCGACTACGGTCAGCGCCGGGTCGCGGCGCGCGGTGCGAAAGCGCACAGCGCGTTCGTGCTCTTCGCGGCCCATCGCCGAATCATTACGGGCGGGCGCAGATCAGGCGGGTAGGCCCGCCAGCGCGAGCTGGTCGCGCCCGCCGGCCTTGGCCAGGTAGAGCGCCGCATCGGCGCGGCCGAGCAGGTCGTCGGCGCTCTCGACGAAGTCCCAGGAAGCGAGTCCGGCGGAGCAGGTCTGACCCATCGGCGTCCGCTCGCGCAGCCGCTCGACAACCTCGGCCGCCTCCTCGCGCTCGGTGTCCGGCAGCAGCACCAGGAACTCCTCGCCGCCGAAGCGGACGATCGTGTCTTCGCCCCTCAGGGCGCCGTCCCAGGCCCGGGCGCACTCGCGCAGAACCTCGTCGCCGGCGAGGTGCCCGTGGGTGTCGTTGTAGGCCTTGAAATGGTCGATGTCGATGATCGCCACGCAGAGAGGCGAGCCCGATCGGCAGGCGCGGGCCATCTCGCGAGGGAGCTGCTCCTCCAGCGCCCGGCGGTTGAGGAGCCCGGTCAGCGAGTCGTGGGTGGCCATGTCGCGCACCTTGCCCAGCAGCTCCTCGCGTTCGCCCTCGATCTGCTTCAGCTCGGTGACGTCGGTCGCCCGGGCGTAGATCAGCGACTCGTCAGGGGAGAGCTGCGAGCTCCAACGCAGCCAGTGCCAGCTGCCGTCCTTGGCGAGGTAGCGATTTTCGAAGCTCAACGTCTCGCCGCCCTCGAAGAGGGCGCCCGCCTCGGCTTCGGTCGACTCGCGGTCCTCGGGGTGGACGCGCTCGACGAAGGGGACCGATCGCAGCTCCTCGGCGCTGTAGCCGAGCTGCTGAGCCCAGGCGTCGTTCAGCTCGAGGAAGTAGCCGTCCATGTTGGCGGTGCAGAGCATGTCGCGCGAGAGCTCGAAAAAGCGGCGGGCCCGCTCGTCGGCGCGGGCGCGGCGAGCGACGATCTCGGTCGTCAGCGCCATCACCACGCCAAGCGAGACCAGCGAGAAGATCCAGCGGGTGAGGGGCGAGTAGCCGACGGTGCTGGGGACGCTGAAGAGAGCGACGCCGTAGACGAGGAGCAGCCAGGCGAGGTGGGCGATCGCGACCCGGCGCGGGAAGAAGTAGGAGGCGATCAGGGTCGACCAGACGAAGATCGTCCCGTACTGGCCCGCGGCGATCCCGCTCTCGTAGATGAGCAGGCCGGTGAGGCCGACGGTTATGGCGAGGATTGCGTGGACCGCCGCCCGCGGGATGCGGGCGATGAAGATCGAGCAAAAGACCCCGGCGAAGGCCATGCCAGTGGCGATTGTGGAGATCGCGGACTGATTGCCACCGCTGGGGTGAGGCAGCACCAGCGAGAGGGCGACGAGCCCGGCACCGGCGATCAGCAGCGCCGCGCCGGCACGGACCTCCGGGCTGCCGTGCGTGGCGAGGCGTACCCGATTTTGCGTAGCGGCCATGGCGGGAGCATCGGCAAACGCCGGTGTTCCCTTAACCCTGGTGGACAGGTTGTCAACCGCGTACGACCTGGAACTGGCTCATCAGGCCGTGGTCCTCGTGGTCGAGCATGTGGCAGTGGACGACGAATTTGCCGGTGTAGTCGGAGAGATGACCGGCGACGAGGATCTTTTCCTTAGGGAAGAGGAAGAAGGTCTCCTTGAGGCAGTCTTCCCAGGGCGGCGGCTCTTTGCCGTTGCGCTCGAGCAGGTACCAGTCGGTGTGGTGCAGGTGCATCACGTGGGCGACGTTGGTCTTGTTCACCAACTCCCAGGTGACGGTGCTGCCCAGCTTCGGCTTCGTCTCCACGTAGTCGGGGTTGAAGGTGCGGCCGTTGATCCGCCAGGTCGTTTTGAAGAAGCCGCCGATCGTGATCTCCCAGCGATGGTCGGGCTTGCGCTTCGCTTTCCGCGTCCACTCCGGCAGCGGCCGCAGCCGGCGGGGGACGCGGCTGTGGTCGGGCACCCGATCGGGGCCGACGCGGAACTGCATCAGCGCGCCGCCGTAGGTACGGGCCCCGGCGGGGTTTCTGCCGGGGTGGCGCTTGCTGCTGCGCAGCTCGACCGCCTCACCCCCGTGGCCGGCGAAGTCGACGATCACCTCGGCCCGCTCGGCCGGTCCGAGGAGGATTTCGCGGCGGCGGATCGGCTTCGGCATCAGACCGCTGTCGCTGGCGATCTGGATCATCCCGGCGCCGTTGGAGAGATGCAGGTTGTAGCTGCGGAAGCTGGAGATGTTGAGGATGCGCAGCCGGTAGCGGCAAGGGTGGACCGGATGGTGGGGCATGAAGGCGCCGTTGACGAGGACGCACTCGCCGAGGACGCCGTCGTCGGGCGGGCGGCGGTTGGTGAAGGGATCGGTCAGCTGGTTGTCGTGGTCGAAGCTGCGGTCGCCGATCATCAGCGGCAGGTCGCGCTCTCCCCGCGGCAGCGGCAGTCCCTCGTCGAAGCCGTCGTCGACGATCCACATCCCGGCGAGGCCCTTCCAGCTATGGGGAGCGGTGCGGTCGAGGCGGTGGTCGTGGTACCACTGGAAGGCGGCCCGTTCGGGACGGCCGTCCTCCATCAGGTCGTAGACGTAGGTTTTCCGGCTGCCGGGCTCGAGCAGGAACTCGTTGCCGGAGGCGCGGGCGGAGAGACCGCGGGGGATCTGGCAGTAGTAGGAGGTCGGCTGGCGCTTGGTCAGCCCGCCCGGGTAGCCGTCGAACTGGGCGCGGTTGTGGCCGCCATGGAGGTGGATCGAGAGCTCCCCTGCCTTCTCCGGCAGCTCGTGGTGGAAGGTGACGCGGGTGCGGTGGCCGGCGCGGCGGCGGACGGTCGGGCCGGGGAAGCTGCCGCCGAAGGTCCAGAGGCGGGTCTTCTGCCCTGGCAGGATCTGCTGCTCGGCCTCGCGGATCGGGATCCGGATGTGGTCGCCGTCGAGGACCGGCGGAATCGGCAGCGGCTCGCGGAACGGCACCGCCGCGAGCGCCGGCGCGGGCTCGCTGGAGAACGGCAGCAGCCCGCCGCTCCTGCCCCGCAAGGGCAGGAGCACGGCGAGGGCGCCGCCGCCAAGGGCGCCGAGGAAGGCTCGGCGCCCGAGGCGGTGCGGAACTGAGGGCTGTCCAGTCGTCTCGGTTCTCTAGGCGGTAGGAGCGACCGGCGCGACGACCTTGATCTGGCCGCGCATGAACGGGTGGACGGCGCACATGAAGTACAGGGTGGTGCCGGCTTGCGCCGTCACTTCCTGGGAGACGTGGCCGCCTTTCGTTTCGCCGCTGAACCAGGAGTCGCCCTTGGCGCCGGTGGCGGTGCCCTCGGTGCTCCAGCCGGCGGGCCCGGCCTTCACCAGGGGCTTGGAGATCTTTTCCGTTTTCGGGTTGAACCCGTGCCACTGGGCGATCGAGAAGCAGATCTTTTTCGGCGTGAAGCAGCTGTTCTGGGCTTTCCGCGTCGTCGGGATCGAGCCCTTGGTGACCAGCGAGAAGGTGTGCGGACCGACCTGTTTCGGGTTGGTCTTGTTGACGATTTCCAGCTGGTCGCCGACGGTGACCGTGGCCGGCGCGACGAACTTGAGCTGGTGTTTGACCAGCGACATCGTGATCACGTCCTTGGTGCCGGTCGGGACCGGCGCTACGGGCGCTTCGGCGGCGCCGGCCACGCTCGAGCTGCCAAAGACGACGGTGAGAGCCGCTGCCGGGACCGCGAGGGCCAAAACTCGCAGGCGGGCGCGGCGTGAAAGCTTGCTATGCAAAACGTGCCTTTCTTTACAGGTAGAGATCGAACGTTCCCCAGAAGGCCCTAAGGGTACCCTCTTCAACGGTGGCCTCGTTTCTCCACACCTGCTACCGGATCGGCGACATCGACCGCTCGGTCGCTTTCTACGAGAAGCTCGGCTTCGAGGAGGCGCGGCGGATGCCGATCGGCGAGGAGGCGGTCAACGTCTTCATGGCGCTTCCCGGCGAAGACCCCCGGCTCGAGCTCACCTACAACCACGGCGTCACCGGCTACGAGCACGGCACCGGCTACAACCACATCGCCCTCCTCGTCGACGGCGATCTCGACGACACCCTGGCGCGGCTGGCAGAGCTGGGCATCCAGCCCGAAAAGCCGCCCTACCGCCCCGGCGGCCGCACCGAGGGCCACCGCATCTGCTTCGTCCGCGACCCCGACGGCTACCGGATCGAGCTGATCGGGGAGTAGATCAGCCGGGGCTGATGCCGCCGCCGGCGGAAGGCGGGGATGCCGGTTCCGGTTCCGGCGTTGCTTCGGCGGCAGGGGCTTCTTCTTCAGCGGCTTCCTCGCCTTCGGGCTTTTCCTTGCCCGGCTTTTCTTCGCCTTCTTCTTCTTCGGACCCTTCGTAAGCTTCTTCTTCTTCGTAGCCGCTTTCGTAGCCCGAGCCAGAGGTGTGTTCGCTGTCGAGGCCTTCGAGTTCGGGTTCGGTCGCTTCTTCGAATTCGGGGCAGTCGCCTTCCTGAGCGGCGGACATGTAGGACTGCCAGATCGGGCCGGCGGTGGGGCCTCCGAAGCCGGTGTATTCACGCGAGGTCGGGTGGCCGACCCAGACCGCGGTCGAGAACTTCGGCGTGAAGCCGACGAACCAGGCGTCTGACAGGCCCTCCGAGGTGCCGGTCTTGCCGGCCTCCGAGCTGCAGCCCATGTAGGTGTAGCCGGCGCCGGTGCCCTGGGTGATCACGCCCTCGAGGATCCGCGTCACCTCCCAGGCCTGGCCCTCGGTGAGGACGCGTTCGCCGTTGTCCTTCTCGAAGTCGTCGACCTTGTGGTTGGGGAATTCGACGCGGCTGACGGCGGTGGCGTCGTGGTGGATGCCGCCGTTGGCGAGGGTCGCGTAGGCGTCGGCCATTTCCAACGGGGTGACGCCGATCGCGAGACCGCCGATCGCCTCCGCCGGCACCGACTGCAGCGGCGATTCGATCCCCATTTCGTGCGCCGTCTGGGTCACGTTTTCGGGGCCGACGTCGAGATCGAGCTGGGCGAAGATGACGTTGACCGAGGCCCACGTGGCCGATTCGAGCGACATCGTGCCGCCACCGGGCTCGGCGTTGTTGACGGTCCAGGTGCCGCCGCCGGGGATGTCGAGGGTCATCGGCGAGGTGCCGTTGTAGTAGGTCGTCGCCGGGTCGATCCCCTCCTTGACCGCCGTCGTCAGCACGAAGGTCTTGAACGAGGACCCCGGCTGGCGGTGCGCCTGCCAGGCGTAGTTGAATTCGCTTTCGGATTCTTCGCCTTCGGTCGAGGCGAGGGCGACGATCGCGCCGGTGTCGGGGTCGACCGAGGCGAGGCCGGCCGCCGGCCCTCCTTCCGGGTAGCAGACGTAACAGGAGCCGTCGACCGCTTCTTCGGCCTTCTGCTGCAGGTCGGGATCGATCGTCGTGTACGCCTTCAGGCCGCCTTTGCGCACGGTGTTGATCCCGTACTTTTCGATCAGTTCGTTCTGGACCAGGTCGAAGAGGAACGGGTCCTTGATCACCTGGTACTTGTCGCCCGGTTCGAGGCCGAGCCCGTGAGTGCGGGCGTTCCGGTATTCCTCGCCGTCGATGTAGTTCTGTTCGTGCATCACGGTCAGCACCTCGTTGCGCCGCTTCAGGGCCGCCTTCGGGTCGAGGAACGGGTTGTATTCGGAGGGCGCCTGGGGCAGGCCGGCGAGCAGAGCCGCCTCGGTCAGGTCGAGGTCTTTGGCCGGCTTGCTGAAGTAGGTCTGCGCCGCCGCCTCGGCCCCCACCGCGGTCTGGCCTTCGACCGTCCCGTAGGGGGCGCTGTTGAGGTACTGGGTGAGGATCCATCTCTTGTCGTGGGCTTCCTCGAGCTCAACCGCGAGGTGGGCTTCGATCAGCTTTCGCTTGATCGTCTCTTCGGGGTTGTGGATGTAGAGGTTGCGGACCAGCTGCTGGGTGATCGTCGAGGCGCCCTGGACCGGCTTGCCGCCGGCCAGCGCGTCCTTCCAGGCGGCGCGGGCAATGCCCTCGTAGTCGAGGGCGCCGTGCTGGTAGAAGTTCTTGTCCTCGATCGCGACCGTGGCGTCTTTGAGCACCTGCGGCAGCGCTTCCGCCGGCACCGGCTGGCGCACGTTTTCCGAGCGGATGAAGCCGATCAGGCTGCCGTCGGCGGCGTAGATCGCCGAAGAGCGGCCCTTTTGGACCGGCTTCAGGCTATTCAGCGGCGGCGCCGAGTTGTAGACGTTGAGCGCCCAGGCCGCTGCGATTCCACCGGCAACCGCCACAAGCGCCGCGAGCATCCCCACCGGGATCGCGATCTTGTGCCAGATGGGATGGTGCGGCTTGCGGCGCCGCCTGCGGACCCGCCTCGTCATGCGCTGCGAATTGTACGGACGCGCGGGCCTCCGCACTCGCGGTCGCTCGAGCGCGCAAGGCCGGTTGCCGTCCAGGTAGGCTCGCCCGCGCAGGCGGCGGCAAAAAGGGAGAGGAAAGAAAGTGAAACTTGTAATCGGGATCGTTCGCCCCGAGCAGGCGAACCAGGTCCTCGAGGCGCTCCACCGGGCCGAGGTCCGGGGGTTCTCGATGAGCCGGGTCCAAGGGCACGGCGGCGAGGTCGAGCGGGTCGAGACCTACCGTGGCACGACCGTGCAGATGGGGCTGTCGGAGAAGGTTCGGTTCGAGGTCGCGGTCTCGGACAACTTCGTTGACAAAACCGTGGGAGCGCTTTGCGAAGGCGGCCGCACCGGTGAAGTCGGTGACGGCAAGATCTTCGTCGTGCCGCTTGAGCGGGCGGTGCGGATCCGCACCGGCGACACCGACGAAGGCGCCGTGACGCCGGTGAGCCGATGAGCGCGGGGATCGACACCGGCGACACCGCCTGGATGCTGGTCGCCACGGCGCTGGTGCTGATGATGACGCCGGCGCTCGGCCTCTTCTACGCCGGGCTGGTGCGCTCGAAGAACACGCTGAACACCTTCATGATGAGCCTCGCCGCGATCGCCGTCGCGGCGGTGACCTGGGCGGCGGTCGGCTACTCGCTCGCCTTCGACGGCGGTGGCGACATCCTCGGCGGGCCCGGCAACACCTTCCTGCAGGGCGTCGATTTCGCCCCGCGGGAAGGCACGAAAATCCCCGAGCTGGTCTTCTTCGCCTTCCAGGCGACGTTCTGCATCATCACCGTGGCGCTGATCTCGGGCGCGGTGGTCGAGCGGATGCGCTTCAGCGCTTTCCTCGTCTTCTCGGCGCTGTGGTCGGTGCTGGTCTACGCCGTCCTCGCCCACTGGGCCTTCGGCGGCGGCTGGCTGATGTCGAAGGGGACGCTCGACTTCGCCGGCGGGGTGCCTGTGGAGATGGGCTCCGGGTTCTCCGCCCTGGCGGCGGCCCTTGTCGTCGGTGCCCGCAAGGAGTGGGGGCGCCAGGCCCTCCTCCCTCACAATGCCGTCTACGTCCTGCTCGGAGCGGGGCTGCTGTGGTTCGGCTGGTTCGGCTTCAACGGCGGCAGCGGCTTCGGCACCGGCCAGAACAGCGTGCTCGCCTTTACCAACACGCTGCTATGCCCAGCCTGCACGCTGGTCGTCTGGTTCGCGCTCGATCTGATCCGCGGGCGCAAGGTGACCGCGATCGGCGCCGCCACGGCGATCGTCGTCGGCTGCGTCGCGATCACCCCGGCGGGCGGCTACGTCAGCCCCGGCTGGGCGATGCTGCTGGGGGCGCTGGGGGCGCTTCCGAGCTACGGGATCATCGTCTGGAGGACGCGGACCCGGGTCGACGAGACCCTCGACGTCCTCGCCGCCCACGGCACCGCCGGCTTCTTCGGGATCCTCTTCATCGGCTTCTTCGCCCAGGCGAGCTGGAACGGCGTCTCCGACGGCCTCTTCTACGGCAACGCCGCGCAGCTGGGCGACCAGGCGCTGGCGGCGCTGGCAACCCCGGTCTACGCATTCGTGATGACCTTCGTCCTGCTGAAGCTGATCGGGGCGGTGATGCCGCTGCGCGCGAGCGATCGTGAGGAGGCGCTGGGGATGGACGTGGTCCAGCATGGCGAGGAGGCCTACGTCACCGGCGAGGGGGCGATCTTGCTGCTGCCGGATGACGTGGGGAAAGCGCCGGTCGTGCCGGTGGCTGATCCCGGTTAGGGGTCGATGGGCGCCTTTGTCCAAGTTCTGACCACTGCTGGCTCCGAGGAGGAGGCGGGACGGATTGCCTCGGTCCTGGTGGAGCGGAAGCTGGCTGCCTGTGTTCAGGTGGTGGGGCCGGTGGCGAGCCGGTATCGCTGGAAGGGGGAGATCGAGGAGGCGCGGGAGTGGCAGTGCCTGGCTAAGACGACGCGAGATGCCTACGACGTGGTGGAGGCGGCGATTCGGGAGGCTCACTCCTACGACGAGCCGGAGATCATCGCGACGCCGATCGTCGCCGGCTCAGCGGGCTACCTCGCCTGGATCGACGAGAACGTCGACGCCTGAATCGAGGGCTAGGCGCGGAGGCGGTAGCCGCGGCTGAAGAGGCGGAGGTTGAAGAGGAAGAGGGCGGCGGTCGCGGCGGTGAGGGCCAGGAGGGAGAGGGCGATGCTCACTTCGCTGAAGCCGACGAAGCCGTAGCGAACGAGGTTGATCATGTAGAAGATCGGGTTGAAGCGGGTCAGGGTCTCGAACGGCTGCGGCAGCAGCGCCGCCGAGTAGAAGACGCCGCCAAGGAAGATCAGCGGCTGCAGGACGAAGGTCTGGGCAAAGGCGACGTCGTCGAACTGTTCGGCGCGGACGCCGATCAGCACCCCGAGCTGGCTGAAGAAGAAGCCGACGAGGAAGAGCGCCGGGACGACGACGAGGACGTGTTCGACGGGCAGCCCGACGAGGATCACCGAGACGATGAAGGTCAGCGTCGCGACGATCAGCCCGCGCATGAAGCCGCCGAACGAGAAGGCGAGGAGCAGCTCGGCCGGCGAGGCGGGCGAGGAGAGCTGGTCCTGGATCGCGCCCTGGAACTTCTGCTGGAGGATCGAGGAGCTGTTGTTGGAGAAGGCGTTGGTCGAGAAGGCCATCATGATCAGCCCGGGGATGACGAAGAGGATGTAGTCGATCCCATGCAGGTGCTTGATCCGCGAGCCCAGCGCGGCGCCGAAGACGGTGATGTAGAGGAACGTTTCCAGCATCGGCGCGCCGATCGTCTGCTTCTTGATCTTCAGGAAGCGGTTGCACTCGCGGCGCCAGAGGGTCGCGAAGCGGATCTGGGCGGCCGTCATCGGGAGGTTTACGCCTCGACCTCGTCGGCCGCGAGCTCGATGTGCGAGCGCGAGAGCTCTTTGCGGCCGACCAGCGCCAGGTAGGCGTCCTCGAGGTTCGGCACGTCGAAGCGCTCGGCCAACTCGGGGCTGGTGCCCTCGGCGACGATCTGCCCGTCGGCGATGAAGGCGATCCGGTCGCAGAGCTGCTCCGCCTCCTCCAGGTAGTGCGTGGTGAGAAGGATCGTCGTCCCCTCCTGGTTGATTTTCTGGACGTAGTGCCAGAGCTCGAGCCGCAGCTCGACGTCGACGCCGGCGGTCGGCTCGTCGAGGATCAGCAGGCGCGGCCGGTGCATCACCGCGCGGGCCAGGATCAGCCGCCGTTTCATCCCGCCCGAGAGGGTGCGGGTGCGTTCGTCGCGCTTCTCGGTCAGCGAGAAAGTCTCCAGCAGCTCCTTGGCCCGCTCGCGCCGCTCGCGCTTGGGCATCCCGAAGTAGCCGGCGTGGTAGTCGAGCGTCTCCTCGACGGTGAGGAACCAGTCGACGTTCGGCTCCTGCGGGGCGAGGCCGACCGCCTGGCGCGCCTCGGCGTAGTGCTCGATCGCGTCGTGGCCGAAGATCTCGATCGAGCCGCCGGTCGGCTGCGCGAGCCCGGTCGTGCAGTGGATCAGCGTCGACTTGCCGGCCCCGTTGGGACCGAGCAAGCCGAAGAACTCGCCCTCCTCGATGTCGAGGGAGACACCGCGCAGCGCCTCCACCCCGGTCGGGTAGCGCTTCTCCAAGTTGTCGATGTGCAACGCCTTCATGCCGGATGCGACTCTAGCCACCCGCGGCGTTCGTCCTTTGCGCCCCGCTCAGGGAACAAAGGACGAACGCCGGCCGGGGGCTCAGCCGATCCGCTTGGCGGGCGGGTCGAGGGGGACGCGCAGGGTGTTCAGCGCCATCGCCAGCATCTCGTAGTGGCCGATCAGCAGGCAGAGCTCGATCAGCAGGCGGTCGTCGAGCTCGGCGGCGAGGCGGCGCCAGGTCAGCTCGCCGATCTGGCCGTCGGCATGCATCTCGTCGCAGGCGCGTAGGAGGGCCTGCTGGCGCGCCGTCCAGCCCGGCGCTTCCGGGCCGGAGCGCGCGCGCTCGACCTCCTCGGCGCTGAGGCCGGCTCTCTGCCCGAGGCGCTCGTGGTGGGACCACTCATAGGCGCAGCTGGTGTTGTGGGAGACGCGGAGGATCACCAGCTCGGTGTCCTGGCGCGGCAGCTTCCCGCCCGGCATCAGGCCGCCGGCGAAGAAGAGCCAGCGTCGGAAGAGGCCGCGGTTGCGCGCCAGGGTCGTGAACACGTTCGGCGGCCGGCCACCGCTGGCCCGCCCGAGCGCCCAGACAATCGCCGCGTTCAGCGGGCCGATCCGGCGTCGGCCGCCGGGAGGGATGCGCGGCTGGTCGCCCATCCTTCGGAAGTCCCCTCTTGCCCCCAGAACAAACTCGGTCGGCGTTCGTCCTTTCCGCGATATAGACCCTAAAAGGACGAACGCCGAGGGGCAGGTGTCATATAAGTGCAACGTGTCCTCCCCCGCGCCGTTGCTTGCCGTCGATGCGCCCTCGATGCTGTTCCGCGCCTTCTACGCGCTGCCGAAGACGATCACCGGGTCCGACGGGCGGCCGGTGAACGCGCTGCTGGGGGCGGCGAACCTGATCCTGCGCGAGGTGGAAGTCCACGAGCCGCGGGCGGTGGTGCTCTGCTTCGGCCCCGACGCGGCGGCCTACCGGACCGAGCTCTACCCCGCCTACCACGCCGAGCGGGAGGCGGCGATGCCGGACGAGCTGCCCCACCAGTTCGCCGAGTGCCGCCCGTTCTTCGAAGCCTTTGGCTGGTTCGTGGAGACGGCCGAGGACCTCGAGGCCGACGACTTGCTCGGGACCTACGCCCGGCTGGAGGCCGGAGCGGGCGGTCGGGCGCTGCTGCTGACCGGCGACCGCGACATGTACCAGTGCGCCGACGAGGCCGTCACCGTCCTCTACGTGAAAACCGGCGGCGGCAAAGGCGCCGAAGCGGTCGGCCCGGCCGAGGTGCGCGAGCGCTACGGGATCGACCCGGCGCTGGTCCCCGACTTCATCGCCCTGCGCGGCGACCCCTCCGACGGGCTGCCGGGAGCGAAGGGCGTCGGGCCGAAAGGCGCGGCGGAGCTGCTGCGCCAGCACGGCTCTCTGGAGGCGATCCTCGACAGCGCGATCCGCGAGCGGCGGCCGGCGCTGCGCGCGGCGCTGATCGATGGGCGCGAGGATCTGCTCAAGTTCAAGGACATCGCGACGCTGCGCGACGCGAAGGTGAAGCGACCCAAAGACGCGCCGACGGATTGGCGTGGCGCAGCGGCCGCGGCACGCGAGCGGGGGATGAACAAACTCGCCGAGCGGTTGGAGGCGAACGCGGGCTAGGCGTGTCGACTTTGTTCGGCTATCCCGAACAAAAGCGACACTTCAGGTGGAGCGCAGGGCGCCGAGCAGCCCCCAGGCCGAGACGATCGCCCAGACGCCCTCGAGCAGCACGAAGCCCCACTGCCGCGCGCTCACCGCGAGCACGGCGAGGATCGCCGAGCCGGCCAGGTTGAGCGCGAGGTAGAGGCGCGAGTCGGGGCGCATGCGTTCAAACTGCACTGCTGCGAAGGCGGTGAGAATCAGCAGCGCCCCGACGATCTGAACGACCTGGTCCATCGATGGAGACTATTGACGAGATGCGGCTGTTCGACCGCGGGCAGCTGCGCAAGCGCTGGCGCTACGTCGCCGTCTTTGCCGGGGAGCTGATGCTTTGCGCGGCGCGAGCCGAGGTGGGGCCGATGACGCAGTCGTTCTGGGTCCTCTGGGACCGGGAGCAAAAGCGGCAGTGGGCGCACACGAATCCACTTCCAGGCAGTCGCGAGGTCGCCTTCGACGGACCGCGGCTGGAGATCGAAGGTCCGGGCCTGCGCGCGAGCCTTGAGCTGGGCGAGGCCGCGCCGATCGAAGCGACCTGCCCCAGCGGCAGGAGCGTCGCCTGGACGCGCAAGCGCGCCGGGATGCCGATCGAGGGGACCGTCGAGGTGCCGGGCCGTCGCTGGCAGGTCGCAGGGCGCGGCATCGACGACGAGTCTGCCGGTCACCACCAGCGCCACACCCACTGGCGCTGGTCGGCCGGGGTCGGCGAAACGATCGAGGGCCGCGACCTCGCCTGGAACCTGGTCGAGGGGATCAACGACCCGCCGCAGGGCAGCGAGCGGGCGATCTGGGTCGGCGGCGAGCCCACCGAGCCGCCGCCGGTCGTCTTCCGCGGCCTCGACGGGATCGACCTCGGCGACGCCGGCTCGCTCGACTTCGCTGCCGAGTCGCGGCACGCCCGCGACGACAACTACCTGCTGATCCGCTCCCGCTACCGCCACCGCTTCGGCAGCTTCAGCGGCGCCCTCGGCGGCCTCACCCTCGCCTCAGGCCTCGGCGTGATGGAGGAACACGATGCCCTGTGGTGACTCCGCTAGACCCGGTGCTCAGGGTTCGGCTCGTCGAACCGGCAGCCCCCTTCCCACTCTCCCGGCTGGTTGCCGTGGGCGGGGATGCCGCCGGCGTCCTTGAGGATGCGGGCCAGGTGCATCAGGTTCCAAGCGGCGAAGGTGGTGTTGCGGTTGGTGAAGTCGTTGCCGGGGCCGCCTGAGCCCTCGTCGAGGTAGGACGGGCCGGGGCCGGCCTCGCCGATCCAACCGGAGTCGGCTTGGGGCGGGATCGTGTAGCCCAAGTGCTGCAGCGAGTAGAGGATGTTCATCGCGCAGTGCTTGATCCCGTCCTCGTTGCCGGTGACGATGCAGCCGCCGACGCGGCCGTAGTAGGCCCACTGGCCCTGGTCGTTCAGCAGGTGCGAGTTGCCGTAGAGGCGCTCAATGGCGTGGGTCGCGACCGAGGACTTCTCCCCCAGCCAGATCGGCATCCCCAGCACCAGGATGTCGGCGGCGAGCACCCTCTCGTAGATCTCCGGCCACTCGTCGCGCTCCCAGCCGTGTTCGGTCATGTCGGGCCAGACCCCGATCGCGATCTCGTGATCGACCCCGCGGATGCAGTCGACCTCGACCCCCTGCGCCCGCATCACCGCCATCGACTTGTCCATCAGCCCCTGGGTGTTGGAGACCTCAGGGCTGCGCTTCAGCGTGCAGTTGATGAACAGCGCCTTGAGGTCGGAGTAGTCGGTTTGAGCCATGTTGGTGGTTTCTCCCTTCGTCGGCCGTCGGCTGCCGCCGAGCCTCCCACATCGCCCCTTACAGGCGTGTGAACTCACCAGGTGTCGACGAAGCGGTGGGCGCCGGGCGGGCGAGTGTCTCCGGCAGCCGTGAGGGTCGAGGCGATCAGGGCGCGGGTCTCCGCGGGATCGACGACGTCGTCGAGCTCGAACAGGGCCGCCGCGTTCAGCGCCTTCGCGTTGTCTTCAGCCTGGGCGGTGAGGTCGCGGACGCGCTGCTCGCGCTCGGCCTCGTCGGCGATCGCCTCGAGCTCCTTGCGCAGCGCCAGCCGCACCGCCCCCTCCAGCCCCATCGGCCCGAGGTGGGCGCTCGGCCAGGCGACCGTCAGCAGCGGCTCGTGGAGGCTGCCGCCGACCATCGCCTGAGCGCCGAGGCCGTAGCCGCGGCGCAGGATCACGGCGACGAGCGGGACCCGCAGCGCGGCGCCGGCGACCAACAGGCGCGAGGCATGGCGGACGAGCCCGGTCGCCTCGGCGTCGGGGCCGACCATGTAGCCGGGGGTGTCGACGAGGGAGACCACCGGCAGGCCGAAGGCGTCGCAGAGCTGCAGCAACCGCGCCGCCTTGTCAGCGGCGTCGGAGGTGACGGCGCCGGCCGTGTGGCGAGTGTCGTTGGCGATGATCCCGAGCGGCCGGCCCTCGATCCGGGCCAGCGCCGTCACCATCTCCGGCGCGAAGCGCTCGCGCAGGAAGGTGACCGAGCCCTCGTCGCAGAGGGTCTCGACGATCGGGCGCGGGTCGTAGGCGCGGCGCTTGCGCTCTGGGACCAGCTCGCGCAGGCGCGCCTGGTCGGGCTCGGGGCCGGGCGCGGTGGCGCCCTGGAAGTAGGCGAGCAGCTTCTTGGTCGCCGCGGTCGCCTCCGCCTCGTCGGCGCAGACGACGTCGACGACGCCGTTCGGCGCCTGCGTCTCGATCGGCCCGACCGCGTCGGGCGGGACGTCGCCGAGGCCGCCGCCGGCGATCATCGCCGGCCCGCCCATCCCCAGCGAGCTCTGCTCGGTGGCGACGATCAGGTCAGAGCAGCCGGCGATCACCGCGTTGCCGGCGAAACAGCGGCCGTGGACGATCGCGATCCGCGGCACCAGCCCGGAGAGCTTCGCCCAGAGCGCGAAGGCGCGGGTGTCGAGGGCTGAGACGACCGGATAGTCGGTGTCGCCGGGCCGCCCTCCCCCGCCCTCGGCGTAGAAGACGACCGGCAGCCGCATCCGCTCGATCAGCTCGAAGAGGCGGTCCTTCTTGCGGTGGCCAAGCGCCCCTTGCGTGCCGGCCAGGACCGTGTAGTCGTAGGAGAGGACCGCGCAGGCGGCCCGCTCTGGGTCGAAGAGGTCGCCGTTGACCCGGGCGGTGCCGCCGATCAGCCCGTCGGCGGGGGTCCGGGCAATCAGCTCGGAGAGCTCGCGGCGCCCGCGCTGGGCGGCGATCGCGTAGCGGCCGTACTCGACGAAGGAGCCAGGGTCGACCAGATCGGCGAGGTTCTCGCGCGCGGTGCGCCCGCCGGCGGCGTGCCGGCGCTCAACCGCGTCGGCACGCGCCCCGTCCTCGGTCAGCGCCCGCCGCGCTGCCAGCTCCGCCAGGTCCTCTCGCTCCTCCGGGGGCACGGCGGGATCCTCTCAGCCGTCGAGCTGCCTGGCGAGGCGGCGCATCGCCTTGGCGTTGACGCGCTTGGCGAAGGCGCGGGTGAGCGGCGGGGCGAGGCGCTCGCTGCGTGGCAGCCGCAGGAAGGAGAGCTCGAACTCGATGCGGGTGCCGCCGCCCGGCGCCGGCTCCAGGGAGTAGATGCCCCGCGTCTCGCGCTTGCCGCCGGAGGAGACCCCCTGCTCGACGATCCGCCGCGGCGCCTCGGCCTCGACCACCTCGAACTCGAAGTGGTCCTGGGAGGCGGGCGCGTCGACCCGCGCCCGCGCCTTCGCGCCAATCCCGCGCTGCGGTCCCGAGAACTCCCAGTCGACGAGGTAGTGGTCGAGGAACCGCTCGTGGTTGGCGAGGGCGTCGAGGAACTCGAAGACCTCGGTCGGCGGCTTGGAGACGGTGGCTGTGACGGTGACCGGCTTCATCCGGCCCGATCCTACGGCGGCAGGAAGGTCAGCCGCGGATCGCCTTGCCGACGATGCTCTTGACGCGGCTGCGGTCGCGGGAGGAGAGGTTGCCGGGGCGCCCCTTCGACTTCTTCAGCAGGTTCCAGAACTCGGTCTGCTCGCGCTCGGTCAGGTTCGCCTCAACCCGCTCACGACCCTTGTTCGCCAGCCACAGGGACGCGACCCAGACTTTCGTCCACGGGACCCGCTTCCAGAGGTGGGGCGCTGCTTTGCGGGCGAGCCAGAATGGCAAGCTCAACCCCGCGCTATTCGACCACTTCGACGGTGCCGTGCATCGTCGGGTGGATTTCGCAGTGGTAGGTGAAGGTGCCCGGTTCCTTGAAGGTCGCCGAGCCCAGCTTGCCTTTTTCGATCGTGCCGGTGTCGAAGCTGCCGTCGTCGGCGGTCGCCGTGTGGGGCGCGGTGTCCTCGTTCTGCCAGATCACCTTGCCGCCAGCCTGGACCACGACCGGGTCGGGTTCGTAGCTGAATTCGACGATCTGGACTTTTTCCGACTTCTGAGCCTCGCCGCTGGGCGCCGCTTCGCTGTCCGCTTCTTCGCCGGCTTCTTCAGCTTCTTCCCCGGCTTCTTCGGCCGCCTCGCCTGCTTCTTCACCGGCGCCTTCGACTTCTTCGGCGACCGACGGCGCAGGTTCAGAGGAGTCGGAGCCGCTGCTTCCGCAAGCGACGAGGCCGAGGGAGAGGGCGACCAGGGCAGCGGCAAGCAGCGGCTTCGAGCTCATTGGCTAGGTGTACCCAATCGGTCCGTACCCAATCAGCGGGCGCGCGAATCAGTCGCCGCCCACAACTACCCTGCGGCGGGTGATCACCGGGCCCCGCGGACGCTGGGTGGCGGTCGCGGTCTGGCTCCTGCTCGGAGCGGCCGGGCTGGTCGCCCATGCGCGCATCGACGACGTCACCGCCGCGGGCCAGAGCAGCTTCCTGCCCGCCAACGCGGAATCGACCCGAGCGGTTAAGGCGCTCCAGCACGTCTCGGGAGGCGGCGAAGAGGTGCCGGTGGTCCTCGTCTTCGAACGGCCGGGGGGCCTGACGAAGCGAGACCTGCGGGCGATCGGGCGGGTCGGCGAGGGGCTCGACCGCTTGGGGCTGACCGGCGCGACGCCGGTCATCGACCCGTTCTCGGGCGCGCCTCGCCACCGGCGCGATCTCGCCGCGGTGGCGCGGGTCGCCAACGGCGTCGGCCCGCTCTCCCGCGACGGCGAAGCGGCGCTGCTCTTCGTCGCGATCGACGCCGAGGACCGCGGCGCCGTCGTCGAAGGCGTCGACCGAATCCGCACCTACCTGCGCGCGCGCGCCCGTCCTGGGCTACGGGCGTTCGTCACCGGCCCGGCCGGGATTGCCGCCGACCTCGAGGCGACCGCCTCCGAAGCCGCCCACACCCTCCTCTTCGCCACCGTCGGCCTCGTCCTCATCCTCCTGCTCATCGTCTACCGAGCACCCGTCCTGGCTCTTCTCCCCCTACTCGCTGTCGGTTCCGCCTATCTAGTCGCCATCGGCATCGCTTACCTCCTCATCGACGCCGGCGCCATAACCGTCAACAGCGAGGGCACGATGCTCCTGCTGGTCCTCATCTTCGGCGCCGGCACGGATTACTCGCTCCTCCTCATCCATCGGTATCGAGAGGAGCTAGCGCTCGACGGGAGCCGGGGGCAGGGCTCGCCGGACCCTCCCCGCCGTCGTCCGCCGAGCCCTGCCCCCGGCTCCCCCCTGAACAGAGCAATTCGCGAGACCCGCCCCGCCTTGCTCGCCTCGGCCGGCACCGTGATCGCGGCGATGCTGGTCCTGCTGGTCGCGGACCTCGAGTCGACTCACTGGCTCGGCCCGATCCTCGCAATCGGGATCGCCGTGATGCTCGCCGCCGCCTTCACCCTGCTGCCGGCGCTGCTGGCAATCCTCGGCGAGCGCGCGTTCTGGTCGCCCTGGCGGCGCGAGGGTCAATCCCGTGGCTCCTTTCGCACCTATGCCGCGCAAAAGGAGCCACGCGATTGGTGGGGGCGGGTGGCTGGGCTGGTGCGGCGGCGCTCGGGGGCGATCGTCGTCTGCGTCTTGGCGTTGCTGGCCGTCCTCTGTCTCGGCAACCTGACTGACCACGACACGCTCGGGTTCGGACAGGGAGTGACGAAGGCGACGAACTCGAGCGAAGGCACCGAAGCGCTGGAACGGCACTTCCCGCCCGGGCTCGGCTCGCCGCTGACGGCGGTGGTGGAAGCGGACGCCGCCCCGGCAGTGGTGCGTGGGATGCAGCGACTCGAGAGCGTCCAGCTGGCGCTGCCGGCGCCGATTCCCGGCGACGCCTCGCAGGCCATCGTCGCCCTCGTCCTTCGCGGCAACCCTTACGGCAGCGACGCCGCCGAAGCGGTGAAGGAGATCCGCAGCCGCCTCCACGCCCTCGCCCCCGACGGCCTGCTCGGCGGCATCCCGGCGGAGAACCTCGACGTCGAGCAGACCAACGCGCGGGACACGAGGCTGATCGTCCCGCTCGTCCTCCTCGTCGTCGGCCTGATCCTGATCGCGGTCCTGCGGGCGCTGGCCGCCCCGGCCTACCTGATCGCGACCGTCCTCCTCTCATTCGCCGCCACCCTCGGCCTCGCCACCTTCGCCTTCACCGAGGTCTTCCAGACCGAAGGGCTGGCGTTCAACCTGGAGCTGATGGCCTTCATCTTCCTAGTCGCCCTCGGGGTCGACTACAACATCTTCCTGATGACCCGGGCGCGCGAGGAGGCGGCCGCCAGCGGCACCCGCGACGGCGTCCTCACCGCCCTCGTCCACACCGGCGGCGTCGTCACCGGCGCCGGCCTGATCCTCGCCGGCACCTTCGCCACGCTCACCCTGCTGCCGCTGGAGGAGCTGGTGCAGATCGGCGCCACCGTCGCCTTCGGCGTCCTCCTCGACACCTTCCTCGTCCGCGCCCTGCTGATCCCGGCGATCACCTACCGCCTCGGCGACCGCGCCTGGTGGCCCTCCCGAACTGCATCAACTTTTCCACCCAGGAGATAGAAAAGTTGATGCAGTTCGAAATGCGCGGCTAGTAACCGGGTGAGCGCTTCATGCGTTTGCGCTCGTGGGGGTGGGCGCCGCCCTTCTCGTCGAGGACCTTACAGGCTTCTTCGATGTCGTCGGCGAGGCGGTTGACCTGCTGGCGGCCGAGGGTCTCCTTGACCAGCGCCCGCATCACCTTCACCTCCTGGGCGTCGGGCGGCATCGTGTAGGCGGGGAGCATCCAGCCGCGCTCGGCCGAGAGCTGCCAGGAGACGTCGAACTCGTCGTATTCGTGTTCGCCGGCGAGCTTGAAGGCGACCAGCGGCAGCTGCTCTTTCTCCGCCCCGATCAGCTCGAAGTTGCCGTTGTCCCCGAGCCGCTTGGCCAAGGCCTTCGCGTTCTCCTCCATCGCCCGCATCACCACCGTGTAGCCGTCGTGGCCGAGGCGGACGAAGTTGTAGTACTGGGCGAGCACCATCGAGGCGCCGGTGGAGAAGTTGAGGGTGAAGGTCGCATCCGTTTTGCCGAGGTAGTTCTCGTAGAAGACGAGGTCCTCGGCGAGGTCGGCCTTCTCGCGGAAGATGAGCCAGCCGATCCCCGGATACACGAGGCCGAACTTATGGCCGGAGACGTTGATCGAGCGCACCTGCTCGAGCCGGAAGTCCCACTCGGAGTGCGGGTAGAGGAAGGGCCAGACGAAGCCGCCGCTGGCGGCGTCGACGTGGAGGGGCACGTCGAGCCCCTTTTCGTCCCGGATCTGAATCAGCAGATCGTTGATCCCCGTGATGTCGTCGGCATGGCCGGTGAAGGTGGTGCCGAGGACCGCGGCGACGCCGATCGTGTTCTCGTCGATATGGGGCTCGACGTCCTCGGGCCCGATCACGTACTTGTCCTCGCGCAGGCGGACGATCCGGGGTTCGACGTCGAAGTAGCGGCAGAACTTTTCCCAGACGACGTGGACGTCGCCGCCGAAGACGAGATTCGGCTTCTCGGTCGGGCGCCCCGCCTTTTCCTGGCGCTGCTTCCACTTCCACTTCAGCGACAGCGCGCCGAGCATGATCGCCTCAGAGGAGCCCTGGGTGCGGCAGCCGGTCGTCTCGCCGGGAGCGTGGTAGAGGTCGGCGAGCATGCGGATGCAGCGCTGCTCGATCTCGGCCGTAATCGGATACTCGGCGTGGTCGATGAAGTTGCGGTGCAGGTTCTCGGCGACGATCCGCTGCGCCTCCGGCTCCATCCAGGTGGTGACGAAGGTGGCGAGGTTCCGCCACGGGTCCCCCTCGAGCACCAGTTCCTCGTCGACCAGCCGCATCGCGTCGAGCGCCGACATGCCGCCGGCCGGAAACTCCTTGTCGGGAGCGTCCTCGGTGAGGAAGCGGCCGCCGTAGAACATCGCGGCGTCCTCGGGCTTCTGCGACTGGCTCATCTCGTGCTGCGCTCCTTCGTCGGGGTCGCGCCGAGCCTAGCCGACAGGGAACGGCCCAAATGGGTAAGGACGGACCATGGAGAATCTGATCGAAGATCTGACCAACGGCAACGTGACCGAGGTGAAGGTGGTCCTGGCGAGCGTGATCCTCGCCCTCGCCGCCTACCAGCTGGTCCTCGCCGCCGTCTCCTACGGCAAGGTGCGGCCGCGCTTCCTCGAATCCGGGCCGGCGACCTGGGCGCACCGGGCAAGCGGCGACGCGATCCTCGTCCTTGCCGTCCTCGTCGCGACCGCCTGCATCAGCGTCTACGGCTTCGAGGAGGGCGGCGCCCATGCCGTCTTCGGCTGCCTGGTCCTGGCGGCGCTGGCGCTGAAGGTGATCGCCGTCCGGGTGGGGGGTTCGAGCTCGCCGCTGCTGCCGTGGATCGGCATCGCCTTGTTCGGGCTGTTCGCAGCCACCTGGCTCACCTCCGCCGGCGACTTCCTCGGGGTCGGCTGATGCGACCCTCTTTCCAGATCGTCCAGATCCTCGGCTCGATCCTGGTCGCGCTGGCGATCGCCGCGATCGCGATCGCCGTCGTCACCGCCCACTTCGGACCCACCCCCGCCGGCCTCGAGGACCACGGCGGCGGCCATCACGGCCGCAGCGAGGACCACAGCGGACCCGGCTGAGGGTTGACCTCGCTCCTCGCCGGGCTAAGGTGCTCGGTAGACGAAATTTCTTTTCTGAGAAGGGAGAGGTGAATGGACGAGCGTGCCGCGGTTGGGCCGATCGACTACCTGCTGGTCGAGTGGCCGGGACGCCAGCCGAACGGGGAGGTCGCGCCGCACCTGGTGGACCTGGTCGACCGCGGCCTGATCCGGATCCTCGACCTCGTCTTCATCGCCAAGGACGAGGAGGGCGACGTGGCCGTGCTGGAGCTCGCCGACCTCGGCGGCGAAGTCACCGAGCTGGCGATCTTCGAAGGCGCATCCTCCGGGCTGGTCGGCGACGACGACGTCGCGCAGGCCGGCGACGTGCTCGAGCCCGGCACCTCGGCGGCGCTGCTCGTCTTCGAGAACAGCTGGGCGGCGCCGTTCGTCTCGGCTGTGCGCCGCTCCGGCGGCGAGCTGGTCGCCAGCGGCCGGATCCCGGCCGAAGAGATCCTCGCGGCGCTCGACGCCGCCGAGGCCAACGCTTAGAGGAGGAGAGGGTCATGCCAGGACTACTGCGAGGGATGGCAAGGACGGCGGTCATCGCCGGCACCGCCACCTCGGTCAGCAACCGCGTTTCCAAACGCCAGGGGGAACGCTGGGCGGCACAGGAAGAACAGGCCGCGGTTCAGGCCCAGGCGGCCCCCGCCCAGATGGCGCCGGCGCAGCCGCAGGGCGGCGGCAGCTCGACGATCGATCAGCTGAAGGAGCTGGGAGAGCTGAAAGCGCAAGGCATCCTCACCGAGGAGGAGTTCGCCGCGCAGAAGGCCAAGATCCTCGGCTCCTAGGCCGAGGATCTCTCAGTAGGAGAGGGCGTAGACGATGTGAGCGACGCCGGGTGCCTCGACCACCCGCGTCTGCTCCAGCTGCACGCTCGGCGGGATGTCTTCGAAAAGACGGACGCCGCCGCCGAGGATCACCGGCACCTGGTTGACGAGGATCTCGTCGAGCAGGCCGGCTCGGATCAGCTCCTGGATCGTCTCGCCGCCGCCGCCGACTGAGACGTCTTTGCCGCCTGCCGCCTCGCGGGCCAGCTCGACCGCGCGCTGCGGTCCCTCGGTGACGAAGTGGAAGGTGGTCTCGCCGAGACTGAGCGGCTCGCGCTCGTGGTGGGTGAGGACGAAGACCGGGACCTTGAAGGGCGGGTCGTCGCCCCACCAGCCGTTCCAGAGCGGCTCGGTCCAGGGACCGCGGACCGGCCCGAACATGTTGCGGCCCATGATCACCGCGCCGGTGCTGCCGGCCGCCTCCTCGAAGATCTCGCTGCTGGCGTTGACCTCGCCGCCCTCCCGCCCGTGCGACTGCCGCCAGGCGGTGAGCTTGACGACCCACTCGTGCAGCGCCTCGCCGCCTTCGCCGAGCCCGTGCTCCTCGCTTTGGTTCGGCCCGGCGAGGTAGCCGTCAGCTGAGACCGAGATCTGGCACTTGACCTTGCTCACACAGGCACCGTACCGCGGCAGACAGTTGACGCAGACACTTGACACGGAAACCATCAGCGCTATCCTGTCTAAGGACTAACTACAGAAAGTGGACTTGGTTATGACTTATCGGCTGATAGCGCTCGACGATGCACTTGTCTTCCCGACCGTTACCGCGACCCTGCCGATCGACGTCGGTGAGGAGGAGCGCGTTTTCCTGATCCCGCGCCGCGACGGTGAGTACGGGCGCGTCGGCGTGGTCGCCGAGGTGATCGAGACGGGCCTCTCGCGCCGCGGCCGTCCCGTCGCCACCGTGCTCGGCCTGCACCGCGGGCTGATCGCCGGCTCGGCCCAGGAGGACCCTGACGGCCGCCTGCGGGTCGAGGTGCAGGAGGTCCGCGACGGCCATCCCGACGACGAGCACACCCGCGAGCTGGTGCGCGAATACCGCGCCGTGGTCGAGGAGATCCTCGAGCAGCGCGGGGACGATGGGCGCATCGCCGCCTTCCTTCGCTCCGTCGAGGAGCCCGGCGCGCTGGCCGACACCTCCGGCCTCTCCCCCGACATCTCGGGCGAGGGCAAGCTGCGGTTGCTGGAGACGATCGACGTGACCGGGCGCCTGGAGCTGGCGGTCGAGCTGCAGCGCGAGCGTCTCGCCGAGCTGCAGGTCCGCAGCAAGATCCGCGACGACGTCGAGTCCGGCGCGCAGAAACAGCAGCGCGACTACTTCCTCCGCAAACAGATGGAGTCGATCCGCAAGGAGCTGGGCGAGGATGAGGCAGACCTGATCGCCGAGTACGAGCGCAAGATTGCCGAGGCGGGGATGCCGGAGGCGGTCGCCGAGCAGGCCGAGAAGGAGCTGCGGCGGCTCGAGCGCCAGGGCGAGCAATCGCCGGAGAGCTCAATGATCCGCAGCTACCTCGACTGGCTGATCGCCGTCCCCTGGAGCAAGCGCTCTGAGGAGCGGCTCGACCCGAGCCACACCCGCGAGGTGCTCGACGCCGACCACGCCGGCCTCGACGACGTGAAGAAACGGATCACCGAGCACATCGCCGTGCGCAAGCTCCGCGAGGAGCGCGAGGTCGAGGACGACAGCCGCGCCAACGGCGCGATCCTCACCCTCGTCGGACCGCCGGGGACCGGCAAGACCTCGATCGGCGAGTCGATCGCCCGCGCCCTGGGCCGCGAGTTCGTCCGCATCAGCCTCGGCGGCATCCGCGACGAGGCGGAGATCCGCGGCCACCGCCGCACTTACATCGGCGCCCTCCCCGGCAGGATCATCCGCGCCCTGCGCGACGCCGGGACGATGAACCCGGTGATCCTCCTCGACGAGGTCGACAAGGTCGGCGCCGACTGGCGCGGCGACCCCTCCGCGGCCCTGCTCGAGGTGCTGGACCCGGCGCAGAACGACACGTTCAGGGACCACTACCTCGACGTCGAGGTCGACCTCTCCGAGGTGGTCTTCATCGCCACCGCGAACATGGTCGACACGATCCCGGCGCCGCTGCTCGACCGCATGGAGCTGATCGCCTTCGACGGCTACACGACCGAGGAGAAGCTGGCGATCGCTCGCGGCTATCTGCTGCCGAGGCAGCTGAAGCGCAACGGGCTGCGGGCCGACGAGGTCAAGGTGTCTGACGAGGTCCTGCGGATGGTGATCTCCGAGTACACCCGCGAGGCGGGGGTGCGGCGGCTCGAGCGCGAGCTCGGCAAGCTGCTGCGCTCGGCGGCGACGAAGATCGCCTCGGGCGCGGTCGACGAGAAGATCGTGATCGACGTCGAGGCGCTGCGCGAGGCGCTCGGCCGGCAGAAGCACTTCCAGGAGTCGGTCGAGCGGACCGCGATCCCGGGGGTCTCGACCGGCCTGGCGGTGACCGGAACCGGCGGCGACATCCTCTTCATCGAGGCGACCGCGATGGACGGCGACAAGGGCCTCGTCCTCACCGGCCAGCTCGGCGACGTGATGAAGGAGTCGGCCCGGATCGCCCTCTCATACGTGCGGGCCCACCGCCAGGAGCTCGGCATCCCGGCCGAGGCGTTCCAGCGCGAGTTCCACCTCCACGTCCCCGCCGGGGCGATTCCCAAGGACGGCCCCAGCGCCGGCACGGCGATGACCACGGCGCTCGTCTCGCTGCTGACCGGGCGGCCGGTGAAGCACACGGTCGGGATGACCGGCGAGGTCACCCTGCAGGGCCGGGTGCTGCCGATCGGCGGCCTCAAGCAGAAGGTGCTGGCCGCCCACGCCGCCGGGCTGACCGAGGTGATCCTGCCCGAGCGCAACCGCGGCGACCTCGACGAGGTCCCCGAGGAGGTGCGCGAGCAGATGACCTTCCACCCGGTGATGAGCATCGGCGAGGTCCTCGGGCTGGCGCTGGAGCCGGCCGAGAAGGGTCACGAGGCGATGGCGGCGTAAGGAGCGCTCGTGTCCCCCCGCTGCCGCAACTGCAACCCGGTCCCTCAGGAGCTCCGCGCCGCCGCGGGGCTCCTGGAGCGCCGCTGGACGATGGCGACGATCTACGCCTGCTCCAGCGGCGCCGCCCGCTTCAACGAGTTCCGCCAGTCCCTCCCCGGCGTCTCCCCCACCACGCTCTCCGAGCGGCTCGAGCAGCTCGAGGCGGCGGGGATCGTCGAGCGCCGGCTCGTCCCCGGGCGCCCGCCCCACACCGAGTACACGCTCACCCCGCGCGGGGCGCAGCTAGCCGAGGCCGTCGCCGGGCTGCTGCGGCGCTGACGGCGGCGCGGCCGCCGGAGCCGCCGCGCCCTTGATCGCCAGCAAGCGGAAGTAGAGGACGCTCGCCACCAGCGCCTCGATCGGGGCCGTGATCGTCGAGGCGAGGGCGCTGAAGACGATGCGGACGATCGGCCCGTCGGCGATGCTGCTGGCGATCGCGATGAAGATGATCCCGGCGAGGAAGGCGATCAGGAAGGCGACGACGACGGTCCCGAAGACCGGCCAGCCGTGATCCTTGACCAGCTGGCGGGAGCGGCCGAAGGCGTCGAAGACGCCGCGGCGCTCGATCACGATCACCGGGGCGATGACCGCCCACATCGTCAGCAGGATGAGGCCGGGAACGATCAGCAGGAAGAACCCGGCGGCGACCCCGATGCCGGCGAGGATGCCGGCCCCGATCAGCGGTCCCAGAACGGGCAGGACCGACCGCATCAGCTCGCCGATCGAAGAGTCGAGGCGCCCGTCCTGGACGTCGCGGACGAGTTCCACCACCATCCCCTGATAGAGGGTGCCGACCGCGAGGCTGACCACGATCCCCAGCCAGAAGAGCGAGAGGTTCCCTTCGGTCAGGCCGTTGACCACGGCGACGATCAGGAAGAGCCAGAAGGCGACGGGCAGCAGCACCCCAGCCTGCTCGCGGTAGATGCGGAATACCTCGCTGAGCGTCTCGCCGACGCTGAGTCTCCGTTCCATGCCCCCGCTTTCGACCCCGAGGGCCCCTCCCCTGCCGCGCCGCCCGCAGAGCCCTGGGTACATTCCCGCCGATGCTCTACTTCAGCCACCCCTCGTCGCTCGAGCACGATCCGCGGCAGGGGCTGCCGGGGCATCCGGAGCAGCCGGAGCGGCTGCGGGCGATCGAGGCGGCGCTGGCCGAGCATGACTGGCTCGGGTGGGAGCGGCGGCAGGCACCGGCGGCGACCGAGGAGGAGCTGATGCTCGTCCACCCGCGGGAGCACGTCGAGCGGATCCGCGAGCTCTCCCGGTCGGGGGGCGGCGCGATCGACCTCGACACCTTCGCCGGCGAGCGCTCCTACGAGGCGGCGCTGCGCGCGGCCGGCGGGGCCTGCGCGATGACCCGGGCGCTGCTCGCCGGCGAGGCCAAGGTCGGCTTCTGCGCGTTGCGCCCGCCCGGCCACCACGCCGAGCCGGCGCGGGCGATGGGCTTCTGCCTCTTCGACAGCATCGCCGTCGCCGCGGCGCTGGCGATCGCCGGGCTCGGGCTCGACCGGGTCTTCATCCTCGACTGGGACGTCCACCACGGCAACGGCACCGCCGAGATCTTCCGCCGCCGCGACGACGTCCTCTTCGCCAGCATCCACCAGGGCGGGATCTTTCCCGGCACCGGGGCGCGCGAGGACGTCGGTGACGGCGCGGGCGCGGGCCACACGATCAACCGCCCGGTGCCGGCCGGCAGCGAAGAGGGCCTCTGGCTCGCCCTCCTCGAAGACGAGATCCTGCCGGCAGCAGCCGAGTTCGGGCCGCAGCTGGTTTTGATCTCCGCCGGCTTCGACGCCCACCGCGACGACCCCTTGGCCGAGTGCCGGCTCGAGGCAGCGTCCTTCGGCCGCATGGCCACGGTCGTCAAGCAGGCGGCCACGGGCTGGGGGGCGCCGGTCGGCGCCGTGCTCGAGGGCGGCTACGACCTCGGCGCGCTGGCCGACTCGGTCGTCGCGACCATGAGCGCCCTGGCCTAACCGTCCTCCCCCTGATCGTCAGCCAAGCCGCCGCCGGGGGTGTCGGGATGCTCTGGATGGGGTGGATGCGCCTGCGGCGGCAGTTCCGCCGGAGGGTTCGCCGGCACCTCCGCCGACGGAGCGGAGGTTGGCGGGGCCGGGGCTTCCGGTTGGACGGGCTTGGGCGGGTGCGCAGCGCCACCGGCGCCGTGCACGGCTTCGCCGGCGTCGTCGGCGACTCCCTCGCCCTCGCCGTCCGACGTCTCCGTCTCACCGTCGTCCCCTGACCGCGGCGGCTTGTGGCTGGAGGCGGTTTGTTCCCCGTCGGCCGCGGCTTCCGAGTCCTGCTTCCCGTGATCACCGGCGCTCGGGTGTTCGAGCTGCGGCTCCTGCGGGTCCGCGCTCACCACCTCGTGCGATTGCTGGTGGCCTTGGGCATGCGCAGCAGAGGTTCCCATCGGGGCCCCAGCCCCCATGGCCGAATCGGCATTCGCCCTGACGCTGCCCGCGCCTTTCACGGCTGCGGCGCCACCGGCCGCCACCTTGCCCCCAGCGCTTCGATCGCGTCTGCCGCGGGCCCCGCTGTCAGTTCCGTTCGAGGCCGGAGCGGCATCCGGGGAGCCGGGGACTGGGGCGCTCGACTTCGTCGTCCGCTCCCCGGGCAGGCCGAGGTGGATGACACCGCTGCGGTCGGCGGCGGTGACCCCGATCGCCGCCACCACGGCCGCCGTCGCCACCCCTTTCACCGCCGCCGAGGCACCCACCGTTTTCGCCGCGCCGCCGGCGGCGGCGGTCGCCAGGCCACCGCCGCCAGCGGCTCCCTGCGAACCGCCGATCAACCCGTGCAGCATCCCCGCGGCCGCGACCGCGGGCAGGGGCGAGAGCGCCGCCAGGTCATGCTGGCGCCTCTTGATTTCGTCGCGGAAGGCCTGACATTGGGCGCAGTTGCGAAGGTGGGCGCGGACGTCGCGGCGGCGGGTGACGCGGCCGTCGCCGTCAGAGAGCGCCCTGGTCACGGTGGCGCAGCTCATCTCACGACCCGTCTCCATCTGCTGCAGGCTCTGGCGCGCCTCGTAGAGCGTCTGCCGCGCGACCGCGCCGGAGGTGTCCAGGGCGCTGCCGATCTCCTCGAACCCCAGCCCGGCCAGCTCGCGCATCACCAGGACCTCGCGCTGGCGCTCCGGCAGCTCCTTCAGGTCGGCGACCAGGCGGCGCAGACGTTCCCGCGTCGCCGCGTCCTCGGCCAGCCCGTGGCCCGGCGCGATCTGCTCGACGTCGAGCTCCCGTGTCTCCTTTCGTCGCCGCAGCAGGTCGATCGACTCGTTGTGGGCGATCCGGTACAGCCACGGCTTCAGCTCGATCCTGCGCTCCTCTCCCGGCAGCGCCCGCAGCACCTTGATCATCGTGTTCTGCAGCGCTTCGGAGGCGTCGTCGGGGTTGCCGACGATCGCCAAGCAGAAGCGGTAGAGGCTCTGGTGGTAGCGACGGAAGATCGCCGCGAAGGCGTGCTCGTCCCCGCCCACCGCGCGGCGGGTCAGCCGCTCGTCGGAAAAGAGACGCGAAAACGGCGCGGCAACGGCTTCGCTCATCGCCTGATGTTCCCATCCCAAGCCATTTCTTCCTACTAATGGGCATTTTCGACATTCCTTAAACGGGGCCCCCGGGGGACTGTCAGCGCAATTCCCCTAAGCCCTGACGAATCGGCGCCGCCCCCGTTCGTTAAGGAAATCGATCCAATTGCAGGCGGATTCCGCCGGCGCAAAACAGGAGGAACTCACGTGGTCGGAGCTTTGATCGGACTTCTCATCATCGTCGCGATCGTGCTGGTGCTGGCAAAGGTGGCGGTCGCCGGCGGCATCCTCGGCCTGATCGCCCTGATCCTCCTGATCCTCCTCCTGCTCGGCCGCCTCTAGAGCGTCTCCACCCCGAACTGCATCAACTTGACTATCTACTGGATAGATAAGTTGATGCAGTTCACCATTCCTGGGTAGGGAAGAAGCTCATGCCTGATCTCGTCCTCGGTCCGCTGCTTCGCCATGTCTCCGACACCCAGGCGACCGTCTGGGTGGAGACCGACGAGGCCTGCGAGGTCGAGGTGCTCGGGCGCCGCGAGCAGACCTTCCGCGTCGAGGGGCACCACTATGCGGTCGTCTGCATCGAGGAGCTCGAGCCCGCTTCGCGCCACGAGTACGAGGTCCGGCTCGACGGCGAGGTGCGGTGGCCCGAGCCGGGCTCCGAGCTGCCGCCGAGCGCGATCCGCACCACCGACGCCGACAAGGAGCTCGACATCGTCTTCGGCTCCTGCCGCGTCGCGGTCCCTCACGAGGCCCCCTTCACCGAACCGAAAGACGAGACCGAAGAGGGCCACGAGGTCGACGCGCTCTGGGTCCTGGCGCGGCAGATGTGCGCGGGCGAGCGCGACGACTGGCCCGAGCAGCTCTTCCTCCTCGGCGACCAGGTCTACGTCGACGAGGGGTCGCCGAAGACGCGGAAGAAGATCAAAGAACGGCGCGGCACCGACACCGCGCCCTTCGACGAGGTCACCGATTTCGAGGAGTACACCTGGCTCTACGAAGAGAGCTGGCAGGAGCCGCTGATCCGCTGGCTCTTCTCCAATGTCTCGGTCTCGATGCTCTGGGACGACCACGACATGAGCGACGACTGGAACATCTCCCGCGGCTGGCTGCTGGAGATGCAGGCGAAGTCGTGGTGGCACCGGCGCGCGGTCGGCTGCATCGCCAGCTACTGGATCTACCAGCACCTGGGGAACATGTCACCGCGCGAGCTCTCCGAAGACGACCTCTACCAGCGGGTCCGCGGCAACCAGAAGGCCGAGGAGGAGATCTTTCCCTGGGCGCACCGGATCCAGTCGACCGGCGCCGGCGTGCGCTGGAGCTTCTGCCGCGATTTCGGCCCCACCCGGGCGATCTTCATCGACTCTCGCGCCGGCCGGGTGCTGGAGGAGGACCGCCGCGCGATCGTCGACGATGAAGAGTGGGAATGGATCGTCGAACACTGCGAGGGCGACTTCGACCACCTGCTGATCTGCACCACCGTCCCCTGGCTCCTCTCCCCCGCCTTCGACCGCCTCGAGGCCTGGAACGAGCGACTCTGCGACGGCGCCTGGGGCAAGCCGTTCGCCTGGCCGAGCGAGAAGCTGCGGCGCGAAGTCGATTTCGATCACTGGGCCGCCTTCGGCGAGTCCTTCGCGAAGCTGCGAGACCTCCTGCACGAGGTGGCGAGCGGCAAGCGCGGCAAGGCGCCGGCCTCGATCGTCGTCCTCTCCGGCGACGTCCACCACGCATATCTGAGCGAGGCCGGCTACCCCAGCAACGGCAGCTCCGGCGAGCGCGCCCCGGTCTACCAGGCCGTCTGCTCCCCTTACCGCAACCCGCTCGACGAAAAAGAGCGCCGGGTGGTCCGCGCCGCCTTCGGCAAACCCCTCACCGCCCTCGCCGCCCTGTTGGCCCGCGCCGCCGGCGCCCCGGACCCCGGCATCCGCTGGCGCACCCTCGACGGCCCCTACTTCGATAACCAGGTCGCGAGCCTCCATCTCGACGGCCGCCGCGCCTGGGCTCGCCTCGACAAAACCGTCCCGGGCGAAAGCGGCAAGGAGGCGCTCGAAGAGAGCTTCTCCCGCCAGCTGGCCTAGTTATCTAAAGCACGATCTGGGTACAAACACCTCGTCCGACGGAGGAGGGAACGGGTTGAGCATCGAGAAAGTGCGGTGGTTTCTGGGCGGAGCGGCAGCGGCGCTGCTCCTGGCGCTGATCGTCGTCCCGGCCGCGAGCGCGGACTTCGCCACGCTCTACGGCGGTGGCATCCCCTGCATGGCCCAGCCGGCGAACGGCAACGTCCGTCTCTGCAGCGGCAAAACGACCACCTGGGACGGCGTCACCAAGATCGACCTCGACGTGGTTCTCCCGCCGCAGCCGAGCGGCGCCGACGGTCCTTATCCCGTGATCGGGCTCTTCCATGGCTGGGGCGGCGAAAAGATCGGCCTCGAGGACAAACGGGTCCAGCAGTGGGCTGAAGACGGCTACGTCGTCTTCAGCATGAGCGACCGCGGCTGGGGCAACTCCTGCGGCGGCTCGGACCCCGAACGGCTCAATCCGCTGGTCTGCAAACAGGGCTACAACCACCTGATGGACGACCGCTACGAAGTTCGCGACGCCCAGTATCTGATCTCCGTCCTCGCCGACGAAGGCGTCGCGCAGCCGAAGAAGATCGGCGCCACGGGCGTCTCCTACGGCGGCGGCATGTCGATGGCGCTGGCGACGCTGCGCAACCGCACGATGCTCCCCAACGGCACCTTGGTCCCCTGGGAAAGCCCCGGCCACAAGGAAATGGAACTGGCCGCGGCGGTGCCGCAGTGGCCCTGGACCGACCTCGCCTACTCGCTGATGCCGAACGGCAGCACCCTCGACTTCGTCGCCGACAACCCCTACAAAGGCCCCGACGGCAAAGCCCGGATCGGAATCGAGAAGGCGTCGTTCGTGACCGGGCTCTACGGCACCGGCCTGGCGGAAAGCAACTACTCGCCAACCGACAAAGAAGCGGACCTGAACGGCTGGTACGCGCTGATCAACAGCGGCGAGCCCTACGAGTCGAAGCCACAGACGCAGGAAATCCTCGACCAGATCACCACCTTCCACTCCTCCTACTACATCGATCACTCAGAGCCGCCGGCCCCACTGCTGATCCAGAACGGCTGGAACGACGACCTCTTCCCGGTCGACGAGGCGGTCCGCTACTACAACCGCACCCGCGCCCAGTACCCCGGCGACCCGATCTCGCTCTTCCTGATGGACGACGGCCACGCCCGCAGCCAGAATAAGGAAGCCGATGAGGCGCTCTTCCGGCAGCGCGAGAACGCCTGGTTCGACCACTACCTGAAGGGCGTCGGCCCGGCGCCAAGCTCGAGCGCCGAAGCCCTCACCACCACCTGCCCGAAAGAGGCCGCCTCCGAAGGCCCCTACAAAGCCGACAACTGGCAGGACCTCTCCCCCGGCGAGATCCAGCTCGACGGCGTCCCGGCGCAGACGATCGTGCCGGGAGCGGGCGACCCCAACATCGGCAAAACCTTCGACCCGATCGCCGGCGGAGGCGCCTGCGCCACCGCCTCGGGCGCCGACCAGGCCGGCGTCGCCAACTACCGCCTGCCGGTCCCGGCCCCGGGGTTCACCCTGCTCGGCTCGCCGACGATCGTCGCCGACCTGGGCACCGCCAACGTCGACTCCGAGCTGGCCGCGCGCCTGCTCGACGTCCTCCCGGGCGGCCAGGAGCGGCTCGTCGCCCGCGGCCTCCTGCGGCCGGGCGGCGGCGGCAACGGCATCGTCTTCCAACTGCACCCGCAGGGCTACCGCTTCGCCGGCGGCGACACCCTGAAGCTGGAGCTGCTGCCCTCCGACGCCCCGTACGCCCGGCCCTCGAACCTGCAGGGCCCGATCACCGTCTCCAACCTGCGGCTGCGGCTGCCGGTGCGCGAGCAGCCCGGCTCGCTCGGCGGCCTCGTGCGCGCGCCGAGCAACCCGCGGGTCGGCCCGACGCCCGCCGGCAACGGCGCGGGCGCGGGCCCGGTCGCGGGCGGCGCCAAGGCGGGGGTCGCATTCCTGGTGCGCCGGCTTTTCGCCGAGCGCAGCTCGGTCACGCTCCGCCTCCGCTGCCGCGGCGGTGACTGCGACGGCATGGTCCGGCTCGCTGTCAAGAAGCGCAAGCTGGCGAGCGGTTCCTACTCGATCCCCAACGGCAGGACGCCGAAGCTGCGGCTGCGCCTGACCCCGGCAGGGCGCAGGCTCGTCACCGCCCAGCGCCGGGCGGGCAACCGGTCTTTCCAGGTCAAGGTCCAGCTGAGCGACACGGGCCAGCCGAAGCCGCAAACGCTAAGCCGCGGCCTTCGCCTCCGCCGGCGCTCTTAGCCCCTCTCGCCGCCGTTCCCAGAGAGTCCAGGCGCCCATCACCGCGCCGGCGTAGACCCAGCCGAGGGCGATGTCGAAGAAGTAGTGCTCCCCCGTCGCCATCAGGGTGACGGCCATCGCCAGGGGATAGAGCAACAGCAGCGGTCGCAACCACGCGCGCCGCACCCGGCCCCAGAAGAACAGCGCCACCAGCGTCGTGATCGCCGAGTGCAGCGAGGGGACGGCGGCGACCAGGTTGGCGGCCGCCTGCCCCTTCGAGAAGAGCGAGGCGGTGCCGACCCCCAGCACTTCCCAACCCCGCGGCGTGGTCCGGTGCACTTCGCCGATCAGCCCCATTTCCCCCGCCAGCCACGGCGGCGCCGCCGGGAAGGCGATGTAGGTGGCGAGCCCGGCCAGCGAAAGCGTCACCAGCCGCCGGGCGAAGGCGAGGAAGGCGAGCCGGTCACGGGCCCAGAGGAAGCCGGCGAGAGCGTAGGGGACGATGAAGTAGGAGGTGTAGACGAGGGTGAAGGTGACGTCCCACCAGTGCACCCCCGGCTCGTAGATCTGCTTCTGCAGCCAGACCGTCGGCACTTCGCCGAAGACGGCGCGGTCGAAATCGATCATCGGGTGGTAGTGGACGCCGATCCCGAAGGAGTCCGCCGCCCCCCGCGTCAGGTCATATGCCCAGAGCACGGCGACGAGCGGCAGCCAGTCGACCACGAGCTGGAGGATCTCCCGCGGCGGCCGCCCGATCGAGGCGCAGGCAAGGGCGCCGCAGGTCCAGAGGATCACCAGCTCTCGCTGCACCGGGACCCCGTAGTGGGCGGTCCAGGCGATCAGCGCGACGAAGTAGAGGCCGAGCGCGTATGGCCGCAGCGCCGCCCAGGAGGCAAAGCGGAACCCGGCAGTCCGCTCGCTCCTGATCTCAGCAAATTCACCGGTGGCCACGGTCGCCATGCTATGGCGGCGAGCGGAGGGCCGGCAGCTAACAAGCGTCGAGTCGATTCGTATTCCCCAACTAGTAGAAGGCGCGGGTGAATTCGACCAGCTGCGGGCGCAGGTCGCCGACCTTGGCCACGCCCCCGTCTGCCAGGGCTCGCGAGAGGACCGTGGAGATCGCGCCGACCAGCGCTTCCTCGGTGATCTCAGGCAACGGGGCGGCCTCCGGCCGGCGGCGACCGCGCTGGAGGAGCTCAACCAACTGCCGCCGCGCGGCTGCCATCGCCTCCCCGATCTCCTTGTCAGCGGCCTCGGCCTGCGCCAGGAGGGCGGCCTGCGCGGGCTCGGTGACCGCGAAGTCGATCGTCGCCTCGACGCCGCGCTTGACCTTCATCGCCCACTCCTCCTCGCCGGCGCAAGCGCCCTCGAGCACGGCGAGGAAGCGGCGGAGGATCTCTTCGTGCGCCCCGACGACCGCCTCCTGCTTGTTCGCGAACTGGGCGTAGAAGGTCGTCCTCGAGACCCGGGCCTCGGCGATCACTGAGCCGACGGTCAGGGCCGAGTACCCCTGCGCGGCCATCCCCCGCGCCACGGCGTTGAGGATGCGGTCCCGCTGATGGCGCTCGACCTCCTCCGGCGGCAGCAGGTGGCGGCCTCGGGGCAGCGGGGCAAGCGCCTCAGGCCCTGAGGAAGGCGATCTGCCCTGTTTGCCCATGCGGGTCAATCCGCACCCCGAGCAGGCGCCGGAGGGACGTAGGGGTTCCGGCGACCCGCTCGAGGTGCTCCCCACGCCACCAGAAGCGGCGAAGGCTAGTTAGAGATAATGTCATATCTCAAAAAGAAGGGACGTTTCGGAAACAGCCCAAATTCCTGAGTCTGAGTAGGGAATTTGTAGACGTAGAAATACTCCTTGCTCTTTGCGACAAGGGACCCTGCGTGAGGCGAATCACCCTGATGCCCTCCTTCGTTCCCCGAGCCCTTGCGAGACCTCCCACGGCCTCCAAGCTCTTTGCATTTCCCTGACCCCGAAGCGCGAACGCTGCTCGCTAGAGACACCGCGTTCTCGAATCGGCGCAACCATAAGTACAACTGCACACAGTGTCAAGTTCTTTTCGGCAGAAATAAGGCCGAAAACCGCTGCAGGGAGCTCAAGCTAGAAAATGTACGTTCTTGTACATTTACCTTGAGTGGCTCCTCGAAACAGCTCGTTAGGGTCAGAGATCGCGATGGTCGACACCCCCTGGGGAGCTTCCGAGTCGCTACGAAGCCGGATGCTTCCGCCCGGTCCCGGCACCCCTGCCGGCGACGTGGCCCAAAATCAGCGCGAGCGCCTCTTCGGGGCGATGGTCGCGAGCGTCGCCAGCCGCGGCTATGCGGCGACCCGGGTCACCGACCTGATCAAGCTCTCCGGCGTCTCCCGCCGCAGCTTCTACGACCTCTTCCCCGACAAGGAGGCCTGCTTCCGGGCGGTCGTCCGGGAGCTCGCCGCCAACTTGATGTCGCTGACCGAGGAGCTCGCCGGTGAGGACAGCGAGCGCGCCCGGCGCCGCTTCCAGGCGCTGACCGAGGTCGTCGTCGCGCAGCCCGCTGCGGCCCGCCTCTGCCTGATCGAGGCCTACGCCGCCGGCCCGGAGGCGCTGGAGCCGCTCGAAGAAGCGCGGGTGATGCTGGAACGGCGGCTGCAGGCGGGGGTCGCCGAGTCGCCGCAGCGGGTGGGGATGCCGCCGGAGATGATCAGCGCCCTGCTCGGGGCCGCGCTCGAAGTGGTCCGCACCCGCCTGCGGCAGGGACGCGAGGCCGAGCTGGCCGAGCTCGGTCCCGGCCTGGTCGGGTTCCTCCTGTCCTACCAGACGCCACCGCAGCCGCTGCGCCTGGCGACGCGGCCGCCGACCCCCGCCCCGGAAGCGATCGCCGGGCACGACCACGCCGAGCGGGCGCTTCGGGCCTTCGCCGTCGTCGTCGCCGAGCGCGGCTACGCCAACACGACGATCGACCAGGTGGTGAAGCGGGCCTCGATGTCGCCGACCACCTTCTACGCCAACTTCGACGGCAAGCGTGACGCCCTGCGCGCGGCAATCGACAGGGCGGGCGCCCAGATCGCCGCCGCGGTGCTGCCGGCCTTCCGCCGCGAGCCCGAGTGGCCGAGCGCCGTGCGCGCCGCTTTCGGCGCCCTGTTCAACTTCCTCGCCTCGCGACCGGCCCTCGCCCACCTGGTGACCGTCGACGTCTACGCCGCCGGGCCGGAGGCTCTGGAGTGGCGGGAGGCGGCGCTGCGGCCGCTGACGGCGATCCTCGACGGAGCCCGGCAGCGCTCCCCGCAGGTGCCGGCGTTCGCGCCGGAGGCGATCTTCAGCGCCATCTATTGGCAGGCGAACCGCCAGGTGCGCGAAAGCGGCCCCGAGAGCCTGCCCGCCCTCGCCCCCCTCTGCACCTACCTCGCCCTTGCGCCCTTCACCGGCGCCGAGCAGGCGAGCGAGGCCGCCAATGGGGACGGCCGCTCCCGCACCATCTCGGACATCTTCCAAGGTCCGATCCGGGAGCGGGCGAAAATCCTCTACGTCCTCGGGCGGCTGGGGTCGCGGGCGAGCCTCGAGGAGATCTCGCGCGAACTGGAAAGGCCGAGCGCGGAGGTCGAGCGCCAGCTCGAGGAGCTCGAACAGGGCGGGATGGCCGAGCTGATCGAAGAGCGGGGCAGCGGCGAGGACACCGAGCGCTTCTACCGGCCGCTGCTGCCGCTGATCGACAGCGCCGAATGGGAGCAGATCGCCCTGCCCGAGCGGGAGAAGATCTCCGCCCACATCGGCTACATCGTGCTCGAGGAGATCGCCAGGTCGGTGCGGGCGGGCCTGTTCGACCGCCGCCCCGAGCGGATCCTCATCCATCTGCCGGCGGTCGTCGACCAGCAGGGATGGCTGGAGCTGTCGAAGATCCACGAGGACGCCCTCGCGGCCAGCCTCGAGGCAATTGCGAGAGCGAAGGAGCGGCTGCCGGAGTCCGGCGAAGAGAGGCTGGACGTCCGCAGCGTCCAGACTCTCTTCGAGGTGCCGAACCGGCCCGACTGAAGCGGTTGGGTCAGGCGGCCCGGGTGGCGCCGGCGTGGGTCCGCGCTTCGGCCTCGGGGTCGCTTGCCGCGTAGGCGCCGACGCCGAGGACGCCGAGGATCAGGTGGAGGACGCTGTCCTCGGTGTTGACCGGCAGGAAGCCGAGGATCGACTCGTGGCTGCCGATGATGAAGCCCCAAATCGCGACGACCAGGTAGACGACGCCGAAGACGAGCGCGTAGGTCCGCGAGGCGCGCGGGCCGGAGGCGAAGGCGGCCAGGCCGAGCACGCCGCTGAGGATGTGGACGAGGTTGTGCCAGGCGTTGACTTCGAGGATGCCGAGGACCGAATCCGTGTTGCCCGGGCTGCCGAAGGAGGCGCTGTAGAAGAAGCCGATGATCCCGGCGACCAGGAGGACAGCGCCGATCAGGCCGGCGTAAAGGCTGGCGGGAGAGTAATCGCGGTAGGCGTCGTCGCGCATGTCTTCGAGCTCCTTTTCTGATTCGAGGTCGGTCAGGGTGCCCGGTACTTGAGGGGTACCCGGTGACTTGTACGGCGAATCAGCGAGCCCGGATCACTTCAGTTCGAAGCTGGTCAGATCCTGCCCGAAGATCGGGCTGACGATGACGTTTTCGACGTCGATGCGATCGGAGACGAAGGTGCCGAGGGCGAGGGTTCCGAACGGAGCCCACGGCGCCTGCTTCATCACTTCCTTGTCGAGCGCGGCGTATTCGGCTTCCTGCTTCGGCCCGAGCTGTTCGCGGCTGAGCCGCTTGATCTTCGCGTTGATCGCGGGATCGTCGAACATCGCCCAGTTGGAGTTGCCGGAGGGCAAGATGCTTTCGCCGGAGAGCTGCGGCTGGAAGTAGTCGTTCGGATGCGGGTAGTCGAGCAGCCAGTTGCTCCAGCCGGCGTCGAGATCGGGGGTGCTGGTGTTGCTGATCAGGGTGAAGTAGGTCGAGGCGTCGATCTCTTTCAGCTTGACGTCGAAGCCAAGCTGCTTCAGCACCCCTTCGAAGTACTCGCCGGCTTCGTTGTTGGGCGGCAGGTTGTTGGTCCAGATCGTCAGCTGGCGATCGCTCGGGTCGGCCCGGGCGACCAGTTCCTTTGCTTTCGCGAGGTTGTGCGGGTAGAGCACGAACTTTTCGTAGCCAGGCATCTGCGACGGCAGGATCTGCTGCGTGCGCGTGATCGTGCCGGCGTAGATCCGTTCCAGGGCCGCCGGGTCGATCGCGTAGTTGACCGCCCGCCGCACCCGGGCGTCGTCGAAGGGTGGCTTCTGCGTGTTCAGCCAGAAGTAGTAGACGCTGATCGTCGGGTCCTCGCGGAACTGCGTTCCTTCGAATTTGCGCTTCACCTCCGCGTAGCGGTCAGGGGGCGGCGGGTTTTTCATCCAGTCGACCTTGCCCTGTTCGACTTCGTTCAGCTGCGCGTCGGGGTTGGTCTGGACCCGGAACTCGATCTTGTCGACGTGGCCGCTCGGCAGATCGGGCATCGCCTTGCTGTTGGCGCCTGCCCAGGCCGGGTTGCGGGCGTATTCCCAGCTGCGGCCGGGGCGAACGTCGGTGATTACGTAGGGCCCGGTCGCCGGCGGCGGGTGCGCGGTCTCGTCTTCGTCCGGCGTGTCCGGCGGTAGCGGCGCCGAGTAGATGAGGCCGAGGACGTAGCTGAAGGTGCCGCTCGGTTCGGTCAGGTGGATGACGACCTTGCCGCTGCGGTCGTCGGTTTCGATTCCGGGGATCCCGCCCTTCTTCGTCTTCGCGAACTCTTCGGCGCCGACGATCCCGGTGAAGAACGTGGAACCGACCGAGTTGATGCGGAAGAGGCGTTCCACCGCGAAGCGAAAGTCCGAGGCCTTGACCGCGGTGCCGTCGGAGTATTCGAGGCCCGGGCGCAGGAAGAGCGTGTAACGCCTGCCGCCCTGGTCGATCCGAGGCAGGTCCTTGGCCAGTCCCGGGATCAGCTTCGTCCCGGCGGCGTCGTCGCCGTGCGAGTAGGTGAGCAGCGGGATGTAGACGTTCTGCAGGGCGGTCGCCCCTTCCAGCGTGAAGGTGAGCCCGGGATCGAGGGATTCCGGGAAGGCGTTGTAGGTCCCGGTCAAGGTGCCGCCGTTCTCGGACCCTTCCGAGGAGGAGCCGCAACCGCCCAGGGCGGCGCAAGCGAGCATGACCCCGATCCCGACAGCGGCAGATTTCCCCAGATTCCTCACAGCGTTCCCCTTCGTCGCTCGAACGCGAGGCTCAATGTACCGCTATGTCTGCGAGGACCGCTGGCCGGCGCTCAGGGTTGTCGAGATCAGCTCGGCAAGTTCGTCGCCGATCTGGGCCCATGAGTAGCGGGCGGCAGCCTCTTCACGGGCGCGCTCGCCGCGTCGGCGCCGATCGGCCCCGTCATTGATCGCCGCGACCATCGCTGCCGCGAGGGCTGCCCTGTCGTCGGGCTCGATGAGCCAGCCGCTGGCCGGATCGTCGACGATCGTGGCGGGGCCGCCGCGGTTGACCGCGATCACCGGCAGGCCGCAGGCCATCGCCTCGACCAGGACCTGGCCGAACTGCTCGCGCGCGGAGGGGTGGACGAGGAGGTCGCCCGCGCGGAGGAACCCGGGCAGCTCGCCGTGCCCGTGCCAACCGGCGAGGAAGACGTCGCGGGCGCCGGTGCGGGCGATCGTCTCGGCCGGATGCTCTCCCTCCCACTCGCCGGGATGGCCGCCGATCAGGACCAGCGCCGCCGGCCCGTCGAGGGCGGGCTGGGCCTCGGCGAAGGCCTCGATCAGCAGCGGCAGGCGCTTGACCTCGGTGAAGCGCCCGACGGCTAGGAGCGTGGTCCCCTCCAGCGCTCCCAGGTCCCGCTCCTCGTAGGCGACGCTCCCGGGTGGGCCACCCGGGAGCCAGCCGCGCGGGCGCTCGACCAGGTGCCGGCGCCAGTGGGCGCGCCGGTCGACATCCCCGGGGGCGAAGGCGGGGTCAAAGCCGTTGGGGATGCAGGCGAGGCGCTCCTCCTCGAGCCCGAGCAGGGCGGCGGCGCGGCCGAGGCCGCCCCGATCGTTGACGACGATCCGGCGGCAGCGCGAGGCCCAGCGGCGGAGCCGCTCCGCCCACTCGGCAGCGTGCTCCCAATCGGCTGGCGGCCCCTGCTCGATCGCTTCCAACATCAGCAGCTCGGTCCCGTGCACGTGCCCGATCACCGGGACCTGCGGCAGCACCCGCGCCGCGGCCTCGTTCAGCGGGGTCAGGTGATGGAGGTAGAGGAGATCGACCCCGTCCGCCGCCGCCCGCTCGAAAGCTTCGGCCCAGGCCAGCACCTGCAGCTCCAGCTCGGCATCGCCCAGCTTCGCCAGCACCGGGTCGACAGCCCCGGGCCGGTCCTCGTAGGAGCCGTGGATCGGCGCCGTCCACGGGCCGCCTGCATACCGCAGCGGATCGGCCGAGCGGATCGCCGGGGTGAAGTCGACCGCGCGCAGGTCGAGGCCTTCGTAGAAGCAGGAGGCAAGCGCCGCATCGCCGAGGTCGGAGCGGGAGCCGGCCAGCAGGGTCACGTCTGCTCCGTGCTTGCCGAGCTCGCGCGCGAGCGCCCTCGTTGCGTGGGCCGAGCCGCCGCGGGGATAGAAGTAGACCCCCATCAGGATTCGGATCGCGGCGTCGTCCATCGCCGCCGAGGCTAGCGCCGCTGGGAATCCGGCTTCAGAAGGTGAGGCGCGGAGCGAAGCAGAGCGCGGTCGCCACCGCCCGCCCGCCGATCAGCTCGATCCCGTGCTCCTCGCGCGGGGTGTTGACCAGTGAGCCGCCGACCACCAGGGAGGCGGAGCCGCCGCCGTCGAGGTTGATCGCCTCCGAGGCGCCGAGGCCGATCATCGCCTCGGCCAGCTCCGCCATCGTCAAGCCCGCCTCGTCGTCGGCGCGCCCGTCGCAGACCGCCGCGACCAGCTGCCCCTCGGAGAGGCCGAGCGCCGCCCGCGGGTAGCGCCCGGCGGTGATGTCGGAATCGAACTGCCGGGCGCCGGCAGAGAAGCCCTCGCGGTCGGCGGCGCCGGTGAGGAGGGAGCGGCCTTCGCCAACCAGCATCGGGCCGGCGTGCAGGAGGTCGCCGCGCGCGGTCTCGCCGAGCTCCCGGCGGGGGGCGAGCCGGACCTCCCCGTCGCCGATGTGGACGCAGGCGCGCTCGTCGTGCCAGGGCGCGTCGAAAGGCTCGGTCGCAAGCGCCCGGCCGGCGACCCAGAGATCTCCGAGCGCCGGCCCACCGGGCCGCATGTAGAAGCCGCCGACGATCGCGTGCTCGGCGCCGTTGCGGCGGCACCACTGCAACACCGTCGAGGGGGGATCGAGGACGACCACCCGCAGGTCGAAGGAGGCGCGACCGAAGCGGGCGACGTGGATGGTGGTCTCGGCGCCGTCGCCGAGCCGCAGGCGGCGGCGCTCGAACAGCGGCCGCGGCAGCGGGGGCGCCGCGCGAGGTGGGGATGGAGACTTGATCGGCAAGTGAACACCTAACCCGGTTCCACCCGAATGGAACAGCAGATGCCCGACGGAGATGTTGCCGTGCTGAGAATGCCCTGATCACCGGCTCCAGGCTGGGGCGCCTCTTTATCGTTGCGGGCGATGGCAACGGTCTCCGCCCCGCTTTCGATCCTCGACCTCGCCGCCGTCGGGCGCGAGGAGACGATCGCCGAGAGCTTCGCCGGCAGCGTCGAGCTGGCGCAGGCGGCGGAGCGCGGCGGCTACCGGCGCATCTGGTACGCCGAGCACCACAACATCTCCTCGATCGCCTCCTCGGCGACCGCGGTGCTGATCGCTCACATCGCCGCCCGCACCGAGACGATCCGGCTCGGCGCCGGCGGGGTGATGCTGCCGAACCACTCGCCGCTGGTGATCGCCGAGCAGTTCGGGACGCTGGAGACGCTGCACCCGGGCCGGATCGACCTCGGCCTCGGCCGGGCGCCGGGGACCGACCAGCGCACCTGGATGGCGCTTCGCCGAGACCCGCGCGCCAGCGATCGCTTCCCACAGGACGTCATCGAGCTGCAGCGCTTCCTCTCAGACGAGGAGCCGCTGCCCGGGCTGCGGGCGATCCCCGGCCGCGGCACCCACGTGCCGCTCTACATCCTCGGCTCCTCCCTCTTCGGCGCCGAGCTCGCTGCTCAGCTCGGCCTCCCCTACGCCTTCGCCTCCCACTTCGCCCCGCGCTTCCTCCACGATGCGCTCAAGGTCTACCGGGATGAGTTCAAGCCCTCGAAGCAGCTGCAGGAGCCCTACGCGATCGCCGGCATCGGCGTGATCGCCGCCGAGACCGCGGAGAGCGCCGCCGCCCAGCTCCAAGCCGCCCGCCGGGTTCGCGCCCGAGCTCTCTTCGGCCGCGGCAAAAAGCTGACGGACGAGGACATCACCGCGCTCCTCGAGTCACCCCAGGCGGTTGCCGTCGACGAAATGCTCGCCTACACCGCCACCGGCGTCCCCGACGAGGTCGCGAGCTACCTGCAGCAGTTCGCCGCCGACACCGGCGCCGACGAGCTGATGACGGTCCACTACAGCGACACCGTCGCCAACCGCCTCCGCTCGGTCGAGCTCTTAGCGGCAGCGCTCGACCCCGCAGGCGCCGCTTAGAGCGCCAAAAGCAGCAGGTAAAGGGGACGAGTTCGAGGCCCTGTCGACTTATGCGTCCATATGGACCTAAGACTCGACACGGTCGATGCGCGGGTGGCTGCAATCGCGTCTCGGCAGCATGGAATGGCTACGCGGCGTCAACTTGAAGACGCGGGACTCGGTTCCAAAGGAATCACTCTTCGTGTGCGTCGAGGGCAGTTGCACCGCGTCCACCGCGGCGTCTACGGGGTTGGCCACCGCGCCCCGAGCTGGCACGGGCGCTGGATGGCGGCGGTGCTCGCTGGTGGCGAGGGCGCAGTGCTCAGCCACCACTCCAGCGCATCGCTCTGGAAGCTCCTGCGCCCGATCGAGGGCCCCATCCACGTCTCCGTCCCCACCACCAACGGCCGCTCCTCCCAACGGGGCATCCACCTCCACCGCTGCCCCTCCCTCACCGCTCCGCGAGAGCCGTCTCCCTCGCCCTCCTACTTGCCAAGTGAAGGGGGGCGAGGGAGACGGCTCCTCACCACCCACCGCCACCGCATCCCCGTAACTACGATCCAGCGCACGATCCACGACCTCGACGGCACCGTGCCGTCCTATCTCCTCCGCCGTGCCAAGCGCCAGGCGGAGCTGAGGAACGTCCGCCTCAAGGGAGCCGAGGGAAGGCGGCAACGCTCAGACCTCGAGGAAGAGTTCTTTGCCCTCATCGACCGCCACCACCTCCCACCGCCCGAGACCAACGTCAGGCTCGGCCGACACGAGGTCGACTTCCTCTGGCGCCAGCAGCGCCTGGTGGTCGAAAGCGATTCCTACCTCTACCACCGCGGCTCGGTGTCCTTCGAGGACGACCACGCCCGCGACCTCGACTTCCGCGCCGCCGGCTTCACCGTGCTGCGCTTCACCGACCGCCAGATGAAAACGAACCCGAGCGGGTCGTCTCGGTTGTCGCCGCGGCGCTGACGCGCTAGTCGCCGCGCGCTCGGCGTTTGGAAGCCTCAGCCGCTGGGGGTGCAGGGCCTGACGACGCTGCCTTCTCCCTCCGTGCCGTCGGCGAAGGCGAATTCGCCGCGGGCGTAGAGGCTGCCGGTGGGGCAGCCCGCATACAGGAGGCTCTGCTTCTTGCCCTTGTAGGTCCAGGTTTTGTGCAGCGTCGCCTTGAAGGCGGTGAGGGAGCCCTGACCGTGGACGATGCTCGGGATCTGGATCAGGGCGGCGGTGCCGTATTTGCCCTTGCCCTTGGAGATCGTCGCCGTGGTGACGAAGGTGGTCGGCGCCGGGACGTGGGCGTGGACGTGGAAGATCAGCACCTGGTGGCCGCCCTTAGGCTTGCCGTTGAAGATCAGCAGCGGCCCGCTGGCGCCGAACGCCGGCTGTTCGGGCAGGGCGATGTCAGCGGATACGCGGCCGGTGCCAACCAGCGCCTTGCCGCAGACCTTCCTGGCCTGCGCGGTCAGCGTGTTCAGAAGCTTGCCGACGGTGCAGGTGGGAAGGCCGGTGGTGTTGAGGCGGCCGTGCTTGTCGAATTCGAGCAGGAGCGTGTTCAGCGCCGGCGGGTGGGTCCCGTCTTCCTTTTCGATCGTGCCACTGACGGTGAGCGAGATCGGCGCCTCGCCCTTGCGCGGCAGCTTCTTCGGGGTCACGCCACCGTCGACGGTGAAGACGAGCCCGTTGATCTTCACCGTGTCGGCGCCGGCGCCTGCGATCAACGCGCCGGCGAAGACCGCGGCGGCCAGGAGCACTGCCAGGACTCGGCGCATCAGCCGGCCACCTTGCAGTCGCGGTTCAGGGTGGCGCCAAGGGTGATCCCCCCGGCGAATTCATAGCTGGCCTTCGCCAGCGCGAAGGGGGCCGTGCTGAAGCCTTTCGGCGCCGGACAGGAGGCCGAGGCGAAGTAGCGCTTCTTGCCGTGGCTCGTGTAGCGGCGCCCGAGCGCGAGTGAGAAGGAGGAGATATAGCCGTATTCCGAGGCGATCGGCGGCAGCGTCCCGATCAGCGCCGTGCCGAAGGTCCCGCCCTGCTTCCTCACCTCGAAGGCGATCACGTAGGTGAGCGGCAGCGGCGCCTTGCTCGAGACCTGCGCCAGCACCGCCGGGCGTCCGTTCAGCTTGCCGTTGAAGGCGAGCAGTTCACCGGTCGAGGCGAATGCTCCCTGCCCCGGGAGGTAGACCCGCGAGGTGACGCTGCCGTGCCCCACCTGCGCCTTCGCGCAGACCCGCTTCGCCTGCGACGAGGAGATCGAGTTGAGCCTCGCCAGCGAGCAGGTCGGCAGGCCCTTGTTGTCGAGCACCCCGTTGCGGTTGATTTCGAGGACGATCTTTTCCAGCTTCGGCGGCTCAGAGCGATCGGTGGTGGTGATCTTGCCGCCCATCGTCACCGTGACCGGCGCCAGTTCGTGGCGCGGCAGCCGCTGCGGCGAGATGTCGCCGCTGAAGGTGCCCTGCAGGACCCCGTTGCGGTCGATCTCCGCGGTCGCCGATGCGGCGACCGCGGTGGCGGTGAGGACGCCGATGGCCATGACCAGAAATGCCCTGCTCATCTACCGCCTACCTCACCAGCGCGTAGGCGCAGATGAACTGGGAGGGCTCGTCGACGCCCTGTTCGGTCAGTTTGCCGGTGCCGTCGATGACCACGGTCGTGTAGTTGGAGCCGGTCCCAACCGCCGAGTAGTAGGAGTCGGTGTACATGTGCGAGGTGCCGACCCCGGTGCCGAGGTTAAGCACCCTGCGGGTCGAGAAGATCTCCATCGGCGTGGGCAGGTAGCCGCCCTTCGCGGCGCAGGCGTCGGCGGCGTCCGTCAGCGTCGCCACCTCCCCGTTAGGGCTGGCGTCAAAGCAGACTCCCCGGATCAGCACCGTGCCCCCGGGGCAGGAGGCAGCGTGGCCGGTGACGGTGTCGGCGTTGCCGGCGCTGCTCGCGTGGTCGGCGCTCGGCACCGTTCCCAGCGCGCCGACGTTGATGTCGGCGCCGGTCAGCGAATTCTTCGCCACCTTTGCCGAGGTGACGGCGTTGTTGGCGAGCTTGCCCGAGGTCACCGCCTTTGCCTTCAGCTGCTTGCTGCCGACGCTGTTCTTGCCGAGAGCCGCGTAAGCAGTGCCGCTGAGGGCGGTGACAAGCGCGATCATGGCGACGATCATCGCCGGCGAGGGGATACCTATCTTGGTCTTCATCTGAAAAGGCCTCACTTAGTGGGGTTCTCGGTTTTTCTCAAGCGCCGCGGCGCTTCTTTGCCTTGCCGCAGTGGGACTGCGCCTTGACCTTCTGGGTCAGCTTCCTGCCGTTCTGGGCGACGTATTCGACCGTCGAGACGACTGGGTGGGCACAGAGGCTCCGGGTGTTGACCAGGTAGCCCTGCTTGCCGCCGAAGATGGTCAGGCGGAAGTCACCGATCGGCGCGTCGGGGATCGTCGGGACGACGGTCTTCAGCGCCCCGTCTTTCACCGAGGAGGACTTACCGCGCGGCACCAGCGGCACCTGCCCGTTCAGCACGAACGCCAGGCGCGGCAGCCCGCCTTTGCCGGAGACGGCGTAGACGGGCCCGGCGAGCGGGCCGTCGAGCAGCGGCGTGTGAGTGACCGCGGTTCCGATCGCCTGGCGGCCGGCGCACTGCTTGGAGGCCAGCTCAGCCTCCGAGCAGAGGTTGCCGAGGTGGCGCTGGTCGATCGCCCAGGCCTTCGAGAGGATCACCGCCACGGATTTGATGTTGGCGTCGCCCGGGCGGGTGTGGAGATGGAATTCGAGGCTGGGGTTGCTGGCCCGCTTCCGGGTGCCGCCCTTCTTGACGATCTCCATGCTGGGCCGGAAGGGGAGGCTCGCGCAATTGGCTGCCTGGAAGTAGGAGCTGAACGAGGCAACCGTGCCTTCGTTGCCGATCCCTTTCGAGCCGACCGACATCGGTGCGCAGTTGGTCGGGTTGAGGATGAAGTTGTCCCGGTCGAGGTTGACGTGGATCGACCGCAGCCGCAGCGGAATCCCGCCGATGATCGACGGCACGGTGTCGGAGATCGCGCTGACGTGGGCATCGAGCTTGTCGACCCCGAGGGCGACACGGACGATGACCACGCCGTAGTCGTAGGGGCCGGCGAGGGCCGGCGTGATCGCGACCATCGAGAGCGGCGCTCCTTTGAGCGGCCCGGCCAGGTACATCTTCCCGTAGGCGTTGAAGGGATGGGTGCCGGGGCCGGCGGCGACGCTGTCGGTCCCGATCGCCGAGGAGGCGGGGCAGCTCGGGTCGGCCTGCTCGGCGCGGCCGGAGCGCTGGGCGGCGGCGGCAATCGCCGACTCCGGGCAGTAGGAGATCCCGCGCAGCGAGGCGAGCAGCCCCGGCGGCATCGTGAAGCCGAGATCGCCGAGGAACTGGTCGCCGTCCTCGCGGTCGAGCTTGAGGGTGAAGTGGGAGTAGGTGCCGGCGTTGGAGTTGTTCGTGCCGGCTTCGAGCTTCGGATTGAACGGCCTGATGCCGGCCGGGCAGAGCTTGCCCGCCGGGCCGGAGGTCAGGTTGAGCCCGAATTTCGAGCGCTGGTCGGCCTGGGTCGGGTTCCACGGGTAGAGGTGGGTGTCGACCGCGTAGACCGCGCACTGGGTCGGCGTGGCGAAGATGCCGCGGTCGGAGGCGAAGATGTGCATCGAGAACTTTTCCAGCGGCAGCTGCGGCAGGTTCTGGAATTCCGCGCGCAGCGTGCCGGTCGCCGGGTCCGGGATCAGCTTGCCGATCAGCTTCACGTGGAGCCCGTAGCCGTCGGCGAGGATGAAGAGCCGGTACTGGTTCCCCGGCAACGGCTGGCCGAGGTAGATCGCCCCGGTCAGGTCCCCAGGCAACGATTCCGAGCTCATCGTCGTCGTCCCGACCTTGGCGTTGTCCGGGCAGTGCGCGGGGCCTTCGGTGCCGAAAGCGGCGTCGACGTCAGGACACGCGCTCTGGCCGTCGGCGGCATCGGGGTTGATCGTCAGTCCTTCCGGAAGGACCAGTTCCGCCGCCCGCAAGGACGAGGGCGACGCCGCCAGAGTCTGCGCCTGGGGAATCGTGAATTCGAGTTCCAGACCGGACGGCGAGTCGGTTTCGCCGGTGGTCAGTCGTGCCTGGGCGACCGGCTGGAAGGTTTGTTTCTCGCAGCCGGTGATCGGCGGATAGCTCGCGTCCCTCCGCACCTGCTGGCCCGGGCTCTGATAGGTCTCGACAACGAGTTCGGTCTTGATCGGCCCAGCGCAGACGGATGGATTGCCGGTGAAGGGGCGGTTGGTGACCGTAGCCCGCTGCGGAACCGGGTTGCAGCTGGCGTCCGCCTGTTCGGGACAGCCGGCCGGGTGACCGGGGCTGCCTTTGCCGAAGCGATCGGCGTCGTGTTCGGATTTGGCCGGAAAGCCCCAGAAGATGAGATCGGCTTCGGAGAGCGGCGTTTCCTGCGTGATGCCCGAGACGGTGAACCGGAGACCGTAGTCGGTAGCCGAGCGGACCGTGACCGGGATCGCGATCGGGATCTCCAGCACCGGCACGTAGAAGGCGAAGCGCGCTGCTTCTTCGGGGCCGGGTTCCACGGTGTAGATCGGGGCCGTCCCGAGGAGGAAGTTGGGGATGCCTTCGTATTCGGCGTGGACAGTGATCAACCCCGCCTGCGAGTTCGGCGGGCACTGCTGCAGCGCGAAGTCGAGCGAGGAGCAAGGCGTCAGCACCGAGGGGTTGCCGAACAGGCCCTGGGGGGCGTTGAAGGCGACGTTCTTCGCCACTTCCCCCCCGGTCCCGCCGAGTTTGAAGTGAGTGAAGAGGTCAGGATGGCCGCCCGCCAGCGAGGTCGAGGACGTGGTTTCGAACTCTTCGATCTGCAGCGCCGCTTTCGCGGGCGCCGCCCCGACGCCGAGCGCGATCAGGATGAGGGCAAGGCTCAGCGGCCGAATCCTGGACTTACGCATGGCGCTTCCCCTTCCCTTGCTTTCCCTTGCCGTGCTTGCGGTGCTTCTTCTTGCGGTGCTTCTTCACGCATTTGCCGGCCCGCTTGATTTGGTTCTTCCTGCAGGTGACGACGTTCCCCAGGGTGGTGGGCCCGGCGCTGCGGATATCGGGCTGCGGCGGCGTCACGGTGCCGGGGCCGTGGCACTCGTCAGATGCCTGGCAGGGCACCGGAGCGGGGAGCTTGAAGAAGCCGCCGCCTTCGCGGGCGTCGTACACCCTCATCAGGAAGCCGTCGTTGTCTTCTTCTGGGGCAAGGGGTTCGTGGGTGAAGAAGAAGACGTCGACGCCGTCGGACGAGACCGTGAGCAGGCCCGTGTCGAACGGCCCGCTGCCGGTGGTGATCAGGGTCTGATCGCCGTCGGCCCACTGGTAGACGTCCTTGCGCCGGTTGGCGTCGTCCAGGACCAGCGCCAGGCGCGAGGTGAAGAAGAGACGGCCGTCTTCGAGCAGGCTGAGCCCGTCGGGGGCGAGCGTCGCGTCTTCGGCGAGGCTGGCGTCGGTGGTTCCGGTCGTGTCGCAGGAGGCGCAGACGAGTTGCTCGGCGGCGGCGTCGTAGCGGAAGACGTCGAGCACGTCGAAGGTGTGGACGCCGGTCAATTCGAGGGCGCTGACGAAAGCGGCGAAGTTGCCGCTCGGGGTCGTCTGGAAGTCGCCGGTGTGACGGGCCGCGGCCGCTTCGACCGAATGCAGCACGAGCGGGTTGTCCGGCTCGAGCGTGGCCACGAAGGCGGGAGCGCCGCCCGGCGCCGCCCAGTAGAGGTTGGGCTGGTTCAGCGTCCCCGCGCCGCCGTCCAGCTGCTCGGGGCTGAGGAAGTAGACGACGCCGCTGCTCGAGGCGACACCACCGCCGCCGCCCACGGCGACCGCGTCGCAGTTGGCGCCGCCGCCGGGCGTGTTCCAGTGCGCGAACGCGTCGTTGCCGACCGGGTCGCAAGCGACCGGCGAGGGGTTGGCGGAGACCAGCGCGAGGTGGAGGCTGCCGCCCGAGCCGACTTCGGCTTCGTAGAGGTCGGCGTCGTCGTCGGTGTCCTCGGCCGGCAGCAGCTGATCGGAGCTGGTGAAGAAGGCCCGCGAGCCGTCGGCGGTCATGCCCGCGAAGAGCACGCCGCTCGTGGCGAGGGGCGCCAGGTCGACGCTGTTCGGCGAATTGCCGAGGTGCATATAGGGGTGGACGTATTCGTTCCCGGCGCCATCGGTGGCGACCCGCTTGCCGATCACGATCCGCGACCCGTCGCCGGAGATGTCGAGCTCCGAGATGCCGGCACCGCCAAGGGTCGCCCCGGAGGGGTCGGTGGAGACGATCTGCGTCGTCCCGGCGACGAGGTCGCGGTCGTAAACGGTGAGATCGCCGCCGGTGTTGGCGCCCGGCTCGAAGGCGTATTTGGAAGCGAAGACGAGGTGGTGGCCGTCGTCGGAGAGCATCTTCTCCACCCGCCCTTCGGGTTTGGCGGAGTCGACGCCGGGGTCCAGCGAGCCGGCCATGCCCTGGATCAGCTGGCCGTTCGGCATCCGCACCGGGATCCCGGTTTCGAGGCCGCCATCGGTGAAGCAAGGGCTGCAGAGGTCCGGCCCAGCGAAGGCAAGCGTGGTCAGGCCGGCGTCAGCTTCGCCGAGTACCGAGGCGAAGGAGCCGGCGCCCGGGTTGAGGTCGGCCGGAAAACCCTTGTACTCGGTCGTCCAGCCTTCCGCCGTGCGCGTCGCGAGGTAGGGATCGGGGCCCTTGTTGGTCGCGTTCCAGGGTCCCGGCACGGCGCCCGAGTGCGTCGCGTAGAGCAGCCTGTCCTTCGCCGCCGGGAAGCCGGGGTACGGAGCCTGCCCCGGCGCCAGGTAGGACTCGACGTCGTAACCTCCCGTGTCGAGGGCGCTGACCCGCTCGTAGGCGCGGCAGTCCGGCAGCCGCTGGGCGGCGGTCTGCTTGCGGGCCAACGCGTTGGGGCAGGTATCGGTTCCCCCGGTCTGAACCGGGTAGGTCTTGAAGGCGTGGTCAGGCCCGTAGGTGGTGTCGACGCCGTTGGTGGCGACCAGCCGCACGTGGTAGGTGGTGTTCGGCTGCAGGCCTTCCAGCGGGGCATCGACTTTCACCGGGAAGAACCCGAGCGGCAGCGCGACCGTCGGCGTGCTGTTGCCGTAGGTGGTATCGGTGCCGTAGTCGAAGTGGTAGCTGGTCGCGGACCCGTTCGCGCGCAGTTCTCCGTGCAGCTGGGCACTCGTCGAATGGATGTGGTCGACGCCGACTGGCGAGACGCTGGGCGGCGACGCTGGTTCGCGGTGGTAGGCCGAGATCCGGGTGCCTTCGCTGACGTACAGCCACTGCCCGGTTCCGTCGAAGGCAAACGGGCCGCCGCTGGCGAGTTTTTCGATCCCGGTAAAGGGCGTGCCTTTGACCAGGGGGTCGGAGTATTCGACGCCCTGGATTATCGATCCCTGCCGCGAGTAGATGTCGTTGGTAGAGGGATCGACGGCAAGAGCTTCGCCCAGCGGCAGGCCGGTTTCGCCTTCCGTGGCGAAGGTTTCGGGCGCGTATCGGCCATAGCTTTCGGACCCGGCGTAGAAGTAGTGCCCGAGTTCGTCCATCACAAAGGTGAAAGCGCCGTTTGGATCGATCGGGACCGGGGACCCGATATCGGCACCGGTCGGCGTCACCGCTTGTGCTGCGAAGTTGCCGGTATTGCCCCAGTCCCAGGTGATCATCCAGAGCTTGCCGTCGGGGCCCACGGCGGCGGCTTGGATCAGCCGGTTTGCGGTCCCGTCGTCGAACACGATCGGGTTGGTGCTGAGCGGTTTCCCGTCGGGACCGAACGCCCAGTAGACCAGGCCGCCGCAGCAGAAGCCCGAGGTTTCGATCACGTAGATGTTCCCCTGGGTCGGGCCGCCGGAGTTGTCGACCAGCATCATGCTGCCGCCACCCGGAAAGAAGGACGGTTCGCCGAGGCCGGAGAAGTTCACCGGCTCGCCATCGGACCCGAACTGGACGATCCGGCCGCGCTCGAAGACGAGGACGTTGCCGGTTTCGTGGTTGACCGCGATCGTGCTCGGGTTTTCGATTCCCCCCACAGCGCCCGTGTCGAAAGTGAACTTGTACTGGAAGGGATCGCCGGGAGCGGCCGTTGCGGTACTCGCCGCGGCGAGAGCGAACAGGCTCGTCAGGGCGAGCAGGAAGACGACGCGCAGACGCCTCATCGGCTGGCCCTCCCGGTCTTGTTGGCTTTGGCGTGCTTCCCGGCCTTACCGCCGCACGGGGCCTTCAGCGGCGTGCGGGTATGGGTGCGGTCGCCGTTGTGACCGACGAAGCGGACGTCGGCGAAGTGCTTGGCGCGGCAGAGGTCCTCGGAGTTGTCCAGCAGGCCCTTCTTCCCGCCTTTCATTTCGAGCACGAACTTCGACACCGGGGCGTCGGGCACGCCTTCGAAGGTGGTGCGGATGCCGCCGTTCTTGGAGTCGATCCGGCCGACGAGCTCGATCTTGACCGGCTGGGAGTCCGGACCGCGGAGGGCGGCGACGAGATCGGGGAGTTCGTGTTCGGGATTCGACCGCAGGTAGACCGGCCCGGTCAGCGGCTGGTCGAGGATCGGGGTGACTGCCGTGGCGCGGCCGTAAACCGAGCGCGCCGGGCACTGGTCGGCCGCGAACTGGACGCGGGTGCAGACGTTGCCGAGGTGCGACTGGTCGAGAAACTCCGAGGAGGGCAGCGCGACGACCGCGCGGCGGATGTTGGCCTGCCCGCCCGGCTGGGTCAGCGTCGCCTTCAGCGCCGGGTTGCCGGTCCTCTTGGTGGCGCCGCGGAGGGCGAGCCGCAGCTTCGGCTCGAAGCCGAGATTCGGGCAATTGACGACCTGGAAGTGGGCGGTCCGCGTCGCCGTCGCCCCCTGGTCGCCGGTCAGCAGGCCGTCAACCGTGAACGGGTTGCAGCTGGTCGGGTTGAGGGTGAAGGCCTGGCGGTTGAGGTTGATCAGGACCGAGCGCAGGCGCAGCGGTATCCCCTCGAGAATCTGCGGCAGCGGATCGGAAACGGCGTTCACCTGAGCCGTCTTCGGGTCGATGTTGATCGCGACCCGGTTGACGACGTTGCCGAGGTCGTACGGTCCCGAGACCGCCGGCGTCACCACGGCGAAGCTGAGCGGCGCCCCTTTGTACGGACCCGCCAGGTAGACGTTGCCGTGGGCGTAGAAAGGCTTGGCGCCGGCACCGGCGCCGGCCCACGACTCGCCGATCAGGCTCGCCGCCGGGCACTTCGGGCTGGCCTGCTCCGCCGCACCGGTGTAACCCGAAGAGCCGATCGCGTTGAGCGTCGCATCCGGGCAGTAGGGGATCCCCTTCAGCGTCGCCGTGAACCCGGGCGGCGTCTTGACGGCGATCGTGCTCAGCGTCTGGTTGCCGTCATCGCGGGTGATGTAGATCGAGAACGGAGCGTGCGCGCCGGCACCGTTGCTCGCGCCCGAGGCACGGAAGCCCGGATCGAACGGCCGCTCGGAGCCGGGGCAGGGACTGCCGCCCGGGCCCGAGGTGATCTTGAAGAACTGGGTCGAGGTCTGGTTCGGGAGCCCCGTCGCCCACGGTTCGAATTCGGTGTTGACCGCGTAGGTGCCGCAATGTTCGGGCGTGGCGAGCAGGCCGCGCTCGGAGCCGAAGTAGTGCAGGTCGAACTCGGTCAACGGCGCCTGCGGCAGGTTGTCGAAGGTGACCGTCAGCTGGCCGTTGGTCGGATCGGTCTTAACCGAACCGGCGAACTTCATGTGCGTCGCGAACCCGTCCGCGGTGAGGATCAGGCGGTAGCGGTCTCCGGGACGCGGTTCGCCGATGTAGATGGCACCCGATATCGGCCCCGGCAGCGCCGAGCTGTCGAGCTCGACGGTTCCGACCTTGGCGGTCTCAGGGCATTCCGCTTCGTCGTCGCGCCCAAAGTGCGCCTGCTCGTCGGTGCAGAAGGTCTTGCCGTCGGCAGCGGAGGAGTTGATCGAGAAGCCGACCGGCATCGTCACCGTGTTGCGCTTGATCTGGGAGTCCGAAGGCGTCTCCGGACTGACGTTCTGCGGCACTTTCAGCGCCACGTCAAGCCCGCTCGCCGTATCGGCTGCTTCGGTCGAAGGTTTCGCCGCCAGCGAGGGGTTGAAGTTGAGCTGGTCGCAGCCGGTGGTCGCGGGCCAGGGCGCTTCTTTTTCATGGCGGCCGCCGTCGTAGGCCATGGTGACCAGGTTGGAGCTCAGCGGTCCCGTGCAGCTGGTCGGGGCGGAGAAGAACGGTTTTTCGGGCTGGTTGGAGATTTCCGGCCCCGGGGTCGGAACGCCGCCGCCCTTTTTGAAGCGCATTTCGTCGTGCGCCGGAGAGGCCGGCACGCCCCAGAGAATCTGTTCGTAGCCGCCTAGGGCGAAAGCCGCCGTGATTCCTTTGACTTCGGCATTCATGCCGTAGTCGCTGCCGGTCCTCGAGTTGATCACCGTGTAGATCGGGAAGGCGAAGAGGAACGCCTTCCAGCCGAGCAGACCGGCCTGGCCCGGCTCGGGGATCAGGTTGTAGATCGGCGTCCAGCCGGTCGGATTGCAGCAACCGCCGCCGATTGCGATGTAGGGGTTCGCCAACCCCACCTGCGCGTCGGCCGGACATTCGTCGAAGAGGAACTGTTCCGACGAGCATCTCGCCACCGCGTGCGGATTGCCGAAGAAGCCGGCCGGCAGTTCGACCAGGGCATTTTTGATCTGGTTGCAGCCGCATTCTTCGAACGGGTCGTAGCGGGTGCCCAGCATGAATTTGATGAAGAGGTCAGGGTGGCCGCCCGCCTGGGTGGTGGACGGTTCGGCGACGAAGCTCTTGATTCGCGCACCGGTCGGTGGGTCCGCGGCGGAAGCGGAGCCCGCGAAACAGAGCGAGGCGAGCAGCGCCGCGCCGAGCAGCACTGGCAGCAGCCGCGCCCCGAACCTGCACTTGGTGCTGTTCTCAACCACGGTCGCTCCCCCTGTTCTGCTTGCCCTTGCCCTGCTGGCGCTTGCCTGCCTTCGCTTTGTGCTTCTTCGCCTTGTGTTTTTTCTTGTGCTTGTGCTTCTTCTTGTGCTTGTGCGCCTTGGCCTTCGGAGCGGGACCGAGGCTGGCGCCAGTGCGGTCGGCCGGCAGCGGCGGCGGCACGACGCCGAGGCCGTGGCACTCGTCGGCGGCGGTGCAGTTCGGATTGGCACGGTCAGCCGGGAAGCCGCCGCCGGTTCGGGCGTCGTAGATCTTCAGGGCGGCGCCGTTGTGGTCCTGGGTGACGAGCCTGTCGGTCGTCGCGAAGTATGCGTTGGTGCCGTTGGCGCTGACGCTGACGAGGCCGACCGCGTTCTGCAGGCCCTGGTAGCCGTTGTAGCCTTTGAACTGTTCGCCGATGCCCGACGAGATCAGCTGCGGCCGGCCTTCGGTGTACTCGTAGGTGTCGTCGAATTCGTTGGTGTCCCGCGGCACCAGCGGGTCGCCGGTGCTGAAGAAGACGCGGCCGTCATAGGTCTGGAAGAGACCGTTCTGAGAGCCGAGCACTTCCGTCTGCGGCGGCTGGCCGTCGGGACGGCAGGAGGCGCAGTTGATCGTGCCCTTTTCGGGGTCGTAGGTGTACATCTCGGTTTTGCCGGCGTTGTCGTAGCCGGTGATCTGCGACTGCACGATGAAGGCCATATGCGATCCATCGGGGGTGACCTGCATGCGGGCCACCGGTCCCGAAGCGCAGGCGCTGACGAGCAGTAACGAGGTGCAGACTTTTTCGGGTTTCAGCGCCGTGACGAAGCGCAGCGTGCCTTTACGGAAGAGGTACAGATTGGCTTTGCCGAGCTCGCCCTTGCCGGCGACCAGCGGCTCCGGAGAGATGAAGTAGATGTCGCCTGAGCCCGAGGCGATCGCCGAGTCGCTGAACGCGTTCCCGCCCTGGCCACCGTTGAAGCCCCCGATCTTGTCGAGCACACCCGAGTATTTGAGGAAGTCGATCGCTTCGACGTTGCAGCCGCCGCCGTTCCAGGGGACGTTGCAGTCGTCTTTGTTCCCGGCGCTGCCGGAGTCGCCGATCGAGATAAGCGTCAGCGTTCCCGGCGCGTCCTGGTGCCAGGCGTAGATGTCGCTGCTGCTGTCGGTGTCGTTGGCCGCCAGCTGGTCGGGCGAGCGGAAGTAGATGGTTTCGCCGTTGCTGGTGGCGCCGAGGTAGGCCAGTTTGTCGCCGGCGCCGATTTCGATCGTGCGGTTGCCGTCTATCCGCAGGTAGAACGGGCCGTTGATGTCTTTGATCTTGTGCTGGTTCGGCGGCGCGTATTCGGTCGCGTCCTCAGCCCGTTCTTCGGCCATGAGGATGTGCGAGCCGTCGTCGGAGATGTTGTAGACGTAGCCTTCGAAGTCGGTCGTGTTGTCGCTTTTGACCGACGCCAGCCTGACCTCACCGGTTGCGAGGTCGTTGTCGTAGATCGAGGCCGGCGGGACCTGCGTTACCGGCGGGGAGGTGCCTTGGCAGCAGGTGATTTCCCGGTTCACGTGGTTCCCCCCGGGGGCAAACACGAGATTCGACTGGAAGACGAAGTGGTTGAAGTCGGCCGACGCTTCCGGGATGCCGACGAACCGTTCGCCGTTTTCTACCTCGCCGAGATTGCTCGGCCAGCGTTCGAGGAAGGAGCCGTCGGAGGTGTTCCAGACGTAGGGCGCGTTCGACGGATGGCCCTTCTGTTCGAAGACGTCGGGCCAGCCCATGTCGTAGCTCGCCAGGCGGCCGAGATCGGGGCTCACCTGCGTGCCCATCGCGATTCGCGAGGGGCCCCACTGGCTTTGGAACCAGTTCTCCTCGTTGTCTTTCGGGGGCCCGCCGATCAAGAACGCTTCGTTCGCCGGGCGGCCGACGTACTTCTGGTACCAGCCCGTGTCCGAGCGGGTGGAGACGAACATGTCGCCGAGGATGTTCTGCGGGTCGCCGGCGCTTTCGGGGAAGGTGCCGAAGGCGGCCGTGTAGGCGATCTTCGCGGGCTTGGTCGCCAGCGGCGCCGGCGGCCCGCCGAGCGGGAAGATGATCGACCCCTGGGCGAAGCCCGGGGTGACGAGCTCGTAGGCGCGGCAGTCCGGCAGGCTGTTGGAGCGGGTTTCCTGGCGCAGCTGCGCGTTCGGGCAGTTCGGCGGGTAGAAGCCGAAGGTCTGGTCGCCGGTGGCGTTGGTCCCGTACTGGTTCGATGCGACGAGGCGGAAGTGGTAGGTGACGCCCGGAGTGAGGTCGGTCAGCTGGGTGCTGACGAAGACCGGCGAGTTGCCGTTGCCGGCGCTGCCGTCCGGGACCGGGCTCCTGTTTCCGTACGCGGCGGTCGGGCCCCATTCGAAGACATAGGTGGTGTCGCCGAACCGCGGATTGACTTCGCCGACCAGTTCGGCGGAGGTGGCCTGGAGGTTGCGGGAGTTGAGGTTGCCGACCTGCGGCGCTTCCGCGGTGCGGAAGCTGGCATCGGCGCTGTAGGACCTGCCGGTCGAGTTTTCGGCGACCAGCCGGTAGTGGTAGGTGGCGCCGGGCTGCAGCCCTGAGATGGCCTCAGCGGGAACGTCGTAGCGACCGCTGCCTGCGGGAACGGTGTTGCCGGGCGGAGCCGGAACCGTGTTTCCGTAGTCTTCGGTCGGGCCCCATTCGAAGTAGTAGTTCGTTGCGTGGGAGTCGCGATCGAAGGAGCCGTGCAGTTCGGCGCTGACGTTGGTCAGGCCGGTGACCGGTTCGGCGGCCAGGTTTGCCACGGCGGTGGCGGTGGTGAACGCTTCGTCCTGCCCGCGAACGACTCCGTCGGCGTCGCTGGCGACGATGCGGAAGTGGTAGGTCGTCTCGGAGATCAGGCCCGAGATCGCGACCGGGGCCACGTCCTGCTGGCCCGCCGTCGAGCCGGCGTCGCCGCCGGGGGGCAGCGGCGTCGTATGGCCGTAGGAGTTGGAGCGCCCCCATTCGAAGTAGTAGTGGGTGTCTTTGCCGTCGCCGATGAAGGAGCCGTTGAGATCGGCGGTGTCGTTCTCAACCGCGGTGGCCGGCGCGGTGGTGACGCCTTCGATCGCCGGGGGGGTGGCGAAGGTCGCGTCGGCGCCCGAGTTGGTGCCGTTCGCGTTCGTCGCGAAGAGCCGGTAGTGGTAGACGGTGCCGGAGGTGAGGCCGCTGAGGCTGGCGCTGACAGCGGTCGGGGACGTGATCGGGCCGCCGGGCGTGCACGGCGCGGAGCCCTCGCTGTACCCGGTGTCGGGTCCGTAGCGGAATTCGCAGGAAGTGACGGAACCTGCGCCGTCGGGATCGACTTTGCCGGCCAGGTCGGCGCCGGCCGTCGTCACGTTGGTCGCGTTCCCGGTCGTCGTCGCCGGCAGCTGGGTCTCGGTGGCGCCGTAGGTGAAGACGCCGCCGCCGCTGTCCGTGGCGAGGATCTGGCCGTTGCCAACGCCGGCGACGCCCCGCGAGCTACTCAGGCTGCCGAATTCGGAGCCTTCTTTGGTGCCGTTGCCGAGCCACTTGATGAGGATGGAGTTGACGTCGATGTAGAAGGCGTCGCTGACCGGATCGATGGCGACGGCTGAGGGGTTGACCTGGTCGAAGGTCTGGGAGGGTTCCGGCGAGCTCGATTCGAACTGATCGGCGTTCCATTTCTGGGGAGGGCCGTACCCGGCGTAGAAGTTGCCGCTCGAGTCGACCGCCATCTGACAGACCTGGAAGAACAGCGTTCCGGTCCGGACGGCGGCTTCCGGGCTACCGGTCGGCGGCGCGTAACGACCGGTCTGGAAAACGCCGGTGTCGGCGACGTAGACCTGGCCGGTCGCCTGGTTGATCGCCACCCCGCAGGCGCTGGTGACGGACCCCAGCTGGCCTTTGTAGGCGCCGGTCGAGTCGAAGACCGCGACCCCACCGGGGCCGGCGAAGTAGATGTTCCCGTCGGTCGGGCCGCCGCTGCGATCGACGGCGAGACCGGTGTTGCCGGAGCCGTCGACCTGCAGCGGACCGGCCGGGGTGCCGAGGATCTGATTGCCTTCGATCTGTCGACCCGAGGCGGCGAACGGAACCGGGTTGCCGCTGGCGTCGAATTTGGCGATCCGCCCTCCCCCGTTTGCCAGGAGCACGTAGACGTTGCCGCTGGAGTCGGTGGCCACCGCCTGGGGATTCGTTTCGGCCCCGGTCGAGAAGGTGTCGAGCAGCGAGTGCCCGGTGGCGGCGGAGGCAGCGGTGCTGTCCAAGGTCAGCGCCGCGAAGACGATCAGCGCAGCGACGATGGTCCAAACCTTCGTGGTCCCCCGGTGCAAGTCCAAGTTCCTCTCCCCGATCCCTGCTTCTCGATGAGCCACCCGAGCGGCTCCGTTTCCCTGTTCCCGCCACTCCTCCCCGTCCCCTGAGCGGCTGGCGGCAAGATAGACACAGTGACCTATCTTTGTCAAGCATAACTTTACGTACTGTCTAGTTTCTTTTTAGGACTCATGACGCTATAGGTCAGAATTAGACTCTCTATTAGAAAATTTCTCTTCTTGCCACAGGCACGCCTCCCGGGTTCCACGGCTCCCATAACTAGACTGGCCACTGCGATGAGGGAGCAGAGCGATTTCGAAAAATCAAACGAGGACGCCTCTCCCGCTGAGCTGATCGACGCGCGGATCGAGGAGCTCGGCGACTGGCGGGGCGAGACCCTCGCCCGCGTCAGAGCCCTGATCAAGCAGGCAGAGCCCGACGTGACCGAGGAGTGGAAATGGCGGGTCCCGGTCTGGTCGCGCGGCGGGATCCTCTGCACCGGTGAGACCTACAAGAAAGCGGTGAAGCTGACCTTCGCCAAAGGGGCATCGCTGGAGGACCCGGCGGGCCTCTTCAACTCCAGCCTGGGCGGCAACACCCGGCGCGCGATCGACATCCACGAGGGCGAGGAGATCGACGAGGAGGCGTTCAAGGCCCTGCTCCGCGAAGCAGTGGACCTGAACACCGCTTAGCGAGCTATCGCGGCGGCGGCGGAGGCCCGCGTTCGCGCTGGAGCTTCTGCTTCCTCGGCAGGAGCGGGAGGCCGAGACGGGCGCAACCAAGGGCTTCGGCCTTGGGCAGCAGGGGATGCCGGTGGCCCGCCCATATCCAGACGCCGCTTGGCATCTCCGCCGCCAGTTGCCAGATCGTGTTGGGGTAGGCGCCGTCCTTGGTCATTTCATGCAGGATCGGCCAGTGTCGCGAAGTCGCCATCGCCTTCTCGGCTTCGAGCTCGGCGGCGCGGTCGCCACTCCGTCGCGCTTCCGCCCATTGCAGAAACCAGAGGCAGGAGACCGTGGCGGTGACTTTGGCGCCGACCTGGTAGCGCGTGGTGGTTAGGCCTTCGTCCGGCACCTCCGAGGGCCTGAAGGTGCTGGGGACCGGGATCCCCTTCAAGATTTCCTGCACCGCCGCGTCGTGATCGGCCGCTTTGACCACCTTCGCCGGCATCGCGTCGAGCCAGGCCTGGGTATCCACCCTGGTCAACCACTCCAGCCGTTCTTCGAAGGCGGCCAGGTCGGGGACCGCCGCCGTCAGCTGCAGCACGTAGCCGCCTTCTGACCAGAAGGCAGTCATCCGGCGGTTGCCGGGACCACCCTGGTTGACGAAGAACTCGGCCCGGGTGTCGACGATGGCGGTGGTGTCGAGGACCGGCAGCTTCACCCAGCGCTGGCCGTGCGGATGCAGGCTCTCGCGCTGCATCGCGATCGCAGCGGTGAGGGTCCCCTGGCGCCACCAGAGTTCGACCCGCCGCTGGCGCACCGCCGGCGGGAACATCCCCGACTCGCGCTCCGCCTTGGGGCCGCCGGTGATGCGGATCGATTCGTAGGGGATCGGCTTGCCGGTGACGAATTCCATCGATCCTTCGACGCCCTCACGACGCCGTTCCTCGGTGGCGTTCTGCACCCGCCAGCCCGGGCCTTCGAGGAGCAGCAGCGGCGAGGATTCGGCGAAGCGGACGAGCTCGGCGGCATAGGCGCGGCTGGGACCGCTTTGACCGCCGCCGGCGGAGAGAAGCAGGACGATCGCGGCGACGATCGCCGCCAGCGCGCCGGCCGCGACGGCGATCTCTCGGCTCCCCCACCGCTGCCGCTGGACTGGATCAGGGCCGACTCCTCCCACGTCGCCCGCGCTCGCCGGCTCGGCGGCGATCGCCTCCCCCAGCTCCGCTTCGGCCGAGCTGAGCGCCAGCGCCGCGAGCGCATCCGGCGGCAACGGGTTCGCGGCCTTCAACTTCAGGTCGAGTTCGCCCATCTTCATCGTTGGGCCTCCTTCGCTTCCAGCTCGGTCTTCTTGGGCTCACCGTGTCCGGCCTCGGCGAGCCGCGCCCGCAGCCGACGGCGCGCCCGGTGCAGGCGGCTGCGGGCGGCCAGTGGCGTGATTCCGAGGACCTGCGCCGCCTGCGCGGGCGCCAGCTCCTCCCAGCCGATGAGCATCAGCAGCTCGCGATCGGGCTCCTCGAGCCCGCCCAAGGCCTCCAGCATCCCGGTCGAGTCCGCCGCTTCCGCCGGAACCTGGCGCCTCAGCTCCGCGCGCAGCTGCTCGGTGAGCCGGCTGCGGCGCCGCTCCCCGCGCCGCTGGTTGGCGACGACGAAGCGCGCGGTCCCGTAGAGCCAGAGCCGCCCCTCCTCCCCGAGCGGCACCTCCGCCAGCCGCCGCCAGGCGGCGAGAAAGGTCTCGGCGACCGCGTCCGCCGCATCCTCGGGGTCCGGACAACGGCGCAGGGCGTAGCCGAGGATCTCCCGCGAGTGCTCGCGGTAAAGGCGCCCGAAGCGCTGCTCGGCCAGCTCGCGCGGCAGGGCGTCGGTCATCGTCGAGTCCTGGTGCATCGCTCCTACATGTCCGCTCGAAGCCAAACGTTGCACCTTCACGGTGGCTTCTTCGGCAGCGCCGACACCGGCGGCGCCCAGGTCTCCTACCTCGAGCCGTGGAACCGGCCGGACACGGTAGGGCTCAGCGGCTCAGGTCGTGGCCTCGATGATGCTGAGCATGCCGGTGCTCGAGTCCTTGGCAACCTCGGCGGCCGCCGGGTGCTCGTCGCAGCGGTGCAGCGAGGCCTGCTTGAAACCAGCGGCGCGGAGGGCCGCCTCGGCGGCTGCTTCGTCGCCGGGGTAGGCGTAGACCTTGCCGCGGACGAAGGCGCCAAGCAGCAGCGCGAAGGCTCGTTCGGCGCGATCGGGGCCGCCGGTACGGAGGTCGGCGAGGTAGGCGCCGGTCGCGAACGGACGGAGCATCCGCGCCAGCCTGCCCCACAGCCCCGTCACCGTGTCGTCGTCGAAGTAGGTCAGCAGCCCCTCGGTGATGATCACCAATCCCTTGGTGGGATCCATCTGCTCGGCCAAGACCTCGAGGCTGCCGGGACCGCCGGCGCGGAGGATGTCGAGGTCGGCGACGCGGTGGTGCTCGTCGAGCGAGCCCATCTGCGCCAGCGCCTCGCGCTTGCGCCGGGCCATCGGCGGCAGGTCGGCCTCGATGTAGGTGAGGGCGTCTCCGTACCGCTGGCTGAAGCGCCAGCCGCGGGGGGACATGCCGCAAGCGGCCTCGATCACCTGGCTCACCCCGTCCTGGATCAGCTCGTCGAGGAGGGCATCGATGATCCGGTGGCGCGCGAGCAGCAGGCGGTCGAGGCTGGGCCGTCCCAACCTCCTGCTCACGGCGTTGGGCAGTAAGAGCGTGTCGTAGAAGAGGCGGCCCTGCCAGGTGGCGAGCCGGGGATGCGAGAGGCCGTTCCTGACCCAGGTCTCCCCCGTGTAGTGAGCGGTCGGGGAAATCGCCCCCGACGATTTTTCGCTTCCAGCCATGACTCCGCTACGTTTTCACAGATTCAGATGGGCAAGCTGATCGCAACCACGCAGGCCACCCTCGACGGCGTCATTGACCCGGTCGGCGAGTGGGTGCAGCCGGACGGAGACCACGGCACCTACTCGTTCGAACGGCAGGCAAGCTCCAGCGGGCTGGTGCTAGGCCGCAAGACCTTCAAGGGACTGGCGAGCTACTGGCCGGGCCGGTCCGGCAAATGGGCCGACATGGTGAACGCGCTGCCGAAGCACGTCGGCTCGACCACCCTCACCGGCGAGCTTGGATGGAACGCGACCCTGCTAGAGGGCAGCCTCGAGGACTCGATCCCGAAGCTGAAGGACGAAGTCCCCGGTGACCTCTTCATGCACGGCAGCGGCGAGTTCGCCCACGCCCTCGCCGAGAGGGGCTTGGTCGATGTGTACGAGGTCTACGTCAATCCGCTCGTCTGGGGCCAGGCCAACCTCCACGTGCTCGGCGACCGGGGCATCGTCCGGTTGCAGCTCGAGGACGTCAGGAGGTTCGATTCCGGCGTGGTCCTCCTCACCTACCTGCCGGCGTCGTGATGTCCTAGGCTGGATCGATCGGCCCAGATCCCATCCCCGCCTTCTTACCATCCAGCGACCAGGTGGGGTGCCGTAGGATCGCGCCGTGGCGTTCACGCTGAGGAACCTGAGGGAGGACCTGGAGGATGTCGGGTCCAATTTCGACGGCTCGCCAGACCTGGAGTTCCGCTTGGCAACCCAGGCGCTCGAGCTCGAGAGATCCGGCCTGGGCTACCAGCGCATTCCGCCCGGCTACCGCTTTCCGTACGGCCACACCCACGAGAAGCAGGAGGAGGTGTACGTGGTCCTGCGCGGCAGCGGGCGGATGAAGCTGGACGACGAGATCGTCGAGCTCGGCGAATGGGACGCGGTGCGCGTCGCCCCCGGCACCTGGCGAGGCTACGAGGCCGGGCCGGAGGGCCTCGAGATCCTCGTCATCGGCGCGCCCAATCTCGGCGAGTCTCCACGGGAGGACGTCGAAGGCCAGCGCGACTGGTGGACCGACTAGCGGCAGTCGAGATTCCGCCTGGTCAGTGGAGGGCAGGTCGGTAGACGAGCTCCTGGATGTGACCGTCGAGCGTCCGCGCCTCGATCAGCTCCAGATCGAAGTCGGCCGCGCCCTGGAAGATCGGGTCCAGCCCGGTCTGGCCGGTTATGACAGGGAACAGCGTCACCTGCACGCGATCGACGAGGCCGGCGGCCATCAGCGCCCGGTTCAGCGCCAGGCTGCCGTGCGAGCGCAGCGGCACCTCGGACTCCTGCTTGAGCCGGGCGACGACGTCGACGGCGTCGCCGCTCACCAAGGTCGCGTCCGGCCAGTCGAGCGGACCCTCCAGCGTCGTCGAGACCACAGTCGCCGGCAGGCTCCTCATCCGGGTGACCCATGGATCGCGCACCTCGGACTCCTCGCTGCTCGAAGCCAGCATTCGCGCGAACAGCCGATACGTGTTTGCCCCGAAGACCATCCGCTGCTCACCCTCGTACGAGGCGAGGCGGTGGTCGAGCAGCTCTGGGCCCTGCTTACCCCAGTAGCCGCTCCAGTCGGCGCTGGCGGAGCCGTAGCCGTCGAGGCTGGAAAAGACGTCGAAGGTGTAGGTGGCGCTCATGTCGTTCTCCTCTCGTTGGGAAATGCTCTTTTGCTAGAGCGACGAACGGGCGAGGCGAAAATCGACCGCCGAGATCAGCGCCGCGGCACGCCGGGACGGTCTTTCTTGAAACAGAGCGGTTCCCCGGGTTCGGGCTGAAGGATCGCGCAGTCGTTGGGCAGCACGAGGATGCCGACCCGCTGGCGGTGGTTGATCGTCGCGTCCTGGAGCCCCCGCCCGAGGAAACGACCGACCGGCCCGAAGAGCGCCGCCTGCTGGGGCAGGAGCCGCGCGGAGTAGGGGCCGAGCCTGACGAGGATCGGCCTTCCTTCAGAGCGCCGGAAGGCAGTGGTCCGGTTGACGATCATCACCCGCTGCCTGCCGGTGATGCGGATGCACCCCGGGCTTGGGAGATCGGTGTAGATGCCGATCTCCCCGCGCCCTTCCTCCGGCATGCAGGGGCGCGCGCCCGTCATTTCCAAACCGGGGGGACGGCCGCGCCAGGGGCGGGTGCGCCGCGCGACGATCACCTTCGCGATCGGTGCCGACTGGCCGACCCCGCGGTCACGCCCGCTGGCGGGATCGCGGGCGGGTGGCCTGCGCGGCGCGGTCGAGTCTCCGGTGGAGCTCGCACCCGATCCGCAGCCGGCGAGCGCCGCCGCAACCAGCGACATCACCGAGAGCACCGAGGCAAACCTTCCCATGTTCAGCATTCTGCACAGGAACTGGCCGCACCTCACCAGCACGGTCACCCTGCTGGATCGACCGGTGGGGCGCGGCGGGCATCGAAGTACATGAAGAGGCCGGAGCGGCGCGAGCGAACTCCGCGCATCCCGGCCTGGGCGAGCCAGTCGAGCAACTCCGGTTCGGTGCACAGGGGGCCGAAGTCGGTCGTGTTGGGTTTGAGCTGCAGACGCTGGCGCAGGCTGTCGCCGCGGACGAAGCAGGACCCGACCAGGCGACCCCCGGGGCGCAGCACGCGGCCGATCTCCTCGATTGCGCCGCGCGGGTCGGGGAAGCAGTGCAGGCCCCAGTAGGAGAGGAAGAGATCCGCCGAGCCGTCGGCGACGGGGATCGAGGTGGCGTCGGTCTCGACGAACCGGATTTCGCGCAGACCGCGCCTGGCCGCCCGGGCCCGGCTGCGGCGAAGCATCGCCGGGGAGAGGTCGGCGGCGACGTAATCGACTTCTCTGCCCGGCCGGATCGCGCGGAACGCCGGCCCGGCCCCGCAGGGGCAGTCGACGATGGTGCCGCCCACCGGGACCTCCCCGACCGCGCTCATGCTTTCGTAGTAGGCCCTGGTGTCACCGCCCCAAAGCACCCGAGCGATCAACCGGTTGAGGCGAGGCCGCTCCATGTAGGCGCTGTACGTCCTGCCAAAAAGGGAGTCATAGAAGTCGCGGGACGTGGCCTGGGGAGAAGTGCGTGACTTCGGCTGCAAATCAGCAAGGACCCTAGTGGGCCGGTGAGAGTGCCGACACCGACCGGCACGCCTGTTAGGAACGCTCGCGGATGGAGGCTCACCGGTCCTACGAGCGCTTCGAGCAAGGGCACCACGTCGCGGCCGGCGGGGAGCTTCCGCATCACGCGCAGCTGGCGGCGCTGGCGGTCGCGGTGATCGCCTGTCTCCTCGCGGTGGCGACCTTCTTCTCCAACGAGGCGGTGAAGGAGGTGATCACCGCCGAGACCCATGGCGCGACCGCCCACGCGCGGCTCGAGAGCAACCGGGTGAAGATCGACATCGCCAAGGGCAACGCTTCGCTGCTGCGGGTTCTCGGCGCCACGATCCCGGCCAGGTACGGCGCCGCCGCCAAAGCCCGCGAGCACGAGACGGACCTGGCCGGTCACCTGCGCCCGGCCGACGCCCACCTCAACGAGGAGATCGACGCGCATCGCAGCGAGGTCGACCACGCCAACAGCCAGCACCTCGCCTTCGAGCTGGCCGAGGTCGGGTTCGAGGTGGGGATCGTCCTCGCCTCGATCTCGATAATCGCCCGCCGCCGCTGGCTGCTCGGCGCCGCGGGAGCGGCGGCGACGGCGGGTGTGGCGCTGCTGGCGATCGGCTTGCTCTTTGCCTGAGCGCGCCGGCGGCGTGCTAACTTACAACCAGATGGTTGTAGATAAGAAACCGAGTCACGACGACGAGGGGGCCACCGACCTGCTGTTCCGGGCGCTGGCCGATCCGATTCGCCGCGACATCCTCCGCCGCGCCCACGAGGGCCGGCTTTCGGTCTCGGCCCTGGCCCGCGAACACCCGATCAGCGTGACTGCGATGCAGAAGCACGTCGCCGTGCTGGAGCGGGCCAAACTGGTGAGCAAGCACCGGGTTGGTCGCGAGTCGATCGTCCAGACCGAGACCGACGCCCTCGTTCGCGCCCGCGCCGCACTCGATCGTCTCGAGGCGGACTGGCGTGGCCGGATCGAGCGGATGGAGCAGATCCTCGAAACCGACAAAGGAGACAGCTGATGCCCGTCACCGACGTAGACAAGAACATCGACGCCCTGACCATGACGATCACGGCCGAGTTCGACGCCGACGCCGAGCGCCTCTGGGAGCTGTGGGCGGATCCGCGCCAGCTGGAGCGCTGGTGGGGCCCGCCGTCCCACCCGTCGACCTTCGTCGAGCACGAGCTCACGGTCGGCGCGCGCACCACCTACTTCATGACCGGTCCGGACGGCGAGAAGCACCACGGCCAGTGGCGGATCGAGGAGGTCGAGCCGCCCCACCGCCTGCACATCGCCGACGACGAGGTCGACGACGAGGGCAAGCCGGAGGACGGAGGCCCGACGGGGATGACGGTGACGATCGCCGAGGCCGATGGCACCACGACGATGTCGATCCAAACCCACTTCGGTGACCGCGAGTCGATGGAGCAGATGCTCGAGATGGGGATGGAGCAAGGCATGACCGAAACGCTCAACCAGGTCGACCCCCTCCTCGGCGTCAAGAGGGCGTGAGCAAGGCGCGTGAGGCCTACCCCTCGGACCTCTCTCGCTTCCCGTAGTAGAGGAGGAAAGCGGGCTGGAATCCATGTCGCTCATAAAAGCGATGCGAATCGACGTTGGCCAGTGCCGTGGTGATCGCCATCTCATCGACCCCACGCTCCTCGAGCCTCGACCAGACGCCGGCGAGGAGCCGGCCCCCGATGTCCTCACCCCGGTGCTGCGGCAGGACCGAGAGGGTCTGGAGCTCCGCGAGCCGGCCGGTGCGCCAGCAGGAATAACCGGCGCCAACGGTGACAAACGCATAGCCGACCGGACCATCCGGTCCTTCCGCGAGCAGGATGAAGGTCTCATCGTCTGCAAGCCAGCGCTCATACCTCTGACGCCGTCGATCCCATGATTCGGCGCGCGATCGGGGCGGCGTCCGATCGCCAAGGGACGGCAGGGCGGCGGCATGGTGCGCCTGCAGGGCGCCCCAGAGCGGCTCCAGCAGGTCGAGGTCGTCGGTGCTGGCGCTGCAGCGCATCTTGATTTCGGCTCTCATCGCGCAGATCAAACAGGATGGGATCTCGCCGACGGCCTTTCATCGGCCGGCAGCAGCCCCAACGTTATGCTTCGCCCTTGACCGCCGAGGGGATCTTCGTGCGTCGATGCCAACAGTCCGATGTGCCTGCGGTGTCGGATCTGTGGCGAAAGGCTCGAAGCGAACACGCGAGCACGCCGGACCGCGTCGAGGGCATCGAACAGCTCATCGCAGACTCCCCAGCCGCCCTCCTGGTGGCTGAGCGCGGGGGCAAGATCGTCGGCGCGTTGATTGCCGCATGGGACGGGTGGCGGGGAAACATGTATCGGCTCGCAGTTGACGAGGAGCACCGGCGTGACGGCATTGGCTTGGCGCTGACCCGAGCGGGCGAGGATTACCTGCGCCGCTGCGGTGCCAGCCGCGTGACCGCCCTGGTCGCCTTTGACGATGAGGCTGCGGGAGCATTCTGGGAGTCCGCCGGCTACCCGCTCGATCGTGAGATCGGCCGACGAGTCCGCAACCTATAACCAGTCGGACTTGGACTTCGGGCTTCGCGCGAGTGGACGCTGGCCTTCAAGATCGGCATTTCGCCTGAGCCCGCGCCCTGCTCGAGCTCCCGGGCTGAAGAAACTGCTCATAATTGGTGGGTGGCACGCGCTGGCGACCGTTTCGAGATGTCCGACGGAAGCGTCTACGAGGTCACGGAGGCTGCTCAGGAAGGCGCCGATCGCTCGGTCGGGATGAACTTCATCCTGCCCCCGGGGTCGGTCTCCCCTCCCCCCCATCGCCACCCGAGCCAGACGGAGAGCTTCAAGGTCGTGGACGGCCCGATCGAGCTGATGGTTGACGGGAAGTGGCGCGCGCTGCAGTCCGGCGAGGCGGCGAGCGTCCCGCCTGGGGTCGTGCACACGTTCCGCAACCGGTCGAGGGAGACCGTGATCATGCACAGCACCCACGCTCCGGCGGGCCGGTTCGAGGAGTTCATCGAACACATCAGCAGGCTTCTGCCGGCTCGTGGAATCAAGAGCGGCAAGGACCCGCGGATCCCGATCTACCTCTCGATGGTCATGCTCGAATACCCCGAGACGATCAGCCCCGGGCGAGACCGGGAGCGCCTTGCGATCAACGCGATGGCGAGCCTGGGGCGGCTGCTCCGCTTCGACACCGACCCGTCCTAGGTTCGATTTTCAGAATCTCCGGAGCGGGTAGATGATCCGGATCGACGGCAAGCCCGACGCCCGGGTCGAACCACCCCTCTGGCTGATCCCGCTCGGCTGCCTCCTCGCCGGGGCGGCGCTCTCCTTCGCGACGACCGCGATCGACAGCGCCAACGGGTTCGACCTGCTCCCGCGCAGCCTCACCGGCTCGCCGGCAGGCGCCACCCAGATCCTCACGACGATCGCCCAGTCGACGGTGCAGCTGGCGGCGCTGGTGCTCAGCCTCAGCCTGGTCGTGATTCAGCTCGCGATGGGCCAGTTCTCGCCGCGGATCGTCCGCTCCCTGCTGAACGACCGGCGCAGCCAGTGGGCGATCGGCGTCTTCGTGGGCACCGTTTCCTTCACGATCCTCTCGATCCGCCGGGTCGGCGAGGGCGGCGAGGTGCCCGGGCTGACGATGCTGGTCGCCTACCTGCTGGCCCTCGCGAGCTTCGCGGCGCTCCTCCTCTACGTCCACCACACCGGCCAATCGCTGCGGGTCGCCGGCTTGATCGACCTCGTGGGGGACGATCTGCGCGACGAACTCGACAATCGCTACGGCGAATTGATCGCGGATGAGGCGGGAGGGCCGGCGAACGCGATCACGGCCCCCGAACCCGGGGTGGTCTGCGGGGTGGACCTCGAGCGCCTGGTCGAGCTCGCGGCCGAGGCGGGCTGCCGGCTCGAGCTGGTGCCGATGATGGGGGACTTCGTCCCGTCCGGGGCGCCGTTGATCCGGATAGAGGGCGACGGAGGCCGGCTCGACCGCACCGCGGCGGCGCGGGCGGTCGCCCTGGGCGCCGAGCGGACCCACACCCGCGACCCCGCCTACGGCTTCCGCAAACTCGTCGACATCGCCGAGCGCAGCATCGCCGATCCCTTCGACGACCCGACCACGGCCGTGCAGGCGATCGACCGGCTCCACGACTGCCTGCGCCAGCTCTCGGGGCGGCGGCTGACCAGCGGCGAGTGGCGCGACCGGGCGGGTGTCGTCAGGGTGCGCGCCCGCCAGATCACCTGGGAGGGCTACGTCCGTCTCGCCTTCGCCGAGCTGACGCTCGCCGGGGCCGGCTCGCCGCAGGTGGCGCGGCGCCTCTTCGCCGCCCTCGACGACCTGCTCGCGACCGTCCCCGCGAACCGCCGCCCCCCGCTCGAGCGGCAGCGGGAGCTGCTCGAGGCGGCGGTCGGGGACGCCTACGGCGACTCGCGCGAGGTCGCCGCGGCCCGCATCCCCGACATCCAGGGAATCGGCTCCGGCGCCGATGTCGCCGCCGCGCCGGGGGCAGTGGAGGATGTAGCGCGGTGAGGGCGGCCGGGTCAACCTTTAGCGAGACCGGGACTCGCCTACCCCGAGGTTGTGGGGGTTTCCTCCTCGGCGCGAGCCGGTCTAGCCGTCACCGAAGAGCTCGGCCAAGACAGCGATCTGGACTTCGTGCCGAAGGACGGCGATTTCGGCCGGTTTCGGTTTCACCGGTCCATCTTCCACCGGGAACTTCTTCGCGGTCGCCGCTTTCAGCTGTTTATCCATCCTGCACTGCAGGTGTTCCCGCCAGGCATCGTCGCCTTCGAGTTCGCTGCCTTCGACCCAGACGATTTCCGACCTGAACTCGACCCACGGTTCCGGCGGCGGCGGGTGGACGCCCTCGAAGTTCATCTTCAGCGAGACCTCCAGGCGGTAGTTCCCATCCTCGCCACGCGTGTGAAGCACCAAGACGGTCTTCCCGTCGCGCTTGATCTGCTCGCACCTCACGGACACTTCACGTTCTGACTCCTGACCGCCCAGGTGGTCGCTGACGGGCAGCGTCATGGTCAGAGTTTCGTCGTCCCTCTGCAGCGCGGTGCCGTTGACGTGCCAGGTCGGCTTCAGGGACTCGTAGTAATGGCTGGGGACGATGGTGATCGTTCTGTCGACGTACGTCAGCCAGGTGTGCATATCTTCGCCGTCCCGCGGCCGACAGTCGTCGTCAGCCGCAACCGGCCTCACGACATGTTCGCCCTCCCTCGGCGCGCCGGCGACGTCGTCGACGGAAAGGCCCAGCGCGTCGATCCGGCTGATGCCGAGGTCCACCGCATATTGAGGCGAGCCGCAGCCCGCGGGATGCTGAGCGGCGGCGACCAGTCCGAGGCCGGTGGCGGGGCTGGACCCGTCGACGTGGTGGGTCGTCCCAGTGACAGACAGGTGATCCAGAAGCAGCTTCCGCATGCTGATCTCGATCGGATAGCAGAAAGCCACGCCACGGCATTCCGGCGATTTGTTGAGCTCCTCGATCAGACCCTCGATCAGTGACCAGGCCGCCCCGAACGCGGCGCCCCCAATCGGCTCCCCCGCTTTGCCGAGCAGCTCCTCCCCCGCCTTCTCCGACCCCTTCGAGGCGATCTCCTCGAACACCTTCAGGTTCGCTTTTTGCGAACCACCTAACCCACCCCCACCGGCGACATAAGCCAGACCTTCGTTGACGCCGAGCACGGTGATCATCACCGAGTCGATATCGGAGACTCCATTCGGAGGAGTCAACGTCCAGTTCTCGGCGTTCTGGGGAGGAAACTGATCGAGCGAAAAGGCTTTGCCCGGAACGAAGCTCCAATTGTCGACGGCGTCCGGCGGGGGATACTCGCGACCGCTGACCAGCACCTGATGGAAACCCCCGGTGGTCAAGACAATGAAGAAGACGCGAATGCCGTCTTCCTCACCCCAAGCGCTGTCCTCAGTCGAAAGCACACGTTCGCACTCGACGCGCAAGAGCTCGAACGAGAACAACATCAGACGCCTCCCTTTGACACCCTCACGCTGAGTAGTCAACAGCCGTCAAGCGAAGAAGTCAACCAGAGGCGGGCCCGGAGCGACCATCGATCTGCCATGGCTATCAGCCAGGCGTATCGATCCAGCGAATGATCAGCCCATCCAGCGCCTCGTGATACGCCGGGGGCGCTGGTGGAGGATCGCCCGCGAGACAGGCGATCACAGCGGTGGGGCCATGCAGATGCTCCTCCACCGCGGTCGTCCAGTGGACCTCGGGGTGGAGGAGCCGCCGAAGCCGCTCCCAGTCTCGTCTCTCGATTGCGTCGAGCACGTCGCAGACCGCGGGTACGAACTCTGCCATGGCGGCGATTCTGACCTAGGTGATTCATTTCGGCGGCCGCGACCGCCGACTAGTGTGATCTGAGCTCCGCAAGCGAAAGGACGGCGCGATCGATGAAGGCGGCGGTGATCTACGAGAACGGCTCACCCGAGGTGCTTCGCTACGAGGAGGTGCCCGACCCTGAGTGCCCAGAGGGCTGCGTGGTCGTCGACGCCGAGGCGATCAGCATCGAGGGAGGGGACCTGCTCGCCCGCGCCGGCTCGCCTCCGCCGACCGTCCCGTGGATCGTCGGCTACCTGAGCGCCGGCACGGTCAGCGAGGTCGGCGCCGGCGTCGATGCGCCGGCGGCGGGCGACCGCGTGGTCGCCCTCAACGCCGTCGGCTCGCACGCGGAGAGGCGGGCGGTCCCGGCGATGATGACCTGGCGTATCCCAGCTGGGCTCGACGCCGCCAGCGCCGCCTGCGTGCCGGTCGCGTTCGGGACCGCGCAGGAGTGCCTGTTCACCGCCGGCAACCTCTCAGAGGGCCAGACGGTCTTGATCCACGCCGGCGCCGGCGGCGTCGGGATGGCGGCGATCCAGCTCGCCAAGCAGGCGGGCGCGACCGTGATCGCCACCGCCTCCAGCGACGAAAAGCTCGAGCGGCTGAAGGAGCTCGGGCTCGCCCACGGGATCAACTACGCGACCGGCAACTTCGTCGAGCGCACCAACGAGCTGACGGATTCGCGCGGGGTCGACGTCGTCCTCGATTCGATCGGCGGCCAGAACCTCGTCGACAGCATCGGCGTGCTGGCCTACCGAGGGACGCTGGTCAGCGTCGGGGTGGCCGGGCGAGCGGGCTCGGGGGTCGAGGCCCAGTCCCTCTGGACGAAGAACAACACCCTGCGCGGGGTCTACCTCGGCGGGGCGCTGGTGGCAGAGCACGCGCGGATCCATCCGATGATCGGAGAGATGTTGGAGCGAATCGCCGGCGGCGAGCTGCGGGTCGAGATCGACCGCACCTTCCCGCTCGCCGAAGCCGCGGCGGCGCACACCTACATCGAGGGCCGCAACGCCTTCGGCCGCGTCGTCCTGGCGCCCTGACCGCCAACGGAAGCGCATCACCCCCTTCCAGGACGGCCCGGGCCTTTCGACCAAGACGTTCGGTTTCGCCTGAAACGGGCGCCTTAGGCCCCGGAGGACAGACCGCATTCCTGAAACACTCCGATCGATGAAAGTCGCCGTCGTCACCGGAGCATCGAGCGGGATCGGCGCCGCCAGCGCCAGGTCCCTGGCCGCTGACGGTTACAGCGTCGTGCTCGGCGCCCGCCGCCTCGACCGCTTGCGTGCCCTGGCCGACGAAATCGACGGTGAGGCGCTTGCGCTAGACGTCACCCAACCGGAGTCGGTTGAGAATTTCGCCGCCCAGGTCCCGAACTGCGATGTCCTCGTCAACAATGCGGGCGGTGCCCTCGGCCTCGATCCCTTGGTCGAAGCAGCTGACGAGAAATGGCGCTGGATGTACGAGGCGAACGTGATGGGGACGATGCGGATGACCAGGGCCATGCTGCCGAGGCTGGTCGAGTCCGGCAACGGTCACATCGTCACCGTGACCAGCATCGCCGCCTTTGAGGCCTACCGTGGGGGCAGCGGCTATTCGGCAGCGAAGCACGCCCAGCGCGCCGTCCTGCGAACGCTCGCTGGAGCTGCTGGGCAAGCCGGTCCGCCTGACCGAGGTCGCACCGGGCATGGTCGAGACGGAGTTCTCGCTGGTCCGTTTCGGCGGGGACGAGGAGGCAGCTGATCGTGTCTACGAGGGAATGGTGCCGCTGCGGGCGGAGGACGTTGCCGAGTGCATTCGCTGGTCCGTCGCCCAGCCGCAGCACGTGAACATCGACGAGATCGTGGTCCGCCCCCGAGATCAGGCCACCGCCGCGGATGTCCACCGAAGCTCATAAGCGGGCGCCGCGCCCATAAATCTCCCGTCATCGTAGCCGTGTAGCCGGAGGCGGACCGCGCTTGCCGGGGCGCCGAGCAGGCACGAAGCGCTGGTCGGGATCGACGGCTGGCAAGCGTGCCCATCTAGCGCCAACCGAGTCATAGCCGTACCAGAGTCCGATCCCAGTGCCGCTGCAGCACTTGACAGAGCGAGTTCTGATGGTTATATCTTCGGAACATCTTCGTACCAGCAGGGGGTTTCAGCGGAGTGAGCACAGCCCAAGAGCGGGTCGATGCGGGCCGCAGTCTGGCAGCGCGCCTTGAGGAACGCAGCCACAGCTTGCAGCTGGACCTGCTGACCAGGCTGTCGGGGTCGCTCGACCGAGCGGGCTCGCGGATTCACTGTCGCCGGGCCTTCGAGACCGTCGTAACCACTGCCGTTGATTTCGGGTTGGCGTCCATGGCATCCGCAGCCCCCCACGACCTGGCGATCCCGAGACCGATGCTGTCGCATGCTCGAGCCACTGCGAGGGCGCAGCTTCCACTCGACCAGGTGCTGCGCGGCTACGCTTCCGGCTACAGCGTCTTTATCGAGTACGCCCTCTGCATCTTGGAAGAGTTCCCAACCTCTGTGGCCTCGAGGGATGTATTGCGACCGCTGGCGGATCAGTTCGACCGTGCGGTGAATGCGATCGCATCGGAGTACATACAGGCCGCGCCGAGCAATGACCGCTTGACGCCCGCGCTTCAGAGCCGACTGATCGAAAAGCTGCTGACGGGACAGCACGTGGACTCCTCTGCTCTTCAATACGACTTCAGTGGTTGGCATGTCGCGATGATGCTGGAGCGAAGGTCTGATGCCCCTGCCCGGCTGCGACAGGTCTCAAGGCGATGCGATGTCAGGTTGCTGCTGGCAGAGCTCGGCGACGACCAGCTAACAGTGTGGTTTGGGAGTGGAAGCCGGAAGAAGTTGGAAACCCTTGCCTATGAGACCGAGAAGGAGGTCGAGAACACCCCAATTGCAGTGGGGGAGCCAAGCCCGGAATTTACCGGCTGGCAACTGACCTTTCGACAGGTGGAGAGCATCTGGCCGTATGTGAGGCACTCCCCAAATGGCACACACCGCTATGCGGATACCGGGCTGATCGTGGCGATCGCGGTCGATCCGGTTCTCGGCCGATCTCTGAAAAGCATCTACCTCGATCCGCTCGGAACCGGGTCCGATGAGTCGGGTCGCCTGCTGGAGACCCTTCGCGCCTACCTGTCCTGCGGTCGCAACGCCAGCTCGACCGCGGCCTCTCTGGGGTTGAGCCGGCAGACGGTCCGGAATCGGCTGCGAACCGTGGAGGAGAGGCTGGGTCGATCCCTAGACCAGTGCGGGGCAGAGGTCGAGATCGCACTCAGGTTTGATCGGCTTGCCGAGAGCCCTCAATGACGAACTATATGTAAAGCACGATTTACCGAAGTGGCTCGGTTAATACAGCGGATAAGTGGTAAATCTGACCCCTGTGACACCGTACCCCTATGCTAAGGAGAACAATGTGAAAAAGCTGACTGCTCTAGTTCTAAGCGTCTCGTCCGTAGTTCTAATCAGTGGCGCGGTCGCTTCCACGCCTGCCTCGGCGAGCGTGTTCTGCCAGACGGCTCCGGAAAACCATATCTGTCCGGCAAAATACCCGGATGGAACGGTATTCAAAGCTGAACTGTCTGGTCCGCTCCTGTTTCAGTATGGCTTTAGGTCTCTGAGCTGCACGGGGTCGAAACTGGAAGGCACGATCAAAGGCGGAACGGTCGTGTGGTCGACTTACACGATAACTAGCTGTGGCAGTGTCATCAGTGAAATTATCAACAAATCGTCTTGGTCATTCCCTTGGACGGAAGGTACGCATAACGCTGGTAAATTGTCCGGCGGTACCGAATGGAAATTCACCCAAGGGGGAATCACCTGCGTCTACCAGATCCCCGGCCTCAGTAACTCCGGTGTGACTTTGACGGGTGGAAAACCGGCCCGAATCAACATCAATGCGTACATATCAAAGGTGTCGGGAGGGACGTTCTGCTCAAGTCCTGCTGAAATGTCTACCACCTACACTGTGACCTCACCCTCGCCCCTGTACGTCGAGAAAGAATAGGTCGGTTTCCGTCGAGAGCCGTGGCCCCTGTCTGGGCCACGGCTCTCAGACTCAGGACTCCGTGCCGGGCCACCTCTGCCAGACCAAAGCCCCGCACCTGCAGCTTTGTCCTATAGCGGGGCGACATTAGGCACGGTGTCGCGCCAAGCGGCAGCGCCGGGTCATTGGGGCTGCCAAATCCTCCCCTCGACTCGGTTCGCAAGGTCGGCCGGCGGACCGAGGGTTCGCAACTCCGCTTCGTGTTCGCTCATCACCAAAGCGGAGACCGCCGCGTCGAAGGCATCTTCGGACCCGGCGGCCCGCTCGAGAAGGTCTCTCGGCTGCTCGGGAAAGTGCTCGAATAGATAGTCGTGTCGCGCCGACCACCTGCCCTTGTTGACCGGACCCGTTAGCGCGCGCGGATAGATCTCCACCACGCGCGGCCATCCCTCGGAGAACGGCCAGATGCCGAAGCCGTTCTTGGCAAGCGTCAACAGATGCGGCATCCCGCGAATCGAGCCAGTGCCCACGGCGCCAGCACCACCGATCTGAAAGACAGACTTCGGACGGACCGCGCTCTCGCTTCTCTCGGTCTGCCTGTGGAGCCGCGCTTTCGGATGTGGATTTCGCCTACCCGGGCGCCCCCAGAAGGGGTCTTCGCATCCCTCAAGCAGATCCTCGCCCTCATGCTCCATGGCAGACCACACGTCCTCCCCGCTGGACCAACCGTTCTCCTCGCACCACCACGCGGGGAACGAAAAGGCGAAGTCCAGTCCGATGACCATGCGGGGCTCGGCTTCACCAAGCTCAAGAAGCTGCGCGACGAGCTCACCGCGGCCAAGCCCGTTTCTCAGCTCAGTCAGCCTGCCGTGCCGGACCTCGGCTCGCCACAGAGACTCCGCCGGCCCCTTGGCCCTGCCAGACCAGTCGACAGCGATGATTTGCACGGGACAATGGTCGCAGTTCTTTGTGGCTTCCTCGCGAAGCAGCATTGTTTCTACGGCCGGCTAAGACACGTAGGCCTTGCGCACCATCGCGGCCGTCCATCGGTTCGTACCGTGGGCCGGGGGGACATTCCTGCGGTTCAGCGTCTCGGCGATCTCGGCGAGGGACTTGCCTTTCGCGAGCAGCGTCCCGATCTGCTTCCGCCGGTTGTGATCCCGCTGGTTGCACTCCGTGTGGGACAGCCGAACGTTCTCGGGGACAAGGTGCCCGCCGGCCGATTTGAGGGTCGGGTAGTGGTCGGGCGAGGGCGCCCACTTGGTGCGCGTCTTCGCAACCGGATCGAATGCGGCTCGACCCTTGTGGTGGTAGCACTGCGGCATCTCGCACTTCAGGTCGAGGAGTTGGCCGCGCTCGGCCATCTGCACGAGGACACCCTTCACGCCAAGCCTGCGGAGCTCGTCCGCGACTGAGCTATCTGCGCCGCCGGCGCCAGCTGCTGCCTTAGCCATCGAGTCACCTTTCTCGTGTAGTCGCCCTATTGCGCTTCCGCATGCGCCACCTAGAGCGTCGCTTCGGCGACCGATGTCGCCACCAAGTCTTCGCCCGTCCAGTATCTCCCAGGCAATCCGTCGGAAGTGGCTCTCGTCGACGTAGCTACTGCTGGTTGGGTAGAGACACGACCCCTGGCTCCACTCGCCGCGCGGCAGCGCGACTGTCGAGCTCAAGGGCCCGATGTTGATCCTGATCGACGTTAGGCGACGATCCCAACCGTTGGACCGCTGACGTCTCAGCCGAGCTCATCGGTGCACGAGGGAGGTCGAACTTAGTATCCGCCGGAGATTCCTCAGCGGACCCCAGACACGAAAAGGCCCGCATTTGCGGGTCTTTCGTCTTATAGCGGGGGCGGATTCGAACCCGCGACCTTCGGGTTATGAGATTGAGTTGCTGGATCGGCTGGACTACTTGGAGCTAGGTTTCAAGCCGAATTCAGGAGATCGAGCTACGTAGAGATCGGCTGGAATCTGTGGGGCACCTTGCCCCATCTCTTGCCCCAGTGCCATTTTTCGAGATCTCCCCAACGCTCGCTACAACCGGAAAAACCGACTGCGCAGATCCGGAACCGTGAAGGTGTCTCCACCGACAGCCAGGTCATCCCAGTTCATCGCTCCTCCCTTCTCGCGATGCTGGCGTAGACGCTCTAGGAAGACGTCATTTTTGGCGTCGAGCATGTTGAGGCAGTAGGCGACTTCAAGGCCGTCCTTCTGGTTGCCGAGCATCATCGGCGTGATCAAGCCGAGATCCGAGCCCAATTCTCCACCAAGGCGCGCAATCTCCAGCAGGGCAAGTGAGTCGGGCCAGGTCCGGCGCACCGTCTCATAGGCCCGTTCCCGAAGGTCGGTTCCGTACACGATTGCCCTTGCCTCCATCATCAGCTCCCAGATCGGGTGCTTGTCGGCTTGTCGTCCGCCGAGGTAGGCGTCGATCCACACCCCGTCGGTCGGGTCTAGTTCTCGGGTGATCCAGTTGGAGTCATGGCGGCTGACCCTCGCTCCCTCCAGAACGTGAATTTCCGCCAGGAACCGAGGATCGAAGTGACGTCCCGGCCAGGTTTCAGCGGCACGAATGGCCGACAACTCCTCCGGGAAGGCGTAGAACCCGCGCAGCCGCGAAACCACCCGTGAGTACTGGCGATCACGGGCCTGCTCGATCGCAATCTCCGTCTGGAACCGGCCTTGCCGCTGGCTGCCCTGGCTGAGCGACCGGAGGTGTTCGGCCAGCCAGAGACTCAATGCACTCTCATGCGCGATACCGGGAGAAGCAAGCGCGCCCCGGTACACCTGCCATGCGACGAACGGATCCTCCACGTTCAAAAAGGCGTACACGATTCGGTCCTCATCGAGATGGGCGCTGTGAGTAGCCAGGTCGATCACTGGACCGCCCATTTTTGCCTGTTAGGAGTTGGGCCGCTCGAGAGCCCAAAAAGAGACGCGCGTCGTTCGCTGTACACGCGCCGACTCGGAACCGAGATCGCGGACGGGGGTTGGTCGCTCCGGAGCCGGTCGCGCTCAGGATGCCGGCGGCCGGCTAACACCTTGCCAGGAGACGACCTGATCGCGGAACTTCTCCAGGCGCAGATAGGCGCGCTTTGCGAGCGCGATCTCCCAGTCCCAGTCGGCCCCCTTCTTCAACTCGGCGTGGATATGGATCATGTTGCGCGCCGCGTAGAACTCTTTCAACTCCGCCCCCAACCCGGCGTCGATGATGCCGAGATCCACCGCCACATCAGCCTTGTGCTCGAAGCGGACCTTCTCGGGCGCGATGGCGACGAACGTCTCGAAGGCGCCGACGGCGGGACCGGGAGCGTCAGAGGCGGCATCGACCAGCTGCGCCTGAAGACTCTCGGGGACTGACCATCTCTTCAGCGTGTTGACGCGAAGGAGACGCTGGACCTCAGGGCGCGCCGCACAGGTCGTGAACAGCAGGTGGTGGATACAGGCCTCGTAGATCGAGGCGTACTGCTGAACCTGGAGCTGGACCTGCGCCCGCAGTGCCCATTCGTCGGCAAGCTGCAGGCCCTCGAGCAACTTGTAGATGTAACGGGCGCTGAAGTACTCCTCCCCGACCCGTTGCATCAGACCCTGATCATCGGCCAGGAAGGAGAAGAATCCGACGTGATCGGGGAGGTCTCCGGCGAGATCCCCGCGCGCGTATCGGTCGACTAGCTCGCGGGTGTGTGCTTCGAAGGGCACGATGGGCGCCAGCGTAGTAGGCGTCGACGCGGTCCGCGTCCGGGTCGGACGGGCTATGACGAGCTCGGAGGCCGATGAAGAGCCGACCCGCCGCCAGCGGCGCGGGAGTTCCTACTCATCCCCGAAGCTGCGGAACTTCTCGGTGAGCGCCTCCTGGGAGGCGGCATGCTCGGCGGCCTCGGCGCGCTCGGCGGCCTCAGCCTCGGCTTTCGCCTGCTTGCGGCGGCCGACATCCGCATTTGCATTGGCGACGATCGATTCGAGGAAGGCCCTGAGGGCATCGGCAGAATCCGACTCGACTCCCTTGACGATGACGGCGTCGCGGATCAGGCTGACCTCACCCCAGATCCCACCGCGAGTCTCGCGCATCCGATGGCCGAGGGCTTCGCTGAAGCTCGCGTTCCAGTCGTCGTCCCACTCGCCCCGGAGGGGAACAGAGAGCGAACCCTCGTCGTTGACCCGGGCGGCGCTCCACTCGATCTCGCGGGAGGCATCTTCGGCCATGAAGAGAGGCTAGCCGACGCGCAGGTACCTGTCTGCAACCCGAGCCGCTCGGTCCGGTGCAATTTCTCCCAGGTCGGCACCGGATATGTTGTGGTGCCCTCGACGAACGCGCCAGTTCGGCGACTACGGCGATTCGGTCTGGGTGCGGAAAAAGGCCTCGAGCGAGGTCATCTTCTGGATGTAGCGGGCGGCCATCTGCAGGTGGGTGTAGGCGGTGTCCTCGTCGACCATCGCACCGGTCGGATGGCCTGCCTCGTTGCGGGTGAGCCGAAGCAGGTCGGCGACCGCGTCCAAGGTGAGGGTGTCGCCGAGTCCCTCGGGCAGGTTCGGCCGCATCGGCTCCAGCTGTTTTCGCAGCTCGGTGAATCGGGTGAGCTGTGAGGTCCGAGGGTTCTCGAGCGCCGCGCCGAGCTTTTTCGCCGAGTCGCCCTTGGCGTCCACGAGGGCCCGAGCCAAGCCGTCGAGGACCCGCTCGGAGGCCACACCCAACATCACCGAGGTCGCCAGGTAACAACGGGCATTGAAGGCGTTCAGCGCTTCTGCGACATAGGCGACGGCGACGGCATCGACCGGCGGCGAGTGGCTGCGGAGCCGCCGTAGATAACCCTCCTGGTCGTGCGGCTCCCAAGCGCCGCCGCTGATCGCCTGGATGCCGGTCGCGCTGACCGCCACTGCCAGTTGTCGGGTCCCTGGCCGGCCGGGTCCAGATAGACGAGACCCTCGCCGACCAATCCCCACAGGGCTTCCCAGACGAGATGAGGACGGCATCTGGCCTCGTCGGCGATCGTTCGTGCGAGATAGGGATGTCCGAACCGCGACTCGGCGTGCGGAGTCCCTAGGTGCTCGAGTATGCGCCTACGGAGCTCCATCCTGGGCGAGGCTATCGTTGGTGGCCGCGGCCATCGTGTCGGGGGTCAGCCATTGAGTTCTCCCTTTAGGCGTCTGGCTTCCTGGGAGAGTTCCACCTATTCGCCGGAGGCTTCTCCGAGAAGGCGTTTGAGTTCGCGCCTCTCCTTGGCATTCGAACCTGCCAGCTTCCGATCCGGCGGCACCGGTCGAGGCGACGAGGTTCGCACCGACCAACGGAGAGGCGGCAAAAAGCGGGGAGGAAGGCGCGCACGCGATCGCCGTATACGCCGAGGGTCGCCCGCTCAACGCGCGACCCTCCATAGATTCCGTTCTAGTTGATTCACTCACAATTCATGGACGAGATCGCGGCCAATCGCTACCCCGCCCTGGACTGGAAGTTCGCGCTCCGCCACGCCGAGCGCGACTTCGCCGAGAGCGAGTCCCTGGGGTGAGGGGATCTCCAGTCTCTGCAAGTCGGTCGAGCGCTACGTAACCCACTGTGCCCTTGCTTTTCGCAAGCTGATCGTCCAGCAGGCACTCACCGACGAGGTGCTCTTTGCCGACCGTCCCGTGCTCAGCTATCCGTGCACCCAACCTCCGGGCAAACGCTGGTTCTTCGAGGGCACGGTGGACCTGGAAAACCACCATCACTTCGTTCGCCACTACGACCTCAAGCGGCCACGCCGCGAAAGCCTCCACCTCAAGCTCCTCGCCAACTTCCTCATCCACAGTTTCGTCTTTGCCGTCTTCGAGGGAGAGGGCGGCAGCTACGAGGACGCTCGCTTCTTCTTCAACTCAGACCACAACAAGGACAAGGTCGTCTACGAGATGACGATCTCCGGCTTCAGGTCGATCGTCGCCGACATCCTCAATGATGAGGCCATCTACATCACCACCGATGACGAGGGCGTCATCCACCAACACAACTGGGAATGGAAACAGCGCGAGCGTGAAAGCTGGGGCATCTGATCTGGGCAGGGGGTGCGTTTTGTTGCACTTTCGCGGGCGAACGTAGGTGGACCGGAGCGGCGCGCAAGTGGCTGGCGCGACCTCACTTTCTCCTCACCTTGCCCCAGGGCTTGCCCCAAGGCCGATTTTGAGGCCTGTTGTCTACGCCCCTGAAACGACGAAAACCCCGCATTTGCGGGGCTTTCGTGGAATAGCGGGGGCGGGATTCGAACCCGCGACCTTCGGGTTATGAGCCCGACGAGCTACCTGGCTGCTCCACCCCGCGGCGGACTGGTGATGGTAGCAATCTGGGGGTCCTTGGGCTCGGGGGGAGGGTCAGCGCAGGTGGAGGACCGTCATCGTCTGGGCGGCCATTTCGCGCTCGCCCAGGGCGTTGGGGTGGACGATCACTGCGTTGGTGCCCTGGAGGACGGGCTCTATCCAGCGGACGCCGAGGGGCTGGCAGGCGTCGTGGCCTTCTGAGACCGCGTTGAGGTTGACGTAGGTGGCGCCGGTGGCGGCCGCCGCTCGCCGGATGGCATCGTTGAGGGTGGCCTGGATGCCGCGGACGTAGGGAACGTCGCCGCTGGCGATCGGCATCTTGTCGAAGCAGCCGCCGCTTGGCGGCATGATCCAGGGGTAGCCGAGGATCGCGACCCTGGCGCGCGGGGCCTTCGCCCGGACCGCCTGCAGCGCCTTCACCAGCGCGGGATAGGTGGTGGTCTTGATCGTGTCTTCGAACGAGGACCCGTACTGGTCCTTGCAGGGGCTGCCCTGACCGAGGCTGAGGACGCCCAACGTGCCGCAGGAGAGAACCGTGTCGATGAAGACCCCGCTGTCGTTGCCGCCGATGGTCATCGTCACCAGCTGGGCATCCCCCCTCACCGCGTCGAGCTGCGGCGCGACGCCGAGGTACTGGGATTCGAAGAAGTGCTTCGTTTCCGCCGCTCCGCAGGTGACGTCGGTCAGCTGCGCGCCGGTGCCGGCGGCGATCACATGCGGGTAGTTGCGGACCGAGCGCAGGCACTCGGGGGGCGCCAACGGGTCTGGAGGCAGGACCCCGGACGCGGCGCTGTAGGAGTCGCCGAGCGCGACGTAGCGCAGCGGGGAGACCGCCGCTTGCGCCACCTGGGCGGCCAGCGCAAAGGCGAGGACCGCGGCGATTACGACGGCCGTGAGCTGGCGAGTGCGAGTTGAAGCTGAGCGCTGACGGGCGACCATATTTCCCTCCTCGAGATCTGGGATGAACCTGCCCAGATGAGGCGCGCCCCAAACCTGCGCAAGCCCGGCGCCGCGGGGATCGGCGGCGCTACCGCTCCGTCTAGAGTGCGCGCATGACGGCTGGCTCAAAGCGGGTCGCGGTGATCGATATCGGGACCAATTCGACGCGGTTGCTGGTGGCGGACGTCGCCGGCGGCGTGGTGCAACAGGTGGAGCGGCGCAGCACGGTGACCCGGCTGGGGCGCGGTGTGGATCTTTCGGGGCACCTCTCCGGGGAGGCGATCGAGGACGTCTGCGCGGCGATCGCCGGCTACGTCGAGGTTGTCGAGGAGCTCGGCGCCGAGACGGTCGACGCGATCGCGACCAGCGCGGTTCGCGACGCCGACAACGGCAGCGCCTTCGTCGCCGAGCTGCGCGAGCGGTTCGCCCTCTCGGCCCGCGTCCTCGACGGTGAGGAGGAGGCGCGCTCCACTTACCTGGGCGCCACCTCGGAGGCGCCGCCCGGCGAGCCGACGCTCGTCGTTGACATCGGCGGCGGCTCGACCGAGCTCGTCGTCGGCCAGGGCTCCGAGGTCTCCTTCCACGACTCCCTCCAGGCGGGCGTCGTCCGCCATAGCGAGCGCTGCATCGCCAGCGATCCACCCACCGCCGGCGAGCTGGAAGCGCTCGCCGCCGATGTCCGCGGCCTGATCGAGGACTCAGTCGGCCCCGGCGTCTCGGCCAGCAATGGCATCGCCGTCGCCGGCACCCCGACCTCGCTGGCGGCGGTCGAGCTGGGGCTCGAGCCTTATGACCCCTCCCGCGTCCACGGTCACGTCCTCGCCCTCCCCTCGATCCAGCGCATGCTCTCGCAGCTCGCTTCTGTCCCACTCTCCGAGCGGATCGAGATCCCAGGCCTCCACCCCGACCGGGCGCCGACGATCGTCGCCGGCGTCGTCATCCTCGTCGAGGTGATGCGCGCCTTCGGGCTGGAGGAAATCGGCGTCTCCGAGCACGACATCCTCTATGGCACTGCAATAACCGCCAGTCGTAAAAGTTCTTCGACTTACTAGTTGGACAGGATGTCTGGCCGCTCCGGGCCAAATGGGCCAGAGTGCATACCAAAAGCCCAGAAGTAGGTACTCCCGCCTACCTACTTTTTGGGCTCTTATGTGCGGCCGACTAGAAACCCACGGACGCCCGGGTACATACTGAATTCACGGGGAAGAAGTGGGGTTTGCCCCACCTCCCACCCTGAGATAGGGCTTGGGCGACTGCCGCATCATGGCGCCTCCCGCCGTCTGGGCCCAACTAAATAAAGGTCCCTGAAGACGTACCCCTGCCCGTCCTGAGGGGCCGCTTGGATCGGCCGTCAGCGATGACGGCCGATTCTCGTTTCGAGGGCTTTGTCAGCGGCCCTAAGCGAGATTCGCCTTGCGCGGGTAGGCGACCTCGGGATCGGTGAGGACGTTGACCAGCGTCGGCCGGCCGGAGGCGAACGCGCGCTCCAGCGCCGGCTTCAGCTCCCCCGGCTCCCGGACCAGGATGCCGTCGCAGCCAAGCGTCTCCACCAGCTCGTCGTAGCGCGTCTCGGGCCGCAGCTCGGCTGCCACCGAGTAGCCGTAGAGGAACTTCATCGGGTGGTGCTCGAGCCCCCAGATGCCGTTGTTCCCCATCACCCCGACGACGCCGAGACCGTGGCGCGCCATCGTGTCGAACTCCATGCCGGCGAACCCGAAGGCGCCGTCGCCCAGCAGCAGGCAGACCTGGCGGTCGGGATGGGCGACCTTGGCGCCGATCGCCTGGCCTGGCCCGGCGCCGAGGCAGCCGAACGGCCCCGGGTCCATCCAGCAGCCGGGCTGGTAGGTCTCGATGAAGCGGCCGGCGTAGGAGACGAAGTCGCCGCCGTCGCCGATGACGATCGCGTCGCGATCGAGGACTTCGTTCAGCTCGCGGTAGACCCGGACCGGGTGCAGCGGCGAGCGCCCGTCGTCGAGCTCGGCCTGCTCGGCCGCCCGCTTCTCGGTCTCGACGTTGCGCAGCTGCTCGAGCCAGGGGCGCGTTCCCGGTCCCTCGATCCCGGCCGCCTCGCGCAGCGCCGCCAGCGTCGCCCGCGCGTCGCCGACCAGGTCGACGTCGGGCGTCCGGTTCCGGGTCAGCGCGTTCGGTGCCACATCGAGCCGAATGATCTTGGTCTCCTCACCGAAGCTGCCGCCGAAACCGAGGCGGAAGTCCATCGGCACGCCGACGATGAGGGCGACGTCGGCATCCTTGAGCGCCGTCGACCGGGCGCGGCTGAAGGCCATCTCGTGGTCGGCCGGCAGGCATCCGCGGCCGAGCCCGTTGAGGAAGACGGGGATGCCGATCGCCTCTGCCAGATGCCGCAGCTCCTCCTCGCCGCGGCCCCAGTAGAGCCCGGTGCCGGCCATGATCGCCGGCCGCTCCGCCGCGGCCAGCAACGCCCCCGCCTCCTCGACCCCCTGGGCCGGCTGCGCGCCGCCCGCCTCGGGAACCGCGGGCAGCTCCAGCTCAGCCTCGGTGAAGACGACGTCGAGCGGATAGTCGACGAAGGTCGGGCCGCTCGGCGCCGCCGCCGCGCGGTCGAGCGCCGCCGCGGTCACCGGGGCGATCCGCGCCGGGTCCTTCACCGTCTCGGCGGACTTGACCAGCGGCGAGACGAACGGCAGGTGGTCGATCTCCTGCAGCGAGCCCGATCCCCAGCGCATCTCCGGCGCCCGGCCGCCGAGCACGCAGATCGGCGAGTTGTTGGCTTGCGCGCCGGCGATCGCGCTGATCCCGTTGGTCACCCCCGGGCCCGCGGTCAGCGCCGCCACCCCGACCCGCCGGGTCGCCTTGGCGAATCCCTCGGCGGCGAAGGCGGCAGTCTGCTCGTGGCGGACGTCGACGAGACCGACCCCCTCGGCTTTGCAGCCGTCGTAAATCGAGAACAGGTGCCCTCCCGAGAGCGTGAACAGATGCTCGACGCCGCGCGACTTCAGCGCCTGCGCCACGAGTTTGCCGCCGTGCTCAGCCATGCCGGGAGCCTATTGATTGTCCCCGCATGCCGGGAACAGTTGCGTTCGCGCGGACGGCGCACCTCGGGCTACCATCGCCGAGCCCGGATGGCGAAACCGGTAAACGCGGCGGCCTTAAAAGTCGCTGCCCCTCACGGGGCTTGCGGGTTCAAGTCCCGCTCCGGGCACTCGCGTGTCGATTTTTTGACCCCGTAGGGCACCAAAGTCGGAAATCGGTGTCCGCGCGCTGACGCTTTTCCCCTGCTGCCGCGCGTTTTCCGCTGGCCTAAAAGGGCACTAAATCTTGTAGGGCCGCAACTCGACCCTTGTTACGGTGTCTACTAGGTCAGACCCAGTCCTCAGGGGAGAGATCTTTGGAGGCTTCAGCTCTAACTCATGCCAGCCGCCGCGGGCTTCTTGCCCGCCGCTCACCGCTGCTCAAGCTGCAGGGCGACGAGAAGCTGATCGCGATGGCCCGCGCGGGCAACCCGGGTGCCTTCGAGACGATGGTCGACCGCTACCAGGGCCGCCTGCTCGGCTTCTGCCGCCAGATGCTCGGCTCGACCGAGGACGCCGAAGACGTCCTGCAGGAGGTCTTCGTCAACGCCTACCGGGCGATGCTCGCCGACGAGCGTGAGATCAACCTCCGCCCCTGGCTCTACCGGATCGCCCGCAACCGCTGCCTCAACTACCTGCGCAAACCGAAGGCCGACGCGCAGGAATCGATGGACATGGTCCCCGAGGTCGACGCCGCCTCGACCGCCGAGCGAGTCCACAACCGCGAGGAGTTCCGCCAGATCCTCAGCGACGTCAACAAACTTCCCGAGACCCAGCGAGCGGCGCTGCTGCTGCGCGAGATGGACGCCCTCTCCTACGAGGAAATCGCCGCCGCGATGGAGACCACGGTGCCATCGGTCAAGTCGCTGCTGGTGCGGGCGCGCATCTCCCTGGCCGAGGCGAGCCAGGCGCGCCTGCTGACCTGCGGTGAGGTACGGGTCGAGCTCTCCGAAGCCGCCGAGGGCCTGCGCAAGGTCTCGCCGCCGGTGCGCCGCCACGTCCGCGAGTGCGACGAGTGCTCCGACTTCCGTTCGCAGATCCGCTCCAATGAGAAGGCGCTGGCGGCGCTCTTCCCGGTCGGGCCGCTGATCGCCTTCAAGGGCTTCATCGCCTCCAAGCTCGGCCTTGGCACCGGTGGCGCCGGTGCTGGAGCAGGGGCCGCTGGCGCCGGCGCGGCGGGTGCCGGCGCAGGTGCTGTCGGCGGGGTCGGCGCGGCGCTCGGCGGCGGCTCGGCCGCGAGCGGGATCGGCGCCCTCGGCGGGGCGATCGGGACCAAGGCAGCCGCCGGCGTCGTCACCGCGGCGCTGCTGACCGCCGGCGCGGTCGAGGTCAAGGAAACGACCAATTCGGCGCCGGTGACGCCCGCCGCGCGCACCGCCAGCGCGATCGCGGGCTCCAGCACGGCAGAACCGGCTCCGGCGATCGGCAAGGGAGCGCCCGCCCCGGTTGCCGCCGCCCCCGTCAAAGACGCGGAAGCGGTCGAAAACACGCCGCTGCCGGCACCGACCGAACCCCAGGCTGAAGCACCCGCCGAGGAAGGCGCCGCCGAAGCGCCGGCCGCGCCCTCCGAGGAGGAAGAAGCCGCCGGCCAGTCGACCGCCGAAGCCGAAGTCACGATCGGCGAAGCGGAGTCGGGCGCGATCGGCACCGCCAAACCTTCCGAAGAAGTTCCTGGCGCCCATGGCGGCAGCGCCGTTGTCATCGTCACCACCGCGCCGCCCGCCTCGCCGCCGAGCCAGCCCGCACCGGCACCGGAAAGCGCTCCCCCGCCTCCGCCCCCGGCCGAAGAACCGGCCCCGGCCGAAGAACCCGCCCCAGCGCCGCCGGTCGAACTCCCGCCGGTCTCCGAAGCCGGCGCTCCGTAGCGGCTGCTACCCCAAGCCGATGACTTTGAGCCGGCGCATCAGGCAGGTGCCGGCGAACTGGCGGGTTTCCTCCAGCGAGTAGCCGAACAGCTCGAAGTCGTCCCCCGCGTTCTCCGCCCAGGGCGGCTGCAGCACGCCGTCGGCCAGCGGCAGCGCCTGCTCGAGCGCGCGCTTGATCGCCTGCTTGTAGCGGTCGTCCTCGCGCGCCTTCTCCCGCAGGAAGACGGAGCCGAAGGCGACGTGGCGGTGCTCGTCGCGGGCGACGTTGGAGAAGCCCTCGACGAAGGCCGGCAGCGTCCCTTCGCGTTCGTTGAAGTCCATGATGAAGTGCTGTCCGGTGAGGGCCAGCATCCCCTCGATCACCATGTGGTAGAGCGTCACCGCCTCGACCAGCGCCTCGACATCCTCCGGCTCACTCGACAGGCGGTCGGTTCGCTCCTTCAGCATCCCGTCGAAGAGGGCGCCGAAGTTGTCATTGAGATGAGTCGAGGTCTCGCTCAGCATCGCGCCCAGCTCGTTTGACTCGAGCACCCCGACCTCGCGGTAGAAGCGCTCGAAGAAGCGGACGTGGCGGGCCTCGTCGGCGATCTGCGTGCAGAGGAAGATTTTCTGCTCCTCGGTCGGCGCCGCCCGCATGATTGGCCCCAGCTCCTCGGCCACCTTCTGCTCGCCGATGAAGAACGAGCTGAGCCCGTACATCCGCTGGAAGCGCTCCTCGGGGCTGATCCGCTCGTGCCAGTCCTCGCGGTCGCGGCTGAAGTCGAGCTCCTGGGTCTGCCACTGCTGGCGCTCCCAGAGGTCGTAGAGCTCGCCGTAGCCGAGCAGCTTGATGTCAGCGGTGCGATCGGCGGCCTCGTTCAGCGCCGGATCGGCCGTCGCCTGGAAGTCGGCCCGCTCGGTCCTCGACTGCGTCCCCGTTGCCGGTTTGACCTCCATGTGTCCCTCTCTCCTCGGTCGGCTTGCGGCTTGCCGACCGAGGGTACCAGCGCTACTGGCCAGCCGGCCAGTTTTACGCGGAGTGCGTCTGGCCGGGCTCGAGGACGACGACCTGGCTCGAGGCCTGGGACTCGACGTCGCTCTTGAACGCTTGGACGTCAATCTCGATCGCGGGGAAGGTGTTGTAGTGGATCGGGATCACCGTGCCGGCGCCGACGAACTCGCAGGCGACCACGCCGTCGTGGCGATCCATCGTGTAGTGGCCGCCGATCGGCAGCAGGGCGATGTCGACCGGGTTGCGTTCGGCGATCAGCTTCATGTCGCTGAACAGGCAGGTGTCGCCAGCGTGGTAAACGGTCACCCCGCCGATATTTATTAACAGGCCCGTGGCGGTCCCGATCGCGGTCCCGTGCTCGGCGCTGAACAGAGCTTCTTCATGGCCGGGCAGGGTGCTCGTGTGCCAGGCGGGGACGAGCTTGATCCAGCCCCAGTCGAACTCCACCGTGCCGCCGAGGTTGGGGTCGCTGACCTCTTCGATCCCCCGAGCCTTCAGCCATTCCGCCAGCTCGACGATCGCGACGCAGTGGGCGCCGGTGCGCTTGGCGACGGGAACGGCGTCGGCCATGTGGTCGGCGTGACCGTGGGTGATGGCGATGTGGGTCGGCTCGACTTCCTCGCCGGTGTGGACGGCGGCGGGGTTGTTCGGCTTCAGGAACGGATCGACCAGAACGGTCGTCTCCCCCTCGCTCAGCTCGAAACAGGAATGCCCGTGGTACTTGATCTCCATCTCAGTGCTCTCCTCCCGGATCGATCTCGTTGGCTGCGGTCAGCTCCTCTTTCAGTGCCCAGCCGACCGCGACCCCAACCATCATCCCCATCCTCGTCTCCTCGGCGAGCAGGGCACGAACCGCGGCAAGCCGCTCCTCCGGGTCGGGGACCGTGGCCGCTTTCAACGTCTCCGCCTCGTGCGGCTCGCTGAACCAGCCGCCCTCGGCCAGGGCGGCGGCGAGGACCTTCTGCAGCTGCGGCGCCGCCTGGGCGACGACGCGCTCGGCTTCGGAGAAACGCTCCGGATCGAGCAGCCGCTCGATCGCGGCCTCGAACTCCTTGTCGTCAGGCACGAAAAGAGCTTATTCGCCGCTGCGCAGGGCTGAGGCGGCGACGCCGGCCAGGCCGCCCACCACGCCGCCGACCAGGCCGGCGACAAGGTCCGCGCTGGGGACGAAGAGCGGCAGCGCGATCAGGACGACGGCGGCTACCGCGACGCCGATCGCGTCGTAATCCTCGCCGATCATGCCGTGGGTCTCGGCGCGGCGGATCGCGAACCAGGCGGCGACGGCGCCAAGCGCCATCCCGTTGCCGCCGGAGATGACGGTGAAGTCGTCCTGGGCATTGGCAACGCCGCTCGCGGCCAACATCCCCAGCGCCCCGCAGGCGAGAAGCAGAACGGCGGTCGGCAGGGTGCCGAGCCGGCGCTCCACCCCGGTCCCGAAGATCGCCAGCCCGATCGCCACCACGAAGAGGTAGCCGACGTCGACATAGGCGAAGGGGGCGGTCAGCACCCGCCACAGCTGATCTTCGAGCGGCACGACGAGGCCGCCGAAGGTCTCCACGGGGTTCCCGCTCGCCTTCTGGATCAGCAGCAGGATCGCCGAGGCGGCGACGATCGCGATCGTCGCGTAGGGACGGTCGGTCGAGACCGCAAAGCTGGGCCGGCCGGGGCGCGCCAGCCGCCGCCTGCGCCTGCGCCGCGGCTCCTGCGCCTCGAGGCCATCACCTCGGCGCTCCAGCTTGGGGGCCCGCTTGCGCAGCCGGGTGCCGCAGTAGGGGCACTCGGTCACGTATGGGCTGACCTCCGAGCCGCAGTTCTTGCAGATAACGCTGAGCTCGGTCTCGCTCATTAAACGAGGATACCCGCCGCTCCGAAGCGGCACTGCGGCTGCCTTTGCGACGATCCGTGGTGGCATACTCCCGGGACACCCATCTTCGAGGAGGAATTCACGTGGAGTTGAAGAGTCTGACCGAGCAGAAATCGCTGCTGGAGGTTCTGCCGCCGGGCAAACGCGCCCGCCTGCACCGCCTTCTGTTCGAGTTCGGCCCGGGCAACGGGACCCTGATGCTGCTGCCGATCGACCAGGGGATCGAGCACGGCCCGCGCGACTTCTTCCCCAACCCCGCCTCCAAGGACCCCGACTACCAGTTCCGGCTCGCCGCCGAGGCCGGTTACTCGGCCCTGGCCTGCCAGATCGGGATGGCCGAGAAGTACTACCCTGACTACGCCGGCCGGGTGCCGCTGATCCTCAAGGTCAACGGCAAGACCGACCTCCCCTCCTCCTCCAAGGCCTTCTCGAGCTGCAACGCCAGCGTCGAGGACGGCGTCCGCCTCGGCGCCGACGCGATCGGCTACACGCTCTACGTCGGCTCCCCGCGCCAAGACGAGGACCTCGCCCAGCTGCGGCGCGTGCGCGAGGAATGCGACCGCTTCGGGATGCCGCTCGTCGTCTGGTCCTACCCTCGCGGCGAAGCGGTCGAGGCCAAGGGCGGCCAGAACAGCTTCTACGCGATCGACTACGCGGCGCGGATGGCGATGGAGATGGGCGCCGACATCGTCAAGCTCAACATGCCGAAGATCGACCCGGGCAAGGACAAGGACGCCCCGGCGCCTTACAACGAGATGGAAGTCGACCAGACCGAGGCGATCCGCCAGTGCGTCGAATCGGCCGGCCGCGCCCTCGTCGTCCTCTCCGGCGGCTCGAAGACCGATGACGAGACGGTCCTGCAGAACACCCGCGACGTGATGGGCGCTGGCGGCTCCGGCGTCATCTTCGGCCGCAATGTCTGGCAGCGTGAGTGGAGCGAGGCGATCTCGATCGTCGAGCAGATCAAGGAGACGCTGCTCTCGAACGTTCGCCGGACCCCGTAGGCGGCAATTCGGAAGTCCGCCGGACCTTTGCCCCGCATAGCGGTGAAAAGGACCGGCACGCCCCAATAGGGGGGAGAACTTCGGGCCCATCCCCGCTTAGGCGGGGGTGGGCCTTTCTCATGGACGCGGGCGTGGATACGGGAGCGCGGTGCTGCTGGTGGCCGTCGCCGTCGCGCTGGCGCGGCCATGGGAGCAGGTGCGGCTCGGCGGGGAGCCGCCGGGAAGCGCCTGGGCCTATGTGCTGCGGGCGGTCGACGGCGACACGATCGAAGTCATGCTCGACGGCGAACGCGAGAACGTCCGCTACATCGGCATCGACACCCCGGAGACGGTGAAGCCAGACACCCCGGTGCAGTGCTTCGGGCCGCGGGCCCATCGCTTCAACGCCCGGCTGGTCACGCGCAAGCGGGTGCGCCTGGTCTTCGGCGTCGAGCGCCGCGACGTCTACGGCCGCCTGCTCGCCTACGTCTACCTCGGCGACCGCCTCGTCAACGCCGAGCTGGCCCGGCGCGGCCTCGCCCGCACCCTGACGATCCCGCCCAACGACCGCTTCGCGAGGCGCTTCAAACGGCTTCAGGATGCGGCTGCGCGCCGCGGAATGGGTCTCTGGGGCGCCTGCTGAAATATGAGCGCCTCGTGAGCCGTGCAAGATCTTTTGCTACGGTCCCCGCTGTTCCGCGGCTCCTCCCCCAGGGATCCCGGTTCACTTCCTTATGAGAATGCGACAGAGCATCTCCCAGTTCGAGACGGCCTTCGAGCAGGAGACCTACATCGAGCGCCGTCGGCGCGAGCAGCTGCGCCGCCGGGCGGCCAACCGTTCGCGGGCGCGCAAAATCAATCGCGTCGAGCAGGAGGGGAAGGTCCGCTTCAGCGTCCTCGCGGTCTGCCTGACGGCGACCGTGATCGTCGTCGTGCTGGCGATGTTCGAGGCACTCTCGTTCTTGATGTCCTAGCGCCACCCCCTCCTCTCCGCAGCCGAATGCCCTCCTTCAATAGACTCGCGCGCCGATGGCTCGTCGCTCGCTGAAGCCGCAGCTGAACCAGATCCGCGCCTGGGTGCAACAGGGGCGGACCGATGCCTGGATCGCCCACCAGCTGGAGATCAGCGCCCAGGAGCTGCGGGACTTCCGCAAGCAGTACGACCTCAACCCCGGTGAGGAGAACGCCGGCGGCGAAATCGACCTGCGCGACGAGATCGAAGCGGAGATCGAGGCCGCGACCGAGGCCGAAGAGGCCGAAAAGGCGGAGGCCGAGACCGAGGGTGACGAGGACGAGGACCAGGACCAGGAGCGCGAGGAGCGCCCCGAGGGCGGCGAGGGCTCCGGAGCCGGTCGCCGTCGGCGTCGCCGCCGCGGGCGCCGAGGCGGGCGCGGCCGTCGCAAAGAGATCGAGGCGACCTTCGACCACGGCGATGAGGACGGCTACGGCCTCTGGCTCGACGCCTCGGTCAAGGACAACCCCGTCTACAAAGAGAGCTGGGCCGGCAAGCGTGAGGTCACCGTCCGCATCGATGCCGACCAGATCGTCATCCGCCGCGCCGGCGAGCCGGGCGGCGATGGCGGCGACTCCGAGTCCGACGACTCGGACGAGTAGCTCAGACCTCTAGTTTTCTGCCGCCGGCAAAATCGGTGGCTCCCCTGAGGTAGAGCCAGAAGGCAGCGTCCCCCAGGGTCTGCGATTCGTGCTCGATGGCCGGGGCGACGTCGATCGCCACCTGCTGGCACCAGTCGGTGCCCTCGCCGTAGAGATCGGCCAACTCAGCCGCGCTGAAGGTCGGCCCGATCCGGCGCCGCAGCTCATCGCGGATCGCTGCGACCACGCGGTCGGCCATCCGGCGCGCTCGCGGGTCCTCGATCTCGTCCAGCCTGCGTTTTCCCGACTCCCACTGGAAGAGGGCGTTGTCGAGCGGATACGCCATTGGCCGAGGTTACCCCTCACTCTCCGGCGGCAATCAGGCGCCGGGGGTGTTCGGGATTTCGCGCAGCGGGGCGTTCCGCGATCCGCAGGCCGCAGGGTCGAGGGGGCCCTGGACCTTCCAGACGGTGACCTTGCCTTCGCGTGTAAGTGGGCGGACGGCCCGCTCGCCGCGCAGCCAGCGCGCCTCAGGCGAGGCGATCGGATCGCCCGGGTGGAGGAAGTTGAGGAAGGGGGCGGTCACGAGGTATTCGAGGTCAGCGGCGTTGACGGCGGCGCGGAAGGCGGCGCAGCTGGGGATCGCGTTGAAGGCGCCGCGCGGCCCCTCTTCCCCGAGGTAGGTGACGCGGTTGGTCAGGTCGGTGCCGTAGAAGCCGTAGCTGGCAAAGCCGGCGGTGGTGCCGGCGAGACCGATGCGGGAGCCCCCGACGCCGCGAGCCCAGCGGTAGGCCTTGTTCAGGTCCATGCCGGGGATCTGCTCTTCCTTCGCGCCCGCGTTGGCGAAACGGCCCTCGAGGTAGTGGCGCTGCAGCGGGTAGCCGATCGCCACGACGGCGACGATGAGAGCGCCGATCGCCGGCATGATCACCGCGGTGCCCGTGCCGCGCGAACGCGCGTGGAGCAGCAGTGCCGGCACCCCGACCGCGACAATCACGAACGCCAACGCGAAGACGCGGCCCGGTTCGTGCAACGCGTGGTCCGGGCGGTTGGTGATGAGGAAGACCAGCAACAAGGCCGCCAGCAGCCACTGCTGCGCGCGCCTGTTGTCCAGCCACCGATCCAGCGGCACGAGGACGATCCCCGCCAGCAGCGCCGGGATCACGTAGCGGATGTTGATCCCGAAGCCGACCGGTTCCCCCTCCGCCCCGGCGGCGCTGAGCGGCGTGAGGAGGTAGGCGACGAGCCCGAAGAGCGCCACGGCCCCGATCCAGCGGACGATCCGGTCGCGGCCGCGGAGAAGCGCCAGGAGCGCCGCCACGGCGGCCCCGAAGACGACCAGGGGCCACAGCGACCCGAACGCCTCGTGCAGCTCCGGCGCGAAGTAGTGGCGCCAGACGCCGGTGTCGGTCGCGTAGTGGGCGATGCTGAAGTCCGGCCGCCCTTCCTGCAACCGCTCCGGATGCGGCAGCGAGATCGGTCCCAGCTTCTCGAGCTCGGGAATCGGGTTGCCGGCAACCACCAGGTTCCGCAGGTACCAGAACCCCCCACCGGCCAGCGCCGGCAGGAACCACCACCCAAACGCCGCCAACCGCCGCCCCCGCGGCGCCAGCACCACCACGGCCACAGTGAGCGCCGCCGCCATCGCCAGCCCGGTAACCCGCGTCCCAGCCGCCAGCCCCGCGGCAACTCCAGCCGCCGCAACCGCCCAGCGCTCCATGCCGAACTGTGAACCGACTTCTCCCCGCATACCGGGGACAGGAGGACCAGGGTGGGCACGCGCCGCCCCCGCCTCGACGAGGATCGCGATCGAGGCGAGCAACAGCGCGGCGGCTGCGAGGTCGTTCTTGGCCGAGCCGGGGTCGCGGACAACCAGCGTGTGGCAGCCGAGCAGAATTGCCGCGGCGGTCGTGGTCAACGCTCCACGCCCATACGGCCTCCCTACGCAATAGGCGGCCAGGAAGGCCATCGCCAACCATCCGAAGTTCAGGAACAACGACAGCGTGTCTCTGCCCGTCAGCAGAATCCCAACGGCATGCAGAACCTCCGAGTTCTGCGGATAGAACCAATTCGTGAAAACGGTCTCGACGTGGTGCATCCCCACCACCGAATGCGTCTGCGCCATGTCCACCGCAAACGGCAGGTGGTACCAGAGCGAATCGAAATTGAAGACCCCTCGATCAAGGGCGTGCTTCGTCGTAACGGCCCAGGTGAACACGGTGATCCCGACCACCGCCCACATCACAAGGAGGGAAATCCACGATTCTCCGGTGGGTGACGTCGTAGGGGGGACCATCCCCTGCGTAGTTGCAGGGGATGGTGGGTCCCCTGCGGCGGCAGGACCCGCCGGCCACAACGCCACCGTCCCTGCAACAAGTAGCGCCGCGACGATCAGGGTCCCGGCGTAGAAGAGACCGACGGTGCCGAGGATCTCGGAGATCCAGATGAACAGCGCGACGAACGTGATCGACTCGACCAGCCGCGCTGGCGCCCCGCTCCAGGCAGGTAAGAGCTTCCACCTCAGACGGTACGCAGAGAAAGCTAGTGGCACGACCACCAGCGCCAGCTGCACAGCCCCCAGGAGGTAGGAGCCGGCGCTAACCATGAATTGCTCCGGCAGGCCGGGTCAGCCGCCGAGGCCGCGGGCGACCACGGGGGTTTCGCCTTCGGCGACCATGCCCTGGCCGCGCGCTTCCCGCTCGATCACGAGCTGGTCTATCGAGGACTTGATGCGTTCGTGCAGGGCCCGGTTCTCCTGCAGCAGCTGGTGGCGCTTGGCCTTGGCGGCGCTGGTGCCGCTGTAGGTCTGGAAGAAGGAGATCGTCGGGTGCAGGTAGGAGTAGAGGATCGCGGCGAGGACGAGCGTGAGGGCGACGCGGCCGAGGCGGTCCCACTTGATCCGGCTGGGGCTGCGCCGGGCCGCCGGCCGGGCTTTGCGCGCGGCGGGCCGCCTGCGGGCGGTCGAGGCGCGCCGGGCGGCGTGAGCGCTGGCTGCCATACCCGGAGCTACGCGGCCGGGCCCCGCACTCCTTCATTAAGACCGGCGTTGCGCGAACGCGTTCAGGCCGGGGAACTGCGCCGCTGAGCCCAGCTCCTCCTCGATCCGCAGCAGCCGGTTGTACTTGGCGACGCGATCGGAGCGCGAGGGGGCGCCGGTCTTGATCTGGCCGGCGCCGGTGGCAACAGCGAGGTCGGCGATGGTGGTGTCCTCGGTCTCACCCGAGCGGTGGGAGATCACCGCGGTGTAGCCAGACTCGCGGGCGGTGCGGATCGCCTCCAGAGTCTCCGAGAGGGTGCCGATCTGGTTGACCTTGACGAGGATCGAGTTGCCGACGCCGAGCTCGATGCCGCGGCGCAGACGCTCGGGGTTGGTGACGAAGAGGTCGTCACCGACCAGCTGCACCCGCTCGCCGAGGCGCTCGGTCAGCAGCTTCCAGCCGTCCCAGTCCTCCTCGTCCATCCCGTCCTCGATCGAGACGATCGGGTAGCGCGAGCAGGCGTCCTGCCAGTAGTCGGCCATCTCCTCGGAGGAGAGGGTTCGGCCCTCGTGCTCGAGCTCGTAGGAGCCGCCCTCGAAGACCTCGCTGGTCGCCGGGTCGAGGGCGATGAAGACGTCCTTGCCGGGCTCGTAGCCGGCGGCCTCGACCCCGGCCAGCACAGCCTGCAGCGCCGCCTCGTTGGAGTCGAGGTTGGGCGCGAAGCCTCCCTCGTCGCCGCCGGCCGTGGAAAGGCCCTGGGAGTGCAGTGACTTCTTCAGCGCGTGGAAGACCTCGGTGCCGACCCGCAGGCACTCGGAGAAACTGGGGGCGCCCGCAGGGACGACCATGAACTCCTGGAAGTCGACCGAGTTGTCAGCGTGGGCACCGCCGTTGAGGACGTTCATCATCGGCACCGGCAGCACGCTCGGCTCGCCGCCGCCGTAGAGCTCGGCCAGGTACCGGTAGAGCGGTTGCTGCGAATCGGCGGCCGCGGCCTTGGCGGCAGCCAGGGAGACCCCCAGCAGCGCGTTGGCGCCGAGCCGGCCCTTGTTCGGGGTGCCGTCGAGCTCGATCATCGTCCGGTCGAGCGCCCCCTGCTCGGCGGCGCGCGCGCCCGTCAGGGCCTGGGCGATCTCGCCGTTGACGTTGGCGACCGCCTGGGAGACGCCCTTACCGGCCCAGCGCTCGCCGCCGTCGCGCAGCTCGACCGCCTCGAACTCGCCGGTCGAGGCGCCGGAGGGAACCGCGGCCAGCCCTCGCGCCCCCGACTCCAGCGCGACCTCCACCTCGACGGTGGGATTGCCGCGCGAATCGAGGATCTGGCGCGCGTGGATGGATGAGATCGTGCTCACGGGCGCGCCAGTCTATTCGGCGAGACCGGCGGTTTGCCGCGCCAGGAGGCGTTGGCGAAACCCGCGTGTGCGGCTGGCGAGCGCCGGACCGAGCGGGGGTAGGACGCAGGGAGGCCGAATAGCAGCGCTATTTGGCCGACCGAGGACGCCGCCCCGCGAAGTGTGTCCGGCGCCGCCAGACGCGCGCGGGGGTTTCGCCAACGCCTCCCTATTCGCCGGTTTCGGCGGGGGGCGCTTCGGCCGGGGCTTCGCCTTCGGGCGTCGCGCCCGGGGGCAGTTCCGTGGCCCCCGCCGCGCCGGCAGCTGACGCTTCTGGCAACGGGCGCTGCGGGAACGGTTCGCCTTCCGGTTTTTGCACCGTGATGCTGCCCGGCAGCGCCGGTTTGATCGGCGTCACCGGTGACGGGCATTCGGTCGCCGGAGTTTTCGGGTCGGCTTCGTAGCAAGCGGGCGGGGCGTTGGCGGGGCGGCCGCTGCCGCTGTAGTTGGCGCATTTGGCGATCACGTAGCCGCTGGCGCAGAAGGTCCGGGAGTTCCACCGCGATTCGAAGTCTTTGGCGAATTCAGCCAGATATTTCTGCTGCTTTTCGGATTTCAGCGTTTCTTCGATCTGCGCTTTGACTTCGGGCAGCTTTTTTTCTTTCGCGGAATTCAATTTCACGACTTCGATCAGGAACCAGTTGGTTTCGAATTTGACCGGGCCCTTGAGTTCGCCGGTGGCGCCGCCGAAGATCGCTTCTTTCAGCTCGCCTTTGAGAAATTCTTCGGTGATCCCTTCCTGCAGGCCGCCTTTGGTTTTGCTGGTCGGGTCGCTCGAGTATTTCGGCGCCACCTTTTTCCAGTTTGCCGGCGAGCTGTCTTTTTCCAGCTCCTTCTTCGCCGCTTCGACTTTCGCTTTGTCTTTGTTGATGATGAGGCGAACGTCGCGGCTTTCTTTTTCGGTGAACTGCGTCGCCTTTTCTTCCTCGTAGTAGTCCGAGATTTCGGATTCCGTCGGCGCCGGCGCTTCGCTGTTCACCTTTTCCTGGATTGCGTTGACGAGGGTCTGCAGTTCGACCCGGTCGTTCACGTCTTCCTGGGTGAAGCCCGATTCTTTGAGGAATTTTTTATAGGCGCTCGGGGTCGGGAAGCTGGTTTTTTTGATCTGGGCGAGTTCTTCTTCCACCTGTTTGTCGGTGACCGTGATGCCCATTTCTTCGGCCTGGCCACGGAGCCAGATCCCTTCGATCAGTTCCGTCAGCGTCGCTTCCTTGACTTCTTCGTATTTTTTGCTGCCGGCCGCCGGCGGTTTTTTGAGTTTCGCGCCTTTGACCTGCAGGGCGAACGAGCGGTCGAATTCCTTCTGGCTGACCGCGCCAATTTCGTCCGGGACGTCCTGGACCTTGATCACGTCTCCGGAGGGGACGCTGGGAGAGCCGATTCCCTGGGCGACGGCGAAGCCGATGAAGAGCAGGACGAAGAGCGCGCCGAAAATGATCAGGCCCAGACGCTGCCGCCTCGCCGCTCGATCCCGGTCCTTACCGGGTTTGCCTCTCTGCCCAGCTTTAGCTCCCACGCAGCGGGCAGCATAGTCAAATCGCCTGGCGCGAGGGTTGAAAACGGCTCAGGCGGTGGCGGGCTCGGCTTCGCGCTTCGCCTCGCGGAGGCCCTCGGCCAGCGCCAGCACCGCCTCCAGCCGCGCCTCCGGGTCGCCGTCGACCCGCATCGCCGCGGTCTGCTCGCGCCATTCGTAAAGCGCCCCCTCCACCTGCTCGGCGAGCGCTCCGGCGGCCGCCGAGTCGAGCTCCACCCCGGTGACGGTGAGGCGACCGCCGCGGAACTCGACGCTGCGGGCGCCGGCGAGGCCGAGCTGGATCCGCGCCTGCTGCAGCCGCAATAGGTTCTCGGCCTCGCCGGGCAGCGGCCCGAAGCGGTCTGAGAGCTCGTCGCGGATCGCCCGCAGCTGGCCCGGCTCGCGGGCGGCGACGATGCGGCGGTGGACGTCGATCTTGGCCGCCTCGAAGGGGACGTAGGCGGCCGGCAGGTAGGCGTCGACGGGGACGTCGAGGCGGACCGGCTCCGGCGCCTCCTCCCGCTCCTCGCCACCGGCCGCCTCGGCCACCGCTTCGTCGATCATCTGGCAGTAGAGCTCGAAGCCGACCGCGGCGACATGGCCGGACTGCTCGTCGCCGAGCAGGTTGCCGGCGCCGCGGATGTCGAGGTCGCGCATCGCGATCCGGAAGCCGGAGCCGAGCTCGGTGTGGTCGGCGAGGGTCGAGAGGCGCGCCGCCGCCTCCTCGGTCAGCGCCTCGGCCGAGGGGTAGAGCAGGTAGGCGAAGGCGCGCTCGCGAGAGCGCCCGACCCGGCCGCGGATCTGGTAGGCCTGCGAGAGGCCGAGCTGGTCGGCGCGCTCGACGATCAGCGTGTTCGCGGTCGGGATGTCGAGGCCGGACTCGATGATCGTCGTCGTCACCAGGCAGTCGGCCTCGCCGCGCAGGAAGGCCAGCATCGTCTCCTCGAGCCGGTGCTCGTCCATCTGACCGTGCGCTTCGAGGAAGCGGGCGGCCGGAACCAGTCCCCGCAGCCGCTCGGTCGTTTCCGGCAGCGAGTCGATCCGGTTGTGGAGGACGAAGGCCTGGCCCTTGCGCTCGAGCTCGCGGCGGATCGCCTTGCCGACAAGGTCCTCGTCGTAGGGGCCGACGTAGGTGCGGACCGGGCGGCGGCCCTCCGGCGGCGTCTCGATCACCGAGATGTCGCGCAGTCCGGCAAGGCTCATCTGCAGGGTGCGCGGGATCGGCGTCGCCGAGAGCGAGAGCACGTCAACCCTCAGTTTCAGCTGCCGCAGCAGCTCCTTCTGTTTGACGCCGAAGCGCTGCTCCTCGTCAACGACGACGAGTCCGAGGTCCTTGGCGCGGACATCGCGCGAGAGCAGCCGGTGGGTGCCGATCAGGACGTCGACTTTCCCGGCCTCGAAGTCTTTGAGCACCGCTTTCACCTCGGCCTGCGGGCGCAGCCGCGAGACCCCCTCGACTCGGAACGGCAAGTCGGCCATGCGCTCGCGGAAGGTGCCGAAATGCTGCTGGGCGAGGATCGTCGTCGGCACCAGGACCATCACCTGCTTGCCGTCGGAGGTGGCCTTGACGGCGGCGCGAAGCGCCACCTCGGTCTTGCCAAAGCCGACGTCGCCGCAGACCAGGCGGTCCATCGGCTGCTCCGATTCCATGTCGCCCTTGACCGCCTCGATCGCTTCGACCTGGTCGGCGGTCTCGCGGTAGGGGAAGGCGGTCTCCATCGCGATCTGCCATTCGCCGTCGGGCGGGAAGGCGTGGCCCTTGCGCAAGCGGCGCTCGGCGTAGAGGTTGAGCAGCTCGCCGGCCAGGGCGCCGGCCGCTTTGCGCGCCCGCGCCTTCATGTTCTGCCAGCGTTTGCCGCCGAGCGCCGAAAGGGTCGGTTCGCCGCCGGCGCCGACGTAGCGGCTCAGCTTTGCCAGCTGGTCGGTGGGGACGTAGACGCGGTCTTCGCCTTTGTATTCGAGGTAGAGGTAGTCGCGGGTTACGCCACCGACCTCGCGGGTCTCGAAGCCGGCGAAGCGGGCGACGCCGTGGTCCTCGTGGACGACGTGGTCGCCTACCCGCAGTTCGCTGAAGGCGAGGCGGCCGCGGCCGGCGCCCGGGGCCGGCTCCTCGGTGCGGCGACGGTGGACGAGGCGGCGGAAGGGATAGACGGCGAGTTTCAGCTCCGGGCTGACGAAGCCCTCGCGCAGCCGCGCCTCGGCGAAGGCGAGGCCGGGATCGGGCGAGACCCGGCCGCCTTCGAGCAGGCGAGCGTCGAGGCGATCGAGGCCGTAGCGGGCGCGCTCGGCCTCGCCGCGGCTGTCGAAGGCGACGACGGTGCGATAGCCGGAGCGGACCAGTTTCTCCAGCTCGCCCTCGGCCTCTTTGATGCTGCGAGCCGGGGACTCGGCGCGGGCTGCGCGGAAAGGATCATCGCCTTCACCGCCGCCCTCCTCCTCGCCTTCGCCGGCGCCGGTCAGCGCCAGGGCGGCGCGCTCGGCGAGCGGCGCCGCGACATCCACATAAAGGTGCTGGGCGTCGTCGGCGTGCATCGCCGTGGTCGCGTCCTCCCAGTGGTCGCGCAGCGCCGGCTCGATCTCCTCCTCGCCGACGAGGACCACCGCGGCCGCCTCCGGCACCAGCTCCAGCGGCGCCCGGAAGTGCTCGAGCGGCAGCACCTCGGCCAGGTTGGGCGACTCCGCTCCCTCCTCCTCGGCGGCCATCGCCGCCAGCTCGGCCAGCTCGCGGTGCTCGGCGTCCATCTCGGCCGCCGGCGCCAGCTCGACCCGCTGCGCGTCGCCGAGCGAGCGCTGGGTGAAGGTCGAGAACCAGCGCATCGACTCGATCTCATCGCCGAATAGCTCGATCCGCACCGCCCGTTCCTCGGTGGCCGGGAAGACGTCGAGGATGCCGCCGCGGACCGCGAACTGGCCGCGCTCCTCGACCTGCTCGACCCGTTCGTAGCCGGCGCCGACGAGGTCGGATGCGACCGCGTCGAGGTCGATTTCCTCCTCCAGCTCGAGCGCGAACCCGGCCGGGCGCAGCGAGGCGTCCGGCACCGCCTCGGCCAGCGCCGTCGCCGAGGCGACGACGATCGCGTCCGCTTCGGCCCCGAGGGCGTCGAGGGCGTCGATCCGCAGCCCGACCAGGTGCGGCGGCGGGCTGATGTGGGAGGCGTAGCCGGTGCCGCGCGAGGGATAGAAGCGGACGCGCCGCGGCGCCAGGTAGGAGCGGAGGTCGGCGGCGAGGTCTCGAGCCGAGCGATCGTCGGCGCCGACCAGGAGCGCCGGCCGGCCAGCGAGGCCGCGATCGTCCTCCAGCAGCGCCGCCAGCAGCAGCGGCCGCAGCATCGCCGAGGCCCGCGCCTCCGCCGCCTCGCCGCCGTCAGCCGCCGCGCGCGCGCGCGAGGCGAGCGCGTGAACGCGCTCGTTCTCGGCGGCGATCTCGATCAAAGGTCGGAGGCTCATGGGCAGCGAAAACGCCCGGATCGTTCGATCCGGAGCACGAAGACCGATTCTAGGGAGGCGCTAATCCGAGGTCGGCAGGCCGGGACCCGACCTCTGCCACTCCACCTGGCCGCGGCCCTCGGCGGCGGAGCGGCCGACGACGTCGTCCCACTCATGCAGCATCCGCTTCAGCTGGGCGACCGCCTCGGGCGGGTGGGCGGCGACGCCGGCGGCCAACTCGAGGGCGGCCTGCTCGGTGCCGGCGGCGGGAGCGACGCGGTTGACGAGGCCGAGCCGCAGCGCCTCATCAGCGCCGATCGTCCGCGAGGAGAGCAGCAGGTACTTGGCGGCGGCGAGGCCGCAGAGGGTGACGAGACGGGCCGGGCCGACCGGCACCCCGAGGGCGGCGCCGGGGAAGCGCATCCGCAGGTTGGCGCCGCCGATCCGCATGTCGCAGGCGACGGCGACCTCGGCGCCGCCGCCGACGACGTCGCCGTGGCAGGCGGCGATCGTCGGCTTCGGGAAGGCGACGACGGCGTCGTAGAGGTCGGCGAAGAGCTGCATGCGGCGGACCTTGCCCTCCTCGTCGAGCTGCTCGCGCACGTCGGCGCCGGCCGAGAGGCCGAGGTGGTCGGCGGAGCTGATCACCAGCACCCGCACCGCCTCGTCATCGCGGGCGACGGCGAGGTGCTCGAGCAGCTCCAGCAGCATCTGGGTGTTGATCGCGTTCCGCGCCCGCGGCCGCTCGAGCCGGATCAGCGCGATCCCCTGCTCGTCGACGGAGTAGCTCGTGACCTCGTTCTCCGGCGCGCTGCCGTTGTCTGCGCTCATGCCTCGGAAGCTATCCGTTCGACCAGGCGCTCGGTCTCCTCGGCAGCCGCGGCGATCAGGCCCTCCACCTCCGCCTTCGGCTCGCGAAAGCGGCCGAGCACCCACGCCGAGACGATCTCCGGGTCGGTCGAGTCGGGCCGGCCCACCCCTGCCCGCACACGCCAGAAGTCGGGATCGCCGAACCCCTTTTTCAGGCTCTTGAGGCCGTTGTGACCGGCGAGGCCGCCGCCGATCCGGGTTTTGATCTCGCCGAACGGCAGGTCGATCTCGTCGTGGACGACAACGACGCGATCCAGCGGCACCTTCAGCGAGCCGCGCGCCGGGCCGGCGGAAGCGCCGGAGTCGTTCATGTAGGTCTGCGGCAGCAGGATCGCGACCCGAGGCCCGCCCGGGCCGCTCCGCCCTTCCCACAGCCGCCCGCGGAACTTCTCCCGCGGCTTGCCCAGATCCCAGCGCCGGGCCAGCTCCTCGCCGACCATGAAGCCGAGGTTGTGGCGGTCGCTCGCGTGCTCGGGCCCCGGGTTGCCGAGGCCGACGATGAGAACTCGGTCCTGCTCGCCGCCTTCGCGGCGGCGGAACAGCGACAGCGGCTACTCGCCCTCGGAAGACGCGCCTTCGGCGCCGCCGCCCTCGTCCTCGGCAGCCTCGTCGCCGCCCTCGCCCTCGCCGACCAGCTCGGCCTCCTCCTCGACCTCGGGAGCGGCTTCTTCGACCCGCGGCGGCGAAACGGTGACGATCGTGATCTCCTCCGGCTCATCGGCGACGAAGGTGACCCCCTCGGGGGCGGTGACGGCGACAAGCGAGAGGGTGTCGTTGATCTCCATCGCGGAGACGTCGACGCAGATGTTGTCGGGGATCTCGGCCGGCAGCGCTTCGACCGTCACCTCTCGGGTGACGTGCTCGAGCACGCCGCCGCCCTTGACGCCCGGGGCGTCGTCGACGCCTTCGAGCTCGATCGCGACCTCGGCCTGAATCGCCTCATTGAGGTTGACCTGCATCAGGTCGAGGTGCTGGAAGCTGCCGCGCACCGGGTGATGCTGGGCCTCCTTGATCACGACCGGAACGGCTTTGCCACCTTCGATCTCGAGGTCGAATAGCGCGGCGCCCTCGCTGAGGATGCTGCGCACGTCGCGTTCTGCCACCTGGAAGGGTTTCGCCTCCGAGCCGCCCGAGTAGACGACGCCGGGCACGACGCCCTCGCGGCGCAGGCGCCGTGAGGAGCGCGAGCCGAAATCCTCGCGCGGAGCTGCTTTCAGAGTTGAGCGACCTGCGGCCATCGGACGGGAGAGGATAGAGAAACGGCCCGCGCGAGGCGGCTGTGACACCCTTCGAGCGGATGGCTGACGACTCGAAGATCCCCAAGGGCCGGGTTCGGCGCTCCGCCAAGCTCGGCTCGATCGTCGGCGTCCAGAGCGCCCGCTACGCCGGCACCAAAGCCGCCAACGTCGGCCGCTCCGAGGAACAGAGCAAAGAGCGGCTCGAGCAGCGCCACCTGGAGACGGCGATGAAAATGGTCGGCGCCCTGGGCCAGATGAAGGGCGCGGCGATGAAGCTGGGGCAGTTTGCCTCCTTCATCGACACCGAGTTCATCCCCGAGGAGTACCGCGAGATCTACCAGGAGCAGCTGGCGAAACTGCGGACCGACGCTCCCTCGATGCCGTGGGAGAAGGTCGAGCAGGTGCTGGCCGAGGAGTACGACGGCGAACCGCTCTCCGAGCTCTTCGCCGCGTTCGAGCAGGAGGCCTTCGCCGCGGCGTCGATCGGCCAGGTCCACCGCGCCGAGCTGCTCGACGGCCGCCAGGTCGCGGTGAAGATCCAGTACCCGGGCATCGCCGAGGCGCTCGACGCGGACCTGCGCAACGCGGGCACGATCGTGAGGCTGGCCAAGGTGCTGGCGCCGGGCCTCGACGCGAAGGCGATCGCCGAGGAGATCCGCGAGCGGGTGATGGAGGAGCTCGACTACGAGTACGAGGCCCAGAACCAGCGCACCTTCTCCCGCGCCTACCGCGAACACCCCTTCATCTACGTGCCCGAAGTCGTGACCCGGCTCTCGCGGCGGCGGGTGCTGGTGACCGAGTTCGTCGAGGGGATCGGCTTCGAGGAGATCAAGGGGCTGCCGCGCGAGGAGCGCAGCCGCTTCGGCGAGATCGTCTTCCGCGGCAGCCTCGGCTCGATGTTCCACCTGCAGCACTTCAACGCCGACCCGCACCCGGGCAACTACCTGCTGATGGCCGACGGCCGCGTCGCCTTCCTCGACTTCGGGATGACGAAGAAGGTCGATAACGAGCAGCTGCTGCTCGAGCAGCGCGCCTTCGACGCCGCCTCGCGCAACGACCCCGAGGCCTTCCGCCAGGCCCTGCACGATCTCGGCTTCATCAAGAACCCCTCCAAGCTCGACGCCGAGCGGCTGCTCGAGCACATGGGCGCGGTCGGCGGCTGGTACATCGAGGACCGCGAGATCGAAATCACCGGTGAGCGGGTGATGAAGATCATCGAGTCGACCAACGACCCGCGCTCGGAGTACTTCGACCTGATGCGGCGCGAGTCGATCCCGGCCGAGGAGCTGATGGGGCGGCGGATGGAAATCGGCGTCGTCGCCGTCCTCGGCCAGCTACGGGCGAAGCGCAACTGGCACCGGATCTTCCGCGAGTGGGTCTACGCGGACCCGCCGGCGACCGAGCTCGGCGCCCAGGAGTGGGACTACTTCGAGGAACGGGGCGTAAGGAGAACGCCCGGCCTTGCCGAAACCCATTGACATGAGAAAGATCAAGCGCGGCTGGGCGCTGACCAAGAAAAGCTGGGCGCTGCTGAACGAGAACCGGGAGCTGATCCGCTTCCCGCTCTACGGCGCGGTCGCGACGATCGTGCCGGCGATCGTCTTCCTCGGCCCTGGCCTCTACCTGTTCGACAAGAACGAGCTGGCCGGGGCGATCCCGCTGGTCGTGATCGGCGTCTACGCGCTCAGCGTCATCGGCTTCTACTTCAGCGTCGGGCTCGCGGCCTGCGCGGACATGATCTTCCGCGGCCAGGAGGCGACCGTCGCCGACGGGCTCGCCGTCGCCCGCAGCCGCTTCGCCCAGATCTGCGGCTGGGCCGCGGTCTCGACCGCGATCAGCGCGGTGATGGGCGTGCTCGAGAACCAGGGCGGGATCGGCGGCCAGATCGCCGCCCGGCTGGTAGGGATGGCCTGGTCGCTGGTCACCTTCCTCGCGGTTCCGGTGATCGCGATCGAGGGCACTGGCCCCCTCGAGACGCTCAAGCGCTCGGCCTCGATCTTCCGCACCCGCTGGGGCACCCAGATCGCCGGCAACATCGCGATCGGCGGCGCGGTCTTCCTGCTCGGCGTGCTGCCGGCGGCGCTGCTGATCGTGATCGGCGTCGCCGTCTGGTCCTCGGCCTCGTTCCTCGGCGCCCTTCTCGTCGTCGTCGGCGCAATCATGCTGGCAATCGCCTTGCTGATCTCGAAGGCGCTCAGCGGCATCTTCGGCGTCGCCCTCTATCGCTACGCGCTCGATGGCGAGGCGGTCGGCGGCTTCACCCCCGAGGAGCTGGAGTCGGCGGTCAAGACCAAAGGCCGCGACCGCATGAAGAGCCCGCCCGGCGCCACCCCAGGCACCGTCTAGACGAAGCACCATTGGCGAGTTGATCTGCCTACAGCGAGGCTAGGTCGCCAATCGCTCGAACAGGCGGGGGTCGTTGGAGCAGATCCCGTGGACTCCCGCCTTGACCAGCTGCCGCATGCGCGGCAGGTCGTCGACGGTCCAGGCGATCAGCTCGACGCCGGCGAGGTCGCAGATGCGGGCGAGGCGGGGGCTGACGAGCGGGTGGTAAACCCACATCGCGGCGACGTCGAACTGCGGCAGCTTCTCGGCGGCGAGGCCGGGCAGGCGCAGGCGCATCCCGAACAGGGCGGCGCGCATCGGCAGCTTCGCCCAGCGCTTCGCGCTCCAGTCCTTGGTCACTTTGGGATAGGTCCAGCCACGGCGCAGCTCCGGCGCCAGCTCGAGGACGCGTCCCAGCGTGTGCATCTCCATCGTCGAGATCATCGCCCGCTCCATCAGGCCGCGCTCGCGCAGCGCCTCGACCAGCTCCTCCTCCCTGCCGGGCAGCTTCACGTCGAGGTCGATCTCGACCTTGTCGAGCGGCGGCTCGAGGAAGGCGTCGAGCGCCTCGGTCAGCTTCAGCGGCGCCCGCCGCGCCGCGTCCTCCCAGTCGTGGGCGACCACCAGCGGGTGCCGCTGCGCCAGCGGCAGGTGGGCGTCCTGCAGCCAGAGCACGTCGAACTCAATCGTGTCGACCCCGGCCTCGACCGCGGCGTGGAAGCTCTCGACCGTGTTCCCGGGCGCGATGAGGTCGGCCCCCTTGTGGCCGACCAGGCGCAGCTTGCGGGGCTCTTCGGCCGCGGCGCTCAGAACAGCTGGTTCTCGCCGGCGAAGATCTCGGAGACCGAGTCGTCGGTGAAGATGCGGCGGATCGAGTCGGCGAAGGTGCTGGCGGTCGAGAGAACGGTGATGTTGTCCGGGGCGCCGGGGCGCAGCGGCAGCGTGTCGGTTACGACGATCCGCTCGATCGCCGAGGCGGCAATCCGCTCGTAGGCGGGGCCGGAGAAGACGCCGTGGGTGGCGCAGGCGATCACCCGGGCGGCGCCCTCGTCGAGGACGGTCTGGGCGGCGGCGGTGAGGGTGCCGGCGGTGTCGATCATGTCGTCGACGAGGACCGCGGTCTTGCCCTTGACGTCGCCGACCACGTAGCCGATCTCGGCCACCTGCTGGGCGGGCCGCTCCTTCTCCATCACCGCCCACTGGGTGCCGATCCGGCGGGCGAAGTTGCGGGCGGTCTTCACCCGGCCGGCGTCGGGCGAGACGATCACCAGCTCCTCGCCCAATTCCTGGTCGGCGAACCACTGGGTCAGCATCGGCATCGCGGTCATGTGGTCAACCGGGACGTGGAAGAAGCCCTGGACCTGGCCCGCGTGGAGGTCCATCGTCAGCACCCGGTCGACGCCGACGGCCTCGAGGCACTTGGCGACGATGCGGGCGGTGATCGGCTCACGCGGCGCCGACTTCTTGTCCTGGCGGGCGTAGCCGTACCAGGGGAGGACGGCGATGATCCGGTGGGCGGAGGCGCCCTGGGCGGCGTCGATCATCGTCAAGAGCTCGACCAGCGCGTCGTTGGGCGTCATCGCTTCCTGCTCGTTCGCGCAGGTCGACTGGACGAGGAAGACGTCGGCGCCGCGGATCGACTCCTCGTAGCGGCAGTAGACCTCGCCGTCGGCAAAGGTCTTCAGGGTCACCTGCCCCAGGTCCAGTTCGAGTTTGCCAGCGACTTTGGCGGCGAGGTCCATCGAGCAGCGGCCGCCGAAGACCATCATCCGCTTGGAGTAGTCGTGGTCGATGGCGGTTCCCACTTGTGGGCGCTCCTCGATCATGCTCACGGGCTCTCGTCCTCTCGCATTTGGGCCGCCTTGCGAGCGGCGTATCCGTCGATGTTCCTCTGCGCGTTCTCGCTCACGGCAAGCGCACCCTCGGGCACGTCGTCCTTGATCACGGCACCAGCGCCAGTGTAGGCGGAGTCGCCGACTTCTACCGGTGCGATCAGCATCGTGTCAACGCCGATGCGGACATTGCGGCCGATGACGGTGCGGTTCTTGCGGAAACCGTCGTAGTTGGCGGTGATCGTGCCGGCGCCGAGGTTGCTGCCGGGGCCGATCTCGGCATCGCCCACGTAGGCGAGATGCGGGACCTTGGTGCCCTCGCCGACCTGGGAGTTCTTGATCTCGACGAAGGTGCCGGCCTTGGCCGCGTCCTCGAGGACGGCGCCGGGTCGCAGGTAGGCGAAGGGGCCGACCGAGCAGCCGGCGCGCACCTCGCACTCGACCAGGTAGGAGTGGAGGACCTGGGAGCCGGCTCCGACGGAGCTGTCGATCAGGGTGCTGAGCGGGCCGACGACGGCGCCCTCACCGATCCGGGTCGCGCCGCGCAGGGTCGTGCCGGGCTCGATGCGAGCGTCGGCGGCGATCTCGACCCCGGCGTCGATCCAGGTCGAGGCGGGGTCGGCGACGGTGACGCCGGCGAGCATGTGGGCCTCGAGCAGGCGGCGGCGGCCCTCGGACTCGACCGCGGCAAGGTCGACGCGGTTGTTGACCCCCATCGTCACCGCGAGGTCGTCGGCGAGGTGAGCGGCAACCGCGTGGCCCGCCTCGCGCAGGGCCGGGAAGACGTCGGGGAGGTAGTACTCGCCCTGGGCGTTGTCGTTGGAGAGGCCCTGGAGGGCGGTCGTCAGCGGAGCGGCGTCGAAGACGTAGGTGCCGGCGTTGATCTCGCGGATCGCGAGCTGGGAGGCGTCGGCGTCGCCAGCGGCTTTCGCCTCGACCACACGCTCGACCCAGCCGTCGTCGTCGCGAACGACGCGGCCGTAGGCGGCAGGGTCGTCGAGCTCGATCGTCAGCATCGTCGCCGCGGCCCGCGAGCCCTGGTGGGCCTGGAGAAGATCGGAGATCGTCTCGACCGAGATCAGCGGCACGTCGCCGGAGAGGACGAGGACGGTGTCGGCTTCCTCGATCAACGGCAAGGCCGCGCGGATCGCGCCGCCGGTCCCGTCGGCCTGCGGCTGCTCGATCGTCTCCACCCCCTCGGGAAGGCCGGCGGAGAGATCGCGCCCCGGCGAGACGATGGCAGCGACCCGCCCGGCGCCCGCCTCGCGGGCAGCGACGATCGGCCAGGCCACCATCGGCCGGCCGCAGACAGGGTGGAGCATCTTCGGCGTCGAGGAACGCATCCGCGTCCCCTCTCCCGCCGCCATAACGAGCACCAGGGGATCAGGCACCTGGCAATCGTATTCGGACGCGCCTGAGCCGGCGCATTCCGGCGTCCTCGGTCGCTTATGTGCAGAGCACATGCGCGCCCTGCGTCCTTGGACTGCTTGGCTCAGACGCGTCTTGACGTACTTCGGGAAAGCTCTTTGCCGAGCAGTGCAACGGAGGTCAGCGTCCAGCCCGCGAAGATCAGGTCGATCCCGACCAGCAGTCCGATCGCCCAGTCGGCGGAGCTGGGGAACTTGGCGAGGACGAGGATGCCGATCAGCAGGCCGGCGACGCCGCTGAGGCCGAGCAGGCCGGCGTTCGGCTCGCCACGGGCGATGAAGGCGATCGTGATCCGGGTCAGCCCCATGAAGAGGAAGTAGATGCCGAGGACCAGGGTCAGCGTCAGCGTCCCGTTGTGCGGTTCGACGATCAGCCAGATCCCGACCAGCAGCGTCAGCAACGCCCAGGCCACCCGCACCGCCACCGTGCCGACCGAGTGAGCTGAGAACGCCGCCGCGAAGAGGATCCCGCTGACCACCAGCAGCAGCCAGCCGATGAAGATCGCCGTCCCCACCGATGCCACCGCCGGCACCAGGATCGCGATCACCCCGAGGACGATCGCGCTGACGCCGACGAACATCAGCGCCTTCCAGCTCCGGCTCAGCCCCTCGCGCACCTCCGGATCAAGCGACGCGCCACCGATCTCCATGAAGAAGAAGCTAGCCGGCCATGCGGACGCCGAAGTTCATACCTTGCGATAGCGAGCGTCGACGATCGAGTACGCGCCGAACCCGATCAGCCCGGCGGCGACGAGGCCCAGCAGGGCGGGTCCGTAGGAGGCATGCGCGAGTTCGCGCAGCGCCCCGTCGAGACCGATTGCCTCCTTCGGGTTGTAGTCGACCGCGGCCTTGATCAACCCGTAACCGATCAGGGCGAAGACCACCGCGCGGGCGACGTGGCCGAAGACACCGAGGGCGGTATAGCCCTTTTCGACGCCGGGGCTCATTTCGCCCGTCTTTGCGTCCTCGAGGAACTTCTTCGACAGGCCCTTGTAAGCCTGGTAGAAGGCGACGCCGATGAGGATGGCCCCGGCGATGCCGACGAGCACGGTGCCGCCGGTCCAGCCGAGGACGCCGGCGGTCGTCTGCTTCGTCGACCCCGAACCGCCGCCGGACGAGGTGAGGATCCCGATCGCCGCTATGCATAGAAGCCCGTAGGCGATGCCGCTGTCCAGCGATGAGATGCGCTCGAAGGTGCTGTCGCGCTGTTCGGCGCCGTGGCCGACAGCCGCGCGAATCAGCCGCCAGAGCGCGTATCCCCCGAGCCCGACCGCGACCAGGAGGAGCAGCAATTCGCCGAACGACTGGTGAGCGATCGTCTGCAGCGCGCCCTGCTGGTCGGTTGCCTTGCCGCCGTCGCCCAGCGCGAGCTTCAGCGCCAGCACGCCGATGATCCCGTAGACCACTCCGCGGGCGACGAGGCCCGCCCGCGCCAGCCAGCCGAGCGTCTTCGCATGGGCGAGTTCGTCGCCTTGGCCCTTTGCCTTGTCGCCCAGGTTCCGGGCTCCCGCTCCCACGTCCGTCTTCATCTCGCTCCGTTCCCTCCTTGGACCGGGCGCGGCACGCAGACCGTGATCGCCTCGGGTTCGACTTCGACCTTGAATGACTTGACCTTCCTGCGGTCGCCGCCGTCGAGCTCGTAGCGGACCTTGCGGTCCAGCTTCACGCGCACCTCGCGGCCCTGCGTGACGCGGACGAACGGCGACTTCTCGGTGCTGCCGACGGCAGTGCGGGCAGCGGCGCGGATGAGCTGGACCGGCCCCTCCGAAGTGAGCACGCCGACATCGAGCACCCCGTCGTCGGGGCGGGCGTCGGCGAAGACCTCGATGCCGCCGAAGAGCTCGCCGATGTTCCCGACCAGGATGCAGCTGGCAGGGCCTTCGTACCAGGGCGTGCCGTCGATCTTGATCTTCGCCTCGAAGGGCGAGGAGGAGAGCTTCGAGGCGCCGCCGACGACGTAGGCCGCGCGGCCGAGCCGTTCCTTGAGGTCATCGGCGGCCTTGATCATCGCGGCATCGAAGCCGGCTCCGGCCATCACCGCGAAGCGCTCGCCGTCGAAGCGGCCGACGTCGAGGCGGCGGCGCCCTCCGCGCAGAGCCACGTCGACGGCCTGGCCGATGTCGCGCTCGATCCCGAGGTGGGTGGCGAACAGGTTCGAGGTCCCGGCCGGGACGATCGCGAGCGGGACCTGCGTGTCCTTCAGCGCGTTGACGCAGCGCCGCATCATCCCGTCGCCGCCCCAGGCGATGAGCAGCTCGGCGCCGTCTTCCAGGGCTTTTTCGACCGCGGCCGGCGCCCGCTTGCTCTTTGGGACCTCGGTCCAGAGCGGGTCCTCGACGCCGGAATCGGCGAGCTTTCGCCGCAGTTCCGGCAGGCCGCCGCCGACCGTCTTACCCGCGTGGGCGACAACGGCGACCTTCATGCGCGCGAGCGCCTCTCCGCGGCCGCGCCGGCAGCCCGGCAGGCGAACAGCAGCACCAGGATCGCGCCGATGCCGACGAGGACGCCGCCGGCGACGTCGAGCGGGTGGTGCATCCCCTCGTACATGCGCGAGAGGGCGACGAACGTGGTGAGGAGGATCGCCGCCGTCCAGGCGAGCGCCTTCTTCAGGCTGCTGGTGAAGCGGCTGGTCAACAGCAGCACGAGGCCGGCATAGACGGCGACCGAGGCGGCGGTGTGGCCAGAGGGGTAGCTGGCGTCGACTTCCAGGCCTTCGAGCCGGTGGACCGAGGGACGGTCGCGGGGAACCAGAAGCGAGGTGACGCGGTAGGTGGCCGACTCGACCGCGAGGACGAAGACGGCGAAGGCGGCGATCAGCCAGCGGCGCATGAAGGCGCAGACGATGGCGATCAGGCCGACGAGGATCGGCAGGACGGGGGCGCCGCCGACCTGCGTGCCGACTTCGGCGATCGTCGTCAGCGTGCCGGTGCGGTGGTGGGCGAGGGTGTCGTTGAAGCTCTCGTCGGTGCCTTCGAGCCCGAGCCCGCTGCCGCTGACGAGGACGTGGACGACGAAGAGGGCGAGCAGGATCGAGGCCACAGCCAGCAACAGATAGCCGAGCAGCATCGCCAGCACGAAGACGAGAGCGGGGTGGCGCGAGTCGAGCGCGGCGGCGAAACGATCGGGCAGGCTGCCGCGAGGCGCCTCGAAGATCGGGACGGAATGGCGATCGTCGACGGCTTCGCTCCTTTGGGCCGAAGCCACTTGTGATCCCTCCCCCACGGTCACGGCGATGACTATCCCCGCCCGGTGCCGAAAATATGCATCGATCTCCTTATCCAATCGTTGTGTTCATCGCCGTATGCGGGGTAAAACCTCCTCCTGATGCCGTTTCTCGTCCTCCTGCTGATCTCCCTCGCCGCCGGTCTCGGAGCCGCTTTCCTGGCACGCCGCTATCCGGGCCACGCCACCCCGGCGCCTGTCGTCGAGGCAGCGCGGGAGGCCGGCGAACACGCCGACAGCGCGGTGGGACGGCGCGCGGTGCGGGCGGCGCGGCTGGACCCGGGGAAGGCCACCGGCTTGGCGCTGACGCTGGCGCTCGCAGTCGTGCTGGCGGGAGGGATCGTGCTTGCCCTGCTGGCGGTCGTCGTCCGCAGCAGCGACGTCCTCTCCGGCCTCGACAGCAGCGTCGCCGAGTGGGGAAACCATCATGCGACCTCCTGGTCGCATGATGCCCTCACCCTGGTCACGGATCTGGGCGAGACGGTGACGGTGGTCGTCGTCGCCATCGTGGTTGCGCTCGTCGACTTCACCCGCGCGCGCAACCGCTGGGTCGTGCCGTTCCTGCTGGCGGTGATCCTCGGGGACAAGCTCCTGACCGAGGCGGTCAAGCAGCTCGTCGACCGCGCCCGCCCGACGATCGAGGCCGTTGCCGCGACCCTCGGCCCCTCGTTTCCCAGCGGCCACACCTCCACCGCCGCCGCCTCGTGGGCCGCCTTCGCGCTCGTCGCCGGCCGCTGGTGGGGCCGTCGCGCCTGGCCCGCCCTCGCTGGGATAGCCGTTGGCATCGCGGTAGCGGTCGCCTGCAGCCGCGTCCTCCTCGACGTCCACTGGCTGACCGACGTCCTGGCCGGCCTCGCGCTCGGCTGGGCGTGGTTCGCAGCCTGCGCAATTGCCTTCGGCGGCCGCGTCCTCCGCTTCGGAGCCACCGCAGAGGCTGCTGGCGGTACCCTCGGGCGGCGGTCCGGGGTGGTGTAGTCGGTAGCACGCCTGGTTTTGGTCCAGGAAGCAGGGGTTCAAGTCCTCTCCCCGGAATCGAGCTGTTGACCGGCGCTCTACTCCTCGGTCGCTCGAACCACCTTGCCGCCTTTCGCCCCCGGCTCCATCGCCGGGCCGCGGGGGGAGGCGATGCCGAGGACCCGCATGGCTTTGAGGCCGAGGCCGAGCTTCTCGCGGCCTTCGGTGCTGGAGACGTCGTGGCCGCAGAGCTCGCGGACGCGCTCGAGGCGGTAGCGGACCGTGTGGCGGTGGGTGAAGAGGTGTTTGGCGGTGCCGGCGACGTTCCCGTCGTTGTCGAGGTAGGTCTCGACCGTCGCAACCAGCTCGGTCTCGTACTGCTCGTCGTATTCGACCAGCGGCTGGATCGTCTCGGCGTAGAAGCGTTCGAGCTCGCCTGGGTCCTCGCTCATCGCCGGCAGCAGCAGGCGGTAGGCGCCGGTGTCCTCGAAGGCGAGCAGTGAGCGCCCCTCGGCCTCACCGACGTTGACCGCCAGGTGCGCCTCGCTGCCGGCGCGGTAGAGGTCGACCGGGTCGGCGCAGCGGCGGCTGCGGCCGGTGGTGAGATGGAAGCCGGAGAGGCTGTCGTCGAGCTCGCGGGAGAGCCCGGCGGCGGCACGGGCGAGCCGCTCGTCGTCGGCGGCGGGGACGATCGCGGCGATCTCGGCCGAGGCCTCGCCGCCGTCGCTCGCGGCCAGCGAGCCCGGCGCCAGCGAGCGCAGCGCCCGCTGCGCCAGGACCAGCACCCGTTCCCGCCACTCGCCAGTCTGCGCCGCCCGCGGCGCGGCCCGCAGGACCACGACCCCCGCCCCACGCTCGAGGTCGGCGCCCAGCTCGGAGGCCTGGGCGACGATGTCGCGCCGGTCCGTCACTTCCCGCTGCAGCACCGCCGCCACGAAGGCGCCGGCGGCCTCCTCGCTCTCCCACTCCGGCGAGCGCGAGCGCTCCAGCTCGAGCGCCAGCAGCGTCGTCACCATGCGCGCGATCGCCGGCTCCGGCGCCGCCTTGGCCCGGTAGCGCAGCTCGCCGACGACGTTGTCGGCCACCCGCAGCTCCACCCGCGTCACGCCGTCCCCACCGGAGAGCAGCTTCTGCTCCTGGTCGGAGGAGGCGCCGGCGACGGCGAGGACAGCGCTGGAGCGGTCGATCAGAGCGACGCTGGCGTCGAGCAGCCGCGCCGCCGCCCGCGCGACCGCGGGCAGCCCGGCCCCGGACTCGACCGCGTCGGAAAGGGCCTCGAGCAGCGCCGCTCGGTCATTCTTTGCAGCGCTTTTGGCCCCAGATTTCGATTGCGCCTGCATCAGGGCATTATCCCGACCGCTGGCAGGCGGGGGTTAGGTGCCGTGGATGAAGTTGGTGATGTCGGTGTAGTAGTAGACGACGACCAGGCCGATCACGACGCCGCCGATCACCAGCGCGGCGAGGACGAAGAGCGAGAGGAATCCGGCGGCCGCCTTCTCCCAGACCCGGCCGTATGCGCTCACCGCCGGGCTGAGGATCAGGGTCACGAAGACGACCAGGCAGATCGCCGCGGCGATCGCGTAGAGCACGTACTGGTGGTCGATTCTCGCCAGCGCGAAGACAGTCACTGGTCTGGATTCTGTCGCACTTGCGAGACGACAAGCCCCACCGCCGCCGGCAGGGAGAAAGCCACGGCCCCAAGCGCCCAGCCGCCGCTGACGTCGCTGAGGTAGTTGACGCCCAGGTACACGCGCGAGAGGCCGATCAGCGCCGTCAGCGCGAACCCGGCCGTGACCACGACGGCGCCGCGCGCCATCCCCGGCCGCAGCCGCAGCACGATCGTCACCGCCAGCCAGAGATAGAAGACCGAGTGGGCGGCGTGGGCGCTGGGGTATGAGGATCCGCTGGCGTCGACGAGGCCGCCCGCCGGCCGCACCCGGTCGACCAGTCCCTCGAGGACGTCGATCCCGGTCTGGGTGATCGCCATTCCCGCCACCAGGACCCAGAACTCGGTCCAGCGCTGCCGCCAGGCGAGCAGCGCCGCGCAGAGCGCCGCCAGGGCGCTGACGACCCCGCCCGCGCCCAGCCAGGTGATGACCTTGGCGATGCTGGTCAGGGCGCCACTGGTCAGGTGTCCGACGATTTCCTGCGCGGTTTCATCGCCCGGCGTCGGCCCCGGGGTTTCGCCGACGGCGACCGCGTAGGCGACGAGGACGAAGGAGGCGACCGCGAGGATCGCCATCAGCGAGGTGAATTCGAGGCCGAAGGTGCCACCCGGCGTCACCCGGTCCCAGAGGAAGCGGAACTGCGGCTTGCGGCCGAGCGCCACCAGCCACCGCGTCGCCCCGCGCGCCTCCATCCAGCGCACCGTCTTCTCCCGGTTCTCCTGCTCGCGGAGGTGGCGGTAGAGCCAGACGATCGCGATCACGACGACGATCAGCGTCGCCAGCGCGAACGCGCCTTTGGCCGCGTATTTGCCGGCGGTCTCGATGCTGCGCGAGAAGAAGTAGCCGACGAGGATGTGGGCCGTCGCCCAGAGCCCGGTGCCGAGGATCGAGTAAGGGACGAAGGCGCGGTACCGCATCCCCGAGCTGCCGGCGATGAACGGGGCGAAAGCGCGGACGAGGCTGATGAAGCGGCCGATGAAGATCGTCTTGCCGCCGTGGCGGCCGAAGTAGTCCTCGACTTTCTCGAAGCGCTCGTGGCTGATCCCAACCTTGGGGCCGTGCTCGAGGACGAAGCCGCGGCCGAGCTTGCGGCCGAGGAAGAAGCTCGTCGTGTCGCCGAGCCAGGCCGAGAACCAGGCGATCGCGATCAGCAGGTAGATGTCGATCGCGCCCTGGCCGGCGACGGCGCCGCCGAGCAGCATCACCGTCTCCCCCGGCACCACCAGCCCGACGAAGGCGCCGGTCTCGGCGAAGGCGAAGACGCCGACCAGCAGGTAGGTCCAGGCGCCGAGCGCGGTGGAAATGTCCTCGAGCAGGTTCTGCAGGTCGAGGCTGCCGAGCTCGCGGCTGAGGAAGTAGTAGCCGACCGCCACCGCCACCGCGACGATCCCGAGGACGATCCGTTTGCGGGTGATCGGGCCCTCGCCCTCCCCCTCGCCGGGCAGCTTCATGGCTCGAGTCTCGCGTGTCCGGCGGCGCAGACGGTGGCTTCCTCGTACCCGGTTGCCTCGGCCGCCTCCCGCGCCGAGGCGAGGTCCGGGAAGAGACCGACTGCGGTCGGGCCGGAGCCGCTGAGGATCGCGACGGGGGCGCCGGCGGCGCGCAGGGCGGCGAGCGCGCCGGCGATGTCGGGGCGCAGCGAGAGCGCCGCTTCGGTGAGGTCGTTGACCAGCAGCTCGGGATAGGCGAGCGGCGAGGCGCCGGCACCGGCGGCCTCGCGCAGCCGCGCGGCCAGCTCGTCGAGCTCCGCGGCGGACCGGCCGAGCCGGAGCCGGTCGGCCTCGGCGAAGACCTCCGCGGTGCTGAGCCCGCCGCCGCCGGGGAGCAGGACCGCCGCGTGCTCGGCCGGCTCGGGCAGCGGCTCGACCCGCTCGCCAGCGCCCGTCACCACCGCCAGCGAGGGAAGCAGCTGCGAGGGGACGTCGGCGCCCAGCTCAGCCGCCAGCTGCGGCAGCTCGGCCACCTCCCCGGCCGCCAGCCGCAGGACCGCCGCCGCGTCGCCGCTTCCCCCACCGAGGCCGGCGGCCACCGGCACCCGCTTCTCGATCTCGATCCGCAGAGGCTCGCGCTCCCAGCCGCGCTCGCGCAGCGCGGCGAGCGCCAGCGCCGCCAGGTTCTCGCCCTCGACGCCGGGGCAGACCACTTCGTCCCGCGCCGCCGGCGAGACCTCGATCAGGTCCGCCAGCGCCAGCGGCTCGAACAGCGAGCAGAGCTCGTGCAGGCCGTCGGCGCGCCGAGCGCCTAGGTAGAGGCAGAGGTTGAGCTTGGCCGGGGCATGGACGAGAGTCACTTAACCGCGCAGCTTGGCGGAGAGGGCGGCGAATTGCTCCGGCGCCAGCGCCTCAGCGCGGGCGTCCTCCGGCAGCCCCAGCTCGGCCAGCGCCGCCCGCGCCGGCGCCAGCGATCCCGGCCGCGCGTGCTCGAGCGAGCGCGCCAGCGACTTGCGCCGGTGGGCGAAGGCGGCGCGGATGAGCTCCCTCGTCTCGGCGTCCGCGCCGGGCCCAGTGCGCCGCAAGCGCAGGATCGCCGAGTCGACCCGCGGGCGCGGCTTGAAGACGGCGGGGTCGACCGCCCGCACCAGCTCGACTTCGCAGGCGAGCTGGGCGACCGCGCTCGGGCTGCCGTAGGTTCGGCTGCCCGGGCCGGCCCGCAGCCGGTCGGCGATCTCGCGCTGCACCATCACCGTCCAGCGCCGCAGCGAGGGCAGCTCCTCGATCGTCCGCAGGATCAGCGGGGTCGCCACCGAGTAGGGCAGGTTGGCGACCATCGCCGTCGGCTCGGGACGCAGCGCCGCGAGGTCGAGCTTCATCGCATCTCCCCAATGCAACTCGACGTTTGGCAGCGCCGCGAGCCGCCCCAGCGACGGCTCGAGGCCGCGGTCTATCTCGACCGTGTGCAGGTGCGCCGCCGCGGCCGCCAGCCGCTCGCTCAAGACCCCTTCCCCCGCCCCGACCTCGAGCACGACATCATCGGTGGCCAGACGCGCGTCGCGGACGATCGCGTCGAGCAGGTTGGGATCGGCGAGGAAGTTTTGGCCGAGCCGGACCAAGTGACCCCTACCAGCCGAAGAGCGCCCGGGCGTTCGCCTCGACCGCGCGCTCCAGGTCCTCGTAGGAGACGCCGCGCTCGGCGGCGATCGCCTGCGCGGTCTCGACCACGAAGGCCGGCTGGTTGCGCTTGCCACGCAGCGGCTGCGGCGCCAGGTAGGGCGCGTCGGTCTCGACCAGGATCCGGTCCTCCGGCACCTTCGCCGCCGCGAAGCGCAGCTCTTTCGCGCTCGGGTAGGTGGCGTTGCCGGCAAACGAGCAGTACCAGCCACGCTCGGCGGCGTCGCCGACCCGCTGCGGCGCCGAGAAGCAGTGGAGGATCACCGGCGCCTCGCCCGCGTGGGCGTCGAGGGTGGCGAAGATCTCGTCGATCGCGCCCGTCTCCCCCTCCGGGTCGCGGGCGTGGATCACGATCGGCAGCTCCAGCTCGCGGGCGATCTCGATCTGGGCGCGGAAGGCGCGGCGCTGGTCGTCGGCAGCGGCATGGTCGCGGTAGAAGTCAAGGCCGGTCTCGCCGATCGCCCGTACCTTCTCGTGCCGGCCCAGCTCGCGAATTTCCGCCGCCGCCGCGTCGTCGAACCCGCTCGCCTCATTCGGGTGCCGCCCGATCGCCGCGAAAACCGCCCCGTAGCGCTCGCTGCTCGCGACCGCCTCGGCGTTCGTCTCGGTGTTCATCCCCACCGTCAGCATCCGCACCACGCCCGCCCCGGCGGCCGCGGCGACCAGCTCTTCCTCCTCGCCCTCGCAGAGGAACAGGTGCGTGTGGGAGTCGATCATCGGCCGGGCCAGCCTATCCTTCGCCCGATGCCGGACCCCGCCGACTACTACCGCGAGATCTACGCCCGCGGGCTCGGCGGTGAGACGCCGGCGGTACCGGTCTCGGTAGCCGAGCTGGAGGAGCGGGGGATGGCGGCGATGGAACCGCGAATCGCCAACTACGTCCGCGCCGGCGCCGGCAGCGAGGAGACGATCCGAGCCAACCGCGAGGCCTTCCGCCGCCGCCGGATCGTGCCGCGAATGCTGCGCGACGTCTCGGACCGCGACCTCTCCACCACGGTCCTCGGCACGGCGATGCCGGCGCCGCTGCTGCTGGCGCCGATCGGGGTGCAGCAGGGCGTCCACGAGGAAGGCGAGCTGGCGACCGCCCGCGCCGCCGCCGCGGTCGGGACGCCGATGATCGCCAGCACCGCCTCTCACTTCTCGCTCGAGGAGATCGCCGCGGCCGGCGGCGAGGCGCCGCGCTGGTTCCAGCTCTACTGGCCGAACGACCCGGAGCTCGCCCGCAGCTTCGTCGAGCGCGCCGAGCGCGCCGGCTATGAGGCGATCGTCCTCACCGTCGACACCTTCATCCCCGGCTGGAAGCCGCGTGACCTGCAGCAGGCCTGGTTGCCCTTCCTCGAAAGCCGTGGGGTCGGCAATTACTTCCAGGACCCGATCTTCCGCGCCAAGCTGGAGAAGACGCCCGAGGAGGACCCCGGGATGGCGACCGGCCACTTCCTCGCCGTCCAGGCGAACCCGGCTCTCAGCTGGGACGACCTCGCCCAGCTGCGCGAGATGACCTCGCTGCCGATCCTCGTCAAGGGGATCCAGCATGTCGACGACGCGCGCGAGGCGGTGGAGCGCGGCGTCGACGGAATCGTCGTCTCCAACCACGGCGGCCGCCAGGTCGACGGCGCGCTCGCCTCGCTCGACGCTCTGCCGGCGATCGCCGAGGCGGTCGGCGACGACCTCGCGGTCCTCTTCGACAGCGGGGTGCGCAGCGGCGCCGACGTGCTGAAGGCGCTCGCCCTCGGCGCCGACGCCGTCTGCCTCGGCCGTCCCTACCTCTGGGGTCTCGCCCTCGACGGGCAGGCGGGCGTCGAAACGGTGCTGAGGATGGTCCTCGCCGAGCTCGACCTGACGATGGCGCTCTGCGGCCTCACCCGGCCCGAGGAGATCGGACCCGAGCTGCTAGCTTGAGCGATGCGCTTTATGCCCGGATAGCGGGCAAAAGGAACACCGTTAGGGACAGGTGAACGGCGACAGCGCCGTCGGGATGCTCGGCAGCCCCATCAACGTCAACGTGTCAACAACCGTGCTCAGCCCGCCCAGCGCCGTCCCGAGTTCGCCGGATTTGCTCGTCAGCGCCCCTGCCTGCGAGCAGAGGGAGCCGACGACCGATTCGAGCGCTTCGGTTTTGGCGATCCCCGCGATCGCTTCTTTCAGCTGCTGGTTGTTGATCCCGTTGAGGACCGTTTCCAGGCTGGTCACTTTGCTCAGCAGTTCGGTGACTTTGTTTTCGAGGCCTTTGACGACGGTGGCGGTGGCCGGCGTCCCGGGCAGGCCGCTGGACCCGTTGGTGCCGGTTTCCCCGCTGCCACCGGGAGAGCCCGATGCGCCCTGCGGGCCCGCAGGGCCGCTCGCGTACCAGCTGACTTTCTTCCACTTCTTCGGGCACTTGACCTTGGCGCTGCGGACGACGCGCAGCGTCCCCTTGCCCTTGCCCTTCGCTTTGTAACAGGCGTGGATCTGGCCGTCATTGGCGACGATTCCCGCCGCCGAGGCGGGCGAGCTGGCGACCAGGACGAACGCGCACAGGGCAAGCAGGAACAGCACGGTGGCCGACCGCTCTGCGCTGACTCTCCTCTGAAGCGCCATGGCGCCGATCTACCCCGCCGCCAGCGGCTAAACCCGCAAACGGACCCACAGAGCCAAATCAGTGCAGATATTGAGTATGCAGCGATCGGTGCAGAAGAGCTCTTCAGAGATCGCGGCGCGAGAAGACGAAGCAGGCGAGCGCGAGGACGCCGACCAGATAGGCAAAGGCCCAGGCGATCGATCCAGGCCCGGCCGCCTCCGAGCCGCCGAAAGGGCCGAGCTGCAAGACCACCCCGGTCAGCCCGGAGGTGCCGGAGATCAGCGCGTGCAGGCCGGCGGCGTAGAGGCCCTCGAACGGGAGCGCCCAGCTGGCGACGCGCCCGATCGTGTGCAGCGAGTGGGAATGAATGGCGTGGCCGATCTGGGCGAGGAGGCCGGCGGTGAGGCCGGCGCCGAAGACCATGAAGACGACGATTCCCTGCGCCGTCACCGAGAGCACGGTCGAGGCCAGCAGCGAGAGCGCGGCGATGATCGCCACGGCCAGCGCCAGGCCGAGGGCGGGTCCAAGCAGATGGTCCGGCGACCAGTGGCCCGTCGCCTCGGTGATCGCCCAGGCGGCGAGGTAGACGACGATCACGTAGGCGGCAGAGAGCAGAGCCGCCCCGGCGAAGCGGGCGAGCAGCATCGTCGTCCGCCCGATCGGCCGGGTGACGATCGGCTGCAGCAGCCCAGACTCGGCGTCGCCGCGGACGACGCCGAGGGTGAGGAAGACCGCCAGCACGGCGCCGAGGAAGAGCGTCGCGAACATCGCCAGGCCGAAGATCGTCGCCCCGGTGAAGGCGTGGGGATCGAGGATCTTCGGTTCGCCGGCGGCGAATTCGTCGACGTCCCGGAACGCGAAGTGGGCACCGAGGGCGAAGAGGCCGAGGAAGGCGAGGGTGAGGACGAGGACGGCGAGGAAGACGCGGCGGCGGATCCCCTCCTGGACCGAGAGCGCGACGACGGTCGCCGCGGAGCGCAAGGCGCCGGCCTTCATCCCGTCTCCCCGCCGACGGCCTCGAGGTAGACGTCTTCGAGCGAGCTGTGGCGGACCTCGACCCGGTAGACGCGCTCGCCGGCGGCGACCAGCGCGGCGACGATCTCCGGCGCCTCCCCGCGCTGAGCGCCCTCGTAGGTCCTGACCCCGGCGCCGGTCTCGACCACGACCGCCGCCGGGCCCGCCAGCTCCTGCGGCGTCCCCGCCTTGACGAGGCGGCCGCGGGCGATGATCGCGACGTGGTCGCAGATCAGCTCGACCTCGCTCAGCAGGTGGGAGTTGAGCAGGACCGAGACGCCGCGGCGGCGCAGCTCCTCGAGCAACTCGCGGACGATCCGCCGGCCGACCGGGTCGAGGGCGCTGGTCGGCTCGTCGAGCAGGAGCAGGCGCGGCGAGCCGACGAGCGCCTGGGCGATCCCCAGCCGCTGCTGCATCCCCTTCGACATCGCCTCGACCCGCTTGCCGGCGGCGTCGCCGAGCTCGACCAGCTCGAGCAGCTGCCGGCGCTCCGCCTCGCCACCTTCGGAGCCGACCAGGCGCTGGTGGAAGCGCAGCAGCTCGGCCGCGCTCAGCCAGCCGGGGAAGCGGAAGAGCTCGGCGAGGTAGCCGAGCGCCGCCCGCGCCCGCGGCGAGCCGGCGGGCTCACCCAGCACCCGGGCGGTGCCGGCGGTGGGCCGGACCAGGCCGCAGGCGATCTTCGTCAGCGTCGACTTGCCGGCGCCGTTCGGCCCCAGCAGCCCGACCAGCTGGCCGGCCTCCACCTCGAGGTCGACGCCGGCGAGCGCCTCCTGCTTCCCGTAGCGCTTGTGCAGTTGCGAGACGGCGAGGACCGGCGCCGCCATCAGGCCGCCGGCGCCTCGATCTTCGGGAAGAGCGGCGACACCCGCTCCACCTGCTGCCCGCCCTCACGCGAGCCCAGCTCGGCCAGCTCGCGCGAATCCTCGGCCAGCGCCGCCAGCAGCGTCTCGCAGGTGTCGGGCAGGTAAGGGACGAGCAGCAGCGTCGTCACCCGCAGCCCCTCGACGAGGTTGTAGAGGACTTCGTCGAGCCGCTCGGGATCGGCCTCGTCCTTGGCCAGCACCCACGGCTGGGTTTCCTCGACGAAGCGATTGAGGCGGCGGACCAGGGTCCAGGCGAGGTCGAGCGCCTGGCTCAGCTCGGCTCGATCGAGCAGGTCGCTGAAGCGCGCGCCCGCGCCTTCAAAGTCCTCCGCTAGGGGGGCGTCGACCGCCGCCGCCGGCACCACCCCGTCGCGGTAGCGGTCGACCATCGCCAGCACCCGGCTCGCGAGGTTGCCGTAGTCGTTGGCGAGCTCGGTCTCGTAGCGCTGCTCGAAGCCGGCGGTGGAGATCGAGCCGTCCTGGCCGAAGCTGACCTCGCGGAAGAGGTAGAAGCGCAGGGCGTCGGCGCCGAACCGCTCGATCACCTCGAAGGGGTCGAGCACGTTGCCGAGGCTCTTCGACATCTTTTTCTCGCCCATCAGGAGGAAGCCGTGGATCACCATCCGCCGCGGCGGCTCGAGATCGGCGGCGAAGCAGAGCGCCGGCCAGATCACCGCGTGGAACTTGAGGATGTCCTTGGCCATCACGTGCAGCTCGGCGGGCCAGTAGCGATCGGTCAGGTCCTCGCCCTCGCGGGCGAAGGAGAGCGCGGTGACGTAGTTCAAGAGCGCGTCGAACCAGACGTACATCCGCTGGCCCGGGTCCCAAGGCAGCGGCAGCCCCCACTTCAGGTTCGGGCGCGAGAGCGAGACGTCTTCGAGGCCGCCCTTGATGAAGGAGAGCGCCTCGTTGCGCCGGAAGTCCGGCATGACGAAGTCCGGCCGCTCCTCATATAGGCCTTCCAGCTGCGCCTGGAAGGCGGAGAGCTGGAAGAACCAGTTTTCCTCCCGTTCTTTCTGCAGCGGGATCTCATGGATCGGGCAGGTGTTCCCCGGCCCCAGCTCGCGCTCGGTTTTGAAGTCAGCGCAGCGGGGGCAGTACCAGCCTTCGTAGACCCCCTTGGTCACCCAGCCGTTGTCGTAGACCCGCTGCATGATCTCGGCGACCTTCGCCTCGTGCCGCGGATCAGAGGTGCGGATGAAGAAGTCGTTAGTAGCCCCGATCGTCGGCATCAGCCCCTCGAACTTGGCGGCGTTCGTGTCCGCCAGCTCCTGCGGCGACACCCCCGCTTTCTTCGCCGCGTTCTCCACCGGCTCCCCATGCTCATCGGTCCCCGTCAAGAAGAAGACGTCGTCCCCCCGCTGCCGATGGTGCCGAGCCAGCACATCAGCAGCCATCGTCGAATAAGCGTGCCCCAAATGCGGCTCCGCATTGACGTAGTAGATCGGCGTGGTGACGTAGAAGGAGGGTAGATCCATTGCGGCAGTCCAAGCTATCGGAGAGTCCCGAGAACGGCCCATACGCCTAATAGCGGATCGTTTCTCCACCTTCAGCTGTAACTGGTCAGACTCCGCCAGCACCTTGCAGCGGAGTCTGAGATGGAAGCCAAGCGTTCCTCGAAAGTCATGGCGCCTCTACGAGCAGGATCCTCAGCGATCTCCCGAAATTGGAAGATGAAGGCAACGGTCTTTGCAGGAAGATCGTCAAGTGCTTCGGGTGGCGTCTTTGACCGAGCGAGGACGCCGTCTTTGCTTTTAAGGATTCCCGGAACCTCGAGGGTATGAGCTTTCCTCAGATACGCAGCAGCAGCGGCGTTAGCGTCTATCTCAGTTGGCTTCGCGTTGTAGAGGTACACGCCCCCCGGAAGGCCCCCGACCTTCCATTTGACAATCTGATCAGCGAGCTCATCGAGGGCAAAGAGTTCGTCTCCCCGAGGAGATAGGCGTTGCTCAGCGTGCCGCAGCTCATGGCGGAGCTTTGCCGCGGCAATAGCCAGCTCAAGAGAATCCGTCTGATCGAACTCGATATACGTCGCAATCCTTTGTTTAACAAGGATCTCGGGTTGGTTGGCTTCGAGCAGCGCGGGGCCACGAATGATGTCCTCGGGGTCATCGCTTAGGTGATGTCCTGCGGGATAGCTGGCTGCTTTTGGTTTACCTGGAGCAGGACGCCCAGACAGGGCTAGTAAATGAACTTGGTTTTCGTCGAGACCGGCATCAGCAACCGCCGACCGCCACTGCTCAACAAGAACCGGCGGCACGTCAGGTGAAACCGTCATAGGCCGATCAGTGTCCGCTTACCGCCGGGCCTCGCGCCCGGTGAGCGCCTTGTAGAGATCGTTTGCCCTCGTCCCCGTGAGAGCGGCGACCACCGAGGCGGCGGCGCGGGGGCGGGCGCCGGACTGGACCAGGTGGCGGAGGGCGTCTACGGCGAAGCCGACGTCTTGGTCGTGGTCGCCTGAGGCGGCGGGGGCGATGACGAGGACGATCTCGCCTTTGACGTCGCCGCGGAAGCGGCGGGCTAGCTCGCCGAGGGTGCCGCGGGCCACCTCCTCGTGGACCTTGGTCAGCTCGCGGCAGACGGCGGCCTGGCGGTCGGGCGCCAGTGAGGCCAGGGCGGCCAGGGACTCGCCGACGCGGCGGGGGCTCTCGAAGGCGACGACGGTCTCGGCCGAGCGCAGGACCCGCTCCATCTCCCCCGCCCGCCGCGGCAGGAAGCCCTCGAAGCGCCATTTGTCGGTCGGCAGGCCGGAGGCGACGAGGGCCACCGGCACCACGGAGGGGCCGGGCAGGACCGTCACCTCGAGCGCGCGGTCGATGCAGCGGCGGATCAGCTTGTAGCCGGGGTCGGAAATCCCGGGCATGCCGGCGTCGGAGACGAGGGCGACGACGTCGCCGCGCTCGATCCGCTGCGCCAGCTCCATCGCCCGCGAGGATTCATTGCCCTCGTGGAAGGAGACGAGCCGCGGGTGCGGGCGGATCCGCAGGCGGTCGAGCAGCCCCCCGGTCTTGCGGGTGTCCTCGCAGGCGATGAAGTCGGCGCTGACCAGAGCCTCGCGCACCCGCAGCGAGACGTCGTCGAGGTTGCCGATCGGCGTCGGGCAGACGACGAGGCAACCGGGCATCAGCCGCCGCCCTTTGCCAACTCGGCGCCGCCCGCTTTCGCCAGTTCGGTCCGCGCCAGCGCGGCGGCGCCGATCATGCCGGCGTCGTTGCCGAGCGTCGCTTCGAGGATCGGCGTCTTGTTCATCGGGTCGAGCGCTCGTTCCCGCACCACGCGCCGAGCCGGCTCGAGCAGCAGGTCGCCGGCCGCGATCACGCCGCCGCCGACGACGATCGCATGCGGCTGGAAGATGTTGGCGAAGCTGGAGCAGGCGACGCCGAGCCGGCTGCCGATCAGCTCGAAGACTTCGATCGCGGTTTCATCGCCGGCCAGGGCCGCTTCGGTGGCGACGCGCCCGTCGATCTCCCTGCCTTCGGCCAGCGCCTTGCCCAGCGCCGAGCCGGGGGAGCTTTCGCCCGCCGCCCGCGCCTCGCGCCCGAGCGCCGTCCCAGACGCCAGCGCCTCGACGCAGCCGTGGTTCGGGCAGTTGCCCTGGCAGGGCGGCCCGTCGACCTGGATCACGACGTGGCCGAGCTCGGCGCCGGCGCCCGTCGACCCGCGGTAGATCTCGCCGCCGAGGATCAGGCCGCCGCCGATCCCCGTGCCGACGGTCAGCATCACGATGTCTGGCTTCCCCTGGGCGGCGCCGTAGAGGTGCTCGGCCAGCGCCGCGACGTTGCCGTCGTTGTCGACGAAGACCGGCAGCCCGGTCCGCTCGGTGACGATCTCCCGGACCGGCAGGTTCTTCAGCGGCAGGTTGACCGCCGAGACCGCGACCCCCGTGTCGTGGTCGATCGTCGCCGGAATCCCCAGCCCGATCGCCGCCACCTCGGGGCGCGCTTCCCGCGCCTCCTCGATCTCGCGGACCAGCAGCTCGACCAGCTCGTCTTCGGTCTGCCCCTTGCTCGCCTCGCGCTGCTCGTGCAGCGGCTCGGTGCCGGCGAGGACGCCGACGAGCATCTTCGTGCCGCCGAGATCGACCCCGATCGTCTCGATGCCGCTCACGAGGAACCGGAGGCTGGAAGGCGAAGGACCGACTGCATCGCCATGATTTCTAGCCCTTCATGAGCTCCGACGGCGAGCAGCGGCCTCCCCAGCCGCCCGATTCCCAGCCTGATTACAAGGTCTACCGCTCCCGCCGGGGGCTGTTTTCGCGCTTGAAAGGCGCCGATCTCTCCGGTCTGCGGGATCGTGCAAGGTTGCCTTCATGGCGCCGCCGCAAGCGGGATGAGCCGGGGATGCCGCCGCCCCAGCGCGGCCGGGTCACCCCGCGGCGGGTCCTCAAATGGGTCGGCCTCGCCGCGCTGGCCTGGATCCTGATCAGCTTCATCGCCTTCGGCGTCTCCGCCCAGATCCAGTCCTTCGAGCTCTCCGGCGAAGCCGGCAAGGCGCTGCACGGCAACCCCTTCCTGCTGCCGAGCGCGCAGACGATCCTCGTCCTCGGCACCGATGCGCGGCCGCCCAACACCCATGAGCCGGGAGCTCCCCACAAGCAGAAGTGCTTCGAACAGCAGTCGCGCGGCGACAAGCCGCACGATGGCTGCGAAGCCGGCGAATACCGGGCCGACACGCTGATGCTGATCCGGGCCGGGGGCGGCAGCTTCAACAAACTCTCGATCCCGCGCGACACCTTCGCCGAAATCCCCGGCCAGGCGCCGACGAAAATCAACGCGGCCTACTCCTTCGGCGGCGCCGCCCTGCAGATCAAGACGATCGAACAGTTCCTCGGGATCCAGATCGACCACGTCGCGATCGTCGATTTCACCGGCTTCGAAAAGCTGATCGACGCGGTCGGGGGCATCGAGGTGAACGTGCCCCACAAGCTCTGCGCCGACATCAACGGCGGCGCCGGCGGTGGCCAGGGCGGCGTCACCTTGCGGTTGCACCAGGGGACGAACACCCTGAACGGCGAAAAGGCGCTGGCTTACTCGCGGGTGCGCGAGCCGGTCGAATGCCCCGGCCCCGGCAAGAGCGCCTACACCCTCGGCTACAACGACTACAACCGCGAGCAGGCCCAGCAGTCGGTGATCAACGGGATCAAGAGCCGGCTCACCGACCCGCTCCGCCTCCCCTACAACTTCATCCACGGCCCGATCATCGGCTGGCAGGCGCCCAAAGCCTTCGTCAGCGACATGGGCTTCTTCACGATGCCGCAGCTGATCCTCTCCGCTGCGATCGGTGGCTCAGCCGCCGAAGTGTTCTGCGTCAAGCAGCTGAGCGGCTGCGGTGAAGGGCCAGAAGGCTCGGTCGAAGTCCCAGAGTCACTGCGCAAGAAGGCCGTCCACAGGTTCCTCCACGGCTAGCGCGATTGGCGAATTAACCTTGCTATAGCCGGGTTAACTCACCAACTCGTCAATCGACCTGCCGTTTCGTCCCGACCAGCGCCGAGACGATTAGGGCGGTGAAGCCAGCGGCGAGTGAACCGGCGGTGTTTTGCAGATCGGCTTCCGAAGACTGGCCGGTGGCCAGCACTTCGACCGCGATCCACTCGCCGAGGCCGAGAATCGCCAACACCATCAGTGCGTAGACCTTTGCCGCCCTCGAGTACCAGCGAGAGAGATCCCGCACGTCGGCCTCGCTGAATTCGAGCTCTGGCGGCAGGTCCGGCATCGATTGACGGCGAGTGAAGTAGCGCTGCTCGATCGCTAGCGCCAGCAGAAGCACTGGGAGAATTTGGGACACGGCTTCGAAGTACTCGTCTTTGGCGTGGCCTTGCACCACCAACGCAACGAGCGCGTAGGCGATGATCGGGAGCAAGATCGCGCCTAGCGCCAGCAGCGTTTTACCCAGCCAGAAAAGCCGTCTGGCGCGTGCGACGTTCTCTGGGATCACGCCGGCAGCGTTCCAGCCGCGGCGGATGCCGCGAAGCGCTCAGTCAGCCGTCGAGGCGGCCGGCTTCGACTCGGGCTTCTTCTCGCCGCCGGAGCCCGATTTCGACTCGCTGCTCGAGCCGCTGTCGCCGCCCTTGTCGCCGCCGCTCTCGGAGCCGCCGTTGCCACCGCGCTTGGTCCCGTAGTCGGTGTTGTGGAAGCCGGAGCCCTTGAAGTGGATCGCCGGCGGCGTCAGCACGCGCGCGGCCGGCGCGCCGCACTCCTCGCATTTGGTCAGCGGCTCATCGGTCATCTTCTGGATCGCGTCGAAGACGTGACCGTTCTCGCATTTGTACTCGTAGATCGGCATGGCGGTGCGTGATTATCGCAGCCGCTACCGTTCCCGCCATGGCAACCGAGCAGGGGACCCGCCCGACCGAGGTGACGATGGAGGAGATCGTGGCGCTGTGCAAACGGCGCGGCTTCGTCTTCCCCTCCTCGGAGATCTACGGCGGCCTCGGCTCGACCTACGACTACGGCCACTACGGCGTCCTGCTGAAGAACAACGTCAAAGCCGAGTGGTGGAAGGCGATGCTGACCGAGCGCGACGACATCGTCGCCCTGGACTCGGCGATCCTCCAGCACCCGCGCGTCTGGGAGGCCTCCGGCCACCTCGAAGGCTTCACCGACCCGCTCGTCCAGTGCCTCGGCAAGTGCAAGAGGCGCTGGCGCGAGGACCATCTGCGCGAGGCGGTCGAGGCCGAAGGCGGCGACCCCAACGCAGAGCTCCGCTGCCCTGAGTGCGGCGGCGAGCTCTCCGAGCCGCGCCAGTTCAACCTGATGTTTGAAACCCACGTCGGCCCGGTCGCCGAGGAGGGCTCGACCGTTTACCTGCGCCCGGAGACCGCCCAGGGCATCTTCATCAACTTCAAGAACGTGATGGCGTTCGCCCGCAAGAAGCCGCCCTTCGGGATCGCCCAGGTCGGCAAGTCCTTCCGCAACGAGATCACGCCGGGCAACTTCATCTTTCGCACCCGCGAGTTCGAGCAGATGGAGATGGAGTACTTCGTGCCGCCGGCCGAAGCCGACAAATGGCACCAGCACTGGATGGCCGAGCGCGAGCGCTGGTACACCGACCTCGGCCTCCGCCCCGACCACCTCCGCGTCCGCGCCCACGGCGAGGACGAGCTCTCCCACTACTCCTCGGCGACGAGCGACATCGAGTACCTCTTCCCGATCGGCTGGTCGGAGCTGGAGGGGATCGCCAACCGCGGCGACTTCGACCTCACCCAGCACGCCAAGTTCTCCGGCGAGAAGCTCGAGTACTTCGACCAGCAGACCAAAGAGCGCTACGTCCCCTACGTGATCGAGCCGGCCGCCGGCGCCGACCGCGCCACCCTCGCCTTCCTCGTCGATTCCTACGAGGTCGAGGAAGTCGAGGGCCGCCAGCGCACCGTCCTGCGGCTGCACCCGCGCCTCGCCCCGGTCAAGGTCGCCGTCCTCCCGCTCGTCTCCAAGGACGGGCTGCCGGAGAAGGCCCGCGAGATCTTCGGCGACCTCCGCCGCCGCCTCCCCACCGAGTTCGACGAAGGCGGCTCGATCGGCAAGCGCTACCGCCGCCAGGACGAGATCGGCACCCCCTGGGGCATCACCGTCGACCACCAGACGATGGAAGACGACAGCGTCACCCTCCGCGACCGCGACTCCCTGGAGCAGGTCCGCGTCCCGATCGAGGGCCTCGGCGACGAGCTGGTCGGGCGCCTGGAAGCGCCCTGGCGCTCGCCGAAGCTGGACTAACCCGCCGCCACCTGATCTGCTTCTCATTAAAGGGCCGGCAGCCCTAGAGCCGAAAAGGCCCTGAGCACGCCACCAACGAATGGGAGAGACATGGCCTACGAGATGAAACTGCGCGGCACCGAGCATGAGGTGAAGGTGCGAAACCCCTGGGCCGTGGCCCTGCTGCCGATCATCACGCTCGGCATCTACCACTTCGTCTGGTGGTACAAGATCAACAAGGAGCTGAAGGCCTACGGCGAAGCCAAGGGCTACGACCTCGGCCAGAACCCGACCAACTCGCTCCTGGCGCTGGTCCCGGGATTCCTGATCATCATCCCGCCGCTGGTCAGCTACTACCGCGGCACCAAGCGGGTGCAGGGCGCCTCGAAAATCGCCGGGCGCGAGCCGGTCAGCGGCTGGATCACGCTGATCCTCTACCTGCTGCTCTCGCCGGCGATGTTCGCCTACCTGCAGGTCTCCCTCAACAACGTCTGGGAGCAGGAGGCCGAAGCGCTGCCGGGCCAGGCAATCCCGCCCGCATCCGGGGACGACATGCCCCCGCGCCTGGAGGGGACCGACTCGGAGGCGGCGCGCTAAGCGCCTAGGAACTCGAGGACGCGGGCGGCGTCCGCCTCCAGCGCCGCCGCGTCCTTCTTCTTCACCTCGGCGAGGTGCTCGATCGTCACCTTGCCGCCGGCGAGGCTCCAGGTCGCGACCGCCCGCCCCTCCGCCATCGCGAACGGGCGGAAGATGCCGTTGTTGGTGACCAGCATCTTGTGCGGGCCGACGATTTCCTCGCGGGAGGTCCAGCCGAGGAGGACCGGGTCGAAGGCCCCGAGCAGGCGTGGCGGTGGGAGCGGCGCCGGCGGCGGCGTCTTCTTCAGCTCGAGCAGCCCGTCGTCGCGTTCGGCCAGTTGCTTCGCGATCGCTGCGAGCCCCGCCCGCGCGTCACGCAGCGGCAGCCCGGCCCAGCGCGCCAGGTCGCGGTCATCGGCGGGAGCGTGGCCGACCAGGTAGCGCCGCGCCAGCTCCGCCAGCGCCTGCTCGCGGTCGACCGGCTTCTGCTCGCCGAGCCAGTCGCGGACGAGGACGTAGGCGTGCTCCCTGCCGGCCATCGGGCCGCGAATCGCGATCCCGCGCAGCGTCGCCAGGAAGAGGAGGTGGACCAGCGCCTGGCCCGCCGCGCGCACACCGGCCGCGTCCAGGCGCTCGCGCAGCTGCGGTCGGGTCAGCGGCCCCTCGTCGACCAGCGCCTGCTCGATCACCCCGACCCCCTTCTCGGCCGCGTCGGCGCTCACGCCCTCCTGCCGCAATCGCCGCGAGCTCGAGGTCAGCAGCGGTGGCGTCGTCAGCGCGTGCAGCCACGGGTAGTCCTCGCTGCGGACGAGATGCAGGGTGCCGCGGTTGAGCCAGGTGATCAGCAGCGAGCGCTCCCGGCTGAGCGCCCGGTCGACGTCCCCGGCGCTAAGGCCTTCGGTCCGCGCCCGCACGGCCAGCCGCGCCCCGCGCGGGTCCTGCCCCTGCACTGCCAGCAGCCGCCCGGCCACCGCCTCCGCCGAGCGCAGCGGCTCGCCGGCGAGCGCCTGCGCCGTCAGCCGTTCAGGTAGCGGAGGCCGTGCCACGGACTGGCGGCGCCGCCGCGATGCGCTATTCGAACGCTTCGAGGTCGACGACGAAGATCAGCGTTTCGTTCGGCGGGATCGCCGGGGGGGCGCCGGCGGCGCCGTAGCCGAGGCTGGGCGGAATGATCAGCTCGCGCCTGCCGCCGACCTTCATCCCCTCGATGCCCTGGTCCCAGCCCGGGATGACTTCGCCGGCGCCGAGCGTGAACGTGAAGCTGACCGGTTTGCCGCCTTCCCAGGAAGCGTCGAATTCTTTGCCGGTCTTGTAGTTGACGCCGACGTAGTTGACGGTCGCGGCGTCGCCCGCCTTGACAGCGGCTCCGGTCCCTTCTTCCAGGTCCTTGACTTCCAGCTTCTTCGGCGGCGCCCCCTGCGGAACGGTGACCTTCGGCTTCGTCTTCGTCGGAGGTTCCGTTTCCTTCGGAGCCGTGGTTTCTTCGGCTGGCGAGGAGGAGGTCGTCGAGGAGCCGCTCCCGCAGCCGGCGACGGCCGCGGCGAGGCAGACACCAATGATCAAGATGATTCTCCGCATCGACGGCATCCTATGCGATCGATCTTCGGCCGCGGCTAGCGCCGGCGCTTCGGCAGCGCCTCGACCCCGGCGGCGTCGATCTTCAGCAGGACACCGTGCTCGTGAATCGACTCGACCTCCGGCGCGTCGACGAAGCGGTGGCCACCAGGCCCGGCGCTGGTGTCGAAGATGATTCCGTCGAAGATGTGGGTGGGGCGATCGCCGAGGACGCGGGTGACGCGCCCGAGCCGCTCCCCGTCACGCGAATAGACGGCGGTCCCCCGCTTCAGCACGAGGTATGAGATCGCAGCGCCCAGGTCCTCCATGGCCGCGAGCCTAGCGAGCGGCACCCCCGTCCCCGAAGAGCCGCCTAGACTGGCCGCGGGACAATTTTTGACCGGGGAGGAACGATGGGCCTGAATCTTGCTTCGATCGTCACCGAGAGCGCCGAGCGGGCGCCGGAGGCGGTTGCCGTCCGCCTCGGCCCGCTCGAGCTGACCTACGCCGAACTCGACGACCGCAGCGCCCGCTTGGCGGCGCTGCTGCGCGAGAAGGGCCTGCGGCAGGGCGACCGCGTCGGGGTGATGCTGCCGAACGTGCTCGAGTTCCCGATCTCCTACTACGGGGTGCTGCGCGCCGGCGGCGTCGTCGTGCCGATGAACGTGCTGCTGAAACGGCGGGAGATCGCCTTCTACCTCGAGGACTCCGGCGCGAGGCTGCTGCTCGCCTGGCACGGCTTCGCCGAGGAGGCGCGCGGCGGCGCCGAGGACGGCGGCGCGGAGCTGATCGAGGTCGAGCCGCAGGCCTTCGCCGATCTGCTGGGCGGCCGCGAGCCGGACGCCGAGCTCGCCGACACCGACGAAGAGGACACCGCCGTCATCCTCTACACCTCCGGCACCACCGGCAAACCGAAGGGCGCCGAGCTCACCCACTTCAACCTCTCGCGCAACGCCGACATCTCCTCGCGCACCACCTCGGAAACCAAACCGGGCGACGTCGTCCTCGGCGCCCTCCCCCTCTTCCACTCCTTCGGCCAGACGGTGAGCATGAACGCCTCGCTGCGGGTCGGCGCCACCCTCACCCTGCTGCCGAAATTCGATCCCGGCGAGGCGCTGGAGATCATGCGGCGCGACGGGGTCACCCATTTCTACGGGGTGCCGACGATGTACGGAGCGCTGCTGCACCACCCCGGCCGCGAGGACTACGACACCTCCAACCTGCGGATCTGCATCACCGGCGGCGCCTCGATGCCGGTCGAGGTGCTGCGCGGGTTCGAGGAGGCGTTCAGCTGCGAAGTCCTGGAGGGGTACGGGCTCTCCGAGACCTCGCCGGTCGCCAGCACCAATCACCCGGGGCGCCCCCGCAAGCCCGGCTCGATCGGCACCCCGCTCGAAGACGTCGAGATGAAGGTGGTCGACGAGAATGACGAGGAGGTGGCGCAGGGCGAGGTCGGCGAGATCGTGATCCGCGGCCACAACGTGATGAAGGGCTACTGGCAGCGGCCCGACGCGACCGAGGAGGCGATGCGCGGCGGCTGGTTCCACAGCGGCGACATGGCCCGCGTCGACGAGGACGGCTACTTCTTCATCGTCGACCGCAAGAAGGACCTGATCATCCGCGGCGGGTACAACGTCTACCCGCGAGAGGTGGAGGAGGTCCTCTACGAGCACCCGAAGATCCGCGAAGCGGCGGTGCTCGGCGTCCCCCACGACGAGTGGGGCGAGGAGATCGGTGCCGCCTGCGTCCTCCACGAGGGCGAGGAGCTGGCGCCGGAGGAGATCAGCAGCTACGTGAAGGAGCGGATCGCCGCCTACAAGTACCCGCGGATCGTCTGGTTCATGGAGGAGCTGCCGAAAGGGCCGACGGGGAAGATCCTCAAGCGCGAGATCAAGGTGCCAGCGGCGGGCAATGTTGACATCGATCGGTGATGCATGATTAACTCGATTTCTCCCGAGTATTAACCAGTCTGCTTGGGGATCACCAGCAGCGCGCTAGGGAGGCGCCTGCATTCAACAAGGGAGAACCATGGTCACTAGACGACTGGCGACGCTCGTCGCCGCAATCGCTGTCTGCATCGCTGCTGCGGTACCGGCCAGCGCCTCGGCACAGGACCCGATCCTGTTCGTGCACGGGTACGTCGAGAGCGCCTCGCTCTGGAACACGATGATCGGGAACTTCGAAAAAGACGGCTACCCGAAATCGTATTTGAGCGCCTACAGCTACAACACCTCGCAGTCGAACAAAATCGACGCCGAAGAAGTGAAATCCAAGGTCGAAACGCTGCTGAAAAACACCGGCGCGACCAAGGTCGACATCATCGCCCACTCGATGGGTAGCCTCAACAGCCGCTACTACATCAAGAACCTCGGCGGCGAAGCGAAGGTCGACGACTGGGTCTCGCTGGGCGGGCCGAACCACGGCACCGAAACCGCCAACTTCTGCTTCAGCGCCTCCTGTGTGGAGATGCGGGTCGGCTCGACGTTCCTGAAAGAACTCAACGCCACCGACGAGACCCCCGGCGCCGTCAACTACGGCACCTGGTGGTCGCCGTGCGACGAAATCATCAACCCGGACTCGAGCGTCGCCCTCTCAGGCGCGACGAACACGAAAACCGCGTGCATCTCGCACACGGCTCTCACCACGGACAGCACCGTCTACACGCAGGTCCGCGAATTCGTCAAATAGCGGTCTCGAATTGAAGACCCCGGCGCGATCCTGGCCAGCTGGCCAGGATCGCGCTAGTCTCCACGTGTTCTAACGCGACACCAAAAGGAGACGAAATGAGCGTCGCTTCCCAGCGCCTGATGGACAACATCACCTACGAGGACCTCTACCAACGCTGGGAGCAGGGGAACTGGAGCGCCTACGACATCGACATGTCGAAGGACCGCGAGGGCTGGCAGGGCCTGAGCGACATCCAGAAGCGCTCGGCGATGTGGATCTACTCGATGTTCTATTACGGCGAGGACCGGGTCGCCGACACGCTCGCCCCCTACGTCACCGCCGCTCCGACCGAGGAGCAGTCCTACTTCCTGGCGACCCAGCAGGTCGACGAGGTTCGCCACTCGATCTTCTTCCATCGCTTCTTCAAGGAGGTGATCGGCGTCGGCGGCGAGTCGGTGCAGCAGACGCTTTCCTCCACCCTGCCGCAGCTCAACTGGGGCTACCGCGGCATCTTCGACCGCCTCGACCGGATGGCCGACGAACTCCGCAAGGACCGCTCGGTGCCGAAGTTCGCCCAGGCGATCACGCTCTATCACCTGATCGTCGAGGGCAGCCTCGCCCAGCCCGGCCAGCACTTCATCGAGGACTTCTTCGCCTCCGAAGAGACGATGCCCGGCTTCAGCGAGGGGATGACCAACGTCTCCCGCGACGAGCAGCGCCACATCGGCTTCGGCGTCAAGGTCCTCTCCGAACTGCTCGAAGAAGGCGCGCCCGGCTGGGTGGAGAACCGCGCCGCGGTGGTCGAGCTGCTGCAGGAAGTCCTCCCCTACATGCCCGGCGTTTTCCAGCCCCCTGGCCTCGACCGTGCCTATACCGAGTGCTACGGCTTCTCGCTCGAGGACATCATTGCCTTCGGCTTCAAACTGGTGCGCCAGCGCTGGCGGACGATCGGCTACCCGACCGAGGAGATGCCGCCCGGCGTCTTCCCCTTCGACCCGGACAAATCCGAGGAGGAGATCGCCGCCGAGCAGGTGCAGATGTTGATGGGCGGCATCGTCGGCAATCCGGGCGCAAAGATGCCCGAAGCCTCACCGGAGCTGCAGCGCCTCCACTTCGACATCCTCACGCGGGTAGCCAACCCGAACGCCGCCAACGGCTCCCCCTTCGTCCTGCAGTGGCGCTTCAGCGACGCCGAACCGTGGCACCTGGTCCTCGACAACGGCTCGACCCGCGCCGAGGCCGGCGAAGCCCCGAACCCGAACGTCACCATCGAGGCCAGCTGGGCCGACTGGATCGCCTCCGGCAAGCCCGATGCCGACCGGCTGAAGATGATCGTCCAGCGGCGCATCCGCCCGAAGGGCAAGGTCCGCGACCTCGCACGGATGCGCAAGGTTTTCAACTGAGAGGTAGCCGTGTCTCGCAGGCGGTGGGCGCTCGCCGCCTGCGCAGCGGTGGCGGTCGTCGCGCTCCTGGTGGGCGCCGCCTCGGCCTGGCATTACTCTTCCGCGGTCCTGGTTCCCGATCGCTCTGCGTGGCCGATGGAGACCGAGGTCGAAGCGATGCCCCGCGGCCGGATCGTGCTCGAGAGCACCGAGGAGAGCAGGCGCCCTGGCGTCTTTGGCCTCGAGTGGCAGGGCGGGCGGGCAATCGTCGGATCCATCGTCAGCGAAGGTGACGATGGGGTTACGCGGCGACTGCGTAGCGTCGACGGCTACCTGGCACCGGGGATGGAGGTGGCCTTCGACTCGACCGTGTGGGCCGGCGACCCAGACGCAGCTCTCGGCATCCCCTCGAAGACCGTGAAGATCAAGGGAGAACTCGGGCCGATGCCGGCTTGGTTCGTCCCCGCCCGCGAACGGACCTGGGCCATCGTCGTCCACGGCATCAACAGCACGCCGGAGACGGGCTTGCGGGCGGTGCCGGCCCTGCACCGCGCCGGTCTCCCGGCTCTGCTGATCTCCTACCGCGACGACCTAGGGGCCCCGTCCAGCCCCGACGGCTTCCATCACATGGGGTTGACCGAGTGGCGGGATCTGGGCGCCGCGGCGCGGTACGCGATCGCTCACGGGGCCACGCGCCTCGTCCTCATCGGCTACTCGATGGGAGGCGCGATCGTCGCCCAATTCATGGAGCGCTCGCCCTTGGCGCCGAAGGTCGCCGGCCTGGTCCTCGACGCCCCCGTCCTCGACTGGCAGGCGGTCCTCTCGTTCAACGCCACCAAGATGGGCTTCCCATCCTTCCTCGCCAAGCCGGTGGAATGGGCGATCGGCGCCCGCATCGATGCCGACTGGGGGAGCCTCGACGCGATCAGCCACCCCGAGGACTTCCAGCTGCCGATCTTGCTCTTCCACGGGACCGAGGACGACGTCGTGCCGATCTCGACCAGCGACGACTTTGCCGCCGAGCTGCCGCGCTGGGTCACCTACTTCCGGGTCCCCGAGGCGGGCCACACGGAAGAGTGGAACGTCGATCCCCGCCTGTACGAACGCCGGCTGGCGGCGTTCCTCCGCAAGCTGGCCTAGGAGATCGGCGGGCGGCGGTCGGCCCAGGGTCGCTCGGCCTCGATCTGGGCGGCAAGCGAGAGCAGCGTCGCCTCGTCACCGGGGCGGCCGATCACCTGGATCGCCAAGGGCATGCCGTCGGCGCTGAAGCCGGTGGGGACCGACATCGCCGGGTTGCCGAGGTGGTTCCAGGGGACGCAGTAGGGATAGAAGCGGCCCATCCCGAGCACCGTCTGCAGGGCGCCCTTGCCCTCCCAGCGTCGCACCGGCAGGGCGGTCCCCCCCATCACCGGCATCACCAGCACGTCGTGGTCGTCGAAGATCGCGTTGACCCGCGCCTGTTCGGCTGGACGTCGCTCCATCGCCTTGGCGTACAGGGCCTCGGGCAGAACCTTGCCGAGCCGGCCGAAGCCGCGGGTGCGGCTTTCCAGCCGCTCCGGATGGGGCACTTCCTCGACGGTCTCCGCCACGCCTTTGAGGAAGCGAGCCGAGATCACGTCCCCGATACCGCCCCAGTCGGGATCGCGCGGAGCGACGTCGTGGCCGAGCGAGCGAAGCAGCTCGGCCCCGTCGGCGACCGCCTGCTTCGCCTCGTCAGAGACCGTCGGCGGCAGCATCGCCCGCGGGGCCAGGGTTGAGTAGGCGACGCGCAGCTTGCCCGGAAGCGTCTGCGCCGACTCGACGAAGGGGCGCTCAGGCGGCGCCGGTGCTTCGGCCTCGCTCGAGCCACCGGAAATGACGTCGAGCCAGAGCGCGCTGTCGAGGACGTTGCGGCTGAGGCTGCCGAGGACGGCCATCCCCCGCCAGCCCTCGATCAGCGGCGCCAGCGATGCCCGCCCCCGGGAAGGCTTGATGCCGAAGAGCCCGCAGCAAGCGGCCGGGATGCGGATCGAGCCGGCGCCGTCGCCGGCGGAGGCGATCGGGACGAGGCCGGCGGCGACCGCTGACCCGGAGCCACCGCTGGATCCGCCAGGGGTCCGCTGCGGGTTCCAGGGGTTGCGGGTGACGCCGAAGGTCGCCGACTCGGTGAAGCCGCAGATCGCCAGCTCCGGCAGGTGGGTGAGGCCGATGACGATCGCGCCGGCCTCGCGCAGCCGCCGCACCATCTCGGAGTCCTGCTTCGCGGGCTCGGGGAAGGCGTCGGTGCCATGCGAGTTGATCTCGCCGGCGACGTCGACTTCGTCCTTGATCGCGATCGGCACCCCGAGCAGCGGCCGCTCGTCCCCGGCCCGCACCCGCGCCTCGGCCTGCTCGGCTTCCAGCATCGCCTTCTCGGCGAAGACCTTGCGAAACGCGTTCAGCTGCGGATCGAGCCGCCCGATCCGCTCCAGGTAGAGCTGCGCCAGCTCCTTCGGCGAGACCTCGCCGGCCCGCACCATCTCCGCCTGCCGAGCCGCCCCGGCAAACGCCAGCTCATCTCCACCTTGGCTCACCAGCCAAATCTTATGCCGACGGGACGAAAACCGGTTACATCGACCGGTTTTCGTCCCGTCGGTGCCTGGCCTAAGCCTTAGCCGGCTCGGGCTCCTCGCTGGCGCCCTCGAAGCTGAGGTCCGGGAGGGCGCGGTCCAGCCAGCCCGGCATCCACCAGTTCCAGCGACCCATCAGCTTCATCGCCGCTGGGACCAGAATCAGGCGGACGAGGGTGGCGTCGAGCGCGATCGCGACGGCGCAGCCGAGTCCGAGCTCCTTGATCGAGGGAACCCCGGTGAGGACGAAGACGGCGAAGACCGCCGACATGATCAGCGCCGCCGAGGAGATCGTGCGGGCGCTTGAGGAGAGGCCCTCGGCGACGGCGCGCTCGTTGTCGCCGTGGGCCATGTAGCGCTCGCGGATCCGCGACATCAGGAAGACCTCGTAGTCCATCGAGAGGCCGAAGACGACGGCGAAGATCAGCGGCACGTTGATCGTGTCCAGCGCCCCCTGGCCTTCGAAGCCGAGAAAGCCGTCGAGCCAGCCCCACTGGAAGATCGCCACCAGCACGCCGAAGGCCGCGCCAATCGAGAGCAGGTTCATCAGCACCGCCTTCAGCGGCAGCAGCAGCGAGCGCAGCATCACCATCAGGACAAGGAAGCTGAGGGCGAGGACGAAGAGGATGATCTTCCACATCGAGCCGCCGATCTGGTCGCGGACGTCGTGGCTGCGGGCGGTCTCGCCGCCGACGTTCACTTCCGCCCGCTGCGCCAGCGCCGAACCAGGGACGACGGTTTCGCGCAGGCGATCGACCAGCGCGATCGCCGCGTCAGACTCGCTGCCCGCCCGCGGCGTCGCCTGGATCAGGGCCCGGTCGCCGGCGAAGGTCGGCGCCCCGACCGCTGACACCCCAGGGGTCTGCAAAAGCTCATGCCGGAACCCCAGGACGGCCGCTTTGTCGGCCGCGCTCGGCGCGCCATCGAAGTTGGCGACGACCTGCACCGGATCGGTGCCGCCGCCGAGCTGATCGGAGGCAAGTTCGCTGCCGACCCGCACGTCGCTGTCGGTCGGGAACTGCGAGAGAGCCTGGGTCCCGGTCTGCAGCGAGAGCAGCGGGCTGGCGAGGAAAAGCAGCACCGCGGCGACGCCGATCACTGCGGTCCAGGGCCGCGCCATCACCCGCGCGGTCCAGGCCCGCCAGAAGCGGTTGTGCCCGGTCGCCACCTGCTCGGCCGTGCGGCGGCGGTAGAAGCGGCGTCGGAAGAAGGCCTCGACCCGGCCGACGACCCCGCCCGGCAGGACGCGGTCGCCGAGCATCGCGATCAGCGCCGGCAGCAGCGTGGTCGCGGTGAGGATCGAGACCGCGACCACGGTCATCGCTCCCAGCGCCATTGAGCGCAGCGCCTGGTTGTCGACCATCCACAGCCCGGCCAGGGAGATGATCACCGCCATCCCGGAGAAGGTGACGGCGAGGCCCGAGGTCGACAGCGCCCGCGCCCGCGCCTCGCCCTTCTCGCGGCCGGCTTCGCGCTCCTCGCGGTAACGGGCGAGGATGAAGAGCGAGTAGTCGACCGCGACGCCGATCCCGATCATCGAGGCCATGTTGGTGACAAAGACCGAGGTGCTGGTCTGCAGGGAGATGAAGTAGATCAGCGCCCCGGTGACGAGGACGCTGACAAAACCGAGCGCCAGCGGCAGCGCCGCCGCCGCGAGCGAGCCGAAGACGACGAGCAGGATCAGGGCGACGATCGGGAATCCGCTTTTCTCTGCCTTCGCCAGGTCTTCCTTGGAGATTTCCTGCATGCCGGCCCAGATCGTCGGCTGGCCGACGAGGTAAGGCGTGACGCCGCCGGCGGCGTCACCGGGGTTGAGGTCTTCCCGCATGGTCTTGGCCGGGTCGATCAGCTCGTCGGAGGAGAGGTCGCTGCGGAGCGGCACCACCACCACGTCGGCCTGTTGCAGCTGCCGGCGCGCCTGCGCCGCGACCGCCGGCGGCAGCGTGACGTCCTCGAGCGTCCCCACCTCCTTGCGGATCCGCGCCACCGCGGCGTCGCGCTCGGCCGCGCTCGCACCCGGCGCGGCTTTCAGCACCACCGCGATCCCGTCGGCCCGCGAGCCGAAGTCTTCCTGGACCGCTTCGCTCACCTTCATCGACTGGCTGCCGGGGACGTCGAAGCCGCCGCCGGTCAGGTGCTCGGTCTGTTTGGAGGCGAAGGGAAGCGCCAGCAGCACGATCAAGACCCAGGCCGCCACCACCCACCGCCGCCGCCTCCCAAGAAACTGCGCCAGTCGGTTCATCGCGATTTTCATGCCGGGCCTCCTCGTCCGCTGCTCATTCTCAGCAGCGAGCCTCCCGCGCCAAGGCGCCAGGGGTCTGTGAGGCGCGTCACTTCGTGAGCGCCGTCACTTGCTGCTCCCGCGCGATGCGCAGAGCGCGTGGGCTACTCGGCGCCGAAGAGGAACCGCGCGGTGGCGACGCCGACCGTGAAGGTGCCGGTGCTGTCGCGTGAGGCATCGGAGAGCACCTGCAGGGCGACGCCGTCGCCGAGAGCGAAGAGGTAAGAGACCACGTCCACGGGTGGGAAGCGCAGGCTGACCACGCCCTCCTCCTGCTTGGCCCGCAGGACCTCGGCGACGTGGGTCCGGGTGCGCTCGAAGAGCTGACCGACCTCCCTCTGGATGTCGGGGTTGCGGCGGCCGGCGCTGAACAGCTCGAACAGCAGGAAGAAGAAGCCCGGTTCGTTCTCGATCATGTCGTTGAGGCTGGCGACGAGCGCCTCGATCACGTCGTCGACGTTTTTCGCCGGAGCCAGCCGCTCGTCCAGACGTTCGACCCGCAGCTCGGTGTCGCGGCGGACGACCTCGACCAGCAGCCGCTCCTTCGTCCCGAAGTAGTAGTGGAGGAGGCCGCGGCTGACCCCGGCCTCGCGGGCGACGTGCTCGAAGGTCGAGCCCGCCGCGCCGCGTTTGGCGACGGACTCGCGCATCGCGTCGACGATCCGCTGCGCCTTGTCGCCGCTGAGCTCTCGCTCTTTCGCCGCCGCCTCCATCAAGTGGGTCTCAGGACCCGTTGATGCTCGTGGTCGAGGTGTACTCGAACTCCTCTTCGGCGCCGAACAACGCGTCGAGCACCGCCTTGCGCGCGCCCTCGCTGACCGCGAGCGCGATCACCGCGCCGACGACCGCGATCAGCAGCAGCCGGCCGATCCCGCCCTTGCGCTTCTTCGGCTTGCTGCGCAGTCGCTCGGAGGCCTCTTGCACGCTCTCGGCCGCCTTGCGCATTTCCTTCTGCACCTTCTTGTCGCTGGTCACGGCCTTGACCGTGCCCTTGCCGTTGCCGGTCGCGCGCCCGTAGGCGTTCTTCGCGGCTTCGAAGGCGTCTTGGAGGCTTTCGCGCAGCTCTTCGTCTTCGATCAAGCGCTGCACGTAGGGGTTTTCGCGGGCCGTCTCGTAGATGTCGCCGGCGCGCGCCGCCTTGGTCTTGCTCATGCCTTCTCCTCGCTGGATTCCGTGGCCTGTACGCAGGATATCTCTCTAACCCCTACCCGAGTCAATCCGGTCCAACGCCATCCAGCAGCACGCCGTTGCTGCGCCAGTGCAGGGAGGCTTTGCGCACCTGCCGCAACAGCAGCGGCGCCAGGCCCGGGTGATCGAGCCGATAGCGGCGGATGAAGAGGCGGCCGAGGTCTTCGCCGCCGACTTCGCGGAAGCCGGGACCGAGCAGGAGGCGCGGCGGGGGCGGCGCCGGGCCGTCGGAGACGAAGTTGATTTCGCGCACCAGCCAGCCGTAGCCTTCGACCGGCTTCAGCTGGATCGCCCCGGTCGAGAGGTAGTAGCGCAGCGGCGCCTCCCCCAAGGCCCAGAGGACCGTCGCCCGCGGCGCTTCCGGCTCACCGAGGTGCTCGGCGACCGCCTGCCAGTCGGGTCGTTGCAGTTCTTCGTCGAAGTTGACCCAGACCGCGAAGGCCAGCGAGTAGGCGACGAGAAGGGCGCCGAGAACGGCGCCGAGCCGCCGCGCCCGCCTCACCGTCAGCCCGATCGCGACGACGAGCAGGAGCGGGACCAAAGCCGGCAGCAGGTTGCGGGCGATGACGAAATCCTTGGACGCCGAGGCGATCGCCAGCAGCAGCGGCACCCCGACCGTCAGCGCCGCCACCGCCAGCGGCACCGCCGCGGCGCGCTTCTCCCGGCGGTCGCCGCGAGCGGCCAGCAGGACGAACGCGGCCAGCGCCAGGGCCAGCGGCGCGAACGCCAGCGTCGGCCGCTCCGGGCCGCCGATGATGTCGCCGGTCTCGCCGACGACGAAGGTCGCCGCCGTTTCCCAGAGGCGATGGCCAAGGGTGAACTTGCCGATCCATTCGGCGTGCCCGTAGGACATCTGGTGGATCACCAGCGGCGTCAGCACGGCCGCCGTCAGGGCGACGATCCAGAGACCGGCGATGGTCGCGCGGCCGCGCCGGCGCAGCAGCAGGATCACCTCGGCGGCGAGCGGGAAGGCGGCGAAGTAGTGGGTCGCGAGGGCGAGGGCGGAGAAGATTCCCCAGAGAACGAGGTTGCGTTTGTCGCCTGGGAGGCGCTCCCCCTCCGGCCCGCCGTCGCTCCCCCCTAGCCGCATCGCCCGCGCGCAGTAGAGCAGCGAGAGCGCGCAGAAGAAGACCAGCAGCGCGTAGGCGCGCGCCTCTTGCGAGTACCAGATCAGCATCGGATTGACGGCGACGAGGGCAGCGGCGAGGAGGCCGGCGCGGCGGCCGCGCAGCTCGCGCCCGATCAGGTACGCGACGGGGATCGTGGCGACGCCGGCGAGGGCCGAGAGCGAGCGCAGCCCCCAGGGGCCGGTCCCGGTGATCTGCGTCCAGACCCAGGCGAGCCCGTAGTAGAGCGGCGGCGCCGACTCCGAGAAGCCGACCGCGTCCATCGCGTGGCCGAAGCCGACCCGCAGCACCCGGCTGGCGGTGACGATCTCGTCGTGGTGGTAGCTCTGCACCCCGAGGGTGGCGAAGCGCAGGGCGGCGCCGAGAGCGATCAGCCCGGCGAGGATCCAGAAGGCGCGCGAGCGGCCCCGCACCGCCTCGGCCGCCGAGCGGCGGCGGCCTCGCGGGAGGCTGGCGACCTCCATCTAGGAGAGGGCGGCGGCGAGGGCCTGAGAGACCTCGTCGACGTAGACGAACTCGAGGCTGCCGAGCTCGTGCTCGGGGATCTCCGAGACGTCCCCCTCGTTGCGGGAGGGGACGATCACTTTTTTGATGCCCGCCCGCTGCGCCGCCAGCGACTTCTCCTTGAGGCCGCCGATCGGCAGCACCTGCCCGGTCAGCGTCACCTCGCCCGTCATCGCCACGTCGTTGCGGACCGCCCGGCCGCTGATCAGCGAGGAGAGCGCGACGGTCATCGCCACGCCCGCCGAGGGGCCGTCCTTCGGCACCGCCCCGGCCGGGACGTGGACGTGGATGTCGTGCTTGGCGAACCAGTCGTCTTCGACTTTCGGCGCGATCGCCGCGCAGTGCCCGCGCACGTAGGAGAGCGCCGCCTGCGCCGACTCTTTCATCACCTCGCCGAGCTGACCGGTGATCGTCAGCTTCCCCGAGCCCGGCATCGCGGTCGCCTCGATGAAGAGGACGTCGCCGCCGGTCGGGGTCCAGGCGAGCCCGGTGGCGACGCCCGGGTCCTTGGTGCGCCGGCGCTGCTCGGCGAAGACGCGGCGGCGCCCGAGCAGCTCCCGCGCTTTCTTGCCGGAGATCCGCACCTTGCCCTTCGACTTGCCCTCAGCGACCTGGCGGGCGACTTTGCGGCAGAGGGTGCCTATTTGACGCTCGAGGTTGCGGACGCCGGCCTCGCGCGTGTACTCCTCGATGATCGCGGTCAGCGCCGCGTCGGTGATCTCGATCTGCGACGGCTTCAGCCCGTTTGCCTCGATCTGGCGGCGGACCAGGTAGCGGCGGGCGATGTGGCGCTTCTCCTCCAGCGTGTAGCCGGCGAGTTCGATCGTCTCCATGCGGTCGAGCAAAGGCCCGGGGATCGTGTCGAGCACGTTCGCGGTGGCGATGAAGACCACGTCGGAGAGGTCGAACTCGAGGTCGAGGTAGTGGTCGCGGAAGCTGTCGTTCTGGGCCGGGTCCAGCACCTCGAGCATCGCCGAGGCGGGGTCGCCGCGGAAGTCGGCGCCCATCTTGTCGATCTCGTCGATCATGAAAACGGGGTTGCGAGAGCCGGCGTCCCGCAGGGCGCGGACGATCGTGCCGGGCATGGCGCCGATGTAGGTGCGGCGGTGGCCGCGGATCTCCGCCTCGTCGCGGACGCCGCCGACCGAGATCCGCTCGAACTCGCGCCCGAGCGCCTTGGCGATCGATTTGCCGAGGCTGGTCTTGCCGACGCCGGGCGGGCCGACGAAGCAGAGGATCGGGCCGGGCGATTCGGGGTTGAGCTTGCGCACCGCCAGGTACTCGAGGATCCGGTCCTTGATCTTCTCGAGGTCATAGTGGTCGGCGTCGAGGACCTTGCGAGCGTGGCCGAGATCGAGGTTGTCCTCGGTCTCCTTCGACCAGGGCAGCTCGGTCAGCCACTCGAGGTAGGTGCGGATGACGCCGTGCTCGGCCGCCGCGGGCGGCAGTTTCTCCAGCCGCGAGAGCTCGCGCTCGGCGGCTTTCAGCGCCTGCTCGGGCAGCTCGGCCGCCTCGATTTTCTCGCGCAGTTCATTTGCTTCGGCGAGCTGCTCGTCCTCCTCGCCAAGCTCTTCCTGGATCGCTTTCATCTGCTGGCGGAGGAAAAACTCGCGCTGGCCCTTCTCCATCTCCGACTGCACTTGGGTCTGGATCTGGGTGCCGAGCTGGACGACCTCGAGCTCGCGGGCGAGGATTCCCGAGAGGTGCCGCAGGCGCTGGGAGACGTTCACCTCTTCCAGCAGTTTCTGCTTCTCCGCGGTGCCGATCCGCAGCGCCCCGGCGATCAGGTGGCCGAGGGTGCCCGGGTCGTCGATGTTGGCGACCGCCATCTGCAGCTCCTCGGGCAGGTAGGGGATCTGCTCGACGATTTCCGAGAAGGTGCGCTGGACGTTGCGGCTGAGCGCCTCCAGCTCCGGGCTCGGCTCGGCGACGTCCGGCAGCTCGCTGATCCGGGCGACCATGTAGGGCTCCTCGGTGACGAAGGGGCCGAGCTTCACCCTCTGCATCCCCTGGACGAGGATGCGAAGGCTGCCGTCGGGGATCTTCACCATGCGGGCGACGGCGCCGACGACGCCGACCTCGTAGAGGTCCCCCGGCCCCGGCTCCTCCAGCTCCGGGTCCCTGGAGGCGACCATCACCAGCATCCGGTTGGTGCCGAGGACGTCGTCGATCAGGTGGATCGAGCGCTCCTGCCCGACCGCGAGCGGTGCCAGCGTTTCCGGGAAGGGGACGGTGTCGCGCAGCGGCAGCACCGGCAGCGCGTCCGGCAGCGGCGCGCCGGCGCGGATCGCCTCCTCAACGTCGAGCGGCGCGTCGACCACCTCGAGGACGGGGGCGCTCTCCATCAGCCGCGGTCGATCGGAACGCGTCGGGTGGTCTCGTTCGGGTCGCGCAGCGGCAGCTCGATCCGCAAGATGCCCTCCTCGTAAGTGGCGCTGGCGCGGTCGGCGTCGAGCTCGACCTGCAGCTCGACGACGCGGCGGAAGCGGCCCGAGGGGATCTCGATCTGCTGGTAGACCCTGCCCTCGGCCTCCTGGACGTGGCGCTCGCCGGTGATCGCCAGGTGGCGGCCGCTGACCTCGATCCCGACCTGGCTCAGCTCGACGCCGGCGAGGTCGACCTTGACGATCGCCCGCTGCGGGTCGCCGCAGTAGTAGACGTCGACGTTGGGCGAGAAGCCGCTGGAGCGGCGGGTGACGTAACGGGTGCGGCTCCAGTCGACGAAGAGATCGCGTTGGGGCATCGCCAAAACATAGTGGCGCTCGGCCGGCTAGGCGGGACGGGATGCCCAGCGGGGGGCGCGCATGAGAAGAACCGGCTGGCGTGGTGGGACGAGGCCCTCTGGTCGGTTCGGGCGGAAGGTGCCGCAGGTCTCGTTCAGCTCCAGCGCGCAGAGAAGATTCTTCCGGAAATAGCAGTCATCGCAGGTCGGGGGCTTTGGCTTGCGCGGCACGAGGCGCATGTTTGCATCGCCGCGGGGTAGGCGCGAGGGCCGATTCCGCAAATCGCCACGACTTTGAAACAGCTCCGTCACAGCTTCCTCGCGCTTTGCGGGAGCACCGGCGCCCGGCGCTAACATGCGTCCGGATGGAGGGTCATTCCCGCACGGAGAAGCTCTCTGCTTCTCCCCCACTTTTCAAAAGCGAATTCCTCAACTTCTTCTCCCGCGTCCACCCCGCGGTGCCGGCGATCGTCTTCGTGCCGGTGGTGGTGGCGATGGAGTGGATCGGGGTTGATCGCGGCTACTCCTGGTGGCAGCTGGCACTGCTGACGCTGGCCGGGGTCGCGGTCTGGACGCTGACCGAGTACTGGCTGCACCGCCTCGTCTTCCACTGGGAGCCCGACAACGCCTTCGGCCGCCGCATGCACTTCATCATCCACGGCGTCCACCACGACCATCCCAACGACAAGATGCGGCTGGTGATGCCGCCCTCGGTCTCGATCCCGCTCGCGGCCCTCTTCTTCATCGCCTTCTGGGCGATCCTCGGCGACGCCGCCTTCCCCGTTTTCGCCGGCTTCATCCTCGGCTACCTCGGCTACGACTACACCCACTACTACGTCCACCACTTCGTCCCCAAGACGGACTTCGGCAAGCAGCTGCGCGAACACCACATGCGCCACCACTTCCAGGACCACAGCTACGGCTACGGCGTCTCCTCCCCGCTCTGGGACCACGTCTTCCGCACGTATCCCAAGAAACGCTCGAAGTACCGCAGCTAGTCAAGCCGCCCCTGTACAGGGGTCCGGTCATCCTCCGCTCGAATTTGTCGCGGCCCTAGCGGGCCTGGCTCCCGATGATGCCGTCCTCCTATGGAGGACCCAGAATCAGATTGCATATCGCCCGAACATTCGATCGGAGGACGACCGGACCCCTCACCCACACGTCCTGGTTGACGCGTCTGCCGGAGCGTGTTGCCAGGAGGAGTGGGTCTCCCCTGGCCGACCGGCGTCCTCTTGCCGGCACAGATCACTCGGCGAGAGACGATCACTTAGAGGCCGGCAACCCAGGGAGGTCAGGGGAGACCCACTCCTCCCTACAGGGCACCTTGGTCCCCCGGCTTGTCACAAAGCGCCATGCTTCCTCGTCTAGAGGGCATGAACGGATCTAAGAAGGCCATAGTCATCGGTGGTGGGCCGGCTGGGTTGGTGGCAGCGGCGCGGCTGGCTGAAGGTGGGGTTGAGACGACGGTGCTGGAGGCCGCGTCGCACTTCGGGGGGCGAGCTGCTTCGGAGTCGCGAGACGGGTTCTTCCTCAACCAAGGCCCGCATGCGCTGTACATCGGCGGGGCGGCGGGGCGGGAGCTGCGGGCGATGGGGGTCGAGCTGGAGTGGTGGAACCCCACGTCGATCAATTCCGTGTTCCCCCGCGGCGGCAAGGCGCGGCGCTCGCTGGGCGGGACCCTGGGTCTGATCCGGTTGCTGCGGCCGGTTCTGCGCAGCGATCCGGAGGAGCTGCGCGCGATCTCGACCAGCGAGTGGCTTCAGCGGACCCTGCGCGGCGAGAAGGCTCGGGCCGCCGCCGCTGCCCTGGTTCGGGTGGCGACCTTCGTCGCCGACCAGGAGAGCCTCAGCGCCGACGTCGCCGCGATCCAGCTGAGGATCGCCCTGTTTCCCGGCGTTCGTTATCTGGAGGGAGGCTGGCAGTCGCTGGTCGACGGGCTGGTCGCCAAGGCCGAAGAGAACGGCGCCACCCTGCGTACCCGTGCCGCGGCGCGGCTCCTGCACCAGGAGGCGGGCGGCTGGACGGTGGCGCTCGATGAGGAGACGCTCCACGCCGATGTGCTCGTCGCCGCCGCCGGCGAACCAGCCGATGTCGAGAAGCTGTTGGGAGAGAGAACGCCGCCGCCACCGGGACCGGCCGCCGAGGTGAGCACGCTCGACCTCGGCCTGCGGCGCCTGCCGCGGCGTACCCGCCGGTTCGCGCTCGGCGTCGACCAGCCGACCTACCTCTCCCGGCACTCAGCCCCTGACCATCGCGACGGCGCGCTGCTCAGCCTCGCCAGCTATACCCGGGAACCGCGGGAGGCGCTCGAAGAGATGGCCGATGTCGTTCAGCCGGGCTGGCGCAAGCAGGTCACCTTCGAACGGTTCCTGCCGCGGATGGTCCCGGTCTCGGCAATCGCCACGCCGGCGACCGGTGGCCTCGCGGGCCGGCCCGAAGTCGACCGCGGCGAGGGGCTTTACCTCGCCGGCGACTGGGTCGGGCCAGAGGGTTGGCTGGTGGACGCGGCGATCGCCAGCGGCGCCGCGGCCGCGGCGGCGGCGCTGCGGAAGCCGGCGCCGGCGCTGGCATGAACGACGACGCCTTCGCCGCCTGCAGGCCGCGGCTGCTCGGGATTGCCTACGGCCTGCTTGGGGAGCTGACCGAGGCGGAGGACGTGGTCCAGGACGCCTGGCTGCGCTGGCAGGCGGCCGATCGAAGCGCTGTGCGCAACGCGGAGCCGTTCCTGATCACGGTGTCGACCCGCTTGGCGATCGACCGGCTGCGCTCCGCCCGCGCCCGCCGCGAGGTCTACGTCGGCCCGTGGTTGCCGGAGCCGCTCCTCACCGATCCAGAGACGCCGGAGACCAAGGCGATCGAGGCGGAGCGGCTGAGCCTGGCCCTGCTGGGCGCGCTCGAGCGATTGAACCCGGTCGAACGCGCCGTCCTGGTCCTGCGCGACGTCTTCGACCTCGAGTACGCGGAGATCGCCGACATCATCGAGAAGACCCCGGCCAACGTCAGGCAGATCGCCAAGCGGGCCCGCGAGCACGCCGGAGACCCGGGCCGCCGAAGCCCTGTCAGCGAGGAGGAGCGGGAACGGCTCGCGACCGCGTTCCTGGCTGCCTCGGTCTCGGGCGACGTCGAGCAGATCCGAGCCCTGCTCGCGGCCGACGCGATCATGTACACCGATGGCGGCGGGGTCGTCACCGCGGCCCGCAAGCCGATCTACGGCGCCGACAAGATCGCCCGCTTCATGGTCGGCGTCCAGCGCAAGTCCCACTTCCCCGCCGACCCCGTCTACACGGCGGTCCTGGTCAACGGTGACCCTGGCGTGCGGATGGACAGCGCCAGCGGTGGCTTCCTCAGCATCATCGCGGTGGAGGTCGCCGAGGGCGCGATCCAGGGCCTCCGCTTTTTCAACAACCCCGAGCGCTTCCCGGCCGAGTTTCCCAGGCGAACGCAGACACACATTTGAGATATCCGTTTGACCTGCTCTTCCGGACTGTCACAGTGTGTGTGACTCTGGCAGACTCTCCCCCAGAGTTAACTCTGAACTTTGGATGGAAAGGAACTCGATGCCCCCCGCTAACGTTTTCGACGAGGCCCGCGATGCCCTCGAGAGGTCTGTCCGCGAGCTTCGCGAGCAGCTGAGCCAGGCTGAGGAAGCCCTCGAGAAGCTCGGTGGCAAAGCCACCCGCCGCAGCCCCGGTCGCCGCGGCCCCGGTCGCCCCAAAGGCAGCACCAACAAAAGCTCCTCCAGCAGCAGCACCGCCCCGCGCCGGCGCCGCAAACGCCGGGGCGGCACCCGCGCCGACCAGGCCGTGAAACTGATCGAGGGGCAGCCCGGCATCAGCGCCTCGGACGTCGCCAAGACGATGAAAATCAAGCCGAACTACCTGTACCGCGTGCTCGGCGACCTGGAGAAAGAGGGTCGCGTGAAAAAGGACGGGCGCCAGTACTACCCGACTGGTAGTTGATCGGTCCTCACCGTTACTGCAAACAGTTGCAGCAAAAAAAGAGGCCGGCATCCGCCGGCCTCTTTTTCTAGGTCCGAATGAGGTTGCCCTAGACCAACCCGAGCTGGCTGACCGCGTCCCGCTCCTCCTGCAGCTCCATCACGCTGCGGTCGATCCGCTCGCGGGAGAAGTCGGGGACGTCCAGGCCCTGGACGATGCTCCACTCGCCTCCGGTGCAGCTGCAGGGCATGCCGCAGACGATTCCCTCGCCGATCCCATAGGAGCCGTCGGCCGGCACCCCCATCGAGACCCAGTCGCCGTCGGCGGTGCCGAGCACCCAGTCGCGAACGTGGTCGACCGCGGCATTGGCGGCCGAGGCAGCGCTCGATGCGCCGCGGGCGTCGATGATCTCGGCGCCGCGTTTCGCTACCCGCGGGATGTACTCGTCGGCGATCCACGCCTGGTCGTCGACGGCGTCCCAGGCGCTCTGACCGTCAACCTTGGCGTTGACCAGGTCGGGGTACTGCGTGACCGAGTGGTTGCCCCAGCTGGTCATATTGGTGACGGCGGAGACCGGCTTGCCGAGCTTGTTCGCCAGCTGCGACTTGGCGCGGTTATGGTCGAGGCGCATCATCGCGGTGAAGCGCTCGCGCGGGACGTCGGGCGCGTTCGACATCGCGATCAGGCAGTTGGTGTTGGCCGGGTTGCCGACGACCAAGATCTTGATGTCGTCGGCGGCGCCGGCGTTGATCGCTTCGCCCTGCGGCTTGAAGATGCCGCCGTTGGCCTCGAGCAGGTCAGACCGTTCCATACCGGGCCCGCGCGGGCGGGCGCCGACCAGGAGGCCGACGTTGGCTCCTTCGAAGGCCTGTTTCGGGTCGTCGGTGATGTCGATCCGGTGCAGCAGCGGGAAGGCGCAGTCGTCGAGCTCCATCGCCGTGCCCTCGGCGGCTTTGAGCGCCGGAGTGATCTCGAGCAGGCTGAGCTCGACCGGCGTATCGGGGCCGAGCATCTGGCCGCTGGCGATGCGGAACAGCAGTGCGTAACCGATTTGGCCGGCGGCGCCGGTAACGGTGACCTTGACGGGGGTGCTCACTAATCCTCTCCTCGGAGTCGGGGGTTTGGAAGATCGGTTCGAAGATCTCTAGGCCATCGCGCGCTGGAGGTTCTCGTCGATCGCGGCGAGGAACTCCTGCGTGGTCTGGTACTCCTGGCCACCGCCCACCAGCAGCGCCAGGTCTTTGGTCATCTTCCCGCTTTCGACCGTCTCGATGCATACGCGCTCGAGCGTCTCGGCGAACTGCGAGACCTCCGGCGTGCCGTCCATCCGGCCGCGGGCGCTGAGCCCCCGGGTCCAGGCGAAGATCGAGGCGATCGGATTGGTGGAGGTCGGGTTGCCCTGCTGGTGCTGGCGGTAGTGGCGGGTGACGGTGCCATGGGCGGCCTCGGCCTCGACCGTCTTGCCGTCGGCGCTCATCAACACGCTCGTCATCAAGCCAAGAGAGCCGAAGCCCTGGGCGACGGTGTCGGACTGGACGTCGCCGTCGTAGTTTTTGCAAGCCCACACGTAACCGCCCTCCCACTTCAGGGCGGCGGCGACCATGTCGTCGATCAGGCGGTGTTCGTAGGTGAGGCCGGCGGCCTCGAAGTCAGCCTTGAACTCGGCCTCGTAGACCTCGGCGAAGAGGTCTTTGAAGCGGCCGTCGTAGCGCTTGAGGATCGTGTTCTTGGTCGACATGTAGACGGGGAAGCCGCGGTCGAGGCCGTAACGCAGCGAGGCGCGGGCGAACTCCCGGATCGACTCGTCGAGGTTGTACATCGCCATCGAGATGCCGCCGCCGGGGAAGTCGTAGACGTCGAGCTCGACCGGTTCGGACCCGTCCTTCGGCGTGTAGGTGAGAGTCAGCGTCCCCTCGCCGGGCACCACCATGTCGGTGGCGCGATACTGGTCGCCGAAGGCGTGGCGGCCGATCACGATCGGTTTCGTCCACCCCGGCACCAGCCGCGGGATGTTCGAGATCACGATCGGCTCACGGAAGATGACACCGCCGAGGATGTTGCGAATCGTCCCGTTCGGCGAGCGGTACATCTCCTTCAAGCCGAACTCCTCGACCCGCGCCTCGTCGGGGGTGATCGTCGCGCACTTGACGCCGACGCCGTGGCGCTTGATCGCCTCGGCGGCGTCGACCGTGATCTGGTCCCCGGTCGCGTCGCGGCTCTCGATCCCGAGGTCGTAGTACTCGAGCTCGACGTCGAGGTAGGGCAGGATCAGCTGCTCTTTGATGAACGACCAGATGATCCGGGTCATCTCGTCGCCGTCGAGCTCGACGATCGGGTTCTGGACCTTGATCTTGGAGTCGGGCGCCACCGGGAGCGATGCTATCTAGGTGGCGGCGGCACCCGTGCCTTGGCTGCGCGGCCAGGGTCGTGCCAGAATCAATCGCGATGGCAACCGTTGAACGCCCCGCATTCGGGAACCACGAGGTGGCCAACCAGCCGCCGCCGCTGGTGGACTACAACGTCTTCACCGCCGACCGGGTGCTGTCCGAGGCGGTGCGCCGCGAGGGCGCAGACTGGGCGGAGGCGCGGATCTCGGCCGTCGGTGAGATCGCCGGCAGCGAGCACGCGCAGGCGCTCGGCGCCCAGGCGAACGAGAACCCGCCGCGGCTGAAGACCCACGACCGCTACGGCAACCGCGTCGACACCGTCGACTTCCACCCTTCTTGGCACGAGCTGATGGCGCTCGCCGTCGAGCACGAACTGCACTGCGCCCCCTGGAAGGACCCGCGGCCTGGCGCCCACGTCGCCCGCGGCGCCGCCTTCATGTGCTTTTCACAGGCCGAGGCCGGGGTCGGCTGCCCAACCTCGATGACCTACTCCGTGATCCCGGCGCTGCGCGCGCAGGCGGAGCTGGCGGCCGAGTGGGAGCCGCGCTTTCTCTCTGCCAGCTACGACCCCGCCAACGCGCCGGCGGCGCAGAAGGCGGGCGCCCTCGCCGGGATGGGGATGACCGAGAAGCAGGGCGGCACCGACGTTCGCGCCAACACCACCGTCGCCCGCCCAGTCAACGGTGGCGGCCCCGGTGCCGAGTACGAGCTGACCGGTCACAAGTGGTTCATGTCGGCGCCGCAGTGCGACGCCTTTCTCGTCCTCGCCCAGGCCGATGGCGGCATCTCCTGCTTCCTCTTCCCGCGCTGGACGCCCGACGGCACCCGCAACCGCTTCCGCCTGCAGCGGCTGAAGGACAAGCTCGGCAACCGCTCGAACGCCTCCAGCGAGATCGAGTTCGACTCCACCTCCGCCTGGCTCGTCGGCGAGGAGGGCGCCGGAGTGCGGACGATCATCGAGATGGTCAACCACACCCGCCTCGACTGCGTGCTCGGCGGCGCCACCGGGATGCGGGCCGGCGTCGCCCAGGCGATCCACCACACGACCCACCGCTCGGTCTTCGGCCGCGAGCTGGTCGACCAGCCGCTGATGCGCAACGTCCTCGCCGACCTCGCGGTCGAGTCCGAGGCGGCGACGATCGGGGCGCTGCGGCTGGCCCGGGCCTACGACGAAGCGATCGCCGGCGACGAGGATGCGCAGAGCTTCAAGCGCGTCGCCAACGCCGTCCTCAAGTACTGGGTCTGCAAGCGCGCCGTGGTCCACGCCGCCGAGGCGCTCGAGTGCCTCGGCGGCAACGGCTACGTCGAGGAGTCGGGGATGCCCCGCCTCTTTCGCGAGAGCCCGCTCAACTCGATCTGGGAGGGCTCGGGCAACGTCCAGTGCCTCGACGTGCTGCGAGCGATGGTCAAGAGCCCGGCCTCCGTAGAAGCCTTCTTCGCCGAGGTCCAAGAGGGCGCCGTAGCCGAGCCCCGACTTGCCGCCTTCGCCACTCAGCTCCGCGACGACCTACCCGGCGACCTGGAGACGATCGAGTCCCGCGCCCGCCGCGTGGTCGAGAAGATGGCCCTGGCCCTCCAGGGCTCTCTCCTCGTCCGCTACGGCGACGAAGCGGTGGCCAACGCCTTCTGCGCCTCCCGCCTCTCCGGCGACTGGGGCCAGTCCTTCGGCACCCTCCCGGCAGGCACCAACTTCGCTCGCATCATCGAGCGGCACCGCCCGGTTGCCTAGGGGCGAAACCGATTGTCGGCCTGGGGTATTTCAACCCATGAGCAACCGTGGGCGGGTAGCAGCCACCGTAGCGACCGCGCTATTGCTTGGAGCCTTCAGCTATGCGAACTCGTTTGACTTGCACCTGACCGGCACTCTCGGGAGCCTCTGGTCCCACGCGTCATGGCTGGTCGTTTACGGGTTGGCGATTATCGCCGTGTTCCTGGTGTACCGGTGGTGGGCGCTGCTGCCGGCACTCGCTCCCGCCGCCGTTGGCGTCTATCTCTACAGCCTGACCGACTACGAACCGCCCTGGCGTGATGAGTATGCCGGCGGGTTTTCCGGCGCCGCCTATGTCTTACTTGTGATCCTTGGAATCGTTCTTCAGGCGGCGATGCTCTCGATTGGCCTGCTACTACGGGCAGGCTGGGAGAAGTTCAGTGCCCGGCGGTCGAGTCCCGCAGCGCCCGGCCTACCTGCTCGATCGTCACCACGCCGCTGAGGCGGCCTTCGGCGTCTACTGCCATCAGGGCGCCGAGGCGGCGGAGGTTTTGGTTGGCGAGCAGGGCGTCGAGGGGGGTGTCGTCGCGGACGAAGAGGCCGAGGTCGTGGTCGACCAGGTCGGAGACGTGGGAGCTTGAGCGGGAGATCTCCGGGACCTCGTCGGCCCTGTCGCGCATGACCAGGCCGAGGAAGCGGTGGGCGGTGTCGACGACGGGAAACCAGGGCCAGCGGTAGCGCAGGAAGTACTCGTCGAGGGCCTGCTCGACGCTGAGCTCGCCGGGGATCGTCACCGGCTCGCGGTCCATCACGTCGGCGACGCGGACGTCGCCGATGCGGCTGCTGATCGCGGTTTGCATCGCGGCGCCGCGGGCGGAGCCGTTGATCACCATCCCGATCAGGATCAACCAGACCGCCCCGAACGCGGTCATCACCGCCCCGGTGAGGAGCATGAAGAGGCCGGCGCCGATGAAGAGGTAGCCGAAGAGGCGGCCGAGGTTGGCGGCGAAGCGGGTTGCCGCGGTGCGGTCGCCGCTGCGCCACCAGGAGATCGCGCGGGCGACGCGGCCGCCGTCCATCGGGTAGGCCGGCAGCAGGTTGAAGACGAGGACGAGGGCGTTGATCGTCACCAGCCAGGCGATCAGCGCCATCAGCGGCGAGACGTCGGAGCGGGTTTCCTGGATCGCGGCCTCGCGGAAGTCGGTCCAGCCCGAGGCGGCCATCCCGACCAGCGCAAGCACGACGACGATCGCGAAGGTGACCGCCGGCCCCGCCAGCGCCACCTTCAGCTCGGTCCCGGGCGAGTCGCTTTCGCGGTCCATCCGCGCCATCCCGCCGAAGATCCAGAGCTGGATCCCGGAAATGCCGATCCCGTTGCGCCTCGCCACCACCGCGTGGCCGAACTCGTGCAGAAGGATCGAGCCGAAGAAGCCGACCGCGCTCAAGATGCCGAACAGGAACGGCGTCGCCCCGCCTTCGTCGAGCAGGCCTTCGAAGAAGTTGGCCATGTAGAGGATGACCAGGAAGAGAACGATGAACCAGGACCAGTCGACGCTGACCCTGATCCCGCGGAAGTGGAAGAGGGTGATCGACCCACCGCCGAGTCCAAACATGCGCCCATGGTAAGCGGCTAGCTTTCCGCGGGATGCCTGGCGAAGCGGATTGGCTGCGGGAGCGGCTCGAGGAACTGGAGCGGATCGAGCGTCCGTCGGCCTCGGAGGGAGAGCGACGGGCGGCCGAGTGGCTGGTCGGGCAGTTCGCCGAACTCGATGCCGAGGCGCGGATCGAGGCCGAGAACGCCCACGGCACCTACTGGTGGCCGCTCGGCCTTGGAGCGGTGCTCGGCGCGATCGGCGCGGCGCTGGCGTTGCGCGGCCGGCGCTTCCTCGGCGCCCTCTTCGGGCTCCTCGGCACCGCGGGCATGGTCGACGACTTCCCGCCCCGGCAAAGACGGCTGCGTCGGCTCCTCCCCCGCCGCACCACCTACAACGTCGTCTGCGAGCTCGGCGACCCGCAGGCCCAAAAGACGATCGTCTTCATTGCCCACCACGACTCCGCCCATTCGGGCATCGTCTTCCACCCGGGGCCGGCCAAAGTCGCCGGCCGGCTCGGCCTGATCGAGAAGACCGACACCAGCCCGCCGCTGATGTGGCCGGTGGTCGGCGGGCCGCTGATGGCGGCGCTCGGAGCGGTCACCGGAAAGCGCCTGGCGGCGAAGATCGGCCTCTTTCTCAGCGCCGGCTCAGTTGCGGCGATGACCGACATCGCCGCCCGCCAGATCGTGCCCGGCGCCAACGACAACGGCAGCGCCGTGGTCGCCTTGCTCGCGCTGGCGCGCCGCTTCGCGGCCGAGCCGCCGCAGGGCGTCCGCGTGATCCTGCTCTCCGCCGGCTCGGAGGAGTCGTTCAGCGAGGGGATGAAGGCCTGGGGCGAGCGCCACTTCTCCGAGCTCCCGCGCGAGAGCGCCCTCTTCCTCTGCCTCGAGAGCATCGGCTCCCCCCATCTCCTCGTCCTCCGCGCAGAGGGCTTCCTCAAGCTTTACGAGTACTCCCCCCGCGCCCTAGCCTTCCTCGACGGCCTCGCCGAGGAGATGGAGATCCCGCTCGTCCCGAACCTCCGGGTCCGGGCCGGCACCGACGGCCTCGAGTCGCTCGCCAACGGCTACGAGACCGCCGTCATCTGCAGCTGCGATGACCTCAAACAGGCCAGCAACTACCACTGGCCAACGGACATCGCCGCGAACATCGACTACGACACCCTGGAACAAGCGGTCAATCTCTCCCAAAGAGCGGTCACCCGCCTAAGCCGCCAGTGGTTGTAAGAGCGGGCGGGGGTGCCCCTCGCCGGGCACTCAACCACGAGCCATTGGCGAGTGGTGCCCGCCGAGGGGCACCCCCGCCCGCTCCCCACCGTGACGAATTACAAAGTGACGAATCCCGACTACGCCCTCGGCTTTCTGCGGTATAGCATCCGCGCCCGTGCCATCGCATGACGTACTTGTAATAGGGGCCGGGCTCGCCGGCCAGCGGGCCGCCCTCGCCGCCGCCGAGGAAGGCGTCTCGGTCGGGATCATCAGCAAGGTCCACCCGGTCCGCTCCCACTCCAACGCCGCCCAGGGCGGCATCAACGCGGCGCTCAACCCAGGCGACTCCTGGGAGTCCCACGCCTTCGACACGATCAAGGGCTCCGACTACCTCGGCGACCAGGACGCGGTCGAAATCATGACCCGCGAGGCGCCGGAGGAAATCCTCCACCTCGAGCACCTCGGCGTCACCTTCCACCGCAACGAGGAGGGGAAGCTCGGCACCCGCGCCTTCGGCGGCGCCTCCGCCGCCCGCACCTACTACGTGGCCGACATCACCGGCCAGGCGATCATGCACGTGCTCTACGAGCAGCTGATGAAATACAGCGAGCAGATCGCCCGCTACGAGGAGTGGTTCTGCAGCTCGCTCGCGCTCGACGAGAACGGCGAGTGCTGCGGGGTCGTCACCCGCAACGTCGCCGACGGGCAGATGGAGCTCTTCCAGGCCAAGTCGGTGATCCTCTGCACCGGCGGCAACGGCCAGGTCTGGCGCCCCACCACCAACGCCCTGATCTGCACCGGCGATGGGATCGCGATGGCCTACCGGGCCGGCGCCAAGCTGATGGACATGGAGATGATCCAGTACCACCCGACGACGCTGGCCGGCAAGGGCTTCCTGATCACCGAGGGAGCCCGCGGCGAGGGCGCCCACCTGCTCAACGCCAACGGCGAACGCTTCATGGAGAAGTACGCGCCGAACAAGATGGAGCTGGCCTCGCGCGACGTCGTCTCCCGCGCCGAGCAGACCGAGATCAACGAGGGCCGCGGCTTCCCCGACGGCACCGTCGCGCTCGACATCACGGTCGTCCCGAAAAAGCGCGTGCACGAGGCGCTGCGTGAGATCGTCCTCGTCGGCCGCGACTTCGCCGGCGTCGACATCACCCGCGAACCGATCCACATCAAGCCGGGCAACCACTACACGATGGGCGGGGTCAAGACCGACGTCGACGGCCGCACCGACATCCCCGGCCTCTACTCGGCCGGCGAGACCGCCTGCGTCTCGGTCCACGGCGGCAACCGCCTCGGCGCCAACTCCTTGCTCGACACGCTGATCTTCGGCAAGCGCAGCGGCAAGGACGCCGCCGCCCGCGCCAAACGGACGGACTACGCCCGCCCCTCGAAGCAGGTGCTCGAGGAGGAGGAGAACCTGATCGCCGACATCGTCGGCCGCGAGAAGGGCTCGGGGCGCCGCATCTCCGAGATCAAGCTCGAGCTGGGTCAGACGATGGACGGCAAAGTCGCCGTCTTCCGCGACGAGGCCGGGATCACCGAGGCGCTGGAAATCGTCCGCCGCCTCAAGGAGGAGGCGAAGACCGCCTACATCGACGACCACGGCAGCGTCTTCAACCAGGACTTGATTGCCGCGATCGAGCTTGGGTACATGCTCGACAACGCCGAGTGCACCTGCGTCGCGGCGCTGGAGCGCAAGGAGAGCCGGGGCGCGCAGTACCGCACCGACTACCCGGAGCGCAACGACGAGGAGTGGCTCAAACACATCGACCTCGAGCGGACCGACGACGGCCCAGAGCTCTCCTACTCCGAGGTCACGATCACCCAGTGGGAACCGCAAGAGAGGACCTACTAATGGCCGAGTACACGATCAAAGTCCGCCGGTTCCAGCCCGAGAGCGGTGAGGGCCCTTACTGGGAGGAGTTCAACGTCGACCTCGATCCCTCGCTCTCGGTCCTCGACGGGCTGCTGCAGGCGAAGGACAAAGAGGACGGCTCGCTGGCCGTCCGCTGCTCCTGCCGCGCCGCGATCTGCGGCTCCTGCGGGATGAAGATCAACGGCCAGTCGGGGCTCGGCTGCAAGACCCAGATCGGCGAGGCGCAGGAGCAGGCCAACAAGATGAAGGGCGCGACCGGGGTCACCGCCGCTGAGGCCTCGAGCCCGATCGGCGCCCAGGCCCCCGAAGCCCAGGACGCCGTCCGCGCCACCGGCCAAGTCGAGGCCGGCCCCGGCACCACCGCCGTGACGACCGCGACCGAGGCCCCGATCGTGATCGAGCCGATGGGGAACATGCCGGTGATCAAGGACCTGATCACGGACATGGAGTCGACGCACTGGACCAAGATCCGCCGCGTCACCCCGTGGCTGCTGCCGCACGGCGAGCCGCCCGAGCGCGAGTACATCGTCGAGCCCGAATCGATGATCGACATCACCCAGTCGATGGCCTGCATCCAGTGCGGCGCCTGCGTCTCCTCCTGCCTCTCGATGGAAGCCGACCCCGGCTTCATCGGCCCGGCGGCGCTGGCCAAGGCCTACCGCTTCGTCGGCGACCCGCGAGACGCCGAGACCCAGGAGCGCCTCCACGACCTCGCCGAGGACCCGCACGGGATCTACGACTGCACCCACTGCTTCAGCTGCATCGACGCCTGCCCGAAGGGCGTGGCGCCGATGGACCAGATCATGCGCCTGCGCCGCAAGGCCGGCGAAGAGGGGATCGAGGACCCCAACGCCGGCCACGCCCATGAGGTCGCCTTCGTCAAGGTGATCGAGAAGAAGGGGCTTCTTGACGAGGCGCTGCTGGTCCAGGAGTCCTACGCGCCGGGCATCAAAGGCAAGCTGAAACCCAGCAAGCGCGGCCTGACCGAGACGATCAAGTCACTGCCGACGATTTTGCGCCCGCTGCGCAAACGCAAGGTCAAGCTCCGGCAGGCGATCCCCGGCCTGCACCACGGCCTCCCCAAGGAGGAGATGAACGACGTCAAGTCGATCTACGAGCACGCCGAGGAGCACAACGAGGAACTGAACCTGTACATCCGGGGCGAGGAGGGCGACGACGCCCAGCCTGACGGCGCCGCTGCCGAGGAGGTCACCAATGGTTGAGAACATCAAAGTCGCCTACTGGCCAGGCTGCGTCTCGCGCGGCTTCACGCCGGAGCTGCACGGCTCGATGGCGCTCGTCGCCCAGAAGCTGGGGATCGCGCTGGTCGAACTCGACCGCGCCAACTGCTGCGGCGCCGGCGTCATCGCCGAGCACAACCAGGAGCTCGCCGACACGCTGAACGCCCGCACCTTCGCCCTCGCCCAGCAGACCGGTCTCTCGATGATGAACATCTGCTCGACCTGCCAGGGCGCGCAATCAGAGTGTCAGCAGAGACTGGATGCGGATTCTGCGTACCGCGCCCACGTCAACGAGGCGCTCTCCGGGCAGGGCCTCTCCTACGAGAAGGCAAGCGACGGCGGCTGGACCAACAAAAACTTCCTCTGGCTGCTGGTCGAGGACTACGGCCTCGACCGCCTCAAGGAGCAGGTGGTGCGCCCGCTCAGCGGCCTGCGCGTCGGGCCCTTTTACGGCTGCTACATCGTGCGGCCGAAGGAAAGGCTCGGTTACGCCGAGTATCCCGATCGCGACATCTACCTGGAGAAGGTGATCGAAGCGCTCGGCGGCCAGATCGTCGAGTACGACGGCGCCCGCAAGTGCTGCGGCTTCCCGGTGGTGACGATGAACCGCGACACCTCCCTGCGCCAGGCCGGCACCCACGTCGGCGACGCGATCGACGCCGGCGCCGACTGCCTGGTCACCCCCTGCCCGCTCTGCCACCTGAACCTGGACATGCAGCAGCCGGAGGCCGCAAAGATCGTCAACCGCGACCTCGGCCTCGCCGTCCTCCACCTCCCCCAGCTCGTCGGCCTCGCCCTCGGCGCCGAGCCGAAGGAACTGGGCATGGGCAAGCACGTCGCTTCGACTCGCTGGGTAGAAGAGCGCCTCACCTCCGCCGTCGTCTGACGCCCTGAGGGGCGCCACGGCTGTGTCCTCAGTCGCCCAAATAGCGCTGCTATTCGGGCTCCCTGCGTCCTTGCCCTGACACCCCTCAGGGCGTCAGCCCCACCCGCTTTGCCAGCCATTTGGCGCCGATCGTGTCGGTGAGGCCGTGGGCGACGATCGAGGCGATGATCGCGATCGCCGCGGTGTCGAAGATCAGGGCGTTGTTGCCGACGTCGGACTTGAGGACGAAGAGGGCGAAGAGCATCGAGGCGACGCCCTTGGGACCGAACCAGGCCATGAAGAGCTTCTCCGACTGCGGGATGCCGGTGCGCAGGAAGGAGAGGAGCACCGCCACGGGGCGCGCGATGAGGAGGGCGAAAGCGACGAAGAGGACCAGCGGCGGCACGCTGTGGTGGAAACCCGTCGCGTAGATCAGGCCGCCGAAGACGAAGAAGGTGAGCACCTGGAGGATCGCGCTGCTGTTCTCGGCGAACTCGACGAAGCCGGCCGGCACCTCGCGCTCGCTCGCGCCCAGGGCGATCCCGCAGACGAAGGCGGCGATCAGGCCGTTGCCGATCGTCACTTCGGCAAGGCCGAAGGCCGCGAGGGCGAAGCCGACCGAGTAGATGCCCTCGTAGCGGGGGGTGATTCCGCCCCCTGGCAGGTTGAAGTGCAGGCGCCCCGCGAAGACCCCGAGGGCGACGCCGATCGCCGCCCCCACCGCGGCCTCGCCGACCAGCTTCAGGGCTTCGGCCCCGGCGTCGCCGCCGGGAGAGGCGAGGACGAGGAAGAAGAGGACGAAGGGCAGGGCCAGGCCGTCGTTGAGCCCGGACTCGAGGTTGAGCGTGTGGCGGACTTTGCTCGGCACCAGGCGAGAGGTGACGACCGCCGAGGTGACGACGGGATCGGTGGGCGAGAGCACCGCCGCCAGCAGGAACGCCTCAGCCCAGGTCAGGTCTGGGAACAGGGCCTTCGCCGCCAGCGCCAACAGGCCCATCGTGATCGGCATCGCGATCGCCAGCGCCCGCGCCGTGGGGCCCCAGTGGCTGCGCAGCAGCTCACGCTCGACGAACATCCCGTCGCTGAAAAGCGTCAGCACCAGGGCCAGCTCGACCAGCTGGACCACCGCCTGGTCGGTGGCATCGACGTGGACGACCCCGGTGACGGCGAGCCCGAAGCCGGCGGCCACCGACAGCACCGAGGCCGAGAGCACGGTCCCCTTCATCACCCCGGAGAGAGCGGCGACGACCGCGAGCAGGCCGCCGAACAGCAACAGCCCGCCGGCAAAGCTGATGTCCACCGACTAGACCCGGGCGCCGACGAGGCCGCGCTCGACCAGGAGCTCGGCGACTTGGACCGCGTTGGTGGCGGCGCCCTTGCGCAGGTTGTCGGCGACAATCCACATGTCCAGCGCGCGCTCGTTGCCGGCGTCGCGGCGGATGCGGCCGACGTACACGTCGTCGCTGCCGGCGGCGTCCACCGCCATCGGGTACTTGGCGTCCGCCGGGTCGTCGACGACCGTCACTCCCGGCGCCGCCGCGAGCAGCTCGCGCGCCTGCTCGGGGTCGAGCGGCTCGCGGGTTTCGACGTTCACCGCCTCGGAGTGACCGGTTACCACCGGCACCCGCACGCAGGTGGCGCTGACCTTGATCTCCGGGTCGCCGAGGATCTTGCGGGTCTCGTTGATCAGCTTGCGCTCCTCGTCGGTGTGGTCGTCCCCGTCGGCGAAGTTGCCGGCGTGGGCAAGCGCGTTGAAGGCGATCTGGTGCGGGTAGATCTGCGGCTCGGGCATCTCGTAGCCGCCGACCAGGGCGCGCGCCTGCGCGCGCAGCTCGTCGATCGCCGCCTTGCCGGTGCCGGAGACGGCCTGGTAGGTGGAGATGACCAGCCGCTCGATCCCGGCCGCGTCGTAGAGCGGTTTCAGGGCGACGACCATCTGCATCGTCGAGCAGTTGGGGTTGGCGATGATCCCCTGGTGGTCCCGGAGCGCGTCGGGGTTGACCTCGGAGACGACCAGCGGGACGTCGTCGTGCATGCGCCAGTAGCTGGTGTTGTCAACCACGGTCGCCCCGGCCTCGACGATCTTCGGCGCCCACTCGGCGCTGACCGACCCGCCGGCGGAGGAGAGGACGAGGTCGAGCCCCTGGATCGACTCCTCGCTCACGGCCTGCACGGTCAGGCTCTCGCCCCTCCACTCGATCTCCTTGCCGGCCGAGCGCTCGGAGGCCAGCGGCCGCAGCTCGGCGACCGGGAAATCGCGGTCGGCCAGCAGCTCGAGGATCGTCGTGCCGACGAGCCCGGTGGCTCCTAATACCCCGACTCTGTATCCGTCGCCGGCCATGCGTCGAGTATGCCGAGGATCAGCCGGCGACCGTGGGACGGTGATCCGGCCCCGCCGGGTCCTCGGGCTGGATCGCGTCGGCGTCGAGCTCGAAGGTCTCGTGCAGGGCGTTGACCGCCTCGCTGACCCGGTCTGCCCCGATGACGCACGAGATCTTGATCGGAGAGGTGGAGATCATCTCGATGTTGATCCCGCGGTCGCCGAGCACCTGGAAGACTTTGGCGGCGACGCCGGGGTGCGAGCGCATGCCGGCGCCGACGATCGAGACCTTGCCGATCTGCTCGTCGGCGAGGACCTCGAGCGAGACGTCGCCGAGGCCGGCGATCGTGTCCTTCGCGGTCGGCAGGTCGTTGCGGTCGACGGTGAAGGAGAGGTCGGCGAGCTTGTCCTCCCCCACCGGCTCGTTCTGGATGATCACGTCGACGTTGACGTTGGCCTCGGCCAGGGCGCCGAAGATGCGGCCGGCGACGCCGGGCTCGTCGCGCAGGCCGTGCAGGGTCACGCGCGCCTCGGCGTCGGAATGGGTGACTGCGGTTACGAACGGGTTCTCCATGGTCTCTTCCTCCGAAACGACGAGGGTACCGGGACCGTCGTCGAAGCTGCTGCGGCAATGGATCCGCACGCCGTGGTTGCGCGCGTACTCGACCGAGCGCAGCTGCAGCACCCGTGCTCCCGAGGCCGCCATCTCCAGCATCTCCTCGAAGGAGACGACCGGCAGCTTGCGGGCGCCGGGGACGATCCGCGGGTCGGCGCTGTAGACGCCGGAGACGTCGGTGTAGATCTCGCAGACGCTGGCCCGCAGGGCAGCCGCCAGGGCGACCGCGGTGGTGTCGGAGCCGCCGCGGCCGAGCGTGGTGACGTCCCGGCTCTCGGTCGAGACCCCCTGGAAACCGGCGACGAGAACGATCCGGTCCTCTTCCAGGGCGGCGCTGATGCGGTCGGCGCGGACGTCGATGATCCGCGCCTTCGTGTGCGAGGAGTCGGTGACGATCCCGGCCTGGGAGCCGGTCAGGGAGATCGCCTCGTGACCCATGTCGTGGATCGCCATCGCGCAGAGCGCGCAGGAGATCCGCTCCCCGGTCGAGAGCAGCATGTCCATCTCGCGGGCGACCGGGCGGTCGGAGATCTCGTGCGCGGCGGCGACCAGCTCGTCGGTCGTCTTGCCACGGGCGGAGAGGACGGCGACAACCCGATTTCCGGCCTCGCGCGCGGCGACGATCCTCCCCGCGGCGCGCTTGATCTGCTCGGCCCCGGCCACCGAGGTGCCGCCGAACTTCATCACGACGATGTCTGACCCGTCCCCGCTCATCGGCCTCTGAGGATAGTCGGCGCTGGCCGCTGTTCCGGGCTACTCGGCCGCGCCGCCGAGGTTGCCGAGCATCGCCTGTTCGGCCATCCGGATCAGGCCGAGGCCGCTGTGGGGGCGCATGTCGCTGCTGCGGACGCGAACGTGGGAGCCGTGCGGGCCGACCACCTCGACGATCGTGCAGACGTCGCCGATCTCGCAGTCCTCGCCGTAGTCGTTCTCGATCGCCTCCATCTGTTCGGCGACGACCCGGCCGACCTTGCTCTGGTCAAGCGACATCCGTGCTCCCTTCTCCGTGATCACTGGCTAGCGAACCTTGACCATAGGCGAACCGGGCGATCTTACTTGCAGATATATCAAGGTGATATATAGTTGCGCTAGTGGAGCAATTGAGCGCTACCGCCTACGTGATCCTCGGCATGGTCCGCGGAGAGCCCCGGTCTGGTTACGAGATCAAGGCGCTGGTCGACAACTCGACCCGCTTCTTCTGGGCCGCCAGCTACGGGCAGATATATCCCGAGCTGAAACACCTCTCCGAGGCCGGGCTGATCGTCGGATCCGACTCCCCCACCGGCGGCCGGCGCCGCACCGTGTACGAGATCACCGCCGACGGTGAGGAGGAGCTGCGGGCCTGGCTGAGGCGGCCGCCGCAGACCTTCGAGATGCGCGAGGAAGGGCTGCTGAAACTGTTCTTCGCCGAGGCGCTGCCGCCCGGCGAGGCGGTGGCGATCGTCCGGGCGATGCGCGCCCACCGGCTCGAGGTGAACGCGCAGCTGCGCTCGATCGAGGCGCTGAAAGGAGAGATCGACGACCCCTACCCGAAGATCGTGCTGCGGGGAGGGATCGAGTTCACGCAGTGGTTCGCCGACTGGTGCGAGCGGATGGAGGAGGAAATCCTCGCCGCCGCCCCCGAGGAAAGGAGCAGCTGATGTTCGACTCCCTGGCCCGGCTCGCGAACGGCAACGCCCGCCGCGTCGCCATCTTCGCCGCCGTCTTCTTCGTGCTCGCGGGGGTGCTCGGGGGCGGCGTCGCCAAGCGCCTCGATCCCTACGGGGCGGACGATCCGGGCACCGAGACCGTGAAGGCGATGGACCGGCTCGAAGCGGCGGGCCTGCGGGTGCCGGCCGTGGTCGCCGTGATCGAAGACGCCCCGGTCGCGGCGCCGGCGACGCGGCGGCGGGTCGAGGCGCTGGAGGCTGAAGTTCGGAAGCGCGGCGACGTCGCCTCCGTCAGCGGCTACTACGACACCCACTCCCCCGCCTTCGTCTCCCGCGACCGCGACGCGACCTACTTCACGGTCGCCCTGAAGACGACCGACGACAAGCAGGCTCAGGATGCCGGCGCTGACATCGCGGACCAGCTCTCCGGGCAAAGCGGAGTCGTCGTCGGCGGTCCGGCGGTCGCCCAGGAGCAGGTCAACAAGCAGGTCGAGAAGGACCTGCAAAAGGCCGAGATGCTCGCCTTCCCCCTTCTCTTCCTGCTTTCGCTGCTCTTCTTCCGCAGCCTGATCGCCTCGTTGCTGCCGCTGATGATCGGCGGTCTGGCGATCGTCGGCACCTTCCTGATCCTCCGCGTCGCATCTGAATTCGCCTCGATCTCGATCTTCGCCCTCAACCTGACCACCGCGCTTGGGCTGGGCCTGGCGATCGACTACAGCCTCTTCGTCGTCTCGCGCTACCGCGAGGAGATCGCCAAGAGCGGGCCGGGGCTCGAGGCCATGCGGCGGGTGCTGGCGACGGCTGGGCGGACGGTGTTCTTCTCCTCGCTGACGGTGGCGGCGGCGCTCGCCTCGCTGCTCGTCTTCCCGCAGCGCTTCCTCTACTCGATGGGCCTCGGCGGCTCGCTGGTGGCGCTGTTCGCGGCCTTGATCTCGCTGACCGTGCTGCCGGCGGTGCTGACGCTGCTGGGGTCGCGGATCAACGCCGGCGCCCCGAAGTTCCTGCAGCGCCGCGCCGCGGCAGACGCGCGGCCCGCGCAAGAGGGCTTCTGGTACCGGCTCTCGCGCTTCGTGATGCGGCGGCCGGTTCCAGTCGCCACGGCCTCGGCTCTGTTCCTGATCGTGCTCGGGCTGCCCTTCCTCGGGATCAAGTTCAACGTCGTCGACCCGACGGTGCTGCCGGAATCGGCAAGCGCGCGGCAGGCCTACGACACCGTCAGCGAACAGTTCCCGCCCTACCACGAGACCCCGATCTGGCTCGACGTCGAAGGGAAGGACCCCGCGGCCGCGAGAAGGGTCGCGGCGGCGGTACGAGGAGTGCCGGGCGTAGCCGAGGTGCTGCCGCCGCAGCCGCTGGCGCCAGGCGTCACCGCGGTGCAGGCGATCTCCGCCAACCCCTTTGCCTCCGAGGCGAGCAAGCAGACGGTGAAGGCGATTCGCGACCTTCCCGAGCCCGCCGGCGCGACCGTGCTGGTCAGCGGCGCCACCGCCGACTTCGTCGACTTCCAGGCGAGCCTCTCCGACCACCTCCCCTACGCGCTGGCGATCGTGATCGCGGCGACGCTGGTGATCCTCTTCCTGATGACCGGCTCGGTGGTGCTGCCGGTCAAGTCGCTGATCATGAACTTCCTCAACCTCAGCGCCGTCTTCGGCGCCCTGGTCCTGATCTTCCAGGACGGCCGGCTCGAGGGCTTCCTCGACTACACCAGCCCCGGCGCGATCGAGCAGACGATGCCGATCCTGATGTTCGCGGTCGCCTTCGGGCTCTCGACCGACTACGCGGTCTTCCTCCTCTCGCGGATCAAGGAGGCGCGGGACAACGGCGCCTCGGACTCGGAGTCGGTGGCGATGGGCCTGGAGCGGACCGGCCGCATCGTCACCGCAGCCGCCCTGCTCTTCGCGGTGGCGATGGCGGCCTTCGCCACCTCGCAGATCATCTTCATCAAGGAGAACGGCGTCGGCGTCGCCCTCGCGGTCTTGATCGACGCCAGCATCATCCGCGCCCTCCTCGTCCCGGCCCTGATGGAGCTGCTCGGCAAGTGGAACTGGTGGGCGCCCCGCCCCCTGCGCCGCCTCCACGAACGCTGGGGAATCAGCGAGTCCACCCCGGTTCCCCAGCCGCGTTGAGCGAACTGCATCAACTTATCTATCCAGCAGATAGATAAGTTGATGCAGTTCGGAGATGGCGGAGCCTGAGCAGCAGATACGGCCGGATCACGACCCCCCGCAGCTGGTTGACGCCACGCGGCGGACCTACCTCGCCGGGGAGCGGACGCAGCTGGCTTGGTGGCGCACCGGGTTGGCCGCGCTGGCGGTCGCCATCGGGGTCGGCCGCGTGGTTCCGGAGCTGAGCGGCAGCGGCGCCCGGTGGCCGTACGCGCTGACCGGGGTCGGCTTTGCCCTCTGGGGCATCTTCGCGATCGCCTACGGGACCGCCAATCGCGAGGCGATGATGCGGGCGCTGCGCGAAGGTCGCTTCCACGAGGGGCCGACCTGGCCGCTGCGCACGCTCAGCTTCGCCGGCATCGGGCTCGGCCTGCTGACCGCCCTGCTGATCCTGCTGGATTAAGACCGTGACGACGTCTTAGGCGAAGGCTTGGGTCGCCCGGCGCCGCAGATCGGCGTTGAGCATCCCGGTGACTTCGCTCGGCCGATTGCCGGCGGAGGGGACGGCAGCGCCGATCAGGCCGTCGGCGCGGAAGCCGTAGAGCGGGGCGACGAAGCCGAGCTCGCGGATCTTGCGGACGAGGCGGACGGCGCTTTGGGTGTCGGCACCGGGGCCGCAGAGGACGATCGCGGTCGGGTCGAGGGCGCCGAGGGCGCGGTCGAGCCGCTCGTCGCCGAGCTCGTTGGAGAGGACGAGGACGCGGAAGCCGGCGCGGCGCAGGGCGAGGTCGAGGGCCTGGGTGTAGACCTCCTCGGCGCCCTGGCCTTGGCTGGAGTCGAGCAGCAGGATCCCGGCCGGCCGCGCCGCGGTGGAGGCGAGACGGCGGGCGCCGTGCAGCCAGCCGGTCGCCCAGCGGGAGGCAAACTCGAGCTCGGCCTCGTGCTCGGGATCGGCGGCGAGCTTGTCGATCGCCGGCAGCAGCAGCTCCTCTACCGTGCGCTCGAGAGAGCGCAGGGCCAGGCTCTCCTCGACGGCGCGGTCGGCGGCGGGCTCGTCGAAGCTCTCGAACGCGGAGAAGAGGCTGTCGTCGCTGGCGGGCGCGGCCTGGCGCTGACGCGCCAGCTCGATCGCCGAGGAGATGTTGCCGGTCTCCGCCAGGGCGTCGCGCAAGGCCTGCAGCTCGACCAGCTCGTAGTTGCGGTGGTTCCCCGTCGTGCGCTTAGGGGTCGGGTAGCCGTAGCGGCGCTCCCAGCTGCGCAGGGTGTTGGGGCTCACGCCGAGGACTTCGGCGGCGGCGTTGGTTCGGATTCCAGGCATCGGCTGAAGGTGGTGATTCGGGTGGACTGCGCGTCTATTCGACGGGCGCCGCCGATTCTCCCACTGTCGAGGAAGCTTTTGGACAGATTTACGGGAATCTGTCAGCGATCTTGCAAGGCGCCGACACCCACCGGCTGCCCGACCGCGTGAGCCCGCCACATCGCCGCGTCGGCCTTGTGCAGCAGCTCCTCGGCGTCGGTGCCGTGCTCGGGGCAGGCGACGACGCCGGCCGAAACGGAGATCCGCAGGCCCCCCGCCCGCTCGAGGGCATCGAGCTGCCGCAGCAGCCGCTCGCACATCTGCACCCCTTCGACGGTGCCGATGTTCGGGGCAAGGACGCAGATCGCCTGCTCCTCGAGGTGGAAGGCTTCGTCGACGATGCGGATGCTGTCGCGCAGCGCCGCGCCGAGGATCGAGAGCACCGTCTCCTGCCCACCGGCGACGTCACCGGGGCGGGTTCCGGGCCCGGACGCGTCGAAGACGGCCAATCCGAACGGATGCCCATACCTCCGATTCGTCTCCAGCAGCTGCTCCAACCGCCGCCGCATATGCCCCGGTCTATAGAGGCTCGGCAGCTCTTCCGCTGACTCTGGAACCGAAGCCGGGGCTCCGTTCGAGGGCGGCTGGGTGACGTTCGCCGGCCCCTCCCCGCTGTTTGGCCGCCGAACGTCACCCAGCCGCCCCCCCACACCCTGAGCCGATTCGACCGCCGCTGCCGTTACGGACCCGAACTCCATCGCCAGCCGCTCGGCGGCATCGGCGAAACTCCCTCCATTGGTTCCAATCTCCTCGTGCAAGCTGCTGAGGAGATCGGCCTGCATCGCCGAGACCTTGAGCGCGATCCGCCCCGCCGGCGAGCTGCCGTTGGAGCCCCCCTCTGCTCTCGACTGGTCCGCCACGGACTGACCTTGCCGAAACCGGCGGACGCAGGATCTTCAAAAAACCGCTATTTGCGGGAGGACAGTCGTCCAGGACGGATGTCTGGGCCGCTTATTCCAGGCTTCTTCGACCGGCGAGCGCCTTGCCGAGGGTGACCTCGTCGGCGTGCTCGAGGTCGGCCCCGACCGGGAGGCCGCTGGCCAGGCGGGTGACCGTGACCTGGCCACGCAGCAGATCGGCGATGTGGAGCGCGGTCGCCTCGCCGGTGGTGGTGGGGTTGGTCGCCAGCACCACCTCGCCGATCCCGCCCCGCTCGACCCGCCGCCGCAGCTCGCCGATTTTCAGGTCTTCGGCGTCGACGCCGTCGATCGGCGAGAGCGCGCCGCCAAGCACGTGGTACAGGCCGCGGTATTCGTGGGTCCGCTCGATCGGGATCACGTCGGCGGGCTCCTCGACGACGCAGATCGTCGCCCGGTCGCGGTTCTGGTCGGCGCAGATCCGGCACAGAGGCCCCTCGGCGAGGTTGAAGCATTCTTCGCAGAGGCCGACCTTCTCCTTCACTTCGCGGATCGCGTCGCCGAGCGCGAAGGCCTCTTCGTCGGGGGCGCGCAGCAGGTGGAAGGCGAGGCGCTCGGCCGTGCGCCGGCCGATGCCCGGCAGGCGCGAGAGCTCGGCGACGAGCCGCGCGAGCGGTGCCGGGCCCTCGCTCAACCGCCCAGCATCCCGCCGAGACCGCCGAGGTCGTCGCCGGCGATCCCGCCCATCTTGGAGCTGGCCAGCTCCTGAGCGGCGCGCAGCCCCTCGTTGACGGCCGCCTGCACCATCTCCTGGAGCATCTCCGCCTCCTCGGGATCGATCGCCTCGGGATCGATGACGATCTCCCGCAGGGTCAGGTCACCGCCCATCTTCACTTTGACCATGCCGCCGCCGGCGCTGGCCTCGACGACCTCGTCTTTCAGCTTCTCCTGCGCCTCCAGCATGTCGGCCTGCATCTGCTGGGCCTGTTTCATCAGGCCCTGGATGTCGAAGCCTCCGGGTCCGCCTCCTCGTGCCACCTAACCGACCTCCTCCGCGTCGAACTCGCTCTTCAGCCGCTCCAGCAGCTCTTGCTCATCAACCTCGTCGCTGCCCGGCGCCGGCGTGTCCGGCGGTGGGCCCTCATCCTCCGAGAGCACAACAAAGGCAGGCCGCAGGCCCACTCCGGTGACGGCGGCAAAAGCAGCCGCCAGGGTGTCCCGCCGCTCGGGGTTGTCTGCCTTCTTCTTGTTGAAGGTCATCTCGGGCGGGAACCCGATCTGGAGGCCGGCGCCGTCGAAGCTGGTCGGGCGGGCGCCCTCGAAGGTGGCCGCCAGGGCTGGGGCGGTCTCGCTCAGCTTCTGCAGGACTGCGGGCCAGGCCTGCTGGATCTCCTGAAAAGACAGCTCGTCCGACGATGGCTGCTGGCCGGCGGGTCCTGTCTCCGATACCGGGCTCTTCCTAAAGGAAGAGTCCTCGGCATCGTCGCCACCCGCCGGAGGATTCGGGGCGGCGGACGGCTCAGGGTCGGGCGCTGGAGGGCCTCCAGCGCCAGGTTCAGCCGCCGGAGGGGTCTCGGCCTCTTCCTCCTCGGCCGGGGGAGAGTCATCCTGAGCTGGGGCAGCTCCCGTGGGTGACGTCGTAGGGGGGACCACCTCCTGCGCAGTTGCAGGAGGTGGTGGGTCCCCTGCGGCGGCAGGACCCGCGGGCCGGGCGCTCCCGTCCTCCAGCCTCTCGATCCTCCTCAGCAAGCTCGCCGTATCCGGATCGAGATCCGGACGGGCGGCCTTGAGCAGCGCTATCTCGACAGCTAGGCGGGCGTCATCTCCCTCTCTCACAGCGGTCAAAGCATCGGCCAGCTCGTCGATCGTGCGGATCAGGTTGGCCGGTTTGATCGCGGCGGCCTGGGCCTGCATGCGCGCCGTGTCGGTGGCGGTCACCACGAAGGTGGCCGGCACCTCGCCGGTGGTCTGGGCGATCAGGAGGTGGCGGAGGTGGGCGAGGAGGTCGCGGGCGAACTGGGAGGGGTCGCGGCCGGAGCGGGCCATCTTCTCGACTCCGAGCAGGACGCCCTTGGGGTCCTCGGCGATGACCGCGTCGACGGCCTCGAAGAGGAGGTCGGCGTCGGCGGCGCCGAGCATCTCCAGCACGTCTTTCAGCTCGACCTGGCTGCCGCCGAAGGCGACGAGCTGATCGAGGGTGCCGAGGGCGTCGCGGAAGCTGCCCTGGGCGGAGCGGGCGATCATCGCGACAGCTCCCTCGTCGACCTCGATCGACTCCGCGGCGGCGACCCGGTTCAGGACCTCGGAGATCTGCTCCAGCGAGGGGCGCTGGAAGTCGAAGCGCTGGCAGCGGTCGGCGATCGTCGCCATCACCTTGTGGGACTCGGTGGTGGCGAGGACGAAGACCGTGTTCGGCGGCGGCTCCTCGAGCGTCTTCAGGAATGCGTTCCATGCCTCTTTGGTCAACATGTGGGCCTCGTCGAGGATGTAGACCTTCCAGTGGCCACCGGCTGGGGCGTAGGCGACCCGCTCGCGCAGGTCACGGACGTCGTCGACCGAGCGGTTGGAGGCGGCATCCATCTCGATCACGTCGATCGAGATGCCGGCGGCGATCGTCACGCAGGACTCGCATTCGCCGCAGGGGGTGGCGGTCGGGCCGCCGCGCTCGCAGTTCAGAGACCGGGCGAGGATCTTCGCCATCGAGGTCTTGCCGGTGCCGCGGGAGCCGACGAAGAGGTAGGCGTGGTGGACCTTCCCCTGCTCGACCGCGTTGCGCAGGGTCCGGACCACGTGAGATTGCCCGACGACCTCGTCAAAGGACCCGGGACGGTGGCGGCGGTAGAGGGAAGTCGACTCGCTCATGCGCTGTCGAGCGAGTGTATCTATGGGCACCCGGCCGCTCCGGGGGCGACGGCGATACCGTGCCGCGCGTGCCGAAGGGGGCCCGCAACTGGCTGACGCCCGCCGCCTGGGTCGCCGGGGTCACGGCTGCCCTGCTGCTGATCTTCCCGGCCGGCTTCCCCAACTACGACACGATCTACGCCTTGGTCTGGGGGCGGGAACTGGCCCACGGGCAGAGTCCCGACTACGGCGCGGCGCTGCCGCCAACCCCCCACCCGCTGGCCGACCTGCTCGGCCTGGTCACGACCCCGATCGGCGACGGCGCGATCACCGTGACGATGATCGTCGCCTATGTCTCCCTCGCCCTCTGCGGCTTCCTCGTCTACCGCCTTGGAACCATCTGGTTCGACCGCTGGATCGGCGCCCTCGCGGCGCTCATCGTCCTGACCCGAGCCCCCTACCTCTCCAACGGCCTCCGAGCCTACGTAGACCTCCCCTACATCGCCCTCTGCCTCGGCGCCCTGACGATCGAGGCCAAACGCCCCCGCTCCGGCTGGCCCGTCCTCAGCCTCCTAGCCCTAGCCGGCTTACTGCGCCCCGAGGCCTGGGGCTTCTCGATCGCGTACTGGCTATGGCTGGCTTGGAATAAAGACCGGTCTCGAGTTGAACTGGGCTCGCTTGCGGCACTAGCTCTGGCTGCCCCGATCCTCTGGGTCCTCTTCGACGGAATCACCACCGGCAACTTCCTCTACTCGCTGACCGGCACTCAGGAAACCGTAAGCACCCTCGAACGCAGGACCGGCCCGGTGGACGTGGTCATCTACGGCCCCCGAGCCCTAGGGGAAGTCCTGCAGTGGCCTGGCATGGTAGGCGCCCTGGGCGGCCTCGTTCTCGGCTACCTGTACCTGCGCCGCCGCTCCGCCCTGGGCATCGCGGCCGCCTTCCTGGCCCTGGCCGCCTTCGCCTTCCTCGGCGCCGCCGGCCTGGCGATCCTCGCCCGCTACACGATGCTGGCGGCGGCGATCCTCGCGATTTTCGTTGCCCTGGCGCTGCTCGGTTGGCGCCTGCTCGAACCGGGGCATCCCGCCCGGCGGCCTTGGCAGATCTTCGCCGCCGTCGTCGCGCTGATGTTCGTCCTCTGGTTGCCGAACCAGTGGGACCTCGACTCCCGCGTCGACACCGACCTCACCGACCAGGCGCGGATCGAGAACGACCTCACCGACCTGGTCGATGCCGGCGCCTTCGACCCGCGCTGCGGCGCGATCGCCGTGCCCAACCACCGGGCAGTCCCCCGCCTCGCCTTCGGCCTCGAAATCAAGCCGACGCAGATCGTCAGCGCCAGCGAGGAAGGCGTTCCCAGGCGCGGCTACTTCGTGAAACCGGCCAGCCCCTTCGTCATCCACAACTTCATCCTCGACCCAAACGACAAGACGAAGCTGGCGCTGCCCGTGCCGCGCGGGTTCCACGAAGTCGCCCGCAACGAGTCCTGGCGCGTCTACCAGCGCTGCTGAGAGATCAGCCGCTCCGCTCGACCAGCTCGACCGCGGCATGGGTTTGAGCCGCGAGGGCCGGATCCTCGAGATCGATCCGCGGCGGCAGCTCGACGTGTAGGTCGTTCGACGGGTCGAGGCGAGCCCGCAGGCCCCGCGAGCGGGAATCGAGGACGTGGCCCCCGCGAGCGCGGTCGGCGCTGATGAAGTGCAGGTGGTAGCCAGCGACCTCGATTCCCTCGACGTAGGCGGGAAAGCGAAAGCCGAGCATCGTCCCCTCGACCTCGCGCAGCTCGAAGACGTGCTGGTCGGCGACGACCTCGGTCAGCGGCCGGTAGGGCGGGTCCTGCCGCGGGACCGAGCGGGCGCGGACGAGGTCGAAGCGACCGTCGAGGCGAACCGCGCAGGAAGAAGCGCCGTCGGGCGCCAGCTCGTCCAGGCGCGCCAGCAGCTCTTCTTGCGTGCGTGACTCCTCGGCAAGGATCTCGTCCACCGTCGGGTCGAAGCTGGTGACGACGGCGAACGGCGTCCGCTCATCCGGTCCGACCCGGGTCACCCTCCCCTCGACGTCGGCGCGGAAGAACTCGCCGTCGATCGCGATCATCTCGCCGTCGAGGTGGTTCAGCGTCCCCAGGCCGAGGTCGCCGCGCTCGCCCAGCTCGCGAAAGCTGAGGTCGCCCTCGAAGGCCCCGTCGAGCAGCGCCCCGATCGTCGAAGCCTGGAAGAGGACGTGCGGCTCGCGCTCCTCGTGCAGGTCGGCGCGGCGCATCGACTCCACGTGCAGCGATCGGATCCAGCGCTCGTCCAGCATCGGGCGCCAGTCTTTCAGCCACGCCCGGCTGACCGTCACAGAAGAAAAGGTCCGCTCGTGAAACCATCGGTGCCGATGGCGGCGATCGAGCTGAGAAACGTGATCAAGACCTTCGGGTCGATCACGGCCGTGGACGGGCTCGACCTCGAGGTGCCGGCCGGCATCTGCCTCGGCCTGCTCGGGCCCAACGGCGCTGGCAAGTCGACGACGATGCGGCTGCTGACCGGGCAGGCAATCGCCGACTCCGGGGAGCTGCGCGTGCTCGGCCACGCGCTGCCGGCCGAAGCGAAGACGGCCCGCGGCCAGATGGGCGTCGTCCCCCAGCTCGACAACCTCGACGTCGACGTCACCGTCGAGGACAACCTGGCGATCTTCGCCCGCCTCTACCGGGTGCCGGACGTCGGCAAGGCGGTTGACAAAGCGCTCGACATCGCCCGCCTGCGCGAGCGCCGCCGCGACGCCGTCGACGAGCTCTCCGGCGGGATGCGGCGGCGGCTGCTGCTCGCCCGCGGCCTCGTCCACGAGCCGCGCCTCGTCCTCCTCGACGAGCCGACCGTCGGCCTCGACCCGCAGATCCGCACCGAGCTGTGGACGCTGATCGGCGAGCTGAAAGCGCGGGGGACGACGATCCTGATGTCGACCCACTACATCGAGGAGGCCGAGCGCCTGGCCGACGAGGTGGCGGTGATGCACCAGGGCAAGATCATCAGCCGCGGCCGGCCGGTCGAGCTGATCGGCGAGCACGCCGGCCGGCTCACCGCCGAGGTCTACGGGCCGCCCGACCGGTTGGCGGAGGCGCGGGCCGAAGCCGAGGCGCAGGGGCTGGCGGTGCGCCCGGCCGGGCCGGCGATCGCGATCGTCGGCTCCGAGCGGGCCGATAACGGCGCCATCCCCGAGGACGCCGTGACCCGCGCCGCGACGCTCGAGGACGTCTTCGTGCTGCTCACCGGCGAGGAGGCGGAGTGATGGAGGCGATGACCCCGGCCGCCACGGAGACGCCGCGGCAGATGCGGCGCCTGGAACCGACCGCGATCGCCGGCGTGATGAGCCGCGAGGTCGCCAACTTCCGCACCTACTGGAAGGGCACGACCTTCTCCAGCGTGATGGAACCGCTGGTTTACCTGCTCGCCTTCGGCCTCGGCCTCAGCGCGACCCTGGTCGACGAAGTCAACGGCGTCCCCTACATCCAGTTCGTCGGCACCGGGATGGTGGCGACGGCGGTGATCTTCTCCTCCGCCCTGCCGGCGATGTTCGGCACCTTCGTCAAGCACCGCTTCCAGAACACCTACGACGCGATCCTCGCCGCGCCGGTCGACGTCGAGGAGCTGGTCAGCGCCGAGATGCTCTGGATCGGGCTCCGCTCCGGCACCTACGGTTGCGTGCCGCTCCTGGTGACGATCGCCTTCGGCCTCGACCCGGAGCCGGGGATGCTGCTGACGCCGCTCTTCTGCTTCGTCACCGCGCTCGGCTTCAGCGGCTTCGGCGTGGCGATGGCGGCGACCGTCGCCAAGATCGACCAGTTCAACTACGTGACCGCGCTCTTCGTCACGCCTCTGTTCCTCGTCGCCGGGACCTTCTTCCCGATCGACGGCCTCCCGCACGGGTTCCAGGTGTTGGCCCAGGTCAACCCGCTGCACCAGCTGGTCGAACTTGTCCGCGGCGGCGCCTTTGGCTACGAATGGGCCGACATCGCCCGCTTCGCCTTCCTCGTCTGCTTCGCGCTCGTCACCTGGCGGGTGGCGATCCATCAAATGCGCAAGCGGCTGATCGACTGACCATAGGCATTTGTCCCCGGATACCGGGGACAAATAGGTTCAAAAATGGACCGTGCGCCCGTCCTCTGAAGCGAGGTCACCGGGCGTGTCCGCGACTTGAGGCTCGGGTCGGGCTCTCCTGCGGCACCCGCGGCATCCGCTTAAGGCTGCTTCCTTCCGGACCTGACCTGATTCGCGTGCCCACGTCGCGCAGGACCCGGCCGTCATCGCCGCCACCACGGCACTGACCCCGATGGCCAGCCCCTCGGAACGGTAATCGGCCCCGCTAAGCGGATTTCGGGTGACAGGGCACCGCTGATTCCCCACCTAGCACGGTCCACTGGTGATCCTACCCGCCCCGGCTTAGGATGACCCCCTTGACCGCCCTACCCCTCGCCGCGACCACCGTCGACACCGGCTCTTTTTTCGCGATCGTCGTCGTCGCCGCGATCGCGGCGATCACCGTCGCCGTGGTCCCCAAGCGCTTTGCCCCGCCGGTGGTGGTGCTGGAGCTCTTCCTCGGGATCCTGATCGGGCCAGAAGTCCTCAACCTCGCCCACCCCGGCGACTTCATCGAATTCTTCTCCAACCTCGGGCTGGGGATGCTCTTCTTCTTCGCCGGCTACGAGATCGACTTCCAGCGAATCAAAGGCAGGCCGATGGAGCTCGGAGCCCTCGGGTGGCTGATGTCGATCCTCCTCGCGTACGGGATCGGCGGCCTCTTGGCAACCGGCGGGATAGTGGTCTCCTTCCTCTACACCGGCTCGGCGATGGCGACGACGGCAATCGGGACCCTGATCCCCATCCTCCGCGACAACGGGGAGCTGAAGACTCGCTTCGGAACCTATTTGCTGGCGGCCGGGGGGGCAGGCGAGTTCGGCCCGATCCTGCTGGTCACGCTGGTGCTTTCGACGACCAACCCCCTGCACGAGTCGGTGATCCTGCTCGCCTTCGTCGCCCTCGCCCTCGCCCTCGCCCTGGTCTCGGTCCGCTACGCCTGGCGCGGCTGGCCGGCGCTGGAACGGACCTTCGAGGCGAGCAGCCAGCTGGCGGTGCGGGTGACCGTGGTTCTCGTCTTTGGCCTGGTCCTGCTGGCGAGCAACCTCGGCCTCGACGTTCTCCTCGGCGGCTTCGTCGCCGGGATGATCACGCGGTTGGCGCTGAAGGGCCACGAGCTGGCGATCTTCGAGTCGAAGCTGACCGCGGTCGGCTTCGGCTTCTTCGTCCCCTTCTTCTTCGTCACCAGCGGGATCGAGTTCGACCTCGCCGCTCTCGGCTCGGTCGCCGCCCTCGGCAAGCTGGTGCTGTTCTTCGTCCTCTTCCTGGTCGTCCGCGGCGTGCCGGCGCTGCTGCTCTACCGCGGGATCCTCGGCCTCCGCGACCGCGCCGCCCTCGCCTTCTACTGCGCCACCGAGCTGCCCTTGGTGGTGGCGATCACGACGATCGCGATCGAGGACGGGCATATGCGGCCGTCGACCGCGGCGGGCCTGGTCGGCGCCGCGATGCTCTCGACCCTCATCTACCCCTTCATAGGCATGGCCCTGCGCAAGGATTCGCTCGAGGAGGAAGCCGAGCAACCGGAGCCGAGCGGCCCGTTTCCCGAGGGCGAGGGACCGATTCCCCAGCCCGGCCTCGTCGCGTAGCAGCGAATCAGACGCAGCCACTCAATTCAGCTGCCGTCGTACAATCCGCGACACCCGGGCGCGTAGCTCAGTGGGAGAGCGCTCGCTTCACACGCGAGAGGTCGCTGGTTCGAAACCAGCCGTGCCCATCCTTTTTCTCGAGTCACCTACTAGGCGCCGCGCCGCAGATCGGTTTCAATGGTCGTGCCATCAGGTAAGCGAATGGTCACTTTGACTGAGCTGTTGGGCGGGATTCCGGAGGAGTTCTCTTTCAATGCCCTGACCGTCGCCTCATCAAGCTGCCGAATGAGAGTCGGGTGAGAGGCGCTTTGTGGAGGTTGATCAGCTGCAACCGAAGCAACCTTTATCCCGAAGGAACCTATGGACGCAATCGCGCTCAGCAATGCCGCGGCGCGTTGGATCGTGACTTGGTTCTCTTTGAACCAGATCTTCAATGAGCCAATTTCTACGTGTTCAATGGAGAATCCGTACTCCGAGGCGGGCAGCAGGTTTTCCAGATCCGTCGTCCCACCGGATGAAGGAAGTTGGCTCTCCCCTAGCTCAGTGGCCATCCCGGCAAGACGCCAAAGGAGATCAAGCGTCCCAATCGACTTGGCTACAGAAGCCGCATGCTGGTCCTCGAGCTCGACGAAGACAGCCACCAAAGCTTCGCTCTCCTCATAGATTCCCAATTCGGAAGCCAGCGCCTGCGGGACGCCTTCCACCGCTCCACGCAGACCGAAATAGATGTGACGCAGGGCTTCGCTGTCGATCTCGTGGCCAGGATCGCTCAAACCCACCTCTGGCATGACTTCTGGGGCCATCTGCGCACCATAATCTCTTCAAGTGGCGTCTGTCCATACATTCGAATGTCATCAGTGCATTGAGCTCCCGATCGACGAGGTCTTCGCTTTCTATGGCGACGCGCTCAACCTCGAGCGGATAACGCCGCCCTGGCTGGGGTTCGAAGTGACGACGCCGAAGCCGATCGAGATGAGGGTCGGGACGTTGATCGAGTACCGATTGCGACTGCACCGGGTGCCGGTGCGGTGGCGGACGCGGATCGAGGCATGGGAACCACCCCATCGGTTCGTCGACGTGCAGATCCGCGGGCCTTATTCACTCTGGGAGCACACGCATGAGTTCGAGGAGGACGGGCCGGGCGCGACGATCATCCGCGATCGGGTTCGCTACTCGATCCCATTCGGCCCGCTGGGCAAGCTCGCCGATCGACTGCTGGTGCGGCGAGACCTGAAACAGATCTTCGACTATCGCCGTGACGCGGTGGCGCGGGAGCTAGGGCTGCTGCAGCACTGAGAGAACGTTGCCCGACGGGTCCTTGAACCAGGCGATCTGCGGGCCCGGGCTGCGGACGATCCCCTTCTCGTCGTGGTCGAAGCCCTCGTAGCGCTCAAAGCTGACGCCGCGGGCGCCCAGATCGTCGACGGCGGCGTCGATGTCGTCGACTTCGAAGTTGAGCATCGTGTAGCTGGCCGGTTTCATGTCGGCGCTGAGGTACATCAGCACGTCGCATTCGTCGGCCAGCTTCAATTTCGTCAGCCCGTGTTCCTGGTCGAGCACTTCGACGCCCAACCCGAGCGTGCCCTCGTAGAACTCCGTGGCCTGCTTGAGGTCGTGAACGGCGAAGCCGCTGGTCGCCTTGCTTGATCCGAGCATCTTCTTTCACTCTAACGGCGGTTGCCGTCGCCGGCGCTTTTTTTCCGAAGTTCGTTGCTTTTGCTCGAGCCGCCGCTGCTTGGAGGCGCGCGACGGGCGCGTCGGTCGCCGCTTGCGCCGCACCCGCAGGCCGGCGGCGATCTTCTGCGCCAGCCGCCGCAGCGCCAGCTCGCGGTTGCGCGACTGCCCGCGGGCGTCCTGGGCGACAGCGGTGACGACCGGCCCCAGCCGCTCCAGCAGGCGCGAGCGCTGCGCCTCGTCGAGCGCCTGCGAGGCCGCGACGTCGAAGACGGCTTCGACCCGCGAGGCGGTGACGTTGGCGTGCTGGCCGCCCGGACCGGAGGAGCGGCTGGTCCTCAGCTCGATCTCGGCCAGCGGCAGCGCGAGCCGCTCATCGATCCGCAGCTCTTCGGCCACCTCAACCCGCCAGCTCGGGGATGTGGCGCGCGAGGTGCTCGGCGATCGTCTGGCGCACCCACCGCTGGGTCTCCGCATCGGCCATCCGGTAGCGCCCGAGCAGCATCTTCTGGTCGTCCAGGGGCAGGCCGGCGATCTCCCAGCGCACCGCCAGCCGCTCGAAGAGAGCCTCCGAGCGCCGCCGCCAGGCGTCGTCCTGAGAGGACGCCTCCCCTGCCGGGGCCTCGCCAACCTTCGCGATCGTCCCGGCGCTGAGGGTCTGGCGCAGGGTGAGCACGTTGCCCTCCGGATCGACGTAGTCGACGGCCGGGGCCTTCTCGCGCGGCCGCCGCTGCTTCTTCCGCTTCGCCACGGCGGCTAGGCGAGCGCGTCGAGCCGCGCCGCCAGCTCGAAGTCGGCGGCGGTGAGGCCACCCTCGGAATGGGTCGAGATCGTGACCGTGACGGTGTCCCAAGAGATCGCGATGTCGGGATGGTGGCTCATCGCCTCCGCCGGCTCGACCAGGCTCGAGACGAACTGGACGGAGCCGACAAAATCTCCGCGCTTGAAGCTCTTCTCGATCGCCTCGCCGGCGCGGCACCAGCCGTTGAGGCGGGCCAGCCTCCCCTCCACCTCCGAATTGCTTAAAAGCGCCATGCGCTTATGCTGGCAGCCGAACGATGAGCGTGCAATCGAGCGACAAGCCGGTCCTCTGGCAGATCGACATCTCCCACTACGCCGAAAAGGCCCGGTGGGCGCTCGACCACAAGGAAATCGACCACGTCCGTCGCTCGCCGCTGCCGGGAACGCACATCCCGATCGCGCTCTTCCTCACCCGCGGCGCCCAACCGACGATCCCGGTGCTGCAGATGGACGGGCGGGCGATCGGCGACTCGACCGCGATCCTCGCCGCGCTGGACGCCAAATACCTCGACCGGCCGCTCTACCCGTCGAAACCGGACGAGCGCTCACGCGCCCTGGAGCTCGAGGACTGGTTCGACGAGAACCTCGGGCCCCACACCCGCCTGCTGCCCTTCTACGAGCTGATCCAAGAGCCGGAGCTGTTCGGCGCGGTTGCCGCCGAGAACGTCCCCGGGCCGCTGGCGAAGGCGAAGCCGGTGGTCGGCGCCTACGGCCGCGTCTACACCAGCCTGCGCTGGGGCGCCAACAAGAGCGAGGACGCGCAGCGGGCGCGCGAGGCGATCGTCGCGGCCTTCGACAAGCTCGAGGCCGAGCTGGAGAAAGGCGACGGAGAGTTCCTGGTCGGTGACAGCCTCAGCGTCGCCGACGTCACCGCCGCCTCGCTCTTCTACCCGATCGTCGTCCCCCCCGAGGGCCCGCTCTCACCCGACCTCCCACGGCCCGCTGCCTTCGAGAGCTTCCGCCAGAGCCTCAGCGGCCGCCCCGGCTGGCGCTGGGTCGAAGAGACGTTCCGGCGTCATCGCTAGAAGTTCCACTTCCTCGACAAAGTCGCTTCAGAAGAGTTTGCTTCTGCGACAAAAAGTTGCAATTCGTTCGGTAGCCTGGAACCCTGCAAACCGTGGAGTGGACGGACGGCAAACTCGAAGAGCGGTTGGAGCGAATCGACGAGCGGTTCGTGCAGGTCGATAGACGGTTCGAACAGGTCGACAAGCGGTTCGTGCAGGTCGATAGACGGTTCGAACAGGTCGACAAGCGGTTCGAGCAGGTCGACAAGCGGTTCGACCGCCTCGAAGGCGGCCTCGGTGAAATCAAAGCAACGCTGAACAGGGTCCTGATCGGCCTTGCCTTGGGCTTTCTAACCGTCCTCGGAGCGGTTCTCGCCGTTCTCGGGACGATCCTCGCTAGAGGCGGGGCTTAGCCTCCGATCGGCCCCCGGTGCAGCTAGGGCGTCAGGACGATCTTCAGCGCTTCCCGGTTGTCGTAGATCTCGTAGGCCTCGGAGGCCTGGTCGAGTGGCATGTGGTGGGTGACCAGGGGGTTGGGGTCGAGCTTGCCGGCCTCCATCAGGGCGAGGACGCGGTCGACGTGGGCGATCACGTTGGCGAGGCCGAGGCGCAGCTGCAGGCCCTTGAGCCAGGCGAGGCCGAGGGGGACCTCGCCCTTGCCGGCGTAGGCGCCGATGCCGGAGACGGTGCCGGCGTCGCGGGCGAGGCTGACCGCTAGCGCCAGCGGTCCGGGGTCACCGACCGCGTCGACGACTACGTCGACCCCAAGACCTTCGGTCGCCGCCCGGATCGCCTTTTTCGGCTCGTCCTCGCTGAGGTGCAGCGGCGTCGCGCCGAAGCGCTCGGCCATCTTCAGCCGTTCCTCCACGGTGTCGATCGCGAAGACCTCGACGGCGCCGCCGGCGATCGCGGCCTGCACCGCGCAGAGGCCGACCGGGCCGAGGCCGAGCACAGCGACGGTGTCGCCGGCCTTCATCTCGGCGTGGGCGATCGAGTGGTAGCCGGTCCCCATCACGTCGCCGGCGAAGAGGGCGACGTCGGCCGACATCCCCTCCGGCACCCGCCGCAGGGTCAGGTTCGCCCGCGGGACCAGCAGCAGCTCCGCCTGCGCTCCCTGCAGGTCGCCGAGGCTCTTGCCGTGGCCGAAGGTCTGGCCGGCGCGGCAGCGATGGTAGTCGCCGCGCAGGCAGGAGGCGCAGGTCGCGCACGCCGTGTGAAAGGTGCCGAGGACGCGGTCGCCGACCGCGACCCGCTCGACGCCGTCGCCCGCAGCGACAACCGTGCCGACGAACTCGTGGCCGATCGTGAACCCCTGCTCGACCGGCACCCGCCCGTGGTAGATGTGGAGGTCCGAGCCGCAGATGCCGCTCGCCTCGACGCGGACGAGCGCGTCGTCGCCGGCGGAGAGCTCGGGATCGGGCTTCTCCTCGATCCGAACCTGCTCGGGCGCTTGGAAGGTGACGGCGCGCATGGGCGCCGAACGCTACCGGCCCCGGATCAGGAAAGCCCCCTAGTTGACGCCGGCGACCTGGAAGCGGCTTTTTTCGCCGCCGACGCTGGCGGTCTCTTCGATCCGCGACTCCAGCGCCAGCTCCTTCTCGAAGTCGGCGGCCTCGCCGTGCTGGAAGGAGACGTCTTTGCCCTCGAGCAGCTCGATGAAGATCTCGACGAAGCGGGCGTCGAGCTGTTTGCCGGCGACGCGGCGCAGCTCGACGATCGCGTCGTAGCTCGACATCGGCGTCCGGTAGGAATCGCGGGCGGTCATCACGTCGTAGGTGTCGGCGACCGAGATGATCCGCGCCAGCTCGGGAATTTCGTCCCCAGCCAGACCGCGCGGATAGCCTTTGCCGTCGATCCGCTCGTGGTGGGCGAGGATGATCTCGGCCACCGGGCCGTAGCCGTCGAGCGAGGAGACGACGCGGGCGCCCTGCTGGGGGTGGCGCTTGATCAGCATCCAGTCCTCGTCGGTGAGCGGCACGTTGGCCTTGAGGATGCGGTCGGGGAGGATGAACTTGCCGATGTCGTGCAGGAGCGCGGCGATGTGGACGAGCTCCTCCTCGCGACGCGAGTAACCGGCCCGCTGGGCGATCGCCCGCGAGTAGCGGGCGACGGCGGCGCTGTGGCGGGCGGTCATCTGGTCCCGCAGGTCGAGGGTGCGCAGCATCGCGCTCAACATCCCGACCTGGAAGCTCGCCAGCTGCTTCGAGCGCAGCTCCAGCTCCTCGGCCCGCTGCTGGGAGAGCAGCAGCTGGCCGAGCAGGTACTGGAAGGTGATCAGGACGACGCCGAAGAGGGCGATGGCGGCGATCCCGATCACGTGGTAGATGAAGGCAACAGCGATTGCCAGCATCGCGCTGGCGAACTCCGAGGGCAGCACCGGCGGGAGGACCTTGAGCTTGCTCGCGAACGAAACCCGCTCGAGATAGCAGCCGTAGCCCGCCGTCATCGAGAAGTTGATCGCCAGGACCACCTGAAACAGGACGAAGATGAAGACGTAGAAGAGCGGCTCGCTCGCGTCAACGCCGGTTTCCTGCGTCGCCAGCCTGAAAATGATGCCGCCGACCAGCGGAAAGGTCGCGTAGGTGAGCAGGTTGTTCAGGAGGTCGTGCGGGGAGTCGCGCCACCGCAGCCAGCCGACGAGGATCGTGAGGGTGCCGACGGCGGCGGCCGGAGCGCCACCAAGGAAGACCATCGTCAAAACCAGCGCGAGAAAGCTTCCCGAGATCTTCAGCTGCGCATCGGTGGTGATCGCGGTCAGGTCGCTGAAGGCGGCGAAGGTGAAAAGCACCACCAGGAGACCCAGGTTCCAGTCGCAGGTCGGAGCGCGCCAGACGGCAACCGCGCACACAACTGCCAGGGCTCCCGCCTGGAAGGCGATGACGCTCCGCGTGGGTCGGTCGTTCGGCATCTTTCAGCTATTCATCGGCACCGGAGACGAAAACTGGACAGTCCGGCAGATCGTGATTCCGCGGTCGAGCGTGGTTCCCTGCCAGCAACAGGTAAAGCCACCTGAAGCATTTGGCGGAGAGGGAAAGTTAGCGCCCGGAATCGGCTTTGGTGCCTGTCTGCAGGCAAATATCGCCACGCGAATCCGATCTTGCAGACTCAGAGAAACCCCAGATGCGCGCGCCGGGACGCCGGCAGGGCTGGCGATACAGGTGCCGAAAAGACGAAAGGCGTCCTCTGGACGCCCTCCGGGTACTGCAGGCGGCAGCTCTTAAAGCGCCGCACCTAATGAAGTTTGATCAAGCCTAGCGACGGAAACCCATTTGAATGCTCCCTTCCGAAAGTTGAGCCCTTCAGAGGCGCCTGCCCTCTGAGCCTGTGCATTTCCTGGTCAGTTTGTAGCACAAACTTGCGGAAACTTGTGCATCTGCAGGAAAACTTGTGCAGAAATGCAGTAGGACAACCCTGACCTATGCCCGTGTCCGGATTAAGCGCGCCCCTCCGCAGACCCGTCTTCAGGCGGTTGGCTGCCAGCTATGCGATCAACGAGATCGGCGACTGGATGGGGATCGTCGCCCTCTCGGTCCTGGTCTACGACCAGACCGAAAGCGCCCTGGCGACGACGGTGCTGTTTCTGGGGATGAGCTTCGTGCCGGGGCTCTTGGCGCCGCTCCTGGTGACCAAAGCGGAGCAGCCGCCCCCGCGGTTCGTCCTGCCTGTCCTCTATTGCGGCGAGGCGGCCGCGTTCGGGATCCTGGCCGTCCTCGCCGGGCACTTCTCCCTGCCGCTCGTCTTTCTGGTGGCCGCGGCCGACGGAGCGCTGGCGCTCGCCGCCCGGGCATTGACCCGAGCCGTTGCCACCGCTCTGCTGACGCCGAGCGGAGAGCTGCGGGCTGGCAACGCCCTGCTCAACGTCGCCTTCACCGGCGGCGCCGCGCTTGGCCCCGCCTTCGCAGGCTTGGTGGTCGCGGGCTTCGGAGTCCAAACCGCCCTGCTGCTGGACGCGGTGTCCTTTTACCTCATCGCCTGGATCCTGCTCACCGCAGGCGATCTGCCGCAGGCCGAGCCCGAACCCGGCCGGATGCGCGAGCGCGTCAAGGCGGGGCTCGCCTACATCCGCGGCCAGCGCGCCCTGCGCCTGCTGCTGATCGCCCAAGGGTCAGCCTTCGTCTTCTTCGCGGCGGTGCTGCCCATCGAGGTCGTCTACGCCAAGGAGACGCTGGGGGCCGGCGATTCCGGCTACGGGCTGATGCTCGGGAGCTGGGGGGCCGGGATGGTGGTCGGCAGCGTCCTCTTCGCTGCCGTCCGCAAGGCCTCCCTCGCCTATCTCCTGTTCTTCAGCACGCTAGCCGTTGGAGCCGCCTACGCCGGAATCGGGGTCGCGCCGACGCTCGCGGCGGCTTGCGCCGCCTCCGCTGTCGGCGGATGCGGCAACGGGGTCCAATGGGTGACGGCGATCAGCGCCGTGCAGGAGCTGACGGCCGAAACGATGCAGGCTCGGGTGATGAGCGTGCTCGAGTCGATCGGCGCGGCGATGCCCGGCGTCGGCTTCGTCCTCGGCGGCCTGATCGCCGCCCTTGTCAGCCCGCGAATGACGTTTTTAGCAGCAGGTTTAGGGGTAATCGCCATTGTTATCGTCATGGCTCCGGTGCTCGGGCCCGGATGGTTAGAGCACGATGAACCGGTAAATCCCACGCTTGACGACGAAGACGAGGTTGTGGTGGAGTTGGTTCCCGGGGGGTTACCGGACATCCTGTCTATCGAGGAGGGAACTTGAAGAAGCTAAGGGCAGCCGCCGCGGTTCTGACTCTTGCAGCGGTCATGGCATTCGCACTGGTCTCGTGCGGCAGCGGGAGCTCCTCCGGCGGCGGCAAAGAGGGCGGCATCCTCAACGCCACCTATGCCTCCTTCCCCGACTATCTGGATCCTCAGCTCTCCTACACCGCTGAAGGATGGTCGGCGATGGGCGAGGTCTACATCCCGCTGCTGACTTACAAGCACGCGGAAGGGGCCGAAGGCGCCGAAGTCGTCCCCGGCCTGGCGAAAGAAATGCCGAAAGTCAGCAACGGCGGCAAGACCTACACCCTCTTCCTCCGCCCGGGTCTCAAATATTCGAACGGCAAGCCGGTCAAAGCGTCCGACTTCCCTTACTCGATCGAACGCCTCTTCAAGGTCAACTCTCCCGGCTCGCCCTTCTACACCACCATCGTCGGAGCCGAAAAGTTCTCGGAAACCAAGCAAGGCGGCATCCCCGGCATCAAGACCGACGACAAGACCGGCGAAATCCAGATCGAACTCGAACAGCCGCGCGGCACCTTCAACAACGAGCTGGCCCTGATGTTCGCGGCGCCGGTTCCGAAAGGCACGCCCGACGAAGACCTCTCGGCCGATCCGCCACCGGCCACGGGTCCGTACGCGATCACCAAGTCCCAGCCGGGCCGCGGCTGGGAATACCAGCGCAATCCCTTCTGGGCGAAAGCGAATTCAAAAGCGATGCCCGACTATCCCAGCGGGCACGTCGATGGGGCAAAGGTCACTGTCATCCGCAATCCCCAGACGCAGGTGAACGACGTCGAACAGGGGAAATACAACTGGATGCAGAACCCGCCGCCGGCCGATCGCTACACGGAAGTCAAAGAAAAATTCGAAGGCACCCAGTTCAAAGTCCATACCACCATCAGCACCTATTACTTCTGGATGAACGAAACCCAGCCCCCGTTCGACGACGTCAAGGTGCGGCAGGCGGTCAACTACGCGGTCGATCCGGCGGCGTTGGAACGCATCTACTCGGGGCAGCTCAAGGGCACTCAGCAGATCTTGCCGCCAGGGATGCCCGGGTACGAGAAATTCGAACTCTACCCACACAACATGACGAAGGCTAAGCAGCTGATCAAAGAAGCGAACCCGTCTGACATGGACATCACCGTCTGGACGGACACCGAAAGCCCTAACAACGAAGCGGGCGAATACTACGAGGGCGTCCTCAAAGAACTCGGCTTCAACACCAAGTTGAAAATCCTCAATGCCGACAACTACAGCACGGTGACCGGTAACGAATCGACGCCCGACCTCGATACCGGCTGGTCAGACTGGTTCCAGGACTACCCGCACCCCAACGACTTCTTCCAGCCGCTGCTGGCCGGGGAAAGCATCCAGCCGACCAACACCTACAACTTCTCACGGACCGACGTCCCGGAACTGAACGCGAAGATGAAGGAACTCGCCGCCGAGCAGCTCGGCCCGGAGCAGGAAAAAGCCTACGCCGAACTCGACAAGAAATTCATGGAACGGGCTCCGTGGGCCCCCTACGGAACGAGGACCCTGCCGACGTTCGTCTCCAGCGACATCAACCTGGAAGGCATCATCTACAGCCCGACGTTCTTCGAGTACCTGACCAGCTTTGAATTCACCGAATAGAGCCGCTGCTCCGGCGGAGCCAGATGGCGGCTCCGCCGGCTACGGCCCCTGGCGACTGGCGCTTCGCCGGTTTCTGCGCAACCGCGTCGCGGTCGCCTTCCTGATCCTCTTCTTCCTCATCGTCGCCTTCGTGCTGGCGGCGCCGCTGTGGGCGAACCACGTCGCCGACACGGGGCCGAACGAAACCCACACGCTGCAGAAACTCCACGTCGATGGGGAAATCCGCGAAGTCGTCACCCCCGAAGGCAAGCCGATCGGGCCGCAGTGGTTCGAAGCCGGCGGCAAGTTCTTCCTCGGCGCCGACAGCCGGCTCGGACGCGACGAGATGGTGCGGCTGATGTACGGAGGCAGGACCTCGCTGCTGATCGGCTTTGTCTCCGGGTTGATCACGACTTTGATCGCAGTCGTCCTCGGCCTGCTCGCCGGCTACTACCGGGGCTGGGTCGACTCGGTGATCGCCCGGACCCTGGACGTGCTCTGGTCACTACCGGTCCTGCTCTTCGGAATCGCGATCGGCACCGCCTCGGCGCTGGGAGGGCTGGGCATCGGCCCGATCAACATCCCGGGCGGCTCGATCTGGATACCGATCTTCGTCATCAGCATCTTCTACACGCCCTACGTGGCGCGCCCGATCCGCGGCGAGGTTCTCTCGCTTGGCGAAAAAGAGTTCGTCGAGGCGGCGATCGCCCAGGGGGCCGGGCCGCTGCGGGTGATGTTCGGCGAGCTCCTTCCCAACCTCGCCTCGACGATCGTCGTCTTCTTCGCCCTCAACATCGCCAACAACATGCTCTTCGAGGCGGCGCTCTCGTTCCTCGGCGCCGGCGTGCAGCCGCCGAACTCCTCCTGGGGGACGATGATCTCCATCGGCGAGGAGCTGCTGACGACGCAGCCACTGCTGGCGATCATCCCAGGGGTGATGATCATGCTGACGGTGCTCTCGCTGAACATCGTCGGCGACGGGCTGCGCGACGCGCTCGACCCGCGCTCAAAAGTGCGTTTGGAGGCAAAAACGGGGATCGCCGAGCCCGAGGGGGCGTCGGTCTGATGCTCCGCTTCATCATCAGGCGCCTGGCCGGGATGGTCATCGTCCTCTTCGTCGTCTCGGTTCTCGTCTTCCTGATCTTCAACGTGATCCCGAACTCGCCACCGGCGCAGCGGCTGGCCGGGAAGAACGCGACCCCAACCCTGGTCAAGAGCATCGAAGAGGAATGGGGCTTCGACGAATCTCTGCCCAAGCAGTACGTGACGATGATGAAGAAGGTCTTCAACGGCGACCTGATCCAGTATTCGCCGCGGGTGCCCGTGCGGGAACGGATCGAGGAAGGCATCCCGGCGACGCTCTCGCTCAGCATCGGCGCCGGGATCATCTGGCTCTTCTTCGGCCTCCTGCTTGGTTACATGGCGGCGGTCAGAGCAGGAGGCTGGCTCGACCGCGCGCTCACCGGAGTTGCGGTTGCCGGGATCTCGATCCCCGTTTTCCTGCTGGCGCCGGTCCTCATCTACTTCCTCACCTACAAACTCGAAATCTTCCCCAACGGCGGCTACGTCGGCCTCACCGAAGAACCGTGGGAATGGCTCCAGCACATGATCCTGGCCTGGTTCACGCTGGCGGTCCTCTCGATTGGCTTCTACAGCCGGGTCCTGCGCTCGAACATGCTCGACGTGATGAATGAGGACTACGTGCGGACCGCCCGGGCCAAGGGATTGAGCGAGCGCAAGGTGATGACCCGCCACGTGCTGCGCAACTCGCTGATCCCGATCATCACCCTCTTCGGGCTCGACTTCGGCGCCACCATCGCCGGCACCGCGATCATCACCGAAGTCCTCTTCAACATCGAAGGGGTCGGCAGCTACGCGGCAGAATCGATCAACAAACTCGAACTGCCGCCGATCATGGGCATCACCCTCTACGGCGCTTTCTTCGTCGTCCTCATCAACGCCTTGGTCGACATCGCCTACGCCTACCTCGACCCGCGGGTGCGTCTGGGGGGGACGGCCCGATGAGCGCGCATCCGATTCTCTCGGTGCGCGACCTGCGGGTCGGCTTCGCCACCGAAGGCGGCCTGCTGCAGGCTGTCGACGGCGTCAGCTTCGACGTGCGGCCGGGCGAAGTCGTCGCGATCGTCGGCGAGTCCGGCTCAGGGAAGAGCGTCACCGCGCAGACGATGATCGGCCTCACCCGCTCGAAAAACTCGCGGATCGAGGGCTCGGTCAAGCTCGAGGGCGAGGAGCTGGTGGACGCCGATGACGCGACGATGCGGCGGCTTCGCGGGGAGAAGATCGGGATGGTCTTCCAGGATCCGATGACCTCGTTCAATCCGGTCTACCGGCTCGGCGCCCAGATCGTCGAGGCGATCCGCGCCCACCAGGGAGACGTCGGCAAGGGGGAGGCGCGGCAGCGGGTGGTGGAGCTGTTCGAGTCGGTCGGGATCCCCAACGCGGAGCGGCGAATCGACAGCTACCCGCACGAGTTCTCCGGCGGGATGCGGCAGCGGGCGATGATCGCGATGGCGCTGGCGCTCGAGCCCGAGGTGCTGATCGCCGACGAGCCGACGACCGCCCTCGACGTGACGATCCAGGCGCAGATCCTGCGTTTGCTCGAGGAGCTCAACCGCCAGCGCGGCCTGGCGACGATCCTGATCACCCATGACCTCGGCGTCGTCGCCGAGGTCGCCGACCGGGTCCTGGTGATGTACGCGGGGCGCGTGGTCGAGGAGGGGACGCTCGACGAGATCTTCTACGACCCGCAGCACCCATACACCTGGGGCCTGATGGGCTCGCTGACCCGGCTCGACCGGCCGCGGCCGCACCGGCTGCCGCAGATCGCCGGCTCGCCACCCTCGCTGCTGGACCTGCCGCGGGGGTGTCCCTTCCGGCCCCGCTGCCCGCACGAGTTCTCGAAGTGCTCGGAGCACCCGCCGCTCGAGGCACGGCTGGCGGAGGCGCCGGGCCACCGCGACCGCTGCTGGCTGACGCCGGAGCGCAAGCGCGAGAAGCGTCAGGTCGAAGGGCAGATCGGCCTCGAGGCTCCGCCGGAGGTCTCGCGCGGATGAGCAACGGCGCCGCAAGCCCGAGCGGGCGCCTGCTCGAGGTCACCGAGCTCGTCAAGCACTTCCCGGTCAAGCGCGGGATCCTGATCGACCGCGAGGTCGACCAGGTGCGGGCGGTCGACGGCGTCAGCTTCAGCATCGAACGCGGCAAGACGCTCGGCCTCGTCGGCGAGTCGGGTAGCGGCAAGTCGACCGCCTGCCGGGCGGTCCTGCAGCTGATCAAGCCGACGTCGGGCTCGGTCAAGTTCGAGGGCCGCGAGATCGCCGGCCTCGGCCGCCGGGCGATGCGGCCGCTGCGGCGGGAGATGCAGATGATCTTCCAGGACCCCTACGCCTCGCTCAATCCGCGCAAACGGATCGGGCAGATCGTCGGCGACCCGCTGAGGCTGCAGGGGGTGGCGAAGGGCTCCGACCTGCGGCGGCAAGTGCAGGAGCTGCTCGAGCGGGTCGGCCTCGCCAGCGAGCACTACAACCGCTTCCCGCACGAGTTCTCCGGCGGCCAGCGACAGCGGATCGGGATCGCCCGGGCGCTGGCGCTGAAACCGAAGCTGGTGATATGCGACGAGCCCGTCTCCGCCCTTGACGTCTCGATCCAGGCGCAGATCGTCAACCTGCTCGACGACCTCCAGGATGAGCTCGGCCTCGCCTACCTCTTCGTCGCCCACGACATCGGGGTCGTCCGCCACATCTCCGACCGGATCGCGGTCATGCACGACGGCAAGATCGTCGAGCAGGGGACCGCCGACGAGGTCTGCGAGCGCCCGAAGGACGACTACACGAAGAAACTGCTGGCGGCGGTGCCGATCCCGGATCCGCGGGAGTCGCGGGAACGGCGGCAGCAGCAGCAGGTGTCCTCCGCCTAGGGACCGAGGTTGTGGCCGGCGGGTCCTGTCACGGCAGGGGACCCCCTCCTGAACTACCAGGAGGGGGTCCCCCCTACCGCGCCACCCGCCGGTCGTATGCTCGCCGGGTGACGCTTCCCCTTTCGCCGCCGATCAAGCCTCAGCTGGCGCTCACGCGGAAAGAGCTGCCGATGGGCGAGGAGTGGGCTTACGAGCCGAAGCTCGATGGATTTCGGGCGATCGTCTTCGTCAATGGGGATGAGGCGCATATCCAGTCGCGCGGGGGGAAAGAGCTGAATCGCTATTTCCCGGAGCTGAGCTTTGCGCCGGGGCGGTGGGTTCTGGACGGGGAGCTGGTGATACGGGACGCGGAGGGGAACCTCGAATTCGACTCGCTGCAGGAACGTATCCACCCGGCGCAGTCGCGGATCGAGATGCTCTCGCAGAAGATCCCGGCCGGCTTCGTCGTCTTCGACCTGCTGGCGGAGGGGGACGAGGTGCTCTGCGAGCGGCCGTTGCGCGAGCGGCGCGAGCGGTTGGAGGCGATCGCCGGCGGCGCGGGCCTGGAGCTGACCCCGCTCACCCCCGACGCGGAGCAGGCCGAGCGCTGGCTTGGCAGCATCGAGGGAGTGATGGCGAAGGACCTGAGCGCGCCGTACGTCCAGGGCAAGCGCAAGGGGATGGCGAAGGTCAAGCGCGAGCGGACGATCGACTGCGTGGTGATGGGCTGGCGGCCCGGCAAAGAAGAGGGCACGGTCGGCTCGCTGATCCTCGGCCTCTACGACGGCAGCGAGCTGCGGACGGTCGGCCACATCTCCGGCTTCTCGAAAGCGGCCAAACAGAGCATGCGGGCGATGCTGGCGCCGCTGGAGACCGGCAAGAGCGGATCGGCGGAGCCGAGCAGGTGGACGGGCGGTCGCGAGCTGGAGTGGGTTGAGTTGCGGCCGGAGTTGGTGATTGAGGTCGGTTACGACCACGCTGCTTCGGGGCGAATCCGGCATGGGGCTCGGTTCCACCGGTTCCGAGACGACAAAAAGCCGGAGGAGTGCAAGTTCGAGCAGTTGGACGAAGGCGGCTAGAAGAAAGCCTGCTGGACCGGGAGGTTCTGGCGGACGGGTCCTGTCGCCGATTTGGTTCCACCACCCCCCGCATTTGGCGGGGGGCGGTCCCCCAAATCCGCGCCACCCGTCCGAGGGGCCGCCTGCCTAGACCTGGCTCCTCGGGAGCGGCCCCAACCTTTGAGGGCGCGAGTGGCTTGCTTCCGCTGTTGGGGTTGTAGGTAGGCCCTTCCTCGGTAGAGCTGTTCGTATTTGGGGAGTAGGTCGGGGCGTTTGGTTTCCAGCCAGCCGAAGAAGACGTCCTTGACCTCGCCGCGGAGGTGGAGGGCGATGCCGGTTAGGAAGCTGGCGTTGGCTTCTTTGGCGCGTTCTAGGATCGGTTGCACCTGGTCGGGCTCGTCGTTGATGCCGGGCATCAGCGGGGCGACGAGGACGCCGGACTCGATGCCGCGGGCGCGCAGCTCTTCGACGGCGTCGAGGCGCGCCTTCGGGCTCGGCGTGTGCGGCTCGGTCGCCCGCCAGGCCGCCTCGTCCAGGGTCGGCACCGAGAGGTTGACCGAGACCGGCACCTTCTTCGCCATCCGCTCGAAGAGGTCGATGTCCCGCAGGACGAGCGGCGACTTCGTCAGCACCGTCACCGGCGTCTCCGCCGCCTCCAGAGCCGCGAGGATCTCCGGCATGAACCGGTAGCGGCTCTCCACCCACTGGTAGGGATCGGTGTTCGTCCCCAGCGCCACCAGCTCCCGCTTCCAGCTCGGCCGCCTCAGCTCCGCCCGCAGCAGCTCCGGCACGTTGACCTTGACCACGATCTCCCGCTCGAAGTCCTTCCCGGGGCCGAAGTCGAGGTAGTTGTGGGTCCTGCGGGCAAAGCAAAAAGTGCAGGCATGGGTGCATCCCCGGAAGGGGTTGACCGTCCACTTGAAGCCGAAGCGGTCACCTGGCACATGGTTCAGCGCCGAGCGGGCGCGGACCTCGTGGAAGTTGATCCCCATCGCCTCCGGCGCGTCGAAGGTCCGGACGACGGTGCCGTCCCCTACCCCCGGCAACCGCAGGTCGTTCTCGACTCGCTGCTCATCCCAACGCATACGAACACATGTTCGCACACTTGCTCGGCGTGATAGCCTATTTGACGTGAACGTAAGAAAAAGGTTCCCGAGCCGCGCCGGAGTCGATGCCTCCCACGAGCACTACAAGTGGTGGGCGCTCTCCTGCACCTCGCTCGGGATGTTGCTGGTCGCTACCAACTCGGGGACCTTGATCATCGCCCTCCCCGATCTGGAGCGGGCGCTCGGGACGAGCCTGCTGGAACTGGTCTGGGTGATCCTCGCCTACATGATCTCCTCGACCGTTCTGGTCCTGACGGCGGGGCGGCTGTCGGACCTCTTCGGCCGCAAGAGCGCCTTCGTCGGCGCCTTCGTCGTCTTCGCCGCCGCCTCACTAGGCGCCGGCTTCGCCGCCGACGGCACCCAGCTGATCCTCTGGCGGATCGTCCAGGGGATCGGCGGGGCGTTCATCTTCGCCAACGGCCCCGCCCTGGTCACCGACGCCTTCCCCCGCGAGCAGCTCGGCCTGGCGATGGGCACGAACACGATGGTCGCGGCGATCGGCCTCGTCATCGGGCCGGTCCTCGGCGGCGCCCTCGTCGCGATCTCCTGGCACTGGGTCTTCTGGTTCAACGTGCCGCTGGCTCTGGCCGGCGGTCTCTGGGGCGCCCTGATCCTGCGCGAGCTCGCCCGGCCGGACACCCAGCGCGGCTTCGACGTGGCCGGCACCCTGACCTTCGTCGTCGGCCTCACCGGGCTCGTCTACGGGATCTCCCGCGGCGGCCTCTCCGGCTGGAACGATCCGCTCGTGATCGGGCCCCTCGTCCTCGCCGCGATCCTCCTCCCCCTCTTCGTCTGGATCGAGCACCGCGGCAGCGCGCCGATGCTCGACCTCACGATCTTCCGCAACCGCCTCTTCGCCGCCGCGACGGGGGCCGCCTTCATCAACGGCCTCTCCCGCTTCGCGCTGATGTTCATCTTCGTCTTCTACTTCCAGGGCGCTCAGGGTGACGACCCGATCACCGCCGGGATCAAACTGGCGCCGATGGCGATCGGGATGCTCGTCTCCTCGCCGCTCGCCGGAATCTGGGCCGACCGTCACGGCTCCCGCACCCTGGCCGCCGCCGGGATGCTCGTCACCGCTCTCGGCCTGGCGCTGATGACCACCCTGCAGGCCGACTCCCCCTACTGGCAGAGCCTGGTCTGGCTCGCCCTCGTCGGGATCGGCTCGGGGATGTTCAACTCGCCGAACACGGCGGCGATGATGGGCACGGTGCCGACCGAGCGGCGCGGGATCGCCGCCGGGGCGCGGACGATGCTGCAGAACACCGGCGCGGTGATCTCGATCGCCTTCGTGCTTGCGATCGTCACCAACTCGATCCCCAAGGAGGTGCTCTTCGCGATCTTCTCCGGCCTCGCCACCGGCCTCTCCAGCGCCCAGCTCGATCCCTTCATCCACAACATGCACACCGCGCTCTGGGTCCTCGCCGCGACCTCCGTGGTCGGCGCCGGCGTCTCGCTGCTGCGACCGAAGCATGATCGCGTCACCCAGGAGGCCCCGTGCCCCCCGGCGGAGGTCTTCGAGGAGGCGCTCGGCGAGGAGGTTCGCGCCACCCCATGAGCGGCGAGCTCCGCATCGGCGAGGTGGCAAAGCTCGCCGGGACCACCCCCCGCACCATCCGCTATTACGAGGAGATCGGGCTGCTCCCCGCGAGCGGCAGCAGGGAGCCGGGTGCGCATCGCCTCTACGCCGAAGCCGACGTCGAGCGGCTCACCGAGCTGCTGCGGCTGAAGGACCTGCTCGGCCTCTCGCTCGAGGAGCTGAGGGAGCTGGTCGAGGCCGAGGGCGCGCGGGCGGAGCTGCGGCGCGAGTGGCGCGGCGGGGTCGAAGACCCGGTCCGCCGCCGCCAGATCCTCGAGGAATCCCTCGCCTATACGGGCCGCCAGCTCGACCTCGTCCGCCGCCGGCGCGACGAGATCAAGAAGCTCGAAGACGAGCTACTTAAACGACGGACGCGAGCGAAATCTCTTCTACGCGAGGTAGGTGGCAGCGGATACCCCTCCCAAAACACTCAAGCGCGCCGCTAGGCGCGCGTTTTGGGAGGGGTATCCGCTGCCACCCCGACCGAAGCCGTCTGCTCCTCGAAGTGCTTGCTCAGCATCGTCACCTGGCCCTGGTAGTTGGAGCCGAGGCCGGTGCCGTAGAGGCGCTCCGCCGGCGCCGCCATCCGCTCGAGGCCGAGCTTGCAGACCGGCTGGCGGTGCTCGACCATGAAGGAGACGTCGCGGGCGCGGACCTCGAGCGCCGCTCGGCTGCCGTGCCGCCCACCCTCGGGGTCGTAGCCGAAGCCGGGATCGAAGAAACCGGCGTAATGGGTGCGCAGCTCGCCCGCGGTCGGGTCGTAAGCCATCATCTCGGCGGCGATCTGCGGCGGGATGCAGACGCCCTCGGCCGAGAGCAGGAGGTAGAAGATCTCCGGCTCCAGCACCACCCGCCCGCCCGGCTCGGGATAAACGGGGTCCCAGTAGTCGGTCCAGCGGTAGGCGCGGATCCGCGAGAGGTCGACCGGGAGGCTGTTCTTCTTCGCCCGATAACCGACCACACGATCGGTCGGTCCCGAGAGGTCGAGGCTGAGGAAGAGGCCGTCGGCGACCGCCATCTCCGACTGCCGCAGCGCGTGCGAGTCCAGGTAGAGCAGCGGGAACTCGTCCTGGAGGTCTCGGATGTCGTCGTCGGAGAGGCGCACCTCCCCGCGGGAGAGCCGCAGCTGGTTCAGTGACAGGCCGGCCTTCACCTGAATCGCGAAGGAGCGCGGCACGATCTCCAGGTAGAGCTTGCCCCGGTAGCCGCTGCGGATGTCGTCAAAACGGTGGTGCCGGTCGGTTATCACCCGGGTGAACACATCGAGTCGTCCGGTCGAGCTCTTCGGGTTCGCCTTCCCCCGCACCTGATCGGGCAGGTTCAGCTCCTCTAGCAACGGCACCAGGTAGGGACGGTCCCGCTCCAGCACCGCGCCGTCGCGCAGATCGACCCGCTGGAAGGCCAAGCCCTCGATCTTTTCCTCGACCGTCGACTCGACGTCTGGCAGAAAGGAGCAGCGCAGCGCCCAGGCGAAGTCGCCGAGCCGCAGGTCGATGCTCGCCGGTTGCACCGCATCCGGCCGGATGCGGTAGTCACCCGAGCTCACCCACTCGGACTCGATCGCCTCGTTCAGCGCCTGCGAAGGGAGGACGCCGCTGGTCGCCTCGCTCATCCCCCGGAGACTATTTGCCGCGCCTCTTCCACGCCGAGGTAGGCGGAGAGGACGAACTCGAGAATCTCCGGAAATAGCTGATCCAACTGCTCCGCTTCCCCCGCCAGCACCCGGCGCCCGAGCATCGAGGCGACGCCGCCGACCACCGCTTCGCTGGTGGCCTGCGGCACTTCGGCCCCGCCTGGCGACGCCGGCGCCCCATCCCGCAGGTAGCCGACGAAGGACTCGAGACCCCCCTGATAGCGGTCGTAGACGCCCCGCCCCGCCCGCAGCCCTTCGACCAGGACGATGCTTGCCAGCGCCGGCTCTGAGGTGAAGAGCCCCAGCAAGGCGCGGAACGCGGCGCTGACCCGGAGCGGCCAGGGATCCCGAGCGGCGGCATCGCATGCCTCCACGACGCAGCTGCGGAGGCGCGCCACAGCCACCTCATACGTGGCGATGAAACAGTCGTCCTTGCTCTCGAAGTGTTTGTAGAAGTCGCTCTTCGACACCGCCGCCCGCCGGCCGATAAGTGACACAGTAGTTTTCTGATAGCCGACTTCGTAGAGGGTCTGGGTGAGGCCAGCGATCAGCCGCTCGCGCTGATTCCGCGCGACAAACTCAGGTGAAAGCCCGTGACGTCCCCGGGGTAGCCGGTCCATTCAGGAATGGAGTCTGCCACCGTACTGTTACTTTCGCCGTGCGGTCTCCTGCTGCTTCCACGCACCGAGATACGGCGATAGGACGAACTGGGACAGTTCCGGCAGCAACTCGTCCGCTCGCCCGGCCTCGTCCCGCCGGATCTGTTGCTGGATGATCCAGGCCACCCCTCCCACCAGAGACTCCTCGATCGTCTCCGGAAGATCGCTGCCGTCGAGGGCGCTGCTGCGGAGAAGATCGACGAAGTCGCGCATGCCGGCGTCGTACAGGCGAGCGGAGCTGCGGGTGGCGGAAATCGACTCGACCATGCTCATCCGAGCGGCGGCGGGGTGCTCGGCGATGAACTCGAGCAGCGCCCCCAGCCCGGCGAGGACCTGGTCCTCCGGAGAGTCGGCGCGTTCGCACGCCTCTTCGACGACGACCCGCATTTCGCCCAGGGTCGCGTCGACCGCGGAGAGGAAGAGATCCTCCTTGCCGTCGAAGTTGTCGTAGAGCGTCTTCCGCGCTACCGCGGCCCGCCGCACGATGTCGGCGATCTTGGTCGCCTCGTAGCCCTGTTCGGCGGTCAGCTCGGCGATCGCGTCCATCATCCGCCGCCGCTTGTGTCCGGCGACGAACTCACGCGGAAGCTCCGGTCGCATCGCGCTCATTGGAGCTTCCTCCCTGCTGCCGGCGTCGCTTGCCGAAGGGCAGAACCCGGCTCTATTGGCTCGGCTCGCCCACCATTGTTCTGGTACCGTGAGAAAACTTTAGTTGTTTTTAATGAAAACTTGTGAGTTCTTCGATGACCTTCGAACGAATCCAGCTGAGTCAAGAGACCCTCCTTGCCGCGGTCGGTGGCGATTGGCCCCCCGAGCAGGTCGAGGCGGCGCTCGAGCTGCTTGCCAACAGCAGCGGCAGATTCCCTTCCGGCGTCCGCCGCCTCCCGCCCGAGCTGATCAGGACGATCCAGCGCGAGCGCCTGCTCGGCGCGATGCTCAATGCCGCCGCCCAACTCGGATACCTGGAAACCAACGTTCAGGACGTGATCGACCGAGCGGGGGTCTCGCGCCCCACTTTCTACGAGCACTTCTCCAACAAAGAGGACTGCTTCCTCGCGGCCTTCGATTCCAGCGCTCAGCGGCTGCGAAAGCTGGTCCACGCCGCTGTCGAGGAAGGCGGCGACGTCTGGCGCGACCGCGTGCGCCGCGGCCTCGAAGCCTTGCTGGGCTTCGCCAGCGGCGAGCCAGACACCGCTCGCGCCCTCGTGGTCGAGGCCCGGGCAGCGAGTGAGACCGCCGTGCGACGGCGGGTGGAGCTTCTTGACGATTTCGCGCGGTGCCTCGACGAACAAGCTCGGGAGCTGCTCGCAGCGCCGCCGCCCACCAACAACGCAACCGCTGCGGGCATTGTCGGTGGCGTCGAATCCCTCCTCTACTCCCGCCTCTGCAAGCAGGAGCACGACCAGCTGGAAACGCTCCTTCCTCCGCTGATGTACTTCGTGGTCCTCCCTTACGAGGGTCATCTGGCAGCAGCTGAAGCGTTCGCGGTCAACTAGATCCAGAGTACTAAAATTGGACATAAAGTACAGGTCAATTTTGGCCTGCACAAGTTCCTGAATGCAGCCTTCTAGGCGGAAATAAAGTTGCCTTGCTAGCCAGCCAGTCCAACCCATCCGCCACCTATTCCCGAAACCCCTGCAAGCTCAAACTGCAATCTTTTACAGCAATCTGAACAGCGCGTCGAGAAGGGGTGAAGGGTCCCCGCTAACCGGGTGACAGGAACCGCCCTCCGGATCTGGGAGCAAGCAGTGCAAGGAAGAGGAGGGCCGACAGTGCTTCGCGCGGCGGCCGCCCGATGACGCCGCAATGCGCCGCTCCCAGGCCCGGAGCGGAGGGGGTGGGATTCGAACCCACGAGCCCCCTTACGAGGGCCAACGGTTTTCGAGACCGCCCCGTTCAACCGCTCCGGCACCCCTCCGTGGGGACGGGATTCTAGGGGGCGCCGCCCCGCAAGGTCCTTGTCCGGTTTAAGGACTTGATCGCCAGGGCCGAAGAAGCCCTGTGGCAAGCAACGAGCAGACCAAGCTCGGGCAGTTCTTCGACCGCCGGCCGCGGCTGCTGCGGGCGCTGGCGCTGCTCGCCCTGATCTGGGGTGTCGGCTACCTCACCTGGCGCGTCGGCTGGAGCGGCGAAGGCGCCAACCCGATCGTCTTCGCGATGCTGCTGGCGACGGAGGTCTACGGCCTCTACGCGCTCGCGATCCTCACCTGGTTCTCCTGGTCGCGGGCACCTTCGCCGCGGCCCGCCTCGACTCCCGGCCGCAAGGTCGACGTCTACGTCTGCACCTACGACGAGCCGGCCGAGGTGGTGATGGCGACGCTCGCCGGTTGCCGCGCCCTCACCTACCCCCACACCACCTACCTGCTCGACGACGGCCGCCGCCCGGAGATGAAGGAGCTGGCCGAGCTCGCCGGCGCCCGCTACCTCACCCGCCCCGACAACTCCCACGCCAAGGCCGGCAACCTCAACGCAGCGCTGCCGCGGACCGAGGGCGACCTCGTCTTCATCCTCGACGCCGACCATGTGCCGATGCCAGACGCGCTAGACGCGCTGGTCGGCTACTTCGACGACGAGCGGATGGCGATCGTGCAGACGCCGCACGACTTCTTCAACCACGACTCGGTCCAGCACTACCGCGTCGGCCGCCATGAGCAGTCGCTCTTCTACCGGGTCATCTGCCCCGGCAAGGACCGCCACGGGGCCGCCTACTGGTGCGGCTCCGCGGCCTTGATCAACCGCCACGCCCTGCTCGCGGTCGGTGGCGTCGCCACCGAGACGATCGCCGAGGACTTCCACACGACGATCCGGCTGCTGCGCCACGGCTGGCGCAGCCGCTACCACGACGAGGTCCTGGTCCAGGGCCTGGCCCCGCACGACCTCGACGGCTACCTGCTGCAGCGCGACCGCTGGGCGCGCGGCAACCTCGCCGTCTTCACCTTGCCGGAGTCGCCGCTGCGGGCGAAGACGCTGAGCGCGAGACAGCGGCTCTCGTTCCTGGCCAGCCTGCTCGCCTACCTGGCGCCGCCGATGCGGCTGCTGCTCCTGCTCACCCTCGGGGCGGTGCTGTGGACCGGTGAGCTGCCGATGAAGATCAGCGTCGCCGCGCTGGCTGCGCTCTGGCTGCCCTCCGTCGCCCTCAACTTCAGCGCCGGCGCCGCCCTCGCGCGAGGGTACATGCGCATCCCGGAGAGCGCCCATTACGAGCTGCTGACGATGGAGATCTACACCCGGGCGCTGCGCTGCGTCGTCCGCCCCGGCAAGACCGCCTTCAAGGTGACGCCGAAGCAGGGCCGCGACGGCGGCGGCTTCGACTCCCTCCGCAAGCTGCACCTCGTCCTCTTCTGCACGCTGCTACTGGCGACGGGAACCGTGATGCGCCTCCTCGACCTGGCCGGCGTCGGGCCGCTGCCGGATCTGCCGGGGATCGCCACCGTGGTGGTCCCGCTGCTGGGGATCTACGAGCTGCGACGCCTGCTCGCAACCAGCTCTGCGGTGATGCGCCGACGCCAGCGCCGCCTCGTCTACCGCTTCGAGGGCGATGCCGAGGCGCACATCTACAGCGCTGAAGGCCACACGCCGGCACGCCTCGTCGACGCCTCGGCTGCGGGCGTCGGCCTCGTCGCCGAGGCGCCGCTCGAGCTCGGCAGCGAACCCGCCGTCCTCCTGCAGCTCGCCGACGCCCGCGGCGAGATGCACGAGATCGCCTCAAAGGTGGAAGTGCGAACCTGCCGGGAAGCGGGAGGCAAGCACCTGGTCGGCGCGACGATCCTCGAGATCGATCCCGAGGCCCGGCTGCAGCTGATGGAGTGGTGCTACGTCGTCTGCACGCATGCGCAGCTGCGCGGTCACAGGCCTGTCGAACCCCTGCCGGAGGAGATGGCGATCGTGGTCTCCCTCGAGGATTACCGCGCAGGCGAGCCGGTGCTGCCGCGGCCTTCGATACCTGCTCTGCGCCAAGCTTAGAACGGTATCCTTATCCAAAGTAGGGCCTCGGCAGCTGCGCTGCGGGGGGAGAGGACCGGCATCATCGGCCAAGAGATGCCGGCCCTCTCGGTTGTAACGAAGCTCAAGTCAGACACTCCATTACATTCCTGAGTATAGAGTTCCCCTCAAATACTCGGTTAATTCCTTAAGAAGTATCTGCCGCAACGTGCAGGCAGAACTCCGGCTCTGGGGCGGGAGTTTAAGGCCCACTGCGGTCCTCGCGGTCTGGGAGCAAGCAGTGCAAGGAAGAGGAAGGCCGACAGTGCTTTTCGCACGGCGGCCGCCCGATGACGCCGCAATGCGCCGCTCCCAGACCGCGAGCGGAGAGGGTGGGATTCGAACCCACGAGGCGAGTTAACCCCGCCCACGCGATTTCCAATCGCGCTCCTTAAGCCACTCGGACACCTCTCCGGGTTCCAACAGGGTATCGGCGGTCATCGCGCGGCGGCGGGCGAAGAAGTTGCTGAGGAGCGCTCCGCACTCCTTTTCCCGCACCCCCTTGATCACGTGGGGGCGGTGGTTGAGGGCCGGCTCGGTGAGGACGTCGAGGACGCTGCCGGCGGCGCCGCCCTTCGGGTCGGGGGCACCGAGGACAACCGTGGGGATGCGAGCGAGGACGATCGCGCCGGCGCACATCGCGCAGGGCTCGAGGGTCACGTAGAGGATCGTGCCCGGCAACCGCCAGCCGCCGAGGCGCTCGGCCGCGGCGCGGATCGCCAGCACCTCGGCGTGCGCGGTGGGGTCCTTGCGCAGCTCGCGCTCGTTCCCGGCCCGCGCCAGCAGCTCGCCGTCACGGTAGATCGCGGCGCCGATCGGGACGTCGCCATGGCGCTCGGCCGCTCGCGCCTCCTCGAGCGCCACCTCCATCGCCTGGGCGTGGAGAGCCACGTCGGGGGGTTGGGAATTGCCGAGCTCCACGATGAGGGAGTATGTCCGCCGGCAACTTCCGCGGCAGCGCGGTGTTTCCGAAGGGGAACCGGCCAAACGCGGGGGCGCGGCGGGGACCTGACACAAGATGAGACGACTTCTGCGAATCCTCCTGCCCTCGATGCTGGTCCTTGCCGCCGGGCCGGGCGGCGCTGCCGCGAGCCCGGCTGCGGCCGCGCCGGCGCGCGAGTTCGCGCCGCGGCAACTCCTGGTCAAGTTCGAGGGGCAGCGGCTGGCGCGCGCCCTCCCGCTTCCCCGCGAAACCGCGGTCCGGCAGGCGGCGAGGGTGCTGCGCCAGAACCCCCGTGTGGCCTACGCCGAGCCGAACTACATCGCCACCGCTTCGGCCCTTAATCGTCCCCCTTTCGACCCCGACGACTCCGGCTCGATAGAAGCGACCGCCGCCAGCGCGGGCGAATCGGGCAGGTGGACCTACAAGCAGTGGAACTTCCTCGCTCCCGAAGGCTCTGAAACGCCGGCGCTGCCGATCTCGCCGGGAGGGATCGACGCCCCTGCCGCCTGGCGCAACCTGATCGAAGCCGGTCGCCCGGGCGGCGCCGGCATCGTCGTCGCGGTGCTCGACAGCGGCATCGCCTACCGCTCCTACGGGAGCGAGTACCTCCGCAGCCCCGACTTCGGCCCGGGCCAGTTCGTGCCGGGGTTCGACTTCGTCGGCCATGACCGCCTGCCGCTCGACCAGAACGGCCACGGAACCCACGTCGCCGGCACGATCGCCGAGAAGACCGGCAACGGCTTCGGGCTGACCGGCCTCGCCTACGGGGCAAAGCTGATGCCGGTCCGGGTGCTCGACCGGCAGGGACGGGGCAACGCCCTGGCGATCGCGCGGGGGATCCGCTTCGCCGTCGCCCACGGCGCCGACGTGATCAACATGAGCTTCAACTTCCCCTGCGGCAAGCGGGTGCCGGTGGTCGACGAAGCGTTGCAGGAGGCCTACCTCGCGGGCGTTGTCACGGTCGCCTCGGGCGGCAACCTCGGCTCCGAGGGCTGCGTCTCCGAGCCGGCGACGGCGCCGCGGGTGATCGGCGTCGGCGGCACCACCGAGGGAGGCTGCCTCGGTTCCTACTCCCTGGCCGGGGGGGCGATCGACCTGGTCGCGCCGGGTGGCGGGTTCCCCCGCGCCGGCTGCCCCTCGGTCTCCTCGCGGCCGATATACCAGGTGACCCTGCGGCCGGGCAGCACCAGCGAATTCGCCATCCCCGCGACCTACGTCGGCACCTCGATGGCGGCCGCGCACGTCTCCGGCGCCGCCGCGCTGCTGCTGGCGAGCAAAGCCATCAACCCCAAACTCGAAGCCCGCCTCCGCGTCGACCAGGTGACCAGGCGCCTGCGCCAGACCGCCCGCGACCTCGGCCTCCCGGCGCCTCAGCAGGGCGCCGGGCTACTCGACGTGGGACGGGCAACCCAATCCGTAAAGCGCGCCCCCTAACGCAGCAGCGCTAGGTCGTTCTAACGATCATCACCGAGCATGGAGCGTGGTGCGAGACGTTGTTCGGGACGCTGCCGAGCAGGTAGCGGCGGGCGCCGGTCATGCCCTTGTTGCCGACGACGATAAGGTCGGCCTTGGTCTCTTCGGCGACGTTGAGGAGCGCGTCGGCGGGGTCGCCCTCGACCGGATGGGTCTGCACTTCGACGCCCTGCTGCTTGGCGTCAGCGGCGGCGCCGTCGAGGATGAGGTTGACGTCCTCCCGCGGCCCGATCTCGTACTGGACGTCGGCAGGCGCTTCCGCCTGCTCGGCCGCCACCCGGCGCCCGGAGGCCGGCTGGTAGGCGCTGACGAGGCTGAGCGTGGCGCCGGTGAGCTTGGCCAGCTCGAGTGCCTGGCGCACCGCCTCGGCGGCAGTCTCAGAGCCATCGGTCCCCACCACGATGCGTTTGAACACGCCGCCTCCTTCGATCGCTGGACGAGTCCGATACTAACGCTGGCCCGTAGATGCTTCGTGCTGCTTCGCCGGCAGGCCACGGAAACCGTCACCGAGGATTTCCGTCGGCGTTTCGACGAGCCGGACGACGCCGATCACCATCGCCGCCGCCAGGCAGACGACGAGGATCGCAATCGAGGCTTTCCAGACGAAGGGCACGGGCAAGACCCTAGAGCGCGACGGGGCCGAGCCGCGGCGTTAAGGTGCGGCCATGGCGCTGGAGAAAGTCGCGGACGGAGTCTGGTTGCTGCGCGGGGATTTCCGCGGGGCGATGAACATCTATTTCATCGAGGACGGCGACGGGGTCGTCCAGTTCGACGCCGGCACGAAGGCGATGCGCAAGAAGGCGAGAGCCGCCGCGGCGGAGCTGGGTGGCCTGAAGCGGGTGGTGCTCGGGCACGCCCACGCCGACCACCGCGGCACGGCGCCGTACATGGACGCGCCGGTCCTCTGCCATCCCGACGAGGTGGCCGACGCTGAGAGCAGCGCCGCGATCGCTCCGTACATGGACCTCTCGCAGCTGCCGGTGGCCTGGGTGCGCTGGCTTTACCCCTTCTTGTTGAAACGCTGGGACGGCGGCGCGGTGAAGATCGCCGACACGGTGATCGAAGGCGACCAGGTCGCCGGCTTCAAGGTCCTGCACTTCCCGGGCCACGCGCCGGGGCTGATCGGCCTCTGGCGCGAGAGCGACCGGGTGGCGCTGGTCTCCGACGTCGTCTACCTGGTCGACTCGGCGCGACTGAAACCGCTGCCGGAGGGCGAGGTCAGCGTCCCCCATCCCGCTTGGGCGTGGGACCACGGCAAGGCAAAGGAATCGGTGCGCAAGCTGGCGGCGCTGGAACCGCGCGTGGTGGGCGCCGGTCACGAGCATCCGCTGCGGGGCGAGAACCTGCGGGAGACGCTCGAACGGGCCGCCGAGAAGTACTGAAAACGCCCGCTGCCATAAGTTCCAACGCCTGATGATCGGGACCTACGCCTCGGCGGCGCTGATCTGCGCCGTCTCGCTGCTGGTCGGCCGGGCCATCCTCTCCCTCGCGGGAAGGAGCGAATGGACGTGGCTGGAGCCGGCGGTCGGCTTCGGCGCGGTGCTGACGGCGACCGGCCTGGTCGCCCGAGCGCCGGGCCACGGCACCTCCTCGACCATCGCCCTGGCGCTGCTGATCCTCGCCGCGGCGGCGGTCCTCTGGCGCGGCGGCGGCGTTCGTCCTTGGCGCGGTATAGGTCATAGAAAGACGAACGCCGAGGTGGGATCCCGCCCGTGGCGCGAAGGGTGGCCGGTTGCGCTCGTCGTGCTCCTCGCGCTCTCGATCCCGTTCGCGGTCAACGGCCGCTGGGGGCTGCTGGGCGTCGGCTTCAACAACGACCTCGGGCTGCACCTCGCCTGGGCCGAGTGGCTGCGCAGCGGCTTCGGGCCGGCTCCCAATCCCGGCTACCCGCTCGGCCCGCACGGGCTGGCGGTGGCAACCGCTGTGGTGCCCGGGATCAACCTCGGCCAGGCCTTCCTCGGCGAGATCATCGCGATCGGCGTGATGACGGGCCTGACGGCCCTCGGCGCCCTCCGCGGTATGACCCCCGGCCGCCGCGCGATCGCTGCCTCGATGGTCGCCCTCCCCTACCTTGCAGCCTCCTACTTCGCCCAGGCCGCCTTCAAGGAGCTCGCCGAGGCCCTGCTCGTCCTCGCCTTCGCGCTCTGGCTGACGACCGTCAAGGAAGCGCAAACCTATTTCTCCCCGGATACCGGGGACAAAGGCGCATGGTCGATCTGGTGGTCGCGCTTGATGTTCGTGCTGCCGCCGTTGGCGCTGCTCGGCGGGATCTTCTTTTCGTACTCATTTGCTGGCGTTGCCTGGCCGGTGGTGACCTTGGTCCTCTGGAGCCTGACCCTGCCCGAGGTGCGGGCGGCTCTGCGCCCACGTTCGCTCCTGCGCTTCCTCCTGCGCCCGCTGACCCTCGTCGCGCTAGCCCTTCTCGTCTTGACCGCCCTGGCAGTAACCGTCGGCCCCTTCGGCTTCGGCAGCAGCTTCAACAAAGTCGCCGGCAGCAACACCTACGGCCCCGTCTCGCCGATCGAGGCGCTGGGCATCTGGCCAGCAGCGAATTACCGCCTCGACGCAGCCGGCGGCGCCCAGCTCCCGTGGCTGGCAGGAGCAATCGCCATCCTCGCCCTCCTAGTCGGCGTCGCCTGGTGGGTAAACCGCCGCGAACCGACGATCCCCATAGCCCTAGGCGCCGGCGCCTTCCTCTACCTGGCGTCCCTCCCCACCAGCGGCGACTACTCGCAGGCCAAGGCCCTGATCATCATCGCCCCGCTAGCGATGCTAGTCGCGATCCGCCCGCTCCTCGAAGAGTTCCCCCGCGTCCGGAGCCGGAGAGGGGGGTCCGCCGGACCCTCCCCGCTGTTGTCCGGCGGGCCCCCCTCCCCGGCCCCCCCAACGCTCCGCCTCGCCTGGGCGGCCCTGGCAATCGTGTTCATCGCCGGCGCCGTCTACTCCAGCTTCCTGGCCCTACGCGACGCCCCGGTCGCCCCCCCCGGCCACGGCTCGGAGCTCCAGGCGTTCCTGCCGATCGTCCACGGCCAGCCCGTCCTCTACGCCGGCCAGGATCGCTACGCCGCCTACGAGCTGCTCGGCGCCGACACCCACGTGCCGCTGGTCGAGTTCCCCGACCCGGCGGTCTCGCCGAACCCGGAAAAGCCGTTCGACACCGGCGACGCCTACAGCCCGATCGATTTCGACTCCTTCTCGCGCGGGACGCTCGACCGCTTCCCCTACGTGATCACCAGCCGAGCCGCCTGGAACAGCCAGGCGCCGCCCAACTTCAAGCGCGTCGCCGCCACGCCTTCGTTCGTGCTCTGGAAGCAGACCGGGCCGACGCCGGAGAACCGCCACGTCCTGCTCGAGGGAACCGAGGCCGGGGCCTTCGCCGCCTGCGCCGCGCCCGAGCTCCGCATCCTCCTCGGCGGCAAGGGCCGGGCCGGGCTCTTCCCCGACGCGGTGATCGGGCAGAAAGAGGACTGGAGCGACGGCAGCATCCTCGGCACCGGCGCCCAGACGGGGCAGACGATGCAGCTGCCGGCGGGCAGCTGGAACCTCTCGATCCAGTACTTCTCCCCCTTCGACCTGACGCTCTCGGCGCCGGGATTCCACCAACAGCTGCCGGCGGCGCTCGACGGCGAGCGCCCGAACACGATCAGCCTCGGCAACAGCGGCCAGTACTGGCCGGCCGGCCGTTTCGAGAGCGACGGCGGGGCGGTCGTCTTCAGCTTGCGCACCGCCGGGGCAACCACCCTGCAGAGCCTCAGCGGCTACGACGGCAAGGCCTATATCGGAGAGCTCGTCGCGGTCCCGGCCAAGGCGCACCCGACGGTGCCGCTATCGCAAGCCTGTAATTCCTGGATCGACTGGTACGAAGCGGACGAAGCGCCCTAGCCGGCGGCCTTCGCCGCCTGCCGCTCAGGAGAGACCCGAACGACGTCCCAGACGAGGCCGGCCTTCTCGAGGCCGTTGATCACCAGCGAGGAGACGTCCAGCTGCCACCAGCGCAGCCCGTGAGTGGCCGAGGTCGGGAAGGCGTGGTGGCTGTTGTGGTAGGCCTCGCCGAGGGTCGGGATCGCGATCAGCGCCAGGTTGCGCGACTGGTCGGTGGTCTCGAATTCGCGCCGGCCGAAGGTGTGGCAGAGCGAGTTGATGCTGTAGGTGAAGTGGTGCAGGACGAAGACCCGGACGAGGCCGCCCCAGAGCAGGCCGGTCAGCCCGGCGACGACGGTGCCGCCGATGACCCAGCCGAGGAAGAAGGGGAGCAGCAGGCCGAGGATCGCCCAGTAGATGAAGGTGCGATCGACCCAGGAGATGACCGGGTCCTTGATCAGGTCCGGCGCGAAGCGCTCCTTGTTGCCGCGCTGGGTGTGGATGAAGATCCAGCCCATGTGGGCGTGGAAGAGGCCCTTCATCGCCCCCGTCCAACCGCCGCCGTGGTCGACGTGAGGGCTGTGGGGGTCGCCGTGTTCATCGGAGAAGGTGTGGTGCTTGCGGTGGTCGGCGACCCAGGAGATCACCGGGCCCTCGATCGCGGCCGATCCCAGGATCCCAAACAGGCCGCGCAGCCACGGGGAGGTCTTGAAGGACCGGTGGGTGAGGAGGCGGTGGAAGCCGACGGTGATCCCGATCCCGGTCAGGAAGTACATGCCGACGAAGAGGAAGACATCGCTCCAGTGCAGGGCGCTGCCCCACACCTGCCAGCCGGCGATGCCGACGGCGAGGAAGGGGATGATCGTCACCAGGCCGGTGATGATCCGGTCCCGGGTCTCGTTCTCAACCGGCTGGATGTCTGAGGGGAGTGGTCCTACCGTGGTCATGGCGGGCGATCATACGCGTAGAAGCTGAGGGTTTCCTGATACTCCTTCGGCCGGCGAGCCAGCCGATCCCGAATCTGTAGGGTGCCCCGACCATGCCCTTCGCAAACACCGCGACGCTGCGACGGGAGATCGAAACCCGGCTCCCCGAGCGTCCCTTCACGATCGAGTTCTGGGACGGCAGCAGCCTCCCCTCCACCTCCGAGGACAACGGGCCCACCTTCAGAGTCCGCTCACCGAAGGCGCTGGCGCACGCCCTGCGGGCGCCGGGCCAGCTGGGGCTGGGCCGCGCCTACGTCAGCGGCGAGATCGAGGTCGACGACATCGACGCGGTAATCCGCGTCCTCGGCGGCTGGCAGCCGCCCTCGCTCGACGGCGCCGACCAGCGGGCGCTGATGCTGGGCGCGGTCCGCGCGATGGGGCTGACGCTGCCGCCGAAGCGGCCGGCCTCCGAGCTGCGCCCGAGCGGGCGGCGCCACAGCAAGGAGCGCGACGCCCGCGCCGTCCGCCATCACTACGACGTCTCCAACGAGTTCTTCGAGCTCTTCCTCGGGCCGACGATGGTCTACAGCTGCGCAATCTGGCGCGACGGCGAGAAGAAGACGCTGGAGGAAGCGCAGGAGGAGAAGCTCGACACCGTCGCCCGCAAGCTGGCGATCAAGGAGGGCGAGCGCGTCCTCGACGTCGGCTGCGGCTGGGGCGGCTTCCCGCTCTGGGCGGCGACGAAATACGGGGCTAACGTCGTTGGCATCACCCTCTCGCCGCCACAGGCCGAGAAGGCGCGGCAGCGGGCCGAGGAGGCCGGCGTCGCCGACCGCGTCGACATCCGCGTCATGGACTACCGCGATCTGCCCTCGCTCGGCGAGAAGTTCGACGCGATCGCCAGCATCGGCATGGTCGAGCACGTCGGCTCGGCCAACATCGACCTCTACGCCGAGACCCTGGCAAGCCTGCTCAATCCAGGCGGGCGCCTGCTCAACCACGGCATCACCCGCCTCCGCCACACCGACCCCGAGGCCGGCGACTTCTCCGAGCGCTACGTCTTCCCCGACGCGGCGCCTCTGCACCTCTCGCGCAACCTGCTGGCCCTGGAACGGGCGGGCTTCATCGCCCACCACGTCGAGGACTTCGGCCCCGACTACGCGGAGACGCTGAAGCACTGGGCGCAGAACCTCGACGACAACCTCGGCGAGGCGACCCGCCTGGCGGGTGAGGAACGGATCCGCGTCTGGCGCCTCTACCTGCGGATGGCGAGGAACGGCTTCGAGAGCCGGTTCCTCAACATCTACCAGGCGCGCTGCACCAAGGCGTAGGTCAGGCCGGGAACCCGGCCCTCACCTCCGCGATCGCCCAGTCAGCGCCGGCCTCGGTCAGCTGATCGACGCCGTAGGCGCCGGTGGCGACGCCCACGACCCGGAGGCCGGCGCCGTGGCCGGCCTCGACGTCGCGGGGAGTGTCGCCGACCGCGATCGTCGCCGCCGGGTTCAAGGTCTTGCCCGCCACCTGACCGCCGCGCTCGACCGCCTTCTTCGTCAGCTCGGTGCGATCGCTGGAGTCCGAGCCGTAGCCGCCGAAGGCGAAGAAGCGGTTGAGGTCGCCGCGGGCGAGCTTGATGTGGGCGGCCGCTTCGATGTTTCCGGTGACGATGCCGAGCAGGACCCCTTCTCCGGCCAGCCGCGGCAGCAGCTCTGCGATTCCCGGCATCACCCGATACCCCTCCGACTCCCTGACCGCCTGCTCGAGGTGCGCGAGGTAGCCGGCGATCGCTTCCGCCCGCTCGGCGGCGCTCCCTTCCCGCCCGATCACCTCGCGGAAGACGATCGCCGCGATTTCGGGATCAGTCATGCCGGCGTGGGTGTGCTCGTCGATGTCGGCGTCGATGCCGTGCAGCTCGCGGAAAGCCCGCTGCCAGGCGGTCGCTCCGGCCCCGCCGGTGACGAGCAGAGTGCCGTCGATGTCGAAGAGGACCGCCTCGATCACAGCCGCAGCCTAGTGCTCTGACTCGAGCAGATCCCGCTGCGCGAGCGAGTAGAGCAACCCGAGCGAGGGCAGGACGAGGACCGCGGCGGCGGCGAAGACGATGAAGATGGTCGTCATCGTCGCGTCGGGGGCGGCAGCCTGGTCGATGCGGAGGCTGGTCGGCAACAGGTAGGGGAACTGGGCGACGCCCCAGCCCCAGATCACGGCGACGACGGCGCCGGCGGCGAGCGGGCGCAGGGGTCGGCGGCCTCCGCGCACGAGGACGGCCAGCAGCGCCGCCCCGCAAAGCAGCGAGAGGATCACCAGCGGCAGCCCCTGGTCGGTCAGGCGGTCGAAGACGTAGCGGGCTTCGGAGTGCAGGGCGACGAGACCGACCGCAGCCAGGGCGCCGGCGGCGACGGCGGCACCAAGGGCCCGGCGCTCGAAGTAACGCTCCATCTCCTCGTCGCCGGCCCGACGCGCGTCGCCGACGAGGAAGACACCCGCCAGGTAGGCGCCGGTGACGACGAACATCGCCCCGATCAGCAGCGGTAATGGCTGCAGCCAGCTCGAGAAAGCGTCCCCGTTGCCCGCCGCCGGGACGTTGCCGGCTGCGACCGCGCCGACGACCGCGCCCATGAAGAAGGGCGTCATCAGCGAGGAGATCGCGAAGGTCGCGCCCATCGCCCGCCGCCCCTGAAGGCCTTCGATCGTCTTGCGGAAGGCGAAGCCGGCGCCGCGCAGGACGATCCCCAGCGCCGCCAGCGTCAGAGGCACGTAGAGCGTCGTGAAGATCGCGCTGAACGCCTCGGGAAAGGCGGTCCAGAGGACGACGAGGACGAAGATCAGCCAGACGTGGTTGGCCTCCCAGACGGGGGTCAGCGAGCGCTGGATCAGCGCCCGCGGCCGCTCCCCGCGCTCGGGCCCGCCGGCGACCAGGTCCCAGACCCCGCCGCCGAAGTCGGCGCCGCCGAAGAGCGCGTAGAAGGTCGCCCCGACCCAGAGGATGCCCGCCGCCGCGTCCGCCTTGCTCATTGCCCGTAGGCCTCTTCCTGGGGGGCATAGGGGGCGCCGGCCTCGGGGTCCGCCCCGCCCTCGCGCCAGCGCCGCGACATCGTCCGCAGGACGAGGATCGCGATCGTCCCGATCGCCGCGTAGAGCAGGAGCACCAGGGCGAAGGTGAACCAGATCCCCCCTGCGGAGGTCACCGCTTCGGAGGTCCGCATCTGCTTGTAGACGATCCAGGGCTGACGGCCGACCTCGGTGACGATCCAGCCGCACCAAAGCGCCAGGATCGCGCCGGCGCCGGTGAGGGCGACGATCCGCAGGAACCAGGGCGTCTGCGGGATGTCGCGCCGTTTCCACCAGGCGTACGCCGTCCAGAGGCCAAGCAGCAGCAGCGCCGAGCCGATCCCGACCATCGTGTCGAAGGCGAGGTGCAGCAGGGTGTTGACCGGCGGCCGTTCGTCCTCGGGGATGTCGTTGAGGCCGGTGACGTAAGTGTGGGAGTTGAAGCCGACCAGGAAGGAGTCGAGGTTGGGGATCCTGATCGCCCCCTTGACCCCGTCGGAGGTGCAGACCCCGCCGATGTACTCGGCCTGGTGAGGGCCGCTTTCCTGGATGCACTCCATCCCGGCGAACTTCGCGGGCTGGTCTTTGGCGACCGCGCGCGCCGCGGTGTCGCCGACGAAGAGCTGGAACGGGGTCGCGATCAGCCCGATCGTCAGCGGGATCAGCAGGCCCAGCCGGTGCAGGCGGTCGCGCCGGCCTTTCAGCATCCCGACCGCGTAGATCGAGGCGACGAGGAAGCCGACGACCATGTAGGCGGCGAGGATCATGTGCGGGACCTCGTAGCCGGTCGCCGGGTTGAACAGGACCTTCAGCGGCTCGACGTCGGTGACCTTGCCGGCGGCGTCGAGGGTGAACCCCTGCGGCTGGTTCATCCACGCGTTCGCCGCCACCACCGAGAAGGCGCCGCCGATGCCGGTGATGAACATCGGCACCCCCGACCAGAAGTGCGCCCAGCCCGAAAGCCGCTTCCAGCCGTAGATGTAGACGGCGAGAAAGATCGCCTCGAGGAAGAAGAAGATCCCCTCGATCGCGAAGGCGACCCCGAAGGCCGCCCCGAAGCGCTGCTCGAAGTGCGGCCAGAGCAGGCCGAACTCGAAGGTGAGCACGGTGCCGGTGACGGCGCCCACCGCGAAGGTCACCGCCATCGCTTTCGACCAGCGTTTGGCGAGCTCCATCGCGTCGGCGTCGTCGCGTTTGAGGCCGAGGTAGTTGGCGACGAGGATCGTCGCCGGCAGCGCCACCCCGAGGCAGGAGAGGACGATGTGGAAGCCGAGCGTGAACGCCATCTGCTCGCGGGCCGCGAGCAGATTGGACGCCGTCGCCATCGCTCAGGCCTGGCGCTGGGCTCGGTAGCGGCGGATCAGCGCGTTGGTCGAGCTGTCGTGGCGCAGCTCCGGCTCGCCGTCGGACTCGAGCTCGGGGATGATCGCCTTCGCCAGCACCTTGCCCAGCTCCACCCCCCACTGATCGAAGGAGTCGATGCCCCAGATCGCTCCCTGGGTGAAGACGCTGTGCTCGTACAGGGCGACGAGCGAGCCCAGCGTCGCCGGCGTCAGCCGCTCGGCGAGGATCGTGTTCGAGGGGCGGTTGCCCTCCATCACCCGGTGCGGCACGACCTCCTCCGGCGTCCCCTCCTGCCGCACCTGCTCGGGCGTTTTGCCGAAGGCGAGCGCTTCGCCCTGGGCGAAGACGTTGGACATCAGGATGTCGTGGTGGTCGCCGAGCGGGTTCAGCGAGTTGGCGAAGCCGATGAAGTCGCAGGGGATCAGCCTCGTCCCCTGGTGGATCAGCTGGTAGAAGCTGTGCTGGCCGTTGGTCCCCGGCTCGCCCCAGTAGACCTGGCCGGTCTCGTAGTCGACGCGGGCGCCGTCGAGGGTGACGTGCTTGCCGTTCGACTCCATCGTCAGCTGCTGCAGGTAGGCGGGGAAGCGATGCAGGTACTGGTCGTAGGGCAGGACCGCCTGGGTTTCGGCGCCGAAGAAGTCGGCGTACCAGACCGAGAGCAGGCCCATCAGCAGCGGCAGGTTCTCCGCCGTCGGCGCCTCGCGGAAGTGCTCGTCCATCGCGTGGAAGCCGGCGAGCATCTCCTCGAAGCGAGCCGGCCCGATCGCCAGCATCGTCGAGAGCCCGATCGCCGAATCCATCGAGTAGCGGCCGCCGACCCACTCCCAGAAGCCGAACATGTTGTCGGTGTCGATGCCGAACTTCCCGACCTCCGTGGCGTTGGTCGAGACGGCGACGAAGTGCTTGGCGACGGCGGCCTCCTCGCCGCCGAGCCCGGCCAGCGCCCACTCGCGGGCGGTGCGGGCGTTGGTCATCGTCTCCAGCGTCGTGAAGGTCTTCGAGGAGATGACGAAGAGCGTCTCGGCGGGATCGAGGTCCCGGGTCGACTCGGCGAAGTCGGTGCCGTCGACGTTGGAGACGAAGCGGAAGCTCATCTCGCGCTTGCTGTAGTGGCGGAGCGCCTCGTAGGCCATCACCGGGCCGAGGTCAGAGCCGCCGATGCCGATGTTGACGACGTTGCGGATCGGCTTTCCGGTGTGGCCGCGCCACTTTCCCGAGCGCACCCGCTCGCAGAAGGCGGCCATCCGGTCGAGCGTCTCGTGCACCTGCTTGACCACGTCGGTGCCGTCGACGACGAGCGAGCGCCCGCGTGGCATCCGCAGCGCCACGTGCAGCACCGCCCGGTCCTCGGAGACGTTGATGTGCTCCCCGCGGAACATCGCTTCGCGCCGCTCCTCCACCCCGCGCTGATGCGCGAGCCCGCCCAGCAGCATCAACGTCTCGTCGGTGACCCGGTTCTTCGAGAAGTCGAGATAGAGGCCGGCGCCCTCGGCGATCAACCGCTCGCCGCGCCCGGGGTCGGCGGCGAAGAGGTCGCGCAGGTGGGCGTCGCGGAGCTTCTCGAAGTGGGCCTGCAGCTGGCCCCAGGCGGGGGCCTGTCGGAGGGACGGACCCTCGCCGGTCACCCGGCCTTGACCCCGCTCTTCGACTCGATCGTCTCCAGCATCTCGTTCCAGGCCTTGTTGAAGCTCTCTTTGCCCTCCTCCTGGAGGCGCGTCGCCAGCGCCGCGACGTCGATGCCGGCGTCGGCGAACTCGGCCAGCACCTGCTCGGAGTCGCCGCCGTCCTTGGCGAGGAGTTCGGTCACCTGGCCGTGGTCGGCGAAGGCCTTCAGCGTCGGCTCCGGCATCGTGTTGACCGTGAACGGCGAGGCGAAGGCCTCGATGTAGAGGGTGTCGGAGGCGTCGGGGTCCTTGGTCCCGGTGCTCGCCCAGAGCAGCCGCTGCGGCCGCGCGCCCTCGTTCATCAGGCGGCGCATCCGGTCGGACTCCAGCAGCTCGTTGTAAGCGCGGTAGGCGCGGCCGCCGACAGCGATCCCGAGCCGGTTGACGAGCTGCTCCGGCACGTCCTTGGCGACCGCGACGTCCCAGCGGCTCATGAAGATCGAGGCGACGGAGGGGACGTGCGGGTCGAGCCCGGCCGCGATCCGCCGCTCGATCCCGCGCATGTAGGCGTCGGCGGCGCCGAGGTACTGCTTGTCGTCGAAGAGCAGGGTGACGTTGATCGGGATGCCGGCGAAGATCGACTCCTCGATCGCCTCCCGGCCGGCCTGCGTGCCCGGGATCTTGATGTAGAGGTTTGGGCGATCGCCCTTGGCGTGGAGCGCCTTCGCCTCCTCGATCGTCGCCGCCGCGTCGTCAGCGATCAGCGGTGACACCTCGAGCGAGCAGAAGCCGTCGACGCTGGCGGTGCGGGTGTGGACGTCGGCGAAGAGGTCGCAGGCGTCGCGCAGGTCGGCCAGCGCCAGCTCGAAGAAGATCTTCTCGGTCTCGGTCGCGCCGACGCCTTCGCCCGCGGCGGCCTTCGGAGCCTCCTCGGCAATCTGCTCGTCGTAGGCGTCGCCGGCGCCGATCGCCTTGTCGAAGATCGACGGGTTGGAGGTGAGGCCGGTGACCGAGAGGTCGCGGATGTAGCCCTCCAGCACCCCGTCGCGCAGCATCGGGCGGGTGATGTTGTCGAGCCAGAGGCTCTGGCCCAGTTCGTGCAGCCGCTCGGTCGGTTTCATGCTGAGGCCCTCCTCAGGTGGTTGAGTTCGCGGCGGTGCGCTCGGCGACTTCGCGAGCCACCTTGGTGACGTTGTCGACGGTGAAGCCGAACTCGGCCTCGACGTCCTTGAACGGCGCCGACTGTCCAAAGGTACTCATACCCATGATCGCGCCCTCCCTACCGACGTAGCGCTCCCAGCCGAGGGTCGACCCCTCCTCGACCGAGACCCGGGCAACGATGTCCGGAGGCAGCACCTCGTCGCGGTAGGACTGGTCCTGCTTCTCGAAGATCTCCCAGCAGGGGAGGCTGACGACGCGGGTGCGGATCTCGTCCTTCAGCTCCTCGTGGGCGCCGAGGGCGAGCTGGACCTCGCTGCCGGTGGCGATCAGGATCATCTCCGGCTCCCCGTCCTCGGGGTCGGCGAGGACGTAGCCGCCGCGCTGGACGCCCTCTGCGGAGGCGTACTTGGAGCGGTCGAAGACCGGCACCGTCTGCCGGGTCATGACCATCGCGACCGGGCAGTGGGTGCGGTCGAGGGCGATCTTCCAGGCCTCGGTCACCTCGTTGGCGTCGGCGGGGCGGATCACGTCGAGGTGCGGCATCGCCCGCAGCGCCATCAGCTGCTCGATCGGCTGGTGGGTTGGGCCGTCCTCGCCGAGCCCGATCGAGTCGTGGGTGAAGAGGTGGATGACCGGCAGCTCCATCAGCGCCGAGAGGCGGATCCCGGCGCGGCCGTAGTCGGAGAAGGTGAGGTAGGTCGACCAGAGCGGGCGCAGCTTCGCCGTCGACATCCCGTTGCAGGCCGCGGCGGCGGCATGTTCGCGGATCCCGAAGTGGACCTGGCGGCCGTCGTAGCTGCCCGGCTCGTACTGGTCGGAGTCGCTGAGCCGGACCGAGGTCGAGTCGGTGAGGTCGCAGGAGCCGGCGATCAGCCAGGGCACCCGCTCGGCGATCGCGTTCTGGACCTTGTTCGAGGCCTTGCGGGTCGCAAGGCCCTTCTCTTCGTCGGCCTCGAAGGTCGGCAGGCCGGTGTCCCAGCCGTCTGGCAGGCCGCGCCGCTGCATCAGCTCCAGCTCGCCGGCCAGCTCCGGCTTGTCCTGCTTGTAGCTGGAGTAGGTGTCGACCCAGGCGCTGTGGAGGTCGGCGCCGCGCTTGCCGATCACCTCGTCGAAGCGCTCGCGGACGCCGTCGGGGACAAGGAACTTGGCGTCCTTCGGCCACCCGTAGGCCTCCTTGGTCAGTTCGATCTCCTCTTCGCCGAGGGGTTCGCCGTGGGCGGACTCGGTGTCCTGCTTGTTCGGCGAGCCCCAGCCGATGTGGCTGTCGACGACGATCAGCGTCGGGCGGCCGCTCTCGGCCTTGAACTCGTTGAACGCGCGACCGAGCAGCGCGGCGTCGTTGGCGTCGCCGACCCGCAGCACGTTCCAGCCGTAGCCCTCGAAGCGGCTGAGCACGTCGTCCGAGAACGCGAGCGCGGTGTCGCCGTCGATCGAGATGTGGTTGTTGTCGAAGATCCAGCAGAGGTTGTCGAGCTTGAGGTGCCCGGCGAGCGAGGCGGCTTCGTGGGAGATCCCCTCCTGCAGGCAGCCGTCACCGGCAACCGCGTAGGTATCGAATTCGAACAGCTCGGTCCCGTAATGGGCGCCGAGCCACTTCGAGGCCATCGCCATCCCGACCGAGGTGCCGACGCCCTGGCCGAGCGGGCCGGTCGTGGTCTCGACGCCGGTGGTCCAGCGGTACTCGGGGTGGCCGGGGGTGCGCGAGTGCAGCTGGCGGAAGTTTTCGATCTCCTCGAGCGAGCAGGCTGGCTCGTCGGTGACGTTGTAGTCCTCGTCGACCCTGCGGACACCGGCGAGGAAGAGCATCGAGTACAGGAGCATCGAGGCGTGGCCGGCCGAGAGCACGAAGCGGTCGCGGTTCGGCCAGACCGGGTTCGCAGGGTCGTAGCGCAGGTGGTTCTGCCAGAGCTCGTAGGCCACCGGCGCCAGCGACATCGGCGTCCCCGGGTGGCCCGAGTTCGCCTTCTGGACGGCGTCCATCGAGAGGGTGCGGATCGTGTTGATTGCGAGCTGATCGATGTCCTGAGTCATTGACCCGATCCTAGATGTTTGCTCGCGCTGCCTAGGCCGCGACGCTCAGGGCTCAATCCGGGTGACGGTGCCGTCGCCGTTATTTGCGACCCAAACCGCTTCGCCGCCGACCGCGACGGCGCCGGGTTCGGGACCCACTCCGATCGGGTCGCCGTCGACTTCCCCGGAGTCGAGGTCGATCCTGGTGACGGTGTCGTCGGCCGCGTTGGCCACCCAGACGGCGCTGGTGCCGGCGTCGATCCCGCCGGGCTTGCTGCCGACGTCGACCTGAGCCCGCACTTCGCGCAGGGAGGGGTCGATCTCGGTCACCGTTCCCCGGGGGGGATTGGTGACCCAGACAGCGCCATGGGCGACGGTGATCCCGGCGGGGCGCGGGCCGGCCAGGATCGGGTCCCCCGGCGCCAGCGAGCCGAGGTCGATCCGGCGCGCGCTCCCGGTCGATGAGCTCGAAGCCCAGAGGCCGCCGGCGCCCACCGCCAGCCGCAGCGGCGCCGCCAGCGGAGGCAGCTGGGTGCGGATGCGGCGGCCGCTTTCGGCGTTGACCACCGCGATGCCGCCGCCGTCTTCGTCGGCTACCCAGACCCGGCGCGGGTCGGCGCTGAGGGCAATCGGCCCGGGGGCGCCGGGGATCGGGATCGCCTGCTTGCGCTGCAGCGTCTTCGCATCGAGGCGCAGGAGCTCGTGCCGGCGCGGGTCAGTCACCCAGAGCCACCTGCTGCCGATCGCGATCCCGGAGATGCCGCGCCGCAGGGTCACCTGCCGGAGCTGCTTGCCGCTGTCGGGGTCGAGCCGCGTCACCGTGCCGTCGCGCTCGCTGGTCACCCAGGCGCCCTGGCCGTCGGCGGTGATCCGCAGCGGCGGCGTCCCGACCGCGATCGGCGCCGAGACGCTCGGGCCTTGGCTGCTGAGCAGCAGGAAGGCGGCCGCCCCGATCGCGATCGCGATCACCGCGAAGCCGCTGAAGATCCAGAGCGCCGCCCGGCGGCCCCGCAGGCCCAACCAGCCCTGCGAGGCGTTCGGCACCGTCGTCCGCTCGCTGCGGTCGTGGGAGAGGACAGCGGTCGGCCGCACCTCCGAGCCGGCGCCGGCGCGGGCGGAGGCGATCAGCTCGCCAGCGCTGCGATAGCGGTCGCCGGCGTCTTTGGCGGTGGCGCGGCGGATCGCCGCCTCCACCCCCTGCGGCAGCTCCGGCTCGGTGTCGGCTTCGGCCCGGGCAAAAGGGGCGATTCCGGTGAGCGCCTCGTAGAGGACGCAGCCGAGCGAGTAGACGTCGGCGGCGGGGCCGATCGAATCGCCGCGCCACTGCTCCGGCGACATGTAGTGGGCGGTGCCGACGACGGAGGCGTCCTCGGTGGCGCCGCTCTCGTCGAAGGCCTTGGCGAGGCCGAAGTCCGAGAGGTAGGCGCGGTCGCCTTCGACGAGGATGTTGTGGGGCTTGACGTCGCGGTGGACGATCCCGGCGGCGTGGGCGGCGTCAAGCGCGTCGGCCACCTGACCGAGGAGGTGGAGGGCGCGCTGGGGCGGCAACGGCCCCTCGCGGTCGATCAGGCCGCGCAGGTCGCCGCCTGCGATCAGCCGCATCGCCACCACCAGCTCGCCGTCGACCTCGCGCGAGTCGTAGATCGGCACCACCGCGGGATGGTCGAGGCGGGCGGCGAGGCGCGACTCGCGCAGGAAGCGCTCGCGGAAGCCCTCGCGATCGGCGAGCTCGCGGGCGATCACCTTCAGCGCCACCGGCCGTTCGAGCCCGAGGTGGGTGGCGCGATAGACGACGCCCATGCCGCCGCGCGCGATCAACCCTTCGATGCGGTAGCCGGCGACCTCGGAGCCAATAGAGAAGTCCCCCACGCGCCGGGTTATACCCAGCGCGCGGAGGATGCGGGGGAACGAGGGACCGCTGCTACCGGCCCTGCGGCACCGGCTGCCAGGCGACGACCCGACCGAGGGAGGAGGGGCTTTCGCTGCCTTCCAGGTTCAAGGCGATGGTCACGCGATAGGTGAAATGGCCGGTAACGGCATCGAGCACCGACAGGGACTGGCCCGACAGTTCCCAGTTCAAGGCGGCGACGTGGCGCCCGTCCGGGGAAAAGACGCCGGTGGTCGACTCCCGTTGGGGAAAGCTGGCGATCTTTCGCTCCGGGCCGCCGAGCCGCTTCACCCAGAGCCCCCGGCCGCGGGCAAAGAGGATCGTGCGGGTGGTGGCACTCGCGTCTTCGAGGTAGACCGAATGGCCACGGGTGACCAGCCTGTGCACGCGCCCGCCCCTGCGATCCATCGAGTAGATGGCACCGTAGGAGTGGGGGTCCCTCCGCTTGCTCCCGCGGCTGAAGGCGATCCTCTTGCCGAGATAGTGGGGGGCGAACTCGCCGACCCGCGAAGTGTGGGTGAGCGGGCGCGCCCCGCGGCCCGAAGGCCGAACCGACCAGATGTCGTCCCTGCCGCCATTGACCCTGCGGACGTAGACAATCTGGCGACCGTCGGGGGAAAACGCCGCTTCGTGCTCTTTCGCCGGCGTCGCGACAAGAGGAGTGACCACCTTTGCCTGGAGGTCGCTCCTGTAAAGGTCGCGCCCCCTCTTCCGGAACGCTCGCCGCTCGAACAGGACGTAGCGGCCGTTCGGGGCGATCAGCGGGTGCGAGTCGACGTCGTCACCGGCGGTCAGCTGCCGTGGGTGGGAGCCGTCGGCGCGCATGACCCAGATGTCCCCTTCGCGGACGAAGACGATGATGCGCCCGTCGGCCGACAGCGCAGGTTCACCATCGGCAGGATCAGTGGTGAGCTGGGTGGCGTGACGGTGCGCGAACGCAAACAGCCCACCGGTCGGGGGCTTGAGGATAGGTTCTCCGCCCGGCCCGAGGGGTCGGTGGTACGTGACTTCCGAGAAGACGATGGCACCGTCGGCGGCCGAGGCACCCGCGGGGACGGCCAGGGCTAGGAGGACGAGGGCGCTGATGACGGTTTTCTTGAACATCGAGTACTCCTTTCTGAAGCTCTGGCCCGGGGAGAAGGAGAAGTCCCCACTCGGCCACTGCTGACCGGGTGGGGACCGCTGCCTAGCGCTGCGGCTTACCGCCGGTGCGGCACCGGCTGCCAGGTGACGATCGGGCCGATCTTGGTGGTCACGTCGCCGCCGGAGAAGCCGACGACTTCGGCGTAGCTGCGGCGGCCGCTGTCGACGTCGATCACCGAGAGCGACTGTTCTTCGTCGGCTTCGGTGAAGGTCGCGACCTGCTTGCCGTCGGAGGAGAAGACGCTGTTCACCTCGGCGTTGTCCGGCAGGTCAGAGAGCTTGCGGCCCTTGCCGCCAAGCTGCTTGACCCAGAGGCCCTGGTCACGGCGGAAGAGGATCGTGCGGCCGTTGGCGGTCACGTCCTCGACGTAGGCCGAGCCGGCGCCCGCGATTAGTTTCGTCATTTTCTTGCCGTCGATGCCCATCTTGTAGATGTCGGCGTAGGCGCTCGGGCCTTCGGCGTTCTTGCCGCGGCTGAAGACGATGGTCGTGTTGAGCACGCTGGGGGCGTACTCATCGATGCCGGCGGTGCGGGTGAGGCGCCGCTGCTTCGCCCCGGAGGGCCGCACCGTGTAGATGTCGTCGTTGGAGCCGCCGCCGACGGCCGAGGTGCGGACGAAGGCGATCGTGCGGCCGTCGGGCGAGAACGAGGCTTCGTGCTCGTCACCGGGCGAGGCGGCGATCGCGTGCGGGGTGCCGCCGTTGACGCTCACCGTGTAGAGGTCACGGGCGGCGCCGGGGGTGGCCTGCCGCAGGAAGAGGACGATGCGGCCGGTCGGCGAGACGAGCGGGCGCGAGTCGACCTCGGCGCCGCTGGTCAGCCGTTTCTCGCCGGAGCCGTCGGCCCGGATCGTGAAGACGTCGCCTTCGCGGACGAAGGCGACCGTGTGGCCATCGGCCGAGAACGACGGTTCGGTGTCGCCCGGGTCTTCGGTCAGCTGGTTGAGGTGGCGATCTTTGACCGCGAACAGCCCGCCTTCCGGCGCTTTCGACGGCAGCACTTTGTCGCCTTCTTTGTAGATGCGGTGGTCTTCGCTGACCTTCGAGAAGACGATCGCCCCGCCGGCGGCGGAGGCGCTTGCCGGGATGGCCATCGCGAGGAGGGCGACGAAGACGGCGAGGATGGTTTTGTTGAACATCGGGTGCTCCTTTCGAGCGTCGGTGATTGCGTACACCGATGCTCGGGCCCGGAGCCGCGCCGACCAATGACAGCCGCTTCACCTACCGAGCCAGCTATGGCCCGATACGGGTCAGCGCCAAGATTTGCAGTCAGCGACCCGCTCGGTATTCGCGCCAATCTCGGGCTAGGCCGAGCAGCATGTGGCAGATGCCGATGATTGCCACAACCGCACCTATGGCGAAGGCGATATGTCCCTCGACGCCTGAGACCGGATGAACGAGCGCATCTCCGATAAACGGAGCAAGACTGAGGGCATGGGCCTTCCTTAAAAACACAGGCCCATGAGCCAGTCCTAGCGTCCCCTCTCGTTGAGAGTAGGAGGGCATTTCGAGATTTGTCAAGGGGCCCCCCTTTTTTTCGTCGCAGATGTCAACCATGCCAACTCGTTTGTTCGCGAGAGCATCGGCGACGACTTTCTGACTTCGTTCGCGAGCTAGAGGAAAGTGCAGCTTCACCGTCGGACTAGTTCGCTGATTTCCTGCCCTTCACTTGCGCTGCAACGAATCGCCCAATCCGACGGCGGAGGGTCTCGGCACCCTCCCCAGACTCGACGGATAAAGGGTCAGCGGGGGCGGTCGAGGCCCAGTTCGATCACCCGGGCGGCTATTTGGCGGGGGCGGTCGCGGCCGGTGTCGCCGGGGACGTCGAGCTTGGCGGCCAGGGCGTCGAGGCGGCGCTGGGCGGTGCGCTCGCTGACGTGGAGCTCGGAAGCGATCTCGGCGCGGGTGGCCGGGCGGCCGGCGAAGGCGCCCTCGCTGCGGTAGGGGGCGACCAGGGCGGAAGCGGTCGCCCGCTCCTCCTCGTTCAGCGCCACCGCCGGCTCGGAGGCGGCGACGGTCGCGCCGACGGGGGTGATGTCGCCGGTCTTCACTTCCAGGCGGTGGCTGCCGACGATCAGCGTGTCGCCGTCACGGAGTCGCCGAGGGCGGTCGAGCGGCTCACCGTTGAGGGCGGTGCCGTTGCGGCTGTCGAGATCGGTTGCCATCAGCACGTCGCCCTTGCGTTCGATCTCCAGGTGGTTCCAGGAGACCGCCTCGTCGTCCAGCACCACCTCCGCCTCGGGCGAGCGCCCGATCACGGTGCGCTCGCCGCTCAGCGCCACCGAATGCGGCGCCTCACCGCTGGAGGAGATCCAGAGCCGGGGTTCCATCGGCCGAGATTAAATCGGCCGGCCGACGCTCAGTACCGGTAGTGGTCCGGCTTGAAGGGCCCCTCGACCGGGACGCCGAGGTAAGCCGACTGCTCGGGCGTCAGCTCGGTCAGCTCCACCCCCAGCGCCGCCAGGTGGAGGCGGGCGACCTTCTCGTCGAGGTGCTTGGGCAGCACGTAGACCGCCGGCTCGCCGGCGTATTTGTCGTCGCGCTTGCCAAAGAGCTCGATCTGGGCGATCACCTGGTTGGTGAAGGAGTTCGACATCACGAAGCTCGGGTGGCCGGTCGCGTTGCCGAGGTTCAGCAGCCGCCCTTCGGAGAGGACGATGATCGACTGGCCGTCGCCGAAGCTCCACTCGTCTACCTGCGGCTTGATGTTGATCCGCTCGGCACCGGAGCCTTCCAGCGCCGCCATTTCGATCTCGTTGTCGAAGTGGCCGATGTTGCCGACGATCGCGTTGTGCTTCATCCGCTTCATGTGGTCGAGGGTGATGATGTCCTTGTTGCCGGTGGCGGTGACGAAGATGTCGGCGGTCTCGACGACTTCGTCGAGCGTCCGCACCTCGTAGCCCTCCATCGCCGCCTGCAGCGCGCAGATCGGGTCGATCTCGGTGACGATCACCCGCGCGCCCTGGCCGCGCAGCGAGTCGGCGCAGCCCTTGCCGACGTCGCCGTAGCCGCAGACGACCGCGACCTTGCCGCCGATCATCACGTCGGTGGCGCGGTTGATCCCGTCCACCAGCGAGTGGCGGCAGCCGTAGAGGTTGTCGAACTTCGACTTGGTGACCGAGTCGTTGACGTTGATCGCCGGGAACAGCAGGTCGCCGGTCTCGGCCAGCTGGTAGAGCCGGTGGACGCCGGTCGTCGTCTCCTCGGTGACGCCCTTGATGTTGGCGGCGATCCTCGTCCAGCGCTGCGAGTCCTCCTCGAGCGAGCGCTGCAGCGTCCGCAGGACGATCTTGAACTCCTCCGATTCGGCCGAGTCGGGATCGGGCACGGAGCCCGCCTTCTCGAACTCGACGCCCTTGTGGACGAGCAGCGTCGCGTCGCCGCCGTCGTCGAGGATCATGTTCGGGCCCTCGCCATCGGGCCAGTTCAGCGCCTGCTCGGTGCACCACCAGTACTCCTCCAGCGTCTCGCCTTTCCAGGCGTAGACGGGGATGCCCGCGGCGGCGATCGCGGCGGCGGCGTGGTCCTGAGTGCTGAAGATGTTGCAGCTCGCCCAGCGGACCTCGGCGCCGAGGGCGACCAGGGTCTCGATCAGGACCGCGGTCTGGATCGTCATGTGGAGCGAGCCGGTGATGCGCGCGCCCCGCAGCGGCTGCGCCGCCCCGTACTCCTCTCGCGTCTGCATCAGGCCGGGCATCTCGACCTCGGCGAGGGAGATCTCCTTGCGGCCAAAGTCGGCGAGGGCGATGTCGGCGACCTTGTGGTCCTGGGTCTCGGTTGCGGCGGTGCTGAGGGTCATTGGAGCAATGTAGCGTGCCGTTCGTGAACGCGCCTGATGAGGAGAAGCGGCTCGCCGCCGAGGGCGCCGCGGAGCTGATTGAGAGCGGGATGACGGTCGGCCTGGGGACCGGTTCGACCGTCGCCCACCTGCTGCCGGCGATCGCCCGCCGCGGCCTCACCGACATCCGCTGCGTCGCCACCTCGGTCGCCACCGAGGCGCAGGCGCGCGAGCTGGGGATTCCGGTCGAGGAGTTCGATCGCCTGCAGCGTCTTGACATTGCGATCGACGGCACCGACGAGGTGACGCCCGACGGTTGGCTGATCAAGGGCGGCGGCGGCGCCCACCTGCGCGAGAAGGTCGTCGCCGCGGCGGCCGCCCGCTTCGTCGTCATCTGCGACTCGAGCAAGCCGGTCGAGGCGCTGCGCGGGCCGGTGCCGCTGGAGCTGTTCGGCTTCGGCGTCGCCTCGACCCTGGAGCGGCTCGGCGGCGACGTCGAGCTCCGTGACGCCCCTCCCTCCCCCGACGGCGGGGCGATCGCCGACTACCGCGGGCCCGGGCTTGAGGATCCGGCGGCGCTGGCGGCGCGGCTGGAGGCCGATCCCGGCGTCGCCGCACACGGCCTTTTCCCTCCAGATATGGTGAGCGCGGTTTTCGTGGCAAGGGGAGACGCCGTGGACCGCATCAGTTTCACCTGACGCCAAAGGAGCACGCATGACCGACTTCAGCGGGCTGGCGATCGCCGGCCGAGTTGCCACTTCGACCGATGCCGATTGGGACCAGGCGCGCGCCGCCTGGAACCTCGCAGCCGATCAGAACCCCGACGCGGTCGCCTTCGTCGAGAGCGCCGACGACGTCGCCGCAACCGTGCGGTTCGCCGCCGAGAACGACCTGCGGGTGGCGGGTCAGGGAACCGGCCACGGCGCCGTCGCCCTCGGCTCGCTCGAGGGCGCGATCCTGATCAAGACCGAGCGCATGCGCGGGGTCGAGGTCGACCCCGAGGCCCAGACCACGCGGGTCGAGGCGGGGACGCTGGTGCTCGAGCTGAGCGAAGCCGCCGGCGCCCACGGGCTGAGCGGGATGCCCGGCTCCTCCCCCGACGTCGGCGCCGTCGGCTTCCACCTGGGTGGTGGGCTGAGCTGGCTCGGCCGCCGCTACGGCTTCGCCTGCAACCGGGTGCGGGCGGTCGAGCTGGTCACCGCCGACGGCGAGCAGCGGACCGTCGACGCCGGCAACGAGCCCGACCTCTTCTGGGCGCTGCGGGGCGGCGGCGGCAACTACGGGATCGTCACCGCGCTGCAGCTCGACCTGGTCCCGGTCGAGACCGCCTACGCCGGCGTTCTGATCTTCCCGGCCGCGGTCGGCGGCGAGGCCGTGCGCCGCTACCGCGACTGGGCCGCAGGCGTCTCCGAGGACGTCACCTCCGTCGTCAGGTTCATCACCCCGCCCCCGATCCCCGACGTCCCCGAGCCGCTGCGGGGCACGCCGCTGCTGACGATCGACGCCGCCTGCATCGGCGACAAGGAGGCCGGCGAAGCGACGATCGCGCCGCTGCGGGAGATCGGCGAGCCGATCATGGACACCTTCGACCAGATCCCCGCCGCGGGCCTCTGCCGGATTCACATGGACCCGGAGAACCCGGTGCCGGGCCTGGGCCATCACCGCGTCCTGCGCGAGCTGCCCGACGAGGCGATCGACGCCTTCGTCGAGCTCGCCGGCCCCGAATCAGGCTCGCCGCTGCTGCTGACCGAGATCCGCCAGATGGGCGGGGCGCTCGGCCGCCCCGACCCCGCCGGTGGCGCCCTCAGCCATCTCGACGCCAGCTGGGTGATGTTCGGCATCGGCATGCCGATGACCCCCGAGCTGGGTGAAGCGATCGAGGGCCAGCTGGACCGCATGGACGACGCGATGGAGGCCTGGGCCGGCGACGGCGGCTACTTCAACTTCGCCGAGCGTCCCTGCGACTCCGACGAAATCCTCCCCCCCGACGTCTGCTCCCGCCTCGCCGAGGTGAAGCGGAAGTGGGACCCCGACGGCCGCATCATCGGCAACCACGCCGTCTCGCTGGATCCCGCTGCCTAAGCCAAATCTGTCTGAAATAAGGGTAATAGTGGTACTATCTACCCACTATGGCTTACGTCGTCGCGACCAAGCCAGGTCGATATGAGGTACGAGAGTCGGTCGGCACCCCCAAAGGTCCGCGCAGCCGCACCCTTGCCAGTTTCCGGGAGCTGACCTCCGAGACTGTCGAGAGGGTCCGCGACAGATCGGAGAAGCCGCCGACGGCCGAGGAGTTGACTCGCCTGGCGCTACGGGCAGGCGCTCCCGTTCGTGGCTCGGAGCTCGACAACGCAGCAGGCGAGACTTTGCGCCGCATTGCCAGCGGCGAGCAACCAGATCCAAAGCTACGCCGCCTCTTGATCGATGCCCTGTCCGGCCAGGATCCCAACAGCCAGCCGTCCAAGTCGAAAAGCGTTATCTCAGACGCGGCTCGAGCGGCCAGCCAATGGGTCGGGGTTGGCTCTGAGGATCGTGCCCACGCCCTGCGTGAACTGCTCGAACTGGCCGATGCCTTGCCGATCCGACCCCGACCGCATGAGATCGGCTTCCCCCGCCTGCGATCCATCTAGCCGTGGGCACTCAGTCCGACACCCGCAGTCGTTCTGAGAAATCCCCGTCGCTCCCTGAGAAGGTGACCCTGATCCATCACTCTTTGGACAAAGCCAGGATCCCTCATGCGATCGGCGGCGCGCTTGCCCTCGCTTACTACGCCGAGCCGCGGGCGACGATCGACGTCGACATCAATGTCTTCGTACCGACGGAACGGTGGCCCGAGGTCTGCGGAGCCCTCGCCCCGCTCGGCATCGACGTAGCGGTCGAGGTCGAGGACCTAAACCGAGACGGGCAGGTCCGCCTCTGGTGGGATCGCAACCCAGTCGACCTCTTCTTCTCCTACGACCCCTTCCACGACGCGATGCAGCAAGGCGCCCGGAAGGTCCCGTTCAACGAGGAGACGATCCCGATCCTCTCTCCGGAGCACCTCGCGGTCTGCAAGGCGATGTTCGACCGGCCCAAGGACTGGCTCGATATTGAGCAGATCCTTGTTGCCACCGACCCACTTGACGTGAAGGAAATCGAAGATTGGCTGGAGCGGATGGTCGGTGAGGACAACCCGCGGATCGAGAAGCTCGCCGAAGTGAAGGCCGCGCTCTCGCTGAACTAGCCCGCGGCGGCTTCGTCTGCGACCGCGACCACATCGTCGTTGTGGACGCGGGCGGCGGGAATGGATTCGTCGCCGGCTAGGAGCTTTTGCAGGGCCTCCACCTTGTCGGGGCCGGTTACGAGCCAGATTATGCGGCGGGCTTCGTCGAGGGCGGGATAGGTGAGGGTCATGCGGCGGTGGTCCTGGTAGGCGGTCTCGGTCATCGCCACGCGGCGGTCGGTGACCTCGAGGACGGGGTCGCCGGGGACCAGGGAGGCGGTGTGGCCGTCGGGGCCCAGGCCGAGGTGGACGAGGTCGAGGCGGCCGGGGAGCTGGGCTTCGTAGTCGCGGGCGGCGCCGTCGAGGTCGCGCTGGGTGACGGGCATCGGCCGCAGCGCCGCTTGGTGGTCCATCGAGAGGCCGAGGACCATGTGGGTGAGGTTGCGGGCCTCGTCGCCCGGCGCGGCGACGCGCTCGTCGACCTGGAAGAGCTCGGTCTTGTCCCAGGGCATCTGCTCGGATTCGCCGAGGATCGCCAGCATCGCCCAGGGCGAGCGACCCCCGCTCATCGCGAAGGCGAAGTGGCCACGCTCGGCCGCGGCCTGCGCCCCGGCGGTGGCGATCAGCTCGGCAGCCCGCCGCGAGGCAGCCTTTTCGTCACCGGCCACCTCGAGCTCGATCGACACGGCTCAGTCCTTCTTCTCGTCGTGGCCGCCGAACTGCTTGCGCATCGCCGAGAGGACTTTGTCACCGAAGTCGCCGAGCCCGCGCGAGTAGAAGCGCTCGTGCAGAGCCGTGGTCAGGACCGGCGTCGGCACCCCCTCGTCGATCGCCGCGATCGCCGTCCAGCGACCCTCGCCGGAGTCGGAGACGCGACCGGTGAACTCCTCCAGGTCGCCCGATTCCTGCAGCGCCGCCGCGGTCAGGTCGAGCAGCCAGGAGCCAATCACGCTGCCGCGGCGCCAGACCTCGGCGACCTCGGGCAGGTCAAGGTCGTACTGGTAGTACTCGGGATGGTCGAGCGGCGCCGTCTCGGCGTCGGCCTCGCGCTTGACCTTGCCGGCGTTGGCGTTCTTGAGGATGTTGAGGCCCTCGGCATAGGCGGCCATGACGCCGTACTCGATCCCGTTGTGGACCATCTTCACGAAGTGGCCCGCCCCGTTGGGGCCGCAGTGGAGGTAACCGTTCTCGGAGGGAGAGGGATCGCCCTCACGCCCCGGGGTCCGCTCGGCCGCCCCGACCCCCGGCGCCAGGCTGGCGAAGATCGGGTCGAGCCGCTCGACCGCGCGGTCCGGCCCACCGATCATCAGGCAGTAACCACGGTCCAAGCCGAAAACGCCGCCGCTGGTGCCACAGTCGACGTAGTCGATCCCCCGCTCGCCGACTTTTTCGGCGCGGCGGATATCGTCGCGGTAATAGGAGTTGCCGCCGTCGACAATCGCGTCGCCGGACTCGAGCACCGCGGCGACGGCGTCGACCGTCTGCTCGGTGATCTCCCCCGCCGGGACCATGATCCAGACCGAGCGCGGGGCGCTCAGCTTCCCGGCCATCTCCTCCAGCGAGGAGGCGCCCTCGGCCCCCTCCCCCGCCAGTTGGGAGACCGCATCAGGGTTGACGTCGTAGGCGACGATCTTGTGCCCGTCGCGCATCAAGCGCCGAGCCATGTTGGCCCCCATCCTTCCGAGGCCGACGATTCCGAGTTCCATAAAGTCCTCCGCTGGTGGCGCTGTTGGGGTGGGTGGACGATAGCCTGCCGGGCGATGGCAAACGACGCCGCCGACGTCCTCGCGATCTTCGGGATCAGCGGCGATCTGGCGAAGAAAATGACCTTCCGCGCCCTTTACCGGCTGGAGGCGGCGGGCAAGCTCGAAATCCCGATTGTCGGCGTCGCGATCGACGACTGGGATGATGAGAAGCTGCGCGAGCACGCCCGCGAGGCGATCGGCAACACCGTCGGCAGTCCAGACGAGGACATCTTCGAGCGGCTCGCCAAACGCCTGACCTACGTCCAGGGCGACTACGGGGAGGCAGAGACCTTCGAGCGCGTCGGCAAAGCCCTCGGCGACGCCAAGCGACCGGTCTTCTACCTCGAGATCCCGCCGGCTCTCTTCGCCACCGTCGTCCAGGGGCTCGGCAAAGCCGCCCTGACCGAGAACGCGCATGTCGTGATCGAGAAGCCGTTCGGCCACGACCTCGAATCGGCCCGCAAGCTGAACGATGAGCTGGCCGAGGTCCTGCGCGAGGAACAGATCCTCCGCATCGACCATTACCTCGGCAAGGAGCCGGTGATGGACATCACCTATCTGCGCTTCGCCAACGCGCTGCTGGAGCCGGTCTGGAACCGCGAGCACGTCTCCCACGTGGAGATGACGATCGCCGAGGACTTCGGGGTCGAGGACCGCGGCCGTTTCTACGACGCGGTCGGGGCGATGCGCGACGTGATCCAGAACCACGCCCTGCAGGTGCTGGGGATCATCGGCATGGAGCCGCCGACCGGCAACCACCCCGACAGCGTCCGCGACAAGAAGCTGGAGTTCTTCAAGGCGGTGTGCGCGGCCGACCCCAAGCGCTACGTCCGCGGCCAGTACGAGGGGTATCTCGACGTCGAGGGCGTGAAAGCGAAGTCGAAGACGGAGACCTTCGCCGCGATCCAGCTCGAGGTTGACAACTGGCGCTGGGCCGGCGTCCCCTTCTTCGTCCGCGCCGGCAAGCACATGCCGGTGAAGGTGAGCGAGGTCTCGGTCTTCTTCAAGCGGCCGCCGCGGCTGGGAGTCGGTCACGGCAAGACGCCGGAACCGAACCAGCTGACGATCCGGATCGAGCCGAAGGCCGGCGCCCGCATCCGCCTCTACGCGAAGAAGGCCGCCGCGGAGGCGTTCCAGGCGGCCGACCTCGAGGTCCTCTTCGAGCGAGCGCCGGGCGAAGACCCCGAGCCCTATGAGCGCCTGCTCGGCGACGCGATCTCCGGCCAGCACCAACTCTTCACCCGCCAGAGCTCGATCGAAGAGACCTGGCGGGTGGTCCAACCGCTGCTCGACGAGCCGGGGCCGGTCCTTCCCTATGAGCAGGGAACTTGGGGCCCGAAGCAGGCCGAGGACCTGGTCCGCGGGATCGGGCAGTGGTCACAGCCGTGGCTTCCGTCCGACTGATTCCCTAGCGGCCTGCTAGGTTTTCGGAGCTTCTCATTAGGGCGACCTAATCAGCACTCCCAAACTAATCAGCACTTTGGCACGAGGAATTCACACCGCATGATCCCGACTTTCGTCATCACCCTGCGAGAGGGCGTAGAGGCCTCGCTGATCATCGGCATCATCGCCGCCTTCCTGGTCAAGGAGGGCCGCCGCGACGCGATGCGGCAGATGTGGCTAGGGATCGCGATCGCGCTCGTCCTCTGCATCGGGGTGGCGGTCCTGCTCGAAGTCGTCGGCCAGCAACTGCCGCAGAAGGAGCAGGAGGGGTTGGAGACGGTGGTCGGTCTGATCGCGGTCAGCGCCGTCACCTACATGATCGTCTGGATGCGCCGCCACGCCCGCGGCATCAAAGCCCAACTCGAAGGCGAGGCCGCCTCGGCGCTGGCGACCGGCTCGACGCTGGCCCTGGTCGGGATGGCCTTCCTCGCCGTCCTGCGCGAGGGCTTCGAGACCTCGGTCTTCCTCCTCGCCGCCTTCCAGGACTCGACCGACACCACCGCCGCCGGCGCCGGCGCGATCCTCGGGCTGGTCGCCGCGGTCGCGATCGGGCTCGGCCTCTACCGCGGTGGTGTGCGGATCAACCTCACCCGCTTCTTCCGCGTTACCGGCATCGTCCTCGTCTTCGTCGCCGCCGGCCTGCTTGCCTCCGCCGCCCACACCGCCCACGAGGCGGGCTGGATCAACGGCCTCCAGGGCCAGGCGATCGACCTCAGCTGGCTGGTCCAGCCGGGCACCGTCTCCGGCTCGCTGCTGACCGGCATGCTTGGCCTGCAGCCGGCGCCGACGGCGATCGAAGCGATCCTCTACCTCGCCTACGCGATCCCGGTCGCCGCCTACGTGCTCTGGCCGCAGGGGATGCGCGCGCGCCCGCGGCGCGACCGCGTCCGCGCCGCCGGGCGCATCGGCGCCCCCGAGAGGGCCGTGTAGGCGCCGCTTCGACCTGCCCGGATCAACCGCTCCCGCGATGAGCCCGATCACCCGCCGCCGCCTGCTGGCTTCCGCCGGAGCGGGGGCGGCCGGGCTCGGCCTGGGGGGCGCCGGTGGCTACCTGCTCGGCCACGAGAACGCCGAGGCTGACGGGGAGGGAACCGGCAGCGTCACCTTCCACGGCGAGCATCAAGCGGGGATCGCGACTCCGGCGCAGGACCGCCTCCACTTCGCCGCCTTCGACCTGCTGACCGAGGACCCGGCCGCGCTGCGCGAGCTCCTGCGCGAGTGGACGCTCGCCGCGGCGGAAGCGACCGACGGCGAGATGATCGGCGACGTCAACGAGATGCCGCTGGCGCCCCCGGACGACACCGGCGAGACCGTCGGCCTCCTCCCTTCCAGCCTCACCGTCACCTTCGGCTTCGGGCCGAGCCTGTTCGAGAAGCCCGGGCTTGGCCTGGCTGGCAAGCGCCCGGCGGCGCTGCGCCCGCTGCCGCCCCTTCCCGGCGACGAGCTCGACCCGGCAGAAAGCGGCGGTGACATCTGCGTCCAGGCCTGCGCCGACGATCCCCAGGTCGCCTTCCACGCGATCCGCAACCTCGCCAGGATCGGCCGCGGCACGGTGGCGATGCGCTGGTCGCAGCTCGGCTTCGGCCGCACCTCGACCACCAGCCGCAGCCAGGAGACGCCGCGCAACCTGATGGGGATGAAGGACGGCACCGCCAACATCAAGGCCGAGGACACGGCGGCGATGGATCGCTTCGTCTGGGTCGGCGGCGAGGGGCCGGCCTGGATGCGCGGAGGCAGCTACATGGTCACGCGCCGGATCCGGATGTTGCTCGAGGTCTGGGACCGAGCCTCGCTGGCCGACCAGGAGCGGACCATCGGCCGCCACAAGTACAGCGGCGCCCCGCTCGGAGGGGAAGACGAGTTCGACCCCCTCCCGCTCGACGCGCAGCGCGACGGGCATCCCCTGATCCCGGCTGACTCGCACGTCCGCCTCGCCTCGGCGCAGGAGAACGACGGCGCCCGGATCCTTCGCCGCGGCTACTCCTTCACCGACGGCGTCGACGAGAGCCTCGGCGAGCTCGAAGCGGGCCTCTTTTTCATCTGCTTCCAGCGCGACCCGGCGAAGCAGTTCATCCCGATCCAGCGGCGGCTTGGCTCGATCGACGCGCTGAACGAGTACATCAAGCACGTCGGCAGCGCCCTCTTCGCCGTCCCGCCCGGAACCAAACCGGGGGGGTACGTCGGCGAAGGGCTGCTTTGAGTTAGGGTGCCCTAACTATGAATCCGAAATTGCTCTCCATCGCAGCAGCGGCGCTGCTCGCCCTCTCTCTCACCGCCTGCGGATCGAGCGAGGATCCCCCGACCGGCGCGAAGGTGCTGAGCTTCGAGCTGACCGACGAAGGCTGCCTGCCTCACGCGGTCTCCGCCCCCGCCGGCCCGGTCACCTTCGAAGCCGAAAACACCGGCAGCTCGGCGGTCACCGAGATCGAGGTGATGGAAGGCGACACGATCCTCGGCGAGAAGGAGAACCTCTCGGAGGGCCTCAGCGGCAGCTTCTCGCTGACGCTCGACGCCGGCAAGTACACGATCTACTGCCCCGGCGGCGATAACGAGAAGGGGACGCTGACGGTCACCGGCGAGCTGAAGGCGAAAGGGAGCGCCGAGGCCGACAAGGCGGTCGCCGACTACCGCGAGTACCTCGAGGAAAACGCCGACGAGCTGGTGGCGAAGACGAAGCCGTTCGCCGCCGCCGTCGAAGCGGGCGACCTCGCCAGGGCCAAGGCCCTCTACGCGCCCGCCCGCATCCCCTACGAGCGGATCGAGCCGGTGGCCGAGTCGTTCGGCGACCTCGACCCGCGCATCGACGCCCGCGAGAACGACGTCGCCGCGAGCGAATTCGGCGGCTTTCACCGGATCGAGAAAGCGCTCTGGCAGGAAGGCACCGCCAGGGGCATGGCGCCGGTGGCAAAGCAGCTGCAGGCCGACGTCGAAGAGCTGGCCGAGGAAGTCGAGACGGTCGAACTGCGGGCGGTCCAGATCGCCAACGGCGCCAACGAGCTGCTCGGCGAGGTCTCGGCTTCCAAGATCACCGGCGAGGAGGAGCGCTACTCCCACACCGACCTGGTCGACTTCGAGGCCAACGTCGAAGGGGCTGAGGCGGCCTTCGAATCGGTGAAGCCGCTGCTCGACGAAACCAACCCCGAGCTTTCCGGTGAGCTCGAAGCAGACTTCAAGATGGTCTTCGCCAAACTGCAGCCCTACCGCCAGGGCAACGGGTTCGTCTCCTACGCCGAGCTGACGCAGGCGGACACCCGCGAGCTGGCGCAGTCGATCGACACCCTGGCCGAGAAGCTGAGCCAGGTACCTGCGGAAATCGCCTCAGCCGAACACGCCTGACCCGCCGTCGCAGGCCCTACCCTGGCTCGTCCATGATCGACGCGGGAAAACGGGCCGACGAGCTGCTGCGGGAGCTGGGCTACGCCGAGTGGCGGGCTGGGCAGCGGGAGGCTGTGGTTGCTGCCCTGGAGGGCCGCGACTCGCTGATCGTGATGCCCACCGGTGGGGGGAAGAGCCTCTGCTATCAGCTGCCGGGGCTGGCGTCGGAGGAGCTGACGATCGTGGTCAGCCCGCTGATCGCCTTGATGCGGGATCAGTGGGAGAAGCTGCGGCGGCTGGGGCAGCCGGTGGCGATGATCACCTCGGGGATGTCGGAAGAGGTGGCCTGGGAGGCGCTCGATGCGGTGCGGCGGGATGCGCGGATCGTCTACTGCGCGCCGGAGCGGTTCGGGTCGAGCGTCTTCCTCGAAGCGCTCTCTGAGCGGACAATCGACCTGGTCGCGGTCGACGAGGCGCACTGCGTCTCGGAGTGGGGGCACGACTTCCGGCCCGACTACCTGCGGCTGCCCGAGGTCGTGCAGCGGCTGGGGCGGCCGACGGTGATGGCCTGCACGGCCACGGCAACGGTGCCGGTCGCGCGGGAGATCGCCTCGCGGTTCGCGATGAAGGAGCCGCTGCAGGTGCGCTCCGGCTTCGACCGCCCGAACCTCTCCTTCGACGTCGTCGCGCTCGAGGGCAAGGGCTCGACCGCGCGGCGCCAGGCGCTGCTGGAAGCGGGGCTGCGCGACCCCGCCAACCGGCCGGCGATCGTCTACTGCGGCACCCGCCGCCAGACCGAAGAGGTGGCCGCCGACCTGCGCGAGGGCGGCATCGCCGCGGTCGCCTACCACGCCGGCCTCGAACCCGAGCACCGGACGGCGATCCAGGAGCGCTTCATGGCGACCGACGCCGGCGTCATCTGCGCCACCAACGCCTTCGGGATGGGAGTCGACAAGCCCGACGTGCGCTCGGTCTGGCACGTGACGATCCCGACCAGCGTCGAGGCCTACTACCAGGAGGCCGGGCGCGCCGGGCGCGATGGGCTGCCTTCACGGGCAACGATGCTGGCGCTGAAATCCGACCTCGGCCGGCTCGTCCGCTTCAACGAACAGCGCGCTGGCGACCCCGAGCTGGCGATCGCCCGCGAGCGCGGCTGGCGCGCCTACCACGTGATCAAGGACTTCATCTACGGCACCGAGTGCCGCCGCCGCGCCCTCCTCGACCACTTCTCCGACCGCACCGCCGGCGCTCCGCTCGAGCGCTGCTGCGACGTCTGCGACATGCTCGACTGGCTGCCGGACCCGGACACCATCGCCATTTCTCGCTCGAAGCCCGGCGCCACCAAGGCCGCAAAGCCCGCTGCGGAGCTCTCCCCCGCCGACGCCCCGCTCTTCGAGGCGCTGAAAGCCTGGCGCCTGGAGGCCGCCGCCGGCAATCCCGCCTTCACCGTCGCTCACAACAAGACGCTGATGGCGATCGCCGCCGCCCGCCCCGCCGACGCCGACTCCCTGCTGGCGATCAGCGGCGTCGGCCCCAGCTTCATCGAAAAGCACGCGCCGGACGTGCTCGCTCTGATCGCCGAGCACGCCGCGCCGCTCGCCGCCTGAGTCGCAACCGAGCTTGCGCGGCCCCTATCGGGTGCCGGGCGGAAGCCGCGCAGTTGCAAGCATTGACGCTCCCGCCGTGCTGCCGAAAGCAAAACTCCCGGGGGCGGTTCTCGCCTGTCTGCTGCTGGTCGCGCTTGCGCCCGCGGCTTCCGCCTCCGCCTGGCCGCTGCTCAAGCCGCCTGGCAAGAAGGTCTACTTCGGGGTCTCCGACACCGGCGACATGGCCGACTTCGGTCACTTCTCCGATGCGGTCCACAAGCACCCGGCGGTGATCGAGTCGTTTCGGACCTGGGGCAGCGACTTCCCCGACTCGATCCGGCGCTGGCAGACCGCGCGGGCGCGGCCGATGATCCACATCACCACCGCCGACAACAACGACGGCCACGAGATCATCTCCCTGCCCCAGATCGCCGCCGGCCGCGGCGACCGCTACCTCGTCCGCCTCAACAAGCTCTTCTTCGAAAAGGGGATGCGCGCCTACGTGCGGCCGCTCGGCGAGCCGAACCGCTGCCTCAACGTCTACGCCGCGTACGACTGCTCGGGCGCCTCGCGCGGGCCCGAACACAGCCCGGGCGCCTACAAACGCGCCTTCCGCCGCATCTACGTGATCCTCCACGGCGGCGGCACGCGGGCGACGATCGACCGGCGCCTGCGCGAAGCCGGGCTGCCGCCGCTGACCGTCGACGTCCAGGCCCTGGCGGCGGCGCCGGTGGCGATCGTCTGGAGCCCGCTGCCCGCCGGCTCCCCCACCACCCCCCAGAACCGGCCGAAACACTTCTACCCCGGCTCGCGCTGGGTCGACTGGGTCGGGACCGACTTCTACTCCGGCTATCCCGAATGGGATGCGCTGACCGGCCTCTACCGCCGCTTCTCCGGCAAGCCCTTCGCGATCGCCGAGTGGGCCGTCGAAGGCGAGGACCCCTCGTTCGTCAGCAAGCTCTTCGCCTGGGTCGACGGGCATCGCCGCTGCCGGATGCTCGTCTACTACCAGGACTTCGGCGACAGCAACAGCTACCGGATCCAGAACTACGGCTCCAGCCTCAGCGTTTTGCGCGCCCGCCTCCACTCCGGGCTTTTCCCGGCGTACGCGCGCGGTGCGCCGCGCCTACCGCCACCACCGCCCGGTGGGGTTGGAGCGCGGTGATGCTCGAGTACCCCGTCAGGTAGATCCGCCGGCCGTCGGAGATCACCGGCGTGTAGGTCCCCTTCGGGTAGCGGAAGACCCGCCGCCCGCTCCTCATCATGAAGCCGGTGGTCGTTTTGTTGGTGAACTCGGCGACGTAGACGATGTCGCCGACGGCCGAGAGCGAGCCGACCACCTGGCCGCCCGCCGAGCGGCTCCAGCGGACGCTGCCATCCTTGGCGTTGAGCGCGTAGACGTTGCCGTCGAAGGAGCCGACGAAGACGGTCGGCGGGCTGTGCTTGGTGTTGGCGACAGCGGGGCCGGAATAGGCGTAGCCGCCGGTCGAGTAGGACCAGGCGAGGGTGCCGTCGGAGAGGTCGTAGCTATAGACGCGGCCATCGTTGTTGCCGGCGTAGACGCGGCCGTAGGCGACGGCGGGGGTCGAGTAGAACTCGCCCGAGCCGCCGAAGCCGGGGCCGAGCGAGCCGCTCTGCCAGACCAGCTTGCCGGTCTTGGCGTCGACCGCGTTCATGTGGCCGCCGTAGTCGCCGACGTAGAGGCGGCCGCCGTAGTAGGCGGGCCCGGCCTTGATCGCGCCGCCGAGCGGCGTCGACCAGCGGACGTTGCCGCTGATCGTGCTGACCGCGAACAGTTCGCCGTTTTCGCAGCCGAAGTAGACGGTGCGGTCGATCACCACCGGCGAGGACTCCGCCCGCCCCGGCAGGCTTCGTTTCCAGATCGTCTTGCCGGTTTTAGCGTCGAGCTTGACCAGGTGCCCGGGGTCGAGGTTGACGATGTAGAGGCGGTGGCGGTAGTAGGCGGGCGAGGAGGCGTTGAGGTGGCCGATCCGCCGCTCCCAGATGACCTTGCCGGTGTCGGCGTCGAGCGCGTAGGCGAAGCCGTTGTTGTTGACGAAGTAGAGCCTGCCGCCGGCGTAGACCGGCGGGAACTCCTGCAGCGGGCGCTCGGTGAACCGCCAGAGTTTGTCGTAGGGGGGCCTGATCCCCCGCACCGGCAGGTACTTGGTGCGGGCCGGGTCGAGCCCGTAAAAGGGCCAGTTGACCGTCTGCGGCCGCTTCGGCGGCGGCGGCTTCTGCGGCTTGAAGTGGCGGATCGCTTCGGCGTTGTGGACGTCGGCGGGCCGCTTCAGCAGCTCGTAGCCGACGATCGCGCCGCTGACGAGTATTCCGAGCGCGAGCAGGGCGATCGCAACCCACCGGTTCGAGCGGTGCCAGAGGTGCTTCTCGAGCAACTCGCTACCGCGCATCCGCGGCGCGGCGCTCGGACTCTTTGCTGACGCCCGCGATCAGGTCCCTGATCGCTTTCTTCAGGATCGCCATGATGATCGGCGCGGCGAGGGGAACCGTCGGGGTCGTCTTCACCGCGTAGGTGATCTCCGTCCCGCCGTCGCCCGGGCTCAGTTCGACCGTGCCGATGTGATCGCGAAGCGGCAGGCCGGAAAGGACCGTGTAGGAGAAGCGGTAGGGAGGCTCGTAGGCGAGCACTTCCTCGCGCATCGGCGGACCCGGCAGCGCCGCGAGCACGCGGATCGCGCCGACCCCGTTCGGCGCCGGTTCCCCCTCGCGCTCGAGCTCGGCGCGGCGCAGGGGCGTGATCTCGGTGTAGCGCCGGTGGTCGGTGAGGACGTCGAAGACGATCTCGGGCGGGGCGGCCACCTGGCGCGCGTAAGTGAAGCTCGCCATCGCCCGAAAGGCTACGTGAGCCGCCAGCGCTGCGGGTCTGACCCGTCCAGCCCCTCGACCTCGCCGGCGATCACGAGGTGGTCGAGGCAGGAGAGGACGATCTGCAGGACCCAGGCGCTGGCCGGGCTTTTGACCATCTCGGGACCGACGATGTCTTCGACGATTTCGAAGGCGGTCCGCTCACCCCCGCCCAGCGCCTCGCGCGTCTTTCCGAGCAGCTCGTTGACCTGGCGGCGGGACTCGGCGATCTTCGCCTCGGGGTCGCGGAAGGTGCGGCCGTGGCCGGGCAGGACGAGGTCGACCTCGAGCGGCTCGACCCGGCCCAGGCTGGCGCAGAATTCGCCGATCGGGTCGGGGCTGTGGCCGTAGTCGAAGAAGAGGACGGTGCGGCCGAGCAGGTGGTCGCCGGAGATCAGCAGGCGGCGCTCGGGCTGGTGGAGGACGACGTGGGACGGCGCGTGCCCCGGCGTCTCGACCACCTGCCAGGCGCCGAGCTCGGTCTCGACCTCGACCCCGGGCACGAGGTCACGGTTGGGCTCCTTGAGGATGTCGATCCCGGTCTCGCTGTCGTTGCTCCGCTCGCGGTAGCGCTCCAGCGCCGCCGGCGAGACGCCGCTCTGCCGCGCCACCTCGATCCGCGCCTCCAGCGCCGCCTCGGGGTCGTCGGCGAGCAGCCGCACGTGCTCCCAGTTCGGGTGCATCCAGAGCTCGCACCCGGCCCGCTCGCAGATCGCCCCGGCGAGCCCGTAGTGGTCGGTGTGCGAATGCGTGCAGACGACCAGCCGCACATCCTCCACGCCAAAACCAGCCCCCGCCAGCGCCAAGTCGAGCTGCCGCAGCTTCCCCTTGCCGCCGATCCCGGTGTCGAACATGACCACACCGCCATCGGACTCGATCGCCCAGGCATTGCCATGCGGCACCCCGGGCCAAGGAAGGGGCAGCCGCAGCCGCCAGACCCCAGGCAGCACTTTCTCCGTACGCGGCGCCTCCGCCTTTCCACTGGCCATCCGGCCAATCCTTTCAGGCCTCAGGGACGCGCGAACTCCTGCATCACCCCAGCGGCGGCGAAGCAGGCGGCGCCGGCGAAGGTGGCCCAGTTGGCGATGCCGACCGCCAGCTCGTCGCCAGTCGAGGGCCGGACGAAGGCGGCGATCGCCGCGGCCATGAAGAGGACCGAGCCAACCTGGTTGAGGACCGCGATCCGCCAGCCGAGGCCGGTGCCGCCCCCCTGCCGCCGTTCACGCCGCAGCTGCACCAAGGCAAGGTGCCCGGAGACAAGAAAGAGCACGCAGCCGATCACTTCCGGCGACCAGACCAGCCGGTGCTCCTGGGCAGTGGTGAGGTCGCCGATCAGCGCCGCCAACAGGCTGACGCCGAAGTAGAGGGTGCCGACGAAGAGCACGAAGGCGCTAGCCCAGTCGAGCCGCCGCGGCTCAAAAGACCACCAGCGCCATCGGCCCCCGCGCCCGTTAGCAGCAAGCAGCACCGACGAGTAACCGCCGGTCGTGAAGAACACGCCGCCGGCAAGGAAAACCGCACCCGCGAGTCGCGGCCCCCCAACATGAGCCTGAGCCAGCAACGCCCCTAAACAGAACAGGGACCCCCCAATGACGAAAGCGGTAGCCGCCACCACATTCGCCCGCCCCAATCGCCGATCAGCATCCACGCGGCCAGCCTATGCAGGTCAGCCGACTACCTACCTCCGGCGGGTGGCACGGTAGGGGGGACCATCCCCTGGTAGTTCAGGGGATGGTGGGTCCCCTGCCGTGACAGGACCCGCCGGCCACTACCCCACGTCGAAGGTGCCCGGATCCGGCCCCGTGCGCCCGCCGCTATCCAGCCGCTCGATAGCAGCCATGTCGTCCTCGCTGAGCGCGAAGTCGAAGAGCTCGAAGTTCTGGCGGATCCGCTCCGGCGTCACCGATTTGGGGATGACGACGTTGCCGAGCTGCAGGTGCCAGCGAAGGATGACCTGGGCGGGGGTGCGCTCGTGGTGGGCCGCAATCGTCGCAATCGTCTCGTCCTCGAGCAGGTCGCCCTGGGCCAGCGGGCTCCAGGCCTCGGTGGCGACGTCGTGATCGGCGTGCCAGGCGCGCAGCTCGGCCTGCTGCAGCCGCGGGTGCAGCTCGATCTGGTTCACGGTCGGCTGCTGCTCGGCCTCTCGCTCAAGCCGCTCCAGGTCCTCGACGCGGAAGTTGGAGACGCCGATCGAGCGGGCGCCGCCTTCCTCCTTGATCCGTTCGAAGGCGCGCCAGGTGTCGAGGAAAAGGTCCCGTCCGGGCAGCGGCCAGTGGATCAGGTAGAGGTCGACGTGGCCGGTGCCGAGCCGCTCGATGCTCTGCTCGAAGGCGCGCAGGGTGGAGTCGTAGCCCTGCTCGGAGTTCCAGAGCTTGGTGGTGACGAAGACGTCCTCGCGCCGCGCGCCGCTGGCGGCGATCGCCGCCCCCACCCCGGCCTCGTTGCGGTACGCGGCGGCGGTGTCGACGTGGCGGTAGCCGACCGCGAGCGCTTCCTCGACCCGCTCCTGCGTTTCCCCCGGCGGGATCTGGAAGACGCCGTAGCCGAGCTGGGGCATCTCGACGCCGTCATGAAGGGTGACCACGGGAACCTCGGTCGCATGAGTCATGCGATCCCGGCTACCCCTGACGCTGCGCGTTTAAGCGATTAGCTAGTCGCTAAACCAATGGCCAGCAACGGGAACGCCGCCATGACGCCGAGGTAGGCGCCCATCGCGGCGCCGCTGCGGAGCGTCGCCGTGCGCGAGCGGGCGCCGGAGATGGCGCCGACGAGGAAGAAGGTGGCCGCGATTCCAAAACCGATCCAGAAGACGGGAGGCATTGCGGCGGCGACTTTACCGGACGGCGTGCAGGAATCGCCTCCCGCGCGGCAAAGGCGGGGGCATGAACGACTCGTCCAACAAGAACAGCAAGCTGATCCTCGCGGCGATGATCTTCGCCGTCTCGATGACCTTCATCGACCAGACGATCGTCGCGATCGCGATCCCGACGATCCAGGACGATCTCTCGCTCTCGGCGACCGGGGTGCAGTGGATCGTCAACGGCTACCTGCTCTCGCTCTCGGCGCTGTTCGCCTTCGGGGGCCGGCTCGCCGACATCGCCGGCCACCGCCGCATGGTCACGCTGGGCGTCATCGTCTTCGCCACCGCCTCTGCCCTCTGCGGCGCCACCCCCTCGGGCGCGCTCGACGAGCCCTGGCTGATCGCCTTCCGGGTGATCCAGGGCGCCGGCGCGGCGATCATGTTCCCGGCGGCGCTGGCCATCGTCTTGAACGCCTTCCCCGTCCACGAGCGCGGCCGGGCGATGGCGATCTTCTTCGCGATCGCCGGCGGCCTCACCTCGGTCGGCCCGCTTGCCGGCGGCTTCCTCGTCGAATGGAGCTGGCGGGCGATCTTCTGGGTCAACATCCCGGTCGCGATCATCGCCCTGATCCTGATCGCGAAATCGAAGCCGGCCGACGAGCGGCACCCCGCGCCGCTCGACTACCGCGGCGCGCTGCTGATCACCACCGGCATGGGCCTCGCCGTGCTCGGGCTGCAGCAGTCGAGCGTCTGGCACTGGAGCAGCCCCGCCACCTGGGGCACGATCGTCGCCGGCATCGCCATCCTCGCCGCCTTCGTCCGCTACGAGCTGCGGATCGAGAACCCGCTGCTGCGGCTCTCGGTCTTCCGCGACCGCGCCTTCACGGTCGACAACATCGTCCTCTTCTTCCTGATGATCGCCTTCGTCCCGCTCTTCTTCTTCGCCAGCATGTACGCGCAGATCTCGCTCGGTGAAAGCGCCTCGGAAACCGGCCTCTACCTGCTGATCTTCTTTGCCGGCTTCGCCACCGCCTCGCAGTGGGGAGGCAAGATGCTCGACCGGGTCGGGGCGCGGCCCGCGGTCGTGCTCGGCTGCGCGGTCGCCGCGGTCGGCTTCTACCTCTGGGGACACTCGATGACCGAACTCTCGGTCTCCGACCAGTGGTACTACATCGTCATCGCCGGAGCCGGCGTGGGGCTCGTCCTCAGCCCCGCCAACACCGACGCGCTGAACCGGGTGCCGCGCAGCCGCTACGGCGAGGCGACCGGGATCACCCAGACGGTGCGGAACTTCGGCTCCAGCCTCGGCCTGGCCATCCTCGGCACGATCCTGATCAGCGAGAACCGCTCGAATTTGGAGGCGACGGCGGCCGAACATGGGGTGCCGAAGCAAGCCGCCGATGGCATCGCCGACGCGATCAGCCAGGGCAGCGGCAATGGCAGCAACTTCCCCGCCCATCTCCACGGGCCGATCGCCAAGGTCGCCGAGAACATCCCCCACGACTTCGCCCTCGCCTCGCGCACGGTCTTCTACGGGATGGCGGCGGCGATGGTCGTCGCCTTCGTCGTTGCCCTGGTCGGGATGCCGGCCGGCAAGGTCGAAACCGAGGTCGAAGACTTCGGCGAGCCGACCTCCGCCGGCCCCGCCTAGGCAAGCGGGGCCGATCGCCGCTGATACGTTCAGCCCCGTGAGGGGACGACGCCTCGTCCTGCTGGTTATCGCGCTGGGGACGCTGACGCCGGCGGCGAGCGCCGCGGCCGCCGAAGACCCCGCCGCGGAGCAGCTGGCGCAGAGGTACGCGCCGGTCGCGATGCTGCGCGAACAGACCGACCCTCCCTGCAAGACCTCAGAGGAGCAGTACCAGCCGACCAGCGTCGACACCGTCCTCGGCAACCCGACCGTCACCCTCACCCACGAACTTCCCGACGGCAAGCTCGAGGACGTCAAGCGAGCCCCGACCGCCGCCGACGTCGCCGGCTTGCGCGACGGCTATTACCTCGACCTCGAAGGCAAAGCGCTCGGCAACACCTGCGTCTACGCGCGGGCCTTCCGCAAGCTGATCGATGAGGGCCGAGCGCCGGCGATCACCTACGCCCACATCGCCCGTGAACCCAATCACGACGGCTTCGCCCTCCAATACTGGTTCTTCTGGTACTTCAACCAGTTCAACGACCTCCACGAGGGCGATTGGGAGGGGATGCAGCTCAGCTTCGAATCGAACACGACGACGGACGCGCTCGAAGAAGAACCGGCCGAAATCATCGTCTTCCAGCACGCCGGCGGTGAGCGCGCGAGCTGGAGTGACGGCAAGGTCCAGAAGGAGGGCACGCACCCGGTCGTCTACCCCGCGGCCGGATCGCACGCCACCTTCTATGACTCCGCCGTCTACCTCGGCAACGGGCAGAACGGCTCCGGCGTCGGCTGCGACAACACCTCCGAACCGCTCCGCGAGCTGCGGCTGGCGCCGGTGCTGCTACCGGAAACGGCGCCCGAACACGGGGCCTTCCAGTGGCTCAGCTATCGAGGGCGCTGGGGCGAAAAGGAAAAGGGCTACAACAATGGCCCGACCGGCCCGGTGACGAAGACGGTATGGCGCGAACCGTTCGCCTGGATGGCGCAGCAGCGCTCGACCAGCCCCCGCCTGCCCGGCGGCTCCGTCGTCGGCCCGACCGTGACCAGCGCCTTCTGCGGCGCCGTCGTCGCCGTCACCGACCTCACCCACATCGCGACGAAGTCGCAGGCGACCGCTTACGGGATCGTCGCCGCGATCCTCCTCGCCCTGCTTGCCTTCTTCGGCCTCACCCGCTGGGGGCCGGTCGACCTCGAGCGCCTGCGAGAGCGGCGCGCCTTCGGCCAGCTGCTGCGGACGGCCCGGCGGCTCTACGGGCGCCACTGGACGACGCTGGTGCCGATCGGCCTGATCGCCTTCCCGATCGTCGGCGGGGCCGAGTTCCTCGCCGAAGCGATCGCCCGCGGGCGGGGCGTCGACCACGCCGCCGGCCGCGCCGGCGTCCACCTCGCCTTCGCCGACTTCGCCGAAACCTTCGGGCGGCCGGTCGCCGAAGCGCTCGTCGCCGCGGTGGTGATCGTCTTCGCGCGCGAGCTCTGCCGCGGCGACCGCCCTGGCTTCGTCGACTCGGTGCGGGGGGCGCTGGCGCGCTTCGGCCGCGTCGTCGTCGCCCAGCTGCTGGCGATCCTCGGCCTCTTCCTGCTGGCGATCACCGTGATCGGCCTCCCGGTCGCGATCTACAAATACGTCTCCTGGCTCTTCGTCCAGCAGGAAGTCCTCTTCACCGACAAGTCGATCCGCGAGGCCTTCCGCGGCAGCTCGCAACTCGTCCGTGGCCGCTGGTGGCACACCGTCCGGGTCGCCGCCCCGCTCTGGCTGCTCAGCATCGCCGCCGGCCCGATCCTCGGCTTCGCCCTGATCTTCACCAGCCTCGACCTGGCCTGGATCAACCTCCTCGGCTCGCTCGTCTTCGCCCTCTTCATCCCCTACGTCACGATTGGCCGGACGCTCCTCTACTTCGACCTGCAAGTCCGCGCAGAAGGCGCTCGGCCACGATCCAGAACAGGCATAGCAGCAGCGCTGGCAGAGCGAAGAAGGCGACGACACCAAGCCCTGCCGCAAAGCTGAGGACGAGGGCGGCGACCGCCGCCGCCACGACCACGTCGGCGAGCAGGGCGCGGCGGGCCCGGGCGCCGGGAGTGATTCGGCGGGCGCTCATCGTCCCTTCCGCGACCCGCCGCCGCCCTTGACGTACACCGCGAAGAAGTCGCGTTCGTCGGGTTCGAGGTAGCGGGTGGCGGGGCGGAACATTTCCGGCAGCAGGTTCGAGGGATCTTTCGCGCCGGGGTGGCGGTAGGTGATGAAGCTGGTCCAGTCTTCGTTGATGTCGAGCTCCATTGCCCGCACCGCCCCCGCCCGCTGGAGAACCTTCGCCAGCGATTCGACCGTCTGGTAGTTGGCGGCGGCGTAGATCAGGTTGCCGCGGCGGTCGACGCCAAGGCCCGAGCGCCAGACCCGGATCGCGTTGTTGACCGTGGCACCCCATTCGGGGCCGTCGCTGAGGTTCGGGTTGAGCTTGCCTGCGTCGATGATCGGCGGCAGGTTCTGCTTGGCGAAGAGGATCTTCGGGTTGATCCGTTCCCCGTTCTGCCAGGGGCGGATGTCGATCCGGCCGTCGCGGTACTCGACCAGGGTCGCGATCCCGTCGACCATCGGCGCCAGCGTTTCGCCGTGGTAGACCAAGCCCGCGTTCGAGGTTTCCAATGGGAAGCCGCCGTTGAAGGCCGCCGCGATGCGGGCGCGCCTGGAGGGCGGCACCTCCGCCGGCCCGCGGTTTTCGAGCTCCGGCGGCTCGGCAAGGCCGGGGACGTAGGCGAGGCGGGTGCGGCCGTTGTCGATCCAGGCGACCCCGGCGACGAACTGGGGGTATTCGGGATCGCTGCGGAAGGTGGTGAGGAGGACCGGCGGGCGCTTGCCGGCGGTGGCGGAGGCCGGCTTCCAGACCCCCTCTCCTGGGAGCGCCGGGTGGATCAGCGGCTTGATCCGCGGCGGCCGGTAGACGCGCGCCTCCGGTTCGGCCCTCTCGGCGCGGGCGGTGGCGACGCCGACATGCGGCAGCGACCTCAGCGGGGCCCCTCCCTTGGAGGGCGCGTTCAGTTCGTAGTACCAGTTCTCGACCTGGGAGACGAGCGGGTTGCCGCCGTGGGCCCGCACCCACTCGACCGTGGCGATGCTCCAGCTGACGTTGCGGGGCCGGTTCAGCATGCGAACCCAGGAGACGGCGGCGGGGACCAGGCAGATCAGGGCTGCGATCAGGACGATCCGGCGGGCTCGTCGCCACCAGGCAGGCGGGCAGGGTTCGCGTCGCAGACGACTGTCCACACGCTCAGCGCGCATCCCGGTACTAAAGCGAAGGTGAGAAACCCGGATGTAGGCGAGCGAGCTATGCCCGGGCCCGGCAGCCGACCCGTTAGGTTTTGCTCGTGCGCATCCTCGCCTTCAGCGACCTCCATCGCGACCTCGCGCAGGGCGCTCAGCTGGTCGAGATGGCGGCCGAGGCCGACGTGGTCATCGGCGCCGGAGACTTCGCCTCGGTGCACGAGGGCCTCGAGGAGACGATCGCCTCCCTGGCCGGGATCGAGACCCCGACCGTGCTCGTCCCCGGCAATAACGAGACCGTCGATGCGCTGCGCCAGGCCGCCGCCGGCTGGAGCGCCGCCACCGTCCTCCACGGCGAGGGCGCGACGATCGACGACACCGAGTTCTTCGGCCTCGGCGCCGGCATCCCGGTGACGCCCTGGGACTGGAGCTTCGACCTCGACGACGAGTCTGCCAGCGAGATGCTGTCGGGCTGCCCCGAGGAAGCGGTCCTGGTCCTCCACTCGCCGCCGAAGGACCACTGCGACAGCGCCGGCGCCGGCGCCGGCGGCAACTTCGGCAGCCCCGCCCTGCTCCGCGCGATCGAAGAGAAGCGCCCCCGCCTCGCCGTCTGCGGACACATCCACGAGTCCTGGGGCTGCGAGAGCCAGATCGGCCCGACGCCGGTCCGCAATCTCGGACCCAAAGGCACCTGGCTGGAGATCTGAGCGATGGCCCACCGTGTGCTCAAGGCCGCTGACGCCTTCTGGCGACGGTCGAACCAGATGCAGACGCCCAACACGGACTTGGGCGGCCAGCTGGGGGCGTCGGCGCTGGGGGCGCGGATGTGGCGGCTTGAGCCGGGAAAAGCCTCGACCAAGCATCGGCACTTCACGCAGGAGGAGCTTTACGTGCTGCTGGAGGGTGAGGGGCGGGCACGGGTGGGCGAGGAGGTGCTGACGCTGCAGCCGCTCGACGCGCTGCTGGTCGAGCCGGACACGGTGAGGCAGCTCTTCAACGACACCGACGCCGACCAGCTCTGGCTCGTCGTCGGCGCCCCGCGCGAAGAGATCGCCAGCACGCTGGAGATGACGGAGGAGCAGCTCCGCCACATGTATCCGGAAGGTCCGAAAGCTCTGCCGCCCGAGCTCGGCGGCGGCCAGGCGGGCTAGAGGGCGAGGGAGATCGGCTCCTCGAGCAGGGCTTTGACCCTGGCGAGGAATTCTGCGCCCTCGGCGCCGTAGAGGATGCGGTGGTCACAGGCGATCGTCGCCCTCATCAGCTGGGCAGGAATGACCTCGCCGTCGCGGACGGCGGGGGCTTCGCGGATAGCGCCCACCGCCAGGATCGCCGCCTGGCCCATGTTGATCACGGCCTCGAAGGAGTCGATCCCGTACATGCCGAGGTTGGAAACCGTGAAAGTTCCGCCCGAGAGCTCCGGCGGCGTCACCGAGCCGTCGCGAACCTTCGCGGCGACGGCGCGCGCCTCCTCGGCGATCTGCCGCAGCCCCTTGCGGTCGGCGTCGAAGATCGTCGGCACGACCAGCGCCTCCTCGGCGGCCACCGCCACGCCGACGTTGACCCGCGAGTAGAGCTCAAAGCGCCCGTCCCGGTAAGCCCCGTTGGCTTTCGGAAACTCCCGCAGCGCGATCGCGCAAGCCTTCACGACCATGTCGTTGAAGGACGGAGCCGCCTGGCCCTCCTTCGCGGCTCCTTTCAGCGCCGCCCGAGCCTCGACCGCCTTCCCCATATCGATCTCGATCGTCAAATAAAAGTGAGGCGCGGTCGCCTTCGACTCAGCCATCCGCCGAGCGATCGTCTGCTGCAACTTGTTCAGCTCGCGGGTCTGGGTCTCGCCCTTTGCGGTCTCGACCGAAGGACCAACGCTTGCGAGGGCGGGAGTCGCCCCCTCGGGCTCCGTAGTGGGGGCAACTCCCGCTGAGGCCTCCTCCACATCTGATTTCACAACCCGCCCGCCAGGTCCAGAGCCATGAAGCGAAGCAAGATCGAGCCCTTTCTCCTTAGCCAACCGGCGAGCCAGCGGTGAGGCTTTGATCCTCTCGCCGTCGGCCTCTTTCGTTCCTCCCGTGGGTGACGTCGCAGGGGGGACCGTCTCCTGCGTAGTTGCAGGAGACGGTGGGTCCCCTGCGGCGGCAGGACCCGCGGGCCGAGCGCCCTGTCCCTCGGCCGTCCCGCCACCCACGTCGCCGTTCTCCCCAATCCGAGCAATAGGAGTTCCGATGGGAAGAGTCTCCCCCTCCCCAGCCAGGATCTCCTGGAGCGTGCCCGCCACGTCTGCTTCGTAAGCCATGTTCGCCTTGTCAGTCTCGATTTCGACCAGCTCGTCGCCGATCGCGACCTCGTCGCCGACCTGCTTCAGCCAGGCCAGGACCGTCCCCTCCTCCATCGAGTCGGAGAGGCGCGGCATCACCACCTCATTCACGGGGCCGGCTCCATTCCTACAGGTTGCCACTTCGCCCCGCCGGTCTCAGCGGCGCGCCAGGAAGGCGCCGCGCAGGAACGAGCCGGCGGCCGCGCGCAGCACGTCGGCGCGGATCGCGCTCATCACCTCGACCTCGCGCGCCTGCAGCCGGCCGACGGTCGCGATCGGTTCGACTTCGGGCCGCGGTTCCCCCGCCGCGAGTTCCGGCGGGGCGCTCGCCCGCGCCTGTTCGTAGGCCAGGCAGCCCTCGACGCCCTGGGCGATCAGCTGGGCGCGGTAGTCGGCTCCCTCTTCGGTCGGGTGCAGGCCGTCGGACTGCATCAGCTCGGGATGGGTGGTGGCGACCGCCGCCCAGTCCGGCACCTGGGTCCCCGGGCGCGAGGCGGCGAATTCGGCGACGACCCGGTTCTTGCCGGTGTTGTCGACGCCGTTGACGGTGAAGCCGTGGATCGTCGGCACGACCAGGCAGCGGTCGCCGACGATCGCAGCGACCTTGGCCAGGTTGCCGGCGAGGATCTCGGGATATTCGGGGTTGTCGTTGGTGCCGGCGTCGAAGACGATCACCGAGTCGGACGGTTCGTAGCTTTCCTGAAAGAGGTCGAAGATCTGGAAGCTGTTGTAGCCACCGACGGCGTTGACGGTTAGTTCGACGCCGGGCAGGTAGCGGCCGAGGTGCGGGGAGGTGAGCTCCTCGAGGCTGTCGCCGACCACCAGCACGCGCGGGGCCGCCGCGGCCGGCGCGGCCGGGATCGCCAGGGCGAAAAGCGCGAGCAGCAGCGCCGGCGCCGTCCTCCCGAAGCTGCCGATCCGCCGCACGAGAGGGGTTTCTACACGACATAGACTGCCGCCGTGCCCGTAGCCGCTCGCTTCCAGACAGCCGGCTGCGTCGCGCTCGTCGCCCTCCTGCTCGCGGGCTGCGGCGGAGGCGGATCCGACAGCACCGAAACGACGGCCGCCACCGTCACCAGCGACGCCGTCACCACGGTACCGGAGCAACCCGTCCCCAAACACGAGAAGCCCGCCGCCGGCCCCTGCCAAGGCCAGCTCGGCAGCTTCGTCGCCTCGATGGACTCCTTGCGACGGCGTCTCGCCGTCGGCGTCACCTACGACCAGTACGTGGCGGAGGTGCGCGGCATCCGCTCCACTTACAAGAAGATCCCCACCCGGCAGGTGGAGATCGACTGCCTTGGCGCCGTCGGCACCCCAGCCGAGACGGCCTTCAACCGCTACATCGAAGCCGCCAACGACTGGGGCGAATGCGTCTCGGAAGCCGGCTGCAGCTCGGAAACCGTCGAACCGGTGCTGCAGCGGGGATGGCGGATCGCTTCGCACTTGCTCTCCGAAGCCGACGAAGGCCTCGAGGCAAGCGCGCCCTAACACGCGGAAGCCACCCGAAGGCGGCCGATGCGCGGAAGGCCGCCCTTGCGGGCGGCCTTCCGTCTGGTGCATGGAAACGAACGCGGGAACTGCGATCGGGCGGGACAAGACCCGACTCCCTGCGAATCGCCGGTGCCCGGGGTGGATTCCGCCGGGCGCCCGAACCAGTGCGGCGCCTAGCGGCCCTGCACCTCCAGAGTCCCATCAAGCATGTGATTCAAGTTAGGACCACCTCCTTTCTCTGGTCCGATGATTGAAGCAAATTCGGAGGTCGGGGTCGAGTGCCCGCTTGCGTAGGCTGAGCGGATGACCGGGCTGCCCGAGCACGTCGTGCGCAACCGGCGCTTCTGGAACGACTACGCGCCCAAATGGGTGGAGCCCGGCCGCGAAGACTGGGAAGCCACGGAACCGCGCTGGGGGAACTGGCGCGTGCCGGAGTCCGAAGTCGGCCTGCTCCCGAAAGAGCTGGAGGGAAAAGACGCGATCGAGCTCGGCTGTGGCACGGGGTACGTGTCGTCCTGGCTCGCCCGGCGCGGCGCCAGGCCGGTCGGGATCGACAACAGCGAAGCGCAGCTGGAGACGGCGCGGCGCTTCCAGCAGGAGTTCGGGATCGAGTTCCCGCTCCTCCACGGCAACGCCGAGGAGGTGCCCTGCCCGGACGCCAGCTTCGACGTCGCGATCTCCGAGTATGGGGCGAGCATCTGGGCCGACCCCTACCGCTGGATTCCCGAGGCGAGCCGGCTGCTGCGCCCCGGCGGCGAGCTCGTCTTCCTCGTCAACTCGGTCTTCGCGATGCTCTGTTACCCCGAGGACGAGAACGAGCCGCCGGGCGAGGTCCTGCTGCGCCCCTACTTCGGGATGCACCGGTTCGAATGGCCCGAGGACGAGTCGGTCGAATTCCACCTCCCCCACGGCAAGCTGATCGCGCTCCTGCGCGAGAGCGGCTTCGAGGTCGAGGAGCTGATCGAGATCCAGCCGCCGGATGGCTCGACGACCCGCTTTCCCGGCTCCTCCCTGGAGTGGTCGCGGCGCTGGCCGCTCGAGGAGGCCTGGCGGGCGCGCAAGCGCGGCTAGGCGTTCTCCGCGCTCATCTCCGGCGGCAGCTCGTCGCCGAGGATGTCCTTGCCGCGGCGCGCCTGGATCCGGCGCCGGACCTCGAAGCCGCCGCCAATCGCCATCGCGCAGGCAAACGAGGCGCCGAGCGGCAGCCAGAGGTTGTCCTTGAAGGTCTCGCCACCGAGGTAGCCGAGCATCGAGACGTAGATCGCCCAGATCGAGGCGGCGAAGGCATCGGCGACCGCGAACTGCCGGTAGGGCATCTCCAGGGTGCCGGCGGCGAAGGTGGTCGCGGTGCGGCCGCCGGGGATGAAGCGGCCCATGCCGATCAGGATCGCGCCGCGCCGTCGCAGCGCTTCCTCCGCCCACAGCAGCTGCGCCTGACCCTTGTCGCCCTTGAAGAGGCGATCGGCGATCGGGTCGCCGATCTTGCGGCCGAGCAAGTAGGAGAGGTTGTCGCCGAGGAAGGCGCCGAGGGCGACCAGCGGCACGATCAGCCAGATGAAGAGTTCGCCCTGCGCGGCCAGCACCGCGGCGGTGATGACGATCGTCTCCGAGGGGATCAGCGGGAAGAGGACGTCGAGCCCGGCGGCGGCGAAGACGACCGGATAGGTGACGGCGCTCTGGCCGACTTCCTGGGTGAGCCAGTCAAACACGGGTCTCGGTTACCCGGATCGGAGGGGTTTACCAATCGCTCGCAGGGTATTGAAGGGGCATGTCAATCGAGCTGATCGTCGTAATCGCCGTCGTCGCAATTGCCCTCCTCGCGCTGCTCGCGGTGTTCATGCAGAAAGCGAGAAAGCGGCGTGAACTCGAGCGCATGCGGCTTCGCGAACAGGCCGGCGGGCACCGCAGCGAGGCCGAGCTGCACGCCTCGAAGGCCCAGGAGCATGAGGAGACTGCCCGCGAAGCCGCCGAACGCGCCGAGCGTGAGCGCCAGCTGGCCGACCACCACGGCGACAAAGCCGAAAACATCGAGCGCAAGCTCTAAGGCGCGCGAGCGAGCGCGAGAGAAGAGGGATCGAGTGCTGATCGGAGCGGTAATCGCAATCTGCGTCCTGCTGGCAATCCTGGGGTTCCTAGTCCCCCGCCTCTCCAACCACGCCCGGCGGGGCAGCGACAAGGGCTTCTCAGCCGGGCAGCGGGCGGGCAGCAAGGCGCCCGGGCCGATCGGCCGCCTGCTGAGCAAATCGTTCGGCAAATCCCAGCAGGCCGCGGACAAGAGCCACTCGGCCGGCAAGAGCGCCCGCGAGAAGCTGCCCTTCTAGGCCCCCGCCAGCGGTACGACGCTCGTACGATGAGCGGGTGAGCGCGGAGGCCTCGACCGTCGTCTTCTTTCCCGAGGGGGCGTTCGGGCCGACCAACAACTGCGTCGGCATCGGCGCCGTCCTGCGCCACCGCGGCCACCGCGTCGTCTTCATCGTCGAGGAGTCCTTCGCGGGGACGCTGGAGACCCAAGGGTTCGAGGAGCGGCTGATGCGGCTGACGTCCCCGCCGGAGAGCGAGGAAGCGCCGGGCCAGTTCTGGAAGGACTTCATCCGCGACACGGCGCCGGTCTTCCGCACCTCGACTCAGCAGCAGCTGGCGGACTTCATCGCCCCCACCTTCCAGGCGCTGATCGACGGCGCCAGGCACGTCGACGAGCGGCTGCGGGAGATCATCGAGGAGCTGCAGCCCGACCTGATCGTCGAGGACAACGTCGTCGCCTTCCCGGCGCTGCCCGCATGCGGGCGGCCCTGGGCGCGGATCATGTCCTGCAACCCGACCGAGATGAAGGACCCGGAGGTGCCGCCGCCGTTCTCGGGCCTGCCCAGCGACGACACCGGCGGCTGGGACGAGTACTGGGCCACCTACCGTGCCGCGCACCGGGAGATGCACGCCCAGTTCAGCGAGTTCTGCCAGCAGCGCGGGGCGCCGCCGCTTCCTCCTGACGACTTCATCCACGAGAGCCCCTGGCTGAACATGTATCTCTATCCCGACGAGGTCGACTACCGCCGGGCGCGGCCGCTCGGATCGACCTGGCACAACCTGCAGGCGAGCGTCCGCGACACCGACCCGGCCTGGGAGCTGCCGGAGGAGCTGCGCGAGGGTGAGGGCCCGCTCGTCTATCTCAGCCTCGGCTCGCTCGGCTCGGCCGACGTGCCGCTGATGGAGAAGCTGGTCGCCGAGCTCGCCGACGCGCCCTACCGGGTGATCGTCTCCAAGGGCCCGCAGCACAGGGAGTTCGAGCTCGCCGGCAACATGGCCGGGGAAGAGTTCCTCCCCCAGACCGAAATCCTCCCCAAGGTCGACCTCGTGATCACCCACGGCGGCAACAACACCGTCACCGAGTCCCTCTACTTCGGCAAGCCGATGGTCGTCCTGCCGATCTTCTGGGACCAGCACGACAACGCCCAGCGGATCGAGGAGACAGGCTTCGGCGTGCGGCTCGACACCTACCGCCACAGCGGCGAGGAGCTGACCGGCGCGATCGAGCCGCTGCTCGGCGACGCTGAGCTGCGGGCGCGCCTCGCCGCCACTTCGCAACGGCTGCAGGCCGCGAAGGGAACCGAGCGCGCCGCCGACCTGATCGAGGCGACCGTCCGTGGGGTCGAGAAGCTCTAAGCGGAGGAGGAAGAGCGGGCGTCCAGCGCAGCCGGCAGCTCCCGCCGTGAGCCGATGTCGAGCTTGTCGTAGGCCGCACTCAGGTGGGCCTCGACCGTCTTCACGGTGACGAAGAGCGACTGGGCGATCTGGCGATTGGTCATTCCCGAAGCCGCCAGCTCCGCCACCCGCCGCTCGCTGGGAGTCAGCGACTCGACTCCGATCGGGGCGTAGGTCCGGACTTTCTCGCCGCTCGCCTGCAGCTCGTCGTGAGCTCGGCGGGCGATTCTCACGGCGCCGCAGCGGCGGGCGAGCTCGAGTGCCTCACGCAGTGGGGCGCGGGCGTCTGCACGGCGACCGCTGCGGCGCAGCGCCGTTCCGAGATCGAGCAGTGCCTGCGCGCGGATAAGCCGCACCGGGGAACCCTCCAGCATGCCCACCGCTTCTTCGAGCACCTCAACCCCCTCCGGCGCGGGGCGCGTCGCGGCAACCGCGCGCAATACGTAGGCCACCGTCCCCGGGGTATCCCACTGTTCGCCCGCGCTCAGCGAGTTGGCCGCCCACTCCGCGGCATCCTTGTGCCGGCCAACCGCGATCAGGGCGCTGACCGCATCGGGGCAAGCCATCAGCGCCGGCCCACCACCGAAACCGGTGGCATCGGCCATGGCCGCGAGGGCGGCGAAGTCCTCGAGGGCGGCCTCCACCTCCCCCTTCGCCATCCACCAGCGACCGCGAGCGAAATGGAGCCCGGTGAACAGCGGATTGTCCGGCAGGGGTCCCTCCGCCATGGCCAGAGCTCGCAACTCCGCCTCCGCGGCCTCGAGCTCGTTCCGTTCGACCAGCACATCGATCAGGATCGCGGTGAAGGTGACGATGATCGGCGGCAGGCCGACGAGCCGCGCCAACTCGATGCTCTGGCGCAGATCGGTCTCGGCTGCGGTGAGGTCGCCGGCCGCCCAGGAGACCATGCCGTTCAGCCCTCGTGCCAGGCTCAGCTCGGTGGTCGCTCCGCGCTCGAGGGCAAAGGCAAGCGCCTGTTCGGCCCCGCGCCGTGCCGCCGCCACCTCTTCGGCGACGATTAGGACGAACACGACCATCATCGGCGCGGTCAAGTCGAGTTCCTCGGCAAATAGCGCTCCATCACGACCTAAGGCGCGCCGAGCAGCATCGACGGCCTCCCGAGCGCTGCCACCGGCCGCAGCCGAGCCGGCTTCCAATGCCGCGGCCAGACGGCCCGCGGGCGTGTCCGGGTCGACCTGGTCCCGGAACCGCTCCAGGTTGACTTCCGGCGCCGAGGGAAGCGCCATTGCGATCGTCCGCAGCTGCGCCTCGAGCTGGAACGCCCTTTCCAGGTTCCCCTCCTCAGCGGCAACCTCCGCGGCAACCGTCAGCATCGAGGCCGCCTCTTCGAACCGGCCGCCGAGGGCCATCCACGTCGCCAGGTCGATTCCCCAGTCCACGCGCAGCGAGGGTTCCCGCTCCAGCTCGCCGAACACGGCGGCTTCGATCGAGGCGAAGGCCGTGTGATCGACCGCTCGCAGGGAGGCGGTGATCAGCGGCCCGAGAACGGCCGGTTTCAACCCCTTCGGAGCGGGCTCCTTCAGGGCTCGGGTCAGGTACGCGACCGCCGAGCGCGGCGCGCCGGAGGCAAGGGACCTCTCACCGGCCTCGATCAGCGTTTCGACCGCCTCGACGTCGCCCCGCTCCTCAGCGGCTAGGAGCTGGGTGGCAATTCGCTCGGGGCTGGCGTCTGCGCTGCGCAGGAGCTCGGCAGCTCCCGCGTGTCGCCGGCCGCGCTCGCCGGCCGGAATGCTCTCGTAGACCGCGGCGCGGACCAAGGGGTGGACGAAGCGCGGGGAAGAATCGCTGTCGAGGATGGCGGCGGCGCGTAGCTCGTCGCCGGCGGTCGAGGCCTCGGCGGCAGTGAGACCGGCCAGCCCGGCCACCAGGCGGGGCTCAGCGCCATCCCCGAGGACCGCCAGCGAGCGGGCGACAGAGCCCGCCGACGGCGAGAGGCGCTGCAGCCGCAGGAGCACCGTTTGCGCCACCCGCTCGGGCACCAGCTCGCGGACCTGCGCGACGTTCTCCGACAGGGGCTCGATCCGCCGCTGCAGAACAGTGGCCGAGAGCTCCCGGAGCAGGAAGGGGTTGCCGCCGCTGACCTCGAAGCAGGCCGATACGAACGGCGCCGCCGGCTCCGCGCCAAGGTCGTCGGCCAGAAGGGTGGTGGTCGCCTCGCGGCTAAGCGGAGCCAGGGTCATGTGGTGAACGGAGGCGTCGGTCACCAGTCGCTGAAAGCCACCGGAGGGATCGGGCTCGTCGGGACGACCGGCAAAAACCAGGAGTATCGGCAGGTCCTCCAGCCGCGGCAACAGGAAGCCCAGGTAGCCGAGTGAGGCCGCATCCGCGGAATGGGCGTCGTCGACCGCGATCAGAAGGGGCTGCTGCTCGGCCAGCGCGGCCGTCGCCCAGTAGAGGGCGTGAAGGACGGCGAAGGTGTCATGACTACGTTCCTCGCCCACCTCGAAGCCCAGCGCGCCCCGAGCGGCGGAGGCTCCCTCGAAGACACGATCGCGATCCGCTGCGGAGAGGCCGGCAACCGCGACGCCCAACACCTGCCGTACCAGCGCAAATGGGAAATCCCTCTCCAGCTCGGTCGCCCGACCGGCGAGGACAGCAAGTCCCGCGCTCGACGCGTCCGCGCGCACCTCCTGCAGCAGACGGGTCTTGCCGAGCCCGGCGGCAGCTTCGATCCCGATCGCTCGACCGCCGCCTGCCGAGACCGCCTCCAGGGCAGACCGCAGCTCTCCAACCTCCCTCTCCCGCTCCAGCAGCACGCGTGCATTGTTCCATTCCCAATAAGTACTCGGAAAATTTTAGGGTCGATATTGGGGTCGCACCCGGTGGCGAGCGCGCTGCCGGGATAGGAGACTCGGCCAATGAAGGCAGAGGAAGCAGGCAGGCCGATATTTCCGCGACCTCTCCTTTGAGTTCCGGCAGGGGGACCATCCACCCCAAGGCGGGACGAATCAACCGATGGCGCTGACCCTTTCGGGCGCCACCGGCATTTCCCAGCGGTGAGCGGAGGCGGCGGGGAGAGCCGCCTCCGAGCCGCTGCTTTCAAGACTGGCCAGCCAGCCAGTATGCTGGCGTGGCGTGGCCGACCAGACCGAGATCGCTGCCGGAGGGGGGAAAATCGAGGAGGCCCTCGTCCTCGACCGCGAGCACTGGGAGAGCGGGCCGCCGCTGGAGCTGTTCAAGCGGATGCGGTCCGAGTGCCCGGTCCACTGGACCTCGCAGGTGACCGAGCTGCCGCGGGCGAAGGGCTTCTGGTCGGTGACCAAAGCCGACGACGTCCACACGGTCAGCCGCGACTGGCAGACCTACTCCTCCGAACTCGGCGGCGTCGTCGTCATCGACGAGGTCTTCCCGATCGACCTGGCGCGGGCGATGTTCATCGGCATGGACCCGCCCAAGCACGATCGCATCAAGGCGCTGTTCCAGGCCGGCTTCACGCCGAAGCGGATCGCCGCCCACGAGGGTGAGATCCGCAAGATCGTCGTCGGCGTCCTCGACCGGCTGGAGGGACGGGACAGCTGCGACCTGGTGACCGAGGTCGCCCAGCCTGCCGTCTCGCGGGTGATCGGCAGCTTCATGGGCATCCCGGAGGAGGACGACGCCGCCTGGGCCGAGCTGATGAACATGGCGCTGGCCGCCAACGACCCCGACTACAGCCCCGAGGTCGACGAGGTCGAAGCGACGATCCAGGCGGCGCTCCAGCAGGTCTTCGAGCGCTGCAGCGCGATGATCGCCGAGCGGCGGGAGAACCCGACCGATGACCTCACGAGCGTTCTCGTCCATGCTGAGGTCGAAGGGCAGAAGCTCGAGGAGCAGGAGATCGTGATGGGCTTCTTCCTCCTCGTCGCGGCGGGCAACGACAGCACCAAGGCGACCTATTCGAGCGCGATGCGGGCGCTGATGGAGAACCCCGACCAGCGCCAGCTCCTCCTCGACGACCCCTCCCTGATCCCCGGCGCGGTCGAGGAGGCGCTTCGGATGTTCCCCGCCTTCGCCCACTTCCGCCGCACCGCCACCAAGGACACCGAGCTAACCGGTCAAAAGATCAAGGAGGGCGACAAGGTGGTCATGTGGTACGCCTCCTCCAACCGGGACGAGGATCGCTACGAGGACCCCGACCGCTTCGACGTCCTCCGCAACCCAGAGCACCAAGCCTTCGGCGCCGGCGGCCGCCACTTCTGCCTAGGCACCGCCCTAGCCCGCTTAGAGCTAAAAATCCTCCTAGAAGAGACCCTGGCCCGCTACCCCAACATGGAGATCACGGGCACCCCGATCTACACCGAGTCCGGGTTCCTCAACCAGCTGAAAACCCTGCCGGCGCGGCTCAACGCCTAAGCGGGCGCCTAACGCCAGACGGTGGTGATCCGTCCGCCCGGGTAGGGGGTCCGCATGGCCAAGGACCAGCGAGCTGCGGAGGAGTTCGAGGAGCTCGTCGGCGAACTCGACTACCCGATGTTCATAGTCACCATCAGCCACGGCGAACAGCTCGCCGGCTGCCTGATCGGCTTCGCCACCCAGTGCAGCATCGACCCACCGAGGTTCCTCGTCTGCCTATCGGACAAGAACCGCACCACTCGCTTAGCCCAGCAAGCAGAAGCCATGGCCGTTCACTTCGTCCCAGCCTCCGCCACCGAGCTGGCCGAGCTCTTCGGCGGTCAAACCGGTGACGACACAGATAAGTTCGCCCACTGCGCCTGGAAGGAAGGCCCGCAAGGTCTCCCCATCCTCGACGACTGCGACAACTGGTTCGCCGCCACCATCCAAGCCCGCCACCCCCTTGGCGACCACATCGCCTACCTCCTAGCTCCCATAGAGGCCCACACCGGCACCCCCTTCGACGAATTCACCTTCCACCGCGCCCGCCGGATCGACCCAGGGCACGAGGCGTAGCGCTATTCAGCAGACACAGCTCGAGCGACGGCGCTGCCGAGCGAGATCAGGAACGCGCGCCCGACAGGATTTCAACCTGTGACCTTCGGTTTCGTAGCCCGAAGCAGTCACTCGGCTGGACTACGTGGAGCGCGATTTCAAGCGGTTTCCGCGAGAGCGAGATCGGCTGAGATCGGCTGGAATCTGTGGGGCATGTTGCCCCATTTGTTGCCCCAGGCGGATCAGGATTCGGTTTCTCGTCGACTAGCTAGCCACTCCGCATCGCCCCCGCTTCAATAAGGCTGCGCAGCACTAGACGGCAGCGGCGACTGCGTCAGTGAAGGTCTGGGTGCGGACAAGGTCGCGGGTCAGATCCTCTGCGCCTACTGCAGCATCGATAGCCGCGGTTGCGGTGAGAAATGCATCAGTGCTCTTGCGGTCATCGTGAAGGATGACGAGCAACTCCCCGCAGCGGCGCTCCATCTCGCGAGAGTTGAACTGCGGCAAGCCGGTTCCGAGGACGGCGTGACGCAGGGCCATCAGGAGGTGGTAGCGGGCAGGCTTGTAGGCAACGTCGAGGGAACGGTTGCGAAAGAGAAACTCGAGCCGATACTGGGCATACGCGCTGGCGTAATACATCTCCAAGCGATGATCGTCAGCGAAGATCCGCTCGCCGATGTCGTTTAGAAGGGTCGAGAAGTAGCGCCCAGCTCGATGAGGCTCATCGAGGAAGGTCGAGGCGAAGGCCCGGATCTGCAGGCTGCGAGTGACGATGCGGACCTTCTCAATGCCGGGAACGCCCTCGTACTGCTTGGAGCGGCGCTCGTAGAAGAGTCGCTGGCCCTGCGGAAACGAGGCATAAAACGCCTCAAGGCGTTTTTGGAATCCCGAGAGTGCCTGCAGATCCTCGGCCCCAATGGGGGTCTGGGAGTTGGTGGCACGGATCACCGCAGTCGTTAGATCGTCATCGGCGGTAGCGATGACCTTTATCGGGACGTGGACATCGTCAGTGATCTGGTCGCGCTCGCGGTATAGGACATGGCTGGTCTGACAGCCGTTAACGACTTGGTAATCCTCGATCACGAACTTGTTGCCGGTGGTGGTGAGTTGCCGGGCGACGATCGTGACGCCGTTGTTCAGCAGGGCGAAAGCGCCGCGCTCCGGCGACTCGAGGGTTTCCTTGATCTGTTCGTTGACAACGTTGAAGTCCTGGAAGTCGCGGACGTTGTCGTAGAAGAGCGAGCGGCGCAGCTGGTCAGCGTCATCGACGATCAGCTTCAGGTACTCCTTAGCCGCGAGGATGCCGAGGTACGCCTCGGTGACGCCCTCTATCTCCGGCAAGAGCGTGCGGAGAGGAAACTGGAATTCGCTGGTAATACGGTGCTGGGTGTCGCGGTAGAGGCCGTGGACTCGTTCGGCATCCACGGGGGTGAAATCAACCCCGTCAGGGCCGAAAAGACCCAGGCCCGCAAGCGCCTCGCGCTCGGTTGCAACGCGTCCTTCAAGGTGGGCATCGGCGGTCCAGCGCCCGGGGCAAACGTAATAAAGCCGGCACTGAGGGTTGCCGCGGCGAAAACGGGCGCTGTTGTCATAGATCGCCCGCTGCAGTTCGGCTGCGGCCTGTATCGCTTCGTTGCGGGGCAGCACAGGCTCCTCGGCGAAGAAGTCGCGGACGCCGGTGCAGAAGTTGCCGATCTCGCCGGCGTCGAAGGCGCCTCCGATCTTGGCTTGGACAAAGACGAACGTCGCCTCGATGTAGCCGCTCGAAGAGAGAAGGTCCTCAAGCTCCTCCACGGTCGCGATGAGGCTGCCATTGACGATCGTTGCGAGACCGTCAATTCCCGTGTCCTGCCCGCCGCTGACGATCGTCTCCTCAACGTTGAAGGTCTCCGAATGCTCTCGCGAGAGAACACAGTAGGTGGCGAAGCGCTCGAAGGCAGCCGCTTCGTCGAGGCGTTCCAAGCCCTCGCTTTTGACGAAGGTGTCTAGAAGCGACTTGGTAATGCGATCTAGCGCCATAAGGCGAGCCTATCTAAGCGCTCGACGAATCTCTCGACAACGTATGACGGGGCAGCGCGATGGAAAGCAACCGCGCAGCCACAGATCCGAGAGATCTATTGACGTGGTTGGGCTGCTGAAAATGGTCGAGATTCCGGGCCGTATCGAACATGAAGTCCTGTCCCTTCAGCATGGGGCCTGTCGCTATAGGGGATGTTGCGCCAGCGGCGCGGTCAGCGCGCCGCAGCTTTGGGCAGAAGGACGCGCGCCTGCCGCCGTCCTCGGCGACCAGGACAACAGGCAGGCCTTTCGTCGGCCGCGCGCGCTTGATCTGGTGTGGAGTCGATGAAGGCAGCCCGCTCGTTCGTGCAAATCTCCTTGGATCAAGGGGAGAAACGGCATCATGGCAACCGCAATGGATGAAGGACTCAGAAGCAGCCGGGTTGTGTACCGCGAGAGCACCTGCCTCTTTTGTGGTGCACCCGAAGTGACGGAGGAGCATCTGATCGCAGCGTGGATATTCAGAGCTGTGCAGCGCACTCGCCGGCCGCGAATCAACATCCTGCGACAAAACCGAAAATCAGGAGAGTTTCAGGATTACTACGGCATACGGCAGGACACGGCGGAGGTTTCATGTCGTAGCTGCAACAACGGCTGGATGTCTCGACTGGACAACGCTGCCGCAGAAGCTCTAAAGCCCCTGGTACGGGGTGAGGCCCCTGTTCTCCTCAAGGCAAAGCAACAGGAGGAGGTTGCGGCGTGGGCTGTAAAGACCATCATGGTGAATGATCTACCCCTCACCGGCGGCGACTCCCTATTGAGAGCCCATGCGCCTGCACTTCGACGCGAAGAGCGACCACCGGCCTTCATTGAGATTTGGCACGGTCCTCCGAGCCTTGCGCTCGCTGACGGATTCGCGGCGGTGGGAGTCCTACCGCACGATGGAACCCTGGTGCTAGGAACCAGCTCCGACGCGCAACCTGTGCCTCTACGAGCTTGGTCCCTCATGCTCGGCCATTGCGACCTTCTCCTCCGACCACTATTTCGCTGGATTCCGCTAGACGACCCGCCTCCACGGTTCGAACGTTTCTGGCCGGCAGGGAAAGCAGCAGTCCAACTGAAGCCCTGCAGGACCCCCCTGGATGTGTCGGAAAGCTGCGTGCCAAAACCTCACCCATCCTGGGTAACGGGACGAAGAGGAACGGCGTCTAGCTCTTGAACGCCATCAAATCCAGCGCCGGAGCCTCATCCCCCGGCAGCAGATGGGTGTAGCGGGTCAGCGTGAAGGCGGGCGGTGGTGGCCGAGAGCGCGGCTCAGTTGGAGGAGGTTGGTGCCCGGCCCCAAGTGCAGCGAAGCGAAGGTGTGGCGGAACGTGTGGAAGCCGGCCCAGGGCGCTCCTGCTTGCCTTACGAGCGGCTTGAGGATGCGCGGCCGCAAGTTGCTCGGATCGAGCGGAGTGCCTGCTTCGTTCGGGAAGAGGATCGCCGTCGAGTCTTGATCGGGCTCGGCGGCGAGGTGGGCGCGGAGCTTCACCACCAGCGAGTCGGGCAGGCTGACCTCGCGGCGGCCGTGCTTGGTCTTCGGCGGCTCGATCCGGCCGCGGACCAGGGCACGGCGGACGCAGACCTCGGGCTCGCCCTCTAGCTGGACGTGGAGGCGCTGGAGGGCAATGGCCTCGCTGATCCGCAGGCCGGTCGCCGCCAGGAGCTCGAGGAGCAGCCTGTGGCGCTCTGGGGCTCGTTCTATGACGGCCGCCAGTTGCTCGGGTCGACCAGCAGGCCCATGATCGCTTCGTCCGTCGCCGTGTCCCGGTCCGCAACCGAGCCAATACCCTTCTCCTGCATGGGAGTTCACCCTCCTGTGCCACGCCCCCGGCTGTCTTCAGCAGCGCGGGGCACTTTGTTCCGTTGTCGGCGGCGAACGTAGGTGGACGGACGCGCCCGCTCAAGGGCCGGGCCGAACCTCTACCCGGACCTCACATTGCGCCAGGCGTTGCCCCAGCGGTCTTTTTGGACCCCCCGGCCGAACCTCAGAACCCCGCAACCCCGCTTCCCAAGCGGGAGCACGACAACGCGCCTGACAGGATTCGAACCTGTGACCTTCGGTTTCGTAGACCGACGCTCTATCTCCTTGAGGAGACGCTCGCCCGCTACCCGAACACGGAGATCGCGGGCCCCCCGGTCTACGTCGAGTCCGGCTTCCTCAACCAGCTGAAATCCCTGCCGGTCGGGCGCCTGAGCGGCCCTGAAACCCAGCGGGCTCAGGGGAGCGTCACCGGAGTGGCCGGCGGCGCACCCGTCTTCAGCAGCGTCGCCAGGTAGATGACGACCGCCGTCGAGCCCCGGTTCGCCGCTTCATGGATGTCGGAGGGCTGCTCGACCAGCCACTGGCCAGGATGGATGAGAGCAGTCTCCCCGGCCTTGATCGTCCGCACCAGCCGCGGATCCCGTTCCGCATCCCCCTCCCGGAGGACAGCCGACCCCTGACGCACCGTGTAGGTGAGAGTGCCGGAGGCAACACGGGAGATCTGCGTCCCGAGGTGGTGGTGAAGCGCCAGCTTGGCACCTGGTTCGACCACGACCTTGCTCAGCACCATCGTCCTGCCCGGGGCGCCCTGGACGCTGCTCGACCGGGCGAGCGCACTGCGCGCGGCAGTCGGTTCCGACCCGCCCCGAGCCAGAGCACCGGGCAACACGACGCCGAGCGCAAAGGCCGCAAGCGCGACCGTGACCAACCCAAGCCGGGAACGAGCAGAGGCGAACACGGCGGTCACCCTAAGACGGCTGCCGGATGAAGGGTCCGGCCCGCCGACCAAACTCACCCCATGATCTGCCAGCTGACCGGCAACCCCCACCGCCTCTTCTGGATGCGCTCCGCTTGGTGGTGCGCCGACTGCCGCCAGAAGATCGAGTCCTGCTGCGAGGGCGGCGGCTGCCCGTCCGTAGCCGAGGTTCAGTCAGTCGTCAGCGCAGGAAGCACAGCGAAACGCGCCCGACAGGATTTGAACCTGTGACCTTCGGTTTCGTAGACCGACGCTCTATCCAGCTGAGCTACGGGCGCAAGAGGCCGGTTGGGGCCGGCGAGAGTCGAGATTAAAGGATGCGGGCCGGTTTCAGGCGAGTCGGGCGCTGATGGTGATCTCGGGCACGCCGGCCAGGGCGCGGGAGACGACGCAGCCGTCCTTGGCTTTCTCGGCGTAGGAGCTGAAGGCCTCCTCGTCGAGACCGGGGACCGCGCCCTCCACGTCGAGGTCGATCTTGGCGATCGTCGGCAGCTCGTCAACGATGCGAAGGTGGACCCGGGCCTCGGCTTTGATCGACTCGGGCGGGTGGTCGGCTTCGGTGAGGATCAGGCTCAGGGCCATCGCGAAGCAGCCGGCGTGGGCGGCGGCGACCAGCTCCTCGGGGTTGGTGCCTTCGCCCTCCTCGAAGCGGGAGCTGAAGGAGTAGTTGCCCTCGAAGACGCCATCGCCGACCCGGACGGTGCCGCTGCCCCCTTTGAGGTCGCCCCTCCACTCCGCGCTGCCGTTCCTCGTTGCCATGCTCGCTCCTTCGATCGGGTTTGCAGGATCCACCTACCCGGTTGGCGCGGTCTCATCTTCTGAGGCGTAGGCGGCGAGGAGCTTCTGCTCTTCCTCCCTGCCGGGGAAGCGAGTCGCTACGAGGACGGCGCCGAGGAGGATGGCGACGATGCCCGCCACGTAGGCCCAGGAATCTCCGTGAAGGAAGGCGCCGCGGGCGCCTTCGATGATCGAGTCGGCGTAGCGGGGGTGCTGTTCGGCCACCGCCGCCGCGCTGGAGAACGATTTGGTGAGCTCGTTTTCGACGCTGGTGGAGACGTCGCGCGGGGTCGACGCCACGGCGGCGCTCGCCGCGGCCGCGTAGCCCGCCGTGAGCAGTGCGCCGAGGATCGACTGCATGATCGCGCCGCCGAGGTCGCGCTGGAGGTCCGCCGTCGCCGAGGCCATCCCCGCCCGGTGCACGGGCACGGAGGCAGTCAGCGAGCGCGAGGCCGGCGTCCCGGCGAAGCCGACCCCCACCCCGATCAACAGGTAGCCGAGGCCGACGTGCCAGTACTGGGCGTTCTCGTCCCAGAGCAGCAGCATCGCCAGGAAGCCCGCCAGGCAGAAGGCGTAGCCGACCAGAAGGGTGAAGCGGGCGCCGCGCGTCTCGACCAGGTGCGCCGAGCGCGGCGCGACGATCACCATCCCGATCGCCCCCGGCAGGATCGCCAGGCCGGCATCCAGGGTCGAGTACTCGAGCACGTTCTGCAGGTACTGCTGGCCGATGAACATCGCCGCCATCAGCGAGCCGAAGACGATGATCCCGGCGCAGGCCGCGACCCAGAAGATCCGCCGGCCGGCGACCTCGAGGTCGTAGAGTGGCGAGGACGCCCGCCGTTGGCGCAGGACGAAGGCGACGACAGCGGCAAGGGCGACGATCGCGAGACCGGCCGCCGCGGCCTTCGCTCCCGGCACCGGAGCGAAGTTGATCGCCAGGACCAGGGCGGCGACCATCACCACCGAAAGAATCCCGCCGAGGTTGTCGACCCGGTCGGAGGTCTCGTTGACGTGGGCGGGGACGTAGCGCCAGGCGAGGTAGAGGGCGAGTGCCGCCAGCGGCAGGGTGACGAAGAAGACCGATTCCCAGGCGAACCCGGTCAGCAGGGCGCCGGAGACAAGCGGCCCGAGCGCCGAGATCCCTCCCCCGAGCGCCGACCAGAGGGCGATCGCCCGCGTCCGTTCCGGCCCGCTCCAGAGCGCGGTGATCAGCGCCAGCGTGGTCGGGAAGGCCATCCCGGCGGCGAGCCCGCCGAGCAGGCGAGCGAAGAAGAGGACGGTGATCGAGGGGGCGAAGCCGGCGAGCAGCGAGGCCGGGATCGCCAGCGCCGTGCCGGCCAGCAGCATCTCCTTGCGCCCGTGGGCGTCCCCGAGCGCGCCGAGGTAGAGGACCGAGGCGGCGAGCCCGAGCGAGTAGCCGACCGCGACGAGGTCGAGCCCGGTCTGGCTCGCGTCGAAGGCCTTGCCGATATCCGGCAGGGCGACGTTGGCAACCGCGAGGTTGAGGTTGGCGACCGCGGCGACGGCGATCAGCGCGGTCAGGACCAGCTTCGCCTGGGGCGGAGACGACGAGCTCGGCGCGGGCGCCTGAGCGGTGGCGGTCAAGGACATCGATCCAACCCTAACCTCAGATCCAGGGCATAGGCTGGCGCGATGACCAAGTGGGCTGTGCTCATCGTTCTCTCGGCGGCGCAGTTCCTGATGGTCCTCGACCAGGCGGTGATGAACGTCGCGATCAGCCAGCTGGTCGAAGACTTCGACACCACGGTGACGACGATCCAGGCGGTGATCGCCCTCTACGCGCTGGTCATGGCCGGCCTGATGCTGACCGGCGGCAAGCTCGGCGACATCTACGGCCGCCGCCGCGTCTTCGCGATCGGGCTCGTCATCTACGGGATCGGGTCTGGACTCACCGCCGCCTCGTGGAGCGTTCCCTCGCTGATGTTCGGCTGGTCGATCCTCGAGGGGATCGGCGCCGCCCTGGTCCTGCCGGCGCTGGTCGCGCTGGTCGCCGGCACCTACCGTGACAAGGATCGCGCCGTCGCCTACGGCGTCCTCGGCGGCGTCGCCGGAGCCGGGATCGCGGTCGGGCCGATCCTCGGCGGCTGGGTCACCACCGACTTCACCTGGCGGCTCGTCTTCGTCGGCGAGGTCGTCGTCGCGATTGGCATCCTGATCGGCACCCGGCTGATGACCGAACCGGAGAGCGAGGGCGAGCCGCCCGTTCTCGACTGGGTCGGGAGCGTCCTCTCCGCCGCCGGCCTCGCCGTCCTCGTCTTCGGCGTCCTGCAGGCGAGCAACTGGGGATGGCTGGCGCCGCGCAACTCGCCGCTCACCCCGTTCGGCTTCTCGCTGACCCCGTTCGTGATCGCCGCCGGCGGCGTCCTGCTCGGCGCCTTCGTCAGCTGGGAGCGGCGGCGCGAACGGCGCAGCGAAGAACCGCTGATCCATCTCGACCTGCTGAAGATCCCGCCGCTGCGCAGCGGCGTCGCGATGTTCCTCGCTCAGAACCTGATCCTGATGGGGATCTTCTTCACGATCCCGCTCTTCCTGCAGATCGTCCAGGGCCTCGACGCGCTGGAAACCGGGGTGCGGATGCTGCCGACCTCGGTCGGCCTCTTCGTCAGCGCGATCGTCGGCTCGAGCCTGGCGACTCGCTTCGCCCCGCGAACGCTGGTCCGCACCGGCCTCGTCCTCGTCTTCGTCTCCACCCTGCTGCTGCTGGGGACGATCGAGCCGGAGCTCGACAACGCCTCCTTCCTCTTCGCGATGGGAGTGCTCGGGGTCGGGATGGGGCTGGTCGTCTCCCAGCTCGGCAACGTCGTCCAGTCGGCGATCGGCGACGAGCAGCGAAGCGAAGCCGGCGGCCTCCAGTACACCGCCCAGCAGCTCGGCTCCTCGCTCGGCACCGCGCTGCTGGGAGCGATCGTGATCACCGGCTTGATCGCCGCCTTCACCGGCAACATCGCCAACGATCCGCAGATCTCCGACCGGGTCGAACAGAAGGTGCAGGTGCAGCTCAGCGCCGGCGGCAGCTTCGTCGCCTCAGATCAGGTGCGGGAAGCCGCCGACGCGGAGCGCCTGGGCCCGCGGACGACCGACGCGCTCGTCTCCCACTACGAAGACGCGCAGCTGAAGGCGCTGAAGCTCGCCTTCCTCGTCGCCGCCCTGCTGGTGCTGGCGTCCTTCTGGTCGACCCGGCGGCTGCCGGCCGAACGGCTTACGGTTTGAGCCGCACGTGCCAGTCGACGGCCGCGCTGGCGACCCGCTGACCGTCCTTGTCGGTCAGCTCGACCTCGCAACGGAACTCGACCTTGCCGTCGGCGTCGAGGGCAGCCAGGGTCTGCGCCGTGTCGGCGGCGAGCTTCGCCGTCGCCGTGATCTCGCCGTTGGCGATCTTCTCGTAGGAGATCTCGGCGCTGCGGGCGAGCGGGGTGACGTCCGCCATGCGCTCGGCGAAGGCGCCGACGAAGGCCGCGCCGGATGCGGTCTCGGCGGCGGTGAAGAGGGCGCCGGCATGCTGCGAGCCGACGTGATTGAGCAGCTCGGGGCGCTCGGGCATGACCACGGTCGCCTCGCCGTCGGTGATCTCGGTTATCTCCAGTCCGAGGTGGCCGACGAACGGCACCGCCTGGCTCATCCCCTTCGCGATCAGGTCGAAGTCGGTCATCGACCCTGGAACTTAGCGTGGCCGGGGCCGCCCCGTTCGAGGAAGGTGCGGACGGCGTTCTGCAGGTCATCGGTCGCGAACAGCTCGGCGGCCTCGGTCCGCACCGCCTCGTCAGCGGCGGGGATCCCGCCTTCGCGGAAGCGGCGCAGGATCAGCTTCGTCATCGCGTGCGCCTTGGTTGGCCCGGCCGCCAGCTCCTCCGCCAGCCCCCGCGCCGCGGCCTCGAACTCGTCCTCGGGATAGATCGCGTTGACGACGCCCCAGCGCTCCATCTCCTCGGCGTCGAAGATCCCTCCCGACATGACGAAGTGGCGCGCCCGGCCGCTGCCGGCGCGCTCGGCGAGGCGCTGGGTCCCCCCCATCGACGGCGTCAGCCCCACGACCTTCTCCACCAAGCCAAATTTTGCTTTCGGCGAGGCGACGATCAGGTCGCAGGCGAGCGAGAGCTCGAAGGCGGCGGTGAGCGTGAGCGCGTGGGCGGCGAAAACGACTGGCGCCGGCAGCAGTTCGACCTTGTCGATCATCTCCAGCAGCTCGGTCCAGAGCGCGCTGCCCTGCTCCGGCGTCAGCCCGGAGAAGACGTGGACGTCGACGCCGCCGGAGACGGCGCGCCCCTCGGCCCGGATCAGCAGCGCCCGCGGCGGCTCGGCGGCGACCGCGTCGATCGCCGCGCGCAGGTCGTCGATCATCCGCTGGTCGAAGAGATTGAGCGGCGGGCTGTCGAGGGTGATCACGGCGAGGCCGCCGTCCTCGCGCTCGAGCCGCGCGGCGGTGTTCGCGTTCATAGCTCCGGCACCCTATGGACCTCGAACAGGTTCGTGCCCAGTTCCTGCCCGTCGAGCCCGGCGGTGATCGCGACCAGCTCGCCGGGAGCGGCGATGCCGTGCTCGGCGGCGACCCCGGCGCAATGACCGAGCAGGCTGCGCAGCTCGGTCCCGAAGTCGCTCTGCACCGCGGTGACGCCGAACAGCAGGTTGAGCCGGCGCACGGTCTCTATATAGGGGGAGACCGCGAGGACCGGGACGTTCGGCCGGTGAGCGGAAACCAGGCGGGCGGTGCGGCCGCTGTTGGTCGGCACCACCAGCGCCTTGAGGCCGAGCCGGTAGACAGCGCCGACGGCGCTCTGCGCGACCGAGTCCGCGACCTCCTGGGTCGCCTGATCGGTGCGGGTGAAGAGCCACTCGCCATAGGGAAGGTCGGGCTCGGTCGCGCGCGCGACCCGGTCCATCACTTCCACCGCCTCGACCGGGTGCTGCCCGACCGCGGTCTCCTCGGAGAGCATCACCGCGTCGGCGCCGTCGTAGATCGCGTTGGCGACGTCAGTCACCTCGGCCCGGGTCGGGCGCCGCGCGGTCACCATCGAAGCCAGCATCTGGGTCGCCGTGATCGCCGGTTTCGAGCGCCTGCCGGCGAGGCGGATCAGCCGCTTCTGCTCGATCGGCATCCGCTCCAGCGGGATTTCGATCCCGAGGTCGCCGCGGGCGACCATGATCCCGCCGTTGGCGACCTCGACGATCTCCTCGGCGTTTTCGGCCGCCTCCTGCTTCTCGATCTTGGCGACCAGGGGGATTCGGGAGCCGAGCTCCGCGAGGCGCGCGGCGACCGGCTCCAGGTCGGCGGCGGTGGAGACGAAGGAGACGGCGAGGAGGTCGCAGCCTTCCTTGACCGCGAACTCGACCCAATCGAGGTCGACGCCGGTGGTAGCCGGCAGGTCGGTGCCGCCGGGGATGTTCATCCCCTTGTGAGAGGAGAGCGTTCCTCCGACCTCGACCTCGGCGCCGACGCCGGCGGCCTCGGCGCCGCTGACCCGCAGGCGGATCGCCCCGTCGGCCAGGTAGACGAGCTGGTCCTGACGCAGGTCCGAAACCCCCGACCACTGCACCGGGATCGTGTCCTTGTCGCCCTCGACCTGCTCTGGCGTCAGCCTCACGTGCATCCCCGTCTCGAGCTCGGTGACGTCGCCGCGCAAGGAGCCGATCCGCAGCTTCGGCCCCGGCAGGTCGCCGAGGATCGCCACCTCGCGCCCGACCCGCTCGCTCGCCGCCCGGACCGCCGCAATCGTCTCCGCCTGCCGCTCCCGCCCGGCGTGCGAGAAGTTCAACCGGAAGACGTCCGCCCCGGCGGCGATCAGCTGCTCGAGCACCCGCGGCTCCCAGCTCGCCGGGCCGACCGTGGCGATAATCTTGGTCCGCCGCCCGAGGTGAGCCCCGGTCCCTTCAGCTTTCGCATCCATTCCGCGGACTGTAGAACCTGCCCGCCTTCGAGGGCATACAATCGCCAAAGCGCCTGGAGAGGTGGCCGAGTGGCTTAAGGCACTCGCCTGCTAAGCGAGTAGAGGGCTATAAAGCTCTCTCGAGGGTTCGAATCCCTCCCTCTCCGTTCGGTCCCGCGGGTAGGCTGGCGCCGTGCCCCTCCCTCCCCAGTCGCGCGAGCGCTACGAGCGGGTCTTCGCGGAGGTGGAGGCGCCGTTCGCGTTTGTGGATCTCGACGCGATGTGGGCCAACGCGGAGGCGATGCTGGGGCGGGCGGCTTCGAAGCCGGTGCGGGTGGCCTCGAAGTCAGTCCGCTGCAGGTCGCTGCTGGGGGCGATCCTCGGGCGCGACGAGCGGTTCCGGGGGCTGATGACCTACACGCTGCCGGAGACGCTGTGGCTCGCCGAACAGGGATTCGAGAATCTGTTGCTCGCCTATCCGACGGCGGACGCAGGGGCGCTGGAGGAGCTGGCGCTGCGCTCGGCAGCCAATCCGGAGGGGGCGCCGATCGTGATGGTCGACTGCGTCGAGCATCTGGAGATGATCCAGTCGGTGCTGGGCAAGGGGGCGCCGCCGATCCGGGCCTGCATCGACGTGGACGCGAGCTGGTGGTGGCTTGGCGGCCGGGTCAAGGTCGGGCCGAAGCGCTCGCCGATCCATGCGGTCGAGGACGCGGTCGCGTTGGCGCGCGAGATCGAGCGGCGGCCGCAGATCGAACTCGACGCGCTGATGGCCTATGAGGGTCAGATCGCCGGGGTCGGCGACACGCCGCCCGGCCAGCGGCGGCGGGCGGCGGCGATCCGCTTCATGCAGCGGCGCTCGGCGGCCGAGCTGGCGGAGCGGCGGGCGGCGATCGTCGCCGCGCTGAGCGAGTTCGTAGAGCTGGAGATCGTCAACGGCGGCGGCACCGGCAGCCTCGAGCTGACCGCGGCGGAGGATGCGGTGACCGAGGTCACCGCCGGGTCGGGCTTCTACGCCCCAACCCTCTTCGACTCCTACAGCCGCTTCAGCCTCACCCCGGCGGCCGGGTTCGCGCTGCCGATCGTCCGCAAGCCGACGCCGCGGACGGCGACCGCGCTCGGTGGCGGCTACCTCGCCTCGGGCACCGGCGACGCGGCTCGCCTGCCGGCGCCCTGGCTGCCATCTGGGCTCGAGCTCGATCCCGAGGAGGGCGCTGGCGAGGTGCAGACCCCACTGGCCGGTCCCGCAGCCGCCGGCCTTGGTGTCGGCGACCGCGTCTACTTCCGCCACGCCAAGGCCGGCGAGCTCTGCGAGCGCTTCGACACCCTCTACCTGGTCGAAGGCGATCAGGTCGTCGACGAGGTCCCGACCTACCGCGGCGAAGGCCGAACCTTCCTTTAGCCGCCGAGGACGCGGTCCGTGTACTCGTTGGTGAAGATGCGCTGGGGGTCGAGGGTGTCCCGGGCGCGCTGGAAATCCTCCCACGCGGGGTAGCGCGGGGCCAGGGTTGCGGCGGTCTGGAAGTGGCGCTTGCCCCAGTGGGGGCGGCCTCCGTAGTCGCCCATGATCGCCTCGACGGCCTCGAAGTACGGGCGCCACTCCATCCCCCGGTACTGGTGGACGGCGAGGTAAGCGGTGTCGCGCCCGTGGGCGGGGCTGAGCGAGGCATCGTCGCCGGCGGAGACGCGCATCTCGATCGGGAAGAAGACCGGGTAGCGGTTCTCGCGCACCCACTCGACCACCCGCCGGGCCGCCTCCGGGCCATGCTCGCGGGGGAGCGCGTACTCCATCTCGGTAAAGCGGACGCGGCGCTCGTTGGCGAAGACGCGATCGCTGCGGTCCCTCGCGCGGCTGCCCGAGGCCAGCTGGCCGGCGAGTCGCGAGAGCGCCGGGATCAGCCGCGGGATCGCCTTCCCGGTGGACGCCAACGCCTCCAGCGCCCAGTTCTCCAGGACGATGTCGTTGAGGTAGGCGGTGGCGCGACGGCGCGGCCGCGGCGGCGCCTCGGTCCGATTGCGCTCCAGCACCAGCGCCAGCTCCGAGTAGGGAAAGCTGAAGAGCTCGAAGTGCTCGTGCGCCTCGGCGCGCTCGTCGAAGGAGTCGAGCACCTCCTCGCGGGGGTGCGGCGCGTCGACCCGCAGCAGGGTGAAGGCCGGGACGCAGCGCAGGGTCACCGCTGAGATCGCTCCCAGCGCCCCGACCCCGACCCGCGCCGCCCGCAGCAGCTCCGAATCGGTGGCGGCGGCGAGATGGCGGACGCTGCCATCGCCAAGCACCAGCTCCAGGCCCTCGACCTGCGCCGAGATGTTGCGTAGCCGCGCGCCCGTGCCGTGGGTTCCAGTCGAAATCGCGCCGGCGATCGTCTGGCGGTCGATGTCGCCGAGGTTCTCCATCGCCAAGCCGAGCCCGGCGAGCTGCTCGCCCAGGTCGGCGAGGACGGTGCCGCCGCCGATCCGCACCAGCCCCGACTCCCGGTCGGCGTCGAGCACCCCGTTAAGCGCCTCGAGCCGGAGCATCGTCCCCGCGGTCAGCGCCGCCTCGGTGAAGGAATGTCCCGAGGCGGCCACCCGCACCTTTTCCCCTGCGGCCGCGGCGGCGGCTATCGCCTCCGCCAGCTCGGCGCGGCTGGTTGGGCGGAGGATCCGCGCCGGCCGACAGGACTGGTCGCCGGCCCAGTTGACCCACTCGCCAGTTGCCGCTCGCGTCCTCCGCGACATCACTCCGACCCTATCCCGATGGGAGGGATCGGGGGTTTCGCATCCCTCTCAGACCGGGTGGGGCTGAGCGTCCGGCTGCATCGCCCGGAACGCGTAGACGACGGTCAGCGCCAGCAGCAGCGCGATCGCGAGGCTCGGCTCGGCGTCGCCGGTGAGGCTGGCGACGACGCCTCCGCCGATGCCGCCGAGCACCTGCCCCGAGGCCCAGGCCATGTTCGAGAGCCCAGCGGCGAACCCCTGGTGAAGGCTGCTGGCCGCGGCGGTGTCGGAGATCAGCGTCAGCGCCGGAGCGAAGCAGAGCCCCGCCCCCAGAGAGGTGCAGATGAGGCCGGCGATCACGCCGCCGAGCGAGGTCACCGTGGCGATCGCCACCATTGCCATCGCGCAGATCGCCAACCCGGACACATAGGGAAGCCGCCGCCCGACCCGGTCGGAGATCCGCCCGGCGAGAGGGGCGAGGGTGGCCTCCAACGCCGCGCCGGCGATGAACCCGGCCGCGATCACGCCGTGGCTGCCGCCGAGATCGTCGATCCGCAACGGCACCAACACCTCGATCGCCCCGAACATCACCGAGGGCACGGCGACGAAGGCGGCGGCCTCGAGAACTGGTCGGCTCACCAGCGTCGCCATCACCTCCCGCAGAGTCTGCTCCTCCGGCGCCCGCGTCTCCGGCAGCCTGGAAGCGGCAATCGCGAGCAGGATCGTGACCACGAGGACCGAGCTGAAGACCGGCTCGGTGCCAATTGAGCCGGCGATGGCTCCGAGGGCGGGCCCCAGCAGCGCTCCAGCCACGGCCGTCCCGAGGGCGCTGCCGATGATCGAGCCCCGCTTCTCCTCCGGTGCGGTGGTGATCAGCCAGGTGAGGGCGCCGGACCAGATCAAGGCCCCGGCGATCCCCTGGATGAACCTGGCGGCGTCGAGCAGGAGGATCTGATCGCCGAAGCCGAAGACGAGGCTCGCCAGGCCGAGCAGGATCAGGCCGTAGATGACCGTCTTCCGCGGCCCCATCCGGCTGGCGCCGAAGCCCGCGGGCAGCGACCCGAGCAGGGTCCCGGCCGCGTAGGCCGCCGAGAGGATCCCGGCTTCCGCCTTGGTGAGGCCGAGGTGGTCGACGTACTCCGGCAAAAGCGGAGCGATGGCGGCAAAAAAGGCGACGTCGATGAAGATCATCGCCGACGCGAGAATCAACAGACGGCGCACCCCTGCATACAATCAGCAGAAGTAGTTGCGGCGCTCTGGGAGGGGTGGCAGAGCGGTTGAATGCGGCGGTCTTGAAAACCGTTGGGCGTCGAAAGGCGTCTCGTGGGTTCGAATCCCACCCCCTCCGCCAAGACTTCAAAGATCGAACTAGGCGCAGCGAAAGACGGCTCTCCGAAGTCGTCTTTCGCTTTCTCGGCTGCTTTTTCAATTTGCGCGGCCTCGGTTCGTGCCTGCTGGGCGAAATCAGGGGCAAGGACGAGGTTAAGAGGCGGGGCAAGCTCTGCCTCAACCTCGGCGCCGATGGGCGGGGCTCCTTCCTCTTCCCGTCGAGCCTTGACCCGCAGTTTCGAGAAGAAGGCTTGGTTGAATGCCCGCCGCAAGAAACCAGGCGCGTCCTCGTAGCTGGTGACTGCATCCTCAACTAGCTCTAAAGCCATCCGAAGAACGCCGGTATCCAGGGTCAATCTCTCCTCTGCAGCAGCGACCGACCGCTCAGCCTCGTCAATCTCTTCCTGCAGCCGCAACCGCTCTTTGCGGAACGCATCGGGCGAGATTGAATCGCCCTCTTCGATCTGGAGACGGAGCAGCTTGGATTGCTGGGCTCGCAACCTTTCGACCCGCTGCGACTTCTCGACCTTGATCATTTCCGAGGCTTGCTTTGAGACTGAGGCGAGCCGTTCGACTGCCTCAATCCGCGTTCGTAGATCGTCGGCATCCGGTTTCAGTAGGTCGCTTTCATAGACACGAAGAAGGCCATCCTCGATGAATTCAGGACGAACATTGGCGCAGTCCTCGCACGGTTCCCCCACGCTGTTGATCCGCGACGAGCAGAAGAAGTAGGCGTGCTTCGTGCCGCTGCCGCCGGTGCTGACGGCGTACGTCAGCCGGAGGTCACATATCGGGCAGAAGACCGACCCCTTGAGGTAGTGATGACGGTGCTGGGGCCGTTCGCCAGAGACTCGATTCTGATCAAGGACACGTTGAACTTTCTCGAAAGTCTCTTCGTCCGTCAGTGCCGCATGAAGGCCATCGAAAATTTGTTCATCCGGCTTGCCTTTCTTGTAGACGACGAGACCAAGGTACGTCGGGTCGCGCAAAATGCGGTGCCAAGTTGACGTGCTGACCTTTTGGCCGCCGGGGTAGCGGCTCGATGGTCTGGACCTCAAGCCCAGGTTGTACATCTCATCGGCAAGCTTGGCAATGGCATAGTCGCCAGTCGCGAAGCGCTCAAAGCCAAGCGAAATGAAATGAGCGCGTTCCGGGTCCGGCTTGACGATGCGGACTTGGCTGCCGTTCGGCAGTTGGTCAATGACGTTGAGGTAGCCGGTCTTGGCCTGACCGACGATGCCGCCGTTCCTGGCCTTGGTGAGAAGCCCCCGGCTAACCAGCTCGCCGCTGTACATGGAGCTGTACTGAGCGTTGCCGATGATCGTGTTCTCGTAGGCGAAGGCGGCGGCGGTGTCCTCGCCAACGATCGGCTCCATGATGGATATGAAGCGGACGCCGAGCTTCTTCATCAGCTTGCGAGCCGTCCAGTGGTCGGCAACGTCTCGCGCCCACCGGCTGACCGACCAAACAATCACGTAATGGATGCGATCGGCCTCCGGCGCTCCCGGTGCGTTGCGCCGTTCCAGCTCCTTCAAGAGCTTCAAGAAATCCGTCCTCTTGTCCAAGTCCTTGAAGGCGCTCTTGCCTGGGTCTTGAAAGACCTTGACAATGCGAGCGTTCAACGCCTCGCTTTTCTCGTCGGCGCCCGATCGCTGCGCCTGCATCGACAAGCCGTCCGGGTCGTAGGCCGTCTTGGTTTGCTCGTCCGTTGAGACGCGCAGATAGGCGAAGGCATTCTTGAGGCGACGAGCTGCTTTTGTCGGGCTTGGTTTGTCTGCCACCTTCATCTTTTCTCCTTTCCTTATTCCTTCTATTCTACTAGCAGTAACAACACTGTTCCATTAAATTTCGGCGTCATTAGGGGTCGTTATGGCCTCAAGCGCGTTGTCCACCAGGCCGACGCCGAACAGCTCCCGCTCGCCTCCCGGGAGCTGTTCAATCTCCGATTCCAAGAAATCGATCCGGCTCGGCGTCGATGTCAACCACTGCACTCTTGGGAAGACCCCGAAGCGCTCTTGCTCGATACCGAGCCCGTGGTAGCTGACGTAGGCCCCGAGCTTCCGCTGGATCGTCCGGCTGCCCTCGGTTCCCATGTCTACCTCGATGAAGACGCTGTATTCGTAGTCACCGATGACGAAGCGAACGAAACTGTCGGGCTTGAGCTGCTTGAAACCGAAACTGCCAATCCCCCCATAGCTGCGCCAACACGCGGGCTCAGCATTTCGCTCAAGCAGCTCAAGGCGTCCGCCCCGGTCGGCCTCTACGAGCTGCGTATGCACTTCCGCAACAGCAACCGCATGCGCGACGAACAGAGAGCCAGGAACAGCCGACCGGCGCGTTCTCCGAGCAGACAACCAGCCGTAATGGATCGCGATTCGCTGGCCTGCAAGACCCAGCCGGTAGACCGTCTGAGACGAGCCGGATCGCCCCCCTCCGATCCGGCGAGGAAGAGGAACCAAGCAGTCGAGCGCAGCGAGTCGTTCAAGCGCCCGGCGCATAGCTCGAGCGCGGGAAGCAGGCGAGAGTTCATCGTCACCGAACATACGGGTGAGCTGTGCGGCCGAGACGAACCTGAGTTCAGAGACACAGCGGATCACAGCGAGCGAGCGCGGAGTGAGTTGCGAGAGCAAGTCACGGAGCGCTGAGGGACCCACATAGCTGCGCGTCATTTGGAACCCCCATTGCCATATCTATTCATTGGCAATTCGTGGCAGTGAGGCGCATCAGAGCTGCCATCGGGGTAGCAGTCCTTAAGGGCGATCGGACGCCCGATCGGACAGCCGACGCCGATCATGACGACCGCCGTTTCCGCCCGATCGGGGCCGTTTTAGCCGGGGTTTCCACCCGCGCCCGTAGCTCGACTTCAAGCTCTTGACGCGGGCGTCCATAGCGTTCCCGGCTATTGGCTTGCACGGCGGCGAACGAGCCGGTCGGTTCAAGCGGCGGCGGCGTTTGGAGCGTTACTGGCCGGGAGATGCCGCCGTCATCGAGCGCCACCACAGCGGCGACTGAATACGGATCGAGGGCTTGGAGGTCTTCGGCGTCGAGGGCCGGGGCGAAGACGTCCTTCAGGGCTTTCGCGTCCGCCACTGACAGCGCGAAGGCAAGCTTGGTGCGGGCATTCGCCAGCACGATTTCCTTTATCTCGCGGGGGAGCTGCGTGATGTTCTGGTGGGCCACCGTCAGCGCCGTTCCGTACTTTCGGCCCTGTGCCAACATCTCTTCCCAAGGGATCGGGGCCGACGCGAAGTCCTGAACCTCATCGACCCAGATGCCGAACGGATGACGGTCGTCGGGATCAAGCGCAGTACGTTCAGCGAATGCCTGCCAAGCAGCAGTGAGGACAAGACACCCGGTCAGCTGGGCCGTCTCGACGCCGAGCAGACCCTTCGGTAGATGAACCAGCAGCCATTGATTGCGCTCAATCACCTGGCGCAGATCGAGCGGCGGCTTCTCCTGCCCGACCATGCCTCTGAGCGCAGGCCGAGCTACCCAGGAACGTGCCTTGTTGAGTAGCGGCGAGGTGATGGTCGTCCGCTCAGCTTCGCTAAGGCTTTCAAACCACTGCCAATCGGGGCCGAGGCCGATCGGGTCATCAAGACCCTCGAGGACGGTTCGACGGAACGAGTCATCCAAGAACAGCCGAGGCACGTCGAGCAGCGTCGAACCCGGCTGCCGCGCCAGGGTCAGCAACGCCATATGCGAGAGCTGCGCCGTTCGCGGTCCCCAGAACGCCGCCCAGAGTCGTTGGAACAACTCACCGAGCTGATCGGCAATCAGGGACGGGTCGGCGTCCGAGTGAAAGGGGTTGAACCCGACCGCGTAGTCCGGGTCGAGCGGATCGAGCAGGATCACGTCGTCTTTCCGAGACTCAAGAATTGAATCGGCCAGCTCCTTCACCAGGTCGCCGTTCGTCTCGATCACCAGGCCCCCGCGCCCCTGCGCCATGTCGTTGGCGATCAGGTTCTTGATGGCCGAGGTCTTGCCGGTGCCGGTCGGCCCGAGAATCCACGTCCCCTTCGTCGCCGCTTTCGCACTCTGCGCGATCGGTCGGGCGACGTCGCCGAAGTTGGACGTCCCAAGTACACGGCCCGACGTTGCCAGTCGACGAGTTGGAACGAGACGTTTGGCGGCACCCAGCTCAAGACCGGGTAGATCGAGCTCGGCACCGATCGGCCAGCCGACAACGGCCGCGAGCTCGTTAGCTGCGAACCATCGGCCGCGCTGACTGAGAAGGTTCATCAGCCTGCCGTGCCAGCGCGGCTCGGCCATGAGATGACCAAAGGGCGTGTTGAGACTCCACAACATCGCACCGATGCGGCGGAACAGTTCGCGGTAGCGGTCGCGGGTTGGTGCCGTCACCGCCAGCTCGCCGTAGGCCCGCAGACCCGGACGGGTCAGCTTGTCGCGGAGCGCCTTCTGTCTGCCGTCTTTAAGCGGGTTTGATTCAACGGGAAGAAAAGGCCGGACGCCCGGTTGAACGTGCCACCGCAACGAGACAGCCTCACCGTCGCGGAGAGGGAACAGGCTCGACAGCAGCGCCGCCGACGTAGCGGGAAGATCGTCAGCACGTAGTGCGGCAACCCGCCGATCGAGCTGCCAGATGAAGCTAGCGGCAACAGCAGGTACCGGCTCAATGCGGGTAAGGCGAAGACTCGGAATCGCCGCCCGCAGCACCGCGGCGACGGTCTCGTTGGTTGCCGAAGTCGAACCAAGACGGTGCGCTATGCCGTGGTGATCGGCCGAAACTTCAAGGACGAGGCGAGCGCGGTGAGGTAGACCGGACAGCGACGAGAGCGCCGCTTCTACCTGATCGTCTTCGACACCCCTCGGCCAGCGAAGCTCAAACCAGTGGTCGAGCTTCGGGCCGATCATGGTTCGCCCGCATCCTTTTCCTGCGCCTCGATCTTGAGACGGCAGTATTGGAGCAAGGCCCAGGCAAAACGGTCGTAGTCGATTTCCTCTCGCAAGACAGCTTCAACATCGACCCCGATTACCCGGCCCTTGTTCGTTGATTTTTTGCTTCTAGCCATGTTGAACCTCCCTTCTAATTAGTCCTCTAGAAGGTCGCGGGTCGGGGATCAGCACGTTCCCGGTAGTCGGTGCTGAGGTTCAACGCAACCCTCCATTTACTCACGTTTTCCACAGGCCAGTCAAGCCGTAGAAACAGCAACGGACTCACCACCGTCGCGTGTGGAAAAAGACGTAACGGACAGCGATCAAGGCGAGTGAGACAACAACCACGAGGGGCACCAGGGCGTGGCTCAGACTGATGACGGCGGGGGCCGCGATGGCGATCGCCAGGATGGCGACCACCACAGCGGCGAGCGAGTTCCCCAGGAGTTTCATTGCTCGTTTTCCAACGCTTCTGCGATTGCTTCTTTCGTCCGCTGACCGTGCCGGTGCGCTTCCTCACGGGCCAGCGTCACATCTACTCCGCGTTCGATTCGATGCAGGTCGAGGCGAGCTTGCAACAGCTCCTCCTCGGTCGGCGGCGGCTCCGGTGGTTCGGACCACCCAGGCTGTGAGCTGGCGTAGACGAGATAGCCGATACCGCAGGCGATGAGCACCACCAGGACGACGATCACTTACATCCACCCCTTCCGCTTGCCGATCGTTCGTAACGTCCGCAGCCGTTCGGCCATCAGTCCGGCCGCCTCTGGCGGCTGGTTGTGCGTTTCGGCCCAACGCACGGCGGCGAGATCGATTTCCGCGTCTATGAATTGGTCGCTCTCGGAGACGGCTTCGACCGGCTCGGTGACGGGTGCGTCCGGCCGCAGCTTCACGGCGGTGAACGCACCAGCCACGGCGCCGGCGATGAGGGCCACCAGGCACGGAACCCCGTAGCTCAGAATCAAAGCAGTCATCAGCCAAACCTCCTCGTCAGATTTTTCGAGTTGGAGCGGCTCATCAGCTCGACGCGATCGGCCACGAGTTTGGCGGCGGCCGGTGAGCCATTTGCCTTCTCGATGCCCCAGTTGAGTACGTCCAGCTCGACGCCGAGCGTGTCCTGCGTGGCCTCTCCGATGGCTTCGGCATCAATCCGAGCCGCTTCCTTGTCGAAGTGGGCGCGGAGGGTGTGAACAAGAAGCCCGGCCTCCATATGGCGTCGAGCTGCAACCGCTTGACGCTCTTGCTCGGTGTAGTGCCGGATGACTTCCGGCCGCCTTGCCGGTGAGTTAGACATCTTGCAAAACCTCCTTCTCGGTAGCTGCGACCGCCTGCGCGATCGACTCAGGTAGCGCCGGTATCGAGGGAACAGCCAGCGGGATCGGCCGCGTCGGCGGAGAACCGGGGCGGCGAAAGCCTCGATTGATATCCGCCCAGACGAGTGCCGAGACTTGAGCGCGGGCTGCGCCGTCTGCCTCTATGGATCGTTGAAGCGCAATGCGCTCACGGGCGTCCCAGAGAGGACAGTCCGCGCCGGGACCGTGCGGGCCGGGCTGAGGGCATACAAGAGGAGCCATGTGACCACCTTTCGTAGAAATCGGGAAAAATGACTCCCCATAGAGAAGCCTCAGATTTCGTCACATGGGCTCAACCTTTTTCAAAGGCGTCACAAACCATCACAAGCGCCATGTCAAGCCAAAAAGACGACGATTCAATTCAGCGAAGGGAGCTGCGAAAGCGGCTCATTTCGGACATAACGAGCCTGCGGACTCGTGGCCTCGGCAAGCCGAAAGCAGGCGACCACTCCGACCTCTTGAAGATCGCGGTTCTATTTGCGCCGACCATGCCGACCGACGCGGAGCGGGTAGAAGCGCTCATCGAAACCGCGATCACCAAGAAATACGGCGGCACGCTCCTGGCCCACGTTGCCCGTCTTGCTTTCGGTGCCGATCTCACGGTCCGAGGCAAAGGCCATAAAGAGCGTTATAAGGCAGCCTGGAAGGCATACGACACCGGCACCTATTCGAGCTTCACGACGGCCATGTTGCCGAAGATTGGCGACGACCTTGCGGCGCAGGTCACGGACATCTTTGACGAAGGAAATGACCGAGGCTGGGATGTCGTTACTTACGAACCGCCGCCGACAGAAGTTGAGGACGAGCCGCCGTCCACGCCAGAGCCTGATGAGGCATCGATCTCTCCCCCGGCGGCTTCCTCGAAGTTCTGGCGGCGCCTTCGGCCATCTTGGGCCGTGGCTCTCTTGCTGTCGATTGGCACCGCTGGGGCCTTGGTCATTGCATTTACGTTTCCATCCGGCAAGAATCCGGGCAACGGTGCTATGCCAAAGCCTCCCTCTTTGCCGAAGGAAGGTACTGTAATAAACGCAAGGTCAGGCAAGCCCGTATTTCACCCCGACAAGCAACCGCCGGGCCACAGTGACCGGCCGCGGATTGGGCGCCTGACCTTCTGCGATCTATCCGACCCCTCTAAGGAATGTGAAGAAGGCTGGGCGCCTAGGGCGATTGCCTACACCAAGGCCAAGCCGTTCGTCGCCAAGATCGGGGACGTCATTGAAGCTCGTTTTCCTCTGTGGGCTACGGGAACGGCCCCAATTCCCTTTTTACGTCTCGGTCTTTCTGGCGGTGGTGGCGGCGAACTCACGAGCACTGAGATACACATCAACAATGTCGTTTCGTGGCTCAATCCGGAAGGAGGCACTGCGAGCTACGTACCCGGCTACAAGTCCAACCGTGAATCCATCGGTGGCAAGAATGGCCAAGTCATCAAAGGTAATGGAGCCATGTCGCTCCCAGAATACGTAGACGGATCAACCCGACTGTGGGAAAGCTGGGGAGATAGAAGAATCGCGATGCTCCCAGATGGAATCGACGAAGGAGATCTCTACCTGACTAACCTCGGTGCACCTGAAAACTGTCTGTGCAGTAAACGGCCGTACGTACGTGAAGTGTCATTTCGCTTCAAGCTAGCTGTTTACAGAAAGGGGTAAAGATGATTTAATGGTGCTTAGTAGTATGTAATGGAGTTTTGGAAGTGTACGACCGCTATTCCCGCAGCGATCTTGAGAATCCCGGAATCATCAAGGGAGCGCTGATCGATCAACTAGAGGATGACCTCCCTTACATGGGGCAGCGGCGCTGGCGGATCGAAGATCACTATGGCCTGTCGTTCATTGCCTTACTCGACCTCTCGATCGAGAGCGGCCAATTCACCGAAGGAGTGCCGGAGCCTCGTCGGAGTGCCTTGATGGGAGAGATAGCTACCTTCCACGCCGCCTTGCCGTTTGCCGAAAATGAAAGGCGCATGGTTGTTGACGAGTATGACGAACTGGTTTTCCCAACCGGACTGCGAGACGCTGTACGCGAGCGCATCCCTCGACAGAAGATTTGCGTCGAAGGGATCGCGAGGAGTACGAGCGGCCGTGACATGATGGAGCGTTGGTGGTCATGGCGCCGAGGTCGTGACGCCTACGAAGGTGGAGAGGGTCTTGATACTGCCCTAGCCGCCGCTCAATCTGCCTACGATCTTGGCCGCGCTAACTAAGCGCTCGAATCCATCATCGACTGTTCATCGAGCAATCCGCCGAGGCGCCGGAACAGCTCACCGTATTCCACAATCGCCCCACCGCCGACCGCGACCCCGATCGTCCATAGGAACGGCTGATCAAGTCCATATGGCTCCTCTTTATGTTCTTCGTAAAGGCGCACCAAGCCCGCGAAGTCTTGCTCTTTCAGCAGGCGATCGGCAACGTCGAGCCAGTCGTCACCGACTGTCGTAAACCGATTGATCGTCAGCTTTAGGTGATCCGTGGCCTGCCGCAGCTCAGCCGCAAGAACCAGGAGTTCGTCGTACATCTACTGCCAGTATGCGCCTGATCCAGGCGCAGGCCAAGAGTCTACTTATGACTCCGAACCCTCATTGAGACGTATTCGTCGCTCTGGTCCAGTAGCGCACCACTGCTCCCATCTTTTGCGTCAACCTCGATCAGTGCCCTGAACTGCTCCCCAGGGTGCCAGTAATACCAGTCGTCGTATGACTCGTTGACCGGAAACTCGACGGCGTGGGCCTTCGAATAGAAATTGTTGACGACGACCGTTTCGGTCCAGGTGTAGCCCGGACGAAGGCGGTGCCACTTTCGATCGGGGCCGATCTGCTTTTCGATCCCGATATGGACGACGCGCACCACGCTTTCGGCGCAGTCGTCTGGAATCAAGGGGTAGCTTAGTTTGATCGTCGCCGTCTGCACCCTGCCCGGAACACGCGGACTGTGTTCGTAGGGTCGTCGGCCAGCATTGTCGACGTAGGCGGCATCAACTCGAGGAGCCGCAAGCACCGCCGCGATGCAGTCGGACTTGGCCGCCCCGGCTGCGTTTCCAGGCGCTGCGCCGATCACCCCGGCAAGTACCAGCGTCGCAAGTCCGATCCTCCGCATCATGAGCCCCATAAAAGCCGCCTCCCTCATCGCCGTTTCCAAAGGGCGCCTCGTCATTTCCTCTGCCTGACGGGGCCAGGTTCCGATTCATGCTAACCGACTAGCAGGAATAGTGCCGACGATCTTTAGATCGCTCGTCCGAAACGAAAAGCCCCAAAAGCGCAGGCCAAACTCGAAGCCTTCGCGAAAACCCATGCCATGCGTGAGCGCGAGCTGGAGACCAAAGCCGAGAAGCTGCGCGAACAACGGGACGAAGCCATCCGTGCTGCTTACCGCGAAGACGTGCCGATGGCGGATATTGCCGACGTGCTGAAGATGAGCCACCAGCGGGTCTCGCAAATCATCCGCAGCTAGTCACCCGGCGCTTTCTTGTTTGCCTGGCGCCACTGCGCGCCACCAGGACCAGGAGCCAGTTCTTCGGCCAGCTCGATCAGCACTGGTAGCGACAGGTCGAGTGCGCCAGCGATTACCCGCAACGTCGCCCAGTCGGCGTTGGTCTTGCCGCATTCGATCAAGTCGAGGATCGACGGCTCCTCTTCGATCATCCCCGCGAGCTCCGGCACCGTTAAGCCTTGGCCCTCGCGCACGGTGGCGATGGCTCGCCCCAGCCCCTTGAAAGCAGCCTCATCTTCAGCATTCCGCGGCCGCGGTGCCATCAGGCGGAGTTCTGCTGCTTAGGTGGGACGACCGCGAGACTCACTCGTCGCCGTTTCTTGGCACCGCATCTCGTCCTGGCGCATCCAGCTCTTCGGTTTGTGCCAGCACCGATAGCGCGGTTGGCTCGTCTTCTACCGTCGAGACATAGGTATGGCGCACAGAGCCGCGAACTACCTCGGTTCGCTCAAGCATCACTATGCCGTGCCGCAGCAGCACCCCGAGGTGGTAGGAGACACCGCTCAGCGTTTCATCAGCCAACTCGCGCTCTGAGAGGTCGGCCGGATTGGCCTCTCCACTCGTACGCCCATGCAGTGCCCGCAGGATTCGTCGGCGCACCACATGATCAAGCCCGCTCTCCAATGTCTTGGGCAAACACCTGCTCAGCTCCGGTGGTAGGCGCCGGCGATCCTGTTTGCGCCCTGGTTCGGCGGGAGTCTGACCGGACCTCCGCGCTGCATCCCCTCGCTCCATGGCACGCCCCTTCCTGAGATTGGACAAAAAAGATCGCGGCAGTCTAGGGGCGTTAAGTACGCGATCAGTTCTTGTTTTCGAAATGAATCCGAGAGGAAAAGGCGCGGGCCGCCTCAGCCGAATGTGGGGAGACGGCCTGCGCTTCTGCCAACTAGTTGGCCTTCGTGACGGAGGCCAACGGCAGGGCAGCCGAAATAGATGCGAGCTTCATCGCTTGTTCACCCCCTCTAAGACGTGTGGGTTTTTTGAACAAGCTGCGAGTATTTCGACTGGTCGAAAAGTCGCTAAAGCTCTAGCGCGGTAGCGTAAACTTGAGCTTCACGACATTGCGGGGAAATTCGAGATCGTGACGTCAAAAGCAGCTCAGACCTCAGCCGTCGACTACCAGGCTTCCTCAACCGTCGTCAGCCAACGCCTGGCAAAAGCGCTGGCGCACCCGCTGCGTGTCCAAATCCTCGTCGAGACGAACCGGCGACCGATGAGCGCCACCGAATTCGCCAACAAGATGGGCGGGGGTCTTCAGCCGTCGAAGGCCGCTCAGCACTTCAGGTACCTGGAGAAGCTGGGCTGCCTGGAACTGGTGGAGACGAAGACCGGAGGGAAGCGCCGCGGTGGCCGAGAGCGGATTTACCGCGCCATCCAGCGCTCGCTTTTTGATGATTCGGTCTGGGCGTCTTTGCCCGACAGCCTCCAAGGCGAGGTTGCGCACGTCACGTTCTCCACCTACATAGAACGAGTTGCCGAAGCGATGATGGCTGGCACGTTCAATGTGCGCCAAGATCGGCACCTCACCTGGACGGCTATGCACCTTGATCAGCAGGGATGGGACGAACTGATCAGCCGCATGGACCAGCTCTTTGACTTCTCCTTGCGTCTGCGCATCCAGGCGGCAATGCGGCTGGCCCGCTCGGAAGAGGAGCCGATCCCCACCACGGTTGGCATGGCTTGTTTTGAGTCCCCCAGGGACGCAGAGGTCTCGCCGCTCGAGGTTGATACTGAGCTGCCGTGAAGGCGGGCGCCACCAGTTCCTGGCACCCGCCTGCGCCTGGGTCGCACGGCTTTTGCTTGCGCAGCTATGGGGGCGGGCTCATCTAGGCAGTTCCCGGTCGTATTTCGTGCCCTTCGAGTGATCGCGGACGTCGGCCGAGGCTGCTCCTCGTTTGATGGCGTCGATCGTCTCCTCGGCGGACTCCTTCCGTCGGTACGTCTCGGAGACGGCGACCGTCTCGCCATTGTCTCCCTTCAGCTCAAAGTAGAGCTGGTTGTCGGTGCTCTTCCAGATCGAGAAATGCATCTCGATGGCTCCTCCTATCGTCGGTTGGGCAAGGGCACGGTTCACGGCGTGCCAACGCAATTGGGCAGGACTGCTCATCGGTGGACTTAAGAGCCGGGCGGCAGGCCAGACGGCTGCTCAGGCCCGCGGTTTGGGGCGAGCCTTCTCGCCCGGCCGAGCCCGTCGTGGCTTGCCGCTTGGGCGTTTTTCTTCTTCCGGCGGACTCTCGAAGCCCAAAAGAGCGAGCGTCATGAAGATCGCTTCCGCGTAGAGCGCCGGTTCAGCCCTCATTTCCTGCTTGAACTGGTCCAAGAGTTCATGCACCTCCATCAACTTGGCCATGAGCAGGTTGAAGCGCTCCGGGTCAAGCCATTCGGCATCCCAGGTGATGTGGCAATTCGGCCGCCTGTAAATAGTCCCCGCTTCGCTGGCGGCTTTGGCCCGGGCGGAGATGGTCGCGATAGTCGTTTCCACCAGCACCCGCTGTCTCTTGGGCTTCATCTGCGCGAATTCCTTGTCGCTGACGACGCCTTGACGGAGGGAGCGGTAGTAGCGGCGCTCGCTACCTCCGCTCGGTTCCGTCCTGGTGACGTAGATGAAGCGGTATCTGAGCAGCTCCCGAATGTGGTAATTGACGGCATCGAGCGTCAGCCCCCTCTCGGGATCGACGAACTCCTGCGCCGTCACCTCCCGTTGGTCAGAGGCGGCCAAGATGTCTAACCGCAGGTCATCTCCCAGAAGCGCTGCCGCTGACTTCATCCGGCCTCCGTTGTGCCGCTTGTTCTTCATGGCCCATCCCTTTCCCCGGGGCGAGTCTGTTTCCCATGCCGATAACCCCGGCGTATTCCGAAGCTAGACCGCGTTCATTCCGAAAGAAAGGGTCGGGCCAGAATCCTTTTTGACTAACTGCCTCTTATCGCTCAATATGATTTGCGCAATGCTTGAGTTGACCTGCAAAGGGGGTGAGCGAAATGAAGGCAATCGAGGCAGCAGCTACTGCGCCAGTCTTGAAGATCGTCAAGAATTCGTAGCGCTTGGCGAGTGGCCCCGGCCTCTATCGGCCGGGCCGGGAGCCCCTCCTGCTTTAAAGGCGCTGTTCTGCCGTGGGAACAGTCAGCGGCCAGCGCGCCGCAGCCGAGCGAGTTCGTCAGCCCCTACGCATCCAAGCAGCTGATCATGAACACCGCCCTCTTCTGCACTCACGGCGACAACTTGCGCAATAGCGAAATTGGCTCTACAGGCGGAAGTTGTGGGGACTGACCCACCGTTTTGGTGCATAGACGCTAGAAACACGGCTTCCAGCGTGCGGTTTGGGTTTCCGGAGCGCGCTACAACTCGCAACGTGTCTGACCCCCTCCTGTTCTTGACCCATTCCCCGGCAGCGGCGCCTCTCTCTTGGCTGCTCTGCCTGCTGATCGCGATCCAGGTGGGGCACGGCCTCATCAGCCTGCTTGAACACTGGGATCGCTACCGCGGAGGTCGGTAGAACGCCCGCCCGGCCACTCGGAGTCGGGCAGACGCCGCTGCCCTCCGAAACACGAAAAGGAGCCCCGCCGGGAGCACAACATGTGGCGTAGATGCGGTGCAAGTGCGGCATAGCTGTGGTGTAGATGCTGCATTGCAGTAATCCGTTGCAGAATCTGCGTGCATTTTTTGCGTCCGGAAGCGTTGCGACATTCCCGTTGACATTTAATGTCAACAGCTGGAGTTGACAGCAGATGTCAAACGAGATGGAGAACCGAAAACGCGAGCAAGACGTCTAAGCCGACCTAGTCTTCAGTCGGCGGGCGGAATATGACCTGGAGGACTCCCGCTAGGGGGACGACATTGGTCTCACGGTGTTCGTGGCACCGAGGCCGCATCTAAGCCGGAAAGAATCCGAGCCACGGCGGCTTTCCGCCCGCAGCTCGACTTATAAAGAGGGCGGCGGACGTTTTGGAGAGGACGCCTAGGCGTCCTCGGTCGTCGCTCCGCGCTATTTGCGGGAACGACCGCCCTCGTGAGACAGCTGTCGGCACGCCTTCACGAAAGCCCATCCAAGCTCGGTCAGCTCTACCCCACTCAGGGCCCCCTCTGATACTTCCCCTCCAAATTTCGCGTCGATCGACCGAACCCACCGAAGGACCCCGAGACGATCCAGGTTGTAAAGCTCCGGGATGTCCACGAGGTCGTGCGTGTCGTCGTAGCCGAATTCCGGGAAAGGGTCCGCTCCGTCGTCTGGACCCGGCGTTTTTTCCCAAAGGCGGTCTAGCAGCGCGGCTTCTTTCGGTTCAAGCTCGGCGAGGATTTTCGGGTAGACGAGCTTGATCTGGTTGCCGTTGTCGACGGCGGCGCTAGCCAGGAGATTGGCCCAACGCTCCTGCATCTCCTCATCGTCCTCCATCGAGCCGTCCTCCACCACCGCACGCAGCAGCTTGTCGCGGACCGCGTGGGCGGGAAGACCAGCGGCTTTGACCTTCTCGGCAGCCTTCATCAAGACCTTGGCGAGATGGGCTTCCCGGCGGTATCTGATCGTGTCGCCAAGCCAGCCAGTCGCCTCCCGCACCGGCTCCAACGCGCCCGTTGCCTCGGCGAAGGCTTCGACAGCTGGCTCAAGCTCGGCAGCAGCTTTGGCCGCTTGGATCATCTCTTCGCTCATTGAGCGCCCCATTATGGAGAAGCCGGCGGGGTTGACCGAGACCGCCAAATTAGGGCATATTGGAAAAGGACGAGAGCCGATTACGGAGCCGCGTCCTTACCGAATCGCTTGGCATGAAGCTGGCGGATGCGGTCGAAGGCCTCGCGGTTCGAGCTTCGTCCCACCCCTTCCGCTGGCCCTTGCCGGGGCAGGAAAGACGCCGTCGCGGCAGAACGAACCCGGGATGGATACCGCCAGGCGCGAGCGCGCTCGCGAGCCATGGGTAGAGCGCGCCGAACGCACCCGCGACGCCTTCGGGCTGGTCCTGGCCTCGGTCCTGGTCACCTACGTGCTTGCCTCGCTCCTCGCGAACCGCGGCTGGGAGGCGGTGATCCTCTGCGTCGCGACCAGCGCCACCTCGTTGATCGCGCTGACCAGCGCGCACGCGCGGCCGCGGCTGGTCCGGTGGGCCCTCTATTTATCCGGGGCGACGATCCTGCTGGCGGCGATCGGGGCGGCGGGCGGTGGCAGGTTCTGGCTCAACGTCGCCACCGTGGTCCAGGTTGCCCTGCTGACGCTGGCGATGGGGGCCGTCCTCAAACGGGTGCTGACCGCGGACCGGGTGGGCTCGCGGACGATCCTAGGAGCGCTCAGCGTCTACGCGGTCCTCGGCCTCCTCTTCACCTTCGTCTACGGCTTCGTCGAGCGGGCGCAGAGCGGCCCCTTCTTTGAAGGCCACCCGCACCCCGCCGGCGGCGACTTCCTCTTCTTCAGCTACACGACCCTGACCACGACCGGCTACGGCAACCTCGTCCCCGGCGGCCAGCCGGGCCGGATGATCTCGGGCCTGGAGATGATGCTCGGCCAGATCTTCCTCGTCACCTTGGTAGCCGGGCTGGTCAGCCTCTGGCGACCCGGCGAAGGGATCAGAAAACGCCAAGCGGCGCGCCGCGACCAGCGCGGCGCCGGCGAACCCCCTACCGCCTAGACCTCGTCGAGCTCGACGCGTTCGATCGTCTGCGCCTCGAGCGGCTTGTCGCCGGCGCCGGTCGGCGTCGACTCGATCGAGTCGACCACGTCCATGCCGTCGATCACCTCGCCGAAGACGGTGTGCTTGCCGTCGAGCCAGGGCGCCGCCCCGGTGGTGACGATGAAGAACTGCGAGCCGTTGGTGTCCGGCCCCGCGTTGGCCATCGCCAGGGCGCCTCGGACGACCTTGTGGTCGTTGATCTCATCCTCGAAGGTGTAACCCGGCCCGCCGCGGCCGGTGCCCTCCGGGCAGCCGCCCTGGATCATGAAGTCCGGGATCACCCGGTGGAAGACGAGCTGGTCGTAGAAGCCTTCCGCGGAGAGCTTGCGGAAGTTCTCGACGGTTTTCGGCGCGTCCTCGTCGTGAAGCTCGAGCACGATCGCCCCGGCGCTGGTGTGAAGGGTCGCTTGCGACATGGCGCGCAGCCTAGCGTCTCGCCGCCGTCCGTCTCCACGACTCCTCACCCCCGGACCTTGACGGTAACCGGGGGCGAGAAGCCGGGGGCGTAGGGCCAGCGCTCCTCCGCCAGCGCCGTCGCCCGCAGGCGGATCGCGGCGCTGCCGCTGACGTAGCGGAAGCGGTAGTGGGCGCGGTAGCGGCCGTGGTGGTCGGTTCGGGTGACGAGGACCGGGCGCCAGCGGTGGGTCGCCTGCTCCAGGTACTGGATCGCGATCAGCTTGCCGCGCCGCGGGATCGGCGCCCCGGCGCTCTTGACCCTGCCGCTGAGGCGCACCGCCTGCCCGGTTCGCAGGCGGGTCGGCACCGCGCGCAGGTAGAGGCCGGAGCGCACCCGCAGCTCCAGCGCCGGGCGCCGCGCCGGCTCCAGCGCGTCGTCGCCGCCGAAGATCACCGTGACCCGGCGGGAGGGCCCCGCCGGCAGCCGCGTTTCGAAGCCTCCCTGCTCCCCCGTCTTCACGGTCTGCGCAGCGATCGGTGCCAGCGCTCCGTGAGAGGGATGGGAGACCACGCGCAGCTCACGATCCGCCAGGGGAGCGCCATCGGCCCGGGTGAGGCGGCCGCTGAGCATGGCCAGCGCCCCGAAGGGAACCGTGAGCGAGTCGCCGCGGCCATGACCCCCGCGGAGCCGGGCGAACAGCCTCGCCTTGCCCTTCGGCTGCGGCTGAGCCTGCGGCTTCGCCTTCGCCGCCGGAACCGCCTTCGCCACCGGGGGCGGCGGCTCCCTGCGGATCGCCATCTGCGTCCCGTCGGCGCGCAGGCTCGTCGAGGCGGAATTGCCCGCTCCGTCATTCGCTTCGACGCGGAAGACGTAGGTGCCGTAGCCGAGCTCGGGCATCGGCGCGACGAGGTGAGCTTTGCCCGCGGCGTTGCCGGGCACCAGCTTGGTCGGTAGCTCGGTCCAGTTGGCGGCGTCGACCCGGCGGTAGAGGAGCTGGCCGGAGGCCGGCCCGGAGTGTTCGTCGGCTACGTCCGCCATCACCTGGCTGCTTGATTCCTCGTTCGTGAAGGCGACCTGGGGTTTGACGTCGTCGAGCCGCAGCGGCAACGTCACCGCCGAGCTCGGCGCGTCGTTGCCGGCTTCGTCGCGCAGCCACAACTGCAGCGAGTAGGCGCCCGGGCCCGGCACGGAAAGATCCGAAAGGGAGCGCCGATCGCGGCCGGCGGCGACCCTGACGCCGGTGTCGTAGCCGCTCGGGCTCGTGATCCGCCAGAGGGCCGCGGCGATCGGGCTCGCCGGCCCCTGGTCGGGGTTTTCCCACCGCAGGTCGAAGCCGTTCGTCCGCCGCCAGCCCTGACCGCCGTCGACCTCCGGCGAGCGCGGGTGGGCGGGCGGGTTGTTGTCGATCAAGACGGTGCGGGAGGGAGCGCAGGCGCTGTTGCCGGCGAAGTCGGTGGTGCAGTGGACGACGGTGTGGGAGCCGTCGCTGAAGTTGGTGGTCGCGATCGTCTGCACTCCGGAGACCTCGGTCAGGCAGGGCTGCATCCGCGTCCCCCTCCACTCGCCCCCGATCGAGGCCTTCTCGCAGGGGTACTCGGTGAAGCCGACCTGGGCGCCGTCGAGCCGCGTCTCGCCGTAGCGGACGCCGGCGCCATGGTCGAAGCCGGCAACGGCGACGAACTGGGAGCCGCGGCGCCAGCCACCGTCGAGGAGGTCGCCGCCGGTCATCCACGCCCCGGGCGGGGTCGAGTCTTCCACCGTGATCGTCAGCGCCCGCAGGGCCGACCAGGACCCTTGATCGAGCGAGCACCACTTGTCCTCCCCGCGCGCGCAGAGCAGCCGGTCTTCGAAGGCGGCCACGGGCGCGGGAAAGCCCTTCGTGAACTCGCGGGGGGCGGTGTCGGTGGAGGCGGCGGAGAGGAAGGGGTTGAAGTCACCGCCGCCGCCGACGCCGCCGAGCCGCTGCTCGAATCCGTCATGGAGCGCGTGCCACCAGGTTCCGCGGACCTGGGAGATGCCGGTGGTCGGCGGGGCGCTCCAGCGCCAGCGGGCGAAGCGGGTGCCCGAGACGGTGCCCTGGCCGTCGCGGGTGAGGCTCTTGAGGTGGGCGCCGTCAAAGGGATCGGCGCCGGCCGGGGGAACGCAGTAGGCATCGGAGCGGAACTTGGCGCCGCCGGTCGTGTCCGCCCAGCTCGCGTCGGCCCCGACGTACCAGCCGCACTGGGCAACCTCGTACTTCCCGGCGCTCGCTTTCGCCGCCGCCAGCAGCAACGCGCTCATCGCCAACAACAACCCGAGGGCGACGATCCTTCCCACCACGATCCTGGTCCCAGACATGAGTCCTCCTTCGCTTTGATTGCGTTCGGAGAGACCAAGGGCCTGGGCGCCGCAAACTCTCCCCCCGGCGGGGCCTGTTCGCGGGCTGAGAGGTCCTCCGGGCGCCCGAAGCGGCGGCTTTGCGAGAATCGAGCCAATGCCACTTCCCACCGAAGACCAGATAACCGAGAAGCTCCGCGCCGTGATCGACCCCGAGCTGCGGCGCTCGATCGTCGAGCTGGGCATGGTCCGCTCGATCGAGGTCAAGGAGAGCGGCCGGGTCGAGGTCGTCGTCTCGCTGACCACCGCCGGCTGCCCGATCCGCTCGCACTTCGAACAAGCCGTCGCCCAGAACGTCTCCCAGCTTGAAGGGGTGACCGAGGTCGCGGTTGGCTTCGACGTCCTCTCCGACGAGGAGAAAGGCCACCTGCAGCAGACGCTCGGCCGCGGCAAGCTGCCGCAGGGCGCGCTGGCGAAGGTGAAGAACGTGATCTGCGTCTCCTCCGGCAAGGGCGGCGTCGGCAAGTCGACGATGACCGCGAACCTGGCCGCGGCGCTGAACGCCGAAGGCCACTCCGCCGGCGCGCTCGACTGCGACGTGTACGGCTACTCGATCCCGCGCATGCTCGGGGTCAACCACAAACCGGAAGTGAACGGGGAGCGGAAAATCCTGCCGCTGGACTCGCCGAGCGGGGTCAAGGTGATGTCGATCGGGTTCTTCGTCGAGGAGAACTCTGCCGTCGTCTGGCGCGGCCCGATGCTGCACAAGGCGATCCAGCAGTTCCTCGAGGACGTCGCCTGGGACGAGCTCGAGTACCTGCTGCTCGACCTGCCGCCGGGTACCGGCGACGTCTCGATGACGCTGGCGCAGCTGCTGCCGCAGGCGAAGTTCGTCGTGGTGACGACCCCGCAGCCGGCGGCGCAGTCGGTGGCCCGGCGGGGCGCCGAGATGGCGCGGAAATTCGACCTCGAGATCCTCGGCGTGATCGAGAACATGTCCGGCTTCACGACGCCGACGGGGGAGCGCTTCACGATCTTCGGCGAGGGCGGCGGCCAGCTGCTGGCCGACGAACTCGACGTGCCGCTGCTGGGCAAGGTGCCGCTCTCCGAGCCGCTGCGCGAGCACGCCGACGGCGGCTCGCCGCTGGCGATCGACGATCCCGACGCCCCCGCCTCGCAGGCGATCCGCCAAGCGGCGCGGGGCATCATCGCCGCGACGCCGCAGGCGCTGCCGGTGCTGCAGTCGACGCCGCCCGCCGCGGAAGCGCCGCCGGTCAGCGGCACCCCGCTCCCCGTCGTCCAGTAGCCGCAGCGAGAAACGAAAGAGGTTCCTCTGTGACCAAGGCCACAGAGGAATCAGCAACTTCCTCCCATACCCTGGGTTAAGGTTTCCACACAAACGCCTAATCCCTGGCTAAGACATGCCGGGGAGCGGGGGAACCAAGTTCCTGGGGCGAGCCCACCTATCGGTGGGGGCGCAGGCTCCTTCAGCGCCAGCCCGACAGCTAACCCCGCCGGCCGTCGAAGGAGGAGTGAATAGATGCAGATGGCCCTTGGGGCGGCCCGAAAAACGCCCGCCCTTCGTCTTTTCATCGCGGTACTGGCCCTGGCAGCGGCCTCTCTGGCCGTGGCCGGACCGGCCCAAGCGACCCCTCCCGGGGGTCTCGCTTCGACTACCCCGGAAGTCGAAGCACCAACCGAAGTCGGCCCTCCCGGCAAGGCGACGCTGGTGAACGGCCGGGCAATTCCGCCCGTCAACGCGCCCCCGGCGGTCAAGCAGGTGATCGCCGCCGCGAACAAGATCCGCACCAAGCCCTACATCTACGGCGGCGGCCACGCGCGCTTCTGGGATGCCGGCTACGACTGCTCGGGCTCGGTCAGCTTCGCCCTCCACGGCGGCGGCTTCCTCTCGAGCCCCCTGCCCTCCGGCCCGATGGAGAGCTGGGGCAGCGCCGGCAAAGGCCGCTGGATCACCGTCTACGCCAACTCAGGCCACGCCTACGCCGTGATAGCCGGCCTCCGCTGGGACACCGCAGGCAACACCAGCGGCACCGGCCCAAGGTGGCACAAATCCCTGGGCGCGGCTGCGAGCGGGCCGTTCGTAGCCAGGCACCCCGCTGGTTACTAGGTAGCTACAGGCGACGCGACGAGTCAAAAGGGGGGCGGGGAGTCCCTCTCCAGACACTCAACCACGAGCCATTGGCGAGTGGTGTCTGGCGAGGGACTCCCCGCCCCCTCACCAACTCAAGCAGCCTGGTTCTTGAAGTAGTTCGCGTTGATCTCAGCGTATTTAGCCCACTCAGCCGGAAGCTGATCCTCGGCAAAGCAAGCGTCAACCGGACAAGCCTCGACGCAAGCGTCGCAGTCGATGCACTCGTCCGGGTCGATGTAGAGCTGCTCGACGTTGTCGTAATCGGCCTCGTCAGGCGTCGGGTGGATGCAATCGACGGGACAAACCTCGACGCACGAGTTGTCCTTCTGCCCAATGCACGGCTCGGCGATGACGTAGGTCATTTTTCGAAGGTCTCCTAAATGCTCGTTTACGGGTGCCCGCCGGAGGCCCCGGCCAAGCGCGAGCGGTCATTTTAGGGATGATGCGGCGGTGCTGCTGTTGACGGGGGCAACCGGAAGCGTCGGATCGCGCCTGCTGCCGCTGCTGTTGGAGCGCGGCGAGGAGGTGCGCTGCCTGGTGCGCGAGCCGCGAAGGCTGGGGGCGCGGCGGGTTGACGTGCAGATCGCGCTCGGCGACCTGGGCGAGATGTCGGACCCTTATCTGGTGCGCCAGGCGCTGCGCGGCGTCGACACCGTGATCCACCTGGCGGCCTCGATCCGCGACCAACCGCCGAAGCGGATCGAGGAGCTGAACGGGCTGGCGACGGTGCGGCTGCTGCGGGCGGCCGAGCGCAGCGGCGCCCGCAGCTTCCACTTCTTCAGCGCGCTCGACGCGCAGGCGGCGCAGCGGACGCGCTTCTTCCGCGCCAAGTGGCTGGCCGAGCAGGCGGTCCTCTCCTCGCCGCTGCAGACGACCGTGTTCGCGCCCTCGATCGTCTACGCCCGCCGGGATCCGTGGATCACGCTGCTGCGGCGCTTCTCCTTCCTGCCGGTGCTACCGGTCGCGGGCGAGGGTCAGGCGCGTTTCCAGCCGATCTGGTCGGCGGACGTCGCCCGCTGCGTGGTCGGGGCGCTGGACCGGGAGCGCGGCGGCGAGGAGACGACGCGGCGCTACGAGCTGGCCGGCCCCGAGACGCTCACCTATGACCAGATGGCCGACCTCGTCAGCCGCATCGCCGGGCGGCCGCGGCCGCTGGTGCACGTGCCGCTGCCGCTGGTGCGCTCGAGCCTGATCGCGCTGCGGGCGCTGGTCGGCGAGGGCGTCTTCGCCACCTGGGAGGAGGCGGAGCTGATGGAGGTGGGCATGGTCAGCGAGCGGGGGACGGCCGACGCGCAGGCGCTCGGGGTCGAACCGCGAAGGATGGGAGATGTCCTTCAAGACGCTTAGGGCGCTCCTCGTGGGCGCGGCAATTCTCTGCGCCCTCGCGGTCCCGGCGCCAGCCGCGGCGCTCTCGCTGGTGCCGCCGAAGCCAGATGTCTTCCTCGGCGTCAGCGACCGGGGGACGACGACCGAATTCAACGAATTCGCCGAACTCACCGGGAAGCACCCGGCGCTGATGGAGACCTTCCATCCTTGGGGCAACAGCCTCAACGAGGCCTACGAACGCTGGCGCGAAACGGCGACGCGGCCGATCCTCGCGATCGCGACTTCCGACGACCAGACGCTGACCGAGCTGATCACGCCGGAGCAGATCGCGCTCGGCGCGGGTGACGAATACCTGCTGCAGCTGAACAACTTCTTCGCCACCCACGGGCTGCCGGCCTACGTCCGGCCGCTCGGCGAGCCCAACCGCTGCCTCAACGCCTGGTCGGCGGTCGAATGCGACGGCAGCCAGAAGGGCGGCGAACACACGACGGGCTGGTACAAGCAGGCCTTCCGCCGCATCTCCCTGCTGGTCCGCGGCGGCCAGAGCCTGGAAGCGATCAACGCGACCTTGGCGGAACTCGCCCTGCCGCCCGTGCAGCGGAGCAAAGGACCGCCGCCGCCCGAACTGCCGGCGGCGCCGGTCAGCATCGTCTGGAGCCCCCTCCCCGGTGGCTCGCCGCGCGTCAAAGGCAACTTCCCCGGCAACTACTGGCCCGGCCGCCGCTGGGTCGACTGGGTTGGCACCGACTTCTACTCCGAATATCCGGTCTGGGAAGACCTCAACCACTTCTACGCGGGCAAGCAGTGGAAGGGGATGCCGGTGGCGATGACCGAGTGGGCGGTCTCAGGCGAGGACGAACCCCGCTTCGTCAAGCAGGTCATCACCTGGACCGTCCGTCACCCCCGGGTGCGGATGCTCGTCTACTACCAGGGCTTCGGCGCCGGCAACCAGTACGACCTGCGCCTCTACCCCCGCACCACCAACACCCTGCGCAAGAAGATCCGCCGCCCGAGCTTCCTCGAAACCGCCGAAACCAACGCCGGCTCCCTGCCGCCGCTGCCGCCGAAGCCGCGGAAAAAATAGACAAAAAGAGAGGCCCGGTTGCCCGGGCCTCTCGAAAAGCAACTCCCCTGGGAAGGGGTGCTTACATCATGCCGCCCATGTCGGGCATCCCGCCCGGCATCCCGCCGCCGCCGTTCTCCTCCGGCGGTTCGGCGATGATCGCCTCGGTCACGAGGATGTTCTTCGCGATCGAGGCCGCGTTCTCCAGGGCCGAGCGGGTGACCTTGGTCGGGTCGATGACGCCGGCCTTGATCAGGTCGCCGTACTCGCCGGTCGCCGCGTTCAGGCCTTCGCCGCCCTTGAGGTCACGGACCTTGTTGACGACGACCGAGCCCTCGAGGCCCGAGTTCTCGGCGATCTGCCGCACCGGCTCCTCCAGGGAGCGGTGGATGATCCGGGCGCCGGTGATCTCGTCCGGGTCGTCCAGGCTCTCGGGGTCGAGCCCCGACTGGGCGTTCAGCAGGGCCACGCCACCACCCGGAACGACGCCCTCCTCAAGCGCGGCGCGGGTCGCCTGCAGCGCGTCCTCGACGCGGTGCTTTTTCTCCTTCATCTCGGTCTCGGTGGCGGCGCCGACCTTGACGACCGCGACACCTCCGGCGAGCTTGGCCAGTCGCTCCTGGAGCTTCTCCCGATCGAAGTCGGAGTCGGTGTTTTCGACCTCCGTTTTGATCTGGTTGATCCGGCCTTTGATGTCCTCGCCCTCACCGGCGCCGTCGATGATCGTCGTGTTGTCTTTGGCGACGACGACGCGGCGGGCCTTGCCGAGCTGGGCGAGCTGGGTGTTCTCCAGTTTCAGGCCCATCTCCTCGGTGATCACCTCACCGCCGGTGAGGATCGCGATGTCCTCGAGCATCCGCTTGCGGCGGTCGCCGAAGCCCGGGGCTTTGACGGCGACGCCGGTGAAGGTGCCGCGGAGCTTGTTCACGACCAGGGTTGCGAGGCACTCGCCCTCGACGTCCTCGGCCACGATCAGCAGCGGTTTGCCCCCCTGCATCACCTGCTCGAGCACCGGCAGGATGTCCCGCACGGAGCCGATTTTCTGGTTGGCGATGAGGATGTACGGATCCTCCAGCACCGCCTCCATGCGGTCCTGGTCGGTGACCATGTAGGGCGAGATGTAGCCCTTGTCGAACTGCATCCCCTCGGTGAACTCGAGCTCCATCCCGAAGGTCTGGCCCTCCTCGACGTTCACCACGCCGTCTTTGCCGACTTTCTCGATCGCGTCGGCGATCACGTTGCCGATGTCGTCGTCACCGGCGGAGATGGCGGCGACGCGGGCGATCTGGTCTTTGCCCGAGACCTCTTTGGACTGCTTGCCGCGGAGGTTCTCGACGACGTCCTCGACGGCCTTCTCGATCCCGCGGCGCAGGGCCAGCGGGTTGGCGCCGGCGGCGACGTTCTTCAGGCCCTGGCGGACGATCGTCTGCGCCAGCAGGGTCGCGGTGGTGGTGCCGTCACCGGCGACGTCGTTGGTCGCGGTCGCGACCTCGCGGACGAGCTGGGCGCCCTGGTTCTCGAAGACGTCCTCGACCTCGACCTCGCGGGCGATGGTGACGCCGTCGTTGGTGATCGTCGGCGCGCCGAACTTTTTGTCGAGCACGACGTAGCGGCCTTTCGGGCCGAGGGTCACCTTGACGGCGTTGGCGACGGAATCGACGCCGGCCTGCAGGGCCCCCCTTGCATCCTCTGCGTACTTCAGCTCCTTGTGAGCCATTCTTCTGGTCCTCCTTGGTTACGTAAGTCCGGGTGGGAGAGCTAGGCGACCTTGGCCAGGACGTCTGACTCGCGCAGCACCAGCAGCTCGTCGCCCTCGACGGTCACCTCGGTGCCGCCGTATTTGGAGTAGAGGACTTCGTCCCCCTCCGCGACGTCGAGCGCGCGGCGGCTGCCGTCGTCGTTGACCGCGCCGTCGCCGACGGCGATGACCTTGCCCTTCTGCGGCTTCTCTTTGGCGGTGTCGGGGAGGACGATGCCGCTGGCGGTCGTCTCCTCCTCCTCTACCGGCTTTACGATCAGCCGGTCCCCGAGGGGCTTCAGCTTCATCCGTGAACCTCCGTTATTCGGTCAGTGATTGGTGGGAAAGTCGAGAATCGCCGCTCTAGAGCCAAATCCTGGCCCGACGGCATTTGGCACTCTCAGGGTCGGAGTGCCAACAACAGGAAAGATAGCGCGCTGGCAACCCCGGTCAAGGCCAGCGTCCTGATCTTTCTCAGTCAGCTGCCAGCAGCCGGCAGCCGAGCAGCTGCGCGATCCCCTCGCCGCCGTGCCGCATCACCCAGTCGTGGTTCCACTCGAAGGCCGGCCGCAGCAGCGGCGCCATCAGGTTCATCCAGGGCTTGGTCGTGCGCACGTTCCACTCGTAGAGGACCGCGGTCACCCCCTCCTGCTCGTAGAGGCGCCAGCGCCCGATCCCTTCCAGCTCGCCGACCGCCCGCCCTTCCATCAGGGTCGGGTGCTCGATCCGGGTCGTCGTCACCTCGAAGGAGACCCGATAGGGCAAAAGGCTCTTCCACACCATCCGCGAGACGCTGCCGAGGCCGTTCTCGTCCCCCTGGCGCAGCTCCGCCGCCTCCTCCACCCCGCGCCACCAGCGCGGCCAGGCGGCCTGATCGTGGATCGCCTCCCAGACCGGCTCCCGCGGCGACTCCAGGAGCCAGGTGGTGAGGAACGCGTATTCGGCCATCGCGCCTAGCCTACGGGCAGGCGACGCTCCCGGTTCAGTTGTGGTGCGGGGTCTCGCCGTTGCCCAGATGGGTGGTGGGCGGCTCGACGATCTGCGAGAAGCGGATCACCGTCACCAGGTCGTCCTCGGAGACCGGGCGGCTGTAGATCTGCTCGAGGAAGCGGAGCTCCTCCTCGAGGCGCCGGAACTCGGGGTTGTCGTGCTCGATGTCGCGGCGGCTGAGGTCGGCGGCGCGCTTGACCTCGACGTCGTCGATCACCGCGGTGAAGATCTTCTCCCGCTGGCTGTGGCGGAAGCCAACCGTGACCCAGACGACCTGCCCGCGCTCGTACTTGTTGCTCTTGTCGCCGAGGCGTATCGTCGCGGTCTTGCGACCCCGCTTGAGCTGGTCGATGAAGACCGCGGAATAGAAATTCAAGACGTAGGTGCCGCCCCGCATGAGGCTGCGAGCGTATAGGAGAGCGCCTCTCGCGGGGAGAATCCGGCGCCGGCCGAGACCTTTAGCGATCTGGACGAACGTCTGGTTTAGGTCGAGGTTTTCTCTGCGGCTCCGATCAATGGGTCGTGGTCGAAGCACGCATCCCCGCCCGCCTTCTCCTCCCGGCGCTGTTCTTCGCGGCTGCCCTCTTCCTGCTGCTGCCGCTCGCCGGCCAGGCGCTGGCGAAAAAGTGCGACGGCAAGAAGGTGACGATCATGGGCACCGCCGGCAACGACCACATCGTCGGCAAGAAGGCCAGCGACGTCATCTATGGCGGCGGCGGCAACGATGTGATCACCGGCGGGCCCAACGGCAACGACACGATCTGCGGCGGCCCGGGGAACGACACGCTCGTCGGCGGCCGCGGCTTCGACAAGCTCGATGGCGAAGGCGGCGACGACCACCTCGAGGGCGGCACCGGCTCCGACAACCTCGAAGGCGGCGAGGGTGACGACAAGCTCTCCGGCGAAAAGGGCGCCGACGGGCTGCACGGCGGCGGCGGGGATGACTACATCACCGGCTACAAGGGACCGGACAAGATCGGCGGCGGCGGCGGCAACGACTTCATCGACGGCCAGCAGGGCTCTGACCAAGTCGACGGCGAAGGCGGCGACGACAAGCTGCTCGGCGACAAGGGCAACGACAAGATCGAGGGTGGGGCCGGCGAAGACCTGATCGAAGGCGGCCCCGGCGACGACAGCGACCTCAACGGTGGCGGCGACGCCGACGAAGTCTTCGGCGGCCCAGGAACCGACAACGCTGACGGCGGCGATGGCGACGGCGACATCGTCCGCGGCGACAACGGCACCGATACCCTCTCGGGCGGGCCAGGCGCCGACGACATCGTCTCCTACGCCAGCGCCAGCCGCGGCGGCATCCAGATCAACCTCGGCGCCGGCACCGCCAAGGGCGACGGCCACGACACCCTCAGCGGCTTCGAGGACGCGGTCGGCTCCCCGCAGGCGGACACGATCGTCGGCGACGGCTCACCCAACCGGATCGACGGCGGGCTCGGCGACGACACCCTCGAGAGCGGCGGTGGCGGCGGCCAAGCCTTCGGCGGGCCCGGCACCGACGACTGCGAAGGCTTCTCGGTCGAAACCTCCTGCGGCCCGGAACCAAGCCCGCCCCCCAACTTCGCCTACGGGACCCTCAACCAGGGCCTCGACGGCTCCAGCCTGATCGTCCAAGGCAGCCCCGAGAACGACGACATCCGCATCTCCCGCGCCCCCGGCGCCTGGGTGGTCTCCTCGTCGCAGCCGATATTCCCCGGCGCCGGCTGCCAACCGCAGTCCTCCAACCCGAGCGCGACCGTCTGCCCCGACACCGGCGCGGTGCCGCTGATCGTCGTCACCGGCGGCAACGGCAACGACACGATCGCCGTTGACCCGAGCGTCCCCGCCGGGGCCAAAGTCCGGATCAACGGCAACGCCGGCGACGACACCCTGGTCGGCGGCAGCGGCGACGACGTCCTCGAAGCGGGCGAGAACTACAACAGCCCCGACAACGGCCACGACCGGCTCGAAGGCAACGGCGGCAGCGACGTCCTCTACGCCGACCCGGGTGGCGACGAACTGTTCGGCGGCAGCGGCAACGATCTCCTGGTCAACTCGGTCCTCACCTGCCAGGGCCACAAGTTCGACGGCGGCAGCGGCGAGGACACCGTCTCCTACGCCCGCTCGAAGGACAACCTGCGGATCGAGCTCGGCGGCACCGGCGGCCCCCCCGGTTGCGGCAACCCCGACCAGGTGCTGGGCGACAACGAGAGCCTCGAGGGATCTGACGGCCCCGACGTGCTGGTCGGCGACAACGGCGACAACAGCCTGATGGGCCACCTCGGCGCCGACACCTTCATCGGCAAGGGCGGCGACGACTTCATCGAAGCCCTCGACGGCGAGCGCGACAAACAGATCGACTGCGGGGCCGGCAACGACGACGCCGCGCTCGACAGCAAGGACCCGCAGAGCAACAGCTGCTGAGCCCGGCGGCGCGCTAGGCGCCGAAGCCCTCCTTCCCGATCAGTGGCACGAAGCGACAGGGGCCGAGCCCCCTCGCCTCGATGCGGTCACCGGCGCGGCGAAGGGCAGTGAGGACGTCCGCGTCGTCCCCTGAAACCGGAACGACGAGGCGGCCGCCGTCGGCCAGTTGCCCGATCAGCGAAGGCGGCGCGGCCGGGGCGGCGGCGTGGACGGCGATCGCGTCGAACGGCGCCCGCTCAGGCACGCCGAGGCTGCCGTCGCCGACGATGAGCTCCACGTTCCTCACCCCTGCGGACTCGAGGGCCGCCGCCGCCGATCGGCCCAGCGGCTCGTGCCGCTCGATGCTGACGACGTGGGCGGCGAGCCGGGCCAGCACCGCCGCCGAATAGCCCGAGCCGGTGCCGACCTCGAGGACCAGCTCCGATCCGCCCAGCTCAAGCGCTTGACAGATTGCGGCGACGATCCAGGGCTGCGAGATCGTCTGCTCCTCGCCGATCGGCAGCGCTGAGTCGGCATAGGCCCGTTCCCGCAGCCCCGCCGGCAGGAATGCCTCCCGCGGCACCGCTTCCATCGCCGCCAGGACTCGCCCGTCCTCGATCCCACGTCCCCGCAGCTGCCGCTCGACCATGCGGCGGCGGGCGGCTCCGAGGTCGGTCATCGCCGGTACGGCTCGACGCGATATCCGGCGGCGAAAGTCCATTTCGGAAAGGTTCGCGCCAGGTAACCGCGGTGGGAGTCCCAGCTCTCGGGCGGCAGCGATTCGGGTTCGAGGAACTCGATCTCCGCGCCGCGTTTGCGACAGCCCCAGCTGAAGCCGAGGACGGCGCGCGCTTCGCGGCGGAATTCGAGCAGCTCTCCGCCGAGGCCGCAGAGGAAGGTGTGGGCGAGGAATTCGAAGGTCTCGCCGTCAAAGTGCGGGGCGTCGAAGAGGGTCGGCGCGACGCCGTAGAAGCCGAAGGGGTGTGACACGGGACCGAGGGGTTCGAAGGCGTCGGCGTGGAAGCCGTCAGCGTGGTAGCTGTCGTCGACGAGCTGCACCCATCCCAGCATGTCGGCGTAGCCACGGGAGGGAGCCGTCAAGGTGGCGCGGCAGACGGGAAAGCCCCGCGCCCACTCTTCGCAGCCGAGGGCCGCCGGGTCGTCGTTCTCGCGGATCTCGACTTTGGCTTCGCCCTCGCGCTCCGCCCAGCGAAAGGGCAGGGCTAGGGTCAGAGGAAGCTGCGCTGTGCCACTCACGTGGGGCTCAGTAGATGTAGTTGCGGAGCTTCTCCGGCTCCAGCACGGTCACCCGGCCGCGGCCGGAGCGGACGACGCCGGCGCGCTCGAGCTCGGCGAGGAAGCGGCTGACCGACTCGCGGGAGGTGCCGGCGAGCTGGGCGAGGTCGGTCTGGTTCATGTTGATCGTCACCTCTTCCGCGGGGTTCGCTTCGCCGTCCTGGCCCTCACGGCTGAGCTGGGCGAGGATCCCGGCGACGCGGCTGGGGACGGTCTGGAAGGACTGGCGTGAAAGGCGGACGTTGGCGGCGCGGAGGCGGCGGACGAGGCCGGCGACGAGCTTGAGCGAGATCTCGGGGTGGCGCGCCAGCAGCGAGCGCACGTCGTTGGCCGGCAGCGCCAGCAGCTCGCCCTCGGTCAGGGCCTCGGCGCTGGCCGAGCGTTTGTCGCCGTCGAGCATCGCCAGCTCGCCGAAGATCTCGCCTGGCCCGAGGGTGGCGAGGGTGATCGCGCGGCCGTCGGAGTGTTCGCGGGTGACCCGGAAGCTGCCGTCCTTGACGATGTAGCAGGCATCGGAGTCGTCGCCCTCGTGGAAGACGCGGGTGCCCGCGGGAAAGGTGCGCGGCACAGCGACGCGCGAGAAGCGCTCCAGCTCCCCCTCCTCCAGGTCGGCGAAGAGCGTCACGCTCTTCAGCAGCTCGACCGCACTCTGATCTGCCTCAGGCACTGCACCGATTATGGCAATGGTTTGGCCGGACGGCCAATCGCTGAGGCGGTGGCGGTGAGTTTGCGGGGGCCGCGGCTGAAGCCGGCGCCGACCAGGGCGCCCTCGTGGCCGGAGCCGATGATCGCCTCGCCGTCGAGCTTCTCGACCGCGAGTTTGGGGAGGTGGCCTTCGGTGACGGCGTCGGCTAGGGCGCGCATCGCCTCCTCCAGCTCCTCGCCCTCGATCCTCTGCAGGCGCAGGAGGCCGCGGCCGCCGCGCTCGACGAAGACGACCGGCTCACCGTCGCGGATGAGGAGATGGGCGCCGGGGGTCCGGCCGGGGCGGCGGCCGCTTTCCGATTTCGGCCAGGGGAGCGAGGCGCCGTAAGGGTTGGCGGGGTCGGTGGCGCCGAGGACGAGGTAGGAGCCGTCGGCTTCGGGCAGCGAGCGCAGGCGCTCGACCGCGCCGGGGAGGGCGAACTGGGCGCCGCCGAGCCCCTCGACGAAGTAGCCGCGGCGAGCGGTGCCGAGCAGCTCGAGGTTGCCGAGCTCGCCGTAGAGGGTGGAGAAGCCGCCGGGGATGCCCTCGGCGAGAACGGTCTCGCGGGTGACGATGCCGTAGCGCTCGAGCATCAGCTCTGCCTGGGCGCGGAGCTTGGCGCCGGGGCCGGGGGCGCTGGCGAACAGGGGCGCGGTCAGGCTCCAGCGGCCCTGCACGGCGGCGCCAGTGGTGCTGCGGCGGCGGGCGAAGCGGCGGCCCGGCCGTTCGGAGGCCGGCACCGCCCGCAGGCGCGGCGCCCGCAGCGGCGCGAAGGCGTCGTTGGTCACCTCTCCCGTCCAAACCAGATCCCAGAGGGCGTTGTGGAGGTCCTCGGCCGGGTGATCAAGCTCGACGACGAGGTCGAGCCAGAAGGAGGGCCCGGCGGCGAGCCGATCGCGGATCGCGTCATGGACCTCGCCCTTGAACGGCTCCAGCTTGGAGTTGGCGGGCGGCGGCCCGGCGAGGCGGACGTCCTCGCGGAAGTAGAGGGCGACGCGCCCGTCGTTGCGACCGAGCGCGCCGGCGCCGATCCAGACCAGCTCGCCGCTGGTGCAGAGCTCGTCGAGCCAGGTCTGCGAGTAGGCGCCGAGCCGGCGCGGCAGCACGTCCCCCTCCCAGGTTTTCGGCGTCAGCGCCACTCCCTGCAGCGGCACCAGCGCCTCGCGCAGGCGGTCGAGGCCGGCGCCGGTGCGGCGGAAGGCGTCAACGTTCTGCCAGCTCGGCAGGAAGCGGGCAAGCTCGCGGGTGTCGGCCGCCTCGACCTCTTTGCGCAGGCGGGCCAGGCTGGCGCGACGGACCCGGCGCAGGACTTCGGAGTCGCACCACTCGCGCTCGGTCCCGCCCGGCGCCAGCTCGCCGCGGACGAGCGCGCCTTCTGACTCCAGCTCGCGCAGCGCCGGCGAGGGGTCGACGCCGTAGCGCTCGGCCAGCTGCTGGGTCGGGAACGGACCGTGGGTGCGGGCGTAGCGGCGGACCAGCGCCCGCATCGCGTCGGGGTGCTCCTCGAGGAAGGTCTCCGGCAAGCCGGGCGGCTCGGGCACGCCGAGGGCGTCGCGGTAGAGGCCGGCGTCCTCGGCGGCGATGTAGCGCTCAACGCCTGCGACCCGCACTTTTGCGACCCGCCGCTCGGCGACGAGTTTCTCCAGCATCGATTTCGCCGAGTAGCCCTCGGTGACGCGCTCCTCGCACTCCTCCAGGGTGAGGTCGCCGAGGTTCCGCAGCAGCTGCTGCAGGGCGTCGCGGTCGCCGGCGCGCCCGGCCTCGGTCCGGTGCTGCAGCTGCGCCTCGACTTCTTCCAACGCCTCGGGGTCGATCAGTTCGCGCAGCTCCTCCTGGCCGAGCAGCTCGCGCAGGAGGTCGCGGTCGAGGGCCAGCGCCGCCGCCCGCCGCTCGGCGTTCGGCGTGTCCCCCTCGTACATGTAGGTGGCGACGTAGTCGAAGAGCAGCGAGGAGGCGAAGGGCGAGGCGGTCGGCGTCTCCACCTCGACCAGGCTGAGCGCCCGCGAGTGCAGCTTTTCCAGCAGCTCAGCGAGGGCCGGCAGGTCGAGGACGTCGCGCAGGCACTCGCGGTAGGTCTCGAGCACGACCGGGAAGCGGGGGAAGTCCCGCGCCACCTCGAGCAGGCTCTGGCTCTTCAGCCGCTGCTGCCAGAGCGGCGTCCGCTTGCCGGGATAGGCGCGCGGGATCAGCAGCGAGCGCGAGGCGTTCTCGCGGAAGCGGGCGCCGAACAGGGCCGAGCCGGAGAGCTCTCCGACGACGAGGTCTTCGATCTGGTCGGGGTCGATCAGGACGAGGTCGGCGGGCGGCGGCTCGTCGGCGTCGGGAAGGTGGATGACGATGCCGTCGTCGGACCAGATCGCGTCGGCCTCGAGGTCGCGTTCGTCGCGGATCTTGGCGGCGAGGGCAAGGCCCCAGGCGGCGTGGACGCGGCCGCCGTAGGGCGAGAGGATGCAGAGGCGCCAGTCGCCGATCTCGTCGCGGAAGCGCTCGACGACGATCGTCTCGTCTGAGGGGACGACGCGGGTCGCCTGCTGCTGCTCGCGCAGGTAGGAGACGAGGTTGTTGGCGGCGCGCTCGTCGAGGTCGTACTCCCTGGCGAGCTCGACCGGCTCGCGGCTGACCGCCTCGCGGGCGAAGGCCCCGATCGCCCGGCCGAGCTCGGCGGGGCGGCCGATCCCGTCGCCCTTCCAGAAGGGGACGGCACCCGGCGCGCCGGGGGCGGGGGTGACGATCACCCGGTCGCGGGTGATTTCCTCGATCCGCCAGGTGCTGGAGCCGAGCAGGAAGGTCTGGCCGGGGCGGGCCTCGTAGACCATCTCCTCGTCGAGCTCGCCGACCCGGCGGCCGTCGGGCAGGTGGACGCCGTAGAGGCCGCGGTCGGGGATCGTGCCGGCGTTGGTGACGACCAGCTGGCGGGCGCCTTTGCGGCCGTGGATCGTGCCTTCGGTGCGGTCCCAGACGATCCGCGGCCGCAGCTCGGCGAAGCGGTCGGAGGGGTAGCGGCCGTCGAGCATGTCGAGCACGTTCTCCAGCTGTTCGCGGGAGAGATCATGGAAGGGCTGGGTGGCGGTCAGCAGCCGCTCGACCTCGTCCACGTCCCACTCGTCGAGCGCCGCGATCGAGACCAGGTGCTGGGCGAGCACGTCGAGCGGGTTTTGCGGGATCACCGTCTCCTCGATCTCGGCCTCGCGCATCCGCCGGGCGACGACGGCGCACTCGAGCAGGTCGCCGCGGTATTTGGGGAAGATCCGGCCTTTGGAGACTTCGCCCATGCGGTGACCGGCGCGACCGATCCGCTGCAGGCCGCGGGTCACCGACTTCGGCGACTCGACCTGGATCACCAGGTCGACCGCGCCCATGTCGATCCCCAGCTCCAGCGAGGAGGTGGCGACGAGGCAGGGCAGCTGCCCGGACTTGAGCATCTCCTCGACCAGCGCCCGCTCCTCGTGGGACAAGGAACCGTGGTGGGCGCGGGCAATCTCGACGTAGTCCTCGGGCTCGCCGGTGTCCTCGTGGTGGCTGTGCTCGGTGGCGGGCAGCTCCTGTTCGCCTTCGCCATTGGTAAGCTCGTTCAGCCTCTTCGCCAAACGCTCGGCCGCGCGCCGGTTGTTGACGAAGATCATCGTCGAGGTGTGTTCCTGGACCAGCTCCAGCAGCTTCGGATAGATGGCCGGCCAAATGGAGCGCACATGAGCTGAGGGCTCAATTTCAGTAGGAGGAGGCCCATCCTCACTCGGATAAGCAGGCGCCCCCGGATCAGCCATGTCCTCAACCGGAACGACGATCTCCAGATCGAGCGCCTTCTTCTGCCCCGCATCAACGATCCTGCACTCCCTTTTCGGGCCCACTAGGAACTGCCCGATCCGCTCCAACGGCCGCTGGGTCGCCGAAAGACCGATTCGCTGGATCCCCTGGTCATCCCCCGCTTCGGCTGGGGGGTCCGGGGGAGAGTCGCCGGGCCCTCCCCGCTGTTTGCCCGCCGACTCTCCCCCGGACCCCACCCCAAACCTCACAAGATGATCCAACCGCTCCAAGGTCAACGCCAAATGCGACCCCCGCTTGGTTTGAGCCACCGCATGAATCTCGTCGACGATCACCGCCTCGACCCCGGTGAGAATCTCCCGCGCGCTCGAGGAGAGCATCAGGTAGAGCGACTCCGGCGTGGTGATGAGGATGTCCGGCGGTTCTTTGGCCATCGCCCGCCGCTCTTTCTGCGGCGTGTCGCCAGTCCTCAGGCCGACCGCGATCTCGGCCCCGATTCCTCGCAGCGGCGCACGCAGGTTGCGCTCGATGTCGTAGGAGAGCGCTTTCAGCGGTGAGATGTAGACGAGCTTGACGCCCGTCCCGAGCTCCTTCGAGCGGGCCAGCTTGTCGATCCCCCAGAGGAAGCTCGCGAGCGTCTTCCCCGAGCCGGTCGGGGCGCAGATCAGCGTGTGGGCGCCGCTGGAGATCGCCTCCCAACCGCCCGCCTGGGCCGGGGTCGGCCCCTCGAAGGAGGCATCGAACCAGCGTCGCGTCGCCGCCGAGAACGGCGCCATCGGGTCAGACTTCGCACTCGCTTTCGCTTTAGCAGCCAACCCACCGATCTTACGCAGACCGGCAGGTCGGCTCGGGCGCTACGGGGCTACGGGGTGCCGCCGGCGAACTTGGCGTATTCGGTCCAGGACCGCTTCGGCCTGAAGGCTTCCGTGAAGAGGCCGGTGCCGTCACAGAAGTTGCAGCTTTCCCTGGCATCCTCGACCGAGAACCAGTACAGGCGCTTGATCCGCCATTTGACCGCATTCGCGGTGAGCAGCTGGAAGGCGCCGCGGAGTTCGGCGACCTGCCCGGCCGGGCCCTTGGCAAAGGCGTCGTTGGACCGCTTCGGGCCCGAGCTCCAGCCGAGCTCCGTGATCCAGAGCGCCTTGGCCGGATCGTGACTCGCCTTCAGGACTTCGCGCACTTCTTCGATCTCTGGCGTCAGATAGCGCCAGGTTTCGGTGTAGGGGTGGAGCGCGACCGCCGAGAACTTCGACTTGATCCCCGGGGTCGTCTTGTACATCTGTTCGAGGAAGTAGCTGGCGAAGTAGTTGATGCTGCTCGGGTGCTGGAGCCGTTTCACCCCTTTGACGAGGCGGTTGTAGCGTCCACCCAGTGGCTGCGAGAACAGCCCGGCGAGGACCACCTGCGCTCCCGGGTCGGCGACCTTGAGGGCCGCGTAGGACTGCTTGACGAGCTTTCCGTATTCGGCGGGGTTGGGCTTGGCGACGAAGTACTTGAAGTTCGGCTCATTCCAGATCTGCCAGGAGCGGATCGGCCTCACCGGCACGTTCGGATGGGTCAGCCAGAACTGGCCGCCCGGCCCGTACCGTTCGACCGCCTGGATCAGCAGGCTCCGCCAGCCCGCCGCCGCCGGGCCGGTCACCGGCAGGTGGGCGGGGGCCTTCGCCGTCCGGTCACCCTGCACGTTGGCGACCGGAACCGCCCAGATCGGGGCGCCGCTGATCGTCGGCAGCACGTCGAGGCCGGCCAAGGCGGCTTTTTCGACCAGGTAGTCGACGCCGCTCCATGAGATCTGCCCGCCTCGCTGCGACTGCAGGTCGGCCCAGCCGAGGGGGACGCGGATGCTTTCGACGCCGCCGCGCGTGAGGCGTTCGAAGTGTTCGTCGGAGAGGCTGGTCTGCGGGACCACCCCCCAGAACTTGGCCGGCAACGCCTGCGCCCTGGCGGCAAAGGCAAAGCTCGCCAGGAGCGCCAGCACGAGCGCCAGCGCAGCAGTCTTCCTGATCGGATGAACCGTCGCTTTCATCATCGACTAGCCCCTCTTGAGGGAGAAGCCGGCGGCGGAGCCGCGGCGCTGACGAACGAGGACGGCGCCAACCGAGATCGCCGCCAGGACGGCGACCGCGATCAGGATCGGCACCAGCGGGGAAGAGCCACCGGAATCGCTGACCGCCGACTTGGGTTCACCGATCTGGACCGAGCCCGCCGGTTTCCCGCCGTTGGTGGAGGCGTTGCCTGATCTACCCTGGCCTTCGCCGCCTCCGCCGTGGCTGCTTGGATTGCTTCCCTTGGCTCCGTTTTGCGACTTCAGATTCTTAGCTCCCGCCTTGCCGTTCCCGTCGCCGTTGGCGCCAGCACGGGTCGACTGCGTGGCATCGGGGGAACTTTCCGCGGAGCCGGGGTTGTTCTTATCGGAAGGCGGGTTTCCGCCTTCGCTGGTCGGAAGATTGGTCGATTCCGTCTTGTAGACGGTTTCAGCCTGAGCAAGGACCGGAAAGCACGCAGATGCCAGCAGAGCAAGCACTGAAACGAGCACAAGGAAAGGCCGGCGCAGGCCTCGGGCGCGGGGGTGGCGGGTCCGATTCATGGCGCGCAAGGTTAGAGGAATCAGCGGCGCTGATAATTCCAATGCTCCTGCTCCTCGGCCTGGCCCTTGCCGGGGGCGGCTTTGAACTGAGCGACCGCCACGCGGCGGGGTTGGCCACCTGGCTGCTCGTGGTGGCGATGCTGGTCCTCGGCGGCGCCGGGCGCATCCCGCTTGGACGGACGTTCTATTGGGCGACTGGTCTGATCGCTGCACTTGCGCTTTTCTCCGCTCTGTCGTCGTCATGGTCCGGGTCGATTGAGCTCAGCGTCATCGAGGCCGATCGCGTCGTCGTCTACCTCGGCTTCTTCGTGTTGGCGCTCCTATTGGCCCAAACCGACCAGAGCCGCCAACGTTTCGGTGAAGGGATCGCATTTGCGCTGATTGGGATCGCGCTGCTGGCCCTCGCCTCACGCCTGCTACCCGATCTCCTCTCCGTGAAGGAAGACCCGGAAGCGGGCGCTCGCCTCAGCTACCCCTTGGGCTACTGGAACGGCGACGCGGTCGTCTTCGGCATCGCCGCCGGCCTGGCGCTGTGGCTGAGCCGGCGGGCGGTGAACGGATTCGTCCGCTGGGCCGCGGTTGGGCTGCTGCCGGCGGTCCTGCTCGCCCTCTACTTCACCTACTCCCGCGGCGGCCTGCTGGCGACCCTGGTCGCCTGCGGCTGCCTGATCGTCCTCTCCCACGACCGGCTCTGGCTGCTGGCCACCCTCGCGATCGGCGCCCTCGGCGCCCTGCCGGCGCTGCTCGCGGTGCAGGCCAACAACAGCCTCGCCGAGAACCTCCACGACTCCGACGTCGCCGGCCAGGGCCTCGTCGTGCTGGCGATCCTGGTGGCCGGCTCGCTGCTGGCGGTGGGCCTGGCCGCTGGGCTGAGGCGGCTGGAGCGGCGACAGGGTCACCTCACCGACCGGGCGATCGCCGCCTCCCGCAACCCGCGGGTCCTGAAGGGGATCGCTCTCGGCTTCGCGATTCTCGCGCTCGCCGCCGCGCTCGCCGTCGGCGGCCGCGCCTGGCACCAGTTCAACAGCCCCGACCTGCGCCCCCCCAGCAGCTCCGGGGAACACTTCACCCAGCTCTCCGGCAGCGGTCGCAGCGAATTCTGGCGGGTCGCGATCGACGCCTTCGACGAAAAGCCGCTGCTCGGGCATGGCGCAGGGACCTACCGCTTCTCCTGGCACCTGCTGCGGCACAACTCGGTCTCCAACCTCGACGCCCACTCGCTCTACCTGCAGGCCTTCGCCGAGCTGGGGCTGGTCGGGGGGCTGCTGGTGCTGGCGATGGTGGGGGTGCTGCTCTGGGCGGGGATCGCCGCCTGGCGCGGCGCGGAGGGCTCGCAGCGCGACCTCTTCGCCGCCCTGCTCGGCAGCTGCCTCGCCTTCGCGATCTGCTCGGCGATCGACTGGTTCTGGCAGATCGCCGTGATCGGAGCGATCTTCTTCCTCGCCGCCGGCGTGCTCGTCGCCGGGCGTTGCGCGCAGCTTGCGCGCGAGCGCGCCGCCGGCAACGGCAAAGGGGCGCCGCGCGGGTTCGGGTTCGCCGTCGCCGGCCTCGCAGTCGCCTGGATCAGCATGGTGGCGCTGGTCGGGCCGCTGCTGGTCGACCATGAGATCAACGCCAGCAACGCCGCCGTGGTCGACGGCAACCTGCCGAGCGCCGTCAGCCACGCGGAAACGGCGCGCAAGGTCGAGCCCTGGGCGACGACGCCGCTCAAACAGCTCGGGCTGCTGGCCGAGCTGGAAGGCAACTATCCGGTCGCGATCGACCGGCTCAACCAGGCGATCGAACACGAAGAAGGCAACTGGCTCCTCTTCTACCTGCGCGCCCGGGTGCGGCACGAGGCCGGAGAACAGGCGGCGGCGCAGAAGGATCTGAGCGAAGCGCGGCGCCTCAACCCCGAAGAAAAGTGCCTCGAAGGCGGTTTTGAAGGTTGCGGATGAACTGGGCCCCTCACACCAAGCGACGGCGCTCGGAGAGCGGGGCCGCCCCCGCTCCCGAGCAGCAGACGTCCCCGCCCCAAGCCACGGACGAGGAGCCGACCCGCGGGCCGGCCGCCGAGCTCTCGCGGCGGCGCGGCGCCGTGCTGCGGCGCCTGCTCGCCTTCGCCGACTGGATCGCGCTGATCGCCGCCCTCTTCGTCGTCACCGCGCTCAGCGGCAGCACCGAAATCGGGACGCTCTTCTGGGCGATGCTGTTCAGCCCCGCCTGGGTGCTGGTGATCAAGTTCCAGGGCCTCTACGACAACGACCACCGGCGGATCCGCCACAGCACCCTCGACGAGCTGCCCTCGCTGATCACCGCCAGCGTCGTCGGCACCCTCGTCCTCGACGGGCTGCTGGCGCTCAGCCCCGCCGGTCCCCTCTCCCCCGCCAGCGCGATCGGCGTCGGCGTCGGGGCCTTCCTCGCCAGCTTCGTCGGGCGCGGCGTCCTGCGCTTCCTCTGGCACCGCTTGACGGGGCAGGCGACCGGCCTGGTAATCGGTCCCGGCAGGTCGGTGGACATGGTCGCCCGCCGGGTCTCGACCCATCCCGAGACGCGGCTGGAGCTGGTCGGCTACCTCTCCTCGAAGGCGGAGGCGACCGCGACCGAGCTGCCCCGCCTCGGCTCGCCCTCCGACATCTCCCGCGTCGCCCGCGAGCTAGGGATCGAGCGGGTGGTGGTGACCGAACGGGAGATGAGCGAGCACGACGTCGAGCAGCTGATCGGTGAGTGCAAGGCCGAGGGCCTGGCGCTGACCTTCCTCCCCCAGCACTACGGGTTGCTGGGCCCCGGGATCGAGCTCAACCGCCTCGCCGAGCTGCCGGTCCTCGACTTCCGCTTCAGCGACCCGCCCCGCTCGACGATGGCGATGAAGCGGACGATGGACCTGTTCGTCTCCGGGCTCGTGCTGCTCGTGCTCTCCCCGGTGCTGGCGCTGATCGCGGTGGCGATCCTGCTCGACTCCGGCCCCCCGGTGCTCTTCCGCCAGCGGCGGGCGGGCCAGGAGGGCCGCCCCTTCACGATGCTGAAGTTCCGGACGATGGTGGTCGACGCCGAACAGCGGCTGCCGGAGCTGGTCGATCTCGCCAGCCTCGATCAACCGGCCTTCAAGATCCGCGACGACCCGCGCGTCACCCGCGTCGGCCGCTTCCTCCGCCGCACCAGCCTCGACGAGCTGCCGCAGCTGATCAACGTCCTGCGGGGGGACATGTCGCTGGTCGGGCCCCGGCCCGAGGAGGAGGCGATCGTCGCCCTGTATGACGAGCGGCAGCGCAGCCGTCTGGCGGTGAAGCCGGGGGTGACCGGGCCGATGCAGGTCTACGGCCGCAGCGATCTCACCTTCGAGGAGCGGCTGGCGATGGAGCGCGACTACCTCGACAACCTCTCGCTGCTGACCGACCTGGCGATCCTGCTGCGGACCCCGCGGGCGATCATCCGGGGCGACGGCGCCTACTGAAGCATGCCCCCCGAGGCTCCCCTGGTGGCGATCTGCATGGCCACCTTCGAACCCGAGCCGCGGCTGCTCGAGCGCCAGATCGGCTCGATCCGCGAGCAGACCCACGAGAACTGGCGCTGCCTGATCAGCGACGACGGCTCCTCGGCGGAGCGGCTCGAGCGCCTGCGGGCGCTGACCGCCGGCGACGAGCGCTTCGCGCTCTCGGTCGGCGAGGAGCGGCTCGGCTTCTACGCCAACTTCGAGCGGGCGCTGGGGATGGTGCCGGCGGAGGCGGGATTCATCGCCCTCGCCGACCAGGACGACCGCTGGTATCCCGAGAAGCTCGCGGCGCTCCTCGCCGGCCTTGGCGAGGCGCAGCTGGTCTACAGCGACATGCGGATCGTCGACGAGGCGGGCGCGGTCGTCTCCGAGACCTTCTGGCGCGGGCGGCGCAACAACCACACGGACCTCGCCTCGCTGCTCCTGGCGAACACGGTGACCGGCGCCGCCTCGCTCTTCCGCCGCGAGCTGCTCGACCTCGCGCTGCCCTTCCCGGAACCGGTCGGCGACCCCTTCCACGACCAGTGGATCGCCGCCGTCGCCCTCGCCGTCGGTGAGATCGGCTACGTCGACCGGCCTCTCTACGACTACGTCCAGCACGGCGGCGCCGCCCGCGGTCACGAGGCGGCGATGCGGCCCTTCGCCGCCGGCCGACTGCTCGACCGGCGCGACCCGGGCGGGACCCTGCGCCGGATTCGCGCCCACGCCGACCGCTCCTACGAGATCAACGCGCGCCGGATCGCCCTCTCGGCGCGGGAAATCGAAACGAGGGTCGGCGACCGGATGCCACCGGACAAGGCACGCGCTGCGCGGCGCCTGGCGGACCTGGATCGCTCCTCCGCGGCGGCCCCCTGGCTGGCGTTGCGTTCACTGCGTCGCCTCGCCGGCCACAACGAGACGATGGGGATCGAGCTCTCGCTGCTGGGAGCGATCCTCCTGCACCGTCGCTAGCAGCGACTAGCCTCGCCCCGATGCCCACGGTGCTGCACGTCCTTCCCCATCCCGGCGGCGGGGCGGAGACCTACATCGACCTGCTGGAAGGCCTCGAGGGCTACCGTCACCAGCGCGTCCCGCTGAGCCTCACCCGCTCGCGCCTGCAGGGCGCCCCCTCGGTGCTCAGGCGCCAGCGGGAGATCCGCCGCCTTGCCCGCAGCGCCGACCTCATTCACGTCCACGGCGACATGGCGGCGATGATCGCCGCCCCGGGCCTGCGCGATCAGCCGCTGGTCTTCACCACGCACGGTCTCCACCGGCTGCGCCGTTCGACCGGGCTCGCCGGCCAGCTCGTCCGGCGCCGCCTGCGGTCGGCGGTCGCGGCCTCGTCGCGGACGATCTGCATCGCCCGCGACGAGCGCGCCGACCTCGCCGCGGCCCTGCCCTCATCGCTTCGCGACCGGCTCGTCGTCGTCCCTAACGGGGTGCCGGTTCCTCCTCCGGTGAAGTCAGAGCAACGGGCGCGGGCCCGAAGCGCGATCGGGCTTGGAGAGAACGAGGTCGGAGTCCTCTTCGTCGGCCAGCTCGAGGAGCGCAAGGACCCGCTGGGCGCGATCAGCGCGGTCGAAGCCGCAAGGCGCGAGGGCTCTGAGCTGGTGCTGCTGATCGCCGGCGGCGGCCCCCTCGAGCAACAGGTCGCGGCAAGGGCGGGGGCGGCCGCCCGGCCCCTCGGCTTCCGCGACGACCTCACCGACCTCTACGCCGCCGCCGACCTCTTCCTGCTCCCCTCCCACCGCGAGGGGATGTCTTTCGCGCTGCTCGAGGCGATGGCGCGCGGCCTGGCGCCGGTCGTCGCCGACGGCACCGGCAACGTCGAGACCGTCGGCGCCGCCGGCATCGTCTTCCCCGCCGGCGACCTCGGCGCCATGTCAGCCCGCCTCGGGGAGCTGGCCGCGAACCCTGACGCCCGCGCCCGCCTCGGCACCGCCGCGCGAGAGCGCGTTCGCACCGAGCTCAGCCTCGAGAAGTTCCTGGCTGGGACGAGGGAGCAGTACGAGGCCGCGCTCGCGAAGCGGACCGCCTAAGGGGCCTGGCCGCGGCGCTTGCGCAGCGCGCGTTTTAGCGGCATCGGCAGGGCGTAGGAGAGCGCCGGCCGCAATAGGCCGGACGCGCCTTGAAGGGTTCCGCGGCGGCGCAGGGCGCGGAGCCGAATCGCGATCCCCTCCGCCAGCTGCGCCCGCTCGGCGCGGGCGGCGACGTTGCCGCCACCCATGACGCGGGTGCCCAGCTCCTCGTCGAGGGCGACGAGCCGGTGCTGCTCGGCCAGCCGCAGCCAGAGGTCGTACTCGGTCGCGTAGCGGTAGCGGGGGTCATAGCCCCCGATGGCGCGGGCGGCGTCGCGGCGGATCAGCGCCGAGCCGTTCGGGATCGGGTTGAAGCGCAGGAGGGCTTCGCCGACGTCACCGGCGGCGAAGCTGGTGCGCGGCCGCAACACCCGCCCTTGCCCGTCGACCTCGCGCATCCGCGCCCCCACCACCGCGACGGCGGGATCCGCCGCCAGGGCGGTGAGCTGTCGCTGCAAGCGGTTCGGCGCCGAATAGTCATCCGCATCTTGGATCGCGACGACCGGCGCGCTGGCGGCCTCCAAGCCGGCGTTGAGCGAGCGGGCGATGCCGAGGTTGCGCTCCAGCCGCATCACCCGCCCCCGCAGGTCGAAGCCGATCGCCTCGCGCGCCGCGGCCGAGGAGCCGTCCCGGGACCCGTCGTCGATCACGATCAGCTCCAGGCGCGGCTCGGTCTGCGCGAGGATCGAAGCGACCGCCCGGGCGACCGTGCGCTCGTTTTCGTAAGCGCCGATGAGCACCGTGACTGCGGGCGGATCAGGAGCCATGGCGGCGCGAGCTTGGCAGATCGCCCGGCGCGGGCGCCTCCTCTACGCTGGCGCGCATGAGCAGCGACCCCGTCCCGTGGGCCGGTCGGCCGGTCGCGATCGTCCACGATTGGTTCCAGGGCTACCACGGGTCCGAGCGGGTGGTCGAGGCGCTGGCCGACGACGTCCTCGCCGAGGCAAGCCGGGTCGACGTCTTCACCTTCCATGCCGCGCGGGAGCTGCTGCCTCCGCGGCTGGCGGCGCGGATCGTCCGCGAGTCGCGACCGTCGCGGCTGCCGGGCCTGCGCCAAGTCGGCCACGACCCCGGCCGCTGGCGCTACCTGCTCCCCTACATGCCCCGCTACTTTCGCTCGCTCGACTTCAGCGGGTACGACCTCGTCGTCGTCTCCTCTCACGCCTGCGCGATCAACGCCGATCCGCCGCCTGGCACCCCCTGCGTCTGTTACTGCCACACGCCGATGCGCTACGCGTGGCTCGTCGACACCGAGCGGGGGCGGCTGAACGGGGCGCGCGGCGTCGGCTTGCGCGCGCTATCGGGCTGGCTGCGGCGCCGCGACCGCGGCGCCGCCCAGCGCCCCGACCGCCTCGTCGCCAACTCGACCGCCGTGCGCGAGCGCATCCGTCGCTTCTACGACAGGGACGCGGCCGTCGTGCATCCTCCGGTCGAGGTCGACGAGCTGCGCGCCGGCGGCGAGGGCGCGCGGGACCGTTTCCTCTGGGTCGGCCGGCTCGTCCCCTACAAGCGGCCGCTGGAGGTCGCTGAGGCGTTTCGCGGCCTCCCCCAGCAGCTGACGATGGTCGGGATCGGCCCGCAGGAAGAGGAGCTGCGAGCGCGACTGCCCGACAACGTCGAGCTGCGCGGCTGGATCTCGCGGGAGGAGCTGCGACGCCTCTACGCCGGGGCCGCCGGCTTCCTCCACGTCGGCGAGGAGGACTTCGGGATCACGATGGTCGAGGCGCTCGCCGCCGGGGCGCCGGTGATCGCCCTGAACGCCGGCGGCGCCCGCGACATCGTCCGCGACGGCGTCGACGGCGTCCTCCTCGCAGATCCGACCGTCGATTCGCTTCGGGCCGCGGTCGGACAGGTCGCCGCGACCGCTTGGGACCGCGAGCGATTGGCCGCGCGCGCCGCCGAGTTTTCGCGGGCCGAGTTCACCGAGCAGATGCGGCAGCTGCTCGCCGAGACGATGCGCGCCAAATAACCTGCCGCGGGTGAGCGAGCTCTGCACCCAGGTCCTCGTCGAGGTTGGCGCGGAGATCGAGCGCCTGCTGCGGCGAATCGCCGGCGAGCGCGGTGAGCCGACCCTGCTCGATGTCGGCTGCTGGGATGGCGAGCTGAGCGAGCGCTGCGGGGCGGCGCTCGGCGCCGGCCGGATGCTCGGGGTCGAGGTCTACGAGGGTCCGGCCGCCGAAGCCGAGGCGAAGGGCATCGAGGTGGCGCGGGTCGACCTCGAAACCGGCCGGCTGCCATGGGAGGACGAGAGCGTCGACGTCGTCGTCTGCAACCAGGTCCTCGAGCACCTGAAGAACGTCTGGCTGCCGATGACCGAGATGCACCGGGTGCTGCGGCCGGGCGGCCATGCGGTCCTCTCGGTGCCGAACCTGGCGAGCCTCCACAACCGAATCCTGCTGGCGCTGGGCAGGCAGCCGACCTCGATCCGCGTCTTCGGCCCGCACGTCCGCGGCTACGCCTTCGGCGAGTTCTGCGACCTTGTCGGCCGCGGCGGCGCCTACGAGGTCGAGCGGCGCCTCAGCGCCGGCTTCTACCCGCTGCCCGCCCGCTGGAGCCGGCCGTTCTCACGCCTCTGGCCCAGCGCCGGCCACACCACGATCGTGCTCGCCCGCAAGACCGGTGCCCGCCCGCCCTGGCTCGACTACATCGAGGGCGAAGTCGAGGGCGGGATGCAGACCTTCTACGGCTGACGCATCAGAACGGGAGCCCATCGGCGACGTCGGCCAAGTTCGGCGCCTTCTTGTCGCGCTCGGAGAGCAACGGCTCTGAGACCTGCCAGTCGACGCCGACGTCGGGGTCGTCCCAAGCGATCCCGGCCTCGGTCGCGGGGTCGTAGTAGCTGGAGACCTGGTAGGCGACGTCGGCGACCTCGCTGAGAACGGCGAAGCCGTGGCCGAAGCCGACCGGGACGAATAGCTGGCGGTGCGTGACGTCATCAAGCACGTGGGCCTCCCATTGCCCGTAGGTCGGCGAGCCGCGCCGCAGGTCGACGGCGACGTCGAGGATCTCACCGCGGGGGCAGCGGACCAGCTTCGCCTGCCCCGGCTCGGTCTGGAAGTGGATGCCGCGCAGCGTCCCCTTCGAGGAACGCGAGTGGTTGTGCTGGACGAAGTCGACCTCGACCCCGAGCTCGCGCCAGGCCTCGCGGGCATACGACTCGAGCATGAAGCCGCGCTCGTCGCCGTGGACGACCGGCTCGATCAAGACGACGCCGTCGAGCTTCGTCTCCAAGCGCTCAGGCATACCTAAACCGCCACATCAGCCGAGCGCCTTGCCGTAGTGCTTTTCGTAGTACTCGCGGTACTCGCCGGAGCGGATCGGGCCCCACCAGTCCTCGTTGTCGCGGTACCAGTTGACGGTCCGCTCGAGGCCCTCGGCGAAGTGGACCTGCGCCTCCCAGCCGAGATCGCTCTTCAGCTTCTCGGAGGAGAGCGAGTAGCGGCGGTCGTGGCCGGGGCGGTCGGTGACGTATTCGATCAGCGACTCGTCGGCGCCGACCAGCTCGATCACCCGCTTGACCACCTCGATGTTCTCGCACTCGTCAGGCCCACCGACGTTGTAAGCCTCCCCCGCCTTCCCTTTCGCCAGCACGGTGTGGATGCCCCGGCAGAAGTCCTCGACGTAGAGCCAGTTGCGGACCTGCTTGCCGTCACCGTAGACCGGCAGCGAGTCGCCGTGGACCGCGTTCAGGACGATCAGCGGGATCAGCTTCTCCGGGTACTGGCGCGGGCCGTAGTTATTCGAGCCGCGAACGATCGAGGCGTCGAGCTTGTAGGTGTGGACGTGGGCGGAGACCAGGAGGTCGCCGGCCGCCTTCGTCGCCGAGTAGGGCGAGGAGGGGTCCAGCGGCGAGGTCTCGGTGAAGGAGCCGGAATCGATCGAGCCGTAGACCTCGTCGGTCGAGACCTGGACGTAGCGCTCGATCCCCAGTTCGCGGACCGCGTCGAGCAGCGTCCCGGTGCCGACGACGTGGGTGCGGGCGAAGGCTTCCTGGTCGTCGATCGAGCGGTCGACGTGGGACTCGGCGGCGAAGTTGACGACGGCGTCGACGCCCTCCATCGCTTCGCGGACCACTCGCGGGTCCTCGATCGCGCCCTCGATCAGCTTCGTCCCCTCCGGCAGGTTCTCGCGCCGCCCGGCGTAGGTGAGCTTGTCGAGGACGACGACGTCGTGCTCGCCGCCGACCAGCCGCACGTAGGTGGAGCCGATGAAGCCTGCGGCTCCGGTGACCAGAAGTCTCATTCGCTTGCCTCCGCTTGTCGTTGGGCGAGATAACCAGCCAGCCCGTCCTGCCAGCTGGGGAGTCGGATCGCGTGCTCGCGCTGGGAGACCAGCGCCGAGAAGGCCGGCCGCGGCGCCGCGGCGCCGAATTCCTCGCTGGTGATCGAGAGCACTTTGCACTCGACCTTGGCCTGCTCGAAGATTTCGCGGGCGAACTCGTACCAGGAGCACTGGCCCGCCGCGGCCATGTGGTGGATGCCGTACTCGATCCCCTCGATCAGGCGGACGATGCCGTAGGCGAGGTGCCAGGTGTAGGTCGGTGAGCCGATCTGGTCGCGGACGACGGTGACCTCGTTCTGGCGCTCGGCGAGGCGCAGCATCGTGTCGACGAAGTTGCGGCCGCCCAGGCCGTAGAGGCCCGCCGAGCGGACGATGAAGTGGCGCTTGTTGGCAGCGGCGACCGCCTCCTCGCCGGCGAGCTTGGTGCGGCCGTAGGCCGAGAGCGGCGCCGGCTGATCGCTCTCCACGTACGGCGCCCCTTTGGCGCCATCGAAGACGTAGTCGGTGGAGACGTGGAGGACGCGCGCTTCAACCTCAGCGGCGGCGGCGGCCACGTTCCCGGCCCCTTTGCCGTTGATCGCGAAGGCCGCCTCCTCCGCCTCCTCGGCGCCGTCGACGTCGGTCCAGGCGGCGCAGTTGATGACCACGTCGGGGCGCTCGAGGTCGAACCGGCGGGCGACGGTCTCGGTGTTGGTGACGTCGAGCTCGGCGCGCCCGTAGCCGACGACGTCGTGGCCGGCGTTGCCGGCGGCGAGCAGCACGTCGCGGCCCAGCATCCCAGCGGCGCCCGTCACGAGCAGCTTCATTTTGACGGTCCCAGATCGCCGCCATGCGGCGTCCTCAGTCGCCCAAATAGCGCTGCTATTCGGGCTCCCTGCGTCCTTGCCTGGCGACGCCTGGACCTCGTCAAATCCATGTCAGACGAGTTTGATCTCAGATTTGTCGCCGACCAGGAGGCGGAGCGTCTTCGGCATCCCCTCGCTGCGGGTCAGCTTCACTTCCTTGCCGAGCAGGCTCGCCTCCATCCGCGTGCCGAGGTCCTCGACGACCGAGCAGGAGAGGACGATCGAGTTCTCGACTTCGGAGCGGCGGACGTGGACGCCGTCGCCGATCGAGGTGTAGGGGCCGATGTAGGCGTCCTCGACATGGGCGCCGGCGCCGATCACGGCGGGACCGCGGACAACCGATCGCTCCAGTTTCGCGCCCGGGCCCAGCACCACGCGGCCCTCGACCTTGGACTCCTCGTCGACCTCGCCCTCGAGCGAGGTGACCAGCTCCTCCAGCACGAGGCGGTTGGCCTCGAGCATGTCGGCGAGCTGGCCGGTGTCCTTCCACCAGCCGCGCACGACCTCGGAGCGGACGTTGCGGCCCTCATCGATCAGCTTGTCGATCGCCTCGGTGATCTCCAGCTCGCCGCGCCAGGATGGCTCCAGCGAGCGCGCCGCCTCGAAGATCAGGTTGCTGAAGAGGTAGACGCCCACCAGGGCCAGGTTGGAGGGCGGGTCTTTCGGCTTCTCGATCAGGCGCACGATCTTCTCGCCGTCGAGCTCGGCGACGCCGTAGGACTGCGGGTCGTCGACCGGCGTCAGCAGGATCAGCGCGTCGGGCTCGTGCTCAGTGAAAGCGGAGACGAGGCCGCGGATGCCGTCGCGCAGGAGGTTGTCGCCGAGGTACATGACGAAGGGGGAGCCGCCGATGAAATCCTCGGCGGTGAGGACGGCGTGGGCGAGCCCAGCCGGCTTGTCCTGGACGATGTAGGTGATCTCGGCGCCGAACTGCGAGCCGTCGCCGGCGGCCTCGCGGATCTCGTCGCCGGTCTCGGGAGCGATGATGATCCCGATCTCCTTCACCCCGGCGTCGACCAGCGCCTCGATCCCGTAGAAGAGCACGGGCTTGTTGGCAACCGGGACCAGCTGCTTTGCCGAGGTGTGGGTGATGGGGCGCAGGCGCGTGCCGGCGCCGCCAGAGAGGATCAATCCCTTCAAGGGCTCCATGGGAGGCTGCAACCCTACCGAGCGGCAAACCCTTGCGGCCCGCCGTCCGCATGGGCGGTGGCGCGCTGCTGATCTCCTGCCCGCTCTTTATCGTGCGCCCCCGGTGGACCGCATCGGGAACCTAGATTTTGCCTGGCGACCCGAAGAGGGGGCCGCCGCTGTCGGCGACCGGAAGGTCTGGATCACCGCGGCGATCGTCGCCCTGATGGCCTGGCCGCTCGCCATCGCGATCCCCTCCAACAGCCTCGACGCCAGCTGGATGGGCGGCTTATACATGGGCATCCGCGACGGCAATGACTTCGGCACCGAAGTCGTCTTCACCTACGGACCGCTCGGCTTCCTCGCCTGGCCGGCCCTCTGGTTTAGCTGGCTCGCCGTCCTTGCCTACGTCTTCAGCGCCGCGATCTACTTCGCCTTCGTCGTCACCTTCGTCGGGTTGCTGCAGCGGGCTGTCGGCCTGCTCGGCGCCGCGGTGATCGCCTTCCTTTACCTCGCGACCGTGCCTGACATGGAGCAGCTGCCGCTGATCCTCGGTGTCGCCTGGGCGCTGATGGCACTGCGCGAGGACCGGCCCGACCATGCGGTGACGCTGCTCGCGGTCGGCGGCGGGTCCCTCGCCGCGATCGAGTGCCTGATCAAGCTCTCGGTCGGGCCGGTGATCCTGATCGTCTGCCTGCTGGGGATGATCGGGGCGCGAGCGGATCGCCTCCAGTGGGGCCTCTTTGCCGGCTTCGCGGCAGGCGGCGGCCTGGTCCTTTGGTTGGCCACCGGCCAGCCGCTCGGCAGCCTCTGGGCCTACGCCGTCAACGGCATCCAGGTGGTCAGCGGCTACAACGAAGCGATGTCGATCGGCGGCGCCTCGACCTGGGAGGGGGTCTTCTCTGCCCTCCTCGCGATCGGTCTCGTCGTCGCCGCCTGGTTCTCACGGATGCGCGACGGTCGCGCTCGCTGGGCAGCGGTGCTGCTTGTCGCCGTTGCCGCCTTCTCCTCGTACAAGTACGGAATCGTCCGCTTCGAGCCGGTCCACCTCTCCCTCGGGCTCTCGGCGATGCTGGGGATCTGGCTGGTGATGCCGTGGCGGCGCGGGCTCGCTCCCGCCTTCCTCGCCAGCAGCGTGGCCATCGGGCTGGTCCTGCTCCACATCTATCCGACCGAAGCTCGGCTCGACCCGATAAAGAACGTGATCAGCTTCGGCGAACAGGCCGAACTGGCGGCGCGGCCAGGGCTGCGCCAGGAATATGTCGACTACGCACGCGCCACGCTGCAGGCGACCTACGCGCTCGACCCGGAATCGCTCGACCTCCTGAAAGGCAAGCGGGTCGCGGTCGATCCCTGGGAAATCGCCATCGCCTGGGCCTACGAACTCGACTGGCAGCCGCTGCCGGTGATTCAGAACTACACCGCTTACACGCAGGATCTCGACCGGCTGAACTCCGAAGCCGTGGAAGACGCCGAGGACGGCCCGCAGATGATCCTGCGCCAGAACCCGGGCGGCACGATGCCGCTGGGCGGCGCGCGCAGCTTCCAGAACCGGATGCCCGCCTGGGACCCACCGGAACAGAACTTCAAGATCGTCTGCAACTTCGTCCCCGTTCATCAGATCCCCGCCTGGCAGGTGCTGAAGCGGGTGCCGGACCGCTGCGGGCCCGAGAACTTGATCTCGGAAACCGAAGCGGACCCTGGCGAAGCGGTCGAAGTGCCGAAGGCCGGACGAGGCGAACTGGTCCTGATGAAGATCGAGGGGGCGAAGATCGAAGGGCTCGAAAAGCTCCGCTCGCTGCTCTTGCGGCCGAAGGTGCGCACGGCGACGCTGAACGACGGGCTGGTCACCTACGCGCTGGTGCCGGGCACGACCGAAGACGGGATGGTCGTCTCGCGTGACCCGGCGCTCGACAGCGAGGGTGGCTTCGAACAGCTGCCGGAGGTGAAGAACCTGAAGATCGAAGGGATCTCCGATCGCCTCCACTTCAAGTTCTACGGGATGTCGGTGAGCGGCCGATGACATTCGCTTCGCTGCGCCGGCGGCTGAACGAGACCCTCTTCCAGGATCCGCCGCCGCCCGACCCCGCCGCGCAGGGCGCCCCGCGCTGGCTCCTGATCGGCGGCCTCTTGACGCTGGCGATCCTGCTGCAGATGCTGCGGGTCGGCTGGTCCACCTCGCTGCACTCGCTCTGGGCCGAGGACGGTGCCGTCTACCTCTCGGGGGCCGTCCACGACAGCTTCGGCGGCAGCCTCTTCGACACCTACGCCACCTACCTCGTCTTCGTGCCGCGGCTGATCGGCGAACTCGCCGGGCTCGTGCCGCTCGCGGACGCGCCGATCGCGGTCTCGGTCCTCTCCGGCGCGGTGGTCGCCCTCAGCGGCTGGATCATCTGGGAGGCGACGGCGGGGTTGATCGAGAGCCCCTGGCTGCGCGGAGCGCTGGCCCTGCTGACCGTGCTGGTCCCAGTCGGCGGTCTCGAGTCGACGGACTCCGCCGCTTACGTCCCCTGGTACATGCTGTTCGCGACCTTCTGGATCCTGCTCTGGCGCCCGCGGACCGTCCGAGGCGCCGGCGGCGCCGGCCTCTTCGCCCTGCTGACCGGGCTGAGCAGCCCCGGCGTCTGGTTCTTCATCCCGCTCGCCCTCCTGCGCACCGTCGCCATCCGCGACAGGCGCGACAGCCTGCTCCTCGCCGGCTACTGGGCCGGCGCCACGATCCAGCTGCCGATCCTCGCTTTCAACGACGAAGAAGCGGTGTCTCCGGTGTGGACCCATGACATCTGGACTGCCTACCTGCAGCGGGTGGTCGACGGCGCTTTTCTCGGTCTGCGGATCGGCGGCAGGGCCTGGGAGCATTTCGGCTGGACGCTCTTGATAGCCCTCGTCGTGCTGGGGGTCGCCGCCCTCGTCTACGGCTTCTGGCGCAGCAATCTGGCCGCGCGGCTGCTCGCCCTGCTGGCAATCCCGATCTCGCTGCTGATGTTCGTCGTCTCCGTCTACCAGCGGGCCGTCGGGGAGGAAATGATCTGGCCGTCGGGGCAGTACGGTGACGCGGCCGGGCGCTACGCGATCGTCCCGGCTCTGCTGCTGTTCTCGGTCGCCGCGGTGATGGTCGACCGGCGCTCACGCCGCCGCGAGGGCGAAGCGGGCGCCCGCTGGCTCGCCTGGGCGCTGGCGGCGCTGGCCATCGTCGTCGTCGCCTTCTCCTTCCGCGTCGAGAGCGCCGAAGTGCGTGGCACCCCTCCCTGGGAAGCGTCCCTCGAACACAGCGCCGAAGTCTGCGAATCCGAACCGCCAGAAGCCGAAACCGCGGTCGCGACGTCGCCGCCGGGGTGGGTCCTCGCCATCCCCTGCAGCGATCTCGCGAAGTTCGGCCGCTCGTAGGGCTAACCGCCGGCGCAGACCCGCGTGGTCTGGCCGGCTTCGACATGCATGTACCAAGGTTGAGCGGCGCGATCGCGGGGGATGTCGACGACGGTGGTGACCCCGGCTTCGCCGCCAGCCACGGCGACTGGGAAGGTTTCGGTGGCGAAGCGCCGCAGCCTGATCTGGGCCGGCCCGCCGGCGTCGACTTCGACCGTCGTCGCGACCGTGTCGAGCTTCACCTCTTTCTTCGCCGAAGCGCCGCCGCCGGGCAGCGTCACGCAGCGCTTGCCGGCAGGAGGGCTCGGCGCGAAGGCGCCGGGCTCGGTCGCGCTGGAAATCGGCAGCGCTTCGGCAAGCACCAAATCTGCATGTTCGCGACGCGCGGGATCCTCCTCTTCGATCTCGGCAGGGCTATCGGCGAAGCTGCCCCAGCGATCGACGGCTTCGAACCATTTGCCCGCTTCGACCAGGCTGAGGGAGGCGGTGCCGGTCGTTTCGACCTGGTAGAGCGAGTAGCTCGGCGCCACCTCGTCGCGGGCGATTTCGAGGGCGCCGATGTCGGTGCGGGTAAACGCGCTCTGTTCCTTCTCCCAGCTGCTGCCTTCCTTCATCTGCGCCAGGTTGGGGCCGATCGCCAGCGCCGCGACGCCGGCCGCGACCCAGAGCGCGGCGCGGCTGAACGGCCACTTGCGCAGCACCTCGGCGGCCATCATCAGGGTGAATAGCGCTCCGGCGTAGACGTAGCGGGCCGCCGAGGCTTCGCGACCTGGGACGAAATCGAACGCGGCCAGCATCCAGTAGCTGACCGCGGCGGCGCTCACCACCCAGAAGGTCTTCGAGAAGCCCGGCCGGCGCCACTGGGCGAAGGCGAGGAGGCCGATCGCGCCGACCGCCAGCGGCCGCCCCCAGTCGTTCTGACCGGAGACGTTGGCCTGGATCGTCGAGAGCCCGGCCAGCGAGTCGAGCGAGGAGGCGAAGCCTTCCAGCACGTACTGGGGCGAGTGAAGGACGTTCTGGAGGGTGATGTGGTGTTCGGCGTTGTGCCCCCAGCCCGCGTACCAGGTGAGGTAAACGAGGAGGGGCACGGCGAAGACGTAGGCGCGCCGCCAGCCGCGCTGCCTCCGCATCAGCAGGAGCTCGACGAAGGCGGCGGCGATGAAGCAGACGCCGAGGCTGCCGGAGATCGTCGCCAGGACGAGCATCGCGCAGGCCCTGGCGTCGCCCCTGGCGTCCTCGCGGTCGAGGAACAGCAGCGCCGCAAGGCCGAAGCAGACCGGCAGCGTGAACTCGTTCTCGAACGGCCAGAGGATCGTCGGCCAGGCCGACCCGAGGAAGAGAAAGAGCGTCGCGCCGATCGTCGCCAGCCAGGGGTCCAGGCGCCGGCGCAGCCAGACGAACAGCAGCGTCGCCGCGCCGAGGACGGTGAGCCCCATGGCGACCTGTTCGGGCACGTTGGAGGTCATGCCGAAGACCGCGAGCAGGACCTTGGTGATCGCCACCGGCAGGATGACGATGTGCTCGTTGTGCGGGGAGAGGAAGGAGTCCGCCGTCCAAGGCTGCCGGTCGAGCAGGAAGGCGAAGGTGTCCTGGAAGAAGGTGATCCGCCACTGGGCGACCACCAGGATGACCGTCATCGCGGCCAGCGCCACGCCGAAAGCGAGGGTCGGCGCGCTCCGCCTGCGCAGTGCCATCAGGCGGGCGAGTCTATTGCGAACGCCGGGGGTGGCTCGACCGCGGCCGAGACCGTCGCCTGCTCGCCGTCCTCGCCGCGCCGCAGCGCCGCCCAGCAGAACGCGGCGAGCGAGATCGCGGCGGCGGCGATCGCGCCCAGCGAGTAAGAGGTGCCTGCGGGCGGGGTTATCGCCGGGACGTAGACAGCCAGCATGAGGAGGGCGGACACGGCGACGATCCAGGTCCCGAGTCGTGGGAAGACGGCGCGCAACCCGGCGACGCAGGCGCACATGCCGATGATCGGCACGAAATAGCTGCCCTGGTGGATCACGGTCCGAGCGTCGCCGTTGCCGAACATCAGCAGGCACCAGCTGGCGACGCCGACGGCGTAGACGAGCAGGCTCTGCAGGGCGAAGCGCCAATCCGCCGGATCGCCGCGCCGGCGGTGGATCCCGGCGAGCATCGCCAGCGGACCGAGCAGGAGCAGGCCCAGCGAAGGGATCAGAAAGAGGAAGAAGATCGTTCGCAGGTTGGCCAGGGCGATCGCCGTTTCACCCCGTCCCAGCTGTTCGCGGATCCCCTTGATCAGGTCCGCCATCGCGCCCCCGCCCGAGACCGTGGCCAGGTTCTCGGCCTTGTTGTGGATCGTGCCGCCGAGTCCGGCTTCTTCGTAGCCTTCGCGGATCGTCTGCAGGGAGCCACGCGAGTCGACGTCGATCGCGCCGCCGATCTGCCACTTGATCAGCCGGTTCCCAGGCGGGTCGCCCCACTTCTGGTAGGCCGACCAGGGCGCGATCACCACCACGAGGACGCCGAGGCCGACCGCGAGCCAGCGCCAGCTGGGCAGGCCGCGGAAGGCGGGGATGAGGACGAGCGCGACGATCGGGAAGGCGCTCGAGCCGTGCCCCATCATCGCCAATCCGAAGAGGGCCGCGACCAGCGCCGCGCCCCAGAGGCTGCTGCGGATCGAGCTCCAGAGCGGGGTGATCAGGAGCGCCGCCGCCGCCAGCAGCATCGCCGCGGGCAGGAGCTTCGGCCAGACGAAGAAGCCGTGGACGATCGCCAGGGGGCTGAGCAGGACGGTGATCACCACCAGCGCCTTGCTCAATCGGCCGAGGCCGGCGGCGTCAAGTAGCGCCCAGAGCCCGACGATCCAGAGCTGCTGCAGGCAGATGCCGAGCACCTCGTAGTTCAGTTCCTGGGTGTTCAGATGGAAAGGCTGCTGGGAGAGGACGTAGCCCACTTGCAGGGGAGGGCGGTCGCTGGCGAGCCATTCGCCGGGAAATTCGGGAGGCGTGCCGTGGTGGGCGTGCGAGTAGAAGAATTCAGCGAAGTAGAGGGGGATGTCGATGTCGGAGGGCAGGGCGAAGGCGAACCGGTTCGAGGCGGTGCCGAACGCTTCATTCGTGCCCCCGTGCATGAAGCCGAAGAAGACGAGGAAGGCCGTGCCCAGCGCCCAGAGCACCAGCGGCGTCGCCAGGTTTCGCAGCACGCCCCGATCGAGCCCGCCGGCGGTGAGCAGCCAGACGGTCGCCAGGGCCGAGCCGAAGGCGAGCAGGTACGTGTAGGTCTGCCCGGCGAGGTGCGAGCCGTAGTAGAGCCAGAACCCGAGCAGGCCACCGAGCCCCGAGGCCGCCAGCGCGACCGCGAGCAGGACCGCCAACCGCCGCTCTCCCCTGCTCGCCAAAAACAACGCCGCCGCAACGCCGGGCAACCCGGTCAGCGTCAAATGGGTGACGAGCAGAAGCGTTAATTCGCCCACCATCGGCCGACAGACTGGCAAATCCTGCCGCCTGAACGTCGCGCTAACGTTGCGCGAGGCGCGCGGGGACCCCCGAGCGGCCCCCAGGCCACCATGTCCGTCGACGGAGAACTGACCATCCAACCCGCCGCGCTCGCCGCCCCGGGGCCGGAGGCGCCGGTGGCGATCCGGGTCGAGGATCTGCACAAGGCCTTCCGCATCCCAACCCAGCGGGTCGACTCGCTGAAAGAGCGCGCCGTCCATCCCTTTGCCTCACGGGAGTACCGCGAGCTGCACGCCCTCGACGGGGTCTCCTTCGAGATCCGCCAAGGCGAGTTCTTCGGCATCGTCGGTCGCAACGGCTCCGGCAAGTCGACGCTGCTGAAACTGCTCGCCAGCATCTACCGGGCTGATGCCGGCCGGATTCAGATCGCCGGCCGCCTCGCTCCCTTCATCGAGCTCGGGGTCGGCTTCAACCATGAGCTTACGGCGCGCGAAAACGTGCTTCTCAACGGGGTGATGATGGGGCTGACGCCTAAAGAGGTGCGGGAGCGCCAAGACGCGGTCATCGACTTCGCCGAGCTGCATGACTTCGCCGACCTGAAGCTGAAGAACTATTCATCGGGAATGCTGGTGCGGCTGGCCTTCTCGGTGATGCTGCAGGCCGATGCCGACGTGCTGCTGATCGACGAGGTCCTGGCCGTCGGCGACGCCGCCTTCCAGCAGAAGTGCGCCGACTCCTTCCACCGGATGAAAGGCGAAGGCAAGACGCTCGTCCTGGTCACCCACGACATGGCGGCAGTCGAGGAGTACTGCCACCGCGCCCTGCTGCTAGCCGACGGCCACATTCGCTTCATCGGCAACCCAGGCGAGACCGGTCGCGAATACCTAAAACTGAACTTCGAGAGCAGCGGCCTCGCTGAGCAGCTGGGGACCCCCGACTCAGAAGGGGCGACGATGCTCGAGCACAGGCTGAAGAACGCGGCCGGCGAGGACGTCGACCAGATCGAACGGCGCGAGGAGATCCGCGTGCACCTCGCCGTCGAGCTGACCCGCGAGGCGTCGTCGCTGAACTTCGGCTTCGTGATTTCCAACGCCGACGACATCGGGATGTTCGAATTCGGCGAGCCGCTCATCGCCGGGCCTGGCGAGGTCCTGCCGATCGGCAAGCGCATCGTGGTCGCCGCGACGATCGAGAACCGACTCACCCCGGGGCGATACTTCGTTCACATCGGCGTCCACAGCGACACCGGCATCTCCATCTACATGCACAACGCGATCAGCTTCCTCATCATCGGCAGCGAACAGACCAGCGGCGTGGTCTCCCTCGACCACCGGGTCAAGATCCAGACGGAGGGAGGGTCATGAGCGTCGCACCGGTCGCCGACCTGCAGGAGGTGAAAGGCCCCTCCGCCGTCGGCGGCGGCGCGCGTCGCTTCTTCGATCTGCTCTGGCTGATCTCGGTGACCGAGTTCCGGCGCGTCTACTTCGGCACCGTGCTCGGTTATCTCTGGTCGCTACTCCGTCCGCTGATGCTGTTCGGGGTCCTGCTCTTCGTCTTCACCCAGGTCTTCAAAGTCGGCGGCGACCTGGTCGAACACTACGCCGTGATGTTGCTGCTGGGAATCGTCCTCTACACCTTCTTCCAGGAAGCGACGGCGAGCGCGGTGACCTCGGTCGTCTCCCAGGAGGGGGTCGTTCGCAAGACCCAGTTCCCGCGCCTCGTGATCCCGCTAGCGACGGTGGTGACCGCCGCCTTCAACCTGATGCTGAACCTGATCGTCGTCTTCGTCTTCGTCCTTGCCTTCGGCGTCTCCCCCGCCTGGACCTGGCTGCTTTTCCCGGTCGCCCTCGTCTTCCTCTTCGTCGGGGCGGCCGGGGTGTCGATGGCGCTCTCGGCGCTCTACGTGCGCTTTCGCGACACGGCGATCATCTGGGTCGTCGTCTCGCAGGTGCTGCTCTACCTGACGCCGATCCTCTATCCCGTCAACGCCTTCGAAAGCAGCACCAAGGAACACCTGCTGATGATCAACCCGCTGGCGGTGATCTTCGCGCAGGTGCGGGTCTGGATCCTGCATGAACCGGGGGCGCCGACTGCTCCCGCCGCCGCCGGCGGCTGGCTCGGCCTGCTCCCCGCTGCGATCATCTACTTCGGTGTCTGCTTCTACGGGATTTGGTTCTTCAACCGCGAGGCGCCGCGAATCGCCGAGGCGCTCTAGCCCCGCGTAAACTCGTCCCGGATGGCGGACCCCGTCAACTCGCTCGACGCCTCGCCGCGCCCACAGGGCGAGCTCGAGGCCGAGATCGCGCGCCGCGACGAGGAGATCCTGCGTTTGCGCGATCTGCTGATCGCCCGCGACGCCGAACTCGGCGAGGCCAAGGGTCAGTTGAAGATCATCGAAGACCATTCCGAGCGGATGTCTCGTCTCGTTGCGCGGATTCCGATCCCGGGCCTCGCCTGGATCGCCGGCACCGTCCTCCGGGTGCTGCAGGCGAGCGGCCGCCGTTAGACCATTGGCGCCGCCTCGCTTCTCGATCGTCACGCCGGTCTACGAGACGCCGACCGACGTGCTCTGGCTGACCGTCGAGTCGGTCCTCGCCCAGACCTTCGAGGACTGGGAGCTGTGCCTGGTCGACGACTGCTCGCCCTCACCGCGGGTGCGGGAGCTGCTCGACGCCTGCGCTGCGATGGACCCGAGGATCCGGGTCGAGCACCGGGTCGAGAACGGCGGCATCGTCGCGGCATCGAACACCGGGCTGGCGATGGCGATCGGTGAGTTCGTCGCCCTGCTCGACCACGACGACCGCCTCCACCCCGACGCCCTGGCGCTCGTCCACGAGGCGCTCCTCGGCACCCCAGAGGCCGACTACGTCTACACCGACGAAGACAAGCTGACCGCCAGGGGGCACCACATCGGGCCCTTCCTGAAGCCCGGCTGGTCGCCGGAGCGGATGCGGACCCAGATGTACACCTGCCACCTCAGCGTCCTGCGACGCTCCGTGGTCGAGGAGGTCGGCGGTTTCGACCCCGAGTGCGAAGGCGCCCAGGACTGGGATCTCGTCCTCAAGGTGACCGAGCGAGCGCGCGCCGTCCTGCATGTGCCGGGCGTGCTCTACCACTGGCGCGGGATCGAGGGGTCGACGGCGGCGGCGGCCGAGGAGGGCGGCGGCGAGGCGGCGAAGCCGTGGGCCTTCGAAGCGGGGGCGCGGGCGATCGCCGGGCACTGCGAGCGCAGCGACGTGCAGGCAACGGTCGCTCGCGACCCAGACGACCCCGGCGTTTACCACCTGAACCCCGCGCTGCGCGAGGAACCGCTGGTCAGCATCGTCATCCCGACCAACGGCCAGCGGCGCGAAATCCGCTACCAGGAGGTGAACCTGCTGGGACACTGCCTGCGCAGCATCGTCGCCGACTCGACCTACTCGAACTATGAGATCGTCGTCGTCGCCGACGCCGACACGCCGGAAGAGGTTCTCTCCGAGGCCGAGGCGGCGGCGGGCGACCGGCTCCGGATCGTCCCCTTCGACCGCCCCTTCAACTTCGCCGAGAAGATCAACGTCGGCGCCGTCCACAGCCGCGGCGAGCACCTGCTGCTGCTGAACGACGACATCGAGGTGGCGACCCCGAACTGGATCGAGCGGATGGTCATGTACTCCTCGATCCCCGGCGTCAGCGCGGTCGGAGGCCTCCTCCTCCTCGAAGACGGCCGCATCCAGCACGCCGGCGTCGGCTTCGAGGGCGGCCTTCCCGGCCATCCCTACCACGGGTATCCGCGCGGGGTCCCCGGCTACGCCAACGCGGTCCGGATCGCCCGCAACCTGCTCGCGGTCACTGGCGCCTGCCTAATGACCCCTCGCGAGGACTTCGACGAGGTCGGCGGCCTCAGCACGACTTTCCCGGTCAACTACAACGACGTCGACTACTGCCTGAAGCAGGTCGAGCGCGGCCGCCGCGTCGTCTACGACCCCGACCTGGTCATGACCCATTTCGAGTCCTCGAGCCGCTCCTCCGACGTCGAGGAGCAGGAGAAGGCCCAGCTTCTCCACCGCTGGGCCCCCCTGACGACGGGCCACCGCTACTCCAACCCCTACATGCGCGACGAGCTCCCCCGCGGCATCTCCACCTTCCTCTGGGCAAAGCGCCGCAAGTACCGTCCGCGTCGTCGTCGGCCGGCGGCAGCGCGGGTCTAGCAGACCCAGGCGAGTGCGCCGAGAGGAGCTAAGGCATCCGTCGGCGCCATGCCCGTAGAGTTGGAGGAATGCCAGGCGAGAGCCTCACCGCGGCGCAGGTCGCCGCCGTCTACCGACAGATCCTAGGCCGCGAGCCAAACGACGCCGAGACTGCCGCGCAACTGGCAGTGGTCCCCGATCTCGACGGGATGCTGAAGATCGCTCTCGACTCCCAGGAGTACGCCGAGCGGCTCGGCAAAAGCCGTAACCCGACGACCCGCCACCCGCCCGTGGTCAACATCTACCACCCCGATTTGGCACCGTTCGCGCTGCAGCCTGGCACGTGCTCGCCAGACGGCGACGCGATCGTCGGCCATGGCGGACAACTGCTCCTCCGGGGTGGCTCCAACGCGGTACTCGGCCAGTACACCGGCGCGGTGCAGATGGCGCCGGGCTGGCTCGACTCCTGGCGCGAGCTTATCCACGTCCGCCGCGCGGAGATGAAGACGATGGGCGTCGCCTTCGCCTTCCTCGTCGTGCCCGACAAGCTCGCCGTCTATGAGCACAGCTACCCGGAGCCGCTGGAGGGCCGTAAGCAACGGCCGGCGGAACGGCTGCGATCGGTGCCCGAGCTGGAGGTGCTCTACCCGGTCGACGAGCTGCGCGCCGCGGCAGCGAGCGGGGACGTGTACCTCCGCACCGACACTCACCTAACCTTCCGCGGCAACGAGGTTCTGTTTACCTCGCTGCTCGGCGCGCTCGGGGTCGAGAAACCCGACTTCTCCGAGCTTCCCATGCACCGCTATGCGTTCACTGGCGACCTCGGCGACAAGTTCGACCCGCCGATCGTCAGCATCGTGACCGAGCCCGGCACACTCGGCCAAGCCGAGATCATCGCCGACAACCGGCCCGAGATCGAAGCGGTCGGTGGCCACATCGGCACCCGCCGCGTCTTCCGCAACGAGCTCGCCGCCGACCGCCGCGTGGCGGTCCTCTTCGGCGACTCGTTCGGCTTCGCCGCTCCCTCCTACCAGGGCATCTCCTGGTTCATGGCCCAGGTCTTCCGCGAGGTCCACTTCGTCTGGGTGCCGTTCGGGTGGGATCCTGATTACGTGCGCGAGGTAGGCGCCGAGGCGGTCCTGATCCAGGGAGCGGAGCGCTTCGTCCCCCGGGTCCCCCACCCGGGTATCGAAGTAGCGCAACTCACGGCTGAGACCCTGCGTCGCAAGCAGCCGGTCGAAGTCGAGGCAGTCTTCGACAGCTGACTTTGACAAGGTGCCACGCATGAACATCTGCACGATCATCGCCAGGAATTACCTGGCGCAGGCCCGTGTCCTGGCACATTCCTTCAAGCAGGCCCACCCGGACGGCAACTGCACGGTTTTGGTGATCGACGACCCGGCGGGCTACATCGACCCGGCCGCCGAGGAGTTCGAGCTGCTGACGATCCATGACATCGGCCTGCCCGACGCCGAGCGGATGGCTGCCTTCTACGACGTGATGGAGCTCTCCACCGCGGTCAAGCCGTGGCTGCTGCGGACGCTGTTGGGCCGCGACGGCGTCGACTCGGTCTCCTACCTCGACCCCGACATCCAGGTCTTCTCCGCGTTGGCGAAGATCGAGGAAGAGGCCGTGCGGCACGGGATCGTCCTCACCCCCCACTTCACCGCGCCGCTGCCGCGCGATGGCCTCAAGCCAAGCGAAGAGGACATCTTGATTGCCGGCACCTACAACCTCGGCTTCATCGGGCTCGGGGCGGGGGAGACCGCCGAGGCGCTGCTCGACTGGTGGTCGGAGCGACTCGAGAACGAGTGCCTGAACGACCCGGCCAACGGGCGCTTCGTCGACCAGCGCTGGATCGACCTGGCGCCCACCTTCTGGCCCGACCTCTTCCTGCTGCGCGAGACGGGCTACAACATCGCCTACTGGAACCTGCCCACGCGGACCCTCGAAATCGACGGCGGCGGCTACAGGGTCGACGGCGAGCCGCTCCGCTTCTTCCACTTCTCCGGATACGACCCGCGCCGCCCGCGTGACCTCAGCAAGCACCAGAACAGGATCAAGCTCGGCGGCGACCCAGCCTTGCAGAGGATCTGCGACTCCTACGGGGCCCTGCTGAAGGAGGCCGGCTACGAGGAGGCCGCCAAGTGGCCCTACGGCTGGGACAGCACGGCCACCGGGCTGAAGATCGACCGCATCGCCCGCGGCATCTTCCGCACCGAGGTCGAGGCCGGCCGCTTCCACGACTCGCTTTTCAGCGACGCCGGCGCGCGGCATTTCGGCGACTACCTGGCCGAGACCGTCGAGGGGAACGACGCCGCGCCGGTGACCCGTTACGCCGCCGCGCTGTGGCAGGAGCGGGCCGACCTGCGCGAGGCCTACCCGGACATCAGCGGCAAGGGCGCCGCCGCCTTCGTCCGCTGGCTGCGCGAGTTCGGCGCCGAAACCGGTGTCTCCCAGGAGCTCCTCACCCCCGGCGCCAATGGCGACGCCCCGGCTCCGGCGGCCGACGCGCCCGCGGCGGCGGCGGAGCTGCCGCGCGGCGTCAACGTCGTCGGCTACGTCAGCTCCGAGCGCGGCGTCGGCGAGGCCGCCCGCCAAGTGCTGACGGGGCTGCGCTCGCAGGACATCGCCGCGGCCGAGATCGACACCCCCGCCGAGCCGGACCTGATCCCGAAGGTGCTGGGCCACATTGCCGCCGCCGACCATCCCTACGACTACAACCTGATCTGCGTCAACGCCGACATGCTGCCGGCGGTTGCCGCCGGGCTCGGCCCTCGCTTCTTCTCCGGCCGCCGCACCGCCGGGCTCTGGTTCTGGGAGGTCTCGCAGTTTCCCGAGATGTGGATGCGCTCCTTCGACCACGTCGATGAAGTCTGGGTCGCCTCGGAGTTCATCGCCGAAGCGCTGCGGCCGCTGACGCCGAAGCCGGTGCGAACGATCCGCGTCCCTCTCGTCCCCGGCCCGGCGGCGGCGATGAGCCGCGCCGAGCTCGGCATGCCGGAGGGCTTCTGCTTCCTCTTCGTCTTCGATTACCGCAGCGTTTTCCGCCGCAAGAACCCACTCGGGCTGGTCGAGGCCTTCTGCCACGCCTTCGAGCCGGGAGAGGGCCCCTCGCTGGCGTTGAAGTCGATCTGCGGCGACGAATTCCCGGCCGAGCGCGCCCAGCTCGCCGCGGCGGTCGCTGACCGTCCCGAAATCCACCTCTTCGAGGAGACGATCCCGGCCGAGCAGAAGAACGCGATGATCGCCAGCTGCGACTGCTACGTCTCGCTGCACCGCTCCGAGGGCCTCGGGCTGACGATGGCCGAAGCGATGTACTTCGGCAAGCCGGTGATCGCCACCAACTACTCGGGCAACCTCGACTTCATGACGACAGAGAACAGCTACCTCGTGCCGCAGACCGCGACTCGAATCGGACCCGACGCCGAACCCTACCCGCCGCGCGGCGAATGGGCCGAGCCCGATCTCGAGCACGCCGCCGCGATGATGCGGGCGGTTGTCGCCGACCCTGCGCAAGCAGCGATCCGGGCACGTCGTGGGGCGATCGACATCCGCCACACCCACTCGCCGGAGGCCGCGGCCGCCTCGATCGAGGCGCGCCTCGCCGAAGGCCGTGCTGATGCGTCGATCGAGCGCCTTCGCTCGCCCCGCTCGGAGGGCTCCGACCATCTCCACCACCTCGTCTCGCTCGGCGGTCCGCCCATCGACCGCTCCTCCAAACAACCGCGTGACCAGGCCATGCGCGCCTACCTGCGGCTGCTAAGGCCCTACACCTACTACCAGGCACAGATCAACGTCAGCGCCACCCAGGCGCTCGACGAGCTGACCCAGGAGCTGCGCGACAGGCTCGTCGCCGCCCTCGCCCTCAACCAGGAGATGCAGGGGAAGCTCGCCGACGTCGAGGCGCGGATCGTCGCCCAAGATGCCGGCCTGCGCCAGCTCGAGGAGCGCCAGGGCGCTGCGGACGACCTCGTCTCGGCGGCGGCAGCGGAGCCCTTCATGGCAGATGGCCGGCTCTCCCGCCGCGAGGACGCGGTGCTCGGACGCACGCTCGGCTTCCGCGCCACCGAGACCGCCGACGTCAGCGATGGCTACCGCAGCTTCGAGGACCGCTTCCGCGGCTCCGAGGAGATGATCCGCGACCGCCAAAAGGTCTACCTCGAGGTGATCGGCGAGCGCGAGCCGGTCTTCGACGCGGGCTGCGGGCGCGGCGAGTTCCTCGATCTGCTGAGCGGCGCCGGCAAGGCCTTCGTCGGCGTCGACCTAGACCCGACGATGGTCGAGCGCTGCCGCGAGAAGGGCTACCCCATGGTCGAGCTCGGGGACGCGGTCGAGGTGCTGGAGCGGACCGAACCCGGAAGCCTCGGCGTGATCTTCAGCGCCCAGGTCGTCGAGCACATGCCCTTCGAGGCCCTCAAACGCTTCCTCGAGCTCAGCCTCACCCGGTTGAAGCCCGGAGGCCTGATGATCGCCGAGACGGTAAACCCCCACTCCGCCCGCGCCCTCAAGGCCTTCTGGGTCGACCCCACCCACCAGCATCCGCTGTTTCCCGAGGTGTTGCTCTCGCTCTGCGAGGCAATCGGATACGCGAAGGGAGATGTTATGGCCCCGAACGGGACGGGAAACTGGGAGGCGGACCGGGTCCGGGAGGGCGAGTACGCGGTGATCGCCGCAGCGCCGGCGGCTTAGCCGCAGGGAGGTCTCAGGCAGTCGAGATCGGGCTGCCCTCTTCGAGCAGCTCCAGGTCCGCGTCAACCATCAGCTTCACAAGCTGCTCGAAATCGACGCTCGGCTCCCACTCCAGCACCTCGCGCGCCCTCGACGGGTCGGCGATCAGGAGGTCGACCTCGGCCGGGCGCATGAACTTCGGGTCTTCGCGCACGTGCTTTGCCGGGTCGAGGCCGAGGTAGGCGAAGGAGATGTCGACGAGTTCCCCGACCGAGTGGGTGACGCCGGTGCCGACCACGTAGTCGTCGGGCTCGTCGCGCTGCAGCATCCGCCACATCGCGTCGACGAAATCCGGTGCGTAGCCCCAGTCGCGGCGCGCCTCGAGGTTGCCGAGCGGCAGTGCATCGGCGAGGCCGAGTTTGATCGCCGCCGCGCCGTGGGTGATCTTGCGGGTGACGAACTCGAGGCTGCGGCGCGGGCTCTCGTGGTTGAAGAGGATCCCCGAGCAGGCGTACAGCCCGTAGCTCTCGCGGTAGTTGACGGTGATGAAGTGCGCGTAGACCTTGGCCACCCCGTAGGGGCTGCGCGGATAGAACGGGGTGAGCTCGTTCTGCGGGGTCTCCCGCACTTTGCCGAACATCTCGCTCGAGGAGGCCTGGTAGAAGCGCGCCTCGGGGCGGGCTTCGCGCATCGCCTCGAGCAGCCGGGTGACGCCGACGCCGGTGAACTCGGCCGTCAGGGTCGGCTGGTTCCAGGAGGCGCCGACGAACGACATCGCCGCCAGGTTGTAGATCTCGTCCGGTTCGCAGGCGCGGATGATGTCGCTCATCGAGCGCTGGTCAAGGAGGTCGCCGGTGTGAATGTTGATCCGATCGCGGAAGCCCTCCAGCCGATGGTGGTTCTCGCTGGAGAGCCGGCGGACCATCCCGTGGACCTCGTAACCCTTGTCGAGCAGCAGTTCCGCCAGGTAGCTGCCGTCCTGGCCGGTGATCCCCGTAATCAGCGCGCGGCGTGGCATCCTCGTCAGCGTACCGAGACTTAGGCCGGCCCGGGCCCGGAGCCCGTCTTGAGGACGTTCTGCTGCTTCGGATCTCGTACCTGGTAGTCGCCCCGGCTGAGCGCGTTCTCGAGCCAGACGTAGAGGACGATGAAGAGGTAGCGGCTCCCCATCTCTTTCATCGCCAGCTTGGCGACGCCGCTGGTGCGGTTGGTCCAGTTCGTGGGGATGACGGCGTAGGTGTGGCCGCGGACGATCGCCTTCAGCGGCATCTCGACCGTGAGGTTGAAGTGCTTGGAGAGGAGCGGCTGGATCGTCTCGATGACCTCGCGGCGGTAGGCCTTGAAGGCGTTGGTGGTGTCGTTGTAGCGGTGGCGGAAGAGGATGCGGATGAACTGGTTGGCGAGGCGGTTGACCACGTACTTGAGGCGCGGGTAGTCGTAGACCGTGGCGCCGGCGACGAAGCGCGAGCCGAAGGCGCAGTCGTAGCCCTGCTCGAGCAGCCGGTGGTAGAGGATGAGATCCTCGGGGTTGTCGGAGGCGTCGGCCATCACGATCGCCACCGCGTCGCCGGTGAAGACGTCGAGGCCGGCGCGGATCGCGTTGCCGAAGCCGCGTTCGTTGTGCGAGCGGTGGACGCGGATTCGCGGGTTCTGCTCACCGAGGGCCGCGACGACGGCTTCGGTCGAGTCTTCGGAGTCGTCGTTGACGACGACGACCTCGTAGTCGATCCCCTCCCGCTCGAGGACCGCGGCGACGCCTTCGACCGTTTTCCCGACCGACCCCTCCTCGTTCTGGGCCGGCATCACTATCGAGAGCTTCATTCCGTCTGCCATGAGGCGGCGACGCTATCGAAAGTCGCAGATTCTCTACGAAGCGGCGCAGCATTTTTTCGTTTCTGCGCGCCTTTTGTCGCAGCCAATAAGTTACGCTAGGATTTATGACGGTGATGACGCCGAGAGAGAAGTGGACCGATGAGCGCCTCGACGACCTCAACGCGAAGGTCGTTGAGCTCAAAACGGAGATGCGCGAAGGCTTCGCCCGGGTGGACGCCGACATTCGCGAACTGCGGAGTGAAATGAACGGTCTGAATTCTCGCTTCGATGCTCTAAACGGGAGGCTGCTCGCCGGTCTCTTCGTGATGCTCGCCGCCATCATCGGCACCAACGCGGCCTTTTACAGCCTCTTGGTCTAAGAGCCGCTCAGGCCGGCGCCGCGGTCCAGCGCTCTACGTTCTGCTCGTACATCTCCTGCAGGATCTCGTCGATCCCGTAGCGCAGCTCGAAGTCGGGATAGTCCGACTGGAAGGGCTCGAGGTCGGAGATCCACCAGCGGTGGTCGCCGATCCGCGGCTCCTCGCCCATCTCCCACTGCAGCTCCCGCCCGGCGATTCGCTCGCAGGCGTCGATCGCCTCTAGCATCGAGCAGTTGGAGAAGCGGCCGCCGCCGATGTTGTAGACGGCGGCGGGGCGCGGCGCCTTGCGGTAGGCGTCGAAGGCGGCGATCAGGTCGGCGCTGTGGATGTTGTCGCGGACCTGCTTGCCCTCGTAGCCGAAGACGGTGTAGGGGGTGCCGGTGACCGTGCACTTCATCAGGTAGGCGAGGAAGCCATGAAGCTTGGCGCCGGCGTGCTGCGGCCCGGTCAGGCAGCCGCCGCGGAAGGCCACGGTGGGCATGTCGAAGTAGCGCCCGTACTCCTGCACCAGCAGGTCGGCGGCCGCCTTGGAGACCCCGAACAGGGAGTGGGTCGAGGAGTCGATCGACATGCTCGTGTCGATGCCCTTGTAGTACGGATGCTCCTCGGGTAGCTCGAGCCGCTTCTCCAGGCTCTGCAGCGGCAGCCGGTTGGGCGTGTCGCCGTAGACCTTATTGGTCGAGCAGAAGACGAAGGGCGCGTCGGGGCAGTGGGCGCGGGCGGCCTCGAGCAGGTTGAGCGTGCCGTTGGCGTTGACGCCGAAGTCGGTCTGGGGCTCGCTCGCCGCCCAGTCGTGGGAAGGCTGGGCGGCGGTGTGGATGACCAGCTCGATCTTGCCGGCGTGCTCGCCGAAGATGCGGTCGATCTCGCCGGCGTCGCGGATGTCGGCGTTCTCCCAGCGGAACTGGGAGGGATAGGCCTCGACGAGACGCTGGGTGACGTGCGAGGTCGACGACTCGGGGCCGAAGAAGCGAGCCCGCATGTCGTTCTCGATCCCGACCACGTCGAAGCCCTCGCCGATGAAGTGGTCTACCGCCTCGGAGCCGATCAGGCCCCCGGCACCAGTGATGATCGCGACCGGCATGCGTTCAGTTGCTCCTTCCAGTGTCGATTTCGAGCGCCTGCGCGATGCGCTCCTCGTCGGCGGCGATCCACTCGTGGATGTCGGCCAGCACCTGCTCGGCGCTGCGCCGGGGCCGCCACTCATCCAGGCCGAAGAGCCTCGTGCAGTCAGAGAGGTATATAGGGACGTCCCCCTGTCGCGTCTCCTTAACCGGCGTGATCGGCACCTCGTTGCCGGTCAGGCGCTGGCAGATCTCGGTCGTCTCGCGCAGCGAGAGGCTGCACTCGCGGCCGCCGCCGACGTTCACCGTCCGCCCGTCCCACGAGCCGGGGTCGAGCAGCTGGCGCTCGACCAGGTCGACCAGGTCCTCGACGTGAAGCAGATCGCGCACCTGCTTGCCATGACCCCCGAAGCCGATGTAGGTGAGCGGGTTGCCGAAGCGGTGGGCGAGCATCCAGTGGGTGAAGACCCCCTGGTCGACCTTGCCCATCTGCCAGGGACCGGCGATGACGCCGCAGCGGTCGATCACCGCCGGGACCCCGAGGCTCTCGCGGTACTCCTCGATCAGCATCTCGGCGGCCAGCTTGGTGGCGCCGTAAAGCGTGCGCGCTCCCTCCAGCGGGAACTCCTCGGCGATGCCCTCAGGCCCCACCCCTCGCACCGCCTGCTCGGCGGCGATCTCGAACCGGGTCTCGGTCTCCTCCAGGTTCAGCCCAACCTGGGGCGCGACCGGGTAGACGCGGCTGGTCGAGAGGAAGACCATGAAGGCGCCGTCGCGCCGGGCCAGCTCCAGGCAGTTGTAAGCGCCAGTCAAATTGGTGTGAACGAGGTAGCCGGTGTCGCCGTCGATGCCGCTCATCACCGAGGGCTCGGCCGAGCACTCGATCAGCGCGGTCAGCTCTGGCAGGCCGGCCAGGTCCTCGGGCTCCCGCACGTCGCCCTTGACGAACCGCACCCCGGCCTCCTCCAGCCGCGGCAGGTTCAGTTCGGATCCCCGCCGGTAGAGGTTGTCGAGGACCAGGACCTCCCACTCGGGGTGTCGAGAAGCGAGGGAGACGGCGAGGTTCGAGCCAACGAACCCGGCGCCCCCGGTGATCAGCAGGCGTTTCAAATCTTCCTCCATCGCAACAACGGGACTTTCCAGGCGGCCTCGCCGATGATCTTGCCGCTCATCTTCGAGGCACCGGCACGGCGCTCGCGGAAGGAGATCGGGATCTCGGCGATCCTGAAGCCAGCTCGGGCGGCACGATAGGTCATCTCCACCTGGAACGCGTACCCGCGGGTTCCCACCTCAGACAACGGGATCGCCTCCAGGACCTCGCGCCGGAAGCACTTGAAGCCGCCGGTCGGGTCGCGCACCGGCAGCCCGAGGGCCCAGCGGGCGTAGACGCTGCCGCCACGGCTGATCGCCTTTCGCACGGGAGTCCAGTCCTCGATCTCGCCGCCATCCACGTAGCGGGAGCCAATCGCCAAGTCGGCATCCGCGGCCGCGGCCAGCAGTCGAGGCAGGTCTGCGGGATCGTGCGAGAAGTCCGCGTCCATCTCCAGGACGAGGGCCGCGCCGCCGTCCAGCGCCTTGCGAAACCCGGCCAGATAGGCGGGCCCGAGGCCTTCCTTCTGCGGCCGGTGAAGGACCTCTATCCGCTCCTCGTCGGCTGCGAGGCGATCGGCGAGCTCACCGGTGCCGTCGGGGGAGCTGTCGTCGACGACGAGGAGGCGAGCGTCGGCGGGGAGGTTCGCCAGCGCGGCCTCGACCAGGGCCTCCAGGTTGTCGGCCTCGTTGTAGGTCGGCAGCACCAGCCAAGCTGGCCCGGTACCTGGGGTCGGCATCCGCGCAATCCTATTTGCGCCCGTGATCGAGGGAGTTCACATCTGGCGCGCCGCTCTCGACGAAGCCGGCTGGCCGGGGCCGGAGGGCCTCCCTGGCCCTGAGCGGGAGCGCTTCGAGGCGTTCCTGCGCGAGCGGCCCGCCCGGCGCTGGCTGGCCTCGCGCTGGGCGTTGCGCCGGGTCCTGGAGGGCTACCTGCCCCAGACCGCCGCCGAGATCGAACTGGAGGTGACCGAGCGGGGCAAGCCTCGCCTGGTCGGCGGCGGGCTCGAGTTCAACCTCAGCCACTCGGGAGGGCTGGCGCTGGTGGCGGTGGCCGGGCGCGAGGTCGGGGTCGACGTCGAGCGAATCCGCCCGGGGCGGCCCGCGCCCTTCTACGCAGCCTGGGCTCGCCACGAGGCGCGTCTCAAGTGCCTGGGCACCGGCTTCGGGGCGCCGGCTGGTGAGACGCCCGTGGCGGTGAGATCGCTCGAGGTCGCACCGGAGCACGCGGCGGCGGTTGCCGTCGCTGGAACTGAGGTCGGGCCGGTGCTCTGCCGCTCCCTCTTCGCCGGCTAGCCGTTTGGCCGAGGCGCGACTCCACCCCCGGAGCAATAGTCAGCTACCTTGAGCGGAGTGCTTCGCGTGCTCTGGAAGCTGACGGCAGGGATCATCCTCAGCCTCTCGATGGCGGCGGGGACCGCGCATGCCCTGACCCTGCAGCAGATCGGCTCGGGGTTCGAAGAACCGATCTACGTCACCTCCGACCCGGGCAACCCCGAACGGCTCTTCGTGGTCGAGCGCGGGGGCACGGTGATGCTCGTGCAAGGCGGGACCGTGAAACCGTTTGCCAGCATCCCCCCCGGCGCCCTCTCTACCGCGGGCGAGGGCGGCCTCCTCTCGATCGCGCTCTCGCCCGATTTCGACTTCAGCGGTCGCTTCTTCCTCGACTACACCGACGGCGCGGGTCGAATCCACGTCGCCGAAATGGTCGCCGCCGGCGAAACCGCCCCCAGCTCCTCGCTGCGCGACGTGATGCCGCCGATCGCGCACCCGGAAGACTCGAACCATTACGGGGGCCAGCTGCAGTTCGGCCCCGAAGGCGCCCTCTTCATCTCCACCGGCGACGGCGGCGGCGAAGACGACGAACACCACAACTCCCAGAATCCGAGCAGCGAGCTCGGGAAGATCCTGCGACTGCCCGCGCCGGGGCCCCTGAAGCAGCCGGAAATCTGGAGCCTCGGTCTCCGCAACCCCTTCCGCTTTTCCTTCGACCGCGCGACCGGCGACCTCTGGATCGGCGACGTCGGCCAGGGCCAGCGCGAGGAGGTCGACTTCGCCGCCGCGCCCGGCTTGGGCAAAGGCGCCAACTACGGCTGGAACTGCATGGAGGGATCGCTCCCCGGCCCGGGGGACGACGAAGGGTGCTCGAGCGCTCCCGCCGATGCCTTCGCGCCTCCGGTCTTCGAGTACCCGCACCTCACTCCAGGCGGCGGCAAAGCCTTCGGCTGCGCGATCATCGGCGGTTACGTCGCCCGTGGCCCCGGGCTCGGCGACCTCAACGGCCGCTACCTCTATGGCGACCTCTGCCAGGGGCAAATCCGCTCCTTCTCTCCCGCCTCTCCCTTCACCACCGATCGCTCCGAGGGCATCGACGTCAGCAACCTCAACTCCTTCGGCGAGGATGTCTGCGGCCGGCTCTACGCCATCTCCGGCGACGGTCCGGTGTACCGCCTGGTCGGATCGGAAAGCGCCAGCTGCCCGACCCCGGCGCCGATTTACACGCCCGCCCAGAAGGCGCTTTCCCCCTCGTTCATCGGCATCCGCGCGGTCAGCCGCAGGGTCAGCCGCCACCGCCGCGGCTTGATCAGCGTCTGGGTCACGCCCTGCAACGGCCATCGCGGCGACGGCGTGACGCTCTGGCGGGGCCGGCGGAACATGGGCACCCGCTACCTCGACCGCGCCTGCTCGGCGCGCTTCCGGCCCCGGATCGACCGTCGCTCCAGCTTCCGGGCCACGGTGCGGGAAAACGCCGATTTCCTGCCGGCGATCTCACGCAAGCTGACGATCAAGCCGGTCCGCCGCCACCGCCACCGCTAGCCGGAGGTCGACCCCTCCTCCTAGTAGGCGCCGCCGAGCTTGCGGTGGTCCCAGGTCGCGGTGCGCAGCGCCGGAAAGCTGATCGCCACCCGTTTCGGCGCCTGCGCTTCCAGCGCCGCTTTCGCGTCGCCCTCGACCGTGGAGATCCCCTCCGCATAGCGGACCGTCAGCGCTTCGGCGAAGCCGAGCACGGTCTCGAAGTCGCGGTGGATAACGGCCTCGGACTCGATCATCACCCCCCGCAGCTCCTCGTAGGAGCGGCCGGCCTCGACCAGCACCGTCGCCCGCGGGTCGCGTTCCAGGTTGCGGACCTTCTGCGACTTCGCGTAGGTCCAGATCCAGATCGTCCCCTCGCGCGGCACGAACCAGAGCGGCATCGAGTGCGGCCAGCCACGCGGTCCGAGGCTGGAGACGACGGCGATCCGCTCCTCCTCCAGCAGCTCCAGCAGCTCTCCGTCGCTGAGCTTGATCTGGTCGCGCCGGCTCACACCGCCCACTCTATGGGTGTCTAGGCGGGCTGGAAGGAGCGGCGGTAGGCGGTCGGGGTGGTTGCGGTGACGCGCCGGAAGTGCTCCCGCAGAGAGGCGGCGGTGCCGAAGCCGACCCGCCAGGCGACCTCGTCGACCGGCAGGTCGGTTGCCTCCAGGAGGCGCCGGGCCTCCAGCACCCGCTGGGCGAGCAGCCACTGCAGCGGCGTCGTCCCGGTCTCAGCGCGAAAGCGGCGGGCGAAGGTGCGCGGGCTGACGCCGGCGTGCCGCGACATCGCCGCCACGTCGAGCGGCTCGGCCAGACGCTCGAGCGCCCAGCGGCGGGTCGGCTCCAGCGAGCCCGCCGAAGGCGGCAGCTCCGGCTTGAAGAACTGCGCCTGCCCGCCCTCGCGGTGGGGAGCGGCGACCATGTGGCGGGCGACCCGCTCGCCGACCTCGGCGCCGAAGTCGCGGCGGACCACGTGCAGGCTGAGGTCTATCCCGGCGCTGAGACCGGCCGAGGTGAGGACGTCGCCTTCATCGACGAAAAGGGCGTCGGGATCGACCTCCACGGCGGGAAAGCGATGGGCAAGCTGCTCCCCCCAGGCCCAATGGGTGGTCGCGCGGCGGCCGTCGAGCAAGCCGGCATGGGCCAGCCCGAAAGCGCCGGTGCAGACGGAGAGCATCCGCGCCCCGCGGCCAACAGCTTCGCGGAGCGCGTCGAGCGCCGCGGCCGGTGGCGGGTCGAAGAGGGCGGCGTAGCCCGGCACGACGACGGTGTCCGCGCGCCGCAGGATCCCCAGGTCGCCGTCCGGAACGACAGAGAAGCCGCTGGTCGTCCCCACCGGAGCGCCCTCGGGAGAGCAGGTGGCGAACTCGTAGAGCGGCTCACCCGACGGCTTCGCCGCGAGCTGGAATGCCTGCGCCGGCGCGGTCAGGTCGAAGGCGACGAGGCCGTCGAAGCAGAGCGCGACCACTCGATGAGGCATGGCAGGAATCTAGCGAACATTGTCAATCCTGCCTCTGGCGCATGGGTCCTCGTGCCGCCAAGATCGTGGCATGGAAATCGCCCTGCTCCTCTACGACGGCCTTGCCCCCCTCGACGCGGTCGGTCCCTACGAAGTCCTGCGCAATGTCCCCGGCTGGACCGTCCGGACCGTCGCCAAACAGCGAGGGGAGGTGCGTGATGAGCGCGGCACGCTCGGTCTTGTCGCCGACCGGGTCCTGGCGGAGGTGACGGCTCCCGACCTGGTTCTGGTTCCAGGTGGCGCTGGAAATCGGCCGCTGCTGGGCGACGAGGAGCTGCTCGAGTGGCTGCGTGAGGTGGACCGCGCCACCAAATGGACCACCTCCGTCTGCACCGGCTCGCTCCTGCTCGGCGCGGCGGGCCTGCTGCGGGGCAAGCGCGCCACCACGAACTGGGTCGTGCTCGAGGCGCTGCGCGAGTACGGCGCAGAGCCGGTAGGAGGTCGCTTCGTCGAGGACGGCAAGCTGATCACCGCCGCCGGGGTGACCGCGGGGATCGACATGGCCCTGCACCTGGTCGCCCGCGAGCTCGGCCCGGAGGTGGCCCAGGCGGTCCAGCTCGGGATCGAGTACGACCCCGACCCGCCCTTCGATTCCGGCTCGCCGGAGAAGGCCGCGCCCGAGATCGTCGAGCTGGTGCGGCAGGTCGCCACGCCTATTTAATTTCTGCGAGCGAAGCTGACGAAGGCGCGCCAGGCCGGCTTCGGCCGGAAGCCCGCGCCGCGGCGGAAAAGGCCGGAGGAGTCGCAGAAGGTGCAGGAGCCGCCGACGTCCTTCCAGGTGAACCAATCGACCTGGCGGATGCCGAGGCGGTGGTGGTTGCCGATCAGGTACCGGTAGGCGTCGCGCAGCTCCCGCGCCTGCCCGCGCAGGCCGACCTCGAAGGCGACGACCTGCGGGTCGTCCTGCGAGCCCCAGCCCAACTCGGTCAGGTAGAGGCCGGCGCGGGCGTCGTGGTGTCGGACCTCGGTGCGGCGCATTTCCTCGACCAGGGTGCGCAGGTCCGCGGTGTCGGCCGCGTAGGGATGCAGCGCCACCGCATCGAAGTTCGCCTTCACCCCGCGGACCCGGTAGAGGCGGTCGAGGAAGTCGACCGCGTTCATCGCCAACGGCGGGCCCTGGGGCGGATCGCCGAAGAGGCCGCCGAGGACGAGTTCCGCCCGCGGGTCCACTTGCCGCATCGCCCGCTTGCTGACCGCCAGCAGGCGCGCGTACTGCCCCGGCGAGACCGGCTTGGCGAAGTAGAAGAAGTTCTCCTCGTTCCAGATCTGCCATGCCCTGATCGGCAGCTTCGGCAGCGGCCGCTTGGTGCCGGGCGCGTGTTCGAGCCAGAATTCGCCGAAGCGGCCGTAGCGTTCCACCGCGGCTCGCACGAACTCTTCCCAGGCCCGGCGCTGGCGCGCGTTGGCAACCGGCAGCACCCGTTCGTCGCCGGCGAGCCAGGCGGGGGTCGAGAAGAGGATCGGCAGGACTTCGAGGTGGTTTTCGGCGGCGAGCGCCACCGTCTTGTCGAAGCCGCTCCAGTCGTAGTCGCCGCCGGGCGCCGGTTGCGTGCCGCTCCAGGAGACCGGCATCCTCAGCGTCTCCACCCCTCCGGCGCGCATCCGCGCCAGGTCCCGCTTCCCCAGCGCGGTCTGCGGCACGATTCCGAAGAACCCGGGCGGCAGCGCCTGCGCGCCTGAAGGCGCCTTCAGCAGCAGCACGGTCACGAGGACCAGGGCGATCAGGAGGAGGCCGCCGGCTCCCTTCAGAAGTCTCATCCTGGTCACAACCCGGCGACCCAGGGCAAGTCGCGCCGAGCTCACGAAGCAGCCGGCACCAGCTCCAGCTCCGACCACGGGCCCTCGCCGCGCATCGGCTGCGTCCGCCCCTCCAGCCAGTCGGCCTGGAGGTCGTCGTAGTGCGGGCTGGCGGGGTGGCCGGACTGGCCGGTGAACATCTGCCAGCGGGAGCGATCGGGGTCGGCCGGGTCGGCGACCATCCGCCAGCTCGGCGCCCAGACCGCGTTGTAGGGGTCGTTGGGGTCGTAGGCGATCTGGCTGACCGTCTCCTGGGCGCCGCCGGCGCGGAGGCGGCGGTTGAGCAGGCGGTCGAAGAGCGGGTTGGCGTCGCCGAGCGGATGCGGGAACTTCATCTCGTGGACGCGGCCCCAACGCCAGCCCTCGGGGTCGGGCCCAAAGCGGTCGGAGAGGTCGTCGAGGGCTCCGGCCAGGGCCTCGAGCACGAGGTCCTCCCAGGGCCGGCCGATCAGCCGCGGGTCTTCCTCCTCCCAGAGCGCCATCAGGTGCGAGTGCCAGCGCCAGGGCGAGGTGCTGTGGGCGGTGAAGCCGTTGTCGTTGCGGTCGAGCCAGCGCTCGCAGAGATCGCGGTCGCCAATCGCCGCCCGCGCCACCTCGCGCGCCAGCCGCAGCAGGAAGGCCTGGTAGATCGTCCCGGCGATCGTCTCGCGGTCGAGGTGGCCATCCCAGCTGCGCAGCCGCTCGATCGCGCTGCGCTCGCGCTGGCCGCGCGGGTGCAGGCGGCAGAGGCGGCGCGCGGCCTCCGTCCCGGGAATCGAGTAGTTGTCGACCTGGATCGCTTCGAAGCTCTGGAGGTCGTGGGTCTCGGCCGCCTCGATCAGCCCTTCGATTCGCTTGGCGCGGTAGCCGTCGAGCCAGTCGCTGGTGATGTGGTGCGGGTAGTCGTCGCCGACGATGCGGTTGTTGGCGGTGACGAGGTAGCCGCTCTCGGGGTCGACCACCTCCGGCAGCTCCTCGTAGGGCACCGTCCCCTCCCACTCGAACTCGCCGGTCCACCCCGGCTTCGGCAGGTCGGGGCAGCCGCCGCGCCGCATCGGCAGGCGGCCGATCAGCTTGTAGCCGATCGAGCCGTGGCGGTCGGCCCAGATCATGTTCGAAGCGGGCGAGGTGTGGCCCTCGAGCCTCGCGACCAGCTCCGGGCCGGAGTCGATCTCGAGCAGCTCGAAGATGCCGGCGAAGGCGGTCGGTTCGGCGAGCGTCTGCCAGGCGAGCGCCAGCGGCTCGCCTTCGTCGGCGCCGAGCGCGGCGTTGACGATCGGCCCGTGGTGGGTGCTGCGCAGCTCCAGCTCGACCGCCTTGCCGCCCTTGACGAGGATCTCCTCGCGCTCGACCTGCAGCGGCCGCCACTCGTCTTCGAACAGGTAGCGGTCGCCCTCGATCCGCTCGACGTAGAGATCCTGGACGTCGGCCATGACGTTGGTGATGGTCCAGGCGACGTCATTGTTCTGGCCCATGTAGATGCCCGGCATCCCCGGCATCGAGGCGCCGCGGACGAAGCGCCCGCCGTGGCGCAGCTCGATCTCGAACCAGATGCCCGGCATGCTCGGGGGCAGGTGCGGGTCGCCGGCGATCAGCGGCGAGCCGGTGGCCGAGCGCGCGCCGCTGACCGCCCAGTTGTTGGAGCCGGACGCCTCGGCGGCGAGGCCGATCGAGCGGCGCACGGCGTCGATCTGCTCGACCAGCGGCAGCCCTTCACCGCTGAACGGCGTCTGGTCGACCACGGGGTTGTCGGCGGGATAGACGGGATCGAGCCGCGCCGCCAGCTCCGGGCCGAGCTCGCGGAGCATGTCGGAGCGCAGCAGCTCCCGCTCCCAGTTGGTCGAGAGGCCGAAGGCGAGCAGCTTGCCGAGGCTGAGGATGTCTACCGGCGTCCACGGCTCCCAGCCGATGCGAAGCACCTGCATCTCGAAGGGCAGCGCCCGGGCGTCGGCGGCCGCCTGGTTGACGCCGGCGCAGAAGCGCTTGAGCTGAGCGCGCAGCACCGGGTCGAGCTCTGCCTCCTCACGGCGGGCGATGCGCCGGATCCCGAGGGTCCGCATCAGCCGGTCGACCGCAAGCCCCTCCTCCCCGGCCATCTCCGCCACCCGGCCTTCGACCACCCGCCGGTAGAAGTCCATCTGCCAGAGCCGTTCCTGGGCGTGGCAGTAGCCCTGCGCGAAGAAGAGGTCCTCCCGCGCGTCGGCCTCGACGTGCGGCACGCCCCAACGGTCGCGGCGCACCCGAACCGGCCCGTGCAGGGTGGCCACTTCGATCGTCCCCTTCACCTTGGGCAGCGGCCGGCGCATCAGCCGGTGCCAGAGGACGGCGACGCCAGAGGCGAGGAGACCGGCCGAGACCGCGCCGCCCAACAGCCCGGCTTTCTCGATCCTCCGCATCTCCCGGCGCCCACCCATGGCCACTGTGTATCACGCTTTGGCCAGCTGGCCAGGATTCGCCTCGACGAAACTTGTCCAGCCACTCCGGTTTGCTTCCGGCATGAAGAAGATTCTGATGCTTTTGACGCTCCTCGCCGTCGCCGTGCCAACTGCTGCTCGGGCCGAAACCGGCGAAACGGATGCGAGCTTCGGCTCCGGCGGAAGGATCGCGACCGCGGTCGATCTTGGGGTTCCATGGAACCGGGCGCGGGTGCGGGTCGCAATTGGCCCCGCCGGTCGAATCGTCGTTGGAGCCGAGAGCACCTTGGTCGCCTACAGGGAAGACGGGCAACTTGACCAGACCTTCGGCATGGGCGGCTTTCTCTCGGTCGCGACGCCGGGACCACCGCGGTTCCGGCTCACGGACGTTGGCATCGACCCGATGGGACGGATCGTCGCCGTCGGTACCGCCGGGGCCGGGCGCCTCAGTCAGGTCGCGATCTTCCGCTACCTCCCGAGCGGTGCGCCGGATCTCAGTTTCGGAGGCGGAGACGGCACCGTCCTGACTGGCCGGTCGACGATCGCCGCGGCCGGCTGGGTGGATGCGGAAGGACGGATCGTCGTGGCCGCCGGGCCCGGAAACGGCTCCGGGCCGTGCCGGCGCACCGGCGGCTCCCGCCGCGACCCGTTGGTCATGCGCCTCAACCCGGACGGCAGCCGCGACTTCTCCTTCGGCAAGTTCGGCGTTCAAAGCCTGGCGCCACTTGAACGGGTCGTGGCGATGTCCCCGACCCCGCAGGGTGGCTTCATCTTCGCCGGCCCCTCCGGCCGCGACTGCGGACGGAGGCCCCTTGACGCGGTCATCCGCCTGCGGGACGACGGCTCTCGCGTCGGACGCTTCGGGGAAGGAGGGGCGGTCTGGTTCAAACCGGCGATCGCGGTGGCGGCGGTCGACAACCATGGGCGGATCGTGGTCGTCTTCGCGGCGATCCCGCACGGCCACAACGAAGAAGAAACCGTCGTGCAGCGGCTGCTCCCGGACGGGCGGGACGACCGTGCCTTCTACGACGGCGGCATCGGGTTCCGAGATCGCGGGCACTTCGATTGGAAATCAGTGCCGATCCGCAACGGAGACCGCCCGATCCTGGTCGGCACCTTGACCTTGTCGAAGCGCATCCCGCCCAGCTTCATCGCTGCGCCGATGCGAGAGTCCGGCCCCCTGGAATGGCAAGCAAGCAGCTGGCGTGGCTGGGAGTGGAAAGAGCGCCTTGGCCGGGCCTCCCGGACGATCGCCGGCGCCGGGTTGATCGACGCGCGAGGCCGCCTCCTCGTCGCCGGCACCGTCGACCACTCCCCGTTGGCCCCGCAGGGCGGCTTTGCGCTCGTCCGCTTCGAACTCTCGTAAGGACCGCTAGGGGAGCAGCTCCGGCAGTCGCCCTTCGCCCTCGAGCTTTTCAAGGTGGGCCTCCATCGCCATCGCCGCCATCGGCAGGAGCTCGATCGGGATGTCGTCCCAGACGGTGGCCAGGAGGCTGGCGCGGGAGCGGTCGCCGGCATTCAGGGCCTCGAGGAGGCGGCGCTCCCGCATCTGGCGGTGCTCGACGTATTCGGCGAGCTTGGCCTCCGGGTCGGTGATCCAGGGGCCGTGGCCGGGGGCGATCAGCTCGATCTCCTGCGCTTGCAGGAGCGCGAGGGAGTCCATGAAGGCGGCTAGCGAGTTGCCGCCGGGCGGGACGATCGTCGAGCCGAGACCGAGGACGAGGTCGCCGCTGAAGCAGACGCCGGTTTCGGTGAGGAAGCAGACATGGTCCTCGGCGTGGCCGGGGGTGGCCAGGGCGCGAAGCCCGAAGTGCTCCTCGCCGCCGCTCGGCAGGACGACGTCCGCCTCTAGCTGGTCGGCCCCCTCGGTGTGGTCGCCGTGGGAGTGGGTGATCAGAACGAGGCCGATCCCGCCCCGCTCGGCGGCGGCGCTGCGGATCGCGTCGAGGTGGCCGGCGTCCGCCGAGCCCGGGTCGATGACGACGCAGGGTTCAGAGCCGAAGAGGTAGGTGTTGGTCCCTTCCAGCGTCATCGGCCCCGGGTTGGGGGCGATGATCTTCAGGACCTCGGGGTGCCCCGGCGCCTGGCTCAGGCCGCCTCGGCTTCTTTGGCGATCGCTTCGCGGGCGTCCTTCGGTTCGAGGACGACCAGGTCGCCGGCGCCGCGGAGGATCTCCCGCACCAGCCAGGGCTTGCCGGCGTAGGGCAGCTCGACGACGACGGCGCCGTCGGCCAGCTCCTCGACCACGGTGCGCTCCTCGCGCAGCCAGCGCGCCCGCTCGGGCGAGACCCAGACGCGGGCCACCTCAGCGGTCGGCACCTCGCCGTGGGTCATCCAGCCCTCGACCCCTGCGAACTCCTCGACTTCGGGCCGTGGCTCAAAGGCCTCCTCGGAGAGGCGCGCCTCCTTGACCCGGTCGAGCTTGAAGTGGCGCACGCCCTCTTTGGTCAGGTCGTAGCACTCCACGTACCAGCCCTCTTTGCCGTTCTCGAGACGGTAGGGCTCGACCCGGCGCTCCGTGAACTGGTCCTCGTTCTCCTTGTAGTAGGAGAGCTCTAGCACCCGGCTCTCGGCGATCGCCTGGTTGACGAGGCGCGCGACCTCGGCGTCGCCGCCGCCTGCCGAGGCGATCTCGAGACCCTCCTCGGAGGGGTCGTGGCCCAGGGCCTTGACGATTTTCGCCCGGGCGGTCTGCAGGTCGGACTGCGGCAGGTGGTCGCCGAAGAGGTCGATCGCCGCCACCAGCGCCTTCGCCTCCAGCGGCAGCAGCCGCGCCGGCCGGGCGAAGTTGTCGCCGTAGGGCTGCGAGTCGACCTCGATCTCCTCGCCGATGATTTCCGCGTAGAGGACGTAGGTGCCGCCGCCGAAGTTGACGACGTTCAGCAGGTCGATGTCCTCGCGTAGCTCCTCAGCCGTGAGTTCCAGCCGCTCACGCAGGTCGGCCGTCCGCAGGCGCTCGCCTTTTTTCGCCGCTTCGATCAGCAGCCCGGCGAGGGTGACGAGGCGGGCGAAGCGCTCGGGCCGGATCGCCGCCTCGCCGCGGCCGTTGGAGCGGCTGCGCTTCGGCTGCTCCTCGAGCGGCCGGTCGACGATCTTGGCCGGCTTGAAGCCGTTCTCGTGGCGCGCCTTCAGCAGCTCGCGGCGCTTCTCGGTCTCCTCGCGCAGGTCCTCCGGGCCGAGCACCTCGGCGTTCACCCGCCAGCGCAGGACCCAGGCGATCAGCTCGCGCTCGGAGGCGTAGCTGGTCTCGAAGACCCGTCCCTTACCGGGTGCGCCGTCGGACTTCTTGACGTTGCGGAGCTCGCCGTAGGAGCCGTAGTCGCGTTCGATCAGCCAGGCGATCCGCTCGCGGATGAAGATCTTGGCGGTGCCTTTCTCCTCCCCCAGCTGCCAGTCGGCGCGGCTGCCGTAGTCGCGCCGGTCGAAGTCCTCCGGCGGCGAAAAGTCGTGCTCGGCCTTGGAGGCGTAGCCGACCTTGCCCTGGATCCGCGAGAGCCGGAAGACCCGTACGGCATCGCGCTCATGCGAATGCCCGATCAGGTAGAACTGGCCGCCGCGGAAGACCAGGTGGTAGGGGTCGACCTTGCGCTTTTCGGTCTCGCCCCGCTCCATCGTGTAGTAGGTGAACTCGATCGTCTTGCGGCGGCTGATCGCGGTCTCGATCTTGGAGAGGCGCTGGGAGAGGTCGCGGCCGCCGGCGGAGGCGGTCATCGCCATCTCGACCGGCGCGCGCTCGCCCTCCTGCAGCGGGTTCGGGTGGCCCCAGGCGACCTGCTGGAGCGCCAGGCGCAGCGGCTCGGCGTAGGCGAAGCCACCGTCAGTGAGCAGCATCAGCGCCGTCGACAGCGCCGCCAGCTCGTCGTCGGAGAAGGAGATCGGGTCGAGGTAGAAGTTCTCCGGCGGCAGCGAGTAGAGCTCGGCCTCGAAGAAGCCCTCGCCGGGCTTCTCGACCCCGAGCTGGATGCCAAGGCTCTCGAGCTCGGCGCGGTCGGCGTAGAAACGGCGCGCGAACGCGTCGTCGTTCATATCGCTGTAGCCCTCCACCTCGCGCTTGATCTCGAGGGCCGAGACCGGCCTTCCCTGCGCCATCAGAAACGAGATGAGAGAGAGCTGTCTGATCAGCTTCTCGGTGTCCTTCGCCACGGTCGGCAGGATAGTCTGCGCGCACCGTATGGAAGTCCTCCGAAACCTCTTCGGCAACGTAACCGCGGGCATTATCCGGCTTTTGGTGACCGTCGGAATCCTTGCCGCGGTCTATTTCTTCGTCGTCAGGCCCGTTCTGGACACGACCGAGAAGGTCAGCCACGAAGTCAACGTCAACGTCCAGAAGGGCTTGAAAGAAGCCAACATCGCCGAAATCAACAAGACGATCGAGGACGTCAACCGGCAGGTCCAGCGCGAAATCAAGAAGTCATTGCGCCACGCGCCGAGCCACAGCGCCGCCGACAAGCTGCTCCGCTGCGTCCAGCGCGCCCACCAGGACGTCCACAAAATCGAACGCTGCAACGAGAAGTACTAAGCGCTTAGAGGAAAGCGACCCCGACCAGCGTCGCGCAGCTGCCGATCAGGGTGACGCAGAAGGTGACCAGGGCCGCGATCAGGGCGAGCTGCATCCGGTCGAGCCGCTGGTTGAGTTCCCCGAACTCTTTATCCATCCGGGCGTCGAAACGCCCTTCCAGACGGTCAAAGCGCTTGCCGACCTGCGCGAAGCCGTCGTCGACCTTCTTGTTGAGGTCGTCGAGCCGCTCGTCGGGCCACTTTTCTCTCGGCAACGTCACCGCCATGAGCCTAGCGTAACTCTTTGGCTGCAACAAGAGACGCGCAGAAAGTGGAGAATGCCGCGCCCCTTCGTGCCGAACCTGGAACTTCAGGCGGCGCGCTGGGCGAAGAAGGCGCTGCCAGAGAGAGCCCGGTCGAAGCCGGACCAGGCCTCGCCGGCCGGGAGCTGGCGCTCGATGCGGTCGAAGCTGCCGAGGCGGCCACCGAGGTTGTCGATCATGTGGACGAGGACGGCCTCTCGGGTGGCGGGCACGACCGGCGATCCATGTTCGAGCGAGCCATGGTGGCTGAGGATGATGTGGAGGACGCACTGGGCGAGGTGCGGGTTGAAGCTCGGCAGGTCCTCGATCGCGCGGCGGACCGTGTAGTAGCCGAGCGGGATCTCGCCCTGTAGGCGGCCGGCGTCGGTGAGGTCGATCGCCAGCGGGTCGTCGTTGTAGGCGACGCACTTGCCGATGTCGTGCAGGAGGGCGCCGGTGACGGCGACGTCGCGGTCGATGCCGGGGAAGAAGTTGGCCGCGGCGGAGACCGCCTGGGCGACCGAGAGCGTGTGCTCGAGCAGGCCGTGGCGGTAGGCCTGGTGGTAGGTCTTGGCGGCCGGGGCGTCGCGGAAGCGCCTCCAGGTCTCCGACTCCTCGCCGAAGAAGACCTCCAGCAGCTCGCTCAGTTGGGGGTTCTGCACCGTTGCCAGCAGTTCGCGGAGTTTGGCCTCCAGCTCCTCCGCCGAGACCTCCGACTCCGCCGCCAGGTCCTCGGCCGCGTACTCGCTCGGCTCGGCTTCGCGGATCGCGCTGACCTTGATCTTCGCCCCCCAGCGCTCGCTGATTTCGAAGACGCCGCTGACGAAGACCGGCGAGCCGGTGCAGCAGAGGGCGTAGTGGGCCTCGGCCTCCTCCCAGCAGACCGCCTCGGCGGTGCCGGTGGCGTCGCCGACCGAGAGCCGCAGCCAGGGCTCGCCATTGCGCTTGCGCCGCAGCTCGCGCTCGCGGACCGCGTAAACGCCGCCCACGCGCTGACCGTCCTCGAGCTCGCCCAGCGGCACCCGCAACGCGTTCTCGGCGGGGGCGGGGGCAGTCTCGGCGGGGGCGGTTTCGGGCCCCGCGGGGAGAGGCTCAGCCGGGACGAGAGCATCGATCTGCGTCTGCTCGCTCATCGTTTCCTCAAGGTAGAGACGGCAGCGGACGCGCCGTAGGCTGCTTATGTGAGGGCGGTGGCAAAGGAGACGGCGGCGGCTTTGGCGGCGCTCGCCGCCTACGTGATCACGGTGCTACCGAAGGTCCGCCGAGAGCTGCGCCGCTGGCGAATGCTTGCCGAAGCGATGCCCAACCAGCGGCGCCGACAGCAGGCTCTCACCTCCTTGGGTGAGAAGCGGAGCAATGTCGAGGCAGTAGCCGTTTTCGCCATCCTTGCGCCGCTCCGCCACCGGCGTGCCGTCCTACGGGCGATCGTGCCACTGCAGCTGGCGATCGATTATCGCGACACCCTGGAAGAGGCGGGCGATGACTCAGGTGATGACGACTATCTCACCGCGCTCAACGCAAGTTGGGTGCGCGAGGTCGAATCACTTACCGGCTGCGGCGCCGTCGCCCCAACCCTCCGCGCTGCGGTTGAGCGCTGCGCCGAGGGGCAGCTACGGACGCACGCGGCACCCGGGGACGTGGCCGCGCTCGAGCGGTGGGCGCAAGAGCTGCCCCTACCTCCTGGCTACCGCTGGTGGGAGGTCGCGGCGGGAGCAAGCTCGTCCGTCGCGGCACACGCCTTGATCGCGCTTGCAGCGGTTCCGAGAGTCGACGCAGCCGCCGCAGCCGCGGTCGACGCGGCGTACTACCCCGCCATCGGCGCCCTTACCGTTCTCCTCGACGACCTGGTCGACCTTGAGCCCGATCTCGAGGCAGGCGAGCACAACTACATCGCCTACTACCGCGACGCCGCCGAAACGGCCGACCGTCTCGGGGCCATCGCCAGGGAGGCCGCCGGCGATGTGGGAAGACTTGCCGAGGGTCGACGCCATGTGGCGATCCTCAACGGCATCACAGCCTTCTATCTCTCGCACCGGAGGGGTTCCGCCTTTCTCCAAGAGGTGCGCGAGCGGCTGTCTCCTCCGAAGGGATCCGGCGCTTGGATTCTGCAGGTCTACCTGCGTCTTCGCGAAGGCAGGTAACGCAAACGACCCGGGGAGGAGTGGGGGCTCCGCCCCGGGCAAGCCGTTTGCGTCGAAGGATCGTCGCGCCAGGGTAACGGGACGATCCGAGGCTGGCATTCAGGGTCAGGGAACCCGCCAGCACAGGGCCGGCTCAGCGCCGGCGTCTGCCGCGCTTATGAGAACATTTCCGGACCAAGAAGTCAAGCCTCCTCAAGTTTCAGCGCCCATTTTTGAGCCTCGGAGAAGCCTACGTACGGCAATAGTGTGAGCAACACGAGATCCGGTCGCAGCTCTCGCAGCCTGTCCAGCCGGCCCATCCGCAGGTGGTCACCCACCAGCCCCACCAGCCCAGCGACGAGGGCCTCGTCCGTGGAGACTGGCAGACGCTGGTCAGCGGGCGCTCGCGAGCGCAGAAACCCCGTCAACTTTGCGATGGCACTTTCATATCGCCCGAGGGGCGGGGCCACCGAAGAGGTTTCCCGGGCGAGGGTGTCCGCTATCTCGGGGTGGCTGAGCGCGTAGTCCACGCCATCGTAGATCGCGGCGGCGATCTGCGCTGGCCACTCCCCTGCCGTAGCGCAGCCTCCAAGGATGGCGGCTTCCAAGCCAGCCCATTCTCCGGAAGAACCCACAATAGGAACATTAACAGACCAAGATGTGCCATAATTCCGTAGCTCCTCAGTAGCAAGGCCAAGGGAGGCTGGCTAGAGCGGATGACGGATCACGACGAGGCCAGGGAGGGCCGTTGATCGGAACGGAGCAATCGGCAGTTGACGGCAGAGTGCTTGTCGCTCGGCACCTCCGCGAGCGCCGCAACGAGATCGAACAGGCGATGCTCTGTCGCGTCCGCGGCATCAGAGACCCTTCGGTGGCAAACGACGACGGGCATGAGCACCACCTCCGCCGGGCGGTCGAGGATGGCTTCGACCACGCGGTCGAACTGACGGAGTCAGACAAAGCCTCCACCCGTAACCCGCCGGCCTCGCTTCTGTCTCAGGCCCGGTTGGCGGCTCGACGACGAGTCCCTCTCGATCTGATCCTCCGCCGACATTTTGCGGCCTTTGCCCGCTTCAGCCACTTTGTGCTCGAGGCGATAGAGGAGGCAGAATCCAAATCGGAGTTCCGCGAAGGAGAAAGCGACGTCGGAGCACTCTTCCAGGACCAGGCCTCCCAATTCGATCGGGTGGTCGAATCGGTCGCCACCGAATACCGCGACGAGGTGAATCGGCAGCGAGCCTCCACCGGTCACCGCCGCACCGAGCAGATCAAGCGGCTTCTGGACGGAGAACCGATCAGCGCTACCTCGTTCGGGTACGACCTGAACGGATGGCACTTGGGCCTGGTCATTGCCGGGGAGCCCCCCGCCGGCCTGCTGAAAGCGCTTGCCGAGCGCCTTGACCGCCGCTTGCTCAAAGCACGCCCAGAAGAAGGGGTCAGCTGGGTCTGGCTCGGAGGCCGCCGCCGCCTGGATCCCTCGGATCTGCTGGCGATCAGCCCCCGGCAGCTTCCCGACCAAATCAAGATCGCCGTCGGCGAGCCTGGGTCGGGCCTGACGGGTTGGCGCCTGTCTCACTGGCAGGCCGCAGCGGCCCTCCGCCACATCAGCACTGGACAACAGAACGTGGTCAGGTATGCAGACGTCGCTCTTGCTGCCACCGTCGAGAAGGACCATGTGCTGGCTACGACGCTCCGCCAGCTCTATCTGGACCCGCTGGCGATCGAGAAGGACGGCGGCAAAGCCATGAGGCGGACGCTGAAGGCGTACCTGTCGTCAGGGCGAAACGTCAGCTCGGCAGCTGCGGGCCTCGGGGTCAGCCGACAAACCGTTGCCAGCCGGCTTCGAACTTTCGAGGAGAGAATCGGACGATCCCTTGCAACCTGCGGAGCCGAGATCGACATCGCCCTGCGTTTGTCGGAACTATCGCGGGATCCGTCGTGAGCTACGGCTTTCCACACTGCACAGATCGCGCCACCCTTTTTTCCACATCGCCGATGACATAGCGATGCGTCCCATACAGACTCCAGTCTGGAGTACTCCGGAGTACTGTAACTACCACAAGGAGCATCATGACTAGAGTGACCAAACTCGCCCTTGTCGCACTTGCGGCAATGGCGTTGACGGCAGCGATCGGATCGGCAAGCGCCTCCGCTCACACCGTCCTCTGTGCGGAACACGTAACGACTTGTCCCGCAAATAAGATCGAACCTGCGGGAACCTACTTCAACGCGGGAACCGCCCCCGGTTACGGGACCGAAATGGTCCTGCGGCCGAGCTTCATCCTGGGTGGGATTAGCTGCGAATACGGGTTGATCTCGACGCGTACCACCTCCTCGGGCGGCAACCCGCTGGGAGCGACTGTCACCGGCAGCACCAGCGCAAGTGGCTGCGGCTTCACCAGCAGCGGCGGCAAAGGGAAAAAATGCAATCAGTTCAGCTTCGGCAGCGCTGAAGGGTCACTCGAACCGACCGGAGGCGGCGATGGCGTGATCAGGATGGGGAGCGAAGCGAGCCCCCTGCTGATCTCCTTCGAATGCTTCAACTTCGAAGAACAGATCGCCTGCACCTACAAGCTGACGGGTGCCCCGCTCACTTACAACAACGCAGCTGAACCCCAGTATTCAGCCAAAGAAGCCACGGCCACGCTCGTCTCCCAGACGAAAGGCTCGACTAGCTGGCCTTGCAACAAAACGGGAGCGTTCACGCTCAAGCTGAAGAGCGACGGCGGGGCCAACAAGGGTATCTCTCAGTATTCCGAAACCGTAATCTGCTCTGAAATCGTCACCACGTGTCCCTCGAACAAGATTGAACCTTCCGGGACGTATTTCAATGCGGGTGTGGCCCCGGGGATCGGGGAATTCACGATGAGGCCGGGCGGCTTCTTGATTTCCCCGATCACCTGCAAATACGCATTGCTCGCATCGCGGAGCGCCGCCGCAGGTGGAAACCCGCTGAGTTCTACCGAGACCGGGAGCACCACCGCGGAAAACTGCAGCTTCTACAACAGCCCGTCCTGCAGCTCATTCAGCATGGGAACCGCCCCGGGCTCGATTGAAGCCACCGGAGGTGGAAATGGCGTGATCAAGATGGGCACCGCAGCCGAACCGCTGCTGATCTCGTTCGACTGTTACAACAGCAGTCTGGGAGAACAGTACGCCTGCACCTTCAAGCTGGTTGAAACGCCGCTCACCTATAACACGGCGAACGAATTCGATGAAGTGTTCAAGGTTAATGGCGCTCCAATCTCACTGGTCTCGCAGACCAAAGGCGGCAGCGGCAGCGGCATCAAATGCAACACGGGTACCTTGACGGTCAAAGCCAGGCCCGACACCGCGCAAGGGAAGGGGCTGTCTACTTTCTAGCCAAGCTGGAAAGGGAAGCTTCAAAAGGCCGCCGGAGCAGTCCGGCGGCCTTTCTTATCCGTACCTCGAGAACTTGAAGCTGCAATAGTCAAAGCTGAAGGCGATGACAACGTTATTCGCCAGCCGCCCGTTGTGAATGAAGCGCGTGATCAGCCTCTGCGCCTTGATCACGTGGTTCTCCTGCAGTTGCACCGCTATCTCGCCGAGATAGGTGGCTTGTCGCTGGAGGAAACCAAACCACTTCTTCAGCCGAGCTCGATCCGCTTCTGGTCGATCAACGGTCTTGATCCTCCTCAGCGTCTGCGAAAAAATCGAATCTGCCTCGTCGAACTTTCCAGCTGCAGCATCCAGCTGTTCCTTCCGGATCTCGGTCCGAGTTCCCTTCATCACCCGCTGAGTCGCGAGTGCCCCGGGCCTGCAGATCCTCTCGAGGCGGTTCACGTAATCCGACCTAGTCGGAGCTTCACCCATCGCCAGGGAAACGCTCCACAACATCAGGGCCGCGACCGCTCCCACTCCTAATCCTCTTCTCATTCTAGGCTCCGGTTGCAGTTGTCTTTGAATTCAGCACGTTCCAGCGGGGAAGGATGCGGTCGAGCAACGGAGGCACGTGCCAGACCCGATCCCCTAGCAGCAACATCAGGGCAGGCAGGAGGACGATCCTGACGGCCGTGGCATCGATCAGGATCGCCACGGTCAGACCCACCCCCATCTGGCTCACAGTCGCGATCGGTGCCGCTGCGAACGAGATGAAGACCGCGGCCATGATCGCCGCGGCCCCGGTTATGACGCCGGCGGTCTTCTCCAGCCCGAACACGATCGCCGCGCGATTGTCGGCGTCGATCTCGTAGCGCTCCCGCATGCGCGCGATCAGGAAGACGGCGTAGTCGATCGAGAGCCCGAAGGTGACGCCGAAGATCGCCCCCGCCCCGACGGTATCGACGTAGGGATGGCCGCCGAGCGGCAGCCCGTCGGGAATCTTGCAGACCAGAGTCATCACGCCGATCGCGGCCGCAACCGACATCAGGTTGAGAAGCACGGCGATGAGGGCAAGCAGAGGCGCGCGCACCACGGCGATCAGCGCGAGCAGGGAGAAGAGCACGAAAGCGCCGATAACCAGCGGCAGCCGGGCTTCCGTGGCTTCACCATAGGTGTTGAGCGTCGCGGCACCGCCGGTCAGGCCGGTTGCGAGCCCGCTCTCGCTGCCGAGCTCGGCGGCCGACGCCTGTAGACGTTCGCCGACGCTCCGGGAACCAGACGTGTTGAAGGCATGAGTGGAAACGATCAGCATCCGGGCCGCCTGCCCTCCGCCGTCGATGCTGATCGCCTCCCCGGCTTCCTGCCGCCGTTTTGCCGATGCCCCGTCGAGTGCCGAAAGGACGAAATAGCCGGAGTCGAAGAGCCGCGGGGCCTGCCGTTCGAGCTGGGTCACACCGACCACGAGGGGGGCGGAGACAGCCGCGACACCGACGCCGGCCCGTTCCAGTTTCGCCTGCAACGGGAACGAGCGGTGAAATCCTTCGGAGAGCCCGTTACGCAGCGACCCGGCGCCATCCTGCAGTTCCACCAGACCCGACGAGAGCCGTTCAGCGCCGCCCCCGAGCCGATCCAGGCCGCCGCTGAGCCCGGCGGTCGCCCGTGCCAGACGGGCAACTCCATCTTCGAGACGCCTGCCTCCGGGTACCAACCGGTTAAGGCCATTGTTTACCTGTCCGGCGACTTCCCGCAGGCGCCGCACTTCGTCACGCGTCGCGGCAATCGCACGGGCAAGGGTTCTAGCTTGATTGGCCTCCGGGCGCAGCTTCGGATCGGCGGAAGCCGCGCGTTCGAGCTCGCGGGCGAGCTTCCGCGACCGCTCCAACTCCCCGCCCCGCAGCCGGGGAAGCAGCGAGCGAAGCCCGAGAGTCAGCGTCAAGCCCCCGACGGCAACCTCGCGCTGAGCTCTGCCGAGACGCTCGCTGCCGGCTTGCAGCCGGTGTATCGCCGCGGTGGCCCTTTCGCCTCCGGCGGCGGCCCGGCGCAACTCGGTTGCGATCGTTTCAGCGCCGCCGGCCGCCCGTTCGGATCCTTCCGCCAGCAGGGCGCTTCCGGCGGCTCCTTCGGAGATCCCAGAGCGCAGCCGGTTGACCGCCTGTGCGGCTCGCCGAAGATTGGGGCCCAGCTGCTCCAGCCGATCGACTCCGATCGCGTGGCCCGTCAGCGTGTGTCCGAGCCTTCGCAGCGGCGTCACCGCGCGCGCCACCGGGGCCGGCCCGATCACGGTCCGCACCCCCGGCTCCCCCGCAATCCGCCGCTGCCAACGGTCTAGCAGCGCCAAGTAACGTCGCGTGGTGATCGGCCCCTTTTCAGTGGCGGCGACGAGGACGAAGGGCGCCTCCCAGCCCGGGCCGATCGCGCGATCGATCGCCTCCGCGCTTTGGCGGGCGCGATTGGAGCTCGGCAGCTCCTGTATTCCCGGCGCGCCGGTGGCGAAGCCGAGGATCGGGAGCATCAGCAACAGCAGGGGGACCGCCACCAGGCAGGCGGCGACGCCGGGCCTGCGGAGGGCGGCGGTCGCAAGGGCCGCGACCCGCGGCGGTCGTCGCCCGACCTCGAAGCTGCCCAGGCGGCCCGCATTGATCCGAGTGCCGAGCAGGGCGAGGAGGCCCGGCACGGCGATCGTGGAGATCACGACGCTGATCACCGTCACGACCGCCGTGGTCGCCGCCAGCGAAAGCAGCAGCGAGCCCGGCTGCAGAAACGCGGAGAAGAGAAGGGCGACGATCAGCGTCAGACCGGCGAAGAAGGTCGTGCGCCCGGCGCTCGAACGCGTCGCCGCCGCGGCTCGCCACGGATCCTTCCTCTTGGTCAGTTCCTCGCGAAAGCGGGAGACGATCAGCAGGGAATAGTCCACGCCCAGCGCCAAGCCCATCATCGTGCAGACGACGAGGGAGAGCGCGTCGACGTCCATCGCCGAAGCCAAGAGGCCGAGCACGCCCCGCGCCGCGAAAACCGTGAGCGCGCCAAAGACAATCGGGATGGCGGCTGCGACGACGGAGCGGAAGACGAACAGCAGAACCAGGATCAGAAGCGGAGCCGCCATCAGCTCGGCCCGCTCCGTGGAGTTCAGCGATTCTTCCTGCAACGCCCGCGAGACCGACGCAAAGCCCGATTGCACAGCGGTCACAGGGGGGTGGATCCGGGTTGCCAAGACTTCTTCGAGCAACGGAACAGTGGTCCGCATAGCCTGATCCGTTGGTACGTGGAAGTCGACCAAGATCAGGGCCTTCCGGCGGTCCGGGCGCAGGTCCGAAAGCGAGCCCCGGTCCCAGGGAGATATCACCGTGGCATGCGGCTGTCGGCGCAATACGCGCACCAGCTGCGGTCCTTGACGTTCAAGCGCCTGAGCGGGGCCCTGCAGCAGCACCGAGAAGGGGGAGGAGTCGCCGAAATGGCTCTCCGCTAAGGCTTCCGCCTCTGAAGAGGTGGTGCCGGGAACTACCAGCGATAGGGGTTGGAGGCGATCTTCGACCTGGAGGCCGACCAGCCCGAGGGCTATGCACAGAGAGACGACGAGGGCTAGCCCCGAGACGGCACGACGGCGACTCATCTCCCTGAGCTCCCTCCCATCGGGAGGCGGAGTTTAGGACAGGCTCTTCGAAGTTGAGGTACGCCTATGTTCCGGTACCTATTGATCTCCTCAGCCTGCTCGGCAGTTGCGGTCGATGCCCTGGCTGATCGTGCGGCCTCCGGCGAATCTGAAGGTGGCGCGGGCAAACGAGAAGTGCCCTTCCGTCCACCGCGGGGGCAGCGGGCAGCTCGCGCGGAGATAGCTTCTCTCGCGCCCCTGGTAGGTGAACCGGCGCGAAAGGAGGACCTCAAAGCGCGCAAGGTGCGAGACAGAGCCGAGCGACCTACCCAGGTGGGCCTCCAGCACCAGCCCAAGCCGTCCGGGGCGGTGGCGAATGACAAACGGCAATACCGCCATGGTCGGCGGGTCGGGAGCGTAGGCGTGGACCAGAACCGCCGGGTGTCCTTCAATCCGGCCGTTGAAGGCCAGGACTGCGGCGCTGAGACGGAACCGCTCCTGATTCGGCAGCGCGACATCTGCTTCAAGTCGCCCATGGCCGACGAGTGCCGCCCGACATGCCGTCAGCGCCTGGGCATGAGTGGTGTTGCGCAGGCGCCGCTGCGGGCAGATCGCAAGCCCTCGCGGTGAGAGGACGCCCTGCCTCGGCAACGCAAAGTCGATCCTCGTCACCCGTGGCAGCGGCGAGCCGTCGCTGGTCTGCAGCCCCCCTACGAGCTTGACCGCCACCGGGGCGGGCCGGTGGCGCGGAAGCTTCAGCGGCAGGAACCGGCCCTCCAAAGAGGCGATCAGGTTCCCGCGCTGAGTGCGCTCGCCGTTGGCAGCGGCGAGAAAGGCCGAGGCCGTGAAAGCTACGACGAGGAGCAACGCCACGGTGGTCTGAAAGGTGCGCTTCATCGCGGTTTAGACCGCCCTTCGCATTTCGTCTTCACCAAGGGGCGGAGAATCTCGTGGCGGCCGTTGTAAGCATCGATCGAGGCGTCCACGCGAGGCTGCGACCGGCAGAGGTCGACGGTATTGACGAGCATCCCCCGGCGCCCCCCACCGAGGGTCAAGGCAAACCGGGACATCGGCGCGTCCGGAATACCCTGAAAGGTGACCCGCAGACGCTTGTTCACCGAGTCGACCCGGCCGACGACCTCCAAGCGGACCTCGCCGTTGAGAACCGCCACCACGTCGGGCAGGCGACGCCGGCTCGCGCGCAGGTACACGGGGCCCCGCAGGGGCCGGTCCAGCAGCGGCGTCCTCAAGGTCGCCCGGCCATACCTCGAGTTCTTGGGACAGCGGTTCGCTGCGAATGCCGGCCGTGGGCAAACCTTCGAGATCCGAGATCCATCCAGGAGCTCGGTTGCGGGAAGGCGGACCGAGAGGCCGGAGATGGAAGCGTCACCGGGGCGGCCGCGAAGCGCGACCTCGAGGCCCGGATGGGCATTGCGGGCAGAACGCCCCCGGAGCGCAACCCTGAGATGCGGCCGGAACCGGAGGCGGGCGCAGGATCCGACCTGGAAGCGGGTCCCCGCGTCGGACGTCACGCCTTCGGCAGATTGGATCCGAGCTCGCACGCTGCGAGGGCTGCAGCTGGTCGGGTTGCGTACGAAGCCCGGTCGGTTGAGTTCGAGACGAAGTTCGCGGTAGGCGATTGGGAAGCCTTCGACGATCTGCGGAAGCGGATCGGATCGAGCAGTGACCTGGGCCGTCCTGGGGTCGACCTCGAGCGCTACCTGCACGACCTGGCGCGTGAGCTCGAAGGGGCCGGCTTCCACCGGCATCGCCACGATCAAGCTCAGCGGCGCGTCCCGATAAGGACCCCCGAGGTAGATCGATGCCGGTGGCCTTCCCGGTTCGGGCAATCTCAATGGATTCGGACCAGAGCCACTCAGGATCGAGGCGGTGCCGACGTTGCTGTCGGCGGGGCACGCTCCGGCTTCGGCTGCGGAGAGGCGGCATCTGACGACACCCGAGACATTAGGCAGGAGCCCCCGAGGAAGCGTGGCCGAGAGACCCGAAAGTTCTTGTTCTCCGGGAGCGCGGGTGACACGGAGGACGAAGTCCGAGGCGGCTCCGGCAACTGGACGGATGGTGCCTGCGGCGAAGGCCGGTGAGAACAACCTTGGCCCGCACGGTCCGGCGGCGGGGCCACGGGTCGTTTCCAAGGTCGGATTGGCCGTCTTCATCTCGCCGGCCCAGGCAAGAAGGGTCACTTTGGAGTCGTGGGTGCCGCAGCGGGCCGGCGTCGTCAGAAGCCCGCGACTGCCTCCTTTGAAGTCGACCTCGATGTCGCTGAACGGCTGCTGGGGCAATTCGTCGAACTCGAGCGTGAGACGACCGTTCCTGTCGTCGCGGTCGAGTCGTCCCGCCAGCTTGATGTTCATGCCATCCCCTTCCGCATATAGATAAACCGCGGTCAAGGCGTCAAATGGGTTCTTCTTCGGCGTTGCCAGGAAGACCGAGCCTTCGAGGGGCTGCTCCAGGATCGGGCTCTCGACCTTTGCGATGCCGATGCGAGACGAATCAGGGCAAGCCGCCGGTTCGGCATCGAAGCGCGGGGGATCGGCGCCTACGAGCCCGATCTCCCGCTGCGAGCAACCCCCCAGACCCGCGGCAGCGGAAGTATTCAGCACGACCCCTTCAGGCAGCCCGGCGATCACCGTTCTGATCGCTGCCTGCGCGAGCGTGTTTTCGTGTTCCATCCCATCGCTGGGGAGCTCAGCGACGACCCGCAACCCGGTCGGGGAGTCCGCCCGAGCGTTCGTTGCCGAAACCGAGATCGTCGGCGTGAAACCGAGCTGATCGCAGCCAGTTATCGGCGGCAGGAGCGTCGAATTGTGAAACGCCTCCCCGGGCAGCGCGTAGCTGGTCACCGTCAAGCCAACCTGTTTCGGTCCGCAGACCGTGGGGTTCGTCATGAACGGGACCGGGCCGAGCCCACTCGGACGGGAGTGTCCGTTCGGAGCTTCGCATGCATAGCCGCATTCGATTGCCTCGTGGGGGGTCAGGCGCAGTTCGTCATGGCTGGGGTCGGCGGGGACCCCCCAGGTGATGGCTTCCGCGCTGCTCATCACGAACAGATCTGGTGCCCCGCGGATCCGCGCCGTGAAGCCATACCCGTCTTCGGGGCGGGGAATGAACTCCATGAACATCGGCACGAAGGCCGCTGGAAATCCCAGTCGTGCCGGTGCCTTATCGCTGGGTTCGAGGTTGTAGAGCGGCTCGTTCAAGACCACGTTCGAGTCCGTCGTTCCGCCGATGTAGAGGCCGAGTCTCACTATGCCCACCTGCGAATCGACCGGACAGGGAAGAGCCGCGCCGCCGCCGAAGCCGGCGCTTTCAAGGAACTGGGGCAACGGGCAAGTTGGAAAGGCGTTGGTCCTCGCCACCAACCCAGGTGGGAGGTCGATGCTGACATCGCGCGTCCCCGCATATGCGACCCCGGTTGCAGGATCCTTCCTCAAGTCAAGGCGAACCGTCATGTCAGGATGCCCTCCCGCCTGGGAATTCGACAGCGATGCAGACGTCGAAGCGATCCCGTAGTCGGCGACCGCAGCTCGAGTGAAGGCCGGGGTAACCAAAGCCAAGAGAAGGATGCACAGACACCCGCTCGAGGCGATCGATCCCCGTTGAGCGCGGCCTGACCTCATCTTGGCTTCGACTGGTCGCGATGCGAGGGGTGACGATGTTTCCTTCCGCATCGGCGTTGATGGTGGCGGTGCCTACCCCTGGACTTGCGCGAATTCGTTGCTCGGTGCCGTCGACAGTGCCCCGGTCCAACGAGGAGTGAGCTTCCTGGCGGTGGCGGTGGCACGTCCCCATTGGGCGGTTCGCCTTGACAGGTCTCGAGTGGGCAGGGCGGGCCAGCTTGAGGAGAAGCACCGAACCCGCCATTGACGCGAGCGTCGTAGACCGCGGGAACGCCCGGTTCCTGACCATGGGGAACGAGTTGCTCTCCAGTTCGGAAGAAAACGTCTTCGCCGCTGGGAGTGGCGCCCATCAACAGGCTCGGCTGCGAGCTGCGACCGGTCGAGATCAACGACACTTGCCCTTCGCGCCACTCGTATACATCCGGCTGGCCGTTGGAGTCGGCCGCCACGAGCGGCGCGGCGGTCTGGAAGAAGATGGTCTTGCCGTCCTCGCTGAGGTTTGGAATGACCGAGCTCATCCCGACGGTGGCGAACGAGTAGTCGGCGAAGGTGGAGTCGCCGCCCGCAGAGCCGGTTTCCCCGCAGGAGACACAACTGAGTTCTCGGTTCCCGGTGGCAAAGCGATAGATCTCGACCTTCCCACCGGGACTCTTTCCGAGTGGGTCAGCGGTTGACTCGAAGGCGAAAACCGTTCCGCTCGAGTTCGTTCGGGAAGTCTCGCTGAGGAATCCGCTGTTGCGAGCCGGAGCTTCGGCGCCAGCCGGCCGAACCCACTGGGTCAGCCCCGGGTCGGCAACCGTCGCGGGCTTACGGGCCAAATCCAATTCAGTAACGGTTGCGATGAACTCAATGGATGAGCCATCCCAAACGTAAAGGCGCGGAGATTCATCCGAGCCCGGTACGGCGCTACCTTCGGAATCGAGCACTGAAGGCGACTCGAAATAGACGTGGGAACCGTCGGCCGCGAGGTTGACGAAGCGCGCGTCGCCGCTCGTGTTGATCTGCGTCTTCAGGCCCGTCCCCAGGTCGAGCATGAAGAGGTCTCCGCCGCCTTCGCTGCCTTCGACATAGAAGATCCTCTGTCCGTCGGCGCTCGCGCCCGCAGCCAGGACTTCGCCAGTGGCTACCGCGATGGTCGTCCGGTCCCCTACGCGAGCGTAGAGGGCCCCTGCGGTCCTGAAGAGGATCGTCGACCCGTCAGCAGAGGCGCCTTCGAAGGTGCTCGGGCCGGATGGAGTTGACCCATCGGGGAGCAGCGAGACGAGGCGAAGCCCCTGTTCGGTCCTGTCGTAAACGGCCGGAACACCCGCCGGCGGGGAGTCAGGCAGCAGGCGCACATCAGACCGTTGACTGAAGATGATGTGACCTCCCAGAGGAGAGATCCAGTTGATGGTGGGCCGCAGTTCGTCGGCGAAGCCATTCGGGTTTCCATCGTCATCGGGATATGCGGTGAGAGTTCCTTCGCCAGGCAGCCGGAAACTTCCATCCGGATACCGGATGTAGCCGGTTCCTTCCCGCCCCCCGAGATCAAGAATGCCGCTGTTGCGGTTGTCGAAGTGTCCGACTACGAATGACTGAAAAGTTTGGTCGGCGCTGAAGCCGCCGGGCGATGCCGCGGTCGCCTGCTGCCCCCCAGGGCCGATCAGTGAAGAGCTCCACCCATTCGCTCCCCGGGTCGCTCGATAGGCGTTGACCAACCCGCCGCCGTCCGTCCCCGGGAGGGTGGTGCCGAGGAGCGCGAAGACGAAGCCGTCTCCCGATGCAGATGCGGGAGGGCTCGAAAAGGGGTCAGGCAGGGCAGTCACTTCGCCGACGCCTCCCGACGCCGTAATCGGAGTAGCGCCGTTGGTGTCTGCCGGAGTGACCAGCTCGTAGGCACGACAGTCAGGAAGGTCGGCGCTCGCCGGGGTCCGCAACTGGTCGTTGGCGCAACCCAGCGCCTGCGAGGGCCACATCGATATGAAAAGCAGGAGAGCGACGCCAACAAGTAGCGCCCGTCTGAACCCGGTCAGCGTGGACCTTCCTTCTTTCCCTGACACGCCCTGGATGGGCGCCCCGGGAAAGAGTAGCGAGCGGCGCGCGTTATTCCCCGGTGAAGACTGCTGAAAGCGTGCCGACAACCTCGCCGGCCGCGAACAGCGGCTTGCCTTCGGCGAAGGCCGAGTTCATCGCGGCAGCGGTCGCCGGAGAAAGGGTTGCCGTCTGCCCCGACGCTTCGATTACTCGCGACTGAGGGTCCGAGAGAACTTGACCCGGCTGGACCATCAACAGGGGTCCCTCCGGCGAGCGGCCCGCTTGCGGGGGAGACGGCTGCAGATCGGCTTCAGCTGCGAGCGCCGACGCTTCAGGTTCGAGCTGCAACTGCCGCCAGAAAAACTGAGCGCTGCCCAGCTGAAGAAGTTCAACCGAGCCGCCAAGCTTGATGAGACCGCTGCTGCCGTCCGGGGCCAGGATCGATTCGGGTTCAACTGGAAGGCTCAGCGCAGGCCCTGGGCCGAGTTCGGCCGGGGCGATCGGGTTGATCGAGACGAAATGGCTATTCAGCTTGTCGGAGAAAGAGGTAGCGAGTGCCAGGCTCAGCCGTCCCGCGGCGAGGAGATGAACTTGTTTCGGCCGCGCGGTGAGGGTCACCTTCCCGATTAGCTGCCCTGGAGAGAGGGCGCGCCCCAGGTTCAGCTTCTTGTTGAGCCTCTGGGCAACCTTCGCGGTGAGTCGAAGACCATTTGCGGCGAACGACGATCCGAACCCCGACCGCTTCGCGATCAACTTCCGGGCGGTGACGAGCTTCAGCTGACCTCCCCCGACCTTCGCCAAAAGGGGACTGTGCTTGGTCTCGAAGATCACCCGGCGAAGCTTGACCAGGCGAGATCCCGCGGCGAACACGACGACGCCACTGCTTTCGACCGTGCCCGCCCCTCTGCGTGGATCGACTTCTCCCTGTTTGGCCGGCAGGACGACGGTCCTCCCATGCACCTCCGCCCCGGCCATTCCATGAACGTTGACGTGATGGTGAGCCAGAAGCGAGAGAAACTGGGAGGAGAACGTAAGGCGGGTCTCACCACCACCGACCGGGTCGTAGGCAGCGCCCGCTGTCTGGGGAGCGATAAGAGCAACCGCCAGCAGTATCACCGCAAGTCCTCGTTTCACTTCTTCACCCCGCAAGCCTTAGTGACATTTCCTTGAAGAACTCTCTGCCCTTCGAAGTAGAAGGCCGATCGCGCCAGCGGAAAAGCGGCCTGATTAGTGCCTGCCGGAGCGGGACATCCTGCATTGAAGTAGCTGAGCGCTCTTCCCTTGTAGTGGTATTTCCGCTTGAGATTCAGCTTGATGCGATCCACATAGCCCCAGTCCCCGAGCGCCTGCGGTAGTCCTGCAGTCAGCTCGGTGCCCCAGGTTCCGGAGGAGATGTGGCGAACCGAGAAGGGGATCACGAACGAGCTTGGGAACGGGTTGGAGGTGAAGATATGAGCGAGGATCTGGGGGCTGTCTCCCCTGCGGCCGTTGAAGATCAGAAGTCGCCCGTGCGTCGGGTATGGCGGCTGGTCGGGCAGGACGATATGAGCCCAGAACCGGCCTGAGCCGACCAGAGCAGGCGCGCATAGCTGCAGGGCCTTTTCCGTGCTTGCGGTGCGAATCTGCGCGACTCGGCAGTAGGGCAGCCCACGGGACTGGAGCAGGCCATGCCGGTTTACTTTGATGTCCATCCGTTTCAACTGCGGGGGGATTCCGCCGCGTGCGGCCTCGACGTGACCGGAAAGGAACACCGAGATCGGCGCGGTGCCGGTCCTCGGCAGCCGATAGGGGGCAATCCGGGTCAAGATAGTGACTCGGATTGCTTCATCCTGCACCACAGTGGCGTCGGCTCCCGCTGACAGCACGCACAGGAGCACCGCTACGGCGAGGGCCGCCTTGACTCGGAAGTACCGCACCTTCTAGCGGGGGTGTTGATGCCGCATTACTTCCGCCCCCTGCGGTGCTTACCGCATTCGGCCTTCAGCGCCGGGTGGAAATCCCGCTCACGTCCGTTCTGAGCTCCGAAGGCGACTTCAGCACGGTGCTTCCCCACACAGATGTTGGTGGAGTTGACCAGGAGGCCCTTCTTGCCACCCTTCATTTCCAAAACGAACTTGGTCACCGGAGCGTCGGGAACAGTCATGAAGCGGTTACGGATCCGTGACGTCACTTCGCCCCTGCCGTTCCTCCTCGAAACCGAATCGATGTATCCGACGAGGTCGATGTTGATCTCTTCACCGTGAAGCGCAGCGACCAGATCGGGGAGCTGGCGTTCCCCCCCGTTCGACCGCAGATACACCGGCCCTTCCAGCGGCTGGGAGAGGATAGGCGTCACCGCTCGTGCTCTGCCGTAAATCGAGGCCGCAGGACAGCCGGCGCCGTTTCCAGCCCCCGCATTGAACTGCACCCGGGTGCAGGTCGTGCCGATGTGTCCCTGTTCGAGGAACTCTGAGTGCGGAAGAACCACTTCCGAGCGATCGATGTTCGCGTCCCCTTTGCGCGCCGTCAGCACAGCCCGTAGGGCCGGATCCTGATTGCGCTTGGTCCCGCCCCGCAGAAACAGCTTCAGGTTCGGCTTGAACCCAAGCGCCGCGCAATCCGCAGCCTGGAACGGCGAGGAAACGGTGAACGGGTTGTTGTCGGCTTCGGAGGTGAAGTCGAGCCCGGCGCCCAGAACCGTTGACGCGGTCGAGGTGCGCGTACAGTTGGTCGGGTTGAGCGTGAACTCGGGTCGGTCGACGGAGACCCGGATGTCCCGCAGATGCACCGGTATCCCTTGGATGATGTGAGGGATCGGATCCGAACCGGTGGCGTCGACGAACACTTCAGCGGTTTCTGGGTCCACCCGCAGCGCCTCTCGCACCACGACCGTGCCGAGGTCGAACGGACCCGCCTTGGCTGCGGTAATCGCGACGATCGAGATTGGCGCCCCGTGGTAAGGGCCGGCAAGGTAAACCTTGCCGGGCACGTAGGTCAAGACGGTGCCGACGCCGGCGCCGACGAGGGTGGTGCCGATCTGCGAGGCGGCGGGGCATGAGGGCATGAGGAGCTCTTCTTCGCCGCCATGGGGACCCTTACGAGCCGCTGACGCCGCGATCGCCGCGTCGGGGCAGAAGGGCACGCCGGCCAGCTTGGCCGACAGCCCCGGCGGCAGCTTGATCGAGAAGCGGGTGATCTCCTGTTCGGCATCAGTGCGGCTCAGCCGCAGGTAGAAGGGGCTGTAGCTGCCAGCCGCGTTGTTGATCGTCCCAGCCAGCAGACCTGGGTTCAACGAGGGGAGCCCGCCGCTCGGGCAGGGGCCATGGTCGGGGCCGCTGTCGACGGCAAAGGCGCTCGAGCGAGTCACCGCCTGGGTGAGTCCCGACCAGGGGTCGAGGTTCGAAATTCCGTGATAGGTGCCGCAGGCGCTCGGCGTGACCAAAGGAGCCCGCGCCCCTTCCCGAAAGTGCAGGTGGAACGAGCCCACCGGCAACTGCGGGATATCGTCGAAGACGGTGGTTATCTGCCCAGTTATGGGATCAGTCTTGACTTCCCCGGCAAGCTTCACCAAGACCCCGCGATCCGGGATCTTCAGGACCATGTAAAGGGCGAGCAACGAACCAAACGGGTTTTGGTAAGGCTTCGCCAGGTAGAGCGACCCCGTCGGAGTCCGGTCGATCACAGGCGTCGTCGCTTCGACCGCGCCGATTTTCGAGGTCTCGGGGCAGCCTGCGTTGGGGCCGGAGTTGTAGGTCTCGCGGGCGAAGTCTTCCTCGCTACACACCCCGAGCCCCTCCGCCTCGGAGGGGTTGATGGTCATCCCTTCCGGCAGCACCACTTCGGCCCGGCGCAGCTCGGAGCCGAAGTTGAGGTTGCCGAATTCCAGTCCCTTGGTCGGGAAGCTGAGCTGGTAGTCCAGCCCGCTGCCGCTGGTTCCCTGGCTGGTGGTTGGGGCGAGCGCCGCCGAGGGGTTGAATTCCGTGGCTTCGCAACCGGTTATCGCCGGGAAGGGGACGGTCACAGTCGAGGGCGATCCCGTTAGCTGGTAGCTGCGCGCGGTGAGGGTAACAGTGCGCGATTCTCCACAACTGGTGGGGTTGGTCATGAAAGGGATTTCCGGCAGGGTGGATTTGCGGCCTCCCGATGGTCCGCTACCGCTCGTAGCCTCCGTGGGAGTGAGCCTTTCGGGGTCATGAACCGGGTTCGCCGGCACTCCCCAGAACGTGGTCGTGCTGGCGATGAAGGACGCCGCGGCCGGCGCGCCTTCAACGGTCGCGACCAGGCTCTCGGTGTCGGGGTCGAGCCTGACGTTGAGGATCGCGGGGAATGGGCCGGCGAAGAACCCGAAGCGCGCGGCGATGTCGCCTCCAGGGGCAGGCATGTTGTAAATGGGCTCGCTGTGGAAGGTCCCGGCGTTGTCACCGCCGAGGGTGATGTCCATCGCGCCGACCTGAGAATCGGTCGGGCATTCGCTGTCTGCGGTCGTGGTGCCGAGCTGGAGGGTCGTGCACTTGGGGAAAGCCTCGGGATTACCGACCAATCCCGGCGGCAGCCGGACGATGACGTCCCGAGTCAAACCGTAGGGTTCCCCCTGCTTTTCGCTGAGCCGGATAGTCGTGGAGAAATCGGGGTGACCGCCCGCCTGCGTGGTCGATAGATTCGCTTCTGCGGATTCGATCCGGTATTCCTGCGCTTCGTCGAATTCGGCCTGCGCGGTCTGCGCGGCAAGCGCCACTCCGAACAGCGTCAACAGGAATGCGAGGAACGTCTTGCTCATCGGACCGACCCCCCGTGACGATGGCTTTTCTGTTTGTGATTGTGCTTGGCGCGGCGGTGCCTGGTTCTCTTCACGCAAACGGGTTTGCCCCGCACGCGCTTCAGGCGCTTGCCTTTCGGGCAGCGCCCAGCCCCTTTCTTGACATTACCCGCGCCCCGGAAGATCGAGCTGGCCGGAGTTACGGCCGGCGGAGCGGTCGCGGCAGGCTGGCAGGCTTCGCCAAGGCATTCTCCTGCCGGCCCGGCCGAGGCCCGAAAACCTCCATCGACGCGGGCGTCGTAGACCGAAGGCGTTTCGTCTGGGTCGTCCGCGGTCAGCAGGTCGGAGGTCGAAAAGGCGACGTCGTCGCCAGACGCGCTTGCTCCGAATAGGTAGTTCGTCCGCGCGCTCTGACCAGAGGAAATGAGGAAAACACAGCCCTCTGGCTGACGGCAGCTGCCTTTGCCCTCGGCCTCCCACTCGTAGACGTCCTGCAGGCCATCGTTATCGCGAGAGACGAGCCGTTCCGAGCTCTCGAAGAAGGCACGGTTTCCATCGTCGCTCAGGTTAGGCACCAGGGAAAAGCGGTGGATTGGAGTCTCTTCCCCTCCGAAACTGACGAGGTTGGCGTCAGAGGTGGGGGGGATGCCCGTGGAACCGCATGAAACGCAGGTCAGGGTGTCGTCGACCCCGTCGTACCGGTAGAGCTCAGCATGCCCACCTGAATCGTATGAGGTGAGATTCGCGCGCGAGCGGAACAACAAGACCGATCCGCGCTCGCTGCTTCGGGTCGGGTCGAAACCGAGGTTGTTTAGGGTGTTGTGGTTCATCCATTCGGAGAAGCCACCAACGTAGGTGAATCCGCCGAGGTTTTTCAGTTCGCCTTGGACGTCCTCCGGGGTGACGGTGGCGATGAACCTGTTTTGGGATCCGTTCCAGTAGTACAGGTTCGGTTGACCATCGGCCGCTTCCGTGCCGCTCGGGTTCTTTTCTCCATCGAGCTTGGTCAAGGTGATGAAGTAGGCACCTGATCCTTGCGCGGGGATGTTCACCGGTTCAGCATCCCCAGTCCCGGCGATCTGCAGGCGCTCCTTGGTTTGCAAGTCGAACCGGTAGAAGTCTCCAGCGGCGACGTAGAACAGGTAGCGCCCGTCCGCGGAAAAGCCCGCGAACTCGGCACCGGCCGGGCCACCTTCGACCGTTTCGAGGTTATCGACCCGGACATAGAGAGGGCCGGCTCCGATCTTGAAGGCGACGCTCGAACCGCTGTCGGACCGTCCTTGAAATTCAGCGTTTTGGTTTTTAGCAGGCGTGCCATCCCCGGGCAGTAGCGAAACGACGTGAAGCACGCCATCGAGGGTGCGATCGTAGATCGCCGCGGTGGGAGCTTCGGGAGCGTTTGAGACCAGTTGCTTTGAAGCGCCGAAGAGGATGTGCGACCCGTTGGGTGCTATGTAGAAGAGAGTGGCTCGGTTAGCGCTCGTGAGGGTGCCTTCACCGAGGAGGCGGAAGCTGCCGTCGGGATAGCGGATGTAGGCCCCGCCTGAGTTTTCCTGCAGGATGGCTCCGCCGTAGCTCCAGGCTATGTACCCGAGGTCCGGAGAGAGGCCCCCTGGCGAGGGCGATGCGTTCTGTTCGCCACTGGGGCTTTGGCTAATCGTTTGCCAGCCCGACGACGCCCGGGAGGAGAGGTAGGCGTCACCATTGAATCCTCCCGCCCCGCTGAAGCCCGGAATGAGCCCGCCTTCTATATGAAAGGCGAGGCCGGTGCCGTCGGCCCTCATCGTGGGCGTCCCGAAATTCGGACCCGCAGCGCTGGTCGGGCCGGTTGGGGGGTGCCCATTCGTGTTGGATGGAGTGACGAGCTCGTACGCGCGGCAGTCCGGCAGAGATGCCGAAGGCCCCCTCCGGATGCCAGCGTTTTCACAGGTTCCATCCTGCATGGGGGCGACGAAGGTGGTAAAGCTAGCTTCGCCTTCGCCATTGCAGCCGCCCGGCAGGCACTGGCTTTCGGCACGGACGCGGAATCGGTAAGGCGTGCCCGGGACGAGGCCCTGCAGCGCCGCTGAGACTCCGACCCCGGCGATGCCGGGAGGAAGGTTGCCTTCGCCGGCGACCGTCGCAGCCGCAAAGCCTTCCCGGTCGAAGCTCTCCTCCGTCGTAAATTCGAAGATGTAGTGGGTAGTGCTTCCGGCGGGGTTGATCGTGGCGCGCGCGAGCGCTTCTCGTTCGCCGAGCCCCGCGACCGAGGTCGATTCGACCACCGGTGGATGCGGCTGTGGCTTCGGTTGGAAGGCAAAGACGTGGCCCGGTGGGGCAGAGCCGGCGGGCACAAACAGATAGCCCTCGTTCGGGCTTTGCGGGCTGTTATCTACATGTACGCCGGGCAGCAGCGATTCAAAGCCGTGTTTGAAGGTCCCGACGTAAGACCCGTCTTCTGCCAACTCGAAGACCCTGTTGCTCTGATAGGTATCGGCAACGAAGACATTCCCCGTTGCTTCTTCGGCGGCGACTCCCACCGTCCCGAAGGAGCCTAAGAACTTGCCCACCGGAGTCGTCGAACCATCGATCGTGCGCACCAGCGCGTGCGGCGGCGCTAATTCGATTACCTGTATGACGCTCCCATTAAAATCTTTGGTCGACATGGAGAAATAAATGCGACCGTGAGCAGCGTCGACGGCGACCGAGTAAACACGCCCATCAATCGCCGAAGCACCGATTTCCTCTTCTATTTTCACGTTGGGTTCATTCGGGATCGCCGCCCCGAACTCCGTGATTCCGCTCCCATAAGAGACGAACAGGTGCTGATTGGTGGGATTGATGGACAATCCATTGACCTTCTTAGTTCCCACGGACGGTTCTTCCGGCTGAAGCTCGATGGGAGGAGCGCCATACTCAACTTCACCCTGCGCCGGGACATATACGGTGGGGTCGAAGCGCAGAAACCTAACGCCTTCACAGGAGGTGGCACCGCCACACCAAGCACCTACGTAAAGGTGGCCAGTGGCGTCAACGGCAATGCTCTGCACCCCGGGCACCGCCAGCTCGGTCAGGAACTGGCCTGAAGGATCGAAGACGTCGATGTGCCCGCCAGTGGGGTCGATGCCGCCACCGGCATCCTTCGGTCCGGCGCTGGCGACGTAGATGTCACCGTAGGGATCGGTGCTGACGCTTGAAGGGTTTGCGAAAGGACCCGCTGGCGGATGCAGGCCGCCTGGGCAGCCCGGGTCGGGAATCGCGTCGAGTTTCCCGGTGCTGCAGTCTCCGGTCAGGGAGAGCGTTTCGTTGAGGATGTGGGTTTCAACTTCGTCGCCCCAGGCAACTGGGACGGCGAAGCAGAGCACGATCACCGCGCTCAATAGGATTTTGACCAAGCGGGAGGCGTTCATCGGCCCGCCGGGCTTCACGTCGAAGCTACATCTAGGCATCCAAGACAATCCCATACCCCACCTCACAATCGGTCTCCAGGCTTTCGGGCCCCACCGGCCTCCCCTCGAAGTTGCGAGGGGAGGCCGGTTGTCGGGGGCGTGGCTATTCGGCGCTTACCGCCCAGCTACCCTTGATCCAGGCTTCGGGGGCCAGCCCCCAGCTGACGACGATCCCGAAGTCCTTAGCGGCTTCGGTCGTTGCTTCACCCCCGATGTTGACGGTTCCTTCGTCAGCACCTTTGTAGATGCAGAGGAAGCCTGGTTCCGCTTCGGGTTCGCTCGCGGATCCTGGACACGCAGCCAGATATTCCTGTTCGTCTTCTTCGATTTCTTCGATGGTCGCAGTGTTGAGGTCCTTGTTAGGGCCGAAAATCGAAACTTCGCCATCGTTGAGTTCGTAACCGAGGTGGAACCCGCCAACCGAATATTCGAGAACGGTAGTAGGTGCCGGTGCTACCCGTACCGGGAACGAGATCGAGCTGAGGGTGGGAGAGCCGCCTCCGGTGGCTTCCGCCGACGGATTTGAGGCTGACCATGCGCCCGTGAGCATCCCGCCCGATGCCAGCGTGCAATCGGGTTCGGCTTCGCTGCACATACCGGCTTCGCCGGTCGCTCCGGTCTGGCCGGTTGCCCCGGTCTGGCCCGTTGGTCCAGCTGGCCCGGCCGGGCCCGTCTGACCGGTTGCCCCGGTCGCGCCCGTATCGCCCTTCGGACCCTGGCTCCCTTGGGCGCCCGGGGTTCCTGCGGCGCCGGGAGTGCCGGGCTTGCCGGCGAATTTCTTGGCGATCTTTTCGACTTCCTTCTTCTGCTTGCCGGTCAGCGCGCCCTTGGCGGCAAGGGCGGTTCCACCGAGGGCGGCGATGAGTGCGACGCAGGCCACGATGAGGCCGGCGGTGCCGAAGGGTTCGCGGATCGCGCGAACGGGGTGACGTAGTCGGTGCATGCTGAAGTTTCCTCTCTCTTCCCTAGGTGACCCGTAAAGCGGTCCTCTGATTTCCCTGGCTGAGGGCGGCTCGGCGAGCCCTCCCTTCACCGCGGGGAATAAGAACAGATACGGACCATGTTGTCAAGAGAAGAAGATGAAGATCCCCATTACAAGCCGCAAAACCTTTCGAGTACCCAAGCATATGCGTACCAGAAAGCTAGGCCTGCAGTTTTAGGGGCTGCCCACGGATAACCTGCCCGAAATGGTGCGGACGCCTTGGGGAGACGCGGCGGAGCTGAGGCGGAGAAAACTGCCTCCGGGGCGAGGAACTCCCCGCCTCACCGCGGAACGGAACCAGCGGGAGCGACTCTTTGCCGCGATGGTTGCCACCGTTGCCGAAAAGGGATACGAGGCGACGACGGTCGCCGATCTGGTGAAGCTCTCCGGCGTTTCCCGGAGCGCCTTCTACCGGCACTTCGAGGACAAGCAGAGTTGCTTCATCGCCGCCGTTGAAGCGATCATCGAGCCGACGCTCAACCGGCTCTGGGAGGATGAAACCGCACCTCCCGGGATGGAGCGGGCGCGCCAGGCCTTCGAGAGCGTTCTCAGGGCGATCGTCGAACAGCCCGCCGCAGCAAAGATGTGCCTGGTCGAAATCTATGCGGCCGGGGACCAGGGGGCGGCGCTGGTAGACCGGATCATGGAATCCTCGACCGACCTAGCGGCGGCATTGCTCGAGCAGGTACCCGAGCGAAGGGGAATGCCCCGGGAGCTGGTCCGCGCCCTCGTGGGCGGGGTCCAGAAGGTCATCCACAAGCGCCTTTACCGCGGGCAGGAGCAGGAGCTCGTGGACCTCGCCACGCAACTGTGGGATTGGATCTTCTGTTACCCCGTCCCCCCTGGGCCCCTCAAAGCGACCCGGCGGCGCGCGGTGAAAGCCGTGCCATTCGAGGAGCGCCAGAAACACGCGACTCCCCCCGAGCGCCTGTTGAGAGCCCTGGCAGCAGTGGTCGGCGAAAAGGGCTATCCCGACACCACTGTCGCGGAGGTGGTCGAACGCGCGCAGACGTCCCAGCGGACCTTCTACGAACACTTCAAGAACAAGGAAGACGCGATCGTCGCCGCCCTCGACAGCGGCTCGGCTCATATGCTGGCGGCCGCGCTGCCGGCCTTTCGCCGCGCCCCCGACTGGCCCCATGCCGTCCACGACACTCAGGAAGCAATGTTCCGCTGGGGGGCCGAAGAGCCCGAGTACGCGCGGATGGGCGGCAAAGAGATGTATGCAGCTGGCAGGCGCGCGCTGGACCAGCGCGAGGTGGTGACCGAAGGCATGGAGGGTCTGCTCGCCCCTGGCTACGAGCTGAGGCCCGATACCCCACCGATCGCCTCCGAGGCAATCGGTGGGGCTCTCTACTCCCTGCTCTATGACCACGTCAACAAAAAGGGTCCGGGGACGTTGCCAGACCTGGTGCCGACCCTCGTCTACGTCACCCTCGCTCCCTTTCTCGAAGCTGAGGAAGCCTACGAGGTCGCGATCGGCTGATCGCGACCAGCCGGCGGGTTGCTCTAGATGAACTGGGAGGTCTGCACCCTGCAGTAGTTGAATTCGTACGGCAGGACGGTGTTGTTGGCCTTATTGACGGTGCTGGTCAGCTGGATCGCCATACGCTGGGCCTTAGCTTTGTCGCCTGCCTTCAGCTTCTGCGCAACCCGTTCGAAAAGTTCGGTCTCGGTCTTGATGTAGCCGAGCCACTTGGCCAGGCGGGCGCTGTCGGCGGGGGGCTGCGAGACGGCGAGCAGCTGGGTACGCGCCTTCTTCAGGGCGACGGCTGCCTTGGCGAACTGGGTCCCGGCGAGCTTCAGCTTGCCGTTCTTGATGTTCTTTTTGACGCCCTTCAGGACCCGTTCGTTGGCCTGGCGGTTCTGCTTGCAGATCGGTTCGACCTGCGCCTTGTATGCCTGGCGTTCTTCGTCGAGGCTGGCGCCGAAGGCCAGCGAGGCAACCGACAACAGAAGCAGGATCCCGAGCGCGCTCCCTGCCCCGATCTTCCAAGACCTTCTCATCTTCTTATTCCCTCCCGTTGTGGATCGTCTCTACCCGGTCCAACCCAAGCAGAGCCGCAAAGATTCTGTGTTGAGCGTGCTTAGAGGGAACTTTACGACCGCGCGAAGTTGCTGGCGCCGCGCTCGACCAAGCGGTCCCAGTAGCCGCCGACCCAGTCGGCCAGGCGGTCGATCCGGTCGCGCAGCGGCGGCATCCAGAGGAGGAGTGCCGCAGCTGCGCCGAGGGCTGCTCCGGCGATGACGTCGCTCGGATAGTGGACGCCGAGGGCGACGCGGCCGATCGAGAGGGTCGTCGCGGCGACGAGCGCGGCGATCCCCCAGCCCCGCTTCCGCAGCAAGATCGCGGTCGCGATCGCGAAGGCGGCGGTGGCGTGGTCGCTGGGGAAGCCGGGGTCGGCGGCGTGGGAGGCGAAGAGATGGACGCCGTGGGGGTCGGCGACGAAGGGGCGGGCGCGGTCGACCAGTTCCGAGATGACCTTGCCGACGGCGAGGCCGAGGCCGGCGCTGAGCACGGCGGCAACCGAGGCCCGGCGCCAACCCGCATGGGCGGCGCCGCGGGCGGCGAGGAAGACGATCGCCAGGGTCGCGATGAAGAGCGCCTCGGAGGCATTGACGTAGAAGAGGAGTGGATCCTCGACCCCGTCGTGCTGGTACATGAAGTTATTGAGGGCGTGCAGGACGGACCAATCCACCGCCGCGACGCTTTCACGATTCCTTTACGCCAACCTAAAGACGGGATAGCGATTGCCGCGATGGGGTACTAACGAATCGTTAGTGGAACGGATCGTCGCAACCCACTTCACCGACCCGGGCTGCCCCTGGGGCTACTCCTCGCGTCCGGCGATCGCCCGTCTGCGTTGGCGCTTCGGCGACCAGATCGAGTGGCGGCTCGTCCTCATCGGTCTCAGCGAGTCCGGCCGGCGCCACGAAGAGCGCGGCTTCACGCCGGCGCGGTTGGCGATGAGCTGGCTCGAGTTCCAGCGCCGCTTCGGGATGCCGTTCGGCAGCGGCGTCAAGCCGCGGATGGCCGGCACCTCGCGCGCCTGCCGGGCGATCATCGCCGCCCGCGAAGAGGACCCGGAGCTGGGGTACGCGGCGCTGCGGGCGCTGCAGCTGATGAACTTCACCACCACCGGGCTGCTCGACCGCGATGACGACCTGCTGCGGGCGCTCGCCGACGTCGAGGGCCTCGACGCCGAGGCGGTCGTCAATCGCATCGACGACCCCGAGATCGTCGCCGCCTACGAAGCCGACCGCGCCCGTGCCCGCTCCGCCGCCGGCACCCCCACCCACGTCCAAGGCCGCCACTCCGACAGCGACGGCGAGGTCCGCTACACGGCGCCCTCGCTGATCCTCGAGCACCCCGACGGGCGGCAGCTCGAGGTCGGCGGCTTCCAGCCCTTCGAGGTCTACGACAACGCCCTCGCCAACCTCGACGCGGAGCTGGAGCGCCGGCCGGCCCCCGAGAGCGCGGTCGAGGTAATCCGCGAATTCCCGATCGGCCTGACCACCGCCGAGGTCGCCTCGATCATGCGCCCCAGCGACCTCGAGGAGGCCGACCTGCCGGCGACCGAGAAAGAACTGATCGCGGCCGCCGACGCCGGCGACCTCATCTGCGAGCCCGCCGGCAGCGACGCCCTATGGCGCCCACTACGCGCCGGCGAGGTCGGCGGCGCCCTCTCCCGCGCAGCCTAGAAGATCATCGCGGCAACCAGAGCCGCAAAGCCGGTAATCATGATCGTCGCTAAGGCGAAGAAACCCTGCAGCATCGTCCGTCTCATTTCTCGGATGTCTGCATCGACCCGGGCGAAGCCGGAAACCATCTGCTCTTTCAAATCGTCAACCCGCTCGTCCGTCCACGCTTCTCTTGCCATCGCCTCCATGAGGATGGCAAGTGTAATTCATTGTCTGTGACAGAACAGTTACAAGCGGAATTTTTCTGGGTCAACTCTGGGTTGAAACCGCAAACAGCCGCCATTCGCCGGGGGCGCCCTTGAGCGTCTGGGCGCCGCGGTCGGCGAACTCGAGGCCGGAGCCGACGACGAGCTCCCGCACCGTGCTGGAGACGAGGACTTCGCCGGGGCCGGCAAGCGCGCCGATCCGGGCGCCGATGTTCACCGCCATGCCGCCGACGTCGTCGCCGATCAGCTCGACCTCGCCGGTGTGGATGCCCGCCCGGACCTCGATGCCAAGCCGCTCCACCTCCTCCTGCAGGGCGCGGGCGCAGCGGATCGCCCGGGCCGGCCCGTCGAAGGTCGCGAGGAAGCCGTCCCCCATCGTCTTCACCTCGCGGCCGCGGTGCAGGTCCAGCTGACGGCGGACGACGCCGTCGTGCCGCTCGAGGAGCTGGCGCCAGGCGCGGTCCCCTAGCTCCGCCGCGCGTTCGGTTGAGCCGACGATGTCGGTGAAGAGGACCGTGGCCAGCGCCCGCTCGGGTTCGCTGCCGCGGCGGGTGCCGGCGAGGAACTCTTCGACCTCGTCGAGCAGCGCGTCCTGGTCGCCGGTCACCGGCAGGTGGTCGGCACCCTCCAGCTCGACGTACTTGGCGCCGGGGATCGCCTCGGCGAGGTAGCGGCCCTGGCCGACGTTGGAAATGCGATCGTCACGGCGCTGCAGGACCAGCGTCGGCACGTCGATCGCCGGCAAAACCCCCCGCACGTCGATCTCGCGGTATAGGTCCATCAGGGCGACGGCGCCCGCCGGGCTGGTGCCGTAGCGCAGCAGCCGCGACCACCAGCGTTCGAAGTCGGCGTCGCCGTCGACGCTCGGCGCCCAGAGCCTGACGCCGACCGGGCCGCCCCACTCGTCCTTGACGATTCCGCCCCACCGCTCCAGCGCCCCGGGGGGGATCCCCTGCGGGAAGTCCGGCGCCCTCAGCATCCGGGCGTAGGTTCCGTAGAGGACGAGCGAGGCCACCCGCTCGGGATGGGTGGCCGCGAAGAGCGCCGACATCGGCCCGCCCTCGGAGACACCGAAGATCGCCGGCCGCTCGGATTCAGCCGCCGCCAGCACCGCCTCGAGGTCGTCCATCGAGTCCTCGAGCGTCGGCGGGCGGCCGGTGCGGTCGGAGAGCCCCTGGCCGCGCTTGTCCCAGATCACGACGCGGGCGAAGGAGGCGAGCCGGCGCAGGAAGCCGGCGGTGAGGGGGTCGTCCCAGAAGAGCTCGACGTGGGAGACGAAGCCGGGACCGAAGGCGAGGTCGAGCGGCCCCTCCCCGTGGACCTGGTAGGCGATGCTGACCCCGTTGGAGTCGGCGTAGCGGGTCTCGGCTTCCATCCTCACCCTGAACTGCATCAGATTCTCCGACCGGGCGGTTAAGGGGGCGAAACCGGGTCCCGCCACATCTCGCGGATCGGCGGGCCGCCCAGCGGCATCGGAAAGGTCTCGGTCAGCTCAAAGCCGTGGCGCTCGTAGAGGAAGCGGTTGCGCTCGCTGCTCGCCTCGAGGTAGGCGGGAGTCGCGGTCTCGTCGCACAGCCGGAGAACAGGGGCGAGCAGGCCGGCGCCGACGCCGTGACCCTGGCGCCGAGGTTCCACCCCGATGTAGTGCAGGTACCAGTGCTCGGGCCGGGCCGGGTGCCGGCGCTCGAATCTCAGCTGAGTCCAGGTTGCAAGCCCAAGGCGGTGGCCAAAGACCCCGGCCATTCTCCGCACCGGCCGCGCCGTTCTCGCGAACGGCACCCGCCAGCGGCCGGGGCGCCCCCACAGCGCCGCGCCGCTTCCGTCCTCGGTCACCCACAGCTCCCGGTAAGCGGGGACGACGTTCGCGATCTCCGCCGTGAAGAACTCGAGCAGGCGTTCGCCACGCGTCTCGGCGCTCGGAAGAAGATGGCTCCAACCGGGGTCGTCGACGAAGGCGAGGGCCAGCGCCTCGGCGGCAGCCTCGTGATCCTCGGGCATCCCCCGTCGCACCTCGAGCGGCCCGTCCATTTTTCTCCTGTTCCTAGTGATCCGGGAGCAGTGGCGAGACCCGGACTCGAACCGGGGACACCACGATTTTCAGTCGTGTGCTCTACCAACTGAGCTATCTCGCCTGGGGCGCCACAGCGCCGGTGGCGAAGGCTACCGGGAGCGGGGCGGGCGGGTTGATTGGATGGGGCGATGGGTTGGGCTCGGGTCTTGCTGGCGCTTGGCGCCGTGGTGACGGCGGCGGCGCTGGTGGTTTCGGGGGGTTCCGGGACCGATCCGCGCACCCCTGCGGCGCTGCCGGGTGAGCCGGCGCCGTTCCTCGGGACGGCGGTCGTCGGCAGTGGCAGCCTGACGGCGGCGATCGACGCCTACGGCGATGTGGTCGACCTGCGGGTCCCCGGCCCGGCGGGGCGGTCGCTGATCGACATTCCGGCCGCGCGGCAGGCGGCGGGGACGGTGCCGGCGGCCAGCGGGATCGTTCCGTGGGTGTCGTTCGAGGGGCGACCGGCGCGGCCCCTCTGGACCGCGGACTCGGTCCAGCAGGGCTACCGCGCGGGGACGAACGTCTTGGCCACGACGGCGTGGTTCGGCTCCAGGCGCGTTCGCGTCCTCTATGCCGCCGGCCGGCTCCGCCTCGCTTGCGTGGTCGAAGCAAGTGGCGACGGGCGCGTCCAACTGCGCTCCAGCGACCCGGCCGCCAAGCGACGGCTGCGTTGCGATGACGCCGTGGCGCAGGCGACGATCCGCGCCTCTGAACGCGGCGACCGCGCCTGGCTGCGGCGAGCGCGCCCGTTGGCATCGGCCGCTCCACCGTGGGCACGGGCGATGTACCTGCGCTCGCTGCTCGTCCTGCGGGCGCTCACCGACCGCGGCAGCGGCGCGGTCGCCGCTGGCGCTCGCGACGGCTGGGCCTACGTTTGGCCGCGTGACGCGGCAGCCGTAACTCTTGCCCTCGCTGGGGCGGGATACAACAGCGAGGCGCGGCGAGGCGCGCGCTACCTGCTCGGCCTCGACCTCCGATCCGCCGCTCGCTTCTACGGCAACGGCGAGCCGGTTCCGGGACGAGGGCCCCAGGGAGACGCGGCGGGATGGGTCACCGCAGCCGCCCGCGCAGTGGGCCTTCCCCCGCCCCCGCCACTGCCCTGGCGCAACCTCCCGGACTACCAGGAGGGAGAGCCAGGCGATTACCTCGGCAACGCGATCGCCGCCGGCGGGCTGAAAGCGCTCCTTGATGGATCGAAATCGCCCCGTCGGCTGGTCCGGCGGCTTGGCGATCCCGGCTCCGGGATGGATTCGGCGGCGGCTTGGGCTGTTGAGCCGTTCGGGCTTCGGCCGCTCTATCCGGCGGCGCGAGACACGATGCTCCGGCTCGCGCGGCGCGGCGGTCGCTTTGGCATCACCCCCGGCGAGGACTGGTCCGGAGTCGACCCGTGGTCTGCGCCCACCGCCTGGACGGCATGGTCGCTTGCCGCCCTGGGAGAACGCCGGCCAGCGCTGCGCCTCCTCGCCGACCTCCGCCGCGCCGCGACCCCGGCGGAGATGCTGCCCGAGCGGGTCGGCTTCAGCACCGGCATCCCGACCTCGACCACCCCGCTGGCCTGGTCGCACGCGTTCGCCATCCTCGCCCTGCGTCAGCTCTGGCCGGGTCGAACTGGTTCAGGCGCGGCGCCAGCGGATTAGGGAGTTGACCAGCCCGAGGCGGCGGCCGGCTTCGCTCTCGAAGCTCCGGAAGCAGCCCGAGCCCTCCGGCAGCCGCTTCAGCAGTCGCTCGATCAGCTGGCCCGCCGCCGGGCCGCCCGAGCCCCGGCGCAGCCAATCCTCGTAGTCGAGATCGAACGGGATCAGCTGCTCGCTCTCCAGCTCCAAGCCGTGCTCCCTTCCGATCGTCCGCAGTTGCTCGGCGGTGAGGCACGACCAATGCGAGGGATCGCGCAGCCGTTCGATCTCCTCGACCGCCGCGTAGACGCCGCGGTCGGGATCGGCGATGAAGTCGCTGACGATCACCCAGCCGCCTGGCCGCACCACCCGCGCCATCTCCCCCACCACCCGCCACGGCGCCGGGATGTGGTGGAGGCTGAAGCGGGTCACCGCCCCGTCGAAGCTGCCATCGGCGAACTCGAGCGAGGTCGCGTCACCGACCGAGAACTCAGCGTTATCGAGGCCCGCCGCCGCGGCTTCCTCGGTCGCCTTCTCGACCATTGCCGGGGTCAGGTCGACACCCTGCACCCGTCCCACCCGCGGCGCCAGCGCCCGCGAGATCGCCGCCGGCCCGCAGGCGACCTCGAGCCAGCTCGCCTCGGGGTCCTCCGGCGCCAGCTCGACCAGCGCGCCCAGGGTCTCGACTTTCGTCGCCACCTCGTTGCGGGCGAAGCTCTCGGTCTGGTGGGTGAACTCGGCGCGGATCGACTCCTCGTACATGCAGCTCATGCTAGGCGTCCTCCCTATTCTCGCCCGATGCACGTCCGCGACGCCACCTTCGAAGACTGCGACGCGATTGGCGCCGGTATGAAGGTCGTCGTCGACGAAGGGCGCTGGCTGGCGACGGAGTCGGGTTCGGCGGAAGAGCTGGCGAGCCGGTTTCGGCAGGCGATCCTCGAGGGCGACCTGCTGCTCGTGCTGGAGGAGGACGGTGGGATCATCGGCGCTCTGGGCATGCCGTCGGCCGGCGCTCCCGGCGTGCTGTCGCTGGGGATGTGGGTGCTGCCCGACCACCGCGGTCGCGGCGGCGGGCGGATGCTGATGGAGGCGGCGCTCGCCGCACGCCCCGAACAGGTCCACAAGATCGAGCTAGAGGTGTGGCCCGACAACGAGGCGGCGATCGCCCTCTACCGGAAGATGGGCTTCGGGGAGGAGGGCCTACGGCGCGACCACTACCGCCGCCGCGATGGCTCTCTGCTCTCAAGCCTGATCATGGCCCGGCTCTTCTGAACTGCATCAACTTTTCTATCTGCTAGGTGGAAAAGTTGATGCAGTTCGAAGATCAGAGGGCGGCGAGGGCGGCGGCGACCGCTTCCGTCGCCGTCTCGGCGGCGATCACGCCCGGGCCGGCGGCCATGCGCTCGTGGCCGTTCAGCTCCCAGCTGCGCAGGGCGACGACCTCGTGGCCGATGACGCGGGCGAAGCCGATCTCCGAGAGCGTCCCCCACTCGCCGCCGATCGCGATCACGGCCTCGCCGGAAGAGACGACGGCGAGGTTGCGGGCGTGGCCGATGCCGGTGGCGACGACGTGACTGCAGTACTCGTTGGCGTCCTCGGGCGAGGTACCGGGAACGATCCCGATCACGTCGCCACCTGCCTCGGCGGCCGCCCGCGCCGCGGCCTCCATCACGCCGCCTCCGCCGCCGCAGACGAGGGTGACGTCGGCCTCCGCCAGCCGGCGGCCGACCTCTTCGGCCAGCTTCCAGACTTCCGACCCCTCTTCGATCCCGCTGCCGCCGATCACCGCCACCTGCCGCTTGCGCCTCACAGCTCGCCCCGCATCAGCCCCATCAGCTCCAGGGCCCCGGCCTTGTGCAGCGGTTCGTTGAGGTTGCCGCACTTGGGGCTCTGCACGCAGGAGGGGCAGCCGGACTCGCACGGGCACTCGGCGATCAGCCGCTCGGCGTCGCCGAGCAGGCGCTCGAACTCCTCGTAGCCGCGGCGGGTGATCCCGACCCCGCCCGGGTGGCCGTCGTAGATGAAGATCGTCGAGCGGCCGGTCTGGAAGTGGACGTTGGTCGAGAGGCCGCCGATGTCCCAGCGGTCGCACATCGCGATCAGCGGCAGGACGGCGATCTGGCTGTGCTCGGTCGCGTGCAGGGAGCCGAGCAGCGCCTCCGTCGGCAGCTTGCCGCTGAGGCGGTCCGGCAGCACGTACCAGAGCGCCTGGGTGACGAAGCTCTGCTCGGGAAGCTCGAGGGCGACGATGTCGATCGGTTCCTGGTCTGAGACCGAGACCCGCTGGAAGGCGATCACCTGCTCGGTCACCGAGACCTCGCCGAAGTTGAGCTGCACGCCGGCGACCTCGCGCTGGTCATGCACGCGCTCGATATAGATCTCGGTCTCCTTTTTCGGCCGCGTGTACCAGTCGCCGTCGAAGCTGGAGACGATCGCCCGCCGCTCCTCGATGTCGAGCCGGTCGACCTCGTAGGAGCGGCCGAGGTGGAGGTAGACGGCGCCGGGGTGGATCGTCGTGAAGGCGCGCTCGGCCTCGACCAAGCCCAGCATCTCCCCCGCGTCGCGCTCGATCACCGCGACCGAGTCGGCCGAGGCCGAGCGCAGAGCGATCCGGTTGGCGACGAATTCCGGCCGCCGCGGCAGCAGCTTGCCGCCGACGGCGCGAAGCTCGCCTGCGGCGACCAGCCGTTCGGCCCGCTCGCGCCAGCCGTCCCCGAAGACCTCGTCGTCCTCGTTGGTCAGCGGCAGCTCGTAGGCGGCGGCGATCAGGTGCCGGGAGGCGATCTGGTCGTTGCCGTGGTCGAGGATCGCCGCCTCGACCGGCCGCCCGAGGAACTCCTCCGGGTGGCGGCAGAAGAACTGGTCGAGCGCGTCCTGGCCGGCGACGTAGACGGCGAGGCCGCGGCGGCGGCGTCCCGCCCGCCCCCACATCTGGCGCAGGCTGGCGACGGTGCCTGGAAAGGTGGTGCAGATCGCCGCGTCGAGCTCGCCGACGTCGATCCCCAGCTCGAGCGCGTCGGTGGCGACGACCGCCAGCAGCTCGCCGGCGGCGAGGCGCGCCTCAATCTCGCGCCGCTGCTGCGGGGTGTAGCCGCCGCGGTAGGGGGCGATCCGCCGCGCCAGCTCCGGCTTCCCCCGCCGCTCGAGGTTTTCGCGGGCGAAGCGCTGGATCAGCTCGATCCCGCGGCGGCTTTTGAGGAAGCAGATCGTCCGCACGTCCTGGGAGACCAGCTCGGCGAGGAGGTCGGCGGCCTCGGAGAGGGCCGAGCGCCGGGTGCCGCTGCGCTCGTCGATCAGCGGCGGGTTCCACATCGCGATCTCGCGGCCTGCCCGCGGCGCGCCGTCGTCGTCGACCAGCTCGAACGGCGTGCCGACCAGCCGCTCGGCCAGCTCCCCGGGGTTGGCAATCGTCGCCGAGGCGAGCAGGAAGCGCGGCTCGCGGCCGTAGGCCCGGGCTAACCGCCGCAGCCGCCGCAGCACGTTGGCGACGTGGGAGCCGAAGACGCCGCGGTAGGTGTGGGCCTCGTCGACGACGACCCACTCGAGGTTGGCGAGGAAGTCGCCCCAGCTCTTGTGGTTGGGCAGCAGGGCGACGTGGAGCATGTCGGGGTTGGTGAGGACGAGGTTGCTGCGGCGGCGGATTGCCGGGCGCTCCTCGCGCGGCGTGTCGCCATCGTAGATCGCCTCGCGCAGGCCCGGCGGGCGCAGCTGCGCGAGCTTGCGCGCCTGGTCTTGGGCCAGCGCCTTGGTCGGGTAGAGGTAGAGCGCCCGGTCTTTGGGGCGGGAGGCGATCGAGCTCAGCACCGGCAGGTTGAAGGCGAGGCTCTTGCCCGAGGCGGTGCCGCTGGTGATCACCAGGTTCGAGTCCTCGGCCAGCTCGAAGGCGCGCAGTTGGTGCGTATATAGAGAGTCGATGCCGACCCGCCCGAGCGCCTCGCGCAGGCCCGGATGCAGCTCCAGCGGCAACGGCGCCGGCCGCGAGCGCCGCGCCTCTTCGGAAGACTCGGCGACGATCCGCCCGTCGCGCCGAGCGGGATCGATCGCGATCGCCCAGTCGTTTGCAAGCAGCGATCCGCCGCGCGCCATCAGGTGACGCTCCCGACCGGGCGGCAGATCTCGGCGGCTACGCGCATTGCCTGCAGGGAGGAGCGATCGTGGATGCGGAGGACGTCGGCGCCCTCGCGTACGGCGAGGGTCACCGCGGCGACCGTCCCCCACTCGCGCTCGCTCGCCGGCAGGCGCTTGTCCCACGAGCCCGCCAGGACGGCGCCGATGAAGTCCTTGCGCGAGAGCGAGACGTAGAGGGGCAGCCCGAGCGCCCGCAGCTCGCCGAGGCGCCGCAGGATCTCCAGGTCCTGCTCGGGGCTGAGGTCAAAGTCGAGTCCGGGGTCGATGGCGATCTGCTCCTCCGCCACCCCAAGGTCCCGGGCCAGCTCGATTCTCCCCTCGAACCAGGCGCGCAGGTGGTCGACCACATCGTCGTAATCGCGCCAATGCCGGTCGATCCGCGGCGGCCCCTCGATATGCATGAGGACATAGCCGGCGGCGGCCTCGGCAACCAGCTCGAACATCTCCTCGGAGCCGCCGGAAATGTCATTGATGATCTCCGCCCCCGCCGCCAGCGCCCGCCGCGCCACCTCGGGCGAAAACGTATCCGCCGACACCGGGACGGGAGCACTTACGAGCCCTTCCACCGCTGGGACCAGCGCCGCCGCCTCTTCCTCGGGCGGCACCGGGGGGCCCGCTTTCGCCGCCACCGCGCCGACGTCGAGCATCCCGAACCCGGCCTCGGCCAGCGCCAGCCCGTCGCGCACCGCTTGCTCGGGCGTGCCGCTGCGCGCCCCCTCGAACATCGAGTCGACGGTGACGTTGACGATCCCGGCGCCGAGCGGCCGCGCCAGGTCGAGGGTCCGGTCAGCCAGCCTCCATGCCATCGCCCGCTACGGTAGCGACCGCGCCGATGCCGCTCGCCTGCGTCTACACCGATCTCGACGGGACCCTGCTCGGGCGGGGCAGCTCGCTCTTCCGCGACGCCGAGGGCGGCTTCAGCCTGGCGCAGGCGCGGGCGCTCGAGGCCTGCCACCGCGTCGGGTCCGAGGTCGTGATCATGTCCGGCAGGCGCGAGCCACAGGTGCACGAGGCGGCCCGGCTGATGGGCCAGACCTCCTACATCTACGAGGCCGGCTGCGCCTTCGCGATCGACGGCGAGACGACGCTGATGACCGGCGAGATGGCGCCGAACGAGGACGGCACGATCTACGAGCAGATCGAGGAGCGCGGGATCCCGAAGCTGCTGTTCGGGCACTTCGAGGGGCGGCTCGAGTACCACTCGCCATGGCATCACGGCCGCGTCCTCTCCCACCTCTTCCGCGGTAAGGTCGACGTCGATGAGGCCAACGCGCTCCTGCGCGACCACGGTTGCGACGACCTGCGCCTGCTCGACAACGGCGCGATCGGGCGGCCGATGCCGGCGGTCGAGGGGCGCACTCACGCCTACCACCTGGTCCCGAAGCAGGTCAGCAAGGCCGGGGCGGTCGCCGGCCACGCCCGCGCCCGCGGCTATGACCCAGCCGACTGCATCGCCGTCGGCGACTCGGTCGAGGATCTCGAGGTGGCGGCGGCGGTCGGGCGCTTCTTCGTCGTCGCCAACGGCCCCGAGCACGACCCAGGCCTGCGCGCCGCCCTGCCCAGCTGGGACAACGTCACCGTCACCGAGGGCGCGATGGGAGACGGCTTCTACGAGGCCGTCGTTTCCAGCCTGATGGAAGGCCGCTAGGCCTCTATTAGTATCGGCTCATGGCCGCTGAGAACACCACTGTCGCCGAGCAGGAGTACCTGGAGATCATGTTCTGGCTGGAGGAGGCCGGGCTGCCGATGACCGGCGCCAACATCGCCCGGGCGATGCAGCTCTCGCCCCCGACCGTGCACGAGATGATCGGCCGCCTGGTCGATGACGGCTACGTCGAGCGCAACCCAAACAAATCGCTCTCCTTCACCGATTCTGGGCGCGAGCACGCCAGCTACATCGTCCGCCGCCACCGGATGATCGAGCGCTTCCTCACCGACGTCCTGGGCATCCCCTGGGACGAGGTGCATGAGGAGGCCGAGCGGATCGAGCACGCGATGAGCCCGGTGCTGGAGGAGCGGATGCGGGCGGCGATCGGCGACGCGACCACCTGCCCCCACGGGCACCCGATCATCGAGGGCATCCGCGAGCAGGGGGCGCTGCTGGCCGACGTCGAGCTCGGCGCCGACGTCACCGTCCTGCGCTTTGAGAACGAGGCCGAGGAGCTGCTGCACTACCTCAAGGACGCCGGCCTGCATCCGGGCCTCGAAGGCAAGCTCGACAGCTCCGACCAGGAGCGCGTCGTCATCGCTTCCGCCGATGGCGCCCACGAGGTCAGCCGCAGCGTCGCCGAGACCGTCTCCGTCCGCGCCGACCCGGCGCCGCCGCCGCGCGCGGCGATTCCCGAGCAGCTCGTGCTCAGCTCGGACCGCTATGGCCGGTAGGGGCCTACTGCGGCACTGACATCGTCACTATCGCCGGTGAGGTCGGTGCTTCGCTGCCGCCCTGGGGCTCTTCGGTGACCATCACGGTGTCGACGCCGTTCATGTCGGCGATAGTCGTTTCCGCTTGGCCCTGGCGATCGGGAACTAGGAGCGCCGGGACCGGTTCGACCGTGCCTTCGCGGCGCACCCACGCCTCCAGGACCTTGCCGGGCGGCAGTTGATGGACGTTGGCGAGGTGGAGCGTGCCGCCGTTGCCCTCGCGGACCATCTTCACGTCGATGCCGTGTTCGCTGGTGGAGATGACGCTGGGAGTGCCGCCGCCGTCCGAGCCGCCCTTGCCGATCTCGTAGCCGGCGGCGACGGCGACCGCAAGGACCAGAACCGCGAAGGCCATCGCCGGCCGCGAGAACCAGCTCCAGGCACGCCGCCTTTCCGGCCGGGTCTGCGGCCGGGCGTCCGCCCGCACCTCCGCCATCAGCGCCTGGCGCAGCCGCGGCGGCGGCTTCTGTCGCTCGACCGACTCCGGCAGCGAGTTCAGCGCCGGCTCGAACCAGCGGACCTCGCCCTGGCAGTGCTCGCAACCCTGCATGTGGCGCTCGAACTCGGCCCTCTCGTCCGGCTCCAGCGCGCCCAACATGTAGGGCGCGAGGTCCTCGCTCCATCGGTTGTGGTCGCTACCGCTCATGCCAATCCCTCCGCAAGCTCTCCCCTAATCTTCTCCAACCCGAGCCGCATCCGCCCCTTCACGGTGCCCATCGGCAGCTGCAGCATCTGGGCGATCTCCGAGTGGCTGAAGCCGCCGAAGTAGGCGAGCTCGATCACCTTCGCCTGCTCGCCCGGAAGGTTGCCGATCGCGCCGCGGACCTCGCCCGCGGTCTCGCGCCGCAGCGCCTCCTCCTCGGTCCGCTCGGTCGCCGGGCGCTGCTCCAGGGCCGAGTCGTCGTCGAAGTCGAGCTTCGGCGCCTTGCCGGCCTTGCTGCGGAGGAAGTCGATCGCGCGGTTGCGGACGATGCTGAGCAGCCAGGAGCGGACGCTGCCGCGGGCGGCGTCGAAGCGGGCGCCGCTGCGCCAGACCGAGATGAACGCCTCCTGGGTCACTTCCTCGGCGGCGGCGCGGTCGCCGACGATCCGGTAGGCGAGCGAGTAGGCGGCGCCGCCGTGGCGGTCGAAGAGGACCTCGAACGCCTCGGGGTCCTTGCGGCCGACCAGGGGCATCAGCTCCTCGTCGGCCAGTCGCTCCGCCTTCTCTCGCCTCACCTCCATCCGTTACCCGCTAAGCGAGAAACGGTTCGACGGCCTTCAGCACCTTCGCTTCGTCCAGCGGCGTGTCGAAGGCCGCAGGCGCCGGTTCTTCGGAGTTCTGCAGTCGGATCGCCGCCGCATGGCGCGCCTCGACCTGGACGATGCTGCCCGCCGCCGTCAGCACTTCTTTGGACTTGATCATCGGCGCGGCGCCGTTGTAGGCGCTGACGCCGGTGTCCTCGAAGGTCTGCGCCAGCTTCAGGAAGCCGGAGGTGCCGCTGTAGGGGAAGTCGAATTTCGGCTTCGCCACCGGCTTGCCGCCGAGCTTCTTGATCGTCCCTGCCAGCGCTTCGACGTGCTGCTGCTCGTCCTTCGCCAGCAGGTTGACGAGGCTCTTCAGTTCGCCGCTCGCCTTCGCCCGGCTCTTCGCTTCTTCGTAGAAGGTCGACTCCAGGTACTCGAGGGTGAGGGCGAAGTTGAGGATGTCGACGTCGCTGCCGCCAGACATCGCCAAGGCCTTGCGGACGAACGGTCCGACCGCAAGGGTGCCGTAGACGGCGCCCGCCGCCAAGGCGCCCTTCAGCAGCACCTCGCTGCGGGAGAGATCCTCGCTGTCCTCGTCGACGTGGACAGTCGCGAGCTCGGGATTCGCAAACTTGGTTTGGTTGCTCTGGATTCTGTTGGTCATGGCGGTTCCTTTCCTCTCGCGACGGCCTCAGCCGACGATGAACGGTTCGACGGACTTGAGGACGGTCGGGACGTCGGCGGGCACCGCGAAGGCGCCGTCGGGGGTGATCGATTCGCCCAGCAGCGTGTTCAGCGCCGCCGCGTGGCGGCCCTCCACGCTGTGAATCGCCAGCGCGCTCGCCAGCACTTCAGGGCTCTGAATGTTCGCGGCCTGGCCGAGGTAGGCGGCGGCGCCGAGGTTCTCGACCGTGCCGGCCAGTTCCAGCACCGACTTGGCGCTCTTCAGCGGGAATTCGGCTTTCGGTTCCGGCGCCGGCTTGCCGCCGAGGCTCTTCACCGCCTGGGTCAGCGCCTGCACGTGTTCGGCCTCCTCCTGGCCGAACTTGCGGATCGTCTCCAGGTCGGCGCCCTTGAAGAGCCCGCTCTTCACCACTTCCGCGTAGAAGGCGGTCTCCAGGTACTCGAGCGTGAGCGCGTAGTTGAGGATGCCGACGTCGCCCTTGCCGAATTCGGCGGTTTCGCTCTTGCCGGCGGGCTTCGACGCGGTCGAGCCCATCGTGGTGCTGCTGCTGTCGCTGCCGCAGGCGGCGAGGAAAGCGGCGAGCGCGGTGGATCCGCCACCGACGGCGAGGAACTTGCGCCTCGATTGGGGTCCTGCCAGCTGCTTGATGTCTGCCATCGCGAAGTCGCCTCCTGGTCGTTTACCTGCATTGCCCTACGGGGGAGGCGACACGGGTGGATCAGAATCCCCGGATGTTTCGAACTGCATCAACTTTTCTATCTGCCGGGTGGAAAAGTTGATGCAGTTCGGCAAGGCGTCTAGCGGGACCCGCGGGGCGGCGCTGCTGACGCTGTTCTCGATCGTCTGCGTGCAGAGCGGGTCGGCGCTGGCAACGGGGCTTTTCGGCTCGGTCGGGCCGGCGGGGGCTGTCTTCCTGCGCGCCACCTTCGGGGCGATCGCGTTGCTCCTCTTCACGCGGGGGGCGCCGCTGCGGGCGCGGGAGTGGCCGCACCGTGACGTCTGGCTGCTCAGCGTCTCGGTCGCGGCGGTGAACCTCTTCTTCTACGCCGCCCTGGACCGCCTCCCCCTGGGGATCACGGTCACGCTCGAGTTCGTCGGCCCGCTCGGGGTCGCGGTCCTCGGTTCACGCCGCCCGCGCGACGTCCTCTGGGTGGTCCTGGCAGCCGCCGGCATCGTCCTCCTCTCCGACGGCACCGGCGGTATCGACGGACTGGGCGTGGCCCTGGCGCTGACCGCCGGCTTCTTCTGGGGCGCCTACATCCTCTTCAGCGACCGGGTCGGCGCGCTCGCCCCCGGGCCCGGCGGCGCAACGATGGCGGCAATCCTCTCGGCTGTGATGGTGGCGCCGCTCGGGATCGCGCAGGGCGGCACCGACCTCCTAACCGCCTCCACCCTCGCCGCCGGCGCCGCCGTCGGCGTCCTCAGCACCGCGATCCCCTACGCCGCCGAGATGGAGGCTCTACGCCGCCTACCAAGAGCAGTCTTCGGCGTTCTGATGAGCCTCGAGCCGGCGGTGGCAGCAGCAATCGGCTTCATCGCTTTGTCAGAGGATTTGGCGGCGCTGGAAATCGTCGCGATCGGTCTCGTCGTGATCGCCTCAGCTGGCGCGCTGCGCTCAGCGGCGACGCCGGCTCCGCACGACTAAGCGGGACTGCCGGCGCGCAGGCTCTCGAGCGCCGATGCAATCCGCTTCACGCCCTCACCGGCCCTGTCAGCCGGAACCGGCGCGAACGAGAGGCGCAGGCTGCGCTCGCCGCCGTCGAGCATGAAGTCAGGCCCGGCGACGAAGGTGACGCCGTGGCCCTTAGCCTCGGCCAGCAGGGCGGCGCTGTCGGTGCCCTCGGCGAGGTCGAGCCAGAGGAAGTAGCCGCCATCGGGGACGACGAACTCTGCCTCGGGGACTTGCTCTTCCAGCGCCGAGACCAGGGCGCCGCAGCGGGCCTTCAGCTCGCCCTTGACGAACTCGATGTTGCGGTCGAGCTCGCCGCTGCGGCAGAGCTCGAGCACGATCGCCTCGGCCAGCATGTTCGGCGAGATGTAGGTCTCGTTGGCTTTCTTGGCGAGCTTCTTGATCTCGTCCTCCGGTCCCGCGAGGTAGCCGACGCGGACCCCGGGGCTGACCGTCTTCGAGAAGGAGGAGGCGTGGATGACTTTGCCCGCCTCGTCGAGTGAGAGCATCGTCTCCAGCGGCTCGCCCTCGAAGGGCAGCTCGCGGTAGGGGTCGTCCTCGAAGATCCAGAAGTCGTGCTCGGCCGCCAGCTCGATCAGGCGCCGGCGCTTCTCGATCGAGAGCGTGCAGCCGGCCGGGTTGTGGGCGTTGGGGATGACGTGGGCGAACTTCAGCGGCCCCTGGGCGAGCGCCGCCTCCAGCTCGCCGACGTCGAGGCCGTCGGCCTCGAGCGAGATCGGCACCAGCTCGACGCCGAGCTGCTGCAGCAGGAGCAGGGTGCGGTCGTAGCTCGGCTGCTCGACCGCAACCCGGTCGCCGGGACCGAGCAGGTGCCCGAACAGCATCGCCCCGGCCTCGAGCGAGCCGTTGGTGATCATCACCTGGCTGGGATCGAGATGGCCGTGCCGCTCCGCCACCCACTGGCAGAGCCCGGGATGACCGATGCCGACGCCGTAGGAGAGCGCCGTTTCCCAATCGGAGGCAAGCGCCCGCTGCGCCGCCTCCCGCACCTGCTCGTGGGGGAGGATGTCGGCGCTGGGAGCGCCGCGCGCGAAGGAGATCGTGTCGCCTGCCATCGAGAGCCGACACTAGCAACGCGGCGTTAGCGATCGATGCGTGATGGGCATAGAAACGGCTGAAGATGCAGACGGCGGCGGGCAAAGGAAGAGCGCTCCTGGCGATCGCGGCGACGGCGGCCCTGGTTCTGGCGGCAACGCTCTTTCTCGACTCCTCCGACGCGGGCGCCGACCGAGCACGGGTCGGCTCGAAGCGCGCCGCGGTGGAGCGGCTGCTGCGCCTCCAGGACCTCGGCCCCGGTTACTTCTTCCTCCATCTGCCGAACGAGGGGGAACCGTCGCCGCAGATCACCTGCGACCGCCTCGATCCGTCCGACGAGGAGCCGAAGCTGGCTGCCTTCCTCGACCGCTATCCGGTCAGCGGCTGCTTCGCGATCTACACCCGCCTTTTCGATACGGGCGATGGCCGGCCCGCTCCCCACCTGGTCGGCACCGGCGCGGTCGACGTCGGCAGCGTCAAGGGCGCGGCCGGCCTCCTCAGGGTGGCTTCGCTGACCGTCAGCCACGGATTCGAAGACAAGCTCCCCAAGGAGGTGCCGGCGCCGGAACCGGTGGGCGACGAAACGAAGCTCTTCCGGGTCAACAACTTTCCGATCTTCAACGAAGCGGAATCCGAAGCCTCGCTCCTTGCCTGGCGTTCGGGGTCTTCGGTCGGCGCGATCTTCGTCCAGGGAGGAACGCCTGAAGCCAACGACCAGGAAGCTGTCGCGTTCGCTCGCCTGCAGCAACAGCGCCTCGAACACCCTGCCCCGTACACCCGCGCCGAACGCGACGACAGCGAGGCCGGCTTCGAAGACCCCTCGATCGAGGTGCCGATCTACTGGCTCGGACACAACTTCACGCCCGGAGGCTCGCTGCCGGGCGCGACGCTGGAAGGAGCGGTGGCACCCAACTCGCTCTTCAGCGGGTTGCCGGGGCAGAAGCTGGAGATCTACTACACGCATGGTCTCGACCTGGGCACCTGGACCCCCGCCGGCTGGCAGAAGTTCTCGGCGAGCCGCAAAGCTCGGCAGCTGATCGGATTGCCCTGCACCAAGACGTCCCAGGTCCGACTCGCCGCAGGCCGCGCCACCCTCTACGCGGCACCGCGGCGAAGGTCCAAGCGCTGTGCCTCGAACCCACCAGTTCACTACTTCGCGGTGGTCGAGCTCGGAGCAGAGATCATCGCCGTCAACCTCGAGAGCTGCCCCCGCTGCAACACCGCCAGCGGCGGCAGCGACTACAACTCAACCGCCGGGATGAAGGCGGTTGTAAAAGCGCTGCAGCCTCGCTGAAAGCGGATCAGGGCCTGAACGGCTGACGGCCGGCACACGTACCCTTCTGCGGATGCGGAGAGCCCTGGGGAGAAGAGCTCGGGTCGTGGCGACCACCGGTGCGACCTGCCTGGCCGGCTTGGCGGCTCTCCTCGCCTGGCAGGTCCTTGGCAGCGCCGGCCAAGCCGCGGCTGCCGGACCAAAGCCGGCGCCTACCGACGCCCTCGAACTCATCCTCCGCCTCGGCGACCTCCCGCTCGGCTACGAGGTGAGCGACGGGACGCCGGAGGCTTCGATCGGAGGCGTCAGGTGCGAACGGGTCGACCCGGCCAACACCCAGGCCAAGCTCGACGACTTCCTCACCCGCAACGAGCCGGCCGGCTGCCTCGCGCTCTACCAGAGGACCTACAGGGTCGCCGGAAGCGGCCCCGAGCCGCTCGTCGTCGGCACCGGCGCGATGCGGCTCGCCAGCCCGGAAGCCGCCGCCGCAGGCCTGGCCGTGGCGCCGCTGCTGCTCAGCCATGCCCTCGACGACGAACTTCCCGAAGAGATCGCGCCAGCGGCGACCGTCGGTGACGGGACGCGGCTTTTCCACTGGCGGCACGGGGGTCTTTTCAGCGAAGGGGAAGAAACCGTCACCTTCCTGGTCTGGCGCTCGGGTCCTGTCGACGCGGCGATCTTCGTCACCGGCGGCACGCCCGCGGCAGATGACCGCGCCGCTGTCGCCCTGGCGCAACGGCAGCAGGCGCGGATCGAACGACCGACCCCGGTGACCTACGCCGATTTTGACGACCGCGAAGTCGCCCTGGAAAACCCGGGGCTGAAGGTGCCCGTCTATTGGCTCGGCAAGCGCTTCGATCCCGGCCGGAGCCTGCACGCGCTGCACCTCGAAGAAACTTGGTCGGAGACCAGCCGGAGCGCACGCGCCCCCCGCGCTGGCCTCATCTACACCGATCGCTTCGGGCTCGACAACGCTGAAGCGGTCCAACTAACCCTCTACACGCACCAGCAGTGGCGGCGCCTGCGGCGGGAGCGAGCCGAACTGCCCGGGTCACTGCTCTGCGGCAGCTCGCACTCAGTGAAGGTGCCGCGAGGGCGGGCGGTGGTGTTGAACGGCTATGAGCCTCGTCGCCTCGTCGGAGGGCAGGGGCTTCCCTGCAGGAAAGGCCGCCCCAAGCTCTTCGTCGCGCGGGTGTTCTTACCCGACGTGATCGTCGTCGCCCAGACGATGGAGTACTGCAGCGGTTGCGCCGGCATCGGTAACGGCCGCTATGACTCGCTGCGGGGGATGGCCGCTATCGCTCGCGGGCTCGTCCAGCGCGAGCGGCCGACCGCTCGCTAGAGCGAGCGCAGGGTCTCGGCGGCGATCTGCGCCGTCTCGGTCGGGCTTTCGCCGACCCGCACGCCCTTTGCTTCGAGCGCGTCTTTCTTCGCCTGGGCGGTTCCGGAGGAGCCGGAGATGATCGCGCCGGCGTGGCCCATCTGCTTGCCCGGGGGCGCGGTGAAGCCGGCGATGTAGGCGACCACCGGCTTGGAGACCTCGTTGGCGATGAACTCGGCTGCCCGCTCCTCGGCGTCGCCGCCGATCTCGCCGACCATCACGATCAGCTCGGTGTCGGGGTCGGCCTCGTACATGGTGAGGATGTCGATGAAGTCGGAGCCGACGATCGGGTCGCCGCCGATGCCGACGATCGAGGAGTTGCCGGTCCCGGCCTGCTTCAGCTCGTTGCCGATCTGGTAGGTCAGGGTGCCGCTCTTGGAGACGACGCCGATCGGTCCCGGGTCGAAGAACTGGGCGGGGATGATGCCGACGTTGGCCTTACCGGGCGAGAGGACACCGGGGCAGTTGGGGCCGATCAGCCGCACGCCCGCCTCCTTGGCCTTCCAGTACGTGTTCAGCATGTCGAGGACGGGGATCCCCTCGGTGATCGCGATCACGGTCTCGACCCCGGAGTCGATCGCCTCGTCGATCGCCGCGGCGGCGAAGCGCGCCGGGACGAAGATCATCGAGGTGTTGGCGCCGGCCTCGGTGACGGCCTCTTTGATCGTGTCGAAGACCGGAACGCCCTCGACGTCCTGGCCGCCCTTGCCGGGCGTGACGCCAGCGACGAGGTCGGTGCCGTAAGCCTTGTTGCGCAGGCCGTGGAAGGAGCCCTCGCGGCCGGTCAGGCCGGAGACGGCAAGCTTCGTGCCCTCGTCGATGATGATGCTCATGAGGCGTCTCCGGCGAGCTCGACTACGCGGCGGGCCGCGTCGAGCATCGTCTTCTCCTGGTGCAGGTTCGGCAGGTCGGCCTCGGCGAGGATCTTCAGGCCCTCCTCGGAGTTCGTCCCGTCGAGGCGGACGACCAGCGGCATCCCGAGGTCGATCTGCTGCGAGGCGGTGACGATCCCGTTGGCGATCTCGTCGCAGCGGGTGATGCCGCCGAAGATGTTGAAGAGGATCGCGGTGACCTTCTCGTCGGACTTGATCACTTCCAGGGCGTTGACAATCGCCTCGGCTTTGGAGCCGCCACCCGCGTCGAGGAAGTTGGCGGGGGCGCCGCCGGCCTGGGCGACGACGTCGAGCGTCGACATGCAGAGGCCGGCGCCGTTGGCGAGAATGCCGACGTTGCCGTCGAGCTTGACGTAGGTCAGGCCCTTCTCCTTCGCCATCTGCTCCTGCGGATCGTCGACGGTGTCGGCGATCTCAGCCAGGTCCTGGTGGCGGTAGAGGGAGTTGCCGTCGATCGTCACCTTCGAGTCCAGGGCGACGACGTCGCGGCCGGCGGTGACGATCAGCGGGTTGACCTCGATCAGGGTCGCGTCCTCCTCGCGCGCCACCTCGGCCAGCTTCACCAGCGCCTCGGCGGCTTCGTCGAGCGCGTCCTCGGCGAGGCCGGCGTCGGCGACGATCGGGCGCGCGGCGGCGGCGTCGAACTCGCGGGTCGGGTCGATGTGGCGTTTGATCAGCGCCTCGGGGTCCTCGGCGGCGACTGCCTCGATGTCCATCCCGCCTTTGGCGGAGACCATGGCCAGCAGCTTCTTCTCACCGCGGTCGAGGATGACCGAGGCGTAGTACTCCTCGGCGATGTCGGAACCGCCCTCGATCCAGACCTGGTCGACGCGGAAGGGCCCCTCGCCGTGGGGGCCGACGATGTCCATGCCGAGGATCGCGTCGGCATGGGCGCGCGCCTCCTCGGCGTCCTGGGCGATCTTGATCCCGCCGGCCTTGCCGCGGCCGCCGATCAGGACCTGAGCCTTGATCGCGCACGGGTAGCCGATCCGCTCCGCCGCGGCGACGGCCTCGTCGACCGTGTCGGCGACCTCGCCGCTGGGCACGGGGATGCCGTGCTTGGCGAAGAGCTGCTTGCCCTGGTACTCGAGAAGGTCCATAAAGAGGTGGCGCCGGGGCGCGGCGCGGAACCCTATCCAAGATCAGCTCTCGGCCGCCGAGTGGCAGCGTGACTCCCTGGCTGGCCAGCCGATGCCATAATGCCGCGCTCGCAATGGCCCTTCCCAGTCTCAAAAACATCAAATGGGTGACCACCGACTGCTACGGCACCCTCATCGACTGGGAGAAAGGCATCGTCGAAGCCTGCAAGAAAGAGGCGGCCAAAGACGGCTTCAGCTTCGAGGAGGGGCCGTTCCTCGAGCGCTTCATGGAAGTCCAGGCCGAAATCATGGCCGGCTCCTACGAGCTCTACGCCGAGGTCCTGCGGCGGACGATCGTCAAAGTCGCCGGCGAGATCGGCTGGGAAGTCGAGCCCTCGCGAGCCCAGTTCCTGCCCAACAGCGTCGCCTACTGGCTGCCGTTCCGCGAGGCCAACGCGGCGATGGACCGTTTGGGGAAGAAGTACGAGATCGGGATCGTCTCCAACATCGACGACAAACTGCTGGGGATCTCGCGCCGCCACCTGCGGACCGAACTCGACCTCGTCGTCACCGCCCAGCAGGTGCGCAGCTACAAGCCCGATCCGGTCCATTTCAAAGAGACCGCCCGTCGGATCGGCGGCAAAAAAGGCTGGCTCCACATCGGCTGCGACTACACGACCGACATCGCCCCGGTGCTGAAAATGAATGTGCCGGTGATCTGGGTCAACCGCCATGGCGAGAAACTGGAGGGCCGCAAAGCCCCCAGCGCCACGGTTAAAAACTTCCGCGAAGCCGTCAAAAAGCTCGGCGCGTCCTGAGCGTCTTCTAGCGTTCGCGGCGCAACTCAGGCGTGAGGCGCCGGTTACGGGGGACAGCCACCCCGAGCTCCTCCCATGCAGATTTCCGATTCACATTCCAGTCATCCGCGCGCGCGGCTCGCCATCGTCGCCGCCCTCCTCGCCCTGCTGGCCTGCCTCGCCCTGGGCGCGACGGCGAAGGCCGGGCCAGCCACCGCCTCCTCCTCACCGATCTCCGAAGAAGCGCTGGAAGAACGCTCCTCCAAGCCGATCAGCGAACGCCCGAGCTTCGTCGTCGTCCAAACCGACGACGAGACGTACGACCAGCTCTACACCGTCTTCAACGCCGGCGGGATCGAAGTGCCGGCGATGCCGAACACGCTCTCGATGATCGGGGGACGGGGGATGACGTTCAACCGCTACTACGTCTCCTATCCCCTGTGCTGCCCCTCGCGGGTGACGCTGCTGACGGGGCGTTACGCGCACAACAGCAACGTCCGCGGCAACGTCCAGCCGAATGGGGGCTACAGCGGCTTCCGGGCGCGCGGCGCCTGGAGCCACAACCTCGCCACCTGGCTGCAGGGGGCCGGGTACCGGACGATCCACATCGGCAAGTTCCTGAACGGCTACGGCGACGAACCGTATGACAACGGGACCGAAGTTCCGCCCGGGTGGAGCGCCTGGCACACGGTGCTGAACGCCGACACGCACCACTACTACTACGGCTACACGCTCAACGACAACGGCTCGATCGACGGGCCCTTCGGCGACCCCGGCAGCTGGGACACGCGCGAATACGGCGAACGCGACTATTTCGCCTGCCCGACCTCGTCGATCGAAGAAAAACCCTGCCTCTACGAGACCGACGTCTTCAGCCGCATCGCCTACGAAGAGCTCGTCGCCACCTCGCCCGAACAGCCCTTCTACCTGCAGCTGGACTACACGGCTCCGCACGGCGACTTCCGCCGCCCGGCCGGACCGGAGCCGGCGCCGCGGCACTACACCCTCTTTGACGGCGCCCCCTACCCGCACAGCCGCGAAGAAGGGTTCAACGAGGGCAACGTCAACGACAAGCCGCGCTTCATCCGCGAAGCGCCCTACCTCTCGCCGGAAGAAATACACACCTACCGCGTCTACTACGACAAGGCGCTGGCCTCGCTGCGAGCGATCGACGACGGGGTGAAAACGGTGCTGGACACGCTCGGCACCCAGCACCGGCTGCGCAACACCTACGTCATCTTCACCTCCGACAACGGCTTCTTCTACGGCGAGCACCGGCTGACCGGCGGCAAGTTCCTCGCCTACGAGCCCTCGACGCACCTGCCGTTCCTGATCCGCGGTCCCGGGATCAAGGCCGGGACCTCGACCGGGGAGCTGGCGGCGAACACCGACATCGCCCCGACGATCCTCGAACTGGCCGGCGTCAAACCGGACAAAAGCATCGACGGGGCCTCGCTGCTGCCGTTCCTGCGTGACCCCGACCTGCGCACCCGGCGCGGCATCCTCTTCGAGTCGTTCGTCGAGACGAACGACGTCGAAGCCAACGGTGAACCGACGGCGCAGAAGGTTGTCAGAGAGGCGCAGCGGCGCCGGCCCAGCGGCAAGAGCGAAGCGAAGGCCTCGATCGTCGCCCCGCCGAAGGACTACGAGGGAATTCGCCTCGGTCCCTACAAGTACATCGAGTGGCCCGACGGCGAGAAAGAGCTCTACGACATCAACAAAGACCCGAACGAGCTCAACAACATCGTCCGCGTCCCCAACTACTTCCCGATCCGCGCCTTCCTCCACGCCCAGCTGATCCGCCTCGAGGCCTGCGTGGGGCGGGCCTGTCGCGAAACCGCCCCGCCCTTCCCGTTGACCCGCAAGGAACAGCAGCGCGTCAGCAAGCAGCGCCGCGAAGAAGAACGGCGCAAAGAACAGGAACGCGAAGAAAAGCGGCATCACAAACGGCACGCTTGAGGTTTGGGGGGTCGGGAGGGGGTCCTCCAGACACCACTCGCTATGGCTCGTGGTTGAGTGTCTGGAGGACCCCCTCCCGACCCCCCAACCCGAGCGCTAGTTAGCTCGCTAGGGCAGTTATTTGATGACGGCTAGGGTGTCGCCGCTGCCTACTGCTGCTCCCTCGGCGATGGGGAGCTCTTCTACTTTGCCGCTGCGGTGGGCGGTGATCTCGTTCTCCATCTTCATCGCCTCGATCACGCAGATCAGGTCGCCCTCTGCGACCTCGGCGCCCTGCTCCACGGCGACTTTGAGGACGGTGCCCTGGAGCGGTGAGGGGAGCGCCTCGCTGGAGGCGCTAGGACCAGAGCCTCCTTTGCGCTCGCGTTTCGGCGGCTGTTTTTGACCACGGCCGCCCGCGCCGGGGGCTGCGGCGACGCCGCCCGCGGGGGCCTCGCCGATCACCTTGACGTCGAAGAGCTTGCCGGAGACCTCGACCTTGTAGTCGCGGGTGACGACCTCGCCGCCGTCCTCGCTGGGCTCGGGCGGGCTGGCGTCCTCCGGGGCGGTGGTTTTCAGCCACTCCTTGTCTTCCATCAGGTCGCGGCAGGTCTCCCCCCGCGCCCACTGCTCGGTGGCGAGGATCTTCTTGTGGAAGGGGATCAGGGTGGTGAGGCCGCCGGAGTCGTATTCGTCGAGCGCCCGCAGCATGCGGCGGGTGGCGTGCTCGCGATCGACGTCCCAGACGATCAGCTTGGCCACCATCGGGTCGTACATCGGCGTCACCTCGCCGCCCGCCTCGACGCCGGAGTCGACGCGGACGCCGGGCCCTGAGGGCTCGTGGTAGGAGTCGCCGATCGGGCCTGGTGCCGGCGCGTAGTTCTTGTGCGCGGCCTCGGCGTTGATCCGGCACTCGATCGACCAGCCGCGCAGCTCGACGTCCTCCTGGGCGATCGAGAGCGGCTCGCCGGCGGCGACCAGGATCTGCTCGCGGACGATGTCGACGCCGGTGACCATCTCGGTCACGCAGTGCTCGACCTGGACGCGGGTGTTCATCTCGAGGAAGAAGTACTCGTCGCCGACCTGCATCCCCTCGATCGTGCCGGCGCCGCGGTAGCCGACCGCCTCCGCCGCGTCGGTGGCGATCTTGCCGATCCGCTGCCGCATCTCCTCGTCGACGTGCGGTCCCGGCGCCTCCTCGACCACCTTCTGGTGGCGGCGCTGCAGCGAGCAGTCGCGCTCGCCGAGGTGGATCACGTTGCCGTGGGAGTCGGCCAGCACCTGGACCTCGACGTGGCGCGGGTCCTCGAGGTAGCGCTCGACGTAGACGCGCGGGTCGGAGAAGAACTTCTCGCCTTCGCGGGAGGAGCCCTCGTAGGCCTCCTGAAGATCGGCGGGGGTCATCGCGACGCGGAAGCCCTTGCCGCCGCCGCCACCGGCGGCCTTGCAGGCGACCGGGTAGCCAGCTTCCTCGGCCTGTCGTTTGGCGTCCTCGAGGCCATCCGCGACCTCGGTCGAGCCGGGGACGATCGGCACCCCGGCCTTCTCCATGATCTCCCGCGCCCGCGTCTTCGACCCCATCGCTTCGATCGCCTCCGGCGGCGGGCCGATCCAGGTGATCCCCGCCTCGGCGCAGGCGCGCGCCATGTCGGCGTTCTCGGCAAGGAACCCGTAGCCGGGATGGATCCCCTCGGCGCCGGCCTCCTTCGCGGTCTCGATGATCTTCGGGATGTTCAGGTAGCTCTCGGCCGGGACCGCCGGGCCGATCAGGTGCGCCTCGTCGGCCTCGCGCACGTGGGGGGCGTCGCGGTCGATCTCCGAGTAGACGGCGACCGAGGTGATGCCCATCTCCTTCAGGGTTCGGGCCACACGGATGGCTATCTCGCCGCGGTTGGCTATGAGGACTTTCTTGAACATCGGGGGCGGCAGTCTATTTATTCGGGGCGGCGGAGGGGGTCGTGTGCCCCCTCCCCGGACACCACTCGCCAATGGCTCGTGGTTGAGTGTCCTGGGAGGGGGCACACGACCCCCTGGCCGGTCCGCAGCTAGGGTGCGGACCGTGCTGGTTGAGCTTCAGAGCCATTCGACTTTCTCGGATGGGCAGCTAAGGCCGTCCGAGGTCGTTTCCGAAGCCGCGAAGGCGGGCGTCACCACCCTGGCGCTTACGGATCACGATGCGGTTGCTGGGGTGCCGGAGGCTGCTGAGGCCGCCGAGCGGCTGGGGATCGAGCTGGTGCCGGCTATTGAGATGTCCTGTGTGCATCGGTATGCGGAAGACCTGCATGTGTGCGGGTATTGGGTCGATCTCGAGAAGATCACGCCGGCTTGTGAGCGGGCTCAGCAGGAGCGGCGGGCTCGGGCTGGGGAGATCGTCAACAACCTGCGGCGCGAGGGGTTCGACCTGACGCTGGAGGACGCGATCCGCGAGGCCGGGGCGGCGGATTCGATCGGCCGGCCGCACATCGCCAGGGCGGCGGGCGCCACCGGCGACCTCGGTCCCTTCTTCGAGGAGTACCTGGTGCCGGGAGCCAAGGCCTTCGTCCCGCGACGCTGGCCCACCGCCGAGGAGGCCGTCGCGACGATCCGCGAGGCGGGCGGCGTCGCCGTCGTCGCCCACCCCTACTGGGACGTCAAGGACCCCGACCAGGTCGAGGACCTGATCCGCTCCCTGCAGCCGGACGGGATCGAGGCTTACTACCCCAGCCACAGCAAGGAGCAGACCGAGCACCTGCTCCAGCTATGCGACGAGCTGGAGCTGGTCCCCACCGCCAGCTCCGACTACCACGGCCCCACCCACAAGACCTTCGCCAAGTTCGGCGCCTACGACACCTTCGGCTTAGGCGAGCCGCAGGTGCCGGCCAAGCCGTAGCCCGCTGCCAGCGAACTCAGCATTGCTGATCGTTTCCGCCTCCGGGGTCGGGAGCGTCTTCTGTCTCGTGCCCGCATCCCCATCCAAAGGGTCGGTGGCGGACGATCCCGGGACCGTGGATGGCGGCCTCCGGCGCGGAACGGGCTGGGGAAACGCTGTTATCGAGGCCGGTGGAGGAAGAGGGAGGAGGCCCGAGATCTCCCTCCACGACTACGAGCAGATCGCCTATCAGAGCCAGATACGTTGACATTTCGCTGCAAAGGTTAGCGTAAATGTGCCATAACACATACATCTTTGTGAAGTTCCATACGCCTCTGTGAATATTCGATTCGCCGAATATGTTAGGGTGTTTATGCATTAACATCGACCTATCGATGGCGAGCAAAGTGACGACCCTTCGACTTCCCGACTACATGGCTGCGGAACTTGCCGCCGTCGCCAGAGCCGACGACGTGCCGGTGTCGGAAGCGGTGCGCGAAGCGATCGAAAAGCACATCGCAGAACGACGCGCCGACAAGGATTTCCAGAAGCGGTTGAAACAGCTCATCGAAGAGGACCAAGAGGTCCTCAAGCGCCTCGCGGAATAAGAAGAGGGGCGGGAAGCCTCCTCCAGACACTCAACCGCGAGCCATTGGCGAGCGGTGTCTGGAGGAGGCTTCCCGCCCCTCTCGCAAACGCTTGAAGCTGGGAGCTACGCCGCCGCGGCCTCCCTGGCCGGAATCAGCCCCCGCTCCTCGAGGTAGGCCAGCAGCTTCTGCGCCGACTCCTCCGGAGTCTCGTTTTCGGTGTCGCAGACGAACTCCGGGCGCTCCGGCTCCTCGTAAGGATCGGAGACGCCGGTGAATTCTTTGATCTCGCCCTTGAAGGCTTTCTCGTAGAGGCCCTTGACGTCGCGCTCGGCGCAGGTGTCGACCGAGGCTTTGACGAAGACCTCGATGAAGCGGTCTCCCATCAGCTCGCGGGCTTCGTCGCGGATCTCCTTGTAGGGGGAGATCGCCGCGGTGATCACCGGCACGCCGTTGCGGCTGAGCAGATCGGCGACGAAGGCGATCCGCCGCACGTTGGTGTCGCGGTCCTCCTTCGAGAAGCCGAGGCCCTTCGAGAGGTTTTCGCGGACGATGTCGCCGTCGAGGATCTCGAGCTGTGAGCCACGCCCGCGCAGCTCCTCCTCGAGGTGGCGGGAAATCGTCGTCTTGCCGGCCCCGGAGAGTCCGGTGAACCAGAGGGTGAAGCCCTTCTCACCAGCCATGCTTTGTCAGTCCTCCTTGTAAGCGTCGATCAGGATGTCAGCGACCTCGTCACGTGAGAACTCGTGCGGCGGCCGTTCGCCGTTGCCGAGCATTTCGCGGACCTTGGTCCCGGAAAGGAACAGGCGTGCATCAGCGTCGTGGGGGCAGGTCTTGTTGGAGGCAAGCCCCTCGCACTCGTTGCACCAGAAGGTGTGCTCGAACATCAGTGGCTCGATCCCGAGCTCCTCGATGTCGATCGTGTCGAAGATCTTCTGCGCGTCGTAGGTGCCGTAGTAATCGCCGGCGCCGGCGTGGTCGCGGCCGACGATGAAGTGGGTGGCACCGTAGTTGCGGCGGACGATCGCGTGGAGGACCGCCTCCCGCGGGCCGGCGTAGTGCATCTTCGCCGGCTTCACGCCAAGCACAACCCGGTCGTTCGGGTAGTAGTTCTCCATCAGGACCTCGTAGCAGCGCATCCGCACCTCGGCGGGGATGTCACCCGCCTTGGTCTTGCCGATCAGCGGGTGGATGAAGAGCCCGTCGCAGGTCTCCAGCGCGGCCTTGGTCAGGTACTCGTGGGCGCGGTGGATCGGGTTGCGGGTCTGGAAGGCGACGATTTTCTTCCAGCCGCGGGCCTCGAAGTCGGCCTTGTGCTCGGCCGGCGTCTTGTAGCGGCGCATGAAGGCCTCATCATGGTCGGGCAGCGCGTCGACCTCGATCGGGCCGGCGATCATCCGGTTGCCCTCCTCGTAGATCGCGGCGACGCCCGGGTGGGCCTCCTCGGTGGTCCCGTAAACCTGCTCGGCCTCGCGCTTGACGTCGCGCTCCCAGATCTCCTCGACCGTGATCCGTCCCAGCTTCTTGCCTTCGTCGGAGGAGAGCTCGATCACGTCGCCGACCGAGCAGTCGAGGTCGGTCGCCAGGGTGATCGGGATCGGCCAGTAATCGCCGTCGGCGGTCCGCATCTCGCTGCAGACGCGCTCCCAGTCGGCGGAGCCCTGGAAGCCGGTCAGCGGCGCGAAGCCGCCGTTGCCGATCATCTCGAAGTCCGCGGTGTGGCGCTCGGAAAGGGTCAGGGACAACTCAGCCATGGTCTCGCTCATCTGCTCGTTTCACCAATCGGGAGGGGGTTTGGGGTGTTCTGCGAATTAACGGGAAATTGCGCCGCTTCTTGCGGAAGGCGGCGTTAGTTGATCCCGCACTCGGTCTTGGCGAGGCCGCTCCAGCGGCCCTCGCGCAGATCGCCGCCCGGGCCCACCGGCTTGGTGCAGTGGGTGCAGCCGATCGACGGGTAGCCGTGATCGTGGAGCGGGTTGTACGGGAGGTGGTGCTCACGGATGTAGTTCCAAACGTCGCGCTCGGTCCAATCAGCGAGCGGGTTCAGCTTCCAGAGGTTGAAGCGCTTGTCCCAGCCGAACTTCGGGGTCTTGGAACGGCTGCTGGAGTCTGCCCGGCGGACGCCGGCGGCCCAGCAGTCTACGGAAGACAGGGCGCGGCGCATCGGCTCCACCTTGCGGATCCCGCAGCAGGCGTCGGGGTCGCGGTTCCAGAGCTCGGGGCCGTGCTCGGCCTCCTGCTCGGCGAGCGTGAGGTTGTGGAAGCGGTCGAACTCGACCCCGAGCGCCTCGGCGAGGCGGTCGCGGGTCTCGTAGCTCTCCTCGAAGAGGACGTCGGTGTCGAGGTAGAAGAAGCGGGCCGCCGGGTTGACCTGGCTCGCCAGGTGCGCCGTTACCGAGCTCGTTTTCTGGAACGAGCAGGCGATGTAGTGGCGCTCGCCGAAGTTCTCGAACATCCACTCCATCGCCTCCTGCGCGGTGCTCTGCTCGAGCTCGGCGGCGATCGCCTCGTGATCGAGGTCCGCAGGTGTGGGGACAGTGCCTGACAGGGTGACGGGAGGTGGTTTCATCGCTGCGCTCGGCGCGAGCTAGATCGCGCACTCTCCCTCGCCGCGCACGACCTCGTACGGGCTCGATCGGTTCCAGTCGATGAACTGCTGCATCGTCTCCAGGCTGAACTCGGCGGGCATCGTCAGGTCCTTGACCTCGGCTTCGAACGGCTCGGCACCTACCCGCTCGACGAAGGGGTTGAACTCCTCGCCCTCGTCGCGCCCAGCCTCGTAGAGCTTGACCCAGCGCTCGACCGCCTCCGGCACCCGCTTGGCCGGGAGCCGCGATTTGAGCCGCTTGCCGAAGACGACCTCGCCGCCCTCGAAGTTGCCGCCGATGTGCGGGATGTAGGCCGGCATCTGGCGGCCGCCGACCTTCAGCGAGGCGCCGTAGAAGCCGATGTTGGCGATGTGGTGCTGGCTGCAGCCATTGGGGCAGCCGCTCATTTTGATGTGGATGCGCTTGGTCAGCTCGTCGGTGATCTGCATCGAGTCGACCCGCTCCTTGATCGCCCGGTTGAGGCCCATCGAGGAGGTGATCCCGAGTTTGCAGCTGTCGGTGCCGGGGCAGGAGACGACGTCGGTGATCTCGCGGGCGCCGGCCTCGCCGAGACCGAGGGCATTGAGCCGCTCCCAGACGTCGTAGAGGGACTCGTCGCGGACCCAGCGGAGGACGAAGTTCTGCTGCACGGTGCTGCGGGCCGAGCCGCCGGTGAACTCGCGCATGATCTCGGCGAGGCCGCGGAACTGCTCCGGGGTGAGGTCGCCGCGGGTGACCTTGACCTCGACGGTGGAGAAGCCCTCCTGGCGCTGCGCCTCGACGTTCCCCTGGAGGAAGCGCTCGAACTCGGTGCGGTCGCCGTTCGGCGAGGACGCGGCGAGCGGCGCCTCGGGCGCGTTCGCCTCCTCATCGGGGGCGTAGGAGAGGCGCTCGACCAGCTCGGGGCCGAATTCGCGCTCCGCCACCCAGTCCCCCTGCAGCTCCTCGTCCACGAGCTCGCGGAAGGCGTCCATGCCGATCTTGTCGACGAGGACCTTGATCCGGGCGCGGGCGCGGTTGACGCGCAGCCAGTCCTGGCGGTCGAAGATGCGGAAGACGGCCTCGGCGACCTTGAGGTAGTCGCCGTTGTCGGCCTCGACGAACTCGTAGAGGGTCGGGGCGACGCGGGCCATGATCGAGGTGCCGCCGCCGACCCGGACCTCGAACCCCTTCACCCCGTCCTTTTCGCGGGAGAGGAAGGCGATGTCGTGGATGCCGCTGATCGCCCGGTCCTCGGGGGAGCCGGTGAACGAGGTCTTGATCTTGCGCGGCATCAGCTGCGTCGTCGGGTGGCGGACGAAGTAGCGGACGTAGGCGGTGCCGTAGGCGGTCGGGTCGAAGATCTCGTCGGCGGCGACGCCGGCCCAGGGGTCGCCGGTGACGTTGCGGACCGTGTTGCCGCAGCCCTCGCGCGAGGAGAGGCCGGCTTCGGCGATCTCCCGCAGCAGCAGCTCGGTGTCGCGCAGCGGCACGTGGTGGATCTGGATGTTCTGCCGGGTGGTGATGTGGCCTTTGTTCAGCGGTGCGTACTTCTCGACCACGCTGGCGAAGGAGTCCATCTGCTCGGGCGTGACCCCGCCGAACGGGAGCTTGATCCGGATCATCTGGACGTCGGCTTGGCGCTGGCCGTAGACGCCCTGTTTGAGGCGGAAGCCGATGAACTGGTTCTCCTCGAGCTCGCCGCTGAGGAACTGCTCGGCTTCGTTGTCGAAGTCGTCGAACTCGCGCTCGATGATCGGGATGACGTGGCCGGGGACGTTCTCGTAGGTCTCCGGGTTCTCGAGGCTCCCGGGCCGGCCCTTGCCCCGCTGCTCCTTGTTCTCTGCGACGGCTACCTCCATGGTTTGGAAAGGTAGCAAAGCTGACCGGGATTCAGGTATTTAATTTCCTGAGCGGTTGAAGAGGCACTGAAAGCGCCTGCAAACGACCGATGACGGTAACTCCCGCCGCTCAGCTGTGCGACGGTTTTTTCTGCGCCTGCAGGATCGCGGCGGCCTCGCCGGATTCGGCGACGTAGCCGCCCTCTGGCTCCAGCGGCAGCTCCTCCTCGCTCCAGCCGACGATCCCCTCGCTCAGCTTGACAGCCTCGAAGCCGGCGTCGTTGAGGGCGGCGGCGGCCATCGAAGAGCGGTTGCCGCCGCGGCAGTAGACGACCACTGGGCGGTCCCGGTCGATCTCGCCGGTGCGCTGCGGCAGCTCCGGCAGCGGCACGTGCTTGGCGCCGGCGATGCGTCCCGCCTCCCACTCGTGGTCGGCGCGCACGTCGACCAGCTGCGCGCCCTCGTCGAGCAGCTTGCGCGCCTCCTCGCGGGAGACCTCCTTCGGCTCGCTCGCCTGCTCTGCCATCAGTCGACCTCCGTTCCCTCGATCAAGAATGCGACGCGGACGTGGGCGCGGTACTCGTCCAGGTTCTCACCGCGGATCCCGGTGGAGACGATGTCGACCGCGCGGATATTGCGCAGCGAGCCCTGCGCCTGCAGCAGCGCCTGTTTGGCGGCGTCGTCGGTCGACGTCTTGGAGCTGCCGACGAGCTCGATGATTTTCACGACAGCCATGCGGATCCTCCTCGTAGGTCCTCGATCGTCTCCTTGGCGCTGATCCCCTCCAGGTAGGCCGCCCGCTGCCAGGCCGGCGTTGCCGGTTCCTCCTCCGCGGGCGCGCTCGCGAACTCCGCCTCGAACTGCGCGATCGCGGCGGCGAGCGCCGCGGCCTCGTCCCCATGGGCGGTCTTCCGTGCCACGGAGCGAAGCCTAGTTCAAGCCAACTGCCGCGGCGCGGCCGGCTGCAAGCTCCTGGCGCCGGCGCTCCAGCAGCGTCTCGAGGTTGCGGAGGGCCGCCTGCGGTTCCCGCTTCAGGCGCGGCGCCGTGATCCGAATCATCTCGATCCCAAGCAGCTTCAGCTCCTCCTGGCGCCGGCGGTCGCGCTCGAAGGCGGCGCGGCTGCCGTGGGTCTCGAAGAGGTCGAGTTCGACCGCAAAGCGAAACTCGGGCCAGTAGGCATCGAGCTCGAACTCGGCGATGTTGAAGTTCATCGCGGGGACTGGGAGTCCAGCGGCTTTGACCAGCCGTCGGAAGCGGCGCTCGAACTTCGAGCGGGTGAAGGCGGGGTCGGGTTGGTAGATCGCGAGTGCCCGGGCCAGCCGCCCGCGTCCGCGATGACCTCCGGCGCGATCGAGGAGGTCCTCGACCGCGCGCACATCGAGCAGCCCCCGATCTTCGGCGCGCTCCAGGTATCCGTCCAGCTGCTCCGGCCGCGCCCGAATCGCCAGGTCGAGCAGCACCCGCGGGACGGCGGTGACGGGGATGCCTTGGCAAACCGCCCGATCCTCCGCAGCCAGGATCGAAGAGAAGTGGACGACGAAGAGCCGTCTTGCTCGGCGCCGAGTAGGCGCCGTCACATGCATCACATCCGGCATGAACCGCAACAGCCCCCAGAGATAAGCGGCCGAGTAGTGGCTAGCCACCGCCCGCCAGGGAGCAAGCTCATCAGGTTCCGCCGCCAGCACCGCCGCCCAGCACCGCGAGTGCCAGGTCAACCGCCGATGCCCAACGGCATAGACGCCACGGTGGAGTCGATGCAGCCTGCCTGCTGCCTCCCATTCGACGACCGTCCGGGGCGCATGGCCGAGAGCGACCAACTGGCCCATCGAAGCAACCCCGTGTTGTCGGGTCGCCAGGTCCTGCAACGGCCGATCTGAGGGTGGCGTTCGTCCTTTGCGCGACATACGTCATAGAAGGACGAACGCCACGGTGGTTCTCCCCCTTCGGCTGAGGGGATTCCCGGTATCTCCGGCGGGCCCGCCGGCCTTGCGCTTCGTCCTGCCGGGCCAAGCGCTGTGTGTGCGCTCTAGCCGTTCAGGCCTGGGACGGGGTGGCCGTGCTTGATGGTGGCGCAGTTGAAGGGTTCGGGATCAAAGCTGTCGGTGAGGGCGCGGCCTGCCGGTTCGCCCGTGCCGGGGATTTCCTTCGTTTCGATTTTGCCGCCCTTGCCTCTGACCTTGATCGTCTTCGGCGGGGTGCCGCGGCCGCACTGGATCGAGAAGTCCCGCATGCCGTCGCGGGCGTCGATGATGTCGTCGCCGCCATTGCCGTAGAAACGGTCTTCGCCGGGCTGCCCCAGCATCGCGTTGGGACCGCTGTCGCCGATCAGGACGTCCCAGTCGAAGGAGCCCTCCATGTCCTCGTCGGTCGGCGAGAGGTGGACAGGGTCGCAGCCCTTGATCGCCGTGATCCAGGCTTTGTGCTGCGGGAAGGAGATGATCAGCAGGCCGGGGTGGGCCTGCGTCTCGGCGAAGGAGGCATCGTCGCGGCCGGGACCGCCGACCAGCGCCCCACCGGCACAGCCGCCACCGGCCGCCAGCAGGTCGCCGTTGCCTTCGCCGTAGAGGAAGGTCGGGCCCGGCAGGCCGCCGACCAGCCCGTCGGCGCCGTCGCCTCCGTAGATGTGGTCGGAGCCGGGTCCCGACTCGACCAGGTCGTCCTCCGGGCCGGCGTGGATCGTGTCGTTGCCGAGGCCGCCGGCGAAGCGGACGCTGCCGACCGCGAGCAGCGAGCCGATAACCCGCAGGCTGTCGTTGCCCGGGCCGAGGTCGGACATCAGCCACCTAGCCGGCCCGTTGGCGGGACAGGAGACCGCGGTTCGAGAGGGGGACGCATAGGAGCAGCCTGCGCTGATCGCCAGCCCGGATTTGGCGGTGACGCTGAAGGTCTGGCTCGCTTCGTCGTAGGCGACGAAGAACTGGTCGCGGCCGCCGCCGCCGATCACCTGCAGCCCGGCGCCGCCTCCCGGGGTCGGGTCGAGCTGGACGTAGGCGCTTCCCTGCGGCGGCGCTTCCTTGCCGCAGGAGATGGTGCGGCCTTTGGCGCCTACGCAACCGTCGCTTCCCTGGCCGCCGTCGAGCGTGTCCGGCCCGCCACCGCCGACCAGGTGGTCGTCGCCGGGGCCGCCGTTGATCACGTTGCCCTGCGGGCTGCCGATCAGGGTGTCGCGGAAGGCCGAGCCTTCGAGGCTCTCGAAGCCGAAGAGCTTGTCGTGGCCGTCCCCGAACGCTTTGTGCGCCTTCAAGGAGGCCCAGACGCCGCTGCCCTTGCCGCCCGCCCGAGCCGTCGCGAAGGAGGCGATGTCCCCCTTGCCCGCGCCTCCGGACATGCGGTCGTAGCCGTAGTCGCCGTGGACGAGGTCTTCGTTGCCCGGCCCGCCGTTGACGACGTCGATGCCGAGATCGCCGGCGACCTCGTCGTTGCCTCCCGGCCCGCCGAGGATCTTGTCGTCGCCGAGATCCCCGTTCACCTGGTCGGCGCCCGGCCCGCCGTCGACTTCGTCGTTGCCGCGGCCGCCGTGGATCTGGTCGTCCCCCGGCCCGCCGCAGATCAGGTCGTTGCCGAGGTTGCCGTAGATCAGGTCGTCGCCGTTGCCGGCCCAGATCACATCGCGCTCCGGCGTCCCCTGCAGGACGTCGTCGCCGTCGGTGCCGACGATCTTCGCCAGGCGCCCGTGGCAACGCGGCGGCTCTTCTTCCTGCGCTGGCGTCGCCGCGACGGCGCTCACCGCGCAGGCAGCGAAGCCGAGCGCGAACAAGAAGACGATGACCCCCCGGGAGCGATTCACGACGGCGGGAGCCTATTCGCCGCGGCCGACCTCATCGCGTGTTCCTTTGCCGTCCACATCCCGACAAAGGAACCACGCGATGGGACGGAAGTTCCTCAGGCGCTGCGAATCAGCTTCTTGTTGACGAACTCGTCGGCGCCGTAGCGGCCGAGCTCGCGCCCGAAGCCGGACCGCTTGAAACCGCCGAACGGCAGCTCCGGGCTGTCCGCGCCGACCAGGTTCACGTAGACCATCCCGGCTTCGATCCGGTCGGCGACCCGCTCGCCCTGCTCCTTGTCGGTCGTCATCACGTAGGAGCCGAGCCCAAACGGAGTCTGGTTGGCGAGCTCCACCGCCTCCTCCTCGGAGCCGACTTTGTAGACCTGCGCCACCGGCCCGAAGAACTCTTCCTGGGAGGCCTCGTCCCCGGGCTTGATCCCGGTGAGGATCGTCGGTTCGAAGTAGTTGCCGTCGCGCTTGCCGCCGGCGAGGATCTCGGCGCCGTTCGCGACCGCCTTCTTGACCTGCTCCTCGAGCCGATCAGCCGCGGTCTGCGAGGAGAGCGGGCCGACCTCGGTCTCCTCGGAGGTCGGGTCGCCCGGCTTCGCCGCTTCCAGCTTCTCCCGGAACTTCTCGAGGAACTCGTCGTAGAGCTCGTCGACGACGATGAAGCGCTTGGCCGCGTTGCAGGACTGGCCGGTGTTGTCGAGCCGCGCTTCGGCCGCCGCGGTCGCCGCCTCGTCGACGTTCTCGGTGCCGAGCAGGATGAACGGGTCCGAGCCGCCCATCTCCAGCACGACCTTCTTCAGGTTCCGGCCGGCGATCTCGGCGACCGCGGCTCCCGCCCGCTCGGAGCCGGTGACCGAGACCCCGTGCACCCGGGGGTCGGCGATCACCCACTCGATCTGCTCGTTGGTCGCGTAGATGTTCTCGTAGCAACCCTCGGGGAAGCCGGCGTCGTTGAAGATCTTCTGCATCGCCTCCGCCGATTCCGGGCACTGCGGCGCGTGCTTGAGCAGGATCGTGTTGCCGATCACCAGGTTCGGTCCGGCGAAGCGGGCCACCTGGTAGTAGGGGAAGTTCCAGGGCATGATCCCGAGCAGGACCCCGAAGGGGCTGCGGCGGATCACCGCGGTGCCCTCACCGCCGAGCAATTCGATTGGCTCGTCGGCCATCAGATCCTCGGCGTTGTCGGCGTAGAAGCCGTAGATTTCGCCGGCGAAATCGACCTCCATCAGGGCCTGCTCGATCGGCTTGCCCATCTCACGGACGATGATCCCGGCTAGTTCCTCGCGGCGCTCGGAGTGCAGCTCGCCGACCTTGCGCACCAGCGCGGCGCGGTCGGCGACCGAATTCGAAGCGGGCCAGCTCTTGGAGGCCTGGTCGCAGCGGTCGATCGCAGCGCGGAGCTCGTCGTCGCTGATCTCCGGGTACTCCTTGACCGTCTCGCCGGTGGCGGGATTGACAACCGCGTAAGTGCTCATTTCAGCCCTCCCTCTGGATGCTCATTGCAGATCGTTCAAGTCCGAGCGCCTCCTCGACCGCCACGTACTCCATGCCCACGCCCTCGGCGACCGCCGGATGCGTGACCTTGCCGCCGGCGACGTTGACGCCGAGCCGTAGGCCCGGGTCGCGCCGTATCGCCTCGTCTACCCCGTGGTCGGCCAGCGCTATCGCGTAGGGCAGCGTCGCGTTGGTGAGCGCGTAGGTGGAGGTGATCGGCACCGCGCCCGGCATGTTCGCGACGCAGTAGTGGGTGATCCCGTCGACCTCGAAGGTGGGGTCGCGGTGGGTGGTCGGGCGCGAGGTCTCGAAGCAGCCGCCCTGGTCGATCGCGACGTCGACCAGCACCGCGCCCGGCTTCATCAGCGCCAGCTGCTCACGCCGAATCACGTAGGGGGCGCGGGCCCCATGGACCAACACGGCGCCAATGACGAGATCCGCGTTCGGCAGCATCTCTTCGACCGCCAACCGGGTCGAGTAGACGGTCGAGCAGCGGCCGCCGAAGATCACTTCGAGCTCGCGCAGGCGGTCGATGGAGCGGTCGAAGACGAAGACGTCCGCTTCCATCCCGATCGCGATGAAGGCGGCGTTCATCCCGACGACACCGCCGCCGATCACCATCACGTTCGCCGCGGCGACGCCCGGCACGCCGCCGAGCAGGATGCCGCGGCCTCCCAGCGGTTTCTCCAGCATGAAGGCGCCCGCCTGGGTCGCGATCTTCCCCGCCACCTCGCTCATCGGCGCCAGCAGCGGCAGCCGCCCGCGGGCGTCCTCGACCGTCTCGTAGGCGATCGCGGTGACGCCGGCGCCGCAGAGCCCGCGCGTCTGCTCGGGGTCGGGCGCCAGGTGCAGGTAGGTGAACAGCAGCTGCCCCGGCCGCAGCATCTCGATCTCCTCCGGCTGCAGCTCCTTGACGTGGAGGATCATCTCCGCCTCGAAGACGCCCTCCGCGTCAGAGACGATCTCCGCCCCCTGCGCCCGGTAGTCCTCGTCGCTGATCGCGCTGCCCTCGCCGGCGCCGGCCTGGACCACCACCTCGTGCCCGTGCTCGCTCAGTTCGCGCACCCCGGCGGGGGTGACCGCGACGCGGTACTCGTCGGGCTTGATCTCGGTCGGGACTCCAATCTTCATGCGACCAGCTCCCTCGCTCGCAGGGCCAACCAGAACTCGATGCGGTCGTGGGCACGCGAGAGGTCGCGGCCCGTCAGCTCTTCCACCTTGCGCATCCGGTAGCGCAACGTGTGGCGGTGGCAGTAGACCTGCCGCGCCGCCCGCTCCCACTGACCGTTCTGCTCGATGAAGGCCTCCAGGGAGCGCAGCAGCTCACCGCCGTACTCCTCGTCGCCGCGCTCGATCGGGCCGAGGACGGTGTCGCAGTAGAGGTCGAGCGCGTCGTCGTCCTGGATCGAGAGCAGCAGGGTGAAGGCGCCGAGGTCGCGCCAGGAGGCGACGTCGGGGGCGGAGCCGTTGTCGAAGGCGGTCGCCTCCAGCGCGCAGCGCGCCTCGTGGAAGGAGTGACGCAGGCGGTCCGGCGGCCCCGGGCGGCTGGCGGCGGCGCGGACCGGCCCGCGCTCGCGGGCGAGCGCCCCCCGCGCCTCCGCAGCGACGTCGATCGGGTCACGGTCGGCGCAGTCAATCACCGCGCAGAGCAGCTCGCGGCCGTTTACGGAGTGGGGAGCGACGACGGCGGGGCAGGCCTGCGCGGCAAGCGCGGTTTCCAGCGCCGCCGCCGCCTCGCCGGGGTCACCGAGCGAGAAGACGAGCACCGCCGCCTCCTCGCCGATCCCGAAGGGCTCGAGCCGGCGCCGCAGCTCGGTCGGGTCCATCCGGCCGCCGAGCGCCGCCGCCAGCACGTCGCCGGCCAGCCGCCGCTCGGTCTCGCGGGCGACGCGGCGGCGCATCAGCTCCAGCGCCACCACCGCCACCGCCTGCTGCAGGATCAGCCGCTCAAAGTCGCCGAGGCCGCCGGAGTCGCGGACGATCACCACCCAGGCCTGCGGCGGGCCGCCGCCGGGGGAGATCACCGGATGGGCGAGCGCCCGCCCCGTCACCGTCGGGTGCGAGGGGATGAACGGGTGGCCGTCGCCGGCGTGGCTGAGCGCTTCCTTGCGGATCGCCGCGACCGCGTCGGCGGAGAGCTGCCGCCGGAAGCCGCGCCCGGCCAACCGCTCGCCGCGGCCGTCGAGGATCGCCACGGTGCCGCCGACCGCGGAGGCGACGGTCGCGGCGATTTCCTCCAGCCCGCGCTCCTCGAGGACCAGGCGCTCGAGCCGCCGCTGCACCGCCACCCCTCGCTGCAGCACCTCGTACTGCTCGTTGACGAGTTTGGCGAACGCCTTCTCGGTGATCGCGATGAACGGGACCGAGTAGGGCACCTCGAAGAGCGGGAAGCCGCGCTTCTCGGCCTCGTCGACCAGCGCCTTCGGCAGCGATTTGTGCGTGAAGCCGGTGCCGAGGCCGAGGCCGGCGAGGTTGCGGTCGGCGAGGATGCCGACGAAGGCGCGCTGCTTGGCGGCGGTGTCGAGCGGGATGCCGGTGGTCAGCATCAGCTCGCCGCCGGAGAGCCACGGAGTTGGGTCCTGCAGCTCAGAGATGTGGACCCAGCGCACCGGCGCCGCAGCGGCGTCGGTGCCGGCCGCCAGCTCCAGGTCAAGCTCGTCGAGCAGGCTCTGTACGGTGAGCACCGAGGCTCCTAGAGCGACGTTCTCCGGCCGGGTTGAGGCGCCGTGGAGCGCGTCCCCCCAACCACCTTGTCCCAAGCCTCCGAGAGGACCGAATGCAGCACCTCGTGGATCTCTTCGAACTGCTCGGTGTCGGCGATCAGCGGCGGTGAGAGCTGCACCACGGGGTCGCCGCGATCGTCGGCGCGGCAGATCAGCCCGCGCTTGTAGAGCTCGCCGGAGAGGAAGCCGCGCAGTAGCTTCTCGGACTCCTCGTCGTTGAAGCTTTCTTTCGTCTCCTTGTCTTTGACCAGCTCGACCGCGTGGAAGTAGCCGGCGCCGCGCACGTCGCCGACGATCGGCAGCTCGTGCAGGGACTCGAGCATCCCGCGGAACTCGCCCTCCTTGCGCAGCACGTGCCCGCAGAGGTCCTCCTGCTCGAAGACGTCGAGGTTGGCCATCGCGATCGCGGCGGCGATCGGGTGGCCGGCGAAGGTGAAGCCGTGGGCGAAGGAGGCGTTGCCCTGCATGAACGGCTCGGCAACCTTGTCGGAGGCGATCACGCCGCCCATCGGCGCGTAGGCCGAGGTCAGCGCCTTGGCGACGGTGATCAGGTCGGGGACGTAGTCGAAGCGTTCACAGCCGAAGTAGTGGCCGAGGCGGCCCCAGGCGCAGATCACCTCGTCGGAGATCATCAGCACGTCGTATTGGTCGCAGATCTCACGCACCCGCTGGAAGTAGCCGTCGGGCGGGACGAAGCAGCCGCCGGCGTTCTGGACCGGCTCGAGGATCACCGCGGCGACCGTTTCCGGCCCCTCAAAGACGATCCGCTCCTCGATCGCGTCGGCCGCCCAGAGCGGGTCGCGCTCCTCGGGCCAGCGGTAGATGTTGGTGTTGGGGACATGACAGCCGCCCGGGGTGAGGGGCTCGAACTGGCTGCGCAGATCGGTGATGCCGGTGGCCGACAGCGCCCCCAGAGAGGTGCCGTGGTAGGCAACCTCGCGCGCGATCACCTTGTGCTTCTGGCCTTTGCCGTGGACGCGGTGGTAATTGCGGGCCAGCTTCAGCGCCGACTCGACCGCCTCCGAGCCGCCGGAGGTGAAGAAGACGCGGTTGAGGTCGCCCGGGGTCATCGACGCGATCCGCGCCGCCAGTTCGATCGCCTTCGGGTGGGCGTAGCTCCAGAGCGTGTAGAAGTCGAGCTCTTCGATCTGGCGCGCCGCGGCTTCCCCGTACTCGGTGCGGCCGTGGCCCGCGTTGCAGCAGAAGAGGCCGGAGAGCCCGTCGAGGTAGCGGTTGCCGTGCTCGTCATAGACGTAGCAGCCCTCGGCCCGCGTGATGATCGGGATCTCGTGGTCGGGCCCGTAGGCGCCCATCCGCGAGAAGTGCATCCAGAGGTGCTGGCGGGCCAGTTGCTGAAGATCGGTTCCTGCTGGCGCCTGCGACGCGGTGGCCATTTCGCCCTCCTCCTCGATTACGACGTTATGGACAAAGCTAGACCCCGTATCCAACAATCGCAAGTGGTCTTTGGGTCAAGGCCTGAGGATCGCCTTGTCCATTAAGTACAAGTTACTCCTGTGCTTTTAGGACATTCGCCCCTTGCGCCGCCCTCCACCGGGGCTTACCGTCGCTGGTAGATCCCGCCGGTGGCGGGTAGAGGCTCGGGACAGAGGAGGGCTGTTGAAGCGCTGATGGATGCCCAGGGAAAGACCGCAAGCGTCGAGCTGCGAGGCGTGACCAAGCGCTTCGACCAGCTGGCCGCGGTCGACGACCTCAACTTGGAGTTGGCGCAGGGGGAGTTCTTCACCTTGCTCGGCCCAAGCGGCTGCGGCAAGACGACGACGTTGCGGATGATCGCCGGCTTCGAGCGACCGACCAGCGGCGAAGTGCGGATCGAGGGCGAGGACGTGGCGCAGCTGCCGCCGCACAAGCGGCCGACCAACACCGTCTTCCAGAGCTACGCGCTCTTCCCCCACCTCAGCGTCAAGGACAACGTCGCCTTCGGGCTGAAGCGCAAGGGGGTGGGCAAGGACGAGATCAAGCAGCGGGTCGAGGGCGAGCTCGAGCGGGTCGGCCTCGCCGCCGAGGGCAACCGGCGCCCGTCGCAACTGTCGGGAGGGATGCAGCAGCGGGTGGCGCTGGCGCGGGCGCTGGTCAACCTGCCGAAAGTCCTCCTCCTCGACGAGCCGCTGGGGGCGCTGGACCTGAAACTGCGCAAGGAACTGCAGGTCGAGCTGAAGCGGATCCAGCGCGACGTCGGCATCACCTTCGTCTACGTCACCCATGACCAAGAGGAGGCGCTGACGATGAGCGACCGGATCGCGGTAATGAACCGCGGCCGGGTCGAGCAGGTGGCGGTGCCGGAGGAGGTATACAACCGGCCGGCGACGACCTTCGTCGCCGGCTTCATCGGCGTCTCGAACCTGATGCCGGCGACGGTGACCAGCAGCCACGAGGTGAAGCTCGACCAGGGGCAGACGATCGCCACCGAGACGGGCGGCTTCTCCGCGGGCGAGCGCTGCCACGCGGTGGTGCGGCCGGAGAAGCTCAGGGTCGAGCTCGGTGAAAACGGCCACGGCGCCGGCCAGGCGCGGGTCGAAGGGGTGGTCGCCAGCTCGCTCTACCTCGGCACCGCGACCCAGATCGCCGTCGACCTCGGCGAGGGGACGCGGATGACCGTCCTCGTCCCCAACGCCGACGAGGCCGAGCGGCAGCGCCTGCCCGGCGGCGGCGCCCGCGTCGGCTTGAGCTGGGAGCCCGAGCACATGCACCTTGTCCGCGAGTCGCCCGACGGAGTGTCGGCGGCCCGCACCGACGACGGCGCCCGCGCCGCCGACCAGTCACAACTGGAAACCACCCACGGAGGTTGATCGCAGATGGTCAGTGAGAAGGACCCACGGAGGATCACCGCCCTGCTGGCGGTTTTGGTCGCGGCGGTGGCGCTGGCCCTCGGGCTCGCGGCCTGCGGTGGCGGAGGCGGAGACATCAACGGCGGCGGCGAAACCGAGGAAGTGAAACTCGAAAAGAAGGCCTCCGGGGACATGACGATCTCCAACTGGCCGCTCTACATCGATAAGCAGACCGTCCCCGACTTCGAAAAGGCGACCGGCATCTCGGTCAAGTACATCGAAGACGTCAACGCCAACGAAGAGTTCTTCGCGAAGATGGACCCGCTGCTGAAACAGGGCGAATCGGGTGGCCGCAGCCTCTTCGTCGTCACCGACTGGATGGCGAACAAAATGCACGAACTCGGTTACCTGCAGAACTTCGACAAGTCGGCGCTGCCCAACTTCGAAAAGAACCTCGTCTCGAATCTGAAAGAACCGTCGTACGACCCGAACCGCGAATTCAGCGCCCCCTGGCAGAGCGGGATGACGGGGATCATCGTCCGCAAAGACCTGGCGCCGGACGTGAAGTCGATCTGCGACCTCTTCGACCCGAAATACAAGGGCAAGGTCGAGATGCTGAACGAACTCCGCGACACGGTGCCGCTGGTGATGAAGTGCCTCGGCATCGATCCGGCCAATGCCACGGAAGACGACTGGATGAAGGCGATCGACAAAATCAAGGGCGCGACGGAATCGGGGCAGATCCGCCGCTTCACCGGCAACGACTACGGCGCCGATCTGACCAGCGGCAACGCGGTCGCGGTGATCGGCTGGTCGGGAGACGCGGTCCAGCTGCAGGCCGACAACCCGAACATCGAATGGCGGATGCCGACCGAGGGGTGCATCCTCTGGTCAGACAACATGGTGATTCCGATCGGGGCGCCGAACCCGACCGCGGCGGAGGAATGGATCAACTACGTCTACGAACCGAAAAACGAGGCGCAGATCGAGGCCTACGTGAACTACGTCAGCCCGGTCGAAGGCGTGAAAGAAATCCTCCTGAAGGAAGAACCTGAAATCGCGAAGAACCAGCTGATCTTCCCGAGCAAGTCCTTCACGAAGAACTGCACGATCCAGCCGTCGCCGAGCGGTGAAGAAGAACAGAACCTGAACCGCGCCTTCAACGCGGTACTGAACGGCTGAGCCTGATGAGGCGCCGGGTCGCTCCCTACTTCCTACTCGGGCCGGGAGCGGCCTGGCTGCTTCTGTTCTTCGTCGTCCCGCTTTACTACCTGTTCGAACTGTCGCTCAACTCCGGCGTCTTCGGCTCCTACGAATTCAACTGGCACTGGGAGAACTACAGCGACGCGCTCTCGCTGTACGACACCCAGTTCGAGCGCTCGTTCATCTACGCCGGGCTGGCGACGCTGTTCGCGCTGCTGCTCGCCTATCCGCTGGCGTACACGATCGCCTTCAAGGCGGGGCGGTGGCGCAACGTGCTGCTGTTCGCCGTCGTCGCCCCGTTCTTCACCACCTACCTGATCCGGACCCTGGCCTGGGAGACGATCCTCTCCGACCAGAGCCCGGTGGTGAAGGTGCTCGACGCGATCGGCCTGGCGCCGGAAGGGCACGTGCTGGCGACCGGGGGCGCCGTGATTGCCGGCCTCACCTACAACTTTCTGCCGTTCATGGTGCTGCCGATCTACGCCAGCCTCGAGCGAATCGACGGGCGGCTGATCGAGGCCGGCAAGGACCTCTACGCCTCGGCCTCTCAGACCTTCTTCCGGGTGACGCTGCCGCTCTCGGCGCCCGGGGTGGTGGCGGGCACGCTGCTCACCTTCATCCCGGCCTCGGGCGATTACGTCAACGCCCAGTTCCTCGGCAGCGCCAGCAACCAGATGATCGGCAACGTGATCCAGTCGCTCTACCTCAAACAGTCCGATTACCCGGCGGCGGCGGCGCTCTCCTTCGTGCTGATGGCGGCGATCCTGATCCTCGTCCTGATCTACATCCGTTTCGCCGGCTCGGAGGCGCTGATGGGTGAGGAGGCGGTCTGATGGGTGAACGCGGCGGAGGTGCGTGGCGCTGGCTGCGCGAGCACGCCGTCCAGATCGTCGGCGTCCTCGTCGTCCTCTACATGCTGATCCCGATCGCCGTCATCTTCGGCTTCTCCTTCAACGACCCGGCCGGCCGCTACAACTTCACTTGGGTTGGCTTCACGCTGGATCACTGGAGCAACGCCTTCGGGATCCCGGAGCTGAACGAAGCCCTGCTGACGAGCCTGAAACTGGCGGTGCTGGCAACGCTGATCGCGACCGTGATCGGGACCCTGATGGCGATGGCCCTGGTCCGCTACGAGTTCTTCGGGCGCCGCGCGGCGAACTTCCTGATCGTGATCCCGATGGCGACGCCAGAGGTGGTGATGGGCTCGGCCCTGCTCTCCTTCTTCCTCCTGATCGGGACCTTCAACCTCGGCTTCGAAACCCTGCTGATCGCCCACGTCATGTTCTGCATCAGCTTCGTCGTCGTCGTCGTCCGCTCGCGCCTGATCGGCTTCGACCGCAACCTCGAGGAGGCGGCGAAGGACCTCGGCGCCAGCCCCTTCGAAACCTTCCGCCTCGTCACCCTCCCCCTGATCATGCCGGGCATCTTCGGCGCCGCCATGCTCGCCTTCGCCCTCTCCATCGACGACTTCGTCATCTCCAACTTCAACTCCGGCACCACCGTCACCTTCCCCCTCTACATCTTCGGCGCCGCCCAGCGCGGCATCCCCGTAGAGGTCAACGTGATCGCGATGATCCTCTTCTTCTTCACCTGCGCGGCGATGGGCTTCGCCACTTGGCAGCAGCGTCGGGCGGAAAAGATGGCTTCGGTTAGACCCGAACAGGAGTCGACGATCGCGGTGCCGGCGGGTGCTCCGGCCGCGACCTAGCGGCCGATGTGGAAGCCGATCAGGTCGGGGACCTTCGCTATAGCTGAGGCGAGGTGTCCGGGTTGGTGACCCTGCATCTCCGCTTCCTCTTTTTTCTCTATTGCGAAGCGGATCGATTCGCCTCCTAGCCAGTGGAAGGGCTCGGGGGGGACCCAGGGCGTCTTGGAGTCAACGAAGGCTAGGTGGGTGTGGGCATCTTCTTTGTTCAGGGCTAGGGAGGCGAGAGTGCGGCCGACCATGTTGCTTGGGCCGACGCCGTTGCCGGTGTAGCCGGCGGCGACGAAGGCGCGGCCCTGGCCGAGGGTGGTGACGGCTGGGAGGTGGGTTGGGGAGGCGTCGATCGGGCCGCCCCAGGCGTGGGTGATGCGGCGGCCGTGCAATTGAGGGAAGTAGTCGTGGAGGTGGTCGGCCGCGCCGGCGATGACGGCGGCGTCCACCTCGGCGCGGCCCTTGGTCCTCGCGCCCATCGCGATCCGTCCGCCGCCCCAGCCGAAGGCGATGCGGCCGTCGTTGGTGGTGCGGAAGTAGTGCAGGAGCGAGCGGGAGTCGGTGATGCACTCGCCGCCGGTCCAGCCGAGCTGCTCGAGCACCTCCGGGACCGGCTCGGTGAGGACGATGTGGGAGGAGGCGACGGTGAGGCGGCCGTGCAGCGGGCCGCGGGGGGCCTTCGCGGCGCTGCCGATCGCCAGCACGCCGCGGGCGGCGTGGACAGTGCCGGCGTCGGTGCGGGCCTCCACCCCGTCGCCCGCTTCTAGGAAGGAGCGCACTGCGGTGGACTCGTAGATCTCGACGCCCGCGCCCAGCAGCTTCTCGCGCAGGCCGAGCGCCAGCCGAGCCGGCTGCACCGTCGCCGAGGTCGGCGACTCCGCCCCAGCCCGGAAGGCCGGGGACTTGCAACGCTCGGTGACCTCCTCGCGGCTCAGCGGCCGCAACATCTCCGGCACGCCGAGCTCGCGGCAGGCCTCGACCGCGTCGAGCCAGCTGCAGTCGTGGGCCGGCGTCGTCGAGACCTGGACGTAGCCGGCGCGCCGGAACCAGGCGTCCACCTCGTGCTCTTCGCAGAAGCTCGCAATCCGCTCGACCGCAGCCTGCGCCGCGCGCGCGGCAGCCAGCGCCCCCGCCGCGCCCCAGCGGTCGCGCATCGAGGCGAGCGAGAACCACATCGCGTTGCAGAAGCCGCCGTTGCGGCCGCTCGGCCCGTGACCGCAGACCTCCTCGGCCTCGAGCAGGACGACCCGCGCCTGCGGCTCCAGCTGCCGCGCGTACCAAGCGGTCCACATCCCGGTGTAGCCGCCGCCAACGACGAGGACGTCCGCCTCGCGGCCACCGACCAGCGAAGGGCGTGGCTCGACCTCGCCCGCCTCCTCGATCCAGTAGCCCAGGCGCGTATGGCGCATCCCTCGATTGTCCCGGAGGCGCGTCCTCGGGAGTGGATAAAGATCGGCTGCTGAATTGTCCAAGGGCCCCGTAGAAGGCCGAACCAGCCGACCCGTAGACTCGGCTCGATGTCCGCTCCCGGTCAGGACTCGACTCCGTACGTCGACGCCCTGCTCGCCTACTCGGCGCTGGAGACGGGGCGCTTCCAGGTCCCCGGCCACAAGGGCGGCCTCGGCGCCGACCCGGCGATGCGCGAGCTGGTCGGTGAGGTTGGGCTGCGCAACGACGTCCCCTCGGTCACCGAAGGCGTCGACATCGGCCCGGAGCCGACGCCGTTCCAGCAAGCGCAGGATCTCGCCGCCGAAGCCTGGGGAGCGGCCCGCTCCTGGTTCCTCACCAACGGCGCCTCGCAGGGGAACCACGCCGCCTGCATGACGCTCGCCCACCTCGGCAACCGAGTCGTGATCCAGCGCAACGTCCACTCCTCGGTGATCGACGGGATGGTCCTGAGCGGGATGCGGCCGACCTTCGTCGCGCCCGAGCTCGACCCCGAGCTGGGAATCGCGCACGGGCTGACGCCGGACTCGCTGGCGGCGGCGCTGGACGAAACCCCCGGCGCGGTCGCGGCGATGGTCGTCTCCCCCACCTACTTCGGCGCCTGCGCCGACGTCGCCGCCCTTGCCGAGGTGGCGCACTCGCGCGGGGTGCCGCTGGTCGCCGACGAGGCCTGGGGCGCGCACCTCCATTTCAGCCCCGAGCTGCCGACCGACGCGCTCGCCTCCGGCGCCGACCTCGTCACCTCCTCGACCCACAAGATCGTCGGGGCCCTGACCCAGGCGGCGATGCTCCACCTCGGCAAGGGCGGGCGCATCGACGCGGCAATCGTCGACCGCTGCGTCAGCCTGGTCGAGACGACCAGCCCCAGCGGCCTGCTCTCGGGCTCGCTCGACGCCCAGCGCCGGCAGATGCGCGTCCGCGGCGAGGAGCTGCTCGGCAGGGCGCTAGCGGCGATCGAGAGGACGCGCGAGCGGATCCGCGAGATCCCCGGCCTCGACGTGCTCGACGAGCGGCTCGTCGGCCACCCCGGCGTCGCCGGCTGGGATCCGCTGCGGCTGGGGATCGACGTGCGCGGGACCGGCTCGAGCGCGCAGCGACTCTGGAAAGCCGCTTTCCACACCGCCAACCTCGACCTCGAGCTCTACTCGGGCAATGTCGTCGTCGCGATCTTCGGCGTCGGCGAGGACCCGGAGGCGGCGGGCGATCGACTGGTCGAGGGGCTGCGCGCCGCGGTCGCCGAGCTGGAGGAAACCCCAGGGGCGCCAGACGACAAGCTTGCACCGGCACCGCCCTGGGGTGAGCTGGTGCTGACCCCGCGCGAAGCCTTCCTAGGCCCCCAGGAAGTCGTCCCCTTCGATGCCGCAGCCGGTCGCGTCGCCGCCGAGGGCCTGGCCGCCTACCCGCCCGGGATCCCCAACGTCCTCCCCGGCGAGCGCCTCACTCCCGAGACGCTCGATTTCATTCGCGAAAGCGTGGCGCACGGCGGCTACGTGCGCGGGGGGTCGGACCGGGAGCTGAAGACGCTGCGCGTTACGCGCTGAGGAGTCGGGTGAGGGGGTCGGCGGGCAACAGCGGGGAGGGCCCGGCGACCCCCACCCCAACCCTCTAGGCTCAAGCCGTGTCTAGCTTCGATGCGATCGCGGACCTGCCGCTGGTTATTGAGAGTTGTGAGTTCGAAGGGCTCGAACTCTCTTTGGGCTCTTTTGAACGGCTGACGACGATCGTCAAGTTGCGTGGCGACGGTCAGGAGGGGATCGGGGAGGATGTGGTTTACGACCCGGTCGACCACATCGGCCAACAGGACCATGGACCGCCTGAGGGTCTCGCCGGCAGGTTCACCTTTGCCGAGTTCTCCGAGCGGCTGGAGGAAATCGACTTGTTCCCGGCCGGGCCGCCCGAGCGGGCGGACATCTCGCCTGCATACCGGCGCTGGGCCTTTGAGTCGGCGGCGTTGGACCTGGCGCTGCGGCAGGCCGGCACCAACCTTGCCGCGGTCCTGGGGCGGGAGGCGAGGCCGGTGAACTTCGTCAGCTCCTTCCGGCTCGCGGGTTGGGAAGAGGGCGCGCGATCCTCGATCAAGCCACTGCGGGAAAGGCTTGCCGTCTACCCGACGCTGCGCTTCAAGCTCGACGCGACCAACGACTGGGACGACGAGCTGATCGCCGCGCTGGTTGAGACCGGCGCGGTCGACTCGGTCGACTTCAAGGGCTTCTACAAAGGGACTCCGGTCGACGTCGAGACCGATCCCGAGCTCTACCGCAAGGTGATCGAGGCCTTCCCGGACGCTTGGCTCGAGGACCCCGACGTGAACGAGGAAACGCGGCCGCTGCTGGAGCCGGTCGCCGAGCGGGTGACCTGGGACGCGCCGATCCACTCGATCGCCGACATCGAGGCGATGCCCTGGTCGCCGCCGAAAACGGTCAACGTCAAGCCCTCCCGCTTCGGCCCGATCCGCAACCTCTTCGCCACCTACGACTACTGCGAGGAGCGCGGGATCGGCGCCTACGGCGGCGGCCAGACCGAGCTGGGACAGGGTCGCGGCCAGATCCAGTACCTAGCTTCGATCTTCCATCCGGACACGCCGAACGACGTCGCGCCGAGCGGCTACAACGATCCCGAGCAGGCGACGAAGCCGGGGCTGCCGGCGAGCCCGCTCGAGCCGGCGATCGAGGAGACCGGCTTTCGCTGGAAGCTCTAGCGCCGTTCGGTTCGCCTAACCCTCACTTCGGCCAGCCGAATTCGCGCTTTCGGGTAGGTTCGCCCCCCGCCCGCAACAAGGAGCCGAGATGCCTGACAAGTCCTTCGCCGACGCCCTCAACGAGCAGATCTCGAACGAGTTCGCCGCCTCGCAGCAGTACGTGGCCGCGGCCGTCTACTACGACACCGAAACCCTGCCTCGCCTCGCCGCCTTCTTCTACCGGCAGGCGCTGGAGGAGCGCGAGCACGCGATGATGATGATCCGCTACCTGCTCGACGTCGGCGAGCCGGTGCACATCCCCGACATCAAGTCCCAGCAGACGACCTTCGCCGACGGCAGCGACCCGGTGCGAATGGCACTCAAGCAGGAGCAGCGGGTCAGCAGCGAGATCTTCGGTCTCTTCGAGCTCGCGCGCGACCTCAAGGACTACCGCGCCGAGCAGTTCCTGCAGTGGTTCGTCAAGGAGCAGGTCGAGGAGGTCTCGCTGATGGGCGACCTGCTCAACGTCGTCGAGCGCTCCCGCGACAACCTCCTCCTCGCCGAGGACTACATCGCCCGCGAGAAACTCGGCGAAGAGGGCAGCGACCCGACCGCGCCGCCGGTAGCGGGCGAGTAGCGCCCCAGCAACGTCTGAGGTCAACCCCAGACGTTGCTGGCAAGCAAGCTTCCGGCGAGACCCACGATCGTGACCAGGATCAGATAGTAGAGCCGGTCGAAGCGCTCGTTGAGTTTGTCGAAACCGGCTTTCATATCCCCTTCCAGACGAACAAAGCGTTCGTCTACTTTCGCGAAGCCTTCCTTCATCTCCCCTTCCAGACGAACAAAGCGTTCGTCAACCTTGTCGAAGCGCTTGTCAACCTTGTCGAAGCGCTTGTCGACCTCGGCGAAGCGCTTGTCGACCTCGGCGAAGCGCTTGTCGACCTCGGCGAAGCCGTCCTTCATCCGCCCGTTCAGTTCGTCGAGCCTGTCGTCGTTCCATTCGGTCATTGGCGCCTCCATCTTCAGTGCCTGCATGATGGCAGAACCATAGACAAAAAGTTGCGACGTGATGCGCGCAGAAAGTAAATCTTCAGCGGCAAGAAAAAGGCAAATGTGTGACTAGCCGAGCCAGCCGGCGCGTTTGCGCATCGTTCGGATACGACGAAACTCGGCGATGTCCTCGCGCAGGGCGGCGGGAGCAGGGGCGGGGAGAAAACGGGAGGGAAGTGGGGACTCGGTCGCCTTGCCCTCGCGGGAAGTGACGCGGTAGGCGCGGGCGCCGCGGCGGGCGGTGAGGGCGGAGGGGGCTCCCTCACCCTCCCAGAGCAGGCCGGCGTAGTCGTCGAGGCCGTAACCGCTCGGCATCCCGCCGGCCACGGCCTCGAGGTATGCGGCGCGGCGCTCGGGCTCGTTGTTGTAGTGGACGCAGAGGCTGCCGGCGAGGAGGGCGAGCCCGGCGGCGGCGCGTGCCTTGCCCGAGGACTTGGTGATCCCGGCCTCGAACCAGCACATGGCCCCGGCGCTCTGCCCGGCGAGGACGATCCCCCGGCGCCAGGCGAGGCTGAGGATCGAGGCGATGTCGTGCGCCTCCCAGACCGCGAGCAGGTTGACCATGCTGCCGCCGCCGACGTAGACGAGGTCCTGGGAGAGGAGGTGGTCGCGCAACGCCATCGGCCGCCGCCCAAGCCGGAAGAGCGAGACGTCGGAGGGCTCGCAGGAGCGCTCGCCGAAGGCCGAATAGAAGCTGGCGATCTGCTCGGAGGTGTCGCCGCTCGCGGTCGGCAGGATGCAGATCCGCGGCCTTGCGCCGCCACGCTCGCCGGCCAGCCGCAGCAGCAACTCGCAGACCGCCCGGTCAGGGGGGCGGGAGCTGAACTCGTGACCACCGAGGGTGAGGATGCGGCGGACCGCCGTCGCCGCGGCGGGACGGCGGCCGTTGCCGCTCATCCGGCGGCGGAGGCCGCAGGGGAGGTCGAGAGCGCCTCCGGCACAGGGGCGGCGGGGACCGTCGCGCCGTCGCCGAGGTAGGTGGTCGCGATCTGCATCTCGACCACCCGGCGCTCCGCCAGGTCGAGCCGGTAGCCGCGCGCCTGGGGTCGCGAGGCGACGACCCGGCTCAGCTCCTCGCCAACGAAGTGCAGCGCCGCCCCGTCCTCGGCCGCGTAGCCGCCGCCCATCCCTTCTCGCAGGAAGCGGATGTAGTCAGCCTGCCGCTTGCCGCCCCGCTCGTAATGGACGCAGTTGCTGAAGGGCAGCAGCCCCAGCCCACGCACCCGTTTCGCCTCGCCGTGGAAGTTGCTGATCGCCTCGGCGAACCAGCAGAGCGAGCCGGCCGAGAGGCCGCAGAGGACGACCCCGGATTCCCACGCCTCCCGCAGGATCGAATCGATCCCGTGCGCCCGCCAGACCCCGAGCAGGCTGACGACGCTGCCGCCGCCGACGTAGATCAGGTCTTGGGAGAGGAGGTGGCGGCGCAAATCGGCCGGCCCCTGCTCGCGGCGGAAGAGCGAGATGTGGCTCGGCTCGCAGCGGTGGGCCGAGAAGGCGCGGTAGAAGCGGACGATGTAGTGGTCGGCGTCGCCGCTGGCGGAGGGCAGGAAACAGACCCGCGGCCGCTCCGCCTTCGTCAGGCCGAGCACGTAGTCGTCGAGCAGGGGGTTGCCCGATTCCATCGAGAAGCCGCCGCCGCCGAAGGCGACGATCTGCCGCGGGGTCGTCTCCATGACGAAATGTTCGTCGGAACGGCCGGGGCCGTCCTTGTACAGCGGTCCGAACTTCAGGTCGCGACGGTGGCCCCCGCGTACAGCAGGCGCAGTTTCGCCCGCGCGCGATGGAGCCGCACCTTCACCGTTCCCTCCGGGATTCCGAGCCGGCTGGCGATCGCCGCTTGCGTCAGGTCCTCCTCGTAGCGCATCTCCAGCAGCTGGCGGTCGCGTTCGCTCAAGGCCTCCATCGCCGCGTGGAGGTCGGCGAGCTCGACCGCCGCCAGCACCTGCGCGTCTTCCTCTCCCTCGCGGAGCTCGATCGTCGCGCTCAGGTCCGGCCGCACCCGCGCGTGCTGGCGGAAGGCCTCGTTGCGGACGATCGCCGCCAGCCACTGGTTGCGGCGCTCGGCATCGCGCAGGGTGGAGCGTCGACGCCAGGCGCGGAGCAGGGCATCCTGAGCTATGTCTTCGGCTTCGCTCGGATTGCTCGCGTAGCGATAGGCCAACCGGAGACAGACCCTGCGCGCCTCACCCCACTCCCAGCCGTCGTCGTTCCCGCGACGATGCTCATCTGGAGGGTTGATTAAACGAACCTACACCGAATTAGTGCGCTCGACTGCTGGAATTTATCCCGAACTTGCGAGTACGGAGACGGTGGCCCAATCAGGGCGTTCATGCCTTATCGGGGGCCTTTCCCGTCTCCGGTTGATTCGGCGCGCGACCGAGCGCCTGCGCTCGTCACCCGGAGAGGGGATTGAACCGTTCGTGAAAGGGAAGCAAGGACTATGACCATCGCCGGGATCTGCGAGCTGGTCTTGGAGACCGACGACGTCGACCGTCTCCAGGGCTTCTACGAAAGGCTGGGGCTGAGGCCGCTGCTGGCCGAAGACGAGGATCGGATCTGGCTGCAGGCGGGAGAGCGCTGCCGGCTCGGCATCTGGTCGCCTGGCGAGAAGGAGCGCTCCGACCGCGGCGGGCGCCACGTCCACTTCGCCTTCTCGGTGGGCGCCGACCGGGTCGATGCTCTGAGCGGGCAGCTGCGCGAGCAGGGAGTGGAGGTCGAGGGGCCGGTCGAGCACGAGGGGGGCGACCGCTCCGCCTACTTCTTCGATCCAGCCGGCAACCGGGTCGAGATCTGGGACTTCTTCGAGGACGGCGACGGCGCCAAGGACGGCGTGATGGCGCTGGCGGAGGATGGCGATGGCGCGTAACCGGGTGCATATCGACGCCACTCCTGAGGAGGTCTTCGCGGTCCTCTCCAATCCCGACTGCTATCCCGAATGGGTCGTCGGTGCCGCTGGCGTTCGCGATCACGACGAGAACTTCCCCGAGGTCGGCGCCCGCTTCCACCACAAGGTCGGAACCTGGCCGCTGGGCGTCAAAGACCACACCGAGGTGGTCGAGATCGCTGCGCCCCGCCGGATCGTGCTGAAAGCGAAGGCGCGCCCGCTGGGGACGGCGACGATCGAGCTCGACCTCCAGGAGAGCGCCGGCGGCACCGAGCTGTCAATGGACGAGCGTCCCGGTGATCGCCTCACCACCCTCGTCGCTGGCAACCCTCTCGTGGACACGGCGCTGCGGGTGCGGAACGCCGAGGCGCTGGCGCGGCTGAAGCGGCTGGTCGAGGGCGGCTCGGAGGGGAATCCGATTCACGAGCGCGAGCTCGCCAACCAGCGCGTCCTCGTCACCGGCGGCAGCAGCGGCATCGGCCTCGCCGTCGCCCAGGCGCTGGCAGAGGAGGGGGCCGAGGTGGCGCTGCTCGCCCGCAACGAGGTTGGGCTGGCGGCGGCGAAGCGCAAGCTCGCCGAGAGCGGGGCCGAGGCGGTCACGGTCGCCGCCGACGTCACCGACCGCTCGGCGCTCACCGCCGCGATCGAGGAGGCGGCGCGCCAGCTCGGCGGCCTCGACGTCCTCATCACCGCCGCGGTCGGGCTCTCCTTCGGCCGCTTCGTCGAGACCGAGCCCGATGACTTCGACGCCACCGTCGAGACCGTCCTCGGCGGCACCGTCGACACGATCCGCGCCGCCCTCCCCCACCTCGAGCGCTCGCGCGGCGCGGTGGTCGCGATTGGCTCGATAGCCGCCCGCATGCCGCTGCCGGGAATGGCCGCCTACACCGCTTCCAAGCACGGTCTCGCCGGCTTCCTGGAGACGGTGCGGATCGAGCTCGAGGAGAGCGGCTCCTCGGTGACGCTTTCGCTGGTCCACCCGGGCGCGGTCGACACGCCGCTCTGGAGCAACCTCGAAAGCTCGACCGGGCTGCTGCCACCCTCGCCGCCGCCGCCGACGCTGTACTCAGCCGAGACCGTTGCCGAAGGGGTGCTCTCGATCATCCGACGCCCCCGCGCTGAGCTCACCGTCGGCGCCTTCGCCCGCAGCCAGATCGCCTTCTACGGGCACTTCGGGAGGCTGGGGCGGCGGGCGATGCGGACGCTGGCGCGGCTCGAGCACACCGCCGGCGACAGGCCGGCCGGCGAGGGCGGGCTCAGCAAGCCGAAGAGCCAGGGGCAGGTCCACGGCGGCTTCGGCGGGCGGCCGAGCGTGGCGACGAAGGCGCTCGGCGCCTGGGACGGGATGCTGCGGACGATCGGGCGAGGCTGAGGATGCAGACCCCGGGTATAGGGCTCGGGTGACCATTGACGCCGTCGTTGTCGGAGCCGGGCCGAACGGCCTGATCGCCGCCAACCACCTCGCGGACGCCGGCTGGGAGGTGGTCGTCTGCGAGGAGCAGCCCGAGCCCGGCGGCGCCGTCCGCAGCGGCGAAGTGACCGAGCCCGGCTTCGTCCACGATCTCTACAGCGCCTTCTATCCCCTCACCCTCGCCTCCCGATACGTCAAACCCCTGGAGCTCGAGTCCCACGGGCTGAACTGGCTGAGCGCCCGCGGGGTCGTCGCCCACCCCAGCGCCGACGGCCGTTGCGCGCTGCTCTCGATGGACCTCGAGGAGACCTGCGCCTCGCTCGACGCCTTCGCCCCCGGCGACGGCGACGCCTGGCGCCGCCTCTTCGAGCTCTGGCGCAAGGCCGGCCCCCACCTGGTGGGGGCGCTGCTGACGCCGCTACCGCCGATCCGCCCCGGGCTCGGGATGCTGAGCGCGCTCGGCCCCCGGGGGCTCGCCGACTTCGGCCGCTTCTCGCTGCTGCCGGCGCGGCGGATGGCCGAGGAGGAGTTCAAGGGCGAGGGCGCTGCCTGGCTGATCGCCGGCAACGCCCTCCACGCCGACCTCACCCCCGACAGCTCCGGCGGCGGCCTCTTCGGTTGGGTCCTCTGCGGCCTCGGCCAGCAGCATGGCTACCCGGTCGCCGAGGGCGGAGCTGGGGAAATCACCGCGGCCCTGGTGCGGCGGCTGCGGGCGAAAGGCGGCGAGGTGATCTGCGAGACGCCGATCGAGCGGATCGAGGTGCGCGGGCGCCGCGCCCGCGCCGCGATCGCCGCCGACGGCCGCCGCTTCGAGGCGAAGCGGGCGATCCTCGCCGACTGCGGCGCCCCGGCGCTGATGCGGAAGATGCTGCCGCCCGAGGCGGTGCCTGACCGGGTGCGCGATGACCTGCGCCGCTACCAGTACGACAACTCGACCTTCAAGGTGAACTGGGCGCTGCGCGGGCCGATTCCCTGGACCGCGGAGGAGGCGCGGCGGGCCAGCACCGTCCACGTCGCCGAGGGGATGGAGGGGCTGACGAAAGCGACGGTCATGCTCGCCGAGCGAGCGATCCCAGCCGAGCCGTTCCTGGTGCTCGGCCAGTACTCGATGGTCGACCCCTCGCGCCACCCCGAGGGGATGGAGAGCGCCTGGGCCTACACCCACGTCCCCCAGAACCCGACCCACGACGCCGGCGAGGAAGGGCTTCGCGGCGACTGGGACGGCAAGGATGCCGAGCGCTTCGCCGACCGCATGGAGCAGCAGGTGGAGAAGATGGCGCCGGGCTTCCGCAGCCGCATCATCAGCCGCCATGTCCAGACCCCGCTCTACCTGGAGCGTCACAACCGCAACCTCGTCGGCGGCGCGATCAACGGCGGCACCGCCCAGCTCTACCAACAGGCGATCTTCCGGCCGTACCCCGGGCTGGGACGGCCGACTACGCCGGTGCGGGGGTTGTACCTGGCCTCATCCTCGGCGCATCCGGGCGGGGGCCTCCACGGGGGCCCGGGAGGGAATGCTGCGCGGACGGCCCTCAGAACCGAGCGGGCACGAAGCCTGTTTCAGCTTGCCTCGAGGCGGGCGAAGTAGCCGAAGGCTGGCCCGGAGGACTCGGTTAGATCGAGGCCGGCATCGGCTCCGAGGCGCTCGAGGCTGCCGCGGGAGGTGAAGTGGGGGTCGCCGAATAGCTCGCCGACGACGAGCCGGCCAGTCGGTTTGAGGACGCGGCGGATCTCTTGCAGGGCAGCTGCTCGGTCTGGGATCTCGCCTAGGACTGCGGTGAGGATCACGGCGTCGATCGAGGCGTCTTCGTAGGGAAGCTGCGTGGCGTCGCCTTGGGTTGGGACGAGGTTGGTGAGGCCGCGGTCGGTGGCGGCTCGCATGGTGTGGTCGAGGAACTCCTGTTGGAGGTCGAAGAGCTCCAGGGTGCCGTCGGGCGCTACCCATTCGGCCAGCTCGCGGCTGTAGTAGCCGGTGCCCACTCCCAGCTCCAGGAGGCGCTCACCGGGTTGGGGGCGCAGGACTTCCTTCAGGCGGTCCCTGGTGATGAAGGGGTGCGGGGCTTCTACCCAGAAGCGCTGGCCGTAGGGGCAGGCGGAGGGGTTCCTGCGCCACCAGAGGGCGGTGGCCAGCGTCGCTGCGGTGGCCGCGCCGAGGAGGTGCCGCGCTCGCACCGGCCCAGCTAGGCGCCGGGGCCGAAGCCGACCCGGTGCCCGCCCGAATCGACGCGGAGGAACTGAACCTTGCCGAGGTAGAGAGCGATCGTCCCGTCCACGGTCGGCAGGTCGTGCCAACCGCCCTGCTCGAGCCGCGAGCGCAGGTCTTTCAGGTCGCTCTCGGAGAGGCGGGCCGAGATCACCTGCCCGCCCTCGAAGCCGATCTCGACTCGCTGCGCGTCCGCCATCAGTGACCTCCCGCAGGTTCGACGATCTCGGTCAGGACCCCGCCGGTCGAGCGCGGGTGAAGGAAGGCGACGCGGCTGTCGCGGATGCCGACCCGCGGCTCGGAATCGATCAGCTGCAGCCCCGCAGCGCCCAGCTTCTCGAGGGTCGCGTCGATGTCGTCGACGGCGTAGGCGACGTGATGCAAGCCGGCGCCGTTCTTGGCCATGTACTTGCCGACCGGCGTCTCGGGGCCGAGCGGCGCCAGCAGCTCGACGTGCCCCTCGCCGACGTCGAGCAGGACCGCCTCGACGCCCTGGGACTCCACCGTCTCGCGGTGGGCGAGCTTCATCTCGAAGCTGTCCTGGTACAGGGCGAGCGCGGCGTCGATGTCCTCGACGGCGACTCCGATGTGGTCGATGCGGCCGAACACGGATCGTCAGTCTATGCAGCCGCGCTTAGTTGTTCCTTTTGGTTGCAGCACGACCCAAAGGAACAACTAATTCGCGGACTCGACCCGGAGGATCTCCTGCAGCGCCGAGCCGGCGACCTCGAGCTGCTCCGGCGTCGGCTCCTTCGTCGCCCAGTGGCGCTGGATTTCGCGACCGGGCCTATGAAACGCGTCTGCCAGCGGGTCGCCGTGGTGGCGGTCGCTCCAGGCGAACATCTCAACCGCGATCGAGGCGCCGCCGAGGGCGACCCCGCCGCGGGCGGCGTTGCTCGGTTTCTCGACCAGTCGCTCCAGCAGCACGGTGCCGCCGGCCGAGAGCAGCATCATCGGCACGACCAGGTTGGAGCCGCAGCGGTCATGCTCTTTCGGCACCGAGGCGGCGTCCTCGATGCCGCGCTCGTAGGCGGCGATCGTCTTGTGCTCGGCGCCGTGGTAGGCGGCGAGGTCACGATCGGCCAGGGCCACCAGCGCCGGCGCCGCGCCGATCGCCTGCACGATCCCCTCGCGAAGCGCCGTCGCCGGCGCTCGTTTGCGCAGCAGCGAGGTGGTGACGATCGTCGCCGCGGCCGCGGCGAGGACGCGCCCGTCCTCGAACGGCATCCGCGCCGAGGGCAGACGGCGGCGCGCCAGCGGCAGCACCAGCATCGCCTCCGCGAGTTTCACCGGTCCGCGCAGGCCCGGCGCTTTCGCCACCAGCGCCGGGGCAAGCTCCGGCTTGCGCTCGGAGGCAACTTCGATGCCGCCGTCGCGCTTGCGCACCGCCGCAGCCCAGTGGGTGGGACCGTGGATCAGCAGGCCGTTGCGAAGGGCCATGCCGCCGAGGCGGAGCTTCTCGGGCTGAACATCGGGCACCGGTCCAAGATAGGCGATCGGCCGATTCCGCCCGCGGCGTTCGTCCTTTTATGAGCTATTTCGCGAAAAGGACGAACGCCGACAAAAAAGAAGGGCGTCGAGCCCAGTCCACTCGACGCCCTCGTTCCCCCTGTTTTCAACAGGCCCGGCCGGAGGCCCCCAGTCGCGGCCTCCGGGCCGGGTGTCGGCTCTCCCTGGCTTTAGCTTGGGATGCCGATCTTTAAAACACCACAGCCGTACTGAAAGTTGCGCGCTTGTTTTACGACTTGTCCAATTTGTGTCTGAGCTCTGACACCCGCTTGCTCAGCTCAGCCTCGAGGCCGCGGTCGGTCGGCTCGTAGAAACGCCGGCCATGCAGCTCTTCCGGCAGCAGCGGCTGGTCGCTCACCCCGCCCGGCTCGTCGTGGGGATAGCGGTACCCCTCGCCGCGACCGAGGGCGGCAGCGCCCGGGTAATGGGCGTCGCGCAGGTAGTCGGGCGGGGGCTTGGCGCCGTGGGCACGGACCTCTGCGCGGGCGGCGGAGAGGCCCTTGTGGGAGGCATTGGACTTCGGGGCCAGCGCCAGGTAGACGGCGGCGTGGGCCAGGTTGAGCGCGCACTCCGGGAGGCCGACCCGGTCAACCGCCCGCGCCGCGGCGTCGGCGACGAGCAGCGCCCGCGGGTCGGCGTTGCCGACGTCCTCGGAGGCGAGGATGACCATGCGGCGGGCGATGAAGCGCGGGTCCTCGCCACCCTCCAGCATCACCGCCAGGTAGTAGAGCGAGGCGTCGACGTCGGAGCCGCGGGTCGCCTTGATCCAGGCCGAGATGAAGTCGTAGTGGCGGTCGCCCTGGCGGTCGTAGTCGATCGCCTTGCGCTGCATCGCGTCCTCGACCGCGGCGACGTCGACCCCGCCAGGGGCCCGCCCGACCGCCCGCTCGAGGCCGGAGAGGGCGACGCGGGCGTCACCGCCGCTGCGCGTCGCCAGCATCGCCAGCGCCTCGTCGCTGACCGGCGGCGGCTCGGCGATCCCCCGCTCCGGATCCCCCAAGGCCCGCCGCAGCAGCTCTTCCACCTGCCCCGGCTCCAGCGGCCGCAGCTCGTAGACCTGGGCGCGCGAGAGCAGCGCCGAGTTGACCTCGAAGTAGGGGTTCTCGGTCGTTGCCCCGATCAGCGTCAGGGTTCCGTCCTCGACCGCCGGCAGCAGCGCGTCCTGCTGAGCCTTGTTGAAGCGGTGGATCTCGTCGAGGAAGAGGATCGTCGGCCGCCCATTCGCCCGCCGCCGCTCCCGCGCCCGCTCGATCACCGAGCGAATCTCAGCTTTGCCCGCGTTGACCGCCGACTCCTCCTCAAAGGCGCCCCGCGCCCCCGCCGCCGCGATCCGAGCCAAGGTCGTCTTCCCCGCCCCCGGCGGCCCGTAGAGGATCGCGCTGTGCGGCTTGCCGCTTTCGATCGCCGTCCGCAGCGCCGATCCCTCCCCCAGCACATGCTCCTGCCCGATCACCTCCTCCAGCGAGCGCGGGCGCATGCGCACGGCCAGCGGCGCGGTCGCGGGAACTCCGGTCCCGGGTTCCCGCGACCGCGAGCCCGCCGCGTCGCCCGTGTCGAAAAGCTGATCGGTCACCGTAGAATCGAAGTATGGAGAGCGCAACGGCAGTTCAGACGGCCCCGTCCACCTCGACCCTCGAGTCCTTCAACCCCGCAACCGGCGAGCTGGTTGGGTCGGTGCCGACGATCGTGCCCGAGGAAGTGCAGGGGATCGTCGACGAAGTCGCGCGGGTGCAGCCGGCCTGGGCGGAGCTGCCGGCGAAGACGCGCGCCGAGTACATGCGCCGCGCCGCCGACGCGCTGCTCGACGACATCGACGAGATCGCCGAGCTGCTGACGCGGGAGCAGGGCAAGCCGCGCGCCGAGAGCTACACGATGGAGCTGCTGCCGACGGTCGACGCGCTGCACTGGTGCGCGAAGCAGGGGCCGAAGATCCTCGCCGACGAGAAGATCCCGATGACCCAGGCCTTCACGCTCTCTAAGAAAGGCCGCTTCACCTACGAGCCGATCGGCGTCGTCGGCGTGATCGCGCCGTGGAACTACCCCTGGTCGATCCCCTTCGGCGAGGTCGCGATCGCGCTGATGGCCGGCAACGGTGTGGTCTTGAAGCCGGCGAGCCTGACCCCGCTGCTGGGCGAGCGGATCGCCAAGGTCTTCGAGAAGGGCGGCCTCCCCGAGGGTCTCGTCCGCGTCGTCCACGGCGGCGGCCGGATCGGCGACGCGCTCTGCCGCTCCTCCGTCGGCAAGGTCTTCTTCACCGGCTCGGTCGAGGTCGGCCGCAAGGTCGGCGAGGTCTGCGCTTCGGACCTCAAGGGCAGCGTGCTCGAGCTCGGCGGCAAGGACCCGATGATCGTCTGCTCCGATGCCGATCTCGACAACGCGATCTCCGGCGCGGTCTGGGGCGGCTTCGCCAACGCCGGCCAGACCTGCTCGGGGATCGAGCGCGTCTACGTGATGCGCGACGTCGCCGACCGCTTCGTCGAGGGCGTCGTCCGCGAGGCCGAGAAGATGCGGATCGGCGACCCGATCGATTGGAAAACCGAGGTCGGCCCGATGACCTCCGAGGAGCAGCACGGGATCGTCGTCGAACTGATCGAGGACGCGGTCGCCTCAGGCGCGACCAAGCGCTGCGGTGGCCCGGTCGACCCGGCCGGCCTCGAGGCCGGCCGCTACATCGCCCCCACCGTCCTCACCGGCGTCACCCACGAGATGCGGATCATGCGCGAGGAGATCTTCGGCCCGGTGCTGCCGATCGTCGTCGTCGACTCCGAGCAGGAAGCGATCGACCTCGCCAACGACTCCGAGTTCGGCCTCGGCGCCTCGGTCTGGACCAAGGACCGCCAGCGCGGCGCCCGCATCGCCCGCCGGATCGAGTCGGGGATGGTCTGGGTCAACGACCACTCCTTCAGCCACGGCGCCTGCCAGTGCGCCTGGGGCGGCGTCAAGGACTCCGGCCTCGGCCGCTCGCACTCGAAATTCGGCTTCTACGAGTGCGTCAACATCAAGACCAACGCCTGGGAGCCCGGCCTCACCCGCGACTTCTGGTGGCACCCCTATGACCAGACCCTCGGCGACGCCGTCCGCGCCTCGGCGAGGATCCTCTATGGCAAGGGCGAGGTCAGAGCCAAAGCCCTGCGCGAGGGCGCGGCGCCGCTGCTTAAGATCGGGCGGCGGACGATGCAGAAGCGCCGCAACGGCGCGAGTTAGTCGCCGTCGCTTCAGAATCAGGAGGGATGCCGCCCTCCTACGAGAACGCCAGCCCTGCGATCACGGTCGCCGGGCTGCGGCGCGACTATGGCGACCGGCCGGCGCTCGACGGCGTCGGCTTCGAGCTGGCTGCGGATGAGTCGCTGGTGGTGCTCGGCCCCAACGGCGCCGGCAAGACGACGCTGCTGCGGGTCCTGGCGACGCTGCTGCGCCCGAGCGGCGGCGAGGTGCGGGTGCTCGGATGCTCGCTGCCAGGCGAGGCGTGGAAGCTGCGCGGCCGGATCGGCTACCTCGGGCACGAGCCGCTGCTCTACCGCGACCTCTCCGGGCGCGAGAACCTGCGCTTCCAAGCGCGGCTGCACGGGCTCGGGCGCGCCGCCGCCGAGGCGCGGATCGAGGAGCTGCTGCGGGCGGTGGGGATGGAGCGACGGGCCGACGAGCGGGTCGCCGAGCTCTCGGCCGGGATGCGGCAGCGGCTCTCGATCTGCCGCTGCGTCCTCCACCAGCCGGAGCTGCTGCTGCTCGACGAGCCGGACTCCAACCTCGACGTCGAGGGTCGCGATCTGGCGCGCGAGCTGATCGGGCCCGGCGCCGGCACCCGCGTCGTCGTAACCCACGACCCCGAGCGACACCTGCCCGAGGCAGACCAGGTCTTGCGGCTCGGGATCGGCGAGGCGGCGGTGGTCTCGTGACCCCCTCCCGCGCCGCCTTCGCCGCGATCCTCGCCAAGGACCTGCGCTCGGAGCTGCGCACCCTGCAGTCGCTGCCGGCGATGGCGCTGTTCAGCGTCACCACCTTCGTCATCTTCCGCTTCGGCCTCGACCGCACCAGCCTCTCCGGCAGCCTCGCCGCCGGCGTGCTCTGGGCCACCCTGCTCTTCGCCGCCGTCCTCGGGATCAACCGCCTCTTCGTCGCCGAGCGCGAGGAGGGCGGCTTCGACGCGATCCGGCTGGCGCCGATCGACCGCAGCGTCCTCTTCGGCGCCAAGGTCGCGGCGCTGATCGTCTACCTGGCGGCGCTGGAGCTGGTCGCGGTCCCGATCTTCGCCATCTTCTTCCTCGACGATGCGGCCGGCCTCGGCCCGCTGGTCGCCGTCCTCCTCCTCGCCGACCTCGGCCTCGCCGCCACCGGCACCCTGATCTCCTCGATGGCGGTCAACTCGCGCGCCCGCGACCTGCTCGTGCCGCTGATCCTGCTGCCGCTGGCAGTGCCGCTGATGATCGCCGCCACCGGCGCCACCGAGCCGCTCCTGGCGCTGGGCGGTCCCTCCTACCACCGCTTCGGAACCTGGCTGATGGTGCTCGGCCTATACGATTTGATCTTCGGCCTGGTCGGCTACGCCGTCTTCGACTTCCTGCTCGAGGACTGACCCGGCGCCACCCTTCCCCACCTCACGAGGCATGTACGGCAAAGGACTGAAGCCCCTCTCGATCGCCACCGTGGCGATGCTCGCGGCATCGCTCTCCCTGGTCTTCTTCTACGCGCCGCTCGACGGCGACCAGGGCTTCATCCAAAAGATCTTCTACATCCATGTGCCGCTGGCGATGACGGCGCTGGTCGGCTTCATCATCGGCGGCATCTTCGCGATCGCCCACCTGCGCACCGACAACCGCAAGTGGGACGCCTACTCGTACGTCGCGATCCACATCTCGGTGATCTTCGGGGTCGCCGTGCTGATCACCGGAGCGATCTGGGCCAAGGCCTCGTGGGGGCACTGGTGGGTCTGGGACGAGCCGACCCTGGTCAGCTTCCTGATCGTCTTCCTCATGTACGCCACCTACTACCCCTTCCGCTACGCGATCGAGGACCGCGATCGCCAGGCGCGCTACGCCTCGGTCTTCGCGATCACGGCGGGAGCGTTCGTGCCGCTCAACTTCATGGCGGTGCGAATGGCGCAGAGCCTGGTCCACCCGCGCGTCTTCGCCACCAGCAACGGCGGTCTGCCCAGCGAAATGCTCCTCACCTTTCTCTGCTGCCTGGCGGCGATGGCGCTGCTCTGGGTGACCCTGGTCAAGTTCGAGCTGACCGCGAAGAGCGCCTCCGGCCAGGTGAAGCGGCTGCGGCGGGCGCTCGACGCGCCCGCCCCGGGCGGCTCCTCGCGGATCGCCCCGGAGGTGAGCTGATGCTGCTCCCGCTCGGCGCTCCTGCCCTGCCGCTGGACGAGGCCGGCAAGTACGTAGCCGGCGCCTACGTCGTCTTCGTGGTCCTGCTCGTCGTCTACGTCGCGATCATGGCGGCGAAACTGCAGCGGATCGAGCGGGAACTAAGGGAGGTCGCCGCCATCGCTGAGGAGCGCAGCGACCCCCAGGCCGCCCCCGGACGCGGGAGCGAGGCGCCATTGGCGTCTCGCGGGAGCGGAGGAGGCGGCACTGATGTCTGAGTTACTGGCCCTGGGCGTCTCCCACAAGACCGCGCCACTGGACCTCCGCGAGCGGCTCTCGCTGACCGAGGGCCGCGCCGTCAGCGCCCTCGCCGAGCTGACCGCGGCGCCGGGGATCCACGAGGCGGCGGCCATTTCAACCTGCAATCGGACGGAGCTCTACCTGATCGTCTCCGACCCGGTCGAGGCCGAGTCGACCGCGCTCGGCGTCCTCACCCGCCAGGCGGAGATCCGCCCGACCGAGCTGCTCGGCCACCTCTACTCGCTGCGCGCGAGCGAGGCCGCCCGCCACCTGCTGCAGGTGACCGCCGGGCTCGACTCGATGATCCTCGGCGAGGCTGAGATCCAGGGCCAGGTCAAACGCGCCTACGAGCTGGCGCTGGTCGAGGGCGCCACCGGCCCGATCCTCAACCGCCTCTTCCGCGGCGCCCTCTCGGCCGGTGGCCGCGCCCGCGAGGAGACCGGGATCAGCCAGAAGGGCGTCTCGATCCCGTCCGTCGCCGTCGAGCTGGCGCGGCGGGCGATCGGCGATCTCTCCGACAAGCGCGTCCTCGTCGTCGGCGCGGGCGAGACCGCCGAGCTCGTCGCCAAGGCCCTCGTCGCCCGCGGCGTCGCCACCGTCTTCGTCGCCAACCGCCATTACGACCGCGCGATCGGCCTGGCCCAGCGCTTCCACGGCACCGCCGTCCGCTTCGAAGAGCTGCCCGAGCAACTGACAAGCGCGGACATCGTCGTTTCGGCCACGAACTCCCCGCACCACATCGTCGAGACCGAAGGGCTCGAGCAGGTGATGGCGGCGCGACCGCAGCGGCCGTTGCTGGCGATCGACCTCGCGGTGCCGCGGGACATCGACCCCGCCTGCCGCGAGATTGCCGGCGTCGCCGTCCACGACATCGACGACGTGCAGCAGATCGTCGAACGCAACCAGGGCGGCCGCGAGGCGGAGGCGGCGCGCGCCGAGCGGATCGTCGAGGCCGAGCTCGACCGCTTCGAGCGCTGGCTTGCGTCGCTGGAGGTCGTGCCGACGATCAGCGCCTTGCGCGGTCGCGGCGACGAGATCGCGCGGCGCGTCTTGGCCGAGAACGAGGGCCGCTGGGAGAGCCTCAGCGAGGCCGACCAAGAGCGCCTGGAGACGATGGCGAAGGCGATCGCCTCCCGGCTGCTGCACGAGCCGACCCTGCAGATCCGCCGCTCTGCCGGTTCTGACGACGCCTACTTCTACGTCAGCGCCCTGCGCGAGCTCTTCGGTCTCGACGTCGAGACCGAGCCGGAGGGCGAGAGCCGGAGCAACGTGACTGAGCTGCGACGGAAAACGCCCTAGGGGCAGCGTGGCCGAGCAGATCAAGGACGCAGGGAGCGTGGCGTGCTCTGCACGCGAGCGACCGAGGACGCCGAGATGCGAAGTGCCACGTTGCGCCTAGCGACCCGGGGGAGCGCCCTCGCGCTGACGCAGGCGCGCTGGGTCGCAGATCGCCTCGGCGGAGCCGAGCTGGTGGAGGCGATCTCGGACGGAGAGCCCGGCGACAAGTCGCGCTTCGTCCGCGGGGTCGAGCGGGCGCTGCTGGCCGGGGAGGCCGAGGTCGGCGTCCACTCGGCCAAGGACCTGCCGGCGGAGATGCCGGAGGGGCTGGAAATTGCCGGCGTTCCCGAGCGTGAGGACCCGGCCGACGCCTGGATCGGTATCGGCGGCTCCCTCGAGGAGGTGCCCGAGGGGGCGCGGGTGGGCACCGCGAGCCTGCGGCGGCGGGCGCAGCTGCTGGCGGCGCGGCCGGACCTGCGGGTCGAGGAGCTGCACGGCAACGTCGACACCCGGCTGCGCAAGCTGGCGGAGGGAGAGCTCGACGCGATCGTCCTCGCCGCCGCGGGGCTGCGGCGGCTCGGCCGGGAGGAGGAGATCGGCTTCGCGCTGCCAGTCGAGCAGATGTGCCCCGCCGCCGGCCAGGGCGCGCTGGCCCTGCAGGTTCGCGCCGACGACGCCGAGGCCGGCAACGCCGCCGCCGCGGTCAATGAGCTGAAGGCGATGCGGGAGCTGACCGCCGAGCGGACTGTGGTGGCGCTGCTGCAAGCGACCTGCAACACGCCGCTGGGAGTGCACGCCGAAGTCCACGGCGAGACGCTGACGATCGACGCCTTCGTCGGCCTCCCCGACGGCACCGAGTGGATCCGCGACCGTCTCGAGGGGCGGGCCGAAGAGCCATCCCTGGCCGGCGCCGAACTGACCCAGCGCCTGCTCGGCGCCGGCGCCCGCGAGATCCTCAACCGCGCGGAGGGGCTGTGAGCTCGCAGGCGGGGCGGGTCTACCTCGTCGGCGCCGGGCCCGGCGATCCCGGGCTGATGAGCGTGCGCTCCTTGGAGCTGATCGCGATTGCCGATGCGATCTTCTACGACCGGCTGATCCCCCCCGGCGCGCTCGCCGGCGCGCGGAGCGATGCCGAGCTCGTCTACGTCGGCAAGCAGCCCGGGGTGCCCTCGGTGCCGCAGGAGGAGATCGGCGAGCGGCTGATCGCCGCCGCCCGCGAGGGCAAGAGCGTCGTCCGCCTCAAGGGCGGCGATCCCTTCGTCTTCGGGCGCGGCGGCGAGGAGGGCGAAGCGCTGCGCGAAGCCGGCGTCGAGTTCGAGGTCGTCCCCGGCATCACCGCCGGCGTCGCCGCCACCGCCTACGCCGGCATCCCTGTCACCCATCGCGACGATGCCTCCGCCGTCGCCTTCGTCACCGGCCACGAGGATCCGGAGAAGCCGGAGAGCGCGCTCGACTGGGAGGCGCTGGCCCGCTTTCCCGGCACGCTGGTCTTCTACATGGGGGTGAAACGGCTCGCCGAGAACGCCGCGGCCTTGATCGAGGCAGGGCGCGACCCGGAGGAGCCGGCAGCGGCGATCGAACGCGGCACGATGGCGGGACAGCGAACCGTCGCCTCGACGCTGGGGACGATCGCCGAGGCGGTGGAGCGTGAGCAGGTCAAGGCGCCGGCGCTGATCGTCGTCGGTCCGGTCGGGCGCCGCCGCGAGCAGCTCGGCTGGCTGGAGCGGCGGCCGCTGAATGGCCGCCGCGTCGTCGTCACCCGCGCCCGCGCCCAGGCCAGCGGCCTCGCCCGCGCCCTGCGCGAGCTGGGAGCCGACGTGGTCGAGCTGCCGGCGATCCGGATCGAGCCGCAGACCGGCTCACAGGAGGTGCGAGACGCGGTGGCGCGGCTTGGCGACTACTCGCTCATCTGCCTGACCAGCCCAAACGGCGCCCACCTCCTCTTCGAGGCGATGCGGGAGGCCGGAGAGGACGCCCGCGCCCTCGCCGGCGCCACCGTCGCCGCGATCGGCCCCGGCACCGCCCGCGCCCTCGCCGGACACGGGATCGCCGCCGACGTGGTCCCCGAGCGCTCCGTCGCCGAGGCGCTGGTCGAAGCGCTCAACGAGGTCGAAGTCGAGGGCAAGCGAGTCCTCGTCGCCCGCGCCGCCGAGGCCCGCGACGTGCTCCCCGACGCCCTGCGCGGTCGCGGCGCCGAGGTCGACGTCGTCGCCCTCTACGAGACCGTCCGCGAGCAGCCCGACGAGTCGGAGATCGAGCGAGCGCAAGGCGCCGACTACCTCACCTTCACCTCCTCCTCGACCGTGACCAACCTGGTCGAGGCGCTAGGCGATCGCTTCCCCAGGGACGCCCGCGTCATCTCGATCGGCCCCGTCACCAGCGAGACCGCCCGCGACGCCAACCTCGAGGTCGCCGTAGAGGCCGAGCAGCACGACATCGACGGCCTCCTCGACGCCCTCCTCGCCGACGCCGCCGGATGAGCTTCGGCCGCCCCCACCGCCACTTCCTCCGCACCGACTCGACCAACTCTCGCGCCCGCGAGCTTGCCGCCGCAGGCGCGCCCCACGGCACCGTGGTCACCGCTTCTGAGCAGACCGCCGGCCGCGGCCGCCAGGGCCGCACCTGGGCCGCCCCGCCGAACAAGGCCCTCCTCTACTCCGCAATCGTCCGCCCCCTGGAGGAGCACCACATGATGCTCCCTCTAGCTGTCCCCCTGGCTGTCTGCCAAGCAGCCGAGGAGCTGAACCCCGACCTCGAGTGCAAGGTCAAGTGGCCGAACGACATCCACGTAGAAGGCCGCAAGCTGTCCGGAGTCCTGATCGAGGCCCGCCCCCAAGACGGCTGGGCAGTGGTCGGAGTGGGCTTGAACCTCTCGATTCCACAAGAGGAGTTCCCCACCGAGCTTCAAGAGACCGCGATCTCGCTATTCAACCCCGGTCACAAGGGCGGAGGGAGGGGGTCCGCCGCGGAAGTCCTAAGTCAGCGCTTGGAGCACTGGGTCCAGGCAGAACCCGACGAAGTTCTCGCCGCCTGGCGCGAGCGCGACGCCTTGAAGGGTCGCGAAATCGCGTGGGAGAACGGCTCAGGCGTCGCCGACGGCGTCGACGACCGGGGTTACCTCGTCGTCGTCATCCCCAGCGGGGACCGGATCGCCCTCGGCGCCGGCGAGGTCCACCTCACCCGCTTCTGAGCCTTTCGCTTTGCGCCGCCGCCGCTGCCGTTTCTGTTTCTCTTTGGCCCCCGCCTCCGGAGACCCGCCGTTCTCGCTCGCGCCGTTCTCGTTTTGCGCCGCGGCGCCACGCTTGCGCTTGCGCTTGCGCTTGCCGCCTTTCGGGAAGTTCTTCAGCAGCTCGCGGGCAACCGCCGAGGGTTTCCGCGCCATCCGCATCCGCGCCCCGCGCAAGACCTCCTCGCCCTCGGGCGTGTGCGAGACGGCGGCCGCCAGCAGCGCCACCGCCAGGCGCCGGTCCTGTTTGCGGGCCGCGTGCACGAGCCGCCGCGCGTTGCGCCCGTGCGCCCGCCCGGACGAGTTGACCAGCAGCCCCAGCAGGCGCTTGGTCTCCGGCCAGCGCTGCACCGCGTACTCCTCGTGCAGTTCGCGGGTGTAGGAGGCGAGCCGCCAGACCCACGCCTGCGCCTGGTCGCGGCGGCCGATCCGCTTGTCGATCAGCGCCTGCAGCAGCGTCTTCGTCCCGGCCCGCTTGTCCTCGCGGCTCCAGGTGCCGACGATGTCGATCGCGTCGTCGAAGGCGTCGGCGTCGCCGAGGTCGGCGATCTCCCCCAACGCTTTCAGGCGCAGCTGCGCGTTGCGGTTGCGCTGGACGCAGGTGAGCAGGAAGCGGCGGCGGAGCTCTTTCGTGCGGTCGTTCTGGAGCATCGCCCGCGCCCGGCGCCAGCCCTGGGTGTTGACCCGCGCCCCCGCCAGCGCCGCCCAGGCGTGCTGCTCGGGGTAGTCGAGGTTCTCGACCGCGATCCGCCAGATCTCCCGTTCCAGCACCTCCATCCGCTTCTCCTCGACGTCGGAGACGGGCACGATCCGCCGCTCGACCCGGACCTTGCGGCCGCGCCCGCGGCGCACCGGCCCGACGACGATCGCGCCGCCGCGATAGACGTCGCGATCGAGCAGGCTGTGGAGGGTGACGATCGTCTCGTCATGGGTCGTCGCCGGGTGGACGAAGTCGAGCACGAGCCCCGCCTCCTTGCCCGGCGCCCGGCGGGTTACGCGGCCGACCCGCTGCTGATAGATCCGCCGCGAGGCGGTCGGCGCCAGGTGCATGCAGATCGTCGCCCGGGGGCTGTTCCAGCCCTCGGCCAGCAGCATCGCGTTGCAGAGGACGTCGACGGTGCCGCGCTCGAAGCCGGCGAGGATCTCGGCCAGCTCGCGCTTCGGCGTTTCCCCGGAGACGGCCTGGGAGTTGATGCCGGCGTCGCGGAAGGCTTTGGCCACGTTCTTCGCGTGCTGGACGCCGGCGGTGTAGACGACGCCGGGGACCTTGCGGAAGCGCGAGCGGTAGAGGTCGGCGATCGCGACGTTGAACGGCTCCTGGTCGAGCAGCGCCGCCAACTCCTCCTGGTCGAAATCCTGGTCGACCTCGCCTTTTCGCAGCGGCACCTTGGCGATCGTCCGCACGCCCGGGCCGGGTGGGATCCGCAGGCAGCGCAGCGGCGCGATCACGCCGCGCCGCGCCGCCTGGGCGAGATCGAAGCGCGAGGTCTGGGTCGGGAAGAGATCGGCGACGTGGCGTGCGATCAGCGCCCCGGTCGCGGTCATGCCGATGTAGACGGGGCCCGGCATGTCGCGGATGCAGGCGCTGGTTTTCTCGCCCAGCGCGGTGTGGGCCTCGTCGCAGATGACGATCGAATAGGCGTCTGAGATCTTCTTGTGGTTGCGGACGAACCACTGGTAGGTCTCGACCGTGACCGGCCCGTCGGGGTCGTCGCGGCCGTCGAGCAGTGGCGGCCGCAGCCGCTCCTTGTAGCCGCGGTCGGAGATCTCGCCGATGAACTGGTCGACGAGGTTGCGGCGGTGGGTGAGGATCAGGACGCCGCCGGTGCGGGTCGCCTCGACGAAGCCGACGGCGGCGACGGTCTTGCCGGCGCCGGTCGCGTGCTCGAACCAGAATCGGCGCTCGGCGCCCGGGTCCTCTGGCGCCTCCTCGACGACCTCCTCGTCCTCGTCAGCGGGCTGTTCCTCCCAGTCCTGCGGCTCCTCGTCGGGGGCGACCTCGTCGTCTTCGTCGTCGAGCTCGTCGGTTCCGTCAGCCTCGACGCCGCCGGTCGCGGTCGCGCTGCCGCCGCTGCCATTGCCCGTGGACGAGTTGCCGTTGCCGTTATCGGTAGCCGCCGCGCCGGTCTGCTGCTGGCCCATCAGCTCGGCGAGGGTGCCGGAGAGGGCGTCGACTTGGTGCGGGTTCAATTCCGCTCCGTCGCGCAGCTTCGGCGGTTCCTCGGCGAGAAAGCGCTCGAGCCCGAGGAGCAGCGAGAAGTCCCGGCGCCACTGGATCGAGGGGTCCTCGGCCCCTTCGTCCAGCTCCTTCAGCGCCGCGTCCAGCGCCCGCCGCCGCGCGGTGCCCGGCGCCAGCGCCTCCGGCCCCTCGCCGTCGAGCAGGAAGGGCTCTCGGGCGAACGCCGCCGCGCGCTCGATGTCGGCGCCTGAAGGAACTGCCGCGTCAGCGGCAACGTCGCTGGTGTTTGCCATGGAGGCTTCCGGGATTCAGTCCCCGCCGAACGCAGGCATACGGCCGGGAACACATGGAAAGTCGAACGAGGCTGCGGGGCTTGACTGGAGGTCTCCCCGAAGAACTCAGCGGTCCGCGAGCCGCGAACCGAACGCACGTATTGTACCGATTGAGCGGATGCGTACGCGAATCGGACTCCTTCTGACCCTGGTGGCCGTCGTTCCGGCAGCGCTTCTCGGCGGTGGTTGCGGAACCTCCGCCGAGAGCGGCGACGGTTCCCACCCCAACTACGCCAAAGCCCTCGCCGGCTCCCCGCCACCACTCGCCGCCCTCCACAAGCAGGCGAACGATCTGCTCCCCGGAGGCCAGGAAGCTTTCGAAGGGCGGATCGCGCGGCTGCGCGGCTATCCGGTCGTCGTCAACGTCTGGGCCTCCTGGTGCATCCCCTGCCGGCAGGAGTTCCCGGTCCTGCAGAAGCTCTCAGCCCGCTACGGGAAGACGGTTGCCTTTCTCGGCCTCAACTCCGAAGACTCCGACGACGCCGCCGCGACCTTCCTCCGCGAGGACCCCCTCTCCTACCCCAGCTACACGGACCCGCACAAATCGATTGCCGAGTCGATCGGCGTCGTCGGCTTCCCCGACACCGCCTTCTACGACAGGTCCGGCAAACTCGTCCATCTCAAACAAGGGCCCTACCGCGAGGACTCTGAACTGGAAGCAGACGTTCGCCGCTACGCCGCCGGCAGCGCCTGATCGGCGATGGAAGCCTACGTCGTCATCGCGCTGATCGGCCTCGGGCTTCTCCTCGCCGAGCTGCTGCTGCCGACCGGCGGCGTCCTGGCGGCGATCGGGGTCGCCGGGCTCACCGCCGCCGGGATCGTGGCGCTCGGCTCCGACAGCCAGGCAGCCGACTACATCGGCGGCGCCCTGATCGCCCTCGGCGTCATCTCCGGGGTCAGCTTCTACTTCGTCACCCGCAAGGTGATCGCGGCGCACCGCGATTCCCGCGTGCGCACCGGCACCGAGGACATGATCGGCGCCACCGCCGAGGCCCGCAGCTCGATCGACCCCGAGGGGCGGGCCTGGCTCGGCGGGACGATCTGGAGCGCGCGGCTCGCCGCCGGAGCCGAGCCGGCGCGGCTGGGGGATAAAGTGAGGGTCGAGGCGGTCGAGGGGCTGACCCTGGTGGTCCGCCCGGAGCCGCAGACGGCGGTCCAGTCCAGAGAAGGAGCCGGTTGATGGAGGCTGTGGCAGGAATTCTCATCGTCCTGGTGTTCTTCGGGCTGATCGCGCTGGGGACCTCGGTCCGGATCCTGCGCGAGTACGAGCGCGGGGTGGTCTTCCGCCTCGGCCGCCTGATCGCCCAGAAGGGCCCGGGGCTGATCCTGCTGATCCCGCTCGTCGACCGGATGGTCAAGATCGACCTGCGGACGGTCACCCTCAACATCCCGCCGCAGGAGGTGATCACCCGCGACAACGTCCCCTGCCGGGTCAACGCGGTCGCCTACTTCCGCGTCGTCGACTCCAACCGCGCCGTCGTCGATGTCGAGAACTACCTGATCGCGACCTCCCAGATCTCGCAGACGGCCCTGCGCTCCGTGCTCGGCAAGGCCGAGCTCGACCAGCTGCTGGCCGACCGCGAGCGCCTGAACGAAGAGCTGCAGAAGATCATCGATGAGTCGACCGAGCCGTGGGGGGTCAAGGTCACCGCGGTCGAGATCAAGGACGTCGAGATCCCCGAGCAGATGCAGCGGGCGATGGCGCGCCAGGCCGAGGCCGAGCGCGAGCGGCGGGCGAAGATCATCAACTCCGAGGGCGAGTTCCAGGCCGCCCAGAAGCTCACCGACGCCGCCGACATCATCAGCACCAACCCCGCCTCGCTGCAGCTGCGCTACCTGCAGACGCTGCTGGAAATCGGCAGCAACCAGAACACCACTGTCGTCTTTCCGCTGCCGATGGACGTGCTCGAGCCGTTCGTCGGCAAAGGCGCGGCCGGGCGCGCCGAGGGAACGCCGCGGGCGCCCCGTCCCGCGGCGCCGCCGGAGCCGCCTCCGGTGGACGAGCCAGACCCAGACGACCTTCCCCCCTCCCGCTCCTGAGCCAGCCGGAGATCCGCATCGACCAGCTGACCGGGCTGAGGACGATCCTCGCCCCGGGCCGGGCTGCCCGCCCCGACAGCTTCTCGCCGCGCTCGACCGAGCCGAAGGGCCCGGAGAACTGCCCCTTCTGCGAGGGCCGCGAGGACCGCACGCCGCCCGAGCTCTACGCGCTGCGCCCCGACGGCGGCAAGGCGGACACGCCGGGATGGAAGACGCGCGTGGTGCCGAACCTCTATCCCGCGCTCGGCGGCTCCGACCCGGTGTCCCCGGATACCGGGGACACCTCGGTTCACAGTGCCGTGACTCCCACCGCCGATGCCGGCTCTTTCGCCAGCGCCGGGGATCCGCTGCTGGCGACCAAACGCGCCGGCGAACCGGACCTCTTCTCCTCACGGCCGGCCGAGGGCGCGCACGAGGTGCTGATCAACTCGCCCGAGCACGTGACCGCGATGGCGGAACTGGGCGAGGAGCAGTTCGCCGCCGCCGTGGCCACCTGGCGCGAGCGGATGCGAGCGCACCCAGAGGCCTCCTACCTGCAGCTGATCGTCAACGAGGGCGGCGGCGCCGGCGCCTCGCTCGAGCACACCCACGCCCAGCTCTACGCGCTGCCGTTCGTCCCCGCCGCCGTCGCCCGCGAGCGCGAGCGGGTCGGGGCGTACGGCGAACGGACCGCCGGCGGCGCGCTCCTGAGCGACGTCCTCGTCGAGGAGGTGCGCCGCCGCGACCGCCTGGTGGCGATCGACGACGAGGCGGCGTTGATCTGCCCCTGGGCCTCGCGCTCGCCATTCGAGTTGCGCGTGGTCCCGCGCCGCGAGACCGCCCGCTTCGAGGACGACGAGGGCGGCGCGGCGATGATCCGCTCGGCGATGCGCGCCCTCGCCAAGCTCTTCGACGGCCCACCGGAGCTCAACCTCTGGGTCCGCACCGCTCCGCGCGGGGCCGGCCAGTTCCACTGGCACGTCGACATCGCCCCCCGCCTGACGATCAAGGCCGGCTTCGAGCTCGGCACCGGCGTCGACATCAACGTCTACCCCCCGGAGCGGGCGGCGTCCGACCTGCGGGAGTGCCTTTGACGCGGCCAACCGAACGACCGATTCCGCGCTTCATCGCCGACAGCACCCAGGAGGGCATCCCGCACGGACGCTTTGGCGAGCGGCTGCGGGAGGAGTTCGCGAAGGCCGTCGCCGGGATCGAGGACCTGCCGGCCGGGGCGGCGGTGCCGGCCGGGGTGGACTGGTTTCCGGAGCGCGCCTGGGGCGGACGCGTCTGGGTCCCCTGTTCGGTCGTGACCGAGAGCGAGGAGGGGCGGCTGGAGCTGTTCGGCCACGTCTCCTACGTCCAGCCCGTGGACGGCGAGGCGCACAGCTTCGCCGCCAAGGCCGACTTCACCGACATCCTGGCCGAGGACAACCCCGACTGGCTGATCGACCTCAACGACGACGTGATCGGCCGCTGGCGCGGCGAGAACGGGCGCGCCGGTTCCGTCACCCTCGTCTGGGGGCGGCCGCTGGTTCGAGGCGCCATCGCCGCCACCGCGGTGCTGGAGAGCGAGACGGTCGACCAGGAACTGATCTCCCAGAACCGTTTCACCCTGATCGCCCTCGACGCCCTAGCGGGCTACGGCGACGAGATCTTCATGGAGGTCAAGCTCTGGAGCCGCCGCGCCGACGAGCTCGCCTCCGAGACCCTTTACGCCTGACCGAGGACCTCGATCGGCAGATCGAAGCCCGAGCCCGCCAATCGAGCGTCGAAGGTGAGCAGCGGCTCGTCGAGCATCAGCGCCAGCGCTACGTACAGCCCGTCGTAAAAGCTGAAGTTTTCGCGCAGACCCCAGGCGACGTGAATCAAGTGTTCGTGCTCCACCCGCTCGAGCAAGAGATCATCGACTTCCCAAAGAGCTCTTCCCGCGGCCTCTGCGGTGAGCTTTCCGAGATGAACCCCCCGCCGCAGCGCGTGGCCCACCTCGGCGTCGATCAGATGCGGAGCCCATAACGAGTATTCCTCGGCGTCGAGTCGGTCCTCGACCACCTCCTTGTGTTCGCCGTCGCTGAGCAATTCAACGACGACCGAGGCGTCAACGACCGGCATCAGTCGCCCCGCGTCTCGCGGATGATGTCCACCACGTCTTTGGTGGTGAGTGAGGATTCCCTTCTGCGCCCCTCGCTCCTCGCGCCGATCTCTTTGATCGTCAATTTACGGCTGCGCCGGCCGAGCTCCCGCTTGATGTAGTCGGACATGCTCATCCCGGCCGCGGCCGCCCGCACCTTCAGTTCCCGGTGCAGCTCGTCGGGCACATTCCTGATCTGAATCATCTTGGACATGTGCACCACATTAGACCGTGCGCCCGACATGTTCACTGCCTCTAGCGTTCTCATGCAACCGATCCTGCCGGGACGCGACGCGCGAGTGGCGCGCAGTTCGCGCCAATCCCCGCGCGCCTTGCGCATCTAAGCGACAATTGGCCTCCGGCCCCGATAGCTCAGCTGGATAGAGCGATCCCCTCCTAAGGGATAGGCCGCTGGTTCGAATCCAGCTCGGGGCATCGCCATTTGCTGCAGGCTCGCTCCCAGCTGGGTGCAACTTTTGACCTCGTCCATTGCTTGTATGGAGAGTGCAGATCGTGAGCCGGCCATCGCGTTCCACCATGCTCCGAGCCATCCCGCTGCTGCTGGGGCTCGTGGTGTTCCTCGTTTCGCTCGTCTCCCCGGCAACCGCCGCGGAGAAGCGGGTTGTGCGCTTCGACGGGCGGGTGCTCCAGGTGCCGGCTTCCTGGCCGGTCTACCGGCTGGGCCGCCACCCGGGGATGTGCGCTCGGCTCGACCGGCGGGCGGTCTACCTGGGGGCGCCTTCGGCGCAGCAGGAGTGCCCCGCGGAGGCGATCGGGCGGCGGCGGGCGATCCTGGTCGAACCGCGATCCGCGGCCCCGCGCTCTCCGCTCCTGGCGCCGGCGCGGAGCAGCGCCGCCACTCGCGCCCGCTCCGGGACCATCTTCACCGGCCTCGGCTTCGACGCCTGCAGCGCCCCTTCCGCCCGCTCGATGAATGCTTGGAAGGAATCGCCCTACCGCGCCGTCGGCGTCTACATCGGCGGCGTCAACCGCGCCTGCTCGCAGCCGAACCTGACCCCGGAATGGGTCGCCGCGCAGACGGCCGCCGGTTGGCACCTGATCCCGACCTACGTCGGCCTGCAGGCGCCGACCAGCGCCTGCTCGAGCTGCGCCAAGCTCAGCTCGAGCCAGGCGACGGCGCAGGGAGTCGCCGCCGCGGTCGACGCGGTCGACCAGGCAAACGAAGTGGCGATGGGCCCCGGCAGCCCGATCTACTTCGACATGGAGTCCTACAGCCGCACCTCCTCGGCGACGGCGGCGACCCTCGCCTTCCTCGAGGCCTGGACGAAGAAGCTGCACGCGCTCGGCTACGTCTCCGGCGTCTACAGCTCGAGCGCCTCCGGGATCGCCGACCTCGGCGACCAGGTCGGCACCGGCTACGAACTCCCCGACCACCTCTGGATCGCCAACTGGAACGGCTCCACCAGCACCTCGGACTCGGTCGTCCCGGCTAGCGCCTGGGCCTCCCACCAGCGCATCCACCAGTACAAGGGCGGCCACAACGAGACCTACGGCGGGATCACGATCAACATCGACAACGACTCGGTCGACGGCGCGACGGTTGGCGAAGCGACGCTGCCGCCGGTGGCGGAAGACAACCCGATCGGTGCCCTCGAGCTAGCCGACGCGCCTGGACCGGGACAGATACGGGTCAAGGGCTGGGCCCTCGACGCCAACGCCCCCACCGAAACGCTGGCGATCCGGCTCGTCGTCGGCGGCCGCGAAGGCGAACCCGGCGTCGCCTCCTACGAACTTGGGCAGGTCGCGAACCTGCCTCGCCGCGACGTGCGGCTTAACTACCCGGAAGCCGGCAGCCGCCACGGATTCGACCTCGAGGTGCCGGTCGTGAAGTCCGGCCGCCAGCGGGTCTGCGTGTACGCGCTCGACTTCGAACCCGGCGAAGACAGCCTGCTCGGCTGCAAAGGGGTGACGATCTCGGTGCCGATCCAGCTCTCGAACCTGAGGGCGGGCCGCAACCGCGTGCAGCTGCGGTTGACCTGCCTCTGGCCCACCGGCTCCGAATGCCCGGGCCAGATTGCCCTCCGCGCCCGCTTCCGCGTCCCCGTCGCCCACCGCGGGCGTGGCCCGCGCACCCGCGCGGTGAGCCGGGTCATCGGCCGCACCTCCTTCCGCATCGGTGGCGGCCTGGCGCAGGCCTACCGGATCCCCCTTTCCGCCGCCGGGCGCAAGTTGCTGCGCCTGCGAGCGCGCTTGAAGACCCATGTGCTGGTCGCTGTCCCGGGCGGGCGGCGCGTCGGCGTCGTCGAACTGCGCGGCTAGCCGCTCCCGCCAAGCGCTTCGCGCAGCTTCGCCAGCTCTCCCCGCAGCGACTCGAGCTCGCGTTCGATCCGGTCGAGCCGATCCTCCGAGGAGGCGCCGGTGGAGGCCTCCGGCCTGACAAGCCGCCCTTGCTCGTGCTGGGTGCCGCCGATCGGCGGCGGAGGATCGTCGCCCTCACCCCCGAGCACCTGCTCGTAGCGCTCCTCCTTCTGCCCCGGCCGGCGCGGATGGCGGACGGCGAGCTCGCGCTCGATCAGCCGCTCCAGCGTCTCTTGGATCGCAGCCAAGCCTTCGAACCGGTGCAGGCGCTCGCTGCGCTGCTTCAGCTCGCCCGGGGTCTGCGGCCCGCGCAGCATCAGCACCGCGAGCAGCGCCAGCTCCCCGTCGTCCACCCCGAGCGCCTCCGGCAGGAGATGGCGGTACTTACGGGCGCGGCTGCCGGCGCCGCTGGCGAGCCGGGTCCAGCCCCGCTGGGCCAGCCGCCGCAGCGCCTCCACCACGGTCGCCTCGTCGTAGTCGACCACCGGGTCGCGGTTGGTCGACTGGTTGCAGGCAAGGCGCAGCGCGTTGAGCGAGAGCGGGTAGGCGTCTGGCGTCGTCCGTTGCTTCTCGACCAGGCAGCCGACGACCCGGATCTCGACCGCGTCCGGCTCCATCAGCTCCTGTCAGGACGGTCCGGGTAGATCTCGTCGATGGTCACCAGCGACCGATAGGGAGCCTCCGCGGCGGCTTCGATCCGCTCACCGCCGCCGGCGAGGCGATCCACCACCGCGACCACCCCGGCCACCGCGAGGCCCTCCTCCTTCACCCGCTCGATCGCCTGCGCGGTCGAGCCGCCGGTGGTGACCGTGTCCTCGACGACGAGGCAGCGCGCGCCGGGCCCCACCGGGCCCTCGACCCAGCGTTGCAGCCCGTGCTCCTTGCGGGCGCTGCGAACGAAGAAGGCGACGAGATCCTCCCCCGCCGGAACCGCGATCGCCCCACAGGCGGGGGGAATCGCCGCCGTCGCCGGGCCACCCACGGCGGAGGCGCCGAGGTCGTGAGCCATCGCGGCGATCAACTCCCCGGCGGCGTGAAACCCGGCGGGTCGCATCAACGTCCGCCGCGCGTCGACGTAGTACTGAGCCACCGTCCCGCTGGCCAAGGTCACTTCACCGAGGATCAAGGAGTGCTCGCGCAGCTCCGCGAGCAAGGTCTCCTTGGCGGCTGCGAGATCGGCCACGCCTAGAAAACGAAAATCGACTCGCCGTAGTGCAGCTGTTCGTAGATCCGCGGCTGGTCGGCGATGAAGGTGCGGACGCAGCCGTGGCTGGCGGCGTAGTTCGGCACTTCCGCGTAGCCGTGGACGGCATAGCCGTTGTGCCAGTAGAACGAGTAGTACATGCCCTCGGAGTTGTAGCCCGGTTCCTGGCGGTAGAAGGTGTAGTGGCCGGTGATCGTCGGGGTCGACGGCTTGCCGGTGGAAACCGGGTAGATCGCGAACGGCTTGCCCTTCTTGATCAGGACCAGGACCTGCTTGCCGAGCGGGACCTCGGCGTGTTCGCCGGCGTTCGGATACTTGGGGTGGTAGCCGCCCTTGCCGCCGAAGACCTTCTTCACCAGCCCAGCGCCGGCCTTCTGGCTGCGGTTCATGTCGTTGACCTTGCGGTAGGCGAGGACCTCGCGGCCGAGGCGGCCGTTGAAGCACTTGCCGCCGCCGGCGACGTAGCCCATCTTCGCCAGCGCTCGCTTGAAGCCGCCGACGACCTTGCCGCATTCCCCCGGATGCAGGGAGGGGAAGTTGACCTTCCAGCTCTTGCGGACGGTGCTGTCACCGCCGAGCGCGGCGTTCGCCTTGTGCTTGGCGGCGACCGCGTACTTGCCGTCCTCCTTGAGGATCACGCTCGATTCGAAGGTGCCCGTCTCCCCGCTGCCCTTGCTGACCGCGACCTCGTGGCTGACCAGCCGGTGGCCATCGAGGTAGAAGGTGACTTCGACCTTCTGCCCGGGGACGTAGGGCGAGAGCGTCCCGCGCACCGGCACCGTGTCGTAGATGTCGGCGCGGCCGCCGCGCAGGTGGCCGACGTCGATCTTCACCGTCGCCTCAGGAGCCGGCAGCGGTTTCGGCTGGGGCTTCGGCGCCGCGGTCGCGGTCGCGGGCAGCGCGAGAGCGGCGGCGATGGCGAGCAGGGACGAGAGGCGCTTCACGAGGGCGGGAACTTTACTGCCCGAGCAGGGCGACAGAGTTGTTCAGCATGTGCAGCATGATCCCCGGCACGATCGAGCCGGTCTTCTCGTAGAGCAGGCAGAGGAGGAAACCGAAGACGATCAGCGGCGGCACCGCGGTGACGCCGGTCAGCGCGTGCAGGCCGCCGAAGATGAGGCCGCCGAGCAACGCCGCCGGAATCCGCGGCAGGCGCTCGCGGAGGCCGCCGTAGAGCATCCCCCGGAAGCAGGTCTCCTCGCTGATCGGCGCCAGGATCACGATCAGCAGGACTTTGACCGGCACCGCGCCGAACCCTTCGGCGATGTCCTTCTGCTTCGGTTCGACTATCACCAACGAGTAGAAGGTGGCGAAGGCGAGGTAGGCGACGATGGCCAGCGCCATCCACCCGAGGGCAGACGGTCGGAATGGACGGAAGCCAAGGCGGCGGAGGATCCCTCCCGTCCCATTCGCCCCCTGCTGGGCGGCGATCGCCATCGGCACCAGCAGGAAGCCGAGCGCGGTCGCCAGCTGCGTGCCGACGTTGCCGAAGGTGGTGAGGTCGCCGTTGCTCTTGTGGCCGGCGATCGCCGCCGGCACCCCGAGCATGATCCCGGCGCCCAGGGCGAGGAGGACCCCGAGCAGCGCCGTGCCCGCCCCCCAGTTCGCGTAGGGGAACTTCGGGGGCGGCACCTCGCCGACGGGCTCGGCGGTTAAGTTGGCCTCCATGTCGCCCGCAGTCTCACAGGTCTCGCGCACCACCCGGACGCGGCTGCGGATCCTTCGCCGCCTCGCCTTTGTCGCCGTCCTCTTCGTCGTCGCGATGCTGGTCCTGAGCCAGTTCACGGAGCTGAAACGGCTGGCGACCGGCCTCCTCGCCTCGACCGCCCTCGTCGTCGCCGTGGTCGGCTTCGCCGCCCAGCGCACGCTCGCCAACGTGATGGCCGGGATCCAGATCGCCGTCTCGCAGCCGATCCGGATCGGCGACCGAATCGAGTTCGACGGGTGCGAGGGCCGGGTCACCGACATCACCCTCTCCTACACCTACCTCGACCCCGGCGACGGCAGCTCGATCGTGATCCCCAACCAGCTCCTGGTCGAAGGCACCGTCCACAACCACTCGACCGCCGACACGATCGAAGAGAGACCGGCCTGAGCGCCAACTCGCGCGAAGTACCCTCTGCTTGATGACGCAGCGCAACCGGCGACGCCGGCGTCCGCACGGGGGGCTCGGGACGAAGCTCCTGCTCGTCTTCGGCAGCGTCTTCGTGCTGCTGGGGATCGGGGCGATCGCCGTCACCTCCTGGGTCCTCGACGTCGCCGCCGAGGCTCCCTCGCTCGCCTCCTGCAAACGGATCGCCAAGGGCGGCAACTCGGTCCTCTACGCCGCTGACGGGACCAAGCTGGGCCTGGTTCGCTCGCCCGTCGCGCGCCAGCTGGTCTCGATCGAACGCGTGCCGAAGAGCCTGCAGCTGGCGACGGTGGCGATCGAGGACCAGCGCTTCTACGAGCACGGCGGCGTCGATTACGAGGGGATCCTGCGGGCGGCGGTCAAGGACCTCGAAGCGGGCGAACCGGTCGAGGGCGGCTCGACGATCACCCAGCAGCTGGTCCGCAACCTCTGCATCCGCAAGCCCGAGCGCAACCTCGAACGCAAGATCGTCGAGGCGAAGCTGGCGGTCGAGTACTCCGAACGGCACAGCCGCAGGGAAATCCTCGGCTCCTACCTCAACGTCGCCTCCTACGGGACGGTCGAAGGCAGCACCGCGACAGGCGTCGGCGCCGCCTCGGAGGTCTTCTTCTCGAAGCCGGTCTCGAAGCTGCGGCTGCCCGAAGCGGCGCTGCTGGCGGGGCTGCCACAGGCGCCCTCCGAGTACAACCCGCTGCTCAACCCGGGCACCGCGAAAGCGCGCCGCGACCAGGTGCTGCGGCAGATGCGCAAGCTCGGCTACATCAGCGCGGCGAGGGCGCGGCAGGCGATGGCGAGCGGCTTGCGGGTCGATCCCTCCAGCAGCTACTTCGACCACCGCGAGCCCTACTTCTTCGACTACGTCGAAAACAAGCTGATCGAAAAGTACGGCGCCGACGCGGTGCGGCGCGGCGGCCTCGAGGTCCACACGACGATCGACCCGGCGCTTCAGAAGGTCGGCCTGGAAGCGATGCGCTCGACGCTGCCCTACTCGACCGACCCCTCCTCGGCCCTGGTCTCGATCGACCCGCGCAACGGCCATATCCGGGCGATGGTCAACAGCTCCCATTACGACCAGAGCCAGTTCAACCTCGCCGCCCAGGGGCACCGGCAGCCCGGCTCGACCTTCAAGACCTTCGTGCTGACGACGGCTCTCAAGCAGGGGATCGATCCCTACTCGACCTACTACACCTCCAAACCGCTCGACCTCTTCCTGCCGAAGTGGGGGCACTGGACGGTGCACACCGCTGACGAAGGCTATATGGGGACTGTCAACATCAAGGAAGCGACGGTCGCCTCCGACAACACCGTCTTCGCCCAGCTCGACCTCGACGTCGGCCCGGGAGCGGTCGCGGCCACGGCGCACTCGATGGGGATCACCTCGCCGCTGGACGGCATCCCCGCCGAGGGGATCGGCGGCCTGCGGGTCGGCGTCTCGCCGCTGGAGATGGCCGACGCCTACGCGACGCTCGCCTCCGGCGGCGTCCGTCACAAGCCGGTTGCGGTCACCAAGGTCGTCTTCCCGAACGGGAAGGTCGAGCACCCGGAAGGGGCCGACCCGCAGCGCGAGGTCTCCAAGCCGGTCGCCTACCAGGTCACCCGACTGCTGCACGACAACATCGTCGAAGGCACCGGCACCGCCGCCTACACCGGCTGTGCCGGGCAGGCCGGCAAGACCGGGACGACCGACGAATACACCGACGCCTGGTTCGCCGGCTACCAGCCGAACCTGGCGACGGTGGTCTGGGTTGGGTACCCCGAATCGAACGAGATCTCGATGTCGAGCGTGCACGGGATCATCGTCTTCGGCGGCACCTTCCCGGCGGAAATCTGGCACTCGCTCTACAGCGGCGCCGGCGTGCCCTGCGAGGAATTCACCGAACCGAGCCAGAAGATCAGCTGGGGTCCGTTCTACGGCCGCTACGCCCGCTCGAGCCGCCGGGACGACACGAGCCTGACGGGCACCGGCGGCAGCAAGGGAGGCGGGGGCGAGCCGCCGCCGGGGTCAGCCGCGGTAGGCGGCTATGACCCCAACGCCTACGCGCCGGGAGCCGGGCAGGAACCGCTGCCCCTGCCACCGCCGCCGCCCCAGAGCGGGGTCAGCGGCGGCAAGTCCGCGGGCAGGTAGCACCGATCGATCCGGGGCTCGCCTATGGCCTGATGTGGGCGGGCTTCACCGCCTACCTCGGGATGCTGTGGAAGGCGCCGCGGCTTGGACGGCGGATCGTCTGGGGGGCGGTCGTCGTCCTGGTGGCCGCTTTCGCGCTGGCGCCGGTGCTGCTCTCCCACGACGTCTACAGCTACGTCGACTACGCCAGGCTCGGCGCCCGCCACGGCCTCGACCCCTACGTCCACCCGCCGCTGGCGGCGCCGGCCGATCCCGCCTACGCCGACGTCACCTGGACCGAAGCGACGAGCGCCTACGGGCCCCTATTCACCATCCTCACCTATCCGCTCGCCTGGCTGCCGGTCGGCATCGCCGTGGCGGCGCTGAAGGCGACCGCCGCCCTCTCGGTGCTCGGAATCGCCGCCCTCACCGCCCGCATCGCCGCCTGGCGCGGCATCGACCCCCTCCGGGCCGCCGCCTTTGTCGCCCTCAACCCCCTCGTCCTCGTTCACGTGGTCGGCGGCGCCCACAACGACGCCCTGACGATGCTCCTGGCGACGGCAGGCCTAGCCGCCATCCTCAGCCGCCGCGAGATAACCGGCGGCGGCGCGCTGCTAGCGGCTGCAGCCACCAAGCTCTCCGCCAGCGTCCTTACCCCCTTCGCCCTAATCGGCGCCAGAAACTCGATGCCGACAGGACGAAAAGGAGCCTTTATAGATCGAAATCGTCCCGTCGGCAGGTTGCTGCTGGGGGCGCTCGGGGCGGCGGTGGCGGTTGGGTTTGCCGCCCACCTCGCCTTCGGCTGGGACTGGCTCCACGGCTTCGGGCTCGCCGGGGAGAACCAGAGCCGCGCGAGCCACATGAGCATCCCGATCACCGTCGCCCGCCTCACTGACATCGGCGCCGACGGCGTCCGCCTCGCGGCGGCGATCCTCTTCGGCGCCCTCGTTCTCTACCTCCTCGCCTGGACCTGGCGCGGCGGCGACTGGATCCGCGCCGCCGCCTGGGCAACCTTCGCCCTCCTCCTGGCCACCGCCTGGCTACTCCCCTGGTACCTACTCTGGCCCCTCCCCCTCGTCGCAATCTCCCGCGACCGAACCCTCCAGCTCCTAACCCTCGCCCTAACTGCCTACCAGTTAGGCGCCCGAATCCCGCTTTGAGGCACCACGGGGGACGGGTGGCCCTCTCCAGACACTCAACCACGAGCCATTGGCGAGTGGTGTCTGGAGAGGGCCACCCGTCCCCCCTTCAACCCCTAAGTAGAAAGCTCCCCCTCCACCGCCTGTTCCTCCTCCTCAGACGGATGCAGGATCCCGGTGTGAATGCTCCACTTCTCCCGCCGCCCAAGCGCAGTCACAAGCCCGACATAGATGAGTTCGCCGACGGTCATCACGCCGCGCACGGCAATCGCGATCAGCGAGCCGAGGGCGAAGCTCCTGCTCGGCAGCGCCGCCTTCACCGCCCAGGCAAAGGCGGCGTCCCGGACCCCGAGGCCGGCCGGGGCGACCAGCGTCACCAGCGCCGCGAAGTAGCCGATCGCCTGCGCCGAGCCGACCAGCAAGAGGTCGTTGAAGGGGATATGGGTGACCGAGCGGGCGACGCAGTAGATGCCGAAGGCGACGACAACCCAGTTCAGCGAGTAGAAGACGATCAGCGCGAGGACGCCGCGCAGCGAGATCACCTCGGGCAGCGGCTCGCGGCCGAGCGCCCGCAGGGCTCGGTTCGACAGCGGCCCGAACACCTTCGGGTGCAGGACGACTATCGCCAGCGCGATCAGCAGCAGCACCCCCCAGCGCCACGGGTCCCCCTGCAGGTCCGGGTGCTTGATGATGAAGTAGGCGGCAACGACGATCGCCGAAGTGGCTGAGATCGCCTGTTCGTAGACGATGCTGGCGATCGTGATCCGCCGCGGCACGCCGGCTTTTTCGGAGAGCAGCACCCGGCCGAGCACGTAGAGGACGCTGCCCGGGACGTAGCGGGCGAGCAACGGCTGCCCCCAGGCGACCTGCGCGCGGCCGAACCCGAGCGGGTAGCCCAAATAGCGCAGGGTCAGGTCCCAGCCGAGAGCGCTGATCGCGAAGTAGATCGGCAGGATCACGATCCCGGGGATCAGCCAGACGACGTGGAAGTGCACGCCTTCGCTCTTGATCTCCGACCACTGGTCGATGACGGTGAGGACGAGGAAGCCGAAGATCAGCGCCGCGAGGCCGATCTGCAGGGCGAGCCTGACTTTGCGGCTGCGCGGGGGCTTTTTCCCGAACTGAGATCCGACCTCGCCGACGCGGTGCAGGAATGGTTGGCGGCGCTCCACGTCCGAGGCACCTTAGTGCGATAGTCGGGTGATGGGCGAGTTCGAGTTGCTGGCGAAGCTCCGCGAGCGGCTCCCCGCGGCCGGAGCCCAGGTAAAGCTCGGCAGCGGCGACGATGCGGCGGTCACCGTTCCCGGCGGCGCGACGGCGACCTCAGTCGACGCGCTCGTCGAGGGGGTCCATTTCCACAGGAGCGATGGATCGCTGCAGACGATCGGCCGCAAGGCGCTTGCCACCGCCCTCTCCGACCTCGCCGCGATGGGGGCCGAAGCGGGAGAGGCCTACGTCGTCCTCGGCGCTCCGCCGGACCTGGCCGAGGAGGAGTTCGAGGCCCTGCTCGACGGCCTCCTCGCCCTTGCGGCCGAGACCGGCACCACCCTCGCCGGCGGCGATCTCACCCGCGCGCCCGCCCTGACGCTGGCGGTGACCGTCGTCGGGCACGCCCGGGCGCCGGGCCAGCTCGTCCCCCGTTCGGGCGCCGAGCCGGGCGACCTCCTCCTCCTCACCGGCGAGCTCGGCGGCGCCGCCGCCGGCCGGCTCCTGCTCGACCGACCCGAGCTCGCGAATGGGCTGTCCGAGACCACCGCCAGCCACCTCTGCGACCGCCAGCTCGACCCCGCCCCGCGCCTGCGCTCGGGGCGGGCACTGGCCGCGGCCGGCGCCAGGGCGATGATCGACCTCAGCGACGGGCTTGCCGGCGACGGGCTCCACGTCGCCAGCGCCAGCGGCGCCGCCTTGCGGATCGACGCCGGATCGCTGCCGCTGGGAACGGGCGTGGCCGAGGTCGCCGCGGCGGCGGGAGAGGACCCGCTGCGGCTGGCCGTCTCCGGCGGCGAGGACTACGAGCTGCTGGCGGCGTTGCCCCCCGATCGCCGCGAAGAGGCCTTTCGCCTGATGGCTGAGGCAGCCGAAACGACCCTGAGCCAGATTGGCCGGGTCACCGAGGGTGAGGGGCTCGAGCTCAGGCTGCCCGGGGGCGGGCTACTGGAGGCTCGGGGCTATGACCATTTTGGGACGAGCCATGGATCCCGGTGAGCAGCTCCCGAACACCGTGCCGGCTCAACATCGCCGACGCGATCTCGCCGGGGTCCGGTTTGTAGGCGCCGGCCTCGACCAGGGATTTCAACTCGTGGGGGTGCATTGCTCTCGCGGTCATTATCGGCCTCGCCACCCACATCCTTAGTTCTGAGTACTCGCACATGCGTCCAAACTGAGCCGGTTACTACCCTTGTGGCTATGCCCAACGGCTCCGCGCGCATCCTCCTCGTCGACGACGAGCAATCGATTCAGACGCTGCTGAGCTACCCGCTTCGCAAGGACGGCTACCACGTCACCTCCGCTCTCGACGGCTCAGAAGCTTTGCGTCGTTTCGAAGAAGGCCGCTTCGACCTCGTCATCCTCGACCTGATGCTTCCCCGCATGGGCGGCGTCGAAGTCTGCCGAGCGCTGCGCTCGCGCAGCCAGGTGCCGATCATCATGCTGACCGCGAAAGGCAGCGAGACCGACAAGGTCGCCGGGCTCGAGGTCGGCGCCGACGACTACATCACCAAGCCCTTCTCGATGCGCGAGTTCCGCAGCCGGGTCAAAGCGGCGCTGCGGCGCTCGCGGATGGGCGGCGAGAGCACCGAGGAGACCGGGGGGGCGATCGAGACCGGCGATCTGACGATCGACTTCGACCGCCGCATGGTCACGCTCGGCGACGAGGAGATCAAAGTCACCTACGTCGAGTTCGAGATCCTCGGCGCCCTCGCCCGCTCGCCCGGCCGGGTCCTCACCCGGGAGATCCTGCTCGAGCACGTCTGGGGCGACTCCGACTACCGCGACCCCCGCACCGTCGACGTCCACATCCGCCACCTGCGCGAGAAGCTGGAGAAGGACCCGAAGGAGCCCGAATACCTGTTCACCGTGCGCGGCGTCGGCTACCGCTTCCGGGAGTAGGACCGATGCGACGGCTGCGGCTCAGCGACCTGGCGAGCCGGATCACCCTGATCTCGATCGCGATCGCAGTCGGCGCCACCGTGATCGTCTACGTCTACGCGGTGGCGATCGGCGGCTCGGCCAGCGGCGACGACGCGGTCAAACTGCAGATCCTCACCGGCGGCCTGATCGCGGTGGCGATCGCGACCGCGGTCGGGCTCTACTACACCCGCTCCTCGGCGAGCAGCATCCAGCGCCTGCAGGAAGCGGCCCGCAAAGTCGCCGACGGCAACTTCGAAACGACGATCCCCCTCGCCTCGGTCGGCCAGCTCGGCCAGCTCGCCCGCACCTTCAACGAGATGCAGCGGCGCCTGGCCGAGCTCGACAGCGCCCGCAAGCAGTTCATCGCCAACGCCTCGCACGAGCTGCGGACGCCGATCTTCAGCCTCGGCGGCTTCGTCGAGCTGCTCGAAGACGAGGACCCGAGCCCGGAGGAGCGGGCCGAGTTCGTGCGCACGATGCGCCAGCAGATCGAGCGCCTGACCAAGCTGACCACCGATCTCCTTGATCTCTCCCAGCTCGACGCCGGCGCGGTCGTGATGCGGGCCAGCACCGTCGATCTCAGCGCCCTGGCCCGTGAGGTGACGCGCGAGTTCGGCCCCAGGGCCGACCGGCGCGGCTCGCGGCTGCAGCTGCGCACTCCCGAGCGGCCGGCGATCGCCCTCGGCGACCCCGATCGGGTGCGGCAGGTGATCCGTATCCTGCTTGACAACGCCCTCACCCACACCCCCGAGGGCACCGACGTCACCGTGACCACCTACTCCGCCAACGGCCCCGCCGAGCTGACCGTCTCCGACGAGGGACCCGGCATCCCCCAACGGGTCCAGAAGCGGATCTTCGAGCGCTTCTACACCGCCGACTCCGCCGGCGGTTCCGGCCTCGGCCTGGCGATCGCCAGCGAGCTGGCGCAGCGGATGAACGGCGAGATCAGCATCAGCTCCAGCCGTCGCTTCACCGCCTTCACGCTCGACCTGCCGCCGGGCCCGTCCACCGCGCCTCCTCCACGCTCTCCTCGCGCCCCCTCCAGGGCCGCGGCGTGAAGAGGCTGATCGCCTTCGGGGCGCTGCTGCTCTGCCTGGCGCTGGTTGCCGGCTGCGGCGCGGGCAGCGACGAAAGCAGCTCGGACGCGACCGGCTCCACCACCGAGAGGGCAAATGAAAGGGGCTCGGCCCCCGCTCCCCAGGTGGCGATCGAGACCTCGAGCCCCGGCTTCGACGCCACCGGCGTCTACCGCCAGGCCGCGCCCGGCGTGGTGACGATCCGCTCGGTCTTCGACGAAGGCGCGGCCGAGGGCTCCGGCTTCGTCCTCGACAAACAAGGCGAGATCGTCACCAACGCCCACGTCGTCACCGACGAATCGAGCGGCGAGCGCAAGCAGGCCCACAACGTCTACGTCGAGTTCCCGGACCGCAACGTCGTCCCCGCCGAGATCGTCGGCTTCGACCCCTTCGTCGACGTTGCCCTGCTGAAGGTCGCGCCGGCGGGCCTGCCGCTGCACCCGCTCGAGCTCGGCGACGACGCCAAGCTGCAGGTCGGGCAGCCGGTGGCGGCTATCGGCAGCCCCTTCGGCGAGCAGCACTCGCTCTCGGTCGGGGTTGTCTCCGCCACCGACCGGTCGGTCAAATCGCTGACCCGGTTCGAAATCTTCGGCGCGATCCAGACCGACGCCTCGATCAACCCCGGCAACTCCGGCGGCCCGCTGCTCGACGCCGGCGCCCGCGTGGTCGGCATCAACCAGCAGATCGAGACCAACTCGGGCGCCAACGACGGGGTCGGCTTCGCCGTCCCCGTTTCGGCGATCAAGCGCTCAGTCGCCCAGCTGCGCGAAGACGGAACTGCCGAATACGCCTACCTCGGCGTCTCCAGCCAGGCGCTCTATCCGCAGCTCGCCCACAAGCTGGGACTCGACACCACCTTCGGCAGCCTGATCGCCGAAGTCGTCTCCGGTGGACCGGCCGAGCAGGCGGGCCTCGAAGGCGGAAGCGACAAAGTCCGCTTCCAGGCAGGCGAGTGGCGATCCGGGGGCGACGTGATTCTCCAGGTCGACGGCCAGGACATCGTCGAGGAAAACGACCTGGCGCGGGTGGTCTCCGAACACCGGCCCGGCGAAAAGGTGACGCTGACGGTCCTCCACGACAACAAGCGCGAGCAGGTCGAGCTGACGCTCGGCAAACGCCCGGACGAACCCTCCTCCGAATAACCGTCCAGCCACCGCGGCTGGACAGCATGTCGCCGCGCATCGGTGTAGAACTCCAGCCTTGCTTCAGGAAGTCGCCCTCGGCCACAAGACCCTCACCGACTACACCCACATCGTCGGCAAAGATCTGACGGAGCAGATCCGCCAGCTCGCCGAGCCGCTGAAGGGGAAGCGGGTGCTGCACGTCAGCGCCACCGCGTTCGGCGGCGGCGTCTCGGAGATCCTCTACACGCTGGTGCCGCTGATGCGCGACGTCGGCATCGACGCGCACTGGCACGTGATCTTCGGCAAAGAAGAGTTCTTCGAAGCGACCAAGCTCCTCCATAACTCGCTGCAGGGGGCGGAGGAGACGCTGAGCGACGAGCAGTGGAGGGTCTTCGACGAGATCAACCAGATGAACGCCGAGGGGCTGCAGGGCGAGTGGGACGTGGTGATAGTCCACGATCCGCAGCCGATCGGCCTGCGGCGCGGCGCCAGGGAGAAGGGGCAGAGGTGGATCTGGCGCTGCCACATCGACCTCTCGACCCCGAACCCGGCGCCGATCGAGCGGCTGCTGCCGATGATCGAAGAGTACGACGCCTCGGTCTGGCACATGGAGCAGTACGTGCCGAACGACATGGGCCGCCACCGGGAGGCGGTGCGGATCGTGCCGCCGGCGATCGACCCACTCTCGCCGAAGAACATGGCCTTCTCACCCGAGGACGCCGCCTTCGTCTGCCGCCAGTTCGGGATCGACGTCGATCGGCCGCTGATCACCCAGGTTTCACGGTTCGACCCCTGGAAGGACCCGATCGGCGTCATCGACGCCTACCGCCAGGTGACCGAGCGGGTGCCGGAGGCCCAGCTGGCGATGGTCGGCTCGATGGCGACCGACGACCCGGAGGGCATGGAGTACTTCCAGAAGACCTTCGAATACGCGGGCGGCGACGACGACATCAAAATCCTCAGCAACCTCAACAACGTCGGCGCGATCGAGGTCAACGCCTTCCAGTCGCAATCGGACATCTGCCTGCAGAAGTCGATCCGCGAGGGATTCGGCCTGACCGTCACCGAGGCGCTCTGGAAGGGGCGGCCGACCGTTGCCGGCAACGTCGGCGGCATCCCCCTGCAGATCGAGGACGGGGTCAGCGGCTACCTCGTCAACTCACCGCAGGAGTGCGCCGAGCGCTGCCTGGAGATCCTCGGCGACCCGGAGCTCGGCAAGAAGCTTGGCCGCGAGGGCAAGGAGCATGCCCGTCGCCAGTTCCTCACCCCGCGCCTGCTGCGCGACTGGCTCCAGCTCTTCACCGACCTCGGCTAGGGGACCTAGCGCGGAGCGAACTCTTCGGACCCGTCGCCGGCGGCCGGTGACGGAGAGATCGCAGTCGTCGGTGCGGGGGCAGCGGGAGCAGGTTCAGGTTCAGGCGCCGGTTCCGATGGCGGAACGTAGGTAGGTGGTTCAGGGGGCTGCGCCAGAGGTTGAGAAGCGGGCTTGTCCCGATGGCGCCGGTGAGGCTTATTGCTGATCACGGCCGTCGCCGGACTCAACCGCTCCTCCCCCTGCCGTCGCCTCCTCTTCTTACGAACTGCATCAAATTTCCGGGCTGGTGGCCCGGTTTTTTGATGCAGTTCGGGCGCTGCCTCTCGCGGCGGTGCGGAGACGACCTGCGGCAAGCCGACATCGGGGGCCAAGGGCGGGGCCTCGGGGGGCTTCAGGAGGGAAGGGAGGGCTTGGAGGATCCCGGCGACGGCTACGGCTACCGCCGCTGCTTTCGCCGCATTCGCCCATCGCACTCGGATTCCGCGCACTGGCCCCTAAGGGCTGGGCGGCCCCGAACTCTCCCCCTCAGGCGACTGGCTGGCGCGCGGCTTCGATGTCCTGCAGCTGGTCGTCCACCCAGTCGCCGGGATTGCGGGAGAAGATGATCTCCCGCAGGCCCTCGGCCCAGCGCCGCTTCTGCTCGGGCTCCATCGTCAGCGCCCGGTAGATCGCGTCAGCCTGCTCCTGGATGTCGAAGGGGTTGACCGTGAGGACGCAGTCGATCAGCTCCTGGTGGGAGCCGGTGTTCTCCGAGAGCATCAGCACCCCGTCGCGGGTGTTCACCGCTGGCGCCTCCTTCGCGACCAGGTTCATCCCGTCGAAGAGCGAGTTGACCATCAGCAGGTCGAAGTGCTTGTAGCGGGCGACCGCGTCGTAGAAGTTCTCGTAGATCTTCAGGTCGATCGGCATCCAGTCGGTCGTCCCGTGCCGGTGGTTGACGACGGCGACCAGCGCCTCGATCCGCTCCAGGTACTCGGCGTACTCGGGCACGTCCTGGCGGGAGGGCTGCAGGTGGGCGATGAAGGTGACCTTTTCGCGGAACTCGGGGTGCTGGGTGAGGAAGGTGTCGAAGGCGGTGAAGCCGCGCAGCACGTTCTTCGAGAGGTCGGCGCGGTCGACGCGGATGATCAGATGCTGGCGCCGCCGCTCGAGCACCTCGCGCTCGGCCGCAGCCACCTCGGGTGAGGACGCCGCCCGCTTCAGCCGCTCGGCGTCGATCCCTAGCGGGTAGGCGCGGGCGATCGTCTTGCCGCCGGCGTGCCGAACCTCGGCCGCGTGGTAGTCGACCTCGACGTCTTCGAGGAGTTCGTCGCAGCAGCGCAGGAAGTTGATGCAGTAGGCGTGGGTGTGGAAGCCGATGATGTCGTTGGCCAGCATCCCCTCGAAGATCGCGTCGCGGATCCGCGTCGGCAGGATCCGCCAGCTGTCCGGCTGCGACCAGGGGATGTGGACGAAGTGGTGGAGGAAGGCGTCGGGGCGCTCGGCCCTGATCATCCCGGGCGCGGTGTAGAGGTGGTAGTCATGGAGCATCACCAGCGGCCGCTCCTGCCCCGCGATCTCGGCGAGCACGGCGTCGGCGATGTCCTGGTTCACCGCCTGGTAGCCCGTGTCCCAGGCGTCGAGCTCCTGCTGGCGGATGTCGGGGGCGTTGGAGATGTCCCAGAGGTAGTGCTGGATGAACCAGAGAATCGGGTTGGCGATGACGTTGTAGAAGCGGTCGTAGGCGGCCGGATCGCTGCCGACCAGCCGGACGCGGTACTGGACGCCGTCCAGCTCCTGCTCGATCGGGCCGCCGGCCTCGTTGGAGACGGCGACATCCTCGTCGGTCATCGCCGAGGCGATCCAAAGCGCGTCACGATGGGAGACCAACCCGGAGAGGGCGGTGACCAGGCCGCCGCCGCCCCGGCGCAGCGCGCGCTCGCCGTTCTCGTCGCGGTCGAACTGAAGCGGCCCGCGGTTGGAGACGATGATCAGCGGCGACGAGCTCACGTCTCAGAGACTAGACCGTTGATTGTGGCGCGGAGCGGGCACGCTCCGGCGGCAGCTCGCCGCTATAGTCCTTCGCCGTTTTGCCAGCTCCCCGCGAATACGAGCTTGTCCTGATGCTGGACCCCCAGCTGGACGCCCCTGCCCGCGACGCGCTGGCGCAGGAGGCGCGCGGCCAAATCGAGGGCTCCGGCAGCCTCAAGCACGAGAACACCTGGGGTCTGCGGAAGATGGCCTACGAAATCAACCGACGCACCGAGGCCGACTACCGCTGGATGCGGTTCGAGGCCCCGAGCGAGCTGCTCGACACGCTCGACCACAACCTGAAGATCGCCGACGGCGTCCTCCGCTTCCGCATCTTCAAGGTCGATCCCGGCGCGCCGGTGATCGTCCCGCCCGCCGTCACGGCCTCGCCGGGGCCGCGCGAGCGCAGCGCCCAGGGCGCCCGCGAGGATCGCGGCGACTCCCTCGACGATTCCGACGAGTAAGCGGCCCGCCGGGCGCCTAGTTTGCGGGAAAGCCCCTCTCCAGGGGGGAGAGTCGCGCCGTCCGCCTCCTTAGACTGGAGTCCAGACAAGCGAATCCGCAAGGAGTGAGTGAATTGGCAGCTTCGAACGTGAACGTGGTGGTCGTCACCGGGAACCTGACCCGGGATCCGGAGCTGCGTCATCTCGGCAGCGGGACCGCCGTGTGCAAGCTTCGGGTCGCGGTCAACAGCCGCCGCAAAGACCAGAGCGGCAACTGGGTCGACAAGCCCAACTACTTCGACGTCACCGTCTGGGGAGCGCAGGGCGAGAACTGCGCCAACTACCTCTCGAAAGGCCGCCCGGTGGCGGTCGAAGGCCGGCTCGACTGGCGCGAGTGGGAGGACCAGGGCGGCAACAAACGGCAGAGCGTCGAGATCATCGCCAACACCGTCCAGTTCCTCGGTTCCCGCGATGGGTCCAGCGGCGGTGGCAACGGCAATGGCGGCGGTGGCTTCTCCCCCCCGCAGAGCGACGTGCCCGCGGACATGGGCGACTTCGAAACGGCGCCCTCGGGCAGCGGGGGCGGCGCGTCGGAGGACGATATTCCGTTCTAGAGAGAACTTCGTCCTCGCGAACCACAGGGCGCCGCTGAGCGGCGCCCTGTAGCATCTCGCGCCGATGGCACGAGCACAAGAGTCCTCATCACGCCCCGGGGCGCGGCGCGGCGGCAGGCGAGGCGCCGATCGCTCGCGTCCGCGCAAATACACGCGGGTCAACTCCGAGGTCGTCGATTACAAGGACCTCAACCTGCTGCGGCGCTTCCTCTCCGACAAGGGGAAGACGCGCGGCCGTCGGGTCACCGGACTTTCGCGCCGCCACCAGCGTCAGCTCTCGGTGGCAGTGAAGCGGGCGCGCGAGATCGCCCTGCTTCCCTACGTCGGAGAGCGCTGATGGCGCAGGCGATCCTGCTTGCAGACGTCGAGTCCCTCGGCGAGCGCGGCCACGTCGTCGACGTAGCCCCCGGCTATCTGCGCAACTACCTGATCCCGCGCAAGCTCGCCCAGCCCGCCACCGCCGGCGCGCTCGTGGAAGCAAAACGGCGGATGGAGGCGGCCGAGCGCGCCGCCGAAGCGCGGCGGGAACGCGAAGCGCAAGCCGCCGGGCTGCTCGGGAAAACGGTGCTCACGATCCATCAGCGGGCGGGCGAGGACGGCAAGCTGTTCGGCTCGGTCGGACCGAAAGAGATCACCGACGCGCTGCGCGAGGCGCGCGATCTGCGGATCGACAAAAAACAGGTCCAGCTCGAGCAGCCGCTGCGCGAACTTGGCACCTTCATGGTCGAGATTCAGCTCTCCGACGGCACCACCGCATCGGTGAAGACGATCATCAGCGAGGAGAAGTAGTCCCCTTCCGCCGTCGCAGTTCCGGCTGGGCTCGATCCGAGCGGGCGACGGTCGGTCTCGCCGCGGTCGCCCTCGGTGCCGCTGGCATCGTGGTCGCCGGTCAGTTCAGCCGCATGTTCGCCCGGCGCGCCGGCGAGGCGCACGACCCCGAAGCGCTGCTCGAATCGGCCCCCGCGGCGGCGGCCGACACGGTCGGCGTCGCCGTTCGCGGCTACGCCGAAGCGACCCGCAGCGAAACCGTCCTCTTCAACCTGCTCGGCGGCTTCCTCGGCTCCTTCGCCCTGGTCCGGCTCTCGACCTGGGGCATTCGCGAGAACGTCGGGCCATTCCGCAACGTCAAAATCGGCGGTCGCCACATCCACCACTTCGTGCCGGGCATCATCCTCGCCTTCAGCTCCGGCACCGCGGCGCTACTGACGGACGACGATGAGGTCGAGCAGCGCCTGGCGATCCCGATGGGGGCCGGGATCGGCCTCACCTTCGATGAGGCAGCGCTGCTGCTCGACCTGCGCGACGTCTACTGGAGCCGCGAAGGGCTGCTCAGCGTCCAGCTCAGCCTCGGCGCCACCGCGATCCTCAGCATCGCCATCCTCACCCAGCGCATGCTGCGCCGGGGCGAGCGGCGGGCCGAGGAGGAAGGCGTGATCCCCCCGGCTCACCCCCATCAGCTCTCCTTCGGAACTGCCGCATAAATAAGGGGAAGGCGCGCGGAAGCGCAAACGGCTTTCCACGGCATTTGCACGGAAGGCGCGCGTCAGTGTGCCGTGCCTTTGGTTTGCTTGCCGGGCGCCCCCGTCCCGCCCCCCGGATCCGCCGCCAGGGCACCTTTACTAAGAGCCGATGCCGCAGCCGCCGACGACCCACGTCCCACCCCAGAACATCGAGGCCGAGGAATCGGTCCTGGGGGCGATGCTGGTCGCCGAGTCGACGCTGACGCGGGTGATCGACGAGGTGAAGCTGAACGCGGCGGACTTCTACCTCGACAAGCACCGCGAGATCTTCGCCGCCGTCCATGACCTCTACGCGGCCTCGAAGCCAGTCGACGAGCTCAGCGTCAGCGAGGCGCTGACCCAGCACAACAAGATCGACGGCGCCGGCGGCAGGCACTACGTCTCCGAGCTGGCGGCGAAGGTCCCCGCCGCCGCCAACGCCAAGCACTACGCGGAGATCGTTCAGCAGAACTCGCTGCTGCGGCGCCTGCTCGGGGCCGGCCAGGAGATCCAGGGCTGGGTCAACGAGCGCGACGGCGAGCCGCGGGAACTCTCCGAGCGGGCCGAGAAACTGCTCTTCGAAGTCGCCCATAAAGAGCAGGCCAGCGACTTCAAGAAGCTCTCCGACATCCTCCACGACGAGGTCGACCGCCTCGAGAAGCTCTCCACCGGCGAGACCGAGATGACCGGGACCCCCTCCGGGTTCCGCGACATCGACGCGGTGACCGGCGGCTTCCAGCCTGGCAACCTGATCATCGTCGCCGCCCGCCCAGCGATGGGCAAGAGCGCGCTCGTCGCCAACATCGCCGAAAACGTGGCAGTCAAGCGGCAGCTCCCGGTCGCCTTCTTCTCGCTCGAGATGTCCGAGGTCGAGCTCGCCCAGCGCTTCATTGCCTGCCGGGCGCGAATCTCCGGTGACAAGCTGCGCAAGGGCCAGGTCAACCAGCGCGACTGGCCGAAGGTGGTGCGCGCCTGTAACGAGCTCGAGGAAGCGCCGCTTTGGTTCGACGACTCCTCCGACCTCGGCATCCTCGACCTGCGGGCGAAGGCGCGGCGGCTGCACGCCCAGGAACAGGAGCGCGGCGGCCTCGGCCTGATCATCCTCGACTACATGCAGCTGATGCGCTCCGACGACCACCGCGCAAACCGGGTCGAGCAGGTGGGTCAGATCAGCCGCGGCTTGAAGATCCTCGCTCGCGAGCTCGAGGTCCCGGTCGTCGCGATCTCCCAGCTCTCGCGGGCGCCCGAGCAGCGGACGCCGCCGAAGCCGCAGCTCTCCGACCTGCGTGAGTCCGGCCAGATCGAGCAGGACGCCGACGTCGTCGCCTTCCTCTACCGCGAGGACTACTACCGCGACCCAGATGAGGAGCCCGACGGCCTCGCCGACCTGATCATCGCCAAGCACAGGAACGGCCCGATCGGGACCAGGAAGCTGGTCTTCCTCGACCGCTTCCCGAAATTCGCCGACCACGCCCACCAGGAGGCGCCGATCGAGCAGCCGGCGGGCGAAGAGCCGCCCTTCGCTGACGCCGCCGCGGCGGGGCCTGAGTTCTGATGGCGGCGATCGCGCGCTCAGAGCCCTTCCGCGAGCAGGTCTGCCCGCTCGCCGTCTGCGACGGCTCCGGCTGGATCCTCGGGCCCGAAGACGTCGCCCGCCCCTGCGGGTGCCGGGCGGAGCGAATGAACAAGGGCCGCAGCCGCGGCATCGCCTCGGCGATCCCCGCTCGCTACCGCGGCGTCTCGTTCGACCGCCCGCCAGTCGCCGACATGGCGCGGGACATGGAGAGGCGGATCGCCGTGATGCACGCCCACGACTACGTCGACAACCTCGACGCGAACATCGCCGCCGGCCGCGGGGTCTGGTTCATGGGCGACACCGGCACCGGCAAGACGACGCTGGGGATGCTGATCGCCTCAGAAGCGCTGAAGGCCGGCAAGACGGTCGGCATCTACTTCACCCCGAAGCTGCTGACCCGGATCCGCCAGACCTACCAGGAAGCCGAGACCGAGAACGCCTATGCGCAGTTCTTCGAGCGGGTCACCTCGGTCGACCTCCTCTACATCGACGACCTCGGCTCCGAGCGCCACACCGACTGGGTGGTCGAGCAGCTCTACGCGGTCATCAACGAGCGCTACGAGAACCAGCGGCCGATGCTGGTCACGAGCAACGCCTCGGGCGACGTCCCCGCCGGTCAACAGCAGCTGGAGGACCAGATCGGCAGGCGCACGGTCTCGCGGCTGATCGAGATCTGCGGCGACCCGCTGCCGCTCTTCGGCGCCGACAACCGGTACCGCGCTCGCGCTGCCGGTTGACAGCGCCGCCTCCGCCGGGATAGATCGTCAGAATCCGCCGGCATGCCAGGCGTGGTCATAGTCGGAGCGCAGTGGGGGGACGAGGGCAAGGGCAAGGTCGTCGACCTGCTCGCCGAGCGGGCATCGACGATCGTCCGCTTCCAGGGGGGCAACAACGCCGGCCACACGATCGTCCGCGGCGGCGAGGAGTTCAAGTTCCACCTGATCCCCTCCGGGATCCTCCATGAGGACAAGACCTGCGTGATCGGCAACGGCGTCGTCGTCGACCCGCGGGTGCTGCTGGGGGAGATCGACAACCTCAAACGCGCCGGCATCAGCGTCGCCAACCTGCGCATCTCCGCCAACGCGCACCTGATCATGCCCTACCACGTGCTGCTCGACCAGGCCGGCGAGACGAAGCTGGGGAAGCTCTCGATCGGCACCACCCGCCGCGGCATCGGCCCCTGTTACGCAGACAAGGCGCTGCGACTCGGGATCCGGGTCCAGGATCTGCTCGACGAGAAGATCCTGCGGACGAAGATCCGCGCCGCCCTAGAGCCCAAGCAGCAGGCGCTGCGCGAACTCTCGGTGCAGCGGCGCAAGCGGCTGAAGGAGGCGGGCGAGGAGGCGAAGCCGGGCACGGCGGGCACGGCGGAGCCGGACCCGCGCCTCGACCTGCACGCGATGGTCGAGGAACACGTCAGCTACGGCCACCGGCTCGAGCCCCACATCGCTGACACGGCGCGGCTCTGCTGGGACGCGCTGGACGCCGATGAGACGGTCATCTTCGAGGGCGCGCAGGCGACGCTGCTCGACCTCGACCACGGCACCTATCCCTTCGTCACCTCCTCCAATCCGATCGCGGGGGCGGCGACGGTCGGCGCCGGGGTCGGGCCGAAGGACATCGACGAGGTCTGGGGAATCGCCAAGGCATATGCGACCCGGGTCGGCGCCGGCCCTTTCCCGACCGAGCTCTTCGACGAGGTGGGCGAGCAGATGCTGCAGCGCGGTCACGAGTTCGGCACCACCACCGGGCGCCCGCGGCGCTGCGGCTGGATGGACCTGGTGGCGCTGCGTTATGCCGTCCGCCTCAACGGCATGGACGCCCTGGCGATCACCAAGCTCGACGTCCTCAGCGGCATCGAACCGCTGCGGGCAGCGGTCCGCTACCGCTCCAAGGAGGGCGCCGAGCTCGACACCTTCCCCTACCACCAGTCGATCCTCCACTCGGCGACGCCTGAGTACGAGGAGCTGCCTGGGTTCGACCTCGACCTCACCGCCTGCCGCAGCGCCGCCGACCTGCCGCAGGAGGCGCGCGACTACCTGGGCTTCATCGCCGACTTCGTGGGGGTCCCGGTGCGGCTGGTCGGGGTCGGGCCCGACCGCGAGCAGGTGATCTGGCTGGAGGACTGAGCGGCGGAAGCCCGCTCAACTGCTTCTGCCGATCGGTTTCGTGCTGGCGAGACGCCACTTCCCGCCTTCTTTTTCGACGACGATGACCCAATCGTGGCCGTCGTTGCCGTGATACTGGGCGTACGAATGACTTTTGCCCACCCGCAAGCTGTCGATCGGCCCCGTCAGGTTGTTCTTGTAGGTGCCGGAGGCCACATGGCCCCAATAGGCGAGACCCTGCGCGCAGTTCTTCACCTTCCCTTCGCTGACCACCATCGCGTCTGTGGCGATCAGACTGTGGCGATATCGACGCGAAAAGTAGCTGCAGTCCTTCTTCCAGTTCTGCGCGGCCCGCGCCCGCATCCAAGCTGCGATCACCAAAGACGCCTGTTCCCGTTCGGCCTTCGTCGCCTCCCGGCCGTACGTCTGGACCTCGTTGTCGCCTTCGCGGATGAGGAACTCCCGGGTCGGGCCCTTGAGCCACGGGTACAGCCGCTCGTTTTCCGTTCCTTCGGCGACGGTGCTCGATTCGCCGCCCCCGCAGCCTGAGCCAAGCGCGATCATGAGCATCAGCGCAACCGCGCCTGCAATCCCCGCTGCTCTTCCCATAACCCCATAGTTTACGCAAAATCTGTCCATCAATCCACCGCTGCTCTACAGTCAGGTCGTGGCTTCCACTAGACGCTCTGCCAAGCTCGGAGAGCGGCTGCCACGGGGAAGGCACGGCTTGCCGAGGGAGGCGGTGACCGGGTCCCAGCGCAACCGCATCCAACAGGCGATGATCGAGGTCGTCTCGGGGCGCGGCTACCCGGAGACGCGAGTGGTCGACGTGATCGGTGTCGCCGGCGTCTCCCGCAAGACCTTCTACGAGCTTTTCGACAGCAAGGAGGACTGCTTCCTCGCGGCCTACGACGTCCTGGTCGGCAACCTTCTCAGGGAGGCGAGCGACGCCTTCGAGTCAAGGCCGGGATCGCCCTGGGCGGAGCGGATAGCCACCGGCTTCAAGGCCCTGCTCGAGCACCTGTCGAAGCATCCCGACGAGGCCCGCTTCGCGATAGTCGAGGTGCTTGCCGCTGGGACCAAGGCGCTGGCGCGGCGGGACGCCGCCCTGCGGCAGTTCGCCGGCTTCCTCGAGTCAGGGCGCTCGGAGACCTCGATCGAGCTGCCGGGGATCACCTCGATCGCCGTCGCCGGCGGAGTCAACGAGCTCCTCTACAGCGAGATTCTCCACGGCGCCGTCGCGCGGCTGCCGAGCCGCCTTCCCGACCTGATGTTCTGGGTGACGCTGCCGTTCCTCGGGGCCGAGGGCGCGGCCGCGGAGCGCGAGCGGACGCGGCTCTCGATGCAGCATTCCTGAGACCGGCGCCGCTCTTTTCGGTCCCACCGCGGGTTTACGAAGAACGCCCGGGTGGTAGTTTGACCCGCTGGAGAGAAGTTGTAATCAACGCTGCCGACGGCATCGGCCCTGGGACGGGCAGGCCGCAAAGGAGAGACACAAGCGATATGCGCAAGTATCTGATGTTGACGATGGCCCTAGGGGCCTTGATAGCCGTCAGCCTGGCCGGTGTCGCCAGCGCCGGCAACAACACGCCGGTCACGGCCAAAGCCGGGAACATCGAATTCACCTTCAACGGTGGGTTCAGCCCGACCACGCTGCCGAAGAAGAAGCTGGCCCCGATTTCGCTCACGGCCTCAGGCTCGATCAAAACCATCGACGGCACCCATCCGCCGGCGCTGAAGGAAGCCATCGTCGAAACCGACAAGAACGGCACCATCAGCACCAAGGGCATTCCCGTCTGCAAGTCCGGGCAGCTGCAGGCCCGCGACACCAAGGCGGCTGAAAAAGTCTGCGGGAAATCGATCATCGGCACCGGTCAGACCACCGTCGAGGTCCAGTTCCCCGAACAGCGGCCGGTTCTCGTCAACTCAAAGCTGCTCGTGCTCAACGGCGGCACCTCGGGCGGCAAGACGACCCTCTTCATCCACGCCTACTTCTCGGCGCCGGTGACCGGGGCGATCGTCACCACCGTGAAAATCAAGAAAATCCACAATGGCCGCTACGGCCTCCAGTCCGTCGCCTCGATCCCGAAGATCGCCAACGGCGCCGGCTCGGTGAAAACGTTCAGCCTGACGATCAACAAAAAAGGCGTCCTGATGGCTAAATGCCCGGACGGCAAGCTCCAAGCCCACGCCACGTCCATCTTCGCCGATGGGACCAAGGCCTCGGCCAGCATCATCCGGACCTGCAAGGGCAAGTAAGGACCGCAGCTCGAGGAACTCTCCTTGAGACTCGTGAAGTTGCAGAAGGGCGGCCAACAGGCCGCCCTTCTTCTTGCCCTGGCTCTGCTGAGCGCATCGGCCGCGGCGCTCTCCTACCCCGCGTCGGCTTCCGCCGACATCCCCTGGGGGACTGGCTGCGCCCCGGTCGCAGAAGGCGAAGAACGAAGCGCCGGTAACTGCGGCGCGAGCCTGGTCGACGGCGAAGCAATCCCACCCCCGGGAGCACCGACGGCGGTGAAGCGGGTGATCCGCGCCGCCAATGGGATCCGCCACCGCCCCTACGTCTGGGGCGGTGGCCACCGCAGCTGGCTCAGCCGCGGCTACGACTGCTCAGGGGCCGTTGGCTACGCGCTCCACGGAGCGGGGTTGCTGGACGTGACGATGGTTTCCGGGCAGCTCGAGCGCTGGGGAGAAGCGGGGGTGGGCAGATGGATCAGCGTCTACGCCAATCGGGACCACGTCTTCATGGTGGTCGCCGGGCTCCGCTTCGACACCCGCGGAAACCCGGCTGGCGTCTCCGGCCCTCGCTGGCACCGGGGCCGGGTGGACCCGGGCGGGTTCACCGCCCGGCACCCCTCCGGCCTCTGAGCCCGGTTAGGACCACTTCACTTCCCGCAGCTGGCAACTTCCAGGCCTTCCGACGCTTCGTTGGCTTTCGCGAAGATCACCGTAGATTTAGTCAGGGCCTTGATTGGATCTTCGTTGGCCTTCGAAGCTGCGGTTTCGCGTGCCTGCACGAGTTCTTCCGCCTGCTTTTCGGACTCCTCAGGAGGGCTGAGGTCGGCAATTTCTTCGGTCGTCCCTTCGTAGACCTCGATGTACCCACGTAGGCCTTCGGCCAGACTGACTTTTTTCCCTTTGGCTTCTTCTTCTTTGGCTACTTCGTTGCTTTCGACGATCCATTCTTCACGAGCTTGCAGGCCTTTGTTGCAGATGAGCTCGACCTGCTGGCGGTATTCAGCCTTACTCAGGGACGAGCTGCCTCCGCAGCCGGTTACTGCGAGCAACCCGATCACCACGATGACGGTTCCACAGATCCCCTTACGCACCTCAAACCCTCCATTTCTCCTGAGTGAACGGCGGATTCTAAGCGAAGTTGGGCTACCGCGGCGGGCCGACAAACAAAAGGCCCCCTGCTCGACGAGCAGGGGGCCTTTGATGCCGGGTCTATCGACGGCTCAGGAGGTCGCTCTCGCCTCCTAGCTCGTCACCGCCCAAGTGCCGCGAACGAAACCGGGGTTTTCATTGATTTCCCAGGGGACGGTGATGCCAAATTCCGTCGCCGGTCGTGAGAACTGGTCCAGGTTTGGGTTGTTCGCGGATACGACATCGCCATTCCGGTCGCTCTCGTAGATACAGAGGAACCCAGATTCGGCTTCTGGTTCCGCGGGGGTACCTGGACAGCTCGCGAGGAAAGCGGCTTCGTCTTCTTCAAGCGCTTGTTCAAAGTCGGGCTGGGCGAGGATTTCGGGGACCGTTTTGAAAGGCCCGACGAAAAACGATTCTTCATCATTGAGTTCAGCGCCGAGTCTGTGTCCAGCGACTTCGCCTTCCAGGATCGCCGTCGGAGGCGGCGAGACCCGCAAGGGGAAGGAGATAGTGGAGAGCGCGAGGTCCTCTCCCCCTCCCGAGGCAGACCAGGTGCCGGTCAGCGTGCCGCCGGCGGGCAGCGCGCATTCCGGATTCGCTTCGCTGCACATGCCCGCTTCCCCGGGAGCTCCCGGGGATCCGGGCGATCCGGGAGCGCCATTGGAGCCATTTGCGCCATTGGCGCCATTGGCGCCTTTGGCGCCAGCATCGCCCTTTGCACCCGGCGCGCCGGGTGCGCCCGGCTTCCCCGCGTACTTCTTGGCGATCTTCTTGACTTCCTTTTTCTGCTTGCTCGTGAGCCCACCGCCGGCGGCGTAGGCGCCGCCGCACAGCGCGGCGATCAAGGCCACAATCGAGATGACGAAGCCGGCGGTGCCGAGCTTCTCGTGGATGCGCGAGAACATTATTCCTCCCTACTCGGTTGACGAATCGCTGGCGCCGACTCGATGCGATGCCTGGCTAGGCACGGGCTCATTCCTCGTTTTCCCCTCCGGTCCCTCATTGCAGACCCGGCCGCGTCCCTGGCGCGCCAGAGACTGGAAATTAGAGTACTGCTGGAACCATGTCAAGGAAACCGCGTGGTGCATTGCCCTTGTTGGTCTCGATTGCCCAAGATACAATTGAGCAATGGCAGCGATCGAAATCGTCACCTTGGGCCCTGAGGGCACCTGCCACGAGCGCGCGGTCAGGCGCTACATGGAGTTCCAAGGCCTCGACGACTTCGTCGTCTCCTTCATCGGCGACTTCCTCGACGGCCTCGAGCGGATCCGCGGTAGGGAGGATGCCTTCCTCGTGCAGTGCAGCGCCCATCCCAAGGTCCATGAGGTCACCGAGCGCCACTGGCGCGAGGTCTTCGTCGTCGACACCTTCATCTACCCGACGAAGCACCTCGTGGTCCTAACGCGCCGGGAGGTGGACCGCCCGCGCTCCCTCGGCATCGTGCCGGCGACCAAGGGCTACGTCGACCTCTCGCAGTGGGACGAGGTGATCGATGTCGTCTCCAAGCCGGTTGTCGGCGAGGAGCTTCTCGCCGGCCGCTACGACTCCGGCCTGACCCACATCGAGCACTTCGAGGAGCACCGCGACGAGCTGCGCCTCGACCTCGACATCGGCGAAATCGACACCACCTGGCTGGTTTACGGAACGCGCAAGCGCTTCGACGGCGAAGTGATCGGAATCCCCTCCCGGGACGTGCTCCTGGGCCGGGAGCCGACGATCGCGGCATAGCCCCCGGCCCAGGCTCTTACAACGGCTGCCTAGGTCGTCACCCCCAGCCCTTCGGGGCTTGTGACAGCGTAGGTCCCTGTCCATCTGGCACTGGGGAGGACGCCGCCGCAGTTGAGGATGGCATTGAGGGTGATCGTCGCGTTGCCCGAGGCGACGCCCGCGAGGGTGCCGAGGTCGGTGTTGCTGGTCGTGCAGGTGGTGGTGACGACGCTGCCGAGGACTGTGACCGGGAGGGTCACTTCGGCCCCGCTCGAGCGGACTGTGCCGTTTGTGGTTCCGGGGATCCATTCGACGCTGAGACTGCCGCGGCTGTTGACGACAACCGGACTATGCGTGCAATTGCTGAACGACAGGGCGGTGACCGGCCCGCCCACGGCAGAGCTGGAGAAAGGGCTTTCCGTTTTTCCTTCGACCGTCGAGGAACTGCATGTGTTGCTGAACACGCCACTTGTGCTCTCGAGCGTCAACGTCGATTTCGCCGAGGCGCTGACGGAGACCGATTCGTTCTTCACCGCTCCTTTGACCTCGAGTGTGGTTGGGGTGCTCGTCACCCCCAGCCCTTCGGGGCTTGTGACAGCGTAGGTCCCTGTCCATCTGGCACTGGGGAGGACGCCGCCGCAGTTGAGGATGGCATTGAGGGTGATCGTCGCGTTGCCCGAGGCGACGCCCGCGAGGGTGCCGAGGTCGGTGTTGCTGGTCGTGCAGGTGGTGGTGACGACGCTGCCGAGGACTGTGACCGGGAGGGTCACTTCGGCCCCGCTCGAGCGGACTGTGCCGTTTGTGGTTCCGGGGATCCATTCGACGCTGAGACTGCCGCGGCTGTTGACGACAACCGGACTATGCGTGCAATTGCTGAACGACAGGGCGGTGACCGGCCCGCCCACGGCAGAGCTGGAGAAAGGGCTTTCCGTTTTTCCTTCGACCGTCGAGGAACTGCATGTGTTGCTGAACACGCCACTTGTGCTCTCGAGCGTCAACGTCGATTTCGCCGAGGCGCTGACGGAGACCGATTCGGTTTTAGCCGCCCCTTTGACCTCGAGGGTGGTGGCCGAGGCTGTGGAAGCTCCGGCCAGGGACATCAACACGATCGCCAGCGCGGCAAGCGCCGGAACCTGTAGCCGCTTCATTTGCGTTCTCCTTACTCGGCTGTTGGCCGATTTGGGTACGCAACAGGGCTAACACCTTCCAGGACATCGGTCAAGTAATTCTGAGCTTTGGCTTCCGACGTTGCCGACCTCAAGCATGTGTGGCGCAGTGGTGGATGCGTCGGCGAGGGTCACCAAGAAGCGCTGCTTAATGGGCCGTAGCCGCGGTGTGGCTACGGCCCAGTTCGTCTAGAGCCTCGCTACTTCTTCCCCCCGCCCTTGCCGCAGGGCAGGCCGATCAGCGGGTTGGTGTCGCGGGAGCGGCCGTTTTGGGCATGGAGGCGGATCTCGGCCCGCGGCTTGGAGAGGCAGAGGTCGCGGGAGTTTTCGATCAGCCCCCGGCTGCCGCCGTAGAGCTTGA